>Ga0315336_1000029_pt1 | contig 894385 bp, 873 predicted proteins | sample ASW5metaG_FD_204512 | JGI IMG/M metagenome (GOLD analysis project Ga0315336, IMG submission 204512) | Ammonia-oxidizing marine archaeal communities from Monterey Bay, California, United States - ASW #5 | ecosystem: Environmental > Aquatic > Marine > Intertidal zone | place: USA: California...
GGCGAATGACCTCAGGAGATGAGTTGAAATAGCGAAACGGGCTGGCTGGTTGTCGAGGGCTGGACATCGCCCCGCCCTACCCTCTTCGCCTCAATCGTCAATCAGGTGCATTTAGTCTGACAGTGCCCCCAAAAAAGGAGGTGAAACGGGACTCGCTTGTAACCAAAAACAAACGAAGCGCGAACCGACTAAAGTAGGGAGTAGTTTTGAAACGATTGGCGCACCACGCAGACAGACCGCGACGGCACCACTTGGTACGCTGGCACAATCCCTCTGGCTCTATTTGTCGCGTTGCGTCCAACCACAGGAGTTTTTATGCGTTTTTCCGGTTTTGCAGTTTGCGCTGCTCTGTTCTTGGTCACCCCGGGGACTTTCGTTCAACCGGCTCAAGCTCAGACCGCGCAGGACCGTTTCGAAGTCGCTTTCCAAGCACGTGAAACACAGCGGCGTGCGACGATCGCCTCGGCAATGCGTTTTACCGAGGCGGAAGCGGAGCCATTCTGGTTGATCTATGATCAGTACCGGCTGGTCGCCAAAAGCCACCAGCTGCGGCGCATGCGGATGATCCATGAATTGTCAGAGAGCACCATAGGCATGGATGCAGCGACGGGCAGTTCACTTGTGGCCCGCGCGCTTGCTCTGGAATCCGAGCAGCAATCGGCCAAACAGACATATATGAGCGATCTTGCGCCGATTTTCTCAGGCGCGAGATATTTTCGCCTCTACCAGTTCGAAACCAAGCTCGATGCAATCTTCCGTCATGGCTGGACCAGCCAAATTCCTCTCGCCGTGACCGAGGAGGAGCGAAACATTCTGGAAGAAAGCTTTGATGTGCAGCAGCAGGATTCCGGTGAACCCACTATCTAAATATGTGGTCCGATCTAGCAAATGGTGCTGGAAGTAGAAACTGGGCATTGTCACATTAACCAGTGGGGTTGGCGTAACCGCGAAACGGCAGAATCAATGAGGTTGAAATGATCCCTTGATTCAATAACATAGGCTAATTTTGGTTTTTCCAGCTGTGAAGAATCTCTCGAAATGTAGCTACTTTTCAAGTTAACGTGACAATGCCATTAGCGCCCATCCTGATCTTCACGCGCAAGCATCATATCTAGAATCTTCAGCGAAAGAGTGGTTTCTCGAACAAGAATAGCCGAAGCAACAATCACAATCGCGATCGTTGCACAGGTTCCAAACACCAACACATATTGTGTTAAGTCGCTCCCCCAAAGATCGATGACGCCTGCCACGAAAACCGTTCCGGAAGCCATCGATACGGCGATGTATAAGATAGTCAACGCATTGCGAATTTGCTTCGCACGTTGATATTGATCCGCGCAATATTCACGATAACTCGGGTTATCATGATAGGTTTCAACGCTCTTTATTGCGTCAATATACCGTGATGTCGTGGACAAGATCAAAAGTCCGATCGAGCCCACCATCCCAAATGGCGTTAGCCACAAATGCAAATTATCCATCCAGCGTTTCCATCAATTCCGTTTTGAGCCAATTCAACCTGATTTTGCGATAAGTTCGCAGGAGCCTCTGTTGACGCCCTACCAATCAGATGCGCGCAAAACTGAATAGGTTACAGATTTGCAACAATTGCTTTTATTACCACGACGATGAAGGCGTGACACGATCACGGCTCGTCAGGAGGAATGGCTTCGCGCGCGCCCTCTCGATCGAATGATGATTGATGCGATGCCGTCCTGTAACAAATTTCGGCTTCGCTGCATCCAAAACCGACAAGACGAAATTCGCACATACTATTGGACTAGGTATTGGTCCCAATATGTTGAAACAGTGCGCTAGCCATTCAAGGGGACTGTATGCAGGCGCATGATTTGCAGGAAAAATTCGATTACTGCTGTAGGTTTCCGACTTATAGCAACTGGCATTGCATCAATACCGGTCTTTTCCGGATGGTCGCCAACGCGGCGTGATCATTGTTGAACCTTTCGCATTGAACGAAGGCGTGCTGGAGGTCGATCTGAGCGACGGCAATGGATCCTCAACGGTGCTTGCTGACCAAACTGAAGTTTTATTCGGCGACCACGAAATTCGCACGATCCAATATCTGATCGCAGATGATAAGTGTTGGACGAGCCTCACGTTGGCAACAATCCGCGTGCTCGACGCGGTTGCGGGCCGGCACGGGGTCAATCCGGACTATTCAGCCCTCCCTTCGGGAGCGGCCAAGGTCGTCGCGCTCGCTCAAAAAATCACCACCACCGATAAGAACGAAGAAATGAAACCCTCGTTCGATCTATTTGAATCTGTTGGCGAACGGACTCTGCAAACATTGGAGCTAACCAAGGAAGCCGGAGTGTTTCTTCAGCAATCCGGGCAATCCGTGGGTCGGTTCATCACCGGACGGGCGCAATATCAGCGATCAGATCTGGCAGGCTTCATTCAATCTGTCGGACCACAGGCAATCCCAATCGTCGGGCTGGTCAATCTTCTGCTTGGCGTCATTCTCGCCTTTATGGGGGCCATCCAACTTCAGCAATTTGGCGCGCAAATCTATGTCGCCGATCTCGTGGCGCTGGGCCTAACGCGCGAGATCGGACCGATGATGACCGCGATCATACTCGCTGGCCGGACAGGGGCCGCTTATGCCGCCCAACTCGGGACAATGCAGGTCAACGAAGAAATCGACGCGCTGCGTACTTTCGGATTCTCACCGATGGATTTTCTTGTTCTACCGCGCATGGTGGCGTTGGCGATTATGACGCCGTTGCTTGTCCTCTATGCCGATGCGATCGGAGTTTTTGGCGGTTTTCTGGTTGGGACGTTGTTGCTCGATATCAGCGCCGTTGAATACATAACGCAAACCCAAAGTGCCATCGATCTTACCGATATCGGTGTTGGGATCATCAAGGGCAGCATATTCGGGATTCTCGTCGCGATTACAGGCTGCATGCAGGGGATGCGCAGCGGACGAAGCGCTTCGGCGGTTGGCGATGCCGCCACCAGCGCCGTCGTTAGTGGGATAGTCGCCATCATCTTGGCCACGGCACTTTTCGCCGTCCTCACCAATCTGATGGGGATATGAAAATGGTTCCTGACACAGCGGAGATTACGGTTGATGCCCTGACCATGGCGTATGGTGATTTCGTCATCCAGCGCGATCTCGCCTTCCAGATTGGCAAAGGCGAGATTTTCATAATTATGGGCGACAGCGGCAGCGGTAAGAGTACTTTGCTCAAACATCTCATCGGCCTCAATCGTCCCGTGGCGGGGACGATCCAATATGGCGGCGAAAATTTCTGGGAATCGAACGAAGAGACGAGAAGCCTGGTCTCACGCAGATTCGGCGTATTGTACCAAAGCGGGGCTTTGTGGAGTTCGATGACGCTGGCCGAAAATGTTGCACTGCCTCTGGCTTCATATTCCAATTATTCAACTGCCGAAATCTCCGAGATTGTATCGTTCAAATTGTCGCTCGTTGGTCTAGCCGGTTTCGAGCAATTTTATCCCTCGGAAATCAGCGGCGGGATGAAGAAGCGTGCTGGGCTTGCCCGAGCGATGTCGCTGGATCCCGAGATATTGTTCTTTGATGAACCGTCGGCTGGCCTCGACCCGATCAGTTCAAAGAAGCTCGACGATCTCATACTTGAATTGCGAGACGGGCTTGGAACGACAATCGTGATCGTCACCCATGAACTCGCGAGCATCTTTGCAATTGGTGATCGCGGGGTTTTTGTCGACGCCGATGCCCGCACCCAAACAGCACTTGGCACCATTGAGGATCTTCGCCGCGATCCCCCCAACGCAAAGGTTGCTGAATTTCTGAGCCGTGGCGCGCAAGTGGATCAACAAGGAGCCAAAACATGAACCGGGCCAGTAAACGTCTTATTGGAGCCTTTGTCCTTGGCGCTTTTCTCTTGGTCGTTGGTGCGATCACGATGTTCGGCAGCCGGGATTTGTTTCAGGAAAAGCGGCGGTTCGTTGCCTATTTCGAGCAATCGGTAAACGGTCTCAATGTCGGCGCACCGGTAAAATTTCGCGGTATTGAGATTGGACAGGTCACCGCGATTGAAGGTGTGTTTGATCGAGAAACCAACCGCCTCGTTCCAAGGCTCGAACTCGAAATTTATCCGGAAACGATGCGTAACGCGCAGTTGGAAGATGGGGAGTATAGTCTCTTCCGCCCGTTGGTCGAACAAGGCATGCGGGGATCGCTAAAATCCCAAAGCATGTTGACGGGACAGCTATATGTGTCGCTGGATTTCTATGAGGATCGGCCTGTTCGAAGGTTGGGCAGTGACGATGATCCATACCCGGAAATGCCAACTGTCGATTCCGGTTTCGGCGATTTCGTTGAATCGCTTCAACAGATTCCGATCGATCAGATTTTCAGCCAACTCAGCTCCACCCTCGCTTCGCTCGACGAAGTATTGTCCAGCGACGATATCGGAAGAACTCTGGATGAACTGCCTCAGTTATTGGCAAGCTTGGATCGGACGGTTCGGTCGGTTGACGAGTTCACGAACGCCGACCTTCCTCAGACAACCGCACAGTTTCGTTCGTTTCTAGCCACCGGAGAAAGTTCCATGACGGCTTTTTCCGACCAGCTCACAAATGGCACACTTGCTGACATCGGAACAACGCTTTCAGAGATTGATGCAACGCTTGCAGCAGCCCGCCGGCGGCTCGATCAGAACGATCCAGTTACGCAAGAAATCACTGCAACGCTGCGGGACGTTTCAGACGCTGCGGTCGCAATGCGACGGCTGGCGGAATTTTTTGAAGCACACCCTGAAGCGATCATAGGAGGGCGAGAAGAATGACCCATTTGATGCCTCGAATAGCGATTACAGTGTCGGCTCTGCTGTCGATATTCCTTTTTGTAGGATGTGCTTCTTCACCCGAACCTCGACTATACTTGCTGGAGGCAACGCCCGACGCCGGGCCAGCGGAAGTCGGCGACTCTGAAATTTCGATCTTAGTTGACGTGGTGACACTTCCTGACCATCTGCGCCGAAGTGAGATCATTTCTCGTGGTGCCCGACACCGGGTGACGGTCGCGAATTTCGACCGCTGGGCAGAACCGCTCGACCGGAACATTGCCAATGTCGTCGTAGCGCATCTGAGTAGCCGTTACGGCCCGGAAAATGTCTTTGATCGCTACGCCCGGTTCACCACCGAACCTGATATCCTTGTCCGTCTCCGGATTCTCGAATTTGGTGAAACCCAAGAAAATCGAGTAACTCTCAAGGCCACTTGGGAGCTATCAGATTCTCGCGCCGACACCTCTCGAATTTTTTCCAGTGAGTTTCAACAACCATCCAGCGACTCAACCGACGCTACCGTAGAGGCGATGAGTGTTGCGCTTGCGGGACTCAGCCACGCCATTGGCATCAGTATCTCAGAGTGGCATCGGAGAGGAAGGGAACCGATTTAGCGAGCTGTTTCGTCAGCGCCCGGAGCCGTCGACCAACCCGAATTTTTCGTCTCAGTGAGGGGTTTAATATCCTTGATCGAACTGATGTCCGAGGGGGGCACTTTTTTGATCTTTGACCAAGGGTATCAATTGTACAGTGCGCATCCGGTGCGTGCCAAATACAAAGAGATTGCCAAATGATAACAACTGGATTGCTGATAGTCGCTCTCTTCGTCGCACTTTTTGCGATGGTCGCCAATCGTTTGGCCGCGACAATCATCACAGCGCCTATGGTATTCTTGGCCTTTGGCACCGCAATGGCGATCACTGGGTGGTTTCCTGACGGTGAGACCGAACATGTGCTGCATCTCGTGGCCGAAATAGCGTTGGTCGTATTGCTCTTTCTTGACGCCTCGCAAATTGATCTCACGGCCCTTCGAAAACACCATCTTTGGCCAGAACGGATGCTGCTTTTCGGTTTGCCGCTCGCAATCCTTTTCGGAACGGGGGTAACCTGGGTCTTCTTCCCAGCTTGGCCTCTCGCAGCGCTTGCACTTTTGGCCGCTCTGCTCGCTCCGACAGATGCCGCTCTGGGCCAGGCTGTAACGTCTGATATGCGTGTCCCGGAACGCGTTCGTCGCGGACTTACCGTAGAGAGCGGGCTCAATGATGGCATGGCACTTCCAGCCGTGCTGCTTTTCGCCAGTCTGGCCGCACAGGTGATGGACGGAGAAGATCGCAACTGGATAGCCTTCGCCGCCGGGCAACTTACCCTTGGGCCGATCGCGGGCATCTTGATCGGTTATATCGGTGGCAAGATGTTGTTGTTTGCCCAAGACCGGGGGCTCACCGCGCCGACCTTCGAAGGCATCGGTGCGCTGGCTTTGGCGGGGAGCGCATATCTCTTGGCAACTGAAATTGGCGGCAACGGATTTATCGCAGCTTTTGTTGGCGGACTTGTCTTCGGCAACGTTGTCAAAGGTCGCTGCAAATTCATATTTGAGTTCACTGAGGGTGATGGACAATTGCTCAGTTGGGCGGCCTTCTTCCTTCTGGGGCTCGTCCTCGTGCCGGAGGCACTGACCCAGCTAACGCTACCGATGTTGGGCTTGATACTGGTGAGCTTGTTTGTCGTTCGTCCCGCGGCGATTTGGATCGCATTGCTTCGAACGGATGCTTCACCGCCTACCCGTTTCTTTTTTGGATGGTTCGGCCCGCGCGGACTTGCGACCGCGCTTTTCGCGCTCCTAATCGTCCCCCAAATTGGCGAAGAGCTGGCAGGCCCCATACTTGCCGTTGCCATAAACACGGTATGGATCAGTGCCTTGCTGCATGGGATTAGTGCGGTTCCCGGTGCTCGTATCTACGCTGATATGGTAGCCCGAAAAGGGCCGTGTCCGGAAACGGAACCAGTAGCCAAATCCTTCGATGGAGATGTCGAGACATAGCGGAGATGACCTTCAGTCGAACAAGGAACTGAAGGCCAGAATAGCAGGAACACGCCCGAACCCTTCCCGGGCAATCGACCTTGAGGCGTCGCAGCAGCAACTGCTCAGTCACTGTCCGGTACAGTAGGTCCATCACTCCTAGTATCGAGAATTGCGTCAATCAGGTCCTGAGGGACGTCAACGAACAGCTCGTCTTTTTCACTCTCTAGAAACACTGTTTTCGCCACGGCAATCGCCTTCAGATACATGGCGAAACTTGCTCGGCACATGGGGCAGACGCGCATATGACCTTCGAAACGCTTTTCTTGCGATTCGGTCAATCCGCCTTCGTGATAGTCAATGACAAAGGCTTCAAACTCTCCGCATGTAATTTGGCCAGGCAATATGCGTAGCGCCAAGCCACTGAGTTTTTGAACGCCGGCTTTGGTTCTGGGATTGCGCAATAATCGGCGCAACATGCCCATTGCGGCACCGGTCTGTTCGGTGTCACTCATGCGTGCCTCCCACAGACTGGCGTCAAATATTCTTGACCAATGGCCTGACAGATCCATTCCTTCATAGGATATCATCCAAGTACAAAGGCTTAAACATAGTCTCCAGCTTCTTGCGCAATGCATTACGAGCGCGATGTAGCCGCGTTCGTAAGGTACCTTCCGGAACATCGAGAACTTCAGATGTTTCGGCCGTCGTCATCTCTTCGATGTCGCGAAGGAGCAAAATGGTACGATATGAATCGGGTAATTCATTGATCGCTTGCCGAACTTTGGCAGATATATCGTTCTTGGACGCAAGGTCTTCGACAGTTTCGTTGGCCATTCTGACGGGCCCGATCAGAAGGCCGTTGCTGTCGAACATGGGCATGAGATCATCGATCGATTCTTCTCGCACGCGCCGGCGTTTACGCAATTTCATCAAAGCCTGATTGACAACAATCCGATGAAGCCATGTTTTGAATGAGGAGCGTTCTTCAAATCCATTCACTTTACGAAGGACCAACGCAAAAGATTCCTGTACGCAGTCTGCCGCATCCTCATTACAATTGGTGATCCGCCGGGCGACAACGAGCATCCAACCCGCATTTTTGCGAACGATGGTTTCGAACGCCGCCGTATCACCCCGTTTCAGGCGTGCTACCTCGTCGCGTTCGTCGGCCATGCCCCGCATCTAAATTTCCTTACAGCATTTCCATTCGAAAATGGATCACTTCCTGTAACATTCTGGGAGAAAGCGTCATCTATGTTACAAAGCACCATCGATGTACATTGGCTCGCATTGGCTCGCATTGGTTCGCTTAAAAAGATTGAAACGAGATCATGAATGCTAAGGCATTGAAGACCGCCTGAATATGGAAAGTGAATATAGAGAGCGCGGGGATGACTGATCGTGATCAGTCGCTCATTCTTGGAATTTTCGATTTGGAAGGCAGCTTTTCTAACGAATATGATCGGGGAAGATCGCCCAATTGAACCGGCAGAAGAGTAGGCTGACACGACTCCGTTACTGTAACCAAAGCATGACAATCTTCGAACCCGATTGTTTGAAATGAGAGAATGAACATGAAAAAAATTGCGATTGCGACCGCTGATGATCTTGAGGATCGCCAGCCTCATTATGCGTTAGTCGCCAATGTTGATTTGGTCATTGTGCGCTTCGACGATGATGTGACGGTCATGTATGGTCGGTGCTTGCATCGCGGTGCATTGATGGCGGACGGTTTTGTCGATCAGAACGATAATCTGATCTGCGGGGTTCATAATTGGGATTACCGCCTCGACTCCGGCGTCTCCAGCTACAGCAATTCAGAGGCCCTTAAAAAATTCTCTTCATGGATTGAAGACGGGAAGGTGCAAGTCGATGAAGACGAGATTAGCGCCTGGTTTGATGCCAATCCTCAACCCTTTGATCGCGATGGCTATCTCGGGCTTTACGCCGATACGAGCCACGGCACGGCGGAAGAACCGCTCAATGGTCTCATCCAACAATATGCGCGGGACGGCCTAAGCAAAACCGGGCATCACGGCCAAGTAGAATCAATGGGTGTCCCGCGCGATCAGTTGCCTAGCTGGGACGATATTCAATTATTGATGGCGCAGCTGCATCGGCCACCATTGCTCGATGATGATGATGTCGGCACTGATGTTGTGATCGGTGCCAATGCTCAGAAACCGCTTCGTCTCAAAATTCCGTTGTTCGTTTCGGATATGAGTTTCGGTGCCTTATCTGCGCCCGCCAAGACCGCACTTGCCCGTGGGGCAGAGCTGGCTGGAACCGGTATATGTTCAGGGGAAGGCGGCATGTTACCCGAAGAACAGGCCGAAAATTCCCGCTATTTTTATGAGCTCGCGTCGGCGCGATTCGGGTTTAGCTGGGATAAGTTGGACAAGGTTCAGGCGTTTCACTTCAAAGGCGGGCAAGGGGCCAAAACGGGCACCGGCGGCCATCTGCCCGGAGACAAAGTAAAAGGCAAAATCGCAGAAGTGCGCGGACTCAATGAAGGCGAGCCTGCGATCTCGCCGCCTCGTTTCCCCGAGTGGACGGAAGTCAGTCAGATTAAGGAATTTGCCGATGAAGTGCGAGATCGCACCGGCGGCATTCCGATCGGCTATAAACTCTCAGCCCAGCATATTGAGAAGGATATCGATGCCGCTCTTGAAGTGGGTGTCGATTACATCATTCTAGATGGACGTGGAGGCGGAACAGGGGCTGCGCCAATCATTTTCCGTGATAATATTTCCGTGCCGACCATTCCGGCGCTCGCGCGGGCGAGGCACCATCTCGACAGGCTGGAACGTGGTGATGTGACACTCGTAATAACGGGCGGACTGCGTAAACCCGCTGATTTCATCAAGGCGCTCGCAATGGGCGCTGATGCGATCGCTGTGTCGAACTCTGCCATGCAAGCCATTGGCTGCATCGCAATGCGGGCCTGTCATACCAATAATTGCCCGGTAGGCATTGCGACCCAAAAACCGGGTTTGATGAGCCGGATCGTGGTCGAAAAATCTGCAGTGCAGCTGCAGAACTTCTTCGAGGCATCGGTCGAGCTGATGCAGGTGATGGCGCGGGCTTGCGGCCATGATCATCTTTCCAAATTCACTGCCGATGATCTCACGACATGGAAACGGGGCATGGCGGATCTTTCGGGCGTGGCTTTTGGCGGTGTTGCTCAGCTGGAGGTTCCTCATTCGGGAGGATCGAGATGAACGACCTGAACGATTACGAACCCGACTGGATCAGTGTGGGCAAGGAAAGTGATTTGCCGGAAGGCCGTGTAAAAACGGTTACTGCGCGGGCGAGTTTCATCTGCCTTTCACATTTTGACGGCCAATGGGCTGCGATGGACAACCATTGCCCGCATCAGGGCGGCCCTCTTGGTGAAGGCTCGATTGAAACCGGCGTGGATGGCAAATGCTGGATCCGGTGTCCCTGGCATGGATGGGACTTTGACCCGCTAACCGGAGCACCTCCGGGCGGCCATGAAGATTCAGGTCAAAAAATCTATCCGACCAAAGTTGAAGATGGCGAAATTTTTGTCGGCGTTGAACCTGAACCGCCGCATCAGCGCACCGTGACCGATGTCATGGCTGAAACCATGGTTAACTGGGGCGTGAAACGCGTCTTTGGTATGGTCGGCCATTCAAATCTTGGCCTTGCCGATGCGTTGCGAATTCAAGCTACCAAAGGCGATATCGGATATGTCGGCATCCGCCATGAAGGTGTGGCCGCCTTTGCAGCCTCTGGATACGGTAAGCTTACTGGAAAACCCGCTGCATGCCTTACTATCGCGGGGCCTGGAGCCACCAATTTGATGACCGGCCTTTGGGATGCAAAGGTTGATAGAGCGCCCGTTCTGGCATTGACCGGTCAGGTGCAAACTCAGGTTTTCGGCCCGGGCGCCTTCCAGGATATTGACCTGAAATCGGCATTCCATGCTGTAGCACGGTTTTCGCAACCGGTTCTCAGCACCTCCAACCATGCCGAACTCATGTCATTGGCGTGCAAGACCGCGCTTGTTGAACGCGATGTCGCGCATTTGATTTTCCCTGACGATGTGCAGACCATGCCTAATGATGCCGCGGCGAGCGAGCCGGATGGCAGAATGAGCGCCGCCGCGGTGGTTCCGAATGCGGATGATCTGGCAGCTGCTACGGCGCTCATCAACAGCGCAAAGCGGCCCATTATCGTCATGGGCCACGGCGCTACTTGGTCCCGCATGGCAGTTATCGAACTGGCTGAGCGGCTGGGTGCACCTGTCGTTACGACGTTCAAGGGCAAAGGGTTGATCGCCGATGATCATCCTAATGCCGCCGGCGTCCTCGGTCGTTCAGGCACGCCTATCGCTAGCTGGTTTATGAATGAAGCTGATCTTATCATCGCGCTTGGCAGTTCCTTTTCCAATCATACCGGAATCGAAAAATCCAAACCGATCATCCAAGTTGATTTCGAACGTATGCAATTGGGGCGCTTCCATCCTGTCGCCTTGCCGATATGGGGCGAGATTGGTGAATTTTGCGCTGCCATTGCGCCCCATATTGGCCGTCCGACGGACGCGGTCGATCAAGTCGGCGAACTCGTCGACCGTTGGGCCATATGGCGCTCGGAGAAACAGCGCAGGTTGAGCGAAGAGGTTGCCAACGGAATTCACTCAGCCGCGATATTCGAAACTCTGTCGCGCCTTGCACCTGACGATGCGATCATCGCCGTTGATGTCGGCAACAACACTTATAGTTTCGGCCGCTATTTCGAGACCAAGGGTTCGCAACGCGTGCTTATGTCGGGCTATCTCGGGTCGATAGGGTTCGGCTTTGCAGCCGGCATCGGCGCTTGGTGCGCTACGCAGGATTTCGAGGAGTTTCGCGGGCGCAAGGTGATCTCGATCTCCGGAGATGGTGGTTTTGGTCAGTACCCGATGGATTTCACTACTGCCGTCAAATACGGAATGAACATTACCCATATCCTGCTCCACAATGGCGAGCTCGGTAAAATCTCCAAGGAGCAGCGCGCCGGTGAATGGCCTGTCTGGGAGACAGCGCTACACAATCCGTCATTCGCAGCATTCGCGAAACTCTGCGGCGGTTACGGACAGAAAGTGACTGATAGTGGTGACCTTGAAATCGAGATCGCCAAGGCGCTCGCGCAAGACAAACCTGCTCTCGTTGAGGTCATGTCCGATCCTGAACTCATCTAAATTTTGTAATGCGCCAGTGCGCACAGAAGGAAAATTATGAATCGATCCGATCTCATCCTGTCTACCGAGCCGTCGAAATTGTCGCACGCGCGAGCGATCGCACATCGCGCGGCGCAATTGTTGACCAAGGCCGCCCGGGCCAATCTTGAACCAGAACCAGATGATAGCCATTCAAGTCTGACTTGGGATCCCGAACGGCGGATGTTCCGTTCTTTGCCGCTCGGCAGTCCCGACAAAGAAATGCATGTTGGTCTCATGCTGAATCCGCTGACTCTTTTCGTGTTCGGCGCGAGCGAAATGCGATATCCAATCGCTGGCCTGAGCGTTAAGTCTGCGGAGGAGCTACTGAGCGGAATCCTCAAAGATGCCGGATTGAGCGGTATTGATGACGTTGTTCTACCCTATGAATTGCCAACGGAAGTCGCTGCCATTTCCGAGTTTGAATCGAACATGGAGGATCATTCGCTGGCCACGCTTGCCGCCTGGTATGATGTAGCAGCAGACTCACTGTCGAAACTTGTAACCGACAACAGCGATTTAAGGCCTGGGCCGAGCCCAGTCCGGTGTTGGCCGCATCATTTTGATATTGCGACCTATGTTAGCCTTGCATCAGGCGATCCAGAAACGGCGCGCGGGATTGGCGTCGGCATGTCCCCTGGCGACGATGATTATGCGCAGCCCTATTTTTACGTAAACCCATGGCCGCATCTCGACGCGGAGACGCTACCGCCAGCTGCGGCACCAGGGCATTGGCATGTTCAAGGTTATGTCGGGTTGATTGCGACGGCGAATGAGATTGTCCAAAGCGGCGATCCCGAGCGGCTCGATGCTTTTCTTGCCGCAGCCTTTGCCATCGGTAAGCAGGCCCTGGACAGCTGACTGTGGTAGCCGCGCTAACCCTTGTCGTCCTGCTCAGTGTGTTCATTATTTTCGTTCGCATCGCATCGGTAACGATGCGACTCACTGGACTGCCCGATCATGTCGCACGTTTCCAATCGATCTCGGCTCTGACCGGGGCCGGATTCACCACCACGGAATCCGAAATGATCGTCAACTATCCGATCCGACGCCGTGTGATTGTCGCATTGATGGTCTTGGGCAATCTTGGTCTTGTCTCAGTAGCGACGACATTTCTTGTAGCTTTCACTCAGTCGGATGGCACGACGGAAACGCTCCTCCGTCAGGCCCTGTCGCTCCTCCTTGTCATCCTGGTGATGGGGATACTCATGACCAACAAGCTACTTGATCGCGCGCTATGTAGTCTGATCGGCCGGGTGATCTCGAAAACTTTACAGATACATCGAAGCCATCACCGTCTGCTAACGCTGGCAGGAAGCCATAGCATTGCCGAGCATACTTATCGCGGAAAGCAGGACCGCCTGATCCGCGAGATTGTTTTGGTTGGCAATGGTTTAACTCTGCTGGCGGTACAAGGCGAAGAAGTTTGTCATTTGGAAGAATTCAACCCGGAATTTCGGATTGCACCCAACGAAACACTGATATGTATTGGTAGCGACGCTGATCATCGCATTTTTGCGGATTATCTCGTGGACCAATTCGCAACGGAATGATCGCTTCGTTGGAAGCTAGCGAGACGAGATTGAAAAGCTCGACCGTCCCGAGAGTTTTTATCCCGGGATTGACCGCCTTTGGCATCTACGGTGGCGCTCTACATTTCCTTTGCGATCGCGCTGAAACACAACAGAGTTTTGGAGTAAATCAAGGAGGGGGCGCAATTTTTTTAGCCTTCGGCAGCGGCGCATCTAAAGTTAATACAACAATGCCGGCCAGCCCATTTGGAGACCAGTTATCATGCCAAGCCGAGTTGAATTGTCACGTGATCCCGCAAGAAGCAGAGTCTGGCGTGTTGGTATCGCAATGGCGTTGCCGACCCTTTTGATCGTCGCAGATGCGGCGTATGCGATGCAGGAGGATCAGGACCAGCAAAATCGCGCCGAACAGATCGGTGATGCGGCGGGTCAAATAGCCGTTACGCCACTCAGTGATCTCAATCTGCGCGGTGGGGACATTCCCCAAATCTTGGTGGACATTCAGGATCCCTATGCGCCGCCGCAAAGGCGCGTCTGTTCCGTACTGGCACAAGAAGTGAGCGATCTAACTGCCGTACTCGGCCCCGATATCGATGAAGAGCCGGCGGAAGAGAATGATGATGAAACGACCGAGGCGATAGGATCTGCTGTGAGCAGCGCAATCATACCATTCAGAGGTCTGGTGCGGAGATTGTCAGGCGCACAGGCACGAGATCGCCGCATTCAGGAGCTCTACCTTAGAGGCGTTACGCGACGTGCCTATCTCAAAGGCATGGGCCGAGTGTTGGGCTGCAGGCCACCAGCAGCGCCTCATTAGGGGGCGTTGGGCAAACGGCGGAAGAGCATTGTCACGCTAGTTCTCAAGACGGTCCTGCGAACACTTGATTAGCTGACTCGGATGAAACTGACCTTTGATTGATCGACGTCCGCTGTCCACCCATTGCGGCCGTCCACTCTCGAATTTGCTTCGATTGGCAGTTAGCACTTCATTCCTAGCTAATGTTCTCTTGGTCCTGATCTCCTTGGTCAACCTGACCAATCAGGAGATTAGCAATGGATTACTCAAAATTTGGCACCGAACAATCGCGGCCGGTTTGGAATAAGGGATGCAAAATAGGTGCGAAACGTGCGTTGAAGCAGAAAGAGGTTTGGGCAATTCGCTTTTGGCTTGAGCAAGAGCGCCGGACGCGAGACCGCTCTCTCTTTGACCTCGCGATCGACAGCAGACTTCGCGGCTGCGATCTTGTTCGTATCCGCATCGGGGATCTCATTAGCGGTGATGAAATTAGAACCCGGTCCACTGTTGTGCAGCAAAAGACAGCTCGGCCGATACAATTTGAAATCATGGAGCCAACACGAACGTCTTTGCACTACTGGCTTGAGCACCGCGGGAGTGATGCTGACGATTTCGTGTTTCCCAGCCGGATTGATCACGACACGAACCTGAGCACGCGCCAATACGCGCGCCTTGTCAATGAATGGGTCGATGCAATTGGTTTGAGAAGCCAGGATTATGGCACGCATTCACTTCGAAGAACCAAAGCTTCAATCATCTACAAACAAACCGGCAACTTTCGCGCTGTCCAAATTCTGTTGAGTCATTCGAAGATAGAAAGCACAGTCCGGTATCTTGGCGTTGATATTGAGGATGCACTCGAGCTCGCCGAGGCGATTGAAATCTAAGATTGTTGAGGGTGCCGATATGGTGTGTCGGTGCTCTCAACGGCTGCAATGGGTGGAAAGCGGACATCACAAATTCGTTAGTTCGTGTCCGGTATTTCTCGATTGTTGCCCATCCAGAGTTCTTCCTGAGGAAATGGATATCGCTGTCAGAGACCAGGTCGCTCGAAACTGCGTGCTGCACCACTCCCTTTGGCCATAGCTGAACATATCAGCTCATTCTCCCGATTTGTACAGAATGATATACGGCAGTCTGCTGGACATAGTTGCTCGTCGATTTTCGCCGTTTCGCGCTTCTTGAGGTGGACTGATGTTATATAACGCGCTTGGCCAAATCAGAGCGAAAAACTTAGACCCAGGAAAACATCCCGATGGCCAGGGTTTGTGGTTGATCAAGAGATCGAGAATTGTCGGCAAATGGATCTTGCGACTGTCTGTCAACGGCAAGCGAAGAGAGATGGTCCCGGGGTCGACGATCTGATCCTTTGGTATGAGGGCAGCGGCACGGCGGCCGCCGACCAGCAGTTCCTGCATGCGGACGAGCGGGGCAGTATCGTCTCGATGACGGACAATGCGGGCGGCACGGTCAACATCAACAGCTATGATGACTGGGGCATCCCGGCCTGGGACCCGCAGCTCGGCGACCTGAATATCGGACGGTTCCAATATACCGGCCAGATCTGGCTCGAGGAGATCGGGCTCTATTATTACAAGGCCCGCATGTACTCGCCGACGCTCGGCCGGTTCATGCAGACCCACCCCATGTCAGTTCGCTCTCATCCAGTTAACGCGGCAATGCCACCATAGCCCGTCAAATTCCTTCAAAAGCGCTATCACGGCCACCGATATGCGTCTCGGCCATCTGCCAACCGGTGCAAATAATTGGTATGACACAAATTATAAAAGAGGTATGGATTAAAGGTTGACATAATTTTCGATTATTTATACCAAGAGGCAGAACAAGTCCTAAGGGAGGGGTCCATGGTACTTCGAGCGTCTAAAAGTGGTGGTACACCGCGTAATTCCTGTTTCGTTGCAATTCTTCTTGCTAGCACCGCCATGGCGGCTGCTCCGGCCTATGCTCAGGACGGTCCTACCGCAGCGGATCAGGCGGATAGCGAAAATGTCATCGTGGTCACGGGCATTCGTGGTTCGCTGACGAGCGCGCTTCTCGAACAACGTAATGCGGATAGCCTCACGGAAATCATCCAAGCTGAAGATATCGGTAAGCTGCCCGATCAAAATCTCGCCGAGGTGCTGGAAAACATTCCCGGTATTCAGATCACCAGAACGGCCGGCGTCGGTACAGGGGTTCAGATCCGTGGTACCAACGATAACCGTACCGAGATCAATGGTGTTTCTACCGTAGGTTCCGGTACCGGCCGTGGTGGCATCAACTTTGAGGATGTTAATGCCGCCATAATCTCTTCCGTTGAAGTGATTAAAGCGCCGCAAGCAAATACGACAGAAGGTTCCGTGGGTGGGACCATCAATCTGCGGACGATTCGTCCGCTTGATATCACTGATCGTATTCTGGCTGTGCGCGTCCAAGGTGAATATAGCGAGCTCTCAGATAGCGTCACGCCGCGAGTTTCCGCTAGCTTTGGGGACAATTGGGAAACCGGCACCGGGACTATTGGCATTGTGCTAGCCGCAAGCTGGACCCAACAAGAAGCGACGTCGTTCCGTCCCCGTGTCGATCGTGATACCCTTATCTCAACTGGTAGCTCCGTCACGGCCGGCGGGGCTCCCGGGCCGAACTTTGATTATCTCGGCATTCAGTTCCTCAACCAGGAGCTGGAGAATTTCGAGTACGAAACCTTCAACTTTGCCGGGACGGTGGAGTGGGCCCCGACTGATAATTTGAGGCTCTATTTTGATACACTCGTGAATAGCCAAGAACGTCGGCAAGATAGTTCGAGGATTCAGGGCTCCGGTGTGAGTTCTCTCCGCTTCAACAACGTCCCAGACACGTTCGAAACAGTTGATTTTGGTTCGCTCGATGGTGTGAATCTGGGTAGTATCCAGGCGGCACTTACCGGTACCATTCAGCCAAATTTGGCTGTGGATGATGACGATCCGAATTTGCGATTCTCGAGCGATACGGGTGCACGCATCACTGACAGTGAAGTCTTCCGGTTGGGCGCAGAATGGGAAAGTGGGCGCTTTTCGCTTCGCATAGAAGGATCAACGTCAAACTCTGACACGGTTAATCCTAACCTGAGCACCACGTTGAACTTCATCAACCCCAATGCTCTTACGCCGCTTGACGGCACCAGCAATGATAACAGCGTTCCATTTGTTTATGATCTGACCGGCGGCGCGCTGACATTTGGCGTCGATTTTGCTTCGCCATTCGCACCGACAATTGCTGACCTTCTTAGCCCAGCCAATGTCGTATTGGATGCAGTGACAGTAGGTCGTAACCGAACCGAAAACTCTGAACACGCATTTCGTGCTGATCTTTCCTATGATTCAGAAGGCGTTCTGCCGTTCATTACATCGGTTGATGTTGGTTATCGCTATAACAAGGCGTCGAATAGATTTGACCTTATCCGATCAACCTTTGGCACGGGGGCAATCGCAAATAGCCCAAGTGGGTCTCAGTTCGCAGATCTTCTTGTTCCTGGCCCATCCAATTTTGGTGATGCCGATGGCAGAACACTGGCTTTCCGCAACTTCCTTCTTATCGATCCGGATAGAGCTTTTTCTGACCCGGATGGAACGCTGGACATTTTGCAAGCGGCCCTTTTGGCTACGCCGGGTATGGTGGTCTTGAATGACCCGTCTTCTGATCCGTCTGGCTTCTTTGATATCGAAGAAGAAACCCACGCCTTATACGGGCAGATAAATTTTGAGTTCGGCGCTATCCGCGGGAACTTCGGCCTGCGCTGGGTTGATACGAGCATTAGTTCGTTAGGTAACAATGTTGCCGCAGGTGTTATAACGCCAGTAACGGCGGGAGGCAGCTATACGGAACTGTTGCCGCGACTTAACGTTATCGCAGACATAACCGATGATCTGGTTCTTCGTGCAAGTTGGGGCGAAGATATTAACCGTCCGGATTTCAACGATCTTTCTCTCTCGGTGAATTTTCCTACCGGTCCCAACAATGCGGTTAACATTGGTAACCCGAACCTGGCGCCTGAAACGGTAACTTCATTTGATGCCTCGCTCGCCTGGTATTTTGCACCTTCGTCGGTACTAAGTGTCGGTGTCTTCCACAAAAGGCGTTCGAACCTGTTCGTCACGCAGCTGCAAGATGCCGTGACAGATGCAAACGGTTTCCGTGATATCACGGCGCCCTGTGAAGGCGGCGGTATCTTCAACCCGCTCCCCGATCGTAATGTTTTGTCTAATATCCCCGGCAATGGATTATGCGTTCCGATCCAGACAATTATCAATGACACTGGAAACACTACGCAAACAGGCGTCGAAATAGCATTTCAGTACGACCTCTCCCAGTTTGAGGATGCCATAGGTTTCGCATCGGGCTTCGGTATTATAGCCAACTATACCTATCAGGAATTCGGCGGTGGTGAGGCTACCAATGGTTCGTCCGATCGCGGGACCCCAATCTTAAATGCCAGCAGCGGCACTGCCGGGCAGATTACTGCGGTGCAGGGCCTTCTTGATTTCTCGCCACATGCGTACAACGTCACCCTGTACTATGAGAAATATGGTTTTTCAGCCCGGGCGCGTTATACGTGGCGCGATGCATTCCGTACGTTAGACACTGCAGCTGGTGCTAGTCTCAACAGTACCCTTGGTTTCCCAGTGGTCACAGAGGCAAGAGGGCAGCTTAATGCCAGCATCAATTATGCCGTGACAGAATGGTTTGATCTTGGGGTTGAGGCCGTTAACCTCACTAAGTCCAATATCTCCCAGTCTTGCGTCAATTCAGGCGGATTGTTGTGCTTCCAGGGCCTGCCTGATCGCAGAATCACTTTTGGTGCTAGCGTACGCTTCTAGATACTGCGCTGGCATCGGGGCGAGGTTCCGATTGGTCGAGCACGCACTGGACCTCGCCTTTATAGCGGCGGCATCTGGTGCGGTATCTGGAGATCGCTGCAATTTCGGCCGGGATCTTTCTACGAATGCGTTCTTGTCTGAAGGGTTCCGGTGCCTTTGAGTTAGTGGTCCCGTGAGGGTCGGTTTCCAAATCTCCAAATGGAGTTGGTGCAGTGGGCGCTTTTTCTCAGCGTCGGCCGAACCTTGGAACTGGAAAATTCCGTTCGTATTGCCTAAGGTAACTGGTATAGAAACGATTGCAGGCAATCGCCGGAACGAGGACATCAATGAGCGGAAAGAGACTCTTCCAAACCGTCGCCGAAAAAATCGTCAACCTTATTGACGAGGGCGCGTTCACGCCGGGAACCCGCCTGCCTGGAGAGCGTGAGCTGGCCGAGCGCTTGGGGGTTAGCCGGGTCACGATCCGCGAGGCGGAAATCGCGCTGCAAGCAGTCGGTCGCCTTGAGATAAAAACCGGTAGCGGCGTATATGTCAGCGAGAGTCCACCAGCCAATGGTGGACACTTACCTGAAGTCAGCGCGTTTGAAGTGACCGAAGCCCGTTTGTTGGTAGAATCGGAGGCGGCGGCATTGGCGGCGCACAATATCACTGACGAAGCGATTGAGCATCTCGCGGAGCTGATCGAAGAGATGGGATCGGATGACCAGGACACGTCTAACGAGGCCGACGAGCATTTTCATCTGACTATCGCCGAAGCTTCGAACAATCCGGCGATGGTGCATACGATACGGTCGTTTTGGCGGATGCGTGAAGAAATTTCAGAAGTGAAGGCGGCTTATGAGACGGTTTGCTTTCATGATTCGGCGTCGCGGATGGAAGAGCATCGGGCAGTATTCGAAGCCCTCAGAGATCGTGATCCGTCGGCAGCGCGATCAGCCATGCGTGAGCATTTCCAGCGATTGATCACCGCGTTGCTTGACGCAACTGAGAAAATCGCTCTGGAAGAAGTACAACAACGCGCATCAGAGAGCCGTGAGCGCTTTCAGGCAGCTGGGAAAATCGGCTGACAGCATTGGTATTACAGAAAATGTGTTTTTGATATGCCAGATTGATTGACACTTGGCGTCTTGTGCTTATAGTTCTCTGCAATAGAATGTGTGGAGATAAGGATGTTGGCGCGGATCAGTCTTTGGTTGGCTATTTCGATTGTTGCGGTGACACCGGTGCGAGCCGAGCAGTATCTGGTGCGCGATCAGCATGAATATGCGAACGCCGCCGAGCAGATTGAAGCCGGCGATGTCATCATTCTTGCCAACGGCGAATGGCGCGATTTCGAGCTCGTGATCACCGGTGAAGGTCGCGAGAACGAGCCGATCACGGTAAGAGCGGAAGAGGCGGGCATGGTCTTTCTGACCGGCCAGTCGAGCCTGCGCATCGGCGGCGAATATATAGTCGTTAGCGGTCTGGTGTTCAGGGATGGGTACAGTCCCCGCGGCGAAGTCATATCTTTCCGCCGCAATGGAGACGATCTCGCGCACAACAGTCGCGTTACTGAAGTCGTCATAGACCATTTCAGCAAACCTGACCGGTATGAGTCCGATTATTGGGTTGGAATGTACGGGCAGAACAACCGGTTCGACCATAATCACCTGGTTGGTAAGACCAATCAGGGTGTCACGTTCGCCGTCCGTCTCGATAGTGAGGGGAGCCGCGAAAATGCACACCGAATTGACCACAATTATTTCGGCCCACGTCCCGTGCTTGGTTCCAATGGCGGCGAAACTCTTCGGATTGGGACCAGCCGCTATTCAATGTTCAACTCGAACACGATCGTCGAAAACAACGTCTTTGACCGCTGCAGCGGCGAAGTCGAGATCATCTCGTCGAAGTCCGGCGGCAATATCTTCCGCGGCAACCTGTTCCTGCGGTCACGCGGCACACTGACTCTGCGGCACGGCGACGATAATCTGATCGAGCGTAACGTTTTCCTGGGTTATGGCGAAGATTATACGGGAGGTATCCGTGTCATCAATCGCAACCAGACGGTGCGCAATAACTATATGGAAGGGCTGCGCGGTACCGGCTTTTCGAGCGCGCTCGCAGTGATGAACGGCGTCCCAAATTCCCCCGTCAATCGCTATGTTCAGGTCGATAATGCGTTGATTGAGAACAACACGGTGATTGATAGCACACGTGTAACGCTCGGCGTGGGTGCAGATGAGGAGCGCTCCGCTCCACCCGTCAATTCGATAATGCGCGCCAATCTTTTCGGCGGGGTCGAGAGCCAGCAGCCGATCAGGGTCGATGCCGATATTTCCGGCATCCACTTTGCAGACAATATTCTGCTCGGCGAACACAGCGAAGTGCCGATCGACGGGCTGGACACGCGCGACATAGCGTTGGTTCGTGCGGAAAACGGCTTGCTTTATCCAGAGAGCAGCGAATTGCCACATGCTGGCGCTCCGCGGGATCTTCGGCCGATAACGCTCGAGGAGGTTGGTGTCTCTTGGTACGAGAAGCCGGGCGATGAAAGCCCGCTTGGTACCGGCGAAGTCGTTCAGGTTGGTCCCGGTGAAGATACGCTTGCCGCTGCCGTTGCGAATGCTGGTCCGGGCGACACGCTGGTCCTCGCGCCGGGAGATTATACAGTCGATCGCACGCTTATTTTGGACAAGGCGCTTACTATAATAGGCGCGCCGGCTGAGCATGCCGCGCGCGCCACGCTCCGCTTCACCCGCCCGTCGTTGATTGAGTTGCGCGAAGGGGCAAATCTGCGCCTTGAAGGAATAACGATCGATGGTGCGCTCGCCCCGGATTCGGTTGGCAATTCGGTCCTTCGCACGACCAGCTTCCCGATCCAGTCGAACATGGTGATCGAAATGGAAAATGTCGCCGTGAACGGGCTGTCCGTGAACAGATCGTTCAATGTTCTAACGTTGGGCAAAAACTCATTCGCGCACCGTGTATCGATCCGCAACAGCGCCTTTTCCGATATAACAGGGACGGTTGTTTCAGCGGCGGCAGAGACCGATGATTTCGGTCGGTACAATGTAGAATATCTCGATATCGCCGACAGCAGTTTTTCAAATATCGGTGGTCCTGTGGCGAATATTTACCGAGGCGGCCGTGATGAAAGCACCTTTGGCCCGTTCGTGACAATCACTGGCAACGCGTTTGCCGATGTCGGCAGGGCGACGGCCAATGGAACCGGCGCAGCCGTTCACATGCACGGAACTCAAACAACCAGCCTCGCGCGCAATGCCTTGTCCAACTCCGCCCCGTTTCGCATTGTTCATACGGTCGGTACGCCGAGAACAGCCATATCCGAAAACAGCTTTGGCGAGACGCCCGGACCGGTAATCGAAGAACTCGTTTACGAGGGCGCGCCACGCGTCGAGATGTCCGGCAATACGCTCGACGGAGTGATGGCCGAATGATCAAGGTCGCATCCGGCTTTACCGCGCTGGCGCTGGTCGCATGCTTGGCAATGCCGGGCTCGGCGGTCGCGCAAGCTTCGGCCGAGGTTGAAGCTCAGGAAAACCTGCCGCCGCTTTATTCTGCTGAACTGGCTCTCTCTCGGGAGTTTGTTGACGGCATGATGGAGGCGGGCATCGTCGTTCCGCAACCAATGGATCCTGGCGGCGGCTATACGCATGAGCAGCACAAGCGGAATCAACAGGCAATCTATCTTGGCGGCCAACTGTACCGGATCACCGGGGAACAGGCTTACGCTGATTATGTGCGCGATATGCTGCTTGCCTATGCCGATCTCTATCCGACGCTCGGTGAGCATCCCGCAAGTAGCAACCAATATTCGGGCCGCCTCTTCTGGCAGGTGCTCAATGACGCCGTATGGCTGGTGAATGCGGTGCAGGGCTATGGCGACATACGCGGCACGCTAAGTGCGGAAGATCGCGAGCGGATCGACACTGAAGTTTTCCGACGTGCGGCGCATTTCCTGTCGGTGGACTCGCAAGTGACTTTCGATCGTATTCACAACCATGCGACATGGGCGACCGCCGGCGTTGGCATGACGGGATATCTTCTCGGTGACGAAGATATGGTCGAACGCGCCCTAATGGGATCTGACCGGAGCGGGCAAAGCGGCTTCCTGCGCCAGACCGAATTGCTGTTCTCGCCTGACGGCTATTATACCGAAGGGCCATATTACCAACGCTATGCGATGATGCCGTTCATGGTGTTTGGCGATGCGATTGAGCGCAATGATCCCGAGCGGAGGATCTTCGAGCATCGAGACGGCATTTTGCTCAACGCACTGCGGGCAACGATCCAATTGACCTATGGCGGCTTTTTCTTCCCTTTCAATGACGCGATGCGGGACAAGAGCCTCAATACATATGAACTCTATCACGGCGTCGCCATCGCCTATGGTCAGACGCAAGATCCTACGCTGCTGTCTATCGCTCAAGGCCAGGGACGCACCGTGCTAAGCGATAACGGGTTGTCGCTGGCACGCGACCTGCAAGCGGGCAATGCAGCGCCTTTTCCATTCCGCTCGATGCTGTTGAGCGACGGCCCCAACGGCGATCAGGGTGCGGTTGCCATCCTGCGCACTGGCACCGGACCGCTCCACACCGCATTGGTGGCAAAGAACGCTTCACAGGGCATGGGGCATGGCCATTTCGATAAGCTGAGCTGGCAGCTTTACGACAATGGCAACGAGATCATTCGCGACTATGGCGCGGCGCGCTTCCTCAATATCGAAGCGAAAGAGGGCGGACGTTACCTCCCCGAGAACACGAGCTGGGCCAAACAAACCATCGCTCACAATACGCTGGTGGTTGATGGCCAAAGTCATTTCAACGGCGATGTCGGTGTCGCTAACCAAATCGCGCCCGAGCAGATATATTTTTCCGATACGCCGGGATTGCAGGTCAGCAGCGCGCGGATCGAAGGCGCCTATGCTGACGTCGCTTTCCAGCGCACGTTGATTATGGCTGACATTCCGGGGCTGGAACAACCCACTGTAATTGATCTGGTGCAGGCGGAGGCGACGGGTAGCCATCGCTATGATTTACCGCTGCACTATCAGGGTCACATCATGGAACGTGATTTTGCGGTTGAATCGAACACCGCAGCGCGCCCGGTACTGGGAACTGAAAACGGCTATCAGCATATCTGGGTCGATGCGACCGGACGTCCGGCGGCAGGCGATGGATCGCTGACCTGGCTGCTTGATGGCCGGTTCTACACCTATCGGTTCGCGACGGATGGCGATGTTGACGTGATTTTGGGAGAGAGCGGAGCCAACGATCCCGCATTCAATCTGCGCCGTGAGCCGATGATCATCCTGCGCGCCAATGCGGAAGGACGACATAGTTTTGCGAGCATGCTCGAAAGCCATGGGCGCTACGATGGCGCGGCGGAGCAAACGGTGGCCAGCCGCAGTCTGGTTCAGTCAATGCGACATGAAGTGGTCGGTGATTACGATGTCGTCGTGCTCGAAATTGCTGGCGGAAGGCGGGCAGTCATCGCGATTTCTCACGATCCGGATGCAGCGCGAGAGCATGTCGTTGAGCTGGATGGGCAGACGATAGCCTGGTCCGGCTTCGCGACGGTTTTTGAATTGGAGGGAGGGGAACTATGACCACACTCACAAAGCAGGACGCGCAATCCGCTCCGTTCATCAGTTCACGTGATGAACCGATTGAACAGGTCGATCAGGGCGTGAAGCGCCAGATGCTTGGCTATGGCCCGGATCTGATGATCTGCCGTGTCTGGTTCGAAGAAAATGCCGTGGGACAGATTCATAGTCACCCGCACAGCCAGTCGAGTTACGTCGAATCCGGGCGGTTCATTGTTACTGTTGACGATACGGAACGGGAATTGGGGCCGGGCGACAGCTTCTATGTCGCGCCGCATCTTGATCACGGCGCTGTGTGTTTGGAGCCCGGTGTGTTGCTCGATGCGTTCAGCCCCGCTCGCGAAGACTTTCTTCAGGCGGAGGGTTGAGCATGTTGAACGGACGCCTGCGATATCTGATCGTCACGCTGGTCGCGACTGCCACGGTTATCAATTATATCGACCGAGGTGCGCTTGGTTTTCTGTGGCCGGAAATATCAGAAGATCTCGGCCTGACCGAGTTCGACTATGCGATTATCCTCAACGTCTTCACCTTCGCATACGCCTTCGGCCAGTCGATTTTCGGCAAGATATTCGATTGGATTGGTACGCGATTGGGTTTCGTGCTCTCAATTGCGGCGTGGTCGGCGGCCACGATGCTGCACGCGCTGTCCACCGGGCTGGCGAGCTTTGCCATTTTCCGCGCTATTCTTGGCGTGTCGGAGGCCGGAAACTGGCCGGGCGCAACCAAAGCAAATGCCGAATGGTTTCCGATCAAAGAGAGAGCATTTGCTCAAGGTATTTTTAACTCGGGCGCCGCAATTGGCGGGATCGTTTCGCCTCTCATCATCGCCTATTTGTTCGTGTTTCTTGGAAGTTGGCAGGCGACCTTTATAGCGGTCGGTGCCCTAGGCTTTCTGTGGCTCGTGCCGTGGTTGATCGTGTACAAAAGCGGGCCCGATGCACATCCTTGGATATCTGAGGAAGAGCGCCAATTCATTCTTACCGGCCAGCGCAACGAGGAAACAAACGAGGTCGCGACCTACGCGCCGAACACGAGAGAAATTCTCTCGCGCAAAGAAAGCTGGGGGGTGATATTGGCCTCCTTCTTCCTTGATCCGATCTGGTGGCTCTTTGTCGGCTGGTTGCCGATATATCTGGCAAGAACTTATGGTTTCGGTGTCGCCGAGATCGGGGTTTATGCTTGGGTGCCTTATGTCGGCGCTATGTTTGGTGCTTGGTTCGGCGGCCTGCTGGCACAGAACCGAATCAAGGCAGGGTGGACAGTCAATAAGACCCGCAAGTCTGTGATCGCGTTGGGCGGGCTCATCATGCTTGTCTCGCTTCTGATGACGATCCAGGCGGCGACGCCGCTCACGGCGGTTCTTTTGATGGCTGCTATCCTGTTCGGCTTCCAGACTGCCGTGGGGAATATCCAGACACTGCCAAGCGATTTCTACAGCGGCCAATCGGTCGGCACGCTTGCTGGGTTTGCCGGCACGGCGGCCAAACTGGCTGTGGTTGGGCTAAATTTCCTGATCCCTGTGATTACGGTGAACAGTTACGCGCCCGCCTTCGCCGTTGGCGCTGGGCTGGCCATCATGACGGTGGTTTCGGTGTTCATACTGTGCCCCAAAATCCAGCCACTGAATCCGACAACGAGCTAGCGCAAGTAGGCGCAACTGAATTTACGAAAACAAGACAAAATTTACGAGGACAAGACCAACATGACGAAACTGAATGGCAAAGTGGCGATCGTGACCGGCGGCAGCCGCGATATCGGCCGAGCGATCTCGGTCAAATTAGCACGTGACGGAGCCAATGTGGCCGTGAACTATTATAATAGCGAGTCAGATGCTGATGCGACGCTCCTTGAAATAGAGGCTGCAGGCGGCGGCAAGGCGATCAAGGTCAAAGGAGATATGACCAAGAGTGCTGATGTGGCGGCACTTGTCGGAGATACGCGGCAGGCGTTTGGCGATCAGATAGATATTCTGGTCAACGTGACTGGCGGAATGGTCGAGCGCCGGACCCTCGCAGAGATGGATGAAGAGTTTTTCAACTATGTCATGCAGCTGAACGCAACTTCGACCTTCCTCGCAACCAAGGCCGTGGTCCCTCACATGCCCAACGGGGCGGCGATCGTGAACCTCGCTTCGCAAGCTGGACGCGACGGCGGCGGACCGGGGGCATCGGCATATGCTACCTCGAAGGGAGCGGTGATGACCTTCACTCGCGCTATGGCAAAGGAGTTGGGGCCGCAGGGTATCCGCGTGAATTCTCTGTGTCCGGGCATGATTGCCACCACCTTTCACGACAAATTCACTAAGGATGCAGTGCGCGAGAATGTTGCCAATTCCACGCCCCTCAGGCGTCAGGGGCGGGCCGAGGAGACTGCCGACGCGGTCGCCTATCTTGCATCCGATGAGGCATCGTTCATCACCGGTACTAACATCGACATCAATGGCGGTTTGGCGTTCTCCTGACGGGCAAAGATAGGGAGTAATCGAATGCACAACGAACTTGCCAAACGATTGGAACAAACTCCCATCGTGCCGCTCATTGCAGCAGATAATCCGGTGATGGCCGTTCACACTGCCGCTGCCCTGCGCGATGGTGGGTTGAGCGTTATCGAAGTCGTGATGCGCAGCGATATGGCTCAGATCTGTATGGAAGAGATTGTGGACCAGTGTGATGACGTGATCGTGGGAGCGGGAACGGTGCTCACGGTCGAACAGGCCCAGTCGGTCCACGCAAGCGGCGCGCAGTTCATCGTATGCCCGGGCTTGGTCGATGATGTCGTTCGATACTGTCTCGACGAACAGCTGCCTATCTATCCCGGCACCATGACTGCCGGCGAGGTCCAGCGCGCTTATGCCCTAGGCCTGCGCGATGTGAAATTCTTTCCCGCAAGCCTGGCGGGTGGTCCGGCGATGCTTAAAGCGCTCTCGGCGGTCTTCCGAGAGATGCGCTTCATGCCGACCGGCGGGATTTCTGCCGATAATCTCTCTGAATATCTGGCCCTTCCGCAAGTGCTCGCTTGCGGTGGAAGCTGGCTAACGCCAAAATCGGCGGTCGAGGCCGAAGATTATTCCGAAGTCACGAGGCTGGCCCGCGAGGCCGTGGCGATAGCCCGGTCCTCTCGCTAACAGGAGCGTATTCATGGCAGACTATCTTACCTTCGGCGAAATCATGTTGCGCCTGAAAACGCCGGGGCATGAACGGTTTCTCCAATCACCCGCCTTTGAAGCCAGTTTTGGCGGCGGCGAGGCGAATGTCGCTGTCGCGCTTAGCAATTATGGCCTTGATGCAGCCTTTGTTAGCGCGCTGCCGGACAATGATATTGGCCAATGCGCGATCGGTGAATTGCGGCGCTTCGGCGTCGATACGTCGCACATCCGCCGCGCGGGCGACCGGGTGGGCATTTATTTTCTGGAAGCGGGCGCCAACCAGCGCGCTTCCAAGGTGGTCTATGACCGCGCTCATTCTTCGATGGCCGAGGCAAAAACCGGCGATTTCGACTGGTCGGCGATCCTTGCCGGCGCAAAATGGCTCCATATCACCGGCATCACGCCTGCGCTCAGCCAGTCTGCCGCCGATCTCAGCCTCGAATGCGTCAAGGCAGCGCAGGATGCTGGCGTTACCGTCTCATGCGATTTCAATTATCGTGGAAAATTGTGGAAGTACGGCAAGAGCGCGCCCGAGGTGATGCGCGAGCTTGTAAAATATGTCGATGTAGGCATCGCGAATGAGGAAGATTGCCAGAAGTCGCTCGACATTTCGGTCGATGTTGACGTCGAATCGGGCGCGCTCGACACAAAGAAATACGAAGCGCTCTCAGAAAAAGTGCTCGATATCTATCCGGGCATGAAGACCATCGCGATCACATTGCGCGAAAGCTTTAGCGCCGACACCAATGGCTGGTCAGCATGCCTGCGCGACCGGGAGCAGGGCTTCAAGCTCTCACAACGTTACCAGATGACCGACATTGTCGACCGGGTTGGTGGCGGAGATAGTTTCGCTTCTGCGATGATCTACGGCCTCAATGCATATGATGATCGCCAGCAGGGGCTGGAGTTCGCGGTCGCGGCAAGTTGCCTCAAACATTCGATACTGGGCGACTTTAATCGTGTGAATGTGGACGAGGTCGAAAAATTGATGAGCGGTGACGCGTCCGGCCGCGTCCAGCGATAGGACGCTCGTCGAAACTTCCTCAGCGGAGGATGCTCCCGGGAAATTCACTGCACCTCATCCCAAAGCGCCCGGATCAGCACGACGCTTCCCCAACCTTTAATCGGCCTCGCACCGCCAGATTCTGGCCTTTGCTCAATGGCGGAGCAAAACTGAGCAGCAATAGTGTTGCGCGAACGGCAATACCGAGAGGTTTGCCCCTGCCTCCACTGGAGCAAGGCCGAAAATCCGATGCGTATCAGGCGCAAGATCATTCCCATTCACCGCTGGCTTGGCATCGGCGCGGCTATTTTCTGGCTGTGTCAGGCGGTTACCGGTCTTGTGCTGGTGTTTCACTGGGAGATTGACGATGCGTTGCTGCTTGGCCCCCGCACTGCGCCGGACTGGGTCGCCATAGAAGTAGTGACCGAAACGCTGGCACCTTTGGGTTCGGAGAACAGCATATCCTCTATCTGGACATCGGCAAGCGGATCCAATCGCTTCGACATTTACCTCAACCGCCCGCAAGGCTCGTCCACTATCCGGATCGACGGAGACGGCACGATCTTGCGCGAACAGGCGGATGGAGAACGGATTACCAATGGCGGCTGGATAAGCACACTGGTCGCTTTTCATCATAATTTTCTGGCAGGCGATTTGGGCGGTTGGATCGTTGGCTTGAGCGGAATCTTGCTGATTTCAAATCTGGCGCTGGGTATTGTCCAGGCCTGGCCGCGCTTGGGAAGCTGGCGCCGCACACTTCTGCCGCGACGCACAGGCGCCAAGACAGTGCACCGCTATGCCTGGCACCGCGCAGTCGGTATCTGGGGGGCAGCATCAGCGCTTTTCTCGATTGGCGCGGGGACATTATTGGCGTTTGAGACAGGTACAGCGCAGTTGGTGGGGGCCGCTCCCATCGAAACACCAGCAGCGCAGCCGGATGGTTCGGGTCCTGTGGGGATGGCCGCGGCGACGCGAGCCGCCCTTACAGCTTTTCCCGGCTCGCAAGTCTCCGGAATTGAATTTCCTTCGGCAGGGGATGCCATTTACCAGATCCGGCTATTGCAACGCGATGAGCCGCGCCGCGCCTATGGCAAAACAAGGGTATATGTGAACGCCGCCGATGGCCGTATTCTCAAAACATATGATGCGACGACCGCGCCCTTGAATCAGCGGTTCATGGATTCGCTCTTTGCCTTTCATACTGGCGAGTTTGGCGGGTTTTTGGGACGCGTCGCTGTTTTCGCGATAGGCCTCTGGCTGATTATCATGATCATGCTCGGCCTATTTCTCTGGCTTGCACGTCGCAGTCCGCGAAGGACCTGAGCAAAAGAGTCGGGTTAGGCATAAGGTTCAGTTTTCGGGTTGCATTTTGAGAATGATTAGCGTTATCAATAGTGCAACGGCCCGGACGCGATAGCAACGGACCCGTTTTCGAGCGCAATTTGATGTGCCGCTTTTATGATTTCGAATGACCGTGAACCGGCGGTCAAAACGGGGGTAGCTATGTTTAAATATCAAAACCGAGGATCAATCGTCGTTCGCAGCTTGTGCACCACTATGCTCGCCAGCATGGTAACATTTGGCTCGTCCGCTGCCATCGCGCAGACAGGTGACGCAGCAGAAACAACGGACACGCAAACACAATCCTCCACCCCAAATCGTACCGAACGGCGTGAGGTAGATGGCCAAAATGTCATCATCGTTACTGCTCGAAATTACGTGCCGGACGGCAGTGCCTCGGCAACGAAGACGGACGCGCCGCTCATAGAAACCCCGCAATCGGTGTCGATTATCACGCGCGACCAGATTGATCTTTTGAACTTCATCGATGTCCAGCAAGCCGTACGCTACACGTCCGGTATCATCGGTGAGAATTACGGTCCTGACCTGCGCTTCGATTTCCTTACGCTGCGCGGCTTTACTCCGGTGCAATATATAGATGGTGTTCAGGCACCGATCAGTTCGACCATCCCCAATGTCGGCGTAGACCTTTACGGCTTTGAAGGTGTGGACGTGCTCAAGGGCCCGTCTTCGGTGCTCTATGGCCTCACACCGCCAGGCGGCATTTACAATCTCACAAGCCGCAGGCCCTCACGCGAATTCGGCGGTGAGATCGGCGTCCGCTATGGCACTGACGAATATATGCAGGTCAATGGCACGATTACCGGGCCGATCGGGGACAATTTCAGTGCTCGCTTGACCGGTTTGTACCGCGATCGCGAAAGCCAGGTCGATTTTGTTGATGCCAATCGCGCATTCATCGCGCCGGCACTGATGTTCGAAGCCCCATGGGGAACTGAAATCACATTGCTCGGCTATTATCAGCATGACCGGGTTAACGGCGACACCAATGGCTTCCTTCCCGCCGCAGGCACATTACTGCCCAACCCGCTGGGCAATGTACCGCGCTCGACCAATCTCGGCGAACCCGACTATAACTTCTACGAACGGGACCAGTTCGGTATCGGTTTCCAGATCGTCCAGCCCCTCACGGATGGCTTGCGGTTTGAAAACAACACGAAATGGTTCGACTATAGCGAGCTCCAGAATGTCATTTATGGTGCGGGGCTTGGCGCGGATAACCGCACGGTATCGCGGTTCAACTTCCCGTACAGCGAAGATGTTCAGGAATTTGCGACCGACAACCGGTTCCATGGTGAATTCACCACCGGCGCGATTGAGCACCGGATGATTGTGGGCCTGGATTTCCGGAATTTCCGGAATGAGAGCATGTTCGGCTTCGCCGTTGCCCCATCTATCGACCTGTTCAATCCGGTCTATAATGTAGGCGCGCCTTTCACGACTCCTGGCTTCTTTCCCTTTACGAACCAGAAGCAGGAACAGGTCGGCGTTTACGCGCAGGACCAAGCGCGGATCGGCAACTTCATCCTAACGCTCGCCGGACGGCAGGATTGGGTCGACACAACGAATCGCAACGCCAATGTCTCGCGCGACGACAGTGAATTCACATATCGCGTCGGTGCCAACTATCTCTTTGACAACGGCTTCGCGCCTTATGTGAGCTATGCAACATCGTTCCAGCCGATTTCCGGCCAGGATCGCAATGGTGCATTGTTCGTGCCGTCCACTGGCGAACAGATCGAAGCCGGTATCAAATATGAGCGCGGACAACCCGGAGACGCGGTGCGTATTTTCGCCAGTGCTGCGGTCTTCAACATCACGCAAAACAACATCCCGACGCTCGACACTTCAGCGGGCGCAGGGCCGTTTGACCAGATTCAGATCGGCGAGGCCGAAGTCACCGGGTTCGAACTGGAAGGCATTGCGCGGATCCGTGACGAGATCACAATCAACGGTTCCTATACTTACCTTGATGCTGAAGTGTCTGAGAGCAACGTTCCGGGCGAACAGGGCAACCGGCTTGTCACCACACCGCGGCACAAAATCTCCGCCTATGTCGATTATACGATTCAGCGCGGCCCGCTCGGCGGCCTAGGCTTTGGCGCGGGCATCCGCCATCTGAGCAGCAGTTTCGGTGACAATGCCAACACCTTCCGCATGCCGGGCACGACACTGTTCGATGCGATGATCCATTATGATCTTCCCGACTGGCGCTTCGCCATCAATGCATCGAACCTGTTCGACGACACCTATGTCGGGCGCTGTGCCAGCACATCGAACTGCATTTATGGACAGAGCCGTCAGATTATCGGCTCCGTCACACGCAAGTTCTGATCGGTTAGTCCCGCTCGCGGCGGCCGAGATAATCGGCCGCCGTGGTCGGGCCGCTGACAAATGTATCGGTGTGTTCGGCAACATAGTGCCGGAACTCGAAGAAAAAATCAGGGCCTGACGGCAGGTCCATTTCGTCCCAGGCAGCATCAAGCGCAGCGCGGTTCTCATCAGGGGTCGAGGCGGGCTGGATCAACATGAAATCCCAACTCGCACCGCTGTTGTGCACATAAAGCTGGCGCGGCGGCAGCCCGGCCCGGCGGTTCACCTCGTCATAAGTGGCAATCGCTTCGAGAAACGCCGCATGTTGGCCGGGCGCTATCCGGTAAATCTCGACCACCATTTCAGGCACTTCGGGGGCTTCTGCTTCATCCTGAGCAACAGCGGGCGCAAAGGCCGGCAAGGCGAGCGCCAAAGCGAGAGCGGCGGTGACATATTTCATCAGTCAGTCCTTTCAATATTCACGATACAGGGGTCTGGCGCGCCCGGCGGGCGGTCGTCGCAATACCAGCGGCGCGCCAGCGGCTGTGGCTGCGGCCAAATCTCGTCCATTGTTGCGCCATCACGGAGCCTGCCGCCAAGCATCACCGCTTCGATGGCGAGCGTGTTGGCGATATCCTCAAGCGGATTGCGCGTCAGGATCACAAGATCGGCGAGCTTGCCCGCCTCCAGACTACCAAGATCGGCCTCGCGCCCGATGGTTGCTGCGGACCCGATCGTGCCAGCGCGAAGCGCTTCGGCGGGCGCCATCTCACCCATCACATGCGCCTGCATCTCCCAATGAAAGCCAAGGCCGGGATTTTCGCCATGCGAGCCTATTCCGACCAGCCCGCCGCGGCGTTGAACACGGGCAACGCTCTCCGCTATCTCTGGAAACAGATAATCGTCAAGCTCCCGGAACGTCCGCTCGCGCATTTTCATATCGACGATGAAGCGCGGCACAAAACGGCCAAGGCGGGCGTCATCAGCAGGCTGATCCCGGACGATGAAATGATCTTGCCCCTCGGGGCCGCCATTGGTGATCTGAAGCGTGGTTGTGTAGGAAACGCCGCTCTCCGCCAGCAATGTCGAAAGATCGTCGTATAACGGCACGGCGGTCAACGCATGTTCTATGCCCGCGTAACCATCGATGATCTGGGTCATGTCCAGCTTTACAGACAGCGCCCCTTCGGTCGTCGGATGCAATCCAAGTTCACGCGCAGCCCTCGCGATCCATTGCCGGACACGGCGGTTCCCCGTCCGGTACATCTTGATATTGCCGAGCCGGTAATGATCGCGGTAGCGCCGCAGCACGGCCTCAACCTCGGCATAGCTGGTGAATTCATTGAACGAGAAAATGGCCGGCCCGGTTGATCGGATGCGCGATCCCACCATCAAACCGGCATCAATCGCATCCTGATAGGCCAGCATATCTATGCTCAGCGTCGATGGATCGAAGGCCGTGGTGACACCATATGCGAGATTGGTTAGCGGCCCCCAGCTTGTGAAATCGAGAATGCCGCGCCGGATGTCGGCGACATGATCATGGGCATCGATCAGCCCGGGAATGATCCACCGGCCGGACATATCCCGAATCTCGGCACCGGCCGGAATGGGCACGGAGCCGCGCGGCCCGATTGCAGCGATGCGATCGCCGGTAATGACAATATCAGCGTCTTCGATCACCCCGAGTCTACTGATGGTAATCGCGTTCGCGCCGCGCAGCACGATGCTGCCCTGGGGAACGGCGCGCGGCAGCTCGACAACCGCAGTGAAAGCTGTTCCGCCGATGTCCGGTTCCGAGACAGCATGGCCGGGCGGATCGAGCACCACCTCTGCAAGCGGGCGGCGATAGAAAGTTGATCCAATCGCCCATGTGATCGTCTGCCCGCCATCGGCCCATGCGAAAAAATCGGCGCCAACATCTGTAAGCTGCCGATGCGATACGCCAGGATCGCTGAGATCAATGGTCGTGTCGGGCTCGGGCAGCGCAATGAGGTGAAGCTGCTGCGCCAGCTGTACGAGAGCGAGGCTGCCATCGGGGCTGATCCGCAGATCATCGGCCTGGGCGCGACTGTCGGAGAAATACCAGCCCGGCCCCGTCACATTGACGAGCGCGCGGCGGTTTCCGGTTTCCAGACTGACAGCGTTCACGCCGTCGCCGAAGCTCAGCAAGACTTCACCCGGATCACCGGCGAAATGCGGCGTACCGCCCATGGTGCCGCGCGTGATAACCGTTACCGCGCCTCCCGCTGCCGGAATCGCGACAAGCTCGGCCTGCCGGAGCGCGCCATATTCCATATAGCTGTGCATGCGCACGACATTGCTTGAGCGCAGTGCGAGGATTGCATCGCCATCCGGCGCGAATACCGGGCTTGTATAATATGCCGCGACATCGGTGATCCGCCGCGCGTCTCCGCCTGTGCTTGGCGTTGTCCAGACATGGCCAGCATCGCGCGCCGTCCAGCGGACAAAAGCAATTTGCGACCCGTCCGGCGACCAGCTTGGCTGGAACCCATCGGTTAGTCGGCGAGGCTCGCCGCTCTCATCCAACGGCATGACATAAACGCTCCCAAGCGCCGAAAACGCCAGCATCGTGCCATCAGGTGACTGGACCGGGTTCTGGATGATCCGGGCTCGCACCGGTCCGGTCTCTTCGCGCACGACCTGCCGTGTCGATGGGCCGATGCCGAGCTGCGTTTCCACATGGAAGAGGATGTCCGTGCGCGTGCCATCGGCGATCTCAAGCCGGACCAGCTTGCCGCCGTCGTTGAGGATCAGCGCGCGGCTATCCGGCGTAAAGACATGGCGGGGCAGGAGGTCGCGCCACCCCGAGGCCTGCACCTCATCTTGCTGGACCGGGAAAGCGAGCCAGTGATCGTCGCGCGTTTCAAGATTCAGCAGCCGCAGCCCGGTGCGGCCACGGTCACGCGCGCCATAAACGAGCAAGCGGCCATCCGGCGAAACCGCCGGACGAAAAGCCGTACCAAGCACAAGATCGGGGCGCGGGCTGCGCGGCGCGGATACCAGCACCTCATCCTCTCCGCTGGCAAGCTCGCGGCGCACGATTGTCCATTCCGGCGTCCGGGCAAAATCATTGGTGCCGATATGCCGTGCAAAATAGAGATATTGCCCATCCGCCGAGGGCGCGGCGCCGAGTACGCTGGACATTTGACTGCCGGAGGGATCGTTATCCGCCTGGACCGGGATCAACAAAGCGCCTTCGCCGCTCGCTACATCGAAGCGCCAAAGCTCAAACCCGCCATATTCAGCGCGGTAGCGGGAAACGAAGATGTTGTTGCCATCCGCGCTCCATGCCGGTGAGGCGAAGACGGCATTGTCATCGCGTAGACTGATCTGGCGAGGGTTCGTACCGTCTAGCTGAGCAATCCAGATATTTTCGGCGCCCGAGCGATCACTGAGGAAAGCGATCTGCTGACCATTGGGTGAAACAACCGGCTGGGAATCGAAGGCCATGCCCGAGGTCAGCTGCCGTGCCTCGCCTCCTCCCGCATCGAGGGAATAGAGGTCGCCAAGCAATTCGAAAAAGATCGTCGTGCCATCTGGCGAGAGATCGGGCGAAAGCCACGTCCCTTCGTCGAGATCTATGGAGATGGTCCGAGCTGGCTCAAGGGGTAGAGCCTGGCCGTGCCGTGCATCCTCTACTGTCTGCTCGGATCCGACTGACGGATGGTAGAGCGCCTCGCTGTCCTGCGCGGCGGCAGGGGCTGCGAAGAGGATCAGCGAAAGAAATGCGGCTCTCACCGGTAACCCGGCGGCAACGGATCGCGGGCCCGCGCGGGATGATAGCGGTCGCGCAAAAGCGTCTGGCGCGTTTCACGTGATATTTCCTGACCAGCAATGAACACATGAAGCGGGGCGCTGGCGGGTTCGAGCGGATCGCCATCCCAGAGGACGAGATCCGCATTCTCGCCCGTTGCAAGCACACCGCCGCCACTGCCCCAGATCTGACCGGGTGTTTGCGTGATCGCGCGCAACGCCGCAGCATATGGCAATCCGTTTGCGACTGCGATCCCAGCGCCTTCCCGCAGCGCTGGGCCGACATTATAGCTCAAATAAATGCCCTGACCTGAAACCGAGAAGGCGGTCCGTACGCCAGCACTATGGAGCAGCGAGGCATTGTCACGGCGGGTACCGATCATATCGTAATTGGCCGGCAGTTCATCGAGTGGATCGAGGATAACTGGAATCTCTGCAGCGGCGAGATCGTCTGCCACCCGCCAGGCTTCGGCGCCGCCGATGATGACAAGGCGGATGCGATAATCACGCGCCACGGCCATGGCTTGCCTGATATCGGCTTCACGCTGCGCGGTGATGGCCAGCGGAATCGTGCGCGCCAAAACGGGGCGCAGAGCGGCGAGGTCCAGCGCGTTGAGAAGATCGTCACGCGGCGCATTGCCGAGGCCGTCATCGCGCCGCACTTCGTCAAGCGCGTTGCGCAGCAGCGTCCATATTGCTCCGCGAGATCCGCCCGCTGCATCGGCCGCCCCGCCGCCGCTGACCATGAATATGGCTGCACGCGGCCGCTCTACGATATCGAAGCCGGGAGCTAGTCTCAGGAGAGCCCCGCGTCCGGCAAAGATACCCTCGCCCGAACCCGGAAAGACCATTGCGCGCGCAACGCCTTGAGCGCGCGCCTCTTGGACCGTCAGGAGATTGGGGTCGACGGCGAGAGCCACATCAAACGCTGCACCAAGCGGACCGGAGGCAATGTTCCTGTCATCGGTATCGTCGGAACTACCAAGCTCAACGAGCCCGATCTGAGTCCTGGCCGCATTGAGCGCCGGAGTAACCGGCCGGCCGGCTGCATCGATAATCCGGGCACTGGAAGGCGGCGATAGACCCGGCCCAATGGCTGTAATCCTGCCATCTTCGATGATGATAGTGGCATTCTCGATCGGCTCGTCAGCGCTGTTCGTCCATGCCTGCGCGCCGATGATGGCAACCGTCTCAGCATGAACAGGGTTTGCGAGAATGATCAGGATGAGGAACAGCAATTTTTTCATCGAATGCCCTCGCGCTGCGGGCGGCCTAGCTCGAAATCAGGAATCGGCTGGCGGCCGGGATCGGCGCGATCATAGGCAATGGCGCCATCGATCAGAACGATATCGGCATGGCTGTAGATGCTGAACGGATCTCCCGACCATAATACGATATCGGCATTCATTCCCGGTGCAAGCCGCCCGATCCGGTCACCAAGGCCCATCGCGCGCGCCGGGTTTGAGGTAATCCAGCGGATCGCATGCTCGGGCGGGATATCGAGCCCCGCGCGCCGCCCCGCTGCCGCCGCTTTTGCTGCCTCAATGTTCAACAGGCTACCGAGCAGAGGGATGTCGGAATGCATAATCGCGCAACCACCGGCGGCATCGACAAAGGCAGCGTTTTCCGGGATCGCATCTTCCGCCTCGCGCTTGAAGCCCCACCAATCGGGCCAGACTGCGGCGCAGACGCCGCGCTCGGCGAGCATCGGTGCAATCTTATAGGCCTCGGTTGCATGGTGGACAGCCGCAAGCGAGACGCCGAATTCTGCAAGCACGTCGATCCAGGTCGCGATGTCTTCGGCGCGATAGCAATGGAGATGCACAGGCAGATCGCCGTTCATGGCAGCGACGAGCGTATCCAACCGCAGATCGCGGTTGCCATTGCCGCTTTCCCACTCGTCACGATAGCGCTGGGCCTCGATAAAGGCCCGGCGAACCGCCGCAATCTCACCTTGCCTGCTGTTGGGAGCGAGCCCCCTGCGGCCAAAGCTGTTCGCTGGGTTGCTGCCGCAGGCCATCTTGAGTCCCTGCGGCGCATTGGGAAAGCGCATCTCGGCCAGTCTCACGGCCGGAACGGGATGAACAACGACAGATCGTCCGCCAAATAGGGCGCCCGACCCGGGCAGGATTTGCAGTGTTGTTACGCCGCCAGCCAAGGCCCGCGAAAAAGCAGGATCGGCCGGACGGACGGCATGTTCTATCCATGTGTCAGCGACGTTCGGATCGCTATCCTCCGTAACGTCAGAAACATCTTCTGCTGCCTGGGGGAGCAGATAGGTTCCATAATGCGTGTGGATGTCAATCAAGCCGGGGGTAATCCAGCGGCCCGTTGCATCAATGCGGGTCACATCGGCAGCCGCCTCCACGTCTTCGCCAACAGATATGATCTGTCCATCACGCAACAAAATGTCACCGACAAACCGGCCACCATCACCATCCAATATCGTCGCACCGGTCAACAGAAGATCGGTGCGCGGCAGCGGGCGATAGGCGCTTTCCGGCGGCGATGCGGAGAAAGGCGGCGGTTGATTGGCTGCCTGCGCAGACGCTGCATTTGCTCCGACGGACTGGCACGCCGCGAGCAAACCAATCCCGGCCAGCAATCCGATCAACCGCGAGAGAAGGGCCCCTTTCATCATGGTCGCCTGCCTATTCGATAAACGGATAGACGTTAAGCTGATTCGCTGAAAATATGACTGGAATACCGAAATTTGCGTGTGTTTAGGCATCATCTCTGGGCCTGTTCCCGCATCCCGCGAGACAGCGGTGTATCGCCAAGGCTCTGTGTGATTTCTTCGAACGTTTCGGCGCCTTCATCCTGACCGAGCTTGAATGTCGGATGGGCCGAACGGACATGCGCGCGGAATGCGATAATATGGCTAACCAGAAAACCGTATCGTTCGCCCATCTGATCGACCGTCCAGTCCCCTGTTTCAAGATGGTTGGCCAGCCGCTCGAGCGCGACGTCCGTCTCATCTTGTACGAATATTATCTCGGTCTCGAAGCGCGCTACGGCATAGTTCCATGTCGGGCCCCAATCCGGTTTCGAGACTAGCTCGGGTGAAATATATCCATCCGGTCCGTTGAACAGGATCAGCGCGCGCGGATTGTTTTTGAGATACGTATATTGGGGGTGCGCGAGCGGAATATGACCGAGCAGCGACTTAACGGCTCCATCGGCACCTGTCTCGGCGATTAGCGGTAGCGGCGTCGCCTGAAAATCCGTTGATATGATCCAGGCGAGTGGGTTTTCGGCGATCAGTGTAACGGTATCGACGGGCGAACGGGGATCAAATTTTCCGGACACAATCAGCGTTTAAGCTAGGCTCAGCTGCGTTCGCAACCAGCCTGCTGCATCGTCAAGCGCGCGGTTAGCCAATGGCGCGACCGACACTGCCTCGAGAAAACTGTGCGTGGCACCGCGATAGACATGCGCCTCTGTCGGCACGCCTGCTTGCGTCAAACGCTCTGCCATTGCCCGGTTTCCATCGGCGAGAATATCGCATTCAGCGATCGCGAAAAATGCCGTTGGCAGTCCAGCCAGATCCGCTTCAAAAGGAACCGCCAGCGGGTTATCAAGATCGGATGGATCGCGCGTATAATTTTCCCAAAATACCGCCATCTCATCGACGGTGAGCGTATAATCGTCTCCGTCATAGCGTTGATAGGTTGGCGTGGGGGCCGGGCCGAAAGCGCCATAGTTGAGCAGCATCGCATCGCTCATTGCGCCGCTCTCTTCGCGCATCTTGAGATTGGCTGCTACCGCAAGATTTGCGCCAGCGGAATCGCCGCCAATGGCGAGCCGGGATGCATCGATTCCATAATCGCTACCATGCTCGCGAAGCCATTGATGTGCCGATACGATCTCCTCCAGCGCCGTGGGAAACTTGGCTTCGGGGGACAGGCTGTATTCAACGCCCGCCACGGCAATACCTGCCCGGGCTGCATATTCACGCATCAAACGATCATGCGTTTCAATACTGAACATCGTCCAGCCGCCACCATGAACATATAGCATGCAGGGCAACGGCCCTTCTTTCGGTAGATTCAGGCGAATGCGCACGCCGTCGACATAAACATCAGTTACGCTGTGCATCTTCGGGCCGCCGGCCGCCCATGGCGCGCGTATCTTTTCCGCGATGTCGCGCCTTACTGGCAATGGCATCGCATCAAGATGAGGATATGCGCCGTAAGAGCGGCTTAGTTTTTCCGCAAAAGTACGAATACCGGGGTCCAGATCGTCGGTAACGCCAGCCGCTCGATCACTCATCCCCTAGGCTCCCCAATCTCCAGCTTATGCCGGACATACTATTTGACAGCAATTAGACGGAGGCGGGAAAGCAAATCCTTGCCGATAGGGCCAATCACTGCCGCAGACGGGCCTTTCCTAAAATCTCCCCTTGATCGCTCATCGAAACTGGCCGTAAATTGCCGGCAATCCCAAAACTATTGAGTTAGGGCCATGAAACACAGCACAGACTATTTCGACGTTCCCCGGCCAGTCATCGCACTGGATGACGAGTATCCAGCGGGCTTCGTTGACTCGATGCACTGCCATGACCGGACCCAGGTCCTGTTTGCTTCATCTGGTGTTATGTCCGTGACGACGGCCGAAACCAGCTTCGTCGTCCCGCCACAGCGCGCGGTTTGGATTCCGGCGGAAACCATGCACGAGGTGTCGTGCCGCGGAACGGTTTCCCTGCGCACGCTCTATTTGGAGCCCGAACTCGGACAGGATCCGGAGCGTTGCCGCGTCTTCGAAGTTTCGGATTTCCTCAAGGCCTTGATATTGGAGGTGTGCAGCTTTTCCCCGCGTTACGATGTGGAGGGGCGCGAGGGCATGATCGTCAATCTGCTCCTCGAAGAAATCGATGCCATGCCCAACGCACCCTATGGCGCGCACATGCCGCACGACGAACGTCTGCTTCGCGTATGCCGGGCGATCCTTGCAGATCCGGCTGATGGGCGTGATCTTGATGACTGGGCGAAGGTTGCCGGCATGGGCCGCCGCACCTTTACGCGTACCTTCAAACAACAGACGGGCATGGGTCTCGCAATCTGGCGGCAGCAAGTGCGCTTGATGGAGGCGCTGTCCCGATTGTCCGCAGGGGAACCGATCACCATGGTCGCGTTCGAAGTCGGATACGAAAATCCAAGTGCCTTCAGCGCGATGTTCCGGCGGACATTCGGCGTTCCTCCGAGCCGTTTCATTCTCAATTGAGCCGCTTCGGCCAATCTCGTCTTTCTAAAGGAATATCCTGATGGCGCATCCCACAGGCGCGATGGACGCCGCGTTGGTCACTATCACCAATATCAGCGATTTCATCTGGGGCGGTCTTTGGAATGGCGAAGAAGTGTTGCCGATACCGCCGCTTGCCCTGATCCTGCTCGGCGCCGGATTATATATGATGATTGGCCTGCGCTTCTATCCGGTGCGCAAATTGGGCAGCGCACTTGCCGGGCTTTTCCGAAAACAGGATGTTGGGAACAACGAGATATCGTCATTCGCAGCACTGTCGACGGCATTGTCCGGACAGGTCGGCACGGGCAATCTCGCAGGCGTGGCGACGGCCATCACATTAGGCGGCCCCGGGGCCATTTTCTGGATGTGGGTGACGGCATTTTTTGGAATGGCGCTCGCTTTTGCCGAAGGGTCGCTAGCCATCCGCTTTCGCGAACCGGCTCCGGGCGGCGGATTTCGGGGCGGGCCAATGACCTATATCGAACAGGGCCTTGGCCCGCGCTGGGTATGGCTGGCGGTCCTGTTCAGCTTGGGAGCAATGGCGTCAGCGTTGATCGGCGGCAACAGCATTCAGGCCAATACATTTGGCGATTCCTTTCATGAACTGAGCGGCTTGGACGAGCGCTGGGGCGGCGCCATTGCCGCGATCGGCGTCTTTGCCGTCATCATAGGCGGCATCCGTTCTATCGCCCGGGTTGCTGAGATGATCGTGCCGCTCATGGCTGCCGTGTACATTTTGACCGCGCTTGTCGCGCTGATCCTCCACGCACCCCAGATACCGCACACATTTGGCCTTATTTTCGACAGCGCATTTTCCGTCCAGTCTGCATCGGGCGGATTTCTGGGTGCAGGGGTAATGATGGCCATTCGCGCTGGCGTGGCACGGGGCCTGTTTTCCAATGAGGCCGGCCAGGGAACGACGCCTATGGCCCACGCAATCGCCAAAACGGATGATCCCGAAGTGCAAGGGCGTTTCGCGATGGCCGGAACCTTTATCGATACAATTGTGATCTGCACGATGACTGCGCTTGTCGTGCTGACGGTGTCGGGAGATTTTACCGCCTCCGATGCAAGCGGCGCACAAATCGCTGTGCAACATGCTTGGCAATCCGATCTTAGCGGTTTTGCAATGACAGCCGGCGCCTTTGCTGCCGCCTTTCCGATGGAACTGGCTGGCGCTCCCATCGGCCTGCTCATAATTTCAGTAGTTCTGATCCTTTTCGTCTTCACCACATTGGTAGCATCAAGCTATTATGGGGAGCGGGCCATCACCTTTCTCTACGGGAAGCTTTCCACCCCAACACCATCTGGCGAGAAGAAACTCCATCTGTGCTGGCGACTTCTCTGGTGCGTCGTCGTGTTTGTCGGTTCCTTCCTGCCGCTTGAGATGGTCTGGCGGCTGGGAGACATTGCGGTGGCCGGCATGACATTTCCGAACATCATCGCGATCATCGCCCTGTCCAGAATTGTTTTCGTGATCGGCAAAGCGGGTCAAAATGATGACGATGTGGAAGAACCGGCAATCCATGCTGATTGACCACTGGTCGCTTCTCGTGCGCGTCAAAAACTCCCCGGATAAAGGCCGCCATCGACCAGTATATTCTGCCCGGTGATATAGCCCGCATGCTGACTGCTGAGAAAGGCACATAGCGCGCCCAGCTCGTCAGGATCACCCACCCGGCCCGCGACCGGGTTTTTCGTCAGGTGCTTGGTCAGCTCTTTGGAATTGCGTAGGCGATTGGTGTCGAACGGCCCCGGAAGGATGTTGTTGAAGGTAACGCCCTTGCTCGAAAACTGCGGGACAATGCCGAAGACGAAATTGGTCAGGCCCGCGCGGGTGGCATTGGAGAGACCGATCACTGGGATTGGCACACGTACGGCCGAAGACGTAATGTTGATAAAGCGACCGAAGCCGCGTTCGGCCATGCCATCGGCGGACAGACGGATCATTTCGATCGCGCTCAACATGTTGGTATCAAGGGCGGCGATCCAGGTATCCCGGTCCCAGTCGCGAAAATCTCCTGGAGGCGGCCCGCCTGCGTTGTTCACGATGATATCGGGTTCGGGGACGGATTCCAGAATAGCGGCCCGGCATGCAGGATCGCTTATGCTGCCCACCATTATACTCACTGTAACGTCGGGTGCCGCTTCGCGCATTTCGTCAGCCGCGGCCTCCAAAGTGTCAGCAGTCCTGCCATTGATCAGAACATCTGCCCCTTCGCGCGCGAGCGCCATCGCGCAGGCCTTCCCAAGTCCGTGGCTTGCGGCGGATATGATTGCCTGCCGCCCTCTGATTCCAAGATCCATATTCATTCTCCGTCATTCTGTCGTCTGATCTGCGAAAGCTGCGCTGACGACAATGATTTTCGCAGTCCCCGAACTAATGGGTTCGCCTGCCCCCGGCTCCACTGATAGGCGGTTCAAATTTCGATAACCTGTATTAGCATGCTTGCATGTTAGATAATATCCGATATTATGCACCGTGCAACATGCCTGAGCATTTTTCCGGAAAAGGGAATTGGAGGAGGGCAGCAGCGCAGGCATCGATACCGGTTAATCGAGGCGGAATGGCCGGCTGACCGCGGAAAGAAAGGATTCGGGAAATGGCTAATAACGGCGAAACAGCAGCATTTGATGCAGAGGCATTGCGGCGGCGGTATCTGGAAGAGCGCGACAAACGTCTGCGCGGCGACGGAAAAAACCAGTATATCGAGGCCTCCGAAGAGTTCGCCGGATTCGCCGAAGACCCCTATATTGATGAACCGCTGGAAAGAGATGCGCTTGTCGAAGATGTCGATGTTGCGGTTATTGGTGGTGGATTCGGCGGGCTGCTGACCGCGGCTGGCTTGCGCAAAAAGGGCGTGGAATCGCTCAAGATAATTGAACAAGGCAGCGATTTCGGCGGCACATGGTACTGGAATCGCTATCCCGGCATACGCTGCGACATCGAATCATACATCTATATGCCGCTGCTCGAGGAAGTGGGGACGATGCCCAGCGAACGCTACTCTAAGGGCGGCGAGATTTTCGCCCATTGTCAGGCGATCGGCCGCCATTTTGATCTTTATGAGCGCGCTCTATTTCAGACCAAAGTGGCGCGAATCGCGTGGGACGAGGCATCGGGGCGCTGGATCATTGGTACGAATCGCGGCGATCAGATCCGCGCGCGCTTTGTTTCTGTAAGCCAAGGGCCGCTGTCAAAGATACAGCTGCCGGGCATCGCAGGCATCAAGAGTTTCAAGGGGAAGCTGTTTCACAGCAGTCGCTGGGATTATGACTATACAGGCGGCGATTCAAAGGGCGGGCTGACAAAGTTAAAATCGGAGCGCGTGGCAGTCGTCGGAACGGGTGCGACCGCCGTGCAGATTGTTCCGCAGCTTTCGGACTATGCCAAGCAGGTTTATGTGTTTCAGCGTACGCCCTCCGTCATCAATGTACGGGGAAATCACCCAACCGATACAGACTGGTTCAAGAGCCAGCCATCCGGATGGCAGCGAGAGCGCATGGACAATTTCCTCTCGATCATTTCCGGCCTGCCGCAGACCGAAGACATGGTTGGAGACAGTTGGACGGATTTCTGGATCCGTTTCGGCAAGCTGATGGGGGAGCGTCACCGGACGGGTTCGACCACGCCGCCGGAAGAGTTGATGCAGCGCGTCGATTATGAAAAAATGGATGAAATTCGTGCGCGGGTTTCAGAAATCATCACCAATCCTGAAACGGCTGAGGCGGCGAAGCCATGGTATAACTACCTGTGTAAGCGCCCGCTCTACAGCGACGGTTTCCTGCAAGCCTTCAACAATGACAATGTGACCCTGGTCGATACCGATGGCCGCGGCGTGGAAGCGATCAATGAAACCGGACTGGTTGCCGGAGGGCAGCAATATGACGTCGATTGCATCATTTTTGCCACCGGTTTTGATGTTGGCGCCGCAGCCCACAGGGTTGGCGGCTATGAACTGATCGGCCGGAATGGCGTGACGATGGACGAAAAACTGTCTGGCGGCATGCGATCAGTTCATGGAACGCAGTTCAGCGGTTTTCCGAATTTTCATGTCGTGGGCGGCGTCGAGCAAGGCACGACAGCGTTCAATTTCACCCATACACTTGCCATGCAGGCCGATCATGCCGTCGATCTGATCACGCACTGCCTCGATGAAAATGTGCAGGCGATGGAGGTGACGCCTGAAGCCGAAGAGCGTTGGTATTCTCAGCTCGAAGAACGGCATGTTGATCATATGCAATTCTATGAGGATTGTACGCCGGGCTTCCTCAACAATGAGGGTGACTTCAAGGACAAGCCGACCTTTATAGGCGGCACCTTTGGTGGCGGCGCGCTGGAATATGACCAGATAATCCGGCAATGGCGAAGCGATGGTTTCAAAGATGATACGGTCGTTACCCATAAAAAGGGCGATTAGGCCGGCACCCTCGGGAACATCAGTCAGCGTGCCGGTATATCACGCGTTGAATTGGAGCTAGTTCCGCCGGTCTGTCTATTGGGATGCGAGGGCATCCAGCACGAGACTCGCGATGGCCGCTATATGCGATTCAGCCTCAAGGCCTGCGCGCTCTGCCTGGCCCTTGGCGATCGCGTCTATAATCTGTTCGTGCTCGCGCACTGCGTCGGACATGAACGCGTTAAAGCCAACGGAATGTGTGATGAAGAAATCGCTCATGTTGAAATTGTTGCGCTGAGTCTCAACCAGCAGGGGTGAGTGCGCTGCCAAATGCATCGTGTGATGGAATGCCTGGTTGAGTGTTGTATATTCCAACGCTGCGGTTTCGCCAGATGGTTCGATGGCTAGCAATCGCTTCTGGGCCATCTGCAGGTTTCTGAGATCTGTTTCGGTTCGCCGTGCTGCCGCGAGTTCGGCGAGCAGTCCTTCCATTCGCTGGAACATCAGGAAGAAATCGGCAATTTCGTCCTGGCTGGGATTTATGACCTGACAGCCCACTTGCGGAATGATGCGCACGAAACCATCGGCGCTCAAGCGATTGAGAGCGGCCATGATCGGCTGCCTACTCGCCCCAGTATCCGCCCCAAGCTCTTTGACCAACAGCCGGTCTCCGAAAGCATAATGGGCCGTTACAAGGCGCTCGATCACGAGATCATATACCTCGTCGTTCTTGCTCACACTTTGCTCCTCACTCTAGCATGCGACTTAGTCCTTATCCGATTCTGGCCTCTCATCAAGCCCTGACTGAAATGGCTTTCTTCGGCGATTATCAGAGTATTCAAAAAACTCTTTACAAGACATGCTTGCATGCTAGTATGCGTTACGAAGAAAATAGGGAAGAGTGATGGCGTTTCTTTGGCCTGAGATTGCGAACGGTGCCGTGAGGTTGGATTTCATCGATGCCGGTGGCGTTCGAACGCGATTTGTCGAATCGGGCGACCGAGACTCCGACGAAGCGGTAATATTCGTCCATGGCACAGGTGGTCATCTTGAAGCATTCACTCGCAATCTTCTTCCCCATGCCGAGCATTTTCGCACGATAGCGCTCGACATGATTGGTCATGGATATTCCGGGAAGCCGGACCATGATTATGAGATAAGCCATTATGTTCAGCACCTGCTGGATTTCTGCGATGCTGCAGGCGTTGCCCGCGCGCATTTGCACGGAGAGTCTCTTGGTGGGTGGATCGTTGCACAGTTTGCTATCGATTATCCTGACCGGGTTGCCTCATTGACGCTCAATACGGCGGGCGGTCTCAACACCGATCCCGAAGTTATGAAGCGCGTTTATGCGGTGACCATGAAGGCGGTGGCTGAAGCCAGTCCCGAAACCGTGAGGGCGCGCCTCGAATGGCTGATGAACGCGCCCGAGCGCGTTACCGACGATCTTGTTGAGCTGCGCTACGGGATTTACACCCAACCCGGCTTTGTTCGGTCGATGGAGCATATCCTTTGCCTTCAGGACATGGATATTCGCTTACGCAACGTTTTGACCGACGAGGGATTGTCGGCGATCAGTGCACCCACGCTTGTTATTTGGACGGACCATGACCCGACCGCACCGACGGAAACCGGGCAGCGTTTTGTCGATGCCATTCCCAATTCCGAGGCGCTCATCGTTATGACAGACTGCGCGCACTGGCCCCAATGGGAAAAGGCTGACGAATTCAACGCGCTTCATCTCGCTTTTCTCCATAACCACGCGGCGAAAACCGCGGCTCAACTGTAGGGGCCGGACGAAAATGACCTTACGCCTTATCTGCGCATCACACACGCCGCTGATGGATCATGTCGATGCAGATCCAGTTGTGGACCGCACTGTCCGCGCGCATTTTGGCGACCTGGCCGAAGAGGTTGCCGCGTTCGATCCGGAACTCGTGATCATATTTGCGCCCGATCATTTCAGAGGCATATTCTACGATATGATGCCACCTTTCACGGTGGGTGTGCGCGCGACTGCGATAGGAGACTATGGCATCGGAAGCGGTGACTTTAATGTGCCGGAGCCGCTGGCGCTCGATTGTATAAAGTCTTTGCATGCTGCCGATCTTGACGTCGCAATGTCTTATCGCATGCAGGCGGATCACGGATTTGCTCAGTTGCTCGTCCTGCTCGGAGGGAAGGTCGACTGCTATCCAGTGCTGCCGATCCATATCAATTGCGCTGGTCCGCCGCTGCCGTCTTTTCGCCGAATCCGCCAATTGGGAGAAGGCGTCGGGGCTTGGGCGTCGGAGCTTGGGTTGCGTGTTTTGATCCTTGGCTCCGGCGGGCTGTCGCACGACCCCCCAATTCCAAGAATCGCCACGGCAGCCCCGCATATTGCAGAGTTCCTAATTGCCGGACGCAATCCAACAGAGGAACAACTCCGTGCGCGCGAGCAGTCCAATTTTGATACCGCGCGCAAATTGGCCCGAGGCGAGGGCGATGCCTTGCCGCTCAATCCATCTTGGGACCGATCCTTCATGACCAGCCTTGCCGACGGCAAGCTCGACGTTCTGGATAATCTGTCTGAGGAAGAGCTCACACAGGTTGCCGGTTGCGGCGGGCACGAAGTGCGATCGTGGGTCGCGGCCTATGCCGCGCTCAGCGCTGCTGGACCCTACGAGGCGCGGAATCTCTTTTACGACGACATCTCGGAATGGAACGCCGGGATGGGAATAGCCGCGGCTAAAACAATGCGTGTCGAGGTCTGACATGATAATTTCGCGCCTGAAACAGAGCCGGTCTTGCAGCGGCGATCAAAGAAAGGAGGGGTGATCAATGGTTACTTCACTTCAACATTTTGCGCTTGGAATTCCTGATCTGAAGGTCGGGGCCGAATTCTATTCGACGTTCGGCCTGAACATGTCCGAGGGTGCCGATAGCCTGGCATTCAGATGCGACAACCGGGACCATGACGAGGTCGTTCTTGTCGAAACCGGCCAGGACAGGAAATTCAACCATATATCTTTCGCAACCGACACTGCCGGTTTCGACAAGATTGCAGCGAATTTGATGCAGCGGGGCTTGGACAGGCTCGATCCACCATTTGCCGGTTTGCCTGACGGGCTATGGTTTCATGATCCGGACGGCAATCTTGTCAATGTTCATATTGCCGACCCTGCACCGCTCGCGCCGGAAGCGGCCCCGCTTGTCAATCGGCCCGGCGTGTTCACTCGTATCAATCAGCGCGGCTGTCCTACGCCGGATCTTCCATCGCGCCCGCGCCGATTCGGTCACATGATCCTGTTCACGCCTGACGTGACCCGGCAGCTCCGTTTCTATGTTGATGTGGTCGGCATGCAGCTCAGCGATACCATTACCGGCGAATTTGCCGCCTTTTTGCGGAACGCCGGCGATAGTGATCATCATGTGCTGGGTTTCCTGCATTCATCTGCACCCGGCTTCCATCATGCCAGTTTCGAAATGGGTTCGATCGACGAAGCCGAAATCGGCGCGGCGCGGCTTTTCGGGAAGGGTTTCAGGCATGCCTGGGGCCCTGGGCGGCACGGGGTGGGATCCAACTATTTTCACTATTTCCGCGATCCATGGAACGGCTTGGCGGAGTATTTTTTCGACATCGATTATATTTCCGATGACTGCGCGTGGGAGCCTCAGGACTGGTCCAAGAAGGACGGCATGTTCCTCTGGTCCGCTGACGGGCCACCGCCTCCGGATTTCGGACAGAATTACGAGGTCGAATAGGCCTGATTAATGCCGGGTCGCGAGCTCGGGATGGACAAAATTGGCGAGCTGAAAGCAGTCGCCTAATCCTAGGGGAGAAAAATAATGGCAAAACAGACAATAGGCCCGGCATTTTGGGTGATGGCCGTCGCATCTTTGGGTTTCGCAACCCAAGCAGCGGCTCAGGATAATTCAGGCGTTGAGGCAGAGCAGTCTTCGGCTACCGATGCCGATACGGGTCTGGGCGTTATCGTCGTTACGGCGCAGCGCCGGAGCGAAAACTTGCAGGATACCGCGCTTGCCATTTCGGCATTTACCGGCGATTCACTGGAAGAACGCGGCATCAACGACATAGCGGGCCTGCAATCCTCCGTTCCGAATCTTCATATCGGTGAAGAGCAGGGTTCCTCCAAAATCTCACTCCGCGGAATTGGCCTTCAGGGCACGAGCACAATCTCGGATTCGGGCGTAGCATTCTATATCGACAATTTTTACGTCCCGCGTCCCGCTGGCGGCAGTTCCGTATTTTACGACATCGAACGGGTCGAAGTGCTGCGCGGCCCTCAGGGCACTCTTTACGGACGCAATGCGACCGGCGGCGTTGTCAATGTGATCTCGAGGCGTCCCCAAAATCATTTCGAAGGCGAAGTTGGCCTCACCTATGGCTCGCGCGATCTGCTCGAATTGCGCGGCGTGCTGAACACGCCGCTAGGCGACGTCGGAGCGGCGCGTATCTCAGCTGTCTATTCGCAAGAGGATGGCTATATCAGAAATGAGAACACCTCCCCTGGCACACGCGATTTCTTCGGTAGTCCGGGTGATCTCTCCATTCGTGGCCAGCTTCTGTTCGGCGATCCTGATTCGCTGGAGGTTCTGCTTTCCGCCTCTCACAACAGACTGAGAAGCACTGGCATCGCGCAGCAATTCCTGGAACGGAACATCGGAGGCCCCGGCCCGGTGCGGCCCTTGCTGGCCCAAATTCCGCCGGACAATCCCGATCCACTGGTTACGAACAACAATGCACCAAGCCGGTTCGACAACGACATCACGCGCATTGGAGCCCAACTCAGCCGGTCATTTGGCACTGTCGATGCAATCCTGCAAATTGGCAAACAGTGGCAGAATACCAGCTTGGTACAAGATTTCGACGGATCACCGCTCGATATCAGTAACTTCTTCAAAACCGATGACAATAATGCCGAAAGCCTAGAATTCCGGCTGTCATCGAATAATGACTCGCCTTTCTCATGGATTGTCGGCGCCTATTATTTCTCCGAGCAGACCTATATCAGACGGATTGTCGAACTTAACGGCCTTACACCGGGCGGTCCCCTGGTGTTCCCGAATTTCGACCTCGACGAGCGCGGTAACAGCACGACCTATGCCGGGTTCGCTTCGGGCACCTACAGCCTGTCTGACACTTTCCGGCTGTCTGCCGGGATACGCTACACGCATGACGAAAAAGACGGCGAAAAGGTTACGAACGGCAATTTCGGCGCACCGTTTCCGCCGGATATTCCCAATGCCGCTTTTCCTGGTGAAGTCGAATTCGACCGCGTGACCTATACAGCAGGCATCGAATGGGATGTGGCGGATGACGTACTGCTTTATGCCAATATTTCAAACGGGTACAAAGCGGGTGGATTCAACATCACCTCAGATGGGTCACCCTATAATCCGGAATCCATTACCGCCTATCAGGCCGGTATCAAATCCGACCTTTTCGACCGTCGTGTCCGCCTCAATGCCGATCTGTTCTATTATGACTATACGGATTTGCAGCTGACCACGCTTGGTACTTTTGCCGGGACGAACACGCCTGGGCAGTTCACCACCAATGCTGCGTCGAGCGAGATTTACGGCATCGAGTTGGAGGCCCAGTTCGCAGCGACAGATAATCTGCTGCTGTCGGCGTCCTATGCGTATATCGAAGCTACATTCGGTACGTTCGTAAACTCGGATAACCGTAATCCCGGTTTAGGTCAGCAGGATCTGAGCGGAAACCGCATCCCTTATGTTTCCAACCATACGCTCAATCTGGGGGCGCAATATAATATCGATCTGGGGAGTGCAGGCGAACTGACCACAACGGTCAATTTCAACTATCATGATGAACTCTTCCTCAGAGAATTCAACGATCCGATGATCGATCGGGTGGGCTCCAATACCAAAACGGACATCACCATCACTTGGAACGTCGCCGAAACGGGGCTTAGCATCGCGGGTTATGTCAATAATCTGGAAGACAATGTGGAGAGAAACAATATCTTCATCTCCCCTGGTTTCATCGGGTTGAGCGCCACGACCGCCTACTCCCGCCCGCGTACTTTCGGAGTGAGGCTCGATTATGCATTTTGAACCGATATCGGTTCCCCGGCGGTAATCACTCTTCCGGAAAACAGCATTGGTTTGAAGGGATGACATAATGCCCGATCTAACGCTTTACTTCGCGCCGGGGACGTGCGCCCGGTCGATCCTCGTGGCGCTGGAGGAGGCGGGCGCGCCATTCAAGCTCGAAGTGGTGGCGCACATGCGCGGTGATCATAAGTCACCGGAATATCTGGCGCTCAACCCCAATGGGAAAGTGCCTGTACTGGTAGCGGATGGGCATCCGATCGCGGAGACATCGGCGATCTTGCTCTATCTGGCGCAGGTCTTTCCGGATGCCGGGCTGTTGCCATTGCAGCGCGACGTCACCGAGGATGCGGTTACTATCTCCCATTTGATCTGGTGTTCCAGCGAACTGCATGGAAACGTCTTCCGCATCCGCATTCCGCAATATTTCTGCGACACCAATCCGGGCCGGGAACGACAGAAACAGATGGCAATGGACACGATGCATGCGAAATTCGCGATCATCGAACAACGCTTGCAGGACGGCCCATGGTTTTTGGGTGGTGAATGGTCGGTGATCGACGCGTTTCTGCTGTGGGTCTGGTTTCGCCTCGACGGGACCGGGTTCGATCTCGCCCGTTATGCGAAATTTGCTGATCATTACGCGCGTAATATGCAGCGACCATCGGTTCAGCGGGCGCTGGCGCGTGAAGGCGAAATTGGTGCGGAACTGAAAGCGCAGGGTCTGATGGTAGATTTCAATGCTTTTCGCCCGGGCAATACGCCTGCCGATTTCATCGCGCAACAACAGGAAAATGTGGCTGCCGGCAAGGGGTTGTGATGATACGAAGCACATTCGTATTGCCGCTCGTCATCGCGGCACTTGAGAGCTGGTTGGCCGTATCCGCACAGGCTCAGCAGAGCGAAGCTACGCCATATACAGTCGCCGCTGACCCTGCAGAGACAGGCAACATCACGGTGACCATATTGGGATCGGGGACGCCGACTGCCAGCGCCACACAGGCTGGGCCTGCCATTCTTGTTCAGGCTGGCGGACGTAATTTCCTATTCGATTGCGGGCGCGGCTGTACGACGCGCCTGATGCAATATGATCCGGCCTTGCTCACCAAAATAGACGCCGTGTTCTTGACTCATCTGCACAGCGACCATGTTACGGGTCTGCCAGATCTGTGGCTCAATGGCTGGGCGCAAGGCAGAGAAACCCCGCTGCCAATCTATGGCCCGATAGGCTCAGAAAATGTCCTGCCCGGGCTTCGCGCAGCCTATGCGGACGATATTGTTTATCGATTAGCCGATGGCGCTCCTGCCAATGCAGATGGTCTGGCGGATGCAACGCAAACGGTGCCTGATAGTGGCGGGATCATTTACGACATGGAAGGCGTGAATATCGCAGCCTTTCCAGTAGAGCATGGAGCCACGCGAGCCTTTGGATACCGGATTGAACAAAGCGAACAAACAATCGTTCTTTCAGGAGACACTACAGATACGCCCACACTGGTCGACGCTGCCGAGGGGGCAGACCTGTTGTTGCTCGAAGTCCTGTCTCCGGCGATGGTCAGCTATCTGCGCCGCAGCTTTGCGAGCGATATGGCCGAGCGGATAATTGGCTTGCATATGACCGCGACGCAAACCGCCGCGTTGCTCGCGGAGAGCAACCCGAAGCTTGGCGTCTATTATCACACCGTCAATAATCCGGCTTCCGCACAAGGGCTGCTGGAAACGACTGCGCGGCATTATGACGGTGATGTGCTGGTTTCGAGCGATCTGATGACCATCACTGTGGGGCCGGATGGGGTTTGTAGCACGTTCGCTGATGGCGGAGAGGTCCAATGCGCGACCGGTCAATAAATTACGGTGCAGGGAGATATTCGACCCGCATGATGCAAAGCCATCAAGAAAGGGAGCGATGAATGCCCCAGATTCCATTAACCGATATGCCAGTTTCACGAAGAGCGCTTTTGGGAACACTGGCCGCCGCCCCGCTTGCAGCCTGCGCCTCGCGCAACATTCCGCTCGCGCTTGCGGCTGACCTCATGTCGCTCACCATCTATTCTCCGGCACCGCCCAATAACCCGCTGCATGCGTTGAACTCGCAGTTGTTGCAGGCTGCTGCCGGTAATCCGGCGCTGGCGGGGCTTGAGATGATTCCGATAGCGCTTCCGGCCTCGATCAACAGGATCGCGGCAATGGGCGAGGAGCGGCCTGCGCATCTGCCGATCGTCACGACCGTAGACTTTCGTCCGGCACGCGCAGGGACGGGCCCCGAATGGCATGGCTATTCGCAGGCCAATCAGGGTTTGAAGTTCGTCTCGACGCTCTATGATATCGGCTTCGGTATTCAGCCGTTTGACCCGGCGATCACGGAGCCTGAGCAGCTGCGCGGCAAGCGTATCGCCGCGCCGCCGCGCCCGAGCGCCGTGCGCCTGCTTACCGAGACGCTGCTTCGCGATGGTTGGGGCATTCTCGACGAGGTCGAGCTTGTCGACATGGTGCCGCCGCAGATTGCCGGTGCAATCAATGAAGGTGCGATTGACGCGACGTCCTGGAATCTGATTGTTCCTGGCCAGTTGGGTTTTGCGCCGATGATCCCGGCCCTGCCGGGCGTTGAGGCCGTTCGGTTTTTGCCCGTCAGCGAAGAGGCGCTGGCTCGTATCAATGCCGCCAATCCCTTTACCTCGGCTCTGCACAGCCTGCGTGCCGGAGATCCGCCGCTTATCTCTTTCGCCCAGGCACTAGCAGCATGGGACGATAGCGATCCCGTTCAGATCCGCGCGCTGCTCGGCTGGCTCGCGGATCATGGCAATGCCTATTCGGGGTTCCCTGACGGCGTGGCAGCGATGCGGGATTGGCCCGATCTGCAGCCCGAAGAGGTCCATTCAGTAGCGGCTAGCTTCTACGAGGAGAGAGGTGTTGGCGTCGTTTAGCGGGCGTATTCGCGGCCATCATTGTATTCCAGGCTGAGAAAACAGCATTGTCCCGTTAACTCTCGGTTGACCGTCATCGCTTTCCGCCTGAAGAGAATGATCGGCTGAAACGATTGGGACGTAACATGACAATGAAAACCCTGTTCAATGTGAGTGGCAAGGTTGCCGTTGTTTCCGGTGGATCCAGCGGGATCGGGGCAATGATGGCGCGCGGCTTGCTCGAAAATGGCGCGAAAGTTTATATTACGGCGCGCAAAGCCGAACGACTTATGGCCATGGCGGAAGAGTTATCCGAATTTGGTGATTGCATCGCCATCCCGTCGGATATGTCTTCGGTTGAAGGTATTGAAGCTCTCGTCGCCGAAATCAGCACGCGTGAAAGCAAGATTGATATCTTAATCAACAATGCCGGTTCGAACTGGAGTGCACCCATCGAGGACTTTCCCGAAAAGGGATGGGACAAGGTCATGGATATCAATATCAAATCCATATTCTTCGCGACGCAAAAGTTCCTCCCGCTCCTTAAAGCGGCGGGCAATGCCGATGAGCCTGCGCGGATTATCAACATCGCCTCGATCAATGGGATCCGAAATCCGGGCATGCCGACCTATGCCTATACCGCCAGCAAATCTGGGGTCATCAATCTGACGGAGCATCTGGCAACGGATCTGGCGTCCTACAGCATTAACGTAAACGCTATCGCGCCGGGCTTTTTCCCCAGCAACATGACCAAGCAGATCGTCGAGAATGACGAGATGACGAAATTCACAATATCCCAGATCCCCCGCGGACGGATGGGCGTACCGGAAGATATTGCGGGAACGGCGATCTTCCTGTGTTCGCGGGCGTCGTCATGGTTGACTGGACAGACCATCGTTTTGGACGGCGGCATGATCTCGACCGCTTAGCTGCTAAGCTGGCATTGTCATGTTAGATTTGGGTCACGTTTGATTTGGCGAAATCGACATGGCGGCCGATCAACCGAGTAGATGGCACGGTGCGTATCTCCGATCTCATGCGGAGATAGACTGACTCGCGCGGCCGCGAAGCGAAATATGCTCCTGAACGTAGGCCGTATCCCGGTTTTCGAGGCCTTCAAAAGTGCATGTTGAAGCCCAGACGTCCTTGGATATTGCGGCGATGGTTCGCTCGAATTCCTGGGTGAGCACCTTATCGTCATGCAGCAGCTTTGGCAGCGCCAGCCCAGCTTCTAACGTGCGCAAATATCGTTCGCTTGTCCCGTGCAGCAATATGACGGGCAGATCATGCTCGGCACTGGCGTTTTCAACCGCAAGTTCCAAACCTCGGGCTAAGGGTTCGCCAATCGCAGTCTGGTAGATTTTCCGCAGCCAAGGATTATCGCTTTCATCGCGGATACGCAGGAAAAGGAGCTGCTTGTAGTTTTCGGTTCCCACGATACCGGCGGCATGACGAACATAATCACGGATTGCGCCATGGACGGTCGTTTGGCCTTCCGGTGCTGAAGCCATTTCAGCCACAATGGCATCGACCAGTTGGTTGACAGCCGAACGGTAAATATCCTCCTGGCCGTCGAACGAATAATAGACTTGCCAATAACTGATGCCCAGGTTTTCGGCGATATTCTCTATGCTGACATTCGGCCATGGCCGTTCAAGATAGAGCGACAGTACGTCGCGGGAAATCTTCCGACGGCGCTTCTGCCAGTCGATTGCCGTTCCGGTTTGCCTCTTCTCTTTGTGATGCATCGAATCCATCCATTTCCAATCGCGATATGGAATATGGGTGATATATCTATAAGAAACAAAATAAATCTACCAGGAATAAAAACTTCGTCAGCACGCGCGAGAAATAGCAAAAAAGCTCCGAAAAAGCTGCTTTATGGATAGTGGCTAGATTATCACAGTCTGTCATGAATTGCTCAAAGAAACAAAAATGGGATTGAGCACGCAGCGGCCGAACGCCATAAGCCCCTCACTTGGTGAAGGGCGAAGCTATTTGTTTTCGTCAGCCTGAAACAAGGAATGCGATGCTTACGCGGAAACACGACTGACCAATCGCGTTCCACCAGATCAATTTCCGCACTGAATTTTTAAGGGGTTAGATTTCCATGAACGATAAAACTTCCAGCACTGTTTTTTCAGCGCGCACGCAGATGATGCGCGCTATGCTGATGGGCACAGCCGCCACGGCATTCATCGCCACGCCAGCCTTTGCGCAGGACAATGACGAACTGGCGGCTGCCACAACGGACCAGCCATCAATCGTTGTTACCGGTTCGCGCATTACAAACCCGAATCTCGAACAATCCAGTCCGATCCAAGTGGTTGGCGCTGATGAGATCGATTTCCGTCAGGCAACAAACGCTGAAGAATTGATCGGTGAACTTCCGGGTATCGCGCCGGGCACCAACAGCTCGGTGAACAACGGTTCCAATGGCACTTCGACCCTGAACCTTCGTAATCTCGGTTCGACGCGCAGCCTTATCCTTCTGGACGGTACGCGCCTCGTTCCTTCAACGATCCTGTCACAAACCGATTTGAACATCATTCCGGTTGCTCTGGTTGAGCGTGTTGAAGTCATCACGGGCGGCGCATCATCGGTTTACGGTGCTGATGCTATCTCAGGTGTGGCTAACTTCGTGCTTCGCCGTGACTTTGAAGGCGTTGAAGCTGCTGTAACTTATGGCATCACCGAACGCGGTGATGGCGAGCGGGTTCGCGGTGATCTTACGATTGGTGCCAATTTCGATGACGGCCGCGGTAACGCAGTCCTCAGCATCGGTTACCAGGAAGTCGATGATGTCCTGCAGTCCAACCGCCTGATTTCGCAGAACGCGACATTCGGCGGGGTTCCCATTGGTTCGGCTACCACCGTACCTACGCGTTTCAACGGCATTCAGGTTGATCCGACCGGCACGACGCTGATTCCAACTTACAACACGTTCAACTATGCGCCGTTCAACTATTTCCAGACGCCGCTCGAACGCTACAACATCTTTGGTTCAGCCAATTATGAAGTGACGCCGGGCGTCGAAGTTTACACCCGCGCCATGTTCACGAACAGCACGGTTAGCCTTCAGCTCGCTCCGTCGGGCCTGTTCGGCGATCCGTTCGCGCTTCCGCTGAACAACCCGTTCCTTACGGATGCACAGGTCGGTTCGATCTGCGCTAGCTTCGCTGTGCCGATTGCTCCGGCAGCCTGTACGGCCGCTCGAAATGCGGTGGATGCAAACGATCCCGCCTATCTGGCACCGGATGTCATCATCAACCGCCGGTTGGTTGAGCAGGGTCCGCGCGCGCGCGACTTGGTAACCAACCAGTTCCAGATTTGGGCCGGCGTTCGCGGTGATCTGACCGATACGATCAGCTATGATGTCTATGGCACCTATGGCGAATCGCAACGCACGACGACGAACCGTAACTGGGGCCTGAAGTCGCGCATTGAGCAGGCGCTCAACGCGACGAGCACAACCACCTGTTTCGATCCATCGAATGGCTGTTTCCCGATTAACCTGCAGGGCGGCGGACCGGCCGGGACCAATATTGATCCACGGGCCGTGGCATTCTTCAACCAGCCTTCGGGTTTCACCGACTCTACCTCGCTTTCGGTGGTCAACGCCTCACTGAACGGTACGTTCGGTGATACGGGCTTCTTCACGGAAACCCCGATCGGTTTCGCTGTCGGTGTTGAGTATCGCGAATATACCGCCACGCGCGTTGCTGACGTTTCCGCTGGTACGCAGGATGAAGTTCTCGGTGCGGGCGCGCCGGATGCGAGTTTCAACGGCGGCTATGATGTCATGGAGGGTTTTGCCGAGCTGATCGTTCCGCTTCTTGAAGATGTTCCAGGTTTCTACAGCCTTCAGGCTGAAGGCGCGATCCGTGTGTCGGATTATTCCAACACCGGCACGAGCTTCACTTGGAAAGCGGGCGGTAGCTGGGAACCGTTTGAAGGCTTCCGCTTCCGGGGCATCTACTCGGTATCGGTACGTTCGCCCAATATTGGTGAGCTGTTCGCTCCGGTCACGACCGGTCTTACCGCATTACCCGTCGATCCGTGCGCCGGTGCCAATCCGGTTGGCAATGCAACGCTGACCGCGATCTGTATCGCTCAGGGTGCACCTGCTGCGACCATCGGTGCCATTCCTCAGCCTTCGGCCGCACAGATCAACGCTACATTGGGCGGCAACGCTAGTCTCGATACTGAAGAAGCAACATCGATTACCCTCGGTCTTGTGGCAACGCCGCCGCAGGTTCCGGGTCTTGTCGTCTCGGTCGATTATTTCAATATCAAGGTGACGGGTGCCATCACGACGCCAACACCGGGCGACATTCTGTTACCCTGTTTTGGTCCTAATGGTGATGGTCAAGGCGTGAATCCGGCAGCATGTTCACAACTTGGTCGTAACCCGATCAACGGTTCGTTGAATGGTGGCGGCGAGACGCTGGGTCTAGTACTCCAGCTTTCCAACCTTGGCGTTCTTGAAACTACCGGTATCGACTTCCGGGTCAATTACACGCTGCCAATGAGCTTCGGTGCGATCAATTGGGACCTCAACGGTACCTGGACCGACGAGCTGCTGTTCAATGCGAACCCAGCGAACCCGGTTAACATCAATCGCGAATGTGTTGGTCTGTTCTCAACTAACTGTGAGCCGATCACGCCGGAATGGGCAATCAACTTGCGCACCACGGTCAGCATTGATGATCTCGTTGATGTATCGCTGCTGTGGCGTTGGTTTGATGGCGTTGAATATGAACGCCGCGGTCTCGGTGACGGCTTCCTCGACGAATCCGAAGCCTTTGACGCAGCGAGCTATTTCGATCTGACGGTTCGTTCGAATGTCAGCGAGAATTTTGATGTGACGATCGGCATCCAAAACCTGCTGGATCGCGATCCACCACAGACCAGCTCGTTCATCGGCTCGAGCACGTACAACTCGGGTGACACCTATCCGACGACCTACGATACGCTTGGCCGTCGCTACTCGGTTACCGGGCGTCTCCGGTTCTAGTTAGAACGTTTGGTCACGTTCTTGTTGGTGGCGGGGGTGACATTGGAAGTCTCACCCCCGCCATTTTTTTTGAGTGACCGGTTGAACGAAGGGTAGATCAATTGGCAATAGTCGAGCTCAGGTCGCTTCAAACTGTGACTGACCATGAAGCTATGGTGTTGGGCACGATTAGACGGCACGAACCTTTGGCAGTGAATAGGACGATTGCACTTTGCCGGGCCTCTCCCATCTGCCGCTTCGCGAACGAGGAAGAGGTTGATACCGTGATCGGCCGACTATCCCGATGGGGTTTGATCAATGTCCGGAAGGCAGGAAGCAGCTTGCGGGATATGGAGCAACTTCGCTGCACAGACATAGGAGAAGCAACGCTTCGAGGCTGGATCCGGGACATCAAGCCGTCGGATCTGTTTCCCGGAGAACCGATCCGTACGAAAATACTCGGTTTTGATCTCCTGACATTCGAAGAACAAATCGAGTGGATTGTAGCGGTCAAATCGGCGTTGACGAAGAAGCGCGATGAAATTGAAAGTTATGTCGAAAACAGCAATTCGAAATTCCAGGCATTTGCCAATCAGGATGCTCTAGGCGCGCTGCGAGCTCGCATGGATTGGCTCAACACAATGATGTTTGAGCTGATAAAGAATGAGCCGGACCATGGGTCTTCGGAACAGGCTTAGCCATTCTCTCCCGCTCCGGGTCCTTCCGTAATCAGGTCGAATAGAACCCGGTCCAGCCACTCCATTCGTGCCTTGGTCGTGCTGGTGCTATTGTCATGAGACCATTTTCCGAACGGCATATTTGTTGTTTTTTGCCATATGACCATATTTTGCAGCTGCTCTTCCAGTTTAGCCTTCGACATGATGACCCAGTCTATTCTTTCCTGATGGGTCAACATGCCGAACGACAATATTTTCGTGCGGAGGCTGTCATGTGCAAGCAGTGCCTCGGGCCGTACTTCGTATAACCATTGCTTTACAGCCGCGGTGCCGAGTTCAGTGATCAGCCATTGCTCCGTACCGCGCGAGTCATTTTCTACTTTGCGACCCTCAATTAGCTTCGCCTTGGCGAACCGCTTGATCATGGGGTAGAGATGGCCGACGCTCGAATTGAAGCCCGCAACGGGCGAATCCCTGAATGATTTGACGATTCCATAGACCGTCGTCGGCTGGAAACGCAGGACATATGACAATACGCCTCCCTCGTTTTCCGATAAACTAATGGATCCGTCTGCGGTGCTCATTATTGAGTAGATACAACCCCTAAGTCATCTCTTCAGAACGCGCCAAGAGAGTTGTCATGGAACAGATATCTTTTCAAGCTGGCAATCTGACATCTGCGAACAGGCAGCACATGTGGATGAACGGTGTGCGCTGTTGGTTTTGGGTGCATCGCTGACGGCTAATCGATCTCTAACTCCACGGGCCGAGGGGGCTGATATAAAGGCGGCGTGTCGGTTGTGCGCCGATGCGGCAATGTTGTAGCGGTATCTTCGAGAGCCGGTGGGGCAGTGGTACCGGAAACGAAGTTTTTTACAGCAGTAAGGGAATTGTGATGAGCAGCGTTCCGCCGATTTCGCAAAATGCGGATATTCGTTTTCTTGGCAAGTTACTCGGCGATGTCATCCGCGCCTATGGCGGGGACACGCTGTTCAAGCGCACCGAATATATCCGCGCGGCTTCGGTTGACCGGCATCGCGGGATTGCCGAATCTCACGCTATTGATCCCGGGCTCGGTGCGCTGACGCTCGATGAGACACTGGATTTCGTGCGCGGTTTCATGCTGTTTTCCATGCTCGCCAATCTTGCCGAGGATCGGCAGGAACTGCTGGCAGATAATGATGTGGACGTTACCGAAGCTCTGGCCCGGCTCGAGGATAGTGGCGTTTCGCGCGATGCCGTGTTGGCAATGCTTGATGACGCGCTGATCGTTCCCGTGCTTACCGCGCATCCGACAGAAGTGCGCCGCAAGAGTATGATCGATCACCGTAACCGGATCGCTGAGCTGATGCGTATGCGCGATGCGGGCCAAAACGAAACGCCAGACGGCGACGCTGTCGAAGACTCTATCGTCCGGCAGATCGCCCTACTCTGGCAGACCCGCCCCTTGCGGCGCGAACGGCTGTTTGTCGCTGACGAGGTGGAGAATGCGCTGTCCTATTTGCGCGACACATTCCTGCCGCTCCTCCCTGGGCTCTATAACGGTTGGGAGGAGGCTCTGGGCGGTCGGCCTGCCAGCTTCTTCCAGCTGGGTAGCTGGATTGGCGGTGATCGTGATGGCAATCCTTATGTCACCGCTGAAACACTTGAACTGTCGCTGCGCAGGTCGGCGGAAACGGTGCTCATTAGCTATCTCGATGCACTGCACGCGCTGGGCGCGGAACTCTCAATCTCCAGCGAACTGGCAGACATAGACCCTGCCGTTCTCGCACTTGCTGAGGCGAGCGGTGATGATGCGCTCAGCCGCCGTGACGAGCCCTATCGGCGAGCCATAGCCGGTATCTATGCAAGGCTTGCCGCAACGCATGAAAACTTGATCGGCAGCCCGCCGCCGCGGCCGTCATCACTTGCGGCGGAACCCTATGCGATGCCGGAGGCCTTTAAGGCCGATCTTCGGACGATCGCCCGCGCCCTTGCAGAATCGGGAGGAGAGACGCTTGCATCCAGCGGAGCGCTTGGCCGCCTCATCCGTTCGGTGCGGACGTTCGGCTTCCATCTTGCAACGCTGGACATGCGGCAGAATAGCGCGGTCCACGAACGCGTGGCTGGCGAACTGTTGCGTGTTGCCGGTGTGGAAACGGATTATGAAGCGCTGGACGAGGAGGCGCGAATTGCTCTCCTCCGCCGCGAACTGGCATCACCTCGACCTCTTGCCGTTCCCCAGGCCGATTATTCGGATGAAACCCGCAGTGAATTGGCGATCATGGAGGCTGCGGCCAGCGCGCATGGGCGGTACGGCAGCGGTTGTATCACCAACTATATTGTGTCGATGACCGAGACGGCGTCGGACCTGCTCGAAGTGCATATCCTGCTCAGGGAAGCAGGCCTTTATCGCCCGGGCGCGTCACCAGAAGCACCGATTATGGCTGTGCCTTTGTTTGAGACGATCGGCGATCTGGAGCGCGCACCCGATATCATGCGCGGCTATTTCGCTCTGCCGGAAATAGCGGCATTGATTTCAGCGCGCGGCCATCAGGAAGTGATGATCGGCTATTCGGACTCCAACAAGGATGGCGGGTATCTGGCATCGGGCTGGGTGTTGAGCCGGGCGAGCGAGGCGCTGGCGCCGGTGTTTCAGGAAGCAGGAGCCAGCATGCAGCTCTTCCACGGCCGCGGTGGATCGGTGGGGCGCGGCGGCGGATCAGCGTTTGAAGCAATCCGCGGGCAGCCCGCTGGCACAGTTAATGGACGCATACGGATTACCGAACAGGGCGAAGTTATCGCCGCCAAATATGGAACTCCTGACGCGGCCCGCGCGAATATCGATTCCATGGTTTCGGCGACTTTATTGGCGACGTTGGAACCCGAAGCGCTGGGATCGGGAGACAGGGCTCGTTTTTCCGCGGCCATGGACGATCTGTCTGCCCGAGCGTTTCAAGCTTATCGCGCCTTGGTTTATGAAAGTAAGGGCTTCAAACAGTTTTTCCGCCAGATGACGCCGATTTCCGAGATTGCCGCTCTCAAAATCGGCTCGCGTCCGGCAAGCCGCAAAACATCTGACGCGATCGAAGATTTGCGAGCAATTCCCTGGGTGTTTTCCTGGAGTCAGGCGCGGGTGATGCTGCCGGGCTGGTATGGCGTCGGGCACGCGCTCGCCGCGTTCGAAGATAAAGGCCTGTTGCGGGAGATGGCCGCGACCTGGCCGTTCTTCAAAATGACCCTTGGTAATATGGAGATGGTGCTCGCCAAATCCGATATGGGCATTGCCGAAAAATATGCCGGGCTGGTTGAGGATCGCGATCTGGCGGACCGGCTGTTTGGCGATATCCGTGCAAGTTGGGAAGCGACCCATGACACTCTGTTGGAGGTGACGGATCAGCCGCGCTTGCTGGAAAACTCACCCAAGCTCGACACATCGATCCGCTTGCGCTTGCCCTATATAGAACCGCTGAACCTGCTCCAGATCGAGCTCTTGAAACGCCATCGTTCTGGCGAGGATGATCCGCGCATTGCCGAGGGCATCCAACTATCGATCAACGCGATTGCGACCGCATTACGGAACAGCGGATAGAGTAAATGCGGTCGCGACCGGATTTCTGCGGCCACGATGAAAGACATTCCTCTGCATATTTTGTAGGCAGTGAACCGACACCAAAAATCCAGGAGAACCCGATGTCCGTACCCGCAACCTTTCTGCAAATGATGTCCACCGTTACCGAAGACGGTGCGCTTCGTATGGAATTGGTTGTGCAGCCCATGCCCAACCCCAAGGATGGCGAGGTTCTTGTCCGGGTTGAAGCGGCTCCCATCAATCCTTCCGATCAGGGTGTGATGTTTGGCTGGTCCAGTATTTCCGAGTGTAGTTCGACGGGCGAAGGCAGCGAGACAGTGCTGACAGCGCCGGTATCGCCGCAGGGTATGGCCGTGATGAAAGCGCGGATTGGCCAGCAATTGACGATTGGCAATGAAGGCGCCGGAACCGTGGTCGCTGCAGGCGAAGGTGCCGAAGCTCTTATGGGCAAGACTGTCGCGGTGATGGGCGGGGCCATGTATGCGCAATATCGTTGCCTACCTGCTGGCATGTGCATGCCATTGCTGCCGGAACATACGGCGAAGGATGGCGCATCCTGTTTCGTCAATCCGCTGACCGCATTGTCGATGGTGGAGAATATGCGGATGGAAGGGCATACTGCGCTCGTGCATACGGCGGCCGCCTCCAATCTTGGCCAGATGCTGAACCGTATTTGCCAGGCCGATGGTGTTGAATTGGTCAATGTTGTCCGCCGCCCGGAACAGGCTGAAATACTTCGCGGGATGGGCGCCAAATATGTCTGTGACAGCAGCAGCGAGACGTTTCAGGCGGACCTTACCGATGCCATCCATGCCACGGGCGCGACATTGGCTTTTGATGCCACGGGCGGCGGCGATCTGGCATCCAAGATTTTGAGCGGGATGGAAGCGGCAGCCGCGCGTACGCCGGGCGCCTACAGCATTTACGGCTCGGTCGCGCATAAGCAGGTCTATCTTTACGGCGGCCTCGATGTATCGCCAACAATACTCAATCGTGGCTATGGCATGGCATGGGGCGTTGGTGGATGGCTGCTTCCAAACTTCCTAGCCAAAGCCGGTGCCGAGGTCGGCGAACGGCTGCGGGCGCGCGTGGTGGCCGAACTCAAGACAACCTTTGCCAGCCATTACACGGACGAAATTTCACTGGTTGAGGCGCTGCAATCCGATGTTGTTGCGCGCTATTATGCGAAAACGACCGGAGAGAAATTCCTGATCTGTCCGCAAAAGAATCAGTAAAGTCAGGCTAGCATTTCCGCCATCGCTCCCTCGGGGTGCAATGGCGGAATTGTGCAGGCTAGCTGCTGCTCAGCGTCATATGCCGTTTCATATGGTGATCGACATTGCCGAATTCGGAATCGAAGATCGTCAGGCGTTTGAAATAATGCCCGATGGCCAGTTCGTCCGTCATGCCCATGCCGCCATGGATCTGGATGGCTTCCTGCCCGATATGATGCGCGGCCTGCCCGATACGGACCTTGGCGGCGGCAACGGCGAGCTTCCGAACGCGTGAATCCTCACCAAGCCTGAGCGTTGCGAGATAGGTCATTGAAACCGACTGCTCATATTCGGTGAACATGTCCACCATCCGGTGCTGAAGCACCTGAAACTTGCCGATCGGTGTGCCAAACTGTTTGCGCTGCCGCGAATATTCTAACGTCATCTCATGCGCGACTTTCATCGCGCCGCAGGCTTCGGCGCATTGAGCGGCGATCGCTTCGTCCGTAACGCGCCCGATCAGTGGCAGGGCCTTGCCCTCTTCACCGATCAGCGCATCGGCGGGCACCGTGACATTCTCGAAATACACTTCCGAAGCACGCCGGCCATCAACGGTCGGATAATCGCGTGTCACAATGCCGTCAGCATTTTTGTCGACGACAAAGACGGAGATACCATCGCGGTCCCGGCGCTCGCCGGAGGAACGTGCGGTGACGATCAGATGGGATGCCCAAGGCGCACCGATGACAACCGCCTTATGGCCGTTGAGGATATAGCCGTCGCCATCGCGCTTCGCTGTCGTTTCGAGATCGGCAAGGTCGTAGCGCCCCCGTGGTTCGGCATAGGCAAAGGCATAGATGCGGCTGCCGTCAACGATCCCGCCGATATGCTCAGCCTTTTGGGCATCGGTTCCGGCATGTTTCAGAAACCCGCCAGCGCAGACTACTGTCGACACAAAGGGTTCGACCACAAGGCCTTTTCCGAATTCTTCCATCACGATCAGGGAATCGATAGCTCCGCCGCCAAAGCCGCCATCGGCCTCGGCAAAAGGCATGCCGAGCAAGCCCAGTTCCGCCAGTTGTGCCCAGATTTCGGGCCGCCAGCCGCTTTCGCTTTCAACCGCGTTTCGGCGAGTCTCAAAGTCGTAATTTTCGCGCACTAGCCGGCTAAGGCTATCGCGCACCATCGTTTGTTCGTCGGTGAAATTGAAATCCACAAATTCTCTCCCGGCTTCTCTGGCTTGCTCTGATTAGAGGCCGAGAATCATTTTGGTGATGATATTGCGCTGGATCTCGTTGGACCCTCCATAAATCGATGTCTTGCGCATGTTGAAATAGGACGCTGCACTATGCTGCGCATAGTCCGGCCCAATCGGATATTCATTCGATCCGGCATCGGCGACGGCGCGGTAATAGGGCGTGCCATAATGGCCGACCGCTTCGAGTGCCAACTCCGTCAGTGTTTGCTGGATTTCTGTGCCCTTGATCTTGAGGATCGAGCTTTCCGGCCCCGGCCCGCGGCCAGCCTGTTCACCGGCCAGCGTGCGTAGCTCGGTAATTTCGAGCGCAGCAAGATCAATTTCGAGTTGACTGACTTTGCGGGCGAAATCGAAGTCCTCCATCAATGGCTTGCCGTCGAGCGTTTCGGACTTGGCAATGTCACGCAGTTGCTCGACGCCGCGTTTGGAGCGGGCCACACCCGCGATACCGGAGCGTTCGTGAGCGAGCAGGAACTTGGCATAGGTCCAGCCCATATTTTCTTCGCCGATGAGATTTTCGACCGGAACGCGGACGTCCGTCAGCCAGGTTTCATTGACCTCATAGCCGCCATCGATGAGCTTGATCGGGCGAACTTCGATGCCAGGCGTGCGCATATCGGCAAGGATGAAGCTGATGCCCTGTTGAGGCTTAGCAGCATCAGGATCCGTCCGGCACAGGAAGAAGCCCCAATCGGCATGTTGCGCCAGCGTCGTCCAAGTCTTCTGGCCGTTGATCACATAATGATCGCCGTCGCGCACGGCTGTGGTTTTCAAGGAAGCGAGATCCGAACCCGCACCCGGCTCTGAATAGCCCTGACACCACCATGTTTCCCCGCTGCGAATGCCGGGGAGATGTTGTTCTTTTTGCGCGTCATTGCCGAAGGTATAGATTACCGGCCCGACCATCGATGTGCCGAAGGGCAGGGGCATGATCGCGTTGACCCGGGCATTTTCCTCGCCCCAGATATAGCGCTGGGTTGGCGTCCAGCCTGTGCCGCCATATTCCGTCGGCCATGCCGGAACCGACCAGCCTTTCGCGCCCAGAACTTTGTGCCAGGCGACAAGGTCTTCCGCCGACATATCGTCCCGCAAGCTGTCGGCTGAGGCCTGTTTGGGATAATTTTCTGCGATAAAGGCCCGCACTTCCTCGCGGAACGCTTGTTCTTCGGGGCTGAATTCCAGATTCATCGGACGATCTCCTTGGCTCTTTTGCGACCTTACTTACACGTCCGTCAGCAACAGAAAAGAGGGATTCGGGCCTGATGGGCGCGATCATCGGGGCCGAGGGAGTGCCCTTCCCGAAGATGGCCAGCCCGCAACAACAGGATGCCCCGACGTCACTGGCTAATTCCGGTCGGCGTCATTACTTTTCGACTGAGGCATCATTTTTCCGCGCAATTGTTCTTCCCAGTCATCCCGCAAGGCGTTGACCCGGGCGACAAAGGCTTCATTCTCGTGAATGGGTATGTTGATATCGTATACGCTCGCCATTTCGACCATGGCTCCGCGATCAAGGATCTCGAACTCGGCCGTCATGCGATCCGCTTCCTTTCGATTGATCCCCATCGCCTCAAGAACGGAACGCCCCGTTCGTACCGAGCTGTCATAGGTTTCGCGGATGATATCTCGGCATCCGATTGAGTAGAGATCGTAAACATGGGTGCGGTCCACCGCGCGGGCGACCACATGGAGATGCGGATAGTTCTGGATCGCATAGCGGACCAGATTTGTGATTTGCTCCCGCCCGTCGATCGCGATGACCAGAACTTTCGCCTCATCGATCCCTGCCGAATGCAGGAGGTCCGGCCGTGTCGCATCACCAAAATAGCTTTTTATGCCGAACGCCCGGATCATCTCCAGCTGGGCGGAGCTATAATCCACCACGGTGGTTTCAAAGCCTGCGCCTCTGACCATCCGGTTTACGATCCCGCCAAACCTGCCATGGCCCGCAATGATGATCGAGCCATGATGTTCGATGGCATCGGCTTCGCGGTCCTCTCCGCGGGCAAATTGTGGCGCTATCACCTTATCGTAAAGAATGAAAAGCGCCGGCGTCAGGATCATCGACAGGGCAACAATCAATAGCAATTTGTCGGAGATCGCAGATGGTATGACGCCGCTCGCCACGGTGAGCGAGAGCAGCACAAAACCAAACTCACCTGCCTGGGCAAGGCCAAGGGCAAACAGCCAGCGATCGCTGCCGCGAAGTTTGAAGAAATGCGCCAGGATCAGTAGGATTCCAACCTTCAGCCCGATCAGCCCGAGAGTCAGCCCGGCGATGGAGGCCGCATTATCTGCCAACAGCGCGAAATTGATCCCCGCGCCTACGGTCATGAAAAACAATCCAAGCAGCAGGCCCCGGAAGGGATCGATATTGGACTCCAGTTCGTGCCGATATTCGCTGTTCGCCAGAACGACGCCGGCAAGAAAGGTGCCCAAGGCTGGGGAGAGGCCGACAAGCGACATCAACAATGCGATGCCGACAACCATCATCAGCGCGGTGGCCGTAAACAGTTCGCGCAAACCCGCGGTTGCGACAAAGCGGAAGATCGGACGGGTCAGTAGCGCTCCGCCCGCCACCACCGCCGCTATCGCGCCAAGCGTAACAATCCCGGCCTGCCATGCGGGCAATCCCTCGACGAGACTAAGGCCTGATCCATGGTCTTCGCCAGCCGGGCCATGGGAGATCAGGTCCACGAGTTCGGGGATCGCGAGCAGCGGAATAAGCGCAAGCATCGGGATGACGGCGATGTCCTGAAACAGCAGAACGGCAAAGCTGGATTGCCCGCCATCGCTGCGCATCAGGCCCTTTTCGTTCAGCGTCTGCACGACGATTGCGGTGGACGACAGGGTCAGGACCAGCCCGATTGCCAGCGCGATTGACCATGGCTGACCTAGGAACATCGCGACGGCCATAACGGCAGCAGCAGTCCCACCAACCTGCAGTCCGCCAAGGCCTATCAATTTGGACCGCATTTCCCAAAGCAGGCGCGGTTCGAGCTCAAGCCCCACCAGAAAGAGCATCATGACGACGCCAAATTCGGCAAAATGCTGGACCGAGACGATATCGACGCCCAGCAGCGTTAAGCCCGGGCTGAGCACCATACCGGCGATTAGGTATCCGAGCACGGAGCCAAGGCCGAAGCGCGTTGCCAGCGGCACAGCGATCACCCCAGCAATCAGGAACAGGAATACCAGAAGGAGATAATCGGTCATCGGATTTCAGCTCCGACAGCAATGCGCCTGATAGGCCAGGATAATGCCAGGCTATTCAGCCTGCGTCTCTTGCATCGGCGATTGATCGAGGCGTTTGGCGAGTTTCACCAGTGCAAAGATCAGCGGCGGCACGAGGATTGCCGAGAGCACGACCTTGGCGAGCATTTGCCCGAGAATGAGGGAGCCAATGGGGAATTCCCCGTAAAAGGCCACCGTGATGAAGATCAATGTATCGACGGTCTGGCTGAGCGCAGAGGCAATGGCGCCGCGCACCATCACGCCAAGTCCGCTATCTCCCGCAGCGCCCCGCAGCGCGGAGAAAATTTTGACATTGAGAAATAGCGAAACGCCATAGGCGATGGGCCCTGCGATCATGATCCGCGGTGTTTGCGACAATACCCGTTCAAACGCAGTAAGGTTTTCCGCGGGCATGTTGGCTGAGGCTGGCAGCGACAAGACCAGAAAAATCAGAAGAACCGACAATGCGAGTGGGAAGAAGCCGAACAGTACCAGCCGGTTGGCCGTCTTCGGGCCATGGAGCTGTGCCACCGTACTGGAAATGACGACCAGCATAAGGAAGGCGAATATTCCAGCTTCCACGGCAAGCGGTCCAAGCGCCACCTGCTTGAAGGCCAGCACGCCGGCTATGCAGGTCATGCCGCCATAAAGGATTGAAAAAAAGAAGAGTGAGCGCGATAGCGGGGCTGGGGTTGGTGCGGTCGTCATCGCAATCTCCTATCCTGTTCGTGGTTCCAACAAAAGGGGCCAACAAAAGAGCTGAGAAAAGAGGGGCCATTTGACCGATACCGAATTTGACGTTCTGGCGATTGGTGATGCCGTGGTCGATGTGATCGCTCCGGTGGACGATGTACTGCTTGCTGCGGAAGATGTGCCGAAAGGATCGATGCGAGTTCTTGACCGGGAAGAGGCCGACCGGCTTTACGATCGGATGGGGCCCGCGCAGGAAACCAGCGGCGGTTCAGCTGCCAACAGTATGGCCGGAATTGCTGGCCTTGGTGGCCGCGCGGCCTTTGTCGGCCAAGTAGGGTCAGACCAGCTTGGGACAATCTTCACCCATGACATTCGCGCACAGGGAGTGGCGTTCGATACGCCGCCGCTCACCGGTGATATCACCACAGGGCGCTGCTTGATTCTCGTGACCCCAGATGCCCAGCGCACTATGAATACCTATCGCGGAGCGTCCGAGCATCTTTCTGTCGACTCTATCGATGCGGATCAGATCGCACGCGCATCGATCATCTATCTCGAAGCCTATCTTTGGGATCATGAGAAGCCGCGTATCGCGATGAAGCGCGCTGCGGATATGGCGCATGAGGCGAACCGGGCCGTGGCTTTCACACTGTCGGACATCGCCTGTATCGAGCGACACCGTCCGGATTTTGTTGAACTTGTCGGAAGCGGCCGACTCGACATCCTGTTTGGCAATGAGGAGGAGGCCCGCGCCCTCGCGGGCATGGATGATCTCGACGCTGCGATGGCTGAACTTGCAAAAAATGTTGATCTTTGCGTGATTACGCGCGGCGCCGATGGAGCAACGGCAATCCACGGCGGTGAGACGATCTCGGTTCCGGCCGTCGCGCCGCGGGCGCTCGTCGACACGACCGGAGCGGGCGATCTGTTCGCGGCAGGCTTTCTTGCCGCTCATGCATGGGGACGCCCGCTTGCGGCGAGTCTTGCACTTGGAGCTGCTACGGCGGCCGAGGTTGTCGCCGATTATGGCGCACGGCCGCGGGGCGAGTTGCGCCAGCTTGCAGGCAGTTGACCGTTTACAAGTCGCGCGGCGAACTGCATGCCAAGCGCCAAACCAGCCTTTAGGGGGGGCGCAAGAATGCGAAGACTGGCCGTCTATTGCGGTTCAAACTCAGGCGTAGATCCGCAGTTTACCGAAGCAGCCAAGGCGCTCGGCTGTGAAATGGCTGCGCGTGATATCGGGCTGGTTTACGGCGGCGGTAAGCTTGGTTTGATGGGTATCATTGCCGATGCCGTTCTCGAAGCCGATGGTGAAGTGCATGGTGTAATTCCCGAGGCACTGGTCGATTTGGAGGTGGCGCATCGCGGCCTGACCGAACTCCACATCGTGCCCTCCATGCATGAACGCAAAGCGAAGATGACGGACCTATGCGATGGATTTGTCGCGATGCCGGGTGGCATTGGCACGCTGGATGAACTGTTCGAAGCCTGGTCCTGGAATGCGCTTGGTTATCATGCCAAGCCATTCCTCTTGCTCAATATTGCGGGATTCTGGGACTCGTTGATCAGCTTTATCGATCAGGTTGTCGTCAGTGGTTTTATTTCCGCAGCACGGCGCGAGCATCTGCTTGTCTCCACCGATATCGCCGATGCCATTGCGCAGCTAGAAACTGCGGAAAACGGCGCAAAAAAAGGGATGGTCTGGTAATATGAATACATCCAATATTCTGATGAGCTTTGCAGGCATCGCATTGATCTTGCTCGTCGCGTTCCTGCTGTCGTCCAACCGCAAGGCGATCCGGCTTCGCGTGGTCATCGCCGCATTCGGCCTGCAGGCGGGCATGGCCGTTCTTGTCCTTTATACGCCCTGGGGCAGGGCGGCGATTGAAGGGGCCTCTCGGGGTGTGACGAACCTGCTCGGCTATGCGCAGGAAGGCACCAATTTCATCTTTGGGCCGATGGCTTCGCCTGAGATGGGCGGGAACAGCTTTGCCCTGTCGGCACTGACCGTCATCATCTTTTTCGCCTCGCTGATTTCGATCCTCTATTACCTCGGCATCATGCAATTGATCGTGAAATGGGTAGGCGGCGCGATCCAGCTCGTTACCGGTATCACGCGCGTGGAATCGCTGGGCGCGGCGGCCAATATTTTTGTCGGCCAGAGTGAATCGCCCCTCGTGATCCGGCCGTATCTCGCCTCACTTACAGAGGCGCAGCTGTTCACGATGATGGTTGTCGGGATGGCCGGTGTCGCTGGCACTATCCTTGCTGCCTATGCAGCATTGCTGGGAAGCGAAGCACTGCCTTTCCTGCTTGCCGCTGCCTTTATGTCCGCGCCGGGCGGCATTCTGATGGCAAAGATCATGATGCCGGATGCGCCGGGTGCGCTGGACGAACCCGATGCACAGCCGGTTGATTCTCCGGATGAACCGGCACCTGCGAATGTGATCATGGCTGCGGCCCAGGGCGCGCAGACCGGCGTGAAGCTGGCGGTTGCCGTTGGCGCGATGCTGCTCGCCTTTGTCGCGCTCGTCGCGCTGGCAAACGGATTGCTATCGGGTATTGGCGGCTGGTTCGGCTATGAAACGCTGACCTTTCAGCAGATCCTGGGTTATGTGTTCGCGCCGATCATGTATCTGATCGGTGTGCCCTGGGAAGAAGCTGGCCTAGCCGGCAGCCTGTTTGGCGAGAAGATCGTACTCAATGAATTTGTCGCCTTTATCAGCCTTGGCGGCATGGAGGGGCAGCTCTCTCCGCGCAGCTACGCAATCGTGACATTCTCGCTGTGCGGGTTTGCCAATTTCAGTTCGATTGCGATCCAGTTGGCGGTAACCGGCGGGCTCGCCCCCAACCAGCGCCCGGTGATCGCAAAGCTCGGGCTGAAGGCACTTGCAGCAGGTTCTCTTGCCAATTTGATGAGCGCGGCACTCGCGGGGCTCTTGCTTAGCTGATAAAGTCTGTGTGGTTCTCTTTTTACAGGTTGCTCATAGGATTGTTCCGTGCCCGACAAAATTGCCTCGGTTTCCCTAAGCGACGCGGATATTGACGCGTCCAAATTTGCCCAGGAAATTGGCCAGTCCTTTTCCACCTATGGCTTTGCTGTGGTTTCCAACCATGGTGTACCCGCTGATCTGATCGCCGAGGCGGAGGCTAAGCTGCGTACCTTCTTCGCGCTGCCCGAAGAGGTGAAACGGCGCTATTTCATTGAAGGCGGCGGCGGTGCGCGCGGTTACACGCCATTCGGCATTGAAACGGCAAAAGACGCAACTGAGCATGATCTGAAGGAGTTTTGGCATGTCGGTCGCACGCTTCCCGAAGGCCACCGCTTTGCCGATCTGATGGCACCCAATATCTGGCCTGAAGAGGTCGCCGGTTTTCACGACGTCTTTGAGCGGCTGTTCGCGGCCTTTGATCAGACCGGGCGGCGCATCCTTTCGGCGATCGCGATCTATCTTGGCCTTGCTCCCGATTTCTTCGACGATACGGTTGAGGATGGCAATTCGGTGATGCGCCTGATCCACTATCCGCCGGTTTCCGCTGATGCCCCGGGCGTGCGCGCGGCAGCGCATGAGGATATCAATACGATCACCTTATTGCTGGGGGCCGAAGAGGCTGGGCTGCAATTGCTGGACAAGAACGGCAACTGGTTGCCCGTGACGCCCAAGGAAGGCGAACTCGCCATCAATATTGGTGATATGCTCCAGCGGCTGACCAACCATGTCCTGCCCTCGACCACACACCGGGTCGTTAATCCGCCACCGGAACGGCGCGGCCATGCGCGTTACTCGATGCCGTTTTTCCTGCATTTCAGGCCTGATTACATGATTGAAACCCTGCCGAGCTGCATATCGGATGACAATCCAAACCGCTATCCCGAGCCGCTCAGCGCCCATGATTACCTGCTTCAGCGCCTGCGCGAGATTAATCTGGTTTAGCTTTTGGCGTCGTCCAGAGCGTTCGCGCCAAAACTTGCCGGAAGCAGCGCGGAAATCTTATGCGATTCTATCGTCATTCCATCTCCGGACGCTGCAATAATCTCGATATCAATGCCCGAAAGATCGCGGACTTCTGCGATCGCCTGCCGGCAGCCGCCACATGGCAGAACGGTTTGCTCGCCGGTAAGCGCGCCATCCGTGCCGATATGTCCACCTGTGACTGCAATGCGCCTTACTTTGTCGAGGCCGAAAGCCTGCTGGGCAGATGTTAGCGCCGAAACCTCTGCGCATGTCCCGAGCCGGTAACACGCGTTTTCCATATTGCTGCCCAACGCGATCGCGCCATCGTCCGCTTCGATCGCGCAGCCGACGGAAAATCCCGAATATGGAGCATGAGCCCTAGCTGCCGCTTCACGCGCCAGAGAGACAAGTTGCTCGATAGTGTGTGTGTGATTGCTCATGCGCCGATGTTAGACACATATTGTCATTCCACCAAGGGTATCGACGACACGCGAAAAATGCTTGAAGTATGAATGGCAAAGCGCTTCGAAGCGGCGCTAGCAAATGAAGGAAACGAAAATGCGTGATGGAGTTGTCGAAGTTTCACCGGGCCGGTTTCGGGAGACATTTGGCCGCTATTTCGAGGATTTTGAGGTTGGCCATGTTTACGAACATCGTCCGGGCCGCACGATCACCGATACCGACAATGTCCATTTCACGCTGCTGACGATGAACACCCATCCGCTGCATTTTGACTATGAATTTGCGAAGAAAACCGAATTCAAGAAACCGCTGATCTGCTCGCCGCTCACCCTCGCGCTGCTTACGGGCATGAGCGTTTCGGATGTGAGCCAGAAAGCGGTGGCCAATCTGGGTTGGGACAAGATCAAATTGCCGCATCCGCTGTTCCCCGGCGATACGCTCTATGGCGAGAGCGAGGTGCTCGAAAAACGCGACTCCAGCTCGCGGCCCGAACAGGGGATCGTCACGATCAAGACGATAGGCAAGAATCAAACCGGTGATATCGTCTGCACCTTTGAGCGGACCATGCTCGTCTGGAAGCGCGGTTTCGGCCATGCGGACGATTAGGATCAGCGGCGATGGCAAAGCTTGACGGCATAACGGTCATCGACCTGTCGCTGTTCCTGCCGGGACCGATGGCGACGATGATGATGGCCGATCAGGGCGCCGAGGTGATCAAGATCGAGCCGGCGGCCGGCGATCCGGCACGCGATATGCCGCCCATGGAGTCGGGCCAGTCTGTTTGGTTCCGCAATCTCAATCGCGGCAAGAAGAGCATCGCCCTCGATCTGAAGAGTGAGGATGGCAAGGCGCGGCTGCGCGATCTGATCGCCAAAGCCGACGTCTTTGTCGAAGGCTTCCGTCCCGGCGTGATGCAGCGGCTCGGGTTCGATTATCCGGCGGTATCCGCCATCAATCCGCGCATCGTCTATTGCTCCATTTCGGCCTTTGGGCAGGAGGGCGCGATGGCGCATCATCCGGCCCATGATCTGGCCGTACAGGCACTCACCGGGTTCCTCTCGGTCAATGACGGGCCGGATGGAACACCTGTCGTACCCGGCGTTGCGTCCGGGGATGTGGCTGCCGGGCTGACCGCGTTGTCGGCAATATTGATGGCGCTGATCAGGCGAGAGAAGAGCGGGCAGGGCGACTATATCGACGCGGCAATGTTCGATGCGATGCTGCCCTGGAGCGCGCATACGGCCGGAAACGCAATTGCCGGCGGAGCATCACCGCGATCCGGGTCTCAACGCTCGCTTGGCGGCGCGGCTTTTTACAATATCTACAAGACGAAAGATGATCGCTTCATTGTGCTGGGCGCGCGCGAAATGAAGTTCGTTAGCAACCTCCTCACGGCGCTTGGCCGCCCTGATCTTATTGCATTGGGAGAAGCGGACGCAGGTGAGCCGCAGGCCGCATTGCGCGCTTTTCTCGCCGAAACTTTCGCCGCGAAAACGCGGGATGAATGGGCGACGTGGTTTGCCGACAAGGATGTCGCCTTCGCGCCGGTTCTTGATTTTCGTGAGGCGCTGGATAGCGATCTGGTTGCCGAACGCGGCATGCTCGTCGAAAGGAATGGCGCGCATCAGATCGGCCCGGCGATACGCTTTTTGAGGGAACCGGGCCCGCCAATTCGCCCCGCCCCGGAATTGGATCAGGACGGATGACGCTTCACCTCGAAAAGACAGGCAAGATCGCGCATCTGATCATTGATCGGCCGGACAAGCGCAATGCGTTCTCGCAGGAGATGTGGGAGCTGTTCCCTGAACTGCTTGCCGACGCGATGGGTGATGACGCGGTTCGTGTGCTCAGCGTTCACGCCAGTCAGAAGGACAGCGCCTTCTGTGCTGGTGCTGATATTGGAGAATTTGCGGCCGGGGCCAATAATCCCGAATGGCGGGCAAGGAACCAGGCGGCGATCCGCCGGGTGCAGTATGAACTGGCCCGCGCGCCCAAGCCGACAATTGCGATTGTGGACCATGACTGTATCGGCGGCGGCTGCGGCATCGCTATTGCCTGTGACATGCGGGTGGCGGGCTTCAAAGCGCGCTTCGGCATTACGCCTGCCAAACTCGGCCTTGTCTATTCGCTCCATGATACGAAGCTGCTGGTTGATCTGGTCGGGCCCGCGCAGGCGAAACGCATCTTGTTCACCGGCCAGCTTCTGTCGGCGGAAGAAGCGCATGACATCGGGCTGGTTACGATCCTTGCCGAAGATCCTTATGCCGAGGCTATGGAGCTTGCTGAGACGATGGCATCGGTCTCCTCGCACAGCCAGATTATGAGCAAGGCCATCATTCGCCGTATTCTCGATGGGCAGGCGGACGATGATGCCGAAACCGCTGCGCAATTTGACGAAGCATTCTCCGGTGCAGATTTTGCCGAAGGGGTGAGTGCGTTTCTTGGAAAGCGAAAACCGGAGTTTTGATGCGCATCGCGATTGCCGGACTACCGCGCGACCGCACAGCTTAGGCGTGCTTGCCAATCTCCCAGCCTGCCGGACCCATTAACGCATCGGCAAAGGCGCGCGGTGCGTCCTCCAGCGTCGTCGCCATGGTGTCATTCCACCGATTGAGAAAGCCGAAAACCGATATTACGCCAACAATCTCGACGATTTCGCGCTCATCATAATGCTTCCGCAAAGCTTCGAAATGCGTTTCATTGGCGGCATTGGGCGATTGCCCGGCGGCAAGCGCCAGATCGAGCGCGGCCTTTTCCGCGTCTGAGAAAAGATCGCTGGTTTGATACTCCCAAACCTTGGCCACCTTTTCCTCCGAAACTCCCAATTTTTCTGCCGAACCATGAGTTGTATGGGCCTGACAATAGCGGCAACCCGCTGCGTTGCTGACGACTGCTGCGATCATCTGTTTGAGGTCTTGCGGCAGTGATCCGCCGCCCAGCGCCGTTGCGACGAGCGGCATGAAGGTGCGAACTAGGTCCGGCCAGCGCGCCATGGTCAGTAGCGAGTTGGGGACGAATCCCATACGCGCCTCGGCCATTGCAAGCATCGGCTTGAGGTCCTCGGGAATCTCATCCTGAGATAGGGGCGTAACAAAGGCCATTCGATTCTCCTTTGGGGTGGACACTTCGCTGGTCTTGCAGTTCGCCAGAGTTGGCTGCGTCCGGGCAGCCTTTTGCAGGGGATAGCGCTGGCCGGTCCCGATGGGAAGTATGGCAAATGATACGCCGTTCGGTGTTTCGCGAGGCTTCTGGTTGAGCTAATGCCGTCCCCGTCAATTTGAACAGGGACTATGCGTAACCATGGCAGCCATTGCAGATTCAACACCCGTCATCATCGGTGTCGGCCAATATGCCGAGCGCCCCGACGACCCAGACTATCAGGCGCTTTCGCCGATGGATCTTGGCGGCAAAGCCTTGGCCGCCGCGATTGCCGATAGCGGGGCAGCGGGTGATCTTGCGGCGGCTATCGATACCATCGCGGCGATCCGTCAGTTCGAAATTTCGACGCCGGGTGCTCCGGTCCCTTTCGGAAAAACGAACAATCCGCCGCGTTCCTATGGCGCGCGGGTTGGTGCCAATCCAGAGCGCGCGATTCTTGAAATTGTGGGCGGGCAGGGGCCGCAGAAGCTTGTCGGAGAATTCGCAGCGGATATCGCGGGCGGCAGATCAGAGGTTGCTGCGATCGTGGGTTCGGAAGCGATCTCGACGGTGCTGACGCTGATGTCCAAGGGCGAAAAACCGGACTGGTCGGAAGAGGTGAAAGGCCAGCTGGAGGATCGCGGCTTTGGGATGCGGGGCCTGCTCGACAAGACGTTGATTGCGCACCGCCTTGCTGCACCGATTCCGCTTTATGCGTTGTTCGAAAATGCGCGGCGGGCGCAGCGAGGAACAGCGTTGGATGCCTATCGCCATGAGATTGGCGAATTGTTTGCGCCGTTCAGTGAAGTTGCTGCCGCCAACCCCTATGCTGCCGCGCCTGTCGCCCGTACTGTCGAGGAGTTGGCCACGATAACCGAACGAAACCGGATCGTCGCGGAGCCTTATACCCGAATGACGGTGGCCCGCGATCAGGTGAACCAGGCAGCGGCGATTGTGATCGCCTCGGCTGGAAAGGCGCGGGAGCTCGGCATACCAGAAGGGAAATGGGTGCATATCCACGCAGTAACCGACGCCAAGGAACTATCCGTGCTCGAACGGCCGAATATGGAAACGAGCCCCGCATCCATCAATTCGGTTGAGGACGCGCTCGCCATTGCCGGGATTGGCATGGGCGAAATCGGCTATCTCGATCTCTACAGCTGTTTCGCGGTCCCCGTTTACAACATCCTTGATGCGTTCGGGATGGCGCCGGATGATCCTCGCGGCCTGACACTCACCGGCGGCCTGCCTTTCTTTGGCGGCGCGGGAAACAATTATTCCGGTCATGCAATTGTCGAAGCCGTGTACAAGCTGCGCGAGGACGAAGGCGCTTATGCGCTGGTTGGTGCCAATGGCGGGTTTATGAGCAAATATGCAACCGGGATCTATTCGCGGCACGCCGCCGATTGGAGCGAGGCGGGGCGGTATCAGACGCTGGCCGAACAGCCCGAGAAATGCGCGATACTTGATAGCTATTCGGGCGATGCAATCGTCGAAACCTACACGGTCATACCCGGCAAGAAAGGGGTGGTTGCGGCCATTGTAGCCCGCACGGACGATGGCGCGCGGATGGTTGCCAATGTCGCTTCGGGCGATGGTGAGACATTGGCCGTGTTGCAGGAAGGCGAACCGTTCGGGCGGAAGGTTGCCGTGCGCGAAGAGGATGGCCGCAACGTCTTTACTTTTGCCGACTGATACTAGTCGAAATGCAGCTCGCGATAGCTGCCGCGAAAATACAGCAGCGGGTCAAGGTCTGAATCGAAGCGAACGCGAATGACGCGGCCGAGCAGGATCAGGTGATCGCCGCCATCATATTCGGCGAATTTCGCGCATTCGAAATTGGCAAGAGAATCGGTGAGCATCGGAACGCCCGTGGACCAAGCTTCCCAGCCCGTATCGTGAAAACGGTCGATATCGGGCGTTGCAAAACGCTGAGCAACGTCCTGCTGGCCGATATGAAGGACATTGACCGAGAAGGCCTCCGCCCGTTTGAACCAGGGCAGCGTAGTCGATTTCTTGTTCAGGCATACGAGCAGCAATTCGGGATCGAGCGATACCGAAGTAAAGCTGTTTGCCGTTAGCCCGACCGGATCATCATCGCGGTCCAGCGTCGTGACCACGGTAACGCCCGTGCCGAAACAGCCCAGCGCATTGCGCAAGGTGCGGCTATCGGAACCTGAACGGTGATCTGGCGTAGGCGTGGACATGGGCGGGGCTATACGTGGCTTGCAGCCGGACGCCAAATTGAAACTCAAGCGCGCTGGTTGAACCGCCGCCCGATCAGTGCGGCGGCGATATTGGTTTTCTGAACGTCGGTTGTCCCACCGGCGATACCCCAGGCAAAGCCGTCACGAACGCGCTGCTCCATCTTATATTCCTTCGAATAGCCATAGCCGCCCATGATCTGCAGCCCGTCTGCGGTCACTTCGCGGACGATTTCGTTGGCGAAACATTTGCCGACGCTGCTCTCAAAAATATTCGGCAATCCCTGTGATGCGTTTACCGCCGCGCGGTAGATCAGCAGGCGCGCGGCCTCTACCTTCATGGCCATCGATGCAATTTTCATCTGGATCGCCTGAAACTCGACAATAGGCTTGCCGAATTGCTGGCGCTCCTGCGCATAGGCTGTCGCCTCTTCGAGGGCGGCCGCAGCGAGACCGAGCGACATGGTCGCATTACCGCAGCGTTCGAGGCTGAACGCCTGCATCAGCTGTGCAAAACCGCCCGCCGGCACGATCATATTGCCGGCCGGCACGCGCACTTCGTCAAGAAAGATATCGGCCGAGGGAATACCGCGAAATCCCATCAACTCTTCCGGCTTGCCAAAGCTGACGCCTTCGCATTCTTTCTCGACCAGCACAGCGCCGATGCCTTTCGCCCCCGGGGCGTCCGACAGACGGCAATAGACGATATAGACATCCGAATGACCTGCGCCCGAAGTCCAGCGCTTCTGGCCATTGAGGATGATTTCATCACCTTCGATCCGGCCGGTTGTCTTGAGATCGGTGAGCGCGGTTCCGGCCTCAGGTTCGGACATGGAGACGGCAACCACGGTTTCACCCTTGATGACTTGGGGAATAATCTCAGCTTTCAGCGCGTCGGACGCGAAATGCTGGATCGTGCGAACCGGGCCGGTCAGCGCTTCGAAGATCGGGAAGGCGACCGCGACAGACACCATCGCAAATTGTTCCAGCACGAGCAGAGCTTCAAGATGGCCGAGCCCCATTCCGCCATGCTCAACGGGCAGGTTAACGCCAAGAAAGCCCATTTCTCCATAGCGGCGGCGCATGGCGAGCGGCACAGGCGTGTTCGTCTCTTCCAGCTCGCGCGCCAGCTCCATCGTCTCGGCGCGGGCGAATTTCCGGGCTGCTTCCTGCAATTCGGCTTGTTCTTCGGTGAGCTGAAAATCCATGATTACGCTTCCTTGGCTGTGTTTAGACGCGGACTTTATGAGTTGATCGACAGGACACAAGCCCAGTTTGATTTTCGCGGGCACTTCTTCTTGCTAGGGGTGGCGAAAGCAACATCTGGTGGAGCATCGACAATGGCAGGCAAATGGTTTGACGAACTCGAAGTAGGGCAGCATTTCGATCATCCGATCCGCCGGACGATCACTGAAACTGACAATGTGCTGTTTACAACGATGACGCACAATCCGGCCCAGCTTCATCTCGATGAGGAATATTGCAAAACCGAGACAGAGTTTGGCACGCGCATCGTCAACAGCTGTTACACGCTCTCATTGATGGTCGGTGTATCGGTTGGTGATACGACGCTGGGTACGGCAGTCGCCAATCTCGGCTGGGACGATGTGCGCTTTCCCAAGCCGCTCTTCCACGGCGATACCGTGCGGGTAGAAACCGAGGTTGTGGGCCTGCGCGAGTCCAAATCCCGCCCCGATCAGGGCATCGTGACGTTTGAACATCGCGCTTATAATCAGCACGGCGATCTTGTCGCGACCTGCAAGCGCTCTGGCCTGCAGAAGAAGAAGCCGCAGGACTAGCTCAGAAGAGCGGTGTCAATGTGCCCGCATCGACATTGAGGCGGAACCGGATTGCCCCTTCGATCAGGCTGCCATCCTCGTGGCTGTGCCTGCTCGTCGGAACGGACAGTGTCAGCCCTTCGGCCGGATCGTAGTTGGACTCAGTCGCATCGACGTCGATCCCGCCATGGCCAGCAGTAATCCAGCAGAGCCGGTTGATATCGCTGAGATCCGAGCCGGTCCACATCATCACGATGATCCCGGCCGATCCCGCGGCCGGTTCGATCGTGTCGATCTGCAAAAGGGTGACGGCCCCGTCATAATAGGTCCGGATACCCTCGCCATTCTCGCCTATCGTCAGATTCTGGAGCTGGGCGGCCCAGGCATTTTCGCAATCCTCGAAGCCGGTCGGTTGCGCTTGTGCGGCTATGGGCAGGCTCAGCGCTACCAAAAGTGCGGCGGTCCGTATCATGGTCATGGTGTTTCCCCCTTGGTGTCTCAAGCCGCATGGCTAGCTTAGCCACTCTGGATATGATGTGAATGGAGTCATAGGATGGTGCACGCCAATGACAAAGGACCATTCATGCCGATAGACGCCACTTTGCCTTATGACCCGGACAATATTTTCGCCAAGATTCTGCGCGGAGAGATACCGAATGATACTGTTTACGAGGATGACCACGTCCTCGCTTTCAAGGATATCAATCCGCAAGTCCCGATTCATATCCTCGTCATTCCCAAGGGCGCTTATGTGAGTTGGGACGATTTCGCGATCACTGCGCCCGATTCCGAGATCGCTCATTTCGTTCGCAAGGTTGGCGAAATTGCGCGCGATCTGGGTTTGGTTGAGCCGGGCTATCGCCTGCTCGCCAATATTGGTGCCCACGGTCATCAAGAGGTCCCGCACCTCCATGTCCATCTGTTCGGCGGAAAACCGCTCGGGCCTATGCTTGCGCGAAGCTAGCCGCTAGGTTCCGCGCAACAAAAGAACAGGGGAGAGTATCGATGGTAGCGGCAAGCGGGGAAGTGCAAGAGGGCTGGTCATCCAAATGGGCCTTTATTCTGGCGGCAATTGGCGCGGCTGTTGGCCTCGGCAATGTCTGGCGTTTCCCAACACTGGCCGGTGAAAATGGCGGCGGTGCGTTCGTCCTTTTCTATATCGGCTGTGTGGTATTGATTGGCTTGCCTCTCATTCTTTCCGAAATCTTGATCGGCCGGGCCGGGCGCAGCGATGCTGTCGACAGTGTTCGCAACGTTGCCAAGAAATCGGGCGTCAGCGAGAAATGGGCGATATTTGGTGTTTTCGAAGTCGCCGCCGCGTTCCTGATCCTCGGATTTTACAGCGTCGTTGCAGGCTGGGTGCTCTATTATGCTGGCGTTTTCGGCTCAGATTTTTTCGGTGCACTCTTTTCCGGCGCTCCCTTTGCCGGGGCCTTGATCGGCGAAGCGCCTGAAGCGATCCAGGGGCGGATGGGGGCTCTGTTCGAAAATGTGCCGCTGCTGATAGCCATGCATACGGTGTTTATGGGCATCACCTTTTGGGTGATCGCACGCGGCGTGCATAACGGCATTGAAAAAGCGGCCCTTTATCTGATGCCGGCATTTTTCGTGCTGCTTATCGCGATCACCATTTACGGCGCGTTTGTCGGAGAGTTTGCTCAAGCAGTAAACTTCATGTTCGCCCCTGATTTTAACAAACTCACACCGCAGGTCATGAACACGGCGCTGGGACAAGCGCTGTTCTCGATGAGCCTCGGTTCAGCGGCTCTGATGACCTATGGCGCTTATGTATCGAAGGACACAAAGCTAGCGCCTACCGCAGGCATGATCGCGCTGGCTGATACAGGCGTTGCGATCATCGCGGGCCTGATGATCTTCCCGATCGTCTTTGCGGTCGGTCTTGATCCTGCGGCTGGGCCGACGCTGGTGTTTCAGTCGCTTCCGGTCGCGTTCCAACAGATGCCTGCCGGTTCGCTGGTCGGGTTCCTGTTCTTCATCCTGATCTTCTTTGCCGCGTTGACAAGCTCGATCTCGCTCCTCGAAGGGCCGACAAGCTGGGGCATTAACGCGCGCGGATGGTCACGGCTCAAATCGGCGACGGTGTTTAGCATTGGCACCTATCTGCTCGGTATCATCTGCCTCTTGTCGCTCAATGTCTGGGGCGATGTACGGCTGCTGCCTTTCTGGTCGATATTCGCCGAGAGCAATATCTTCGATGTCGTCGACGGGTTTACCGGCAAGGTGCTGCTGCCGGTCTCCGCACTGTTGACGGCGATCTTTGTCGGCTGGCGTGCGGACAAAAAACTGGTCGAGAATGAGACCGGGCTTGAAGGTGGAATGTTCGCGCTGTGGCGTTTTCTTGTCTGTTGGGTGGCGCCCATCGGGGTTGCGCTGATCCTCGTCTTCGGTCTCTTCCCGGGCTTACTGGCCTGATAAGAGCGAAAGTGTTGGCCCGAAATTATGGGCATCAAAATTGGGGGATGAGATGGCCGAGACTAGCGTGGAAACGACGGAACAGGCTGGCTGGTCATCCCGCTGGGCCTTTGTGCTGGCGGCAATCGGAGCTGCAGTTGGGCTCGGCAATATCTGGCGCTTCCCGACCCTTGCCGGGGAAAACGGGGGCGGGGCCTTCGTTCTCTTTTATATCGGCTGTGTGATCCTTCTGGGTCTGCCGCTGGTTTTGTCGGAGATCATGATCGGCCGTCATGGCCGCAAGGATGCGATCGGTAGTGTCGCCAAAGTTGCTGAGGATTCCGGGGTCAGCACCAATTGGTCGATCCTCGGCGGGCTTGGCATTGCGGCCGCCTTTTTCATCCTTTCGACCTACAGCATCATCGCTGGCTGGGTAATCTATTTCGCCGGCGTGATGGGGGCGGATTTCTTCGGCGCGCTTTTCTCTGGCGCACCCTTTGCCAGTGCATTGGCAAGCGAAGCACCTGAAGCGATCCAAGGCCGGATGGACTGGCTGTTCGCCAATGTTCCGCTGCTTATCGCGATGCATACGATTTTCATGGGCGTCACCATCTGGATCGTGGCGCGCGGTGTACTGTCTGGGATTGAGAAGGCGGCAACCTATTTGATGCCGGCCTTTTTCGTGCTGCTGATTTCGATCACTGTTTATGGCGCCTTTACTGGCGAATTCGCGCGCGCGATATCCTTCCTGTTCACGCCCGATTTTACGCTTCTGACACCGCAAGTTATGAATCAGGCGCTCGGCCAGGCGCTGTTTTCGATGAGCCTCGGTTCAGCGGCTTTGATGACCTATGGCGCTTATGTTTCGAAGGAAACGCGGCTGGCGCCTATCGCCGGAATGATCGGGCTCGCCGATACCGGGGTCGCTATTGTCGCGGGCCTGATGATCTTCCCAATCGTTTTTGCTGCAGGGCTTGATCCGGCGGAAGGGGCAACATTGATCTTCCGGTCATTGCCGCTCGCCTTCCACGGAATGCCCGCGGGCGCGCTGATCGGCTTTCTCTTCTTCGTGCTGATCTTCTTCGCCGCGCTGACCAGTTCCATCTCGCTGTTGGAAGCGGTTACGGCATGGACAATTAGGCGATTCACCTGGTCGCGCCGCCGGGCGGCATTGCTCACCGGCACTGCGATTTATGCCGTGGGCGTGGCTTGCGCTTTGTCTCTCAACGTCTGGAACGACGTGCGGCTCTTGGCTTTTTGGCCGAGCTTTGCCGATGCCGATATCATGAACGCGCTGGACGGCATTGTTGGCACAATCCTGTTGCCTGTTGGCGCCTTGCTAACGGCGCTCTTCATTGGCTGGAAAGCGGACCGAAAGCTGGTTTTCACTGAAACTGGGCTCAACGGCTGGATGCTCACGCTGTGGCGTTTCCTGATTGCCTGGCTCTGCCCGCTTGCCGTGGCTTTGATTCTCGTGTTCGGGCTATTCCCCGGATTGCTGGGTTAGTTCCCTCTAACCCAGCCGCTTGGCAACCAGCGCCCGGATATCGGCTTCGGGCCGCGGACCATAATGCTGGATGACCTCTGCGGCGCACACGGCGCCCATGGTCAGGCTGTCTTCGATTGAACGGCCTTCGGCCTGCCCGGCGAGGAAACCGGCGGCGAACTGATCGCCTGCGCCCGTGGCATCAACGACCTTGTCGATCGGTTCGGCGGCGACCGACACACGCTGGCCGTTTGTAACGGCAATCGCGCCCTTTTCGCTGCGCGTGACGACAAGGATTGGCGTTTTGGCAGCTGTTGCCGCGACAGCAGCTTCGAAATCCTGTGTTTCGTTCAGTGATTTGATCTCGTCTTCATTGGCGAACAGGATATCGATCCGGCCATCGTCGAGCAGCTCTTGGAAACCATCGCGGTGCCGGTCGACGCAAAATCCGTCGGACAGGGTGAAGGCGACACGCCGCCCTGCCGCATGGGCAATATCGATAGCTTTATCCATCGCCGCTCGTGGTTCCTCGGGATCCCAGAGATAGCCTTCGAGGTAAAGGATCGCGCCGCTTTCGATCAGATCGGTATCGAGTGCAGTTGCGGGTAAATGCTGCGAGGCACCGAGAAAGGTGTTCATCGTGCGTTCGCCGTCTGGCGTAACCAGAATAAGGCAGCGAGCAGATGCCGGTTCGCCAGTCCTTGCTGGAGTATCGAATTTTACGCCTAGCGCCGTGATATCGTGCCTGAAAACATCGCCGAGCTCATCATCGGCAACCTGGCCGATAAAACCTGTTTTGCCGCCAAGGGCCGCGATGCCGGCGATGGTGTTGGCCGCAGAGCCGCCGCTGGCTTCCACGCCGGGGCCCATCTTCGCGTAGAGTGCTTCGGCCTCTTCGGTCGTGAACAGCAATTGCATCGAACCCTTGCTCAATCCTTCGCTGGCGATGAACGCGTCATCGGCCTGTGCGATCACATCAACAATGGCATTGCCGATGGCGACAATATCGAGGGATGGTTCAGACATGGGGTAGGCTCCAGCGATGTTTTGGGGGTGGTGATAAGGTGCGCAGGCCCTAGCCGGGCGCTGGCCACGGTGCAACCGGATGATTGACGTCCGGCCCCGTTCGCCACATCACACAGGCCATGTTCCGCGCCCTTCTCCTTTCCATCGGTCAGCTTGCCGATCCCGCCTTTCTGAAAGTGCTGGCCAAGTCCGTTGCACTGACGGTCATCCTGTTCCTGACCCTTGGGTTTATCACCTATTGGCTACTGCTCGGCCTGTTCGCTTGGCTTGGCTGGACTGAAAGCGGCGGCCTTGCGGCGGCGGCGAGTGCAGCGATCATCGCCTTTGTCAGTTTCTGGCTCTTGTTCCGGGCGGTCGCCATGGGCGTGATCAGCCTGTTCACCGACGAGATTGTCGATGCGGTGGAACGCAAACATTATCCCGAAAAGGCGATGGTTGCCCAAACCGCAAGCTATGGCGACCAGATTCGCGTGGGCCTTGCATCGGTCGGCCGAGCGATCGGCTGGAACCTGCTTGCCGCGCCGCTCTATATCCTGCTGCTGGTGACCGGGATCGGCACGATCATTCTCTTCCTCGCGGTCAATGCGCTGCTGCTGGCGCAAGATTTGGGCGAGCTGGTGGCGATCCGCCATGTCCCTCGCACCCAGTGGCGCGACTGGAAGAGAGAGACGCGCGGCAGACGGATGCAGATTGGGCTTGTCGCGGCGGCCCTATTCGTGATTCCTGTGGTCAATCTGTTCGCGCCGCTTCTGAGCGCGGCCATGGCAGCCCATATGCTGCACGGGGGAATGAAGAATGATGCGTAAGGCGATAGCGATTTCGGGGATTTTGGTGCTGGCAGGCTGTACGACGACAGCGCCAGTGGTTCCTACAACGGTCAGCCGACCGATGGACCCGACCGGTCTCGAACGTGTGATCGGGCAAGATGCGGCGGGGCTAACTCGCCTGTTTGGCAATCCGGATCAGGATTTTCGCGAAACCGGCGCGCGCAAATTGCAGTTCCGCGGCGCAAGCTGCGTGCTCGACACCTATCTCTATCCCGAACGCAACGGCAGGGAGCCGGTCGTCACCTATGTCGATGCGCGCAATGCAGCGGGCGAGGATGTGGACAGGGCGGCGTGTGTGGAAGCCTTGGCTAGGCGCTGACCTGACGAAGCAATAACCTTAGGCGAGCCGCTCCATCGCCCATTCCGCCGCATCGCGGACCACCTCGTCCGGATCGTCGAGCAGTGTCCGGACAGGCCCCACCAGCGCCGCATCGCCGCTATTGCCCGCCGCGATCAGGCAGTTTCGTACCATCCGATTGCGCCCGATCCGCTTGATCGGCGAACCTGAAAACACCGCGCGAAAACTCGCATCATCGAGCGCCAGCAGGTCGGCGAGATAGGGTGCTGTGAGTTCTGCGCGGGGGGCGAATATCTTGTTGGCGCGGGCTTGATCGGCAAATTTGTTCCATGGGCAGATGGCGAGGCAATCGTCGCAGCCATAGATGCGGTTGCCCATCGCCTCACGAAATTCATGCGGGATCGGGCCTTTGTGCTCAATAGTGAGATAGGAGATGCAGCGCCGTGCATCGAGGCGATAGGGCGCGGGGAAGGCATCGGTCGGGCAGGCGGTCTGGCAGCTGGTGCAGGAGCCGCAGCGATTGATCGCCGGCGTATCGGCATCGAGATCCAGCGTCGTGTATATCGCGCCGAGGAACAGCCAGTTGCCATTTTCACGGCTCAGCAGATTGGTATGCTTGCCCTGCCAGCCAATCCCGGCCGCTTCGGACAGCGGCTTTTCCATCACTGGCGCGGTATCGACGAACACTTTTACGTCCGCTTCCGCTCCCTTGCGTGCTGCTTCGGCGATCAGCCAGCGGGCGACGCGCTTCAGCGCCTTTTTGACGATGTCGTGATAATCCTTGCCCTGCGCATAGACCGAGATGCGCCCGATATCGGTTTCACCCTCCAGCCGCATGGGATCGTCCTTCGGAGCATAGCTCATGCCCAGCATCACCAGAGAACGCACCTCTGGCCAAAGCGCTTTGGGCCGCTCGCGGTGATGGGCGCGGCTTTCCATCCAGAGCATATCGCCATGCGCGCCCTCCGCCAGCCATTCCCGCAGCCGCGCGGCGGTTTTGGGCGCAGCATCAGCCGGCGCGATGCCGCACGCGGCAAAGCCCTCGGCGAGCGCTTGTGCCTTGAGGCGCGTGGAGAGAGCGTTGGTGGTCATCGCGTCCCTTCTACTTTGTTGGTGGCCTCTTAACCATCGGGCGGTTAAGGCCCGAATATGACTGTCGAACCTGCCCTGTCCGCAACTGCCCTTGTCAAGAATTTCGGTGCCAAACGCGCCGTGGACGGCGTCGACATTCTCGTGCCACAGGGCAGCATCTACGGCATTCTCGGCCCCAACGGCGCGGGTAAGACGACGACCTTGCGGATGCTGCTTGGCATTATTGATCCCGATAGCGGGCAGCGACAGCTTCTCGGCACAACACATCCGCGCAGCGTCAGCAACCGGATCGGCTATCTGCCCGAAGAGCGCGGTCTCTATCCCGGCATGAAAGCAAAAGAAGCCATCGCCTTTATGGGGGCGTTGCGCGGCCTGCCTTGGGCCGAGGGCCGGGTGCGGGCCGAAACCCTGCTTGCCGATGCTGGCCTCGGCCATGCGACCAATGACAAGATCAAAAAGCTCTCCAAGGGCATGGCGCAATTTGTGCAGCTGCTCGGCTCAATCGTTCACCGGCCGGAACTGATCGTGCTCGATGAGCCGTTTTCGGGATTGGATCCCGTCAATCAAGAACGGCTTGAGGCGCTGATTTTGGCTGAACGCGATCGCGGCGCGACGATCCTCTTTTCGACCCATGTCATGGGCCATGCCGAACGCCTGTGTGACAGGCTGGCGATCATCGCTGGCGGCAAGCTGCGTTATGAAGGCAGTGTCGATGAGGCACGCGCAACCTTGCCCATGCAGGCGCATTATACGCCGCGCGACAATAGCGAGGCCCTGACCGCGCTGCTACCACCAGAGGCTGTGCGCGAAAATGGCGGTTATGTTTTCGATGTGCCGGACAGCGGCATGGAAGCCTTGCTCGCGATGTTGCTGGAAAGCGGCCATGGGATCGCCGGGCTCTCGCTTGAACGACCCAGTCTTCATGATGTTTTCGTAGCTCTTGTTGGCGAAGAAACCGTAGAGCGGATGGAAAGTGAAACGGAGGAGGCGGTATGACCAACCATCTTCGCCAAGCCGCTGTGATCGCACGTCGCGATTTCATCGCGACCGTTGCGACACCCGCTTTCCTGATGTTCCTGCTCGCGCCGCTTTTCATGCTGATCTTTGCCATGGTTGGCGGCACGGGCGCGCGGATGATCGCCGATAGCGGGGATGATGCGCAGCGGCTGGTTGTTATCGCTGATGCGGATTACGGGGCATATATCGAAGCGGCCGATACGCGGATCCGGATGACTTTCCCGACCGCAATTGCGCCGGCCGCGCTGGAGCTGCGCGAACCACACAGCGATGATCTAGAACTACAGGCCCGCGGAGTGTTTTCCGAGAGCATGATCGATGTGTCCGCTGTGGTGTTCGGCTTCCCGGATACGCCGCGCATTATCTATGGGGCCGGCGGCGCGCGCGGCGCGGACTATCTCGCCTTGCTCGCCGATACAGCGGCGCGAGATCGGCGCGGCGGCATTGCGCCCGGCGCAGCCATTGCCGAGATCGAAAGAGAGTCTTTTGCGCGCACGAGCGCGACAATCGGCGGTCAGCAATCGCTGGGCTTTACGGCGCTGTTCGTGCTGTTTCTGCTGACCTTGCTTCTGGCCGGGCAGACGGTGAGCGTGCTGGCCGAAGAAAAGGGCAATAAGGTCATCGAAATCCTTGCCGCTGCGGTGCCACTGGAAGCGGTGTTCCTCGGTAAGTTGATCGGCCTGTTTGGCGTGGCGCTGCTGTTCGTGGCTTTTTGGGGTACGCTGGCTACGTTGGCAGTCACCGCGCTTCCCGGTAGCGGCGCTGCGCTGACTGCGCTCGATCCCGCGATCGGATTCGGCCCGTTCCTTGCGCTCGCGGTTGTCTATTTCGCGATGGGCTATTTGCTGTTGGGCGCGGTGTTCCTGGCGGTTGGCGGGCAGGCCAATTCGATGCGCGAAATTCAGATGCTGTCCCTCCCGATAACCTTCTTTCAGATGGCGATGTTTGGGCTGGCATCGGCTGCGGCCGCGCAGCCGGGAAGTTCGCTTGCGTTGATCGCGGAGCTTTTCCCCTTCAGCTCTCCCTTCGCCATGGTTGCCAAGGGCGCGTCCAATCCCAGCCTCTGGCCGCATGTCGCTGCCATTGCTTGGCAACTGCTGTGGGTTTCGATCACCATTTCACTGGGCGCCCGCTGGTTCCGCAAAGGCGTGCTGAAATCCGGGCCATCGATGTTTGGACGAATAGGCGCGCTGTTGCGCGGTAAACCCGCTTAAAGAACATCTCGGCTTAGATATTTGTTTGCCGAGCCAGCCCTCTATTGACATTCGTGTCAATTATGCCAGTCTCATTTTGCTACCGATAAATTTGGCCTCGCAGAGACGAGGTAGGAATCGCGGCGCGGCCCAGGTGAAATTCTGCAGCCAGCGCCACTGAGGAGAATAAAATGGCGACGCATCCAGCGCATAACCTGCCGGAAAAAACCCCCGAACAGCTCTATCGTGAAGAATGGGCACGCGAGTTTCGCGACGGTATTGATCGCTCAACGCTCGAAAAACCGCTGGCAACCGCCGATACACCGCTTGAGGATATCGATGTCAGTAGACCTGAACTCTATGCGCTTGATCGCTGGCAGCCGGTTTTTGAAAAACTGCGCCACGAAGATCCCGTTCATTACTGTAAGGATAGCGTGTTCGGCCCCTTCTGGTCGGTGACAACCTATAAGCATCTCGTTGAAGTCGAATCGCTGCCTGAGATTTACAGCTCCGATTGGCGCAATGGCGGTTTTACGATCCTCGATTCCAGCGATGATGAGACCATGGCGCTGCCCATGTTCATTGGCATGGACAGGCCCGAGCACACGGCCCAGCGCCGGACGGTTTCTCCTGCCTTTACGCCCAGCGAAATCAGCCGCCTTGATGAGAATGTTCGCGCACGGACGTGCGAACTGCTCGACAGCCTCCCTATCGATGAGGAGTTTGATTGGGTCGACAAGGTCTCCATCGAACTGACGACGGGCATGCTCGCCATTCTGTTTGGTTTCCCATGGGAAGACCGGCGCAAGCTCACCTATTGGTCAGACTGGATGGGTGATGTGGTGGCTGCCATGGATCCCGAGCTCGGCCCCAAGCGCGCCGAAGCAATGTGGGAGGCGGCTGCCTATTTCCAGGCCCTGTGGAAGCAGCGCAAGGAAAGCGATCCCGGTCCAGACCTTCTGTCTATGATGGCGCATTCCGATGCACTGGGCGATATGGATGAGCGCAATTTCCTGGGCAATATCACGCTGCTGATCGTTGGCGGTAATGATACAACGCGCAACTCAATGTCCGGCGCGGTCTATTTCATGAACCAGTTCCCCGAACAGGCGCGCAAGCTTGAAGAGAATCCGGACCTGATCAAGAACGCCGTTTCTGAAACGATCCGCAAGCAGACCCCGCTCCTGCACATGCGGCGCACGGCAATGGAAGACACTGAGCTGGGCGGAAAGCAGATCAAGAAGGGTGACCGTATCGTGATGTGGTATGTCTCGGCCAACCGCGACGAAACCGTGTTCGAGGATGCGAGTGACTGGATCATTGATCGCGAAAATGCGCGGCGGCAGGTGGCTTTTGGTTACGGCATTCATCGCTGTGTTGGTGCGCGGCTTGCCGAACTTCAACTCCAGGTGTTGTTTGAGGAACTCGCGGCCCGCCGTTTGCGCCCGACCATTACCGGCGAAATCGAACGCGTGAATTCAAACTTCGTGCATGGCTTTAAAACAATGCCGGTTACGCTTTCGAAATATTGATCGGGCTGGGATTGCGGATCCATGGTTTGGCCGGAGTTTGACTCCTGCCTTCCCAAAGCGGAAACTCCGTCGGAAGAATAGCTGGGAGAGTGAGTATTCCGATCGCGGCCATATTAGCTGACGAAAAACCGGAAACGACAACGGTGCAGGCGCCTCATCCTTGGGACGTCACGGCGCCGGAAATATACGCTGAAGATCGCTGGCAACCTATTTTCAGGGAAATGCGGGCCCGGGCGCCGATCAACAAGGTGATCGGTTCGCCCTATGGCGATTATTGGAATGTCACGACCCTGAAGCCGATACAATATGTCGAGGCATTGCCCGATATATTTTCCTCGGACTCGGCCGTTGGTGGTATCACGATTTATGGCAATTCCGATAAGTTGCCGGAAAATCTGAGGCGCGAAACGCCGAGCTTTATCGCCATGGATCGCCCGGAGCATACGGCCCAGCGGCGTACGGTTGCGCCCGCCTTCACACCGTCCGAGATGGAACGGCTATCCGGCGATATCCGTCGACGCACGGCCCAAACGCTCGATTCCCTGCCGCGCGGTGAGGTTTTTGACTGGGTCGACACGGTTTCGATCGAGCTCACCACCGGGATGCTGGCCATCCTGTTCGATTTCCCATGGGAAGAGCGCCGCAAATTGACCCTTTGGTCCGACTGGATCAGCGATACTGAATATCTGAACAATACCGAACGCGCATATGAAAGGCGCGAACATCTGCGAGATATGGCGGCGCGCTTTTCCGAATTGTGGGAAGAACGGATCGGTCAGGATGAGGCGCCTGATCTTCTGTCACGGATGATCCACAGTGAAGCGATGTCGGAGATGGACCGGTTTACCTTTATCGGGAACCTGACGCTGCTGATCGTTGGTGGCAACGATACGACCCGCAGTTCGATGTCAGGCTATGCCTATGGGCTCGAGCAATTTTCGGCGGAGCGCGCAAAGCTGGAAGCAAATCCAGGTTTTATTCCTAATGCCGTGCAGGAAATCATCCGTTGGCAGACGCCGCTTGCGCATATGCGCCGCACCGCAACCGAGGATCATGAGCTGTTTGGGCACATGATCCGCGAGGGTGATGCCGTGGTCATGTGGTATCTCTCCGCCAATCGCGACGAAAGCATATTCGAACGGCCGGACGACATCATTATTGACCGGGAAAATGCGCGCCGGAATATCGCTTTTGGATATGGCATCCATCGCTGTGTGGGCGCGCGCCTTGCGGAACTGCAATTGCGCATTCTGTTTGAGGAAATGGCCGCGCGGCGGCTCAGGGTGAATGTTCTGGGCGAACCTGATCGGGTGCCGTCCTGTTTCGTGCACGGTTACCGGGCAATGCAAGTTGAATTGAGCGAATACTAGATAGAACGCGGCGGATACAAGCCGCAAAAACTGGAGGATGATACCATGGCGACTGCGGCAGCACCGGAGACTGAAAAACAAGAAACTGTGGTTGTAGAAGCGCCGCATCCCTGGGATGTGAGCGTGCCCGAAATCTATGAAGAAGATCGCTGGCAGCCGATTTTCAAGGAAATGCGGGAAAAGGCGCCGATCAACAAAGTCACTGACTCAGCCCATGGCGATTATTGGAACGTCACCACGTATCAGCCCATTCAGCATGTCGAGGCGCTGCCCGATATCTATTCCTCGGCGGACGGGATCACGATCCTCGACAGTAACGATCTCTTGCCCAATGGCGAAGAGCTGATCCTGCCGATGTTTATCGCGATGGATCGTCCCGAGCATACGGACCAACGCCGGGTCGTGGCGCCGGCCTTTACGCCGGCAGAAATGACGCGCCTGTCCACCGTGATCCGGGCGCGCACCGGCGAGACTCTCGATGCTATGCCGCGCGGTGAGGTTTTTGACTGGGTTGACCTGGTGTCGATCGAATTGACGACGCAGATGCTCGCCACTTTGTTCGATTTCCCCTGGGAAGATCGTCGTAAGCTGACCTTCTGGTCAGATTGGGCGGGCGATGTCGAACTCGGCAATGATCCCGAATTGAGCAAGCAACGCGTCGAGCATCTGTTCGAGATGGGCGCATTCTTCCAAAACCTGTGGGACGAGCGGGTGCAAAAAGACGAAGCTCCCGATCTCATTTCTCGGATGATCCACTCCGAAGCGCTGAGCGGTATGGATCAGTTCACCTATATGGGAAATCTTATCCTGTTGATCGTTGGCGGCAACGATACGACGCGCAATTCCATGTCGGGCTTTGCCTACGGCCTCAATGCCTTCCCGGACGAACGCGCGAAGCTTGAAGCCAATCCTGAACTTATTCCGGGTGCCGTGCAGGAGCTTGTCCGCTGGCAGACGCCGCTGGCCCATATGCGGCGCACGGCTCTGCAGGACCATGATCTGTTCGGGCATGACGTGAAGGAAGGTGACAAGGTCATCCTTTGGTATTTGTCCGGCAATCGAGATGAAACCAAATTCGAACGGCCTGATGATATCATTGTCGACCGGGAGAAATCGGGCCGGCATCTGGCTTTCGGCTATGGCATCCATCGCTGCGTCGGCGCGCGGCTGGCTGAGCTTCAACTGCGTATCCTGCTCGAGGAAATGGCCAAGCGTCGACTGCGCGTGAATGTCGTCGAAGAGCCAGACCGCGTCGCGGCTTGTTTCGTCCATGGCTATAAGAAGATGATGGTTGAGCTCAGCGAGTATTGAGCGGCTAAATTTTGAGCCGATAGATTTGTACTTCCCCAACGCCTTTGAGAGGCATTGTTTCTGGGGGATGATAGTCCTCGGTCGCATGTGTTTGATGATATGTGGCCGTTGAGACCGCGACACCGTTGACGGCCGCGACGCCTTCGATGCGGCTGGCGATGTTCATCGTATCGCCCCAATAATCATAGGCCAATCGGCTGCTTCCGACGACGCCGCCTACGACCGGCCCCGAATGGATGCCGATCCGCAGCTTGATATCGATCCCCGTTTCCGCCGCCACGGCCTCCATTTCGGCGATCAATTGCTTGGCGAACCTTATGGCGGCGGGCGCGTCGCATCCTGCAGATGCCGTGCCGCCGGAAACAGCCAGATACGCGTCACCGATGGTTTTCACTTTTTCTATGCCATGCTGTTTGGCGCACTCATCTGCGATCAGGAAAAAGCGGTTGAGCATCTTTACCAAATGGCTTGCTGTCATGGTTTTGGCGAGCTGGGAGAAGCCGACAATATCGACGAAGATCACCGAAACATCCGAGAATGAATCGGCCACTGTTTCCCCGCTTTTGAGCCGCGCGGCGATGGCTTGCGGCAGGACATTGTAGAGCAATTTCTCGGATTTTCGCTTTTCAGCATCCAGCGCCTTATTGGCCGCGAAGGTTTTTCGGGCGCGGCGGTCTATGTCCCAGTTCACGAAGGTCGCGAAGACGAAAAAGGTGCTGAAATTGGTCAGCGTATAGGTTTTTGAGATGATACTGCTGTCGTCCAGAATCAGAAAGATCATGTAGAGCAAAAACAGCCCGCTCGCCCACATCAGGAAGAGCCGCGTGGTCGCGACAAAACCGATCCCAGCGAACACAACCAGGATACCCATATTGATAATGGCCATGCCGAAACGGGATATCCCGGTAATCTCGGCTTGAGACGCAAGCGCCTCAATCAGCATGACCATCGCGACAGTTAGTGCTGTGAACAGCAGGAAATCGATCCACGACTGCTCAATGTAGAATAGCGTCCGTGTCAGCAGGAAAAACCCGCCCAACACCGCGATGAAAAGCCCGGCGGCGATATTATAGGCGATCACGCCTTCGCTCGGGAAATACATCGGGTTGAGTGTCAGATAGGAAACAAAGGTCGCTATCCCGATCAGGAGCAGCGCACGGCTGGCCGGGATACGCGCACGGCGCTCGCTTTCGACATAGAGTCGTTCGGTGTCCGGGTCTTCGAAACGGTTGATCAGCGCCAAATTTGCCCCCTGTTCGCTAATCCTGCCATGAATCCCGGTGCGATGCCATTGGCGGCATTGCTGAATTGAAGGCTAAACTGCGTATAGCGGGCGGGCAGCCTCAGTCAGCGCCGTCATCGCATTGCTCCACGGTCCGGGGCCATGACTGATCCGGGCGACCCCCAGCTCACCAAGCCGCTTTTGGCTCGGCATGGCATCAAACATCATCGCATTGACCGGCAGCGGGCAGGCTTCACACAGCGCCGCAATCTCGCTTTCATCGGTTAGCCCGGGCGCGAAAAAGCCGCTCGCACCGGCATCGGCATAAGCCTGCGCGCGGGTTACCGCATCATCGAACCGCGCATCCCCGGCAACCGTTGATCGGCCAGCCCCCAGCCACATATCGGTGCGGGCGTTGATGAAGAGATCTATGCCTGCATTCTCCGCCACAGTGCGGATCGCAGCAATGCGTTCGGCTTGTAGCTCGATCGGATGGAGGCCTTTACCGCCGATAACCTGATCCTCGAAATTGATGCCGATGGCACCGGTTTCGATGATAGCTGCGGCATGCACCGCAACCAGCACCGGTTCGACAGCATAGCCGCCCTCGAAATCGATAGTCAGCGGAAGGTCAACCGCCTCGACGATGCGCTCCGCATTGGTCAGCGCCTGCTGCATGGGGAGCGTTTCCGCATCGCTATAGCCACGTGCACCGGCAACAGAAGCGCTACCAGTTGCCAGCGCCTTGGCACCGGCTTTGGCCACCGCAAGCGCGCTGCCTGCGTCCCAGATGTTGAACAGCACAAGCGGATCACCCGAAACATGCAGGGTGTGGAAGGTGCGGGCGCGGTCTTGCTGGTCGGTCATGGATGTCGTCTCCCTGTCTGGTGGTCTAGCGGGTTGGGAGATCGCCGTCCCCTCGTTTTTTGCGGTGAAGGAAGCGCGGCCTAATAGCCGGCTGCGTCGAATGAAAACGGCCTACCCGACACTTACCTTTCATCTGTGATGACCAGAAATCTTCATGAGGCCCGCGAAAGCAGTCGTCTCACCCGGCTCACGCATGCGCTAGCGCGAAATCCAAAGCCGCGCACACGGCAGTCACTTGTGCATCGTTGCACTGCTGAGGAGTGGCGCGCGCGCTGTCCGGATAAACTTCGGTGGTTGTCGTGAACCGCGCACCGGTTACGGCACTGCACATGGCGTATTTGGCTTGCGGATATTCGATCACGCCGTGTGCGACTATCGGCGAGCCGATAATCTTGCCGTCTTCGTCCGGCGGAGCGATGTGGGTGACACGTTCGACTGCCAAGATGATTGACTGTTGGAAGGCAGGTTGCGGATTTTCGCTGTCGTCAACCAGATAGAAGCCATCGGGAATAGCCCCCGGCTCGTAGATATCGCCTTCACGCGCGGCCAGAGCGGGACGAAACTCGCCCTCGTCGCTGTTGGTTGTTTCATGGAGGTCGATATGCATGAGGAACGGCCCGGCCTGTGCGGCGGCCAGCTCCATCAACGCGGTGCATTCGCGCGCGGCGCTATCCGGGTGGAAGCTGCGGTTGGGGTCAATGGCGTCGTAATTCCAGCGATTGATGCGCTCGTAAGCCCAAGGGCTCACGCAAGGCGCCACCAGTAGGTTGGCTTTGCCGGCATATTCGGCCGCGCGGGTCTCAAGAAATTCAAGGGCACCCATTACTCCGCTTGTTTCGTACCCGTGCACGCCGCCGGTCACGAGAGCCGTCGGCAACGCAGGGTCGTGGGCACCGCCGCGAAGGGCGAAGAGTGTGTAGGTCTCACCAGCATAATCGAGTTGACCGTAGGTGAGGGTTTCGAAGCGGTCAGAGAGCGCCTCGATGCGGGGCGTCACGTCATCCTCATAGCGGCGCTGCCGGGACTGACTTGCCCGCCATTGGCTCCGCTCATCCTCACCCCAAGGTTGGCCGGGCACGCCGATGGGATAGAATGCGGTACTGTTCATTTTTGGTCTCACTGGCAAGGTTCGTAAATCATGCCTTGGGAGCTGCACTGCCAGCCCCAAGCGAATTCCAACTTAGCGGTAGAGTTGACCGAATGACAGCGGCTGACTGATCTCGAAATACCTAGCAGTGGCCGCACGTGCACGTCCGCCGGGTGCTCAGCTCTCTTGATGGCGAGAACGTAATGACACTCACATGCTGGACGTCCGCTTTGGGTGGAAAGCGGGCATTCAACTGAATGGACCGAGATGCGAACCGGGCATTGAACGGGAATCACAACCAGCTTGACACAAAACACGCTTTGCAAGACGATTCTCAGGAGGGAAACTAACAAATGGCCAATGGCGTGCCCACACAGCTCAATATCTGCCGGGTGCGGCGTGCGCTTTTTTGGCACGCTTGCACTATCCTATTTGTTGTGAGCATAGTCGTTTTTGGCACCGTGTCGGCCAGCGCGACTCAAAAGGAACAGGCAGAAAACAACAGCGCCCAACTCGAACCCACGGCCGCCGAACTATATTCGGAAGGCCGTTACGCAGAAGCAGAACCGCTCTACCTGCGCACCCTTGAGGCCAGCGAGCGCACACTTGGACCGGAGCATCCCGACACGCTGGGTTCGGTCAGTAACCTCGCTAACCTGTATAGTGCACAAGGCCGCTACACCAAGGCGGAACCGCTCTACCTGCGCGCCCTCGAGGCCTTTGAGCGCACGCTTGGACCAGAGCATCGTTCCACGCTGATTACGGTCAGTAATCTCGCTGCTCTGTATAGTGATCAAGGCCGTTACACTAAGGCGGAACCGCTCTTCTTGCGCGCCATCGACGGGGTGGAACGCACGCTCGGCGCAGAGCATCGCGATACGCTGACTTCGATCGATAGTCTCGCTACCCTGTATCGTGCACAAGGCCGCTACACCGAGGCAGAACCGCTCTTCCTGCGCGCCCTCGAGGCCAGCGAGCGCACGCTCGGCGCAGAGCATCGCGATACGCTGACTACGATCAATAATCTCGCTGGACTGTATAGTGACCAAGACCGCTACCCCGAGGCGGAATCGCTCTACTTGCGCGTCCTTGAGGCCAGCGAGCGCACGCTTGGCGCAGAACATCCCGCCACGCTGATTTCGGTCAACAATCTCGCTCTTCTGTATAATATGCAGGGCCTCTACGCCGAGGCGGAACCGCTCTCCCTGCGCGCGCTAGAGGCCAGCGAGCGCACGCTCGGCGCAGAACATCCCGATACGCTGACCGCGGTCAACAACCTTGCTCTCCTGTACAATGACCAAGGCCGTTACATCGAAGCGGAACCGCTCTTCCTGCGCGCCCTCGAGGCCAGCGAGCGTACGCTCGGCTTGGAGCATCCCGCCACGCTGATTTCGGTCAACAATCTCGCTCTTCTGTATAATATGCAAGGCCTCTACGCCGAAGCGGAACCCCTCTACCTGCGCGCCCTAGTGGCCAGCCAGCGCACACTTGGTGTGGAGCATCCTGATACTGTGCTCTTCGCGGACAACTTGGCTAATATGCGGGAAGCAAGAGGCCATTAAGCCGCGCCGGGAGTGCAAACATTGCAGTACATCGTTGAACATGTTGGCCAAAAAAAGTGGCGGTGTTCGGCGCGTTCATGTTGTCCGGCGAGAGCTAGCAAATGACAGTGAGCACTGTTCGCTTCTAACCGCCGGGTTGATGAAGGCGTGTCGGATAATGTCCGCTGTCGATCGAAAGCGGACTTACCCCGCTTCATTCCCCTAGTGCACGAACCTTGCCACGACATCGCGGTAGCTGCGGCTGACTTTCACTTGCGCGCCGGAATCGAGAACCAGAAAGCATTCGCCGTTGGTGTGCGGTTTCACCTGGCGGACGAGATCCAGGTTCACGATGGTCGAGCGGTGGACGCGTTGGAAGGTCCGCGGATCGAGCCGCTTTTCCAGATCTTTCATCGTTTCGCGCAGGATCAGCGTATTGTCGCCGGTATAGATGCACATATAATCGCCAGCCGCGTCGATCCGTTCGATGCTTTCGACATCAACCCGGAAGATCTGACCGCGATCTTTCACATTGATCAGCTTTTCGTAGCGGCTTGCTGCGGGGGCTTCTCCCTCGGTCGCCAGATCCTCGGCCGCGTCGGGCGCGACTTCAGATAGCACCTCGCGCAATCGTGTGATTTCCTCGCTGCTGTTCTTCTCGGCGAGCCGCTCACGGACCCGAGCCAGAGTATCGGCCAGCCTGTCATCCTCAACGGGCTTCATCAGATAGTCGACGGCCTGTGCTTCGAACGCGCGGATGGCGTGATCGGAAAAAGCGGTGACGAAGACAAAGAGCGGCGGCTCGACATCCATAAGGCCTTGGACGACGGAGAAGCCGTCAAAACCCGGCATCTGGATGTCGAGGAACACCAGATCGGGCTTGTGCGTCTTGACTGAGCGGATGGCTTCGCGGCCATTGGTGCAGGTGTCGATAATCTCGACATCGGGATGGCTTTCGAGCCTGAGCTGCAGGCCCTGAATGGCAAGAGGCTCATCGTCGACGATAATTGCGCGAATTGTCATGCGGCTTCCTTTGCCTGGTCGAACTGGAGCGGTATCTCAATGAGGACACGAAAACCGCCCTCTTCGTTCGTTTCAATATCAAATCGTTGTTCTTGACCAAATGCCTGAACCAATCGATCCCGGATATTGGCAAGCCCAACGCCGGTCGAACTCTGGCGCGCTATGGCATTCTCTTGCAAGCCCGGTCCGGTGTCGGACACGGCGATCTGCACGCGATTTCCGACCTGTTGCGCTGAAATGCGGATTTCGGCGCCTTCTTCCTGCGTCGTAACCGCATATTTGATCGCATTCTCGACTAGCGGCTGCAGCAGCAATGAGGGCAGGCGCGCCCGGGTCACACGCGGATCGATATCGAATGTCGTGCGGAGCCGCTCCTCGAACCGCATCCTTTCTATCTCGAGATACAGCTTCAGGGTTTCAATCTCCTGCGCGAGCGGCACGCGGGCCGTTGGCTCATTGGCGAGCGTGTAGCGCAGGAAGGAGGAGAGTCGCGACAGCATCGCATTGGCGCGCTCTGTCTGTTTCAGAAGCACCAGGGTCGAAATCGAATTGAGCGTGTTGAACAGAAAATGCGGATTGAGCTGGTAGCGGAGCATGGCGAGCTGGGCATTTGAACTTTGCGTTTCCAGCCGCAGCAGCTGATCATTTTGTTCTTCGATCAGGATGTAGAAGTTGATGCCGTAATAGAGACCCGACCAAGCGACGAGCAAAGTAAAGTCCAGCAGGATGGCGCCGAAAAACTGCAATCCGGATGGCATTTCGCCGCCCCGGTAAAAGGCGGTAAAGGCCCAAACCTCGATGAAGGAGAAAATGGCCGAAGCGATAAGCACGATCGTGACCGACCCGCCCCAGGTTACACGCGGTTCCCGGGTGATGAGCTGGCGGAAGATCACTGCCATGATCAGCGTCAGGCAATAGCCGGTTGCCGTCGCGATCGCCGTAGGCAGAATGAAGAGCGGGCCCATATTGTTGGCGATCCCGCCCAGCGCGCGCAGGATGAAATAGCCGGACCAGCCGACCGACTGGAGCACCCAGAATGCCCGATTCTTATCGACGAAGAACGGCTTTGACGTGAGGTCTTCAAGGGCCATCGGGATGTTCTAGTCGATTTCCATGGGGGCGGGAAGCAATTGCGCGCGTCGATCTCTCGCGATGAGAGGGCAAATCAACGCGTTCTTTGTAATCGCCATGTCACATAGATGCCCCATTAGGCGGTTCAAGGGCTATCCTCTCGGGTTTGCCCCTTTTGCACATCAAACATGGAGGAAAATGTGCGCGCTCCTATTACTGGAATGATGGCGGCTATGGCCGTGACCCTGACTGCCTGTGGCGGCGGCGGTAGCAACGACGGTGGCGTACGCACCATTAGGGTCGTTGGTAGCTCGACCGTATATCCCTTTACCCGGGCCGTTGCGGAGAATTTCGCCCGGAACAATCCTGAATTTGGCTCTCCGATTGTTGAATCCACCGGCACTGGCGGCGGTATGGCAATGTTTTGTGCCGGCGTTGGCGCTGAGCATCCCGATGTCGCCAATGCGTCGCGGCGGATGAAGGATACGGAGTTTGCGACATGCCAGGAAAATGGCGTCGACCAGATCATCGAGCTTCAGGTTGGCATTGATGGCCTTGCCGTCGTGGAATCGCCGGAGGGCGCGCCGATGGAGCTCACCCGTGCGCAGATCTACGAGGCGCTGGCGGCTGAACCTTATGGCGAACCGCAGACGGCCGAGAATTGGTCGGACATTGATCCGTCACTGCCGGAAACCCCCATTCGCGTTTATGGCCCGCCTACGACGAGCGGAACGCGCGATGCCTTTATCGAGCTGATCATGGAAGTGGGCTGTGAAACCAATCCGGCCATGGCTGCGCTTGAGGAAGAGGACGAGGACCGCAAGGATCAGGTTTGCACAAAAATCCGCGAGGATCAGGCGTTCATCGAAGCCGGTGAGAATGACAATCTGATCATCCAGCGCGTTGCCCAGAATCCGGGCTATCTTGGCCTTCTCGGCTATAGCTTCCTCGAACAGAATGAAGGCCAGGTCGTTGGCGTTTCAATCGACGGCGTAGCGCCGACTTATGACAGCATCGCGAGCTTTGAATATCCGGGCGCGCGGCCGCTCTTCGTCTATATCAAGGGCAATCATTTGCAGGCGATCCGCGGCCTTAATGAGTTTGTGGCCGAATATGTGTCTGCATGGGGGCCTGACGGCTATCTCGTCGAAGAAGGCATGATCGCCAATCCTGACGATGTGCGGGCGACCAATGCTGCAATCGCAGAAGCGATGACGTCCCTTACGGCTGAAGACCTTCAGAACTAGGCATATAGCCAATATTGCAAGACGGGCCGAGCGGGCAACCGCTCGGCCTTTTTGCGCACCCAGAGGGACGGCAGATCAGCGCTGTTTCTCAACAAACTCCTTCAACCCATCCCCGAACAGCATTTTCCAGCCGTGCGCTGCGCTGTTTGCTGACGCCTCGGTAACATTGCCCAATAGTGCATCCGAAACTATCAGCGCGCCGCCATTATCGCGATCTTCGACCGTTAGTTTCAGCATGGACGTAGTCGGCCCGCCCCAATCAGGCGCCATATAGCCAACGAGATAGAGCGATTTTCCAGGCGATACCATCTGCACCCGGTACCATTCCAGGCTGCTGCCATCCGCTGCGCGTTCGATCAATTGCCCACCGGTTTCCGCGTTCAATGTTACTTTTGAGCCTCCCCCCAGCGCCCGAAAATCATCCATCCACCAAGCGTCAATTTCATCGATCATCAAGGCCCAGATATCAGCAGCACTGCGCTTGATTAGGACTTCAAATTGATATTTGATGATCTTTGCATCGATAAGATCGCTCATGTTTCCTTCTCCTGTTCGGCGATTTCCTTCAGTTTTGAAGCGGATGATTTTATTCCATCCATATGTTTGATTACCCAGCTGTTGCAGACCGACCTGATGGGTTCAGGATTGAGAGAATTCCAGCGTATGCGGCCTTCCCGGCGCACATGGATAATCTCTCCTTCGGTTAAGATGTCGATATGCTTGAGGACGCCGGTGCGCCCGATATCGGGGAAAAGGTTGACCAGCTCGCCCGTTTGTTTGGGCCCCGTTGCCAGCGCCTCAATGATCAGACGTCGCCGCCTGTCGCCGAGCGCCTTCCAGATCAAGTCATCATGAGAAAATTGATATGTCACTATATATTGACATATATGCAGATGAGCATCTCGTCAATTGCGTTGCGACCCATTGATCAACTGCCAGCCTCGCTTGTATTGAGCCAACATGCACCCAGGACAATTCATTGAAGTTAACGATACGATGCAGACGGCCTACCGTTACGAGCTAGTGGCTCCGATGGGAGAAGAATTTGCGGCTGAATTCAAGCCATTTTATTCACCTGAGAAGATGCTTGAGATGGGCGTTTTCGAAGGGAAATACTGCAACGATTGTCGAAACGAGTTTCCGGAAAACTGGTTTGGAAAAGCGAAGATCAGCAAGATAGCCAATGCTGAACTGAACTATTTTGGGATCAAGAGCCGCCAGTCGCTTACGGTTTGGCGACAAAAGGGCTGGATATATGGACCAGATCCCAGAGGATGGTTTCAGTGGTATTGCAGATATTATCTTGGCCGCAGAATTGAGGAAATCGATAAGATACAGATCAAACGCTGGCGGGCTTTTTCCCGCCATGCAGGTCAGGTTCGCGCCAGTTGCGAACCCGGCGACGTTTTTTGTCGTCCGCGTCAAAGGCAGGCTCTCCTGCAATGGTCATATGACCCACTGATCTAGTGTTCGCTTTTCACCCATAGTGGACATTCAAACTGGGGCACTATCCTCCCGGCAGCCTGATTGCGCTATTGCGGCTTTTATTGTAACATAAGTGTCATATTTACAGTGTGCGTTTTTGGAGTGACCGTCATGGCGGGTGAAGTGAAGCATACAGTGTCGGCGTTTGACGATGAGTTGAACGCGCTACGCGCCAATATTCTTGAGCTGGGATTGCGCACATCCCGGGCCATGGCTGGAGCGATCAAGGCGCTTGAACAGCGTGACACCGATCTTGCCGGCCAGGTGGTGATTGCCGATCGTGAAATCGATACGCTCGCGGCTCAGATCGAAGCCGCTGCCGTCAATGTCATCGCGCTCCGCGCGCCGATGGCCGATGATTTGCGCGTATTGGTGTCCGCGATCAAGATTGCAGCTCTGCTTGAACGGACAGCCGATTATGCGCGCAATATAGCGCGGCGCGTGTCTAGCGTTACCGCCAAATATCCCAAGAAGCTGCGCAAGATGATCGCGTCCATGAACGATGCCGCAAAGGACATGCTTGTCGATGTTGTGCGCGCCTATGCGGATGGCGATTTGGAGCTGGCGGACGATGTGTGCGAGCGCGACGATGTGGTCGATGATTTGCATGACGAACTAACCAAGGCCCTGATTGAGTTTATGATCGAGGAGCCGAGCCAGATCAGCCAGGCTGCACATTTGCTTTTCATCAGCAAGCATTTGGAAAGGATCGGCGATCAGGCAACCAACATCGCCGAAATGGTCACCTACACAGTGACCGGAGTCCAGCCTAAGGCCCGCGATACGGAATCCGAAAAGCTTGCCGCGTAGATTCCGGCACACGTCCTAGGCAAGTGCGCGGTCTTCTGGCACTCTTTCCAGCTACGGAAAAAGAGGGAGCGGGAAGATGACTGTCGATCACAGCACATTTGGCGCCGAAACGACGGCCGACGAAGTATTGGAAGACGCAGACCTTACGGGAAAACTGGCGTTCATCACTGGCGGCGCTTCGGGCTTAGGTATGGAAACGGCGCGGGCGCTAGCCTCAAAGGGCGCGCATATTGTCATCGCAGCTCGCGATCTCGCCAAGGGCGATGAAGCGGCTAAAACGGTGCGAGAAGCGACCGGCAGCAATGCCGTTGACGTTATCGAATGTGATCTCGCATCGCTTGGCGCCGTTCGCCAATGCGCCAAAACGGCCAATGCGAAATATGATAAGATCGATCTTTTGATCAACAATGCCGGCGTCATGGCCTGCCCGTTGAGCAAGACTGCGGACGGCTTCGAGATGCAGTTCGGGACCAATCATATCGGTCATTTCCTGCTGACCAACCTGCTCATGCCGCTCGTTGAAAAGGGAGAAAATCCGCGCATCGTTAATTTGAGTTCGCGCGGACATCATTTCGATACCGTTCATTTCGACGATCCGAATTTCGAACATCGCGACTATGAAATATGGGCGTCTTACGGCCAATCCAAAACCGCCAACATCATGTTTTCGGTCGGCCTTGAGAAGCGCTTGGCCGGCAAGGGAATTCACGCTTATGCGGTCCATCCGGGCGGCATCCAAACCAATCTCGGCCGCCATCTCTCCGAAGAAGACATGGCCGTGCTGATCAAACGGATCGAGAAGAATGCGGGTGAAAGTGTGGCGTTCAAAAATGTTCAGGCCGGGGCGGCGACGACCTGTTATGCGGCAACAGCGCCCGAGGTTGCAGGGCGAGGCGGCGTTTATTGCGAGGATTGTCACGTCGCGGACGTTAATGACGATGATCCTACCGGAAGCGTAAAAAGCTACGCCGTCGATCCTGACAATGCCGACAAGTTATGGGCCCTTTCGGAAGAGATGGTCGGCGAGCGTTTCGCCTACTGACGCATGCTAATTGGGCCCCCGCTAGAAATCCACCTCGGCACGCACACCGAACACATCGACCGAGTAATCCCTGTCGAGCCCGGCGGGGATGGCTGCATCATCATATTCGACATGCCCATACGTCAGTGACAGCCGCGCATGATCGATCGGTGTCCAGATGACCGACGCGCCGATCAAATTCTGCTGCCCGCCGACAACGCCCGCATCGTTGAGATCAAGATAGTCGTAGCGGACATTGATCTGCACCGCCCCGATCCCGCCTTCATCAACGGTCCGTGCTGGGCGTGTGCGGTTAAACTTCCCACCTGAATATCCGCGCGAGTCCCCCGGCGTCAGGAAGAAACCCGCCTCGGCATAACCGCCAAAGAAGGTCGGATCATCCATCCCGAACAGCTCAGCCTCCAGCCAATGTACTTCGGCCACCGCATGGAAGCGCCCGCTGATTACCGCCGCCTCCAACCCGTAGCTCGTCTCTTCGGTGACGGGCAGCGTGGGCGTCGCGATCAGGCGCGTGTCGGTTGAATGGACAAGCGGCCGCTGGCGATAGCGCCCTCCCGGCTGGCTCTGCAGATCTCGCCAGTGCAGCGATCCGCCGAAATGCAGCTGCGCCCCGCCCAGTTCCGGGCTGTAAACCGCGCGCGTATCAAAGGAATAGCCGTCATTCTCATCACTCGTGAGATCATCGATATTCGCCGTAAATACCCCGCCATCCCAGCGGAAATCGCCATTGGCATAGTTTACGGACAGCCCCACGCGCCGCTCAAAGCCAAAGGCATCGGTAAAGGCCGCACGTTCGATAAAGCTCGTAAAGCGGCTCGACGTCAGCTCCTCGAGAGACTGGAAATTATTGTGCTGGCCTGCCGTAACCGTGACGTTGCCGGTCTCATAACTGATCAGCGCATCGGTCAGCGTTACGTCATTATCCGCGAAATCCACTTCGATCTTATAGCCAAAGCCGCCCGGAATTTCCCCGCGCACGCCAATCCGTCCGCGCCTGAGTTCGTTGGACCAGCCCAGCCCCGGATCCATGAGCCTGTCCCGCCCGCTCACATAGCCCAGATCATATTGAACGCGCCCGAACGGCCGAAAGTCCCAGCCGCTCGCCGTGCGCACCCGCGGCGCCGCGCCCATCGTCGTACGCGGTGCAGCCGCCACAGCCTCGCTGGCCTCGGTTGCCGCAGTTTGAGCCGCGACTGCCGCCGCGCTCGCATCGGCGGCCTGCTGGGCGACCTCGGTCTGCTCACCGACCAGCTGCGTCACCATCGCTTCCAGCGTCTGCACGCGCGTCCGCAATTCCTCCAGCTCAGACTGGACCTCGGGCGGTACATCCTCGGCCAAAGCCGGTGTGGCAACAATCATCGCCGCGGCACAGGCCGACAGCGCTAGGGCAGTGTGTTTCATAATTTTCCAAACTCCGAGGATCGTGTTCGCCCCGGCTCTATGCGGAAAGTGTTACGTGCAGATGGCCTCCATGTTGCGGTTATATGACATTTCATCTGTCAGACTCTCACATTCGTTCGAGCGCCGCACCGGCCCGCTCCCCCACCCGACCTCCCATCTTTTGTACACTGAATGGGAGGTCGGGTGGGGGAGCGGGCCGGTGCGGCGATTTCCTGCAAAGGAAATTCTGACAAATCAAGTTGACACTGGTTGACACAGATCGGGGGTAAAGGCGGGTGCGAAGAGTGCTGCAAAGCCCGAAAATCCGCCAAAGCCGAAAAACCGGGTGTGACCTTCCAGCGGCAAAAATAGGATTTGGATTATGCGCGCGGAGAGACGTGTTTTGCGATGATGGATTCGGTGCAAAGACGAGCGAGCGGTGCATGGCGAGAACCATGCCATAGGCGGGGGCGTGTGGGACAGGAAATAGGTTTTTGGCGACACGCAGTATCATTTGGAGGGGCGCGGCTACTGGAAAAGAAAAAATCGAAATTCAGTATTGAATTTTCCAGATGGTCGCCAATATAGTATATTGGTGGCTGTTAACTCATGGAGAACTTGGCAATGGCTGATGGATTTCTACTTAAAAAGAGCAAGAACGGCCAAGTGTTTGTAATTTTGCACCACGATTGCAAAATTTCGAAGCAAGAGATTATGGAGCTTCTTTCAAATTCGGGCGTCAGCGCTGAATTGATCTCATTTCTTACGTTGGAGGAAGCCGATTCGGTTGAAAAGCTCGATAATGTTCCAATAATCATTCCTCTTGATATCACCGTCTGTGACTTACCAGAATTGGAAAATGCTGCGCGGAGCTGCGGCAGTGCTGGAGGTCAAGTCATCACAGTGTTCGGTCCCAACTTTTCCTACGATGGTTTGCACCCGATTGCGGAAAAATACGGCAATCAATGTGGCTGGGCGTCGGATGATTTGGCCACCTGTATTTCTGGAAACAAATCCGAAAAACCAAAAAGTTCAACCGGAGACGATGTCGGACGGGGTAAGAAATCTCAGGTAGATTGTTGACTTGCGTACCTGTACCTACCGATTGGATCACGATTTAGGTTTTGCGCCTAATCCCTTCTTCGGATGGTGCTCGCTTGCCTGCTGCATGCCGCAGCTTCGGAAAAATGCAAAGATCGGCGACATAATAATTGGCATAGCCGGTGCTGGTCAAAAAGGGCTTGGCCGGATCCATCCGCAGTTGATCTATTGGATGCAGGTCGAAGAGGACATGCACTTCGATAACTATTGGCAAGATCCACGATTTATCCAAAAGATGCCTAACATTGACGGACCAAAACTGAACGCCGTCGGTGACAACACATATCGGCACGATCCCGTGACGGGTTCGTGGGTGTTCGAACCTTCCATGCACTATATTCCGGGATCGCCACAGCCTAACGGCGGCCATGTCGTAAAAGATACTAAAGTAGATCGCCTCTTGTTGAGCCGACGCTTCACTTACTGGGGAAACTCGGGTCCCGTCGTGCCGAACCATCTAATGACTTTGTTCTCGAACCCACGAGGTTATAAATGCAATCACGATCCCGGACAGTTATCTGAGCTCCATGAACTGATTGACCTCGAACATCCCGCCGGTGTTGTCGGTGATCCAACCGATTGGGACAACCCCAAGTATTTTGAGTAGGTTTGACGGCTATGAAGATAGAAGATTTATATGCATTCGTTGAGGAGACAGACGTCTCTTCTGGCAAGAGTGACGATCAAAGAGAACGTATCGCGACGCTCGGACTCGTCAGTGAAATAGGATCCGTTCTTTCAGCCTTGAAGAAAGATATTTTGTCCGGGTCAGACAACGAAGAGGCGGGACGTTATCTTATCCGGGGTGAATTGAAGGAACAGATAGGAGATGCGATCTGGTACGCAGTCATGCTGGCCAAGCGCCTCGAAGACCCCCGTGCAGCAGACATATTTACTGCTGATATCGCAAAATTGAAAAAGCAGCTCAGCGGAGGGAGCCGAAATGATAAACGGGTTCAAGAAGAGTTAGGGGAAACTCTGCGGACAGAATTTTTGAACGCAGCAAAGACTTATTTGAGGAAACGAAAACCAACGATCGATCTCTATCAGGATACAGCATTTCACACTCGTCGAACTAAAGGCGACGAGCTTCGCAATGTTTGTGCAGCCGTCCTCCAGCAACTTGCGGCTCAGCTAAGTAGGGATTTCCTCCCCAACACAGAAATGGCCCTGAACCATGAAGTTCGTCCCAAGGATCCTGTGACCGCGTTGAGTGAAATCGTTTGGCATCTTGCGGCTCTTGCGAACATTTACAGGTTGAAACTTTCAGACGTTTTGGAGCTGACACAAGAGAAGGCACAGTTCCGAAATCCTAAAGACTTACCTGGTCCGAGGCATCAGACGAGCAAGAAGGCTGGCGAACAATTCCCAGACAAGTTCGAGATCCATTTCCTCGATAACAACCAAGGCCAAACGACAATGTTTTGGGTCGAGGGTGAAGTCGTGAAGAAGAAGCTCGGTGCATCGCTAAGAGACAATAATCACGAAGGCGATGGATACCGTTTCCACGACGTGATGCATGTCGCATGTGCCGTTTACTTGGGATGGTCGCCCAATTTGCGCTCATTTATGGGGTTGAAGCGGCGCTCCAATCGCAAAACGAATGAGATCGAAGATGGTGGGCGTGCCAAGATATTGGAAGAGGCTGTAATCTTAGAGGTCCATCTTCAAGCCAAAGCTTTCGAAAAATACATCGAGCAAGCTGGAGAGTCGATTACTGGGTCTCCCTATGCTTATGAAAGCGCGCTCGGATTCGAATTTCTCCGTCGTCTTCATGAACTTACCAAAGAACATGAAGTTTACGATAATCCAAAACAAGATTGGGAAGACGCAATTCGCAACGGCTATGACGGATACCACAAGCTTACAAAAGCTAATGGTGGAATTATAGATATCGATATGAAAAACCGAGTGATGAATTTCAGAAAATTTTCTAGAATAAACACTCTTGACTACGGTAATCCTGAAATTCCCGACGATGAAGGGAATTATCTTCGTAAGAAGCATCTATCCGGGGATTAATCCCCCATTTTTCCGGGTAAAGCGGTGTCCGAACTTCTAGGCTATTTTGGCGGTATTTTTGCTTAATACGCGATCTTCCGGAAATGCCCTTAATATCCGGAAATGCTACTCTAGTATATTTCGAAATCTCGCAAAATAAATTCTGGCAATCGATTAGTTGTAAGGGGCGGCCCCATAGATCGCGGAAATCGTGATCGAGATCGGCGAAATAGTCGAGCTGGTGCTTGGCCATATACGCGATGATGCTTTCGGCTGGAACGCGATCCGTACCTTCGAAGCATTTTGAAATGCCATCGTGGGCGCCCGGACCGGCCACAACAAACTCCATTTCGCTGAAAGCAGTCAATGAGCCATAGTTAAGGTCGGTCACGAATTGGTATGCGAGGAAGGGACCGAAGGAGGGTGCGGACCGAATGAGCGCATAGCCATCAGACATGGTCTCCATCTGGCTCAGTTGTTCGGGAAATCGCTTTTCCATCATCCACTGCAGCAACGCGAGGTGATTTGAGTGCTTTCGCCTATGGCCGAATACGCCTCCGGCCGAGGGCATTATGTAGGCGGCAGAATAGTTGCGAATTTCAGCATCTTGCCGGTCGGATAACAAGCGGTCAAATGCGACGACGTCGAAGCGCTCGACAACCAGGTCTCCGAACTCTGATTCAAGAGCTTCCCAAGTGTCAATCTTGTTAAAAATCTTAAAGAGCATAGTGCGAAAGAAAAGATTTTCAATTGACCACGATTGGTCTGACGAGCCAATAACTTCTCTAATGAGATACTGGCTCACTCGATCAGATGCTCGATATGCATTGGTAAATCGATAATCGCGAAGTATTTCGTCCTCCAATCGATTGCTCACAATATTACTACGTGAAACCCGAGCGTGGAAGATATCTTGTCGCGCCGTAGCAAAATACCAATAGGCATCGAACGCTGGAGTTGTCGTTAGAATATGCTCGCCTATGCGAACCTTTCGCGGGCGGAAGGCTTTCAGGATTGTTACCGAAGGGTCGGATAGGTTTGATTCGGTCGTGGTATCAAAACCAGGAAACTCCACAGATCACTCCTCCCCCATCTTTAGTGCCGCAATAAAAGCCTCCTGCGGTATAGATACGTTACCATATTCCCGCATCTTTGCCTTGCCCTTTTTCTGCTTCTCAAGCAGCTTCTTCTTCCGGGAGATATCGCCGCCATAGCATTTGGCGGTCACATCCTTGCGCATTGCGCCGATGGTTTCGCGCGCGATGACCTTGCCGCCGATGGCCGCTTGGACCGGGATTTTGAACAGATGGCGCGGGATCAGGTCCTTGAGGCGCTCGCACATGTGGCGGCCGCGGGTTTCGGCGGCGGCGCGGTGGACGATCATGCTGAGCGCGTCGACGGGCTCGGCATTGACGAGGATGTTCATTTTCACAAGATCACCCTCGCGGTGGCCGATCGCTTCATAATCGAAGCTGGCATAGCCGCGCGAAATGCTTTTGAGCCGGTCGTAGAAATCGAACACCACTTCGTTGAGCGGTAGCTCGTACACCAGCTGCGCACGGCCCGCGACATAGGTCAGCTGCTTCTGGATGCCGCGCCTGTCCTGACATAATTTCAGGATAGGCCCGAGATAGTCGTCGGGCACATAGATGGTCGCCTTGATCCAGGGTTCATCGATCTGCGCGATCTTGACCACGTCTGGCATATCGGCCGGGTTGTGCAGCTCCATCTCGGTGCCGTTAGTCATGCTGAGCTTGTAGACCACGGAAGGCGCGGTGGTGATGAGATCGAGATCGTACTCACGCGTGAGGCGCTCCTGAATGATCTCTAGGTGGAGGAGGCCAAGGAAGCCGGCGCGGAACCCCTGGCCGAGTGCGGCGCTGCTCTCCATCTCAAAGGTGAAGCTGGCATCGTTGAGGCGCAGTTTGGAGATGGATTCGCGGAGTTTATCGAAATCTGCTGCGTCGACCGGGAACAGCCCGCAGAACACGACCGACTGGACTTGCTTATAGCCGGGCAGGGCCTCGGCCGCAGGGTTTTTGACTGTGGTGATCGTGTCGCCAACGGCCGTGTCCGCCACTTCCTTGATCTGCGCGGTGATGAAGCCGATCTCGCCGGGGCCGAGTTCCTCAAGTTGCTCGATCTTGGGGCGCATACAGCCGACCCGGTCGACCAGATGCTGGGTGCCGTTCTGCATGAACTTGATGGCGAGGCCCTTTTTGAGGACTCCATCGATCACGCGGACGAGGATGACGACGCCGAGATATTGGTCGTACCAGCTGTCGACGAGCATCGCCTTGAGCGGGGCGTCGCGGTCGCCGGTGGGGGGCGGGATTTTGAGGACGATCTGTTCGAGGATTTCGGCAATGCCTTCGCCGGTCTTGGCGCTGGCGAGCACGGCTTCATCCGCCGGGATGCCGATGACTTCCTCAATCTCCGCACGGACCTGCTCAGGCTCTGCGGCGGGCAGATCGATCTTGTTGATGACCGGCACGATCTCATGGTCATGCTCGATGGACTGATAGACGTTGGCGAGGGTCTGCGCTTCGACGCCTTGGGAGGCATCCACCACAAGGAGTGCGCCTTCGCAGGCGGCGAGGGAGCGGGAGACCTCGTAAGCGAAGTCGACATGGCCGGGCGTGTCCATGAGGGAGAGCGCGTAAGTCTCGCCGTCTTTCGCGGTGTAGTTGAGGCGCACGGTTTGCGCCTTGATCGTGATCCCGCGCTCTTTCTCAATGTCCATATTATCAAGGACTTGCTCGGACATCTCACGCTCAGTGAGCCCGCCCGTCTGTTGGATCAGGCGGTCGGCAAGTGTCGACTTCCCATGATCGATATGGGCGATAATCGAGAAGTTACGGATATGGCTAAGATCTGTCATTTCCCGCGCCCTTTAGCACGGGTAGCGCGCACGGCAATCTGCTATGGCGCGCGCCGCCCTGCATCGTTCGCGAAAGTCCCCGCCTAAACGTCCAAGTCCGGGAAGACCGCAGACGCGAATTCAGGCTCATATACGGCTTCGGGGTTGGTGCGCACCGCGGCATCCAGCATTACGGCATCCTGGCCCACAAGAATGCGCCATTCCTCTTCGCGCACGCCATCAAGGATTATCTTTGCGGCTTCTTCAGGCGCCAGGCCATTGTCCCGGAAATCTTCCATGCGTTGCTGCATATCTTCTTCGGATTCACCGGAGGCTAGAACATCAGCAACGCCATGCTCCCGTGCTGAGTTGAGCGCGATCGATGTGCCGATATGGCCGGGCATGACAACGCTGGCCTTCACATGGGGTGCGTTGATCGCGAGATCGGTGAGCAGCGCTTCGGTAAAGCCCTTCACCGCAAATTTCGCAGCGCTGTAAGCAGTGTGCGGTGTATCTGGCCCAAGGCTCGCCCAAAAACCGTTTACCGAGCTGACATTGATGATGTGCGCCTCACTGGCCTTGATCAGGAGAGGCATGAAGGCGCGGGCGTTGAGATACACGCCGTTCCAGCAAACGTTGAACGTTCGTTCCCATTGCGCTCGATCTCCCGCGACAAAGCTGCCGCCGCCCGCAACGCCGGCATTGTTGAAGAGGAGGTGGATGTGATCTTCGCCGGTTTCAGCGAGCACATGATCGCGGAACGCGTTGATTTGTTCCTCGTTACCGACATCAGCATGGAAAGAGATGATTTTCGCGCCCTGTGTTGCTTCTGCTTCGGCAAGGCGCGCTGTTTCGACCATATCATCATCGCCGATGTCGCACATCGCAATCGAGCATCCCTCGGCAACAAGCTGCAAAATCAACGCGCGCCCGATGCCCGATCCGCCGCCGGTTACAACCGCGATCTTGCCCGAAAAATCCTGCATCTTTCTCGCTCCTTGTTTTGTTGTTCCGTCTACTTGCCGAATTCAGCCAGATATGGATTGGCGATGTCGAATATCTGAAGGCGTTTGGTGAATTTCTGCGATCGCAGTCATCAGCCCGCTCTTCGCCGACGTTCACGGGAGGTCGCTATTCGCGAATGTTCGCAACGTTATATTCGTACGCCTCGTCCTGAGTCAGACAGCGCCGGGTTTCCCCCTGGCCAACGGCCTGTGTCGCATACATCACTTCGCGGAGCAGTCTGCGCGAAACGCCCATGCGGATCAGGAAATCATTATCTTCGGTTGCGAGTTGTGCGCTTGATTGCTCGATGTCGGCGATGAAATCGATGGCACTGTCGGTTCCGCTTTCAACTTCCTGCCGAACGACATCCCGGTTGCCGGTATGGGTGAACATATGGACCATGAACTGGCCCTCGGGTTCTACGATCCTAAGCTGCCCGCCCATGAAGACGAAGTTACAGGCGGAGAAACAGGCCCAGCCAGCCGGAATGCGAGTTACGATTCCCGGATAACTGGTGCGAAGCATCCGACCAGCCTCATTCCCGGCATAGGCATCGCCGCCGGGTGAGCGCAGCCAGACTTCCGAAATCGTGTCATCGGCATCGAGCGCATCGCGCAGCCGATTTGCAAGGCCGGGCGTAATCATGCCTTCAGCGAGCAAGACCCGGTAGTCGCCGCGATCGAGCGGTGTGAGCTCCATGATCTGATTGGCTGCCCAATTTGGTTCAGCTGGGCAGGTTGGGTTTGCGGAGTCCGTCCGCTGGCCCGGCGCGGCGCTCGCGCAAAGCATGGACGCGCCGATCATGAAGAGAGTTTGAAATCGGTTCATGGGTTATACGGCCAATACATAGCGTGTTTGAGGAGGTACGCGGCACATTGTCTTGGGAACGGTGGTTTCTTCGCCATCGACGATGACGACATCTGTTACCTGCAGACAATCGCTGCCACCGGCGCGCTGAGTGCGCCCGGTTACGGTTGAAGACCCGCGCACGCCCCGGCGTGTATCGCTGGACCAGGTTGCCGTAGAGCCGACTTCGCCGCTGCGTGTCGCCTCGACCGTGGCATCGGCAGCTTTTTCCTGTTCTTCTTCATCCAGCCGACAGGCGATCTCAGTCGCTAGTACGTCGGAAAATTGTGCGGAAGGGACGAAGGTCGGAATACCCAGAGAGCGTGCTGCACGACCCAGCATGCCGCCCAAAACAGAGCGACCGGCCGATTCTCCCGCCGTATCACAATTGTTTGCGCTGTCGCTGGAGCTAGAGGATCTGCCCCCCAAAAGCCCACCCAGCTGATACGCAGAGACAGGCTGCGCGGCGAGCGCAGCGATGACGGCGAATGCTGCAAGGCGATTATGGCGGTTATTTACTGACATATTACTCTCCCGGGCGACCCGCTTGCTCCCCTGAATGGGCTGCCAGTTACCGCTATATGGTCGGAATATCAAGATTCTCCGAACGTTTCGCACCACAATATTACAAACTGTGGGGGCCGTGATCCTCGTCACTGCGATCAATCCGCCTTTCATCGATAACGCTTCCTGTCAGCACGGTTCGACAAACGGATCATGCGAATTGGAACAACGAATGTATTGGGAGACGTATCATGTGGAAGACAATTGCTTCGGTAACAGCCATCGCCGCCGCCATCACGATGACGGCAAGCCCGGCTTCGGCCGATCGCGGATCGCACAGTCAGCGGGCTGAATTGCCGACCTGCACCCAGCCGATCGGTTCTATTGCGATCGTGGAGCCGGATGATAACTGGTGGCAGCGTTATGATCTCGATAGCCCGGAAGCTGTGATCAATGTTCTGGTTTTGCGGTCCGGCTGTTTCACGCTCGTCAATCGTGGCCGCGGTCTTCGCAGCCGCAACCTTGAACGCGCCCTTTCTGACAATGGCGATTTGCAGCCGGGATCGAATTTTGGCGGCGGTCAGGTCCGCGCAGCCGACTTCTTCATCATCCCGGACATTATCTCGACCAACCGCGATGCGGGTGGCCTCAATATCGGCGGCTCATTGAGCGGAATTTTCGGCAGCACCCTTGGCGGCACGTCACTCGGCATCAACACCCGCCGCCGGGAAGCCAATGTTTCGCTGACGCTCGTCAATGCCCGAACAACGGAAACACTGCGCCTTACAGAAGGTTATCATCGCCAGACTGATACCGGTTTCTCGGCCGGCCTTTTCGGCGGCGGCGGGATCTTCGGCAACCTTGGCGGTGGTCTCGGTATCGGCACTTATGAGAATACGCAGATCGGCCAGATCGTCGCAGCGGCCTATCTTGATGCCTATTCCGACATGATCGTCCAGTTTGGCGGGGTTACGGCACAGGCACCGGTCGCCCGGTAACGGCTGATAAGAGTGCTGAAGTAAAAATGGGGCACGCAGCCAACAGGATGCGTGCCCCTTTTGCTTGCCTCAACCGCACAGCGCGCTAGCGTAATTTTGGTATAACATAAGCGGAGGGGGTGCGCTGATGCGCCATATCGCGATTATCGGCTCCGGGCCGGCGGGCTATTATTCTGCGGAGGCCGCGCAGAAGTTATTCGGAGATGATGTGTGCGTCGACATGATCGACCGACTTCCTGTGCCCTATGGGCTGATCCGTTTTGGCGTTGCGCCCGATCACCAGTCGATCAAGAATGTCGCGAGACGGTATGAGAAGGTCGCGCTGACCAAAAATGTCCGCTTTGTCGGCAATCTAACCGTTGGCGAGCAAGTCAGCATTGAGGAACTTCAGTCGCTTTATGACGCTGTTATTCTTGCGACTGGCGCGCCCAATGATCGGGAGCTCGAGATACCGGGCGCCGATCTTCCCGGTGTGTTCGGTAGCGCAGCCTTTGTCGGCTGGTACAACGGGCATCCCGATTTTGCCGAGATCAATCCGCCGCTGGATGGAACCCATGTTGTTGTCATTGGCAATGGCAATGTTGCTCTGGATGTCGCGCGTGTCTTGTCCAAAACGCCCGACGAATTTGCAGGATCGGATATCGTGCTGCACGCCTATGAGCAGCTCGAACAGGCCAGGACGGAGCATATTTCTCTGCTCGGACGGCGCGGTCCCCACCAGATCGCGATGACGCCCAAAGAATTGGGTGAGCTTGGCCGGCTGGAACGGGCCGCGCCGAGACTGACCCCGGCCGATTTGCCAGAAGAAGGCGCCGATGCACTCCTCGAACCGGGCATGCGGAAATCCGTGACCTTCTTGCGCGAATTTGCTGCGATCCCTGAATCTTTCCGGGCCGACAAAGACATCGAGATCGAATTCGATTTCTTCGCGTCTCCGGTTCGGATCGAGGGAGATGGCAAAGTGGAGGGCGTGGTTGTCGAGCGCACCGAGCTCGATGCCGATCTTCGCAGCCACGGGACGGGAGAAACCTACACGATCCCCGCATCCATGGTCATCACATGCATCGGTTATCGCACGCCGCCTGTTGAAGGCGTACCCTTCGAACATGGCCGGGGCCGCTTTGCCAATGATGAAGGCCGCATAATGCCGGGCCTCTATTGCGTTGGTTGGGCGCGGCGCGGGCCGACGGGCACCATCGGAACCAACCGCCCGGACGGCTATTCGGTCGTCGATCTGATCGCAGAAGATATTGGCGATGGCAGCGGAAAGGCGGGGCGCACTGGCCTTGATGCACTGCTGGCCGAACGCAATGTCGATGTCGTTACGTTCCGGGACTGGAAAAAGATCGAGGAAGCCGAAGCCGGGCGCGCCCGCGAAGGCAGCCCCCGAGAGAAATTCGTTGCAATCGAAGAGATGATCGCCGCGCGAAAATAGGCTATGACCCTTTACGGAGACGTAAAGGGGAGGATTCGATGCACGATCTGGTTATTCGCGGCGGCACGATTGTCGATGGATTTGGGGGCGCACCCTTCACGGGGGACATCGCCGTCGATGGCAATCTTATAACGCAGATTGGCGAGGTGAGTGCGCAAGGCCGTGAAGAGATCGATGCGACCGGCCGGATCGTGACGCCGGGCTTTGTCGACGTCCACACCCATTATGATGGGCAGGCAACCTGGGATCAGGAGATGGCGCCGTCTAGCTGGCATGGCGTCACCACCGTTGTCATGGGCAATTGCGGCGTTGGCTTTGCGCCTGCCAAGCCAGACCGGCATGACTGGCTGATCGGGTTGATGGAAGGCGTTGAGGATATTCCCGGCACTGCACTCGCCGAAGGGATGAGCTGGAACTGGGAGACGTTTCCGGAATATCTCGACGCGCTGGAGGAAATGCCGCGCACGGTGGATGTTGCGACGCATGTGCCTCACGGCGCGGTGCGCGCCTATGTGCTTGGCGACCGCGAACAGCCCGGCGCTGTCCCGACCGAAGACGAGATCGCCGAAATGGGCCGTATCGTTGAGGAAGGTGTTCGCGCGGGAGCGCTTGGCTTTTCGACGAGCCGTACAGTGCTTCATAAATCGGTTGATGGCGAACTGGTTCCCGGCACGACAGCAACCGCAGAGGAATTGGTGGAGATAGGCCGAGCGATGGGCCGCGTTGGTTACGGTGTCTTCGAAATGGCAAGTGATCTGAAGCGCGAATGGAACGAGTTTGAGTGGATGGGCGCGCTGTCTCGCGAGACCGGGCTGCCGGTTACCTTTGCCGCGCTCCAGTCGATCGCCAAGGAGCTTCCGCTCGATGAGCAGATCGCGACGATGCGCGCAGAGAATGACAATGGCGCCAATATCGTCGCCCAGATCGCCCTACGCGGCAATGGCATCGTCATGGCGTGGCAGGGGACGGTTCATCCGTTCAAGTTCAAGCCAAGCTGGGCACCGCTTGAGGATATGCCGTGGGAAGAGGCGCTCGCGAAGCTGCGGGATCCTGCCTTCAAGGTCAAGCTACTCGCCGAAGAGAGCGTCTATCCCGAAAGCGATCTTCTCGACCTTCTGATGATCATCGCCAATGGCTGGGGCATGTTCTTCGAAATGGACGACGATTTCGATTATGAGCCGCCTCAGGATGCGACGATCCTCGCGCGTGCCGGTGCGGCGGGTGTTGACCCGGCCGAATATGCCTACGACCTGCTGATGAAGGACGATGGCAAGGGGTTCGTCTATTTCCCGATCCTCAACTATGCCGATGGCAATCTCGATTTCCTTGAGCCGCTTCAGCATTCCGACGACACGGTGAACTCGCTGTCTGACGGCGGCGCGCATTGCGGCACGATCTGTGACGCTGCCTCGCCGACCTTCATGCTGCAGCATTGGGTGCGTGACCGCAAGCGCGGCAATAGGATCACGCTCGAAAATGCGGTAAAACGGCAATGCCTTGATACGGCCCGGCTTTATGGGCTGGGTGATCGCGGCGCGCTCGCTCCCGGGCATCTGGCGGACATCAACGTGATCGACATGGACAATATTGCGCTCGGTAAGCCATGGCTGGCCTTTGATCTACCCGCGGGCGGCAAAAGGTTGCTGCAAAAGGCGGTCGGCTATGACGCGACGATCAAGTCGGGTGAAGTGACCTTTCGGCAAGGTACCATGACCGGGGCTTTCCCAGGCGGGCTAATCCGCGGGCCACAAACGGTTGAGATGGCCGAAGCGGCGGAGTAAACCTTCCTCCATCGTGACGAAATCCTCGCAAGGCCCCATGGCGCGGGCCGATCTTCTGGCGCTGATCGAAAGCTATATCGGTCCGGAGCGGATGGCAGTGATTGCCGCCGCGTTGGGCGATGTTCCCGCGCGCCCGCTTGATGCTCCGCCCAAAATAGCCGCCATGCTCTTCGCCTCGCGCTCGGGCAGCAGCTATGCCGGGCGGCTCCTCGCGAACACGGTTTACTTCAATCAAGTGGGTGAGAATTTCGCGCCTGATCAGCTTGCCGCCATTGCCGAACGCCGATCGCTTCCAGACAGCCACAGCGCCGCGCAATGGATGATCGGCCATCGCGGTACGCCGGAGGCCTTTGGCTATAAGGCAGGTTTTTCGGTTCTTGCTGCAGCGGCCCATCTGGGATTTCTCGATCAAACGCTCGCGCGGACTCAGTTCCTCCTGCTGCTGCGGCGAGACCGGGTGGCGCAAGCCGTATCACTGACTAAGGCGGAGCTTAGCGGCCGATTTCATTCGAACCAGCAAGGCGGTCGCCCCGTCTCCGCGTCTGACTATGACGGCGATCATATTGCCAGAAACCTTGACCGCATCGAACGCAACGAGCGGGACTTTGCAGACTTTGTGGCGCAGATCGGGAAAGCGGCGCTGATCGTCTATTATGAGGATATCTACGCGGACCCGGGCGCCTTTGTTGGTTCAGTGTGCACGCTCCTGGATCTGCCCGTGCCGGAGACCCTCACAACTGATGTCGATCTTGAAATCCTGCGGGATGAGATCAGCGAGGAATGGAGTTCTCGGTTTCGGGAAGATCAGCCGCACCGCGCATAAATTCTGATCGCGTGATTTTGACGATGCACGGGCGAAACAGCGGTTGAAAGCCGCACATCACGACCGTATAGAGCCGCGTCTGCCTCCTGGTGGGTTTACACAGTCGTAGGCCGGACACATCGGTCGGGGAGTAGCTCAGCCTGGTAGAGCACTGTCTTCGGGAGGCAGGGGCCGGAGGTTCGAATCCTCTCTCCCCGACCACTTTTCACAAACCGCAGAAAATCGTGCTTTTTGGAGTCGCTGCTGTAGCAACTGATGTAGCAATTGCTGTAGCAAATGGATCTATCTCGCTGCTCGACACCGCCTAATCAGACGTAATTTCATGTTTCGTCCGCTTTCGACCCATTGCGGGCATTAGCTCGCCAGAGGGTGCAAACCGATCACCCTGCCAGGTGCCAGATCTCACGTCAGGGAATCGCATTTGTAGCATGGAGACCGATGCCAAACGGAACCGAGCTATTGTATCGATACCCTTCGGTAACGGGTAATCCAGTCTGGATCGCTTCCATTTACAGGATCCCAGCGCCCCTCGAGAGCATCATTTTCCAATAATGTGAAAGTTACAGAATTGGCTCTGCAGTTAGAGATACACTCAAACATCACCCGAGTGTCAGAAATCTCCAATGCTTGAAACCGCCACGGGGCATCTTCAAAGGTTTCGAAATCCGCACCATAGTGGATGCCGGCGCCCTCCACACCATCTTCAACCTGGCGAAACACGCTGAAAGCGTAATGAACATGGTCATCGCCGCCGTCATGCCATGTGAACGTGGATGAGATCACATCGGCTATTACGGGGGTCCAATAAAGGCGAGCGATCCCAGTCGGGGATCCGTTATCACCCGATCGCCCATCACCTATCCATTCGCCGGCAAGCCATCCCATATTGTTAACGCTGATCGGCTGTTGAGTATGAGCGGGAGCAGAAACGACGATCGCGGCAGTGACTACGCTACCAAACACTCGCCGTAAGGCGTGCTGATTGATTTCGACGGTCATCCTAAGTTCCTTTTGCTTTATTCATGGTACGATTCGCACTTCAAATCCCAGTGACTGTCAAATTTGATCTAGAAGAATGGCTTCAAAACAAGGCGGAGGCCAAGCCAATTTACTGGATGAATTTTGTTAGTGTTTTATCGTCGCGTCGATAGCGACGAACTTTCGTTCGTTAGCAATATTATTCGTCTCCTGCCCAAAGCCGCATAGCTGTCCCAATTCCATGCGTTAGGTAAATCCGTTCTTCACCGCTTCGGTATGAGGTGAAGACGACCGCGGTTCCGTTACGCGTCCACACTGGCATATGATCCCAGCTATCATCCGATGTCAGGGCCTCGGTATCTCCAGTATCTAGTGTTATCACAAAGATGTCCGCATCGTCATCGTCGCCTCCAGGCGCATCGGTAAATGCGATCCGCTGACCTTCAGGCGCCCAAGACACACCGTAGATGCGGCCTGCGGACTCGCGCAAAACACGGCGTTCGCTTGACCCAAGGTCCAACAGTTCTAGATGCGTATTACCCCCGCCCACCGGCGCGGATGCGAAGGCGATCATCGATCCATCCGGCGATATCTGGGCGTCATGCTCCGATATCTCCGGGGTGTCCGTTAGTCGGCGGATGATGGTGCCGTGTGTGTCGAGCAGATACAGGTCACGCTGACTTTCCTGTTCCCAAAATGCGACTTGATGATCGCCTCGCCAATCGCTGACTGAGAACCAGCCATCACGTTGGGCAAGACGGGTTACGGCACCGCCCTGCAGATCCAAGACATGCGCTGCCTTGTTTTCGTCATCACTGCTAAGGCTGCGGTCGAACAAAAGGCTTCGGCCGTCGGGTGCCCAGATCGCGTAACCATCCCAACCTAAATTATCGGTCAAGCGTCGCAAGTTTCGACCATCCATGTCCATGACAAACAATTCCCAATCGCCGCCGGTCGCTTCGGACGTTGACATGAATGCGATCTGAGTTCCGTCCGGCGAGATAACTGGCCTATGCTCGTTACGCTCTAGCTCTTGGGCTGAAATTGGCCAGGCAGCCAGCATAACAGCCACCATCCCAGCAATAACGTCCACGGCTCGAATTGAAATAATCTCTCGCATAATAACCTCATTGGAAATATGGTGCTTAGAGAACCATAATTAGTGACGCTGAGGCAATAAGCAAATAGTGAGGAAAGAGTAAAAGCACGAACTGGCGCTTTGACCACCGGCCTTATTGCCCATTTGTTAACCTCGATTGATCGAACCGATCCAGATACCGGCAAAGGCATTATTGCTGGCAACGACGGGCTTCATCGGGACAAGTAGATTGGTAGGATTGGAAAATGATCAAATTCTTATTGACGTTATTGATTAGTGCCGGGGTCGGCGTGTCGGTCTGCCAAACTCAAGTAGCAACAGAAAACATTGATGTTTCTCAATGCGATAACTGTGAAGCCTTTCCGCCTGAATGGCTCGACGTCGAAAATCGAGAATTGATCGATCTAAGCGTACTGCCGCCGGCGCGGCGTCTTGATTTTCTTATTGGCGAGTGGGAATTGCTTTTCCCTAAAGGCGAACCCGGCGACGAAGGATATATCTCTCCCGACGACCCGATCGCGCGCGAGCGATTTACATGGTTTGGAGACCGGGTGGCAATTCACGGAGATCAATATTGGGGCGATCAAGAGGCACCCGGGTTCCAGGCGCGATCAGAATTTCGCTATCTTGCCCAGCAAGAGCGTTGGCATTGGACCTGGATGACCACGAGTACGGTTACCGGGATGACCGGCGGCTATTATGGTCCCGAAGGTACGGTGGCTTTTCGTGAATTCAACTTCGCGGGAGACCGGCATGATTTAACTCTCGCGCCAGACGATAATCATGTCATGTATGTGTTTCGGAACATTACCCAGAATCAATTCGTCCAAGAGGAATGGCGTCAAAACCAGACTGGCGTTGGACCGTATAATAGATTGATGTGGCAAGTTCTTTATCGCCGTGTTGACAGCTACTGATTCAAATGCGTGATCGGCAGATCATTTAGCTTACATCAATCTGGCAAATGGCGAACTCCCTGCGGAGGAACGATTTGGGAGATCTTACGGTGCGAAGAAGGCACGCAAAAATCCAATCGAGCAGGGCTCCCAATCCCGAGCTTTGCTTATGTCGTCGATGTCTGCTTTCCACCCATAGCGGACATTCATCGCCGGAAGACCAGTGGATCTCAGCTAAATTATTTCAATGAAACGACGGTAATAACGGTTAAGAACCCAGCAGGGCTCACCACCATTGATTTCTCAATGACTTAAGTGCGCTGATTAGTCATTGTATCACACAAATGTAGCACAGTTGACCAAGTCAGCTTCTGCCACGAGTTCCGAGTAGGCACTCACGCAATCTTTCGTGACCATTGCGGCACAAGATTGTCGGAGAAATTCACATCCTCTCTCCCCGACCATTTTCCCAAATCGCGGAAATCTAAAGAGTTCCCAAAATACCGCTGTAACCGTTCACCACCCCGGGACGTCCGGCTGGTAGCGACAACGCGGACGTCTCTATGTCAGATTGAAAAGCGAGTTAGAATCGTGAGTGTGATTGTTGATGACGATCGCATCGTTTTGGATGTCGTCGTTCGGCCCAATGAAATACCTCTCAAGAATTGAGAGACCATGTTTGGTCAATGTGACGAAGATTCTCCGATGATCAAATTCATCGGCAGTGCGAATTGCAATCGAATTGTCTACCAGTCTGGCCAAGTGACGAAGCCCGGTTGTTTGGGGGAAATATCCAAGCATCGTAAGGTTCGAAACCGTTGTTTCTTGGCCCGCCAGATGAGCTTTGTATAGCTCGATCAAAATATCCCAAGCTGGGTCGCGAAAAATTCCAGCACCAAACAATTGTCGCCTTGTTTCCCGTCTGCTGATTTCTGCATCAACCCGCCGAGACAGCTTGTCTCGAGCCTCTGTGTTCAGCGCAGCGACACGATCGCGGACAAAATCGATCCTATCAGGCACGTAGCGTCTTCATACGATTGGCGACGGCCGCAACGGCTTCATCCGACCCTGTCGCTATTGAACATTCGAGCGGACCCAGATCATCCCAATAACCCTCTTGACGGATAATTTTCATTGGATCGCTGCTGAGACATATTGGGTCTTGATGTGGATCGAGATCCAACAGCATCTCTCGATACTCGACATTCGCGAAAGAAAATGCTGGCCGATCTTCAATAGTTCGGCAGCCAAACCGCTCGTAAAACGGCACCAGATCGTATCGAGCATGGCCATAAAGGATTCGGAAGCCCTTCCTTCGGCAGTGATCGATCGCGGCTCTAACAAGTTCGAAAGCTAGGTCGGACGTGCGATATTGTGGGCGGACCGCAATTCTTTCTAACTTTGCGAATTCTCCGAAGTATCGAACACGAGCACAGCCGGCGGCATCATCATCGACCAGGCCCAGAAACTGTGTTCCGCAAAAATCATTTCCATCATATTCTTCATCGTATCGGCATAGCTGTTCGGCAATGTAGACCGCAGCACGGACTGCGGAGACTTGCATGAATTCTGCAATGGTTCGAACACATCGAACTTCAACCTTCTTCCCTTCCCTTTCATGCTCAACCCGGTTGTCCTTTGTAGGTTCTGTCATGATCAGCCAATCAGGCGCGCCGGGATATGTGTCCTCGGCCGGATAGAAACCCATACGCCTGTTCAACCGCATAGCATGATCAGTCACCGCTCGAGAAAATATCGGGCAACCATCTGGTGCAAGTTCGTCGACACATTCAAAGATGCAGTGCATTGCCTGAGCCAACTTCCCCGGCGCAAACACCAGCCACACATATATCGCCGCCGGCGTCTCATTCGCGCGGCACAGCATCTTGGCGTCTGGCGCTTCCCCATTTAACGCACCAGACACGATTGCCATTGCGCCACGCAAATTGAGAGGCAGATAGGCGAATATCCCCTCATCTCCCTTCGTTCGCCGGTTATAGATCAGGCGTGCAATATCGGGATTATGAACCAGAACCTTGCGGATGATTTCATCGCTAGCCAGAGCAATTTCATTCCTCGCGAGTTCAAGCACCGGCTTTATCCGATTCCAATTTGCTTTTTGGAGTCGGTATGACGCTTTTCGAGACCGCTTAACCGATGCCGCGACCCGATTGGTGAATTGCCGGGTTGTCGATGCCTGGTGAAGCCTTCTGTTCTGAATTTCTTGCTTCAAGAGACACCTCTTAACTTGCGTTAACTCTAATCTCGTGGCTAACCTATCGGCTTGCGATTGGCGTGGTGCGTTGTTTCGCGCACAGTGAGCGAGGGGATACATGAGTACCGCCGGGGGGGAGCCGAAGTTTAAGAGTGAGCAGGTCGACGCGGTTTACGCTGTCGCGACTGAAGGTGGAATTCGTGCCGGTGCACGGGCGCTCAACGTTATGGAGAGCACCGTTCGTTCGCGGATTGATCGCGCCGAGGAAATCGCCGGTGCAAAGTTCTTTATCAGAAAGCGCGCAGGCGTTGTTCTGACAGAGGCTGGTCATAAGATGGTTCGCTACGCCGAGCGGATGCAGGCCGTTTCTTTGGGTTATGACGCGAGCAAAAACGACGTACTGCACAAGCCCGGCCAGATAACAATTGCTTGCCCCGGCGCTCTCGGCACTTATTGGCTCGTCCCGCATTTGCCAAATTTGTGCGATCAGCTACCTGAGCATCTGACGCCTTCTATCGTAAACGATGCCGATCTCGATAGGGACCGAAGCAGTGAAGCGGATATCGCTATCAGATATTCCGACCCGAAATATACCGCGGGCCTCAAGCGCTCGTATCTCGGCACGCTCCATCTTAAGCTTCACGCTTCGCGCGCCTATCTGGACGAGCACGGCGAGCCACAAACACCGCGTGAAGTGCTGGATCACTGGTTTATCGAACAGGATACCATTGGCGCTCATGCCTTTCTGCGCAGCCAGATATTCGGCAACAAGATCGGTGAAAACAATGAACCTGATGAAAGCTATGTTCGTCTGAAAACGCCGAACGCATCCGCAGTATATGAAGCTGTGGCACTCGGTCAGGGTATCGCAGCAATGCCGACCTACGTTCGGGAGGTGAATTCGCGCATCGTCCCGATCGATGCCGTGCCAGCTCTGGACTGGCCGATTTATTACTATTTGCGCAGAGAAGCGGCTGACAGCCCTGCTGTGCGGATCGCGATCAAATGGTTGACGGCTTGTTTCGATCCGATCCGGTACCCCTATTTCGCACCGGAATATATTCACCCGGACGAGATTGACGAGCAGCGTGAATCAGGAAAGGTCGTTCCGCTGTTTTCCGTGCGATAGCATTGGATGATACCGGTCTCTAATGTCAGTTTTCGGCCAATTGCGATCATTCGCGATGCTCAATCGAAGGGTACCAGCCGCCGTTGGTCCTCATCCCACAGAGCGAGGCGCAGCGCCCCAAGCGTCTGCAGCGCCGTGAACCTGTTCATTGTTTTCAAGCGTGGATAGGCCCTCAGCACTTCCGGCAGGCGATAGAAGGGGACCCGGCTGGCGAGGTGGTGGACGTGGTGAATGCCGATATTGGCGGTGAACCAGCGCAGTATCGGAGGGAGTTCGAGGTGAGAGCTTCCGCGCAGAGCCGCATCGTGGAAAGACCAGTCGGCGCCCTGTTCCCAATGCGCGGCTTCGAACTGATGCTGGATGTAGAACAACCAGACCCCTACCGAGGCGGCGATTAGCGACACGGGCAGGACGATCAGCACGACAGCGCCGAACCCGAACTGGAGGACGAGCGCGGCCAGCAGGAGGGCTGTTGCTGCGTTGGTCGCCATCGCGCAGACCCAGTAGATCGATCCCGCCTTCATCAGCCCGATCGGAAGCCGGTGACGCAGGAGGAACAGATAGGCAGGGCCGAGCCCCAATAGAGTGATCGGGTGGCGGTAAAAGCGGTAGAAAGCCCGTCCGCCGCGAGTCTTTGCGTGGAACTCCCGGACCGTCAGCGTATCGACATCCCCGTACCCACGAGCGTCGAGATTGCCTGTGCCCGCGTGGTGCAGCGCATGAGAGCGCCTCCAGCAATCGTAGGGGGTCAGCGTCAGCACGCCCAGCGCCCTGCCAAGCCAGTCGTTGCCGAACCTGCTAGGTAAGAACGCCCCGTGGCCGCAATCGTGCTGGATCAGGAACAATCTGAGCAGAAGAAACCCCGCCGGAACGGTGAGCACAAGTGAGATAAGATAACCCGCTTCCACTGCGGCCAGCATTAGCCAGCACAGGAGCAAGAAAGGCAATAGCGTGATCGCGATTTCGAACCAACTCCGCCATGGCCGAGGAGTATTGAACGCTTTCAGTTCCTGGGCCAGTTGTCGCGGATCGATGGGCGCGGTTCCGGAGCTCGCAGCTCGCCCGGCGGGGTCATCGGTCAGGGTGCTGTCAAACGGTGCATTTACCGCCCTGTTAGCGCCACTAAGGTTCGGCATTTCTATGTCCCCGGGGAGATTGGCTTCGAGGCAAAGAACAATTCGCCAATGCAAATGTTCCCTCAAATCATGGCGGCGAGGTACGCTCTACTGAGGCACGTGGCAAGTCAGCCAGCGTGAGCCGGCGGTCTGACCGGTATCCGCTGCTAACACGTCGTGGGCTATGTCCGCTTCCGACCCATAGCTGACTCTGGACACCCTGAGGTATCGACGTTTCCATCATCAAGAGAGCCGTGCCATGTCCGGTTTGTCAGTGTCAATTCACCCGCCGCCGCACCGATAATTCTGGGTGGGCGAAGAAGCTCACCTCTTCTGACTCACAGGCCGTCGAGGGCCTTGCTGACGAGGATATTCACCGAAACGCGGCGGTTCTGCGCCCGGCCTTCGGCGGTTTCATTGTTCGCCTGAGGGTCCGCTTCGGCCATCCCGGTGGGGGTGAGCATGCGATAAGGTGCCCAGCCGCATTCCTGTTGAAGATAATTGACGACGCGCCCGGCCCGCCTTTCGCTCAGCACCTGGTTATATTCCTGGTCTCCGACCGAATCGGTGTAACCGACGACAAGCAGCAGGGCGTTGTTCATCGCATCGGCTTCTCTTGCCGTGGCGCAAAGTTCGCGCTCAGCCTCAGCCGACGGCCGCCACCTGCCGGTGTCGAAATACACGTTCGTCGTGCCTCTGATATTATACTGGTCGATATCACCAACGCGGCCGCGCAGCGCCTCTGTCGCCTCGGCATTTTCCTCAATTGCGGCGCCTTGTTCCGCAAATTGCTGCCCAGTGCCGGTACGGATCATGGTCGCGGTCTCGAGGTCGTTGTTGCTAAACTTGATCTCGCTCGCCACCAGGCCATCGCCCCACTGCACCGTTTCCACGGTGACCGGCAGGCCGTTGAGCAGCGAGTCCGCAGCAAGCGCTGTGCGGCTGAGGCCTAGAAAGCCACCGCGTGCTCTGATTTCGGTGGTATCGGCGATGAGAATATTTGTGGTGCTGCCGTCGGCGCTCGTGACTTGCATCCGATCACCGTTGCGCGCGGAAATGAAGCCTTCAATCTCAGGCCCCTCGGTCAACCCGGTCAGATCAGCCGGAGCCGAGCCGTACACGAGAATCGATTCCTCACCCTCGACCGGGTCGAGTTGCTGCGCATACAGGCTGCCCGGCATTGGTACGGCAAGCATGGCAATCAGGAAAAATGCTGTCGGCCTTCTGGAAATGATATTCACTATGCTACTCCTTCAAACTCCCACAACCGGATCTGCGTGGTCGCGAAATTTCGTCCGATCGAGACCGTGATGGCGTGTCAGGCTGTCAGAAACACATCCGTCCCGGTGGATGAAATTTGCGATATCCAAGCTTCAGTTGATTGCCTCGAAATTGCTAATTGCTTACGTTAACCATCCTGACATATGAAAAGTTCCCGCACCAGACTGTTCGTTGCGGCAATTCGAGCGCATCGTGCGGCGAACCGTTGCAGGCATGATCAGATTAGTTTCCGCTCTCCCCGGCCCTTTCTTTCCTAAAGGCTAGCCAGCCGTCTTCGCCAATCCTTCGCGGGATACGCTGCCTCAAATTCTGCGACAAGCTGATCGACCAGATCGGCGACTGGCATGACATTTTCGATCAGGCCCACGCTTTGCCCGGCGCTCCAGATGTCGCGCCACGGCATCACGCCTTCGGGCATTTCAGTGCGTTTCTGGGGCAGGGTTTTGTGGTCAAGGCCGACCTGCTCGATGGAGCGACGCATCCAGTTGGCGGGAACGCCGTTCATGGCCGCCGAGACGACGATCTCGTCGATACGGGCTTCGGGGATCATGGTGCGATGACCGTCCGGCACGCCAGATTCCGGCGTAGCGATAAAGCGTGTGCCCATACAGGCAATGTCTGCGCCCAGCGCCAATGCGCCCGCGATCCCGAGCCCATCGGCGATCCCTCCGGCCACGATCAGCGGGCCATCGAATATCCGGCGGACAGCGGGAACAAAGGCGAAGGGCGTTATAAAACCTGTATGTCCGCCTGCGCCTGAACAAGTCAGCATGAGACCATCCGCGCCCGATGCCAGAGCCTTTTCCGCATGACGCATCGTGGTCACGTCCTGTATGACTTTGCCGCCCCAGCCATGCACCCGGTCAACGATAAGGCCAGGATCACCGAGGCTGGAAAGGATGAGCGGCGCACGGTGTTTTTCGAGCAGGTCTAGCTTGGCGGGGCCGGTCGGTTCGGTCGCGATCCGGGCCGGTAGGTTGACGATGGGCGATGCGCCCTCAATGTTCGCCAGCGCTTCCAGATAGGCTTCGAACTCCTCCATGGGTGTATAAGTGCCGCCTTGCCATCCGCCGAGCACGCCAGCCTTGCAGCATGCGGCGGCGAGCGGGACGGCGCTGGCGATGGACATCGGCGCGCACATGAGGGGCAAGCGAAGATTATCGAAAAGGCTGGGCTGGGTCATATATGTCCATGGTTCGTGAATATAACGAACCAGTCCGTTGGCATGAGCACCAGGTAATTGCCAGCCTGCCTAGCCTTGGTCCCGTCCGTATATATCGTCGAGATAGCGCAGCTGATCGGCTTGCCCGGGTACGGCGGTGAAATAGGTGATATGCACTGGCACCGGTTCAGCCAGCGGCACTGTCCGTGTCTGTCCATTGGCTGCCATCGCCTCCATCTCGGCACGGCTCACACCGGCAAGCCTTGCAGCAAAGCCAATCGCGTCCTGAACCCGGATACAGCCATGGCTTAACGCTCGCGCGTCCTGATCGAACAGATGCCGCGCGGGGGTATCGTGCAGATAGATGGCATGGGAGTTCGGCATGACGAGCTTCATCCGGCCAAGGGCATTGCCGGGTCCGGGCCGCTGGCGATAACTGCCGCCTGAAGCAACATAGCCGCGCCGCCGCGCCTCGGCAGGATTGTTGCGGACGAGAGCGCCAACGCTTTCACGGACAATGCTTTGCGGAACATACCACCAGGGATTGAGGTTCACGCCGGTAATCTCCGTACTGAACGACACGGATGGTGTGCGGGGGCGCCCGACAATGGCCCGCCAGCGCGCGACAGGCACGCCATTCTCCCACAAGACGACCTCTTGCTCGGGGACGTTCACCAACAAGTGGCGCTGGCCAAGCTGCGGCGGCAAGGCGCGCCAGCGGTCAAGATTGGCGGCCAGAATGGCGCGGCGCGCAGGGTCGGTCTCGGCGCCAAAGGCTGCTTCAACGGCCGCGCGATAGGGATGGATCGGACCATAGGAACGCGCTGTTACCACCACGTCATCCGGGCCCAGCCACCGGGCGCTGGCGGGCATCGCAAGTGTGCAGAACAGTGTCGCCAGAGCCATGGTTTTCAAAAGGATTCGCATCGTAACTCCGCACAATAGCGCGGAATGCCGGTCAAAACTATATGGTTAAGCTGGGTACAATTTTGAGCTTCATGTCGGAGCCCCATTGATCTTGCCCGCCGTGCAGTTGACGCCCGCCCGTCCGGCTGGGAAAGGTGATGCAGCCAATTCGACTGACCAAGGATCCTACCCGATGCTCAAATATTTCCTGCTCGCGACCGTCGCCCTTTCTGCACCTGCCACCGCCGAAATGCGGGAGTATCGTGTGCTGTCGGGCGGCAATGACGTTGGTCATATGAATGTCGATGTTGAAGCTAATCGGGTGGTTATCGATTATGACTTCAAGAATAACGGTCGCGGCCCGACCATAGCCGAAACGATTGCGCTCGATGGCAATGGCAATCCGGTTGCCTGGACGGTTCAGGGCGCATCGACATTTGGAAATCCTGTCGACGAAATGTTCGCATTGGGTAATGGAACTGCCGTGTGGCGAGATTCAACCGGCGAGGGTTCAGCGACCGGGTCTGACGCGCTTTTCTACATCCCGCAAAATGGCAGCCCCTGGGGCGCGGAACTGGTTGTGCGTGCATTGCTCGCCGACGAAGATCATACATTGCCGGTGTTTCCGGCCGGTAATGCCACGCTGACCGAGCACCGGACAACGACCTTTGAGGGGGCAGGGGGCCCGGTGGAGGTCACGACTTATGAATTGTCCGGTCTCTCGCTCAACCCCAATTATGTAATGCTGGATGCAGAGGGCGAGATGTTTGCTGTAGCGGGCGCGCGTTTTGCGGTTATTCGCGCCGGTTATGAAGCGGCGGATGCCGAGCTGCGTAACTATACGCAGGCCTTGTCCACCGAACGCTTTGTTCGGATTCAGGCGCAAGCGGCACGAAATTTTGACGGGCCTGTTCGCGTTCGCAACGCCTATGTTTTCAATCCCGAAACTCTGACCCGCGAAGGACCACATGACGTCGTCTGGTATGGCGACCGGATTAGCAGTGTTCAGCCCAACGGTTCGCCAGTAACCGAGGGCGAAACTGTGATTGATGGTGCGGGCGGCACCCTGGTTCCCGGCATGTATGAAATGCACGGCCATATTTCGCAGAATGTAGCGCTCCTGAATATCGCGGCGGGCATCACTTCGGTTCGCGATATGGGCAATGAGAATGACGTGCTGGACGGTCTGGTCCAACGCATCACGGACGGCACGATTGCCGGGCCCCGTATCACCCGCAGCGGTTTTATCGAAGGGTTGAGCGAGTTCAGCTCACAGACTGGCGAGCTTGTCTCGACCGAGGAAGAGGCGCTGAATCAGGTGCGCTGGTACGCGGCGCGAGGCTTCCATCAGGTCAAGCTCTATAACTCGATGACACCGGCCTGGGCGCCGACGCTGGTTGAAGAAGCGCACCGGCTCGGTCTGCGTGTTGCCGGCCATGTACCCGCATTTTCCAATGCCAATTCGATGATCGAAGCTGGTTTCGACGAGCTCACCCACATCAATCAAGTCATGCTGGGCTGGGTGCTCGGTCCGGAAGAAGATACTCGGACCTTGCTGCGCCTCACTGCGTTAGACCGCTTGCCTGCGCTTGATCTGTCCAGCGTTCCTGTGCAGCATACGCTTGATCTGATGGCGTCCAACAATATCGCGATCGACCCGACTATCACGATCCATGAGAATTTGCTCTTGGGCCGCAATGGCCAGGTCTCGCCCAGCTTTACCGATATTTTCGATCATATGCCGATTGGCGAGCAGCGCGATCTCCAAACCGCATGGGCAGATGTGTCCGCTGAGGGTGCCGATGAGCGCTATCGCGGCGCCTTTGATCAGGTAATGACGACGATCGGCATGATGCGGGAACGCGGCATCCTGATTGTTCCGGGCACCGATATGGGCGGGTCTTTCGCCTATCACCGCGAACTCGAACTGTTTGAGCGTGCTGGCTATACCGCTCCCGAAGTGCTGCGCCTCGCTACGCTCGGCATGGCGGAGTATCTTGGGCAGGATGAGGATCTGGGATCAATTGAGGGCGGCAATTATGCCGATTTCTTCCTCGTACCCGGAGATCCGACGACGGACCTTAGCGCGATCAAGTCCATCGCGATGGTGGTTGCCAATGGCACGGTCTATTTCCCGAGCGACATCTATCCGCATTTCGGCATCCGCCCGTTCGCGGATGCTCCGGTGGTTGTTGAAGCGGAGTAGGCGATGAGCAACCGAAATCGCTCGACCCCTGATGGCAGAGGCCTTGGTATTGCCTTTGTCGTTCTTGGTGTCTTGGCGACGGGTATTGCCTACATAGTATTGCAGATTAACGGCGCTGTTCCGCGGCTTTTTGTCGCTGGGCCAGCTCTGCTGACCCTTGGGGTTGCTATGATTATTTTGCCAGGATCGCGGGAGGTTTCGGCAACGGATCAAAAGCGATGGCTGCGCGATTCCCCCTGGTCACACAAGCTGGTTTGGATCGCCAGCGCGCTCGCAGGATTGGCGTTGGCGTTCCGATATCTGCTTGGTTGGGTGTGAAGCCAGAAGACGGCCTGTCTGTCTAGATGGACAGATGTTCGCTTGAACAAGTGGCATCCGGTGCTTCGCACGTTTCACTGTGCCTGGTGCTCCAGTCTGATTGCGAAAGAACCTTAAATTCTTGGTCGGTTAGAGGGGTCACGAATTCGCACCCGGCATAATATCCATCCATCCAGACGACCTTCGCGCCGATAAGAGGCAGGTTAGCGAAATCCAGATATATCAAGCCATCGATTTTGGTGTGGATGGACGCGTCAAGTTGGCATCCCCGGCGCGATAGGTTGCTGACATGGACGCGGGATGGCCGCTTCTCGAAAGAATGGGCCCTTGCCGAAAGTTCCAGATCGCGGCGTTTGTCATTTCGGCGTTCATCAGCTTGTCGTTCGCCTCCGGAGAAGGCGAGCATTTCGTTCTTGTACATGTCAATTTTTCCCCCCAGAAAAACAGGAGCAGACATTGGCATGTCTCGGTTAAAATTCTGCTAAGGGGCTGGAACGGAGTAGAAATGCTCTGAGGTCGTCGACTTCGCCTTTTTTGCAACTAGCGCAGCGCGTCGATCTCACGCGCCAGAGCACTATCGCGGTGGCCGATCATCCGATCTGTATCGGAAAGATAGCCTCTGCTGCTCGTGCCGAGATAGCGAGACTGAGTCTGAGCGGATTGCTGCCGGTTCTTGCGTGCCCGGCTGAGGCCCCAGCCGCCGATCAGATAGGCGGGGATGATCCAGGCCGTGACGAAAAGCGTGAGGGCAATGGCCGATACGCGGATCCAGATGGCATTGACGCCCATCGAGTTGCCGATCGCGGCGCATACGCCAAGCAGTTTGCGATCCTGGCGGACGATTGCGTTTCTCGTGTTGCTGTAACCCATATTTCTTCTCCCTATCCGAGCGGCCTAGCTGGCCGATGACTTCTTCATTGCGGCGAGTTCCGCATCGACTTTTGCGTTGAGCTTGCGGTCCTGCGCGGCATATTCTTCATCGTCATGTCCGATGGCGGCTGCTTCTGCATGACCTTCAGCATCATCCACTTTCCGTTCGAGATCATCGAAGCGGGTGAAAGCGTCCTGAACGGCGCCGCCGTTCAGCAATTCGCGCAGCCTGATGCTGCTCTCGGCTGATTCCAGCCGGGCGCGGATGTTGCTGCGGCGGGTGCAAGCTTCGCTTAGCTTGGTTTGCAGCCGTGAAATATCTGTGTGGTTGGCGCTCAACGCCTTATCGAGCGTGGCGACTTCATGATCGAGCTCGGCGATACGCGCATCGGCCTTGTTCTTTTCGAGCAGGGCCTGGCGTGCGAGATCGTCGCGGTCCCGGCTGATCGCCAGTTCAGCTTTTTCGTGCCAGTTTTCTGACATCGTCCGCAGGGCATTTTGTGCGGCCTGCAGTTCTTTAAGGTCAGCGATCGTCCGTGCCGTCGAGGCGCGAACATGGACGAGGGTCTCTTCCATTTCGATGATGATCATACGGATCATCTGTTCCGGCTCCGGGCTGTGATCCAGCATGTCGGCAAGATTGGCCGCGAGGATATCGCGCATCCGCGAGAAGAGCCGGGCGCTCTGGCTGCGGATTTGTATCTGGCCATAGTCACCCGCCCGAGCCGGTGCCGATACGATCGGATCAAGGTCGAGCCGGGTGGCCATTAGGCAGCATCCTGCTGGGTTGCGGTCTGAGCGTACTGGGTCTGCGAAACAGAATCACCAGCCTGAACCGGGCCGACCGTGCCGAGGATGCACATTGTTGAAACGGCAGCTGCTGCTACCGCGGCGAAGAAGCGTTGTTGTATGCTGCTTTGATTGTTCATTTTCGGTCTCCTGAACCTTGGCCTGTGTCTGTGTTCCGACCAGTGTCGGTAACGCCAATAACTATGCAGGAGCCGTGCCAGATTCGAGAAATGACGGATTCACAGCGGGTTGAGGAGTCGAGGCCGGAGAATATTGCCAGTTTCACACGCAATAATGGTGTAAATTACTAACAATTAGGATCGCAATTTCAGCGCGTGCGATTGGGGCCTTTATTGCGTTTCGCCTTGACGGGTCATCCAGCGCCGCATCTCTTCCTCAAGCGTGCTGAGCGGAACCGAGCCCAGAGCCAGAACTGTGTCATGGAAGGTCCGTCGATCGAAACTCTCGCCCAACATTTTTTCAGCTTCACCGCGTAAGCGCCGGATCGTGAGTTCGCCCAGCTTGTAAGCCAAGGCCTGTCCGGGCCAGCTGATATAGCGGTCGATCTCGGTTACCACTTCATGTTCGGAGAGCGCGGTATTGGCGGCAAGATAATCAATCGCCTGCTGGCGCGACCAGCCATATTGGTGAAGCCCGGTATCGATGACGAGCCGCGCGGCGCGCCACATCTCGTATGAGAGCCTGCCGAAATTCTCATAAGGCGTCCGATAAATACCCATCTCAATGCCGAGATATTCGGTGTACAGGCCCCATCCTTCGCCATAGCCGGAAAAATAGGTGTAGCGGCGGAATTCGGGGCCAGCTTCCTGTTCCTCCGCGAGCGCGGCCTGCATACTGTGGCCGGGCGCGCATTCGTGCAGCGTCAAAGCTGGCGCATTGTAGAGCGGCCGGCTGGGCAGATCATAGGTGTTCATGAGGCAGCTTTCGAGGCCGCCCCGGCCTGATGTGTAGAAAGGGGCAATCTCGTCTGGCACTGGCAGGATTGTAAAGCGGCGGCGCGGTAGCACGCCGATCACATCGCCAATCGTCGCATTGGCGCGCACCGCAACATAAGCCGAAAACATCATCAGTTCTTCGGGCGTCTGCGCATAGAATTGCGGATCGGTGCGCAGAAATACCAGAAACTCCTCGAATGTTCCTTCGAAACCGCTTTCCGCGATTGTCGCATCCATCTCGGCGCGGATCCGGGCAACTTCATCAAGGCCGATCTGATGGATTTCTTCTGCGGTGAGATCGAGCGTTGTATATTCGCGGATCTGCGCGGCATAATAGGCCGGGCCATCGGGCAAGGTGATGGCGCCGGTTTCCGTCCGCGCGCCCGGATAATAATCTTCCCGGTAAAAGCGCAGCAAATCGGCAAAGGCCGGGGCGACTGCGTCGGTGATAACTCCGCGCGCTTCTTCGCGAAGCGCATCTTGCTGAGCAGCCGGGATGGAGGCGGGCATGTTGGTGAAGACTGCGTAGAAGGGATTGGCGTCGGGATCAGCCTCTGCATAGGGCACAATCGCCTGATCGCGGCCGACAAGCGTAACCTGCGGCACAGTAAAGCCGCGCTCCAGCCCCGCACGCATATTGGCGATGTTCTCGGAGAAATAGCGCGGAATATCATTCAGGCGGCCAAGGTAGCGGCGATAATCGTCTGCGGTCGTCAGGCTACCCGGGCGCGGATTAAGGCCAGTCCAGAAAGCGGTGTCGCTGTTGAGCGGTGCTTCATATTCGCGGTACCGGGCGTCGGACGCCGCGATTTCCAGGTTCGTGCGAAATACGGATGCGTTGATCCGTTCCCTTTCCGACAGAGCATCGGCGGGGACCGCATCGAGCTGGCTCAGCATGTCCTCCCAATGCGCAAGGCGGCGGCTTTGCGTTTCGGCATCGACGGCTGGCAAATGATCGCCTCTGGTCAGTTGGCCATCGGCATCATGAACCTGTGCATATTCCTCCATGCTCCATGCCCAATCGGCTTCATACAGCGCGCGTAACTGCTCATCTGCATTCGTTGGGGCGCTCTCTGGTGCTTCGGTTTGTGCGGCGGTCGCGGCAGCGGCCACAGGAAAAGCGATAGGCGAGCAGCCAAGCGCAAGGCTGAGCAAAAAGAGGCGAGTGGTCATGGCAGCGATATCCTCATGCGCGGAGAGACAGGTGATTTTCTGCATGAATGAACACTGGAGACGGTGCGTCAAGTTTTGTGCGGTCACTGGCAAATCCGGCCCTCGACTTGGTGACGGCAGCGGGTTACGCTTACGTAAAGTTTCGGGTGCAATGAAACAGGATGCAGTGATGGGTGAAAAAGCGATCAACGCTGAAGGCGTTGCGGAGAAGGATCGGCTGAGCGAGGACAATCTCGATGCCTGGATGCGCGAGCATGTCGAGGGGTTTGCAGGATTGGCGTCTTATACCAAGTTCGCAGATGGCCAATCGAACCCAACCTACCGGGTGGAAGACCAGGCCGGACGTGCTCTGGTGCTGCGGCGCAAGCCCTTCGGTTCGATCTTACCGTCTGCCCATGCCGTGGAGCGCGAATTCCGGGCGATAGTGGGGCTCCACCCGACCGGCTTTCCCGTCGCGAAACCCTATGCCCTGTGCGAAGATGACAATGTCGTGGGCTCGGCTTTCTATATCATGGAGATGGTAGAGGGGCGGACCTTATGGGACGGAATGCTGCCTGAGTGTGAACCAGCAGAGCGGACATCCATTTATCGTTCGATGATCGGCGCGCTCGCCCAGTTGCACAATCTCGATTATGTTGAAATAGGCCTCGAAAACCACGGTAAAACCGGCAACTATTTTGAACGTCAGATCAATACCTGGACCAAACAATATCGCCGCGCCGAAACCGATCGGATCGAGGAAGTCGAACGTCTAATCGAATGGTTGCCAAAAACAGTTCCCGAACAGACGCGCACGTCGGTCATTCACGGCGATTACCGGCTCGACAATATGATCTTTGCACCCGACCGGCCCGAAGTGCTCGCCGTTCTCGATTGGGAATTGTCGACAATCGGTGATCCGCTCGCCGACTTCACCTATCTCGCCCAGAACTGGGTGATGGAGGGAACCGGCACGGCATCGTTGGGCGGACACGATCTTGCGGGGACGGGCATTCCGACGTTGGAAGAAGCCACGGCGCTTTATTGCGAGCTGACGGATCGGGATTCCGTACCAGATATGAACTGGTATTTCGCATATAACCTGTTTCGGCTGACGGGGATTTTGCAGGGTATCAAGAAGCGCTGGCTGGATGGCACGGCCTCTTCCGCGGAAGCGGAGGAGCGATCCAAGCGCGTGCCAGAGCTTGCTCAGGCCGCATGGGGCTTCGCCCGCGCCGCTGGCGCACCAGCCTAATTAAGAAAGGACAGACCATGTCACAGTTCAATCTTGACGGCAAAGTCGCGATTATCACCGGTTCTTCGCGAGGTATCGGCAAATCGACGGCCGAAGAACTAGCTGCCAATGGCGGCAAGGTAGTCATTTCAAGCCGCAAGCAGGGGCCGTGTGACGAGGTCGCCGCCGCGATCAACGCAAAGCATGGGGAAGGGACAGCAATCTCCGTCCCCGCCAATATCTCCTCGAAGGATGATCTCCAAAATCTTGTCGATGAAACCCGCAAGGCTTTTGGCCGCATAGATGTTCTCGTCTGCAATGCGGCGAGCAATCCGCATTTTGGCCCGATGTCGACGATCGAGGATGAGAAATTCCGCAAGATTCTCGACAACAATATCCTTTCCAATCACTGGCTTATCCAAATGGTGGCACCAGAGATGAAGGAACGCGGCGAAGGCTCGATTATCATCGTCTCATCAATTGGCGGGCTCAAGGGTTCTGTCGATATCGGAACCTATTGCATCTCCAAGGCCGCCGATATGCAGATGGCACGCAACCTTGCCCATGAATTGGGGCCGGACAATATCCGGGTGAACTGTATCGCACCGGGGCTCATTCGCACGGATATGGCCCGTGCGCTCTGGGAAAACCCCGAAACCGAAAAACGGGTGACGGCAACCACGCCGCTGCACCGGATCGGCGAATCACCCGAAATCGCCGGCGCTGCCGTTTATCTCGCCTCTTCCGCATCCACCTATATGACTGGCCAGGTGCTCGTCATTGATGGCGGACGCACGATCTAGCTGAAAGGAAATCATATGAACCGCTTCGAAGGAAAATCGATCATAGTCACCGGCGCAGGATCGGGCATTGGCCGGGCAACGGCGCGGCGTTTTGCAGCCGAAGGCGGCAAAGTGATCGCAGCGGACAAGATGCCAACCGTGCATGAAACGGTCGAGATGATTACGGCGGATGGCGGCACGGCGGTCGGCGTTGAAATGGACGCAGGCAGCGAAAACGACGTTAAGGCGCTGGTCGAACAGGCGGTCGCCGAACATGGCGGGATCGATATCGTCTTTGCCAATGCGGGGATCACTGGCGGGTTGTCAGGCGGTCTGTTTGATTCCGATGCCGAAAGCTGGGCCGAAGTTCTCCGGGTCAACCTGATCGGGCCATATCTTGCCATCAAATATGCTGCGCCGGAAATCGAAAAACGCGGCGGCGGTGCGATCATCTGCACGGCATCGGTGGCAGGTATTCGTTCAGGTGCCGGGCCGAGCTCTTACTCAGCATCCAAGGCGGGCGTCATCAATCTGGTGAAAACGGCCGCACAGCAAATGACGGGCAGCAATGTGCGCATCAACGCGGTTTGCCCCGGCATTATCGAGACCGGCATGACCAAGCCCGTCTTCGATTATGCCCGTGATGCCGGGAAGTTGGAGAAGATTGGTCAGCTTAACCCCCTGAAACGCGGCGGTCAGCCGGATGAACTGGCAGGCGCGGTCACCTTCCTTGCATCCGATGATGCGAGTTATGTGAACGGACAGGCGCTGGCCGTTGATGGCGGGCTTTCATCGTCACACCCGGTCACTCGGCAACTCCCGAAACAGGCGGCACACTGATGGCGGACGATTTCTTTGACGGGAAGGTTGCTATCGTCACCGGCGGCGGGCGCGGCATTGGTGCGGCCACGGTCAAGATATTGGCCGAGCGCGGCGCGAAGGTCGCGATCAACTATTCGAAGAGCAAGGACGATGCGGAAGCGCTAGCCGCCGAGTGCGGCAGTAACGCCAAAGCATTCCAGGCTGACCTTGCAGTTGGTGAGGCGGATAAGCTCGCCGAAGCCGTTTTGGCCGAATGGGGCCGTATCGACCTGCTCGTCAACAATGCCGGGACGACGAAATTCGCGAACCATGAGGATATGGACGCGCTCGACGCTGAGGATTTTCTGACCATTTACCGGCTCAATGTGGTAGCCGCGTTCGAGATGATCCGTGCCTGCACACCCGCAATGCGGGAAGCGGGCGGCGGAACCATCGTCAATGTGGCGTCCGTCGCGGGGGTATTCGGCAACGGATCGTCCGTGGCCTATGCGGCCTCCAAGGGCGCGATGGTGACGATGACCAAATCGCTGGCCCGCGCGCTGGCGCCTGACATCCGCATAAACGCTGTCTGCCCCGGATATGTCGGAACCGGCTGGTTCGCCGATCGCTTTGGCGAAGAAGGGCTGAAGGCGTTGAACGAGTCCATCGCCCAAAAAGTGCCGCTCGCCCATGCAGGGCAGGCCGAGGATGTGGCCGACGGGATTGTTACTTTGCTCGATGGAGTGACGCGCCTTGCAACCGGCGAAACATTGCTCCTCGATGCCGGCGCACATCTCGATGTTGGCCTGTCTCGCAGGCCCGGCAAGGAATTCTGAAGGAGGCGCATATCCGTTATCGCAAATTGGGATCGAGCGATCTCAACGTATCTGAGATTGCCTTTGGCACATGGCTCACCACGGGCGTCGGGGTAGAAAAACAAGCCGCTATTGCATGTATCGACCGCGCCTTCGATCTCGGGATAAATTTCATCGACACGGCCAATGTCTATGGGCGCGGGGCATCCGAGACAGTGACCGGCGAAGCGCTTCAGCACCGCGCGCGTGACAGCTATGTTCTTGCGACCAAGGTCTGGGGCCGGATGTCGGAAGCCAAGGAAGATCAGGGCCTGTCCCGCGCACAGATAGAGAAGCAACTGGATGCGTCGCTTGAAAGACTGCGCACCGACTATGTCGATCTCTACCAATGCCATCGTTATGATCCGAATACTCCGCTCGAGGAGACGATGGGCGCGCTGACGGCAGCCGTGAAGGCGGGCAAGGTTCGCTATATAGGCTTTTCCGAATGGGAGCCTGATCAGATCCAGGCCGCGCTTGATATGGTTCCTGAGGCTGAAAAATTCGTTTCGAGCCAGCCGCAATATTCCTTGCTTTGGCGGCGACCGGAAAAGGCCGTCATTCCGCTCTGTGCGGAGAATGAGATTTCACAGATCGTCTGGTCTCCTTTGGGGCAAGGTGTGCTCACCGGTAAATATAGTGCGGACAATCCGCCGCCCGAAGACAGCCGCGCAGCGAGCGACGCCATGGGCGGTTTCATGGAGCTGCTGATGCGGCCCGATGTTATCGGTGCCGTTGACCAGATCAAACCGCTGGCCGCCGAAGCGGGCTGCAGCATGGCGCAATTCGCTTTGGCCTGGGTACTGCGGGAACCCAATATCGCTTCGGCCATTGTTGGCGCGAGCCGACCTGAGCAGCTGGATGACAATGCCGCTGCGAGCGGGCTTGAGATTGATCCGGCGCTTTTCGTCAAGGCGGAAGCGATTGCTGCGGCAATCCCGCGTCCCTAATATCGAGATATGGTTATGAATTTGCAACAAATTTTGGCGGCTTTGGTGCCTGCCGGTGACGGTTTCACTGTCGAGATTCCATCGACTTGGATGCAGGGCCGCACCGCTTATGGCGGGCTTAGCGCTGCGCTCGGCCTGCATGCGGCGCAACAGTCAGCCGAGGATCTTCCGCCGCTACGTTCGGCGCAGATATCGTTTATTGGGCCGCTTGCCGGTGAAGTGGCCATCACGACCAAATTGCTGCGGCGCGGCCGTACGGCGGCCTTCATCCAATCCGATATTCATTCCGAAAAAGGGCTGGGGCTGCGTGCTATCTACGTATTCATGAAGGCGCTCGAATCCGAAGTCGATTATGCGCATCATGACGCGCCCGATATCGGCCCGCCGCCGCCCGTCGAAGATTTACGATCTGGCCCGCCCGAATTCTTCACTCATCATTTTCAGTATAGCGAAAGCCGTAATCCCGATGAAGAAGGCAAGCCGCGTTTTACCCGCTGGTTGCGCCTTGCCGAACGCGATGGGATCGATCCGATGGTTGAGCTGATGGTGATGGGCGACTCCCTCCCGCCTGCTGCTGTCGCTCTGCAATCGCGCGGCGCTCCGGTCAGTTCGATCAACTGGTTCGCCAATATTCTGGAACCGGCGCCGGTGACCGATGATGGCTGGTGGCTGGTACGCAGCGAATCCGATCTTGCCCGGCATGGCAATAGCAGCCAGCAAATGGGGCTATGGTCGACAGACGGCACTGCGGTGCTTGCAGGGATGCAGAGCGTCGCGCTGTTCAGCTAGAACGGACTCATTCGACGTAGAGCGGCTCGAATCCGAATACCCAAGGCGTATCGGTATCCACGGTGACGCGTACTGCCCGAATTTGGGGCGCGCCAAAAACCTGAAGCCTCGTGATATTGTCATAGAGCGGGGCTTCTCCTTCGCCCTGGGCGACCATGAATGGCCGATCGATCACGAAATCGTGGAAATCGCCATTGATCAGCAAAACCGGTTTGCCGAAGCGCGCGGCATAGTCGCGAATGGCAAAGACGATCCAGCCATAAGGCCCCGCTCGTCCGCCGCGGATGGCCGATCCGGTGAAATCGTCACCCTCGCCATCGGCAAACATGCCGGCGTGCAGCGCAAGCACGACCGCTGCCGCATCTTCCGCCTCTGCCTGTTCGAACGTTTCGCGTATCCAGGCAATATTCGCCCGATTGCGCTGCGCGGCAGCCAGTGAGCGTGCATCGTCGTTGATTCTGAAATCATTGTCGGACCCGGGAACGTGGACCGTGGCGAAGATGACGCCATCTTGATCCCAACGCGCATTCTCGACCATCTCGCTATAGTCAGTGTCGCTATCTCCTTGGCGAGCGAGCGGCATTGGGTCGGAACCAAGGCTTTGAGGTTCTGAAAAGAAAACCGAACGTAGCGTGGTAAGCGCAGCGAGAACATCGACATAGCTGGAATTGGCAAAAGCGTTTTCAAACTGGAATGCTTCAGCCAGTTGCTGATTGTCGGCTTCGCTTCCGATGCCGGCAAACGCCCGCAAAATTTCCACGTGGCGGCAATCCGTCCATTCATTATCGCCGGGTGTATAGATGACCGGATGGTCGTAGCGATCAAACCATCCCAGCGTATCGCGGTAGCTCTCCTCGGTGCAGGGTCGTGCACCCCAAATATCCCCGACATGGATGGTGAAAGCCGGGTCGGCTGCATTGATGCGCTGGATCAGCCTATCATAACGCGGCAGATCGTCGGGGAGGTTATAGGCCGTGTCACCCAGTGCAACAAAGCTGAATGAGGCGGCTGAGAGCGGTGCTCCCGCCATCAACACCATGCCCGTTACCAGCGATATGGCCCAGTTTTTCAATCCGTTTATGGCGCGCATCAGCCCCTCCTTTTTATGCAATATCCTCTGCGAAATAGAGCTCCGGCAGATCTTTCTTCAGGATCTTGCCATTCGCATTGCGGGGCAAAGTTTGTTCAACGAAGACGATCTTCACCGGGATCTTGAATTTCGCCAGCCGTTCTCCGACCCAAGCCTGCAGTTCTGCCTCATTTACGTCGACGCCGGGCGTGCAGTGAACGACAGCGGCCGGCTGTTCGCCAAGTTGCTTATGCGGAAGCCCAATGAGCGCCGCATCGGTAACGGCGGGATGGTCATAGAGGCAGTTTTCGACCTCGGCCGAATAGATATTTTCGCCGCCGCGAATGATCATATCCTTGGCCCGATCGCAGATATAGCAAAAGCCTTCCTCGTCCAGCTTGGCGAGATCGCCCGTGCGGATCCAGCCATCGATAAAGGTCTCTTCATTCGCTTCAGGCTTGTTCCAATATTCACGGACGACCATCGCTCCGAAGGCCCAAAGCTCGCCAATCTCGCCGGTCGCGAGTTCACGGGTGCCATCTTGCGACATGATCTTGAGCTTGGCGACGGGAACTGGCGGGCCGCAGCTTTCCGGGCGGTTGAGATAATCTTCCGCGCTGTGGCCAGTTACCGTTCCAGAGGTTTCTGTCATGCCCCATCCCATCGCTGGGGAGGAATTGAAATCACTCTTGATCTTGCGGACGAGATCGGGCGAGGCGGGTGCACCGCCGTAGGTGATGCTGTTGAGGCTCGTAAGATCGAATTTGTCGCGATCTGGATGTTCCAGAATCTGCCAGGCGATTGTCGGGACGCCGCCGGTCAGCGTAACCTTTTCCGTCTCAATGATCTCCATTGCTCGGACCGTATCCCATTTGTGCATCAGCACCATTTTTGATCCGCTGACGATGATCGGCCCCATCATCGCCGTGCAGCCGGTCACATGGAAGAGCGGGATAACAAGCAGCACGCACATCGGTTCGGGCGGTGTACCGGGCGGCGGCAGTTCTTCACCGCGGCGCACCGTACCGCGGGTTGTTGCATAGGCTGATGACAGCAGATTGGTCAGCGAGTTACGGTGGGTCGCCACCGCCCCTTTTGGCCGCCCCGTCGTGCCGCTGGTGTAAAGGATGGAGGCATCGGTTTCCGGGCCGATATCGGCTGCGGGAAAGTCGGTGTCGGTAAGATTTGGCCAATCATGGCTGGTGCCGATCAAATCGGTCAGCCCGATTACGCCTTCATCAAGGTCTCCGCCTGGGCGCGTGACCACAATTTTTTCGATGGTAGGCAGGTTGGGAAGCAGCGGCTTGATCCGTTCATACCGTTCACCGTCGGCGATCAGGATTTTCGCACCTGAATCCTTCAGTCCATATTCGAGCTCACCGCCTGTCCACCAACCGTTGAGCGGCACGGCAATCGCGCCAATCGATAGTATTGCGAAATAGATGACCGGCCATTCGGGCAAGTTGCGCGCGGCCAGCGCGACACGATCTCCTTTTTCGACCCCTATTTCCTTAAGCTTGTGCGACAGCGTGGCCGCGGCCCGGAACCAGGCGTCATAGGTTACCCGTTCATCCTCAAAGATGACGAACTCCCGGTCGCTATATGCGGCGCGGGCGAAGCGGGCGAAATCGGCGAAAGTCGGCGGGATGCTTTTCCACACCGTGGTCGGCCGGCCATTGATTTCAACTTCTTCGGTTTCGAATGGACTTCCTTGGGCAGTCAATGCTGCGTTCGCTGCCGCTAGAGGCACAACAGGCCAATCGGGATGGTCGGGATTAAGGTTCATCTCGGTCACTAGGCTCTCTCCACAAAACTGGCCGGTAGATTTCGCGAACCCCCGGCTTCTGTCATATATTCTAGCTATGGTGCGCAGGGACTAATCACAAGGGCATATGCAGTTGACGTAACGACAACCTTGTCAGCCCCCCGGGGGATGCGCGACAAGCAAAAGAAAACGCTATCGGAGAATCCCCCATGTCAGTGATCACCACCGAACGTCATGACGATGTGCTCGTCATCATTTCCAACAATCCGCCCGTAAATGCGCTGGGCGCAGCGGTCCGCCAGGGCCTCGTTGACGGTATCGACGAGGCGCTTGGCGACGATGGCGTAAAGGCCGTTGTTATTCGCTGTGACGGCCGGACCTTCTTTGCCGGCGCGGACATCACCGAATTTGGGAAGCCGCTGCAGGGACCGAACCTTGGCGATGCGCTCGACCGGCTGGAAGCCAGCGACAAGCCGGTGGTTGCGGCCATTCATGGCACGGCGCTGGGCGGCGGCTGCGAAGTTGCGCTCGCCTGCCATTACCGTGTTGCCGTTCCTTCGGCGAAGCTGGGCCTGCCGGAAGTGAAACTCGGATTGATTCCGGGCGCGGCGGGTACACAGCGGCTCCCGCGTGTTGTCGGCGCAGAAGCTGCGCTGCCCATGGTTGTGGTGGGCAATCCGATTCCGGCGAAAAAGGCGCAGGCCATCGGTCTCGTTGATGCAATTGTCGGTGAAGACAGTCTGGCCGCCGATGCGATTGCCTTTGCGCGCGCGCAAGTCGGCAATCCGGTTCCACGTTCGAGCGAGGGTACGGCCAATCGTGATGGCATTGAGAATCCGGCGATCTTTGACGAGTTCCGCGCCAAGCATGGCCGCAAACTGCGCGGCTTCGATGCTCCTGCTGCGGGGATTGCGGCAGTGAAGGCTGCCGGTGAGATGTCCTATGAAGACGGCGTCAAGAAAGAGCGCGAGCTGTTCATGGGGCTGATGGGCGGCACGCAATCGGCCGCCATGCAGCACTATTTCTTTGCCGAACGCGCGGCCAACAAGATAGAAGGCATTCCCAAGGATATCGAGCTTCTGTCGATCAACAAGGTGGGCGTGATCGGCGCTGGCACGATGGGCGGCGGCATATCTATGAATTTCCTTTCTGCCGGTATCCCGGTGACAATCCTTGAGATGGAACAGGAAGCACTGGATCGCGGCACGGGTGTCATGCGTGCCAATTATGAGCGCACGGCCAAGCGCGGACGAATGACCGGGGAGCAGGTCGAGCAAGCTATGGGCCTGCTGACGCCGACGCTCGACTATGATGATCTGGCCGATTGCGATCTCGTGATCGAAGCCGTGTTCGAAAATATGGATGTGAAGAAACAGGTGTTCTCCAAGCTGGATTCGGTGGTGAAGCAGGGCGCAATCCTCGCCTCCAACACCAGCTATCTGAATGTGGACGAGATCGCGGCGGCGACAGCGCGTCCCGAAGCCGTACTGGGATTGCACTTTTTCTCACCCGCCAATGTCATGAAATTGCTGGAAGTCGTGCGCGGTGAAAAGACTGCCGATCAGGTGCTCGCCACAGCGATGAAGCTCGGCAAGAAGATCGGTAAGATTGCCGTGGTTGCCGGCGTGTGTGACGGCTTTATCGGCAACCGCATGCTCAGCCCGCGCCAACAACAGGCCAATGCGCTGATCATGGAAGGGGCCAATTATTGGGAAGTCGATGAGGTGCTCCTCGATTTCGGTTTCCCGATGGGGCCGTTCCAGATGTCTGACCTCGCAGGCCTTGATATTGGCTGGCACCGTGACCCGACCCGCATCGAAAGCATCCGTGATGCGCTGTGCGCGATGGATAGGCGTGGGCAGAAAACCTCTGCCGGTTTCTATGATTATGACGAAGCGCGCCAGCGTATGCCGTCCGATGCTGTTAAACAGATAATCGCAGAATTTGCCGAAAAGCAGGGCGTTGAACAGCGCGAGATTTCGAAGGAAGAGATACAGGAGCGATTGCTCTATCCGATGGTCAATGAAGGTGCGCTGATCCTTGAAGAAGGCATGGCGCAGCGGGCAAGCGACATCGATGTCGTCTGGATCAACGGCTATGGCTGGCCGCTCTATACGGGCGGGCCGATGTTCTGGGCCAACACTGTTGGGCTGGATGTGGTGGTTGCCGGCCTTGAAAAGCATGGCGCGCGGCTGGGCGAGAAATTCCACCTGTCGCAATTGCTTGCCGATAAGGCGTCCGCTGGTGAGAAGTTCAGCTGATGCAGATGCCCAGCGAACGCACCGCCATCGAAACCGCCCAGGCTATAGCCAAGGGTGAAACCAGCGCTGAGGCAGAATGCGAAGCCGCGATTGCACGGATCGAAGAGCGGGACGGTGATACCAACGCCGTCGTCGTTCGCGATTTCGACCGAGCTCGCGAGGCGGCGCGTGCCGCCGATCAGAGGAATACGGCCAGTGAAGCCAAACCGCTTCTCGGTGTACCGATGACGATCAAGGAATCGCATGACGTTGCCGGTCTGCCGACAACCTGGGGGCTTGAATCCGCCAAGGATTTCATCGCGCAGAAGGATTCGCTCGTTGTTCAGCGGCTCAAATCTGCCGGAGCGATCCTGCTTGGTAAAACCAATGTCCCGCCGATGCTTGCCGATTGGCAATCAGACAATCCGGTCTATGGCCGAACGAACAATCCGCATGATCTGTCGCGGGTCGTTGGTGGGTCGTCGGGCGGTTCTGCGGCCGCGCTTGCGGCCGGCATGGTGCCGCTTGAATATGGGTCAGACATTGGCGGTTCGGTTCGCATCCCAGCCAATTATTGCGGGGTTTACGGCCTTAAGCCAAGCTACGGAGTCGTCCCGCTTGAGGGCCATTTCTTCCCCGGCACGGATGGCGCCGATATCCCGCTTTCGGTTACCGGTCCGCTCGCGCGCAGCGCCGCAGATCTTGCTCTTGCGCTGGATCTCACTTCGGACATCTCGCTGCCCCGCTCCCGGCGAAGGAGCCTGAAAGACTGCCGCTTGCTTGTCGTTACAGATACCGATCTCGCAATCGTCGACAATTCGATTGTGTCGGCCATCGAAGAGACGGCGGAACGCTGCGAACGCGCCGGTGCAACGATTGCGCGTCAAAGCGATCTGTTGCCTGATCTGGCCGCGTTGCACCGCCAATATCTCCATATGTTGTTGACCGTGCTTGCCGCGCGCGATCCCGCTTCGGATTATCCGATGCCCGATTTTCCGGGCTGGTGCGATATGGTTGATCAGCAGGCCCGGGCCCTCCGTCAGTTTCGCGCTCTGTTCACGGAATTTGATGCAATTCTGTGCCCCAATGCCGGCACAACCGCCTTCCCGCATTCATCCGTGCCGATGCAGGAACGCATGCTTGTCGTGAACGGTGAGGAACGCGGGTTCGGCGAACAGTTTGGCTGGGTCAGCATCGCTACTTATCCGGGCCTTCCAGCAGCCAGCACCCCCATTGGCGAAGATGCTGATGGCTTGCCCATCGGGCTCCAGATCATCGGCGATTTCCATGCCGATCATACCGTTGTCGAACTGGCGCGGCTGATCGGAGAGTTGGGCTAGCAGCACTTCCCTTGCCACGCCTGTTCGGCTATGCTTGACGTTAACGGAAACTAACGGCGCCGAACAGCGAGCGAAAGAGGATGGTCATGGCAGGTCTTACAGACGAACAGGTGATGCTGCGCGATATGGCGCGCGAATGGTCGGACAAAGAAAATCCGGTCGGTGCCTTCCGCAAGGCACGCGATGAGGGCCATTCGGAAGGTTATGATCCTGCTGTTTATGCCGAAATGGCGCAGATGGGCTGGACGGGTATCGTCATCCCTGAAGAGCATGGCGGTAGCGATTTCGGTTTCGCCGGACTCGGGCTGGTTCTCGAGGAGCTGGGCCGTAATGTTGCAGCCGCGCCTCTGGCGGCGTCTTCATCGGCCGCAATAGCCATCATTTTTGGCGGGTCTGACGCGCAAAAGGCCAAATATCTGCCAAAAATCGCGAGCGGAGAACTCGTTGCCACACTCGCCATTGATGAGGGCGCGCATCATAATCCGAACGCCATCGAAACGGCGGTCGAAGGCGGCAAGATAAGCGGCACCAAGGCCTTTGTGGCAGAAGGGAACAGTGCTGGCCTGTTCGTCGTGGCCGCGAAAGATGGCCTCTATCTGGTCGATGGTGATGCGGATGGTGTGTCACGGGCGACGCGAGACATTGTTGATTCCCGCAGCCATGCTGAAATTACCCTTAAGGACGTCGCGATCGGCAATGAGTCCCGGCTCACCGAAGGCGGAGACGATCTGCGCGACAAGATACTCGATTGCGCCCGTGTGATTGCCTGTGCCGAGATGCTCGGTCTCGCTGTACAGGCTTTCGCAACCACCAATGATTATCTGAAAACGCGCGTTCAGTTCGGACAGCTTCTCTCCAGTTTCCAGGCGCTCCAGCACCGGATGGCCGAGATGTTCGGCGATATCGAGATGATGCGTTCGGCCGTTGAGGCGGCTCTGCAAGCGCTCGACTCCGATGTCGGCAACGCCGCACAGGCAGTGGCTGTCGCCAAGGCAACGGCGAATGACACCGTTCACCGAGTTACGCATGAGATGATCCAGCTTCATGGCGGTATCGGCATGACCGATGAGCATGACGCAGGCTTCTATTTCAAACGTGCCCGCGTGCTGGAAAGCCAATGGGGCAATTCCGGCTATCACCGTGAGCGCTTCGCCAAGCTCAACAGCTATTGATCGCTCGCCCGCCTCTCCGCCGCCTCCCGTGAGCGGCGACCCGGCTGATCTCGCGCGGCGGGAAGCCGAATATGAGGAATTTGTCGACGATAATCTGCGCGCCAATTATATAGCGCATTTCGCCCATGGCATGCTCGGCATGACGGGCTTTCGTATCCTGATGGCGCCGACTTTTCTGCCAGCTTATCTGTTTGCGCTCACCGGCTCGAACGCGCTTGTCGGGCTGGGGCAGGGGCTCTTGCAGGCCGGTGCCGCCGTCTCGCCGATGATAAGCGCATCGAATCTGGAACACCGGACCCGGGTGATGCCGCGAGCGATCCAGATAGGCATCGCGATGCGTGTGCAGATATTGGGCCTGGCGCTGGCTGGTTTTTTCCTCACCGGCTCGCTCCTGCTGTTCGCAACGTTTCTCTTTCTCTTTCTGCTGGGCTTTTTTCAGGGGCAGCAGCGCGTTGCCTTTCAGATGCTGCTTTCCAAAGTGATTCCGATTGCACGCCGGGGGCGTTTGCAGGCGTATCGCAACGTTGCGGGTGCCGGGATCGCGGCGTTGCTATCCTATTTCGCCGGCGCTTGGTTTATCGAGCATGAAACGCTCGGCAATGGCTATGCGACGACATTCCTGCTCTGCTTTTTCCTGACCAGCATTGGCCTCTACGTCCTTTACCGCTTCGTGCGAGAGCCGGAACCACCCACTGTCCGGCCAAAAATGTCGATACGCGAACGGCTTCGCGATTTTCCGGAATTGCTGGCGGACAGGGATTATCGCTGGTTTGTGATCGCGCAATTATTCTCGGTCGCCGCGCGCATCTCCATGCCCTTCTATATTCTCTATGCCGCAGACCGGATGGAGCTGAGCGGGGCCGCGATTGGCCTGCTCACCGTGGCATTTCTGGGCGCAGATACAATCTCGAACCTGCTTTGGGGGCATTTGGGGGATCGGCGCGGTTACCGGCTGACGATGATCCTCGCACTGCTGGTCTGGCTCACCGCGCTCGCTTTGTTGCTTGCCGCGAACGGCCCCATCCCTATCTTTATCGCCTTTTTCGGGATTGGCGCATCCATGTCCGGCTATATGATGAGCGCGACAACCATCGTGCTCGAATTCGGGAGCCGGGAGGATCTGCCGATGCGGCTGGCGCTCTCGACAACGGCTGAGACGAGCATGGCCGCACTGGGGCCGCTTGCTGGCGGCCTCATTGCGGCATCGTTCGGCTATATCCCGCTATTCTGGATTTCGATCGGGCTGATCCTCGTCGCGCTAACGGTGATGATTTTCTTCGTCCGTGATCCCCGAACGCGGAGCTAAACCCTAACTCTAGGGCAGTTTCGCTTTCTCAAATCCGTCCCAGCAACTGTCATAGTCGTCCTGCAACAATCCACCTTCCATGGCGAACTGTGTTGGCCGGATCGGCAGACAGCTTTCGAACATGAATGCCATCGTATTGTCGATCTTTTGCGGCTGGAGATTGGCGGCCATCGCGTTCTCGGTTGAGGTTTTGTCTGGCCCGTGCGCGCTCATGCAATTGTGCAAGCTTGCTCCGCCCGGTGCAAAGCCGCCAGCCTTGGCGTCATAGGCACCATGAACCAGCCCCATAAACTCGCTCATCACATTGCGGTGGAACCAGGGCGGGCGGAACGTGTCTTCGCCAACCAGCCAGCGCGGCGGGAAGATCACGAAGTCGCAATTGGCCGTGCCGGGGCTTGCCGAGGGCGAGGTCAGCACGGTGAAGATCGACGGATCGGGATGATCGAAGCTGATCGAACCGATCGTATTGAAATTCGCCAGATCATATTTCACCGGGGCAAGATTTCCGTGCCAGGCGACAACATCGAACGGTGAATAATCAAGCGTTGTCACCCATAGCGCACCGCCAAACTTCTGAACCAATTCGACCGGTTCGTCGCTGTCTTCATAGGCCGCAACCGGAGAAAGGAAATCGCGGGCATTGGCCATGCCGTTTGATCCGATCGGCCCAAGATCGGGCAGGCGGAAAGGTGCGCCATAATTTTCGCAAACATAGCCGCGTGCTTCACCGTCTGTCAGCGCGATTTGGAATTTCACACCGCGCGGGATCACGCCAATCTCGTTTGGCGCAACATCGATCACGCCCATTTCCGTTACGATACGCAGCGCTCCCATTTGCGGTACGATCAGCATCTCGCCATCTGCGTTGAAGAAAGCGCGACCCTCCATGGAGCGGTTCGCCGCATAGAGGTGAATACCGATGCCGCTCTGGCTGTCTCCCGCGCCATTGGCCGCCCATGTGACCAGCCCGTCCACCCAATCGGTTGGGGCTTCAGGCATGGCGAGCGGATCCCAGCGGAGCCGGTTGGGCGAGAAGGGTGCATGGCCAATCGGCGCTGTTTCCAGCCGATCGGCGCCTGCATAAGGCACAAACGCCTTGTGCAGGGCGCTTGGCCGCATCCGGTAAAACCAGCTGCGCAAATTGCGGTCGCGGGGCACGGTGAACGCTGTGCCCGATAATTGCTCGGCATAAAGGCCGAATGCAGGGCGCTGCGGGCTGTTACGGCCTTCAGGCAATGCGCCCGCAACCGCTTCGGTTGCGAACTCATTGCCAAAGCCAGACATATAGTCGGTCATTATATTACTCTCCGAGCGTGGTTCAGGCTTCTTCTTTGGCCGGGATTACGCCCCGGTTGATCTGGTCGAGCTCAATGCTCTCGAACAGGGCTTTGAAGTTGCCTTCGCCAAAGCCATCATTGCCCTTGCGCTGGATGATTTCGAAGAAGATCGGGCCGACCATATTCTCGGTGAAGATCTGAAGCAGTAGTCCGCCGCCGGTTTCCGGAGCGCCGTCGATCAGGATCTTGCGCTTGCGCATTTCCTCGACGTTATGGCCATGGCCGGGAAGGCGTTCATCGAGCAGATCGTAATAGGTGTCGGGCGTATCCTGAAAGCGCACGCCGCGTTCGCGCAGCGCATCGACTGTGCCGAAAATATCGTCGGTCGAGAGTGCGATATGTTGGATGCCTTCGCCTTTATAATCGCGGATAAATTCTTCGATCTGGCTATGCTCGTCCTGACTTTCGTTTAGCGGAATGCGGATCTTGTCGTCCGGCGCGGTCATCGCGCGGCTGAACAACCCGGTCGATTGGCCTTCAATGTCGAAATAGCGGATTTCACGGAAATCGAAGATGCTCTCATAATATTCGGACCAGACATCCATCTGGCCGCGTTTGAGATTGTGCGTGAGATGGTCGAGCGTGTGGAGGCCAACGCTGTTGGTCTCGGCCAAAGCTCCATCGACAGGCTCAAAATCGATATCGTAGATGGTCGCAGCGCCGGGCTTGTCGACCAGATAAAGATTTGCCCCGCCAATACCCTCAATCGCAGGAATGTTCAGCTCCATCGGGCCGACTTTGCCTGTAACCGGCGTCGCGCCGCGCTCAATGGCGAGCTCCAGCGCCTTGTGCGCATCGGCCACGCGGAATGCCATGGCGTTAGCGGAAGGCCCGCGCTCTTCACGGAACTGCGCAGCCTGGCCATCAGGTTCCATATTGAGGATGAAGTTGATGTCGCCCTGCGTGTAGCGGCGCACATTTTTCGAACGGTGATTGCCAATATGGGTAAAGCCCATACGAGTGAAAAGATCGGCCAGCGCATCTGGGTCGGGGCCGGTGAATTCGACAAATTCAAAGCCATCAAGGCCCATATGGTTTTCGGGTTTCTCGGTCATGTAACTATTCCTGTGACGATATTTGGGGTGCTTCGTCGCCAGCCTGTTTCAGGCATTTTGCCCGCTGGCGTGGTGATGGCGCGCATGGGCGCGCGCAGGCTAGCTCGCGAGCGAGCGGCTTAGCCGGTGGACCGTCCAATAAGCGATGGAATAGGAGATTCGGGTCATGCCGCGCAGTATAGCGGAAGAATGGAGGTTTGTCAGCGTTTGCACGTCAGATCGTGCCACGCTCCCTTAGCGCTCTTCGCTCTTCGGTCGACAAGCCAAGCCGCTCCGCCAAGACCGCGTCAGTATCCTGCCCCAGCGCAGGCGGCGGCGAAGCGCCGTCCATTGGCGATGCGCCCAGTCTGAGCGGGCTGACGACTTGCGGAATGCCATCGATTTCTCGGCTCAGCCCGCGGTGGATGGCTTGAGGTTCTGCGAAGGCCTGTTCGATTGTGTTGATCGGGCCGTGCGGCACCTTCGCCTCGATCAGCGCAGCGGTCCATTCGGCGCTGGTGCGCGTTTTCATCGTATCGACAAGCGGCGGGATCAGGGTATCGCGATTTTCGACGCGGGCGGCGTTGGTTCGGTAACGTTCGTCTTCGGCCATCGCACCATGACCGGTAAGTGCGGCGAAGCGCGCGAACTGGCCGTCATTGCCAACCGCGACGATGATCCAGCCATCCACCGTCTCGAACGGCTGATAAGGAACGACATTGGGATGGGCGTTGCCGGTGCGCCCGGGCGTTTCTCCGGACACCAGATAGTTGAGCGCCTGATTGCCAAGGCCGGACATCGCGACGTCGAACAGTGCAATATCGATATGCTGGCCGTCGCCCGTCTTTTCACGCTGATAGAGCGCGGCAAGGATCGCGGCGGCGGCGTTCATGCCGGTGGTGAGATCGACCATCGCGACGCCCATGCGGCGCGGCGGGCCGTCCTTTTCCCCGGTGATCGACATAAATCCGCTCATCGCCTGGATCATCAGATCATAACCCGGCTTGTCGGCATCCGGGCCGTCCTGTCCAAAGCCGGTGATCGAGCAATAGATAAGCTTCGGATTGATCGCTTTGAGACTCACATAATCGAGGCCATATTTTGCGAGGCCCCCGCGTTTGAAATTTTCGACTACAATATCGCTTTGCGCGGCGAGATCGCGGATCAGCTTTTGGCCCTCAGGCGTTGCGATATCTATCGCGACCGACTTCTTGTTGCGATTGGCGGAGAGATAATATCCAGCCGTGCGCCCTTCACCCTCACCAATCCAGGGAGGCCCCCAGCCGCGCGTATCGTCGCCCACGCCGGGTTTTTCGACCTTGATGATCTCCGCACCCAGATCGCCGAGCATCTGCGTGGCCCAAGGGCCAGCGAGAACGCGGGATAGATCGAGGACGCGGACGCCCGACAGCGCTTTGGTCATTAGCCCGTAAAGGCCTGAATGCCGGTGATAGCGCGGCCAAGGATCAGCGCGTGGATATCGTGCGTACCTTCATAGGTGTTCACGGTTTCCAGATTCACCAGATGGCGGATTACATGATATTCGTCGGCAATCCCGTTGCCGCCATGCATGTCCCGCGCATTGCGCGCGATATCGAGCGCCTTGCCGCAATTGTTGCGCTTGATCAGGCTGACCATCTCGGGTGCCCAAGTGCCATTGTCGATATTGCGGCCAACCGTGAGTGCGGCGTTGAGGCCGAGTGCAATCTCGGTCTGCATATTGGCGAGCTTGAGCTGCACCAGCTGGGTTGCGGCGAGCGGCCGACCGAATTGTTTGCGATCCAGCGTATAGCCGCGGGCCCGGTGCCAGCAATCCTCGGCAGCGCCCATCGCGCCCCAGGCAATGCCGTAGCGCGCCTTGTTGAGGCAGCCGAACGGGCCGCCAAGGCCGCGCGCGTTGGGCAACAGATTTTCTTCCGGAACGAACACTTCGTCCATCACGATCTCGCCGGTGACTGAGGCGCGCAGGCTCATCTTGCCTTCGATCTTGGGGGTCGAAAAGCCTTCCATTCCGCGTTCAAGGATGAAGCCGCGTATGACGCCGTCTTCCGTTTTCGCCCAGACGACAGCAATATCAGCGATTGGTGAGTTGGTGATCCACATCTTTGCGCCGGAAAGTGAATAACCGCCGTCGACGGCTTTCGCGCGCGTTTTCATACCGCCCGGATCGGATCCTGCGTCAGGCTCGGTCAGGCCAAAACAACCAACCCATTCGCCAGTGGCAAGCTTTGGCAGATAATTTTCACGCTGCTCTTCGGTGCCATATGCATGGATCGGATGCATGACGAGCGAGCTCTGCACGCTCATCGCCGAGCGATAGCCGGAGTCCACGGCTTCCACTGCGCGCGCCACAAGGCCGTATGCAACATGGGACACGCCCGCGCAGCCATAGCCGTCTATCGTCGAGCCGAGCAGGCCCAGTTCGCCGAGTTCTGTCATGATTTCGCGGTCGAACCGTTCTTCGCGAGTCGCGGTCAGCACGCGCGGCAAGAGCTTTTCCTGCGCGTAATTACGCGCGGTCTCATAGACCATCTTCTCTTCGTCGGTCAGCTGTTCTTCAAGCAGGAATGGATCTTCCCAGCGATAGGTGAAGCCCGGCTTTTTATCGGTTTTTACGGAGGTTTCGATATTCACGGATGCTCTTCCTTGGATGGATTGCGGCGGCATTAGCATAGCAGGCCAATGAGTGCGACATCTCCGCGCTGACCAGCTGTCATGAAAAAGAGTGATGTGCGTCACATTCGGTTCATCAAAACTCGGCAATAACGCCCTCACCCGAACAGGGACGCACCGAGCGGTTTTGTTCGGTACAAGCCATCATGGGATGTTCCGGCCTTATGCGACCCGACCGGACTTCCATGGTGGCTTGACCATTTCTGGGCGATAGAACTTCGACTTTGCTTCAAGCGCTGCCCCGGCCCACTCCCTTTAAACCAACTCGACTGCGATCGCTGTTGCTTCGCCGCCGCCGATACACAGACTTGCGACGCCGCGTTTCAGACCGCGTTTTTCAAGCGCATTGAGCAAGGTGGCCATGATCCGCGCACCGCTGGCTCCGATGGGATGACCGAGCGCGCAGGCGCCGCCATTCACGTTGATCTTGTCATGCGGGATGCCGAGTTCCTGCATCGCGATCATGGCGACAACGGCAAAAGCCTCGTTGACTTCGAACAGATCAACCTCGTCGATGCTCCATTCGGCCTTGTCCAGAACCTTGCGGATTGCGGGGACGGGGGCGGAAGTAAACTTACCGGGTTCTTGCGCATGGGCGGCATGGGCGACGATACGCGCCTTGATCGGCATGCCCTTGTCGTTCGCCACACTTTCGCGGGTCAGCACCAAAGCAGCCGCGCCGTCCGAGATTGAAGAGGCGTTGGCTGCCGTCACTGTGCCGTCTTTCGCAAAGGCCGGTTTCAGCGTTGGAATCTTGTCAGGCCGGGCATTGCCGGGCTGCTCGTCGATAGTGACGGTTTCGCTGCCCTTGCGTGTTTTATACTCGACCGGGACGACTTCGCCTTCAAAGGCGCCGCTCTCGATCGCGGCATTGGCCCGAGCGAGGCTTTCGATGGCGTAATCGTCCTGACGCTCACGAGTGAACTGATATTCCTGGGCGGCTTCCTCGGCGAAGGCACCCATCAGCTTGCCCGCGTCATAAGCATCTTCGAGGCCGTCTAGGAACATCGAATCTTTCATCACGTCATGGCCGATACGGGCCCCGGCACGATGCTTCTGCATCAGATAGGGCGCATTGGTCATGCTCTCCATGCCGCCTGCAACGATGATGTCCACCGTGCCGGCTTTCAGCGCGTCATGCGCCATGATCGCTGCCTGCATGCCGCTGCCGCACATTTTGTTGACCGTGGTCGCCTCGGTTGAGATTGGAAGCCCGCCGCCCATGCCGGCTTGCCGGGCTGGTGCCTGACCAAGGCCTGCCGGAAGAACGCAACCCATGAATATCTGCTCGACATCATCGCCGGATACGCCGGCCCGCTCAACCGCTGCGCGAACGGCGGTTGCGCCTAGTGCTGGCGCTTCGACCGCGGACAAAGCGCCCTGAAAACCGCCCATGGGGGTGCGGGCATAGGAGGAGATGACGATCGGATCGGCGGTCATGGCAAAATTCTCTCTTTTCGTAATTGCGACAGTCTCTGATACTCCAATTAGGCCTTCGATGAACGGCTTTCTAGAGCCGACGCCCAACCTTTCATATCCGCCCCTTTATGCTAGCTATCCCTCCAGAGAATCTTTTGAGGGGAACATCATGTCGCGGGCCATTCTTTTCCAATTCGCAGCCAGCGCTCTGGCGCTAACGCTTGCCGCTCCGGCGGCGGCGCAAGAGGCTGCGACCGAGGCCCCGGAATGGGATGTAAACAACCCGCCCTTGCCGACGCGGCAAGTTAATATCGATGTTACCGAAGGCACATGGATGAATGTGGATGTGAGCCCAGATGGGCAGACGATCGCATTCGATCTGCTGGGTGACATTTACACGATGCCGATCACCGGCGGCGCGGCCACGGCGATTGCCACCGGCCTTGCCTGGGAGGCGCAGCCGCGTTTCTCACCCGATGGCACGCGCATTGCGTTCACCTCAGATCGTGGCGGCGGCGATAACATCTGGATGATGAACAGCAATGGCAGCGATATGCGCCAGGTTACCAATGAAAGTTTCCGCCTTCTAAACCAGCCAGACTGGTCTCCCGACGGGCAGTATATTGTCGCGCGCAAGCATTTCACGACCCAGCGCTCGCTCGGTACCGGTGAGGTCTGGCTCTATCATGTTTCGGGCGGCGCTGGTGTTGCTCTGGTCGAGCGGGCTGATGAGGCGTTGCAGAAAGATCTCGGCGAGCCGGTTTTCTCACCCGACGGCGGCGGCGTTTATTTCAGCCGCAACACGACGCCGGGTAACTCCTTCATCTATGCTCAGGATTCCAATACGCAGCTCTTTGCCATTGAACGTTATGACATGGAAACGGGCGAGCGTGAGACCGTGGTTGATGGGCCGGGCAGCGGCCTCAATCCGCGCCCGTCGCCTGATGGACGTTACATCGCCTTTGTCCGGCGCGAACGCAGCCAGTCAGTGCTTTATGTAAAAGATCTGCGCAGCGGCGAAGAACGGCGCGTCTATGACGAGCTTGACCGCGATATGCAGGAGACCTGGACGGTTAATGGCACCTATCCGCGTATGGACTGGACGCCCGATAGCCAATCCCTTGTTTTCTGGGCTGGCGGCGCAATCCGCCGTGTCAGTGTTAACGGCGGAGAAGCGCAGACCATCCCGTTCCGTGTTACCGATACGCGTGACGTTATCGATCCGCCGCGCCCCTCCGTTGAGGTTGCGCCCGACACATTCACGACGCGCATGCCGCGCTTTGCCAATGTGTCGCCGGACGGTCGTCAGGTCGTGTTTGAGAGCCTTGGCCGCCTCTATGTCCGCAATACCGCTAACGGCACGCCGCGCCGGCTAACCAGCCAGACCGATGCGTTTGAGCTCTTCCCAAGCTGGTCACGCGATGGACGGCGGATCACTTATGTCCGCTGGACCGACCAAGGCCTTGGGCAGGTTCGCGTGATGAATGGCAATGGCAGCGGCGACCGAGCTGTAACCAGCGAGCCCGGCCATTATCGCCGACCGCGTTTCTCTCCGAACGGCAACACCATCGTGTTTGAAAAAGGCGATGGCGGTTTCCTGACCTCGGGCGATTGGTCTGAACGAGCCGGTATCTACACCGTCTCTGCGGCGGGCGGGACGCCCGTGCGTGTATCCGAAACCGGGGGCAATCCGCAGTTCGGCGCCAGCAACGACCGGGTCTTTATGACCGTCAATGAAGAGAGCAAGCAGCGGCTGATCAGCGTCAATCTGGCCGGCGATGATCGCCGCGTCCATGCGACGGGCGAACTGGTTACAAGCTATGAGGTCTCTCCGAACGGCCGGACGCTCGCCTTTACAGAGAATTATCAGGCATTTGTCGTTCCGATGCTGCCGGGCGCTCAGGATATGCAGCTCAAGTCCGATGCCACGACCCTCCCGATCGTGCGGGTTAGCGGTGACGGTGCCAGCTATCTAAGCTGGAGCAATGGCGGAGATCGGCTCAGCTGGTCGCTTGGGCCGACACTCTACTCGGCAACGGCCAGCACGATCTTCCCGGCATCCCCGCCGGCGGATGGCGAGGAACGCCCAGCCTTCACCCCGCCTGCGAGCGGTGTTTCTCTGGCCATTGCTGTTCAAGCTGCCCAGCCAAGCACGCGGGTTGCACTGACCGGCGCGCGCATTGTGACCATGCAAAGCGAAGATGGCGGCATCATCGAAAACGGAACCATCGTGATCGATGGCAACCGTATCGCCGCTGTTGGTCCGGCTGATTCCACCGCGATCCCGGCTGGTTACCAAACCGTCGACGTGGCAGGGGCCACCATTGTACCAGGCTATATCGATGCCCATTCGCACGGGCCGCAAGGCACGGATGATATCGTTCCGCAGCAGAATTGGCATACCATTGCCCATCTCGCCTTCGGCGTAACGACGGTGCACAACCCATCCACATCGTCGAGCGAGTTCTTCCCCGCCGCCGAGATGCAGCGGGCAGGCATGATCCTCGCGCCGCGGCTCTTTTCCACGGGAGAGATCGTTTACGGCGCACGCGCGCCGGGTGTTTTTGCGCAGATCAATAATTTGGAAGATGCGCAGCAGCATGTTCGGCGATTGCAGGTGCAAGGCGCGCATAGCATCAAGAATTACAACCAGCCCCGCCGCGAACAACGCCAACAGGTCGTGGCGGCCGCTATCGAGCAAAATATCGCGGTTGTCGCTGAAGGTGGCTCGCTGTTCGGTATGGATATGGCGCTGATTGCCGATGGGAATACGACGCTTGAGCATAATATCCCGCAGGCCGTGCTCTATGAGGATGTGCTGAGCTTCTTTAGCCAGACCAATGTCGGTTACACACCGACTTTGGTCGTGACTTATTCCGGTTTGGCCGCCGATCCCTATTGGCGCGCGCATACCGATGTCTGGCGGCACCCGATCCTCTCGCGCCATGCTCCGCCGCGCTGGCTGCAAGCGAACAATGTTCGCCGCACTCTCGCGCCGGAAGAGGATTATGTGGATGATGAAAGCGCGGCTGGGGCCCACGCGCTGGCGCTTCGCGGCGTACCGGTTTCAATCGGAGCCCATGGTCAGGAAGAAGGGCTTGCTGCCCATTGGGAGATGTGGAGCTTTGTGCGCGGCGGGATGAGTCCGCTCGAAGCACTCCGCGCCGCGACCATCGTGCCAGCGCAATCGCTAGGCTTTGCGAACGACATTGGCAGCCTTGAAACCGGCAAACTTGCGGATTTCGTGGTGCTTGATGCCGACCCCACTGCCGATATCCAGAATAGCGATGATATCCGCTATGTGATGATTGGCGGGCGGATGTATGATCCGATCACGATGAACGAAACGATCACCGGCAATCGGACGCGCCAACCCTATTTCTGGGAGTAATCGTAGCGTAACCCCTGCAAATTACGACGAACCGACTCAGTTTTGCGGCGCGTGGTTGCTGCGCGGCTTATCGCTCATTCGCGCGCAAGGAAGCACGGTCTATACTCGCCGATTAGCGGCGGGCGGGGCCTGCCGGATGTTCGCGAGGGAAATGTTCGTCATGCGTGTGAAAAATCTTGTCGAGAAATCATCGATTTGGCGAAAAGCGCTGATTACCGGCTTGCTTGCTTTGCCGATTGCCGGATGCGCCGGTGTGATCCCGCAGGCTGCCGCGCAGACGAGCCAAGCCAGTGCGCCCTATGTCGCGCCGCCACCTGCCGCGACCCGGGAAACGGTACGCCGAGAACGGGCGGAACCCACGCGAGGACCATCCCGCCAGCTCAGCGATTCCGTCACGTCTCTGGGCCGAGCCTTTAGCGGCGAAGTTGGCATTTCAGTGCGGGATATCGAAGAAGGCTGGACGGTTTCCTGGAATGGCGAGCGTTTTCTGCCGCAGCAAAGCGTTAGCAAGACGTGGGTCGCACTAACGGTTCTCGATCAGGTTGATCGCGGCCGAATGTCGCTTGACCGCATGGTTCGTGTTCGGCCTGAGGACGCCGTGGTCTTTCATCAGCCGATGCTTTCCCGGATGGGAAATGGCGGCTTTCAGGCTTCTATCCGCGAACTTTTCACGCAGGCAATGACGCGCAGCGATAACCTCGCCAATGACCGGTTGTTATGGCTGTCAGGCGGCCCGGAGGCTGTTCGTGCTTATTTCGAGCGCAACAATCTTGAAGGGTTGCGTTTCGGCCCCGGAGAACGCGATTTGCAGAGTGGCATTGCGGGCATGACGTGGCGGCAATCCATGGCACGGGGGCGCCAATTCTACTCCGCCCGATCAAGCCTTTCGCAATCCGTCCGGCGGGAAGCAATGGAACGCTATCTTGCCGATCCGATCGACGGCGCAACAGCGAACGGGATGGTCGAAGCACTGGCCCGGCTGGTGCAGGGCGATTTGCTGTCTGAGCGTTCAACGGAACTAATGATTTCAACCATGCGCGCTTCACGCACTGGCCCGCAAAGGCTGCGCGGCGCTGTCCCCGAAGCCAGCGGTTGGCAGTTCGGCCACAAAACCGGCACGGGCCAGAATCTCAACGGGATGGTCGCGGGCTATAATGACGTCGGGATCGTTACGACGCCTGATGGCCGCAATTATGCGGTTGCAGTGCTGATCGGTAACACAAGGGTTGGCATTCCTGAGCGCCAACGGCTTATGCAGGCAGTAATGGGGCAGGTTGTCAGTCACCACCTACGCCGCCGCTATGAACTGTTCACTGGCGGAAATGGCGCGTCCAACTAATCCTTTGTCCCTAGGCTCCGTACATTCGTGCACCATGCGCAACCTGCATTGAGTGCTGCCGGGCGATTGTGGTTGAACGTTCCCGGATCGTATCGAGAAACAGCCATTCTCCGCGCGCTGCATCGGGTGTCAGCGTAACGGTCATATAACCGCGACCAGACGTATCGGCCCAGCGCATATCGGGGCTTGCTTCCACCATTGCACGCGCCATCGCATCGGGCGGTACCTGCGGAACAAAACTCTCAAACCCTGGTGAGGTGACGCTGTGCCCGGCCATCTCGACACCGACATTCGCGCCGTCCTGTTGGAGATCAAAAGCCCATCCATTATGGCTGTCTCCGCTTAACACGACCAAATTGGCATCTGCTTCCTGAGCAGCGTTGAACAGTCTTGTTCGCGCCGCCGGATAACCGTCCCACGCGTCAAGATTGAGCGGCAGGCCCGCCTGTGTTGCGGCTGCGAACAGGGCCGCGCGCTGGCGAACGAGTTCATTGTCGCTTTCGGCAATTTCCTGCGCGAGGGGGAGCGGGAAATGGGTCCGTCCCATTACGACCTGCTGGCCAAGGATCTGCCAGCGGGTGCCCGATGCTGTCGAGGTTGCCATTTGCCGCGCAACCCAGGCTTCCTGTTCCGCGCCCATTATCGTGCGGGCATCGTCGGACCATGGCCCATCACGGAACGTAGCCAGATTCTCGGCAATGGCGGTCCCATCTCCGATAGCCACGGCATAATCGAGTTGCTCGCTGCGCGCGGTTATCCGGGTTTCCGGCATGATGATCGTGGCGAGATCTCCAATCTGATAGCTGTCCCATGGTGCATCCGAAACGGGCATCCAGTCATGATAGGCCTGCATGGCCGCGCGTTTGCGGGCATCCCAATCCCCTTCGTCGGGTTGGTGGTTTTCTGCGCCGCCTACCCAGGGGTCGTTCGCGATTTCATGATCGTCCCAGCGCGCGATCATCGGATAGTTGCGGTGCAGCGCGGCGAGATTGGGGTCCGCGCGATAACCGGCATAGCGCAGCCAATAATCCGTCAGCGCCAGAATTTCGGTGGACGGCATCAGGTTTCGTCCCGCCAGCGCCTGTTCCTCGCTCGGATAAGTGCCCATTGCATATTCGTAGAAATAGTCGCCGGTGTGGATGATCAGATCGAGATCATTGCGCGCGGCGGCGTGGCCATAGGCGTTGAAATGGCCGAAGCGGAAGTTTGAGCAAGACATGACGCCGAGCGTGAACTGCTCGACCGGTCCTTCGGGAAGCGTCCGGGTCCGGCCGGTTACAGAAGCCCTGCCATCTGGCGCAATGAAGCGATAGAAATACCAGCGGCCCGGCGCGAGCCCGCCGACGACCAGCTTGGCGGTAAAGTCATGCGCGTTGCGTGCAGTCGTTTCCCCGCGTGCGACGATCCGGCCAAATTCGGAGTCCTCGGCAATCTCGGCGCGCAGCATGGGCTCGCCCTCGGAAACGTAACGCGTCCAAAGCAGGACGGAATTCTGGGTGGGCTCGCCCGACGCAACTTGATGGGTGAAGCCGCGGGTGGATAGCAATCGCGCGGCACCCGGCGTGGCCAACGCGCCCAAGCCGAAAAGGCCGCTTTGCAGGAGAAGCCGTCTGTCCATCTTGATTGTCATCGCTAGTCTCTCCTGATTTTCGTCCTGATACCGGCCTTGCGTTGCAGCGCGATGATGCCGTTCGTCAAAGCTGCGTCCGCAAACTCCACAATTCTGGAAACGCCCGCTTGGACACGGTGGATTGCAGATAAGGAACGCCCGCCGTTCCCCCGGTTCCGCGCTTGCCGCCGATGACACGCTCTACCGTCACCACATGTTTGTGCCGCCAGCTGGCCATGGCATCGTCGACATCGACGAGCTTTTCGGCAAGCTGGTATAGCTCCCACCATTTTTCCGTATCCCGATACACCGAGGCCCAGGCATTTTCGACACCTTCGCTCGGCTCATAGGGCGCTGACCAGTCGCGCTCGAGCGTTTCGGTAGAGATGGCGAGGCCGGCGCGCGCTGCCGCGCGATTTGCTTCATCCCACAGGCTGGGCGCATTGAGCGCTGCCCGCATCGCCAATTGCTCTGCGCTATCGTCTTCTTGATGCTTGAGATGGCTCCCATCCTTCAAGCCAAGCATGAATTCAACTTGGCGGAACTGCGCGGACTGGAAACCAGAGCTGCTGCCCAAAACTTCCCGAAAACGGGAGTAATCAGCCGGTGTCATTGTCGCGAGCACATCCCAGCTCAGCGTCATGACCGCCTGTATCCGGCTGACCCGCGCCAGGCCTTTATAGGCGGGCACCAGCGCATCCTCAGCGACGAGCGTGAGCGCTTGTTCCAGCTCGAATATGATTTGTTTGAGCCAGAGCTCTTTTGTCTGATGGATGATGACGAACAGCATCTCGTCATGTCGACCCGATATCGGGTGCTGGGCCGAGAGCAATGTGTCGAGCGCCAGATAGCGTCCATAGGTCATCGAATTGGGATCTTGTGCCATCAGGCCAGACTAGCCCGGCCAGCGCGTTGCCGCCAGCGCGATTTTTTCAGGTGCGTTCGGCCTGGGTGACGCAGTCAGCAGCGCGCAATGCAGCAATAATACGCATCAGATGGGTGCGGTCATGCACTTCAATATCGACGCAAAAGCTGTGAAAGCTGCCATCGCGATTTTCCAGCTTCACATTGAGAATATTGGCGCCGTGTGTGCCAAATATCCCGGCCATAACCGCCAGAGATCCGGGCTCGTTCTTGAGCACGATCCGCAGCTGAGCCGCGCCGCCGTCTGAACCATCGCCCCAGTTGACCGCCAGCCAGTCGGCGTCATTGCCGTCGGCCAACTTCTCGCAGTCGATCATGTGGATCTCAATATCCTCGCCGGTGCGCCGGATGCCCACGATCCGATCTCCGGGGAGCGGATGGCAGCATTTCGCGAGTTGAAACGCCACGCCCGGCGTTAATCCTTTGATCGATATCGCTTGACCGGTCGGCGGAATCACACTGTGCAGGTCCCCGGTCCCCATGCCCGGCATCAAGGCCTCCATAAGCGCGAGATCATCAATCTCCTTGCGGGCGATCTTTTCCATCAACGCGTCTTCTTTGGCGAGCTTCAGGCGCTTAAGCGCCGCCTTGGTAGCGCCGCGGCCAAGCGGTGCGGGCAGACGGGCCACGACCTGATCAAACAGTTTCCGCCCCAGCGAAACCGTTTCGTCATGTTCTTTCTGGCGTACAAAACGGCGAATGGCTGCGCGTGCCTTGCCGGTGACTACAAAGCTCAGCCAACCGGGATCGGGGTGCTGATTGTCGGAGCGCAAAATGCGCACTTGATCACCATTTTCGAGCTGTGTGCGCAGCGGCACGACGCGCCCATTCACCTTGGCTCCCACTGTCTGTTTGCCCAAATCGGTATGCACTTCAAAGGCGAAATCGACGACGGTTGCGCCCTTGGGTAGCTGGATCAGTTCTCCGGCCGGAGAAAAGGCGAATATCCGATCCTGATACATTGCCATGCGCGTATGCTCGAGCAACTCTTCAGGGTTTTCGGTTGTTTCGAGAATTTCGAGAAGGTCGCGAATCCATCCGGCTTGGCCATCTTGCCGGTCGCCCTGTTTGTAGCTCCAATGCGCGGCGAGGCCATGTTCGGCCTGATCATGCATAGCGGTGCTGCGGATCTGGATTTCGATCCGCCGGTCTTCGCCATATTGGATGGCGGTGTGGATAGAGCGATAGCCATTGCGCTTGGGCGTTGAGATATAATCCTTGAAGCGCCCGGGAACCATGTGCCATTTTTCGTGCAGGATGCCGAGCGCCTGATAGCAGGACGCGACATCGGGAACGATCGCGCGGAACGCCATGACATCGGTCAGCGTTTCAAATGACACATGCCGTTCGGCCATTTTCCGCCAGATCGAATAGGGATGTTTTTCGCGCCCGGTGACGTCGGCATGGACGCCGTGGCTGCCAAGGACGATTTTCAATTCCCCGGCAATCCGGTCAATGATTGCCGCTCCTTCGCCTTCGCGCAGCCGGTCGAGCCGGGTCGAGATCGATTCCCATGCGTCGGGCTCGAGATGCTGGAAGGCGAGCGTCTGCATCTCTTTCATGAATTCATACATGCCGATCCGCTCAGCCAGCGGCGCATAAATATCCATCGTCTCGCGTGCAATCCGGCGGCGTTTCTCGTCATTTTTGATAAAATGGAGCGTGCGCATATTGTGCAGCCGGTCCGCCAGTTTGACCAGCAACACGCGGATATCGCCCGACATGGCGAGCAGGAATTTGCGCAAATTTTCGGCTGCCCGCTCGGTGTCCGATTGGGCCTCGATGGTGGAGAGTTTGGTGACACCGTCAACCAAGCGCGCGACATTTTTGCCGAACAGTCGCTCGATTTCCTCATGGGTGGCGACGGTATCTTCGATGGTGTCGTGGAGGATCGCGGTGGCGATCGTCTCATCGTCCAGCCTTAGATCGGTGAGGATCCCGGCGACTTCAATCGGATGGCTGAAATAGGGATCGCCAGAAGCACGTTTCTGTGTGCCATGCGCATTCACCGAAAACACATAGGCGCGGTTGATCAGAGCTTCGTCAGCCCCTGGGTCATAGCTTTTGACCCGTTCGATCAGTTCATATTGTCTCAGCACCCGACCAAGATGGCCGGGTGCTGAAATAATGCAACCATATTAGTGGTTGAGGAGGTTTAACGTACGCCTTCGTTGCACTCTGCGAGATCTTCTTCGCTCAGCGCTTCATTGTCGGCTGAGAAGGAAACTAGCGTGCCGAGTTCACGGGCAACCGAGTGGCAGGTGTTGGCCGGGCCGCTGCGAGCCTGATCGGTGGAGCAGCTGTCGCCGTTGCAGATCCAAGGCGCGTGGCGGATCACATTGACCCGGTCGGCCGGCGCTTCGGCCAGCGTTGCGTTATATACGGTGCGCGCCTGAGCGCCCGTGGCAGTGAACAGGAAAGCTACGGTAACGAAGGAGAGGATAAGGGAGAGGGTACGTTGCATGATATTCGTCTTTCTTGGGTAGGGGAGAAAAGACGGTACTGTTTAAATGGCGGTTGCCGTGAACAGGACCGTGGTGGTTACGAATGAGAGGATAGCGGTCAGGATGTGTTGCATGATTCGGGCCTTTCGCTTTAAGTTGCGAATCACTACCTAGTTGATTCGGTTTTAAGTTGCAACTAAAAACTTTTTAAGGCAGATAGATTTTGCGAATCCACTATTTTGCAGTAGGCTGATCTCTTATGGGCAAACTAACCGAACCACTTGGCGATATTGGCGATGACGAGTGCGGGCTCCCGCGTGCGCTTGAGGCGATGGGGGAACGATGGTCATTTATGATCCTGCGCGCAGCTTTCAATGGCCTGAAGCATTTCGAGGAAATGCAGTCGAATCTCGGCATCGCGCGCAACATATTGGCCAATCGGCTCGGTCGGCTTGTTGAAAGCGAGATTCTCGAACGGCAACCATGCCCCGATGATCGCCGCAAGGTCGAATATAAGCTCACGAAAAAGGGCGAATCGCTGCTTCCTACGATGATCGCGCTTCGCCAATGGGGCGAGCAATGGGGCACAGGCGTGCCCTCCAACCCGGTATTGTGTGACGAACGCGACCGCCAACCTGTGCAGATCGTTCGTGTGCATGCCCATGATGGCAGGCCGCTCGACTGGCATGACCTGTTATGGGTCGATCAAAGTGATGTGATTGCCGTAGCCGCTGAGTAAAACGCGCTGATCTATCCTGCCCGAAAGTAGATACAAAAAGGCCCGCGCATCGCACGGGCCTTTTTTGTTGGATCACCCAAAAAGTGAATGGGCGAAACCGAATTAGCCTTCGTAATCGGCCGCGACATTGGTGTTGCGGGGCGGCGCGGACGCGGTAAGGCGCAGCGCTTCGGCAGACTGGGACAGCGAACCGACTTCATCGGCTTCTTCTTCATCGTCGATCTGAACACGCTGCAGGCTCTGTATCAGTGCTTCTTCGAGATGCTTGGGCTTGACTGTCGTCTCGGCAATCTCGCGCAGGGCGACAACCGGGTTTTTATCGCGGTCGCGTTCAAGTGTCACTTCAGCTCCGCCGGAAATCTGGCGTGCTCGCTGTGCGGCGAGGAGGACCAGGTCAAATCGGTTGGGAATCTTGTCGACACAATCTTCGACTGTAACGCGCGCCATGGCTTGTTCCAATTATCAACAATACAGGAAAGGCGGCGAAATAGGTCCGAGGGCTCAGATTGTCAAGAAATTCCACCGCTTGCCGCGCGGGGCGTAAGCAGCCTAGACCTGTCGCCATGGCAGACCAGGAACGGCCCCTTTTTCCCTTGCCCAGCGTCGATGAACATCGCTTTGGTTTGCTTCCGGATGGACCGGAGCGCCTCGATGTGCTGGTCGCGATGATCGATGCCGCTCGTGAAAGCATCAAGCTGCTTTACTACATCTTTCTTGACGACTCGGCATCGATTCGCGTGCGCGACGCGCTGGTTGCTGCCCATGGGCGGGGTGTGAAAGTGGCTCTGTTGGTCGATGGCTTCGGCAGCGGCACAGCCAGCGATGCGTTTTTTGCACCTCTCGCCGAGACCGATAGTATATTTTGTCGTTACGAACCCAAGCGCAGCCGCCGCTATCTTTTGCGCAATCACCAGAAAATGGCGATTGCCGATGATCGCAAAGCCATAATCGGCGGCTTTAACGTGGCTCAAGGCTATTTTGCCGCTCAAGGTACCGAAGGCTGGCGCGATCTGGGCCTGACAATCGAAGGCCCGGCCGCAGGGCGTCTCTCCGACTATTTTGACGATATCGTCCGATGGTCAGAAAATCCGCGCGCTGAAATGGAAGAGTTGCGCAGCATCTTGCTTCGCCGTCATGAACAAGATGGTGATGTCCGTTTGTTGTTCGGCGGACCAACGCGTGAGCTGAGCCCCTGGGGGCAAACTCTCCGTAATGATCTTAATGGCGGCACTATGATCGACGTTATCGCAGCCTATTTCGCGCCTTATGCACCGCAATTGCGGCCGATCCGCCGGGCCGCCAAGCGCGGGCGATCGCGCGTGGTCACGGCGGCAAAGTCGGACAATAGTGTAACGATTGCGGCGGCGCGCAACCGTTATCGCTATCTGCTGCCTGAAGTCGAAGTTTATGAGTATCAGCCGATGATGCTGCACACGAAGCTCTATGTGATCGACGACATCGTCTATATCGGCTCAGCAAATTTTGATGTCCGCAGCCTGTATCTCAATCTGGAAGTCATGCTGCGTATCCGCGATGCGGGCTTTGCTGACATGATCCGCCATTATGTGGATCATGAGATTGCCGAATGCGTTCGCATTACGCCGGAAAATTATGCGCGCAGCCAGACATTGTGGACGCGGATCAAGGGGCGCTTGTCATACTTCCTGATGGCGGTGCTTGATTATAACGTCACGCGCCGACTGAATTTCGGGATCGATGGCCGATAAGGCCGGCCTCAATAGAATGGTCTGAAGAACCATCTGAGACGGTCGATTAGCGTTCGTTCTTCCAGCCCCAAAACAGAACAGCTGGCGGGATGTTCCACCATGACCGGCCTCTGTCGACCCGGTCAAAATTTGGGACGATATAGTCGCGGCATTTGGGCGAAAATTGATAAACCAGAAAGGCACCGCCCGGGCGTATGACACGGCCAGTTGCTTTGCCGATTTCCTCACCCACGCCGTCCGGCAAGGTTGAGAATGGGAGGCCAGAAGCGACATAATCCGCCTTTTCAAAGCCTTTTTCTGCGACAATGGCTTCGACATCGGCGGCGGAGCCTAGAACCGCATGAAAACGCGGATCTTTAATTTCGCGTCTCAGATAGTCGATAAAATCGGGATTGGTATCGATTGCGATCAGCATCGCATCGGGGCGAAGCTTATCGAGGATGGGGCGGCAAAATGTCCCGACGCCCGGTCCATATTCGACGAACAATTTGGTGTTTTCCCAATCAACGGGCGCCAGCATCTGCTTGATGAGCGACTTGGAGGAGGGGATAATGGACCCGACCATTACCGGATGTTTGAGGAAACCTTTGAAAAACAGGGCGAGCGCTCCTGGTCCGCTGGGTACGGTCTCTCGTTCGGTTGCTTCGGAAGCGGTATCAGTCATGCGTTTTATATACCCCGGGGATTTGTGGGGAGTGCGTTCGCAAATGCCTGCCCGAATGGCAAGCCATTGCTGACTATCGCTTGCGGGCACTTGCCGTTAAGGGAAGGCGATGCAGTCCCGTTTTCTGAATGATTTTGCGGCCCTTCGCGCGCTAACAACCGTCTGATGGGCGGCGTGCCAACCGAGCAAATTCGCCGTGACCGGTTCGTGGTTCTGTTCCTCGTTATGCTTACGGCTGCGGCGGGCAACACCGCGATGCAATCCGTTATGCCGACGATCGGCCGGGCACTCGAAATTCCCGATTTCTGGGTTTCTCTCGCCTATACATGGTCGGCATTGCTGTGGGTGCTGATGGCTCCATATTGGGCTCGTCAGTCGGATCGACGTGGCCGTAAACCATTGATGTTGCTGGGTACTTTGGGCTTTATATCGTCAATGGCGGTTTGCGGCGTCATCCTGTGGCTCGGCCTTACGGGCTGGTTGTTGCCGGTAACGACCTTCGTCATTTTCGCTGTAGCGCGTAGCCTTTATGGCGGTTTCGGTTCAGCGGCGCCTCCCGCTGTTCAGGCCTATGTTGCCGCGCGGACCGACCGAGACAACCGCACGGCGGCCTTGTCTGTTATTGCTTCGTCTTTCGGGCTGGGAACTATACTGGGGCCCGCGCTAGCTCCGGCCTTTATTCTGCCGGTCGAGGGCGGGCTTGCGGGGCCGCTAATTGTATTTGCACTTCTTGGCTGCCTGGTCTGGCTCGCGGTTACGTTTCTTCTTCCAAATGATACGCCGCAGCATGAGGCGCGGGGAACCATTTCCAGCGAGCCTTCGATTGGCGGACTTTCTGTTGCATCCGCTCCGGCGCGTGATCACAGGGATGACGATGATGAGGGGCCGGCTGAGCGTTTGCGGTGGCGCGACAAGCGGGTTTTCCCATGGTTGCTCATTGGTGTTCTGGGCGGACATGGTCATGCCGCGATCCTTGGCGTTATCGGATTTCTCGTGATTGACCGCCTGGCGGTGCCGCTCGGTGAGGCACAACAGGCGATCGGGATCGTGCTCATGGCGGGTGCAGGCGCAACACTGCTCGCGCAATGGGGCCTTATTCCGCATCTGAAAGTACCGCCCAAAAGGCTCATCATCTGGGGCTTTGCTTTGGGAGTCGCCGGTTGTCTTGTGACGGCAACGGTTACGACATTGCATGGAATGACGCTTGGTTTCGCCATCACGTCGATGGGTATGGGCCTTTTCCGGCCAGGCTTTACAAGCGGCGCATCGCTGGCCGTAAATCGCGCTGAACAAGGCCAAGTGGCGGGCATGGTGGCCTCGGTAAACGGCGCCGCCTTTGTTGCAGCACCGGCGCTTGGTGTGCTGATTTACGGCTTCTGGATGCCGCTACCTTTCCTGATCAGCGCCGCGCTTTTTGGCATTCTGATCATCTGGACAGCATTCAAGCTGGACGATTAGCCGCAGCCCTATTCGTGCTTGTCCTCGTTGGTCGGGCTGAGCATGCCGGGTGAAATGAAGCCGATGGGATTGATCGCCAGCGAATCCTGTTTGAGCTTCGCGGCCATCATCTCATATTCGCGTTCCATTTCGTTCGTGACGCTGGCCCTTGTGTCACCAAGCGCGGATTCGAAATCCATCATGGCGACCGTTTCGGCCTTGATTGACCGGCGCAATGCATAGAGCCCCGCACGCCGTGTTAGATCTTCAAGATCAGCGCCCGTAAACCGGTCTGTCCGTTCGGCGAGCACATCAAGATCGACATCATCAGCGAGCGGCATCGTGGATGTATGGATCGCAAGGATCCGACGACGCCCCGCTTCCTCGGGAACCGGCACATAGACCATCTCGTCGAAGCGCCCGGGCCTGAGTAGCGCTGGATCGATCAAGTTGGGCCGGTTGGTGGCCCCTATCACGACCACCGATTGAAGTTCTTCAAGGCCATCCATTTCGGCAAGGATCGTGTTCACGACCCGCTCGGTCACCTGGGGCTCGCCGAGGCCGGCCCCGCGTGCCGGGACGAGGCTATCCAGTTCGTCGAAGAATATGATCGTTGGTGCAACCTGCCGCGCGCGGGCAAAGAGCCGGGCGATCTGCTGTTCGCTTTCGCCATACCATTTGGAAAGCAGATCAGACGATTTCGTAGAGATGAAATTGGCGTTCGATTCATGTGCAGTCGCCTTGGCCAGCAAGGTTTTGCCGGTTCCCGGCGGGCCATAAAGCAAGAAGCCCTTGGCGGGACGGATGCCGAGGCGCCGGAAGGCGTCCGGGTCCTTAAGCGGCAGTTCGACGCCTTCCTTGAGGCGTTTCTGAACCTCGTCCAGCCCGCCAATATCATCCCAACGCACATTGGGGGCCTGCACCATCACTTCGCGCAGAGCGGAAGGCTGGATGTGCTTGAGCGCTTCTTCGAAATCCCGCCGGTCTACCGACAGATCATCGAGAACTTCGGTTGGTACGGTGCGTTCCTCCAGATTGAGTCTCGGCATGATGCGCCGCACAGCCTCAATCGCGGCCTCGCGCGTTAACGCAGCCAAATCCGCGCCTACAAAGCCATAGGTCTGCCGGGCAAGGTCGCGAAGGCTGACATCCTCGGCGAGCGGCATGCCGCGGGTGTGAATAGCCAGTACCTCGCGCCGTCCGCGCTCATCGGGCACGCCGACGACAATTTCACGGTCGAAGCGTCCGGGACGCCGCAGCGCCTCGTCGATGGCTTCGGGGCGGTTGGTTGCTGCAATGACAATGAGATTGGCGCGTTTTTGCAGGCCATCCATCAGCGTCAGCAACTGGGCGACAAGCCGTTTTTCTGCCTCGCCGGCAACCTTGTCACGCTTTGGTGTGATCGAATCGATCTCGTCTATGAAAACAATCGATGGCTGAGCCTCGGCTGCCTTCTCAAATATCTCGCGCAGCTTCTTTTCGCTCTCACCATAGGCAGAGCCCATAATTTCAGGGCCGTTGATAAGAAAGAACTCGGCATCGCTTTCATTGGCGACCGCGCGGGCTAGCAGGGTTTTGCCAGTGCCGGGCGGGCCATGGAGCAGCACGCCCTTGGGAGGTTCGACGCCGAGGCGCTGGAAAAGTTCGGGATAGCGCAGCGGTAGCTCCACCATCTCGCGGACCTGATCGATTGTGTCGCTCAGCCCGCCAAGATCGTCATAAGTGACATCGGCGCGCCGCGCGTCGGTTGGTTCGGTATATTCAGTTTTCAGCTCGACGATGGTGTCGGCATCAATATGGACGATGCCCTTGGGCGCAGTCGCGGTGACGAGAAGCCGAATTTCCTGCAATGCATATGCTGGGGCGTTCATCATCTGGCGCAGTTGGGGCGGCATTCCGGTCTGATCGACAGGGCGCTGCCCGGCGGTTGCGACAACGTCGCCCTGAGTGAGCGGCTTCATACCAAAGCTACGCTTCAGGGCCTCGGCATTGCCGTGCAGGCGAAGGTTGCGTTGTGCGGGCGCGAATACGACACGCTTTGCGGCCTTCGATTCGGCCTTTTCTACGGTAACAAAGTCACCAGACCCGGCCCCAGCATTGGCGCGCTGAAGTCCGTCGATGCGCAAAATTGCAAGGCCCTCATCGTCTGGATAGGGCAGAACAGCGCGGGCAGGCGTTGTCCTTTTTCCGGTAATTGTCACGACATCGCCTTCGGAAAGGCCGAGCGTCGTCATCGTTTCGCGGGACATACGAGCCATGCCTCGCCCTGAATCTTCCGGGCGCGCATTGGCTACTTGCAGCTTGTGACCTTCGGTAGCAGAGGGTGTTTCAGCGTCGGCCATGGGAACTCCGTTACAGTGACGAAATCCTACATAGGTGCTGCAGCGGCCAATGCGAACCACTCAGAACCGCAAATCGCGATTCCAGTACCGGCTGGCAACTGGCCAAAAAAAACGGGCCGGCCAAAGAGGGGGAGGGCCGACCCGCAGGGTCTTGGGAGAGAATGCCTATAAGGCCCACCCTAAATGGGTTTCAATTTGCAATTGTGCAAGTGCGAAAAGCTTGTTAAGGATTGCAGTTATTGCAACTCACTTCCCGTTGCCCATGGATATGAGATTGTGAACCGGAAGGAGCTCGCTAATGCGCCGATTACCGCCCTTGACCGCGATTGAGGCTTTTGTGCAAGTCGCGCGATTGGGATCGGTCAAGGCTGCTGCGGAATCATTGTCTCTTTCCTCACCGGCGCTGAGTCGCCGGGTCCAAAATCTCGAGCATTTTCTGGGTCGTACGCTGTTTGAGCGGCGTCACCACGCGATGGCACTAACCGAGGATGGCGAGGGGTTGCTGGCCCGCGTTTCCGCGCCGCTGGATGATCTTGCTAATGCGATCGAGGTCTCCACTGGGCAGGGGGATATCGTGCGATTGAAGCTCGGCGTATTGCCGCTTTTCGCCTCGCAGCGGTTGATCGGTGAATTGCCCGAATTGCGCCGTATGCATCCCGAACTTCATATCGACATAGATACAGCGGCGCATGGGACGGCGCGGCTTGGCGACGGGCTGGATGCGGCGATCACTTTGGCTCAGTCGATCGAGCCCGGTCTTTATTCGCGCGAAATCGATCACAATATCATTGCGCCGATTGCAGCCCCCGGACTCTCTGTGCGCGGAGCACCGGTGACTGAACCTCAACAGATCGCTGGCCTCACGATTCTGTTGCACCGGGATATGCCAGAAACTTTCCATTTCTGGCGTAATGCGGTCGGCTTTCCAAATCTTGAGCCAGCGGCCGAGGACCATTTCGATTCCGGGCAGCTGATGCTCGACGCAGCGGCACAAGGGCTGGGCGTTGCTTTCATGCTCGATTCGCATCTCCATGATGCGCATGATGATCGGTTGGTTCGCCTGTTTGATACGCAGGTTGAAAGCCCGTACAGCTATTGGTTTTCATGCCGTCGTTCGGCATTGCGCCGCAAGCCGGTTCGTCAGTTTCATGACTGGCTTTTCAGCCGGGTTTGCCGTCAGGCAACCGGCAATCAGGATACGGCCGACGCTATTGCTGCAACAGCTTGACGATTTCGCGGGTGACGCTGCGCGGTGTCAGGCGGGTGGACTGAACCATTGCCTTGTTTACCGCGCCGGGAATGACAATGGCTTTGTTCTTTGCAAGGCCTTTTAGCCCCGCAGCAACGACCGCTTCCGGACCACCTGCAAATTTTGTGAATAATTGCGTGTCGGCGACATCGGCCCGCGCTGCGAATTCCGTTTTTGTCGGACCGGGGCAAAGAGCCGTGACGGCAATGTTATGGGGTGCCAGCTCCTCATGCAGTGCTTCGGATAGCGACAAGACAAAGGCCTTGCTCGCATAATAGATGGCCATGCCCGGCCCCGCCTGGAAGGCCGCGGTGGACGCGACATTGAGGATCGCGCCGCCGCCATTGGCAATCATCGTCGGCACGACCCGGTGGCAGAGCTGAGCAACGGCGATTGCATTCACCTGCATCATGTCTGTCTGATCGCCGATGGGCAGTTCATGAAACTTGCCTCGTGTCCCGAAACCCGCATTGTTGATCAATATGTCGACATGCGCGCCTGCTTTTTCGATCGCTTCGACGATTGCTTCAGCTGCGTCATAATCGCTCAAATCTTCCGAAATGACGATTGTGTCCGGCCCGAGCTCCTTGGCCAGTTCCTTCAGCTTGTTCCTGCGCCGCGCGACAAGAGCAACCCGGTCACCGCGCGCCGCGCAGGCCCGGGCAAATAATTTGCCGAGCCCGCTCGATGCGCCTGTGACAAGAGTGACCGGATTGGTCATGGGAACGAACCCTAGCTGACCGACATTGATTTGATGGCGCCTGGCTGCGCGGGCGGCTCGCCCTTGGGAAGCGCGTCCACATGTTCCATGCCGGACGTTACCTGGCCCCAGACAGTATATTGGCCGTCAAGAAATTCAGCATTGTCGAAGCAGATGAAGAACTGGCTGTTCGCGCTGTTTGGATCCTGAGACCGCGCCATCGAACAGGTGCCGCGAACATGCGGTTCGCTGCTGAATTCCTGGGCGAGGTTGGGTTTGTCCGAGCCGTGCATGCCCGTGCCAGTAGGATCGCCGCCCTGAGCCATGAAGCCGGGAATGACGCGGTGGAACACGACGCCATCGTAAAAGCCCGCTTTGGCCAGTTCGGTGACTTGGGTAACATGGTTCGGAGCAAGGTCGGCGCGCAGTTTGATGACAACATCGCCGCTGTCGAGCGAAATGGTAAGCGTATCGGACATAGAAAAAGTCTCCTGATCGTGTAATTTGTGTTGGTGTCCCTAAGCAGCCTTGGCGCGCGGCGCTAGTCCATATTCTTGCGCCACCAGCTGATAGCTCTCTCGCCGGGCCGCATGATCGGACATGATGTTTACCAGCATCATCTCGTCCGCGCCATATTCAGCGGCAACCGCATCGACCTGCGCGTGCACTTCTGGAGTCGTACCCAGAATAACCCGTCGCCGCCGTGTAGATAGCGCGGCGGGATTGTCGGCCAGCCAACCTTCTGCTGTCTCGATGGACGGAACCGGGATGTGCACGTTGCGCTGAAGAAGCGCGCCGAGCATCGCTGCGGGCTTGCCGAGTCGTTCGGCTTGTTCTGTGGTATCTGCTGCGATGACCCAACTTGCGGCCATTACATGCGGCTCAGCAAGGCGAGAAGACGGTTTGAACCGCGCGCGATATGCCGCCGTCATCGCCGCGCCATCCGGGTTGATGAAATCGGCAAAGCAATAGGGAAGGCCCGCTTCCGCTGCCCATATTGCACTGTCCATCGAGGAACCGAGGAGCCAGGGTTCAGGCGTGCCGCCGCCCGATGGCAGCGTGTCCATTAGCGGCGCAAAGGCGTGCTCTTCTGGCAGGGTGCCGTCGAAATAGGCGAGCAGCTCGGCCAGATTGTTCGGGAAATCGTCATGCGGCATGCGTTTGCTGCGATCACGCTGCAGAGCCAGCATGATCCGTCCATCCCCTCCGGGCGCCCGCCCAAGGCCAAGATCAATGCGTTCGGGCGCCAGCGCGCTCAACAGGCAGAATGTTTCGGCCACTTTGAACGGGGAATAATGGGGCAGCATGATCCCGCCCGATCCGACACGAATCTGCGTGGTGGCCTGCGCTATCGGACCAATCAGCGCTTCGGGTGCCGCTCCGGCCAGAGCCGGGCTCGCATGATGCTCTGCAATCCAATAGCGATGATAGCCCAGCGCATCGGCATGGCGTGCCAGATCGAGCGTATCGGCAATTGCATCGGCGGCGCTCCGGCCTTCGGCAATGGGCGACTGATCGAGGACGGAAAGTCTGTAATTGGGCATCGGCGGCATAGTAACTGATCGCTCCGATGAAGAAAGGCCAATAAACGGGGGGCGATGAAAGGCTGACAAGTTGCCCATTTTCGGTTTATGGCGCTTCCGAGCTAATCGTATCGCCATATGCACGATATAGGGGAGGGCGCCGCATGAGTGAAATTGCTGCTGACACTCCTGACATCGAAAATACCGAAACCGAGCTCGACAAGGATGATCGGCTAAAGCCTGAATTCGTCGATGCCGTCGTCGATGCCGTGGAATCTGGTGATGACGAGGCTGCGCGCGAGCTGGCCGGTCGCCTCCATCCCGCCGATATTGCCGATCTGTTCGAACAGGTCGGGCGCGACCAGCGTTCGGATCTTGCCGCTGCGCTTTCCGAACTGCTGGACGGTGAAGTTCTCGCCGAGATGAACGACTTCGTTCGCGAAGGGCTGGTCGATGAACTCGACAATGTGCAGGTCGCCGACCTCGCAGCCAATCTCGAAACGGATGATGCCGTCGCGATCATCGAGGACATGGAAGCCGAGGATCAGCGCGAGGTGCTTGAAGCGCTCGAGCCCGATGATCGCGCCGCGATCGAGGAAGCGCTTACCTATCCCGAGGAATCCGCTGGCCGTGTGATGCAGCGGGAGCTCGTTGCGGTTTACGAAAATATGAGCGTCGGCGATGTCATCGATTTCCTGCGCGAAAATAAGACTGATACGATGGATTTTTGGGAAATATTCGTGGTCGATACGGCCCATCATCCGGTCGGTACTTGTGCGTTAAGCTGGATTTTGCGCACGCCTCGCGAAATCTCAATCGCCGATGTGATGAAGCGCGAACAGACACTCATTCCGGTCGATATGGATCAGGAAGAAGTCGCGCTACGGTTCAAGAAATATGGCCTGATCTCGGCCGCTGTTACCGACGAAGCGGGACGGCTCGTGGGTATGATCACGGTTGATGATATCGTCGATATTATCTCCGAAGAGGCGGGCGAGGATATCTTGCGGCTGTCAGGTGCCGGTGAAGGCGATATCAACCAGCCGGTCAGCAAAGCCTATGGCGGCCGTGTCCGTTGGCTGATCGCCAATCTTGGAACCGCGCTTGTCGCGAGTTTCATCATCTCAATGTTCGGGGCGGCGATTGAGGAGATGGTGGCCCTTGCCATTCTGATGCCCATCGTGGCGTCGATTGGCGGCAATGCGGGGACGCAGACCATGGCTGTTGCCGTGCGGGCGCTGGCGATGAATGAGCTGACGCGGTCCAATACCTGGCGGACAATCCGCAAGGAACTGATGGTTGCGATCCTAAACGGCGGGACGATTGCGGTTCTGATAGGTATCGGCGCGGGACTGGTTTTCTCCAACTGGCTGCTCGGTGCGGTTATCGCCGCCGCGATGCTCGTCAACATCGTCGTTGCGGGCCTGGCGGGCGTGTTCGTGCCCGTGACGCTTGAGCGTATGAATCAGGATCCTGCTGTGGCGTCGTCCGTTTTCGTGACGATGATTACCGATTCCATCGGCTTTCTTGCCTTTCTCGGGCTTGCGGTTGCCGCCGGACTTGCCGGTTAACTTGATCCGGGGCGCAGCGCCGCCCAGATGATGACTATGGCCACTCTGCATATCACCAAACCTGCTGTGGGCTGCGACTCTATCGCGCGGATTAAGGAACGGCAGGCACCAAGAATCGCCGATGGCGAGGTGACGATCACGACGCGCTATCGGCCAACGCGTTTTGAAGAACTGATCGGCGGGTCGATTTTCTGGATCATCAAGCACCGGCTCGTCGTACGGCAACGGATTTTGGGATTTGTGGAAAGCGATGACGGGCGCTGGAACATCCGGCTCGAACCGAAACTCATTCCGGTTCGCACTCGCCCGAAACGCGCGCATCAGGGTTGGCGCTATTTGAAGGGAGAGGATGCGCCAAAGGACTTCGATGGCGACGAGGATCAGATCGCCGAAATGCCGCCGCAGATGCTCAACGAACTGGCGAAGCTCGGGTTGGTGTAGAGTTTTCTTATTGTCAGACTCTCACATTCGTTCGAGCGCCGCACCGGCCCACTCTCCCACGCGGCCTCCCATAGAATACACTGAGTGGGAGGCCGCGTGGGAGAGTGGGCCGGTGCGGCGCCTGAGCGTTAGTGAAGGTCTGACCAATCAACGCCGGCTGAGAAAACCGCCGCAGCTGACCTGACCTGATCCAACGCTGCGATCCGTGCAGGCCGCGTCTCCGAGAACGGTTACGACACCATTGCCGACGGAGGTGACATCGGCTTCGCGTTCGGCGGCGACTTCGATGCTGCCCGGTCCGTTGAGATTGACCGTGAGATTTTCGATCACCAGCCCCGAGGCAGATACAGTACCGGGCCCTTGCACCGTGACCCGCCCGGTCTTGGCATGGCCGCCAATCTCCATCACGCCAGCGCCAGTGACTGCCATGGCAACATGGTCAGCCTCGATTTCACTAACCGCGAGCCGTCCGTTGCCGCCGAGACTGAGGAGCAGACGCCCGCCTTCCATTCGGTCGATCTCGAGATCACCCGTGCCGATGACCGTTGCCTGCTCCAGCTCATGTGTTGTGAGGTAAAGGATCGCAGTTTGCGCTTCGCGCTCGCCGGAATAACCGCCCCAACTGGTTGAAAGATTGCGTCTGACGCGCAACGTGCTGCCCATCACCTCCACCGATATTTCGTTGATCGCGCGGTTGTCCCCTTCGGCATAAGCGGATGAACCGCTGCCGGTTGTAAGGCGGACGACAAAAGGGCCGTGAATTTGAATGCGATCAAATCCGGTTACGGAATAGCCGCGCCGTTCTGCGGCGGCCGGCCCGGCCAAGAATTGGGCGAGCGACAGAGCCGCAACTGCGATAACGGCTCTTGCGATCATATCCGGGCTTCTCCCCATTCAACCCAACCCGCCCAGCGGGGCGAGTTTTCCATATAACCGGTCTCTTGCTCAACAATGCTGAATCCAGCCTGAGCGACGGCTGTGCTTACGGGTCGGGTGAGATGGCATCCGCCGCCGATCCGTTTCCAGACCGGCTCGATCCGCCGTTGCCATTTGGCGACATTGGCATCGGGCGCTGCGCCATGCTCACAGAAGAGCAATTGGCCGCCGGGTTTCAGGACGCGCCGGGCTTCAGCAAGCGATTGCGCCTGATCCTGCACGGAGCATAATGTAAATGTGGTGAGCACCGTGTCGAAGCTGGCGTCCTCAAAGGGCAGGTCCTCCGCGATTCCGCGTTCGATATTGAAGGGCACGCCGCTCGCTTTTGCAGCCTCATGCGCGCGGGACAGCAATTCCGGTGAAGGGTCGACGCCTTCGACGCTCGTTACGCGGCTGGGGTCGTACAGGGCGAAATTGGCACCGCCGCCTGCGCCGAGCTCAAGCACCTTGCCCTGCGCGCGCGGTACAACCTTGGCGCGGCGCTTCATGACGGGCGGCTGTGTACAGCAATAGCCGATCAACCGCGGTATGACATATTTATCCCAAAGACCTGCCATAGCGCGGTGTTGCCACGAGCCACCTGCTCTGCCCAGTGCTTATTTAGTTAAGAGTTGACTTAATTAAGAGAATGCTTAAATAATGGCGCATGGATAGATTCGCAGCCTTGGGTGATTCGACGCGGCGCACGATTGTCGGGCTTCTGTCCGAAGCTGATCGACGTGCTGGCGATATTGCCGACCATTTTGACTCCAGTGCACCGGCTATTTCGCAACATCTCAAAATCCTGCGTGAATCGGGGATGGTGAAGGTCGAGCGAAGGGGACGTGAACGGATTTACAGCCTCGATCCCGCCGGGCTCGCTGCGATGGAAGATTGGGTCAAAGAAACCCGCAAAAAATGGAATGGCCGTCTCGATCGGCTATCCGATTTGCTTGAACAGGAAGACAAATAATGAAGGAAGATTTTGGCACGCAGCTGGAGAACGGCTCTTTGCGGTTTGTGCGAGATTTACCTGGTCCCATTGAACGGGTCTGGGATTATCTCGTCGATCCAGAAAAACGCGCCTTATGGTTTTGCGGCGGGGAGGCGGGACAGAATCCGGGTGATCCTTTTACGCTAAAATTCGATCACGAAAGTCTAACAGACGAACCGGTGCCTGACAGCCATGCGGGCCTGCGAGGCGGCGTAGAAATGGGCGCGGAGATCGTAACGCTCGAGTCGCCGAATCTCTTTGTCTTCCGCTGGGTAAGTGACGGCAAGGAAACGCGGATTGAACTGCAGGAAGCAGAAGGCCGGGTGCAGCTTGTTCTGATCCAGACGCCTCCGGTTGAACTGGCGCAAGTTCAGGGCATGGCCGCTGGTTGGCAGTCACATCTCGGATTGCTCGTCGACCATCTCACTGGCGATACGCCGCGCGGTTTCTGGTCGGAACACGAAATCGCGACGCAGCATTATCGTGAAGCCATCACGGCGCGCTAGCCAGTTCAAGGGCTCGCAGATAGCAGGGGAGCAGGCGATGAAGGAAGATTTTGGTACGCAGCTGGAGAACGGCTCGTTACGTTTTGTCCGTGACTTGCCGGGACCGATTGACCGCGTCTGGGAATATTTGACCGATCCTGTGAAGCGAGCTTTGTGGTTCTGCGATGGAACGATGAGTGAGACGCCCGGCGACAGCTTTGTCATGGCATTCAATCACGACCGTCTGTCGCATGAACCATTGCCGAAACGTTATGCCGCTATGCAGGGCGGCATTGAGATGGGAGCCAGGCTGGTCGAGATAGATCCTCCGCATCTGCTCGTTTTCGAAGGCGTCGATGAAGACCAGCAAACTCGTATCGAGCTGACCGAACAAGGCGGGCGGGTTCAGCTGTTGCTGATTCAATCACCGACATCAGACATAAGCGAGCTGCGCGACACAGCGGCCGGTTGGCACGCGCACCTTGGCCTATTGATCGACCATATCTCTGGACGCGGGCCGCGCGGGTTTTGGACGGATCACGAAGAAGCGGCCGAATATTATCAGAACACCCTCAAACCACGTCCCTGACTATTCCGCTTTTATCACTGCTGACTGTCTTGCCATTCCTTTACAGCCTTGAAATATGGCATGCCGCCAAGGGCTGCCCCGAGGCCGATTATTCCGCCGCCAATGGCGCCGCCCACGCCAAGGACGAGGTGTGAGATAACCGCGCCCGCCACCGCGCCCACGATGATGAAAGCCAATTGTTTGCCGGTTGGTTTTGGTCGACTGGCCATGATCTATTCCCCCTTTGATGGTGCATCCCTTGAAACAGATTAGGCAAGAAGCGGCTTGAAAAGCAAGAATCCCAGCTTCCTGCGCGGTGGGTGATCGGTTGATTTCGCTCCGGTTCATCCAAGCGCGTCCATTCTCCTTACCGAATGAAATGCGCGTGGTGCTTGCCAAGCCTCTCGCCATTGGACATGAACGCGCGGCATTGATGCCGGAGACGGGGTGCCAAGAGACGGAGAGGCGCGTTGGAAAAGCTGATACTGTTGCTTGATCGAACAGCTGTTCTGTTTGTCGGCATTGCCGTCGGGGCAGTGATCGGCCTTGCGTTCCTCGGCGGCGGGGAAGGCGGCGAGGCGGTCGCCAGTGCGCCACCCCCGGTTGTTACACCGGCAGAAATGACTTCGGCCGTAGTCGCTCCGAGCGAATGCGCAGTCCAATTCAATCGGAACCTCACGCGGTCCTTGGCCGATAGCGAGCCCGTGCAAATTGGTGTGTTTGGTGACAGTTTCGGCGATGGGCTCTGGGCAGCTTTGTACAGAGGATTCCGGGGCGATGATGATTTTGTCGTTCATCAATTCTCAAACCAATCGACGGGCTTCACGCGCTATCGCAGCCTCAATATTTTTGATGACATTACGCAGCGGCTAGACGAGCAGCCCGTTGATATTGCTGTGGTTTCCTTCGGTGCCAATGACACACAGGGTATTTATACCGGCAATTCTGGCGCGGCATTTATGAGCGAAGAATGGCAGGAGATCGTCGGTGAGCGCGTCGAAGCGGTTGTCCAACTGCTGCGTGATCGCGGTGCCATCGTTTACTGGGTTGGCCTGCCGAAGATGCGCCGTGCGAGTTTTGATACGCAGATCCAGCAGCAGAATGCATTTTATGCCGCACGTATGCGGCAACTCGGCGTACCCTTTATCGACACCGCGCCAATGAGCGTGGATGAGGCGGGAGAATATGTTGCTTACCTTCCCAACCCCGAAACGGGAGCCCGGACCTTGGCCCGCGCCAATGACGGCATCCATATGACCGGCATGGGCTATGGTTTCCTCACGCATGGGCTTGAGGATCGGATCCGCGGCTATGTCGACAGTGCCCGCGCCGAAGCCATGCGTGAGCGAGAACGGCGTAATGCGGGAAATGACGATGATATGACCGGGCAGGCCGACGGATGAAGGCAATGATCCTTTTGGCGGCGCTGGCAGCGGCCCAGTCGGCGTCCGGCACCTGCACCGAAACGCTGTGCTACGAAGACAATCTCGCACCTTTTTTTGATCGTTTGGCGTCGAGCGAACGGGGCAACGGTGCGCCTGTCCACATCATCCAGATCGGCGATAGCCATACTGCGGGCGACAACATCACCAATGGCTGGCGTGAAGAATTACGCAGCCGTTACGGCCATGGCGGTCGCGGCGCGCTTGCTGCCGGGCGTCCCTATAACGGCTATCTGACCTGGGGCGTGACGGCTTCGCAGACGAGCGGCTGGGAAGTGAATTCCATATTTGGACGTGGCTATGCCAATTACGGACCGCCGCTTGGCCTGTCCGGTTTCAGCCAGACGGCGCGGGCAGAAGGCGAAACACTGGGCATTACGGCCGACACACCGGACCAGTCCTTTGATCAGATCATCGTGTGCGCGATCAGCCAGCCGGGCGCTGGTACGCTGACAATGCGGCTGGGTTTTGAAACCGAGCGATGGGAGCTGGATGGCCCGGATCAACGCACTGTATGCCAGACAATGAATAGCGACTATCCGCAGCTTGGCGCGTCCGTGACGACCGATGATGATCGCATCGTGACAGTCACGTCTTTTGCGACGATGCGGCAGGAGGGCGGCGTTGTGCTGTCCAACTTCGGCGTCAGCGGTTCGCAAATGATCCATGTCGGACGATCAAGCGATGAAGTGGCGGCCGCCGAACTCGCTGCTTATGCACCGGACCTTCTGGTTATCGCTTTTGGTACCAATGAAGGCTTTTCGCAGCAGCTGACAGCAGCCGGGTTTGAGAGCGATTTGCGGGCACAGGTGAACCGATTACGCAGAATGGCCGGGGGCAATGTTCCGATCCTCCTGATCGGCGCGCCAGACGCCAACACACGCAACAGGGGCCTTGCTGATAATGCAGGCACCCCGTCTCCCTGTCCCGATCCGGCCGGCGTCAATAGCGGATCGAGGCCCTGGTATACGCCGACTTTGCTGGCAGAACTCAGGGATCGGCAACGGCGCGTGGCGCGCGATATGGGGTTGGCATTCTGGGATTGGAATGCGGCGATGGGGGGCCGCTGTAGCGCGCATCGATGGCGCAATCGGGAACCAGCGCTGATGCGCGGCGATCATGTTCATTTCAACCAGACCGGGGGCGCTAGGATCGGTCAAATGCTGTTTGCCGATCTTGAAAGAGCGGCCGCAGCGTATAGCGAACGCTAAAAACCCGTGCTGTTTCCTACCCTAACCTTCGGGCTGTTCTTCCTTGCGGTCTATGCGATTGCATGGGGGCTGAAGGGCTCGAATGAATGGCGCAAGATTTTCCTGCTGGTCGCCAGTTGGTTTTTCTATGGCGCCTGGGATTGGCGCTTCGTTGCACTGCTGATCTTTAGTGGGTTCCTGAACTGGGGCGCGGCGTGGCTAATTGTCCATTTCAAGGATGATGAGAAACGGCGCAAACTGCTCTTGATCCTCGGGGTGATCGGTAACCTGTGTATCCTGGGCTGGTTCAAATATTACGGCTTCTTCATGGAGCAGTTCGCCGCCTTGCTCGCAGGATTTGGCTGGGAACGTGACCTTTACATCATGCAGGTCGTCCTCCCGATCGGCATCTCCTTCTTCACCTTTCAGGGGATGAGCTACCTCATCGATATCTACCGGCGGCAGACAGAGCCTGCCCGCTTGCTCGATATGGTGCTCCTCATGTCCTTCTTCCCGCATCTTGTGGCCGGGCCGATTGTGCGCGCCTCGCACCTGATCCCGCAATTCCAGAGCGTTCCCAAGATGGACAAGGGCATGGCCGCGATGGGGCTGCTTCTGATCATCTGGGGCCTGTTCAAGAAAGCGGTGATCGCCTCTTATCTCGCCACGGAATTTGTCGATCCGGTGTTTTTCGATCCCGGCGCGCATTCAAGTCTGGATTTGATCCTCGCGGCCTATGGCTATGCGGTACAGATTTATTGCGATTTCTCTGCATATAGCGACATGGCCATCGGGCTGGCGGCGCTGCTCGGTTATCGCTTCCCGCATAATTTCAATCAGCCCTATCGGGCTCGGTCGCTGCAGGATTTCTGGCGGCGCTGGCATATCAGCCTGTCGAGCTGGTTGCGCGATTATCTGTACATTTCGCTCGGTGGCAGTCGTCACGGCCGGGTCCGGCTTTATCTGGCGCTGATGACCACGATGTTGCTTGGCGGGCTCTGGCACGGTGCGAGCTGGAATTTTGTGATCTGGGGCGCGATCCATGGCGGTGTGCTGGTCGCTGAGCGATTGTGGCGCGAGTACAGGCCAGAACAATGGCCGGTGCTGCCTCCGGCCGCTGGCATCATCATCACCTTTCATATCGTAACGCTGGCCTGGATATTCTTCCGGTCGGCGACCTTTACCGATGCGAGCCAGTATCTGGCAGGGATCGCCGCTCTGGATTTCTCAACAACGACGATCGCGCCACTTGGCCTTGCGCTGATCCTGCTGGGCACGTCGCTGCACGCGCTGTCACCGGACGCGATCCAGCGGAATGCCATATGGGTGCGTAAACAGTCTGCGGTGATTGTCGGCCTTGGCGCAGGCATATTGATCCTGATTATCGACGCTATGCGGCCAGCAGGCGTCGAACCCTTTATCTATTACCAATTCTAGTGCCCGACCTTGGGCAGAAAGGCGCGCGATGACCAATCCTGACATGACTTCGCCGGTTGATCTGCCGCCTCCGGAAGGCGAGGAGCAGCATCCGTTGCTCTGGGCCTCGATTGTTATTGCCGTCGCGACCGCTTTCCTAATGCTATTCAATGCTTCGTCAATTCGGAGCTGGGCATTCGAGCTTGAGCCTGGTCCGCAAAATGAGCGCGTCGTGGCGATTGCTGACGGCTGGTATCAGAAGACCGAAGCCCTTTATCTTGATCGGCCCGTCGCTGCGATGAGCGGCTGGTGGGACGCGGTCAAAGCGCTGGAATTCGGGTCTGATGAAGAGGCTGCGAATGTCGCAGGCGAGGCTGAAGTTGATCGCGCTGTTGTTGATGATAGCGAAGCAAGCTCCGATGCAGATGATCCCGAAGGACCAGGCTTCTCCCTACAATAGCAAAGGCCGCCCACTCGCGAAGAGAAGACGGCCCATGCGACCCGGTAAAAAAGGGGGCTCTTTACCGGTAAAAAATATGATCTTCGATTTGCGTTACACGCGGCCGTGATCGGTGAAAGCGCGGCGTTACATATGCGGCGTGATAGAAAACCGCCTCACCAACAACCGGATCGCTGATCCCGTTGCGCGCATCAATTGCCACTTCCATCGCATTTTCCCAGCGCTGATCATTGCGTGAAGGATTATAGGCGTTGGTGTTGAAGAACTGACCGCGCTGATGAGCGACGTCGCAGATCGCGTTCGGGAAATGCGCTGAATTGACGCGGTTCATAACAAGCTGCGCAACGGCAAGCTGGCCTGTCATTGACTGATTGGCCGCTTCATGGCGGACGATTTTCGCCAGACAGAGAAGGTCGGCATCGACAGTGTCGTTAATCGCTATCCCTTCGGCAACCGCGTCTTCGGCGATGTCCTCGGCATTATCGTCAAGCGCGATTACCGGCTCCAAAACTTCCGCGCCGGGGGCGGCGATTTCGGTTTCAATGCCGCTGGCAGCGAGCAGCTCGCCATCAACATCATCAAGAACGGCGTCGTCGCTTCCAAAAGCGAAACCCGTTGCCATCGGAAGGGTGGTCACAGCGACTGCAGCAATCGCAGCCATTCCAAAAATTATGCGTTTACGTCCAAAGGACATAAAGTCTCCATCAGGTGCGCCAAATGGCGCGGGTCGGCGCCGAAACATACTCAAAACTAATTGCTGACCCGCACTGCATTTCACGACTTGCAAGATGGACGCTGGGGCGACGCACCTGTGCCTTGTTCGGGGGTCAACTAAATTGTGCAGTGCAGCATTGCAAGTAAATTACGATGAGTTGTGAATCCAACGCGATGACTTGGGCAACAAAATTTCAAGGGTTTTTCGAACGTAAATTCTCTAAGATATTGAATTATATAGCCTGTTAACCAGTTTTAAAATGAAACTTGGTGAATATTGGTTAAATTTCGCCTTTCGCTGATTCGACTCGCCGAGACGGCCCTTGCTCTGCTAGTTTCGCCGCAGAGAATCACCGGACTACCGGTAAGACCAGAATATTGAGGATAAAATGCGCCGATCGTCGTTGGTATCAATAGCCGCTTTGGGCATAGTTGCTGGTGCCGTTCTTGGTAGCTGTACCGAGGCGCAAACCGCTCCGATCGGAATGACCGCAAGCCAAGACGAACCGGTCGCTACATCGGCTACCGTGCAATCTTCCTCGAGGAAGAGCACTGCGCTTCAACGCAATGCTTCCGATAGTGGAGAGAACGGCGCGCCTGAGGTTGAGCGTACCTATTCGATACTCGGGGTTGGCGATATTATGATGGGCAGTGATTGGCCGCAGCCCGGCATGGATCCGCGCGTCTCTCCGGGGGCCAGTGCTTCGGCCGTTCTAGGGCCGGAATTGACTGGCATTTTCACCGAGGCCGATGTCGTGTTCGGGAATTTTGAAGGCACGCTCCACAGCAGCAGTCGGGAGGCCAAGGCCTGCGGCACATCGCGCTACTGTTATGTTTTCCGCAGCCCGCCCTTCCATGCGGAATATCTGCGACGCGCTGGTTTCACACTGATGTCGAACGCGAATAATCATTCGCGCGATTTTGGAGAAAGCGGCCGCACAGCCACCGTTGCCAATCTGACCGGTGCAGGCATAGCCGTGGCGGGCGGTGACCGGGATGGGATGCGCATCGGCGTTCAGACGCTCGATGATGGCCGCCGCGTTGCGCTCGTAGCCTTTGGTCACAATCCCGGTCTGCTGAGTGTTCGAAATTATGCGCGTGTGACTGAAATGGTCCGTGCGGCGGATGCCCAGGCGGATATCGTCATGGTTTCCTGCCATATCGGAGCGGAAGGCGCCGCTCATGACCGGGTGACCCGCTCAACCGAAACCTATTTGGGCGAAAATCGCGGCGATCCGTTCCGCTTTGCGCGTACTGCCGTCGATGCAGGCGCTGATATCGTGTTTTGCCACGGCCCGCATATTCCGCGCGCGGTAGAGGTCTATCAGGGACGGTTTATCGCCTATAGCCTCGGTAACTTCTGGACATATGGCCGCTTCAATCTGCGCGGCCATAACGGTTTGGCCCCGGTTGCTCGGCTTGAAGTGGATGGCGAGGGCGCATTGGTCTCCGCCAATATCGTTTCGGCGCGTCAGGATCGCCCCGGCGGGCCCTATCTTGATCGCAGCAATGCGGCGGCGCAGCGGATGGCGGCGCTAACGACGCGCGATTTCCCTGAAAGCCGGGTGCAGATTGATGCGACTGGTGAGTTGAGCTGGCCGCACTAGGGCTAGTTTTTCGCCTCACCCGTATCGAATTTATCCAGCCGCCGGTTCCCGAATAGCATCCGGCGTTCGAGACGTGTGCTCAGCGCTGTATAATAGGCACTCAGAAATGCGCGGTCATCTTCCGCCGCGCTCCAGTCCCAGCCGATCTTGCTGCGGATTGTCGTCGCGACATTTCCTTCGGTTTCGGCATTGCCGGTCCGCAGCACATTTTCCAGCGTCTTCAGCTCATACTCGCCGTAAGCATCCAGCTGTTCGTCGGTGAAGAGGAAAGCGCTGCTATCCTCTATGCTCTCGCTGGAAAGGTCGATAGCGAGCTTCCGGCGCGGAGCATGGACGACCCAGGTTCCGGCGATAATGTCCCCAGCGCGCAGCCGATCCTTGTTGAATAACGGGAAGAAAAGGAAGAGCCCGGCCCAGACAAAGCCGATCAACGCAATCAGGCCATCAACACCTTCGCCTCCGCTCAGAAAGGCGAGGGGCAGGAAAATCTCAATCTCGCGCATCATATTGCGCGCAATGACGGCATCAGCGGTCAGCCGTCCGCCGTCGCGCGCCACGACGCGCAATCCCATTATCCGCTTGCCGAGAGTCGCCGAGCGGCGGCCGATCTCGAAGGCGATGAAATAGAAATTCCGGAGCAGAAAAAATCCGAGCAACCAGATCACACTGACAATCTCTATTCCCTCGATGGCCCCCGCACCCATGGTGCCAAGCCCGGCCGAAACAACGATGATCGTGAAGATCACCAGAATGACAATCAGCAGCAAAAAATCGAGAATGAAAGCACCGGCACGCTGGCCGGCTGTCGCCAGTTTCAAACGGAGGTCCACGCCTTCCGGCGTAATCAGCGTGCGCTCAGCATGCATGAGGGGAAAGGCCGGGCTAGCGCTCGCCACGGCCAAGCCTTGGAATATAGAAATAGGTGCACCAGATCGTGAGCATCAGTGCGGCAATCGCATAGCGCGTCCAATCATCGGTGATGAGCTGCCGGCCAAAACCCTCCAGCAAGCCGGCAAAGAGCAGCATGATGATCACGCCGATCATTGCGGTCGCCGCAGTGCGCCCCGCGCTGCGCGCTGCGGCGAGGCGGGTTTGCATCCCCGGAAACATCATCTTGGTGCCGATATGAAGGCCAGCCGCTCCGGCCAACACGATCGCAAACAGCTCGGTTGATCCGTGGATCAGCAGCCAGCCGCCGAGTTCGAAGCCAAGCCCGTTTTCCACGAACACAGCGACCATCGCGCCAAGGATCGCGCCGTTATAGACCATCAGCAAGGCGGTCGGCACGCCAAAGGCAAAGCCCAGCGCAAAGGCGAATATCGATACCTGCGAATTATGCGTGAACAGATAGGTCGCAAACACGCCGAGCGCATTTTTCCCGCCATCATCGTAAAGTGTAGCGCGCAATGCCTCGGCGGTGGCATCCGGCCCCCGGTCACCGGCAAGCGCGCTGGGAATGATCGCATTGAACCAGCCGGGATCGTTGCTCACCAACAGATAGGCAGCAAGCGTTCCGGCAAGCATCAGTGCGATGGCGACCAGCGTTTCGCGCCAAAGGCCTCGGATCGCGGTTGGCCAATCTTCAGCGAAAAAACTCATGGCCCGCTGCCCGAAACTGGTTCGAACGCCATAGACGAAGAAATAGGCCCGGGTGCAAAGCCCTTCCAGATAGGCGATCAGCGCCATATCAAGCGAAGTCGCACGCGCTACGGAAAGCGCGGAGAGCGATGATCGATATAAAACAGGCAGTTCGAGCAAGTCTTCATCGGAGAGCCGTTTGACCGAACCTCCTTCGGCCCGGCGAAGCAACTCCTCAAGCCGCGTCCAATCCGCCTCGCGTTCAGCGCGGAATGTGCTGCTGCTGAACACCGCCTGGTTGGCTATGCTTTCCATCTAGAGGAGGCTCCGCCGTTTGAGATCGATATAGTTGGCGACGAGCCGCGTACCGACTTCGTCATGGGCGGCCTCAAGAACATGCGCGCCCATCCTCTGAAGCCGGGCAATGACAATCGCCCGCTCGCGGAGCAGAGCGCCTGCGGCAACCGCGCGTGATACGTCGCCAGGTTCATCGGGCCGGGTTTGTGCGAGCGCAGCCAACTCTGCATCACGCAGAACAACGAAGAGGACGAGATGTCGGTCAAGCAACCGGCCTGCCGAGCGCAGCATCAGTTCTGCGCTTGTCGGATCGGCGAAATCGGTAAAAACGACGACAAGTGATCGGTGGTGAAGCTGTGCGGCCAATGTCGTCAGGGCGAGCGTATAATTGCTCTCCTCCGGTGCATATTCGATATCGGCCGCTGCTCGTTGCAGGGCGGAAAAGGCGCGTGCACCGGTAACGGTCGGGCTGGCAATTTGCGGCCGCCCGGCAAAGGCGAACAGGCTCGCCCGGTCTCCCGCCTTTAGCGCGACATAGCCCGTCAACAGAGCTGCCGAGATTGAGCGGTCGAGCCGCGGTAACCCGGCAATCGGCTCGCACATGGTTCTGCCCGCATCGAGCGCGAAAACGATATGGTTGTTGCGTTCGGTGCGATATTCCTTGGCCAGCAGCGTCGTATGCCGGGCGGATTGTTTCCAGTCGATCGTGCGCCGGTCCATGCCGGACTGGAATTCGGTCATCGAATCGAATTCCGTGCCGTCGCCCCGGTCCAGCTGGGCAATCAGGCCATAGGCGGCATCACGCAAATAGAGTTGAATACCCTTGTCCTTGATGAAGCCGATATTGGGCGTGACCAGGATTTCCGCGCCAAAATAATCGCGCGTCTGGACCCAGGCGAGGCCGAGCGGCCCCGTCCAGCGCGCCCAGAGATGGCCGATCATGGCTTTGCCGCGCCGGTTGGCGGTGAAGACTGTATCGAACTCCGCCTGTCCGTCTATCATGGCGGTGCTGCCGCGTCGTCCGCCTCCGGCCTCTAGCTTCTCGTCGACGCTCAGGGCGACCTCTATGTGCCGGGGCGTGCCGCGCCTCTCGATAGCGCTCTCGCTCCCGCTTTTTCGAAAGCACAGTCGGCTCGTGACAGTGAAAGCCTCGCCAACACCAATCGTTCCCGGCTTGTCCATTTCGACATCAAGCTGACGCGCGCGTTTTGCGCTAAGAGCATCGAGCAGGATCAGCGCGCCCATGATCGCGATCCAGATCAACCCGAAATACCAATATTGCGGAACCGCCACGCCGATGACGAGCGCAGCAGGGGCGCCAAGTGCCATCAGGATAACCGAACGGGCGGTCGGATAGATCATGCCCTTGTCACCGAGGAGCCTCGACCTGTTCGATCAGTTTCGCGACGATGCTGTCGGCGTCCCGCCCGTCAATTTCGGCCGCTGCGGAGAGGATCACACGGTGACGTAGAACCGCCGGTGCGAGCGCCTTCACATCGTCGGGAATCACATAATCGCGCCCATCGAGCGCGGCGCGGGACCGGGCTGCGCTGGCCAGCATCGCAGCAGCACGGGGGCTGGCCCCGGCGTCCAGATCGGCGGTTTCGCGGGTCGCCCGGATCAGGGAAACGATATAATTGGTAACATCGGCCACCAGCTTCACGGTCGTTACCGCCTCGATGGCGGCTGCGATTGTCGCCGCATCCACCTTGCACTCGATCTCGAAATCAGCGGCCTTGGGCGCGCCAAACCGGCTGCCATGGATGGTTACGATCTTCTGCTCTTCTTCCTCGCTCGGATAGCCCACGGCTAGCTTGAAGAGAAAGCGGTCGAGCTGCGCCTCGGGCAGCGGATAGACGCCCTGTTGTTCGATCGGATTCTGGGTCGCGACAACCATGAAGCGGTCCGAAAGTGCGTGCGTCTCACCATCGATGGTAACAGCGCGTTCCTGCATCGCCTCAAGCAAGGCGGCCTGGCTTTTGGGTGGCGTGCGGTTGATTTCATCAGCCAACAACAACTCGCAAAAGATCGGCCCGCGCGTGAGTTTGAATTCACTGGTCTGGAAGTTGAACAGGTTAGCCCCGATGATATCGCTCGGCATCAGATCCGGCGTGAACTGGATTCGGCCATAGTCCAGCCCCAGCGAGCGGGAGAAGCATTGGGCGAGAAACGTCTTAGCGGTCCCCGGCGGCCCTTCGAGCAAGCAATGGCCGGAGGAAAACAGCGCGATCAGCAGGTGATCGACAATCTCTTCCTGTCCCACGATCGCCTTGGAGATCTCGGTATGAATGCTCTCGCCGAGCGGTTTGATATCTTCAACTTTCATGAGTTACGGCCTTTCTCCAGTCGTAAAGCGCCCTTGCGGCGTCACGTATGTCTTGGCGGTTATGCGCCCGCTCAGCCGCAAGGGCGAGCGTAGTAAAGGGCGGCATAGTGGATGGTCCCAGTCCGTCGAGCCAGCGGTCCAGCGCTTCCCCGCTCAGCTTGCGCGGATTGCCGATCGCGGCGACGGCCGCTTCGCGTGTCATTACGACGTAGCGTCCGCTCGACAGATGTTCGCGCCGGGCCACACGCAGCAGTTCGGCGCTGTTATCGACGAGCGCGCGCTTGCCAAAGGCGATAGCGCGCTGCGGCCTGAGCGCCGGGCCAAAACGGAACGCCGCCTGCACGCCAGCAAGCAGCGCAGCGGCAAGCAGGCACAGGGTCAGCGCAAGAAACGGGGGTTCAAAGGCGAGGGTCAACAAGTTGCGCGATCCGCCAAAGCCATTGGCGACCAATTCGAACCAATAGGGGCCGTCGCTCTCGTTCAGTTCCGCGAGGAGCAGCAGAGCTGCGCGGGTTCGCTCGGGATCGGCCAGAATCTGATTGTTGAGGAGATCTGGATCGGAAAGGATGAAAACCTCCATGTCCGTTACTTGGGCGAGAACGAATTCGTTCTTCGCTGTTTCCATCAACGGCATAAGATCGGCGCCAGAAATTGTCTGCAGACTGTTCGGCGTCAGAAATTCAACGCCATTCAGCATGCCGCTTTGCAAGCGTGATCCTGCGGGCGTGCTGCTCGTCGAAACGGTGATATTGACGATATCTGACAGCAATGACGCGACGCTTCCTCCCGTGCCTGACTGGAACCACTGTACCCGGTCCCTCTCTCCGTCGACCGGCAAGGTTCCCCACTTGGGCAAAACGATCAGTAAAGGCCCCCAGCCGTCATAGAGTAATGCGTTGATCCGTTCGGCATTGCCGCCCGGTTCAAGCGTGAGGATCGTCAGTCCCGTATTTTCCAGCATGGTTTCGTCGCGCACATATTGGACATCCGCGCCCGTTTCCTCGAGCAGCGTATAAACGCCCCGGAAACCCACTGCCGATGTCGACAGGCCATGCGCGCGTCCATCGCGGCCGCTGCGAATATCAGGGGCATAGGCGGAGAGCAGCAGAAACGCGCCAAAGCCGACAATGCTCGCGATGACGAGCAAGACGACGGTCCTTGCGCTGAAAGGGGAGGCGTTTTCGGTCATGCCCAACTCTTGCCGAATGCAAATTGCTCATAGGCAGAGCGTGCGTCCGTCCAGCCTTGTTCGTCGACCGGGCGGACAGCGAAAATGCCGCTTTCGACGATGCGTGCGATGGACGAAAAGGCCGTGCGGGCCGGTGCGGGCAGGGCGGCGGCATCAGAAATATCTCGGCTGGTCAGCGCCGGGCGCATGAAATCGGGCAGCCGTTCTTCGATGTCCGCGATGCTGCGAAATAAAAGCAAATGGGCGGCCTCTGCGTAACGGCCTTGTTTGGCCAGCGCGTCGGCTTCCCCAAGCAGCCCATGGGCCGTTTTGGCTTCAGGGCGCCAGTGTTCGTCATCGGTTTCGTCATCTTCGCTTTTCGCCGGCGGGTTCGAAAAGCGGCGGTACAGGGCGCGCCCGATGCTGAAAAGGATGATCGCGGCAAGGCCCCCTACGATGATCCAGAAAAGGCCTTGCCAAACAGGGCCTAGCGTTTCGAGCCATCGGAGCAGTTCGACGAGCCAGTTTGGCGGTTCGCGAGGCACAGGCGGATCAAACTCCGCCATCTCCGTCTGAAAGCGATCGCTTTCGATCAGCTCGCGATAGGCTTGATCGAAATTCTGAGCGTTGTCTTTTGGGATCGGCGGTGCCGCTGCCGTCATACGCTTTCAATTCCCCTTGCGACCTCCATCTGCATATCGCGCCTTTCGTCCCATGGCGAGGGCCGACTTTTGCCTGTTCTCCCATATTCTGCGACAAGAGTGGTATTCGGCAGAAGGAAACAGGGGCACTATATGGAACCGCAGCAAACGGGACATCCGCGCTTCAGCTTCGGCCAGACCGTTAGCGACTTATTTGCCGTAATCGGGCGAAATTTGCTGCTGCTGTGCGGTTTGGCGCTGCTTTTATATGGCGTGCCGTCAGCGATCTTCACGGCGTTTTTCCTGGATAGCATGATGTCGTTATTTGCCAACGCTGACGTCGAGAATGCGGAGGCGCTATACTCTGGCTGGTTTAGCAGTTTTGGGCCAACCATTGGTGCGGCCATGATCGGAGGAATCCTGATTTCCATTTACGCGCAAAGCGCGATGATGTGGGTGGTCGTGGAGGACCTTAAGGGTGAACTCCCGTCATTTGGCCGAGCATTGGGTGCCGGGTTTCGCTTTTTTCTCCCGATCCTCGGAATAACGCTGATCTATTATGTAGGGCTGATTGGACTTGTAACGCTGCCCTTTCTGTTGGGAATTGGAACAGGCGGGGTCTGGGTAGCGGTTGTTCTATTCCTGTTTGTGATTTTGCCGCTCATATGTTTTTTTATAGTAGCGCTGCTTGTCGCTGTTCCTGCTGCGATTGCGGAGCGATGCGGTGTGATTGGTGCGATCGGCAGAAGCTGGGGTCTTACGGCGGGGCATCGCTGGAAGCTCTTTGCGATGGTGCTGATATTCGGCTTCGTGGCTATGATCGTCTCAAGCGCGTTAAGCGCCGTTACTATGCCGTTTATGGCGCTGGACACCGGTGGCGGTGGCTCTCCATTTGATGGAATGATGCCTGCTTTGGTGGTGCAATCGCTTTTGAACTCCCTGCTGTTGGTATTCACCTATCCGGCAATCGCCGCGACATATCACAATCTACGGATCGCCAAGGAAGGCGTTACTCACGAAAGCGTGCTCGATATCTTCGAATAGGGGAAAATGCCTTTGGACCCGCGCGCACAGCCGGGCTATGGACGAGTCCTATTCATTCAGGAGACACAGATGAAATTGGGATCGCTTAAGGCTGGCCGTGACGGAAAACTTGTGGTTGTCAGCCATGATCTCGCTTGGTGTGCAGACGCATCGCACATCGCTCCGACACTGCAGGCCGCGCTCGATGATTGGGATACCATTGCGCCGCAGCTTGAACTTCTGGCGACAGATCTCGCGCATGACGTGATACCTAAAGAACGGTTTCACGAGCATGACGCCGCATCGCCCCTGCCGCGTGCCTATCAATGGGCCGATGGCTCTGCCTATGTGAATCATGTTGTGCTGGTGCGCCAAGCGCGCGGTGCAGAGATTCCCGACAGCTTCTGGGAAGACCCGCTCATGTATCAAGGCGGATCGGACGGTTTTATCGGTCCGCGCGATGATATTCCTCTGCCCGATGAAGAATGGGGCTGCGATCTTGAGGCTGAGATCGTCGTCGTCACCGGCGATGTGCCGCAGGGCGCGAGCCGCGAAGACGCCCTTGGCGCGATCCAGCTGGTCGGCCTCGTCAATGATGTATCCCTGCGCAACCTGATACCGGCGGAACTCGGCAAGGGCTTTGGTTTTGTTCAATCGAAACCCGCCAGCGCCTTTTCGCCCGTGTTCGTGACGCCGGATGAGCTGCCCAACTGGACAGACGGCAAACTGCACGGGTCGCTCAATGTCGATCTGAACGGTTCATCCTTTGGCCGCGCCGATGCGGGCGAGGACATGACCTTCGATTTCGGCACGCTTGTCGCGCACCTTGCCAAGACACGCGCCCTGGTCGCCGGGTCCATTATCGGATCGGGAACCGTGTCCAACCGCGATGCAGATGGCGGCCCCGGCAAACCGATTGATCAGGGCGGGAAGGGTTATTGCTGCCTTGCCGAAGTGCGGATGGTTGAGAAAATCCTCGAAGGCGAGATGAAGACGCCGTTCCTGTCTCACGGAGATACCGTGCGTATCTGGATGGAAGACGAACATGGCCATGCCACGTTCGGCACTATCGAGCAGGAAGTGGTTAAGCCTTAAGCCTGCTGGTCTAGCGCCGCGCCCAGGTTTGTGACTGGCAGATCAGGCCGCCCAAGGCACAACCTGTTACGCGCAGTGATCCGTTCCGGTTAACACGGAGCCGCGCGCTATAGCTGCGCCCGCTTTCGGGGTCGTAGATCTGGCCATGCCGATACTGATCGCCGTCACGCCGGAAGCCTGACAAGATACGCAAACCTTCAATCGGGCGGTCGCGCAGAACGGGGTTAGGATTGTTGACGTCGCGCTGATCCTGGTCGGGCGTCCGCACCAAGACGCGCGAAACCCGGCCGCAGATCTCGCTTCCGCAACGGGTAATGGCGACCAGCGCATTGCCGCTTTCTGTCACCCAGTTGCCAAAGACACTCGATTGAGCCGAGGCAGGTGCAGACTGGATCACCAGAATGGCGAAGCATAATGCCGTCAGGCGCCAAAAGAATTTCATCGAATGCTCCAATGTTGTCCGTCGCCAAGGATCAGATCGCGCCTAGCGTGATTTCCTTTGCTGCACTAGACCCGGAAATCTGCATTGCCGCTGAACGGAGTAGGGCTGGATGAGCGATAAAGAATGGGTGATCGGCGTTGTCGGCGGTTCGGGGCTCTATGCGATAGACGCGCTGGAAAATGCCCAGTCGATCCGTGTTGAAAGCCCATGGGGAGAGGCATCGGATGAGTTGGTGCTGGGTGAAATCGCAGGGAAGCGCTTTGTTTTCCTGCCCCGCCACGGCAAGGGTCACCGGATTCCGCCAAGCGCCCTTAATTTCCGTGCCAATGTTGATGCACTGAAGCGCGCGGGCTGCACGGATCTCCTGTCGATTTCCGCTGTCGGTTCGCTGCGTGAAGACTTTCCGCCCGGCAAGTTCGTCATCGTCGACCAGTTTATTGACCGCACTTTTGCGCGAGAGAAGAGCTTTTTCGGGGCCGGGCTGGTTGCGCATGTATCGATGGCCGATCCGGTTTGTCCGAGCCTGTCGGACCGGGCCGAGGCGGCGGCGCGAGCGGCTGGTGCTGACACCCATCGCGGCGCGACCTATCTGGCGATGGAAGGGCCGCAATTTTCGTCACGCGCCGAGAGCGAACTCTACCGTCAATGGGGCTGCGACGTGATCGGCATGACAGCGATGCCCGAAGCCAAGCTCGCCCGAGAGGCCGAGCTTCCCTATGCGCTGATTGCCATGGTCACGGACTATGATTGCTGGCGCGATGGCACCGAGCATGTCGAGGTGCATAATGTGCTCGAACAAATGCACGCGAATGCGTCCGCGGCCACGCAAACGATCGTCGAATTTGCCAAAGCCTTGCCTGATGAACGGCCAGACAATCCAATTGATACCGTGCTCGACCACTCGCTGCTGACAGATATTGCGGCCGCGGATCGCGGGCTTATGGCGAAGCTGGATGCGTTGGGAAAACGTGTGTTTGCTGCGCGCGCCGGTTAAGCGCTGCAGCTCGCCCCGCCGAGCACGCAAAACCGGGCGCAATGCGGGTGGTTGAGTGATACATCGCGGCTGGCTTCGGCCAACGTTTCACCCATCTGGAAATCGTCTCCATAGGGCAGCAACGTGCAGGCTGTGACCATTGGCCGCTCTGCGCCTTTATGTTTGACCACCATCCGGCTTGACGAACACATCATGGCGTTCGGATCGACATCGAGAATGCCCCAACAGGCGGTAGTGATCTCGGGAACATCAAGGGTCGCGTCCATCTCAGGAAAAAGCACGAGGCGACCAGCATCGCTAGCATCGATGCCAATACCGGTTTCAGCGAACAGCGCTGCATAGCCCTTGCGGGCCATCGCATCATCCTCATGGGCGAGATGGCGGCCGGCGATTGCGATAGAAAAGCCGTTTGCGGACAGCCATTGCAGGCCAGCAATGGCCTTGTCCCAGCTATCACCGCCCCGTTCGGCCTCATGTGCGTCTTGTGTGTAATGATCCAGGCTGACGCGGAAGGTCATCTGGTCGCCAAAGCGCGATTTGAGGTCGAGCAGCGCCTGTTCGAAACGGCGCATCGGCCGCATGGCATTGGTTAGCACCAAGGCCTCAAAACCGCGTGACAGGCAGCTTTCAAGCATCGGCACCATGTCGCGATTCATGAAAGGTTCGCCGCCGGTGAAACCGATCTCGCGGGTAGCCAGCCCATCTTGCTCAATCTCGTCGAGATAGGCGTCGACCTCCGCGGCGGTCAGATAGACGAGCGCATCATTGGTCGGCGAGCTTTCGATATAGCAGCTTTTGCAGGCGAGATTGCATAGCGTTCCGGTGTTGAACCAGAGTGTTTCGAGCTGGGCGAGCGCAACATGCGCACGCGCCTCACCTTGCGTCGTTACCGCCGGATCGCGAAACTTCGCGGTGTCCAATGGTGCAGCGTCGGCGATTTCAAACGGTGAGGGGCCGGGAAGGGGCTTTGTAGCGATGGCGATAGTTCCTGCTTGGTCGATGGCAGATAGGCGCGGGGTCAGGACTAAAGCAAATATTTCGCGCGGAACCGGGCCCAGCGTTTCGCTGTATTGCCGAAAATCGTCGGCTCCCAGATTGCAAAACCGGCCTGTTTCGAGATGTCCGAGCGGGTCGGGTATGGAACAATCGCACCGCCAATCGCAAAGGCGTTGGCCTTGCCGCCAATCGCGAGGCTCCAGGGTAGGAGAAACTCTCCGGCATGCGGCCCGACGACTGTCACGCCGAGGATTTTCTTGCCCTTGCGGATGATCTTCAGAAAACCTTCGGTATCATTCTCGGCCCGGGCGCGATCATTCTCCGCAAATTCCTGCTTCGTGATTTCTACCTTGTCGCCATATTTCGCGCGCGCTTCCTTTTCCGTCATGCCGACATGGCCGAGTTCGGGATCGCTATAGGTGACCCAGGGTAGAGCCTTGTAATCGGCTTTGCTTGGCAGGCCGAGCGCGACCTGAAGCACGATGAGCGAGCCCTCATAGCCCGAAGCATGGGTGAAACGGGGGCCGACCCGGCAATCGCCGATAGCATAGACTTTTTTGTTTGACGTGCGGCGGCGGCTATCAACTTCAATGCCGCGCGAAGTCCATTCGATGCCCGCATTTTCAAGGCCGAAATCGGCAAAATCACAAGTACGACCAGTGGCGACGAGCAGGTGGCTGGCGTCCACGGGATCGCCGCTATCGGTTTCAATGCGAACGCCGCTGCCGGTCTTGCTGACTTTGGTCGCATTTGTATTTTCGCGAATCTCGACACCCTCGGCACGAAAACGTTCGACGACAATCGCTGCGGCTTCCGGGTCGTCTTTGTCCATCACCTTGCCGCGCTGGATCACCGTCACTTTGCTGCCCAGTCGGCGAAAGCTTTGCGCCATCTCCATCCCGATAGGGCCGCCGCCCATAATCGCGAGATGATCGGGGCGCTCGGTCATGTCGAAAATCGTTTCGTTCGTCAGATAGGGCACATCCTGAATACCATCGACAGGCGGGATGAAGGGCTTGGATCCGATGGCGAGGCAGATACGGGGCGCTTTCAGCGTCTGCCCGTTCACTTCTATGGTTGATCCGTCGATCATCTTGGCCGCGCCGCGAATGACCTCGACGCCGAATTCTTCCTCGAAGCGTTCTTGCGAATCGTCGACAGCAATCGATGCAATTGCGGCCTGCACATGATCATGCACGGCCTTGAAATCGATCGCAGGATCGACATTGGCGATCCCATATTTTGCACTCTCACGCATTTCCTGAGCGCGCCGTGCCGCCGTGATTAGCGCCTTGGAGGGAACACAACCCGTATTCAGGCAATCGCCGCCCATCGGGCCCTTCTCGATCAATGCGACTTTCAAGCCGAACTGTGCGCAGCCGCCTGCCGCGGTCAATCCTGCGGATCCCGCGCCGATTACGATCAGGTCATGTGTGCGTTTCACGTTGCTTCATTCCTTGCCATTGTTTGGGCTTGCCGCTGCCCGTTGCAGCGATGCCTCGATCAGGTTTTTCGTGGCGAGCTCGATAGAAGTTACAAATGCCGGTGCATTTGTGTAACCGGATGGTGCATCAATCCGAAGATCATCACAACATTCATCCCGCCGGAGACCGAAGTGAATATTGAGAATAGCCGCGACTATTATGGCCAGGTTTTGCAAGGCTCCACCGACCTCAAAACGGACGCCTGCTGCACGGTAGAAGCGCCGGCACAGGAAATTCGCGAAGCGCTTGCACATGTCCACCCCGATGTGAAAGCGCGCTATTATGGCTGCGGCCTGATCGCGCCGGAGGCCGCGAACGGCATGCGGATATTGGATTTGGGCAGCGGCTCGGGCCAGGATGCCTATTTGCTGGCGCAGCTGGCGGGGGCGCAAGGCAGTGTCGTTGGTGTGGATACAACGCCGGAGCAGCTCGCCATCGCCCGCGAACATCTCGATTGGCACGCAGACCGGTTCGGATATCGCAATGTTGAATTTGTCGAAGGCGATATAGAGCAGCTCGATAAGCTTGACCTTGAAGCCGCAAGCTTTGACCTCATCGTGTCCAATTGCGTGATCAATCTGGTCGCAGATAAAGCCAAAGTGTTTCGCGATGCCCATGCACTGCTAAAGCCCGGCGGCGAGTTCTATTTCTCTGATGTCTATGCCGAGCGCCGCGTTCCCGAAGAATTGCAAGCCGATCCCGTGCTTCATGGCGAGTGCCTGTCGGGCGCTTTATATTGGGGTGATTTCGATATGCTGGCAAAGCAAGCCGGCTTTCATGACCCCCGCCTTGTGACGGATCGACCGCTCGCGATTGGCGATCCGGCCGTGGCCGCCAAGATTGAGGGTATTCGCTTCTTCTCCGCCACATACCGTCTGTTCCGGATCGACGAACTCGAGCCGCGCTGCGAGGATTATGGTCAGGCAGTGCGGTACAAGGGTACAATCCCCGGCCATGAACGCGCTTTTGCCCTTGATGGGCATCACTTTATCGAAGCGGGCCGGATGTTCGCGGTTTGCGGCAATACATGGCGGATGCTGTCGGACACGCGCTTTGCCGAGCATTTCGAATTCTTTGGGGATTTCTCGACGCATTACGGAATTTTTCCTGGCTGCGGGGATCTGATGCCGTTCAACGCTGCGCCGGCGAGTGAAGACGTTTCGGGCTGCTGCTGATTTGACCTGTTTCCTGATTACTGGAGCAGCGGGACTGCTCGGCGGCGAAATTTCGGCTGCACTGGCTGACAAGGGCCACCGCGTGATCGGTCTTGTTCGCAAGAACCGGACAGTGATGCGCGGCGATGGCGAGCAAATGCCGACGAGCGACTGGCAGGGAGATGTGCCTGAGACTGGCGAAATTCTGCTCGTTGAAGGCGATGTCCGGGATCCGCATCTGGGATTAGAGCGCGAAAATTATGACCGGCTGGCAGGGCAAGTGGACCGGATCATCCATTGCGCGGCGATTGTTCAGTTCGATGCCGATCCGGAAGTTTACGATGCGGTGAATGTGAATGGGACAGCCCATGTAATCGATTTTGCGCGGGCGCGCCCTGGCAGTCCGGCCTCGCTCGTGTCGGTAAGTACCGCCTATGTCTGCGGTGAACGCGATGGCCCTATTAGTGAAGCTGATGCCTCAAAGCCCGCCCGGTTCGCCAATCCCTATGAGGCCAGCAAGTTCGCCGCCGAGGCGAAGGTGCGGGAAGCGATGGCGGATGGGATGACAGCGGCCATCGCCCGGCCGAGCATTGTGGTCGGGCGCGCCGATGACGGCGTCATCGGCGGTTTCGACACAATTTATATGGCTTTCAAATTGCTTGCTGAAGGGCGGATCAAGACCATTCCTTCAACGCCGGACGCAACGCTGAACTTCGTGCCGCTCGATCATGCGGTAAACGGTATCGTAACGATTGCGGAGCGGATTGAAGAGGCGCGAGATCAGGTCTTCCACCTTGTCGCCGGGGCACCGATGCCCGTCGCTGATTTTTTTGAGCTGGTGCGCGAATATCCGCAATTTTCGGACCCTGAGCATGTGCTGCCCGAACATTTTGACCCGTCGATGCTTTCCCCGATCGAACAGCGTTTCCATCGCCGGGTCGCCGCGCTGTACACAAGCTATTTTCAGCGTAATCCTTTGTTCTTGGAGGATAATATATCGGCGTTGATGGGCCGCAAAGGGCCGTATGCCGATAAGGCGTTGATGCGTAGACAAATCGACTTTGCTGTTGGTGCGGGCTTCCTGCCCTCCGAATCGGTTCCCGCTTGACGCGCAGACCCGGCGTTGGTGTGCAGATTTAGCACCAAAGTGGGACGGTCAGACCGGTTATCCACAATCTGGGTCAAGCGTTGTGGTTAATCTTCACAAGAAATTGCTGTTACGGCGCTCTTTAACCCTTTTTTAAGGGTAAACGGTCTTCCCAAGGTCCAGTCGTCCGGTCATAAACGCGTCTCATATTTCCTGTTTGACGTAAGGCGGTCTTTCGGTGAGCGCACCATTTCGGTTTCCCAGATTTTTCGTAACGGCACCTAGCCCTTGCCCCTATCTGCCGGGCAAGACGGAGCGGAAGGTGTTTACGGAACTGCGCGGGCCGCATGCGCCTGAGCTCAACGAAGCGCTCGGCCGTATCGGCTTCCGGCGGAGCCAGTCCGTTGCTTATCGTCCGAGCTGCGCGGGATGCCAAGCCTGCATTTCGGTGCGCGTGGTCGCCACAGAATTCAAACCCAATGCGACGCAGCGGCGTTTGATGCGCCGTAACAGCGATCTGGAAATTAGCGCCTGTGAAGCCTGGACCACCGAAGAGCAGTTCGCGCTGCTGCGCCGGTATCTGGGCGTACGCCATCCCGATGGCGGCATGCATGATATGGACGAGATGGATTTTGCCGACATGGTCGAGCAAACGCCGGTCGATACTTTCATGATCGAATATCGCGAGCCGAGAGTGAACGGAAAACCCGGGCGGCTCATTGGTGCCTGCCTCACGGACCGTCAGTCAGATGGCTTGTCGATGATTTACAGCTTCTTTGATCCTGACCATGCGGACCGCGATGGTCTGGGGAACTATATTATCCTCGATCATATCGTTCACGCGGCCAAGGCCGGTTTGGCCTATGTTTATCTCGGCTATTGGGTCGAGGGGGCACCGCGCATGCAGTATAAGGTTCGTTATCGGCCGCTTGAAAGGCTGACGCCGAAAGGTTGGGAAGCATTCGAACCGGAAACTGACCAAAAAGCACCGGCCAAAAAGATACTCGCTGACGCCGAATGAAGGCGCGTCTGGCCTAAGGTCAGGGTTCTAGTCGGCATCTGCCATAAAAGGCGGCATCGGGATCGCGGCGCGCGCTTTGGCCAGAGCGATCGCCCATTGTGATGACAGCAAATCGAAATACTCGTCCGCCTCCTCAATCCTGAGGAACCGGACTTCTTTGCTTTCGTCAGTTGGCAATATGGCCAGATCAAGCGGCCGACCCACGCTGAGATTGGACCGCATTGTTGATTCGAACGAGATAAGCCCGGCTTTCACCGCTTCGTCGAGCGGCGTATCATATTCGAGCGCGCGATCGAGGATAGGCTTGCCATATTTGGCCTCGCCAATCTGCATGAAGGGCCGATCCGGCTGGCAGCTGATGAAATTGCCTTCCTTGTAAATGTGGAAGAGTTTCAGCGGACGCCCTTTGAAGCGGCCGCCAAGGATCATCGATCCGGAAAAGTTATATTGGCTGTTTTCGCCGGCGGCACCCTGGATCTCATCACTGGCCAACTGCAGCGCTTCGCCAACAAGGTTGGCCACGCGGTGCATGCTTGGCATATCGCCTACAAAACGCGGGCCGTCGCTGTCGTCATCTTCCGCCAGTCCCTCTTTGAGGAGGGCGAAGGCTGACTGTGTCACCGAGAGGCTGCCGGCGGTGCAGCCAATGATCGTGCACTCCTCGCTCTGTTCGATGATGTGGAGCTTTTTGTAGGATGAGATGTTGTCGACGCCCGCATTGGTGCGGGTGTCGGAGATCATCACCAGTCCGTCCTTCAAAAGCATTCCGAGGCAATAGGTCATAGGATTCCGGTCGATAAAGTCGAAGCGCTAGCGGTTAGCCGGGAAAAATGATGCCGGAAAGAGCCGAATTTCGGGAAGATGTGTATCAGGCCAGATCGGCATTCATGTCTAGTTCTGCATTTGGCTCTGCGCTTGGGTCACACGCACGTCAACGGAAAGCGATTCATCGCCGCCGCCCACTCGTCGTCCGGCAATGGGTGCGGCATCGCGATAGTCGAGGCCGCAGGCCACCCGGACATAAGCATCGTCCGGACTGATCCCATTGGCCGGATCAAATCCCGTCCAGCCAATCGATGGCAGATACGCTTCGGCCCAGGCATGGCTCGCTTCCTGCTGCTCTGCACCATCGCGGCGGAACAAATGGCCAGAGATGTAGCGTGCCGGAATGCCCATGGCCCGTGCCGCCGCGCAGAATATATGGGCATGATCCTGACAGACGCCCTGGTTCGCGGCAAAAGCGGTAGCGGCATCGCGCTCCACTTCGTCCAGCGTTGGCTCGAAATGGATCTGGTCCAGCAGACGGGCCATCAGGAGATGCATCCGCTCCAGCGGGTCCTTTTTTGTTTTTGCGATGTCTTTTGCGAATTTCCTGATCGCCGCGTCGGCGCGGCTGAGATCGGTTGAGCGCAAAAAGGCCTGAGCGGGTAGCGTTTCGTTTGCATCTTCGATCAGGCCGGAGCGATCGTCGGTTAGTACTTCACCTGACACGCGCAGGGCGATTTTGCTGACCGGCCCGTCAACATAGATCATGGTGACGCGGTTGCCGAACCCGTCCCGATGGCTGCGCAGCCGGGCGTCGCAATCGATATCGATATGCCAGTCAACAACGTGCTGTGCGGCAAAATTGGCGGGGGTTACCCGTAGCAACTGAACGAGACGGCGTTGCGGCTCACTGAACGCATAGTCCGTGCGATGGTCGACATGGAGGCGCATCTAATCGAACCGAAACTGTCTGGTGATGGCCTGGCTCAGCAAACGGTTTTCCTCGATAAAGGCTTGAAGATATTGGTGTAACCCGCCGGCGATAATTTCACGGATACTGGTTGCATTGATCCGTTGTAGTCGCATCCGTGCCAAGCGGTCGGCCTCGCCCTGATAGCCGGTAAATTTCCCAAGCTCGGAGAGCAGGGCGGCTACTGCCTCGACTGTGGCCGCTATGGACCGCGGAAGTTCGCGCCGCAGGATCAGCATTTCGGCCACGCGCCGGGAGGAAAGGCCATCGCGATACAGCCAGCGAAAGGCGGTATTGGCGGACACCGTCTGGAGGATTGTGCCCCATTGGTCCCGGTCGACCATTCCGCCCACTTCTTCGCCCTCGGGCAGGATGATGTGATATTTGACGTCGATAAGCCGGGCGGTGTTGTCGGCGCGTTCGATGCTTTCGCCGAGCATCAGGAAATGATAGCTTTCCTGCCTGAGCATCCGGTGCAGCGCGCCTTCGAAACCGCGACTTTCCGCTATCAGCGCTTCGAGTAGATTGATCGTCCCTTGGGCGCTTCCGACCGAACTGCGCCCCTCAATGCCGAGCCATGCGCGATTGATCGCTTCCCAACCCTCGCGGGTGAGCGCTGTACGAACCGCGCGGGCGTTCATCCGCGCAGCGTAGAGGCAGTTGTAGATCGAGTTTGGATTGTCTTTCGAGAAGGTCAGAAAGTTGGCGACATTGGTGGGCGTAATGGATTCGCCGGTCTTCTCAAAGTCTTCGCTCGCGGCGGCAACAGAGAGTGCGCTTGCCCAAGCGGCTTCGCCAGCGGGGCGCGCTGAAAGCGCGTCGAGCCGGATTGTTGCCTCGATCAGGCGCGCGGTAAATTCGGCGCGCTCCATATAGCGGCCGATCCAGTAGAGGTAGGAGGCGGTGCGCGCGAGCATCAGTCTTTCGCGTCCGGCTGTTCGCTCTCGGGGCGCAGGACGAGGCTGTCCTTGGTTCCGCCGCCCTGGCTCGAATTAACGACCAACGAGCCTTCGCGCAGGGCCACGCGGGTCAGGCCGCCGGGAATGGTCGTTACGCTCTTGCCATCGGACAGGCAGAAGGGACGAAAATCGACATGACGGCCCTTGATCCCCTTTTCAGTGAGCGTTGGAACTGTGGACAGCGCCAGTGTCGGCTGCGCGATATAGCCGTCTGGATTGGCTTTTAACGCGGTGCGAAATTCTCCAATTTCTTCGGTCGTGGACGTCGGGCCGACCAGCATTCCATAGCCGCCAGACCCATCGACCTTTTTCACGACCAGTTCGGCAAGATTGTCGAGCGTGTATTTGAGCGCTTGCGGCTCGCGGCAGCGCCAGGTTTCGACATTGGGCAGTTTGGCGTCTTGACCCGAATAATATTTCACGATTTCAGGCATATAGGAGTAGATCGCCTTGTCGTCCGCGATCCCTCCGCCCGGCGCGTTGATCAATGTTACATTGCCCGCGAAATAGGCGGCCATCAGCCCCGGAACGCCAAGCATGGAATCGGGTCGGAAGACGAGGGGATCGAGAAATTCGTCATCAATTCGGCGATAAATTACATCGACCCGTTTTCGGCCTTCAATGGTGCGCATCCAGACGATATCATCATCGACAATAAGGTCAGCAGCCTCAACCAGCTCGATCCCGACATTGTCCGCAAGAAAACTGTGTTCGTAAAAGGCGCTGTTGAAATGGCCGGGCGTCAACAGCACGCAGCACGGTTCGCCCGGCGCGCTTTCGGGGGCAACAGCTTGCATCATTTCCCGCAGGGCATCGGGATAACCATCCACCGGTTCAACCTCGAAAGTTTCGAAAAGTTCGGGGCAAAGCCGCAGCATCGCCTCGCGATTTTCCAGCATATAGGAGACGCCAGAGGGCGTCCGTGCATTGTCTTCCAACACCAGAAATTCATCTGGCCCGGTGCGCACCATGTCGATCCCGCAGATATGCGCATAGATGCCGTGCGGCGGGCGATGGCCGTTTACGACCGGTGTGAAGCCGGGATTACAAAGGACAAGATCGGACGGAACGACGCCGTCATTGAGGATCTTTCGGTCACCATAAACGTCTTCAAGGAACATGTTGAGCGCGGTGACCCGCTGTTCCAGCCCGTCGGAAAGCGATGCCCATTCATTGGCCGTGAAAACGCGCGGGACGATATCGAACGGGATAATCCGTTCCGCTTCGTCTTCGTCGCCATAGACGTTGAAGGTAATACCGAGCTGCCGAAACGCGGTTTCTGCGGAATCCTGCCGTCTGCCAAGTTCTCGTCTTGGTGTTTCACGGATCCAGCGGGCGATGGACTCAAAGCCGGCCCGGGGTTTCCGTCCCCTGCTATTTCCCCAGATCTCGTCAAAGTATCGGTTTGCCATCGTGCGCCACAATCAATGCACTAGAGCCACTCTTTGTTCAACCGACGGGATTCAAGGCGCGTCCGTCGTGCGGGTCAGAAGGTCAGACGATCCCCGGCAGCCATGATATGAACGCCAACGCCATGTTCCTCAGCTGCCGTTATAAGGCGTTGCTCGGCATTCTCTTCCTCAACATATACTGGTGGTTCGGCGCCGCCATAATGAATCGGTACGATCGTTTCTGCGCGCAGTGCCCGCGCCGCCGCAACAGCCTGTTCGGGCGTCATCACGCCGGGTGAACCGACGATGTCGAATCGGCCGAGGTCCTGCTGAGCCCCATTGATCGGCAGAAAAGCCCAATCGAACGGGCCATAGGCTTGGCCAATATCCCACCAACGACCATGCCACAGCGTATCGCCGCAATGGATGAAACGCTTGCCGTTGCACTCGACGACCCAAGAGACTTGTTCGCTGGCATAGCCATCCGAGGCAGGGACGGGAAAAGCCACGATATCAGCGCCCGAACGAGGCATGAAAGCGGGCTGCCACATGGCGAGCGGATTCACACGGAGTAGCCGTTGATCGACCACCGTGTCTTCCTGATGAAAAAGGACCCCGCGATCACCCATGATTTCATGCAGGAATCCCGGATCATAATGATCGCCATGGCTGTGGGTGATCAACGCATATTTGACGCGCCGATCCGATGAGGAGTCCACTGTCTGCCCTTCGCCGGGCCGGATGGCATCGATATAAACGACCGCATCACCATGTTCGAGCATAAGCCCCGCCCAGTTGAGTCGCCGCAACGTGGCTTGGGCGGGGGGCGCAGATTGCGCGAGAGCGGCGGAGAAAGGAGCTGCGACGATTGCGGTTCCAGCTATTGACGCGCGGCTGAGCAGTGTTCGCCGATTGATGGAAAAGCCCGTTTTGGCCATGTTGTGTTATCCTCTCACGCAAGGTGACATTGTTTATCTGACATCTGTCTGCATAACGATCTGTAACAAGAACTGGCGGTGTATGCTTGTTTCCAATGAGGAGAAAGCGATTGGTTGACGCGAGGGAAACGATGATCGACGACGAATTCCCGGTCACCGACCGTACCAGGGTGAGGCGCAAGGCTGATCGGGCGAGTTACGGTCGGCACGAAATCTATGCAATTCTCGATGAGGCTCTTACGTGCAGCGTTGCCATTATCAAGAACGGCTTTCCGCATTGCCAGCCAATGATCCACGTGCGCGATGGGGACACGCTCATTTTGCACGGAGCGGGCAACAATGCGCTGCTTGGGCATCTGGCAGGCGGCAGCGAATGTTGCATCAGCGTCGCGATGATTGACGCATTGCATCTCGGGCAGACGATTCCCGATCATTCGTTCGATTATCGATCGATCAATATCTACGGGACGGGTACAGAAGTGCAGGGCAGAGACGAAAAACTCGCTCGTCTTGAGAAGGTTTTCAATCATATCGTTCGGGAACGGTGGCAAGAAATGGATCCGATTGATCCAGCTTATCTCGACTATGTGCGCGTGATTGATATGCCGCTTGAAGAATGTGTCGCAAAGGGCAATGCCGGGCCGGTGGAAGCCAACGATGCCGCAAAGGCTGAGACACTCTGGGCCGGGATTGTGCCGCTCCAACTTTCTGTCGGCGTGGCAGAGGCAGCGCCGGGATGTACGGCTCCGCTGCCTGATTACATCCGAAATTATCCGGCACTCAGGCGATAACGGTTCAAATCTTCTCCCAGCTGGCCAGCTCATTCGAATTTTGGGATGAGTTGCGTTAGGATGACCCGGAGCAAGGAGAGTGCCTCATGACCGAAGTCACCCATGTCGATGCATCCGTGGAGCCCAAGGAAATCACCGCGCTTCTGAAAGGACAAGGCGCGCTTATCATCGATAATCTGATGGACGGCGACCAGCTTGATCGGCTGAGGCACGAAATCATGCCCTATGTTGAGGCGACCGAAACGGGACTTGATGATTTCACCGGCCGTAACACCACCCGAACCGGGGCGCTTGTGGCGCGTTCTGAAGCGTGCCGCGAACTGGTCATGAATTCCAGCATCATCGGCGCTTGCGAAGAATTTCTGACACCCTTTTGCGATCGCTTTCAGCTGCACCTCACTCAGCTCATTCGGATCAGGGACGGGCAGGTCAAACAGCCGCTCCATCGTGATCGGCTCGCCTGGGGCGGGTATCTTCAGCGTGTCATCGAACCGCAGTTGAATACGATCTGGGCGGTCACCGACTTCACCTTTGAGAATGGCGCAACCCAAGTCGCTCCCGGCAGCAATCTTTGGGAAGATGATACGCGTTTGCCGGATGAGAGTGAATTGACTTGGGCGGAGATGAAGGCTGGATCGGCGCTCGTTTATTCCGGTAGTGTCATTCATGGCGGCGGCGCCAATGTTTCGGGCGCAGACCGGCTAGGGCTGAACATTACCTATGCACTTGGCTGGCTCCGGCAGGAGGAAAATCAGTATCTTTCTTGTCCGCCAGAGATCGCCAAGGATTTCAGCCCCGAACTTCAAGCTCTGCTCGGCTATGCGATGGGCAGCTACGCGCTGGGCTATTACACACCCCCGCTTCCACCGGGTCAGGGGCCGGAAGTAGTGCCGCCGGAATCTCTTTTTGGGGCCGAGGTCGCTGGCTGGGGTGAGGATCTCCGCGAGCAGGTTAGCAAACGAGAGAGAGAAGGCACTTTGGGCGGCTAAGCGGAATACGGGATGCGCAAACGCAGGGTCGGTTAGAACCAGAACCTCATGCCCATCAGCCAGACCAAGCGATCTGCATCGCCGCCTACTGCGCGAGTGAAATCAGCGGTGTCGCCGAACTGTCTTTGCCATTCGGTGCCAATATAGGGTGCGAGCTGGGGTGTGATTTCATAACGCAGCCTTAGTCCCAATTCGAGATCGGAGAGGCCCGCGCCGATGCCATATTCGGGAATGTTTTGGGCAGAAAAGCTGAGTTCGATGCGCGGCTGCAGAATCAGTCTCTGCGTAATGCGCTGATCATACTCCGCCTCAAAGCGCGCTGTAATATCGCCTTCAGTGCTGACAAAAGCGGCCGCGTCGATTTCAAAGAAATAGGGTGCAAGGCCTTGCACGCCTATCACCGCATGAGCGCGATCAGGAGATGGCCGAATATCATAGCGGATGCCGGTTTGCAGATCGAAATAAGGGCCGATTGCATGGCTCCAAAGCGCCTGAACTTCAGCGGCCTCAACCCCGCCTCCGAATGCGCCTTCGCCCTCTGTCTTGATCCATAATTTATCGATGTCGCCGCCAAACCAGGTGTTGGTTTCCCAAAGATAGCCGTCTTCGCCGTCTGCAATCTGTGCTTCCAGACGATCCACGCCGACAAAGCTGTGCGACTGACCGCCTTGATGGCGGCGCAGAGCTTCGCGCGTTGGGGCCATTTCTGCGGAGGGGTAGAGCGCATCAGCGGCATGTTCGGGACCGGAAAAGGCTTCGGGGGGAGGGCCGGATTGCGGCAATTCCGGCTGGGCTTGCTGATGGGCGCTATGGTCCATTTCGGTTGAGGCCTCGGCATCGGGCTCCGCCATTTCCCCGTTCATCACATGGCCGGCATGGGGGTCTGGCGCGGGTTCTTCCGTCGGCATGGCATGACCGGCATGGGGATCCGCTGCCGGTTCCTCCATCGGCATGGTGTGGCCCGAATGATCCTGTGCGAAGACCGGGCTGGCCACCATCATCACTGTTGCTGCAACAATGATCCTCACGTCACATCTCCCATCGGGCGCACGGTGACGACGTTAAACATCCCGGCATGCATATGCATCAGCAGGTGGCAGTGGAAGGCCCAGTCGCCGGGGGCATCGGCGGTCAGATCGAACTGTACGAACCCGCCCGGCATGACATTGACGGTGTGTTTTCTGGGGTGATGGCCGGGATGGCCGTTTACGAGCTCAAAGAAATGGCCGTGCAGATGGATGGGGTGGGTCATCATCGTGTCGTTGACGAGCTTGACCCGCACCCGCTCATCGCGCGCAAATCGGATCGGTTCGACCTGTTCGGCAAAGCGCCGACCGTCGAAGGACCACATATAGCGCTCCATATTGCCGGTCAGATGAATCTCGAGTTCCCGCGACGGTGGGCGCGGATCAGGATTGGCAGTAGCGGCAACAAGATCCGTATAGACGAGTACGCGATGATCAACTGTGTCGAGGCCAAGGCCGCGATCTCCGGTACGGTCGACCGGCATCGGTGCAATCATTTCAACACCGGGATTGAGATCGACACCTGGAGCGGCGGAGCCATCGCGCATCGCATGATCCATCGCGCCGCCGGGCATATCATGGCCCATCGCTGCGTGATCCATGCCATCCATATCTCCGTCCATCGCCATGCCCATATCGCGCATGGTGAGCGTCGGGCGTTCGCGCAGAGCCGGAACAGCCGCTTCCAAACCCAGTTGCGGGGTTAGCGTTGCCCGGGCCATGCCGGACCGGTCAATGCTTTCGGCGGCCAGCGTAAAGGCGCGATTCTCCGTTGGCGTGACGATCACGTCATAAGTCTCGGCAACCCCGATTTGAAACTCGTCGGTTTCAACCGGGCGCACGTCTAGGCCATCGGCGTTGACCACCGTCATCGGCAAGCCCGGAACGCGCACATTGAAGATCGTCATCGCCGACGCGTTGATGATGCGCAGCCGCACGCGCTCTCCCGGTGTAAACAATCCCGTCCAGTTTTCTTGAGGGCCATGGCCGTTGATCAGATAGGTATATGCCGCGCCCGTGACATCAGCGATGTCGGACGGCATCATCCGCATACCGCCCCATGTCGCCCGATCACCGGCGCTCATCGGGCGCCCATCGGTCAAATTGTTTTGCTGGCGATTGAAGAAATCGGGGCTCTGCTTCAGCCGCTCCATGATCTGGTGCGGATGCATGAAGCTCCAGTCTGAAAGCACGATGATATGTTCGCGGTCATAGGGAGCATGCTCGGTTCCCGCCGGATCAATAACGATCGGTCCGTAAACCCCCATCGCTTCCTGCAAGTTGGAATGGCTGTGATACCAGTAGGTGCCAGCCTGCTGCACCGGGAATTCATAGTCGAACGTCTCATGCGGGCGGATACCGGGAAAGGATATTCCGGGCACGCCGTCCATCTGAAACGGCAAGAGCAATCCATGCCAATGGATCGAGCTGTCGACATCGAGATGGTTGGTAACGGCGATGCGGGCTGTTTGCCCCTCGCGCAGCCGGATCAACGGCGCTGGCAGCGTTCCGTTGACGGTGATTGCATGGCCTGTGCGTCCGCCAACGGTGAAAGGTGAATTGCCGATCGACAGGACGATATCGTCGCCCGAAAGCGTGCCGGGCGACGCAGCGGCCGCGGCTTGGTCGCCATGCCCGCCGTGATGCCCATGTTGTGCTCGTGCCCAGCCGGGGAGCAGGGATACAGCGCTGAGGCTAGCTGCTCCCGTCAGAAGCGTGCGTCTGTTCATCGTCATTGTTGTAATTGTCCTGCTCTAACGACCGACTTTGCCAAATAGCTCGATCAGTTCGCCAAATTTCTCGCGTTGCTGAGCCACATCGCCGCTCTGCACGGCATCCTCGATGCAATGGTTCGCATGGATGCCGAGCACCTTGGCCCGCGCTGAACGCAGGGCCCCTTCCATCGCCGTCAGCTGCTGGAGAATATCGATACAATAACGATCATCTTCCATCATTTTTGCGATGCCTCTCGCTTGTCCCTCGATGCGCTTCATCCGGGCGATTTCCTTATCGAATTTATTTGTCATGACCGTCTGACCCTTGCCGCGATTGGACTCGTGATGGAAACTAAAATATACTCTAGGGGAGTATAGTAGTCTAGCTAAGATATTTGAGGTCTCCGAATGACTGAATGCGCACATGATACCGGCCATCGCGGCACCCATTCCAATCCCTGGGTCACGTCGGCGCAAGCCACCATCCACTGCCTTACTGGGTGTGTGATCGGGGAAGTCGCGGGCCTAGCGATTGGCGTGACGATCGGATTGTCCGTCTGGGCAACGATCGGCCTCGCTACGGGACTGGCCTATCTTTCAGGGTTCACGCTTGGCCTTGTTCCGGTGATGCGGCGCGAGGGAAAGACGTTTCTGGAAGCCTTGAAGCTGATCTGGATCGGCGAGGTGGTGTCGATCGGCGTGATGGAAATCGCCATGAACGGCGCGGACTATTCCATGGGCGGTATGCAGGCCGGAAGCATCTTCACCGCGCAATTTGCGATCGCGTTAATGGTCGCCATTCCAGCGGGCTTTCTCGCCGCATGGCCGGTTAATGCGTGGCTTCTCTCTCGGAACCTGAAAAGCTGCCATTAGCGCCAGATCACATTCGGAACTACTCCGAACGCAGATGGTAATGGGCCGACAAACGAGATCGCTTGTAGGGATGGGAGGCCATCTGCTTGGGCAGATAGTCGAATAACGCATACGCTTCGTGGGAAAACAGATGCGGGTGGGGCAGGATAGTCTCAATACCCCATTGTGCCGATCAGCGAGTCTGATCATCCGTTTATCTGCAAGGGGAAAATGTCATGCGAAGTCTGATAACCATAGGCTTGGTTGCCGCTCTTGGGCTGGCGAACCCTATGCCGGGGAGCGCCGCGTTCGCTCAAGATATGGCGGCTGCAGTCGCAAACCCTGCAAGGACAGACGCCAATCGCGCCCGGGATGAGGGGCGCAACCCATCCGAAGTTCTCGCTTTCATTGGAGTGTCGCCGGGTGACACGATCCTTGATGTCGGTTCGGGCGGCGGATATTATTCTGAGCTGTTCAGTCCATTGGTAGGGCCGGATGGTACCGTTTATGCGCACAATCGCGGCGCAGCGGATGATCCGCGTTGGCCGGCGCTAACCGAGCAATATGCCGGATTTGGCAATATTCAATTGACGCCTCTCGAAAGCGGTGTGGCCTTTCCGATGGAAACGGATTCGGTCGACATCATTATGCTGTCCTATATCTATCACCATCTTCACTTTAGCGAGGAGGCTGGCGATGCCTTGCCCCCTGCTTCTGCTGCGGCGCTGGGTGAATTCCTCCGCGTGTTGAGGCCGGGTGGAACCTTTATCGTGATCGAACATGCCGCAACGCCGGGCTCGACGCGTGCGCAAAGCGCGGGCTGGCATCGGACTCCGCCTGAAATGGCTAGAACTGATATCACCGGTGCGGGCTTTGTTTTTGCCGATGAGGCGAGGGGTATCTACTTCAACCCCTATGATGATCTGGCAAACACCTGGTTCGACGTCGGTTTGGCTGGTCGGACGACGAGCTTTGTGCACAAATATCAAGTGCCCGAATAGGGGTCTCCGCAAATAGAAAGAAGGCCGCGGCATTTTCATGCCGCGGCCTCGCCCCATTATCAGGATTTGGAAACCCCGCTCAGTTGGGTAATCTGGTTAGGCGACTTGTGCCTGTTCTTCCACTTCGGGATCGCGCAGCACATAGCCACGGCCCCAAACGGTTTCGATATAGTTTTCGCCGCCTGATGCGAGGCTGAGCTTTTTGCGCAGCTTGCAGATGAAGACGTCGATGATCTTGAGTTCCGGCTCGTCCATGCCGCCATAAAGGTGGTTCAGGAACATTTCCTTGGTCAGCGTCGTGCCCTTGCGGAGCGAGAGCAGCTCGATCATCGCATATTCCTTACCGGTCAGGTGAACGCGGTTGCTGTCCACTTCAACGGTCTTGGCGTCGAGATTAACGGCGAGCAAACCGGTCTTGATAACCGATTGCGAATGGCCTTTTGAGCGGCGCACAACAGCATGAATACGGGCGACCAGCTCTTCGCGATGGAATGGCTTGGTGACATAATCGTCAGCACCAAAGCCGAAGCTGCGCACCTTACTATCCATTTCGGCAATGCCGGAAAGAATGAGAACCGGCGTCTGTACCTTGGAAAGGCGCAGTTTCTTCAGCACGTCATAGCCGTGCATGTCCGGCAGGTTGAGGTCGAGCAATATGATATCGTAATCATAGAGCTTACCAAGATCGAGGCCTTCTTCGCCAAGATCCGTTGTATATACATTAAAGCCTTCGGTTGTGAGCATCATTTCAATGCTCTTTGCCGTGGTAGGCTCGTCTTCGATCAGCAACACGCGCATCAGGTTACCCCTTAACTGTGGCACCGAACGAGACGACGTCCCGAACGGTTCGGTGCAATTCATTAACCATGAGAGGTATGAAGGCAAAAGGTTAAAGGCCCGTTAACTCCACGAGTCGCGAATCTGTGACATTTGGGACTCACTGACCCTGCAGGCCAAAATGGCGTGAGATTCTTCCCGATCACCGCCCGAAGCGTTCGGTAAGAAAGTCGATCAATGCAGTCACGCGGGTGGGATGAAGACTGCCTGGAGGCGTTACCAGATGGAGCGCGATGGGCGGCCGCGACCAATCGGGCAGCAGTTTTTCCAGCCCCCTCTTTTCAATTCCGCCTCCAGTGTCATTGGTCCACTCCCACTATCCATGTTGCTTGCTGTGCGCCGCGCTGTCATGGCGTGCCCATGCTGGAAGACCGCATCCTTTTTAGCGACGGCGAGGCTATCGTCATCGACAAGCCTGCCGGTTTGCCAGTGACCAAGCCCAAGCGTGGCGGCGATTGCATTGAAGATCAGCTGGGCGATTTGTGTATGGGCTTTGCCCGGTCGCCTATGATTGTCCACCGGCTCGATCAAGATACGAGCGGCTGCCTATTGCTCGCGCGGAATCCCAAGGCACTCAAACGCTTCAACCAGACTTTTTCGGAAGGCCGCGTCTCCAAAATCTATTGGGCCGTTCTTGATGGTGAAACCGATGGCGAAGAGGGATTGATCGATATCCCGCTCGAAAAACTGTCGACTGCCGAACGCGGCTGGTGGGTGGAAGGTAGCCCGCGTGGCAAGGCTGCGCGGACGCATTGGAAAAGGTTGAAGGCTGACAGCGGGAAGACATTGATCGAGTTTCGGCCTGAGACAGGGCGGACGCACCAATTGCGGGTCCATGCGCTTGAAGGACTGGGCGCTGCGATCTTGGGCGATCCCGTTTATGGTGACGGCGAAGGGCCGATGCTGCTCCATGCCCGTTCGATAAGCATGCCCCGCGACGGTAAGCCGGCGGTCGAAGCGGAGGCTGAGCTGCCGGACAGTTTCGCCGCCTGGAAATCAGCCTAGCCGACCGACTGCTGCCCCCGGGCTAAAGGCGGGGTTCGGTTTGGACAGCCCCTCCCGAGTTCGGTTAGAGGGACGCATGGCCGGTTTTGATCTCTCCACTATTCCTTCCGATGCGATCGAGGAACGGCATCTGGCCGGGACGGGCCCTGGCGGGCAGAATGTCAACAAGGTGGCGACCGTCATCCAGCTCAGGGTCAATATCTTTGCCATTGGTCTTGCTCCGTCCGTTTTTCGGCGTCTGAAAGAACTGGCCGGGAGCCGAATGACGGGTGAGGGCGTGCTTGTTGTCACGGCGCGCAATCATCGCAGCCAGGAAGCCAATCGCCGCGACGCGAGAGCGCGGATCGCCGCCTTGCTCGAAAAAGCGCATCATCGCCCCGCGTACCGGGTCAAAACCAAGCCGAGCCGAGCTGCCAAGGCGAGGAGGGTGGACAGCAAGAAAGTGCGCGGGCAGGTCAAACAGGCACGCGGAAAGCCGCGTATCGACTAGGCCCTGACTCTAAGGATAGCGCCATGCACAGTTTCGATATCGCTCCGCCGTCAGACAAGACTGCGCTCTATGCCGATCTCCTTTCGGCGCTGGACGGGCTGACCGCTGATGAACCCGACGCGATTGCCAATATGGCCAATGTCGCGGCGGTGCTTTGGGAGTATCTGCCAGACATTAACTGGGCGGGGTTTTACAGGTTGATCGATGGCGAGCTGGTTCTTGGGCCGTTTCAGGGCAAGGCGGCCTGCATACGGATTGCGATGGGCGCGGGCGTATGCGGCACAGCGGCTGCGACGCGCCAAACCCAGCTTGTTGATGATGTTGAGGCGTTTCCCGGCCATATACCCTGTGATGCTGTATCGGCGTCTGAGCTTGTCGTGCCGATTATTGTCGACGGCGCGCTGATCGGCGTACTCGATATCGACAGCCCGTCCAAAGCGCGGTTTGACACAGAAGATGCAGCCGGATGTGAGGCGCTTGTCGCGCGTATCGGATCAAGGATCGCAGAAAACCCATAGTAGACCCAAAAACATTGCCTCAAATCGGGACAGTAATCTGGGGTTCGCGCCGTGGCATGCGCCATACAAAACTGTTAAGAAACTATGAACGCCGGAGAAGGTTAAGCTCTTTGGCCGAGTATTTCTATGGAAGGGCATATTTATGCGTAGCTTAGCTTTTCTGGGCCTTATGGCGTCCATGACAATGATTCCGGTTGCCGCTCAGGCGCAATCCGACTCCGGTGCAAGTTCAGCCGCTTCAGGCGTCGCTCTTGCGACACAGGCCATGCGCGGCATGCGAGGTAATCGCGGCGGGCATGGCATGCGCGGCGGCAATCGCGGCGGAACGCGCGTCTGGCGGGGCGGTGGCCAGCGGTTCGGATATAATGGCGGCGGGCGCTTCAACCGCAGCACGCGCTTTTTTGTCGGCGGCTTCTTGCCCAGCTATTTTCTCGCTCCCCGCTATTATGTTGCGAACTATCCGTCTTACGGCCTTGTGCAGCCGCGCCGGGGTTATCGTTGGGTTCGCTATTATGATGATGCCTATCAGGTTGATGACCGCGGCTATATTGCGGATCAGCGCTATGGCGTGTCTTATAACGGCAATGGTGGCGGCAGCTATCATCGCAATGATCGTCAATCTTATGATGATCGGCGTTACTATGACGACCGTCGCTCTTATGATGATCGCGGTTATTATGATGATCGCCGCCGCGGCAATTCAGGAAATGCGGCCGCTGGTGCAATCGTTGGCGGTATTGTCGGCGGTATTGCGGGCAACCGGATCGCTGGTCGCGGGAACCGCACGGAAGGTACGCTCATTGGCGGCGCAATCGGTGCTATCGCTGGCGGCGTGATCGGCAGCGAATCAGGTCGGTCCGGTCGCTATGATGATCGCCGCGATCGCCATCATTCGAACCGCCGCCATCGTGATGACCGTCACCATGCCGATGGCCGCCATTCCGAACAGCGCCGGCAGTATAATCGCGGGCCAGTTCCAGAATATGTCGGTCGCGGCGACTATTATCCGCCAAACGCTCCGCAGATGGAATATGGCACGGATTATGGCCATGATTACCGGTCGGAAGAGCGTTATGTTCAGCATCCGCCAGTTCAGCAGAGGGCGCCTGTGCGCCACGCTCCAGCCGTTCAAACGCATGTCGGCGTGAGCGGTCCTGGCACTTATGCGGTGAACCATTCCAATGGTATTTCGCAGAGCGCCTCGACGACCATCATCCTGAACTCCGCTCCGGCGACAACAACCACAACGACAACCTTCATCGAAGAAGAAGTCGAATATGTTGCGCCGCGCCGCCGGGCGCGCCGTGCCGCCGCCCGGCCGATCGGGCAGACACGAAACTGTAACTGCCGATAGGGGCGAAGCAATACGCTAACAAAAAGGGCGGCAGGAGCGATCCTGCCGCCCTTTTGTTATTGGGAATGGCCGTTGAAGTTGCGACAAAATTTGCCCGGTATCTTACCGGCGCTGCGGACCTCCGCCAAAGGTGATAAGGCTTTCGGCTCCGCTTTCTGAAAGCGTGGAAACCCCAAAGAAATGGTCGTCGACCACCACATTTTCGAGGACCAGCTGCGTATCCGTGACATCGCGGCTATGCGCCCAATCCAGAGTGTCGTTGCGCCGCCAATGGACGCGGTAGGCCGCAGCCCCTTCCACCGCCTCCCATGTGATCGTTGAATGCGGTGAGACTGCACCGGCGATGGTCACAGCGGAGGGTGGCAGCGGCGCGTTGGCTATTTCGCGCGCAACGGCAATGTTGAGCGCAGTCACGCGGGCGAGATAGGGAAAGTCCATATAGTCGACGGTATCACCGAAAAAGACGCCGTCCTCGGTGCGCAGATCCTGATGCTGATGATTGTAATTTTCCGCGCCGACCGTGAAGCGCACGGCCGGGAACCCCTGCGCTAGCATAGGGATATGGTCGCCTCCGCGCCGGAAACGATCAGGCCGGCCAACCTTGAACACCTCAAGGCCGAGCTGCGGATTGGCTTCTCCGACGCGCGCGACCAACCGGGCAAGGGCCCGTGATGGGCCGTCCATCTCGCCGCCATTGCCGCGCCGAACGATTTGTCCTTCAAGATCTTCGGATGAGCGAATTCCCTCGCTGAACACGCGGACCCGGTTGGCGACGGTTTCACCTGACGATCCCAATGTGTTGCCGACAATATCATTGTTGAGGACGGCGGCGACATTCCAGCCCTGTTCTACGGCATGACGGGCGAGCAGCGTGCCGCCCCATAGCCCCTGTTCTTCGCCTGAAAGCAGCGCATAGACAATCGTTGCATCATGCTGCTGTCGGCTCAGGACGCGGGCGGCTTCGATAACCAGCGCAGTGCCCGAACCATCGTCATTTGCGCCCGGGGCATCGCTGGTAAAATCCATCGGGTCGGTGACGCGGCTGTCTATATGGCCCTGAATGATGATTACGCGACCGGGATCGCCCGTGCCGCGCTGGATCGCGAGAACATCCTCGACAACTACGCCGTCCGGTGCGCGCGGCCCCGTAAAGGTGTCGGATATCGTGGTGACTTCCAGGCAGCCTCCGCAATCAGCCGAATAGCTTTCAAACTCGCTCGCGCCCCAGCGCCGGGCTGCACCGATTCCCCGCGTGGGATGGTCAGCGCTCGACAAGGTGTGACGCGTGCCAAAACTGACGAGCCTTTCGACAAGCGCGCGCATGCGCTCCGCCGATGCGGCATCATAGATGTTCGTTGTTTGGCTGGTCGCGGGAGCGGCGAGCAGAAGCGCTGAAGTGGCGGCGAGGAGGAGGTGTTTTTTCATGCCCGCAAGGCTGGCCAATTTTGCCGGCCAGCGCAAGAGTTGCAAAGGCTAACCCAGTCGTTCCAGCTCTTCGAAGTTTAGCGAGCCGGGAACGATAATGACGGGGCAGGGCAGTTGACCAGCGACACCCCCAGCGAAATGGGCGACGAGCGGGCCGGGCGGCCCTTCGGCAGCGGCGCCCAGCATGATGCCTGCGATATTTTCGCTCTCGTCGATCGCTTCGCGCACCATTTTGGCCGGATCGCCGCGTTTGACGACGATCTTGGGTTGCACGCCCGTGGCTTCGACTAGCTCGCCTGCTGCCTGAGCCACAGCGGCCTCGGCGCGCAGTTGCGCCTCTTCCTCGAAAGTCGCTTCTACGGCTGCCCAGTTCACAAATTCCTGCGGAGGGATCAGTGCGACGATTTCGACCGTGCGGCCGAGCTTGATGGCACGCACGGCCGCATAGTGCAGCGCCGCGCGCGCTTCGGTCGTTTCATCGATCACTACCAAATAGGTCCGCATCGCGACCCTCCCCTTATTGACGCGAAGATTGGGCCAATATGATCTGTCTGGCAAGCGGGCGGCTATCGTTCAGGCTGTCCCCGGCCGTGTTTCGCCGCTACGGTATCCACCGAAACTTCTTGGGAGGGCGCGCCATGCGCAATGCAATTTTTTGGATCGTTAGCGGGATCGCATTCCTGTGGAGCCTGATTGGTCTCTACGATCTATATATGACGCTGACCCTCAATCAGGAATATCTTGCCCAGTTCCCGCCAGAGATGTTGGGGATGATCGAGGCATTTCCGGAATGGCGACGTTTGCTTTGGACAACCAGCGTGTTCCTTAGCGTGATTGCGGCTGCGCTGTTGCTGCTTCGCCGCGCGATGGCCGAGCGGGCCTTCTGGGCCACTGCCGTGATGATGGTGATCGGTTTTCTTGGTTATGACCTGCCGTTTGCCAACGGAATGGAAGCCTATGGCACGTTCGGCATCATCTTTTCCTTCATTTTGATAGCGATTCAGATCCTCTTGGCTCTTTACGCGCGCTGGGCGGCGCGGCATGGATTGCTCAAATAGACACCGACCTTTGAAGTCAGGGACACGCCATGCCGATTGAATTGAAGATGCCTGCGCTTTCGCCGACGATGGAAGAGGGGAGTCTCGCCAAATGGCTGGTGAAAGAAGGCGATGAGATCAGCTCGGGCGATATCATGGCCGAGATCGAGACCGACAAGGCGACGATGGAATTTGAAGCGGTCGATGAAGGCGTGCTGGCAAAGATTGTCGTGCCCGAAGGTACCGATGAGGTGAAAGTCGGCGCGGTAATCGCGATCATTGCTGAAGAGGGCGAAGATGCGAGCAGCATCGAAGCGCCAAAGGCGGCGGCCAAAGCTGCGCCAGCGCCTCCGCCACCTCCTGCAGCAGAGCCAGCACCTGCAAAGGCGAGCGCTCCTGCGCCGTCGCCCGCCCCTGCTGCTCCGGCTTCCAGCGGCGATCGTATCGCGGCTAGCCCTCTTGCGCGCCGTTTGGCCGAACAGAATGGCCTCGATATATCAAGCATCACCGGCAGCGGCCCCAAGGGCCGAATCATCAAGGCCGATGTTGATGCGGCGCTTTCTGGCGGCGGCGAGGAGGCACCCGCCAAAGCCGTTGCTCCATCCGCTGCGGCAGCGGTCGACCCCGGCGAAATCCCGCACGAGATCGAGAAACTCTCCAATATGCGCAAGACCATCGCGCGCCGCCTGACAGAAGCGAAGCAGACCGTTCCGCATATCTATCTAACCGTCGATATCCGGCTCGATGCGCTGCTCGATCTGCGGGGGAAGCTCAACGCATCGCTTGAACCGCGCGATATCAAGCTTTCGGTCAACGATCTCCTCATCAAGGCGCTTGCCGCCGCGCTGATGCAGGTGCCGAAATGCAATGTAAGCTTCGCCGGCGATCAGCTGGTCAGCTATAGCCGCGCGGACATAGCGGTGGCGGTCAGCATTCCGGGCGGCCTGATTACACCGATTGTAACGGGCGCGAACGATAAATCTCTTTCGGCCATCTCAACCGAAGTGAAGGAGCTGGCGGGCCGCGCCAAGGAGGGCAAGCTCCAGCCTCATGAATATCAGGGCGGCACGGCCAGCATCTCCAATATGGGAATGTTCGGCATCAGACAGTTTGATGCGGTCATCAACCCGCCCCAGGGCATGATCATGGCCATCGGCGCGGGTGAGAAGCGGCCCTATGTTATCGATGACAGCTTGCAGATCGCAACCATCATGAGCGCAACCGGCAGCTTCGACCACCGCGCCATCGACGGCGCAGACGGAGCGCAGCTGATGCAGGCGTTTAAGCAGCTCGTAGAAAATCCGCTGGGGATGCTAGCGTAAACGCTTGCCCTGACACCCAATCAAAGGAACCGACCACATGAATCTGAAGACCCTGTCTCTGCCGATCCTCGGATGCCTTTTGGCCGCGCCGCTACTGGCGCAATCAGGCGGTAATACCCAGCCTGTGATGATTGGTCTCGATGGTCCGGACTTTGATGGGTGCAGCTCCCTTGGTGAGGTCGCCAATCTCAATCCGCGAGGTGACAACTATCTGGCCGTGCGGGCCAGACCGTCAACCAGCGGAGCAGAGCGGGACAGGTTAGGGCCGGGCACCCGGGTTTGGCTGTGTGATGGCCGGAACGATGGCTGGATCGGCATTGTTTATGGCACTGATGCGCAAGGCGAGCTGTGGGATTGCCAGGCGCTCGGCCTTGAACCCCGGCCTCGTGCCTATCAAGGGCCGTGCCAGTCGGGCTGGGTTTATGGGAGCTATATTTCGGTCATTGCCGGATAGTTACGGGAGTCGGCGCGCCTTGGGAGAGACCATATGGTAGAAGGACGCTTTATCGCGCGCGGGGCCGTTGCAACGCTGCTTTCTCCGGTCGTGGCCGGTTTTGCGGGCACGTTGGCCTTTACCATCATCATGTTCACCTTTTTGCCTGACGCGCGCGAGCCCATAAATGGCCCGGTCGGAAACTTTTTCATGATCACGCTCTATCTCGGGCTGGCTGCCGCATTTTTCGGCGCGCTCTTCACGATTGTCGCGACGCTCCTATCCCAGATTTCACTGACAATGTTTCATCGCAAGCGCGGGCGCAGGGCCTTGGCGATGCATCTCGCGGCAAGCGCGGTGCTCGGCATCCTGCTCTTCTGGTTTTTGTCACCATTCCTCACACCCGTTAACCTCACCGGGTTCAGCGCGGCCATGAATTGGGAGGATATTCTGACGATGATTGTTGTCGGATCGGTTGGCGGGTTTTCGGTGGGCTTGTTATGGGACTGGCTTGTCCTCAAACCGATGTTCAAAGGCGAAACAATCGATGGCTGATCAATATGATCTCATAATTCTCGGTTCCGGGCCCGGCGGCTATGTCTCGGCGATCCGGGCGTCGCAGCTTGGGATGAAGGTGGCGATTGTCGAGCGGGAAAAGCTGGGCGGTATCTGCCTCAACTGGGGCTGTATCCCGACCAAGGCTTTGCTGCGGACCAGCGAAATCTATCACTATATGAGCCATGCGGACGCCTATGGGCTCTTTGCCGAAAAAACCGCGTTCGATCTCACCAAAATCGTCGAGCGCTCACGCAAAGTTGCGGGTCAGCTCAACAGCGGCGTCACGGGCCTGATGAAGAAGCACAAGATTGTCGTGCATGAAGGCGTTGGCATGCTGACAGGCAAGGGCAAGATGACGGTCGAAAAGGATGGCAAGAAAACCGAACTGACCGCCAAAACCATCATGGTCGCGACCGGTGCGCGGGCGCGCGATCTGCCTTTCGCAAAAGCCGACGGCAAGCGCATCTGGACGTACCGTCATGCGATGGTCCCCGCAGAGATGCCGACCAAATTGCTGGTTATCGGATCGGGCGCGATCGGGGTCGAGTTCGCCAGCTTCTATTCCGATATGGGCGCAGAGGTGACAATTGTTGAAATGCTTCCCCGCATTCTCCCGGTGGAGGATGAGGATGTGTCCAAACATATGCTCAAAGCGCTCAAGAAGCAGGGCATGACAATTCTGACAGGCGCGGGCGTTGAAAGGCTCGAAGCCGGCGCGAAATCCGTGAAGGTCGCGATAAAGGATGCCAAGGGCAAGGTTGAGAACCATGAGTTCAGCCATGCAATCGTTGCGATTGGCATCGTGCCGAACACGGAAAGTATCGGTCTGGATACGCTTGGTGTGAAACTCGACAAGCGCGGCCATATTGAGGTTGATGGCTTTGGGCAGACGAATGTCGATGGCATTCTGGCGATTGGCGATGTGACCGGGCCGCCTTGGCTCGCGCACAAGGCCAGTCACGAAGGCGTCGTCGCTATCGAGAAATTGGCGGGTCAGAATCCGCATGCCTTTGAAACGGGCAATATTCCCGGCTGCACCTATTCCCGGCCGCAGGTTGCCTCGGTGGGGCTGACGGAGGCGCAGGCCAAGGAAGCGGGACATAAGGTGAAGGTCGGCAACTTCCCCTTTATTGGCAACGGCAAGGCCATCGCGCTGGGCGAAGCAGAGGGCTTCGTCAAAACGATATTCGATGAGAAAACCGGCGAGCTATTGGGCGCGCATATGGTGGGCGCCGAGGTCACCGAACTGATCCAGGGCTATGTCGTGGCGCGTCAGCTTGAGACGACCGAGGCCGACCTGATGGAAACCGTCTTCCCGCATCCCACGCTGAGCGAGATGATGCACGAAAGCGTGCTCGACGCTTATGGGCGTGTCATTCACATGTAGGGTGTGAGAGTGTTGTTGGCGGAGGTTTCCCTCCACCGATGGTCAGAGCGCCGAAGTTTGGGCCGGTTTGTCCATGATCTGCTCGTCGACGAGTTTGAGCGATGCGTCCCGGGGGTCGTCCTTTTTTAGCGTGCCGGCGCTTTTGTGCCGGAAACTGCCTTCAACATGGCCGCCCGTTTCGATGCTCAGCTTTTCATAGGTGACGTCTCCGATCACCGTGGCGGATGCCTCGACGATCAGTTCTTTGGCCGTGATCGACCCTTCGACGCGGCCCGCGATACGGGCCTGTTCCGCGCTAATGGCACCTTTGACGGTGCTGTTGTTGGCCTGGACCAGCGTTGCGCAGCGGATATCGCCTTCGATCCTGCCATCGACATGCAGGTCGACGGATGCGTCGATATCGCCCGTGACAGTAACGTCCGAGCCGATGACCGAGAAGGTCGAGCGGTTATCCGAGCTCGAGGGAATTGCCATTTCTTCGCTCTGCGACGGATTGGATTTCGAGAACATTGCGATCTGCCTCCAATAGGGGCCGGGGATTCACCGCGCGGCCATTGATACGCACTTCATAGTGCAGGTGAGTAGCAGTCGAGCGGCCTGAACTGCCCATTCTGCCAATGCGATCCCCCCGATCAACAGGCTCCCCGACTCTCACATCTACACCGGAAAGATGCGCATAGCGTGTGATAACGCCAGCGCCATGATCGATCTCGATGGTCCGGCCATATCCGCCTTTCCATCCGGCAAAACTTACGCGGCCCGGCCCGGTTGCCAATATGCCCTGGCCCGTGCTGCCCCGGAAATCGATCCCGTTATGCATCGCGCGGCCCCGCGTGAACGGATCGCGGCGCAGGCCGAAGGGGCTGCTCATCGAACCATAGGCGGTCGGCTGGGCGGAGGGAATCGCGCGCAAAGAAAGCTCCATCACGGCCAAACGGTTTAGAGCAATCTCTAGATCGGCGATCTCGCCATCAATCTCGCCATTCTGGGTCATCGCGGTGCTCACCGGCTGGAGCGGGCCACCCTGGGCTTGCCTGCTCATCACACGCGGATCGAAACCAAATTCACGAATGGCCGCTGCCGTTTGGCGGGTGCGGGCTTCAACAGCGCTGCGCAGTGCGCGGGCGAAAGCGACTTGATGCAGTTCGAGCGCCTGCAGGGCGGCGGCTTCAGGAATGATCGCGCCGGTTTCATCGGCGTCTGCGCCATCTTCGGCTTCGCCTGCTTCGCCGTCTTCTATCTCTAGATTGCCGAAATGGCGGCGAACAAGCGCATCAAGAACGGTCTGACGCTGTTCGACGCGTGCGACCTGATCTTCCACTGAACCACGATACTCGGCGACACGCGCTTCGGTTTGGGTGACTTGCTGTTCGCGTTGGTCGAGTGCGATTCGGTCACTCGCGCCCTTCACCTGAAGACCGACCATGATCAGCGTTACGGCAAGCCAAGTGAACGCGCCCAAAGCGGCAATCGACACCACTCTGATCTGTAACTTGCTGGAAATCCTGAAAAAGCGCAGCTTGCCGCCGGAGCGGATATGCAGCTCATGGTCAGGAAAAAGGCCCTTGAACCGAGACCATAAGCTCGGGCCTTCCTTGAGATTTCTAGACACGTGCAACCCTGTGAATTGAAATTTAAGCAAATCGGCTAGCAATAAAATGCCCAAACAGCGAATCAATCGAACTCAGCCGCGATGAATCGTTGGCGACTCGGGTCGAGTCGACGAAACATTCGCAATGGGCGGAGACTAGGGCCGCCTTTTTGCTTTGAATGGCGGATAAACGCCGCCTATAGCGCCGCTATGGGCAAAGGAACACATGACTATCGCGAGGATCCCCGCAACGCGGATATCCTGATCAACATAAACGGGGACATTGTGCCCCGCGCTGAAGCAATGGTTTCGGTTTTCGATTCCGGTTTCATGCTGGGCGACGGCGTTTGGGAAGGCCTTCGTGTTCATCAGGGCCGGATTGCCTTTCTTGACCAGCATTTCGACCGGCTATTCGAAGGCGCAAAAGCGATCGACATGGACCTTGGTATCGACCGGGAAGCGCTTGAACGAAGGCTATTCGAAACGCTTGATGCAAACGGATCTTCGGAAGGCATGCATATCCGCCTGATGGTGACGCGAGGCATCCGTTCGACGCCCTATCAAGATCCGCGCGTTATCGTTTCTCCGGCCACGATCGTGATCGTGCCTGAGTATAAAGAACCACTCCCTGCAACAGTGGAGAATGGCATTCGGCTGTTCACCGTTCATGTCCGCCGCGGCGATCCCGCCGTGCAGGATCCCAAACTCAATTCGCACTCCAAACTCAACTGTATCACCGCCTGTATTCAGGCGACCAAGGCCGGTGCAGACGAAGCGCTGATGCTTGATCCGCACGGTTTTGTCGCGACCTGCAACTCGACGCATTTCTTTATCGTGCGCAAAGGCGAGGTGTGGACATCCAGCGGCGATTATTGCCTGGGCGGGATTACGCGCGGAACGGTTGTCGACCTATGCCGCGAGGCCGAAATTCCGGTGTTTGAGAAGAATTTCTCGCTGACCGATGTCTATGGCGCGGATGAGGCGTTCGTTACCGGCACTTTTGCTGGCGTCGTCCCGGTAACCGAGGTCGATGGGCGCGATCTGACCGACGGCCGCGGGCCGATGGTTGAACGATTGCAGAAGCTTTATAGCGCGCGCCTTGCCGCCGATACCGCAGCGCGATCACGTCCATGACGATCCGGATCGCGATGTGGTCGGGACCGCGCAATATCTCGACCGCGATGATGCGCAGCTTTGGCAGCCGGCCTGATTGTGCCGTGTCCGACGAACCCTTTTATGGAGCCTATCTGAGACACACAGGGTTCGACCACCCCATGGCCGAAGCCATCATTGCCGATATGGATTGCGATTGGATGTCTGTGGCGCGCACGCTGAATGGTGATCCTGCCGATGGACGCACCATCTGGTATCAGAAGCATATGCCCTCCGAGATGGTCGGATCGGTCGGGATCCATGATCTTAACAACCATCGTCATGCGTTTTTGATCCGCGATCCCGAGCGGATGATCGCCAGCTATGCGAAAAAGATGGAAGTGGTTTCCTTCGAGGATATGGGTCTGGAACGATTGAATCTCTATTTTCAGATGGAAGCGGACCGACTTGGTCATGCGCCGCCTGTCGTGGAAGGCGCCGATATCCTCGATGCCCCCGGCCCGATGTTGGAAAGACTGTGCAACGTGCTCGATATCCCCTGGGACCCAAACATGCTGAAATGGGAGCCTGGGCCAAGAGATACGGACGGAGTGTGGGCATCGCATTGGTATGGCCGGGTCGAGCAGAGCACGGGTTTTGAAGGCCATGATCACGGTTCTATCAACCTGCCGGATGAATATCGTGCGCTCGCCGATCGTTGTCGTCCGCATTATGAAGCGCTGAAGGCGCATCGCCTGATGCTTTAAAATATCCGGTTGAGGTGCCGCTGCTTAGGCAGCGCAAGCTGGCTTGCTTTCCCAACTGGTATTGCTTTCGATAGAGATGTCTCGGGCCTGACCATTTTCAATTGCGTCGATCCAGCCCGTTAGGAGCGGCGCGATCAACCGGATATTTGGTTTGTGGCGAACGCCTTCGATGATTGCGAGAGCGGCAATTGAGCAGGTGGCGGCAAAAAGACGTCGTGAATTGGCGGGCTCGACATAGTCATCCTCTTCGCCGTGGATGAAGAGCATCGGCTCATCAACGCGGCTCAGGGCGACAATGCTTGCCCAGCTGTCGGGAATGAAGATTTCGCTGAAATAGGGGGCGGCTTCATCAAGGTCACTGAAGGTTGCCAGTGTGATGACGCCGGCCAGTGCTTCACGCGCTGCAAGCTGGATCGCAACCGCGCCGCCAAGCGAATGGCCAAACACATAGACATCGCCCGTGCTTCCGGCCTCTTCGCGTGCGACCCGGAAAAAGGCCTGGGCGTCCGCAACCAAACCGGCTTCGGTCGGTGAGCCCGGATTGTCATTGAACCCCCGATAGGAGGCGACAAGGACACCCCGCCCGTTCTCGGCGAGGCTTTGGACATATCCCGCCATCCGCCCGGCATTGTCGCGCCTGCCGTGAAGGACAAGGATGATATCCTCGCTGCCATTGGTTGCGGGCCAATAGAGGCCAGCAAGGCTAAGCCCGTCTTCCGTCGTAACGGATATGTGCTCTGGTGCCGCTCCGTCCCATTCCGGTGTTGTGATCGGGCCGACCGGCGGCGCGTAGAGCTGTTCGCGTGCGAATTGAGCGCAGCCGGATTGTGCGACGAGAAGCGTAATGCTGATCAGGAACAACAGGGCAAAATGGACGCGGGTCATTCTGGCCGCCTAACGATCCCGATCTTAACGGGAAGTGTCTGCAGGCGCTTCCGCTCGCTCAGCGTCTGTCGCTTCCGGATCGATCCAGTTCGCATCGGGCAAATCATATAGCTGATCGAAGGCATCCATCGCTATACCAAAAGGGCGACCATTGCCGGAATTCCAAAGCGCCACGACCCCTGTTCGCAAGGCGGGATCGAACATGATCATGGCGCGATATCCGCGTACCGCGCCGCGATGGGTGACGACAGTATGGCCAGCATAGTCATAGACACGCCAGCCCTGTGCGTAATGGGTGTTGGATATCCGCTGCGCATAGCGCCGATTGCGCCGGTCTTCACGTTCGGTGCGGACGACAGGACTATGTGTAGTGGCAAGTATCGACGGCGAAACGATATCGGGCGCGCCGTTGACCTGAACTTGCATCCAGCGGGCAAGGTCGCGGATCGATCCGTTCATGCCTCCAGCAGCCGGTATCCGGTAATATGGCTCCACAACCGGCACTTCGATCCCTAGGCCGCGATGGCTTCTTGCCCAGCTTTGGCTTTCGAACAGTCCGCGCCGCGATACGCTGGCGGTGCGCATGCCAAGCGGTTGAAGCAGGCGGCCTTGCACCGCGGCCTCATAGCTTTGGCCGGTCACGCCCTCCACAATCTCACTCGCCGCGTCAAAGCCGATATTTTGGTATCGATGACAGGTGCCGGGCGGACAGGCTTCTGGGCGACTGCCAAGCGCTGTGCGAAGGATTAGCGGATCTTCCCCAGCCTCTAGCCGGTTATCGAGCGCGTTCCGCTCAATCCCGAGCCGATGAGAGAGCAAGTCGGTGATCGTGACGCGCATTTGCCCAGACGCGGGAAGCCGCAAAGAGGGCGCAAATCGGGAGACTGGCGCGTCAAGATCCAGAGCGCCATCTTCGGCGAGCAAAGCGATCATTGTTGATGCCACGCCCTTGGACAGGGAAGCCCAACGGAAAACGGTATCGATCGTCACCTCTTCGCCGCTGCCATGCAGGGTTTCCCCATAGCCGCGCGCAAATGTGATCTGGCCATTTTCCATGATCGCGACCGAAAGCCCGACCATGGTTTCCTCTTCCATAAGCCCTTCGATGCGGCGTTCGATTTCGTTGTAATCAATAAGCCCGGACCGCCCATCGAGCCGGATGATCGCGCCGTCAGGGGCAGCGGCTTCCGCTTGCGGTGGATCAAGCGTGATCGAAAGCCCCTCCGCAACCGCGCGCGAGGGAAAGGGGCCGCCAATGACTTGCGCCATCAGTATGACGCCAAACGCCACGATGATAAGGGTGATGGGGAGGGCGAGCCTGTTCATAATATGACAGCCCCCCTTTGCCGGGCGAGGCTTCGACGGTCCAGACCAAAATGCTCGCGATTTTGACGGTGGCTGGTGACGCTTTTCATCTAGCACCGACGAAAAACGGAGCGTCAGCCTGAACCTAAGTGTCGAGGGCGACCGCGACGCGATGGCGTAGTTGGGGGAGCAGGTCTTCGGCGAACCACGGATTTTTGGCGAGCCAGATATTATTGCGCGGGCTGGGGTGCGGCATGGGGAGGGTCGTACTATCAAAATCGCGCCAGTGCTGAACGGTCTCGGTAAGCGTGCGATGCGGCGTATCGAGGTGCCAGTCCTGCGCATATTGACCGATCACCAAAGTCAGTTTGAGCGCGGGCAATTTAGCGAGCAGTTTCTCCCGCCAAGCTTCGGCGCAGCGTGGCGGCGGCGGGAGGTCTCCAGATTTTCCGGTGCCCGGAAAACAAAAAGCCATGGGCAGGATCGCGATCTGTTCGGGATCGTAAAAGGTTTCCCGGTCTACTCCCATCCAGTCGCGTAACCGTTCTCCGCTGGCATCATCGAAGGGAACACCGCTCGCCTGCACCTTTCGGCCCGGTGCCTGGCCGGCGATCAGGACGCGCGCGGATGCATGGGCCTGAAGGACGGGACGGACGGGATCGGGAATCGTGCTGGCGCACAGGCGGCAGGCACGGGCGGAAGAGAGTAGCATATCTAATGTCATGGATGCTGTGTTCCTAACCCAATCTGGTCCGGGCGCCAAAAAGGCCGCCGATATAAAAGCGGCCTTCCTGCCAAGGGGGAGGCAGAAAGGCCGCATTGCGACTGCGCAAGGGGAGACGCAGTCAAAAGCTGAATCGAATGCCAATCGGCGAAGGTGAGGGATCGGTGTGGACGCTGCCGACCTCTGAGAAGCCGATATTGCTGAAGTCATGATTGATGCTGGCAAGTCCGGCGAGGCTGTTCGTCCGGCGCTGGCGCACGATATCAACACCGTTGCCGATTGTGATATCGCCATGGCTCTGTTCGTCCGTGCTGAACCCGTTCAGCATGGCGAGACGCGGGCCGGTCGCAGACTGAGCGGATGCGCTATGCGCCAGCGAAGCCGCAAAGCTGTCAACGGCGTCCGCTGACGTTTGGCTCGTCGCAAGCACGGTATGTACCGGCCGATCGATCAGGCCGAATTCAGCACGTATCTCAGGATCGGCCATCGCCTCGACGAGCGATACGCCGCGCATCGATGCCGTGAGCTGGGCAGTTGCCGAGGTAGCATCCGTCATTTGAGCCAACGCGGGGCTGGTGGCGAACAATGTTGCGCCAAGCGCTGCAGAGAAGGCGGCCGAGGCGAATAGGATGTGCTTGATCATTGTCTTTCTCCCGTTTGTCTGCCGAACTGCCGGCGGGGTCATTGGGGAGTTCGCTAGGTTTGATCCCGGCGTTACCGCAGAAGCAGGAAAGCTTTTCGTCTCACTGATCTAGTTTATCTATCAGCGGATCCCGATCAGACCCACTTCGCACCTGCGGAATATTGTTGCGCTTGCGCCATTGACCGCCTGTCAGACCGGGGTTATATCGCCGCCCGTCCCGAGGATCGGTGGTGGGGTTTAACCCAGAGACGATTCGACATGGGACAATGAGCTTGAACATTGCCATTGGCATGTATGGGGCCTTGCGGAGCCGTTAGCGGTTGCCGGAAGGCCTTTGTGCGTTTCCGGCATCCGGCTGGGCCGGACTCGGAAAACACTCCGCATGCCTGTGACAGAGTAACTGAACAAAGGTGAAGGGCTTCATGCCAACGATCAATCAGCTGGTCCGAAAGGGCCGCACGCCGCAAAAGGCGAAATCGAAAGTGCCCGCGATGGAGGCGAATCCGCAGAAGCGGGGCGTTTGCACGCGTGTCTATACCACGACCCCGAAAAAGCCGAACTCGGCTCTGCGTAAAGTTGCGAAGGTTCGCCTGACCAACCAGCGCGAAGTCATCAGCTATATTCCGGGTGAAGGGCATAACCTGCAGGAGCACTCTGTGGTGCTGATCCGCGGCGGTCGTGTACGCGATCTTCCCGGCGTCCGTTATCATGTGCTGCGCGGCGTTCTCGATACGCAAGGCGTTAAAGACCGCAGGCAGAGCCGTTCCAAATACGGCGCCAAGCGTCCTAAATAGATTGATCGAAGAGGTTTAACGATATGTCACGTCGTCGCCGTCCCGAGAAACGGGAAATTCTGCCCGATCCCAAATTTGGAGATCAGGTGCTTTCGAAATTCATGAACAACCTGATGTATGATGGCAAAAAGTCCGTCGCTGAAGGTATCGTCTATGGCGCGCTCGACCAGGTCGAAGCGAAGTCCAAGGCCGATCCGATGCAGGTGTTTCATGACGCGCTGAACAACATCAAGCCGGGCCTTGAAGTCCGCAGCCGCCGTGTTGGCGGTGCCACCTATCAGGTGCCGGTTGAAGTTCGTCCCGAACGCGCTCAGGCGCTGGCCATTCGCTGGCTCATTGGCGCTGCACGTAGCCGCGGTGAGAGCACGATGGCGGCGCGCCTGTCCGGTGAATTGATGGATGCATCCAACAATCGAGGCAATGCGGTCAAGAAGCGTGAAGACACGCACAAGATGGCCGAAGCCAACCGCGCCTTCTCACATTACCGTTGGTAACAACGGATCAGCGGTATCCCCGCTGGTAATTACGAACCACTGACTCGCCGGCCCTGCGTCGGCAATGGAGCACTACAATGGCCCGCGACACTTCGATCGATATGTATCGTAATATCGGCATCATGGCGCACATCGATGCCGGTAAGACGACGACGACCGAACGCATCCTGTATTACACAGGTAAATCCTACAAGATCGGCGAAGTCCATGACGGCGCCGCGACGATGGATTGGATGGAGCAAGAGCAAGAGCGCGGGATTACGATCACGTCTGCTGCGACGACGACATTCTGGAAAGATCACCGGATCAACATCATTGATACACCGGGCCATGTGGATTTCACGATTGAAGTCGAACGTGCGCTTCGTGTTCTTGATGGCGCGGTAGCCGTATTTGACGGCGTTGCCGGTGTTGAGCCGCAGTCTGAAACCGTATGGCGTCAGGCCGACCGGTATCAGGTGCCGCGGATGTGCTTCATCAACAAGCTTGATCGCACTGGCGCGAATTTCGAGATGTGCGTTGACATGATCAAGGATCGGTTGGGCGCAGTTCCACTGGTCTTGGCCTTGCCGATCGGTATCGAGGCCGATCTCAAAGGCATTGTCGATCTCGTCGCCAACAACGCAATCGTCTGGAAAGACGAATCGCTGGGCGCGGAATACGAAATCACCGACATTCCTGAAGACATGGTTGATGCGGCAGCTGCTGCTCGCGAGGAACTGATTGAACTCGCCGTTGAGCAAGATGACGAAATCATGACCGCCTATCTCGAAGGTGATCTTCCTGATCTCGCGACGCTCAAGATGCTTATCCGCAAGGGTACGCTGGATCAGCGCTTCGTTCCCGTTCTTTGTGGTTCGGCCTTCAAGAACAAAGGCGTTCAGCCTTTGCTTGACGCCGTGGTTGATTATCTGCCGAGCCCGATTGACGTTCCGGCTATCACCGGCCTCAAGCCTGACACGGAAGATGAAGAAGTAACGCGTGCCGCAGATGATACTGCACCTTTCTCCGCGCTGGCCTTCAAGATTATGACTGATCCTTTTGTCGGTACGCTGACCTTCTGCCGCATCTATTCCGGCACGCTTTCGCGGTCCGATCAAATTTTGAACTCGGTCAAGGACTCGAAAGAGAAAATCGGCCGCATGTTGCTTATGCATGCCAATGATCGCGAAGATATTGATGTCGCTTATGCTGGTGATATTGTTGCTATCGCTGGTCTTAAAGACACGACGACTGGCGATACGCTGTCTGCGTCGAACGCACCGGTTATTCTGGAACGTATGGACTTTCCCGATCCTGTTATCGAAGTCGCCGTTGAACCAAAGACCAAAGCCGATCAGGAAAAGATGGGCATCGCGCTCAATCGCCTCGCACAGGAAGATCCGTCTTTCCGCGTGACCAGCGATTATGAAAGCGGCCAGACGATCATCAAAGGGATGGGCGAGCTCCATCTCGAGATTCTCGTCGATCGCATGAAGCGCGAATTCAAGGTCGACGCCAATGTCGGTGCGCCGCAGGTTGCCTATCGTGAGAGCTTGGCGAAAGCGGTTGAGCTTACCTACACCCATAAGAAACAGTCGGGTGGTTCGGGTCAGTTCGCCGAGGTCAAGGTTACGGTTACGCCGGGCGAACGTGGTTCAGGCATTACGTTCGAGGATTCGGTCAAGGGTGGTAACGTGCCGAAGGAATACATCCCTTCGGTTGAAAAAGGCATGCGTGAAACGGCTGAAACCGGTTCACTCATCGGCTTCCCGATCATCGATTTCGAGATCAAGCTGCTTGACGGTAAATATCATGACGTCGATTCTTCGGCACTGGCGTTTGAGATTTGTGGCCGTGCCGCCATGCGCGAAATCGCGCAAAAGGCTGGCATCAAGCTGCTCGAACCCGTCATGAGGGTTGAGGTCGTGACCCCGGAAGACTATCTGGGCGATGTAATTGGCGACTTGAATAGCCGCCGTGGTCAGGTTCAGGGCACTGACAGTCGGGGCAATGCCCAGACGGTCGATGCCATTGTCCCTCTTGCTAATATGTTCGGCTACGTTAATGAGCTGCGCTCGTTCAGTCAGGGCCGAGCCCAATATACGATGCAGTTCTCTCACTATGAGGAAGTGCCGCAGCAGGTTGCTGACGAAGTGAAGGCCAAACTTGCATAAAGTTTGGTAACTAGATTTTTGAAAGACGTAAGAAAACAAGGAATTAATTATGGGTAAGGCAAAGTTTGAGCGGAACAAACCGCACTGCAACGTCGGCACGATCGGTCATGTTGATCATGGCAAGACAACGCTCACGGCTGCGATTACCAAAGTTCTGGCTGAAGCAGGTGGCGGTGAAGCTGTCGATTTCGCCAATATTGATAAAGCACCTGAAGAGCGCGAGCGGGGCATCACCATTTCGACGGCGCACGTCGAATATGAAACCGACAACCGCCATTATGCGCATGTCGATTGCCCGGGCCATGCTGACTATGTGAAGAACATGATCACTGGTGCGGCGCAGATGGATGGCGGCATTCTCGTTGTGAACGCAGCTGATGGCCCCATGCCGCAGACTCGTGAGCACATCCTGCTCGCTCGTCAGGTCGGTGTGCCGGCTCTCGTCGTCTACATGAACAAAGTCGATCAGGTGGATGATGATGAACTCATCGAGCTGGTTGAAATGGAAATTCGTGAACTGCTTTCGAGCTACGAATTCCCGGGCGACGATATTCCGATCATCAAGGGTTCGGCTCTCGCCGCACTTGAAGGCCGGGATGACGAAATCGGCAAGAATTCGATTCTTGAGCTGATGAAAGCTGTCGATGATTATATTCCGCAACCTGAGCGTCCGCTCGACAAGCCGTTCCTGATGCCAATCGAAGACGTGTTCTCAATTTCGGGTCGCGGTACGGTTGTTACAGGCCGCGTCGAAACCGGTATCGTCAACACGGGCGACGAAGTTGAAATCGTCGGTATCAAAGATACGTCCAAGACCACGGTCACCGGCGTTGAAATGTTCCGCAAGCTTCTCGACGAAGGCCGCGCAGGCGACAATATCGGCGCGCTGCTTCGCGGTGTTGAGCGTGAAGGTGTTGAGCGTGGTCAGGTTCTGGCCAAGCCCGGTTCGATCACTCCGCACACCGAATTCTCGGCTGAAGTTTATGTGCTGTCGAAAGACGAAGGTGGCCGTCATACGCCGTTCTTCGCCAACTATCGCCCGCAGTTCTACTTCCGCACAACGGATGTTACCGGTGAGATCACTCTGCCTGAGGGTACCGAGATGGTAATGCCTGGTGACAGTGTTAAGCTCGGCGTGAAACTGATCGCTCCGATTGCTATGGACCAGGGTCTTCGCTTCGCTATTCGCGAAGGTGGCCGCACGGTCGGTGCAGGGGTTGTCGGCGACATCTCTGCATAGTATAGAATGCGCATAGCCCGCCCGATTCCTTACGGAGTCGGGCGGCTTGCTTTTGTTTCAATAGGTTTAAGAGCCCGGTTTCGGCCGGGTTTTGGCTCTTTCGCATCGGTAGTTGGACATGGAAACGCAGAATATTCGTATTCGTCTGAAGGCATTCGATCATCGGGTGCTTGATCAGGCAACCGGCGACATCGCCGATACGGCTCGCCGTACTGGCGCACTTATTCGCGGACCCATTCCGATGCCTACGCGAATTGAAAAATTCACGGTGAACCGCGGCCCGCATGTCGACAAAAAGTCGCGCGAGCAGTTTGAGGTTCGCACATATAAAAGGTTGCTCGATATCGTGCAGCCGACACCGCAGACGGTTGATGCGCTCATGAAGCTCGATCTCGCCGCCGGTGTTGATGTTGAGATTAAGCTGGCCTAGCCAGCGCGCCGCCCGAATAGGGGCGGCAAATATTGGGATACCGCGCAGTAATGCTGTGGTCTGCGTCCCCCGTCTGCTTCGCGGTTTTCTGCGAGGCGCTCAGCCCGGACGGGGCGATGCTTGGAAATTTGGGTTGATCATGCCCGCGGCAATAGCGCCGTGGGCCTCTGTTGAGGAGAAGTGCTGTGATGCGCAGTGGCGTTATCGCGAAGAAAATGGGGATGACCCGCCTGTTCCAGGCAGACGGACGGCATGTGCCGGTTACCGTTCTGCAATTGGATAATTGTCAGGTGGTGTCGGTCCGCGAAACAGAGCGCGACGGCTATACCGCCGTGCAGCTGGGTGCCGGTACGGCCAAAGCGAAAAATGTTTCAAAGCCGGTCCGTGGCCATTTTGCGAAAAATGAAGTTGAGCCCAAATTGCGGGTTGCCGAATTCCGGGTTGATGAGGAAGCATTGCTTCCCGTCGGCGCGACGCTGACGGCTGACCATTTTGTCGCCGGCCAGATCGTCGACGTTACCGGGCAGACGCAAGGTAAAGGCTTTGCCGGTGCCATGAAGCGTCACGGCTTTGGCGGTTTGCGCGCAACGCACGGTGTTTCGATCTCTCACCGTTCACACGGTTCGACGGGTCAGAACCAGGATCCGGGCAAGGTTTTCAAGAACAAGAAGATGGCCGGCCATATGGGCGATCGTCAGCGCACCCAGCAGAATCTGGAAGTTGTGCGCACGGACGCAGGTCGCGGCCTTATCTTCATCAAGGGTTCGGTTCCCGGTCACAAGGGTGCTTGGCTTATCGTTAATGACGCGATGAAGGTTCCTCTTCATGTCGACGCGCCGATCCCAGGCGGTTTGCGCCGCAATGCTGATGAAACGGCAACCGAGGATGCTCCCGCTGGCATGATCGAAGATGCGGCCGTGCACGAAGCAGCCTCTGGCCCAACCGATGCCGAAATCGAAGCGGCTGCAGCTGCAGCGCCTGCGGAAGATGCCCCCAAGTCGGACGATAGTGCCGGCGATGACGCGAAGAAGGAGGGCTAAGCCATGAAGCTCAAAGTCAAAACCCTCGACGCGAAAGCCAAGGGCGATATCGATCTCAAAGACGAGATTTTCGGTCTCGATCCGCGCTCTGATATTATGCACCGCGTTGTTACGTGGCAGCTTGAAAAGCGCCGCGCGACAGCCCGCGCAACCCGTGAGCGTTCCGATGTAAACCGCACCGGCAAGAAATATGGCAAGCAAAAGGGCGGTGGTACCGCTCGTCATGGTGATCGCCGTGCGCCGATCTTTATCGGTGGTGGTAAGGCCCATGGTGCTCGCCGCCGCGATTTCGATCCGTCGTTGAACAAGAAAGTTCGCGCGCTCGGCTTGAAGATGGCGCTTTCTTCGAAGGTGAAGAACGAAACGCTGGTCATCGTTGAGAATATCGATCTCAAGGAAATGAAGACGAAAGCGCTCAAGGGCCATTTCGATAAGCTTGGCCTGGGCAAGTCTGCGCTGGTTATCGACGGCGAGGCCGTAAATGATAACTTCCGTAAGGCATCGGCCAATATCATCGGCATCGATGTGATGCCGGCGATGGGCGCGAACGTTTACGATATCCTGAACCACGAAACGCTGGTTCTGACCCGCGCTGCGGTCGAACAGCTGGAGGCGCGCTTCAATGGCTAAAAAGAAAATCGAAGCGGTTGCGCTTGAGCACTTTGACGTGATCAGGGGCCCGCACATCACGGAAAAATCCACTTTGCTGAGCGAGCACAACGCTGTTGTGTTCCAGGTCAATAAGGATGCAACCAAGCCTGCCATCAAGGCGGCGGTCGAAGCATTGTTCGATGTTCGGGTAACCGGCGTGAACACGCTGATCCAGAAGGGCAAACGAAAGCTCTGGAAGGGTCGCCCCTACAAACGGAACGACATCAAAAAAGCGATTGTTACGCTTGCTGATGGCGATTCCATTGACGTTACGACGGGGATCTAGTCATGGCACTTAAATCAGCCAAACCGACGAGCCCTGGCCGGCGCCATCTCGTCATCGTCGACAAGTCCGGCCTTTGGAAGGGCGGACCGGTTAAGTCGCTTGTCGTAGGCAAGCGCAAAACCGGTGGCCGCAACAATATGGGCCATGTCACCGCGCGCGGCATTGGCGGCGGTCACAAGCAAAAATATCGCAAGGTCGATTTCAAACGTCGCAAATGGGACATGGAAGCTACGGTCGAGCGGATCGAATATGATCCAAACCGTTCCGCGTTCATTGCGCTCCTGAAATATACTGATGGTGAACTGTCTTACATCATCGCGCCGCAGCGGCTCGATGTTGGTGACACGGTCATCGCCGGCGAGAAGACCGATACCAAGCCTGGCAATGCCATGCTTCTCGGTCAAATGCCGGTCGGTACGATCTGCCACAATATTGAGATGCGTCCCGGTAAAGGCGGTCAGATCGCCCGCGCCGCTGGCACTTATGTTCAGCTGGTCGGCCGTGATCGCGGCATGGTTATGGTGCGTCTCAAATCTGGTGAACAGCGCTTCGTCCCTTCTGATTGCATGGGCACGGTTGGCGCGGTTTCAAATCCGGACAACAGCAACACCTATTTTGCCAAGGCCGGCCGTAATCGCTGGCGTGGCGTTAAGCCGCTGACACGCGGTGTTGCAAAGAACCCTGTCGATCACCCGCATGGCGGCGGCGAGGGTAAGACCTCCGGTGGACGCCATCCGGTTTCACAAACGGGCAAGTCCGCCAAGGGCGCCCGTACCCGTAATCCCAAGGCTGCTTCGAACAAGATGATCATCCGTTCGCGGCACAAGAAGAAGAAGAGGTAGTCATGGCCCGTTCCGTATGGAAAGGTCCCTTTGTAGACCTTCATCTCCTGAAGAAAGCCGAAACGGCACAGGACGAAAACTCGAATAGGCCGATCAAGACTTGGTCACGCCGTTCGACGATTCTTCCCCAGTTCGTTGGCTTGACCTTCAATGTCTACAACGGCCGTAAATTCGTGCCGGTGTCGGTTAATGAGGACATGGTCGGGCATAAGCTCGGTGAGTTCGCTCCGACCCGCTTCTTCCCCGGCCATATGGCTGACAGGAAGGGACGCTAGGCATGAGCAAGCAAGCCAATCCCCGCCGCGTAGCTGACAATGAGGCTTATGCCGTTGGTAGCTCGATCCGTGGCTCGGCGCAGAAGCTTAATCTTGTCGCTGGTCTGATCCGCGGCAAGAAGGCCGACGAGGCGCTCAACGTGTTGAGCTTCTCGAAGCGCGCCATGGCGGTTGACGTTCGCAAGGTTCTGCAGTCGGCAATCGCCAATGCAGAGAATAATCATAATCTCGACATTGACGCGCTGATCATCAGCGAGGCGAGTGTCGGCAAGGCGCTGACAATGAAGCGCTGGCGTGCTCGTGCTCGTGGCCGTTCGGCCAAGATCCTGAAGCCGTTCAGCCGCATCCGCATTGTCGTTCGTGAAGAGGAAGACGCGTAATGGGCCATAAATCCAACCCGATTGGCATGCGCCTCCAGATCAACCGGACCTGGGACAGCCGCTGGTACGCTGAAGGCAATGAATATGGCCGTCTGCTGCTAGAGGATCTCAAGATCCGCAAGTTCATCATGGATACGGTGGCTCAGGCCGCTATTTCCAAGGTTGTGATTGAACGTCCGGCAAAGCTGTGCCGCGTTTCGGTTTATGCTGCCCGCCCCGGTGTTATCATCGGTAAGAAGGGCGCTGACATTGAGAAGCTGCGCAAGAAACTTGGCGAGATGACGGAAAGCGACGTGTCGCTGAACATCGTCGAAATCCGCAAGCCGGAAGTCGATGCGCGTCTTGTGGCCCAGTCGGTCGCCGATCAGCTCGAACGCCGGATTGCATTCCGCCGTGCCATGAAGCGCGCCGTTCAGTCGGCTCTGCGTCTTGGTGCAGAAGGTATCAAGATCACCTGTGGTGGTCGTCTCGGCGGCGCGGAAATCGCGCGTACCGAATGGTATCGCGAAGGCCGGGTACCGTTGCACACGCTTCGCGCCAATGTCGATTATGCCGAAGTCGCTGCCCACACCGCCTACGGCGTGTGCGGCGTCAAATGCTGGATCTTCAAGGGTGAAATCATGGCCCATGATCCAACAGCGCAAGACCGGTTGATGGTCGAGGCTCAGACCTCGGGCGTCCGTCCGGCGCAGCGACGCTAGTTTTTAGGAAGGTACGGCACAATGCTGCAACCCAAACGCACCAAGTTCCGCAAGGCCTTTAAGGGCCGGATCAAGGGCAACGCTTCTGGCGGCACGGATCTGAATTTCGGGTCTTTCGGCCTGAAGGCGATGGAGCCTGAGCGGATCACCGCGCGCCAGATTGAGGCGGCTCGCCGCGCGATCACGCGTCACATCCGCCGTCAGGGCCGGTTGTGGATCCGTATTTTTCCGGATGTTCCGGTTTCGAAGAAGCCTGCTGAAGTTCGTCAGGGTAAAGGTAAGGGCTCGCCTGAATATTGGGCAGCCCGCGTCAAGCCTGGCCGCATTTTGTTTGAATTGGACGGCGTTCCCGGCCCGCTCGCTAAGGTAGCTTTCGAGCGTGCGGCTGAGAAATTGCCGATCAAGACCAAGGTGGTCGCCCGCCTTGGTGAGTCGATTTACTAGGAGTCGCCGCAATGGCACGGCCAATTGAGGACCTTAGGGTCAAGAATGATGATGAGCTGGCAGCGGAACTCGCTGACCTGAAGCGCGAGCAGTTTAACCTGCGCTTCCAGTCAGCGACCAACCAGCTTGAACGACCAGCCCGGGTAACCGAGGTTCGGCGCAATATCGCCCGTATCAAAACGTTGCAGGGCGAACGCGCCCGCGCAGCCGCTGAAACGGCTTAAGGAGTTTTTGCAATGCCCAAGCGCGTGCTGACCGGGATGATTGTGTCGGATAAGACCGACAAGACAATCGTCGTCAAAGTCGAACGGAAGGTGAAGCACCCTCTGTACGGCAAGATTATTCGGCGTTCGAAAAAGTATCACGCCCATGACGAGAAGAATGAGTTCGCCATCGGCGAGACCGTTCGGATCGAGGAAACGAAGCCGATTTCGAAGCTCAAGACATGGAAAGTTCTTGATCGGGTCGATGTTCGCAAGGCGCCGAAGCATGTTGAGAAGATCGACATTGCCGAGACCGATGCGGTTGATTTGGAAGCGGCACGCAAGACTGACGCGGAAGCAAAGTCTGAAGCGTAAATTTTAGAGGTTCCTCTGCACAGGCAGAGATTGAAGAAGAAGGAACGGATCGATGATCCAGATGCAGTCAGTTCTCGACGTCGCCGATAACAGCGGTGCCAAGCGCGTCCAGTGCATCAAGGTGCTGGGCGGCTCGAAGCGTCGTACTGCGACCGTGGGCGACATTATTGTCGTCTCGATCAAGGAAGCTGCCCCGCGCGGCAAGGTCAAGAAGGGCGATGTCCATCGCGCTGTGATCGTACGCACCCGTAAGGATGTGAAGCGCTCAGACGGCTCAACGATCCGCTTTGACAGCAACGCTGCTGTTCTGGTGAACGCCAATAAGGAGCCAATCGGTACGCGTATCTTTGGCCCGGTCGTTCGCGAACTGCGCGCAGCCCGTCACATGAAAATCGTCAGCCTGGCACCGGAGGTTCTCTAGTCATGGCCGCTAACATCAAAAAAGGCGACAAGGTCGTCATCTTGGCCGGCAAGAATAAGGGTACGCACGGCACGGTAACCAAGGTTCTGCCGAAGGCGGAAAAGGTTGTCGTGGAAGGGGCGAATATCGCCATCCGTCACCGCAAGCCGACCCAGCAAAACCCGCAAGGCGGCATCGAGCGCAGCGAAGCACCGCTGCACGTTTCGAACGTCGCTCTCGAGGATCCGAAAACCGGCAAGCCGACCCGGGTCCGTATGGAAACAAACAAAGATGGCAAAAAGGTTCGCGTTGCTAAGCGTTCCGGGGAGACGATCGATGGTTGATTATGCACCACGTCTACGCGCCGACTATAAGGACCGCATCGTTAAGGCGATGACCGAAAAGTTCGGCTATAAAAACCATATGCAGGTGCCGCGGATTGAGAAAGTCGTCATCAACATGGGTGTCGGCAAAGCCGTGGACGACAAGAAGCGCGTGCAAAAAGCCGCGGTAGAGATGGAAAAGATTGCTGGCCAGAAGCCGGTAATCACCCTCGCCAAGCAGTCAATTGCAAGCTTTAAGCTGCGCGAAGGTATGCCGATCGGCTGCAAAGTAACGCTGCGCGGCGACCGTATGTTTGAATTTGTTGACCGGCTGACCACCATTGCGATGCCGCGTATTCGAGATTTCCGGGGCCTAAACCCGAAAAGTTTCGATGGCCGCGGGAACTTCGCAATGGGTCTTAAGGAACAGATGGTGTTCCCCGAGATCAAATATGACGATGTCGATGAAGTACGCGGCATGGATGTAATTGTTACGACGACGGCAACGACCGACGATGAGGCACGCGAACTGCTCCGGCTGTTCAACTTCCCCTTCCCGCCGGAAGAAACTGCTGAAGACGATAGCGAAACCGATAACGAAAAGCAGAAGGCAGCGGCGTAAGCCCGTTTCCTTCTCGCAATAAGGAGCGAGAACTTAAGTCATGGCGAAACTGAGTTCCATCAACCGGAATGAAAAGCGCAAGCGTATGGCCAAGAAATTTGCGGCCAAATACGCTAAGCTTAAAGCAACGGCGAACGACAAATCACTCGACGATGGCGAGCGATTGATTGCGCGCCTCAAAATGGCGGAAATACCGCGCAACGCGAACCCGACCCGCATCCGTAATCGGTGTGAACTGTCTGGTCGTCCGCGCGGTTATTACCGTAAATTCAAACTCTCGCGCATCGCGCTTCGGGATCTGGCCAATAAAGGCATGATTCCCGGTGTGACGAAGTCGAGCTGGTAGGGGTAACGCAATGTCTATGACCGATCCCCTGGGTGATATGCTCACCCGTATCCGTAATGGCCAGCAGGCGAAGAAGGACTCAGTAATGAGCCCGGCTTCAACTCTGCGTGCTCGCGTACTCGAAGTACTGCAGCGTGAAGGCTTTATTCGCGGCTACACAGAGGAAGAGCTCGGCAAGCACAAGGGCTTGCGCATTGAGCTTAAATATTTCGAAGGCCAGCCGGCCATTCAGCATGTCGCGCGCGTCTCGACTCCGGGTCGCCGTGTTTACAGCGGATCGAAAGATTTGCCGCGTGTTCGCAATGGCCTTGGTATCACCATCGTCTCGACTCCTCGCGGCGTGCTTTCCGATGCGGAAGCACGTGACCAGAATGTCGGCGGCGAAGTGCTGGCGGAGGTATTCTAGGATGAGCCGTATCGGTAAACAGCCGGTCGCGATCCCTGATGGGGTAACGGCCGAAATCAACGGCAGCGAGCTAAGCGTCAAAGGTACCAAGGGTGCCCTGACGATGACGCTGATCGAAGATATCTCCTATAAGATTGAAGACGGCTCAATCCTGGTTAAGCCGGCCAACGATACCAAACGTGCACGCGCCTATTGGGGCATGCAGCGGACGTTCGTTGCCAATCTGATCGAAGGCGTCTCCGAGGGTTATACCAAGGTGCTAGAGATTACCGGCGTTGGCTATCGCGCGCAGATGCAGGGCAAGAACCTGAAGCTGCAGCTCGGTTTCAGCCATGATGTCGATTACGCAATTCCTGAAGGCATCGATATCAAAACGCCTGATCAGACGACGATTGAGATCAGCGGTATCGACAAGCAGAAGGTCGGCCAGGTAGCCGCAGAAATCCGCGCATGGCGGAAACCCGAGCCTTACAAGGGCAAGGGCATCAAATATCGCGGGGAATATGTTTTCCGCAAAGAAGGAAAGAAGAAGTAGGCCATGGCACAGCGACTTACTCCTTTTCAGAAGCGCCGTCAGCGCGTCCGCATTGCGCTTCGTCGCAAGGCCGGCGATCGTCTGCGTCTCTCAATTCATCGTTCGGGCCGGCATATCTATGCGCAGGTCATCGACGACAAGGCTGGCACGACTATTGCCTCCGCTTCGTCGCTCGACACGGACTATAAAGGCAAAACCGGCGCGAACGTTTCCGCCGCTGCCGATGTTGGCAAACTCGTCGCGGAACGCGCGGTGAAAGCTGGCATTAAGCGGGTCGTGTTCGATCGCGGCGCCTTTCTGTTTCATGGGCGCGTCAAGGCGCTCGCCGATGCCGCACGCGATGGCGGACTGGAGTTTTAAATATGGCTGAAGACAAAAAGACTGACGCCGCACCGGAAGAGGCGAAAGCCGAAAAAACCGAAGCGAAAAAGCCTGCGGCCAAGAAGGCTGCGCCTAAAAAGGCTGCTGCAAAAAAAGAAAAGCCGGCTGCAGAAGCGGAAGCTGCTCCTGTTGAAACTGCACCAGCGGCGGAAGCACCGGCGGCAGAAGCCGAAGCAGCACCTGCTGCGGAAGCACCAGCTGCGGCCGCTCCTGAAGCGCCTGCCGAAGCTGCTGCTGCACCGGAACCACAAGCCAAAGCACGTCCCCCACGGGGCGGCCGCGGTGGCGGCAACAATCGCGGCGGTAACAATCGTGGCGGCGGACGTGGCCGTGGTGGCCGTGACAATCGCCGCGACGATGATGGCGAAGATCTGGTCGAGAAGCTCGTCCATATCAACCGCGTCTCGAAAACGGTTAAGGGCGGTAAGCGTTTCGGCTTTGCTGCGCTGATGATTGTTGGCGACGGCAAGGGCCGTGCCGGTTTCGGTCATGGCAAGGCGCGCGAAGTGCCAGAAGCCATTCAGAAAGCAACGGCTGCTGCGAAGAAGAGCATGATGCGTGTGCCTTTGCGCGACGGACGTACGCTGCATCATGACGGCCAGGGCCGGTTCGGTGCAGGCAATGTCACATTGCGCTCAGCGCCTCCGGGTACCGGCATTATCGCTGGCGGCCCTATGCGCGCTGTGTTCGAGAGCCTTGGCGTTGCTGACGTTGTGACCAAGTCGGTCGGCACGTCCAATCCTTACAACATGATCCGGGCGACCTTTGAAGCGCTCAAGGATCAGTCGAGCCCGAAATCGGTTGCGGCACGGCGCGGCATGAAAATTGCCGAGCTGGTTCAGCGTCGCGGTGATGTCGGTGCCGAAGAAGCCAAGGCTGAAGCCGAAGCGGTTACGGAGTAACGAACATGGCTGCAGCAAGCAAAAAAACGATTAAAATCAAGCAAGTCGGTTCGCCGATCCGCCGCAAGCCGGATCAGCGCGAAACATTGATCGGCCTCGGCCTCAACAAAATGAACAAGACCGTTGAACGTGAGGACACGCCCGCAGTGCGCGGCATGATCCGCAAGGTTCATCACATGGTCGAGATTCAGGACAGCTAAACACAAGTCTCCGTCCGGGGGCGATAGCGCGAACCAAGCGAAAGCGAGTGCAGACAATGAAACTCAACGATCTCAGAGACAATCAAGGCGCCCGCAAGGAGCGCACCCGTGTCGGCCGTGGTATCGGTTCCGGCAAGGGCAAGACCGGCGGCCGCGGCGTAAAAGGCCAGAAGAGCCGTTCAGGCGTTGCCATCAAGGGTTTCGAAGGCGGTCAGATGCCGCTTCACATGCGTCTTCCAAAGCGCGGCTTCAACAATCCGTTCGGCAAGGACTATGCGATCGTCAATGTTGGCGCAGTCCAGAAGGCGATCGACGAGAAGAAGCTCGATGCTAAGAAAATAGTCGATCAGGCTGCTCTGAAGGCCGTGGGCCTTGTGCGCGGCGGCAAAGACGGCGTTCGCCTGCTCGGCAAGGGAGAGATTTCAGCCAAGGTAAAATTCTCCGTGGCAGGCGCTTCCAAGAGTGCAGTCGAGGCAGTTGAAAAGGCTGGCGGCGAAGTTGAAGTGACCGCGCCCGTCAATGCCGAGGCGAAAGCCGCCAAGGCTGAGAAGGCCGAAGCCAAGAAGGCCGCCAAGGCCAAAAAGTAATTCCATCGTCAACCCGGACTTGATCCGGGGTCTAGGGCGGCGTGCGATATTGTTTATAGCCCCGGATTTCGGATCAAATCCGGATTGACGGTTGAAGTAACAATCGAGCGGGGCTTGCCGTTGACGGGCCGCGCCCCGATATAACGGTCTTCGCGGATCGGGGATGGAATAGACGATGGCAAGCAACGCCAATGCTGGAGCAGGACTCAATCTGGGGAAATTCGCCCAGGCCACCGAGTTACGTCAGCGGATCTGGTTCACCCTTGGTGCGCTGATTATTTTCCGGCTGCTGAGCTTCGTGCCGCTGCCGGGCATCGACCCCGTAGCGCTCCAGCAGGTCGTTACGACCTTGCAGGACAATACCGGCGGCGGCGGTATCCTCAACGTCTTCAACACTTTTTCGGGCGGCTCGCTTGAGCGGATGAGCATCATTGCCCTTGGCATCATGCCTTATATCACGGCGTCGATCGTTGTGCAGATGGCCGCCGCGCTTTCCCCAACGCTCAATGCAATCAAGAAGGAAGGCGAAAGCGGGCGCAAAAAGCTCAACCAGTATACGCGCTACGGCACCGTCGGCCTTACCGTCGTGCAAGGCTATTTCCTCGTCATAGGCCTGGAAACGATGGGCGCGGCCCAGGGGGTTCAGGTGGTTGTCAGCGACAGCATGGTGCTGTTCCGCCTTGGCGCCGTGGTCAGCCTTGTTGGCGGCACGATGTTCTTGATGTGGCTTGGTGAGCAGATCACTTCGCGCGGGATCGGCAATGGTATTTCGCTGATCATCATGGCGGGCATTGTTGCCCAGATGCCAACCGAACTGATCCAGCTCTTTGCATCGGGCCAGACCGGCGCAATCCCAACCGGCTATGTTGTCGGTTTCCTGCTGCTCTTTGTCGGCCTTATCTTCGGTATCTGCTTTATGGAGCGCGCCCAACGCCGCGTCCTGATCCAATATCCGAAGCGCGCGCAACAGCGCGGCGGCATGACGCAGGAAAAATCGCATCTGCCGCTCAAGATCAATACGGCCGGCGTTATCCCGCCGATTTTCGCCTCTTCGCTGCTGCTGATGCCGCTAACCGTGGCGCAGTTTATGTCCGGCGGCGTGACCGACACGTCTGGTACGGGTAATGAGCTGCTGCTGACGGTCACCAATGCGCTTGGCCGCGGCGGATCGCTTTATCTGCTGCTCTATGCCGGCATGATCGCCTTCTTCTGCTTCTTCTATACCGCCGTGGTTTTCAATCCGGAGGAAACTGCAGACAATCTGAAGCGCTATGGCGGCTTCGTACCGGGTATCCGCCCAGGCGAACGGACGGCGGAATATCTCGATTATGTGCTGACCCGTATCACCGTGGTTGGCGCGATCTATCTGGTGACGATCTGCCTGATCCCGGAATTCCTATCGACCCAGGTAGGCATTCAGGCGTTCGTGCTCGGTGGAACCAGTTTGCTTATTGTCGTCAATGTTACCATTGACACCGTCAGTCAGATCCAAAGTCACTTGCTTGCGCACCAATATGGTGATTTGATCAAGAAGGCGAAACTGAAGGGCGGGGGAAAGCGTCGGTGAATATAATTTTGTTGGGCCCGCCTGGTGCGGGTAAAGGCACCCAAGCGTCGCAGCTCGAAGACGAGCGTGGCATGGTCCAACTTTCCACCGGCGATATGTTACGCGCCGCTGTGGCGGCAGAAACCCCGGTGGGCCTTCAGGCGAAAGATGTCATGGCGCGCGGTGATCTCGTTTCCGACGAAATCGTGACCGGCATCCTCTCTGACCGTCTTGACGAAGACGATGTGAAGCAGGGCTTCATCCTGGATGGCTATCCGCGTACCGAAGCTCAGGCCCATTCGCTCGATACGCTGCTTGCTGCCAAGGGCATGAAACTCGATCATGTCATCGAACTTGTTGTCGATGAGGATGCGTTGGTCGAACGGATCACCGGCCGCTTCACCTGCGCCAATTGCGGCGAAGGCTATCACGACACCTTCAAGCTGCCAAAGGTCGAAGACGTATGCGACGAATGCGGTTCGACCGAATTCAAGCGCCGTCCCGATGATAATGCCGAGACTGTCCGTACGCGGATGGAAGAATATCGCACCAAGACCGCGCCGATCATCCCGCACTATGAGCCGAAGGGCTTGGTACGCCGGGTCGATGGCATGGCGAATATCGAAGCCGTGAGCGTGTCTATCGGTGCAGTTCTCGACGCAGAATAGGCCTGTATCGACAAGGGGCATGTATCGCCCTCACATGATTGAAAATCTTTGCTATGCTCGGCCCGCCTTACTTAGGGGAGAGGTGATAATGAGCCGCAAATGCTTGATCCTGGCCGTATGTGTTTTCACGACGCCGCTAAACGCTGAGGTGGCAATATCCGACACTGGCTTCACCGCGAGTAACAGCGCCACCGTTTCGGCAGCCCCGGCTGAGATATGGTCCGCACTCATCGACCCAGCTCGCTACTGGAATCCCGACCATGGCTGGTTCGGCGAGGCGTCGGGCTTCTCGCTCGATCCGGTTGCCGGCGGCTGTTTTTGCGAGACCAATGATAGCGGCGGCGGTGTCGAGCATATGCGCGTGGTGATGGTTCAGCCGGATCAGATGCTGCGCTTGTCGGGCGCGCTCGGCCCCTTGCAGGGTGAGGGCCTGGCTGGCGCGCTGACCTGGCTGCTGGAGCCCGTCGACGGCGGAACCCGCATTACCCAAACCTACGCGGTCGGCGGCCATATGCAATTTGATCGCGAGGAGTTGGCACCGGCCGTCGATGGCGTTGTTCGCGAACAACTCGAACGACTTGCAGCACTCTTCGCTAGTGATTGATTAGCTAGTCACGCCTTTCCCGTCTGCTACACAGGAAACCGACACGGACTCGAATCGTCCGGCGGGGCGCGTTTATTTGTTTTTGAGGGGAAGAGACAATGGCAGTTAGTGATCATGTAGATATTGAAGGCTTCATGGTGGGCGTTGAGAAGCGCAATCCGGGGCAGACAGAGTTTATTCAGGCCGTGCGCGAAGTCGCACAGGATATCTTCGAATTCATCGAAGACAAGGAAGAGTATCACACTGCACAGATCCTGCGCCGGATCGCCGAACCGGACCGCGTTGTTTCCTTCCGCGTCTGCTGGGAAGACGATAATCATAATATCCGCGTCCAGCGTGGTTGGCGGGTTCAGAATAATAACGCGATCGGCCCCTATAAGGGCGGCATTCGCTTCCACCCGACCGTCACGGAAAGCGTGCTCAAATTTCTGGCTTTCGAGCAGACCTTCAAAAACTCTCTCACCGGCCTCCCCATGGGCGGCGGCAAGGGCGGTTCAAACTTCAATCCCAAAGGCAAGTCGGACGCAGAAGTGATGCGTTTTTGCCAGTCCTTCATGACCGAACTGTATCGCCATATCGGCCCGAATACGGATGTTCCGGCCGGTGATATTGGCGTTGGTGGGCGGGAGATCGGCTATATGTTCGGCCAGTATAAGCGGATCACCAATCGCTGGGAGGGCGTCCTCACCGGCAAGGCCGTTGAATATGGCGGCTCGCAAATGCGCCCCGAAGCAACCGGCTATGGCGCGGTCTATTTTCTCCAGAACATGCTCAAGCATCAGGGGCAGGACGTAGAAGGCAAGACGGCAATCATCTCGGGTTCGGGCAATGTTGCGACCCATGCCGCGGAAAAGATCACGCAGCTTGGCGGTAAGGTGCTGACCCTGTCGGACAGCGGCGGGTTCATCCATGATCCCGATGGCATCAATCAGGACAAGATCGACTGGGTCAAGGATCTCAAGACCAATCGGCGCGGCCGGATCAGCGAATATACTGACCATTTCACAGGCTCTACCTTCCATGAAGGCGCCCGGCCATGGGCAGTGGCGGCGGATCTAGCGCTTCCTTGTGCAACCCAGAATGAGCTGAATGGCGATGAAGCCCGTACGATGGTGGCCAATGGTGTGATGGCGGTGTCGGAAGGCGCCAACATGCCCACGACGCTAGAGGGCGTCGATGTCTTCCATGATGCGCATATCATGTATGCGCCGGGCAAGGCAGCCAATGCTGGCGGCGTTGCGGTGTCAGGCCTCGAAATGAGCCAGAATTCAGAGCGTGTATCATGGAATACCGAACGGCTCGGCGATCTGCTTCAGGACATTATGTCGGATATCCACGCCCAGTGCGCTCAATATGGCGGCGGTGAGGGTGACAATTACGTCAACTATGTCAAAGGCGCGAACATTGCGGGCTTCAAGAAAGTCGCCGATGCGATGCTGGCGTTCGGGGTAGTATAGCCAGGCATGCCTGCCGGCTATTCGGGAACGCCGCTTGCCAAGAAGCTTGGCTTCAAGGACGGAATGACTGTCTGGCAGAGCGGTATTCCCGATAGCGTGCGGGCGCTGATAGAGGATCAGGCCGATATCGCCTGGACCACGGGGTCGATGGACGAGCCTGCGGCTGCGCACATCTTCACGAGTGAACGCGCTGAGATGGAGCCGCTGCTCAAGGCGCTGCGAGGCAGCATGACACAGGATGGCTTTGTCTGGATGTCCTGGCCCAAAAAGGCTTCCAATGTGCCAACGGATATTACCGAAGACGTGATCCGCGCAGTCGCGCTTCCGATGGGATTGGTAGATATCAAGGTTTGCGCCGTCGATGAGATCTGGTCCGGCTTGAAGCTCGTCATCCGCAAAGAGCTGCGCACATGATCACGCGTGTAACCCAAACTGATTGGCCCCCGAACATATAGCCGTAGACACTCATCCTGCCAGGGAGGCAGCAATGTTCGAAGCAATCAATACATGGTTTTTGAGTTTGGGCGCGGATTATGGGGTTAATCCTTATATTTTCGGCGGCATTTATGTGGGGGCGATCCCCTTCTTTCTGGCAACGGTCGGATGGATGGTTCGCCGGAAGCGCCAGGGCTTGCCAATCACCTTTCAGCTTATCATCGCGGGCTTTTTGGCGATGTCCGCCTATATCTACCTGATCTTTGCCGGGCAGAATCTGGCATGGTGGGTCTATGCGATTATCGCGCTGCTGGTACTCTACAGCATCTGGTCCTTGATCAAGAAAGCGCGTGAACCGGCGTCTGAACCAGAGTCCGAATAAGCGTTTGGCGCCCTTGAGCGCTAATGTGTTCAAAAGGCTCGGAAACCGCGATGAGCCCAGCAGCCAAAAAAGACTGATAATCAATCGGCATTGGCTTGACACAACAGGGCGATATTCCTATTTCACCCTCACTCCGAAGACCCGGTCTGCCCGGCGGCGCGATTCGTGCGTCCGTCGGGTTCGTTCGTTTTCGGTTCATGAAGCTTTGAGATGGGCAGCTAGCCAAGCAGCCCGTGGAGCAGGAGAAAAAACACGTGGCACGTATCGCAGGGGTCAACATTCCGACCCATAAGCGCGTCGAAATCGCGCTAACCTATATCCATGGTATTGGCCCGACAACGGCCAGCAAACTTACCGCACAGCTCGGCATCCCTGCCGAGCGCCGCGTTCAGGACCTGACCGACGCTGAAGTCGTTCAGATCCGTGAGGCAATTGATAGTGATCTTACCGTTGAAGGCGATCTTCGCCGCGAAACGGCGATGAACATCAAGCGTCTTATGGATCTCGCCTGCTATCGCGGGCTGCGTCATCGTAAAGGCCTACCGGTTCGCGGCCAACGCACGCATACCAATGCGCGCACCCGTAAGGGCAAAGCCAAGCCGATCGCCGGTAAGAAGAAGTAAACAGTCTGGGAGACTGTTTACTCCGCCGGAGGCAGTCCTCAGCTCGCACGACGCCTCAGGGCATCAGCATCAGGATATTTAGGTAGGAATTGAAACCATGGCTCGCGAACCACAACGGGTAAAGCGCCGTCAAAAAAAGAACATCACATCGGGCGTCGCCCATGTGAATGCGACGTTTAACAACACGCTCATCACCATCACCGATGCTCAGGGCAATGCCATCAGCTGGTCTTCGGCGGGCATGATGGGCTTTAAAGGTAGCCGTAAATCGACACCTTATGCCGCGCAGGTCGCTGCAGAGGATGCCGGTAAAAAGGCTCAGGAACATGGCGTCCGCACGCTGGAAGTTGAAGTGAAGGGCCCGGGTTCGGGTCGTGAATCAGCTCTCCGCGCGCTGCAGGCTGTCGGTTTCACGATTACCTCGATCCGCGACGTAACCTCGATCCCGCATAATGGCGTACGGCCATCTAAGCGCCGGCGCGTCTGATTGCGTAACGGGAGGCGGTGGGCTCCGCGCTTCCGAAAAAGAACCGTTTTACAGGCAGAGGCCAGCCCCGCCTCCGCCAAGATGCCAAGGGGAATACCGTGTCCGTTAATATGAAAAACTGGCAAGAACTGAAGAAGCCCAATGGTCTGGAAAAGAAGTCGGGTGGCGATGCCACGCGCAAAGCCACATTCGTTGCTGAACCGCTCGAGCGCGGCTTTGGTCTGACGATGGGCAATGCGCTCCGCCGTACGCTTCTTTCGTCGCTGCAAGGCGCCGCGATCACTTCGATCAAGATCGAAAATGTCTTGCACGAATTCTCGTCGCTTGCCGGCGTTCGTGAGGACGTCACTGACATCGTGCTCAACATCAAGCAGGTCGCGATTGCGATGGAGTCTGAAGGCATGAAGCGCCTCCAGCTTTCCGCAACTGGCCCCGCCGATGTGAAAGCCGGTGATATCACGACATCTGGCGACATCGAAATCCGCAATCCTAATCAGCTGATCTGCCATCTCGATGAAGGCGCGACGCTGAACATGGAGCTGACCGCCAGCACGGGCAAAGGCTATGTGCCGGCTGCTCAGAACCGCCCGGCCGACGCGCCGATCGGCCTGATTCCTGTCGATAGCCTGTATTCGCCCGTGAGCCAGGTGGCTTACAAGGTTGAAAATACCCGCGTTGGGCAGGAGCTTGATTACGATAAGCTGACATTGACCATCGAAACCGATGGCACGGTGACCCCGGAAGATGCGCTGGCCTACGCTGCGCGCATTCTTCAGGATCAGCTGCAGCTTTTCGTGCATTTCGACGAAGAACTGCCGGCGCCGAGCCAGACGATCGGCGAAGCAGCTGCACCGGGCATGCTCGGCGGCGCGTCAGCCGAAGGCGATGCCAACCAGCTCAACCGTTACCTTCTCAAAAAGGTCGACGAGCTGGAACTTTCGGTACGGTCTGCCAACTGTCTCAAGAACGACAATATCATCTATATTGGCGATCTGGTGCAGAAGACCGAAGCCGAAATGCTGCGGACGCCGAATTTCGGCCGCAAGTCGCTCAACGAGATCAAGGAAGTCCTCGCCACAATGGGCTTGCGCCTCGGCATGGACATCCCCGGCTGGCCGCCTGAGAATATCGAAGAAATGGCCAAGAAGCTTGAGCAGGAACTGCTGGGCTAAGCCAAGGTTTCCGGGTGTTGGGCGGCGACCCTTATTAACTGCCGCCTGGTCCGGGGTACCTGATACGGCCCCTGAACGAACGAAGGAATGAACCATGCGTCACAGAAAAGCGCACCGTAAACTCAATAAAACGTCGAGCCATCGTAAGGCGATGTTCCGCAACATGGCGGCTGGTCTCATCAAGCATGAGCAGATCCTGACGACCTTGCCTAAGGCGAAGGAACTCCGCCCTTATATTGAGAAGCTGATTACGCTGGGCAAAAAGGGTGGCCTTTCGAACCGCCGCCTCGCCATGTCTCGTCTGATGGACGAAACGCAGCTCAAGAAACTCTTTGATACTCTGGGCGAACGCTATTCCGATCGTGACGGCGGTTATTGCCGGATCATCCGGGCTGGCTACCGCGCATCCGATGCCTCGCCAATGGCAGTCATCGAACTCGTCGACCGTGACGAAGACGCCAAGGGCCAGGATTCTGGCCCGGTTGAAATAGCTGAAGAATATGAAGAGGCGGTTGCCTAACGGCTAACGCTATACGGCCCCATCATTATGGGATTTTCTAAGGGGACCGCGGCTGCTAGGCTTGCGGTCCCTTTTGCTTTGAGGTGTCCAATGACCGCAATCCGCTTGCTCCTCCCGCTTCTGGCTTTTGCCACCCCGGCCTTTGCCGAAGATACAGGATCCGCACCGATGGAAACGCCGATCGCCTATCCCGAAACCCAGCGCGGCGATGTTGTTGAAGAGCAGTTTGGTGTTGCGGTTGCCGACCCTTATCGCTGGCTTGAAAATGATGTGCGCAACGATCAGTCGGTGCGTGATTGGGTGACGGCGCAAAATGCGGTCACCGACGCGTATCTCGAAACGTTACCGGGGCGCGATGCCATTGCCGCGCGGCTCGCTGAATTGTGGAACTATGAGCGCGTTGGAATCCCTGAAAAGCGCGGCGATCGCTATTTCTACACGCGCAATGACGGGCTCCAGAACCAGTCTGTGCTGTATATGCGCGAAGGGTTGGACGGTGAAGCTCAGCTAGTGATCGATCCGAACACCTGGTCAGAGGATGGCGCAACGGCAATGGCGCAATGGGTGCCGTCGCCCGATGGCCGCTACATTGCCTATGGCGTGCAGGATGGCGGAACGGATTGGCGTACGATCCGTGTTCTCGATGTGGAGAGTGGCGAGACGCTGGCCGACACGGTCGAATGGGCGAAGTTCACCAATATCAGCTGGGTGGAGGGCGGAGCGGGCTTTGTCTATTCGCGCTTCCCCGAGCCCGAAGCCGAAGGCGAATTCCAGTCGCTCAATATGAATCATGCGATTTATTATCACGGCATCGGTACGGCTCAATCTGAAGACAGGCTGATCTATGCCACACCCGACCGGCCAGCACTCAACCATTTTGCCGAAGTCACCGACGATAAAAGATGGTTGCTCATTTATTCGTCCGAAGGCACCGATGATGCCTATGAAGTGGTGCTGGGCGATTTGACGCAAGACGGTGTGCCCACACGGGCGATCGTTACCGGCTTTGAACATAATTGGGATCTCGCCGGTTCGTCTGGCGACACCCTCTATTTCCGGACGAACAGTGATGCGCCGCGTGAGCGGATCGTCCGCATGGATGTGTCAGGAGATGCACCTGTCATCAACGAACTCGTCGCGGAAGATGATGCAACTCTGGAGGGAGCTTCGCTCGTCGGCGGACGGCTTATTGCCAATTATCTGGTCGATGCGCGCAACGAAGCCCGGATTTTTGATCTAGAAGGGACTCAGATCAGCACGGTCGATGTGCCCGGGATCGGCAGTCTCGGCGGTTTCAGTGGTGCGCTTGACGACCCGGAAACCTTCTTCGCTTTTACCAGTTTCGCGCAGCCAACGTCGATTTACCGATATGACGCTGCCCTTGGTGAGACCAGTATCTTTGCCGCGCCCGAAATACCTTTCAACCCCGAAGATTATACGGTCGCGCAGCGTTTCTACACCTCGCCCGATGGCACGCGGATTCCGATGTTTATCGTCCACCGCGCCGATTTGGATCACGCGGAAACCCGGCCTACTTTGCTCTATGGCTATGGCGGATTTAACATCTCACTGAGCCCGAACTTCAGTGCTGGCTGGCTGCAATGGATGGAAATGGGCGGTGTGTTCGCGCTCGCCACTTTGCGCGGTGGCGGCGAATATGGAGCGGCCTGGCACGATGCTGGCCGGCTCGAGAACAAGCAGAATGTATTCGACGATTTCATCGCTGCCGGCGAGTATCTGATTGCTGAAGGGATCACGTCACGAGAGCAGTTGGCGGTGCAGGGACGCTCCAATGGCGGTTTACTTGTCGGCGCTGTGGTCAATCAGCGGCCTGACCTTTTCGCTGTTGGCCTTCCCGCTGTTGGTGTGATGGACATGCTGCGCTTCGACCGGTTTACCGCAGGCCGCTATTGGGTGGACGATTATGGCTATCCGAACCGCGAGCCGGATTTCCGGACACTGCTGGCCTATTCACCGTATCATAATGTGGCCGATACCGGTGATTACCCGGCGATTATGGTGACAACGGCTGATACGGATGACCGAGTGGTTCCCGGCCACAGCTTCAAATATACGGCCGCGATCCAGCATGCGAACCTTGGAAACCGACCGCATTTGATTCGCATCGAAACGCGGGCAGGGCACGGCTCAGGTCGGCCAACAAGCCAACTGATTGCCGAATATGCCGACCTATGGGCCTTTACCGCGCGGTGGACAGGTTTAGCCGTTCCTGAGGGAGAATAGCCCGGATATGCGCCGTTTTTGTCGTTAATGTAAATCGCCTTTTACATTAACGGTGCCCTACAGGTGAGTTCAGACCGCACTCAGAGCGGCTCCTCTAAAACACACTCAGTTCTTCAAGAACTATGTGCAGCAAAAGGAGCCGCAAAATGAACATTCTTGGTAAAACTCTGATGGGCGCAACAGCAGCGACCGCCCTCGCCGTCGCCGCTCCAGCTCAGGCCCGTGACAATGGCGGTATTGATGGTGGAGACATCCTCGTCGGTGCCCTGCTTATCGGCGGCGTCGCAGCCGTAATCGCCGCGTCTTCGGACAATGACGATAACCGTTATGATCGTCGCTATAACGGGCGCAATACTGACTGGGACAGGCGGGATCGGCGTGGATATCAGCAGCAGATGAGCCAGCGCGCAGCCGTCAGCACTTGTTCGGCAGCGGCCCAGCAGAGTGCCTCGCGCTATGGCCAAGCTCGTGTCACCCAGATCACCGATGTCGATCGCAATCGCAACGGATTTGAAGTCGAAGGCCGGGTGGTCGTTGCCCAGAGGCATCGGAGTGGGCGTCGCTACAATGCCTCGCACAACAATTACGACCAAGGCCGGTTTACCTGCCGGATCCGCAATGGCCGGGTTGATCAGGTGAGAGTGCGCGGCCTCAACTAGAATGGGTCGTCAGCATGAAGAGAGGCGCGGAACTGGCATGGGTTTCGCGCCCTTTCTTTATGGCATTGTTCAGGCTGCTTTGGCCCGGGCATTGTTATCCGGATGGTCGCTGTCGTCGCCCAGCCCGAGTATGGCGAGTATTTCCTCGGGGCTGCGCATTTCTCGTTCGATCACGCTGCACAGCTCCAGGCCGCCAAATCCATTTTCGACCGCGCCCCGGGCAAAAGAGATGCTCTTTTGGCCCTTTGTAAAGGAGCCGCGTTTCTCGTCACCATTTAGTAGCGGATAATGGGTGCCAAAACTGTCGCCACCCGAACCGCCAACGATATTGTCATTCTGGTCGAGCAACAGGAAGCGATCACCGCTTCGGTTGTTGTTATGCAGCATGCCATGCATCGTCACGATGGATTCGGCATATTTGCCCCAGTCATATTCAAGATAAAGCGCGCCAATAACGTCGCCGCCTTCCAGGCCATGTTCGCGAACACCGCAGACAAAGAAAACACAGGGGCGATCATTGCCCTGCGGATTGAGCCAAATTTCGTCTGCTGACCACTGATCAGCGCTTGCCGTATGGATGGCGCGCTCGAACTGCGGTTGCCCCTTCAGATTGAAAGCCATGAAAGTGGGATTTTCTTCCATGCTCATCTGGATCGCACCGTCCGTCGAAACGAGAAAGGCATTGCTGAAGAAATCGGAGAAGGCGAACTGCATGTGCAGTCTTTCGCGCGCAGTGGCCGTCTTGTCTGGATTTTCGGGGTCCAGCAAATAGGAACGAATGCTGGGTTCGGTAGCGAGAATCCTTAGATCGATGCTGCGGGCGGACATCCCGCGTAGAGCAAGATTGTTGATGGTATGGGCAAGGTCTGCAAGCCGGGCTCCCTCTAACTCATCGACGAGTTCGTCCACGATCCGAGTGCTCCTGGAGAGCCGATCAATTATCGTTTGCCGAAAGTCGCTGGCGGCATTTGCTGCGCTCGTGGCGAGTGATTTTACCTCTTGCGCGACGACGGCGAACCCGCGTCCGGCCTCTCCCGAACGAGCCGCTTCGATGGTCGCATTCAGTGCAAGCATCTTCGTTTGTTTGGCGATTGCGTCACTCGCGGCCGCATAACGGCCGGTTTCATCCTCAAGCAAATCGAGCAGGGCTTTGATCCGTCTTGGCATGGTGGCTCCATAAAATTCGACAAAATCACTCTAATTGCAAAAAGCTAACCATCGGTTAACCATGAACAGGCGCTGTCGCTGGACAGGCCCGGCCTTCAAATCTATTGCCCTGCCATGACAGACCAGAACTTTTTCCATGGCGAATCCATCCTGATTGTCGATTTTGGCAGCCAGGTAACGCAGCTGATTGCACGCCGCGTGCGTGAAGCGGGAGTTTACTCCGAAATCGCACCCTTCAACGCTGCAGAAGAAGCCTTTGCGCGCATGAAGCCCAAGGGCATCATTCTTTCCGGCAGCCCGGCCTCTGTGCCTGATGCAGAAAGCCCGCGGGCGCCCGATGTGATTTTCGAAAGCGGCTTGCCGATCCTTGGCATTTGCTATGGCCAGCAGGTGATGACTGAGCAGCTAGGCGGCAAGGTAGAGGCCGGCGAAAGCGGTGAGTTTGGCCGCGCTTTCATCGAGATATCCGACGATTGCGTGTTGTTTGACGGCCTTTGGGAAACCGGAGAGCGCCATCAGGTCTGGATGAGCCACGGCGACAAGGTGACGCAATTTGCCGAAGGTTTCCGTATTGTCGCAACCACCGAAGGCGCGCCCTTTGCGCTGATCGCGGATGATGAGCGGCGCTATTATGGCACGCAATTCCATCCCGAGGTCGTCCACACGCCCGATGGCGGGAAGATGATCGCCAATTTCGTCCGCCATGTCTGCGGCTGTGCAGGTGACTGGACGATGGCCGAGTTCAAGGCGACGAAAATTGCCGAAATTCGCAAACAGGTCGGTGACGGCAAGGTTATTTGCGGGCTTTCCGGCGGCGTTGATAGTGCGGTTGCCGCCGTGCTGATCCATGAGGCGATCGGCGAACAGCTCACCTGCGTCTTTGTCGATCACGGCCTGATGCGTATGGGTGAGGCGGAGCAGGTCGTTTCGCTGTTCAAGGGCCATTATCATATGCCGCTCGTCCACCGCGATGTGGAAGAGATGTTTCTCTCGGGGCTTGAAGGCGTCACGGATCCCGAGCTGAAGCGCAAATTTATCGGCAAGACCTTTATCGATGTGTTCGAGGAAGAGGCACAAGAAGTTGGCGGGGCGGACTTTCTGGCTCAGGGCACGCTCTATCCCGATGTGATTGAGTCCGTTTCTTTCACCGGCGGCCCCAGCGTGACCATCAAATCGCACCACAATGTTGGCGGGCTTCCGGAACGCATGAACATGCAGCTTGTTGAGCCTCTCAGAGAGCTCTTCAAAGACGAAGTACGCGAACTGGGCCGCGAACTCGGCCTTCCGCAAGCCTTTGTCGGTCGCCACCCGTTCCCGGGGCCGGGCCTTGCGATCCGCATCCCCGGGGAGGTGACGAAGGAGCGCTGTGATATCCTGCGCAAGGCCGACGCCATCTATCTCGAAGAAATCCGTAATGCAGGGCTGTACGACGCGATCTGGCAAGCCTTTGCCGTGCTGCTCCCGGTGAAAACTGTCGGCGTGATGGGCGATGGGCGCACGTACGACAATGTTTGCGGCTTGCGCGCCGTCACCAGCACCGACGGCATGACCGCCGATGTCTATCCTTTCGACGCCAGCTTCCTGACCGGCGTCGCGACGCGGATCGTCAACGAGGTGAAGGGCATTAACCGCGTGGTCTATGACTATACGAGCAAGCCGCCCGGAACGATTGAGTGGGAGTAAGCGCGGCTACGATTGGCGACACTGAAGCCGTCATCGCGCTATGGCAGAACTGCGAACTGACGCGGCCGTGGAACAATCCTGAAGCGGATTTTGCGAAAGCTATAGAAAATCCTACGTCCGACATCCTCCTCCTCACCGAGTGCGAAACCCTCATCGCCACCATCATGGTTGGCTATGACGGTCATCGCGGCTGGGTCTATTATCTGGCCGTGCATCCCGACCATCGCCGCAAGGGGTTGGGCAAGCGCATGATGGAGGCGGCGGAAGCGTGGTTGCGCGAGCGCGGTGCGCCGAAGATTCAGCTGATGGTGCGCAGCGCCAATGCCGATGTGATCGCCTTTTACGAGGCGCTTGGGCTGGAACGGCAGGACGTGGTAACGCTCGGCCGCCGACTGGACGAGGACGACTGAACGGAGACAGGCAATGCTGGATGCTCTGGGACCGAATATCTGGGTTGCCGAGGGCGGCATCGTTGATTTTTACGGTTTTGCCTATCCCACGCGCATGGTCGTCATTCGGCTGGAGAATGGCTATTTATGGGTCTGGTCACCCGTCGGGTTGACCGAGGCGCTGGCGGAAAGCGTGAACGAGTTGGGCCCGGTGCGCCATCTCGTCAGCCCCAACAAGATTCATCACCTTTTCCTGTCCGACTGGCAGGCCGTCTATCCCGATGCCGCGCTTTGGGGCCCGGAAGCGACCGTGAAGAAACGCGGGGATCTGAGTTTTGCGGGCACGCTGGGCGATGATACGCCTGAGGCCTGGAAGGGTGAGATCGACCAATATCGCTTCGCCAATTCCTCTTTTCTGGAAGAGATCGCCTTTTTCCACCGGGCTTCGGCGACTGCGATTTTCGCGGATCTTTCGGAAAATTTCAGCGAAGCATTCCTCGAAAAACACTGGTCGTGGTGGCAGCGGCCGATAGCCCGGCTTTGGTCGATCGTCGAAGGGAAGGGCTATGCGCCGCTGGAATTGCGAGCGACTTTCCGCAATCGCAAAATGGCCCGGGAAAAATTGCACGATCTTATCGCAGTCGGACCTCGCAATGTGGTGATGGCGCATGGCGAAATCGTGCGAGAGAGTGGAACCGCCTATCTTCATCAAGCTTTCGCCTGGCTTTTGAAAGAAGATCGTCAAAAGGCATGACCGGCGGCCTGAGTTCAGGGCCTGGCCAAGACAGGGCTTGAGGCGGAAGGGGCGGCGGCGTAACAAATCGCCATGAAGGTTCGTTACCGCGTCATCCATCAGCGCAAGTCGCTTGTCGAAGCTCTGTTCAAGGGCCGGACCTGGACCGACTGGTATCTGGCCCAACACAAACGCTGGTATGGTTGGAAAACGCTAGGCACCTATCAATCTGTCGACGAGGCAGAACAGGCCTGCGCCGAACACACAAAGGGCGATCTGCTAAACTGTGGTTCCCGGGTCGTCTCTGAATTCGCCGAGAAGGATTAGGGCCAAAATGACACCGACCGCGAAAATCCTGCTTCTGGGTTCGGGTGAGCTGGGCAAGGAATTCGTCATATCCTGCCAGCGGCTCGGCTGCCATGTGATCGCATGTGACAGCTATGACGGCGCACCGGCGATGCAAGTGGCCGATGATCGCGAAGTTTTCTCCATGCTCGATGGCGCGGCGCTCGGTGCGGTGATCGAGAAACATCAACCTGATTATATCGTGCCGGAGATCGAAGCGATCCGGACCGAAGTGCTGGCGGACTATGAAGGCAGGGGCTTCAACGTCGTTCCCTCCGCCGGTGCCGCACAGATGACTATGAACCGCGATGCGATCCGCGATCTGGCATCGAAGGAGCTTGGGCTGCGCACCTCCTCCTATCGCTATGCAGAGAGCCGGGAGGAGCTGCAGGCAGCTGCCAAGGCTGTTGGTGTGCCGCTGGTCGTGAAGCCTGTCATGTCGTCTTCCGGTAAGGGGCAAAGCACCGTGCGGGATATGGGTGAGATTGACGGGGCATGGGAATATGCGGCCGCCGGAATGCGCGGAGACAGGCAACGTGTGATCGCGGAAGCCTTTGTCGATTTCGATTATGAGATCACGCTGCTGACCGTCCGCGCGAAGGGCGGCGTCCATTTCTGCCCGCCTATCGGCCATCGGCAGGAGCGCGGCGATTACCGGGAAAGCTGGCAGCCTGCGGCTATGTCTTCGGCCGCATTGGAGACGGCACAGGCGATGGCAACGAAAGTCGTGGATGCCTTGGGCGGACACGGCATTTTCGGCGTCGAATTTTTTGTGAAGGGGGATGAGATCATCTTCTCGGAACTATCCCCGCGCCCGCATGATACAGGCATGGTGACGCTGGTTTCGCAGGATCTGAACGAGTTTGATCTCCATGCCCGGGCGATCCTCGGCCTGCCGATTCCGGCAATAGAGGCGAGGGGTGCTTCGGCCAGCGCAGTGATCCTTGCCGATCGCGAGGCTGAAGATTTTGCGATCACGGGTGTGGACGACGCGCTGGGCAAGGCGCGCGGCGGCTGTCATATCGACGTCCGACTGTTCGGCAAGCCGATTACGCGGCCCTGGCGGCGCATGGGCGTTGCTTTGGCGCAGATCGAAACTGGTACGGTCGAAGAAGCATGCGCGGCCGCTGTGGACGCAGCGTCGTGCGTCACACTGGTTTACGGGGAAGAATGACGATGGATCCGACTCTCTACGGCATTCCGAATTGCGACAGCATCAAAAAGGCGCGCAAATGGCTTGAGCGGCGGGGCGTGAACTATGCGTTTCACGATTATAAGAAAGCCGGCGTCGACGAAGCGAAGCTTCGTGAATGGATGAGCGAAGTGGGCTGGGAAGTCCTGCTCAACAAACGCGGCACGACCTTTCGCGATCTGCCTGCCGAGATGCGGGCCGATGTTGATGAGGATGTTGCGGTCGCGCTGATGAAGTCGCACCCCTCCATGATCAAGCGCCCTGTTCTCGAAAGTGAAGGCCCGCTGATTGTCGGGTTCAAAGGCGGTGAATATGAAACGGCGCTTGGGCTGGAACCGGAATATTGAGGTAGCGCCTATTTGGCTGGCTGTGCGCCGACGAAATTCTCGGCAAAGGTGATCCAGTTTTCAAGGCCTTCCTTACGCGCAGCCTTTTCTTCGACCCAGACGATTCCGCCCATCTTGCGATTACCGAAAATCACCGGCTCTGCTCCCGCTTTGGCGCAGGCTTCGGCTTCCTGTTCCTTGCCGACGCGGAACATGAAACGGCCAACTTCCACGCCGCAGAGCATATTACCATTGAGCATCCAGCAATAGCCGCCGAACATTTTCTTGCGTTCGATATCACTGCGCCCGGCAAGCGTGTTTTCCATCTGGTCGGCAAGGTGCTTGTCAAAGGGCATGGTCGGTATTCCTCATCTGAGAGATGCTTGTCTATACTGGCTGAAAAGTGCGATGATCACCAGTTGTTGGGTACAGCAAGGATTGCATCATGGTTACGGCAAGCTGGAATGGCGAAATCATTGCGCAAAGCGACGCGACGATTGTCGTTGAAAATAATCACTATTTCCCGCGGGTCGCGGTCAATGAGCATTTGCTCGCAGAAAGCCCTACGACGAGTTTTTGTCCCTGGAAGGGCGAGGCATCCTATTATTCGCTCATTGTAGACGGCGAAACGAATGAGGATGCGGCTTGGTATTATGCTGACCCCAAGGAAAAGGCCGCATCGATCATTGATCATATCGCTTTCTGGAAGGGCGTAGACGTTCGCTAGGCAGGTTGCCGATATGCTGGCCAATGGCTTCATAGGCCGCTAAAACACGCGCCATGTCTACGACCTACACCCTCGATACCAAAACCGATCGCGCGCATCCGACGCCGAAGCCGATGAAGCGGCTTACGGTGCCAGCGATCCGATCCCGCAAAACCGATGGCAAGACCGGCGAGCCGCTGGTCATGTTGACTGCCTATACGGTGCGCACGGCGCAGATCCTTGATCCCCATTGCGATATGCTGCTGGTTGGCGATTCACTGGGGCAGGTGGTTTACGGCTTGGATTCGACGATCCCGGTCAGCCTCGACATCATGATCGCACATGGCGCTGCGGTGGTCCGGGGCAGCTATCACAGCGTTGTGATCGTCGACATGCCGTTCGGCTCCTATGAGGAAAGCCCGGAGCATGCGATCCGTTCGGCAACGCGAATCATGAAGGAAACTGGTGCAGCGGCGGTCAAGATGGAAGGCGGCGAGGCGATGGCCGAAACCGTCGCATTTCTCACGGCGCGCGGTATCCCAGTCATGGGACATGTCGGCCTGACGCCGCAGGCCGTGAACATTCTTGGCGGGCACAAAGTACAGGGCCGCGATGATGCGACGGCGGCCAAGGTGATCGCCGATGCCAAAGCGATTGATGAGGCTGGTGCCTTTGCCATCGTCATTGAGGGTGTGATCGAGCCGATTGCGATTGAAGCAACACACGCTGTTTCCTGCCCCACCATCGGCATCGGCGCGACGGCGCAATGCGATGGGCAGGTGCTGGTGACGGAGGATATGCTTGGCATGTTTGACCGGGTCCCGCGCTTTGTGAAGAAGTTTGACGATCTGGCATCGAACATCAGCCGGGCCGTTGAAACCTATGCCGCAGAAGTTCGCAGCCGCAGCTTCCCCGAAGAGGCTCAGACATATCAACCCAAGAAATAGTGAGGCCGCGCCTAGCCGTGTTTCACAATTACTTTCCCTTGGCGTGGCGCGCCGCTAAGGTCCGCCGCCATAACGAATTGGAGATGAGCGTTGGCGATTGCGCCGCAAGATAATTCCGCTTTCATGCGTGAAGTTGACGAGCAGGTCCGCAAGGATCAGGCGGTTCAATTCTGGGATAGTTGGGGCAAGTGGATCGCCGGGCTGGTTATTCTTGCCCTCGCGGCCTTTGGCGGTTGGCTCTACTGGTCTGGCCAGCAGACGTCTGCGGCTGAATCCGAAACCGAACAATTGTCTCTGCTGCTCGAAGGTTTAAGCGATGGGACCGATACTGATGTGGAGGACGAGCTTGGCGCGCTGGCAGAATCTCAGCGCCCGATCATTCGCGCGGAAGCCCTGCTGACCCAAGCTGCACTGGCCCTGCAAGGGGGAGATAATGCCCGAGCCATAGAGGTTTTTGGCTCTATCGCTTCAGATGAAGGCCTTCCGCAACAGTTTCGCGATATCGCCATCATCCGCCAGACTGCGGTTGAATTTGAGGATATGGAACCGCAGGCGGTGATTGACCGGCTGGCAGGCCTTGCAGTCCCGGGCAATCCATGGTTCGGCAGTGCGGCTGAGCTTACAGCGGTTGCGATGATTAGAATGGGCAATGAAGAAGGCGCCGGGGCGCTGTTTGCGCAGATGGCTAATGACGAAAGCGTTCCGGAAACGCTTCGGACACGTGCGGTTCAGATGGCCGGTGTATTGGGTGTGGATGCCGTGCCAGATGAGCCGGTCGAAATGGAAGAACAGACTGTACCGAGCCAGCCTTTGGCAGCGGAAACAGCGGAGGAAGCAAGTTCATGATGCGTATTCTTATTCTCTCTTGCGCGGCGCTTGCGCTGAGCGGTTGCGGCTTGTTCAGCGGTAGCGACGATGCGACGCCAACGGTGGGCAATCGCACGCCGATCCTGGTTTCGGAGAATGATGTCCAGGCCGATCCGCAAATTGCCAGTGTTCCGATCGTGCTTCCGCCTGCGACCGTGAATGCGGGTTGGGTTCAGCCCGGCGGCAGCGCCAGCAAGTCGGTCGGCCATCTTGCATTGAGCCGAACACCTGTTCGCGCCTGGTCGGTTTCGATCGGCGATGCCGGCGGCTCACGGGCGCGGCTCGCCTCAGCCCCGGTTGTCAGCAATGGCCGGGTCTATACGATTGACACCGACGCCACGGTCCGCGCTTTTGATGCGCAGACGGGCAGTGAAGCATGGTCAATGCGCTTTGGTTCGGAAATTGGCAGCGAATCTGCACTTTTCGGCGGCGGAATCAGTGTTTCAGGCGATCGTCTCTATGTCACGAACGGCGTGGGTTATGCCGGCGCACTCAATATCGCAGACGGCAGCCAGATTTGGAAAGTACGACCCGGCGGACCGCTGCGCGGAGCGCCCACGATCGCTAACAACAATGTCTATGTACTAACGCAGGACAATCAGATTTTCGCTCTCGATCCTGCAAATGGTGAAACACGCTGGACCGTTTCGGGCACGCTTGAAGTGTCTGGGGTTTTTGGTGTTGCAGCTCCAGCATCGGCGCAGGGAACCCTTGTTGCGGGCTTTTCTTCGGGCGAGTTGATCGCCTATCGCTATGAAAACGGACAGATTGTCTGGCAGGACGGGCTGAACCGGACGAGCATCTCGACCTCAGTGTCGACGCTCTCTGACATTGACGCGAGCCCAGTGATCGACAGCGGCTTTGTTTATGCCATCGGTCAGGGCGGGCGCATGGTGGCGCTCCGCCTGATTACCGGCGAACGGATTTGGGAAGTGAATGCAGGCGGGCTCTCTACGCCATGGGTTGCCGGTGACTGGATGTTTGCTGTCACCGATGATGCCCGTGTGCTGGCGATTGCCCGCGCCAATGGCCGTATCCGCTGGATAACGCAGTTGTCGCAGTATCGTGATGAGGAAGACCGCAAAGGCCCGATTTTCTGGCGCGGACCGATTCTCGCCGGCGGGCAGCTTGTATTAGCGTCCAGCCGTGGTCATCTGGTCTTTATGGATCCGGCAACCGGCGCGGTTAGCAGGACTGAAGAGCTGGATGATGGCATTGAGCTGTCTCCCGTAGTTGCCAACAATACGCTTTACCTGCTCGACAGCAGTGGTGAGCTTAGCGCCTGGCGCTAACGTTAGAGAAAGGCGCATAGCCATGGTGCGGCTGCCCGTTGTTGCAATTATCGGCCGCCCCAATGTCGGTAAATCGACCTTGTTCAATCGGCTTGTCGGCAAGAAGCTTGCGCTTGTCGATGATCGGCCGGGGGTTACCCGCGATCGGCGAGAGGCCGACGCGCATATGTTTGGGCTCGATTTCAGGATCATCGATACGGCTGGATATGAGGATGAAGACCCCAAAAGCCTGCCCGGCCGCATGCGCCAGCAAACCGAACGCGCCATCGATGACGCGGATGTAGCGCTCTTCATGTTCGATGCGCGGGCCGGAGTGACCCCGCTCGACGAAGAAATCGCGCGCTGGTTGCGCGGTACGGAAACCCCCATCATTCTTGTCGGCAACAAGGCGGAGGGCCGCGCTGCCGAACCCGGTCTTTATGAGAGCTACAGCCTGGGCCTTGGTGATCCGGTACCGTTTAGCGCCGAACATGGGGAAGGCATGGCCGATCTGTTTCAGCTGCTCCGGCCGCATGTCGAACGCGATGATTTTGGCGAGGATAGCGAAGGTGAGGATGATGAGGACGGGCCGTTAAAGCTCGCCATTGTTGGGCGTCCGAATGCCGGGAAATCGACGCTTATCAATCGGATGTTGGAAGATGAGCGGCTAATCACTGGCCCCGAGGCCGGTATTACGCGCGATTCCATTACCGTTCCGTGGGAGTGGCGGGGGCGTCCTGTCGAACTGATTGATACGGCCGGAATGCGCAAGCGCGCCAAGGTGCAGGACAAGCTTGAGAAACTCTCCGTCGCTGATGGCCTTCACTCCGTTGATTTTGCCGAAGTCGTGGTATTGATGCTCGACGCAACTTTGGGCCTTGAGGTGCAGGATCTAAAGATCGCTGACCGCGTGCTCGACGAGGGGCGCGCCCTCGTGATTGCGATCAACAAATGGGATGTGGCGGCGGACAAAAAGGCGCTTTTCGAAGGGATCAATACGGCCCTTGATGAAGGGTTGGCGCAGGTACGCGGCGTGCCTTTGGTGTCCATTTCGGCGATTTCGGGCAAGGGCATAGATGGGCTGATGGAAGCGGCGTTCGCGGTCCGCGAAGCTTGGTCAAGGCGGGTAACGACAGGCGAGCTCAACCGATGGTTCCGTGATGCGGTGGACAGAAACCCGCCGCCCGCGCCCAAAGGCAGGCGCATCAAGCTGCGTTACATGACGCAGGCCAGAAACCGGCCGCCAAGTTTCGTGCTGTTTGGATCACGGGTCGATAAACTCCCGATGAGCTATCAACGCTATCTGCTTAACGGCATTCGCAATGAGCTTGGTTTTGGCGGAATTCCGGTCCGATTGACCATGCGGTCACCCAAAAACCCCTACAAAAATGGCGGAAATGACGAGTAGCAGTGCTGCGGACAGCGGCGTTGTCGATGTTGATGCGCGGGGTCTGAAATGCCCATGGCCGGCTTTGCATCTGGCACGTATTATGCGGCAGGAAACGCGCGCGGTGATCGTCGCCGACGATCCGATCGCCCCGTCAGAAATCGCGACGTTGGCAGGCGAACGTGGCTGGGCCGTTGAAGAGATTCAGACGCAATTAGGCGTTGGGTGGCGGATCACTCGCTAAATTGGGACTTTTTCGGCTGGCTCGGCCTGCCGCCCAAGTCCCATGGCCGAACGCAATTACTCTCCCCGGTAAACTAGTTGTTTACGCTCTTTAGCTATGTGCAGGGCGGGGCGTTTGGAAAAGGAAACGCATTGTGTCGTTCCAAAACAGTGATTTGGTGGACTGGACCGAGTTTGAATCAGTTCGTGAGGAACTGGGCGCGAATTTCGCGCGCATCCTGCGGTATTTTAGCGAAGACGGTACCAAATCGGTCGACGCGATCGAGCAGGCCATGCGCGACAAGGTTACAGTGGCCCTGATCGTCCCAGCGCATACCCTGAAAGGCGAAGCGCTTCAGTTTGGCGCACTTCGGCTGAGCATGATCGCCGAAAAGATCGAGATGGTGGCCCGTCATCTCGTCGAAATTCAGCAAACACCTGAAGAACTGGTTCCAGAAGCCGTCGCGCTGCGTCCAGTTTTCAAAGAGACGATGGTGAGCCTTGAAGAAGCCACCAATCCGCTGGTTCAGCGGCGTAGCGCCATTCCCGATCAGATTGCCGCCAATCAGAAGTTCGGCCGGCTCTAGGCCGTCCTCCTAGCCTTCATCCCCAGGTTCTGACTGAAGCTGGCAATAATTTTCAATGCCCATTCGTTCTATCATGTCGAATTGCTGCTCAAGCATGTCGACATGGTCTTCTTCGCTATCGAGAATGGCCGCGAACAAATCTCGGCTCACATAGTCACGAACTTTTTCGCAATGCTCGATCGCGTCTTTGAGCATGGGCAATGCCTCATTCTCAAGCTCAAGATCAGCTTTGAGGATTTCTTCGACGTTTTCACCGATCCGCAGGCGTCCGAGCAGCTGAAAATTGGGAAGCCCGTCCAGGAAGAGGATGCGCTCCGTTAGCTGATCGGCGTGTTTCATCTCGTCGACCGATTCGCCAAATTCGAATTTAGCGAGCTTTTTGATGCCCCAATTGTCGAGCATCCGGTAATGCAGGAAATATTGGTTGATCGCGGTCAGCTCGTTCTTGAGCGCCTCGTTCAGGAATTCGATAACTTTTGCGTCGCCCTTCATGTGCCGGATCTCCATGTTCTGGTCCGGTCACCATAGCGCGAACGTTGGGGGGAGAGAAGCCCAATAACCCCAGTTTTACAGGGCCTTCAGTCTGAGCCTGCTAAGCAGCCGCAGTTTCGGACTGAATGATCTCTCGTGCGAACGATACGCATTGGCCGCAACGCGCCTTGCATCCCATCTGCGCAAAGGCAGAGGATGGGGTCGCGGCGCCCTTCTGGACGGCAGCGCGAAGGTCTTTCTCGCGAATCGCATTACAGATGCAAACAACCATTTGGGTTGGATAGGGTTATTGAGACTAATTCGCAATAGTAAAATGAGGCCGAATTTGCCTATTTGCGGAGCGGCTGCAGTTCGCGCCTCGCAAGGCTTCGCCAGAGCCATTCGAGCGGGCCGTAGCGAAACCGGTCAAGCCAGGGCTTGGACCAGAGCAGCATGAGGGCCCAGACGCCCGGAACAACGATGTAAAGTGATGCCCGGCTAAACTCGCCGTAAAACCCGAAACCATAGCCATAGAAAATCGTTGTGCAGATCAGGCTGGTCCCCAGGTAATTGGTGAAAGCGGCCCGACCGGTCGCTGCGACCCGCGCCATGAACGCGCTGCCTGCAGAGGACTTCACCCAGTACAGGATCAGCGCCGCATGGCCGAGGATGATGAACAGATCAGGCACCATCGGCAAGGTGATATCGTATAGCCATAGCGATACGGGATCAAAGCCGCTGCGCATCAACAGGAGTGCCAGAAGCATCTGGATCGGCAGGCCGATCAGATAGCCGTAGCGAACGCATTTGGCATAGGCTTCACGGCTCCATTCACCGGTCAAAAAGCCACTTTTCAACCCTGCCATACCGAGCAGCATCAGGCCGAGAGTGCCGAGACTGAAGAGAAAATTGCCGATGATTGGTTGCATCAGTTCCGGGCCCAGTCGTTGCCCCAATATTCCGGCGTAGCTGCCCCGGTAAAGGGTTAGATTTTCCGCAAGCTGGCCGGGCGACGGAGACCCGAAAGCGGCCGCCATCTTGGACCATGTTTCCGCCGTCTCAACCGCCGCACCGGGGGCAGAAGCCGCTTCACGCAGCATCCATAGGCTATAGGTGATTCCGCCGACCAGGATCGCTTGTCCGACGATGAGGATGATCCCTAGCGTTACCAGTTTGTGGGTTTCCATTTTGCGGAAGAAATAGGCGACCATTCCAACGCCCGCATAGAGCATCAATATATCGCCGTACCAGATCGCATAGGCATGGATGACGCCGAAAAATAACAGCCAGGTCATTCGGGCATAATGAGTGAGGGCAGAACTCCGCCCGCCTGCTTCAGCGCGCTGAACGACGAGCAGCATTGATGCTCCGAACAGGATCGAGAACAGCCCGCGCATCTTGCCATCGGCCAACACGAAATTTGTCGCCCAAAAGGCCATATCAACAGGGCCGTCGCCGCCAAAGGCGGTTGGATTACCATAGGCCTGAAAGGGCATGGAAAAGGCGACGATGTTCATGAGCAAAATACCCATAACAGCGATCCCGCGTACGACATCAAGACTGATGAAGCGGCTATCCATCGGTGCCGCGCTGGCGCTTGTCATGGTGATTGCTCCCTCTCGCGGCCGGGGGCTAGAGCCAGCTTGCTATCGCGTCGAGGGGTTTCTTGCTGAGCGCGTGGCTGGGAACCGTCGCGTCGGGCGCGGGTTTGCCAGCAACAACAATCATCATCGGTTTCTCGTTCGCCGGTCGTTCGCACACTTGGTTCAGGAATTTCATGGGATTGGGTGTGTGGGTTAGAGTGGCCAGCCCGGCATCATGAAGCGCAGCGATAAGAAACCCTGATGCGATGCCGACCGATTCCGTTACATAATAATTCTGTTTGTCGTCGCCCGGATTGGGGCCGCCGCGCCGCTGCCCAAAAATCACGATCAGCCAGGGCGCGATCTCAAGATACGCCTTTACCTCATCAGTGCCGAGCGGCGCGAGCGCTTCCAGCCATTCGTCACTCGCCTTGGTTTCGTAAAAAGTCTTTTCTTCCACTTCGGCCGCTTCGCGAACCGCCTTTTTCTTTTCAGGCGAGCCGATAACGGCGAAGTGCCAAGGCTGGTGGTTTGCGCCATTGGGCGCCGAACCCGCAGCAAGTATAGCCTGCTCGATCACTGCGCGCGGAACCGGCGCATCGCTGAACTGGCGGCAGGTCCGCCGCGTCTTGATCGCGTCGTAAAATGCCTTGGCGCGCGCAATTCGCTCTTCGTCCGAATAGTCGGGAAGGTCGGCATAGGGGACGGTGCTGTGATCGGTCATGCCGCGCTTTAGCCGCTGGATTGGCGGCAGAAAAGGGGAAGTAGCTCTATTGACATGAATGTTAATAGATAGCATCAAATCGCCATGACTATGCCAACTGAAATATCCGCGATGCCGATTGCTGTGCATCCTGAGCGCCCCAAGCTGAGAAAGCGGCCGCTCAAGGCAGTGCATCATTTCCGCGAGCTACTGAAAGATAAGGAAAATACGGAGCATGTGTTCCGCATTTTCGAAGCTCTACCGCGCAAATCTTTTCGCGATGAGGCGAGTAGCTTCGGGTTGAGTGAGAAAGGCCGCGCCATCCATGCGCGCGAACATTATCTGCCCGACCTGCTGGACGATCATGAACGGCTGCGCGCTATGCCTGAGGGCAGCGTTGCCCATGCCTATTGCGATTTTATGGAGAAGGAAGGGCTAAGCGCTGCTGGTCTTGTTGCCGAGGGCGAGAAGATGGGTAACCGTCGCTATGGCGATCTGGTCGAATGGTATGGATGGCGCAGCCGCGATACGCATGATTTGCTGCATGTGCTGACCGGCTATGGCCGCGACGCGATTGGCGAACAGTGCGTGCTGGCTTTCACCTATGGCCAGCAACCCGCGCTCGCTAATCTCTTCATTGCCTATGCGGGCGGTGTGAATGTGAAGAAGACCATCAAGACCAAGGCACCGATTCTAAGTGCGATCAACGAGGCCAAGCGCTTTGGCAAAGCCAGCCCGCGCATCTGCGAAGAGAGCATAACGGATTTGCTTGCCGAGCCGCTAAAGGCTGTACGCGAGCGCTTCCATATCACGGAGCCGCGCCACTATCATGAGGTGCACCGTGTGCTGCGCGAAGAGGGCCGTGATCCATATGACCTGCTGGCAAGGAACGCCGAGCAAGGCGGCATGGAGTCCGCTCAACCCGCCTGACGGCGCGCAGATCAATAGGCCTGCATTGCGCAATCGCTAGTGTCCGTCGCCAGATGCAATAGGCATCCGACGGCCACGGCGCGCCATTTCCAAGACGGGATCGCGAGCATTGCGAGATAGGCGAGGCCCGCCCAAACTGTGTGCAGCGGATGGAAGCCGATGCTGCAGCGATTGGGATCGTAGACCGGATCGGCCAGAAGATGATCGATATCGATCAGGATTGTCGCCGCCATAATCAGCCCGGCCCGCCACCAATGCTCGCGCCAGAATATCCAGCCCAGCACGAACGGGAAAATCACATGGCCGCTAATGTGCAGCAGCGGCTGGATGATGTCGATTAGCGCGGCCATGAAGAGCGCAACGCTCGTTAGCGGCCCATCAGATTTTCAAAGAAGCTTTCGTTGGCTGCGCGCAGATCATCGAGCGGAATGGCGGCGCCGTTTACGCGGATGGCATTCCCGCCGACGGTTCCGATTTTTTCGAAAGGGACCGCGTTTCGATCGAGTGGTGCGTCGGCGCGATAGGTCACGAGATAGCGTGCTTGTGTCTCGTTGAAGGCAAAGGCTGCGTCCATTGCATCGAGTTCGACACCCAGATTTCCAGCCAGCGCCATTTCCGCAACCGCGACGAGCAGGCCGCCATCGGAAATGTCATGCACCGCGGTCACCGCGCCATCACCGATCAGCCGACGGACGATATCGCCGTTCAACTTCTCGTCCCTCAGGTCAACGGGTGGTGGTGCGCCGTCTTCGCGGCCATGGATCTCGCGCAGCCAGATCGACTGGCCGATCTCGGGATAGTTGGCGCCGATTACGGCGAGACATTCGCCCTCTGCTTTGAACGCGACCGTGGCCATCTTGTCGATATCGTCGAGCAGGCCAATGCCGCCGATGGCAGGTGTCGGCAGCACGGGTGTTGCCTTGCCGTCGGAGTCCGTCGTTTCGTTGTAGAGCGAAACATTGCCGCTCACGATTGGCATATCGAGCACAAGGCAAGCCTCGGCCATGCCCTCAATGCAACCGACAAACTGTCCCATAATCTCCGGCTTTTCGGGATTGCCAAAATTCATGCAGTCGGTGGTCGCCAGCGGCTTTGCGCCGACGGCGGTCAGGTTGCGATAGCATTCGGCAATCGCCTGTTTGCCGCCCCCGACCGGATCGGCCTTGCAATAGCGCGGTGTGCAATCCGTGCTGATCGCGAGGCCTTTGTTGGTGCCGTGGACGCGGACAACGGCGGCGTCGCCGCCGGGGCGCTGGACCGTGTCAGCCATGACCATATGATCATATTGCTCCCAAACCCATTTGCGCGAGGCGAGGTCTGGGCAGGCCATTAGCTTGAGCAGGTCTTCGCCAATGTCCGTGCTCTCCGGGATATCCGTGAGCTGCGCGAGTTTCGGCGTCGGGACATGCGGGCGATCATAATTGGGCGCGTCGGCCGCGAGCGGCCCCAGCGGGATATCGCAGACCGTTTCACCTTCGAAGGTAAGCACCATATGGCGTGTGTCGGTGACTTCGCCGATCACCGCGAAATCCAACTCCCATTTCTCAAAGATCGCGCGGGCCATATCTTCGCGGCCCGGCTCCAGCACCATGAGCATGCGCTCCTGGCTTTCGGACAGCATCATCTCATAGGGCGTCATACCCTCTTCACGGCAGGGCACCTTGTCCATATCAAGGATGATGCCAACTTCGCCGTTGGTCGCCATTTCGACGGCAGAAGAGGTGAGACCAGCTGCGCCCATATCTTGGATCGCGACAATCGCGTCGGATGCCATGAGTTCGAGGCAGGCTTCGATCAGTAATTTTTCGGTGAAAGGATCGCCGACTTGAACGGTCGGGCGCTTATCTTCGCTGTCCTCGTCGAACTCCGCGCTCGCCATGGTCGCGCCGTGAATGCCGTCCCGGCCAGTCTTGGAGCCGACATAGACAATCGGATTGCCGATGCCCGAGGCTGCGGAATAAAAAATCTTGTCGGTATCGGCGATGCCCACCGTCATCGCATTGACGAGGATGTTGGTGTCATAGGCGCTGTGGAAATTCACTTCACCGCCAACCGTTGGTACGCCGACGCAATTGCCATAGCCGCCAATGCCCGCGACGACACCGGATACCAGATGCCGGGTCTTGGGATGATCGGGGCTGCCGAAACGCAGGGCGTTGAGGTTCGCGACCGGCCGTGCGCCCATGGTGAACACGTCACGCAGGATTCCGCCGACGCCCGTTGCTGCGCCCTGATAGGGTTCGATGAAGCTGGGATGGTTGTGGCTTTCCATCTTGAAGATCGCGGCCTGACCGCCTCCGATGTCGACGACACCGGCATTCTCGCCCGGTCCGCAAATCACCTGCGGGCCCTCGGTCGGCAATTTCTTCAGATGGCGGCGCGAGCTTTTATAGCTGCAATGTTCCGACCACATGACTGAGAATATGCCGAGTTCGACAATATTGGGTTCGCGGCCCAGGGCAGAGAGGATGCGCTCATATTCGTCGGACGCAAGACCATGCTCGGCAACGACTTCAGGGGTGATGGTGGGGGCGGTTTCTGACATGCGAAGCGCCTTAGCGTTGGCGGAGCGATTCAGCTAGAGTGTAGCCGCGCTTTCATGGGCATGACCGCACACAAACGCTAGTTGATCGTTAGCGTTCCCGGGCTTCGTTCCAGCGCCTCGCTTGCCGTCTGCAGGCCGATCAGCTGGTTGATCAGGCTGATGACCTGGATTGTCCGGTCGCGGGGCCGCTGCGTAGTGTTTGTATGGGGCACGAAATAGGTGCGGCCACTATGGGTGACGCGGATGCTGTGGCCATTGGCCGGCGCGCTGCTGCTGAGCGCGAAAACCACATCGCCATTGGACGATACAAGCCTGCCATCGCCGGATCGCAATATCTCGCCGAGATAATAGATGATGCCTTCAACCGAGCGCAGTTCATAATTGTCGGGGGTTAGGGCTTCGTCATTACACTCGGCCGGGCGGGCAGTAGCATCAAGCGTGATGTTTAAAGTCTGCTCGGAGCGCTCGAAAACATCGAAGATTGCTGTTCCGTCTTCTGCCCGGCGCACCGTGACCCGGTAGTCATCACCGAGATTGTCGAGGATCATGCCGAGGCTGTCCGCCTGACTAGCATCGAGGCTGAGGATCGGGCCGTTCGAGCCGGTGCCGCCATCATCGGCAGCAAAGCCAAGGCCGAACGCCTGATCCGCGTTCAGATATTGGCGGCGTCCGCTGCGATCATCATCTGTACGCAGATCGTTATTGTAGGTGGTTGAGCCGCACGTAACGCTTTCAACCATCAGTGCCGCGAGCAGATTCTGGTTCCAGCCCTGACTTAAGAACAATGCGACGACATTCGGTTCTACCGGCCGCAATATGCCGGTCGCGAAATCGCGGGTGTTGAGCGGGATGATTTGAAAACTTGGCGATGAGCGGACCGATATGCCGGTGCTCGCGCCGGCATCGATATCGTCGATAATGCCGCCCAGAGATGCGCCAGCAGAGGCTCCGATAGATAGGTTGCCGCTCACCGAGCTCAGCGCGGAATAATGAGTGGGTTCGCCCTCACTCGCCCGCACGATATTGAGAAGGATCATCTCATTGCGCGTGTCAGCGATGACGCGGTTATAGTCGGTTGCGAAATCCGTCATCGGTGTTTGCAGCGATGTGCAACCCGATACGGCAATAGCCGCCAAGAGCGCCAACGCGCTGTTTTTTGTATTTCTCATATTTGCCCCTCAACACTGAAGGGATCGTAAAACGCGGCTGTCGAAAAGCAAGCGGTCCAATGAAAAAGGGCCGGCAGCACGATGGCGACCGGCCCTGTAATTAGGGGATATGGGTTGGACTGTTTAGCTGTTGCAGCGCTGCAACCCGCCGCCATTACGGGCGAACTGGATGCTAGGCGCATCGCTGACGCCAACCAGCGTGAAGCCTTCGGCGGAATAGCGAGGCGGACCAGCTGGTGCTTCCGCAGCTTCTTCGCCGGCTTCTTCAGCAGCGGCCAAAGCGACGTTCGGAAGGAGCGTTTGAACAGCGTCCCGTTCCATGGAGACACCCACCTGGCTGTCATTGGTGTAGAAGCTGACATAGACAATGCTGTTGTCAGCGCAGCGGAAGCTAGCTTCGCGCGTGCGCATCGGCGGCAGCTCTGCGGGAGCCAACTCTTCGATCTCTTCCGCGTCAGGATCGGCCATGCCGCCTACGATTTCTGGTTCAGACTCGCTGCAAGCAGCAAGGGCGATAAGGGCGGCGAACGGTGCGACCGCGAGGGGGGATATGATTTTGCTCATGGGCGCGGCTTCTCGCGGCTGCGGCATGCTTCGTCAACCGTGTTTTTGCGACAATTCCATGATTGTCCAATGCGCTTCGACCAACACCGCTAATTCAGGCGTTGAAAATTCGGTCCGCGATCATCCGTGATGATCTGATCATTGGCTCCGCCTTCGGGTTCCCGAACAACGTCATCCAGATCGATATCGGGGATGACTGGCGTGCGCCCAACGGGTGCATTCGGGTTAAAACGGCCGGGAACGAAAGGCGGTTCGGCATTGGTTGTGCTGTCACCGGGCAAGCCGCCCGGATAATTGTTGCTGCGCCGCGGCGGAATCGGTGCGGTAGGTGCCGGCCGTTCGGTCTGCGGCGGGGCTGGCTGCGTTGGTCTCGGCCGCGGCGTGACAGTGGCAGGTCGCTGCACGGCAACGTCTGGGGCACGATTCACGGACGGGCGATCTGTTCGCGGTGGGAGTGGTGGCGGAGTTGGCACGATGGGTGGTTCCTCATCGATCATATCCGGCTCTACAACCACCGCGGGATCGTCGACGGTTTCCACAGTATAATCCATCGGCACGTCACGGACCGGGTCAATAATCGTCCCTCCGGTGAATTCCTCGATCTGTGCGCGCAGATCGTCACGTTCGGCTCGCAAATCGGCGACGTAGAATGCGGCCCAGCCTGTTGCGCCGATCGCGAAGACTGCGGCGATCAACTGGGCGAAGAGCAACAGCCATGCGCTGCGGACAAATCGCCGGACGTTGGGACCCATAGGGGGAGTATGTGTATCGTTCATGATCGCCTCGTTGCGATTGCGGTGCGCGTGAAGCGCCAGAAGACCAGAACGGCGCCGAAACAGGCGGCACCAAAGCCGGTCAATGTGAGGGTTCGATAAAGACCAAGTTCGATAAGATCTTCACCGAGCATGACGGTCATTGCCGATATAAGAACGGTCAATATGACCAAGCCGAAGCCGAAAGCGGCAACGGGGCCGAGCCCTTGCAGCCGCTGCTTCAGTTCAGGTGGGGTTTCGCGGGTCAGCTTTGCGTTGTCCGATCCATCAGGCGGTCCGCCATCGGCCGGATTTAGGCGGCCTGTCATTGCACCAACTTCGCCTTCGAGTTCCTTCCATTCAGGAGCGGTGCGCTCACCATTCCAGCCATCAAAGGCAATCATGTTGAGGACGTTGAACGGCAGCGGCATCCGGCTTTCGTCGAGCTTGAGCTGGATCAGCTTGTCACGATCAAGCGCCTCGGTAGCTTCGGCGCGGACCCATAGAGATTCCTTGGCCTGTTCGGACCAGCAGACAACGACGCTCTTGGTCGCTTCCAGCGCCTGTTCGATCTTGACGGCGTAATTGTCGCTTGCCGTGAGAGCCGCATCCCACCACAGGCTATAGCCATCTGCGGTCAGGCCGTCGGCGATCTGCCGAACATGATCCCGGTTCTTCCGGGCATAGGATATGAAAACGTCGCTCATTGCCTCTCTCCTTGGATGAACCATCCAATGCGTTAGGCCATCAGTTATCTGCCCTTTTCGGAACGCCTGCTATGCTTCCGATCACAGCCCAGTGTGAATATTTGTCGGCATAGGACATGGCCGCATAGGCGGGGCTGGAGGAGGGAAGGTCGATAAGGCGGTAGCGCTCGCCATCCTCACCAAGCTGTTTACGCCCAGCTGTAGCTGATTTTTTGCCGTTAAAGGCTATTGCCTCCAGAGACGGCAGCGATCCGGCCATTTGGCGCAGATCATTGCCCCGCGCGTCGCGAATTGCGCTGTCGAGACTGCCCATCCGCCGCGCATCGGCGATCACGTCCCACAGCCCGATGCGATTTCGGAGGAGCGCAGCCAACCGGTCAGGATAAGTGAGCACTCGCAGATCGGTTCCGACTGCCGCGCCGACCAACTCCCAGAAGCGGTTCTGCGGGTGGGCATAATATTGGGCCTGCCGCAGCGACTCTTCTCCGGGCAGGCTGCCAAGGATCAGGAGCCGGGTGCGCGGATCGGTTACGGGCGGGAAGGATGATTTGCGTTGCATGGCCGCGAGGATGCGGTGATGGATCGGCGGGATCAAGGGTAAGGCGCACGCTATGACAAATCCCATGCCCTATGATATCTGGCCCAATGCCTGCTTCTTACGATACCATCGGGATCAACTATTCGGATCTCAGGAAACCTGACCGCCGAATTGAGGCGGTGATCGGAAAGGCTTTGGGGTCCGCGAAGACCGTCCTGAATGTTGGTGCTGGAGCGGGGTCCTACGAGCCTCTCGACAGGCAAGTCACGGCTATCGAGCCCTCGATGGAAATGATCGGTCAACGCCGTAAAGGGTCAGCGCCAGCCATTCAGGGATATGCGGAAGACCTGCCCTTTGATGACAACAGCTTCGATGCGTCGATGGCGATCCTGACCGTTCATCATTGGGCCGACAAGGAGAAGGGCCTTAGTGAGCTGCTCCGCGTGACGCGGGGCCCGGTCGTTCTGCTGACATTCGATCCTTCATATCGGGGAATCTGGCTCACCGACTATTTCCCGGAGCTTGTGACGCTGGACGAGGGGCAAATGCCAAGGATGACCGATTACGAGCGGTGGCTCGGGTCGGTTGAGATTTCGCCAGTCCTCATCCCGCATGATTGTACGGATGGCTTTCTATATGCCTATTGGCGGCGGCCCGGGGCATATCTGGACCCCCGCATTCGATCCGGCATGTCGTCCTTCTGGGCGATCGACAATGTCTCGACGGGATTGGAAAAACTCGAAAGCGATCTCGACACGGGCGCGTGGGCGCAGCTTTATTCCCATCTGCTCGATCTTGATGTCTGCGACCTTGGCTATCGGCTGGTCACGACGAGAAAAGGCGACAACTAATAAAAGCCAATATGGCCAAGGGTTTCGCCTTTTTCTATCCACATTTTAAGGGTAATCAATAGGCTGGAAATTTGCTTCCTGACCGCGAAATGGCTTCGACCTATGAAAATATTCAATATGACTATTGTCGCGCTGAGCTTTGTTTTGCTGACCGCATGTGACGGTGATCCATTATCGCAGGGCCCGCGCAGTCCGGGACCGCACGGACCATTTAGCGCTTCGGACTTCGATCGGAACGGCGAAGTCACGCGCGCCGAAATTGATCAGTTCATCTCCCAAGGTCCAGAGCGCGAAGTCGGGATGGTCGCTTACTTTGATTTATGGGATGCAGACAAAGATCAGGTTCTCAGCGAAGCGGAGCTCGCGGTTGTAGAGCCACCTTTTGCCTTCGATGGATCTGATGCCAACGCGGATGGCGAGGTATCTCTGGCTGAAGTGGAAGCCTATGTTAGCGAAAGGCAGTACAGGCAGATGGGATTGGGTGAGTTTTTTGATCTCATCGACACGGATGGAGACGATGTGGTTTCAGCCGATGAAATCGAAGCGGCTCATGTGTCAGGTCAATTGCCGCGGGGTTGATCTTTCTGTCTCGACCTTCTCTATCGCCATGATTGAAGCGAACAGTCCGAAAACCATCCGTTGCCAGCATCGGGCGGCCGATGCGTCTGTTCACCCAAGCCCCCGCTTTGACCCACCCAAGCCAAGATTGCTTGCTCCGCGAAACCCGGATGGGGTAAGCCGGATGACATGACCATTATACCCAATTCTCTCGCGCTTATTGGTAACACGCCGCTCGTTCGCCTCAACGGCCCATCCGAGGCGAGCGGATGCACCATTCTTGGCAAATGCGAATTCGCCAATCCGGGCGGTTCAGTAAAGGACCGGCCTGCGCTCTATATTGTCGAAGAGGCGGAGGAGCAGGGAACGCTCAAGCCCGGCGGGACGATTGTCGAAGGCACGGCGGGCAATACCGGTATCGGGATTGCTCTCGTCGCCAATGCAAAGGGCTATAAGTCGATCATCGTTATGCCTGACACGCAGAGCAAGGAGAAGATGGATACGCTGCGCGCGCTTGGCGCAAAGCTCGTGCTGGTGCCGGCAGCGCCCTATTCGAGCCCTTGTCATTTCGTCCATCAGTCGCGCCGCATTGCCGAAGAAACTGACAATGCGCTTTGGGCTAACCAGTTTGACAATATCGCGAACCGCCGCGCGCATATCAAAACCACGGCTAGGGAAATTTGGGAACAGACGGACGGCGACGTGGATGGTTTTACCTGTGCCGTTGGGACGGGCGGTACGTTGGCCGGCGTTGCCATGGGGCTGAAGGAGTTTTCCGAAGATGTGCAGATCGCACTTTCCGATCCGCATGGCGCGGCGCTGTATGAATATTATGCACATGGCGAGCTGAAGTCTGAAGGGTCTTCGGTGGCGGAAGGGATCGGTCAGGGCCGGGTGACTGCCAATCTTGAAGGCGCGCCGATCGACACGCAGTTTCGTATTTCTGATGCCGAAGGGCTGGCATGGGTTCACCGCCTGCTTGCCGAGGAAGGGCTGTGTCTTGGCCTCTCATCGGGCATCAATGTTGCCGGTGCGATCTTGCTGGCGAAGCAGATGGGGCCGGGCAAGACGATCGTCACGATCCTTTGCGACAGCGGGCTGCGTTATCTGTCATCTCTGTACAATGCCGATTGGCTGGCCGAAAAGGGGCTGACCATTCCGCCATGGCTGGTGCAGGAGGACTAGGTGGCCGACACTATCGTTGACGACTTTTCCGATCCGGGTCAGGAGCGCGCCAACCGTGTACGGATTGGAATCACGGGCCTTGCAACCATTGTCCTTATCGTTCTGCTCGCGGCCACCTTTTCAGGCACGGCAAGCAATGAACCTGAATTGACGCCCGAGGGCATTGCCGAACAGGCAGCGCAGGATGAGAACGCGCTTACCGCAGCGGAAGAACAGCCTCAGGAGCCGCTTGCCGAACTGGGCGTTGCCCCGGGCACCGGGCCCGTAGAAAATCCGGTTGACGATCCCGTTGATGAACCTCCTCCGGCAGAATCTACTGATAGCTGATCCGCGCGACTCCGGTCGGCCAGGCCCGGCCATGAGCAGTGTTTTTCGCTTCTCATTCGAAAATTTGGCGAAATCCGTCGGATAACCGCAATTGTGGCGGGCTTTCCTGTTTGCAAAACACGAATAGGACAAAAGAAGAACATCGTTGCATTTGCGCGTGTTTGGTTGTTAGAAGAGTCATCTAGTGGTATAGATACCCATAAAATACCCATCAAATGGTATTGAAACCCCGCGTTAACCTTGATACGCAAATCGTCCTGTAGAGGGGCAGGGCGTTCCCAACATTCGATTTTGGCGTTGAATTTTCAAGATTCGGCGGTGGGGAGAGCTTTGCGCCGCAGGAAAGGATCGGCGTGGAATTTTCAATTCCTTTTGGTGGGCAGGCGTTAAACGCAGTAGATAGCAAGGGCCGCGTGTCGCTCCCTGCTGATCTGCGTGCGACTGTCGATCGCCGCGCCGCGCTGGCAAAAACCTCCGATATGCCGGTCGACGACAAATTACTCTATATCTCCGAAGACGAAGAGCTGCCCTGCCTTACGGGTTTCGATGAGACAGAGTATTTCGCGCTGGCCGGTGAATTGCGGGAGCAACGTGCTCGCGAAACCCGTCAGGAAGGCCGCAAGAGCCTGATCCGCCGTGATGGCGGCGGGGCGGAAACCTTCGCACCGCTCCAACGGACTGTTTTCGACAAAGCTGGACGGATGGTGCTGTCTGGATTGCTTCGCGAGATTGCCGGGATTGAGGATTATGCCTTCTTCGCTGGTAACGGTCCTTATTTCGACATCTGGTCTCCGGCTCGTGCCCATGCACATTATAGCGCGACAGGCGATCGCCGCTTGATCCGCATCCTCGAACATCTGTGCCGGGAAAAGGGTGTGACGCTATGAGCGCTGCGCCAGATTCCCGCCACGAACCCGTTCTGATCGACGAAGTGCTTGCCGCGCTCGATATTGCTCCGCAGGAAGTGCATGTTGACGCGACCTTTGGTGCAGGTGGGTATTCGCGTGCGATGCTGGCCAACGGTGCTGAGGTGTACGCCTTTGATCGCGACCCTGATGCGATTGCCGAGGGCGCTACTCTTGCGGATGAGAGCGAAGGCCAGCTGCATCTCGTCCCTCGCCGTTTTTCCGAAATGTGCGAAGCGCTTGCCGAGCAAGGTGTTGAGCAGGTCGATGGCGTCGCCATGGATATTGGCGTTTCTTCCATGCAGCTCGACCGGGCCGAGCGCGGTTTCTCTTTTCAGGCCGACGGGCCGCTCGACATGCGGATGGAGCAGGCGGGCGAAAGCGCCGCCGATTTCGTCAACACTGCTGATGAGAGCATGATCGCCGATACGCTTTATGCCTATGCCGAAGAGCATCGCTCGCGCCGTATTGCTCGTGCAATTGTTGCGGCACGGCCGATTGAAACGACCGGGCAATTGGCGGCTGTGGTTCGTAAGGCTGTTGGCCATCGCCCCGGCGCTCCAAAAGATCCTGCCACGCGCACCTTTCAGGCGATCCGCATCCATCTCAATCGTGAACTCGATGAGCTGCGGGACGGGCTGGCTGCTGCTGAGGCTGTGCTTGCACCGGGTGGACGGCTGGCGGTTGTTACATTTCACAGTCTTGAAGATCGGATCGTCAAACAGTTTCTGCGGGAACGCAGCGGGCACAATCCGGGCGGATCGCGCCATCTGCCCGAAGCCGTGCAAGACGGCCCTGCGCCCAGTTTTGATAAGCCTGCCAAGCCGACAAAGGCTGGCCAGACCGAACTTGATCGCAACCCGCGTTCGCGGTCGGCAACCTTACGCAGTGCACACCGCAGCGAGGCCCCGCCCTGGCCGTTGCAGAGGAGAGCAACAGCATGACCATTACACGCAAATTTCGCTCCGTTGCATGGGCCGCCGCCGTCGCCTCGGCTGCGCTCAGCTGCTATCTAATCTCCCATCGGGTATCCGCCGAACGCAATGCGCTGGGCGATGTCGAGCGCGATATCCAGATCGCCCGTGACGATATCCTTTCGCTCAACACCGAATTCCAAACGCGCAGCCGGATGAGCCAGATCGAAGTGTGGAACCGGCGCGACTTTATATTGACCGCGCCTGATGCCGGTCAGTTCCTTGAAGGCGAGCTCGCACTGGCGAGCTTGATCGAGGGGCCGGGGTCGCAGTCGCCTGTCAGGCAGGCAGCAGCGAATGATGAGACATCCGAACCATCCGAAGATCGGCAGATCGACGAAGATGTTTTCGAAGCGCCCGATACAATCAATATTCCGCGCATTCAGCAGGCCTCTTATCTGGTTCCAGATGGCATCGCGGAAAGTGCGCAGGGCGAACGCATAGCCTTTCTCGACGAGCAACTGCGCGGCGACATTGCCGGTCAGGCGGCTGCCGAACAAAATGAGGAGGACAGCGCGGATCAATGAGCCGTCCCGTCGCCAAACCTGCCGAAGTACGTAAGGTAAGCCTGCGACGGGAAATGCAGCCGGTTGTCCAGCAACGGCTGATGATCGTTATGCTGCTGCTGTTGTTCGGGGTAGTCGCTGTGACGGCCAGGATCGGCTGGCTGACGGCATTTAGCGGCAGTGAAGCCTATGCGGCGGGCACCGACAGCAATCTACCGCCGCGAGCAGATATCGTCGATCGTAACGGTGTTACCCTGGCGCGCACGATTGATGCTTGGTCGATCGCTATCCATCCGGACAGAACCATCAGTGCGCCCGAGGAATTGGCGCCCCGCCTTCAGGCGTTGATGCCTGAACGGTCGACGGAAGACTATCTGGAGATTCTCAACTCAGATCGGCCATTTGTCTATTTGCGCCGCCGCGCGCTCCCCGAATTGGTGGCCGAGGTGAATGCGCTTGGCGAACCGGCCATGGAATATCTGCGCGAACCTGAACGCCTCTATCCACAAACCAATCTTGCCGCCCATGTTCTGGGCTGGGTCAATCTCGATGGCGAAGGCGTGACCGGGATGGAGGCTGTGCTCGAAGCGCGGCTAATGGATCCCGAGCAGCGCAGCGAGCCCGTGGCGCTGTCAATCGACAGCCGTGTTCAGGCGGCTGTCCAAAGTGAGTTGGCCATGGCCATGCGCCGCTTCAATGCGATCGGTGCGGCGGGCATTGTTCTGGATGTGCATACCGGCGAGCTGCTCGCGCTTACCTCGCTTCCCAATTTCAATCCCAACGCAGCCAACCAGTCGAGCGATCGTGCACGCTTCAATCAGGCGACGATGGGCTTTTATGAGCTTGGCTCGACCTTCAAGCCGATAACCATGGCGGCGGCCATTGAAGAGGGCGTCGTCACCGATCTTTCGCGCCGGTACAATGCCGAAGAGCCGCTTGAAGTTGGCCGCTTCACGATCAGTGATGATCATCCGCAGCGTCGCTATCTCAACGTGCCTGAAACGCTCGTCCATAGTTCGAACATTGTGACCGCTCGGATCGCAGACGAACTCGGCGCAGAGCGGATGCAGACAGTGTTTCGCGATCTCCATTTTGACGATCCTGTCGATTTCGAATTGCCTGTGCGCGGTAGCCCGATCTGGCCAGAATATTGGGCGCGCACAACGATCATGACCGCTGGCTATGGCCATGGCATTGCCGTGACGCCGCTCCATCTCGCCAACAGCTATGCGACGCTGGTCAATGGCGGCATGTATCGCCCGCTCACCCTGATGCGGGTCTCACCCAACAATGTACCTGCTGGCGAACGGGTGTTCAGCGAAGCAACGAGCGATCAGATGCGTGGGCTCCTTCGGCTGATCGTACAGGAAGGAACGGGCCGCAACGCCGATGCCGAAGGCTACCGGGTTGGCGGGAAAACCGGCACGGCTGAAAAACCGAGCGGCGGCGGCTATCGCCAGAATGCGTTGATCTCAACTTTTGCCGCAGCCTTTCCGATGGACGATCCGCGCTATGTTATCGTGATCATGCTTGATGAGCCGCGCGGTGATGCTGGAACTGGCGGTGCATCTTCGGCCGGCTGGACGGCGGCCCCGGTGGTTCGCCGGGTGGTTTCGCGGATCGGGCCGTTGCTTGGCGTAATCCCGAGCGAAAGCCGCGATATCGATACTGCCCGTTTGCGGGCTATGCTCTGGCGTGCGCCGTCGGAGCGCTCATGAAGCTGTCGACACTCATCGGGTCGAACGGGGAAGACAGTCCGGTTGTGACCGGCTTTGCCATCGATCATCGCAAGGTCGCGCCGGGAACGATTTTCGGAGCCTTTCGCGGCGCGCAATTTAACGGCGAAGATTTCATTGCCGATGCTATTGCTGCGGGTGCCATAGCCATCGTCTCGCGTCCCGAAGCTCATGTTGAAGGTGCCCCGCGCATTGCCGACGAAGAACCGCGCCGCGCCTTCGCGCAGCTGGCGGCGAAATTCTTCGCGCCCTTTCCCGAAATTAGCGTCGCCGTGACGGGAACCAACGGCAAAACATCGACCGTAGAATTGACCCGCCAATTGTGGCGTATGGCCGGCCAGAATGCCGCATCAATCGGTACGCTGGGCGTTACTACAGCAGACGAACAGGTGAAGACGGGCCTCACCACGCCCGACATCGTTACCTTCTTGTCCAACGCAGCAGGGCTAAAACGCGAAGGTGTCTCGCATCTCGCATTCGAAGCCTCAAGCCATGGCCTCTCTCAATACCGCACCGAAGGTTTGCCGGTTGGGGCAGCGGCCTTTACCAATCTGAGCCGCGATCATCTTGATTATCATTTGACGATGGAAGCTTATCTGACAGCAAAACTCCGGCTGTTTACCGAGGTCGTCGATAAGGATGGAACGGCTATTGTGTGGGCCGATGATCCGGCCAGCGCTGAGGTTGTTGCCGCGATCGAAGGACGCGGCGTGCGCGGCATTTCGGTGGGTCAAAAGGGCACGGCGATCAAGCTTTTGGACCGGACGCCGACGTCGCTTGGCCAGACATTGGTTGTCGAGGCCGAGGGCAATAATTTCACGATCAAGCTGCCGCTGATCGGTGCCTATCAAGCCAACAATGCACTCGTCGCGGCTGGCCTCGTATGGGCAACGGGCGGCGATCTCGAAACGATATTCAGCAATCTCGCCCGGGTTCAGCCCGTGCGCGGGCGGTTGGAGCGCGCGGTTATTACCAAAGCGGGTGCGCCGGTTTATGTAGACTATGCCCATACGCCCGATGCTCTCCAGGCGGCGATCGACGCGCTACGCTGGCACGCCAAAGGCCGGTTGATCACCGTGTTCGGCGCGGGCGGCGACCGCGATACCGGAAAACGCCCATTGATGGGTGCCGTCGCGACGAAGTTCTCCGATCATGTGATCGTGACCGATGACAATCCGCGTTCAGAAGATCCCGCCGCCATTCGCAAAGCCATCCTCATGAGTGCGCCGGGCGCCGTCAACATCGGCGGGCGCCGCGAAGCCATCGCCGCTGCTGTCGAAGAAGCTGGTCCGGACGATATCATTCTGCTGGCGGGCAAGGGCCATGAGCAAGGACAGGAAATTGGCGATAGGACGTTGCCATTTGACGATGTGACCGTTGCCCGGGAATGCGTGGCATGACCGCGCTCTGGACCTCGGACGATATCGCTGCGGCCGTTGGCGGTGAGGTGCATGGCGCGTTTGCCGCCAATGGCGTTGCTTTTGACAGTCGCGAAGTTGGCCTTGGTGATCTGTTTATCGCGCTCAAGGGTGAAGCGACTAACGGGCACAAATTTGTTGAAGGTGCCTTTGGCAATGGCGCGGCCGGCGCGATTGTCAGTGAGGACTGCGCGCATCCCCATATCCGCGTCGCCGATACCACTCACGCACTTGATGCGTTGGGCATGGCATCCCGCGCGCGGACAGAGGCGAAAATCATCGGCGTTACCGGATCGGTCGGCAAGACAAGCGCAAAGGAAGCGCTGTTTGCCGCGCTTGATCGCTCGGCTGAAGGGCAGGCGCACTGCTCCGCTAAAAGCTATAACAATCACACCGGCGTTCCGCTCAGTCTAGCGCGTATGCCCGCCGCGAGCCGCTACGGCGTGTTCGAGATGGGCATGAACCATGCGGGCGAGCTTTCCGCCCTGACCCAGTTGGTCCGCCCGCATGTCGCCATCGTCACCGCCATCGCCCCGGCACATATCGAATTTTTCGAGAGCATTGAGGGCGTTGCAGACGCCAAGGGAGAGATTTTCGAGGGACTGGAGCCAGACGGCACGGCGCTCATCCCCTTTGATAGCCCGCACCGTGATCGCCTGATCGCAGCGGCAACGCCGCATGCGGCTCAAATCTGGACGTTCGGCCTTGGCGAGGGCGCGGATATCCGCGCGGTTGAAGTTTCGCGTGAGATTACCAGCACAATGGTCAGCGCTGTCCTGCCCGAAGGCGAACTTACTTTCACCATAGGTCTGCCAGGCGATCATTGGGTGTCCAATGCCCTAGCTGTGATCGGCGCGGTTGAGGCGGTTGGCGGCGATCTTGCTGCTGCGGGGCTTGCGCTTGCCGAGATGGCAGGCCTGCCGGGCCGCGGCGCACGTTCGGCGATTTCACTGGACGATGGCGAGGCGCTGCTAATTGACGAAAGCTATAATGCCAATCCCGTTTCCATGGCGGCAGCGCTCAAGACGCTGGGCGACGAGCAGGCCGAACGCCGCATCGCCATCCTTGGTGCAATGGGTGAACTGGGCGGAGAAACCGAGGCGTATCACGCGGCGCTGGCCGGTTCGATCACCGATGCCGGGGTCGATATGGCTGTGCTTGTCGGCGAACCGATGCGGGTGTTGGCAGACGTTCTTGGCAACACAATCGATGTGGTTCATGTGCCCGACGCTGCGGCGGCGCTGGCGAGTCTCGAAGGTGAGATTCGCGCCGGCGATGCCGTGCTCGTCAAGGGAAGCAACTATTTAGGACTGGCCCGTCTCGTAGAGGCGCTCGCCAGCGGAAAGACATTATGCTCGACCTGATCGCCAGCTATTTTGACTATACGGGACCGTTCAATCTGTTCCGCTATCTTAGTTTTCGCGCAGGCGGCGCGACGGCGACCGCGCTGCTGATCGGCTTGCTGATCGGGCCGCGTTTTATCGGCTGGCTCAAGATCAAGCAGGGCAAGGGGCAACCCATCCGCGAAGATGGGCCGATCACCCATATGAAGAAAGCCGGCACGCCGACCATGGGCGGGCTGATGATCCTCATTTCGCTCTCGGTCTCGTTATTGCTCTGGATGGATCTTTCCAACCGACTGGTCTGGGCCGTGCTGTTTGTCACCTTGGGTTTCGGGCTTATCGGCTTTCTCGACGATTATGATAAAGTCAGGAAACGCCATCATGCTGGTATTTCTGGAAAGTTCCGCCTGATTGCGGAGTTTTTGGTTGCTGGCATTGCTTGCTGGATTATCCTCTCAGAGGTCGGCACCGACCTCTATCTGCCATTCGTGAACGGGCCGGTCGCGGATATCGGCTATGCCTATTATGTCTTCGCAATGCTGGTGATCGTATTCACGGGCAACGCCGTAAATCTCACCGATGGTCTGGATGGTTTGGCGACCATGCCGGTGATCATTGCTTCGGTTGCCTTCATGATGATCATCTATCTTGTCGGGCGTGAGGATTATGCCACCTATCTCGGCATCGCTCATGTGCCGGGCGCCGGGGATCTGGCGATCATCTGCGCTGCGATTGTCGGTGCGGGGCTTGCCTTTCTTTGGTTCAATGCGCCGCCTGCGGCGGTTTTCATGGGCGACACGGGAAGCTTGGCTTTGGGCGGCACACTCGGCGCAATCGCCGTCACCGCGCATCACGAGGCTGTGCTGGGCATTATCGGCGGCCTGTTCTTCCTTGAGGCGGCCTCAGTCATCATTCAGGTGTTCTTCTACAAACGCACGGGCAAACGCGTCTTCAAGATGGCGCCGATCCATCATCATTTTGAGCAGATGGGCTGGTCCGAACCGACCGTCGTCATCCGCTTCTGGATTATCTCCTTCGTGCTGGCGCTCGCCGGTCTTTCGACGTTGAAGCTCAGATGAAGCCAGCACGCGCCTTTGCCGGTAAACGCTATGCAGTGCTCGGTCTCGCGCGGACCGGGCTTTCGGTCGTCGACTATCTGTGGAATTCAAGCGCCAGTGTTGTTGCCTGGGATGATCGCGAAGAAGCGCGTGAACAGGTGCAGGACAAGGCAACGCTCGCTGATCCTCTGGACATGGATCTTACCAAATTCGAAGGCGTCGTGGTTTCTCCCGGCGTACCAATCAACCGGCATCCGATCGCGCAAAAGGCGCGGGAGGCAGGCGTGCCGCTGATCGGGGATATCGAACTTTTCGCTCAGGCCCGCGCCGAACTGCCACCGCACAAGGTGGTTGGCATTACGGGCACCAACGGCAAGTCAACAACAACGGCGCTCATTCATCATATCATCCAGACTGCGGGAATACCCACGCGGCTCGGCGGCAATATCGGCAAGCCAATCCTCGGTGAGCAAGAGCTGGAGGAGGGCGGCGTCTATGTTCTCGAACTCTCCTCGTTCCAGATCGATCTGACCCAAAGTCTCGATTGCGATGTCGCGATTTTGCTCAACATCACGCCGGACCATCTTGACCGTTATGACGGATTCGATGCCTATGCCGCGTCCAAAGCCCGGCTGTTCGCGATGCAGTCAGCCGATCATGCGAAGATCATCGCGATTGACGATGCCCCAAGCCAGGCCATTGCCGCCGAAGCTTCAGGTGCCGTCATGCAGATTTCAGCGGGCGGCTGTATGGATCAGTCAAACTGGCCCGCGTTACAAGGCCCGCACAATGCGCAGAATAGCATTGCCGCGATGAGCGCCGCGCGCCGTCTGGGTATCGGTGAAGAAGCAATCGAGCAGGCGCTGCGAACATTCCCCGGCCTGCCGCATCGGATGGAACGTGTTGGCGACCGGGACGGTGTCTTATTCGTCAACGACAGCAAGGCGACCAACCCAACATCGACCGCGCCGGCACTGGCCGCTTATCCCGCCGTTCACTGGATATTGGGTGGCCGCGCAAAGGCGGATGACCTCGACGCGTGCGAACCTCATTTCGGCCATGTCCGCGCTGCCTATACGGTCGGCGAAACGGCTGAGATGTTTGAAAAGATGCTCACGCCATGGATGCCGGTCAGCAATTGCGGAACGATACGAAAAGCGGTGCAGATTGCCGCTCAGACCGCACGGCCCGGAGAGACGGTGTTACTGTCTCCAGCTTGCTCTTCCTTCGATCAATACCGCGATTTTGAAGAACGCGGCGATGATTTTCGCGCCGCCGTGGGGGGCCTGTCATGAACATGGAAACCACTGTTGTGAAAACTGCCATCGCTAAAACCGGGCGGCGGCCCTTTGGCGATTACATCGGCCGCTCTCACCAGGGCCCGCTTGGCGAATGGTTTTGGGAGATCGACCGTGTTCTCCTGCTCATGGTCACGATCCTGATTTCGATTGGTTTGATCTCTGTCGCTGCTGCATCGCCTGCAGCTGCAGAGCGTTATTCGGGGGACACATTCCAGTTCCAGCAGCTCCACTATTTCTACCGCCAGCTCATCTGGTTCAGCATCGGCGTTCCGATCATGCTCGTGATCTCGACGATGCCCAAGGAGTTCGCCAAACGGTTTGCCCTTGCAGGCGCGGTTTGCTTTTTCGTTCTGCTCCTGTTTGTGCCGTTCCTCGGTAATGAAGTAAACGGCGCGCGGCGCTGGATCGGCTACGGCATGGCAACGCTCCAGCCGTCCGAATTTCTCAAACCCTTCTTCATCGTTGCTATCGCCTGGCTGTTGTCGTTGCGTATGACCCATGATCATACGCTGCCCGTTGTCCCTGCCACGGCCATTGTGACCGGCCTGATCGCCGTCTTGCTGATGCGGCAGCCTGATTTCGGGCAAACGGTTATTTTCGGTTCCGTCTGGATCGTGATGCTGATGATCTCGGGCGTATCGACCAAGCTGCTCGGCGGGCTTTCAGCGCTGGGTGTGGGCGGCCTTGCGGCGGCATATTTTTTCTATCCGGTGGCAACGACGCGGATCAATAATTTCCTCTTTGCCGAGGGGGACAGCTATCAGGTCGACAACGCGATGCGCACGTTGACCAATGGCGGTTTCTTCGGAACGGGCCCGGGTGATGGCGAAATGAAATACCGCCTGCCTGAACCGCATACCGATTATATCTTCTCGGTGATCGGCGAGGAGTTCGGCCTTGTCGCCTGTTTCGCCATTGCGCTGATATTTGGCGCGATCGTGGTGCGGGTGTTCGTGAAACTCATTAACGAAGAGAATATTTTCTACGTTCTCGCTTCTGCCGGGCTCGCGACGCAGTTCGCAATTCAGGCGCTTATTAACATGGCAGTCAATCTGGATATGGCACCATCCAAGGGCATGACATTGCCCTTCATCTCCTATGGCGGATCGTCGATCATCGCGCTGTCGATCGGCTTTGGCTTGTTGCTCGCTTTTACGCGGCGCAATCCGCATCTTCCCGCGCTGGATAAGAGGCTCTGATGGGCGCACGGCACTTCGTTCTCGCGGCAGGCGGCACGGGCGGGCATATCATCCCGGCCTTTGCGCTTGCAACTGAACTCAAGAAGCGCGGTCACTATGTGGCGCTTATCACTGATGAGCGCGGCGCGGCGATCCCGGGCACGTTTGAGGGCGACGAAAAGCATATCCTGCCCGCCGGGCGTTTTACGAAAAACCCGCTCGGCTGGTTCGCGGCGGCGCAGAATATCTGGCGCGGCCGGGCGATGGCACGGCGGCTCTATGAAAGCTTCAATCCCGAAGCGGTTATCGGCTTTGGCGGCTATCCCGCCCTGCCTGCACTGCTCGCGGCACTGTCAGACGATATTCCCTGCGCTGTGCATGAGCAAAATGCTGTACTTGGCCGCGTCAATCGTCTCCTTGCAGGCCGTGTCGATGCGATCGCGGCGGCTTATAAGGAAGTCGGCCGCCTAAAAGACAAGCATCGGAGTAAAACGCATCTGATCGGGAATCCGGTCCGCGAAGAAGTCGCAATTCTCCGGTCCCAGCCTTTTCCTGCGCTCAGCGAAGACGGGATATTCCGGGTTCTCGTGACCGGCGGAAGTCAGGGCGCGAGCATTCTTTCCAATGTCGTGCCCGATGGCCTGGCATTGCTTCCGCTTTCCTTCCGCCGCCGGATGCAGGTCACCCAGCAATGCCGCGAAGAAGATATTGAGCGGGTGCGTGATCGTTATGCCGACCTCGCCATTCCGGCTGATCTCGCCACTTACCTTCCGGACCTGCCCGAGCGGCTTGGCTGGGCACATATCGTGATCGCGCGTGCCGGCGCTTCGACGATTGCCGAACTTACGACGGCGGGCCGCCCGGCGATCCTCGTTCCTCTGCCTATTGCCACCGACGACCATCAAACGGCCAATGCGCGCGAGATGGAAGCAAGCGGCGGTGCGCGGGTGATCAAGCAGGACTATTTCACGCCCGCTGAACTCGCCAAGCAGATGCAGAAGCTTGGCCTTGAACCGGAAGCATTGATGAATGCGGCGGGCCGGGCGCGCAATGCCGGTTATCCCAATGCCACACGCGATCTCGCCGATCTTGTCGAACGGATTGGCCAACGACTGGGCGGCGAGGCCATGCCGGTCGGCGCGCCTAGCGGGCTGCGTACCGCTGCACAGGGGGCATCCTGATGCACGGTTTCGGAACCGATATCGGCATCATCCATTTCATCGGGATAGGCGGCATCGGCATGTCGGGCATTGCCCGGGTGATGCACAATCTCGGTTATACGGTGCAGGGGTCTGACATTGCCGAAGGCCCGGCAGTGGAAGCGTTGCGTGAAAAAGGCATGACAGTGTTTGTCGGCCATGATCCGGCCAATCTGGGTGAGGCCGCTGTTGTGGTGACCTCAACCGCGATCCAGCGCGGCAATCCTGAAGTCGAAAGCGCGCTTGAGCGGCGCATTCCCGTCGTGCGCCGGGCCGAAATGCTCGCCGAGCTTATGAAGCTTAAAGCCTCGGTTGCGATTGCCGGTACACACGGCAAGACGACAACGACATCGCTGGTTGCCGCGATGTTGGATGCTGGCGGGCTAGACCCGACGGTTATCAACGGCGGGATTATTAATGCCTATGGCGCGAACGCGCGGGTCGGTGAGGGCGACTGGATGGTCGTCGAAGCCGATGAGAGTGACGGAAGTTTCCTCCGGCTCGATGGCACAATTGCCATTGTTACCAATATCGATCCCGAGCATCTCGATCATTATGGCAGCTTCGAAAAGGTGAAGGATGCCTTTGTCGAGTTTGTTGAGAATGTGCCCTTTTACGGCGTCGCGCTTCTCTGTCTCGACCATCCCGAAGTGCAGGCGATTATCCCGCGCGTCCGCGATCGCCGGATTGTTACTTATGGATTCACGGCTCAGGCCGATGTCCGCGCTGAAAATATCGAAGCGGAAAATGGCTGCAATCGGTTTGATGTGGTGGTGCGGGACCGGGATGGCGAAACGCGCCGGATAGAGGGCATCGAACTCCCCATGGCGGGCCGGCACAATGTGCAAAATGCGCTGGCAGCAATTGGCGCGGCGCTGGAACTCGGCATCGATGATGCCGTGATCGCAAAAGGTTTTGCTGAATTTGGCGGCGTGAAGCGGCGTTTCACGAAAGTTGGTGAAGTCGATGGCGTGACCGTGATTGATGATTATGGCCATCACCCGGTTGAAATTCAGGCGGCACTGGCGGCGGGGCGCGAGGGCAGCACGGGACGTGTGTTCGCGGTCGTCCAGCCGCATCGCTTTACACGGCTGCGCGATTTGCTCGCGGATTTCGAGATCGCCTGCAATGATGCTGATTCCGTATTTGTAACGCCTGTTTATGCCGCCGGGGAGCCGCCTATCGAAGGCATTTCCGCTGACACACTCGTCAACGGCCTCAAGGAACGGGGCCATCGCTCGGCGCGCGCGGTTGCGGATGAAGCGGAATTGGCGGCTGTACTCGCCGATGAAATCGAGAGCGGCGACATGATCATTTGCCTCGGCGCAGGCGACATCACCCGCTGGGCGGCTCCGCTGGCGGACAGGATCGCGGAGGCGCGGGCATGAACATGACGGATACTTGCACCGGCGTTCCCCCGCTTGAAGGTTCGGTAAAGCGCGGCGGCAGGCTTGCCGACTTCATCTGGTTTCGCTGCGGTGGACCGGCAGAGTGGCTGGTTCGCCCGACCGATATCGAAGACCTATCACAGTTTCTGAGTCAGCTTGATCCAGCCATCTCTGTGCTGCCGGTGGGTGTGGGTTCCAACCTGATCGTGCGTGACGGCGGTGTACGCGGCGTTGTCGTGCGCCTGCCGAAAACTTTTGCCGAAATCACTATCGAAGAGGGCAATCGCGTGCGTGCTGGCGGCGCGGCGATGGGCATTACCGTCGCGAGCAAAGCGCGCGATGCCGGAATTGCAGGCCTGGAATTTCTGCGCGGGATACCCGGCACTTCGGGCGGTGCGGTTCGGATGAACGCCGGGGCCTATGGCCGCGAAGTCAAAGATATTCTTGTTGAGGCGACGCTGGTGATGCGGGATGGCACGGTCGAGATCTGGCCGCTTGAGCGGTTCGAATATAGCTATCGCCATTCTTCTGTTCCGGTCGGCGCAATTGTCGTCGAAGCGCTGTTTGAAGGTCTGCCCGGTGATCCCGAAACGATCGGCGCAGAGATGGACCGGATCGCGGCCGAGCGAGAGGCTTCCCAACCGCTCCGTTCGCGTACGGGCGGGTCGACCTTCAAAAACCCTCCGGGCGAAAAGGCATGGCAACTCGTTGATGCTGCCGGATGCCGCGGGCTGACAATCGGCGGTGCACAGGTTTCAGAAAAGCACACCAATTTCCTGCTCAATATCGGGGACGCAACGGCGGCCGATATCGAGGCCTTGGGCGATGAGGTTCGCCGAAGGGTCTTTGAACATTCGGGAATTGAGCTTGAATGGGAAATTCAGCGCGTGGGAGATGCCGAATGACGGGCAAACTCCACATCGCCGTTCTGATGGGCGGCTGGTCTGCCGAGCGTGAAGTTTCGCTGATGAGCGGCGGAGACGTGGCCGATGCGCTTGAAGGCTTAGGCCACAAAGTGACCCGTATCGATATGGACCGCAACGTCGCATCCGTACTTGCCGAGGTTCAGCCTGACATCGTGTTTAATGCGTTGCACGGCACGCCGGGCGAAGATGGATCGGTGCAGGGCATGCTTGATCTGATGCAAATCCCCTACACCCATTCAGGCATGGCGACTTCGGTCGTTGCAATCGACAAGGTGCTGACCAAACAGGTGCTGATGCCGCACGGAATCCCGATGCCCGGCGGGCTTATCGTGGAAAGTGAAGCGCTGTTCGCAGCCGATCCGATGCCGCGGCCTTATGTGCTGAAGCCGGTTAATGAGGGGTCTTCAGTTGGCGTCGCGATTGTCACCGATGAAGGCAATTACGGATCGCCGATCAGCCGCGATGCCGCTGGCCCGTGGCAGGAATTTGAAGTCCTGCTTGCCGAACCCTTTATCCGCGGACGTGAACTGACGACGGCCGTGATCGGCGAAGAGGCCCTGGCCGTCACCGAGCTCGTACCGAAAAGCGGCTTCTACGATTATGACGCAAAATATACCGACGGCATGACAGAGCATATCTGTCCGGCGGATGTCCCCGCCGACATTGTAGAGCGCTGCATGGATATCGCGCTCAAGGCGCATCAGCTGCTTGGGTGCCGCTGCGCGAGCCGTTCGGATTATCGGTGGGACGACACAAAGGGCGCCGACGGCCTGTTCCTGCTGGAGGTTAACACCCAACCGGGGATGACGCCGCTCAGCCTCGTTCCCGAACAAGCGAAACATATCGGATTGAGCTATCCCGAGCTCGTCCAGCGGATAGTGGAGGAAGCGCTATGAGCCAGACCCGAAAACCACGCCGGACAACCGCGCCCAAAAAGCGCGCGACCGTCAAACGCAAAACCGCCAAGAAGGTGCAACGCCAGCCCTTGTCTGCGCAGCTCGCCACGGTTCTGCCGATGCAGGAAGGTACGATCCGCCGCACGGGCGGCTGGATGGTGATTGCGCTGCTGGCCACGCTTGTGCTTGGCGCGGCGATGATGCTTCGTCTGCCTCAAATGGCCGCATGGCAATTGGGTGAGGGCGTCGGCCGTCTCGGCTTCACGGTGGAGCGTGTGGAGATTCAGGGCATCGATCAGATGGAGCGGTTGCCCGTATATGCGGTCGCGCTTGATCAGCCGTCCATGGCCATGCCCAATGTCGATATTGCTGCGATCCGCGCGCGCGTGGAAGCGTTCAACTGGGTCCAGTCAGCCCGTGTTACGCGCCGTCTTCCCGACACGCTTGTCGTTTCGATTACTGAACGTTCGCCGACGGCAATCTGGCAGCATGATCAAGAACTCTATCTCGTCGACGGGGAGGGCGAGGTGTTAGAAGAAGTCGCGCTTGATGCGATGCCAGACCTGCCGTTGATTATCGGTCCGGCTGCCAATCACCAAGTTGCCAGTTTTGAAACACTGATGGACCGCGCGCCCGCACTCCGTCCGATGCTGTCTGGTGCGACATGGGTCGGCAATCGGCGCTGGGATCTGCGCTTCCAGTCGGGCGAGACACTGGCTCTGCCAGAGGGCGAAGAAGATGCGAGGCGCGCGCTTTTGAACTTCGCGCGCATGGACAGCCAAAATGGATTGCTGGGCGAAGGGTTTCGCCGATTTGATATGCGCGTGCCCGATCGCTTCGTCGTTCGCGTTGCGCGTGAAGCAGAACGTGCACCGGCGCCGGCGCAATCTGATGACGACGCTGAATCCGATACAATCTAAGTCAAGGGAGCGGGGACTATGGCACAGGGCCGGAACGATAATCTGATCACCGTACTCGATATCGGGTCTTCGAAAATTTGCGCGATGATCGTGCGCAATCCCGAGGGCAGCGATTTGCAGGTTCTCGGCACCGGCCAACGTGAAAGCAAGGGCATTCGCCGTGGCTATATCGCCGATATGGAGCAGACCGAGGCCGCGATCCGCGCTGCGGTTGAACAGGCCGAGCGCATTGCCGGGATCAATATCGACAGCGCCTGGGTAGGTTTTTCAGCCGGTGGACTGGTCAGCAAGGTTACCACGATAGAAGCCGATCTCGGCGGGTATCGGATCGAAGACGCGCATATTCGCGATCTTCATCTCGCCGGGCTCAATGCGATTGATCCTGAGGATATGGAAATCCTGCATGCGCATCCAACATTATATACGCTGGACGGGCTTGAAGGCGTCAAAAACCCGCTAGGCCTTCATGCCGATCAGCTGGGCGTAGACATTCATGCAGTGCTGACCGAACGTTCGCCGATGCGTAATCTCGATCATTGCGTGCGCAGCGCATATCTTGGCGTTGAAGGTATCGTCGCTTCGCCGGTCGCGACAGGTTATGCCTGCCTCAGCGAAGAGGAACGTGAACTTGGCGTGGCTCTGGTTGAACTCGGCGCTGGCGTTACCAATGTTTCGCTGTTCGCCGGCGGCATGCTTGTCGGGCTGACATCTATTCCGATTGGCGCAGCGGACATCACCGATGCCGTCGCAACCCAGTTCGCAATGCCCCGTGCTCAGGCTGAACGGATCAAATGTTTTCACGGGTCGGCCACAACTAGCCCGCGCGACAATCATGACATGATCGACATCACCAGCGCGTCTGGCGAAGAAAATAGCGATACGCCGCGCATCACTCGCGCACAGCTTATCGCTGTCATTCGCGAGCGGCTTGAAGATCTGATGGCCGACGTTGGCACGGCGCTTGATGAGATGGGCTTTACTGGTCCGGTGGGCCGACAGGTGGTGTTGACCGGCGGCGGTGCGGAGCTGAAAGGCATTGCTGATTTCGCGCAGGGCGCGCTCGGACGGACGGTGCGAACGGGCAGGCCGATCGCATTGGCCGGGCTTCCAGAAGCGCATTCCGGCCCAGCTTTCGCGACGCTTGCGGGCCTCGCGCGGTTCGCTGCGGAGGGCCCGGTAGACCTTCGGGCCATGCAAGATCAGGCCCAGCTTGTGCACCGGGCGGCGAAGGGCGGGCTATGGAGCCGATTCATGACAGCGTTCAAGAGTGAGTATTGAGCGATAAAGCGAGCTTTATCCACGAGTCGCACCACTTTTTCACTGGCATCGCCGAGTCTTTATGTTGTAGTAAAGGTTAACACTCTGATCAGGATGCAAAATCGCAAGGGGAGACTAAGTCATGAGCATCGAATTTACCCGAACTGAAGTTAGCGAATTGCGCCCGAAAATCTCCGTCATCGGTGTCGGCGGCGCGGGCGGGAACGCGATTGCCAACATGATTGATGCCGACGTGCAGGGGGTCGATTTCATCGTCGCCAACACAGATGCTCAGTCTCTAAATCACAGCGATGCCGGGACACGGATACAGCTTGGCCCAAAGATCACCGAAGGGCTCGGTGCCGGGTCGCGTCCTGAAATTGGCCGTGCTGCAGCCGAAGAAACGCTCGCCTCGATAGACGATGCGCTTGATGGTTCACACATGTGCTTCATCGCTGCTGGTATGGGCGGTGGCACCGGTACGGGCGCTGCTCCAGTGATTGCCGAAGCGGCTCGCAAAAAAGGTATTTTGACGGTTGGTGTTGTTACCAAGCCGTTCAGCTTCGAAGGATCGCGCCGCGCAAAATCCGCAGACTCCGGCATCGAAGAATTGCAGAAGCATGTCGATACGCTGATCGTAATCCCCAACCAGAACCTGTTCCTGATCGCCAACCCGGATACGACTTTCAAAGACGCGTTCAAGATGGCCGATGAAGTTCTTCAGCAGGGCGTGCGCGGGATTACCGATCTTATGGTCATGCCTGGCCTGATCAATCTCGATTTTGCCGATGTCCGTTCCGTGATGGAAGAAATGGGCAAAGCCATGATGGGCACGGGCGAAGCCGAGGGCGATAATCGCGCCCGCGAAGCTGCCGAAAAAGCCATTGCAAATCCGTTGCTTGACGGCGTTTCGATGCAGGGCGCCAAAGGTGTCATCATCTCGATCACGGGCGGCGAAGATATGCGTCTGATGGAAGTCGATGAAGCGGCCAACCATATCAAAGAGCTGGTCGATCCCGATGCGAACATCATCTGGGGTTCGGCATTCAACGATGATCTCGAAGGCAAGTTGCGGGTATCGGTCGTTGCGACGGGAATCGATTCCGAAGCTGGTAGCGAAGCAAAGCCGCTGCCTGCGAAGGTATTCACCTTCCCGTCAGCACGCGACAAGGCGGAGGAATCTGAGCCTGAGATAGCGGCGGAAGTCGAAGAGACGGTCGAAGAAATGACGCCGCTCGCAAAAGACGAGTCGGAAATTACCGAAACGGTTGAGCCGGAAATCGAAGAGATCGCGGCCGAAGATGATATGGCAGAGATCGAAGCGGTAACTGAAGAAGCAGCTCCTGAAGCAGAGGCTTCGGTGGAAACAGAAGCCGAGCCGGTTGCTCTGGTGTTTGACGATACGGCGCCGATGGCGACCGAACGGACACCGGTGCGGTCCACGCCGACCTTCACGGTTCGCGCGGCTGGTGAAGAATCGCGGCATATGTCTGCCAATGCTCCGGCAGCAACCAAAGCAGTTGAAGAAGATGAAGACGAGCTGTTGCTCGACGCCGGGAATATCGTTTCGGCAGCGGAAACGGCCGAAGAGGATGCAGCAGCTTCGAGCAGTAAATGGATCGCCGAAGAAGATGCAGCGGAAGCAGCTTCAGCGGCCAAGCCCGCCCGCTCCGGCGGCACGTTGTTCGAGCGGATGTCAAACATCGCACGCGGTGCGGCCAAGGTTGACGGCGGAGAGAAGAAAGCGGCGTCTGGCGGCGATCGCGATTCGCTAGACATCCCGCAGTTTCTGAACCGTCAAAACAACCAATAACGGATAAATTCCGGCATTCCCCACCCAATCCAGGTCTGGGAATGCCGGTGTTTTCCTCTTCGCCGTCAAAGGACAACGCTTTGTCGCGTAAGGGTGTAATCAAGGCCGTGCGTTCGGAAAGCGCGCCGTCTATGATTGGCGGGTGATGGTTCACCAACATTCCGTATCAAAGCTACGTGGTACCGGGCGCGTGCGTTCCTTGTGCATATGTGTGTTGTTCGCGAGCGCGGCGATGCCCGCCGGGGCGCAGCAGACCGATGCCTTTCCCTTCATGAATCGCGCGGCCAATGGTCAGACGCCGACTGAAAATCTCGGCCGTTATCTGACGATGCTGGCCGATAACCCCAACAATGCGCAGGCCCTGATTGGTGCCGGCCGTGCAGCGCTTGACCTTGGCGACGCGGATGCGGCGCTTGGCCTGTTCGTTCGCGCCAACGATCTGAGCCCGCGAAATGGACAGGTGAAAGCGGGTCTTGGTGGAGCGCTGGTGCGTCTCGAACGGCCGCTCGAAGCGATGCAGCATTTCCGGGAAGCTGAGCGGCTTGGCGTGCGGCTTGCCGAATATGCTGCCGATCGCGGTTTGGCCTATGATCTGCTTGGCCAGCCGGAATTGGCTCAGGCCGACTATAGGCTGGCCATGGATCGCCGCTCATCGCCTGAACTTCTGAAACGATTGGCAATCAGCCTGGCAATCTCCGGCGATCAGGCCGGCGCGCTTCAAACGCTCGATCCGTTACTGCGCGCACAGGACATGACGGCGTGGCGGACACGGGCCTTTGTGATCGGAATGACCGGTGACGTTCGCGATGCGGTTGAAGCTGCAGCCGTTGCAATGCCGCGCCGCGAGTTGGAAATCCTGACGCCATATCTTGGCCGATTGCCCAGCCTGAGCAATGCGGGCAAGGCGCAGGCGGTTCATTTCGGGAACTTTCCGGCAAGCGGCGATGGCCCGCGCTATGCATTGAGTGATTTTCCGGAATTGGCCGCGGCCGGAACACCTGGAGCTGGTTTGGTGCCGCAGGGCGCTGCGCTGGGAGCGCGCACCGAAGCGGAGGTCCGCCGAGAGACGCGCCGAGAACAGCGCCGCCGTGAACGCCGCGAAGCTGTTGCCCGCAGGGTCGCCGCGCGCGAAGGCCAGACACGGCGCCGTCCGGGCCGAAGCGAACCGGTTCAAGTTGCGCAGGCCGTGGTGCCAACTCCCCCGCCTCCACCACCCCCGCCTCCGCCTCCACCGCCACCGCCACCGCCGGTCGATGTAGTTGAAGTTGAAGTTGTGGAAGCAGGGCCCGAAGCTCCAGAAACGCAGGGGCCGCGTCCTGGCTTTTCGGCGCCCGCAGCGGAAGTCGCGACTGCCACGACGTCTGGTGAGAATGCCGGCGTGCCAATAATGTCGAGCCGCTTCTCTCTGGCTGATCTCGAGGCGGATCTTCGCGCTCGGGCTGCAACTGAGCGGGTTGAAGTAGAGCAAAGCGCCGAGGGACGTAGGCCGGAATCGCTCTTGCCAGCAGCGCTTGCGGCAATAACTCCACCGCCTCCTCCTCCTCCTGCGCCACCGCCACCGCCAACTCAGGCCCCACCAGCGGAAACACAAGCGGCGGAACAGGCCGAGCCGGCGCGCAACTGGGTGCAACTGGCAACTGGGCCGACACAGGATGGGATGCGCTTCACCTATCGGCGTTATGCGCGCGCCAATGCGATTTTCGCCGAGCAGGAGGGATGGACCACACCGCTCGGCCAGACTAACCGCCTGCTTGTCGGTCCGTTTGCCAGTGGCGGTGAGGCGCAGCAATTCATCAATACGCTTGCCGAGGCCGGGATCGAAGCGCTGCGTTGGCGTAGTCCGGAAGGGCAGGGAATTGCGCGGCTCTACAGGGAAGGTCTTTCGCCTCAACCGACAGAAGCCGCGATGAGCGCCGGATCGACAATGGCCGCGCCGGAACCCGAAGCTGCACCGTCTCATCCCGCGCGGCATTGGGCGCAGGTTGCCATCGGGCAGCAGCAATCGGCCCTGCGTTTCACTTATCGTCAATTTTCGCGCCGCGCTCCGCAAGCGTTTGAGGGCAAGACCGGTTGGTTCACGCCGCTCAATGCGACCAACCGCTTGCTCGTCGGGCCATTCGATAGCCGGGCCGAAGCACAGGCGTTTCTCAACGCGGCCTCTGAGGAGGGCGATATTTCAGGCCTCACATTCCGCAGCGCCGGGGGGCAAGAGATAGAACCTCTCAATTCCCGATGACGCTGGCTCGTTTCGCTTCCGATCCCGCTCTTTCGCGCGGTCGCCTGCATGATGAAGGCCGGGGTGAAACGCCCAATGAGATCAGGGGTCCGCGCGATGAGTTTCAGCGCGATCGAGACCGGATCATTCATTCCGTCGCCTTTCGCCGTTTGCGCGGCAAGACACAGGTATTTGTTGCGCCAGACGGCGATCACTTCCGTGTCCGTTTGACCCATAGCCTCGAAGTTGCGCAGATTGGCCGAACCATTGCCCGCGCACTTGGCTTGAATGAGGATCTCACCGAGGCCCTGTGTCTGGCCCATGATATCGGTCATCCGCCGTTCGGTCATGCGGGTGAAGATGCGCTGCAGGCGGCTTTGTCCGATAGCGGCGGGTTTGATCACAATGCGCAAACGCTGCGCATGTTGGCCCGGCTCGAACATCGCTATCCCCTATTTGCCGGGCTCAACCTGAGTTGGGAAACGCTCGAGGGGCTGGCAAAGCACAACGGTCCGGTCACTGAGCCGCCTTGGGCTCTTCAGGATATCGACAAGGAATTTCCGCTGGATCTCGGTACTTATGCCAGTCTGGAAGCGCAGGTCGCGGCGCTCGCTGACGATATCGCCTATGACAATCACGATATTGATGACGGCCTGCGCGCGGGCTTGTTTGATGCCGAAACGCTGCGGGAAATTCCCCGCATCTCTGAGATTTGGACACGCGCCGCTGCGCGTTTCCCCAATGCAGGTCCGGAGCTGCTCGCCTCTGAAGTAATCCGTGAGCAGATCGGCCTGATGGTCAATGATCTGATTGAAGAGACGAGCCGTGCGGTTGCGGAGTCAGGCGTGGAAAGCGCCGATGATGTTCGGGGTGCCGGGCGTTCACTGGCGGCCTTCTCGCCAGAAATTGCCAGCCATGAGCGGTCCCTGAAGACATTTCTATACGCTCATATGTACGAACACCCCAAACAGGTCGAAGTGGCCGATGCGGTGCGGGATGTGGTTGCCGGGCTCTATGGGGCGTACCGCGATGATTCCTCACTGATGCCGGAAAACTGGCGACGAACTCTGCCAAATGACGAGCCGGACCGGGCGCGCCATATCGCTGATTTCATTGCCGGAATGACAGACAGTTTTGCGATCCGCTGTTATCGCGACGTTTTAGGACCGGTAGAATTGCCCGAGGGATTTTGATCCTTGATGGACCAACCTCCGCTACGGTTCACCTTCCAAGCATGATATAGTTTTCACCCTGCGGCGCTGCAAAATAGGTCTGTATGCGAAAAAGGGACGTGATATGAGTTTCCTCGAAGATGTTGGAATCGCGATCCTTTCGGGGGTGTTGGGCAAGAAGAAAACCAACGCATTCCTTATCAATCGCCTTGTTGGCCGCAGCCGTAGCCGGCCGCATCCATGGAGCACGCACGGCGATCAGATCACGTGGCCCGGCCTCAAGGATCGCAGCTATTTCGGGCGGCTATTGCCAAACACAAGCTGGCCTGATGCGCTAGCCCCGGCAATTGTGGCACCAGAAGATGTGGTCGACCTGTTTATGGCGGGCCCCGATGGCCAGCGTCTCTGCCCGAAATCAACCTGTCTGTTTCCCGCCTTTGCGCAATATCTGACCGATGGTTTTCTGCGGACGCGATTGTCCAATGTTGATGCGGAGGAAGATCGCACGCGCACGACTTCCAATCACGAAATAGATCTCAGCACACTATACGGCCGCACCGACTGGCAGACCCGAGCTCTCAGGCAGATGTCAGACGTCCTCGGACAAAGAGGACGTCTCAAATCGGAGATAGTCGATGGTGAGGAATGGCCGCTGCGCCTGTTTTTGCCGGATGGCGTGCAGGTTGACCCGCAGTTTCTTGATCCGCAAACCGGTCAGCCTCTTCTCGATACGCCTCTGGGCATCGACCATACGACCCCAGACTCGCGCAAAACGCTGTTTGCAGTGGGCGGTGATCGGGTGAACGCAGCGCCGCAAACGGCGATGATGAACGTTTTGTTCTTGCGCGAACATAACCGGGTTGCGGGTCTGATTGAAAAGAATAATCCCGATTGGAATGATGAACGAATATTTGAAACTGCCCGCAACATTCTCATCGTGATGTTTATCAAGCTGGTGGTCGAGGAATATATCAATCACATCAGCACGGCAAAGATCAAACTGTTCGCCATCCCCGATGTCGCCTGGAAGGCTGACTGGAACCGTGAAAACTGGATGACGATCGAGTTCACCCTGCTCTATCGCTGGCATTCTTTGGTGCCGCAAAAGATCAGATGGGCGGGCGTGGAAATTGATGGCAATCACCTCCTGCTGAATAACAGCGTTCTGCTTCTTGGCGGGCTGGCACGCGCCTTTGCTGATACATCTGCCAATCCGGCGACTGAATTGGGGCTTGGTAACGCGGCAAACTTCATGCGCGGGGCCGAGATGAAGGCGCTGAAACAGTCGCAAATCAACAAGCTGCAAAGCTATGCTGCCTATCGCAAAGCCACTGGCAAGAAAGTGCCTAAAAGCTTCCAGGCGCTGGTTGGCAAATCCAAGGATCCCGCTGAACAGGCCCGGCGCGATACGCTCGCGGAAGAGCTCAAAGCGAGATATGGGTCGGTTGATCAGCTTGAATTCTATACCGGCTTGTTTGCAGAACCGCGCGAACCGAACGGGCCATTGCCGGAATTGTTAACGGCGATGGTCGCAATGGACGCATTCTCACAAGCGTTGACCAATCCGCTCCTGTCTCGCCATGTTTGGGGCAACAAGGAAAACCGGTACTTGGCCTTTACCAAACCCGGCTTGGAAATCATCGATGAAACCAAAAGATTGCGGGACATTCTTGAACGAAACACAACGGATCTCGGCGGCCAGTTTGTTGGCATGACGCGCGAAGATTGGACTCGCGAGTGATCGGTATGAAGCCCAATATGCCAACGGAATTGCCGGAAGGCTTTTGATCGTCTAATCGCCCGTGCTCGCACAAGGACGGGAAACCAGTGACCATTTATACCCAATTCGCCGAGCATATCGGTGCTATTCTTGATCGTCTTGCCGAGGCGGGGGAAATTCCTGCCGGGCTGGACCGTAAGAATGTTGCTGTTGAGCCGCCGCGCGATCCTTCGCATGGCGATCTGGCAACCAATGCAGCGATGGTGCTTTCGAAAGTGGCCGGCAAAAATCCGCGTGAACTGGCGGCGCTGATAGCGCCCGAGCTAGCTGGGCTGGACGGTGTTTCCGGCGCCGAGATTGCAGGTCCCGGTTTCATCAATATCCGCCTCGACGAAGATGCCTGGCGTGATGAGCTGCGGACGATAGCCGCCGAAGGCGCGGATTACGGAAAATCGGCGATGGGCGCGGGCAAGACGGTCAATATCGAATATGTCTCCGCTAATCCGACCGGGCCTTTGCATATGGGCCATTGCCGGGGCGCAGTTGTCGGCGATGCACTGGCCAGCCTGCTCGAATATGCGGGCCATCAGGTTATCCGCGAATATTATGTCAACGATGCGGGCGGGCAGGTCGATACGCTCGCGCGCTCCGCACATATCCGGTACCGCGAAGCCCTTGGCGAAGATGTTGGCGACATTCCCGAGGGCCTGTATCCGGGCGACTATCTGAAGCCGGTTGGCGCGGCGATGGCCAAGGAATTTGGCGATTCCTATGTGAATGCCGGGGAAAGCGAATGGCTGGTGCCGTTCCGCGAACACTCGATCACTGCAATGCTGGAGTTGATCCGTGCCGATCTGGCGCTGCTCGGCATACGCCATGACAAATTCGCGTCAGAAGCCGAAGTGCAGGCGGCGGGCAAACCGCAGGCTGCTGAGGCGGAGCTCCGTGCGCGCGGGCTTGTCTATGACGGCGAACTCGAAATGCCGAAGGGCAAGGCTCTGGATGACTGGGAGCCGGTCGAGCTGCCGCTTTTCAAATCCACCGAATTTGGCGACGATCAGGATCGGCCGATCCGCAAGTCGGATGGGTCATGGACCTATTTCGGCAATGATCTCGCCTATCATTACCAGAAAAGCCAGTCGGCTGATGTTTTGATCGATATCTGGGGCGCGGATCATTCAGGAACCGTGAAACGGATCAAGGCGGCGGTTGCCGCGCTGACGCAGGGTGAAACCGAATTCGACGTTAAGATCGTACAGATGGTCGGGCTGCTCCGCGATGGCGAGCCAGTGAAAATGTCCAAGCGCTCGGGCAGCTTCGTTACACTTGCCGATGTCGTTGAAGAGGTCGGCAAGGATGTCGTGCGCTTCACCATGCTTACCCGCAAGGCCGATGCGCATATGGATTTCGATTTTGCCAAGGTGGTGGAAGCGTCCAAGGATAATCCGGTATTTTACGTCCAATATGCCCATGCGCGCATTCGGTCTGTGCATCGCAAGGCTGAGACTGAAGGGATCGATATCGGCGGCAAGGCGGACCTTAGCCTGCTCGATAGTGAGGAATTGGCACTGGTGAAGCGCGCCGCGCAATTCCCGCGCATCGTGGAGGCCGCTGCCGGCGCATATGAACCGCACCGGATAGCCTTTTACCTGTTCGATCTTGCGGCTGAATTCCACGCGCTTTGGAATCGCGGCAATGATCATCCGGATAAGCGGCTATTGGTGGTTAATGATGCTGATTTGACGCGCGCAAGGCTGGCTTTGGCGTCCGGAATCGGGCAAATTATACGAAATGGCCTCGCAATCATGGGTGTTGAGGCCGTCGAGGAGATGGAGTGATGAGTAACGAGGATGCGTTAGACGCAAGCGAGGAAGATCGCTTGCCTTGGCTCGAGGCGGTCGAAGAGGATGAAGATGAAGGCGTTGGCCTTTTGACGCTGGTTGGCGGCATTCTTGGTGTTCTTGTTGTGATTGCCCTCGTTATCGGCGGGATATTGTGGATGCGGGGAGAAGGCGGCGCTGCACCTGATGGCGCGGAACTTATCGCTGCGCCTGAAGAAGATTACCGGGTTCGGCCAAGTGAGGCTGGCGGTATGGAAGTGGAAGGCGAAGGCGACGCGGCCTTTGCTGCAAGCGAGGGCGGTAGCCCTGAAGGCCGGATCGACCGGAGCGCGACACCCGAAGAACCTGTCGCGGGAACCCGGGTTGCTTCAACGGCTGGTGAAAATTCGGGCAATGATGCAGGCGGTCAGCCAACCGGTGCGGCAAGCGCCAGAATTCCCGCGAGCAACCGGCAATTGGCCGAGTCTGCTCCGCGCACTGCCAGCGGCAATACTGCGGCATCTTCGGGCGGCGCGACAGCCGCCAGTGGCCGACTTATCCAGCTTGGTGCATTTTCCAGCGAGGCGTCTGCCAACAGTGCCTGGACGCAACTGACTTCGCAGAATAGCGCGTTGAGTTCATTGACTAAATCGGTCACTTCAGTTCAGGCCGGTGGGCGGACGCTGTATCGTCTTCGTGCCGCTGCAAGTTCCGCTGATACCGCTCGATCGCTCTGCACGCGCTTGCGCAATGCCGGGCAAGCGTGCAGCGTGGTGGTCAATTAGTTTAGACCCCTTTGGGCGTAAACGAGACCGTCAACTAAGAGAGCCGAATGAAGCCCGTAGTCTTTGGCATTGCCGCGGAAACGCTGAATGACGAAGAGCGGGCGCTGTTCCGCGACAGCGACCCGGCGGGCTATATTCTCTTCGCTCGCAATGTCGTGGACCGCGATCAGCTCCGCGCGCTGACTGATGCGCTGCGGGATGTTTCGGGCCGCGAGAATGTCCCGATCCTGATCGATCAGGAGGGTGGCCGGGTGACGCGGATGAAGCCGCCCGTCTGGCCGGAATTCCCGCCCTGGGCAAAGTTTGACGCGCTCTATGAAAAAGCCCCCATGTCGGCGATTGAAGCGGCACGCAGCAACGCGCATGCGATTGGGCTTACATTGGCTGAATGCGGGATTACCGTGGATTGCCTGCCGTTGCTCGATGTCCGCCAAACTGGCGCGCATGATGTGATCGGCGATCGGGCCCTGGGATTTGAACCGATGCGGGTTGCCGCGCTTGGCCGCGCCGTGCTCGACGGGCTCGCTGATTCCGGCGTCGCGGGTGTCGTCAAACATATACCGGGCCATGGCCGGGCGATGGTCGACACGCACAAGGCTTTGCCCCGCGTAACGGCCTCTGCGGATGAACTCGCGAGCGATATTGCGCCGTTCAAGTCGCTCGCCAGCGCATCGATGGCGATGACCGCTCATATCGTGTTTGAAGCCTGGGATGCCGAACGCTGCGCGACCCTGTCGCCGACGATCATCAACGATATTATTCGCGGTGAGATCGGCTTTGACGGGCTGCTCTTCTCTGATGATCTCGACATGCAGGCGCTTGACGGTGATCCCGCGCACCGCGCCGTATCTGTCGTTGAGGCTGGCTGCGATATTGCCCTCAATTGCTGGGCACGGATGGATGAGATGAAGGCGACCGTCGCGCTGCTTGATGATATTTCGGATGCCTCTCGCGCCCGCCTCGACCGAGCGATGGAGAGCATCCGGCCTGCCCAGACGGCAGACGCGCTCGAAGCGCTGATCGAGAAGCGCGATAGCCTGTTGGCATTGGCATGAGCGACGCCAGCGACGATATTTTTGGCGAGGCACCGGAAGTTGCTCAGGCGGAACGGCTAACGCTCGATCTTGAAGGGTGGGAAGGGCCGCTCGATCTGCTGCTCAGTCTTGCGCGTACTCAGAAGGTCGATTTGAGAGAAATCTCAATCCTCGAACTGGTCGAACAATATCTGACCTTCATTACCGATGCCAAGGCGCTGAAACTCGAAATTGCGGCTGATTATCTCGTGATGGCGGCGTGGCTCGCCTATCTCAAATCTTGTCTATTACTGCCCAAGGACGAGCAGGAAGACCCGAGCCCCGAAGAACTTGCGCTCAGGCTTCAACTTCGATTGCAACGTCTCAATGCGATGCGTGAGGCGGGTGCGAGGCTGATGGCGCGTGACCGGATTGGCCGCGACGTGTTTCTACACGGTGCGCCCGAAGGTATCCGTGTTATCCGGAAAAGTCGCTGGCAGGTGGAGCTTTATGATCTGATTGCGGCTTATGGCCAGTTACGAGCGCGCACCGAACCGGCTGTTCATATCGTGGCCCATCGCCCTGTGATGACGCTTGAAGCTGCGCTGGAACGGCTGGAACGAATGATCGGCCAATCTGTCGATTGGGCAAATCTGGAAAGTTTCCTGCCTGACAGCGCTGATTTCGCCTATCGAAAGTCGGCACTTGCCTCGAGCTTTATGGCCGCCCTTGAACTGGCTCGGCAGGGCAAAGCAGAACTTCAGCAGGAAGATCATTTCTCCGGCCTTATGGTGAGAACAGGTAAATGACCGAAATTTCAGACGATGTTCGCGCGGTCGAAGCCGCATTGTTCGCGGCGGAAGAGGCGCTTACGCTGAAAGATATCGCCCAGGCTGTCGGTGAAGAAATCGATGTGCCCGCGGCGTTGGACGAGCTATCCGGCCATTATGCCGGGCGGGGTATTGGCCTTGTTGAACGCGGGAAGCGTTGGCATTTTGAAACCGCACCGGATCTTGCCTATGTCCTCCGTCGAGAACGCGAGGAGCCCCGCAAACTGAGCCGGGCTGCGACCGAGACATTGGCGATAATCGCCTATCATGAGCCGGTTAGTCGCGCCGAAATCGAGTCCATTCGCGGCGTGCAAATCTCCAAAGGAACGCTGGATGTTTTGATGGAGGCAGGCTGGGTGCGTCCTGCCGGTCGCCGCGAAACGCCGGGAAGACCGTTAATTTATGCAACAACCCCTGTTTTTCTTTCGCATTTCGGGTTAGAGACTCGGCGCGACCTACCCGGCCTTGATGATCTCAAAGCTGCCGGGCTGCTTGATCCTGTGGATGCCGCGCTCGAAGAGCTTGAGCTGGAATCCGCTGAACAGGATGACTAACTAGGCGTGTAAATAGGAGAACTATTATGTCGCCAGGTATTTGGCAGATTGCAATTGTCGCTGTTGTTATCATCGTACTGTTCGGCCGTGGCCGTATATCAGGGATGATGGGTGATCTTGGTAAGGGTATCACCAGCTTCAAACGGGGTTTGAAAGACGAGGACGAGAGCGATTCAAGCGCGTCTTCGGAAGCACCTCGTATCTCATCTTCGCCGCCCGCCGCGCCAGCTTCGGAAACAACGGTTGAAGCGACGCGCGAAGATAGCGCTAGCTGACACTTTGTCTTGCGCACGCCTTTTGGGCTGCGCGAATTCCGGCCATTGAGGTAGCGAAGCGCCTATGTTTGATATCGGTGCAGCCGAACTCCTGCTTGTTGCGATAGTGGCGCTCGTCATTATCGGACCAAAAGACCTGCCTGCTGCCCTGCGCGGTGTAGGCCGGGTAATTGGGCAGTTGCGTAGCTTCACCGGGCAATTCCGGTTCAGTCTCGATTCCATGATCCGCGAAGCGGAGATGGAAGGGAAGGAACAGGAATGGGCACAGAAAAATGCGGATATCATGGCCAAGCATCCGGCCGGTGAAAGCGATACCGATCTTTCTGAACAAGAGCCGGACCAAACGGACAGTGAAGGTTCTGCCGATGACAAACACATGGAGGTGCCCGACCATTCCGATGGCGAAATGAGGCCCTTAAAGCCTATCGCGACCGATGAGGCGGGTGACATTTCATCAATGAATGAGGATCCCGCCCCGCGATCATCCTCGGAACCTAATCCTGTGCTGCAGGAAGATTCTTCGCAATCCGATTTGTTCGGCGACAAGACATGAGCTCGGAAACCGCAGAAGAACCTGAAGACGAGGATGAGGTCGATGAGAGCACTGCGCCACTGCTCGATCATCTGATAGAGCTGCGTAACCGCCTTATGTGGTGCGTAGGCGGTTTTTTGATCGCCTTTGGTGTCTGCTTCTATTTTGCGACCGAGATATTTGCGTTTCTGGTGCACCCTTTGCAGGAAGCTTTTCCGCCAGGGCAGGGCAGGTTGATCTATACCCAGCTCTACGAGGCCTTTTTCGTTGAAATAAAAGTCGGCGTTTTCGGGGCTTTCGTCATCGCGTTTCCCCTGATCGCCTGCCAAATATGGATGTTCGTTGCACCCGGGTTATATAAGAATGAACGCGGCGCCTTTCTGCCTTTTTTGCTGGCGACACCCATCCTGTTCACCCTTGGTGCGGCGCTGGCTTATTATGTTGTCATGCCGTTGGCATTCGTATTCTTCCTTGGATATCAGGGAGACGTAAGCGGGCTGGATCAAGAGGCGCTTCCGGCGATTGGACAATATCTATCGCTGGTGATGCGGTTTATCATTGTTTTCGGACTGGCCTTTTTGCTGCCCGTCTTGTTGTTGCTGCTGAACCGAGCAGGGTTAGTTAGCAGGGCACAACTGATCCGCGCGCGCAAATATATCATTGTCGGGGTTTTCGTCTTGGCAGCGATATTCACCCCGCCAGATCCGGTTACGCAATTGATGCTGGCTGTGCCGCTATTGCTGCTCTTCGAAATGACCCTCATAATTATCTGGTTCACGGATAAACGCAAAAAGGCTGTAGAAACCGATTAAGCCGTCTGTCTTATGACGGATCCGTCATCAAATATCTGAGCCTGAAAAAATTAAACCCGGAAACGCCTTCCGGGGGGGGTGGGGGCGTTTCCGGGCTAATTTTTGGATAGCGAGAGCGGGGGGCAAAAAGGTCGCTATCCGACTAACAGAACGACCGACGAGCTCATTGGTTCCCAAGAAAATGAAAAAAAGACACAGAAAAACAAAATATCACACAAAATCAGATGCTTAGTCCAAATTAAATTTTCCATTTACTACAAAATCGGTATCAAAATTGCATATAATGTGCGGGTTTCGTCTTCGTCCAGGCTAGCCTGAAGCTGACGTGACAGACCGGTCAAAACTCTTCTGTATCTCGGAAATTCGGTGCGCTCTGATGCTTCAGCCAGCGCATCGGAGCGAACCGATAGTCGGGCACACTGATCCGGTAACGCCTGCACGGCAATGGCAATTTCTACCCTGTCGCCGGACAGCATAGCGAGTTCGACGAGTTCCGTGATGAGAAATGCTGCTGGTGCGGCGATATCCTGCCCGACGCGGATCGGATCAACATCCAGCGTGATGGCAACTGCGGCATTTGGCGGGGCACTCTGCTGAAGGCCCGATGCGAGTTCGGCGATGACCGGGCGGATTAGTAAGCCATCATCAGATTCAAGTTCCGAAAAGAGATTGCGTTGGACAATGGCAAGCGCATCAACACGGCGCTGGATTGATGCATAGGCGGCTGCGCCGTCATCCGATTTGGCGGATCGAGCATGTAGGTTCAAAAGGCTGGCGATAATTTGCAAGTTGTTCTTGACCCGGTGATGGACCTCGCGGGTCAGCCTGGTTTGCTCTTTCAGGCCAGCGGCGAGCTTCTCTTCATGACTGCGAAGCTTCTTGAAAGCGTCTTCGAAGGCCTGTGCGAGCTGCCGAATTTCGATGGCCGAAGTTGGGAACTCTGGAAACTCGAACTCTGTTTCTTCATCGGCTTGACGGATTACGGTTTGGCGAAGTTGCTCAAGAGGGCGGATCAGCAGTTGGAAGATTGCGATCCATCCGAGAAAAGCGGCCAAGATCCACATGAAGATTGGTAGCGCAATCTCAAGCAGTTCTGCATGTGTTAGCGGTGCCCGCTGGTAGCTTGCCGTTAGAAAAAACTCACTGCCGGCCACGGGCTTGGCCGCGCTTATGATATCTTCTTCTGATACGGCCTGGTTCCAGGGACGCACAGAAATTTTGTTGCTCCCGTGAGACAGCACAATCTGAAGGTTTCGTTCCAGAAGGCCAGGTTGCGGTAACAGGGTTAGCCCCTGCCGGTTCAGTATCGCGGCTCCAGTCAAGCTCGCTTCGGGGGCAGTCTGGATTAATAAAATTACTTCGTGATCCACGTCCAAAGTGAGGCTGTTGTTTTCATGAACCGGCAAATTCTCGCTGAGATCGCCGGGAAAGTGGTCCGTGGCACATATCAGATTGCCATCCCGATCCAGAATAGCAAATCCCGGCTCTCTAGCTTCACGGGCAGCCGCGTCGATAGTTTCTTGGCAACTTTCTTCGAGGTTGTCGCTGCCGGCAAGCGTGATCAGAGTGGATTGGAGATTGATTTCCGTATGGGCGATAGAGGCTGCCAAATGCCTGGCGCCAACCTCGGCCAATATATTGCCTTCAGCATATCGATTATCCCGCGCAATATGGGCGGCGTCGATCGAGGACACGATTGCGACGACGCCGAGCGGCAGAAGCGCAAGGCTTAGAAGCACAAACGTCTTAAGGTTCGTGGGAAGTCTCATGAATTTCTTTTTGGGGTTGTCCGTTCGGGTCATGATCGGATCGGTTTCAATATTGCCAGTTGGCGCTCAATTGAGCTTACCGAGTAAATCGAGCAGTTCTTCAGGAATATCCTCGCTAACGGCTTCTTCATAGGCAGAACGCAAGGCATCGCCAATATCTGCGCTATCAGCGACGTCAGACGTAGCCGCGTTACTTTTTTCGTCTGGCTTGCGCATATTCTTGCCAACTGCAGCCAACTTGCTAATTCCTGTACACTTTACAACCCTCGCCCTTCCTAACCCTATAAATTCACACTTCGCAACCGCGAATACCGCACCCATGTTCCTTTCTTACAAATTGGAGCGATGTTTGATAATATTCGAGCATTCCGACTGTCGCGAAAATCAAATTTTGCCCTTGAGTTCGCCTGAGGGAACCGCTTAGTCAGGATTGAGTACGTGCAACGAAGGAGTCACAAATGGCGGTATTAGGCCAGCAGCTTGCGCCACATCTGTCCCTTTTACGGCGTTTTTCACGCGCCTTAACGGGAGATCAGCAACAAGGTGACGTTTTCGTTCGGCGGACGTTGGAGTCAATTGTCGCTGAACCCGGTACGTTTCCCGACGATGTTGATCCACGCCTTGGCCTGTATCGGGCCTTCCTCAGAATCTGGGCATCGACGACAAATGCCGAATTCGCGGCTGCAGATACCGTCGATCATGACCCAAAAAGTGAAGCAATCGCCAATGCGCGCCTTGCCATGATCGACAAGGTTTCGCGGCAAGCTTTGCTATTAGCCGAGGTTGAGGGCTTCACTGTCTCCGAAATCGCATATCTTCTCGATCGCCGGCAAGACGAAGTCGATTCCCTGATTGTAAAGGCACGGACTGAAATTGAAGCGCAGTTGAAAACAGACATTCTGATTATTGAAGATGAGCCGATTATCGCGATGGATCTCGAAGCCATTGTTCGTGATCTTGGTCATACGGTTACGGGCATCGCGGTAACACGGGATGAAGCCGTCGCGGATGCGGCGAACCGCACTCCAGGCCTGGTGCTCGCCGATATTCAGCTCGCCGATGATAGTTCCGGCATAGATGCTGTTCAGGATATACTGGCCGAAATAGACGTTCCCGTCATATTCATAACCGCCTTTCCTGAGCGGTTGCTTACCGGCGAACGCCCGGAACCAGCATTCTTGATAACCAAGCCATTTCAAAATGCGACCGTGAAAACTGCCATTGCGCAAGCGCTATTCTTCAATAAAGCAACCGTGCCAGCTTAGGACCATAATTCGTTTTCTTCGGCTTGTTGTTCTGAGAGCGGCGCATATAGTCGTTAGTGTTAGAAGCCTGGGGAGTGATGTAGCAAAACTAGGCTAAGTAATTGATACCGCTGCCGTACCGGTCGGTTGATGGACTTATTTCCCGGGGGGACTGAGATGGCCGAGGGGCCAATAGAGTCGAATGGTTCAAGCGACGCGGCCGAGATGTCGGAACCGCTCAGCGATTCCGATTTCAAAGATCAACTCGCTGAGGTTATCCCACATCTTCGGGCTTTCGGCCGGTCATTGTCAGGAAACCGCGATTCGGCGGATGACCTCGTGCAAGAAACACTGCTCAAGGCTTGGTCGGCGCGCAGCAGGTTTCAGGCCGGCACCAATATGCGTGCCTGGTCGTTTATCATCTTGCGCAACCTGTTTCTCTCGCAAATGCGGCGATCCAAATTCACCGGGGAATGGGACGACCTGGCCGCTGACAAACTGCTCGCGGCCCCCGCCAGTCAGGATCGCCATGTCGAACTGGGTGATATGCACCGGGCTTTGATGGAATTGCCTCAATCGCAGCGTGAGGCCTTGATCCTCGTTGGTGCTGGCGGCTTTGCCTATGAAGAAGCTGCGGAGATTTGCGGGTGCGCTGTTGGCACAATCAAGAGCCGTGTTGCACGTGGGCGAACGGCGCTTGAGGAAATAATGGAAGCTGGCAATCTCGCACCACGCAAGACGCACGAAAGCGATGATAGCAAAACGGTACTCCAGGAAATCATGAACGAGGTGGATGATCTCAGCAATCGTTGAGCATTTTCCTTAGTTTAGCATCTTGAGCAATTTGCCCAGACTGTCGTTTTCATCTTATTCCAGATCGGCATCATCAAAGGCGTTGCGCAAGCAAGGGCCGATCGGATTGGCCCTTTTGGGACGAAAGCTCGGGTAGTATGGTGATCGGTACAATCGACCGGTTCGGAATGATGCGAAGGCGAATTGTCGCTCATCTCACAATAACGTAAGAGTGACATTAGTTGCATAGCTCTCGAAATTTTTGGGGTTCCTTCCGAACCATCATGACGAAAACTCCCACAAAGGATCCGACTGATGAAGCCCTTCGGCGCGCCAGTGAGTACGCGCCTTTTCTAGACCGTCTGATCGACGCCAATCCCGAATTTGTCGCGCGCATTGAAACAGATCAGCTGTCACCAAGTTTTGAAGATTTTTCGCGCTATCTGGAACAAGTGCAGGGTAACCCGATGCCAGCGCTCCGTCGGAACAGGCAGAAGCTGGCGCTATATACCGCAATCGGGGATTTGTCGGGCCAGTTTTCGCTGGAGGAAACGGTTGGCTTGCTTTCGGACTTTGCAGACTATGCGTTGGACGAAGCGATCACCGCGGCATTTGATGAGCGCGTGCCGGGCGCGGGCACAGCTGGCTTTGCCGTCATCGCATTGGGCAAGCACGGAAGCCGCGAGCTCAATTATTCCTCAGACATTGATCTCCTATTTCTCTTTGATCCCGAGACAATGCCGTGCCGCCCCAAAGAAGAACCGCAGCAGGCCGCTGTCCGGCTTGGGCGAAGGGTCGTTGAAATTTTGAACGAGCGGACGGGAGATGGATATGTGTTTCGTGTCGATCTCCGGCTCCGGCCGTCTCCCGAAGTAACACCGATTGTACTGACCATTGGCGCTGCGATCGCGCATTATGAGACGAGCGCTGAGCCTTGGGAGCGCGCTGTTTTCATTCGCGGCCGTGCGGCTGCGGGGGACATCGCTCTTGGCCAGCAGTTTCTCGACGCCATCCACCCCTTTGTCTGGCGCCGGTCGCTGGATTTCGGAGCGATCCGCGCGATCCGAGCCATGTCCCATCGTATTCGGGATCATTATGCACAGGGCCAGGCGTTCGGTCCGGGGTTCGACCTGAAACGGGGGCGGGGAGGGATCCGTGAGATCGAATTCTATGCCCAGATTCATCAGCTCATCCATGGGGGGCGTGAGCCAGAGTTACGCGCTCCGGCAACGCTCGACGCTCTATCGGTACTCGGAGACGCCGGTCAGATTGCAGCTGACGACAGCGCCCGGTTGGCGGACGCTTATCGCCTGTATCGGACGATAGAGCATCGTTTGCAGATGATCGAAGATCAGCAGACGCACAGCCTGCCCACGGATGACGCTGCTCTTGATCAGGTTGCCCGGCTTCATGGGATGGAAGGTGGGGCCTCGTTGCTGGAGATGTTGTCAGGGCCGGTGGCCTATGTCGGCACTCTCTACGATCAGCTCGATGATGAGCGGCAGGAACGATTGCCAAGTGATCAGGACCGTCTCGAACAATCGCTGAAAGAATGCGGTTTTGCAGAACCGAATGATGCACGGCGGCGGATCGACGGATGGCGTGCCGGGCGATTGCGTGTGACCCAATCGCCGGTAGCACGCGAGGCATTGGAGGCCGTCCTGCCGTCGCTTGTCGCTGAAATGGGAAAATCTCCGGATCCGATCGGTGTGATCAACCGCTTCGATGTGTTGCTCGATCGCATGCCCAGCGCCGTCAATCTGTTTCGGCTGCTCGAAGCCCGTCCCGGACTATCGCATTTACTGGTAGCAGTGCTTAGCCATGCCCCGGCGCTTGCGGACGAACTGGCGCGCAATGCGGTGTTGTTTGATGGTCTTATAGACGCGACAGCGCTGGACCCACCCGAACCACTAGATGAACTCACGGCATTGTTAGAGGCTCGCAGCGCCTCCTCCGATTATCAGCTGCGTCTGGATAGGATGCGGCAATTGGTTGGCGAGGAGCGCTTCGCGCTGGGCGTCCAATTGATCGAGGGGCGGAGTGATCCGCTTGACGTCGCGGCGGGGTATTCGCGCGTTGCCGAAGCCGCAATCCGAGTGCTGGCGGACGCCGCGGTTGCCGAATTTAAAAATGTTCATGGCCGGATCGGCGGCTGCGAACTCGTCATATTGGCGCTCGGCCGATTGGGCGGGGAGGCGCTGACCCATGCATCCGACCTTGATCTCGTCTATCTGTTTACCGGCGATCATTCAGCGCGATCTGACGGCGAAAGGCCGCTGGGCGCGACAAGCTATTTTCAGCGATTGACGCAGCGTGTCACTGCCGCCCTTAGCGTACCGACCGCAGCCGGACCGCTATATGAAATCGACACGCGGTTGCGGCCCTCGGGTGCACAAGGCCTGCTGGCCGTCTCGTTCGATAGTTTCGCCGCCTATCACCGCGATAATGCCTGGACATGGGAGCATATGGCTCTGGCCCGCGCACGGCCTGTATACGGATCGCAAGGCGCGAGGGATGTGCTGCAGGAGATGATTTCGGCTATACTGCACCGTGAACGGGAAGCAGAACCGTTAATCGCAGACATTCGAAAAATGCGTGAAGACGTGGCCAAGCACAAACCGGCTGCGGGGCCGTTTGACGTGAAGCTGGTCGATGGCGGGCTCGTCGATCTGGAATTCTGCGTGCATCTCGTCCAGCTGCGTGATCATATTGGCCTCCAGCCTCAACTCTCCAAAGCTATTGCGGGGCTTGCTGCGGGAGGACTGGTCGATCCGGGCCTCGGCGCGGCGCATGATCTGCTGACGCGGATGCTTGTCACCTTGCGGCTTGTCGCTCCAACCTCGAAAAACATCGACACGGCAAGCCGAGAACTGCTTGCGCTCCGATGCGGCGCGGCGGACTGGGAAAGCCTGCTTGCGGACTATGCCAAGGCACGGCAATGCGTGACGAGTGAATGGCGCAGGCTCGCCAAGATTCAGTAACAGGGAGACCAAGAGTGATCGAGGAAGGCCAAATGGCGCCGGATGTAAATCTGCAACTGTCCGACGAGAGCGAAGCATCGCTGAGCGCTTATCGCGGCAAGCCGCTGATACTCTATTTCTACCCAAAAGATGATACGCCCGGCTGCACCAAGGAAGCGATTGCCTTTACCGATCTTGCCGATGAATTCGCAAAGGCGGGCGCGGCGGTCATCGGTGTGTCAAAGGACCTGCCGGCAAAGCACGTGAAATTTGCCGCCAAACATGATCTCAAAGTCATCCTCGCGACCGATGCCGATGGATCGGTGACGGAGGGTTTCGGTGTTTGGGTTGAGAAGAATATGTATGGCCGCAAATATATGGGCATCCAGCGCGCGACCTTCTTGATCGATAGCGGCGGCAAGGTCGCCAAGGTGTGGCCAAAGGTGAAGGTTGCCGGGCATGCTGAAGCTGTGCTCGAAGATTTGAAGGCACTCGGATAACACGCATGTCGCAGTCCAGCATTGCATCCGCCGTGGCAAGGATGCTGCGTACAGCCGACCCCAAAGCGAAAATATTCGCCGCGCGAGCGGCGGCGAGAGACTGGCAGCTCGGACGGCTTACGCACGTGTTCGACGAAGTGATGCCGGACAGGCCCGCACGGCCCCCTTACCCCGAACTGCTTCCGCCGTCGAAGATGCCCCGGCGCGGGAAGGGCGGGTCAGAACGCGCGCGGATCGCGATGTTACATGCAATCGCGCATATCGAATTTGTCGCGATAGACTTGGCGTTCGACATGATTGGCCGCTTTGGACCGGAATTTCCGCGAGCTTTTTCTGATGACTGGATGCGTGTTGGAGCGGAAGAAGCGATGCACTTTGCCTTGCTGGATCGCCGCCTAAAGGCGCTCGGATCATATTATGGGGCGCTGCCAGCCCATGACGGGCTTTGGGAAGCGGCCGAGACCACTGCGCATGATGCGTCTGCCCGGCTGGCGATCGTGCCGATGGTATTGGAAGCGCGCGGACTGGATGTGACACCGGCAATGATACTCCGATTCGAACAGGCAGGTGACGGCGCGTCTGCCAAAATATTGACACGTATTATGAATGACGAAATTCGCCATGTCGGATTCGGCGTCAAATGGTTTGAATCATGCTGCGAAAAACAGAATGTTGCACCGCAGCAGCAGTGGAAAATGCTGGTTTCGCGCTATTTCGGAGGGCAGCTAAAGCCACCATTCAACGATTCAGCGCGTCGACAAGCCGGTTTGACCCGAGATTTCTATATGTCGCTTGCCAGTTAGGCACTTCATTAACAATGTCGCCTCACACCGGAAGCGGGGAGGCACAATACCGTCTCCGGATTGAGCAATTTTCTTGGTTTGCGCGTCTAATTACGCTGCAGATCGCTTATAACGGGTCGCAAAACCGCTATGATTTCACGATTTTTCGCATTCGCCGGACGCTGTATCTCAGCCCCCGCTTTTGCCTTTGCTGCTATTTTGGCCGTTTGCGCCGTAGCAACGCCAGTAGCCGCTCAAACCAGCACGTCTGCGAGCGCTGAAAGTTCCGATGTTCGGGCTCTGTTTGCAAGCTGGCGGCAGGATGAGCGCCAACGCCGCGGTGTGATGGCTATTCCGTCACTCCGCCCGGTTGAGGGTTACCGTCTGACGAGCAGCTTCGGCACGCGTAGCGATCCGTTCCGCCGTGGTCGCCGGATGCATAATGGCCTTGATATGGCTGGCCCCATCGGTACGCCGATCTATGCAACGGGTGATGGCATTGTTGGCCGCGCACAATGGGTTGGCGGTTATGGCAAATATGTCGAAATCAATCATGGCGGCGAGATTCAGACGCGTTACGGCCATATGTCGGCAATTCTGGTTCAGCCTGGCGCACGCGTTACGCGCGGCCAGCTGATTGGCCGGATGGGATCGACGGGCCGCTCAACGGGCAGCCACCTTCATTATGAAGTGCGTATCTCTGGGCGCCCGGTTAATCCGGCACCCTTCCTGACATCAGGCGAGTATCTTGCATCGCTTCCGACGACAAACAATCCGGCCGATGGCCAGGTCGCCGTTGGTGCCAGCCAATAACGCTTTTCTCAAATAAGCATGAAAAAGGGGCTGCCTGCTTGTCGTGGGCGGCCCCTTTTCCTATTTTGGGCATATGACTGACGTTACCACCATTGATTTGACCTCTTCTGCCGCCGCTCGCGTGGCGGCTATCGCTGATCGTCAGGGCAAGCCCGCAATATTGCGGCTTGCTGTCGACGGCGGCGGTTGCGCGGGTTTTCAATATCGGTTTGAGCTAGCCGACGGTATCGCTGAGGATGATGTTCTTGCCGAACGGGATGGCGTGCAACTGGTTGTCGATACGATCAGCCTTGATCTCGTGCGCGGATGTTCGGTTGATTTTGTCGAAAATCTTGGCGGTGCGGCGTTTCAGGTCAATAACCCCAATGCCCAATCGGGTTGCGGATGTGGCACGAGTTTCTCGGTCTAGTCCAAGCTGAGCAGCATGGCGCAGCGGCGATCCGCCCTGAACCCGTGCGCGATTTCCTCCTCCAGCTTGGCCCTGATCGCCGCTGGCGGATTTCTCCACTCCTCAAAACCAAGCCGCGCATAAAAAGGCGCGTTCCATAGCAGTTCTCGATCCGTCGTTAGTGCGATACGTTCGAACCGTCCGCGCGCTTCGGCGATACATGTCTCCATCAAAGCTCGGCCCAGCCCATGCCCCTGATATTCGGACGCCACAGCCAGTTCTTCGATATAGAGCAGCTTGCCTAGCACGCTGCCGCACAGAAAGCCGGCGCGCGCGCTGCCATGTTCGGCAATCCAGAGCGTCTTTTCTTGCAGCGCGACTTCCAACGTAGCGCGATCCAGTGGTGGGTCGTCCATCGCGAATTCCATCACTGTGCCACGAAAAAGCTCTCCTGCGGATCGCTCGATTGCCGTCAGCGCGCTGATGTCAGAAAATTCAGCACGTCTAATCGTCATATTCTGCCTTCCCACTGGCTGTTCGCGTTTCGACAATGCATAAGTGCTCGCCATGAAAATCGCGACCTACAATGTGAACGGCATCAATGCCCGTCTGCCCCGGCTAATCGAATGGCTGGACGAACAAAAACCTGATGTGGTGTGCCTCCAGGAGCTGAAAGGCGATGGTGAGCGGCTTCCCATCAAGGCGATAGAAGAAGCGGGTTATGGCGGGATCTGGATGGGCCAGAAGGGCTTTAACGGCGTTGCGATTCTAACGCCCGGCGGGAATCTGCGCGAATATCAGCGCGGTCTTCCCGGTGATCCTGAAGATGTGCAGAGCCGCTATATCGAGGCGGAGGTTGGCGATACGATCGTCGCGTCCATTTATCTGCCCAATGGCAATCCGCAGCCCGGACCGAAGTTCGATTATAAGCTCGCCTGGATGGAGCGCCTGCTTGCGCGCGCTGAAGAGCTGTTCGCGCTTGAAAGGCCGGTTGTGCTGGCCGGCGACTATAATGTCATTCCCACAGATACTGACGTTCATTCACCCGCTGCAGTGAAAGATGACGCGCTAACCCAGCCGGAAAGCCGGGCCGCGTTTCAACGACTTGCAGCTATGGGATGGACCGATGCTCTCCGCGCGCGCTTTCCCTCCAGTAAAATCTGGACGTACTGGGACTATCAGGCCGGGGCATGGCAACGCGATGCCGGTCTCAGGATCGATCATCTTATGTTGAGCCCGGTTGCCGCTGATCGTCTGATCGATGCGGGTGTCGACAAAGAATATCGCGGCCGAGAAAAGGCCTCCGATCATACGCCCGTCTGGATTACGCTCGCCGATTGATCCGGCGTGGCCGGGCTAAAGCGATTTTTCGTAGATTGAATAAGTCCGGTTAATCTCACCATCAATCGCATTGGCGATCGCGTTCATGCCCTGATTGTCTTCGAGGACCCAACCAACTTCAGCCCGGTCCGCGCCATAATTATTGACGCCGTGTTCGCGGATCGTTTCGATCATCATGAAGGCAAGTTGGCTGGCAAGCCGGCTGTTCTGATGCTTCTGCGCGACGCCCATCAAGGGAACGCGGTAGCCCAGCCAGCGCTTTTTCCAGAGCCCATAGAGCAGTTTTGCCCAATTGAACGGCAGCAATGAGCCGCCGCTGGTTTTGAGCACTTCATTGATGTCGGGAAGGGCGAGCATGAATGCGGCTGGTTCGCCGTCATATTCGGCAATCAGATTAACTTCAGGAATAAGTGCAGGCTTCAGCTTCTTTTTCACATATTGCACTTCGCTGTCCGTGAGTGGAACAAAGCCCCAATTTGCGCTCCATGCCTCGTTGAGCAAAGACAGGACCGTTGTTGCTTCTTCTTCATATCTGTTCATGTCGATCGGCCGGATAACGATCCTGTCATTCTTCATGCCGGACTTCACGATCCGCCCGATAATCGGCGGAAAGCCGTCTTTCACGGGAACGATGAAGGTGTGAAGCTTCTTGGCTTCCTGATGGCCCAGTCCTTCAATCCATTCCTGATAGACCGCGTTGTGATGCCCCATCATGATCATCGGGCTGTGATCATGGCCTTCGGTTAGAAGACCGGGCTCTTCCCATATAGAGAGGCTGAGCGGTCCCAAGGCGCGGGTCATGCCTTGGTCGCGAAGCCATTGTTCAGCAGCCGCCAGCAATGCAGCGGCAACATCGAAATCGGTTGCTTCAAACAGCCCCCAATTGCCGGTACCGGGGCCCATGCCCTGCTCGATCGGCTGTTCGAGCGCGAGATGGTCAATATGGGCAGAAATCCTGCCCACGGGTTGATCTCCACGCCATGCAACGAACAGCTGTACCGTGGCATGCTCGAAGAACGGATTTTTGCCCGGCGTCAGCAGCTCGACAACATCGCTGCGCAGCGGCGGAACCCAGTGTGGGTCATTCGCGTTCAGCCGATAGGCCAAATCGACAAAAGCTTTGAACTCCGCCTTGCCGGAGACTGGGCGAACGACAATTTCCATGGTCATGGTGACGGAGGCTAACTAGCCCTGCGCACGCTCGCTGGGGTGTCTGGTTTCGACGCCGCCCGAAAGCTCACCAACCCATGGATAGCGCTTGGCCTCCTCAGGCGTGTACCCAAGGTTAAACACGGTCGGGCTTTTTTCTTCCCGGTCCGGGCGCTCGTAGAATGTGCCAAAGGCTTTGTCCCAGAGGAAGCTGGTAATGCCGAAATTGCCGCTCTCATCATGGAAATGATGCGCCATGTGGCGCGCCTTCATCTTCGCCAGAAATTTGTTGCGCGGCTTATATTTCAGATGCTGAACGCAGTGGCAAAACTCATAGAAACTGGTGACCAGCAAACCCGTGCCAACGGCCGCCGCCGCACCTCCGATGCCGCCAATCAGATATCCGACCGGCGTGAGGAAAAAGATGATGGTCGGCAGCGTCGTGTAGAGCGCGCCGAACAGCACTTCGAGATGGTTGGGATCTTGATGGTGATCATAGTGAATACGCTTCCACACCGATGCGAAAGGTTTCAGCTTGTACATCCAGCGGCCGTGCAGGACCCAACGGTGGATAATATACCAAGCCAGTGGGTACAGCAGGATGGCGGAGACGATGCTCGCTACGGTCTGGATGATCGCTGCAGGTTGCCAAGCATAAATACCGAAGGCCACAACCGATAGCGCCAGATAGGCGATGATCGCTGGATACTGAAAATATGCGACAACGAGTTCTTTTAGCGTCATCTTGTCCAGATAATGAGACTGCTTCCAGATTCCTGGGCGCGATGTTGCTAAGGCTCTCACGTCTAACTTCCTTTGGTCATTGTTCTTTCTGGCTTCGTGGTAGCACCACGTAATGCCTTATGGAGTCGCATATGAACACGCAATGAGGCAGCTTTGCGACGAAAATCGAGCGCTTCTGGTGCCGGAATCAGCAAAATGTGCCGACTAGATGAGCCGTGTGCGGCTGGCAAAAACTCCCAGTGCTTCGCGGTCATCGCGATCAAGCCCCAGTCGTAGCGTCATCCAACATAACGGCGCGATCAACAAAAACAGCACGACAGCGCGAACCGGCGCTCCCAGCGGTTCGAGGAGAAAACCAAACAGAGCCAGCAGCGTTACGCCAAGGCTTCCTGCGATCAGGCCGCGCATGAAAGGAAAGTCGAAGGGTTGGAGGTCATCGCTGAGTTTGAGTTCGATCACGGCGGCCAATGCGATGGTCACAGCGCCAAAGCTGACGGCGATGGCCATCCCTTCGGGGCCACGTTCGGTGGTGAATATCCAGGCCAGAACTGCCCAAACGGAAATTCCGATCAGGCTGTTGATGAGCGGCAATATGCGATGGCCGGTCATTTCGACTATCGGCGTTGCCGGTCCGATGATTGCTTCGCCCATGCGCCCGAGTGTCAATATGACAAGCGCCGCCATCGCAGCTTCCGCCCCGGGCCCGAACAGACTTAGAATGTCAGAAGCAAGAAGGATCAGAAGCCCACCTATCGGCAAAACGAGTGCGGCCGAGAGTCGCGAGGAAAAGGCATAAAGCGGCGCGATTTTGGCGCGGTCGAGCGCGGCCTGTGCTGAACTCAATGGAGCAAGTACATAAAGGAAAGCTTGGCGCACGATCAATGGAACCGATGCAATCTTGCGCGCAATTCCAAAGAGCCCGGCTGCCGTTGCACCTTGTGCGCCCGGCAAGATCAGATTGAGAATGATTGGCGGGAGGTCGTTCAATATGCGGCGGGCAATGGCGCTGGGAGAGAGGGAGGCGCCTGAAAGCAGGATATTCATGCGCAAGGATGCCGGGACCGGCACACGCAGCATCAGGCGAAGATCATAGTAGCGGCCGAGCAATCGGATCGAGAGGATAGCGACGAGAAGCAGGGACAGCAGATGGGCGAGGAGCAGTCCCGTGCTGGTCCAACCCGCGAAAAAAAAGCCGATGGCAAATGCAAGCCTTGCGCATTGCTCCCAAAATATCCGCAACCGGATTTCCGGTCCGAAGGCACGGCGAGCGCGGGCGGCCGATGTCGCAACCTCGACAAAGGTCCAAAGTGGCAGCGCCCAGGCGAAAAGCGCAATCATCTGTGGGAGCCGGGCCGCATCTTCCGGCGCAGCAGAGATATAACCGGCGATCTGCGGGGAGAAGAAGGCAATAAGCGCGGCAATCAGCAACGCCGGGATCGTGGTCACCAACAACGCAAATTTTACGGCGCCATGGGCGGCCTCTTCGCTTTCAACCGGAACGATCCGTTGCAAGGCCTGGGTCAGCGACAGATCGACGATCTTTTCGGCCATGTTCACCGCTGACCAGAAGACGATGTAGAGACCATAGGTCGCGATACCGAACAGCCATGTGTAGATTGGTTGTGCGATGACCTCGATCAGCGCCCCCAGCCGGGCCATCGCCGCCATCGCAGCACCTTTGGCCACGTCTCCGCGCTCGACCGTTGCCTCGCTGGTCTGGCCTTGCGTTATCGCTTCATTCCTCGGTTCGAATCAGCACAGCTTCGCCGATCAGCAAGAACAGGAAAAACGGTGCCCATGCCGCAAGAAGCGGCGGATAAGCCCCGATATTACCCATTGCCAAGGCGAAGTTGTCGGCGACGAAATAGGTAAAGCCCAGTCCCATGCCGATAATCGCACGGATGAAGAGTTGACCAGATCTGGCAAGGCCAAAGCCGGCCACAGCACCCAGCAATGGCATCAAAAGCGTCGAGAGTGGGCCGGAGATCTTGTGCCAGAGTCCGGCTTCAAGCGAGCTGGTTGAACGACCGGCTGCTTCAAGGTCTGCGATTGCCTGACGAAGCTCGAAGAAATTGAGCGCCCGCGCTTCGACATTCGCGAGGGTAAACTGATCCGGCGTTACGCCCTCCGCAATGACGATAGATTCCGGGTTCGACTGCTCGACCGCCGAAACGTCAAACTGGTGCGGGTTTTCGAGCCGCCATCCCGAACCGGTATAGGTTGCGCGTTCTGCGCTGATGAGGAACTCGATGACGCCAGCCGTCCGGTCATAAACAGTCACGCCTTCGAGCTGTGTTGCGTTGCCACGTCCGGTAACGCTGCGAGCGTTGATGAGGTCGTTTCCGTCTCTCACCCAGACATTGGTCGCTCCGGTTCTATCCTCCGGAATTGGTCCGTAATCTACCGATTCCCATGCGGTTAATGTGCCATAAGCCGGTGCTACCGCACGTTCGTTAAAGATGAACAGACCGATACCGACAATGAAACTTGTCAGTATCAGCGGCGCGAGAATTTGATGTGCCGATGCTCCAGCCGCCTTCATCGAGACAATTTCGCTATTGGCGTTCATCGATCCAAGGGCAATCAATGTTCCCAGCAAGGCGGAAAAGGGCAGGAATCGTTCGATAAGTTGAGGCACCCGCAGCGAGACATAGAACCAGAGCTGGGCCTCGCCATTGCCCTCCGGCGCGAGAATTTTTCCGGATTCTCCAAGCAAATCCAGCGTCATCAGGATGACGACCAAGCCTCCCAAAACCGCAAACGTGCGGGTCAGGAACATCTTCGCCATGTAAAACGAGATCGTCCGGGACGGAAAGAATTGGAACTGCGACGTTTTCACGGATCAGCTCCCGATTGGCCGGCGCCGACGCAGGAATATTCGCCGGACAAGCGTTGCAAGCTTGGAAAAGCCTTTTTCGAGCGCACCGATCGGCTGACCGCCCGGCACATAGGCGATGTGATAATACATCCAGATGATCAGACCCGCGAACAGAGCGAAGGGCAACCACAACGATATCAGGGGGTCAACGCGGCCAAGCGCGGCCACATCCTCTCCATATTGGCATATCTTGTGAAAGGTTGTGATCATCACGACAGAGAGAAAGACACCGAGGGCCGATGTCGATCGTTTGGGCGGAATGGCTAGCGCGACCGCAAGCAGCGGTAGCAGGAACATCATGACAATTTCAGCAATCCGGTAATGAAAATTCGCCCGGCTAGCGAGGCGCAATTCTTCAGAAGCTGTGGCATCATCGCCAACTTCAGCCAGCTCAAACAATGTCAGCTCTCGATGCTCGCCGCCGCGACCGCGAAACTGCTCTATTTGCGGCAAATCGATTGGCAGATCATGGCTTTCGAAACTGAGTACGCGCGGACTTTCGAAATCGGCCTGGTTATGGATCAACCGGCCATTCGTCAGGCGTAGAAGAATTGTGTCTTCCTCATCTGTCGCCATGAAGGTGCCCTGATCGGCTGATACCGAAAGTTCCCTGCCCTCTGGAGATACAGTGCGCGCGAAGATACCGGACAGGTTGCGCCCGTTATTCGTACTCTCCTCGACCCTGAGCGTCATATCGCTACCGAGATTGTTGAATTCTCCCACACTGATCGATGCACCCAGCGCACCCGAGCGTAGCTCGAACTGCAGATTTTCGTATGAGTAGCGTGCGATCGGCTGAAAATAGCTGACGATCAGGAGGTTCAGGATCACAAAGGCCGTCGTGAACAAATAAGGGACGAAAAGCAGCCTGCGATAACCGATGCCGCAGGCGCGAAAGACGTCCAACTCGGATGAAAGGGCGAGCTTACGAAACGCAAAAAGAATGCCGAGCATCAGTCCGACAGGAATTGCCAGCGACAGATATTCGGGCACCAGATTGGCCAGCATTTGCCACACGACATTCACCGGACCGCCTTCGCGCGCGACGAAGTCAAACAGGCGCAGCATCTTGTCGAGCACGAGCAGCATCGCTGCGATAATCAGTGTCGCAACGAGCGGCACGACGATCAGCCGGAACATATATCGGTCGGTGGCATTGAAAATTTGCAAAGTTCAGACGCTCCGTGACCATAATTTGGCCGCAAGCATTAGGGATATCCAACAGAAATAGGGGATTAGTTTGTATTTTGCCATGCCTGATCTGGGCAAATGGGCTTGGCAAATGTCCTTGGAGTTCATTTTAATGATTATAAGCAAGATTATTCCTGTGACTGCAGCCTTGTCCATGGCCGTATTCGCGACTTCGGCTGGCGCGGGAACGCGTGTCGCCAACGACCTTTCACAGTGCCGCGCTGGTGCGACGGGAACCGCTGCACTTGTGCGTGTTGTCGGCTTCCGAGATTCCAATGGACGCGTGCGTGTTCAATCCTATAGCGGCGAAAGAAGCTGGTTGGAGCGCGGCCAATGGCTCCATCGGGTCGATATTACCGCCCAGCCTCGTGGCCGAAATATGAGCGTTTGTCTGCCGCTTCCCGGCCCCGGAACCTATGGCATTGCGGTCCGGCATGATTCCAACGGGAATAACAGGTCTGACCGGCGCGATGGCGGGGGCTATTCGCGTAATCCAGATTTGTCCTTTCCGTTCAACCTGCAACCAGATTTCGAAGAAGTTTCTTTTCGTGCCGGTCGCGGCGTGACACGTATCAATGTGGTTCTAAACTATATGCAGGGCGCGTCTGTGGAACCAATCAGCTAACCCGATGGTATGCGTCGCCCTTCTCTCCAACCCCCGCTCAACGGGGAATGTCGCCATGTTGCCGCGCATCCGCAAATTCTGCGCGCAGCGTGCGGACATTTTCCACTATGAAGTGGAGGATGTGAGCCAGATCGGAGACGCGCTACAGACGATCGCCCGGGTCAATCCCCAGATATTGGTGATTAACGGCGGCGACGGAACGGTACAGGCAGCTTTGACCGAGCTGCATCATGGTAAGCATTTTGCAGATACGCCGCCGCCGGTCGCGGTGCTGCCCAATGGCAAAACCAATCTCATAGCCCTTGATCTGGGTGCGGATGGCGATCCTATTGAAGCGCTAAAGCGTATCATGGAAATCGCGCGATCCGATCTTACCGACCATATTGTGAGTCGTGAGCTGATCGCGCTGACGGGTGGCGACGCGAACGGCCGGCCGGTGTTGGGGATGTTCCTCGGTGGTGCAGGGCTCGCCGATTCTATCCTCTATTGCCGCCACAAAATTTACCCGCTCGGCCTGCCCAACGGGTTCAGCCACATCATTACTGCGATCGCCGTCGTGTTTTCTGCATTGTTTAGGATCAAAGCGCGTTTCCTGCCGCCACAGGCTCGGCCAATCAGCGTTACGGTCATCCATCAAGGTGAGATTCAGGGTAAATTTGCATTGCTGATGGTGACCACTTTGGAACGCCTTTTGCTCAACAGTCAGACGGATTTGGGAGCGACGACTGCCGGACCGCTCAAGCTGATGATGGTGGAGCAGAAGCCGCTCGCCTTGATGCGCGCTTTCTGGGCGAGCCTGTTCGGCCGGCTTGGCGGCTCTCAGCTTTCCGGCGTCCATCTGAGCCACAGCAATGAAATCCGGATCGAAGGTGATCGATCAAGCGTGATCCTTGATGGTGAACTGTTCGAGGCAAGGACTGAGCATCCGATCGTGCTGACCCCGACTTTGCCTGTGCCGTTTCTTTCTCTGGCCGCGTGACTTCCCTTCAGGATCTGGTGCGGGAGGAGCTTGCTGCTCCGGTGGATCCGCGCGTCACTGATTTTGCCCGGCACGTCGCTGGCCTGTTCGGTGATTCCGCGCGCGCGGTCCTTTTCTACGGTTCATGCCTGCGGACGACCGAACTCGAAGGGCAGATGCTCGATTTCTATGTCATCGTATCCGATTATCGCGCCGCTTATGGCAAACGCTGGCTGGCAATTGCGAACCGGCTGATCCCGCCCAACGTCTTCCCCGTGCAGCATGAAGGATTACAGGCGAAATATGCGGTGCTCAGCGAAAGTGATTTTTCGCGCCTCGCATCTTCGCAGACACGTAATGTTTCGGTCTGGGCGCGCTTTGCTCAGCCTGCCCGGCTTGTATGGAGCCACGACAATGGCGCCGCCGATCGGGCGGTGTCCGCGATATCTCAGGCTGCACCTGCTCTCTTGGAAGCCGCACTGCCGATGGTAGACGAGAAGGTGAGTGCGCTCGACTTATGGCGTCAGGCTTTCGCCTTGACCTATGCGGCAGAGTTGCGCGCCGAACGGCAAGGCAGAGCGGCCTCGGTTGTCGATTTCGATCCCGATCGTTACCGCCGCTTTACCTCTCCGGGGCTGGGCGCGCTGGGCGTGAATGTTGAAATCAACGGCGACGAACCACTCCCACTTGACGCGCCGGGCCGATCCCGCGCAGCGCGGTGGACATGGGCGCGCCGCCGAGCCGAAGGAAAACTGCTGACGCTAGCCCGGCTTGCCAAGGCGAGCGCAACCTACGCAGGCGGCGTTGATTATCTGGCGTGGAAGATCAATCGGCATGCGGGCACGGAAATCACCGTCCGGCCCTGGCAAAGACGATGGCCACTGCTCGGTGCGATGGTTCTTTTGCCGCGGCTGCTCATGCGCGGTGCTGTGCGCTGACGCTGGCTGACACGCGCCTCAATCCAAAGTCGCGTTTTCGACAGCCTCGGCAAGCGCAGCGATAGTGAAAGGTTTGCGGAGGACCGCTCTCCCCGAAAATTGGCCATCATCGGCCGCTTCACGCGCATATCCGGTGACGAACAGAACTGGAAGATTGGGGTGGCTGGATGCAATCTTGGCAACCAGTTCAGGGCCGGTCATTTCAGGCATCACCACATCGGTGAGCAGCAGATCCACATCGGGTCTTTCCGCGAGGATATCGATAGCCGTCCAGCCGTTGGAACAGGCAAGCACCGTATGCCCCAGCTCCTCTAGGCCTGCAGCGGTTGATTTGCGTACACGCTGATCGTCTTCGACCATGAGTATCGTGTGCACGCTGTTTTCTCGTTGCTCACCGACATATCCCGCCATGGTTGAAACTTGTTTTCGGACTACAACATCGCCGTCAAAGCGCGGTAAGAAAAGCGAAACGGTCGTGCCTTCACCTATTATCGAATCGATTCCGACATCGCCGCCCGATTGGCGAACAAAGCCAAATATCTGACTGAGGCCCAGGCCGGTGCCCTTGCCGACCGGTTTGGTGGTGAAGAAAGGTTCGAATACATGCTCGATTACCTCCTCACTCATCCCGCTGCCCGTGTCCGTGACGGCAATTTGCAGATAGTCACCGGAAGGCGCTTCGCCAATCTCATTTTCCGCCAAGCTTCGGTTGCGGATTGCGATCTTTAGCTCGCCTTTTCCGTCCATCGCATCGCGCGCATTGACGGCCAGATTCAGAATGGCGTTTTCCAGTTGGTGGGGATCGACCCAGATTGGCCAAACCTCATCATCGGCTTCGATCGAAACGGAGATTTGCTCGCCAATCGATCTTCGGAGAAGGTCCGTGATAGAATTGATCAACTCCGCCGCATCGATCCCGTCCGGCAGGAAAGGCTCTGCCCTAGCGAACGTCAGCAGGCGCCGCGTCAACGCAGCTGCCCGATTGGCGCCTTCAAGCGCATTCTCGATATGCTCGTTTGCGCGTTCGGGCTGCTTGAGGATCTTGCGTTTCGCCAGATCGAGGCCGCCGACGACCACCGCTAGCATATTATTGAAATCATGCGCGATTCCGCCTGTGAGCTGACCTATGGCCTCGAGCTTTTGAACCTGACTCAGCTTTTGTTCGGCAGCCGTTCGTTCGGCCACTTCAGCGCGCAATTGGGCGTTCAGCGTCTCAAGTTCCATCGTGCGCCTGGCAACAGCGTCCTCCAATTCATCGGCTCGCTGATCTGCATGGGATCGTTGGCGAAACGCCTGAAAAGTTGTGTATGCGAGAAACAGAGCCGCGCTAGCGAAGACAATTCCGGCCACTGTCAGCAATGTCGCGAGCCGCCGCGCGCGTTGGTTGGTTTCGATACGCGCAGCCGAACGCCCACTGAGCAATTCACGCTCCTGTTCGGTTATGCGTTCGAGGGTCTCGATCACAGAAACACCATTCTGGCTACTGGTGACGCTGTTGTAACGGGCGAGTGCATCGGAGTTGCGCCCCTCCACGGCGAGCCGGGCAGCAACGACAACTTCGCTGCCATAGGCGTCATACAGATTTTCAAGCGTTTCCGCTCTTGCCGCTTGCTGTGGATTATCGCGAACAATCCGCTGGAGCTGGGTGATTTGCCGGCCAGCTTCACGCCATTCATTGCTATATGTTGTCGCCGGGATTTCATCGCCGTTGATCAAGAACCGACCGAGAGCCGCTTCCGATCGTGCGATGGACTGCTCGATGCTCCTTGCAGTCATGATGATTTCGAAACTCTGCCGCTCGCTCAACGCAGCGGCGTCTCGTCCGTCGTTCGATTCGATGACCAGATAGATCAGCGCTGCAAACAGCACTGCAAGCAGCAGCGCAGCTGCGCTGGCCAGTCCGCGACGCCAATCCTTTTTAGTGGAAAATTCGGACTCAGCCGCTCTTCCATATTCATCTGTCATAATCCGGAAGGTATATCGCGATCAGCCGGTGGCGGATAGCGGAACTGCACCACTCGTCCTCCGATTTAGATCGATTGGTCGCGCAATATTATTGCGGAATTGAACCCGTCGCTTTTCCAGCTGCCTCGAACATGCCGAGAATCTGTTCAACCTGCTCGGCGCTATGCTCGGCACATAGCGAACATCTGAGAAGGTAAACGCCGACAGGGGTTGCCGGAGGACGCGCCATATTGACGTACAGGCCCTGTTCCAACAGCGCTTGCCACATGCGGACGGCTTTCTCCTGATCGGCGAGTAGTACCGCGAGAATGGCACTTTCCGGCTCGTCGGTCGCGAGCGTGAAGCCGAGATCCCGCAGACCTCGGTGGAGCCTTTTGCTGTTCTCCCAGAGATGCGCGCGCTTGTTCCCTGCGTACATCAGCTTACGGATCGAGGTTGTTGCGGTTGCCACTACGGAAGGGGGGAGCGAGGCGGTAAATGTATAGGGGCGGCAAACCAGTCTTAGAAAATCGGTCTTGGGATGGTTCGATACACAGAATCCGCCGACTGTGCCGACGCTTTTCGAGAAAGTGCCGATGATGAAATCAACCTGATCCATCACGCCCTGTGCTTCGGCGACGCCGCGTCCATGTTCGCCGAAAAAGCCCATCGAATGCGCTTCGTCGACGAGCACCATCGCGCCATATTTCTTGGCGATCGGCACCATGACATCGAGCGGAGCGATATCGCCCAGCATGGAATAGACGCCTTCAAGCACCACCAGTTTGCCCGCTTCAGGAGGTAGCTTGGCCAGGCGTTTTTCAAGGTTTTCGGCGTTATTGTGCCGGAAGCGAACGACATCCGCATTGCCGAGAAAACAGCCATCATAGATTGATGCGTGGCTGTCGGCGTCGATGATAACATAGTCGCCCTTGCCAGCGAGCGTTGAGATGATCCCAAGATTGGCCTGATAACCGGTGGAAAAGACCATTGCATGATCCATTCCATAAAATTCTTCGAGAGCTTCTTCACACGCCTTATGGCCTTGATAGGTGCCATTGAGGACGCGGCTTCCGGTCGTACCAGCGCCGAATTTTTCGAGGGCTTCCTGACCTGCTGCGATCACGTCAGGATCGAAGGTCATGCCCATGTAATTATAGGTGCCGAGCAGGATAGTGTCCTTGCCATCGATCACCGCCTCGGTCGGTGATTTCACCTCGTCCATGACGATGGCGAACGGATCGCGGACGCCAGTTGCCAGCAGATTGTCACGTTCCTGAATCAGCGGCGCAAATTTCGCGAACAGATCGGCGGCTTGCGGTTCTTCGATTGCGGGGGCTGTTGTCTGCTCGGTTGTTGCATTCATTCTTTCGACTCCTCGACAGCGTCGACGAGTTGGCCAACAGTTTCGATCTCGGCTTGCTGATTCATCGTGATGATGATGTCGAATTCATCCTCAATCGATGCCACAAAATCCATCACCGTCAGGCTGTCCCATTCAAGATCTCCTGCAAAGGTCGTGCTTTCTCCAAGCGCCACACCTTTGGCGTTAAATGGTTTTATCAATGCTTCCACGGAAGCGAAGGTCGTCGCGCGGTCTGTCATAAAGCATCCCTAAAATGTATTAAAACGACTTGCCAAGTGAATGCGGCGGTAAAACGGCAAAAGGATTGTCGAATTGGGCGCTAAAGTGCCGCTGGCGGCGCCGCAAAAGACAAAAAATACGCGACTTAGCGCCGCTTATGAAAGCCAGCCTTGTTCGCGGTACCATGTCGCCGTTTCAGTCAGGCCGGTCTCGTACGGAATTGAAGGTGCCCAGATGTGTGCAGGTGGCATGAGATCGGGATTCACGACCCAATCTGGATGGCAGAAATAGCGCGCGCGATCCGGTGTCAGCTTCGCATTTTCTTTGCGGAAAAGCCGGTCTATTCGCGCGCCCAATCGAATGATCGGTGCCGGAACTGAGAGGGTCTTAACGGAGCGATCAACGGCGCGGCCAAGCGCCTTGCCGAATGCAACATGGCTGAGGCCATTCGACGTTCCGTCATCGGGTTCGTAAACTGCGCCGATTGCCGCGGGCGCTTCGATGCTGGCGAGCATCAATCGGCACAGATCCTCGACATGAATGAGCGAGGTTCGCCCGGTTGGCGGCAGGATCACAAAACGGTGCGTGGCCATTCCAAACAGCTCAAGCGTTTCGCGGTCGCCGGGTCCGTAAACTGCCGGAGGACGGATAATCGTCCAGTCTAGGCCGGAGCCTTGCACAATCTTTTCGGATTCGGCTTTCGACCAGCCATAGTCGGAGACTTCGGGCTCCCGCGCTGTAAGCGAAGAAATATGTATAAAGCGGCGGACACCGGCTTTGCGTGCGGCTTCGATTACGTTCCGCGTGCCTTCGATGTTGGGAGCTGCGAAACCGGAGCGATTGGGAGCCCGTATTGCTCCCGCGATGTGGATTATGGCGTCGGCTGTCTGCGCCAGCCTGTCGAGGCTAGCTTGATCGTTCAGCGCGCCGGGGATCCATTCGACCTTTTCGTCGTCGGGCTGCTCCTTTCGTGCCAACGCGCGCACATGATTGCCCGCGTCTGTTGCCATGCGGAGGAGATGGGTTCCGACAAAGCCCGTTCCGCCCGTGACAGCAATGACCGTCATAGAAAGACCATATGGTTGCGATGGATGACGGCGGGGCGGGGTGCATAGCCGAGAACGGCTTCAAGCTCGCCAGTCTTGCGACCCATCACGATGCGCATGGCTTTGCTATCATATTCGGCCAGTCCGCGGGCTATGATCACGCCGTTTTCATCCATGATGTCGAGCACACCGCCCCGAGTGAAACGCCCGGTCGACGCGGTTACACCTGCTGCCAGAAGGCTGTTGCCGTCCTTGACTGCCCGAACCGCGCCCGCATCGATTGTGATGGTGCCTGCTGAAGTGAGCCGTCCGGCCATCCAGGCTTCGCGCGCAGATGCTGATCCTTCAGCCGCGAAAACCGTGCCTCTCCCGCTATCGGAAAAAGCGGAGAGGGGACGATCCTGTTGGCCAGAGACTATTGCGAGTGGCATGCCAGCAGCTGTTGCGATCCGCGCGGCCTCGATCTTTGAGGCCATCCCGCCGGAGCCCATTGCGGAGGCTCCTTCGGCCATTGCGTCTATTCGATCATCAATGGTTTCTACGATCTGAATCAGTTCGGCTGTATCGTCGCGTTTGGGGTCGGCGCTGTAGAGTCCGTCAACGTCGGATAGCAAGATGATACCGTCGGCACGTGCTGCCTGTCCTACCCGTGCGGCCAGCCGATCATTGTCGCCAAATCGGATTTCTTGCGTCGCCACGGAATCATTTTCGTTGATAACTGGCACGGCATCGAGACGGAGCAAACGAGCAAGGGTAGCGGCTGCGTTCAGATAGCGGCGGCGGTCTTCAAGATCTCCGAGCGTCACCAATATCTGGGCTGCTTTCAGATCATGAGCCGCGAGCAATTCGGCCCAGCATTGCGAGAGCGCAATCTGCCCTGTCGCTGCGGCGGCTTGCGCATCATCAAGCCTTTTGCGGCCTCCGTCATCAAGCCCCAATAATCGAGCTCCTAACGCTATAGCACCAGATGATACGAGAATGATTCTCTGACCGTCGCGTCTACGTTCTGCGATCTCGGCGACCAGGGTGGCAAGCCAGTCACGGCGAACGGTGCCATCATCAGAAACCAGCAATGACGACCCGATCTTGACGACAAGGCGGGGGCAATTGGCTGGATCGAACGACATCATTGCCGCACCTCAAGTGATACGAGCTTAAGGCAGGCCAGACCGGCGATCGCGAAACCGAGATCGAGTGGTGCAAAAGACCAGTTCCACGCGTCGATAACCGGCAGGCCATATCCATCGTACATGGCTTCGGCGGGAAGCGAGAAGATGCCGAGGCAAACGAGTATCATGACCGACCAATAAAGGATCATGCCCCAGTCAATTATCCGCAAAGTGAGCGCCAGTCCGCTCGGCATTTTTAGAGCGGCGACCATGTTTCACTCGCTTCTTCATCCTCCAATGGTTCCTGTGCGGAGGGTTTGCTAACTGCGGTGATAACGTGATCAAGGACAGTGTCGAGCCCGGCACCGGTAGCGCCGGAAAGCGGAAGCACGGTGGCCCCGCTTGCTTCTGCGAGGTCGGCGCACAGCGCTTCCATTCGTTCATCGTCGAGCAGGTCGGATTTATTGAGGGCAAGGATTTCCGGCTTGTCGGCAAGGCCCGCGCCATATCCGACCAGTTCGTCGCGCACCGTTTTCCAAGCTGCGACCGGATCATCCATCGTTGCATCGATCAGGTGCAGAAGGACGCGGCAGCGCTCGACATGGCCGAGAAACCGGTCGCCTATGCCCGCGCCTTCAGCCGCGCCTTCAATCAGCCCGGGGATGTCGGCCATCACGAAATCTTGGCCCTTGTGCAGGACGACGCCGAGTTTGGGATGGATCGTCGTAAACGGATACGCGCCGACCTTGGCCTTGGCGTTGGATACGGCGTTGAGGAAGGTCGATTTCCCGGCATTGGGCATGCCAAGCAATCCGGCATCAGCGATCAGCTTGAGCCGCAGCCACACCCATAGCTCTTCGCCCGGTTCGCCGGGTTGATGCTGGCGCGGTGAGCGATTGGTTGAACTTTTGTATGAGAGATTTCCTCGGCCGCCAATGCCGCCATCGAGCATGGATTTGCGCTGACCGACCTTGGTAAAGTCCGCGAGCACGACCCCCTTATCTTCGGTAAGGATCTGCGTGCCCACGGGTACCTTGATGACCAAGTCCTTGCCGCCAGCGCCCGTTAACTGCTTGCCCGCACCGCCTTTGCCGCGCGGTGCCTTGAAATGCTGGGAATAGCGAAAATCGATCAGCGTGTTGAGGCCTTCAACCGCTTCAAACACGATATCTCCGCCCTTGCCACCACTGCCGCCGTCCGGGCCGCCATATTCGACATATTTTTCGCGGCGAAAGCTGACGGCACCAGGGCCACCCGCGCCGGAGCGAATATATATTTTGGCTTGATCGAGAAAATGCATGGGGCGTGTGTAGGGACTGGGACAGCTTGCCGCTAGAGCTAGCGAACGGGATTCGTCTTACTGATCGTTGGCAAAGCCATAGGGCTCGTGCGACGCGATCAATTGCTCGGCCGCCATATCTCTGGCCGTTTCGCGAGGCAGGCCGAGCGACTTGGCCAATGGTCCGCCGAGCAGCGCGTCTCCCAGCGCCCACAGGACCAGACCGAGCGTGTCCCTGTGTATCTCCCTATCGTCGTGGCCGTCGCCGAGTTGATCGACGAGCTTGTCGATTGTTTCGACGATTGGATCGAGTGCGTCTTCATTGCCGGTGAGGATCATCCAGCTGGCGAGCGCTCCGGCGCCTTCCTTGTTGAAAGCATCGAATGTGAGATCAACGATCTCGCGCGGTTCTCCGTCTCCAGCCCGTGCTTTTAGGACCACTTTTCCGATCGTGGCGCACACATTCTCCGCCAAAGAGCGCGCTAACTCGCGCTGCAGTCCGGATGCAGAGCCAAAATGATGGAGTAGGTTGGCGTGGGTGCGCCCGATCCGGCCAGCAACGGCTTTTAGCGTTACGGCTTGCGGCCCCGCCTCGATCAGAATCTCACGCGCAGCCTGTAACGCCGCCGTTCGACTCTCCTCAGGCGTGAGCCGTTTTCTCACTATTGACATCAGTGTAAGTAGCCTTCAGATACTGAATAAATTGCAATGGAGTCGCACCATGGCCAAAGACAAGACACCTGTCGACCTTGAGATAACCCCGCGTGATCGCCGTTTCGGGCGTGATGCGGTGCAGAATCGCTGGTGGATGAACAATGATCCCGTTGCCACAGCATTCTACAATGCTCTGTCCGTCACTTTCCCGCGCGGTGAAGCCTATTTCATTGAGGCGGTGAAGGCGCATCGCGATGGCGTAACTCCGCGCCTCGCACGCGAGATCCGCGCATTTATTCAGCAGGAAGTGATGCACACCCGCGAGCATATCGCCTTCAATCGCAAGGTTGCCGAAACCGGCTACGATATTTCGGAACTTGAGCGGACCGTTGAAGAGTCCATGGAAAAAACCAAGGATCGCCCTGCCATAATCGATCTGTGCGTTACTATGGCGCTAGAACATTATACGGCGATTCTGGCTCACCAGTTCCTGCACTATAAGGATCTGCTCCATGGCGCTGACAAGGAATGGGCGGATTTGTGGCGCTGGCATGCGATCGAAGAGATTGAGCACAAGGGCGTTGCCTATGACACCTGGCTGCACGCGACCAAAGATTGGTCGCGCTGGCAGCGCTGGAAGGTCAAAGCCCGCGTAATGTTGCTGGTGACCATGATGTTCTGGCCCAAGCGGGTCCGCGGCATGCGGACACTGCTCGCCCAAGACGGAATCACCGGCTGGCGGGCGTTGGCCCGGATTAATTGGTATCTTTGGGGCAGGCCCGGCCAGCTTCGCCGCGCCCTCAAACCTTGGCTCGCCTATTTTATGCCCGGTTTCCATCCATGGAACCATGATGATCGCGCGCTGATCCGGCTTGTTGACAGCGATTATGTCGATGCCATCTTGCCAGAGAGCAAGGAAGCATTTGCGGCATAGCGAACCGGGTCATGTTCCGTCATCCGGAACATGACCCGCGCACCTGAACAGCTTTCACGCAGCCAATGCAGACTGCGGGGTTAGTGCCATGGCTTCCTCATCGGATTCGAACATCGCACAATCAACTTCATAGCCGCGCGCGAGAGAGAAGCGTTGAGTGAAGCGGCCTGTCCGTCTGAAACCCAGTTTTTCAAGCACCCTGCCTGATGCCGGATTGTCCACGAAATGCCCCGCCATGATCCGCGTATAGCCGAGCGATGACCGTACGGCGGCGAGGGCGGCCTGCGCTGCCTCGGTCGCGAAGCCTTGGTTCCAGCTATCAGGCCGGATCCAATAGCCCAATTCCGGCGCGCCATCGCCTTCCATGAAACCGATGCCGCCAATCATGCGAACCGGATCGAGGGTCCGGTTAATGATCTGGAAGTTCGGATAATCCGAATCCTGCTCTCGTACGAGAAACTCTTCCGCATCCGTTTGGGCGTAGGGCCAGGGCATACGGGCAGTATTGCGCGCGATCCGTTCATCGGTGATCGCTTCGGCGAGGACAGGGGCGTCCTCTATCCAACCAGGCCTCAACAATAGTCTCTTCGTAACCGCGAACATGTCTCTCTCCATGCCGCCCCCGAAACCGCCCTGTAAGCGGTTTCCGTGACGGTTATATGAGGGAGACAATAAAAAAGGGAGACCGGGCCAGCCCGTCTCCCTCAATCGGCCCCATTTCTGGAACCATCGGGCTGTCCTCCCAGAGGACAGCCCTTTATCGACTTGTCCTTATTCGGCTGCTTCAGCCATTTCCACGCCCACATAGGTGCGATTGTTGCGACCTTTTTTAAATCGGACGGTGCCGTCCACGAGCGAAAAGATCGTATGGTCGCGGCCAAGGCCGACATTGTCTGCCGGAATCCATTTGGTCCCGCGCTGACGCACGATAATGTTGCCGGCTATGACGACTTCGCCGCCGAATTTTTTGACGCCCAGGAATTTCGGGTTTGAGTCACGACCGTTGCGCGACGAACCGCCTGCTTTTTTATGTGCCATGCTTACGCGTCCTTATCGTCTGTCTTAGGCGCTGCCTTTTTGGCAGGCGCTTTCTTGGCCGGAGCTTTTTTCGCAGCGGCTGGCTTCGCAGCAGCTTTCTTGGTCGCGGCAGGCTTTTTAGCTGGCGCTTTCTTTGCAGGAGCAGCCTTGGCTGTTTCGTCGGCATCAGCCTTTGCAGGGGCAGCTTTTTTCGGAGCGGCTTTCTTCGCAGCGCCGATACCCGTGATCTTGATCTGGGTCAGCATCTGGCGATGGCCATTCTTCCGGCGATAATTCTGACGCCGCTTCTTTTTGAAGACGACGATCTTTTCACCGCGGCCCTGTTCGACGATCTCGCCGGACACGGTGAGGCTCTTCGTGTCCTTGAGGGCGGCGCCTTCGCCAGCCATCAGAACATCGTCAAACGAAACCGAATCACCGGCTTCGCCAGCGATCTTTTCGATTGTGATTACATCACCTTCAGCGACGCGATATTGTTTGCCGCCCGTGCGCACGACTGCGAACATGGTACCCAACTTTCATCTGTTATGCGATCCGCACAAGCGCAAGGCCTCACGGCCAAGATCCCGCGCGGGAAAGCGCGCCAAATATGGGAAGTGCGCGATGTTGTCAACCGATGGAAGCTCTTAAATCAGGCGGCTTCGGCGCTTTCTTCTTCCTGCGCGCGATCGAGGAATTCACGTGTATGCGTTATGAACTCTTCCGCGTGGCTGAGCATGAACAAATGTCCGCCATCCTCAATGAGAACCAGCTCGCTTCCGGGGATCAACATATTCAGGATACGCCCGTTTATTGGCTGCACAATCGGATCGCGATCTCCGGTCATGATCAATGTCGGCTTGCGCATGAAAGGCAGTGCAGGGGCGCTCGTCCAGCCGAACATCGCCAGAAGCTGGTAGAAATAGCCGATTTTCGAAGGTGCCTTGATCCGGTGAATATGGCCATCAGACCCTTCAGTCGATCCGCCGTAAAGCGTCTTGAAATGCTTTTCCATGAAACTTGGATCGATATAACGGCGCGGATCAACCATTTTCGAGAGCGCCTCAAACTTGCCGGGTACCATCAACATGCCGGCCGTTGTTGCCACCAAAACCAGTCGGTTGACGCGATTGCCGTGTTGAAGAGTGAAATGCTGCGCCATCGCACCGCCCCAGCTAACGCCCATAACGTCCACGATGGGCATTTCGTAACGATCCAGTATCAGAGCGCTGATCCGCGCCATGATGAAGGGGTTGTAGGGGATGGTGGGTTCCGGTGATTCGCCGACACCGGGCATGTCGAACGTGATGAAATCACGATCGTTCAGCATAGTCGGTAGCGGTGCGGCTACTTCGGTGTTCGCGCCGATGCCATTGAAAAAGAGCAAGGGCGGCTTGCCATTGGGCGGGCCTGAATAGCGCCAATAGGCCACCTGCAACTCCCGTCCATCGACGGTTTCGAGCGTATATTCAGGCGCTTCCATATGGCTGGCTTTGGACATTGAGGACTTTCTGTTGCTTCAGATCTGTAATCGGTCAGGCAGGCTCGGCCTATTCGAGGACATATGTCCCAGGTGCAGCTTCCATTGCCTTGTTCGTCTTGCTGCCGAGCTTTTTCGGCGCGGCTTTTTCATCCCCGGAACGGGCCTGAACCCACTCCATCCAATAAGGCCACCAGCTATCCTTGATTTCCTCGGTGCCTTCCATCCATTTATCCACAGATACAGGCGGCTTGCCCTTCTTCTTCGATTTGAAATATTTGGCTTTCGGGTTGCCGGGAGGGTTGAGAATCGCCTGCATATGACCCGCCTGCGACAATATGAATTCGACATCTTTCGAGCCGAACAGCTGGGTTGAACGATAACAGGCACGCCACGGCGTGATGTGATCGGTAACGCCGCCCAGAATGAACATGTCATTCTTGACCTTGGTCAGGTCTACGGTGTGGTCGGCGATCTCAAATTTCCCCGGTTCTGCATAGGCATTAGCCTCGAACAGATCGAGGAAATCGCCCATCAGCGATGCCGAGAGGTTGGTGGCATCGGCGTTCCAGAAGAGAACGTCGAAAGCTGGCGGATCATCACCCATCAGATAATTGTTGATCACATAATTCCAAATGAGATCATTGGGCCTGAGCCAGGCAAAACTCCGCGCGAGTGAGCTTGCTTCGATCACGCCCTTGCGTTTGGCCCGCTGCTTGGCGAGCGCGATGCCGTTTTGGGAGACCAATGAACTTGCCTCGGTGTCGCCGGGCTTGGGCTCAAGCACGCAGACCATCATCGTCGCGGCGTTGATGCTGTCATCCTTCTCTGCCGCCAGTTTGGAGAGGAGTATCGACATCGTCTGCCCGCCGGAACAACCGCCTGACACATTCACTTTGTCGGATCCGGTAATTTCCTGCACCGTATTGAGCGCGCGGATACAGGCATCGACATATTCGTCCATGCCCCAAACGCCCATCTCTTCGGTCGGGTTGCGCCAGCTGATGACGAACGTCTGGATGCCGTGATCGACCTGAAACTTCACCACGCTTTTTTCGGGTGAAAGATCATTGATATACATTTTGTTGATCTGCGGCGGGATTGTGAGCTGCGGGATCTCGTACACCTTGTCGGTGGTTGGCTGATACTGGACCAGCTCCATCATCTCGTCCCGGTAAACAACGGCGCCGGGAGACGTGGCGACATTTTCGCCAAGCTTGAAGGGTTTCTTGTTGACCTGGCTGACCATGCCCTGGTTTTTGGTCATGTCCTCATAGGCGTTTTTGAGGCCCTTAATGAGGGAAAGTCCGCCGCTATCGATTGCCCGCTTCTGCGCCATCGGATTACCGGCAAAGCTATTGGTCGGAGACAGGGCATCGATCACAATCTGTGAGATGAAACTCGCCCGGTCTTTTTCCAGAGCATCAAGTTCAAGGTCATCGATCCAGGTCTTTGTGCCTTTTTCGACCGCCAGAAAATATTGCATCCCGGCCTTGTAGAATGGGTTGAAGGTAAAGGCTGCGTCCATGAACCGCTTGTCGCGCGGGTTTGGCGTGAGTTCCGATTTGCCCGTCATGATCTGAACAACGTCTTCGGAAAAACTCTTCGCATGTTTGAAGGTCTTTTGCGGATCGCTTGCGGTTTCCCGCAGCAGCATCGCGATTGCCCCTACAAAATCCTCGCGCGCCAGGCCGACAAGCGGCCCCAATGCCATTGTTGCTTCCGGTTCGCCTTCGAGCTGCGCCATCGCATCATTCTCCCGTTTTCTTTGTGGGGTGGCGTGTTGAGGGCGCGCCTGTCAATTCTTTTGCGCGTGCCGTTTTGGGAGGGTCGATCAGCACATTCGGGCAGGCTGGGCTGTCTATGCGGAAATTTTGGCGCTAATCGCCTGTAAAATCAGGTTTTCTCTTTTCAAGAAAAGCGGCCACACCCTCTTTCTGGTCCGCGCTCAGGGATGTCAGCAGAAACTGGTCGCGGTCCATATAGCTGGTCGCATGATTGAATGCCCCTGCGGCCGCGTTGATGGCCTGTTTGGTCATACGCAGCGGGATGGGAGGCATGGCCGCATAGCGTTCCGCCAGTGTTTTAGCCGCTTCCAGCGCCCCGCCCGGCGGTGCCGCTTCGTCGATCATGCCCCATTCCAGTGCCTGTACAGCGCTCAATTTCTCACCGAGGATCGTAAAGCGCTTTGCGCGCGATGGTCCGATCAGCGAAACTGTACGTGGATTGCTCTGCCAGCTCATATTCATGCCGAGCGGAATTTCGGGCAGTCGAAAATGTGCGTCTTCGCCTGCAATCCGATGATCGCAGGCAATCGCCAGCGCCACGCCTCCGCCGATGCAGAAGCGTTCCACCGCGGCGATGGTTATCTGTTCCAGTTTTTCCCATGCCGCACACATGTCTGGCCCGGCCTTCAAGGCTTGGCGGCGATCCAGCAACGTGGGTTTTTCAGGTGTGTTCTTGTCACGGGTCTTGAGATCAAAGCCTGCGGAGAAACCGCCTTTGCCGGTCAGGACGATGGCCGAGCTTTCGGTGTCGTCAGCCAGCATGTGTGCAAGATCGGTAAGTTCGCGCATCGCGCCGTTCGACAAAGCATTCATACCGTCGCCTCGGTCGAAAGTGACAACGATAACGCGGCCTTCGCGTTGCAAAGAGAGAAACTCGCCGAAGCGCTCTATCTGGGGCGTTTCGGTCATTTCGGTTCCTTCAGCACATGATTGTTTCGGCTCAATGCCGCTTGGCGATCTTCAGGCCGTCTGACTTGGCCCGCTTCTTGACCGATTCCTCGCTCCGCGTCAGCGCTTTTGCGATCTGCCTGAGCGACATGCCTTTTGGGGCAAGCCGATGAAGCTTCTGGATTTCGTCGCTCGTCCAAGCCTGTTTATGTCGTTCGAAACGCTTTTCTGCCATGGCCTCCATTCACAGCATATCGCCGCCGGATGCAATGGAGAGCGCTATCATTCCATGCCGCCTTCATCTTTCCGTCCATCTGATGCACTGTCATGCGCATGAGCCTGAAAATTTCCAATCGCGATGCACGCAGGCTTTGGATTGACGCGCAGGGGCTTTCGGAAACGCCCACAGGCCCGCTGGATGTGATGGGCATTATCCGCAAACTGGGTTTTGTGCAGCTCGATACGATTCAGGCCGTTGCGCGCGCGCACCACCATATCCTGTGGAGCCGTAATCAGAATTACCGCGAGCCGATGCTGGATCACTTGCTCGCCAAGGATCGCTCCATTTTTGAGCATTTCACCCATGACGCCTCGGTGCTGCCCATCGAAACCTATCCCTATTGGCGACGCCAATATACGCGACTGGAACGGCAGACGCGCCGCTGGGAAAAATCCCGCGCGATGCCCGACGCACAGGGCAGGGCGGAAATCCGGTCCCGGATCGAAGCAGAAGGCCCGCTTTCCACCCATGCCTTCGACACCAAAAAGGCCTCAAAGGAGATGTGGGCGCGCCCGCCGCATAAACTCGCGCTCGATCATATGTGGTATGCAGGCGAACTGGCGACATCACATCGCACAAATTTCACCAAATATTACGATCTGAGCGAGCGCGTGATCCCCGGCGCTGTGCGTGCGGATCAACGCAGCGATGCGGAACAGATCGACTGGTTGTGCCGCTCCGCGCTTGATCGGCTGGGTTTCGCCAGTGAGGGCGATGTGATGCGGTTCTGGAATGCGGCTGCGCTTGCCGAGGTCAAGGCGTGGCGGCAGGCGGCGGGCGAAGAACTGACCGAAGTCGAGATTGCCTGTGCGGATGGCACCACGCTCCCTCTCTTTGCGCCTGCGAATATCGAAGAGCGGCTGGCAAACCTCCCCGTGCCAACATCGCGCCTGCGCGTCCTCAACCCCTTTGACCCGGTTGTCCGTGATCGGTCCCGTCTCTCTCGCCTGTTTGGCTTCGATTATCGGATCGAAATCTTCGTTCCTGCGGCTCAGCGGAAATGGGGCTATTATGTTATGCCGATACTCGAAGGAGATCGCTTTGTCGGGCGCGTAGAAGCCAAAGCGGACCGAAAAAAGGGCACGCTAACGGTATCGAACGTCTGGCCTGAGCCGGGCGTAAAATGGGGGCAGGCACGCTGGCGTAAGCTAGAGGCCGAGATTGACCGGCTCGCGCGCTTCGTTGGGACAATGACGGTGATCTGGAAGGATGGCGTGAGCAATGACTGAACTGGCTATCCAACTCCCCGAGACCATGCGGCAGGCCGAGATGGGGGATTGGGACACGATTGGCGCGATAACGGCCGATGCCTTTCAAAACGACCCGGTGTCGAGCTGGATATTCGGCAAGAAGCGCGCGATGCGCCCCGTTTTTGGCAAACAGGCACGGCATATCTATCTGCCGCGCGGCATCTGTCATCTCGCAGGAGATGACGGCGCGACAATGTGGTTGTTGCCCGGTGCCAGCAAAGACATGTCGTTGCTCGGCACGTTGGATATTGGGTTTCATATGACGCGGCTGGCCGGACTGGGCGCAATCCGGCGCGGAATGGCCGCCGATGCCGAAATGATCCGGCGCAAACCGAAAACGCCGCACGCTTATCTCTATACTATCGCGGTGCGGTCTTCCGCGCAGGGGCAGGGGCTTGGCCGCGCTCTGTTCGCGCCGATGCTGGAGGCTTGTGACAGCGCAGGCCTCCCCGCCTATCTGGAGAATTCAAACCCGCGCAACCATAGTTTTTACGCGGGGCAGGGCTTTAAACATATGGAGTATTTCGCACCTGTGCCCGGCGCGCCGCCACTCGAAGCCATGTGGCGCGAACCCGGCTGACACAAGCATCATGCGCCTTGTATCGTTTCGGGATAGGAACGTCCCTGAGCGCCCGTGCTGTATCAAAATTCACGATTTTGCATTAGCATCTTCGGTTGCAGTCGAGAGAGACCGGAGCAACCGGCCCTGCAGGGGAGAAAATGATGCAGCAACTTAGCCCGATGGATGCGTCCTTCGTCTATATGGAAACGCCGTCTACACCGATGCATATCGGGTCACTGGCGATCTACGATCCTTCGACATCACCCAATGGCAAGTTGCGCTTCAAGGAAGTGCTCGATTTTATTGGCGGACGACTGGACGGCGCCTGGGCGTTCCGGCGCCGGCTGGTACGTGTGCCCTTTGATCTTGATCATCCCTATTGGATCGAAGATCCCGATTTCGATCTTGAATATCATGTTCGCCATGTCGCACTACCTGAACCGGGCGATTGGCGTCAGCTGTGTATTCTTGCCGCGCGGCTCCATTCCCGTGCGCTCGATCTGACCAAACCGCTCTGGGAATTCACTGTCATCGAAGGCCTCGACAATATCGAGGGGCTACCGAAAGGCAGTATAGCGATACTCTCCAAGATCCATCATGCGGCAATTGACGGAATGTCCGGTGTGGAAATCACTACAGCCGTGCATGACGTTACGCCGGATATGCCGGAACGCACATTCGATATGAACTGGAAAGCGGACAGCAAACCAGCCGATGCCGAGCTGCTCGTTCGGGCTCAGATCAACGCCGTGCGTCAACCGTTCAAAATGGCAGACATCGTCGCTCGCAGTATCCCGGGCCTGGCCAAGGCCAGCGCGGGTTTGCTGAACCGCGATCTCAATCTGCCGACCAGCGGCAGCGCGCCGAACACATTGTTCAATCAGACCGTCTCGTCGCATCGGGTGTTTAATGGGGTCCGTTTCAGCCTCGACGAGATCAAAGCGATCAAGAATGAGGTCGAAGGTGCGACCGTAAACGATGTTGTGCTTTCGATCTTTGGTGGTGGGCTGCGCAAATATCTGATCTCAAAAAATGACCTTCCCAAAGATGATATGACGGCCATGGCGCCGATATCGGTGCGGGCGACCGATCAGAAGGCCGATTTGGGCAATCAGGTCTCGGCAATGATCGTCGGGCTCGGTACCAATATCGAGGACCCGGTTGAGCGGCTGAACTATGTTCATGACAAGGCGCAAAAATCGAAAGAGCTCACAAATGCGATGGGTGCACGCAACCTCTCTCGCATGAGCGGAATGATGCCCGGTGCGCTGATGGGGCTGGGCGCGCGGCTGTATGCCCGTGCGGGCCTCGCAAGCGCGCATGCGCCAGCGTTCAATTGCGTCGTCACCAATGTGCCGGGTCCGCCGATGGATATCTATTTCGCAGGCGCGCGGCTGGTTGAGCAATACGGTGTCGGCCCGATATTCGACGGGATGGGTCTGATCAATATTGTATACAGTTCAGGCGGTACGCTGACGCTTTCCTTCACCGCCGATCGCGAAGCGGTTAGCGATCCTGAAAATTACGCCCAGGCGCTACGTGATGCATTTGATGAGCTGACCGCCGCGTTGGTCACGCCAAAGCCAAAGCGCAAGAAATCTACGGCGAAAAAATCACCGGCTAAGCGTAAGGCTAAAACGAGCTAATTGTGCGAAGGAAAGATCGCCGAATGGAGGCCTTTGGCTTCGAAGGGCGTCCATTCGCCTTCAGCCTGAGCCAGGCGGTTGGCAATCAGATAGAGAACTGATCCGTTTACGCCCAGGCCGCAATGGCTGCCATATACGCCGACATTCTCCGAATGCGCGCTCTCTGTCACTAGGCAATTTTGCCACGGCACCACGCCATCTGCTTTGGAGTAAACGGCGGTGGTCGGCACCTTGGGAACGGTGGCGATTTCGGCCATCTGGTCCCGCATTTTGTCACTGCTAACCCTATCTCCGGTCGCCGCTTCATAGACGCGCCACACGGACGTCGATTGGGCCCTGCCGCGCATCGGTGAGCCAAGAGTAACCACTTGCCTAATCATGTCCGGAGCGCGTTCACCCAGTTGACGTGACATTGAGCCGCCAAGGCTCCAGCCGACCAGGCTTACCTTTTCGCCAGTTTTTTCGTGAATTTCGTGCAATTTTTCAATCAGCAGCTCGCCTTCATGGCCAATCGCGCGCGGGCCAAGATTGCGCCCGAGATTCCAGCAATAAGTGTCATAACCGAGCCGGTCGAGATAGCGCCGCAGAATCTTTGTTGAGCGGCCGCTGGCCATAAAACCAGGCAAGACCATAACGGGATGGCCATCACCGCGCGGCGCGGAATAGAGCAAGGGCGAGGCAAGCGGCAAAGTCGCCATCTCGAAAACGGCCCGCTGTAGCTCCGAAAAAGCCAGAAGGCGCGAGGGCCGGGGAACCGATTGCGGCTGTGGTGCCATTGCTGCTGTTGCCAAAACTATCTTCTCCTGCACGTCATGTGGTCTTATGTTTCCCTGTCGTTTCCACATGGCGGCAGGATTTATGGGCTCAGCGCCTAATGGCGATGTCTAATGACGATGTTCGCGCCTCAATGTGTAGCGTCCCTTGGCAATTCCATCAAATATGCCCGGAATCGCGGGATGATCGATCGGTTCTTCGCTTTCGTCATGCAGCAGGTTTTGCTGGCTGACATAGGCGACATAGCTGCTCTCGGTATTTTCGGCGAGCAGATGATAAAATGGCTGATCCTTGCGGGGGCGGATGTCCTCCGGAATGGCTTCATACCAGTCGTTGCTGTTTGCAAAAACTGGGTCGATATCGAAAATCACACCGCGAAAATTAAACATGCGATGCTTGACGATATCGCCGATCGTAAAGCTTGCATGCGCCACGGGCGGTGCATCTTTGGCGAATTTGTTGCGTTCGCGCGGGGAGGGAATATCGGGATCCATTGCGAATAATGTAGGTGTGGCCCCCTCTGGTGACAAGCGCGGACTTGGCAAGCGCTGTGGGGTAAGCTAATGCGCGCCGCTCGAACGGCCCGCCCGGCAGCCATGCCGGTGCGCCTTGCTAATGCGGAGAGGTGCCGGAGTGGTCGAACGGGGCGGTCTCGAAAACCGTTGTGCCTTATGGGTACCGTGGGTTCGAATCCCACCCTCTCCGCCAGCAGCCCGTTCGCCAGCTTTCGCGAACGTACATGAAACCCTTAAAATCTAACGGTTATTGGCGATACATAGGTCCGCTGTTCGACATCGAATTTTGTTTCCTCAACAGTGCCGACGAACGCTATTTTTCGATTGCCTTTGGCGGCAGCGGAAAGAAGCTGCTCGTGCGGCGAACATAATCCTCATATTCAGGCTTGGAGCGTTTAAGCCGACGTTCGAGGAGCGCTGCTCCGCTCCATTTGACGAGTAAATAGGTCATGATGACCGGACCGATGATGCTGAACAATCCAAGAATTGTCTCGGCCGCAATTAGATACAGGCCCCACCAGACACATGTGTCTCCGAAATAATTGGGGTGGCGGGTGTAGCGCCACAGGCCGGTATCCATCACTCCGCCGGTGCGCCGCGCCTTGAAACGTGCCAGCTGCCAATCACCGATCGTCTCGAACAGGATCCCGATGAGCGCAAGAGCCGCGCCGATCCATCCGATGATGCCAACCGCAGCCGGTTCTGCGGACAGAGACCCAAGTTGGATCGGCAAGGAGACAATCAGGAGCAACACACCCTGCAGCATGAACACCATTTTAAGGCTGAAGCGATGCGGATGCGGCTCCGCCTTCCCAAGCATGGCGAGATAGCGCCCATCCGGGCCTTCTTTCCGCCAACGCCAGAAGAGATAGGCCGCAAGCCGGATTCCCCAGATCGCCGTGATACACAGGATCAGAAGCCGCCGTTCTTCGGACCCTCCCTCGGTCAACAGATAGGTAATCGCGGCGATAATGACGAAACTGAAGCCCCAAAAACTATCGATGAAACTGACATCCTTGATCGCGATGCTGATCAGCCAAAGCAGCAGCATCAGACCGAATATGACGGCAGCATTGGCCGCGAACAGCGGCAGGAAAATATCCATGATGTGCGTCCCTTCAACTCTCGACTATTTTGAATATTTCTGAGCCAGGCAGCGGCGCGTAAAGTGCTTCGATAGCTGCCGGGCGATTATGTTTGGCCAACGCCTGGTTGATCGTGCCCTTGTCTGAGATTTCATGCGCTTCGGCATCCGGCTGATCGAGCAGGAAGGCGAAGCGCGCGACGCGGTTGCTCGATCCCGATGTGGCTGCATTATATGCGTTCAGATTCTCACGCACCGCAGCCTGAACGCCTTTGTCCGCAAGAAGGTCAGCAATAGGGACATCGGTATCCGCAGCGACCGAACGTAAACCCGCTTCATTCGGCCAGGCAAGAACGCCGATATAGGCGCGATTTTCGCCGCAGATCAGCAGGTCCCCGATCAGCGGCGACAGATATTTGAGCAGCTCCATACGCATATTACCGCCCGATACCCATGTCCCGGTCATCAGCTTGAATTCCTCGGCAAGCCGCCCGGCAAAAGCGAGGCCTTTTTCGGGCATATCGGGATCGTGGAACCGAGCCGTATCTCCGGTACGGTAGAAGCTTTCTTCGTCAAACATTTCGATCGTCCGTTCGGGCTCGCCCAGATAGCCGGGTGTGATCATCGGCCCTTTCAGCCGCAGTTCGTAGCGATCACCGATCGGCACCATCTTGACGAACAGGCCCGGCATCGGGAGCCCGATCCCGACCAGGTCACTTTCGAAATAAATGGACATGGTGCCCGAGGTCGTTTCGGTCGCGCCATAGCCCGTAGTCAGCATGATCTTATGCCCTGTCGTATCGACGGCGAGCTTTTGGAAGCGATCATAGACGGGCTGAGGCAGGCCTGCACCGCCATAGAGAACGAGCCGGAGCTTGCGGAAAAAGGTTTCGGCCAGCGCGCGGTCCCGCTCCAGCGCATCGACAAGCATCGCATAGCCGGCGGGAACATTGGTAACATATGTCAATTCGACATCGCGCAGGTTACGGATTGTCGCATCGAACAAGCCGGGCACGGGCTTGCCTTCGTCGATATAATAGGTCCCGCCGAATATCACCGCCGCCATGGAAGAAAAGGCACCCGAGACATGGCTCCAGGGCAACCATTCGAGCTGGACATCGTCCCAGCCTGCCGCCTTGCCGAGCGCCTGCCAGCCCTGGGACAGATTGGCGACGATCATGCCATGGGTGTGAATCACCGCCTTTGATCGCCCCGTCGATCCGGAGGTCAGCATATAGGCGGCAACCGTGTCATCCCGCAGGCCCGCGATAGACCGTGCCACGGCGTCCGACACTGGCGTTCCCGCGGCGGCGGCATAATCAATGCCGCCTTCGTCCGGTTCACGGCTGATGATTGGGAATTCGGCGGGTAACACCGCACGCAAGGCCGAGACATGGGCTGCGGTTTCGCCATACGCGATGGTAGGTTTCACCGTATCGATAACGTGCCGCAGCCTTTGATAATCGCCCTTCGCACCAAGCAAAGCATAGGCCTCGCTCACCGGCGAAACGGGAACGCCTGCCCCCATCGCGCCGTAGCGGACCACCGCATGTGCAATCGAATTGCCTGACACGATAAGGATTGTGCCGCCCTGTGCCAGCCCCTGATCCATTAGCCACTGACTGAGCCCGTCGGCGCTGCGTTTTACCTCGGCAAAGCTGGCCCGGCGCCAGTCGCCGTCTTCCGGATTGCGTTCGCACAGATGCGGCGTATCGGGTATTCTGGCTGCTTGTCGCGCCAACCCTTCCGGTACATTGGGCACATCGACCTTCAGCGGCAGTTTCGGCGTCAATATCAGCACACCATCGTCGCGGCGCTCGATTTCCAGATCAACAGTAGGAAAATCAACCGGCCTGAACGGCGCTTCCGAAACCTGCATATTGATCCGCTTCCCGATTAGTGAGTATTACTGTGCAACTTTATGGCAGTTGCCCGATGAGCGCAATGATGTTTAGAGGTGCGCATTAGGACAGACCGCGAAGCGGCAGTGAGAGGATTGCAGTGACAACCAAAATGACCCCCGCCGAGAGAACCCGCCTCTACCGCCAGCGTGGCTGGTGGCGAGGTGTTGATGTCGACAGCTTCCTGCACAAGGCCGTTGCGGAAAACCCTGAACGCGAAGCACTGATCGATCCGCCTAACCGGTCAGACCTGATTGGCACCGATCCGGTCCGACTGACCTTTGCTGAGCTGGATACGCGTGTCGACAGCTTTGTCGCCACGCTGGCGGCGCTCGGCCTCAGCAAGGGCGATGTCATCGTCACCCAGTTGCCCAATATCGTCGAGGGGGTGATCGCCTTTCTCGCCTGCGCGCGCTTCGGTACAGTCCTCAGCCCGGTACCCATGGCTTATCGCCGGTATGAACTGGGCAAGATTATCGCACAGGTCGATCCGGCACTGATCCTGACGGTGAGGCATTTTCATGGCTTTGATCATCGTGACGAAATCGCCGCAATGTTGGAGAGCGACGAGCGATCAATCCCCGTGCTAACAATCGGCTCGGCCGGCGAGGATGGCGAAGCTTGCTTCGAACATCATGATGTTGCCCATGCATCCCGTGCCTCGGCTGAGCCGCGCCCAATCGAGGCCTCCGAAATCGTCACGATCTGCTGGACATCGGGCACCGAAGCCGATCCGAAAGGCGTGCCCCGCCATCACGATCATTGGGTCATCAATGGCCAGGCGATGATCGAGTGCGCGGAGCTGCGATCCGGCGATGCCATCCTCAACCCCTTCCCGCTGATCAACATCGCCGCGATCGGCGGCATGGTTATGCCCTGGCTGATGATGCAGGGAAAACTTGTCCAGCATCATCCCTTCGATCTCCCGGTTTTCCTGCGTCAACTCGAAGAGGAGGCGATCAACTATACTGTCGCGCCGCCAGCGATTCTCAATATGCTGCTGAAGCAGGATGCGATGCTCGAAAATGTCGATCTGTCGGCGCTGCGCTGCCTGGGCTCCGGCTCCGCACCGCTTACGACATGGATGGTCGAAGGTTGGCAAGAACGCGGCATTCCAGTGATGAACGTGTTCGGCTCGAACGAGGGCTGCTCGCTCTTTTCAACCCATCGAGAAATGCCCGACCCCCATTTGCGCGCATCCTATTTTCCGCGCTTTGGCGCCGCAGGGATAACTTGGAAAAGCGCTTTTCCCAAAACCATCCGCACAAGGCTTGTCGATCCGGTTACCAAACAGGAGGTCACCGAACCGGGTCAGATCGGAGAATTGAGAATCGACGGAGCGATGACCTTCGATGGCTATTGGAACGCGCCGGAACTGAACCGGACCGCCTTTGACGATCAAGGCTATTTCCGGACTGGTGACTTGTTCGAAATCGCATCCGGTGATCCGCGCTTTTACGAGTTCGTGGGCAGGTCCAAGGAAGTTATCATTCGGGGCGGCGTCAATATTTCACCCGCCGAGCTGGACGGGCTGGTCGAAAGCCATCCCAAGGTGCGCGAAGCGGCTTGCGCCGCCTATCCCGATAACCGGCTGGGAGAGAAAATCTGCGCGGTCGTGGCTCTGGTGGAAGGCGAGACGCTGGAGCTGAACGAACTGACCGCCTATCTCCGCAAGGTCGGAATATCGGTCTACAAGCTTCCCGAGAAATTGCGGGAGGTCGATACCCTCCCGCGCAACCCGCTTGGGAAAGTGATGCGGCGCGAACTCTCAGGCGTCGCCGCTTCCTGAGACTGGCCGAGTCCGGAAACGCCGCTTGACAGGTGCAGTCAATTGCGCCTTTAAGGCTTGCATAAATAGACCTACTGGGGAGTTAGAGATGTCGTCCACATTGAAAATGATCACCGCCGGAATCCTGATGGCCGGCCTTACCGCCTGCCAGCCGGCCACGGAAAGCGAAGGAACCACCGCGACGGAAGAAGGAGCAGCCGAGATGGGCGACGAAGCGAAAATGGCCGTTGTGCGCGACATGGTCGACGCATGGAATACGCGTGATTGGGACCGCATTCCAACCTTGTTCGCCGAAAACGGCTCTCTCCATTCGATGATGGTGGATCCGGTTATCGGCCGCGAGGCAATCGGCGCGCGCATTGGTCATCTCGGCGACGGTCTTGAAGAGATCACGCTCAACCTGCGCAATGTTGGTGTTATCGACGGCACCGTGTTCGTCGAACGGGTCGATTCATTCACCTATAACGGCCATGAAGGATCGGTTCCGGTCGTCGGCGTGATCGAGATCGGCGACGATGGACTGATCACCGAATGGCGCGAATATTATGATCGCGCAGAACTGCTTGAAGCAATGGGCATTGCTGAGGATTTTGATCAGGCCGGCCGCGAATAAGTGGCGGCTACTCCCGCCAGCGGAGCGATTGACAACAATGCCGGTGATTATCCCAAACCCATCATAGCCTGGGCGATCGTCGCGGCGCTGTTCGTTGCCTATATCTTTTCGTTCATCGACAGGATGATCATCGGCCTGCTGGTCGAACCCATCAAGGCTGACCTTGAGCTGAGCGATACGGAAATCAGCCTGTTGCAGGGCCTTGCTTTTGCAATCTTCTACACGATTGCCGGCATTCCGATCGGCCGGCTGATCGACCGCTCTGCGCGTATGAAGATTGTAGCAGCCGGGATAGCCCTGTGGAGCCTGATGACCGCAGCCTGCGCATCGGCTGGAAATTTCTGGCAGTTCTTCGCCTTTCGCATGGGGGTTGGGGTTGGAGAGGCGACTCTGTCTCCGGCGGCCTATTCCATCATCTCAGACAGTTTCCCGCGCAAGCGGCTCGGGCTTGCCTTCGGCGTATACGGACTGGGTTCCGCCGTCGGCGCAGGCCTGGCGTTCCTTATAGGCGCTGCGGTCATCACTCTCGTCGCGGCATCGGGCGATGTCGATCTGCCGGTGTTCGGTCAGATACGGGCCTGGCAAGTGGCGTTTCTCGCTGTCGGCCTGCCCGGGTTCCTTGTAGCGCTGCTTTTCCTAGTCCTACCCGAGCCCGCTAGGCTTGATGCGGCGGGAGGCATCGAAATCAAGGCGCCGCCGCCTATCCCTTTCTCTGAAGTTCTGGTGTTCATGCGCAGCGAACGAGCAGTGCTGATCAGCCTGTTCCTGGCCGTCGGCCTCGTAAATTTCGCGGTTCTCGCTGCCCTGTCCTGGCTGCCAGCCATGCTGATGCGCGCCCATGGCTTGGAGTTGGTGTCAGCCGGCTATATGGCGGGAACGCCCCTGATCGTCGGCGGACTGATTGGCCTGATCGGCGGCGGGTATCTGGCGGACCGTTTCGGCGGCGGCAAACCATCTGCGCGGGTCAAATTTTGCACGGTTGCGGTGGCGGTCGGCACAATCGGCGCCATCGGCTTTCCCCTTGCCCCGACGCCGCAGCTAGCCGCTATCTTCTTCACCCTCTTTTTCTCCGCCGCAGCCGTAACAATCGGTGCGGCCCCCGCGATCATCCAGCAGACAACCCCAAACCGCATGCGTGCAACGGTGTCCGCCGCCTATATCTTCGTCGTCAATATCATCGGCCTGGCGCTCGGGCCGACTGCCGCTGCGATGGTTGGTGATATCTTTTTCCCCGAGGGTGATGGCATCCGATATGCGCTCGTGATCGTCTGTCCTCTTGCTTATGTCGGCGCAGTCATTCTCTTTATCTGGTCAATTCGGGCGGTCGGCCAGAGCTGGGCCCGGATCGAAGCAAAAGCAAACGGGGAATGATGGCCGAGGTCTTCATCTACGATGCGGTGCGGACGCCGCGCGGCAAGGGGAAAGCGGGCGCTCCGCTCGCTACGCTGCAACCGCAGGAACTGATACGCCAGTTGATTGAAACGCTGCGCAAGCGGCATGGGGCAACAGCGGTTGCCGGTGCGGAACGGCTGTTGCTTAGCTGTGTCGGGCAAATTGGCGATCAGGGTGGCAATATCGCCATGGTGAGCAAGCTCCATGCAGGCCTTGCCGACACGGTGGTAGCCCAGACAATCAACAATTTCTGTTCGGGAGGGTTGAGCGCTGTCGCGCAGGCGGCATCGATAATCCGCGCCGGAGACGCCAACATGATGCTGGCCGGAGGCGTGGAAATGATGTCGCGCGTGCCGTTCCTCGCCGACGGGGCTCCCTATTATTCCGATCCCAGCCTGTCCGAACATCTTCGTTACGTTCCAGTCGCACTGTCAGCAGACTATCTTGCGGATAAATTCGATGTGAGCCGGGAAGAACTGGACAGTGTAACATTCCATTCGCACCAAAAGGCGCAGCAGGCCTGGGATGCTGGCCGCTATGAACGCTCGGTAATCCCGATGGTGGATGCCAATGGCGCGGTTCTGCTGGACCGCGACCAGACCATCCGGGCCGGCACGACGATGGAAAGCCTCTCGACATTGCCGCCCGCCTTTACCGATTCAGAGATCGTCGATGCGAGGATCAATCGCGCCAGACCGGAAACCGGACCGATTATTCACCGCCATTCGATCGCCAACTGCCCGCCTATTGCAGATGGCGCGGGCCTCGTCATGCTGGGCTCTGCCGAGGCTGGCGCGGCCTTGGGCCTTCATCCGCTTGCGAAGATCGCGGCCTGTGTCGAGGCGGCCGGGGATCCCATTGATCAGCTGACGGCGGGGGCTGCGGCAATGGAAAGGCTGCTCGAGAAAACGGGGCAGAGCTTCGCCGATCTCGATCTCATCGAATATATGGAGGCTTTTGCCGTCGTGCCTTCGCTGCTCTACCGGCGCGAAGGCATCGATCCCGCTATCGTCAATGTGAATGGTGGCCATCTTGCCATGGGTCATCCGATGGGGGCCACCGGTGCGGTTCTTACCGCGACGCTCGTCGAAGAAATGCAGCGCCGCGATGCGAAGCAGGGTATGGTCGTCACCCATGGTGGTTCTGGCGTCGGGACAGCTGCGCTGCTGACGAAGCCCTAGACAGGACTATACCGTAATCAAGACACGTCGCATGGCTCCACTTCGGAGAGACTTGCGAATTGGGACTCGATATGGAAGCCCGGCTGGTGCTAGGGTTTCCCCATGGGAATGCAAAATCTTATCCGAACCTGTTCCGTATGGCGCGCACTGGAGGTTGTTGGGGATTTATCGACCCTTCTGATCCTTGAGGCGAATTGGCTTGGGGCAAGACGTTTCGATACCCTGAGAACGAAGACGAAGTTGCTCAAAGCACTGTTAAGCAACCGACTCAAGCGACTCGTTTCGCTGGGGCTGCTCGAGAAACGCCTCTATTGCGAAAGCCCGCCGCGCCATGAATATATCATGACCAAGAAGGGCGGAGACCTGTATTGGGTGGCCCTGATGCTGCTTCGGTGGGAACGGCTTTGGGGAACCCGTGAAGGCAAGATCAGTGTCGAACTGACGCACAAGACCTGTGGCGCAGAATTTACCCCGAGCCCGGTCTGCAGCCATTGCCGCGAGGAAATCCAAGCCTATGACGTCGACTGGCGCGAAGGCCCAGGTGTTGGGTGGATGACGCCCGTCTATAGTCGACGGCGTCAATTGCGTGACCACGAGAGTGATCCGACTTCCCTGCTCGACGAAGCAGCGAAGCTGATGGGAGATCGCTGGGCTAGCTTGATCCTGCGATCGATCTTTACCGGCCTAAATCGCTATGACGAAATTCGCGCTGATACGGCCATTGCGACCAACATCCTGTCCGAACGCCTCTCTTGGATGATCGAACGCGGTGTCTTGAGACAGAAACAATATACCGAAAACCCGCCGCGCTACGAATATCAACTGACGCGCAAGGGCATGGACTATTACCCCGCCCTGCTCTTCCTTCTGCAGTGGGGCGACAAATATTATGTCTCCCCCGAAGGGCCGCCACTGATCATGGTGCATAAATTATGTGGCAAGGATCTGAAGCCGGCTGTCGCCTGTTCAGAGTGCAAAGAGGATATCGAACCGCGCGGCGTGAAATTCACGGTGGTCGAACGCAATCTCAAAACGGACGTGCCTGAAGCCACCACTTCCTGACGACGAGATGAAAAGCGCCATTTCGGCGATCATATCGCTTTCATTATCATACCGACTCGTTTAGAGTTTTGCGATGGACAGGATAATTACCCACAATGCTGGACGCATCGTGGTTGTCACCGGTGCCGGTAAGGGACTTGGGGCCGCTTTTGCAAGGCGGTGGGGCGACCTGAAGGGACGGGTCGTCGTCAACAATCGATCACATGCCGGCGTGCCGTCTACTGCCGAAGCGGTCGCCGGAAAAATTCGCACTGATGGAGGCCAAGCCATCGCGGAAACGAGCGATGTGAGCGACCCGGCCGCAGCCAAGGCAATCGTCGACAAGGCTATATCCACTTATGGCGGAATTGATTCACTGATCCTCAATGCGGGAATTTCTGGCGATGCCGCCCGCTTTGTAGATAGCGACCCAGCTGTTTTCACCGATGTTATGGCGATAAATTTCCACGCCAATATCGCAATCGTGAAGGCTGCGCTTCCCTATCTCCTGAAATCGAAAGCTGGCCGCATCGTCTTTGTCTCATCCACCGCTGGCCTCTATGGCGTCCATGGTCGTGCCGCTTACGCAGCGTCGAAAGGCGCGCTCAACGGCTTCGCATTTTCACTGGCCGAAGAGGTGCGCCGCAATAGAATCGGGGTCAATATCCTTATGCCCTATGCCGCCACTCAGATGACGGGCGGTACCCTGCCCAAAGAAATCGAACAAATGATGGACCCCGAAAAAGTGGCCGATACGGCCTGTTGGCTGTCTTCCGCCGATTGTACAGAAACCGGCGAAATATGGGTAGCGGGCGCGGGCTATGCACGCCGTGCTACCATCAGTGAATCTGACGATCTCATACAACGCCCCAGCGATGCGGGCGAACCGGACGAGCTACGATTCCGCAACGGCGAAGCCGCTTTTGCTGATTTCTTGTCAGCCGTATCCCGTGCAACAAAACAACCAGAAAAGACAAGCGGCACATGAGTTATCGCGTTATCCAGTGGGCCACGGGTGCTATGGGCAAGACCTGCTTGCGTGCGATTATCGATCATCCGGACATGGAGCTGGTCGGCTTGCTTGCCTATAGTGACAAAAAGGCGGGCCGCGACGCGGGAGATATCGCCTATCGCGACCCGACCGGGGTCATCGCCACCCAAAGCATCGATGATATCTTGGCGATCGATGCCGATATCGTGATCCACGCGGCACGCCTTCAACCGCCCTATGATCATCATGACGGCGACATCCTTCGTCTGCTTGAATCCGGCAAAAACGTCGTCAGTATCAACGGCAACAGCTTTCCTGCCCATTGGCCAGAGGCGCGCCGGCTGAAATTTGAAAAGGCGTGCGCGAAAGGCAAGAGCAGTTTCAGCGGAGCAGGCCTCAACCCGGGCTTTGCCGGTGAACGGCTCCTGTCGACCGCGCTGGAAATGACGCTGGCGCCAAAAAGCGTGGCGCTTAACGAGATTGTGATCACCCGGGAGATTGCGAGCCCCGAATATGTCTTCGACATATTGGGCTTTGGATCAATGCCCGGCGAAGTTGACCCAAACAGCCCGGACTGGGTTCCGGCACAAACGCTCAACGCCATGTTTTCCGAATCGGTAGCCGCGATGGCTGACCGGCTTGGGATCGAACCGGACGAGATCGTCACCGATCACGCCATGCGCCCGGCCCGCGAGGAAATGGAGATTGCCGCAGGCACCATCCCCAACGGCGGCGCCTGCCATTTCGACTGGCGCTGGAAAGCGATGGCCGGCGGCGAGCCAGTAGCCACTGTGCATATCATCTGGGCGATGGACAAAAGCTATATCGGAGACGGGCAGCCTCTTTGGCACCTTTCAATAGACGGCACACCAAAGGTCGATCTTGCTATCGAGCTCGAACCGCCAGAACAGCGCGATGGCCGAACGTCTGCCGAACAACTGGGCGTCGCGGCCACCGTGCTCAACGCCATTCCGCGCATCGTAAACGCACCGACGGGCCTGATGTCCGCAACGGGCGATCCAGTTCCGCCATCAGATAGAAACTAGCGAACGCAAAGAAAGAGGAGTCCGGAAATCATGACCGCAAAGATCGATGTTCTGAAAGCCGTCATAAAGCATTGGAGCGAACGTCAGGACGTCGATGCCGTGCTCGAGCATCTGTCCGACGGACTCGTCTGGCACTTCTCCGCCGTCACCCAGCCCGCCGTGCACGGCAAGGCTGGCGCGCGAAAATTTCTCGAAGGATTCAAGAACCGGGTCAAGAATCCGCGCTGGCGCATCTTTCGTATCGCTGAAACGGATGACGCCCTGTTCGTTGAAGGCGCGGATGAATTCGAGACACCTGACGGCACAACCGTGGTCATCCCCTATATGGGCATCCTCGATTTCGATGGAGACCTGATCATCGGCTGGCGCGATTATTTTGATCGTGGGATCGCGGATGACGGCGTTGCGGGGAAAGGCTTGCCCGATCATGCCGCCGATCTGATTAGCCGCGAAGCACTGCCCGGGCTTGGCGCACCCGAAAAGGTAGCGGCATGAGCGAAAGAGACCCGGAACTTCAAAGCCTGCTCGACAAGCAGGCGATCCAGGAAGTGCTGACCCGATATACGCGCGGGGCCGACCGCGGCGATGCTGACCTGATAGAAGATGCTTATCATCCAGGCGCGATTGAGGATCATGGCGGAACGTTCAATGGCCCGGCTTCCGACTATGTCGCCCTGCTACGCAAGGTCTTCCCGACTGCACCGCGCATGACGCACATGATCACCAATATTCTGATCGAGCTTGACGGGGATAGGGCGCTCTCGGAGTGCTATATGCTCACTTTCTCGCGCCGCGAAAACTCCGATGAGCAATTCGACAGCCTGACCATGGCGCGTGCCGTGGATCGGTTCGAGAATCGCGGCGGGAAATGGGCTATCGCGCATCGCCGGATATCCTGGGAATGGAATACCGAATTCGACATCAAAGAGAGTTGGGGCCGCGGCATGATCGCCCCCGATCCGTCCAAACTGGTGCGCGGCGGCAAGAAACCTGATGATATTCTCTATGAAATCAAGGAGGCTTTCAATGGAAATAAAGGATAGTGTTGCGATCGTCACCGGCGGCAATCGCGGAATAGGCGAGGGTTTCGTCGAGGAACTTCTCGATCAGGGCGTGCGGCGTGTCTATGTCTGCGCGCGCAAGCTTGCCGATGCAGAGGAAGCCGCAAAACGCGACGGACGGATCGTGCCGATCGAACTCGACGTGACAAGGGAAGATCAAGTGGCCGCCGCCGCCGCAAAATGCGCGGACGTCACGATCCTCGTCAACAATGCCGGTGCTTTTCAGATGCAGACATTGATGGGCGCGCCGGACTTGTCCGACGCGCGACAGGAGATCGAAACCAACTATCTGGGGATGCTCTCAATGTGCCGCGCCTTTGCGTCGGTAATCGAAAAGAATGGCGGCGGTGCGATCGCCAATGTGCTTTCGGCCGCCGGAATCGTGGCGATTCCTGGCATGGGTGGTTACAGTCCTTCCAAATTTGCAGGGCGTGCGGCTAGCACCTGCCTGCGGGCCGAACTGGCTCCACGCGGCATTCATGTCACCGCGCTGATCGTCGGTTCAGTCGACACCCGTATGGCGGACCATATCGACCGCGAAAAAACGCAGCCTCGAGATATCGGTACGGCCGGGCTGCTGGCAATCAAGCACAGTATCGACGAGCATGATACCGATCCGCATGCGATCGACGTACGCGCCTTTCTGGGCCGCGATCCGCATACACTCGCCAAATCGATGGCGGCCCCCTTTCTCAATCAGAACAAAGCATAAGAAGGACCAGGACAATGCAGGCAAAGATTGTCAACCACGTAGAATCCAATCTCGAAAATGATGGTCATCCCTATGTCGGCGGGGCCTGGACGCCCAACTTCGACGAATATGACGCAACTGACCTCGAGTCCGACGGAGAAATCCCGAAAGATATTTCAGGTGTTTATGTCCGCAACACGGAGAACCCCATCCACAAGCCGATCGGCGTCTATCACCCCTTCGACGGCGATGGGATGCTGCACACGATCCATATCGAAAATGGCAAGGCCAACTATCGCAACCGCTTCGTCAAAACAAAAGGCTTTCTGGCCGAACAGGAAGCTGGTGAGTCCCTCTGGGCAGGACTCATCGAACATCCGAGCCACTCGAAAAGGCCCGGTTGGGGTGCGCAAGGCTCATTGAAAGATTCGTCTTCGACCGATGTGATCATCCATGCTGGCAATATCGTTTCCACCTTCTATCAGTGCGGAGAACCCTATCTGCTCGATCCTCTCACCCTTGAGGAAAAAGGTATCGCCGATTGGGGGCCGGACGAAGGTATCTCGGCTCACCCGAAAGTCGATCTGAAAACCGGCGAAATGCTGTTCTTCAACTATTCGAAGAAAGCGCCGTACATGCATTACGGCATTGTCGGGCCGGACAATGTCCTCAAACATTATGTGCCGATCCCGCTGCCCGGGCCGCGCCTGCCGCACGACATGGCATTCACCGAGAATTACACGATTTTCTGCGACCTGCCGTTGTTCTGGGACCCCGAATTATTGGACCGCGGCCACCATGCCGCGCGCTTCTATCCGGAGCTGGGCACCCGGTTCGCGATTATTCCGCGTTATGGCAACGAAGAGGACATCCGCTGGTTCAAAGCGGATCCAACCTATGTGCTCCACTGGATGAACGCTTATGAGGAAGGCGACGAGATCATCCTTGAAGGCTATTTCCAGGAGGATCCACAGCCTAAGCCTCTGGAAGGCGCACCGCCGCAATGGGCGCAGATGATGGCCTATCTCGATCAACATTCGATGAAGCCGAAACTGCATCGCTGGCGTTTCAACCTGAAAACCGGGGAAACCCAAGAGGAACATCTGGACGACCGGATCCTCGAATTCGGCTGCTTCAACCGCAATTTCCAGGGGAAGAAGACGCGCTACCTCTACAGCGCGACATCGGTACCCGGCTGGTTTCTGTTTGATGGTCTTGTCAAACATGATTTCGAAACTGGCAAATCGACACGGTTCGATCTCCCGAAGGACGAGTTCGCTAGCGAACCTGCATTCGTACCGCGTATTGGGTCGACCGAAGAGGATGACGGATATCTGATCAGCTTCACGATCGACGTCGCCAATAACCGGTCAGACTGTATCCTGGTCGATGCCCGCGATATTGCCGCCGGGCCGGTTTGCAGGATCGCGCTGCCGCACCGCATCAGCAGTGGCACCCATGCCATTTGGGCTGACGGCAGCGAACTCGAACAGGATTGAACATCGCTATGTATAGGAACACGATAGAAACGGTCATCGACAAGCAGGATATCCGCGATATTTACACGCGCTATGCGCGCGGCGTCGACAGGGCCGACGGAGAGTCGCTCAAATCCTGCTATTGGGAGGATGCCGTTGAGGAGCACGGCAATACCTATAACGGCCCCGCCCACCCCTATATCGAGGGAGCCCTCCCACGGATGCAGAAGACCGGCGTTATGGGTCATTATGTCTGCAATCTGCATATCGACCTCGATGGCGATACCGCCTTTACTGAAGCCTATGTGTTGACCTTTGCCCGGTTCGAGAAGGACGGCGAACCCTGGGACACGCTGACTGGCGGGCGCATCATCGACAAGATGGAAAAGCGCGACGACGAATGGAAGATCGCACATCGCAAGATCGCGCTCGACTGGAACCGCGACGAACCCAGCAGCGAGACCTGGTGCCTGGGTTTGTTCAATCCCGACGATCCAGCAATGATCATGGGCCAAAAAGGCAGCGGCGATCTCAGTTATCAGCGCTTCTAAATAGTCTGTACATCCGACAATCAAAAACCGGGGCAAGCCAACGCTTGTTCCGGTTTTTTTGTGCGCTGCATGGGCGGATCCGGTCTCTTCGAAAAAAAAGGGCATCGATCCGGAAAGAATCGATGCCCGAGTCTGGAGTAGGGGCCGTCAAAAACGAACGGTCAATTCTGCGCCATAGGTTCGCGGGGCACCGAGACGGGAAATCTCGTCGCCGAAAAATGCGATGATATTGGTCCGGTAAAGTTGGTTGGTGATGTTGCGACCCCAGATCGAGAAGACCCAGTCGCCGTCATTGGGGGTAAAGGAGATCCGGCCGTCGAGCAGGCCATAGGCTTCCTCGAAATTGGTATTCTCCGGTGCCCAGAACATGCTGCCGCGATGCGTGTAGTTCACATGCAGCTTGAGCGCGTCTTCCCACTCGCCGATATCGACCGTGAGATCCCCGCCGACATTGAACTGATAATCGGGCGTCCTCTGGAGGAAGTTTCCCGAGGAATCGCGGCCCAGCGAGTCGATGAAATCATTATACTGGGTGTCGAGGAACGTGGCCCCGCCGAACAGGATGAAATTATCCGTGACAGCGAACTGCGCCTCGATCTCAATCCCTTCGATCGTCGCATCAGCCGCGTTGTCCGTGATGTTGCACAGGCAATCCTGGTTGGTCTGCGTGACTTGAAGGTCGCGATAATCGAGTCGGAAAGCGGCAATGTTCAACCGTGCACGCCGGTCGAACAAGTCGATCTTGGCACCGACTTCGAAGCTTGTGACGGTTTCCGGGTCATAGCTTGCCGTAGCGGCCGCCGGATTTGCCGGATCGTCCTCGAAGCCGCCGCCCTTAAACCCTGTCGAGTAAGTGGCGTAAAAGAACAGGTCGTCATTCGGCGTGAATTCGATCGTCGCCTGCGGCGTTATTTCACTCCAGCTGTCACTGTAACTGGTGGTGAAGCTATCGCCTTCGCGGAAGGTTCCGGCGAGGGGCGTCAACGCAACCTGATCGGTCGGGTTGAACTGATCGCCGCCTTCGACGGCCGTACCGATCACCGTGCCGCCTTTGCTGTCATGCGTGTAGCGAACACCGGCGACGACGCGGAACATATCGCTGAACCGGTAGCCGAGCTGCGCAAATACGGCGTAGGTCTCGTTCGTCGCGCGGTTGTCCCACGTGGATTCGCCGGACAGCGTCGTGAGGACCGTGAGCGGCACTTCAGCCCAGAAACGATCGAACTTGTCGACATTGTCATGCTGGTAATAGGCGCCGACAATCCAGTCCAATCCCTGTGGCACCGGATCGGAAATGAGCCGGATTTCCTGGGAAAATTGCTCGATATGCTCGGTCTCGTTGACCGGGAAAGTAAACAGTGTGGGGCTGAGCACGCCAAAACCGTTATCGGGTCCGATACCTGTCTGGTCGTAAAGATTGAAAGCATCGCCTTCGCGATAGCCGGTGATGCTTTGGAGGGTCGCGAAATCCTCAAAGTCCTTGGACAGCTGCAGCGTGACACCCCAGGCCTCACGGTCCAGTCCTTGCGGCGTTTCATTAGCATCGCCCGCGTAGCGCGGATGCTCGGGCAAGCTTTCACGGAGCCGCAACGGCCGGCCGAGCACTACGCCAACCGCTTCGCGCGCAGCACTCCATGGCCCCTGTGTAAGCGGATCCGGTCCGTTGATCGCAACGCTGTGGGTTCCGTTAACCTCGTCGTTCGTATAGTCGACGATGAGGCGTGCAGTGAAATCGTTCCCGTCTTCGTAGAGCAATTGCCCGCGCAGCTGGATTGACTGGACATCGTCAAGCTCCCGGTCATGCAGGATATCGGTGTTGAAACCGTCGCGCGTCCGGGACTGGAATGATAGTCTGGCCGAAAGATTGTCGGTCAGCCCACCAGTCACATAGCCGCGCGCAAGTACTTCGTCATAATTGCCGTAAGAAAATGTGAACGAGCCGCTCGGTGTTTGCTCCGGTTCGGCCGTGATGATGCTGATAGCGCCGCCCACCACATTGCGTCCAAGCAACACGCCTTGCGGACCGCGCACCACTTCGACGCCTGAGATGTCATAAAGGTCGAAGTTGAAGAGACCGGAGCGCCCGACATAGACTTCGTCGACGAAGATGCCGATTGACTGATCGGCCGAGGGAGAATCAAGCCGGGTATTGGTGATACCCCGAATATTGAATTCCTGATCAAGCGGCGACAGGGCGGTGAAAGAAAGCGATGTCGACCGGCCAGCAAGATCCTCGAAGCTGAGGATGCGTTCGTTTTCCAGCATTTCACCCGAAAAAGCCGTTATGGCGGCCGAGGTTGTCTGAAGATCGGTATCGCGGCGCTGCGCGGTTACAACAATCTGGCCGAGCGGTGAATAATCTTCGTCCTGCGCAGCTTGTCCTTGTTGCTCTTGCGTTTGCGACCATGCCGGCGCGGCTCCAAGAAAACTCAAGGCAATGGCTGCCAACGAAACGGTGCCTTTGATGTGCATATTCTCTCCCATCCTAAGATCTGCGTGCGGGCCTTGTTGGCCTCTGATGCAATCTCTGATTATGAGCTAATGAGAGATAGTGAGTCTGTCAATGCAAGTTAGGTAGATAGGCCGATTGCTGTGCACATGCTGCGACATATTCGTCACGCAGGCGGGCAATGATTTGCGCCGTCGGCTCAACCGCGTGAACAGACCCCACGCCATGTCCAGCCGACCAAAGATCTCGCCAGGCCTTGATGCTGTTTTGTGATTTGGCAAAATCCGGCCCGTCCTTTTTGCCTAGCTGATCCAGATCATAACCTGCCGCCTCCAAGCTCTGCCGCAGATAATAGGCCCGGGCGCCGGTAAAGGCACTGCTGGCAACCAGGTCGTTGAAGGTCGCATCGATCACCATCTGGCGATACGCGTCCACTGCCATGCTTTCTTCAGCGGCGATGAAACCCGTGCCCATATATGCGAAATCGGCGCCCAATATCTCGGTCGCACGCACCGCGCCGCCCGTCGCAATTCCGCCGCCGAGGACTATAATGCCATCGAAAAACTCGCGGACAGCCGTCACAAAGGCGAAGGGCGAAATTTTACCGGTATGGCCGCCCGCACCGGAGCAAATCAGCACCAGTCCATCGACTCCGAGAGCGGCAGCCTTGCGCGCAAAATCAATGCTGTTCACGTCAGCAAAAACGAGGCCGCTATAGTCATGAACAATGTCGAGTACAGGCTGTGGCCCGCCTAGAGCCGTGATGACGATATCCGGCTTGTGCACCCGCAGCAGCGCGAGTTCATCCTGAAGTCGGTCATAACTGCTATGCGTGATCATATTGGCCGCGACCGGCGCCAATGCCCTGCCAGCGTCATCTTTCGTGCGACAGATTTGGCCGAGCCAGTCGTCCAATATAGCGGTTGTTCGCGCATTCGGGAACGGGAGAGATCCGATAACTCCGCTTCGGCGAGTCGCGTTCACCAGCTCGACCCCCGAAACGAGAAACATCGGCGCTGCGATAACCGGTAGGGTGATTCGTTCAACGAGGCCGGCCATGCCGGGGCGGGATAAAGCGCTCATAGGGTCTGTCTTTCCGATGTAATTGCGGGTTCGGATCCGGTCGAATCCGATGAGTTCCGAATCGGGTAGCAAAACTTGCATTACGAAACCAGCCTACGTATTCGTAAGGCCATATCAGGAGAGTGACATGAGCAAAGCAGTATTCATTCTGGGCGGCTATCAGACCGATTTTGCCCGTAACTGGCATCGCGAAAGCGAGGATCTTTTCGCGATGTTCAAGGCCACGCTCGAAGGCGGCCTCGCCGAGACGGGCCTTGAACCTGAAGATATCGATGCAGCTCATGTCGGTAATTTTACGGCCGAGCTTTTCTGCAACCAAGGGCAACTTGGCGGCTTTTTCGCGGCCGTTGACGATCGCTTTTCCGGCATGCCCGCCTCGCGCCATGAAGCAGCCTGCGCCTCAGGCAGCATGGCGATCCTCAACGCGATGGCGGAGATCGAAGCGGAGCGATACGGCCTTGTCTGCGTGCTCGGTATCGAGATGATGCGCAACGTGCCCGGTGATCAGGCGGCACAGTTTATCGGGGGGCCCGCCATGTTTTCCGGTCAGGAATGCGAGGGCGTCAAATATCCCTGGCCGCATATTTTCTCTGAACTGGGTGATGAATATGACCGACGTTTTGGCTTGAAGCAGGCGCATCTCGCCGAAATCGCCCGCAACAATTTCGCCAATGGTCGCAGAAATCCCAATTCACAAACCCGGGGCTGGACCTTCGGCAACGCGAGTTTTGAAGAGGATGATGCGGCGAACCCGGTCATCGACGGACGGATCAGGCGGCAGGATTGCGGCCAGGTGTCGGATGGCGGCGCGGTGATCTTTCTGGCCAGCGAAGAACGAGCAAAAGCCTATGCCGAAAAGCATGGAAAGACGCTGGAAGACCTTGCCCGGATCGACGGCTGGGGGCACCAGACCGCGCATATCGGCTATCAACCCAAGATCGATGCGAGCAAGGGCCAAGACTATGTCTTCCCGCATGTGCGCAAGGCGGTATCGGATGCGCTGGACAGGGCCGGGGTCGGTTCAGCCCGCGATCTTTCCGGGATAGAGGTCCATGATTGCTTCACAACAACCGAATATATGGCGATCGACCATCTAGGCCTGACCGAACCGGGGGAGAGCTGGAAGCTCATTGAAAATGGCGCCATCGCCATGGATGGCGCACATCCCATCAATCCGAGCGGCGGCCTTATCGGACTTGGCCATCCCGTCGGCGCGACGGGAGTGCGTATGATGCTCGACTGCACAAAGCAGGTGACTGGCACAGCCGGCGACTATCAGGTCGAAGACGCGAACCGATTCGGCATGCTCAATATCGGCGGCAGCACAACCACCGTCGCCAGCTTCGTAGTCGGCGGTGGGGCAGCCTAGAAGCCGGGCCCAGGGGCTGACGGCATTGTCACGTTAACTCATAGCGCAGGAGTTTGGGACCGGATATTGCGATGACATTAGTTCGCTAGTGCGACCTTGGCCCAGACAGGAAGATGATCGGATGCTTTTCGCGTGATCGCGGTGTCATACACACCGCTTTTGACGACGCGCAGCCGAGAACAATGCATGATACGGTCCAGTTTGGCGGTCGGTCGGCGCGCGTGGAAGCTGCGCCCACATTCTGCGAAGCTGAACGCCCGCCCAAAGTCTCTGAGGCAACCGTTTGCCGAACTCCATTCGTTGAGATCTCCCATCAGGACTGTCGGGAACTCAGCGCCATGCTGCTCAGCCAGTTTGACAACTGCATGCGCCTGCCTCCGTCTCCAAAGGCCTGAGAGGTCCAGATGCATTCCGAATACGCAAAGCGTTATGCCTTGAATCTCTATCTGCGCCATCACGGCTCCGCGCGGTTCCAGATAGGGGATATGCAATATGTCCTGTATATGGATTGTGGCTGATTTTCGAACCAGTATCGCGTTGCCGTGCCATCCCATTGAATCAATCTGGACGTCCAGCGGCACTGCTTGATAGTCGCTATTCTGGTCGAGAAGAAGGTGAGGTATGGCGGCTGATCGGCGGCCAAAACGCCGATCAGCTTCCTGCAAAGCGACAATGTCGGCATCCAGCCCGTTCAACACTTTCAAAATGCGCTCGGGATTGCGCCGCTTATCAGCGCCGATGGCCTTGTGCATGTTGTAACTGGCAACCGTGAATGTCTTCAATTCCATAGAACTCCGCTGCACCTTTCCGCCTGATCCAGCGCAACTTCTTGGCTGTACTATGGGTTCAAATGAGGCGTGGCAGGCTCCCCGCCGACGATGTTGGCGGCACTATGATACTCCATCCTTGAAAGCGGCCATTGCCGGCTGAGCTTATATCTTGTCGGCGTAAAGCAGTCTGCCCGGCCCCAGACGCTCCAGCACTAGTGCGATATCCGCTTGGGAAAATGTGAAGCAGCCTTCGCTGCGTCCGAGTTTGCCTTGTTCGCGGATCACATCCGGATTGGCATACCAAGCCGAATGGATCACAATCGCCCGGGCCTCGGCATTGCTGTTTTCAGGATCGAGACCGGCCAGCCTGCGCGACGGGCCGTGGCTGCCCGAATAGGCTTGGCCGGTCAGATAGGCACCCGACGAGGTCGCGTTTGATCCTGAAACATTCGAAAAGCGTTGCAACCATCCGCTATGCGCTGGGTCCGATCCGCGTCCATGGGCTACCAACAGGCGTTGGGTGCGTCCGCTGGCGAGATCGACGATCGAAAAGCGCGGTAGGCGGGACGGAACGTTGAAATCGGCAATGCCGATAACATCGCGATGGATGATCGCATCCTGATGCTGGTCCATTGCCGCACGCGCGCGTTGCATCAACTCATTGAGCGGGGCGGTTGATGCGGGTTCAGCAGTTGGCGTTGTGGTTGGTCGCGGTGCGGTTGCTACTGCCGGAATGCTCGCCACCATTGCGCCGCTCGCCGCGAGAAAATGCCTGCGGGAAAATCTGGCCATCGAAAATACTCACTCTGTCGTGGCTAAATGAAGAATATCTGTATCCGTAGCGCGGTTGCCTATAGGTATAAGCCCGTATTGGACCGATCGGCCGAGTGACGGAGATACAGCCGGATGAAAAAGCTTATTCTTGCGATAATGATCAGCCTTGCCGTGCCGGCAATGGTGAGCGGTCAGGTTGTTCAGGACGCCGGCGAAACTGCTGAAACGCCGGCGCTTGTCGGCCACCCCTATTTTGACGCACTGCGTGGGGCTTATGCCGAAGAAACCGATCCGGCCCACCGGGCAACGCTGGCCGCCAATCTTGAACGCTGGCGCCAGATGCCGGAAGCGCTCGGCCCGCGCTATCTGATCGTCAATGCTGCGGCGGCTGAAGTCACGCTGTGGGAAGGCCGGCGCGAGATGGGGCGTTGGCGCGTGATCGTCGGTACCACACGCACGCCTACACCTATTTTTCAGGCTGAAGTGTCCGGCGTTATTTTCAATCCCTGGTGGGAGGTTCCGGTAAGCATCGCTCGCGAAGGCATTGCTTCCATGGTGCGCAACCGCCCGGGGGTCGCTCGGCAAAGAGGCTATGTGTATCAGAATGGCCGCTATCGCCAACGCCCAGGCCCCGGCAATGCGCTGGGGCTGATGAAGCTCGTAATGCCCAATCCGCACAGCGTGTTCCTGCACGACACGTCGAACCGATCATTGTTCGATCGCGATGTCAGGACGCTAAGCCATGGCTGTGTACGGGTTGGCGACGCGATGGACTTTGCAAGTGAATTGCTGGCTGCGCGGCCGGGCTGGAACAGAGCGCGGACCGATGAGGTCGTGGCGTCCGGGCAAACGATGCGGATCGATCTTCCCGAACCGATTCCGGTCTATATCGGCTATTTTACAGCGGAGCCGGGCAGCGATGGTGCGATCCGATATTTTCCCGATGTCTATAATCGGGATCGGCAGTCGACCGCCATGAATACAATGGGCGCAAGTCCGGAAGGTCTCGATCCCCGTTGTCGCCTCTCATAGAAGAAGGGCCTTCGGTAGGGTCTGATCTTGCTCCGTCGGAGAATTCGATCTGATCGTCGCAGGGCCCCTACCCGTTGGGTCGCCCTTCACACTGACGCTGGGCAGCCGGTGGTTGGCGTTTGCCCAACCTCCGCCGGCTCACCCAATGCGTCTTCCTCGATAAAGATCGTTTTCCACTGGCCGCTCTCACCCGGGAAATTGTCGAAAATTGCGGCGACAAGATAGGGCATGATTTCGGTCAGATGGCGGTTGAGGCCGATGCTCGTGGCGCGCCCTTCGAACAGCGGTTCGGACTGGGACTGGTTGGCAAGCCTGATGTCCATCCGGAGCTCGCGGACATATTGCGTGACGGTCGAGACGACGGGTGGTTCCCAGCAGCGATAGCCATACCATTGCGGATTGAACGGCTCACCGTTGCGATAATAATATCGGTAGGAGCATCGCGGCCAGGAAGAGATGACACGAGGAGCGCCTTCATGGATGCTATATTCGATTTCGGCGATCAGTGAAGCGTCAGCCATGTCAGCCACTGGCGTGTAACCCGCATTGCTCAGCTGTTCCTGAAACAAAACGCGGTGGTTCTGAAACTCCAAGCTGTTTTGAAGGTCATGATCCGCGGCAACAATGGCTATGGTTTCCCCGGTTGGCGCTGGCAGCCGGTGGAGGCGGTACACATCGCACGAAACGCCCGGTGTGCAACCGGTCGTGACGATAGCGATCAGCAATGTGAGCATGGTCATGCGCAGGGATGGAATCAGTGAGTTTCTCATAGTGTGTTCCTGCCAGATGACGACGAGCGCCAAATTGCGTTGGATCAAGTAGAAAAAAGACCGTCCCCAAAAAAAATGAGCAGCCGATTGATCCTACGCAACTTGTTTGCGGCGGATTGCCGTCAGGATGTGAGGTCATGATGTACACTGATATTCAGCGGAACTTTAGGCAGGAAGGGCAATGGCGATGGGCATGATGAAGGCGGCGATATTTGTCGAACCGAACCGCATCGTAATCGATGACAAGCTAGTGCCCGATATCGGTCCGACCGACGCCCTGCTCAAAATTACGACGACCACTATCTGCGGGACAGATGTGCACATCCTGAAGGGCGAGTATCCGGTCGAGCGAGGTTTGACCATCGGCCATGAACCCGTCGGCATTATCGTAGCTCTAGGTTCCGCGATTATGGGCTTTCGCGAAGGCGAACGCGTGATTGCCGGGGCAATTACGCCTTGCGGCCAATGTTTCTCCTGTCTCGATGGCCATTTGGCTCAATGCGGCGGTAAAGCAATTGGCGGCTGGCGTTTCGGTAACACGATCGACGGCGCGCAGGCCGAATATTTGCTCGTGCCGAACGCTATGGCAAACCTTACACGTGTCCCCGAGACCTTGAGCGATGAACAGGTGTTGATGTGCCCTGACATCATGTCGACGGGCTTTGCGGGCGCCGAAAGCGGCAAGATCCGCATCGGCGATACGGTAGCAATCTTCGCCCAAGGCCCGATAGGTCTGTGCGCGACAGCAGGGGCGAATTTATGCGGCGCGACGCGGATCATAACAGTCGAAACCGTACCCGAGCGGATCGCCATGTCCAAAGCGATGGGCGCCGATACAGTGATCGATTTCAAAACCGAAGATCCAGTTGAGCGCATCATGGAGCTGACTGAGGGGCGCGGCGTTGATGTTGCGATTGAGGCGCTCGGGACGCAGCAGACCTTCGAGGCCTGTCTGCGCGTGACGAAATCGGGTGGCACAGTATCGAGCCTCGGTGTTTATTCCGGCAAATTGTCTTTGCCCGTCGCTGCCATCGCCGCCGGGCTTGGTGACCATCATATCGTCACGACATTATGCCCCGGCGGCAAGGAGCGGATGCGGCGGCTGATTCAGGTTGTCGCATCGGGCCGGGTAGACCTGAAACCGCTGGTCACCCACCGGTTCAGCCTGGATAATATCGAGGCAGCCTATGATCTGTTTGCCCATCAGCGCGACGGTGTATTTAAGATAGCCATCACGCCTTAATGGCTGGCAAGCTGCGCTATTCTGCCTGGTTCGAGAATGCGGATGCAGTCATGTTTTTCGATACGAACGGCTCCGATTTCCTTTAATTTTCGGAAAGCGCGGCAGACGGTTTCGGGTGTCATTGCAAGATAGGCTGCAATGTCGGTTTGCGGCATGGGAAGCACTGTTTCCTCGCCGCCTCCCATCCGGGCGCAGACATCTGTAAGGAACGAACACATTCTCGCGAGCGCGCCCTGACGACCGAGCAGCAGGCTGCGCACATAACCGGCTTCCAGTTCGGGCTGAACCGTATCAAACAATGCATCTTTGAAGTCTCGACTGCATCGCAACTCTTCGGACCAGCGTTTCAAGGGCTGTGTTGAATAGCTGACCTCGGTCACGGCTTCGGCCGTGTAGCGGTAATCATGGCCGCGCGGCAGGCCGATGACATCGCCTGGAAAGAAAAACCCTGTGACCTGCCTTTCGCCTTCCGCCGAGAAATTGACGCTGCGGACAACTCCGGTTTCTATTTTGAAAAGCTGGTTCGCCTCATCGCCTTCCCAGAACAGAGGCTGGCCGGAAGCAAGATACGTCGACGGCGACCGCTGAACTGGAAAGTCCGGGTGGAGCGGAACGACATTATCTGTAAATCCCAAGCGCATGGCTTCCTCCCAACAGTTTCAATCCAACTGGAAGATATGTGCATCTTCCCGATTTGTTGGGGGAGTCGTGGTTTATACCTATTGGACGGCCAAACCGGGTGTTCGCGATAGGGACGGGCGCTATGCTTCCGCCTGGATCCCGAGTTGGATGGCCATGCGGACAATTTCGGCGAGGTTCTTGGCTTCCATCTTTGTCATCACCCGTGCCCGATGGATTTCGACCGTCCTAGGGCTGCATCCCAGATTATAGGCGATCACTTTGTTGGGCTGACCCGTCACCAGTTCCTTGAAAACTTCCATTTCACGCGGTGTTAGCCGTTCGGCCTTGGCAGCGAGTTCCGCATGTTGTGTTGACTGTTCGCGCGCTGTTTCGCGCTGTGCCACTGCTTTCTGCACCGCATCCATCAGCCGGGCATCGGCGAACGGTTTTTCCAGAAAATCCATCGCGCCTTTCTGGATCGCCGAGACGGCGAGATCGACGTCACCATGTCCCGTCATCATCACAACCGGCAATGCCGGATCTCGCCTTTGAAGCTGGTCCAGAACGTCCATGCCATCATGTTTCGGCATCCGGATATCGAGCATCGCGCAATCAGCAGCGCGAAGATCGGCACTCTGTAGGAATTGCTCGGCATCTTCATATGTTTCTACCACATAGCCAGCCAGTTCTAGGCGGCTGCCCAAGGCATCCAGAATCGCGGGATCATCATCGACGAGAATGATTTGGGCCATGGCTAGTCCTCGGTTGCGGCTGGAATGGCAAAACAAAGCCGAGCGCCAAGAGGGGCTGCATCCTCTGCCCAAATCGTTCCGCCATGCGCGGTCATGATGGATCGGCAGATGGCAAGACCGATGCCCAGACCATCACTCTTGCCGCTAACGAACCGATCGAACAGATCATTGCGCAGGGCGGGATCGATTCCCGACCCATTATCTTCGAGGCAAACCTGAATATGGGTTTCGCGGTGCGGTTTGGCCGAAATACGGATATGCGGCGCATCGACATTGGCCGTTGCTTCGAAGGCATTTCGCAACAGATTATGAAGCACTTGCTGGATCTGCACCGGCTCGACGCAGACGTTGGGCAGGGTCGCCGGGATATCCAAATCTACCGTGATCCGTTTTCTTTCGTTTTCCAGAAACGAAAGATCGATGGTTTCACGGATCAGCGGCTCAAGGGCACAGTGCGTTTTTTCGCCGCCGGTGAACCGGACGAACCGCCGGAGCGAGCGGATAATGTCGCTGGTGCGCTCAGTCTGCCGGCTTGCCTTTTCGATGAATTCCTGCGCCGAAGCGATATCGGGCTCATCCGCATTCAACTGGTGCGCTGCAGCGCTCAGATATTGATTGATCGCCGTCAGCGGCTGGTTGATCTCATGTGCCAGGCCGGTTGCCATTTCGCCCATAGATGCAACGCGGGACATATGCTGCATCGCCGTTCGCATCTCCTGTTCGCGGTCTTTTGCCTGTTCTTCCTTTGTGAGATCATGAATCAAGCCGACGAACAGTGGCTCGCCTCCGTCCCAGACTTCGGCCACCCGCAGGTAGATCGGGAAAAGTGTTCCATCCTTATGCTGTGCTTCGAGCTTGCGACCGACACCGATAATATGAGGCTCGTGCGTCTCTACATAGCGTCCAATATAGCCATCGTGCCGATCACGATGCGGTGAAGGCATCATCACATTCACATTTTGGCCGATCAGCTCACCATCCACGTAGCCGAACATCGTGGTAGCGATCGCGCCGATAGACTGGATGATGCCATGGCGATCAATCGTCACGATCATGTCCGGCGACAGCGACAATAAAGACTCTAGCAGTAGGTCGCGGCGGCCAAGCTTCGTCTTCGGTTCCTTTGGCGCCTTCATTGCTGACTCCTATGGACCACTCCTCGCACGCCTAATGAATCCCAGCAAGCGATCTACATCTCGTTGCTCGGCTTTTCGAAGGGCGAAGTGGTTGACCTTGATCAATTTGCCTCTCGTGAAGAACGCACAAGATGACAGTGCTGAAAAGAGGTGATGTCGATCGACGTGGAATATGGACGGTCGCAGCAGTTTTGGGCAGCGCAATTCGTTTTGAGGAGGTCCGCCATGGATGATGTATCGCCCGCTCCAGCATCGCGGGGCCGCTTAACCGTTACCCTCCCCAAGACAGCGGACGCCGAACCGGAAACAAGAACAAATCGAAATCGAATAATGGAATTGGGCCGACCACGACCCTTGCATGGTGGTCGGCCTGATAGGTGACGGCAGTCGAATCCTGCGCATCAATGCGGCCCGTGATGCGCTCGGCTGCCGTCCCTTTCCTCGTGGCTAAAAGGTGTTTGATCCCAGTCAAGCAAACCTGATGCTGCAGGCTGCATGAGTTTCGTTGTACTGGCCAAACGTGCAATGAATGGGCGTAACATACAGAAAAACGTACCTCATATTTTTCAGGAGGCTTGATTGACCGCAGCTATTAAATCCGAAGCGTCCCCCGATCCGGTCTTGAACGAAGCCCGATCACTAGTCGATGCGAGCAGAGCAGGCGGTTATGCAAACCCGTTCGTCCAATGCTTCTTCGACGAAGCAACGTTTACAGCTAGCTATGTTGCGCACGATCCGGTGACGAAGAAAGCGGCAATTATCGATTCCGTGCTTGATTTCGATGCGCCGTCAGGCCGGACATCACATGCCTCGGCCGACAAGATTATCTCCTATGTGCGGGATCAGAAACTCGAGATCGAATGGCTGCTCGAAACCCATGCCCATGCCGATCATTTGTCAGCGGCGCCTTATCTTCAGGCCGAGCTCGGCGGACAAATCGCAATTGGCAGCGAAATTCTGACTGTGCAGAAGACCTTCGGTGCATTGTTTAACGCGGGCCCGGATTTTGTAGCCGATGGATCGCAATTCGATAAATTATTCGAAGACGGCGATAGTATCCGGATCGGTGATCTTGAGGGCATCGTCCTGCATGTCCCGGGCCATACGCCGGCCGATCTCGCTTATGTCATCGGCGATGCAGCATTTATCGGCGATACGCTGTTCATGCCCGACTATGGCACGGCGCGGGCAGATTTTCCCGGCGGAGATGCGCATATTCTTTACCGTTCGATCCGGAGACTCTTGTCGCTACCGGCTGAAACCCGGCTTTTCCTCTGCCATGACTATAAAGCCCCGGATCGTGACACTTTCGCCTGGGAAACCACGATAGCTGAGGAGCGGGATGCCAATATCCACGTCCATCAGGGAATTGGTGAAGAGGAATTCGTTGCCATGCGAACCACACGTGACGCGACGCTTTCGATGCCGACGCTCATCCTCCCGGCGATCCAGATCAATATGCGCGGCGGGCATCTCCCTGAGCCGGAGGATAACGGCACGCGCTATCTCAAACTCCCACTGAACGCCGTCTAGTTATGCTGCCTGACTATGCCATGCCCGTTCAGGGTCTGATCGGCGGCCTGATGATAGGTCTCGCCGCCGCTATCATGTTGCTTGGGCTAGGGCGGATTGCGGGCGTTAGCGGGTTGGTCGCCCGCATGATGCGGATTTCGGATAGTGGACCGCCGATCAGGCTGGCAGGCGCTTTCATTCTCGGCCTGCCGCTTGGCGCGTTTCTGATCACGCAGTCCATTGGACCGGTGGTTACACGCTTTCCCGAATCGTCGGTCATTTTGATCAGTGGCGGTCTGATCGTCGGGATCGGGACGCGCATGGGCAGCGGCTGCACGAGCGGCCACGGTGTTTGCGGGCTGTCGCGGTTGTCCAAGCGCTCGATCGTCGCCACCGCCTGTTTCATGTGCGCGGGTTTTGCTACCGTGGCTGCAATGAATTGTCTGGGGCTCGGCTGGTGATCCGTTCGGTCCTCATAACGCTTTTCGCCGGGACTTTGTTCGGTGCAGGCCTTGCTGTTTCGGGGATGGCTGATCCCACTCGGGTGCGCGGTTTTCTGGATCTGTTCGGGCGCTGGGATCCCACTTTGGCCTTTGTGATGGCGGGGGCGATTCTGCCCATGGCGGTTGCCTGGTTTATCCAGCGCCGTCTTGCGGCGCCCATCGTATCGGATGCGTTCAACATACCTTCCGCAGCGGGTAAGGTGGATGGGTCGCTGATCGGGGGTTCGATATTGTTCGGCATGGGTTGGGGTATTGCGGGCTTGTGCCCGGGCCCTGCCGTTGCCGGTCTTGCGCTCAGGCCTGCCGAGGCACTGATGTTCATAGTAGCAATGGTCGCCGGAATGATGATCTATCGCAGTTTGAATCGACCGCCTGCTCCAAGTGACGAACCGCTCGCGGAAAAAATGGGATGATATGATGGACGCGCCGCATCTTGCCGATCGCAACGAGCACGGATCCCTGTCGATGGCCGGTGAGAGACGGTCAACGAAAGCTTGATGCGCCTTTCCCGCCTATTTCCAATTTTCGATTGGGGCCGCAGCTATAGCGGCGTCACGCTTACCAGCGATCTGGTCGCCGCAATCATCGTAACGATCATGCTGATCCCGCAAAGTCTGGCTTATGCGATGTTGGCCGGATTGCCGCCGGTGATGGGTCTCTATGCGTCGATCCTGCCGCTGGTCGCCTATGCGCTGTTCGGGACGAGCCGGACGCTTGCAGTTGGTCCTGTTGCCGTGGTCTCATTGATGACCGCAACGGCGGCGGGTGCGGTAGCTGCATCCGGGTCTGCCGAATATATTGCGGCTGCCCTTATTCTCGCTCTGTTGTCCGGGCTTATACTGCTTGTCATGGGGCTGTTGCGTCTCGGTTTTCTCGCGAACCTCCTCTCGCATCCAGTGGTGTCCGGTTTTATCACCGCCAGCGGTATCATCATCGCAACGAGTCAGCTCAAACATATCCTCGGCATCACGGCGACGGGTCATACTTTGCCTCAACTGGCGGTTAGCTTGTTCGCCAATATCCGCGACTTCAACATGCCGACATTTGCCATCGGTCTTGCATCTCTGCTCTTCCTTATTTGGGTCAGAAAGGGCTTGAAACCGCTGCTGACCCGGCTTGGTTTTGCGGATCGCCCAGCCGACCTTTTGGCCAAGACCGGGCCTGCTTTGGCCGTCATCGTAACCATTGTTGCAGTCATCCTGCTGGGACTGGAGGCCAAGGGCGTGAACACGGTTGGCATCATCCCCTCAGGCCTCCCGCCGGTTGGAGTACCTTTGTTCGACGCCGATCTGTGGCTCGCCCTTGCCGTTCCCGCGCTGTTGATCAGCATTATCGGTTTCGTGGAATCGGTTTCGATCGCCCAAACGCTTGCTGCAAAACGTCGCCAACGCATTGCACCGGACCAGGAGCTTGTCGGCCTCGGTGCAGCTAATATCGCGGCCGGATTCTCGGGCGGCTATCCCGTAACCGGCGGTTTTGCGCGTTCAGTGGTCAATTTCGATGCCGGAGCTGAAACTCCAGCCGCCGGCGCATTTACCGCATTTGGTATAGCGATCGCTGCGCTAATGCTAACGCCCCTTCTTCAGGCGCTGCCGGTAGCGACGCTCGCCGCAACGATCATCGTCGCGGTGCTCAGTCTGGTTGATCTGAAAACGCCGCTCACGACTTGGCGGTATTCGAAAGCCGATTTCGCTGCGATGGCAATGACGATTCTGGGCACGCTTCTTCTCGGAGTCGAGACGGGCGTGATCGCTGGTGTCACACTCAGCCTTGCCCTTTACCTCTGGCGCTCGTCCCGTCCGCATGCTGCGATCATCGGACGTGTTCCCAACACCGAGCATTTCCGCAATGTCGAGCGGCATACAGTTATCACATTGCCGCATGTGCTGATGATCCGGATCGACGAAAGCCTGACCTATCTCAATGCGCGCTGGCTGGAAGAATATGTCCTGGAACAGGTTGCCGGCCAACCGGAGCTCAATCATCTCGTGCTGATGTGCTCTGCCGTGAATGGGGTCGATGCCTCGGCTCTCGAAAGCCTAGAAGCGATCAATCACCGGCTGGCCGACGGTGATATCCAATTTCACTTGTCCGAAGTGAAGGGGCCAGTGATGGACCGGCTGCGAGCATCGCAATTTCTCGATGCACTAACCGGCGAGATATTTTTGTCGCAAAACAGCGCTTTTGCCGAGCTTGCCAATCGAATCGGCGACTCGAAAGTGAAGTCGCCCGATCTTGATCCCTATGGACCGAGGGGTTTGATATAAAGGCGGGACGGCGACTTACGGCAGCTTAGGAGTGACATGTGGAATTAGAGCATAGCCATGACCCAGCTTCGATTTCCCAGCGCCTGGAAGGCAGTTATAGGCCCTCTTATGTGCGCGATTTCGTCTATGGCGGGATCGACGGAGCGATCACCACCTTTGCTATCGTTGCTGGCGTGGTTGGCGCGGCCCTCTCGTCCAACATCATCCTGATTCTCGGGCTCGCCAACCTGCTGGCCGACGGCTTCTCGATGGCCGCCAGTAATTATAGCGGGACCAAGGCCGTAACGGACAATGTCGAAAGAGTGCGCAAGATCGAGGCTCGACATATTCTGCTTAACCCCGAAGGAGAGCGCGAGGAAGTGAAACAGCTATTGAGAAGGAATGGCCTGAACGGGCTGGTTCTCGATGAAGCTGTTAAATCGATCACCTCTGACGAGCGGCGCTGGATCAATTTTATGATTACTGAGGAATATGGGTTCGCTCTGGTTAATTCGTCGCCTTTTCGTGCTGGATTGGCAACATTCTCGGCGTTCGTTATTTGCGGTGCCGTCCCCCTGTTGCCCTTTCTTTTTGGGATGCAGAACGCGCTGGCAATTGCGGTGGCGATGACAGGTATCGTCTTCTTTTTGATCGGTGCGGCGAAGAGCCGTTGGGCGATCGTTTCCTGGTGGCGGTCCGGCCTTGAGACGTTCTTTATCGGCACTGTGGCAGCTGGCCTCGCCTTTTCGGTCGGCTACGCTCTGAGGTCAGTATGGGACGTTGGTCTGTGAAGTGATTGTTCGAAGCATTGAGGATGATTCGACTCATATGGCGATAAGCAATCAAAAAATGACCGTGCAAAACACCCTGCAATCAGGAGTGTTACGCATTGGCGCGCCCTAGGCCACGCAGGCATGCTCCTGCCCGACTCGAAAGGGAGATCAATTATGTCCGGTATCGCAATATCCCACGCCCGCCTGACTGTTTTACTCTTCATAGCCACGGGGCTTGCCGCCTGCGGTGATCGCAACCCCGAACCAGATGATTTCGCAGCTGCTTGCAATGCGAACGGAAATTTGTCTGCAGAAGTTTGCGTCTGTCTTGACGCACAGGCGCAACAGCTTTCGCCGGAAACACACGCCTTCGTAATTGCGAAAATCGCCGAGGATGAAGAGACTGCCTTACGGCTACGTGAGAATCTGGATGATAACCAGGAGTTCGAGGCGGGACAGTTTATCTCACGCGGAATTCAAGTTTGCCTTATCGATCTTCCCAACACGATTGAAGAATAGATGCGGTAGCCGAACGCACAGAAAATGTTCCGGCGGGCATTGTCATATTAACTCTATTGGCGGCCTGGAATGAGAGTGTCGAACTGGCGCGAGCCGCCAATAGTTTGCTTTGAGTCGAATGTCCGCAATGGGTGGGAAGTGGACTATCGTTCGCTGACCCGCCTGCCATCTGCAACGGAACTGCTCGGGTTGACGATCACCCGATCACCCTCTTCAAGCCCACCGAGGACCTCGGCAAAGTCGTCATTGATATGGCCAATCTCGATTTCTCGTTCGACGGCCCGACTGCCTGACATAGCATAGACATGCCAGGCCTCGCCTGACCGGAAAATTGCGCCAATTGGTACCCGAAGGGCGTCGTCTTCCCGCCAGATAACAATCGTCGCATCGATCTGAAAACCATGGCCCAGTCGCGCGACATCGCCTTCGGGCTCTTCGAAATCAATGATGACATTGACCCGCTGTTCCTCGATGCCGAGTGCCGATATGCGCAACTCGCCAAACGGTTCAACTGTCCTGACGCGGGCACGCAACGGACGGTCACCACCCCAGCGTTCGATCAGGACCTCGGCGCCCGGCTGAACGCGCACGGCTTCGCGCGATAGGAGGTCGACAACCACTTCGATCCGGCCAGCGTCTCCTACTTCAACAAGAGGTGCGCCTTCCACGATAACACCTTCGCTTTCATGGACAACCCGCAGTAGCACGCCGCTTGTCGGCGAGCGCACGGTGATGGGCCCGTTTCCGGTCGGGCGCCCTGATCCCGGTTCATTCAGAGCCGCGCGAATGCGCCCGGATTCGGCGCGACTGCGTTGCAACTCGGCGCTGCGCACTTCGGCATCGGCCCGAGCGGCATCTAGGTTGGATTGTGGCAGGAAACCGCGTTCCATAAGCTCTTCGGCGCGCTCAAGATCTCTTCGCGATAGTTGGAGCGCGGCGGCTGCGCTGCGTTCTGCTGCCTGCGCGGCCGCGAGGGAATTCCTTAGCTCCAGCCGTGTGCGGCTGTCGAGCGGTGTTGACGGCCGTCCAAACATCCGCGCGATCACGGTGTCATTGGCGACGACCTGATCGCCTGGTTCGATCTCTATTCGAGTGACATAGCCTGTCACCGGTGCCGACACGACGTACAAGTCATCAAGTCGTGTGATCCCGTCGTCGGTCACACCGACAATCATTTCGCCTCGGGTCACGCTTTCTACATCTACAGGCACGGCGGCCGGCCAGAAGCTATAGATCAGGCCCAGAACCAGCAGAGCGCCGATTCCGATCGCCCATCGCCAGCGTTTGATTTGCTCCATCATCAGTCTCGCGCCTTCAATACCCGGACCATATCCAACCGCATGACGCGCCGGGCGACGATCATGGCGGTAAACGCCGATGCAAACAGGATGACCAGGATCGAAATTCCGTAGGTCGATCGGCCTGGCGCAAAGGGCAGGCGAAAAAGATCTGAACTGAAGAGTGTAGTCATGAGCTGCGCCAGCCAATAGCCGGTCACGCAGCCGACCGGAACGGCTATCGCTATCAGCAACGCCAGTTCCCCCAGCAAGACCACACCGACTTCGCTCTCGTGATATCCGAGCACCCGCAGCGTCGCTAGTTCCCGCGCGCGCTCCGAGAACAGGATCCGGGCACTGTTGTAGACGACGCCCACCGCAATTGCAGAGGCAAAGAGTACATAGAAACCGATCATCGTGATGATATTTTCATCGATCATTTCGGCAAAGCGATCCATCGCGGCATCGCGCTCGGTAACCCCAAGCACAATCGGCATATCGCGCAGCGTTTCGAGAATATCTGTGCGCCGAGCGCTATCGATGCGGAGCAGCGCAGCACTGACCGGAGTGCGATCCCGGGTCAGCCGGTCAAGGGTATCACTTTCAGCATAGGCGCTGGTGCCCACCAGTTCATCAATGGTCGAGGTGATGGTAACCATGGAAACGGTTCGTCGGCCCTGCAGCAGGGTAACCTCGATTTCATCGCCAACGTCCACATCCAGCTTGTCTGCAAGCTGTCGGCTGAGCATCAGTCCGGCAGGGGGCAGGGTAATTTCGTTTTCCTGGCTGTCGATGCGGGCCCAGAGCTGAGAATCGCTCTGCGCGCTTTCAATGGCCGTCCGTTCAGTCAGATGGCCGTGCCGCATGCGAACAGCTACGGATCGGACTGGCTCGACCCGCAAAACTCCGTCCAATCGAGCCAGTTCATACAGCACGTCTTCGTTTCGAGGTTCTATAAAGGTGACGGTGATATTCTGGCGCTGGGCTCGGAAAAAGTAGCTTTCCAGCATATCTTCAGAGCTGTCGATGAACTGCATGACACTGAACAACAAACCGAGCGATAACGCCACGCCGGCAACCGTCATCGACGATCGCCCGGGCCAGCGCGTGATGTGCCGGGCGATCATGCGGCCGATACTGGTGAAACCGCCGATGCGGCCCAGCTTTTCGACTAGGCCGGGCCGATAGTTCGCCGGCGGCGGCGGCGCCATGGCAACCGCCGGGGTCAGGCGGATAGCCTGGCGAACGCCGCCAAGCGCGCCAAAGCCGGCGGACCCGAGTGCGAGCACCGTGGCAATCGTAAAGGTTTGCAGCGAAAGCGTGTAGGAAAGGAACGGAAAACGATAGAATTGCGCATAGAGTTCAGTCAAGCTTCGCCCCATCCAGGCACCTGCCAGCGACCCCAGGATGATCCCGATGATGGCTATTGCAAACGCAAATTTGAGATAGTGCCAGGCAATATGAAAGTTCGAATAGCCAAACGCCTTGAGCAGGCCGATTTGCTCGCGCTCAGTGAGTATCATGCGGCCAAGGACAATATAGACGAGGAACGTTGACACCAGCAGGAATACCGGCGGAATAATCCGCGTCATCGCGTCAAGCTGCATCAGCTCATTGTCGAGAAACGCGTGGCTGAGATGATACTCGCGGCCATAGGCTCCAGTACCGCCATAGGGCGACAGGATGATGTCGAGTTGCCGGATCACGTCCGCTTCCGACCCGCCGTGATCGAGCGTGAGCGACACCGAATTGATCGCCTCGGTCTGGTCTGTTGCACCCTCAAGCGCGCGTCGTCCCATCCAGAAAATGCCAAAGCGGCTCTCATCCGGGATCAACTCCCCGGGTGCGATGGACCAGATATAGTCCGGGGCCAGCCCGATGCCGACAATCTGCAGCCGTTCCTTGGTGCCGTAGATCAGGGCGTCGATTTCGTCGCCAGGGCCAAGATCGTTGGCATCGGCAAAGGCCTTGTCGACAACCACTTCGCTGCTTTCATCGTTGGCCGGGCCGCGCCCTTCGACGATCACAAGCTGGTTCAGATCAGACGCGCCACCCGTTTCAACCGAATTGATTACCGCCCGGATCGGATCGATGCGCCCGGCGATTTCTAGGGTTACATATTGCACGATCCGGCCTTCGGCCTGGCGAACGCCATCGATTTCTTCGACCCGGTCAACAATCGAACGCGGCGCCCGGGTCATGGTCGCAAATACATCAGCGAAATGGTTACGTTCGTAATAGATTTCGCGGGTGTCGCTGACCGAGCCGTGAACCCCAACTGACAGGACAAAGGTTGCCGTGGCTGCCGCGATGACCGCGGCAATCGCCAGCGCCTGACCGCGCATCCGCCACAAATCGCGGAGCAGCTTGAGATCGACCACTCTCACCAGCTGATCTCCGAAGGCCGAAGCCGGGTTGCGTTGGTGTCGATCGAGGCGATGCGCCCGTCGAGGAAATGAAGCACCCGATCCGCCATTGCTGCAATGCCGGCGTTGTGGGTGATAATGATCAGGGTTGCGTCAAATTCCTGATTGGCGCGGGCAAGCGTTTCCAACACCCGTACGCCGGTTGCGCTGTCGAGTGCGCCGGTTGGTTCATCACAAAACAATACACCTGGCCGCTTGGCGATCGCCCGGGCAACCGCTACGCGCTGTTGCTCGCCGCCCGAGAGCTGCGCCGGAAAATGGTTCATTCGCTCCGCGAGGCCGACCATTTCGAGCGCTTCTTCTGGGGAGAGCGGGTTTTCGGAAATGTCAGTGACCAGCCGAACATTCTCTGCAGCGGTCAGGCTGGGAACAAGATTGTAGAATTGAAAAATGAAACCGACATTGGCCCGGCGGAAGCGTGTCAGGTCCCGGTCGCTCAGTGCTGTCAGTTCGGTATCTCCGTACCAAAGTTCGCCCGAGGTCGGCCGATCAAGGCCGCCGACAATATTTAGCAGGGTTGATTTGCCGCTGCCGGATGGCCCTAACAAGACCAGCGTTTCACCGGTTGCGATCTCCAGGTCGACCCCGCGCAGCGCGTGCACTTGGGTCTCGCCCACCTCATAGATTTTCCGCAGGTCTTTGCCGCGAAAGGAGGTCGCAGATTGGTCCGCTGCTGGTGCGGGCGGATCCAGAGGCGTTTCAGATGTCATCGTCTATGATTGTACCAATTTCGCTCTTCATTAGCTTGATACAGAACAAGAAACTCTTGCTGCAGCGCAGATCAGGTCGCGTAGTTGAAGACAATAGTATCAAGTAATAGGCCAAGCGGAAGTGCCTGCAGGAAGGTCTGGCGACCAACTTGGCACACTCGGGACATAGCGAAACGCGATTAAGGCGAAAGTAGAACACGCTGATTGCGACTGTAGGGAAAATTGTAGGAATAATTGTCAAAGTTGCAAACATATTACGATTAAACAATATGTTATATGTGGTAATACGGCAGACACCCTCTCCGCCATATATGCAATCGGCATCCAGTGGGCCTCGTTAGGCCTGGCCGCACCGTTGGAACTCAACGCGCTCGAGACAAGTTACGATTGGACTGTCTCCACTGCCAGACATTGCGTTGTCTTGCAGCCTGGTCGCGCTCTTCGCATTGTCCGCTCTCAATGACGCGGGGAACTGCTGCCGGAAGTTTGACCCGTTTCAAAATTGCCAAATTGCCTTGAAGTGTTCAGCACCGACTGATGACAATTTCTTCTTATGACGTGATCATTCTTGGTGCGGGTGCGGCCGGGTTGTTTTGTGCGGGCATTGCTGGGCAGCGCGGGAAGTGTGTCTTGCTGATCGAGCGGGCGGATCAGCCGGGTAAGAAGATCCTGATTTCGGGCGGAGGGCGTTGCAACTTCACCAATATCCACGCGGCGCCCGATCGCTATTTGTCGGCCAATCCGCATTTCGCCAAATCGGCGCTCAGCCGTTATAGCGCGCAGGATTTCATCGCTCTCGTCGATCAATATGGCATTTCCTGGCATGAAAAAACGCTGGGTCAGCTTTTTTGCGATGGCTCGGCCCGCCAGATTGTTGATCTTTTGCTTGAAGAGGGCGCGAAGGGCGGCGTCGATTTGGTTTGCGGTGAGGATATTGCCGATATTAGCCATGCCGATGGCCGTTTTCAGGTGGCAACCGGCAGCCGAACAGCCGAGGCACCGGCGCTGGTGATCGCGACTGGTGGTCCCTCCATTCCGAAAATGGGCGCCACTGGCTTTGCCTATGATCTGGCGCGTCAGTTTGGATTGAAGGTTGTCGAGCCGCGCCCGGCGTTGGTGCCGTTGACCTTGGGCGGCGATGATGTGCTGTTTCGGGAGCTTTCCGGGGTTGCCGCCGAAGTCGTTGCAAGATGCGGGAAAACGGCGTTTCGCGAGGCGGCTCTATTCACCCATCGTGGTCTTTCGGGCCCGGTCATCCTGCAAATATCCTCCTATTGGCGGCATGGTGAAACGGTTGGGATCGACTTTCTGCCATCGCAGGAAAAAGGATGGCTCCTTAAAGCCAAGCGCAACAGGCCAAGCAGCACGATGCGCGGCTTGCTGCGCGATGCTTTGCCTGATCGGCTAGCGTCGACGCTTTCAGAACGGTTGGCACTGGGCGGTGATCTGGGCAATCTGACTGACAAGGCGCTGGGCGCGGCGGAAGCGCAGCTTGCGGACTGGCGTTTCACTCCGAACGGTACGGAGGGTTTTGCCAAGGCTGAGGTTACGGTCGGCGGAATCAGCACGGCCGGGCTTTCGTCGAAAACCATGGAAGCGAAAACCGTACCGGGCCTGTATGCGATCGGGGAGGCGGTTGATGTAACGGGCTGGCTGGGCGGCTATAATTTCCAATGGGCTTGGGCCAGCGGATGGGCGGCTGCCCAAGCACTTTGAACATCGTTTTGAACGGCGTATTTCTGCTGTCCGGCCGAGTGAGCGCTTGACTCTTGCCTCATCTGTCACGCTATAAGAACAAAACAAGAACAATTATGCGTGAGTCGGCTCCCATCCTCTCCGCGCTTCGGGCGCGTCTGGCGAAACATGCGCCTGATCGTGCGGTAAGCCGTGCGGACGGGACCTCCGGTATCCTGGCTTTAGGCCATGCGCCGTTTGACGACTATCTTGATGGAGGTTTGCGGCGTGGACAGCTGCATGAGATTTTTGCCGGTGAAGGCGAAGATGGCGGCGCTGCCGCCGGCTTTGCCGCGATGCTTGGCATTCTGGCTCAAGGCACGGGGAAGGGCGGTGCCAAGCCCTTGCTCTGGCTGCGCAGCGAAGAGGCGCAAAGGCGAGGCGGGCGCTTTCATGGCGCGGGCTTTGCCGAGCTGGGCGGCGATCCCGCCACGCTTATCCTCGTTACCGTCCCCGACACACTCGCGCTGCTGCGCGGGGCGGCCGATGCGCTCCGCTGCGGCGGGCTGGGCGCGGTAGTCGCCGAATGCTGGGGCAATCCTCACTTGTTGAATCTGATGGCCAGTCGCCGGCTGACACTGGCGGCCGAATATTCGCGCGTCACGGCATTGATGCTGCGGCCGGGGGGAACACCTGCACCGAGTACCGCCGATACGCGCTGGTCGGTATGCGCGGCGCCATCCCGTCCGCTCGAGGCCAATGCGCCGGGCGCACCGGCCTTCGATCTGACATTGCTGCGCCGCCGCGCTGGTCCTGCCGGGAAAAGCTGGCGGCTGGAATGGAGTCGTGACCGCCGCACTTTCCGGGACGCTGGACGAGACACCGCTTCGGAACAGACGCTTTCTGGCGCTCCACTTTCCGTTCCTGTCGGCGGACAGGCTGAGGATTTGCGGGCGATCTCCCTCAGCGCCTGATGGGCCGCTCGCCTTTGTTGAAAAGGTAAAGGGTGCGCTGCGGATCAAGGCGGTCGACAGGGCGGCAAGGGCATTGGCCCTTGGGCCCGGTCTCACGCTTGCCGATGCGCGGGCGCGGGTTCCTGACCTGATTGTGCAGGATCATGATGCGGCGGCCGATGCCGACTGGCTCGATCGGCTGGCGGACAGGTGCGTGCGGTTTACGCCGATGGTCGCCGCGGATCCGCCGGATGGGTTGCTGCTTGATGTTACGGGCTGCGCGCATCTGTTCGGCGATGAGGAAAACCTCACTGCGATGATCACCACATGGCTTGGCGAAATGGGCATGGCGATGCGCTGTGCCCGCGCGTCGACGGCCGAGGCTGCGCATGCTCTGGCGCGTTTTCATCGGGGGAAAGTCAGTGATGAGGGTATAGCGATCCGCAGCTTGCCCGTTGCCGCGCTGGAGCTCGATGCCGAAAGCGATCTGGGGCTGCGCCGTGCGGGGTTGAAAACGGTGGGTGCGGTCGCGCAGCGCCCTAGGGCGGCGATTGCCGCGCGCTTTGGTGCGGCGTCAGTGCTGGCGCTGGAACGGCTGCTGGGTGAGGCCGAAGGGCCGCTGAATCCACGCTATGCTGAACCGCCGCTTATCCTTGAGCGCCGTTTTGCCGAACCCATAGCGAATACCGACTATGGACTGCGTGTGCTGCGCGAACTGATGGAGGAAGCGGCTGTGCAGCTGGCTGAGAAAGACCAGGGTGGCCGCGCTTTCGAGGCGGTATTTACCCGTTCGGACGGACTGGTTCAGAGGCTGCAGATCGAAACGGGGCTGCCGATACGCGATAGCGATGCCGTTATCCGGCTGTTCGATGAGAAGATGGAAACGCTCACCGATCCGCTCGATCCGGGCTTTGGGTTCGATAGCGTGCGCCTGTCCATTTCCAAGACCGAAGCACTGAGCCCGAGCCAGAAACATCTCGAAGGAGAGAAGCCCGGAGAAAGCGATATCGCCGCGCTGATCGACCGGCTGAGTGTCCGGCTCGGCCGCCAGCGCGTGCAGCGGTTGCAGCCCCATGACACCCATATTCCCGAGAAAGACCAGATCGCCCGGCCTTCTATCGAGGTATCGGGCAACAGGCTTTGGCCGATACCGAAAACCGGAGAACCGCCTGCAAGGCCGCTCCATCTGTTTGATCCACCTGAGCGCATCACTGTCCTTGCTGCAGTGCCGGACGGGCCGCCGCACCGCTTTACCTGGCGGCGCAAAGCCCATGACGTGCTGCGTTATGAGGGGCCGGAACGCATTGCCTCCGAATGGTGGCAGAGCAAAGGCGATCCACTGGGTGAGAACCGGCTGACGCGCGATTATTATCGGATCGAGGACGCGTCCGGCCATCGCTATTGGGTGTTCCGTCACGGTCTGTACGGGCGCGAGAAAAACGATCCGGACTGGTATCTGCACGGGCTGTTCGCATGACCCTTGCTTTCGCTGAACCCTTTGCCGAATTGGGGGCCGCAACCAACTATTCTTTCCTGCGCGGGGCTTCGCATCCCGGTGAGATGGTGGCTGAGGCCATTCGTCTTGGCTTGGCGGGTATCGGTATTGCCGATTGCAACACGGTTGCCGGAGTGGTGCGCGCGCATATGGCGATGCGGGATGCGCTTGAAAAATTGCCCGAAGAAGCGCGCACCGCATTCTCTTTCAGGCTGGTTGTGGGCGCGCGGCTTTGCTTTGTTGATGGCACGCCGGATATTATCGCCTATCCGGCCACCCGCCATGGTTGGGGGCGGCTTACCCGGTTGCTGACGGTCGGCAACCGGCGCGCGGTGAAGGGCGATTGCCTGCTTCAGCTCAAGGACCTGCTTGAGCATTGCGATGATCTGCTGTTGATCGCGATGGCCGATGAGAGTCATGAATTTGCGCTGCGGCGTTTGAAGGAAAGCGTATCGGGCCGGCTCTGGCTTGGTGTGACCATGCCGAGATCGGGCCGCGATCACCGTGTGCTGGAGAAGCGCGCAGGCTTTGCCGAAAAACTCGCCATTCCCATGCTTGCTACCAATGATGCGCTATATGCGACATCCGGCCAGCGGCAGCTTCACGATGTCCTGACCTGTATTCGCGAAGGCACGACTATCGCCCATGCCGGGAAGCTGCTCGCCGCCAATGCCGAACGGCATCTGAAACCAGCGGAAGAGATGGCGCGATTGTTCTGCGATTATCCGCATGCCATCACTGCAACGACCGATCTTCTGTCGCGCATCACCTTCACCTTGGATGATCTGCGCTACGAATATCCGCATGAGCCAGTACCGGAAGGCTGGGAACCACAGGACTGGCTCGAACATATTGTGATCGAGGCTGCGGAACAGCGCTATCCGGACGGGATACCAGATAAGCTGCAAAAGCTGCTGGATGAGGAGTTCGGGCTGATCCGGCGTCAGAAATACGCCTATTATTTCCTTACCGTTCACGATGTTGTGAAATTCGCCCGCGAACAAGACCCCCCGATCCTGTGTCAGGGGCGCGGGTCAGCCGCCAATTCGGCCGTCTGTTTCCTGCTCAACATCACCTCGGTCGATCCGATGAAATATGATCTGCTCTTCTCTCGCTTCGTATCCGAGGAGCGCAAGGAACCGCCCGATATCGATGTCGATTTCGAGCATGAGCGGCGCGAAGAGGTCATGCAGTATATCTATCGCCGCTATGGCCGTGAGCGGGCCGGGATTGCGGCGACCGTCATCCATTATCGCCCGCGCAGTGCGGTGCGCGAAGTGGGCAAGGCGCTGGGGCTTTCCGAAGATGTTACCAGCCGGCTTTCGAGTACGATTTGGGGTAGTTATTCGCGTGAGATGCAGGAGCAACGGATCGCTGAAAGCGGTTTCAGCCTGGATAATCCTGAGATAGCGCGGCTCAAATTTCTGGTCGACCAGATCCTCGAATTTCCGCGCCACCTCTCCCAGCATGTCGGCGGCTATGTGCTCACTGAGGGGCGGCTCGATGAGCTTGTGCCGATTCACAACGGCGCGATGAAGGATCGGACTTTCATCGAATGGGATAAGGACGATATCGATGCGCTCGGCCTGATGAAGGTCGATATCCTTGCGCTCGGTATGTTGGCCTGCATCCAGAAAAGCTTCGATCTGATGCGGCGGCATAATCTCGGCGATTTTGAGCTGGATACGATCCAGCATGAAGATGAAGCGGTCTACACGATGCTGCAAAAGGGCGACAGCATCGGGGTTTTTCAGGTGGAAAGCCGGGCGCAGATCAACATGCTGCCGCGCCTCAAGCCTGCCGTGTTTTACGATCTCGTCATCCAGGTAGCGATCGTCCGGCCCGGGCCGATTGAGGGCGATATGGTCCACCCTTTTTTGAGGCGACGGCAGGGAATTGAAAAGGTCAATTTCCCGTCCCCCAAAGTCCCCCATGATCCGGACGAACTGAAGTCCGTGCTCGGCAAGACTTTGGGCGTGCCGCTGTTTCAGGAACAGGCGATGAAGCTGGCTATTGTGGCGGCCGAATTCTCGCCCGAAGACGCCAACCGGTTGCGCCGCGCCATGGCGACTTTCCGCAATGTCGGGACGATTGACCAGTTCGAGAAGAAGATGGTCGAGGGCATGGTCGCGCGCGGCTATGAACGCGATTTCGCCGAACGCTGTTTCCGGCAGATTGAGGGGTTTGGCAGCTATGGTTTCCCGGAAAGCCATGCGCTGTCTTTTGCCCGGCTGGTTTATGTGTCGAGCTGGATCAAGTGCCATCACCCGGCGGTGTTCGCCTGCGGGCTGCTGAACTCACAGCCCATGGGTTTTTATGCCCCCGCTCAGCTTGTTCGCGATCTGCGTGAGCATGGCGGCGAAGTGCGCGAAGCCGATATCAACGCCAGCACATGGGATAACAGCCTTGAACCTTCGGATGACGGGCTCGCCTTGCGCATCGGTTTTCGCCAGATCGATGGATTCCGGGCGGAATGGGCACAGCAACTAGAGAATGCCCGGAGCGAGGGTGTGTTCACGGCAATCGAAGATCTTGCGCGCCGAGCGAATCTCCCACGGCGCGCGTTGCGCTTGCTTGCCGATGCCGATGCCTGCCGCTCGATTGGCAAGGATCGACGTCAATCTTTGTGGGATGTCCGGCGTATGCCGAAGGGTGAGCTGCCGCTTTTTGCCGCTGCCAGCGAGCGGGAGTTACGGAATGAAGTCGACCCTGAACTTCCTGAAATGCCGCTTTCTGAACATGTCATCGCCGATTATCAAACGACACGTCTCTCGCTGAAAGGGCATCCTATGGCGTTTCTGCGCCCGCTTTTCGAGAGTGAAGGCGTGCTGAGTTGTGCTGCGACCAATATTGCGAAAAACGGCAAGCAGGTCCGCACGGCGGGCGTTGTTCTGATCCGTCAGCGCCCGGGCAAGGGCAATGCGATTTTCATTACGATTGAGGATGAGAGCGGTATCGTCAACGCGTTGCTCTGGGCTCGCCACCTGGACCGGCTGCGCCGCGCGGTCATGGCGTCCCGACTAATGGAGATCCATGGCGAGATACAGCGAAGTGCGGAAGGTGTCGTGCATCTGATGGCGACGCATATCGTTGACCGTACAGATGCGCTCGACAGGCTATCCGAAGGGCATGACATAGAGCCGGAGTTATCCCCGGCTGATGAGATTAAGAATCCGCAGATTCCGCGCGGGAGAGGGCATCCGCGTAATGTCCGTATCCTCCCGAAATCGCGTGATTTTCACTAAATTCTTCGAATCTACAAAAAATAATTCTGTCCAGCTTCCGTTCTTGATCCCGATCAAAAAGCAGCCCACCATTGCGCCCTAATAGCGAGGCACGCTTTAAGTAAGGGAAGGGCGCATGGAAACACTGACAATGAAGGTCGGCAGCTTGCTGCTGGCCGCATTTCTCGCATTTGTTGCTGCAGCTTCGGCTGTCGATAGCGGTTTCGCTGTACATATGTGGATCGTGGTCGCGGCGGCTTTGCTTGCGGCATTCGCGATTGCGAACAAGGCGGATTTCGCCGCTCTTGCGAGAGGCGCCGCACCCAAACCCGATCAAAGTCGCTATGATGATGATCCGGTGCGTTGGGGTATCCTCGCGACCGTATTTTGGGGAATGGCGGGGTTTCTGGTCGGGCTCTATATCGCCCTGCAGCTCGCCTTTCCCGTCCTTAACCTCAACCTTGAATATACGACGTTTGGACGGTTACGCCCGCTCCATACGTCAGCCGTTATTTTCGCCTTCGGAGGCAATGCGCTGATCGCGACGAGTTTCTACATCGTCCAGCGTACGTGCCGGGCGAGGCTTGCCTTCCCTGGCCTCGCCCGCTTCGTTTTCTGGGGCTACCAGCTGTTTATTGTGCTGGCGGCCACCGGTTATCTGCTCGGCATTACGCAGAGCCGCGAATATGCCGAACCTGAATGGTATGTCGACCTTTGGTTGACCATCGTCTGGGTCTCATACGCGGTGGTTTTCATCGGGACGATCGTCAAGCGTAAGGAGCCGCATATCTATGTGGCGAATTGGTTCTTCCTTGCCTTCATCCTGACGATTGCGATGCTCCATATCGTTAACAATCTGGCGATTCCGGTCAGCTTTATGGGTTCCAAAAGCTATTCCGCCTTTGCTGGGGTGCAGGATGCACTGACCCAGTGGTGGTACGGACATAACGCGGTCGGTTTCTTCCTGACTGCCGGCTTCTTGGCCATGATGTATTATTTTGTCCCGAAACAGGCAGAGCGGCCTGTCTACAGCTATCGGCTGTCGATCATCCACTTCTGGTCGCTGATCTTCCTCTATATCTGGGCGGGTCCGCACCATCTTCATTATACCGCACTGCCTGATTGGGCGCAGACACTGGGCATGGTCTTCTCAATCGTGCTGTGGATGCCGAGTTGGGGCGGGATGATAAACGGCCTGATGACGCTGAACGGCGCATGGGACAAGATTCGTACCGATCCGATCATTCGCATGATGGTAATGGCGCTCGCCTTTTACGGGATGAGTACCTTCGAAGGGCCGATGATGTCGATCCGTGCGGTCAATTCGCTGTCGCACTATACCGACTGGACGATCGGCCATGTCCATTCTGGTGCGCTGGGCTGGAACGGCATGATCACCTTTGCCGCGATCTACTATCTGGTGCCGAGACTCTGGGCCCAGGAGCGGCTTTATTCGCTGCGCATGGTGAACTGGCACTTCTGGCTGGCGACTGTCGGCATCGTTCTCTACGCCTCCTCGATGTGGGTCGCCGGTATCATGCAGGGCCTGATGTGGCGCGAATATGGTGCCGATGGGTATCTGGTTTACGCTTTCTCGGAAGTCACCAGCGCCATGCACCCGATGTATTTGATTCGCGCTGCGGGCGGAGGGCTCTATTTGGCCGGTGCCGTCGTGATGGTCATCAATGTCTGGCAAACGATCGCCGGGCGGAGCCGGACAGAGAAACCGATGAGTGACGCGGCCTTTGATCCCGAAAAGGATCGTCCGATCGTTTCCCCGCAATCCGTTCCAGCCGAATAAGGACGCGAGACATGGCATCCCGATTTTTCGACCACACCAAGCTCGAACGTAACGTCACGCTGCTTGCTATTGGCGCCTTCATTACCGTCGCGATTGGCGGCATTGTTGAGATCGCTCCGCTTTTCTACATCGACTCGACGATCGAGGAAGTGGAGGGCGTGCGGCCCTATACACCGCTCGAACTGGCTGGCCGTAACGTCTATATTCGTGAGGGGTGCTACACCTGTCACAGCCAGATGATCCGGCCGTTCCGCGACGAGGTTGAGCGTTATGGCCATTACAGCCTGGCCGCGGAAAGCATGTATGATCATCCCTTCCAATGGGGGTCGAAGCGGACAGGGCCGGATCTTGCCCGGGTCGGCGAGCGTTATTCGGACGAGTGGCATGTCCAACATCTGACTGACCCGCGCTCCGTGGTCCCGGAATCGATCATGCCGCCCTATGCGTTTCTCGCGACCCATGAGCTCGACTTTGAGGATATCGGTCGTGACCTTAGTGCGCTGAGCGCTCTGGGTGTTCCCTATGATGAAACGATGATCGAAAATGCAGCAGCTGATTTTGCAGCACAGGTTGATATATACGGCGATGCAAGCGGGCTTCGTGAACGCTACGGCGATGTCCAGATCCGCGATTTTGATGGCAACCCGGCCCGGCTGACCGAGATGGATGCGCTCATCGCATATCTTCAGATGCTCGGCACTCTTGTCGATTTCGAGGCAGCAGCACCGCAGGAGGAAGCAAGATGACTTACGAAGCTTTCCGCCATTTCGCCGATAGCTGGGGCCTGTTGTTTATGGTCCTCGTCTGGATTGGCTTTGCCCTTTGGGTGTTCCGACCGGGCGCCAAGAAACTTCATGAAGATGCCGCGAACATGATTTTCGACGAGAGTGAGAAAGATGGCTGAAAAACGCGTCGACGAACCGACTGGCACCGACTTTGTCGGCCACGAATGGGACGGCATTGAAGAGCTAGATACACCGCTGCCGCGTTGGTGGCTGATCATCTTTTACGCCTGCATTGTATGGGCGGTGGCCTATACGGTCGCCTATCCGGCTTGGCCGCTGATCAATAGCGCGACGCAAGGCGTGCTTGGCTATTCGAGCAGGGATGCACTGGCGGAAGATATGGCTGCCGTGGAAGCGGAGCGCGCGCCGTTGCGCGAAGCAATTGCCAATATCGCTATTGAAGATTTGCCCGCTGATGAGCAGCTGATGCAAACAGCTGTGCAAGGTGGCCGCTCGGCCTTTGTTGTCCATTGCGTTCAGTGCCATGGCTCCGGCGCAGCTGGTGGTCCCGGCTATCCGAACCTCAATGATGATGATTGGCTTTGGGGCGGAGACCTGCGCGCGATCGAATTTACGTTGACGCATGGCATCCGGAATCCCGATCATGATGAGACGCGGATTTCGCAAATGCCGGCCTTTGGCAGCGATGGCATTCTCGATGATCGCCAGATCGCAGATGTTGTATCTCATGTTCGCACGTTGAACGATGCCGAAGAAGCGAGCGCCGGATCGGCGAGGGGCGCGGAACTCTACACGACCAACTGCGCTGTCTGTCACGGTCCCACTGGTGCCGGTGACCGGAGCCAGGGCGCGCCCAATCTGCGCGATACAATCTGGCTTTACGGTGCGGATCGCGCGGCGATTACGGATACTGTGACCAATAGCCGTTTCGGTGTGATGCCGCGCTGGGGCCATCGCCTTGACCCAGTGACCATTCGGATGCTGGCGGCTTATGTCTGGTCGCTTGGCGGCGGTGAAGCACCGGCCTTAGCAGCGGAAGAGGAAGTTGTTGCCGACGAGGCGGAGAGTGATGAACCTAGCTGATTCCCTCACGCCTGAGGGGCCGCCCAAACACGAACTCTATGAGAAACGTAAGGGCGTTTACCCCAAGGCGGTGAAGGGCAATTTTCGACGCCTGAAATGGGCGATCATGCTGGTGACGCTCGGCGTCTACTATATCACGCCATGGATCCGCTGGGATCGCGGGCCCTATGCGCCCAATCAGGCCGTACTTGTCGATCTTGCCGGGCGGCGCTTTTATATGTTCGGCATCGAAATATGGCCGCACGAATTTTACTATGTCGCGGGCTTGCTGATTATGGCGGGTATCGGGCTATTTCTCGTGACGTCTTCGGTCGGGCGAGCTTGGTGTGGCTATGCTTGCCCGCAGACCGTGTGGACCGATCTTTTCCAACATGTCGAGCGTTGGATTGATGGTGATCGCAACGCCCAGACCCGCCTCGCAAAATCACCTTGGAAACCCAAGAAGATTGCCAAGCGCGGAACGAAATGGACGATTTGGTTGCTGATCGCAGCGGCCACGGGCGGCGCCTGGATTTTCTATTTTGCGGACGCGCCCACTCTGTTTCTGTCTTTATTCACCGGTGAAGCGCCGTTTGTGGCCTATGCGACTATTGGCGTACTGACATTCACCACCTTCACGCTTGGCGGATTCATGCGCGAACAAGTGTGCATCTATATGTGTCCGTGGCCGCGCATCCAGACAGCGATGATGGACGAAAAGTCGCTTACAGTTACCTATAAGGAATGGCGTGGTGAGCCGCGTAGCCGCGGTGTGAAGCGGGCGCGCGAAAACCCCGGCGTGTTCGGCGATTGTATCGATTGCGACCAATGCGTCTCTGTTTGCCCGACCGGCATCGATATTCGTGAAGGACCGCAAATCGGCTGTATTACTTGTGCACTCTGTATCGATGCGTGCGACAAGGTCATGGATCAGATCGATCGACCGCGCGGTTTGATCGACTATGCGACGCTTGAAAGCATAGAACTTGAGGCCGGTGGGCTCGCCGTGCCCTCGCTTAGGCGCACGATATTCCGGCCACGTACGATTATCTATTTTGCGCTCTGGGCGGGGATAGGCCTAGCGATGCTCTTTGCCGTCGGCACGCGCGATCGGTTGACGATCAACGCCATTCAGGACCGCAACCCCACCTATGTTCAGTTAACCGGCGGTCAAGTCCGCAACAGCTTCGACATCAAGATCCGCAATATGGAAAACCGGCCGCGCACAATGACGCTGGAGATGCAGGGCCTGGAAGGCGGAGTTATGTGGGCCGGGTCCGGCAACCGCGATCAGGCGCTGCGCTCTTTTGAGATCACGGCACCGGCTGATCAGTTGATCAATACCCGTGTTTTCGTTGCCGCGCCTTATGCTGGCGAAGCGCGCGAGGATTTTGCTTTCGTCGTAACCGCTCATGGCAGTGAAGAAGATGAAACTGCCCTTGAGCCCGCACGTTTTTCTCGACCAGGAGCTGATGAATGACCCGGCGCTTCAATGGCTGGCATATGACTGCAATCCTGGTCGCCTTTTTCGGTGTCGTCATTGCTGTCAATATTTTGATGGCAACTTTGGCGACGCGCAGTTTCGGCGGGACAGTTGTCGACAATAGCTATGTCGCGAGCCAGAATTTCAATGAATGGCTAGCGGCTGCGCGGGAGCAGAGCGATCTGCAATGGGCTGAAGTGGTCGAGCGGGCCGGAGACCGGCTTGCGATCACGGTCGATACGCCCGGCGGCCTTTTGTCCGGGGCGGTTATCACAGGCATTGCATCCCATCCTGTCGGAGCAACCGATGAGGTTCTGCTGACCTTCACAGAGACCGGCGACGGCGCGTACCGGAGCAACGAGATACTGGGTACTGGTCGCTGGCTTATCCGGATTGAGATCGTTCAGGGAGAGGCGCGCAAGCGGGTCCTCATCGACATTCTATGAACGCACCGCTCCTCGCCAAGAAGCCGGATTCAGCCGAAGAAAGCCGTTTTGCTGTGCCGGGCATTCATTGTGCGGGCTGCATTTCAACGATTGAGCATGGTCTGACTGCCAAGGCCGGCGTCTACGCGGCGCGGGTCAATTTCACCAGTAAGCAAGTTTCGATCGCCCATGATGAGGCGCTTTCCGATATTGATCTCGCCGAGGTCATTCGCGGACTTGGTTTCGAACCTTCCTTGATAGTCGATGATCAGATCGATCAGAATGATGCAGCTGTGGGCCGCGAGTTGCTTCGATGCCTCGCGGTTGCGGGTTTTGCTGCGATGAATGTGATGCTGCTCTCCGTCAGTATATGGTCTGGCGCGGATGGCGCGACGCGCACTTTGTTCCACTGGATTTCGGCGCTGATCGCCTTGCCTGCGATCGCCTATGCTGGCCGGCCTTTCTACCGATCTGCTTGGCAGGCGCTCAGCCATGGCCGCACCAATATGGATGTGCCGATCGCCATCGGTGTGACGATTACCGCTGCGATCAGCCTGTACGAGACAATCGTCGGCGGCGAGCATGCTTATTTCGAGAGCGCGCTGATGCTGCTCTTCTTTCTGCTCGCCGGGCGGGCGCTTGATGCCATGATGCGCCGGAAGGTTGGCGACGGCGTGGCTGCTCTGGCTCGCCAATCAGCATCCGGCGCTCTGGTGATCGACAGCGACGGGCACAGCGCATGGCACAAGGCATCTGAATTGCGATCTGGCATGATCATGCAATTGGCTGCCGGCGAGCGGCTGGCTGCCGATGGCATTGTTGTGGAAGGAGAGAGCGCGATTAATGCTTCGCTGCTCACCGGCGAAAGCGCGCCGCAATCGGTTGGTCCGGGGGAGCAAGTTTTCGCGGGTACACTCAACGTTACAGCACCGATCACGGTTGAGGTGACAGCAGCAGCGGACGAGACAGCGCTGGCCGATATCGGGCGGTTGATGGCAACGGCGGGCCAGGGCAAGTCCCGCTATGTCAGGATCGCCGATCGCGGGGCTCGCCTTTATGCGCCGGTTGTCCATTCGCTTGCTTTGCTGACTTTTGCCGGCTGGATGTTGGCCGGGGCCGACTGGCATCAGGCATTGCTGATCGCCGTGGCTGTGCTCATCATCACTTGTCCTTGCGCGCTCGGTCTTGCGGTTCCGGTGGCGCATGTTGTTGCAACTGGTTCGCTGATGAAACGCGGTATTCTCGTCAAACATGAATCGGCTATCGAGCGGTTGGCCGAAGCTGATCGAGCAGTTTTCGACAAGACCGGAACGCTGACGCTTGACCGTTTGGTAGCCGAGAATATCGACGACTTGGACGCAGAACAAAAAACCATTGCGCTGGCCCTTTCTCGCGCGACGCGCCATCCTTTGGCGACGGCTATTCGCGAAGCGCTCGAAACCCAAGATATTTGCGCTGCTCAACTTGAAGGCCGGGCTGAATTGCCGGGTACGGGTGTCGCCGGCCATTATGGCGAGACACGCGTTACGCTCGAGGCGCCCGAAGGGCCGCAGTTAACGCCAGCTGTTGCGTTGACCATTGGCGATGACAGCGTCGCTGTGATCCGCTTTCGCGATGTCCTTCGCCCTGACGCAGAAGAGGCGGTTGCTGCAATCGCGGGTCTTGGCCTGCCCGGATTGATCCTTTCGGGGGACAAGAGCGACGCAATTCGGCCAATCGCTAGTGCTTTGCACCTGACCGCCCAGTCGAACGCGGGACCGGAAGACAAGTGCGAAGCGCTTGAACGGTTGCGGCGCCAAGGCCATCACGTTCTAATGGTCGGCGACGGGTTGAATGATGGACCGGCATTGACGACTGCCCATGTATCGATTGCGCCCGGGTCTGCGAGCGATGTCGGGCAAAATGCCGCCGATCTGGTGTTCCTTGGTGACAGCTTGGCACCGATCCCCTTCGCCATTCGCGCCGCGCGCCGAACCATGGCCATCGTGCGCCAGAATTTTGGCCTGGCGATTGCTTATAATTTGGTAGCAGTGCCGCTTGCGATTGCTGGGTTCGTTACACCCTTGGTTGCGGCGGTTGCGATGTCCCTCTCGTCGTTGATCGTAATCGTCAATTCACTGCGATTGCGCACGGTTCGATGACCGGACTTGCCGTCCTTATCCCGGTTGCGATTGGTCTCGGTCTTGTGGGACTCGCGGCCTTTTTCTGGGCCTTGTCTAACAACCAATTTGACGATCCAGATGGCGCTGCTGCCCGTATTCTGGATGATGACGACGATGATGAGGCAGATCAGAAATGAAGATTGTCGAACAACTTCTTGCGGTAGGAGCGATAATCGGACTGTCCACGAGCGGTTTCGCTGGTCCGGCCAACGAAGAGGATGTGCTTTGGGCGGCGGTTTGCGGCCGCCCGGATATGCGTATCGCAATCTCGTTGGGGCGTGATCAGCAGGATGATGATGGCGATTGCGCTGAGGCCTGCCATGCCGCGTTGTGCCGCAAATCATTTGATACGTTGCGCAAGGGCGATGCGCACGGTGCTGCCGTTTAACTATCCTAAGCGAAAAAGAGCTGACCCCGCCTTTTTCTTCCGCTAACCCAGTTGCATGTCCAGCTGCGATACCTGTCTTGTTCGTAATCGTGCGATCTGCTCCGTGCTTGAAACGGACGCGCTTGATGAGCTGAACCGGATCGGCCGCCGTAAAAATGTGCGTCGCGGAGAGACTGTAATCTGGGAAGGTGACGATGCGCCCATCGTTGCCAATGTGATAGATGGAATGCTGAAGCTTACGACGGCGACCGGTGACGGGCGCGAGATGATTGTTGGTATCACCTATCCATCAGATTTCATTGGTCGTCCGTTTGGGGCTAGCAGCACCAATTCCGTTACTGCGCTGACAGATGCGCAACTCTGCGTTTTTACGCGATCGAGTTTTGATGGTTTCGCCAAGCAGCATCCTGGCCTTGAGCATGAGTTGCTTGAACGAACATTGGGCGAGCTGGATCGAGCCCGGAATTGGATGTTGCTCCTCGGCCGGAAGAGTGCCGCAGAGCGTGTGGCGTCCTTCCTGATCGAAATGTCGAAACGCCTCGGTGGGAGTGCATGCGAAGTCCCGGTTGGTCCGGCAGATCGGTTCGAACTGCCGCTATCGCGACAACAAACTGCTGACATTTTGGGCCTCACCATCGAAACGGTTAGCCGTCAGCTTGGCCGGTTGCGTGATGCAGGCATGATTTTGACGCCGGATCGGCGAACGATTGAAATTACCGATCGGGCCGGACTCGAGAACGAGTCCGAACGCGGCTAAAAAAAAGGGGCAGGCCAGGGTGGGAGGCGACCTGCCCAAGATGGTGCGTTGTCTCTTAGAGCCGAAAACCGATCCCAATCCCGAAAACGAAGGGATCAAGGTCAATATCTACCTGCTGCCTCCCGATCGTTGCATTTCGGAGCGTCGCGGTGGTGTCGATATCGATATATTTGACGTCGAAATTGAGGAAGATGTCGTCGTTGAGATCAATGTCGACGCCGGCCTGAAGAGCCCAGCCCCAGCTATCGCTCAACGATACTGATGTCTGCCCGATGGCATTTTCAAGCGCGTTGGTTGCGTCTTCGGAATGGAAGATCGTGTAGTTGATGCCCGCGCCGACATAGGGCCGTATCGCTCCTTCCGGGGCGAAATGATATTGAGCGGTGAGGGTCGGCGGCAGGACCCAGGTCGATCCAAGCTGACCAATGCCGCCGGTTGTGCCGGATGTTCCGCCAAAATCATGCTGCGTTGTCGCGGCGATCAACTCAAAGCCGATATGGTTCGTCGCCATATAGGTGATGTCGACTTCCGGTGCGAAACTGTCGCTGACGTCCACTTCCTCGCCGGGAAAGGTTGGGAGGATTGATCCCGAATCTTCATTGGGAGAAACCACGACTGCCCGGACGCGCAACAACACATCTCCGGCCTCAGCAAAGGCAGGGGCCGGTACAACGGCAATCGCCAGAAGGGGCAGGAAGGAAAACGCACGCATGATGATACCTTTCAGTTCGGTTCGGATGGCCATGATCTGGGGAATGCGGAGCTGCTGCGCTTTGATATCTGTCAATCGCTTCTTTGATTATGGTCAAGGAGTCGCGGTCTGCTCTCTGGTCTTTAACGAGGCATGTGGCCTTATATCCCCGAACTGCTTGATCGACCGGTCCCGCGATATACGAGCTATCCAACAGCCGCGGAATTTGGCCCCGTCGAGGCTGGATTTCACGAGGCGGGGTTTGATGATCTGGCACCGGACACTGCCATTTCGCTCTACGCTCATATCCCGTTTTGCGAGAAAATCTGTTGGTATTGCGGATGCAATACTGGCGCCGCCAATCGCTCAAACCGGCTGACCGCTTATCTGGATGCTCTCCATACAGAAATCGAAACGGTCGCCGAGCGACTGGGAAACAAAAAGCCGGTCACGCAGCTGGCCTTTGGCGGCGGCAGCCCAAATGCGATCGACCCTGTCGATTTTGTCAGATTGCTCGACCATATTCTGATCGCCTTCGATGCGTTTGAAGCACGCATATCCATTGAGCTTGATCCGCGTAGCCTGACATCCGAATGGACGGCGTTGCTGGGCCGGGCGGGCGTTAGCCATGCGAGCCTCGGTGTTCAGACCTTCGACGCCGAGTTGCAGGCGCGGATAGGCCGAATACAGCCAACGGATAGTATAATACGGGCAGTTGCGGGTTTGCGTGATAATGGCATCGCATCACTCAATTTCGATCTGATGTACGGATTGCCGGGCCAGACTGTTGCGGCACTGGCCGCTACGCTTGAGCAAGCCGTAGCATTAAAGCCCGATCGAATTGCGTTGTTCGGCTATGCCCATCTACCGGCTGTCATAGACCGCCAGCGCCAGATTGACGCAAGCGACATGCCGGATGGACGAGCCCGTTTCGAGATGGCCAATCTCGGATTTTCCATGTTAACCGCTGCTGGTTATATGCCCATCGGTTTTGATCATTTTGCGCTTGCGGAAGATCCGCTGACGCAAGCCTTTGAAGCCGGACAAATGCGGAGAAATTTCCAGGGCTTTACTGATGATATGAGCCAAGCACTTATAGGTCTCGGTTCCAGCTCCATCAGCAGCTTTCCGGATCGTTTGGTTCAAAATCACAAAAATAGTGGCCAGTATCGTGTGCTGGCAGGTGCGAATAAGCTTGCCGCAGAACGCGGCGTTATACGCAGCATTGCCGATCGAAAACGCAGCGCGGTGATCGAGAAGCTCTTATGCAGGGGCAGGGCAGATCTTGGAGCGGTGGGGATATCTCCCGCAGCGCAGATGCAGCTTGACCAATATCGCCAGCTCGGCCTGATCGACCTGGGCGGCGATGATATCGTCATAACGCCAAATGGCCGGCCCTATAGCCGGGCCATCGCAAGCCTTTTTGATATGTATCGCAATGACGAAGAAGAGCGGTTTAGCAGCGCGGTCTGATAATCCGGGTCATCTGCCAAAGCCGTGAGGGCAAAAGGTGCCAGTTGGAAGGCGAATTTATCGGGTAACAGGCCGATCAGGATCGCGGTCAGCGAAGACGGGACTCCGGAAACGGACAATATGATCAGCATGTCGCAATTCGGGCAGCCGCGTGAAACGACCGATGAACTGTTCGCAACCCGCACTCAATCGAAACGCGAACACCGTGCCATCGCCGAGATGGAAGGAGGTTTCGCGAAGCGGATTATCAGCTTTGTGCGTATCTGAGAGGTGATGTTGGTCCATCGCCAAGACATGAACCCCAGAGCTTAAGAAATTGTGGATGGATCTTTTGAAGTAGCTATTCGTTAACCATATGACTGTTGGGAAAGTAATATTGTCTTGCAACGAGACGATTAAAAAAAGGCCCGGATATAATTTGCTCGCTGAAACCAAATATGTTTAGATTCCATATACCTTGTTCGGAGATTGTTTAGTGGACCAGAGCAGGATCGGATCGACGGATGGTCACACTCTGTCTGATGAGGTGGCGGACGTATTGCTCGATGAAGCCGAGCTTCAGCGCCTGGCGACACGCGAACCGTCGCCGCTTTTCGATCTTGGACAACTTGAAGTAAGCTGGGATGCTGAACGCAAGGCGCTCTGGACGTTTATGACGCCGATCGGGCGGCCCAGTTTCAATCTTCCGATGCTCGGTGATTTCGATATCTGGCAAAACGAGATTGCGCGCCTTTATGGCGAAGGCGGTGAAGAGTTACGCTATCTGATCCTTGGCTCGCGCTTTCCCGGAGTGTGGAATTTTGGCGGCGATCTGGGGCTTTTTTCGACGTATATCCGCAACCGGGATCGGCAATCTCTTGTCGACTATGGCCGGGCCTGTAACAATATCCTCTACCGGAATATGAGAAGCCTCGATTTGCCCATCGTAACCATCGGGCTGGTTCAAGGTCAGGCGCTTGGCGGCGGTTTCGAGGCGCTGATGTCATTCAACGTTATTATCGCAGAACGCGGCGCGAAATTCGGCTTGCCCGAGATGGCTTTTGGCCTGTTCCCGGGCATGGGTGCGCATGCCCTGCTGGCACGGCGCCTGGGCTTTGCAAAGGCCGAGAGTATGATTCTCAGCGGAAAGACTTATTCTGCCGAAGAAATGCTAGATTTGGGGTTAGTCCATTATCTCGTCGAAGATGGCGAAGGCGAGCAGGCGGTCATTGACTATATCAACCGCAACAGCCGTCGGCATGCCGGGAATCGCGCAGTTTACAAGGCCAGCCGCGAAGTTTGGCCCGTATCGCTCAAAGAGCTGAACACCATTGTCGACATCTGGGCGGATACAGCGCTCAAGCTCCAAGAGAGCGATTTACGGCTGATGGAAAGATTGGTGCGCGCGCAGAGCAAATTGTCGGCGAAAATCAGCGCTGATTGACGATTTTCAGATCGCTATCGTCTGGTAACTCTTCAAGAGTGAGGCGTTCTGACGCCTGAACTGCGGTCATTGGCCTAGCATAGTAAAAGCCCTGAACACGGCTGCAGCCCGCTTCGCGGACGCGCTCCAACTGCTCTTCGGTTTCGACGCCTTCTGCTACAGTCGCCACTTCAAGCGACTTGGCCAATTGCACAACTGCGCGGATGATCTTCTGATCGGTCGGGCTGTTGCCGATATTGCGGATGAACGACTTGTCGATCTTGATCGTGTCGAATTCCCAGCTGCGCAGATAAGTGAGCGAGGAAAAGCCGGTACCGAAATCATCCAGGCACAAGCGCAGGCCCATCTTCTGCAACTGGCGTAGCAACGAGTTCGTGTGCGGGTTTTTGTCGAGCAAAACCGATTCCGTGATCTCAAGCTCAAGTCGACGGGCAACCATGCCGGTATTGACCAATGTCTCGATGATCGTAACTGGCAAATTATTCTGCTTGAGCAGGGCTGGAGAGATGTTCACCGAGATGTGGACATCCTCGGGCCAATCGGCGGCCGCTTCGCAGGCTTTGCGCAACACCCATTCGGTGATGTCGCCGATCAGGCCCGCACTTTCTGCGACAGGAATGAACACTGCAGGGCTGACATCGCCGAGTTCAGGATGTTTCCACCGCAAAAGCGCTTCGCAGCTTTTGGTTCGGCCGGTTGCAAGATCGATTATCGGCTGGAAGAGTACGGTGAATTCTTCATTCGCTAATGCATCGGTTAAACCGGATTCGATCTGGCGAAGCATGAGGAAATCTTCATGCATGAACGGTTCGAACAACCGCACGCGCTTACCGCCCTCATTCTTCGCATGATAGAGCGCGATGTCGGCATTTTTGAGCATGATTTCGCTTTGGCGACCATGATCGGGAGCAACGGCGACGCCCAGCGAGGCAGCGACTTCGACCGTGTTTTCGTTGATGCTAACCGGCTGTGATACCGATTCAAGTATCTCGGCTCCCAGCAAATCGGCCTCTTCGGTGCTCGACACCAGGGCCATGATTACAAATTCATCGCCGCCAAATCGTGCAAGCCAGCCGCGGCTGCCGAGGACGGCTTTCACGCGCTGCGCAGTAACGATCAGCACCTTGTCGCCAGCGAGATGGCCAAGCGTATCGTTGATCGTCTTGAAATGATCGAGATCCATCCAGATGACAGCCAGCTTTTCCGTAGAATCTGGATCAATTGTATCGAGTAACTCGCCCAGCCGCATCTGCATTGCCAAGCGATTGTCGAGTCCTGTCAGCATGTCGCTACGCGCCATTTTCTCAAACCGTGCGGCGACCTCACTCTTTTCCTGTTTCCCGGATAGGGCCGTGTAGACGACTTCGTATGTCTGTAGGCTGATATCGACCATGCCGAGCATGAAGATGATAATGCAAAAACCCAATGTTATGCTCAGCGGGGTTCCCATGATGAACAGGCCAAGCGCCATAGGCAGGGTGCCGAGGCAGAGCTGACCGATAGCGATAATCGGCCGTCCTGCGTTACGCGCGGCAACACCGGCGGAATAGCCAGTTGCCATGATTGCCGCCATTAGCAACAATATGGTTTCGCTGCTTTGGGCGAGGGTGAGGAACGCCTGAGTGCCCAAAAGCGATGCATATAGCCATGCGCCGATTTCGTAGATCCGTTCCCAATGCAGCTGTTCGCGAGGCGAGCCGCCAGACTGGCCACGAAGATAGATGATCGCGCTCGCGATACGTAAAATGCCAACAAGATGAATCGCGATTGAGCAAATCAGGAGGGATAGGCTACCCGTTACATAGGCGATGCAGCCGGCTGTAACGCTGCCAGCTATCGCGCCGATCGCAAGGGAGGCAGGAGATGTGTAGAGGGTGCCAACAAGGGCTCCGCGAACTTGTCGCGCCAGCGAGCTTTCTGAAGCCGCTAAATGCCGTAATTTACTGCCGACAGTCGGCATCTAAATCTCCCATGCCAATAGTGATAAAGGCATATGGTTAAGGATATGTGGTTTTTTGCGTTTGAAATCAGAACTTTTCCGGCGCGTCGCAGGCAAGATTCCTCCCGCCTACTGGCTAGCCGACCAAACGGTGTTCCCATTTACTGCCGACAATCTCTCTGGTCCGCTCGATCGGCATCGGCCGTCCGAACAGATATCCTTGAATCTGATCGCATCCGAGATCACGCATTCGGTTGAAATCTTCTGCTGTTTCAACACCTTCGGCCGTGATCGTTAAACGGAAACTGTTTGCCAGCATCACGATGGCTTTGATGATAGAGACTGTTTCTTCCTTGGTCGCCGCATCGCGTACGAAACTGCCATCGATTTTTAGCTTGTGAAAAACAGCTTTGTTCAGATAACCGAGCGACGAATAACCGGTCCCGAAATCATCAAGTGCGATACCGACCCCGAGCCCTCGCAGTCGCTTCAGGACGTCGACGGCATTACCGGCGCCGCTCATAAAGACTGATTCCGTGACCTCGAGTTCAAGTCGGTTGGCGGACATACGCGCTTTTTGAAGCGCATCCGACACCGTATTTGGTAGCGCCGGAACGACAAGCTGGATCGGCGATACGTTGACGGCGACGGTAATGTCGTCGGGCCAGGTTGCTGCATCCATACAGGCCTTGCGCAAAACCCAGGCTCCCAATTCTTCAACCAGACCGCTTTCTTCTGCGATTGGGATGAAAACCGCCGGCGATATCGGGCCTCTCGTCGGATGGCTCCACCGTAGCAGGGCCTCAAAACCGGTGACGCGTTGCGTGGATGAGGAAACCAGGGGCTGGTAAAGAATATGAAACTGATCGGTGCCGATGGCTTGGCGCATATCATGCTCTAGCCGCACGCGTTCCTCTGCTTCGACCTGCATCTGCGGATCAAAATTGCAGAATGTGGCGCGGCCCAGAGATTTCGCATGATAGAGCGCGAGATCAGCCTTGCGTACGAGATCATCGACCGTGTCGCCGTCGATTGGGCCATAGGCGCATCCGATGCTCAGGCCGATCCTGATCTGTACATTGTCTATCATATAGGGATTGCTGACCGCTGCGATTAGCTTTTCGGCGAGCGCTTCCACGCCGACGCGGCTTTGTGCATCGTCAACAACGACGGCAAATTCGTCGCCGCCGATCCGGCCAACCGTCCCGCGATTGCCAACAATGCCGCTCAGACGCCGCGCAACGGTTTTTAATACGGCATCGCCCTTTGGATGTCCGAACGTGTCATTGACCGGCTTGAAGCCATCAAGGTCCAAGAACATGACGGCGCAGGGCACATCCCTTTTCTTTGCATCGGTCAGTGCGGCGTCCAGCAAGGTTCTGACGCGTGAACGGTTCGGCAAGCCAGTTAGAACATCGAGATTTGCCAGATGCTGAAGTTTGGCATGCGAGCTTTTTGAGTCGGTAATGTCGAGGCCGACGCCTCGATAACCCTCAAACTCTCCATCGTCGTTGATGATGGGGCTGCCAGATAGGGTGACCCACCTGCGGTTGTTTCCAGTGCCGAACTCAAGCTCGATTTTGTCGAATCGTTCCTGTTTCGCCAAAATTTCCGGAACGCCAGACTGATTACCAAGCGCCATGGAAAGTGATTTCCCCAGCAGCTGATAAGTGGCTGTACCAATCAATTCGCCCATTCGCGGAGACACATAAGTCAGGCAGAACTGGTTATCGACTTGCCACAACCAGCCTGCTCCACGATCTTCATATTCCTGCAGCAAGTACCTGATATCCGCGCGCTGCGCCGCGAGCACGCCTGCGCGATCAATTTGCTTCTGCCAAGAGCGAGCCAGCGAGAGAAAGCCGACCAGTGCAGCGCTGGCATATGCAGTCAGGATGGCAATGCCGGAAAGCGCCATGGCGCCGCCGCCATAATAGGCTGCGAAGGCGAGGCCTGTACCGAGGATAGATATCCAGAGCACGATCGCAACTGGTATGACAGCCACCGAGATTCCGCTCACCATCATCACCGCGACGAGACCGCCGGTAAACGCATAGTTGATCGGCGCGCCGGACAGTGCCGCGTAGACAGGCATCGAAATCCAAAGGGCTGCGCGAACGGCACTATCCAAGGTCGCGATCCTGATCTTGATCAGCGGCTGCTGATCACTCCGGCGGACTATCGCCGTTCGGTTCAGCCACCGGGCCGAGAAATAGGTCGCGGTCATAATAAGGCCAAGCCACCCAAGCAGTATGAGAATTGGCATGTTCTTATATTCGAGAATGGCAAATACTAATGCGCAGATTGCTTGCGTGACGCCCGAATAAAGCGTGAAACGAGACAGGATATTGAGCTGTGCGTTGCGCACCTCGCCAGCGGGCGCGTGGCGTTCTTCAATCCTATGCGCAGGGCCGCGAGCGTCGATTTCGCGGCGCAATGCTGGAGCTTTGCGCTCTTGCTGACGATTTTTTGCTTCCATCGTGCCCGGATCAATTTTGGTTCGGCCTCGCTTCTTGCACAAAGACTTTGATGCTTGGTTAAGATGCGGTTGGGAATAAATGCACCAAATTTCCCGGCAACTACCGGATCGCCGAGCAGTGAGGAGCTATGCGCGTTATATATTTTGCGAAACACGCCAGTTTCGCATAGATATCGCCGCATCACTATTCGAGGTCGCCAATCGGTTTGACCTCCGCTTCTTTTGGGAGAGCATCAATGCGTAACGCCCTTTTTCTTGCGGTCAGCGGAATTGCCCTGACGGCTTCAATCACGCCTTTTGGACAGGATGCCGCCATGGCCAATCACCACGCCGAAACTGCTGAAGCTCCTGTGGCCGAAAACCCGCTCCTGGCGGATTGGACAGGCCCGTTTGAGGGTGTTCCTCCCTGGGATCAGATGGAACCCGAACATTTCGCCGGTGCCTTTGAGGTTGGGATGGCGGAAATGCGCGCCGAGGTGCAGGCTATAATCGAAAATACCGAAGCACCGAACTTCGAAAATACCAACCAGGCGATGGAGCTGATCGGCGATCGCATGAGCAATGTGCAATCGATGTTTGGCGTTGCGGTCAGTAATATCAGCAATGATGAATATCGCGCTGTGCAGGGCGAATGGTCGCCGCGCCTCGCTTCCTTCTATCAAGAGCTTTACCTGCAACCAGAACTGATCGCCCGCTATCGTGCAGTTTATGAAGGCCGGGAAGGTGCAGATCTGACCCCCGAACAACTGCGTCTCGTCGAACGGGACTATGAGCAGCTTCTGCGTCAGGGAGCGTTGCTCGAAGGCGCGGACCGTGAACGCCTTGCCGGTATCACGACCGAGCTGGCTGGGCTCTACAGCGAATTCAGCAACAAGGTGCTGGCTGACGAAGAAACGTTTATTGTGCTCGACGGTGAAGATGATCTCGCGGGCTTGCCGGACAGCTTTGTTAGCTCCATTCGCGGCGCCGCTGAGGAACGCGAAGTAGAAGGCTGGGCTCTCGTCAACACGCGTTCCGTCATGCAGCCATTCTTGCAAAATTCGACCCGCCGCGATCTGCGTGAGCAAGTGTATAACGCCTATATCAACCGCGGCGACAATGGTGACGCCAACGATACGAACGAGACGATTGCACAAATCCTGGCGCTGCGCGCCGAACGCGCGGCTCTGCTGGGTTTCGAGACCCACGCGCATTGGCGGATGGCCGATACGATGGCCGGAACGCCGGAAAATGCGACCGACTTGATGATGCGGGTCTGGCCTGCCGCAGTCGCCCGCGTTCATGAGGAAGTCGCCGATATGCAGGCAATTGCCGATGCAGAAGGCGCAGGGATCACGATTCAACCCTGGGATTATCGCTTCTATGCCGAAAAGGTCCGTCTGGCCCGATACAGTATCGATGAAGCTGAAATCCGGCCCTATTTCCAGCTCCAGAATATGGTCCAGGCGATGTTCTACGCCGCCGGTCGCCTTTACGATCTGGAATTCACCGAAAACACCGGCGATGTTCCGGTATTCCAGGAAGATGTCCGCACATTCGCCGTGACGGACGGACGCGATGGCTCCAATGTTGGGCTTTTCTACCTCGACACCTATGCCCGTACGGGAAAGCGGTCAGGTGCGTGGATGACGACCTATCGCAGCCAGCAAACCTTGGGCGGCGAGCAGAATGTGCTCGCGTCGAACAACAATAATTTCACTGAGCCACAAGAGGGCGAGCCTGCGCTCATCAGTCTCGATGATGCGCGGACTTTGTTCCACGAATTCGGCCATGGCATTCATTATCTGTTGCAGGATGTATATTATCCGGGCCTTTCCGGAACGCCGCGTGATTTTGTCGAGTATCCGAGCCAGGTGAACGAGAATTGGGTGCTGACACCGGAGATTCTCAATCGCTTCGCCCGTCACGTTGAAACCGACGAACCGATGCCGCAGGAACTTCTGGACCGGATCGCGGCGAGCGAAACCTTCAACCAGGGTTTCTCCACGGTCGAATATCTGTCTTCAGCGATCGTCGACATGATGCTGCACAATCGTGTCGATCCGATCACCGATGTCGATACGTTCGAACGCGAAACGCTGACCGCCATCAACATGCCCGACGAGATTGTGATGCGGCACCGGCTGCCACAGTTTAATCACCTCTTCTCATCGGATGCCTATTCGGCCGGCTATTACAGCTATCTCTGGTCCGAAACGATGGACGCCGATACGTGGGAAGCCTTTGTGGAGAGCGGCGATGTCTGGAATCGTGAGATTGCGGATCGTTTCCGTGCAACTTTGCTGTCCACGGGCAATGAGACGGATCGCGCCGAGGCTTATCGCCAGTTCCGCGGCCGTGATCCTGACGTGAATGCTCTGCTTCGTAAGCGCGGTTTTCCGGTTTCAGAAGCAGAAACTGACACGACAGACGACTAGACTAAGGAGAGTCCATGACCATCGCAGCCCTGCGTACGCCCGAGAATCGTTTCGAAGACATTCCAGACTTCGACTATCCCGTTCATTATGCGAACGATCTGCCGGGCTATGAAGGGCTGCGTGCGGCGTGGGTAGATGCGGGACAGGAGGACGCGGATCGCGTTTTCCTCTGCCTGCATGGCGAGCCGAGCTGGAGTTTTCTCTATCGCAAGATGATCCCGGTGTTCCTCGAAAGCGGAGCCCGGGTCGTCGCGCCCGATTTTTTCGGGTTCGGGCGATCGGACAAACCGACGGATGCGGAAAGCTATGGTTTCAATTTTCACCGCGATTACATTTTGGCGTTGGTTGAGCGACTGAATCTGCAGAACATAACATTGGTTGTGCAGGATTGGGGTGGGTTGATTGGGCTTACCTTGCCCGTCGACGATCAGTTTCGCGTGCGTTTCTCACGATTGATCGTCATGAATACTGCGCTGGGCGTTGGAAAATCGCCAAGTGATGGTTTTCTGGGGTGGAAAAATTTTGCAGCATCCATGCCAGATTTGCCAATTGGCGATCTGCTTGCGCGTGGAATGCCGCAAATGACGGATGTCGAAAAAGCCGCCTATGACGCGCCTTTTCCGTCGATAGACTATAAGATGGGCGCGCGCCGGTTTCCTGAACTCGTCCCGATTTCGCCGGAAATGGAGGGCGTCGATGTCAGCCTCAAAGCGGCGGCGTTTTGGAAAGATGACTTTGAGGGAGCGAGCTTCATGGCAGTCGGCGATGCCGATCCGGTGCTTGGGCCGGACGTGATGAACGCGCTGCGTGATGGAATCAAAGGCTGTCCTGAGCCCATGATGATCGAGGGCGGCGGCCATTTTGTGCAGGAATGGGGTGAGCCAATTGCCCGGGCCGCGCTAGAGCATTTCGGGGATCTATAGAGGCTGCGATCTCAGCGCCGGGCGGTTAATACCGGCCCGAATTCCGCGAAAAGCGTCAACATGCCGTCTTCACCAATTTCGAAACTTATCACAGTGCCGAGTGTCGTGAATAGCAGACCTTCCAATCGGCTGATTTCGGGATTGATGCAGGCGCGCCGGGTGGCCGCAATCGGGCCAAAGCCTATACCTTCGCCCAGTTCATAGCTGGTGGTGAAGCGGTTGCAGCCGCCCGAACCGGACATTCCGCCATCAGCATCGAACTGGAATAGCTGTCCTGCGGACACCGGTACGTCCTCGCCTGCAAGGCTTGTTACGCGCCATTCCGCGCCGGCGAGTAGCGATCGAGTATCCCCGCCGCATCCGGAGAAATGGCGTCCTTCCACGAATACCCGCACTGATTTGGGGAAAGGCATGCCGGACATGCTGTCGCTGCACAGCGTATCTTCCACCAGCACGACGAAATCCCGTTCCTCTCCTTCCTCAATGCGGCTCATGAAGACCGTGCCATTAAGCGTGATCTCTGGTCTGGTTCTCGGCGCGGCGGCTGAGAAAACCCCAATATGCTCGATATTCATCAGCGCATCGTCGAAAACGAGTGACCAGAAAGGTTCGTTTCCGCCAGCCCGAAAACCGATCCAGTGATCGATGCGATCTTCTGCGGCCTCGTGATGATCGGCGAGAGCAGGCACGGCCGTGAACAGCGCCAGAGCGGCAATAGCGGAGAGTTTTTTTGCAAGGTTTTTCATGTGTTTGTTTTTGCAGATTGAGCGTCGTCAATCAACGGCGGCGGGCCCAATTCCGAACAGAGCTATCCGAAAGCCGTGTAATTATATTATAAGGGCGTGAAGAAACGAATCGGCTGGACTGGATATCTGATGGCTAGCGACACTGATCGGCGCAATCTGCCGCCCCTCGAACTTTATGTGCCTGAGCCGAAATTTCGGCCTGGGGATGATGCCGATTTTTCGGGCATCGTGATCCCGGCTGCCGGCGAAACGCGGCGGCCTGATATCGCAGATGATCATCGTGATATGCCGGATCTTTCCTATGGTCTCGTCCGCGTGCTTGGCGATGACGGGAAGGCGACCGGCCCGTGGGATCCGAAGCTTGATGCCGATACGCTTCGTAAAATGCTGCGCGCGATGGCACTGACGCGCGCGTTTGACGGACGCATGTTTCGTGCCCAGCGACAAGGCAAGACAAGCTTCTATATGAAATGCACAGGCGAGGAAGCGGTGGCGATTGCGGCGACCTTCGCGCTGGACCGCGACGATATGTGTTTCCCGAGTTACCGCCAGCAGGGCATTCTGATCGCGCGGGATTGGTCGCTCGTCGACATGATGAACCAGGTCTATTCGAACAAGAAAGACCGGCTGATGGGCCGTCAGCTGCCAATCATGTATTCGACCAAGCAGGGCGGCTTCTTCTCGATCTCCGGCAATCTCGCGACGCAGTTTCCGCAAGCGGTTGGCTGGGCGATGGCGAGCGCGGCGAAAGGCGACACGCGGATCGCCGCGACTTGGACAGGCGAGGGATCAAGCGCTGAGGGCGATTTCCATTCTGCCTGTATTTTCGCTTCGGTCTACAGAGCGCCGGTGATCATGAATGTCGTGAACAACCAATGGGCGATCAGCTCGTTCAGCGGTTTCGCCGGCGGTGATGAGACGACCTTTGCTGCACGCGCGGTCGGCTATGGCCTTGCCGGCCTGCGGGTCGATGGCAATGATGCGCTGGCGGTTTACGCAGCGACGCAATGGGCAGCAGAGCGCGCGCGCACCAATAACGGCCCGACATTGATCGAGCATTTCACCTATCGCGCAGAAGGTCATTCGACCTCCGACGATCCCGAGCAATATCGTTCGGCGAATGAAGCGGCGGATTGGCCCCTCGGCGATCCGATCGCGCGGCTCAAAAACCATCTGATTGCGATTGGTGAGTGGGACGAAGAGCGTCAGGCAAAAATGGATGAAGAGGTCGCCACGCAAGTGAAGACGGCGCAGAAACAGGCCGAGAAGAACGGTATATTGGGCCACGGCCTCCACCAGCCGCTCGAAACCATGTTTGAGCAGGTGTTTGAGGAAATGCCTTGGCATCTGGAAGAGCAGATGCAGGAGATGCTCGACGAAAATGATGCCGCAAATGGGGTGTGTAAAACGCGATGAGCAAGGCCAAGGAAAACAATAGCGGGACTACACAACGCAATATGATCCAGGCGATTAACAGCGCCATGGACGTTGCCATGGAGCGCGACGACAATGTTTGCGTGTTCGGCGAAGATGTCGGCTATTATGGCGGCGTGTTCCGAGCGACGGCCGGGCTGCAGGAAAAATATGGCAAAACACGGAGCTTCGATACGCCGATCAACGAATGCGGCATTATCGGCGTTGCTGTCGGCATGGCGGCATACGGGATGCGGCCGGTCGCGGAAATCCAGTTTGCCGACTATATCTATCCCGGTCTCGATCAGCTTGTCTCGGAAGCCGCACGGCTGCGCTATCGGTCTGCCGGAGAATTCACCGCGCCGCTGACGATCCGTACGCCCTTTGGCGGCGGGATTTTTGGCGGTCAGACACACAGCCAGTCACCGGAGAGCATTTTCACTCATATCAGCGGCGTGAAGACGGTTATTCCTTCGACGCCCTATGATGCCAAGGGCTTGCTTATTGCGGCGATCGAGGATCCGGACCCGGTGGTCTTTTTCGAGCCCAAGCGCATTTATAATGGCCCGTTTGACGGCCATTATGACACGCCGGTCATGCCATGGTCGAAACATCCATCCAGCGAAGTGCCGGACGGCCATTATGTGATCCCGCTGGGCAAGGCGAATGTTCTGCGTGAAGGCAGCGCCGTGACCATGCTTTGCTACGGCACCATGGTGCATGTGACGGCGGCAGCAGTCGAAGAGTTGGGGATCGACGCCGAGGTGATCGATCTGCGCACGCTTCTGCCGCTCGATATGGAAACCATTGAAGCATCGGTGAAGAAAACCGGGCGGTGTGTCATCGTTCATGAAGCAACGCGGACATCGGGTTTTGGCGCTGAGCTTTCGGCGCTCGTTCAGGAGCGCTGCTTCTATCATCTCGAAGCGCCTATCCAGCGCGTGACGGGATATGATACGCCCTATCCGCACAGTCTGGAATGGGCCTATTTCCCGGGGCCAGTGCGGCTCCGACTGGCAATTGAACGCGTCATGGAGGACGTCAGTGGCAACGTATAAATTCAAGCTCCCCGATATTGGCGAAGGCATTGCCGAGGCAGAGATTGTTGCATGGCATATAAAGGTCGGTGACCAGATCGAAGAAGATCAGGGCATTGCCGATGTGATGACCGATAAAGCGACCGTTGAGATGGAATCGCCGGTGACGGGTAAAGTGCTGGAGCTGAACGGCGAAGAGGGCGAGATGCTCGCCATCGGCTCCGTGCTTGCGGTAATCGAAACAGACGACCTGCCTGATGAAGAAGAGTCTGCTCCCGCCGCCAAAATGGCCGAGCCGGAACCGACTGTCGAAAAGGATGATACGGTCGAACCTGCGGTCGAGCCGGAATCCATTCCGTCGGCACCAGAGCCTTTACAAGTTGTCGAGGCTGCGCCCTCATCGCCAGCCGGCGCGCCCGTTCTTGCGTCGCCCGCAGTTCGCAGCCGAGCCAGCGATCTCGGCGTCGACCTGTCCCAAGTCCAGCCGCATGGCGACCGGATCCGCCATTCCGATCTCGATGCCTATCTGAGTTACGGCAGTGGCCAGGGTTATCAGGCGCCGGGACGCTCGCGGAAACGCGAAGACGAGGAGATCAAGGTTATCGGCATGCGCCGCCGCATTGCCGAGAATATGGCTGCCTCCAAGCGCAACATCCCGCATTTCACCTATGTCGAGGAAATGGATGTTACCGAGCTGGAGGATATGCGCGGAGACCTGAATGGCGCGCGCGGCGACCGGCCGAAGCTTACGGTGCTGCCCTTCATCATTGCAGCCATCTGCAAGACCTTGCCCGATTTCCCGATGATCAACGCCACTTATGACGATGAGGCGGGCAAGATCACACGCCATGGCGCGGTGCATCTGGGCATGGCCACGCAGACCGAAGCCGGCCTGACGGTACCGGTCATCCGCAACGCGCAGGACATGAATGTCTGGCAGCTGTCGCTCGAAATCGCGCGACTCTCGGAAGCTGCGCGTTCCAGCAAGGTGACAAGCGAGGAACTGTCTGGGGGCACGCTGACGCTGACTTCACTCGGCCCATTGGGCGGCATTGCGACCACGCCAGTTATCAACCGGCCACAGGTCGCGATCATTGGCCCGAACAAGATTGTAGAACGTCCGGCGATTGTCGATGGGGAACTGGAAGCACGCAAGCAGATGAACCTCTCCATCTCCTGTGATCACCGCGTCGTCGATGGCTTTGACGCAGCGAGCTATGTCCAGGCGCTCAAAAAGCTGATCGAAACGCCGATCCTGATTTTTACCGACTAGCTCCAGTTTGGCGGGACGGGATGTGTGTCCCGCCAACATTACAAAAGCTTAAATATTTTCGGGACGCAGCCTGCGTTAATCCTTCGGTTCAACGAAACGGGGGATTGGCCATGGAAAACCAACAAATCGATATTGAAGAGTTACCGGAGCTGGAGACCAGTGTCGCAGCGTACGGCTCGACTGTGCAGGAGGAGGTTGGCGGCGCGCAGTGCATCGCTGTTTTGCTCATCAATCCACCCAACGGCTGAGCGGGCAACCCAAGTGCAACCGCGTGACGATTTTCGGGCTTGGCTTGATGACGATAGTCTCCGGCATTCTGGTCGAGAACGAACGGTTGCCGCTCGCCGCCGCTTGGAGGGGCTTTCGCCGATAACGGCCTTTATGCGGGCGGTTGATGGGCTGGAAGAAGCAGACGATGAGCCTATCAGCGCGGCGATCGAGGCATTGTTCGCCGATACGGAATGGGTGGGCGCGCTTGTTCAGGATTGGGTTGCCGAGGCGCAGGAGGACCCTTTCTTCGTGCCGCCTTTTCGTCCCGCATCGGGCGGTTTTCATGAAAGCGCGCTGCTACTCGAACTGCCCGTCTGCACCATCTCGCTTTGCGTGATTGATCCGGGCAGATTATCCGCGCGTAAGCAGGAAGGAGCGGGCAAGGGATCAATCTTCTTTCCCGGCAACCGCAGCTGGTTGAAGTTTATCGAAACCGGCGGGCTGCAAATGTCCTTTTGGGAAGCTCCCGATTGCAATGATGATGATGACGCCATTGAAACCAGCCCATGCGTGCGAACAGATATTAGGGGGATCGATCCGGGCGAGTTAATCTCCATCGATACGGCCACCCAGAGTTATTTGTTCGACCGTGCCGAGCGTTCTGCGCTTTTCTTGCATGGGGAACTGCGTGTTGGCGGAGCTGTTCTGGCGCGCGAATATGATGCCGCATCGGGCAAGCGTGTTGGCCAAAGCAGTGGGACCGAAATCTGGTCCCGCGTCCAGATGATGGTGAGCTTCCTTGGACTTTCCGGGGAGCGTGAAGCGGCCGCCACCTTCGAGCGGATTATCGATGATGCGCCTTTCCATCTACGCTGGCACGTGATGCGGGAATGGGTGACGCTCGACCCCAGGTCGGCAATGCCCAGATTGACCGAGATGGCCCGTAATGATGCACACCATGAGGTTCGCTGGGCTGCCCGCCAAACCCTGGCACTGCTCCGGAGGCACCAATGTTTCGAGGAACGGCCTGCGTGCCACTCGAGCTAGATTGTTCCGATACCGACGCGATCGGCTTTGACGGGTTCATCGATGCGCTCGAAACGGGCGAGGTCGATCCCAGCGATGAAGCCTCTCTTGCGGCGTTCGCGCCGTTTCTCAAAAAGCTCTCTAACAATCGTCAGTTTCTGCCCGCGTTCATCATGCAGGAATTGGAAAATCGCTGTGCCGTTCAGGCAAGCCATAACCGATATGGAATACAGGTTGTGATGCTCCATGCCGGGCCGGGCTATTTCGTTCGCGCGAATTTCTGGCCATCGAAAAGTGATAGCATCACCAAGGCCAGCGGCAGGGATGTCTTTTTCTACGACCTGCCGCATGATCATAATTTCAGCTTCCTGACTGTCGGCTATGCAGGGCCCGGTTATTGGAGCGATTACTATGAATATGACTATGAAGGTGTTTCCGGATATCCGGGTGAAGCGGTGCCCCTCCGTTTCGTCGAACGCTCCCGGCTGAAGCAGGGGCGGGTGCTTCTGTACCGTGCGCACCGAGACATCCATCGTCAGTTGCCGCCCAAATCCCTCTCCGTTTCTCTTAATCTCATCGGATCATCTCTGCGATCAAGCTGGACCGACCAATATCGCTTCGATCTGTCTGGCAAGAAGATCTCGGGACTGCTGACGACGATGCCCAATGCGATGTTGATGCGGCTAGCGTTGGCAACGGGCGGCGAAACGGGTCAAGCACTTGTTGATGAATTCGCGCTCCGTCACCCCAGCGATCATGTCCGGTTTGAAGCTATTTCTACGCTAATCGAGGGAGTGAATGATCCGGATGAAAAACGGGCCATATTGGAGCGAGCCAGTGACGACCCAAGTCATCAGATTTCTGGCCTCTGCCAAGAGTGGTTTAGGCGGGGTGAGTAAATTTTACACGCTAAATCGGATGTTTAGCTTCTTTGATTCATCGAATATGGGCTAGGTGTCGCTGGCTCTTTCGGATGTGATCGAGCAGATTTTGGCGATGGATGTCGCCCGTTTCGAATTTTGTCTTAATCGGCTCCGCATCAATCTTCTTCATCGCCGGGTTCACTACGACGGAAGAGCTATTCTTCTGTGCCCGCGTGAACTGGATTTGTTGACGCATTTGGTTCTGCGATGTCCTGTCATCGTTTCACGGGCGGAATTGCTGCGCCATGTCTGCAATCTCTCCTTCGATCCGGGGACCAATGTTATCGATGTGCACCTTTCCCGGTTGCGATCAAAATTGAGGGAGGCGGGCGCCGCACCTTTGATCGAAACGGTCCGGGGGCAGGGATATCGCCTTGCAATGCCGAGCGGAGCCTAAACCACGCGCGCGCCCTAAAGTATCATTGCCGTTGATTGAGCAACTGCCTAGGATGATTGTAACGGTCCATATGCCCGATATATCGGGATGTGCGGTGGTAACAGGGGGTTAGCACCGGCCGATCGTAAGATTTTTGGGGGCGGGAATGAGCGCTGAAGGCGCGAACACAAACGGAAAAAGGCAGCCTATTGCCTTTATCAGCCACCACAGTTCCCAGGTCGAAACAGCCCGCCAGCTCAAAAAGGTGTTGGGCAAAAACGGCGTGGACGGCTGGATGGCACCCGATGACATCGATCCAGGCCGACCGTTCGATCAGGCGATTATTGAACAGGTGCGCCGATCCGATCTGATCATCCTTCTTTTCTGTGCACGTTCCGATCAGTCCCGTCATGTGAAGCGTGAGCTGATGATGGCGGAAAATGGCGATAAGCTGATTTTTCCCGTTCGGCTTGAAAATATCGATGCCGAAGGCTTGGCCTATTGGTTGAACGACTATCAGTGGATCGACTGGTTCGACCGGCGCGATGATACGATCCAACGGATGATCGACACGATCAAGCGGATCGTTGCGATGAGCCACGCGAAGCAGGCGGCCGACGAACCTGCAGCTCCTGTTGTCGTTCCGCCGCCTGAGATGGTAGCCGAACCTGTTCCGCCCAAGGATACCGCAACCGAAGACGATCCAGCCTCTTCCATTATTGCCGCAGCTCCCGCGAAACCCAAGGCTCCGCCTCCTGTGGAAACGCCCACGCCCGCGACTGCGAAGGGACCCGAACCAACCGATAGGTCGGATCAGCCAAGCTCGTTGAAGGTTGCGCCCGTCGCAGCAGGCCGGGCAGCACCTGAAAGCGGGAATGACGGCACCCGTCCACCGAACCAGAAGAAGGTGATCGCCATCGGGGCGGCTTTGCTCGCGCTGATAGTGATCATCGTCTTGTTCTTCCTCCTGTCTGGCGGGGATTCTGATGAGGCAGCCGAGAGCGGTGTGCTTTCGCCCAGTGTCGATTGCTCCAATACCGAACTTAAAAGCCACGGCATTATCTGCGGTAGTGAGGCTCTGGGTGCGCGCGAGACTGAATTGTCGGATCTGTACGAGGCAGTTTTGGCGCAGGCTGATGGCCAAGAGCGAGTTGCGTTACAACAGGGCTATGCTGCCTATCAGGCGCGCCGCGACGAGTGCCAGACAGCGGCCTGCGTTACGACGGTCTATGATGCCCGAGAAGGCGAGCTTGGTCAGTATGATCTACCTGTTCAGGCTAACGAAGATACCGTTGCTGTTGAAGAAACGTCGGATGAGCCAGTACCGGAAGCGCAAACGCCGGACAGGCCGATCGAGACAGTGCCAGCGGAGCGCGCACCGGTTGTCGAAACGCCCAGAACGCCAACCGAAACACGGCCAACCCCAGCCGAGACGCGGCCCACGCCTCAACCCGATCCACCGCGAACGACACGGACCACGGCCCCTGAGCCAATCGGTAATCCAGGCAATTGGGTTCGTGCGAGTGACTATCCTGCGAATATGTTGCGCAATGGCGAAGAGGGGACCTCGCGCTATCAGGTGCGCGTTGGTGCGAACGGCGTGCCCACTGCCTGTTTCACCGTTGGATCAAGCGGCCATTTCCAACTGGATGCCCGTGCCTGCAACATGGTGATGAGCCGGGCGCGGTTCCGGCCTGGGCGTAATGCATCCGGCAATCCTGCGGCGGGGCTTTATTCGGGCAGCCATCGCTGGCGCGCGCCGCGCTAGACGAATAATCGCATAGCACTGGCGAGCTTCTCGGCGGCTGCATCCAGAACATCATCACTTTTTGCGAAGCACAGGCGAACGATATTGGTTATCGGTTCGGTTTCGAAAAAGGGCGAGATTGGGATAGTCGCTACGCCTGCCTCTTCCACGAGCCTTATCGCAAACTCGTGGTCGTTCATGGCAAAGCCGGACCGGGTCAGGTCGATCGAGAGGAAATAGGTCGCCATGCTGGGCAGCACGGCATAGCCACTGGTCGTTAGCGCATTGGTGAGCCGGTCACGCGAGGCCTGATAACCGGCGCGCATATCTTCAAAATAGCCCATATCCTTGCCCAATCCATAGGCGACGGCCGATTGCAGATTTGGCGGGGTCGTGAAGGTCAGGAACTGATGCGCCTTGGCGATGGCATTGGTGAGCGGCGCCGCGGCAATCACCCAGCCGACTTTCCAGCCGGTGAGCGAGAATATTTTGCCGGCTGAGCCGATCTTCACCGCCCGCTCCCGCATCCCGGGCAGGGTTATGAGTGAGCGGTGTGTTCGGCCATCAAAGACGATATGTTCCCATACCTCGTCGCAAATCGCGATAAGGTCATGCGCGACACAGAAATCGGCAAGCAGGGTGAGTTCGCCATCGCCGAGCATTGTTGCAGTCGGGTTATGTGGGCTGTTGAGGATGATGGCACGGGTTTTGTCACTCACCGCTGCTTCGAGCATTTTGGATGTGATGGACCAACCGGGTGGACGTGTCGTCACAAAGCGCGGTACGCCGCCTGCCTGCCTCACCAGCGGCGCATAGGCATCATAGGCCGGCTGAATAAGGATCACTTCATCACCTGGTGTGATGAGGCCAAGTATCGATGCTGCCAGCGCTTCTGTTGCGCCGGATGTGACGAGCGTTTCGCTCTCGCTGTCCAGATCCAGTCCCTGATGCGCTGCGTAATGACTGGCGATAGCAGCGCGCAGTTCAGGGATACCGCGCATAGGCGGATATTGGTTCCAGCCCGACAAGAGTGCATCAGCAGCAGCCTGCCGAACATCTTTTGGTCCTTCGGAGTCCGGAAATCCCTGTCCAAGGTTGATCGCGCCGCTGGCTCTCGCCCTGCCAGACATCTCCTCGAAAATTGTGGTCGGCAGCGCACTGAATACCGGGTTCATTCGGCGAAAGCACCTCCTGCCGGTCTTTTGGGTTCCTTCTGCAGCACCTGTTCGATGTAAACCCGCTGGACCAGCACAAAGCCGACTACGGTGAGCGGGGCGGAGAGCAGAATGCCGACTATTCCGAACAAGCTACCCGCGGCAACAACAGCAAAGAGCAGAACGGCAGGAGAGAGGTCGACAGATCGTTTCTGGATGATCGGCTGGAGGACGTTCCCCTGTATCTGCTGAATCAGAACATAAACGCCCAGCGCCCATGCCGCTGTCATGGGATTGACGCTAAAGGCCACGAGTACTGCAGGAATACCGGCGAACACCGGCCCTATGAACGGGATGAAATCAAGCAGCGCCGCAATGATGGCCAGCGCCGCCGCCGATGGTACGCCGATGAACGACAGCGCGGCATAGATCAAAACGCCGACAATGATCGAGGATAGGATCTGTGCCCTCAGCCAAAGCCCGAGGGCGCGGCCGATATCGTCGCAGGTTTTACGAGCCAGTGCTTCGCGCTCTTTGGGGATCAGGCGCATCAATCCTTCGCGATACAATTCGGGTTGGGCGGCGAAAAAGATCGCGCCCGCGAGAACAAGAATGACATTGGTAACAACGCCGCCCGCTGAGACGGCGAAACTGCCCGCGCGCGTCGTCAAGCCCGAAAGCTGAGCGCCGATATCGCGGCTTGCTTGCTGTACATCATAATCGATGCCCCAGCTGTCAAAGGCTGTTTGGGTTGCATCGATCGCTTCGGGTATGCTCGCCGCGAGCGCGGTGAACTGGGTGATGATAAGACCGCCGAATACCCAACTTACAGACCCCAATAGGCCGAAAAGCGCAAGGACAGCCATGGTGACCGAGAGGCCTTGTGGGATCCCGAAACGCATGAATTGCCGCGCTATGGCGCGCAGGATAACTGCGACGACAAGCGATGCAAATATGAGAAGCAGCAGATTGCCGAGCGCCAGTATGACCGCCGCGAGTGCAACGATTGCCAACACGGCGAAGCTGCGCCTTACAAAACTGTTATGCGACGCCTGATCATCCATTGCTTACCTCTCTTGCCTTACAGTCGCTTTATCGCCGCGATTTCGTCGGCGGGCAAGGATGAGACGAGAGGTACTAGCCAAGCCGTTCGGCATGCCAGTGCAGATGGGCGTCCATAAACGTCGAGATGAAATAGTAGCTGTGATCATAGTCGGGCCGAATGGAGAGCGTCAGCGGGATCTCAGCCTTCTTGCAGGCTTCCTCCAGTAGATGCGGTTTGAGCTGCTCTTCGAGAAAATTGTCAGCCTCGCCCTGATCGATAAGAATGTCGGAAACCCTCGCGCCATCTTCGATAAGCGCGCAGGCATCATAGTCCCGCCAGGTTGAACGGTCGGTACCGATATAGCCAGCCAGCGCCTTGTGCCCCCAAGGGCAGTCGAGCGGTGAAACGATCGGCGCGAAGGCTGAAACACTTCGGAACCGGTCGGGATTTCGCAGCGCTATAGTCAGTGCGCCGTGCCCGCCCATCGAATGGCCGGTAATGGATTGGCGCTCCATATCGGCCATCGGAAACTCGTCAGCGATCAGTGCTGGCAATTCCGTTTCGATATAGCTGCGCATCCGGAAGCTTTTGGCCCAAGGCTCTTCGGTTGCATCGACATAGAAGCCAGCGCCCTGGCCGAAATCATAGGCCTCATCATCAGGCACATCATTGCCGCGCGGCGATGTGTCGGGTGCGATGAAGATAAGGCCCAAGGCCGCACAGGTCCGCCTGAACTCGCCTTTGTCGGTTACGTTCGCATGGGTGCAAGTCAGCCCGGACAGATACCAGACAACCGGCATTTTTGCGCCCTCGGCATGATCAGGAATGAACACCGAAAACCGCATTTGGGTGCCGGTTTCCTCGCTGTCATGTGTGTATACGCCTTGCGTGCCGCCAAAGGCCGTATTCGTCGAAATTGTTTCCATCGTCGCGCTCTAACATTTTCTGGCTGACGCGCAAAAGGGCAGTCAGTTTTTAAGCAAAGCTCGCATCGTCGCCACAAGAGCCAGGGGTTGATCGACCATCACATGATGGCCGCTATCGGGGATGGCGATGAACGGCGTACCCGCTGGCATCGTATCATGCAGATGGTCTAGCGCTTCTTTATCCATCAGTGCTGAACGTTCGCCGTAGATCACGGCCATGGGGCAGTTCGCCTCTCTCGCCTTTCCCGCGCTTTCGAGACGTTTGGTGTTGCTGAATCCATTGGGGTCGAAGCACCAGCTCCAATGGCCTTCTTCAACTTCGACAATCGCGTCTCTTGCGATCATGTCGGCGATATAGTCATTGTCGCAGGGCTGCGGGGGTAAGAAGCGGAATCGGGTCAATCCTTCTTCCAGACTCCCGAAAAAGCGTCGGTCGCGATGCGGGTTTTCATGCCGGTCTGGCGAATGGCGCATCTGGAGGGACGAATCGATAATGAACGCGCGCCCGACCCAGGCCGAAGGATCTGCGGCTGCGGTGACCGTCGGTGCGCCGCCGAAACTGTGCCCTGCCACTACCGGTTTGCCCACCGCAAAGAGCCCAGCCGCCTCAGCGACTATCCGCATGTCTTCCGCATGCTGGAGGATCGAATACTCATCCTTCCAACTTGATCCGCCCATACCGGCCATAGACATTGCTACAACGCGGTAATCATCGGTGAAAAAAGGGGCGATATGCGCCCACCAACGTGCATGAGCAGCGCCGCCGTGAAGAAGGAACAGTCCCGGTTTTCCTTTATCGCCCCATGTGAAATATTCGATGTCCGCGCCGTCGCTCTCGACATGATGGCGCTCTGGCTTGCGTGTTAATGCGTGGGTGAACCAGCCCGGCGCGGCCGGTTTAGCGCCATTGTAGGAGGCGAGAAGATGCGCGGGAGGAGATGATGAGTTCATGAATACTATCGAGCATGGCTTTACGCTTACGTCAACTACGAAGCGATGTCGGTCTGAACTCCATCTTTCATTAACCAGCGCGATTATCGCGCAATTGGTGAAAGGATCGCAATTCCACGGGCCGGGCCGGAAATTATCATCTCGTTTACTGCATCGTTCAATCCAAAGTTTACGAACTTCGGCGATAGTCCCTTGGACAAAGAAAAAAGGGTTTCCGATGTCTATTGCTGCTCAATTGCTCACCAGAACAACCGAAATGGACGAGCGGCGCTCTGCACAGCGCGCATCTGTCGATTTGCATGCTGGTTTCCGTAAGCCGGGTTACGATTCCGCAAGGGCGGACATAAGCAATCTCTCCGTAAACGGATGTAAAGTCGATTGCGGGGTGAACCTTGACAAAAAAACACAGGTTTGGATAAAATTTCCAGGCCTTCGGCCTATGCAGGCAACGGTGATCTGGGTGAACGGCTTCGAGGCCGGATGCGAATTTTCCGCTCCTTTCTACAAACCCGTGCTTGATGATTTTCTGAATCGCCACAAGGCCGCATAAAACTGCAGCTAAATGACGTCCGTATTGTAGGAATGCCAAGCGAAGATCGCCGCTGTTCCGCGATGTGGCCGCCACGATTCCGCAGCATCGCGAATATCTTGCTCGGATGGGCGCTCCGCCCAGCCCAATATCTTCCCCGTTTCTATCTGCACGGCGAGATCCCCAGCGGGCCAGATATCCGGTCGCCCTTCCGCAAACAGCAAATACACTTCCGCAGACCAGCGACCAATGCCTTTGACCGCGGTTAGAGCGGCAATCGCCTCTTCATCGCCTGCGGGGAGTGCATCGAGGTTGAGATCGCCGGATACGACCAATTCCGCCAAGCTGCGCGCATATCCGTTTTTCTGTCGGCTCATCCCCGCGCCTCGCAGCGTTTCGTCGCTCGCTATGATGAAGTTTTCGGGGTTGGAGGCATCGCCTAATGCATCTGAGAGCTTGCGCCATACGGCATCCGCAGAGGCCACACTCACTTGCTGGCCGAGTATCGTACGCAAAAGTGTTTGATAGCCGCGATCGCGGATCCGGGGTGGCGGATAGCCAATTTCACTGAGCCGCTTACCAAAGGCTGGCTCGAGCAGTGCCAACGCATCCATCGACTTTCGCAGCTGTCTTTCCTCAATCCCCACTTAAACGGCCCTTGATTTCATATGCGGGCCATCACATAGCCGCGCCGCAGCATTTGTCGAACCTGCCCAAAAGGAACTGTTCATGCCCAAGCTTATTGTCGTCAATCGCGATGGCGAAGAAACCACCGTCGATGCGGATAGCGGCCTCACTGTGATGGAAGTAATCCGGGACAATGGCTTTGACGAGCTCCTTGCTCTGTGCGGGGGCTGCTGTTCATGCGCCACCTGCCATGTGCATGTCGATCCGGATTTTGCGGCCAAACTTCCCGAGATGGATGAAGACGAAAATGATCTTCTCGAAAGTTCGGATCATCGCAATGAAACTTCACGCCTTTCTTGCCAACTTTCGCTTGATGATGAGCTGGACGGCCTGAAAGTAACGATCGCGCAGGAAGATTAAGGCCAACCTCTGACCTTATCCGCTGGTCGCAGCAGCATAGAGCGCAATCGCAGCGGCGTTTGACACGTTCAGGCTTTCGATTTTATCACTGATCGGTAGGTGGGCTATCGCGTCGCAATGGCTCGCTGTATTCGGACGCATTCCCGCGCCCTCTGCACCAAGCACCAGCGCAATCCGTTTGCTGCCCAGAGCATCCGATAGTGTGAGCTCACCTTCGCCAGCCAGTCCGATACGCCAAAATCCAGCCTCGGCAATCTGATCGAGCGCCCTGGCCAGATTGACGACGCGGCACCAGGGCAGAACCTCCAGCGCGCCCGACGCGGCTTTGGCGAGCGCGCCGGATTCGGGCGGTGCATGCCGATCCTGCGTCACAAGACCCAGCGCATTGAAGGCTAGCGCGGAGCGCATGATCGCACCGGCATTATGAGGATCTGTCACTTGATCGAGAATCACGAGCGGCCTGCCATCTTCGGCGCCGACGAGCATATCTTCGATTCCGATATCGGCCAACGGTTCGACTTCGATCACCAATCCCTGATGTGGTGCATCCTGCGGGACCAGTCGGCCAAGGTCGGCAACGCCGGCCATTTCAACCTGAAGGCCGGGCGGAACATCAATGCCCGCAATCCCCTCATGCGTGGCCCAGAGCTTGCGAATCGTCCGCGCTGGATTGTCCAATGCTGCGAGCACCGCATGACGCCCCCAAAAGCGTGGTGCGCGGCTCTCGCGCTGTTTTGCCTTACGTCTCTTTGCCATGGGTCCGTGCTTTCTAGGGTCAGGCTCCATAGACTGCGCGGAGCGTGGTTTGAAGCGCTTGGCCTCAGTGGTAGGAAGGAAAGCGCAGGTATAGCGGTGCTATTGCAAGTTTTCCTGACGAAGCACAGAGGCCAAGCGATCAAATCCCGAAGGGACGGCGAAATGACATCGATCTCACGCAAAACCGCCCTTGAAAAGGCAATCTGCCTTTCCGGCGTGCGGTTTCACTCAATATCTTCGTCGTTTCACCGCCACGCCCGTGCAGTCTATGGAGCCTGACCCTCGTAACCGGCGTTGACAGGCAAGCAGTGTTTCGCCATTGAGCCGCCCTTCGCCGCGCTTTAGTTGCAATGCTTTGGCGCGTGTTTGATCCCGATGGACGGGTGGCCGAGTGGTTAAAGGCAGCAGACTGTAAATCTGCCCGCGTAAGCGTACGCTGGTTCGAATCCAGCCCCGTCCACCATCACCTGAATTGACGCGCTGTTAGTGTCAGCGATTGAGGCGAGGCCGATACCGTCGTTCATCCGATTCCGTCATGATAACGGACGTTTCGCCAAAGGGGCGGTTGAGGAGCGTGCCGCCGCCGAATAACCATTGGTCGCCCAACAGCGCCATGGCTACATATTCGGGCTGCGGCGGCACGGCGTTGTCATATTCTGTGCGAAGCGTGAAAAGCACATAATCTATGCCGGGGCGGTAACAATGGCCTTGCTCGGAACAGGGTAATTGCTCCGCAGTAACCTCGACTTCGCCGGCGATTGTATAACTAAGCAACGCACCATTGGTTCGCCGGGCATTTCTCATCACACGATTCCAGAGACGGCGGGGTCGCCATCGCCGAATTCGGGGATGGGTGAGGCGCCACTGATCGGCATATTCGCCGACCTGATAGGCGCCGATCCACGCGGTCAGGGCTTCGCGAGCTTCTATGATGTTTGCCGATGGCGAAGCCTCTGCCTCGTCCAACTGGGCGGCGGCGGGAAATTGCATCGTTGCGCCGATTAGGCAGATAAGAATGAGGCGAGCGATGCTCATCCTGACAGAGATGCGCAGCAAGCTATTCATGATTGGCATTGGATCACCAATTCGGCGACGGATGCATTCGCAAACATAGCCATATGCTAATAGTTCAAGCGCCCAATACCGCAATTGCGAGGTGACAAAGCTGCAAGTCTTGTCGACGAAACGCTCGATCTGCGGGAGTGGGCCTGCGGCCCGTTGTTTCGAGATTGCAGCATTCGGGCGCGACAAACGGTATTTTTTGCCTATAAATCGCACTCAGGGGAGATTGAATAATGCAACTAACCGCGAACGGCATCAGCCTTGAAGTTGAAGACCATGGCAGCAAGAGCGATCCTGCGCTTTTGTTGATTATGGGGTTCTCGGGCCAGCTATCGCTGTGGCCCGATACCTTTGTTGATGGGCTTGTTGAAAGCGGGTTTAGGGTCATTCGCTTCGACAATCGCGATATTGGGCTTTCCCACAAGTTGCACGGCGTAAAGGCGCCACATCCGATCTGGCAGTTGCTGGTCAAACGCTTCTTTCCGCGCCGCCAGATGGCTCCCTATAGGCTGACCGACATGGCGGCCGATGCTGTTGGCGTGCTTGATGCGCTCGAAATCGAACGCGCACATGTTCTCGGCGTTTCGATGGGCGGGATGATCTCACAAATCCTGGCGGCCGAATATCCTGATCGGGTTTTGTCCTTGATGCCCGTGATGACTTCGACCAACGCGCCCGGACTTCCCGGCCCTGATGGCGATGTTCGCAAAGCCCTTATTAAAGCGGCGCGCAATCGGCCGGAGACTGCAGACGAGGCGATGGCCGCCGGTATGCGCTTCTTTACCGCGATCGGCTCGCCGGGCGGGGAGGAGCGACACGCGGAGATCGAAGAGCTGATCCGCAAGAATGTCGAGCGCAGCTTTTATCCTGAAGGCCCGTCACGCCAGATGGCGGCGATCATCGACACCGGAAACCTGCGTCCATGGGCGGCGCGCGTGCAAGCGGATACGCTGGTCATTCATGGTGCGGACGATCCGCTCATCCCTTATGCATGCGGCGAAGATGTCGCAGCGAATATCGGGGGTGCCCGGTTCGAACTGATCGATGGAATGGGGCATGATCTGCCACAGATCAAACATGCAGAGTTAACCGATATGGTGGTGAAGCATTGTCTGGGCGGGTGACGTATTATTCGGCGCGATAGGCCCGCATAAAGATATCGATGCCGTGGCGAACTTGAGTTTTGATTTGACTGGAACTTGGCGTTCTAGCGACCCCGAATCGAGCTTTTACGTCATTGAATCCCCTCCATAAGGACAGGAGATCTTCTGCTGCACGTTGCGGCTGATCGAGCTCCAGATCGCCTCGCTCATGCGCTGTTGTCAAAATCGCCGTAAGCTCGCGGCGCATGATTTTGGGCCCAGCTTCGAAGAAGCGTCTGGTTTTTTCGGGATGACGTTGCCTCTCGGCAACGAGCATGGAATCGAAATTGAAATGCTTCTCTTCCAGCAGGAAGCTCATCAGGGTGTAGCCGAAATTGAAAAGCTGTACCTCCAGCGTAGCAGCGTCACGATTGGCCTCACTGATCGTTTTGGTCATATGCTTAACCTGACGACGGACCAGGGCTTCCAGCAAGCCAACTTTGTCGCCAAAGCGTTTGTAGATCGTAACCTTTGAAACACCTGCATGTTCGGCGATCCGTTCGATTGACGCGGCCGCATAGCCTTCGCCGAAGAAACTCGCTCTCGCAGCCTCAAGAATGGCTTCGGTTTTTCGTGCGTCGGTCGGTCGGCCTGCCCGGGACGGCGCTACGACTTGGGTTTCATCATGGTTCATTACGGATAACTTTGCACATAGCTGGCCCATCGTCACCTGCTAACCAGTTGCGATTGGTGATCGCGTTGTGCCGTCCGATATTGCCAATGGCGCGGCAAGCGACTAACTCCCGCCTCGCGCTTGGCGAGCGGGTATAGCTCAATGGTAGAGCACTAGCCTTCCAAGCTTGTGATGCGGGTTCGATCCCCGCTACCCGCTCCAGCGTTTTCGCAGTCTTGGGAATGCTGAATCTAGCCCGGCGTTTCGCGATGTTGCCTTTCAAGGAGCAATCCTTTGCAGCCAGATCATCCAATCTTCAACGACCACCCGATCACTGGAAGCGTTCAACTGTCGACCGGGTCGGCACCGACACCCTATCACGTCTATGATGGCGAAGGCCTTCTGATATTTGGCGATGTTGCGTGTGATGCAATGCAGCGATCGATTGAGGGCGAGGCGGTTCATCTTGTAAAAACTGCCTCAGGCCGCGCCGCAGCCGGATTTATCATGGCTGACTTTCGGCAAGCAAGCATGGGCGCACATAGCGAATTGCAGTTTTTCACATTGGTCAGCGACACGGAAGGCGAGAGCATCAGTGATGCGCCATTTGCATTGCCGATCGCGATGGCCACCCGGCCCGGTTGGAGTACCTTGTGTCACAATCTGTGGAACGACACGAAATCGGTGATCGCGTATAATAACGAATATTTGGGCCTGAACGCCCGGCGTGCCGAGTTTCGCCTGTTTGAGAAGCAGGCCGGCGGCGATGTCCAGTTTGGCGTTGCTGACGACACGGGTAGCGCGATAATTGGGGGGCATTTTCGGGCGCAGCGGTCGACCCCGTTGTCGGCGATGTGGGAAATGATGCGCGTGGCCGGGCTGCGCAAATTCATTTCCCTGGGGCGAGCGCCCTATGCATGCGGCAGCGTGATTAATCGGAGCAGCGCTATCATGCCGGAAAATCGGAAAGCTCCAATTTTCACATCGTCTGACCACAATATCACACGGCATTGGAAGTCGTCAGAAGATCGCCTGGAAATCAAGCATCCCGCTATTGCGGAGCTCGATTTTATTCCTCTGGGCTTACAGCATTTGTGGCCATTTCGATTTGTGTATCGGCATCCGGGCGATCATTTTTAATGGCCTTGGCCGCACTGTTTCCGCTGCCCACCTCGACCAGATACAGCGCGCAGTGTAGGCTGACACAATGACAACCACGAAGATATTTGTGCACGGCGTTCCGGACACTCCCGCGATATGGGGTCCTCTTGTCGCGGCGCTGGGCGATGGGAACGGCCCGGCGCTATGCCCTGCGCTGCCCGAATTTACCGAAGCTGCGCCGCCCGGTTTTGCAGCGACCAAGGAAGCGTACACGGATTGGCTGATTGAGCAGATCCGCGCTGTGCATGCGGAGGCAGGCCCGGTCGATCTGATCGGGCATGACTGGGGCGCGATATTCGTCCTTCGCGCCGCGAGCCTTGTGCCGGATCTGGTCCGTTCTTGGGTCGTGAGCGATGCGATGATCGACCCAGATTATCGCGGCCATTCCATGGCGCGCAAATGGGCTACGCCGCTGGTTGGCGAGTTAATCATGGCGCTTGCCAGGCCAAAGACTCTTGCAGCAGGATTAGTGGAAGCCGGCGTGCCGGAAGATATCGCCGCGCATGATGCGGAAACATGGACGCGTGGGAAAAAGAAGGCGATCCTCAACCTCTATCGCAGCGCCGATGGCCTGCGCTTTGTAGGCGATTGGGTGGAGCGGCTGGCCGATATGCCCAGCCATGGGCTTGTCGTTTGGGGTGAGACCGATCCCTATGTGGAATTGCATTATGCGCAAGCTTTCGCGGAACGCTGGTCGGTACCTCTCCATATCGAAAAAGGCGCCGGGCATTGGGCGATCGCCGAGCGCCCGGACAGTATCGCCGCGCGGATCAATGAGTTCTGGGCCACCATTCCCGCCTAACTGGCTTAAAATCGCGATTTGGAGCGTCGTCTGGCCCGGCTGACCTAATCGCCAATCTTCATCTTTAAATTACCATTATTCCTTAGATTTGCGCCTTATGAACGCGCATCGCGATATCAAACATCCGGACCAGGCGGCGAACGCCGATCCGCGGCCGCCCTCGGCGGTCTCCAGCGGTGTGGGTTTTGTCGGGCTCGCGGGCCTGTTGGTCGCCATTATCGTTGGGCGGATGACGGGGGCCAACGGGCCTGTTTCATCCATGCTCGCGGTGATCGCCTGCGGCGTTCCGATGGTCCTTTGGACGATTTTTGTCGACAAGGCCTGGAAGAATGAAACGACTGGTCTGGACTGGGGCCGACCGCTTACGCCGCATGACGAGACCCGCGATACCAGTATTGCCAAGCTTGCCGGACTTTGGGCAACATGGTGCATTATCGCCGCGCTCTATTGCATTTGCCGCTGGTATTGGGACGGACAATATCTGTTCGCGATGCGGATGCTGGCTTGGGCCGCTCCCGTTATGTTTGTGGTGTCCATCCCCTATATCTTCTGGATTGACCGACGGCTTAAAGAGCCGAAGGATGGGGCCTATATGTTTGGCGCCTGGCTGACCGGTGAGCGCGCGGATATCGATCCGGATCAGGTTATCAGCCATTTCCGCAGCTGGGCCGTCAAAGGCTTTTTCACCGCCTTCATGATCTCCATCGTACCGGGCAACTGGTTTGAGGTGCTGAGCTGGAGCAATGCGCAAATCACCTCCGATCCAGTAGCCATGAGCCGCTTCCTGATCGGTTTTCTGTTCCTAGTGGACGTCGCCTTTGCCACGGTCGGCTATGTGCTGACCCTGCGCCCGCTGGACGCGCATATCCGCTCGGCCAATCCTTATACGCAAGGCTGGGTTGCCGCCCTGATCTGCTATCCGCCTTTCATCCTGATGAGCCCCGGTGGTCCGCTCGATTATAGCCAAAACACGGCGGACTGGAGCTATTGGTTGGAAGGCTGGCCGGCGGTTGTGCTCGGATTATATGGCGCGGTCCTCGTCCTTCTGACGGGCATTTATAGCTGGGCAACGGTCGCCTTTGGCATCCGTTTTTCCAACCTCACGCACCGGGGCATCCTAACCCATGGGCCGTATCGCTGGACCCGGCATCCCGCCTATGTCGCGAAAAATATCTTCTGGTGGCTCGCCACCTTGCCCTTCATCGCCACGAGCGGAAACCCGGTCGACATGATCCGCAACACGGTCATCCTCGCAGCTGTCAGCAGCGTCTATTACTGGCGCGCGAAAACCGAGGAACGCCACCTGATGGCCGACCCCGCCTATCGCGATTATTTCGAATGGATGGAACGCAACGCGCCTATTCCGAGGCTGTTCGCCTGGGCGACAGGGCGGAAGGCTAAGCCGGGGCAGATGGTGCCTGCGGAATAGGGTTTAAGCCAATTCCCGAATTTCGCTCAAAGCATTCCCCGAGTTACGGGCTGCCCGGTGGCGGAGCGAAGGCCATAAGGGGCACTGCCGCGCCGAATATCGGAAACAGCACCCACAATCGGAAAAATCATCGATGTCACGAAAAATGCTTCGAACGCAAAAGATGATGCGCAAATTCGACGAGTCTGGCTGGATGCGGATGCTCATGTGCATTCGGGGTCGATGCACATAAAATGCTCAATCCAATTCCTGTCCTACACACACGGGCCCATGCTAATGTGCCGCCAGCGGCTATGTCGCAGGCTCTTTGACTCCGTTGACCTCCATGGATTGAACCGCTGTGTCCAATAGGACGCAGATGGCCCGCCACTTTTTCTCTCACACCAGATATCGCGTGAAGCGCTGTGAAGTTGTTCAGACTGTTTCCATTTTTCCTGAACGGTTTTTCACCTTTACCCCCGGCCTGTGTCAACCAGTGTCAACCGGATTGCGGGCGGTCGCTTGCTTCTAAAAGCTCTCTTCTTCGTACACCTTGGTGACATCGCCGCCCCATGCGCCGTGATAGCGCTCTAACAGGCTTTCGGCGGGTGTTTTGCCGCTGGCCACGATTTCGCGCAGCGGATCGAGGAAGCCGCTCTCATTATCGCCGCTGCCGTTGAGACGTCCGCGCGCACTCAGTCCGGCGGTCGCGATGTCGAGGATTTCGGGGGCGATGTCGCCGAGTATGCGGCCGCCCGGAACCGGCGCTTTCAGGCCGTGTTTGGGGACGCTATCGCGCAGGGCTTCGCGTTCCTCGAGCGACCAGTGTTTGACCATGTCCCATGCCGCATCAAGCGCGGTTTGGTCATAAAGCAACCCGACCCAGAGCGCGGGCAGGGCGCAGATCCTGTTCCACGGCCCGCCGTCGCTCCCACGCATTTCGAGGAAGCTTTTGAGGCGGACTTCGGGGAAGATCGTCGAGAGATGATCGTTCCAGTCGTCGATCGTCGGCTTTTCGCCGGGCAGGATAGGCAACTCGCCGTTCAGAAAGTCTTTGAAATCAAGGCCCGATGCGTCGAGATATTGGCCGTTCCGATAGACGAAATACATCGGCACATTGAGTGCGAAATCGGCATAGCGTTCATAGCCGAACCCGTCTTCGAAGACGAAGGGCAACATGCCGGTGCGGTCGGGATCGGTGTCGGACCAGATATGGCTGCGATAGGAGAGGTATCCGTTGGGCTTGCCCTCGGTGAAGGGCGAATTGGCGAACAGCGCGGTGCCAAGCGGCTGGAGCGCCAGTGCGACCCGAAATTTTTGCGCCATATCGGCTTCGCTGGAATAATCGAGATTGGTCTGGATGGTGCAGGTGCGCAGCATCATATCGAGCCCGAGATTGCCTTTTTTGGGCATATAGTTGAGCATGATGCCGTAGCGCCCTTTGGGCATGATAGGCAGTTCGTCGCGGCGCTTGTCCGGCCACATGCCAAGGCCCAGGAAACCCTTGCCGGTCTTTTCGCCGATCGCCTTGACCTGTTCGAGATGGCGGCCGGTTTCGGCGCAGGTCTCATGCAGGTTTTCGAGCGCCGCGCCAGACAGTTCGAGCTGGCCAGCCGGTTCCAGACTTACCGTGCCGTCTGCGCCGCTCATGGCGATGACCTTGCCATTTTCCTCAATCGGTTCCCAGCCGAACTCCCGGAGTGCGAGAAGCAGATCGCGGATGCCGCCGGGTTCGTCATAAGAGGGCGCGTGGAAATCGCTGCGGCAGTATACGAACTTCTCATGCTCGGTGCCGATCAGCCATTGATCGACGGGCTTTTCACCTCCGGCGAATACACTGAGCAGCTCCTCTCGGTTTTCGATTGCCGGTGCGTCGCTCTGTGAATCCGTCTTTGTGCTCATGGATCGCCCTTAGCCGCGTTGGAGGCCACGCGCCAGTATAGGAAGGCTTGTTGGGGGGCAAGAAAAGCCGTTTGATATGGGCCGCCGCGATGCGGTGATTGAGCTAAGTCTAGTTGACGGTCGCCCGGAATTTCAACGCAAAACCGGTGCTGGGGCCAAGCGTGCCCGCGGTCGCGGTAATGGTCGATCCACTGATCGATGCGCCGAACGGATCACTCTCATCCGCCCCGGTCGCATCATCATCTTCGGCCGTTGTTGCCGAAGCGCAGTTTGATCCGCTGTTCATTGTACCGGCTGAATAGGAAATATTGGCCGGCAGGGCATCTGTCGCCGTGACCGAGGTTGCCGTCGCTGAACCCGGGTTTGAAACCAGGATGCAATATTCGATCACCGCGCCGGGAATGGCATAGGGATCAGTTTCGTCGTTGATCGGATCGCTGATCACCGAACTGATCTTTGTCACGCTGAGCGTGGTTTCCGGATTGCAGAAATTGAAATCATAGATTGATGCCGCCTGGCCGTCCGGATCGGAAGGGGCGGTTGTATGGTTGCCATAAACAATCGTCACCGTATCGACCGGGCTCAGGAAGGTAACGACGACATTGCCGTCTGCAGAGGTTCCGCCAGCACCGGCATCGCCGATCGCAACATTCCCGATCACATAATTTGCAATGCCGTTCGTCAAAACAGGGATCACCGGCGAACCATTGAAACTTCCCGTAATCGTGAGCTTGTCCGCAAAGTCATTGGCGCCGAAATCTATGTCGAGGACAGTGAATTGCAAACCGGGAACCGCTGTCGGGAGTGTCAGAACCGTGGTCGCGACCTGCGACTGGGTTGTATATTCCAGAAATTGGTAAAGCGCTTGCTGTGTTCCGCCGAATCCGCCCGAATTGTCACTCGTGTCATCCGGTGAAGAATTCACGAACGTGCCGTTCGTTGAGATGGCGAAATTTATCGTTCCAATATTGGTTACGGCATAGCTGGTGTTGAGAGCGCCCGCCGTCCAGCTGCGCGTGTTCCAGTCAAACAAGGTCTGGTTGATAGGGAGGCAGACGGCAGAAAGGCTGGGCGGTGTGCCCGCCGTGCGCGTGCCGGATACGGTGAATGCCGCCGTGTCATAATCATCTTCGCTCGAAAGGCCGTTCCCCGGCGTGGAATCGCTATCGACGATGGACGATGCCGTGACTTCGGCAGTGTTCGTGACCGTGGCACCTGATGTGGCGGTGACGGTTGCAGTAATTGTCAGAGTTCGGGTTTGTCCCGGAGCAATGGAAGGAACGGTCCAGGTTCCGCTGCCGCTGCTGTAGGAACCATAACCCGAATGGCTTGTGTAGCTAACGCCGAGCGGCAAACTATCGGCAACCGTAACCCCCGTCGCGGTTTGCGTAGAGCTGCCCGAGTTGGTGAGTGAGAGCGTGTAGTTGATGCTCGTCCCGTTTGCGGGGCTGTTGTTGCTGACCGATTTGGACAGCGAGAGGTCAGCATAATTTGTCGGTGTCTGTGTAAGAAACAAATCCGCTTGGTAGAAATTACCCGAATCCTGATTGAAGCGGTCGCAGATTTCCAGCCGCCACGTTCCCAATGCGTTTTCTCCGTTGAACGCGGACAGCGCATTCGCCGGAGAAAAGTCTCGCTGATATGGCGGAACACTGGTTCCGGCAGTTGCGGTGTCTGCGGCGGTATGCGTTGTGACCGACGTTCCCGTCGCATCATCCATCAGCACGTTGAAATTATTGGCCCCGTTTCCGGTTCCTGTGAATATTTGCACACGGGTACCCGTCGGGGATTGGAGGTACATGAAAAGGTCACCGCGATAGGTGTGGCCAACCAGAACACCCATATTGACGTCAGAAACGGTATAGCTCGTCCCGACCGTGAAATTCCGCACCAGATATCCCGCTGCCGTACACGGCGTTGCGGTTTCGTTGACGGTGCCATCGGTTGAGTTGGTGTAGGTTGTCGTTTGGGCGTGCGCGGCAACTGCAAAAATGCTCCAGATGAACGCCGCGCACAAACACAGCCACGACTTCAGCGCGAAAAGGCTGAAATCGAAACATCGAACCTGTGCAATGATCCCCCGACTATGCATGGGAGTCTAAGTAACGAAAATCGGCTAATTTTTGGTAAATATTGTGCTAAAAGGAAGCTATCGACGAATTCAGCCTGAATTGAGTGGTATTCGATGTAATATTCTGAATTTGCGTCATAAATATAAAATGACCGTCAGTTCCAGTCACCGCGGCCGGCCATCCACAGGCTGACCGCCGCCGCCGCCGCGGTGTCTGCGCGGAGAATTCTCGGACCAAGAGAGACAGGCGCGGCCTGGGGCAGAGCCCGGATCGCCTGATCTTCCTCATCGGTAAAACCGCCTTCCGGCCCGATCAGGATGGCCGCCGGCCCATCATGGGCAACCAGCGCTTTACGGAACGAGTCTCCGCCCCGCTCGGCTGCGTAGAACAGCGTTCGGTCCGCCGGCCAATCAGTCAGCATGGTGTTGAGCCGGATCAATTCTGCGAGTTCGGGAAGCGCGGTGCGCTCACATTGTTCGGCGGCCTCAATCAAATGGGCCTTCAACCGATCCGGCTTAAGCTTGTCGACAATCGTCCGCTGCGTGCGAACGGGGACAAGGCGGGCAACGCCCAACTCACACGCTTTCTCTGCGAGCCAGTCGATCCGGCCTTTCTTTATCGGTGCGAAGCAAAGCCAAAGATCGGGCACATCCTCCCGCTCACGCAATTTGCCTTCAACGCGCAGGATGGCATCGCGTTTGCCGATATGGGCGAGTTCAGCCAGCCATTCACCTGTCTGGTCATCGAACAATTTGACCTGCGCGCCCGCCTTCAGCCGGAGAACGCGGACCAGATAATTGGCCTGTCCGGAGTCGATTACGATCTCTTTGTCGACGGCCAAGACCGTATCGACAAACAAACGCGGCAGGCTACCGGGGGGCCAGGCGGGGGTTGCGGGCATGGAATGGCTCATAAACCGTTATTCCCGAGCTTGTCCAAGCTTACCCATAAGGGATAGGGCGTTGGGTGATGGAATTGGATTCTTCTCTCCCCGATACCGAACGACATTGGTTGATCGCGGCCTTGCCCGCCGCCGCCCGTCCCTTTGGGCTGTTGGCGCGGTTCGACCGGCCAATCGGCTGGTGGCTGCTCTTCTGGCCATGCGCCTGGAGTGTGGCACTGGCGGGTGGCGCGATGGAGCGTTGGGATTTGCTGCTTTGGTTTTTGCTCGGTGCGATCGCGATGCGCGGGGCCGGCTGTGTTTATAACGATATCGTCGACCGCGATCTCGACCGGAAGGTTGAACGTACGCGGTCCCGTCCTCTGGCCAGTGGGCGTGTATCTTTGCGCGCGGCATGGGTTTGGCTGTTCCTGCTCTGCCTGATTGGTTTGGCGGTTCTTCTCCAATTGCGTTGGGAAGCGCAGCTGGTGGCTGTGGGCAGTATCGCCCTTGTAGCGGCCTATCCCTTTATGAAGCGGATCACCTGGTGGCCCCAGGCATGGCTGGGCCTTGTGTTCAGTTGGGGGGCACTGGTTGGATGGGTCGCCATCACCGGGGAATATGCATCTGCCATAGTTTGGCTTTATGCGGGCTCCGTGTTCTGGGTGATCGGCTATGACACCATCTATGCGTTGCAGGATATCGAAGACGATGCGCTGGCCGGTGTGAAAAGCACTGCGCGAAAATTTGGCAAGAATGCGCACCTCGGAATCGCACTCTTCTATGGACTTGCGCTCGTCTGCTGGTGTCTCGCATTTTGGCAGATCCGGCCGCAATGGCTGGGTTTGGCGGCCTTGCTTCCGGCGGCAATTCACCTTGTCTGGCAGGTTGCTACTCTGCACCCGGGAAGCGGCAAAGATGCGCTGGCCAAATTTCGATCAAACCGAGAGGCAGGCCTGCTTGTCGCGCTTGCGTGCCTTGTCGTAGGGGCGAGCGCCTGACCGCAACAGGGTGACAAGCTCGCACTGCCTCCCTAAATCGCCTCCATGCTTACAGTCACCGAAGCGCAGGCGCGCGTCTCCGATCTTGTCACTTCCGCGAAAAATGCCGGGGCCGATGCGGCTGATGTGCTGTATTCAGGCGGAGCCTCCACAGAAGTACAGGTCCGCCTCGGCGAACTGGAAGATGTGCAACGCTCCGAAGGCGAAGAGATCGGGCTGCGTTTTTTCGTCGGTCAGCAGTCAGCCAGTGTATCGTCTTCCGACTTGTCATCGGGCGCGCTGGCGACGCTTGTAGAGCGCGCAGCAGCGATGGCGCGTGAGGCTCCTGAAGATGCCTATGCTGGGCTGGCACCTGAAGAGAGGCTTTTTCACGGCGCGCTGCCGGATCTCGATATTGATGATGGCCGCGATGCCGAACCGGAAGCCTTGCGTGCTTGCGCGCTTGAAGCCGAAGATGCTGCTCGCGCGGTTGAGGGCGTGACTAACAGCGAAGGCGGCGGGGCGTCGGCTAGCCGTTCGATCATGGCGCTGGCGACAAGTCACGGTTTTTGCGGCGGCTATCAGGCGTCGAACTATGGCTATTCAGCCAGCGTCATTGCGGGCGAGGGCAGCGGGATGCAGCGCGATTATGCTTATCGCACATCGCGCCATCTTGCGGACCTCGAAAGCGCCGAAAGCATCGGCCGCCGCGCCGCTGAACGGACTGTCGCGCGCTTAAACCCGGCGAAACTCTCTAGCGGCGCAATGCCGATTGTGTTCGATCCGCGCGTGTCTGGTGGGTTGCTGGGGCATCTGATTGGCGCGATCACCGGTTCGGCGATCACTCGCGGCACAAGTTTTTTGCGCGATAACCTTGGCGAGCAAATTTTTTCGGCTGGAGTTAACGTGTTCGACGACCCCTTGCGCAAGCGCGGATTGCGTTCGCGACCCTTCGATGGAGAGGGACTGCCCGTCTCCGACAGCGCGATCATTGAAGATGGCGTGCTGACCGGCTGGCTGCTCGATAGTGCTTCGGCCCGCCAGCTCGGCCTGGAACCAACCGGTCATGCAAAGCGCGGGATTGGCGGTCCGCCGGGCGCAGGAACGACTAATCTGCATCTGGCAGCCGGAGCCGTGTCGCGCGACGAATTGATTGCCGATATCGCTCAGGGCGTTTTGGTGACGGAATTGATCGGTATGGGTGTGAACCCTCTAACTGGCGATTATAGCCGCGGCGCATCGGGTTTCCTGATCGAAAACGGAGTGATCGGGGCGCCCGTCGCTGAAATCACCATCGCAGGAAATTTGAAGGATATGTACCGCGAACTCACACCGGCCGATGATCTGGAGTTTAATCGCGGCGTCGATGCGCCAACCCTGAGGGTTGACGGCATGATGGTTGCCGGTGCCTGACGTAACGCTCGCCGCGATTGCTGGTATCGCCGCCGAGGCGGCTGAGAAGGCGTCTGAACGCTGGCAGGGTGAGCTTAAAATTTGGGAAAAGTCGCCGGATCATCCGGTTTCCGATGTCGATCTCCTTGTCGATGATTTCCTCCGTGAAAAGTTGGCGGCGCTTGATCCCGATGCTGGCTATTTGTCCGAAGAAACAACCGATACCGCAGCGCGACTGGGAAAATCACGGGTTTGGGTCGTCGATCCGATAGACGGAACACGCGATTTTATCCGGGAACGGACCGGTTGGTGTGTGTCGGTAGCGCTGATCGAGGATGGCCAGCCCATCTTCGGTGTGCTTGAGGCTCCCGCGCGGAATGAGCGTTGGATGGCGAGCGCCGGTGAGGGCGCAACGCGGAACGGCTTGCCGATAAATGTGAGTGATCGCACCGAGCTTTCCGGCGCGCGCATTCCTTTCACTAATCTGCCGAAGGATTCGGATCTCGTCTCGGTCGATCAGCCCAATTCTATTGCGTTACGGATCGCGATGGTTGCAGCGGGAGAGGCCGATCTGGTGGCAACACTGCGCTGGGGCCATGAATGGGATGTGGGCGCAGCGGCCCTGATAGCGAGCGAGGCCGGGGCGACGGTTACCGATGCGCTGGGCGTGCCTTTGATGTTCAACACCCATGCTGCGGAGGCCTTCGGGGTGCTGGTTACCGCTCCGGGTATCCATGCGGCTGCCGTTGAATTGCTGCGCGAGCGAGCCGAAAAACTTTCCGTCCGCTAATTCGTTCTACAGGCCGAGCAGCGGCATTTCCTGTGCTGGGCATTTATCCATAACGACTTTTAGGCCAGCCGCTTCCGCCCGCCCGCCCGCCGCTTCGTTGATCACGCCAAGCTGCATCCAGACCGATTTTGCGCCAGCGGCAATCGCCTGATCGACCGCGTCACCAGCGGCTTCGCTGTTCCGGAATATATCGACCATGTCGATCGGTTCATCGATGTCGGAGAGCGCGCCTACGACAGTTGCGCCATGGATCTGCTTACCAGCATGACCGGGATTTACAGGGATCACCTTGAAGCCCTTGTGAAGCAGAAATTCCAATACATGATTGCTGGCGCGCTCAGGATTGGGTGACGCTCCGATCATCGCAATGGTTTTGGTTTCAGTCAGCAGGATTTTGAGGTCTTCATCGCTCGTCAATGGCATGAACATCTCCTTGGTTTTGGAATGACCAGCTATCCTTGTTGATCCATCCAGTCGGTGAGTTTCCCGGCGATAGCATTGAATGCGTCTGCATTTTTGCCATTGCTCGCGGCAGGCGGAACACCATTATCCGAAGCAAGGCGAATTTCCATATCGAGCGGGATCCGGCCGAAGAAGTCATAGCCGAGCTCTTTGGCGGCTGCCTCTGCACCCCCGGAACCAAAGGGATCGGAAACCGCGCCGCATTCCGGGCATTCATAACCCGCCATATTTTCCACCAGACCTATAATCGGCACATCGGCTTCGGTGAACAGATGGATCGCGCGCCGTGCATCAATGAGCGCTAGATCTTGCGGGGTCGATACGATCAGCGCCCCGGCGGGCTTGTATTTCTGCACCATCGTCAACTGCACATCACCGGTGCCCGGCGGCAGATCGATGATCAGCGTTTCGGTGTCTCCCCATTCAGCGTCGATCAATTGGCCAAGCGCATTTCCTGCCATGGGGCCGCGCCATGCAATGGCCTGTCCGGGTTTGACGAGTTGGCCCATGCTCAGCATTGAGATGCCAAAATCTGTTTTGACCGGGACGAGCTTTTTATGTTCGTTCGCCGTTGGTTTTCGATCCTCTGCGCCAAGCAAGCGGGGTTGGGATGGGCCATGAATATCAGCGTCGATCAGTCCAACACGAAGTCCGCGCCGCGCCATCGCAATGGCCAAATTGGCCGAGAGCGTCGATTTCCCGACACCCCCTTTGCCCGAGCCGACAGCAATAATCCGCCGGGTCGTGCGCTTGCTTGTCATCGCAACACGAACAGTCTCAACGCCGTCGATCGCATCGAGTGCGCGATTGATATCAACCTCGATCAGCGCGCGCTTGTCCTCATTTATGTCGGTTACGTCGAGGATGACGCTTGCAATGCCATCGGTAAATCGCGGAGCGGGCGCTCGCCCCGAATCGACCAGGCCCTTGCCCGAAATCGGGTCTGCGATGGCGTTAAGAGCGGCGGAAAGTTGATCATTTATGTCAGTCATCTTGATCAAATAGGGAGCAACTGGGCAAATGACACTGTTTTTCCCTGAAAGGCTTCCTATAAAGAGAGCTATGAGCGTTTTAACCGGTTTAGGTGCCAGACTTGGCGCAATTTTCAATAGCGAGGGCCGCGGCCCTTGGGGTGGCCGTGGTAGCGGCGGATCGAACGGTAATGGTTCGGGCGGTGGCGGAGACGATGATGGTCCCAAAAATCCCTGGTCCCAGCCACCTCGTAAAAGACCATCGGGCGGTCAGACTGGCCCAACGGCGCTTGATGATCTGTTGAAGCGCGGCCGCAGCCAATGGGGCGGAAGCAACGGACGAGGTCCCAATTTGCCAACCTTTGGCGGTAGGCCGATCTGGTTCTGGGCGGTTATCATTCTCGTCCTGCTTTGGCTCTTTTTCACATCCTTCCATCTGATCGGCCCGCAAGAACGAGGCGTTTTGACCCGGTTCGGCAACTATCAAGGCACTTTTGAGCCTGGTGTTAGCCTCTCTTGGCCAGCTCCGATCGACCGGGTGCAAGTTATCGATGTCGACAATATTCGGACTATCGATATTGGCGGCGGCGGTGAAAATGCGGAAAATCGCGTGCTGACCGGCGATCAAAATATTGTCGATCTCGCCTATCAGATTCGCTGGAACATCAAGGAACCGCAGAATTATCTGTTCCAAATCTCTGACCCTGACACGACAATCCGTGAAGTGGCCGAAAGCGCCATGCGCGCAGTTATGGCGCGGATCACGCTTGATGAAGCCATCGGGTCTGGACGCGCCGAGGCCGAGCAGCGGGTTCAGGTGCTGATGCAGGAATTGCTAGACGGCTATGGCGCTGGCGTACTCGTTCAGGGTGTCGCTATCGAAGAAGCCGATCCGCCAGCCGCTGTGGAAGAAGCATTCCGCGAAGTGTCGGCTGCGCAGCAAACCGCGCAAACCTATCTCAACGATGCCCGGGCCTTCGCCCAGCAGTTGACGGCGCAAGCGCAAGGTGAAGCGGCTGCATTTACGCGGGTATATGAAGAATATCGGCTGGCACCTGAAGTGACGCGGCGACGCATGTATTATGAAACGATGGAACAGGTTCTAGGCCGCGTGAACATCACGATTGTCGAAAATGACGGCGTAACGACTTATCTTCCTTTGCAGGAGGTGCAACGCCAGGCCCGCCAACAGGCGACGCCCGCGCCCCAGACGGGAGAGACACCATGAGCATCGTGAGCAGGGTAGCGCGTAATCCGATTGCCTATGGCATTCTAGCGGTTGTCGTTCTTGTCGGCATTTTTAGTACGTTATCGATCGTCCCCGAAACCCGTCAGGCGGTCATTGTACGCTTTGGTCAGCCGGACCGGATCGTCAATCGCTATGAGCCGGGGGTTCCCTTTGGTTCAGGCAGTGCCGGGTTGATGGCGCATATTCCGTTTGTGGAACAGGTCGTATGGATCGATCGCCGTATCCAGAATGTCGAGATGGAGCGCCAGCAAGTGCTGTCGACCGATCAGTTGCGGCTTCAGGTCGATGCTTTTGCTCGGTATCGCATTGTCGATCCATTGCAGATGTATATCTCCGCCCGGACCGAAGAACGGGTGAGTGAGGCTTTGAGGCCGATTCTCGCTTCATCGCTGAGAAACGAACTTGGCCGGCGGCCTTTCGCCGCGCTGCTCAGTCCCGAACGTGGTCAGGTGATGGACAATATCCAGGAGAGCCTGAACCTAGCGGCCCGCCAATATGGCGCAGAGATTGTCGATGTGCGGATCAAGCGTGCGGATCTGCCTGAGGGGCAGCCATTGGAATCGGCCTATGAGCGAATGCGGTCTGCGCGTCGCCAGGAAGCTCTGACCATTCGCGCCCAAGGTGCGAAACAAGCCCAGATCATTCGGGCAGAAGCCGAAGCAGAAGCCGCTCGAACATACGCAGAAGCGTTTGGAGCAGATCCTGATTTCTACGATTTCTATCGGGCGATGATATCTTACCGGTCAACTTTCGGCGTAACCGGTAACAATGCCGATCAGGGCGAAGCAGCGATCGTGATGTCTCCGGACAACGAATATCTGCGCCAATTCCGTGGACAGCGCTAACTAATCGACCAACGGCATTATGACCCCCTATGTTCAATGTGTGTTAAGGCGCTATTCCGCAGCTAACAGACAGGTGTCGTAACCGGATTAAGTTGAAGAGATTGGAGAATTATGGCCGTGCGTTACGCTTATGCGATCACAGGAATTCTACTTGCTGGAGGCACAGCAGCAACGTTGACGTTGCAGCAGCCCGTTGGCGCGCAAGTTGCCCAGAACGCTCCCGCAGCTATGCCGCAGGCGAGTGCGCCGGGCAGTTTTGCTGATCTGACGGAGCGGCTCGCACCCTCTGTCGTCAATATTTCAACAACCCAGACGATTGAAGTGCAGGGGCAACAAAGCCGTAATCCATTTGCTGGCAGCCCCTTCGATGATTTTTTCCGCCAGTTCGGGCAGCGCGGCAATGAAGGCCCGATAACTCGCGAAGCAACCTCGCTGGGCTCGGGTTTCATCATTTCAGCCGATGGTTATGTGGTGACCAACAATCATGTGATTTCGTCTCGCGGCCGCAATGGCCAGCCGGGAACCGATCCCGTGGATACGATTACCGTGACCCTTTCCGACCGCACAGAATATGAAGCGCGGATCGTTGGCCGTGATCCGGCGTCCGACCTAGCCGTTCTGAAGATCGACGGTGACAACCTGCCCTTTGTGCATTTTGGGAATTCGGACGAATTGCGCGTGGGTGATTGGGTGCTTGCTATCGGCAATCCGTTCGGGCTTGGCGGTACGGTTACTGCCGGTATCGTTTCCGCGCTCCAGCGAACAATCGGTCAGGGCGGCGCGTATGACCGCTACATCCAGACCGATGCCTCGATCAATCAGGGCAATTCCGGCGGCCCCATGTTCGATCTTTCTGGCAACGTCGTCGGCATCAACAGTGCTATTTTCTCGCCCACGGGCGGCAATGTGGGCATCGGTTTTGCGATCCCTGCATCCGAAGCCTGGCCGATCGTGCAGACGCTTATGCGCGGCGAGCGGGTCCAGCGCGGCTATCTGGGTGTTTCCATCCAGCCATTGGGTGATGATATCGCCGATTCTCTCGGTTTGCCGCATAATCGCGGTGAGATCGTTGCTCGGATTGAACCCGGTGAAGCAGCCGAAAGCGCTGGTATTAGGCAGGGCGATGTGATTGTAAACGTCAACGGCCGGGAAGTTACGCCCGACGAGACGCTCTCCTATATCGTTGCCAATCTTCCCGTTGGCGAACGCGTTCCGATCACCCTTATCCGCGATGGCGAGCGTATTCGCGTTACCGCGACGATGGGTGAACGCCCGACAGATGAGGAACTTCTCGCGCGGGCACAGCAGGGTCAGCAAGAGGATGAAGGCTTGCAGGAGCCCAGCAAAGAAGATCCGGGTAGTGATGAAGCGGAGGCCACGATGGAGGCCATCGGTATCGGCTTCCAAACGCTGACTCCGCAAATCGCCCGCCAGGTCGGCATTCCAAGCGGCGTACGCGGATTGGTGGTGAATCAAGTCGATCCATCAAGCGATGCTGCACAAAAAGGTATCCGCCGCGGTGACTTGGTTCTGTCGATTAATCGCACAGCAACTCTGCAGCCTTCTGATGCGGTTCGCGTAATTTCCAGTGCCCAGCGGGCCGGGCGCAGCTCGGTTCTCCTGCTGCGGCAGCGTGGAAATTCCGTTCCGCTTTATGTGGGCGTCGACATCCTCGATTAAGCGTGATGCCCTTGTCTGTGATTGGGCGGGCAGGGGCGTCATAGTGTTGGGGATTGGCGGTTTGCATCACCAATCTGGCCGTCTATCGTTCCTTCAAAGACATTAAGGGGCGTAACGATGAGTGAATCAGCAGGCATATTTCTTGGCAAGGGCGGCGGCGAAAAGCAGTTTCTCAATCTTTCCCGGGCGAACCGGCATGGATTGATCGCGGGTGCGACGGGTACCGGCAAGACGGTGACAGTGCAGGGCCTTTGCGAGAGTTTTTCCAACGCCGGCGTTCCGGTGTTCGTGGCTGATGTCAAAGGTGATCTGTCTGGCGTAGCCATGCCGGGCAGTGAAAGTTTCAAACATCATGACAAGCTGATCGAGCGGGCCGAGAAAATCGGCCTCGAAGACTATCGCTATGCCGATAGTCCGACGATATTTTGGGATCTGTACGGCGAAAAAGGCCATCCGATCCGCACCACGATCAGCGAGATGGGGCCGCTTCTGCTTGGGCGCTTGATGGACCTTTCCGATGCGCAGCAAGGCGTGCTCGAGATTGCGTTTCGCTATGCCGATGACGAAGGCATGTTGCTGCTCGATCTGGAAGATTTGCAGGCCATGATGGTCGCGACGTCTCAGCATGCGAAGGAACTGTCTGCCCAATATGGGAATGTGTCGCGGCAAAGCGTCGGCGCGATCCAGAGAAAATTGTTGCAGCTCGACAATCAGAGCGCGGCTGAGTTTTTCGGGGAGCCAGCCCTCGATATCGATGATTTCTTCCGCAGCGACGACCAGGGGCGCGGCTTCGTGAACATCCTGATGGCCGACAAGCTGATGGAAAATCCGAAATTATATGCGACGTTCCTGCTCTGGCTGATGAGCGAGCTTTTCGAGGCACTCCCCGAGGTTGGCGATCCCGACAAGCCTAAGCTCGTATTCTTCTTTGATGAGGCGCATCTGCTGTTTGATGACGCGCCAGACGCACTCGAGGATAAAATTGAACAGGTTGTCCGGCTGATCCGTTCAAAAGGGATCGGCGTGTATTTCATCACGCAAAACCCCATCGATATTCCGGAGAAGGTTGGCGGCCAGCTCGGCAATCGCATTCAACACGCGCTGCGCGCCTTTACTCCGCGCGACAAGCGAGCGATCAAAGCTGCCTCTGAAACATTCCGGATCAATCCCGGTCTTGATGTCGAAACAGCGATTACCGAGCTTAAGGTCGGCGAGGCGCTGGTTTCGACTTTGATGGAAGACGGCGCACCATCTCCCGTTGAACGGACGCTGATCCGCCCGCCTTATTCGCGAATGGGGCCGATTTCGACCGGTGAGCGCGCGGCGATCCGCGCGGCTTCGCCGATCGGCGATGCCTATGACGAGCGAGTCGACCGCGAATCCGCTGCCGAAGTATTAGAGCAAAAGGCGCTGGATGCCGCCGAAACCGCCAAGGAAGTCGAAGAACAGGGCGAAGAGGCTGTGCGTGCGCGACCGCGCAAGAGTAAGTCGCTCTGGGCACGGGTTAGCCGAGCTGCGGCTGGCGCAGCCGCCGCATCGGCCGGCGCAGCTTTGGGCCGTAGAATGTCGGGACGCACCAGCCGCGCCAATCCGACGGCCTCAGCAGCAAGTGCAGCGGGTAGCACTATCGGAAATGAGATCGGCAATGCTGTGGGTATTCCCGGCGTGGGCCGGTTTGTCCGCGGTGTGCTGGGCGGGCTGCTGCGCTAGTTAGCGCTTGGCTTTTTCTGGCAGGAACAACGCTGCAACCTCTTCCGCGATGCGGGCGGGGCGCAGCGTTTCGGCGTCAATGCAGCACCAGCGAGACTTAACCTCGGCCAGAACTTCCTCGCCGCGCTTGATGACGGTGTCATAAAAGGCGCTCGCGCCCTGCACCTTTTCGACAACGACCGAGGCGATGACCGCGTCGTTCAGAAAGGCGGGCTTGCGATATGTGATTTCATGCTTGAGCGCGACCCAGAGATGCGCCGCAACCGCATGAGGAGGAGCGATTTTTTGCCAATGGGCAAGGACTGCCTCCTGCACCCAATTCAGGTAATTGGCATTGTTCACATGGCCCATGAAATCAATGTCTTGCGCATCGACGGCAATGGAATGCTCGTGGCGGGGTAGGGCAATATCTGTCACGGTTTTTGGATACTCGGTTACGCGTTACAACATTGTATAGCTTACAACTGTGTCAGTAAAGCGATGGTCGGGTAAATGAAGGAGATCAACCGCTACGACTGGCTCATCGTTCCATTATCGAAGTGAATACGGGTGAACGGTGCAAAATTCCGGATCGCCGAACCGTCGACACTGTCGAGAAGGGCGTCTGCGGCGACCTTGTCCGTGCCGTCCAATGATCGATAGAAATCCAAAGGTCGCTGCAGCATCCAAAGGGAGAAGGGCGAAGCAAAGCGCTCGCTGCCGACATCCTCCACGCGATAGGGTGCCATGCCGATGGCACGCGGTATTTCCGCACTTGGATTGGCTTCGGCCCAAGCGGCATAAAGTTTCGCGACGGCCTGGAGGTGCGGAAGCTGCTCTTCCATGATGCGCCGCAGAACGGGCAGCAATGTTTCCGGTATCGCGTCATTCTCCAGAAAATCGCCGGAAAGCGGCGTTGCCGCGTCCATCATTCGCTCAACCCATACCGCGACATTGGGCGCGAGACGCTTCATGAGCTTGCCGGATTCGGGATCGCGATAAAGATGGGCGTAAAGCGGTCCGATCAGCCCATAATCACCAATCGATGGCCGTGTACCGAGCAGATAATCATGTGCCTCAAAATGGGCATCGAGTTCCGCCAGCAGCGCTTCATAGCTCTTTTCTATAGCAGGAATGGTGGCATCGTTGATGCCGAGCATCGGGACGAACCCTTTGAATCGCTCGCCGGTTTCGCGGCCAATTTTGACCTGTTCCTCATCGCTGCCGTCCGGCAGTCTGGATCTGCCAAACTCGCCGTAAATCCATTCCTCATTATAGTGCCAGCGATAATGCATGGCCGGGATGACAAGCCATTCATCACCATAGAGTTCGAACAACAGAGCCACGAGTTTCTGAACTGGCGTGTCTGGGTAAACGGACGGGTCCCCAACTTCGGCCTCGAAATGATCGATGATGCTGGTCGTATCCTGGATTACCGTGCCATCGTCTTTCTGAACAATTGGAACGACGGGATAACCGACGGCCGGAATGATAACCTCCTGCATGACCTCTGCCGATGGCGGCAGTTCGCGATAGTCGATCTGTTTCCAGTCGAGATAGGATCGCGCTTTGCCGGAGAATAAAGATGCTGGCGCACCGTACAGGATATGCGTCATTGAAATGTCTCCGCGATGATCGGTCTAGCCACGTCCGCGATAAGGGGCGACGCCCTGGTCAGGCAACCACAGCCCCTCAGGCGGCGCGCCAGATTGCCAGAACACATCAATGGGAATGCCGCCGCGCGGATACCAGTACCCGCCGATGCGCAGCCATTGCGGCTGCATCTCTTCGAACAGGCGTTTCCCGATGCCTACAGTGCAATCTTCGTGGAATGCCTGATGGTTACGGAAGCTTCCGAGATACAGTTTTAAAGATTTACTCTCAACAATCGTTTCGCTTGGCGCGTAATCGATCACGAGATGGGCGAAATCGGGTTGGCCGGTTACCGGGCAAAGCGATGTGAATTCCGGCGCGGCGAAGCGCACAAGATACAGTTCTCCCGCACGGGGATTGGCAACATAATCGAGCGATGCGTCTTCAGGAGACGATGGCAGAGATGAACTCTTACCGAGATGCTTGGCTTCCATGACGCTCATCTAGTCGATTTGGCAGTTGATGTCATTCCCGGCATACGGTTCACTGACGATTAAGCTGGCGCGGCGTTGGACTTACGCGGTATCGAGTCCCGGGGCAGAATAGGGCAGGCAACAGTGCGGCGTAATGTGGTTTTTGTAATTGGGATTTTCGCGGCGTTCGCAGCGCCGTTTGCCCCTGTCTCTGCACAAGAGTCTGAAACAGAGGCTGATACCGCGCCATCCACGCAGCCGCAGCGTCCGCCCGCATTCAACTTGCCTCCCGGCGAAGTTCGCGAACAACCTCAGCCCGATGTACAGGGGCCGCGCGCGCCCGGCATTTCATCTCCGCGATTGCTCGGCCAGGGTGCGACTCCACTTCCAGCCCCCTCTGCGACCGGCACGGGCTCGGCCGTGCCGTCGCGTCAGCCCGGTGCAGCGCCTGCGGTAATAGTGAGCAGGCCGCAAAGCGCACCGGACCATGCCCTGCAAGCCAGAGTCCCCGTTTCGCGGCCTCCAGCAGGCACGCCAAGCGCCGATTCAAGAACTCTTGCTGATACTCCGCGTCCCCAAATCGCTGATCAGGCACCTGTACTGGAACAGGCCGAAACGATCCCCGAGCCAGTTGCCGACACGCAAGCCGATCAGGGCGGTGTCGCATGGTGGGTCTGGCTGGGCGGGCTGCTTGCGCTGGTCGGTCTTGCAGCTGTGATCCGGATAGTTCGCAAGCGGCAACCCGCCGATGAAGTGGAAACACTGGAGCCCGCGCCTCTGATTCGGAGAAAAGCGGAGCCGAAGGCCGACCCCGATCCGATCCCCGCTCCCGCTCCTCCAGCTCCCAAGGCACCAACGCCGGTCCTAGCCGCTGCTCCCACGGCGCCTGCTGCAGACGCACCGTCTCGTATTGAGCTGGATTTCCAGCCTTTGACCGCGCGCCTGTCAACGCTCGGGCTGACGCTCAGTTATCGGCTGTTGCTTGCAAATATTAGCGATGAGCCGTTGCGCGATATCGTGGTCCGGCTGGGGATGCGCTGCGCTGATGACGCAGCGATGGAGGGGGCTGCAGAAGCCGAACCGCCTTGTGTCTCGCTGGATATGCTAGAGGCGGGTGGATCTTATACCCATACCGCCGAAATTTGCCTCGACCCGCAAACATTCAAACCGCTCCAATCAGATGGCAAACCGATGCTGGTGCCAATCGTCGATATGTTCCCCTGTTATCGGGATAGCGATGATGTGCTGCATGAAATGCATGCGGTGATGCTGGTCGGCCGCGAATTGGAGCCGCCAACTCCAAAAATGCAGCCTTTTTGGCTGGAACGAGGTTTTGGACAATTTGGCGCAATTGGCTGCCGGATGTTGAGCGTTAAAACAGCCTGACCCGGGCATTCCTGCCTGTCTGCTGGCGGGCTTCATCCGCTTGTCGGCATCGGCGCTGCATGCAATAGATTGGCAGAAATTCCGAGGGGGACGGCGAATGATTTTCCGATCGATTGTGGCGGGTTTTGCGATACTGGCCATGGCACCGGCACTCGCGCAGCACGCAGAAGATAGCTCCGCTCGCGGCGCTGCAGAAGATAGCGCCACTCACGCCGCTGCAGAAATCCCCGATCCCGTTGTTTCGGTTACCCGGCACCGCGGCACATTTGGCGGCCAGTCGATCAGTTATACGGCGACGGCGGGGGAGGCCTATCTGACGGACGATGATGGCAATCCCAACGCCCGAATTTTCTCGATCGCCTACATTCGGGATGGTGGAAATGCCTCGCGGCCCATCACCTTCCTGTTCAATGGAGGTCCCGGTTCGGGGTCATTATGGTTGCATATGGGCGCATTTGGGCCCCGCCGCGTTGCCATTCCTTCAAACGGCACGGATGACGGAGCGCCGCCCTATCGCGTGATCGACAATCCAGACAGCCTACTCGACGTTACCGATATCGTTTTCATTGATCCGGTCGGTACGGGCTTCAGCACTGCCCTTGGCGGCACGGAGCCGACAGAGTTTTGGGGCGTTGACGCTGACGCTCGGTCAATTGGCACATTTATCCGGCGTTGGCTTTCGGAGAATAATCGCTGGAATTCGCCCAAATACTTGGGCGGAGAAAGCTATGGCACGACCCGGACAGCCGCCGTCGTCAATGAACTCGAAGGCCGCTTCAACGATGTCGCATTTAACGGCCTGCTTCTGATTTCGACGATTCTGGACTTTGGCGCTCAGGCTGAAGTTCCCGGCAACGAGATGCCCTATGTCCTGCATCTGCCAACCATGGCTGCGACGGCCTTTTATCATAACCGTGCACCGGCAGACGTCACCAATCTTGAAAGCCATGTCGCCGCAGCGCGCGAATTTGCCAGAGGAGATTATCTGACGGCACTGATTCGGGGCAGCGATCTGCAAGCCGATGCACGTGCCGATATTCGCCGCCGTCTCGCCTATTTCACCGGCCTGTCGGAAACCTATCTCGATCAGGCAGATCTCCGTGTCTCCCCGCGCCGTTATTACAAAGAGCTGCTGCGTGATCAGGGGCTGACGGTGGGTCGATTGGATTCCCGTTATACGGGCCGCGATTATGACAGTGCCGGCGAAACGCCGGACAATGATCCAAGCTTTTACGGCATCGATGCGAGCTATACGGCGGCGCTCAACAGCCATGTCCGCGAAACACTCGGCTTCAACCCGGATCGTCAATATGTGACGATCGGAGGCGTTAGCGAATGGGACTGGGATTTGAGCCGAGGCGGCAGGGACAGCACCTATTATCGCAGCGTAGCGCCCTATATCGGCCGCGCCATGAGAGAAAATAGCGGTTTGCAGGTCTTTGTCGCGCAAGGCTATTATGATTTCGCGACACCCTTTTTCGGCGCTGAATATGCGCTGTCGCGGACCGGTATGCCTACCGAACGCATCCATTTTCGTTATTATGGCGCCGGCCACATGATGTATGTGAACGAGCCGGAGCTGACCCGGCTGACACAGGATATTCGCGCTTTCATTCGCGGCAGATGATCCGCTTGTCAGATGACGCTGTCATGAGACGGCACCACGTCAACGTGGTGCGTAATTCCTCGACTAGGCCGCCTGCCAAAGCTAAGGATTGGGAGAATCGAAACCCAAGCAGGAATTAGCTGAACATGGAAATGCTCGTCTCGACCGAATGGCTCGCCGGAGAAATGGGAGCCAGCGATCTGCACATCATTGATGCGACGCAGTTCCTTCCCGATGCAGGGCGCGATGCGAAGGCCGAATATGGCTTTGAGCATATTCCCGGCGCGGTGTTTATGGATCTGGAAGAGGTGCGCGATACGTCGCACGCAATCCCGGGCATGCTGCCTCCTGCCGAAAAATTCGCAAGCCGGATGCAATCGCTGGGTATAGGCGATGGCAGCCGCATTGTGATTTATGACAATTCGCCGCTGCACAGCGCTGCACGGGCTTGGTGGATGACCAAGGACGTGTTCGGCGCGCATAATGTCGCTGTTCTGGATGGCGGCCTCGCCAAGTGGAAATCGGAAGGCAACGCCGTTGAGCAGGGCAAGCAGCAGGTTCGCCATCGGCACTTCACGCCGTTCCATGATGACAGTTCGGTTCGCGATCTTGCCGCGATGAAGGCACTGGTCGGTTCGGATGATAGCGAAATCGTTGATGCCCGTCCCGAGGCGCGTTTCAAGGGCGAAGGTCCCGAACCTCGACCCGGTGTGGAGGCTGGCCATATTCCAGGCTCCAAAAATGTTCCGCATACCAGTCTCTTCAATGATGATGGCTCATGGAAGCAAGGCGACGATTTGAAGGCAGCCTTTACGGCGGCTGGCGTTGATCTTGGCAAGCCGATGGTTACGACTTGCGGCGGCGGGACAACCGCCGCTGTGCTGCTCTTTGGCGCCAAACTGCTCGGTAAGAATGATGTGGCGCTCTATGATGGTAGCTGGGCCGAATGGGGCAGCCAGGCCGATACTGAAAAAGTGACCGGAGCCGCGTGAGCGGCGGCGGGTCGGATAAGAAGCCCGCGACCCGCCTTGTAACGGGCGGTCGGCGCAAGGAATGGACGGGGGCGGTTGTCAATCCGCCGGTCTGGCGTGCGAGCACCCATCTCTATGACTCGGTTGCCGATCTTCGGGCTGGCAAAGCCAGTAACGAAGATGGCCGCTTTTTCTACGGCCGGCGCGGATCGCCGACACAATGGGCCCTTGCCGAAGCACTGACCGAAATGGAGCCGGGTGCACATGGGACGATGCTGTTCCCATCCGGCGTTTCGGCAATTTCCTGCGCGCTACTGGCTGTCCTCAGGCCCGGCGATGTGCTGTTGATGTTGGACAGCAGCTACGACCCGACCCGAAGCTATGCCGAGGCGTTCCTGAAGAAATGGGGCGTGGAGACGCGCTATTATGACCCGCTGATCGGTGCCGGTATTGCCGATTTGATCTGCGAGCGAACCCGCGCAATCATGATGGAAAGCCCGGGCAGTCTGACTTTCGAGATACAAGATGTGCCCACAATCTGCGCCGCCGCGAAAGAGCGGGGCGTTACAACCCTGCTCGATAATACCTGGGCCGCTTCCTACTTCTTTCACGGGATCGAGCAGGGCGTCGATATCACGATCCTTGCCGGCACCAAATATATCGTCGGGCACAGCGATGTGATGCTCGGTTCAGTCACCTGTCACGAGAAATATTGGCAGCGTGTGCGGCGAACATCGCAGCAATTGGGCCAAGTGGTTTCGCCGGACGATGCCTATCTGGCGCTGCGCGGTCTGCGCACCCTGGATGTTCGGATGCGCCAGCATCAGGAGGCGGGCCTCAAGATTGCAGGCTGGCTTTCCGAACAACCACAGGTCGGCAAAGTGTTGCACCCCGCGCTACCGGATTGCCCCGGCCATACCATCTGGCAGCGGGATTTTTCCGGTTCGTCCGGACTCTTCTCCTTCATCATGGATGGCGGGGATGATGCTGCTATCGCCGCATTTATCGACGGGTTGGAGTTATTCGGTATCGGCTATAGCTGGGGCGGCTTTGAAAGCCTTGCCCTGCCGGTCGACCCTGCGCCTGATCGCACGGCAACCGAATGGCGGAGCGAGGGGCCGGTAATCCGCCTCAATATCGGCCTGGAAGACCCGGATGATCTGATAGCAGACCTTGCGAAGGGTCTGGAAAGATACGAGAAGGCGGCATGCAAGAGGTAATCGCACTTCTGACCCGCATCGGGGTCCCGTTGCCAGACGATCTCAACTGGCTAGCGGTTGCGATAGGTCTGTTCTTTGTTGGCATTGGCATGGCGATCGGCTGGATCGTGAGCCGTTGGGCCGGGCACCATCTTATCGGAGTTTGGGACAAGACTGTCGGTGATCGCGCTGAAGGCCTTAGCGCGCGTATGTTGCGCATCGTTTATCACTTCACGGTATCGATAGTTCTCGCGATTGCCTTTTTCTCCATGGACTGGTGGACCTATACTGATCTGGTAATCGGCGCCGGATGGGGCCTGTGTGCCGGTTATCTGGTCTGGCACATTGCAAGAGCTGTCAGTTTTTCGCGTTGGATTTCGATGACGGCCGGAGTGTTTACATTCGGAATCATCCTCAGCAACGCGGTTGGCGGTCTCGAACGGGTTTCGCTCGTTTTCGACCGGATTGGCGTAACCGTTGGCGATACTCGCATTTCGTTGCTGACGATCCTGGGCATTGTCGTCACCGGCTTGGCTCTGTTTGCCGTCGTGCGCATAACGCGGCGGATCATCAGCCATACGATCCAGCATTCCAGTGGCATGGACCCTGCCCAGAAACTGCTGGTCGACAAGCTCGCAACCGTCGTCATCATGGCGGCAGCCTTCTTCGTCGGCATCGACATTCTCGGTATCGACCTTACGGCGCTGGCCTTCTTCTCCGGCGCGCTTGGCCTTGCCGTCGGTTTCGGTATGCAGAAGACAGTCGGCAACCTGATCGCCGGGATCATTCTGCTGATGGATCGGTCAATAAAGCCGGGCGATGTGATTGCGGTTGGGGAAAGCTTCGGCTGGGTAAACAAGATCGGTGTTCGCGCCGTTTCGATCATCACGCGTGATGGCAAAGAACATCTGATTCCGAATGAAAACCTGATGACGGAAGAGGTTGAGAACTGGTCCTATTCAAGCCTTGAGGTTCGCGTCCATATCGAGGTCGGCGTGTCCTATAATTGTGACATCCGGCTGGCGCAGGAGCTGATGGTCGAGGCCGCGCTCGATGCCCCCCGGGTTCTCAAAAGTCCGAAACCCAAAACGCTGCTGTTCGAGTTTGGCGATTCGTCCGTGAATTTTGATGTGCGCGTCTGGATCAAGGACCCTGAAGAGGGGGTCTCCAATGTTCGGTCCGAAATTCTCAATCGAATCTGGTGGAAATTCAAAGAGAATGGCATTGAGATTCCGTTCCCACAGCGTGACCTGCACATCAAGGAATGGCCGGAAGGCAAGCCGATGGCGCTGGGCGGTGACGATATTGTCGCGTCCGAGTCCGTCGCACGTCCAAAGCCGGGTTCCGGCTAGAGCCCGACAAATCTGCCGAGCTGAGATATCCGCTGGCGCAGGTGACGCGCCAGCTCTTCTGCTGCGGCCGATGCATCTGAGCCCTTGTCGAGCAATGCACGTGCGCCAACTGTTGCAGCGATAACGGTTTCACTGGCGACTCCTTGAAAACCAATTTTTGCAATTCCGGATGTCTGATCAAATGCGTGGCACAACGTCATTTCGTCGGGAATGTCTGTTAATTCGGTTCCCGGCGGCACCATCTGTTCGATGATTGAAAGCACCGCATAGAGCTGTGGAATCTGGTCCAGCTCGGATGTGACGGTATCTTGCGCAGCTATCGGGTTTTGAACGGTCATTGCAAAGCTCTCTTCATCGCGGGTCGTATAGTCGCGCAAAGCTTCTAATATTTGGCTAAGTTCACTACGGCGCATCAAATATGTTGCAGTGCAGCAACATTCTCGATCTTTTCCACGCGATTCTTTGAAATATCATTGTGTGCAACTGCGAACATATGCATGTTCATAAGCAATTGCCCAATCGGTCCGCCTTTTTAAGGACAGAGAGCGAAGGGTGCGCAGGGACGAATATGACGGTATTCGAACGATAAAAGGACATATAACATGCGCACCTCCATTCTCGGCCTCGCTCTTTTGGCCTCCACTGCATTCGCCGCACCGGCCCATGCCGAAGAGCTTGGCGGCGGCTTCAACGTCTCTGGCAATGCAGCAATCGTCACCGATTACCGGTTCCGCGGCGTTTCCTTCTCGGACGAAGACATCGCTATTCAAGGTGGTATCGACATCGAACATGACAGCGGCTTTTATGTCGGCACATGGGGATCCTCAATCGAAGACAGCCCGGTTTTCGGTCACACGGAGCTTGATATCTATGCAGGCTGGTCCGGTGAGGTCTCATCAGGTTTGAGCCTCGACGTTGGCGTGCTCGCCTATCTCTATCCGAACGGAAATGTTGGCAATGCCGACTATGTCGAGCCTTATGCGTCGCTGAGTTATGCAATCGGCCCAGCAGAAATCACAACCGGCGTTGCATGGGCGCCAAGCCAGAGTTCGATTGGCAATGACGACAATCTTTATGTTTATTCCGGTGTCGATATCGGCATTCCCGGGACGCCTATCTCGGTAGGCGGTCATCTTGGCTATACCGACGGCAGCCTCTCGGTTGATCCAGACGGTGACTATTGGGACTGGGGCCTGAGCGCAGAAGCCGTGTTCGGCATGCTGTCTGTCGGCGTTGCTTATGTTTCGACGGCCGTTGACGGGCCGGGAACGGACGGCGCTGTTGTTGGTACGCTCGGCGTGAGCTTCTAAGCGCGCGAAGCTGCGATAAGTTTTTGAGTTACCGGATGGGCCGGCGCAGCGATTATCTGTTGCGCCGGCCCTTCTTCTATTATCTTCCCAGCTTCCATCACGGCGATCCGATGGCAGAGCCTTTTGGCGACAGCGAGATCATGGGTGATGAAAAGGAGTGCCAGATTGCGCTCATGCTGAAGCCTTTCGAGCAGATCCAGCACCCGGCCAGCGACAAGAACGTCGAGCGCCGATGTCGCTTCGTCGAGGAGTAGCATCTCGGGCTCGCTCACCAGCGCTCTCGCAATGGCTACTCTCTGCGCTTGTCCACCGGAGAGTTCGCGCGGAAAGCGGTTTGCAAAATCGTCGGGTAGATCAACTTCCTGCAGAACCTTTCTCACGATTTCGGCACGCGCCGGTTCCGCAAGGTCCGGACGCAGATGGCGGAGCGGTTCGGCGATGATGTCGGAAACTCGCCATTGCGGGTCAAGGCTTGCCGCAGGGTCCTGAAAAACCGGCTGGATCAGGCTGCGATGGCGGCGGGACATATGTTTGCGTTCGGGCAGCGTTTCTCCGCGCCAGTGCACCAGCCCAGCATCAATTGGTCCGAGCCGCGCGATGGCGCGCGCTAGTGTCGACTTGCCTGACCCCGAGCCGCCGACCAGCGCCAGTGCCTCGCCCCCATGCAGAGTAAGCGATGCGTCGGCGACAGCCCGGAGCCGTTCCCGTCTCCAGCCCGGCCGCGGAAAGGACACATGGATATTCTCGGCGGCCATAAGGCGCGCGCCTGTTTCGGGCAGGTTTGGCGGAGGATCTGTCAGTTTGGGCGTTGCCGCGACAAGATCGCGGCCATAAGCGCTTTGCGGCGCGGCCAGCAGCCGGTCTGCCGGGCCGCTTTCCTCCACTTGCCCATCCCGCAGCATAACGAGTTGATCAGCATGCCCGGCAACAGCCGCGAGATCGTGACTGACCAGCAGCAGGGCCAACCCGTCTTCGCGCCGCAGCGAATCCAGCAGCATCATGATTTCGGCCCGCAAACTGGCATCAAGCGCGCTGGTCGGCTCGTCGGCGATGAGCAATTTTGGTTTGTGCGCGATCGCCATAGCGATCAGCGCACGCTGCCGCTGCCCGCCCGACAAGCGATGGGGGAATTGATCGAGCCGGTTGTCTGGTTCGTCCAGACCAACACGCTCTAGCGCTGCAATCATGTCTTCCCGCGACGGAGCCGGTGCTCCGCCTCGCTGCCAAGCCTCGGAGAGCTGGATGCCAATCGTCAGATGCGGAGTGAGAGCGGTTAGCGGGTGTTGAAAGACAAATCCGACATCACGGCCGCGCAAATGCCTTAGCGTCGATGCGCTCATGCCGATCAAATCTGTTTCGCCGAACAAGGCCGATCCGCTGGCTAGCCCCGGTGATAGGCCAAAAGGGGCAAGACAGCTTTGGCTTTTGCCGGATCCGGATTCACCGACGAGCGCAACGCATTGGCCTGCGCCGACCGTGAAACGCACATCCTCGACAACGACCTTACCGTCTATCCGGACATTCAACCCATCGACCGCATAGATGCTCATCGGGCAAGCCTGTCGCGCAGGCGCTCGCCCGCTATGGTCAGGCAGATGATGATGAGGACCAGCACGCCGCCCGGGATCAGCAACGCATGGGGCTGGAGATCCATATCATCCGCGCCTTCCTTGACGAGAATTCCGAGCGATGTCAGCGGCTCCTGCACGCCAAGGCCGAGGAAGGAGAGGAAACTCTCCACCATCACAACCTGCGGCACGGTGAGCAGCAGATAGGCCAGCGCCACACCGGCAACATTGGGCAGGATATGGCCGGTCAGGATGCGGCTTGACGGCGCGCCTGCGGCCTCGGCAGCGATAACGAAAGGCCGTTCCTTCAGCGCGATCACCTGTCCGCGCACAACCCGCGCCATGGTCAACCATTCGACCGCGCCGATGCCGATGAACACCAATATGATCGAACGGCCGAACACCACCATCAGCAAGATGACGACAAACATGAAGGGGAGGGCATACAGACCATCAACAAGGCGCATCATCGCCTCATCGACCTTCCCGCCATACCAGCCTGCAACCGCGCCCCATGCCGTGCCGATCACCAGCGCCACCAGCGCTGCGGCAAGCGCAACCGCGAGCGTGACACGCGTGCCGACCAAAGTGCGAGCGAGTAAGTCTCGCCCGACCGTATCGGTGCCAAACAGATGGCTGGGCGCGAAGAGCGGGGCACGCACTGCATCCCAGTCAATTGCGCTGTGCGTCCAGGGGAGAAGCGGCGGCACGATGAGGGCGGCAATCGCGATGATTGCGACGATCAAGAGCGGGAGGCGTGAGCGCGTCACTCTGCCCGCATCCTCGGGTCCAGCCAGCCATAGAGGATATCGGCGACGAGATTGAACAGGATGATGAGGCCCGCATAGAGCGTGACCACGCCAAGAACGAGTGGGTAATCGCGGTTCAGCGCGCCTTGAACGAAGTAACGGCCCAGGCCCGGCAGGGCGAATACGGTCTCGACAATGACTGCCCCGGTCAGCAACCCTGCGGCTGCGGGGCCCAGATAGCTGGCAACCGGGACGAGTGCTGGGCGCAGGGCATGGCGCGCAATGACTTGGCGTTCTGCCAAGCCCCGTGCCCTTGCTGTACGTACATGATCTTCGTTGAGCGCCCGCGCCAGTCCGGCCCGTGTCAGCTTGGCGATGGCTCCGGCAAAGGGCAGCGCGAGAGCGACCACCGGGAGGATCAGATGGGAGGGACTGCCTGCTTCCCATCCCGAAACCGGGAGCCATCCAAGGCCCAGCGCGAAGATCAGCACGAAGAGCGGGCCGGTGACGAAGACAGGCAATGCCGTCAGCAGCGTTGCGGTTCCCATGATCGCTTCATCCTGCCAGCGCCCGGCGCGGACTGCCGCCCATACGCCGCCGCCGATTCCTAAAGTGCAGGCCAGGAGCAGCGCGAGCCCGCCAATGGTGAGTGAGATCGGCAATCCCTGTGCAATCAGCTCGCTGACCGTGAAGTCCTGATAAACAAGGCTCGGCCCGAAATCGCCGCGCAATATCCGTCCGATATAGAGGATGATCTGCTCGCCGAGCGGTAAGTCCAGACCATAGGCCGCGTCCATCGCCGCGCGGGTGTCTTCATCGAGTGCGCGCTCACCATCGAACGGCCCCCCGGGCGCGAGGCGCATCAGGACGAAAGACAGAATCACAACGCCAAGCAGCGTCGGGATCGCGGTTAGCAGTCTACGGAGTAGGAGGGCGCGCACCGTGGTGTCCGCCCGCCCTGTATCGCCTTATTGCGGCGTCGTAACCGTCGCCTCGGGGGCATCGCCCTCCGGTGCGTTCAGAATCGCTTGAGTCGTCGCGCCATAATCCACGGCCTGCGTTTCGGGATCGCCGACATTGCTGCGAATGCCGGGCCGGGCAGAATCGGGGTCGGCTTCGCTGATCAGTGCCGTTTCGGCTGCACTGCGCGGAGCAGCGCCGCCAAACATGGCTTGCAGCGCTTCGGTGCTCGAATCGGCACCGCGAGCAGCCGGTTCACCGGGGCGGGGAGGGGTCAGCGCAAAATCAGGTGGAATCACCAGAGGCGCAGAACGCGATACGAGAAATTCATCCGGACGATCCCGGCCGCCGCCTAAAACGCTGCATGCCGAAAGGCTTGCGCCCATCACAACAAGGCTCGTTACCACCATCACTTTACGCATTACTCTGTCTCCGCCGGTTCAGGCTTGTCGCGTAGCAGAAAAGCCCGCAACACCAAAATCACAACCCCTATGGTAATCGCTGCGTCCGCGACATTGAAGACCAAAAAGGGCTGAAAGCCTCCAAAATGTAAATCTATGAAATCCGCGACATAGCCGTAGCGGACCCGATCAGTGAGATTGCCGATTGCGCCGCCCAACACAAGGCCAAGCGCCAACACGTCCATTGTGCGTTTCTCTCGCCAGATCCAAATCACTACGCCGAGCGAAATCGCACCGGTTAGCCCGACCAGCAGCCAGCGCTGCGTATCGGACGATGCAGTAAGCATTCCAAGCGACACACCGCGATTCTCGACCCAAGTAAAATTGAGAATACTCATTAGCTCGATTTGGCCGCGCTGCGGTAATTGCAGCAGCGTAATGATCCAATATTTCGAAATCTGGTCGATGGCAAAAATCGCAAGCGCGAGAATATAACCGAGCGTCGGACGGCGACGCTTAAGCGTGGTTTCGGTCATGGCTATCCGTTCACCACTGTATCGCAGCGCCCGCACAATGCGCCGTCTTCTTCGACATCGAGAAGAAGGCGCCAGCATCGGCCGCATTTGTGATTGTCGGTTTTGCGTACCTCAACCGGGTCAGTTCCTTTCGCGAGGTGGACCCGTGAAACGATGAAAATTTCGGCAAGTTCTTCTTCACCCAAATCGTCATAGTCCCGTAGTATTGCTTCTACATCCGAGATGAAAACTTCGGCTTCCAAGCTGGAGCGAATAATCTTATCGCGTCGGAAGGGCTCAATCGTCTCAGTTACTTCTTCACGAACTGTACGGATAGCCTGCCACTTGAGAAGTAATTCCCGATCATTCCAAGCCGCGTCGATTTCCGGCCATTCCTCGAGATGGATCGATCCAGCATCCGGATAGCGCGTCTGCCACACTTCCTCGGCCGTGAAGCACAGGACCGGGGAGGCATAGCGCACCAATGCATGGAACAGCGTATCCATAACTGTGCGATAGGCGCGGCGCTTGGGATCGTCAGCCGCGTCGCAATAGAGGCAATCCTTGCGGATATCGAAGTAGAAGGCCGACAAGTCTTCATTCGCGAAATCGGTGAGCGCGCGGACATAGCGGGGAAACGCATAATCGTTCACCGCTTCGCGCAACGTGCCGTCCAGCTCCGCAAGCAAATGCAGCACATAGCGTTCCAGCTCCGGCATATCGGAGACGGCAACGCGATCACTCTCGTCGAAATCGCTAAGTCCGCCGAGCATGTAACGGAAGCTGTTGCGCAGCTTGCGGTACATATCCGTTACGCCCTTGAGGATCTCCGGCCCGATTCGGTGATCTTCGGTATAATCGACGGTCGAAGCCCAGAGGCGCAGGATATCCGCGCCGTTGACGTCGATGATCTTTTGCGGATCGAGCGTGTTGCCAAGGCTCTTGGACATTTTGAAACCCTTGGCGTCCAGCGTCATGCCGTGGGTCAGCACGTCCTTATAAGGCGCGCGTCCCCGCGTGCCGCAGCTCTCAAGCAGGCTCGACTGGAACCAGCCGCGATGCTGATCGGAGCCTTCTAGGTACAGATCAGCGGGCGAGCGGAGATTGGGCCATTTGCCGCTCTCCAACACAAAGGCGTGCGTCGATCCACTATCGAACCAGACATCGAGAATATCGGTGACGACTTCCCAATCGTCGAGACTGTGTTTCTCGCCCAGCAGTTCTTGATGATCGGCGGCGAACCAGGCATCGGCCCCGCCGGTCCGTACGGCGGCAATAATGCGCGCGTTGACCTCGGGGTCGTTCAGATAGTTTCCGTCTTTGTCGGCATAAACGGTGATCGGCACGCCCCATGCGCGCTGACGCGAAAGTACCCAGTCCGGGCGGCCTTCGACCATCGAGCGCAGCCGCTTACGGCCACGTGTGGGCACGAAACGGGTCTTGTCGATTTCGGAAAGGGCGGTTTCGCGTAGGGTTCGTCCGCTTTCCAATGGCGTATCCATCCGCACAAACCATTGCGGCGTGCAGCGATAAATAACCCTGGCTTTGGAACGCCAGCTATGCGGATAGCTGTGCTGGAAATCGTCCGATGCTGAGAGCAAAGCGCCCACTTCGCGCAGGTCCGAACAGATCGGGCCTTCGGACGAATTGAAGCGTTTGTTGATGACATTGCCCGCACGCTCATCGCCGCGCGGCAGCCAGAGCCAGTCTTCGCGATAGGCGCCGTCATCCTCGACCGCGAACACCGGATCGATGCCATGCTCTTTGCACGCGAAGAAATCCTCTTCGCCATGATCTGGCGCCATATGGACAAGGCCCGTACCCGCTTCGGTCGTGACATGATCGGCTGCGATAAAGGGACGGGGATTGGCATAGAAGCCGCCGAGCTTGTGCATTGGGTGACGGGCGGAAGCACCCTCCCACCGGGCGCCGCTGAAGAGCCCTTCTTCATCACCCGGATATCCGCCGAGAGGTTCAAAATGAAGGCCATACTTCACGACGTCTCGATCAAATTTAGAGGCTCGCTCCGCGACTTGTTCCCAGAGTTCTTCAGCGATCACCCACGCCCGGCCCACGCCGCCCTCGGCCAAGATCCGATATTTGGCTGTAGGGCTATAGGCGAGCGCCTGATTTACCGGAATGGTCCAAGGTGTTGTGGTCCAAATAACTGCGTTTACCTGCCATCCTTTCGCAATCAAATCGCTGATTTCAGGGCAGTTCGGTGCCTCAATGATCTCGAACGCCACATCGATCTGCGTCGACTGGACGTCCGCATATTCGACTTCGGCTTCCGCCAGCGCTGTCTTTTCAACCGGTGACCACATCACAGGCTTGGCCCCGCGATAAAGCTGACCGCTTTCCGCGAATTTCAGGAATTCCTCGACGATGGTCGCCTCGGCATCGAAATCCATGGTGAGATATGGCTTGTCCCATTCTCCCATCACGCCGAGCCGCTTGAATTCCTCACGCTGCACATCGACCCATTTGGCCGCGTAATCCCTGCATTCGGCGCGGAATTCCGCGGCCGGAACTTCGTCCTTGTTTAGTTTTTTCTTGCGATATTGCTCTTCGATCTTCCACTCGATGGGAAGGCCGTGGCAATCCCAGCCGGGAATATAGGGCGCGTCCTTGCCGAGCAGCGACTGGCTGCGCACGACAAGGTCCTTCAAAATCTTGTTCAGCGAGTGGCCGATATGGATATTGCCGTTCGCATAGGGCGGGCCATCATGCAGGATGAACTGCTCGCGGCCTTTGCGCGCTTCGCGCAGGCGCTCATACAGGTCTTGCTCTTCCCAGCGCGCAAGGATGCCCGGCTCTTTATTGGCCAGGCCCGCTTTCATCGGGAAATCAGTTTTCGGCAGGAAAACCGTGTCTTTATAATCGGGCTTTTCGGACATTTGGGCGATGTAAGGGGGAAGGGGCAGGGCGTCTAGCGGGAATCGCGCTTTGCGGCGGTGACGCGCTTAAAGCACGTGCCGGGTAAGGCGGTGTTTCGCCTCTTCGCAATCCTCCGCCATCTGCGCCTTGAGGGCATCCAGATCGTCAAACTTTGCTTCTTCGCGGATGAAGCTGACCAGCTCGACGGCGATTGTCTGGCCGTACAGATCACCTTCGAAATCGAAGAAATGGGGTTCGAGCAATTCTGTCGGCGGATCGAAGCTGGGGCGGATGCCGAGATTGGCCGCGCCGTTCACTGTGCGCCCATCGGGAAGGCGTCCGCGAACAGCGTAAATCCCGTATTTCGGACGGACATAGCTATCGAGGCGGATATTGGCGGTCGGATAGCCAAGCTCTCGGCCCTGTTTCGCGCCATGCTCGACCACGCCCTCAATCGTAAAAGGGCGCGTCAGGAGATGGGCTGCGGCTTCGCAATCGCCGGCCTTTAACGCATCGCGGATGCGGCTGGAGGAGATGATGACCTCATCCTCGTTCACCGGAGCGGCTATCTCGGTAAAGAAGCTATGGGATTTTGCATATTCAGCGAGCATCACGACATCGCCTTTGCGGCTTTTGCCGAAGACAAAATCGTTGCCGGTGACAACGCCTGCCACGCCAAAACGGCGGAGTAGGATTTCTTCGACAAAATCTTCCGGCGATGTGTCGGCCAGTTCGTCGTCAAAAGCAAACACCATCATCGCGTCGGCGCCCGCTTCCTTGAACAGCTCTTCGCGCTGATCGAGCGTCGTCAGGCGGAAAGGCGGGGCGTCGGGCCGAAAATAGCGAACCGGGTGCGGATCAAAGGTTGCCACGATAACCGGCCGATTGTCGTCATGTGCATGCTGCACAGCGCGGCCGACAACCGCCTGGTGTCCCCGGTGAAAGCCATCAAAATTGCCGAGTGCGATAACGCCGCCCCGCAAATTTTCGGGCACGGTATCGCGGTGGAATAGCCGCTGCATCGGACGCCTATAGGGGCGCAGGGCGAGAGCGGCAATGCGGGCCCGTCACCAGCGCCTCAGCCTCTGGGGAGTCCATCACGCAGCAGGCGGAGCACATTGCCGCCCATCACCTGTACGATCTCTCCCTCGCTCAGGCCCGCGTCCATCAGAAGCTGCGTGATCACGGCAAGCTCACTCGTGTCGAAGCCGACCATTGTGGAGCCGTCATAGTCCGAACCAAGGCCAACATGGCGGATGCCGACAAGCGCGCGGATATGGAGAATGGAGGTGACAACATCGGCTGGGTCGAACGAGCAGATCGCCCCATCCCAATAGCCTATTCCGATGACGCCGCCCGTTGCCGCAACCGCCGTGATCTGCGCATCGTTCAGGTTGCGGTTCACGTCGCACACGGCCTGTACGCCGCCATGGCTAGACACCACAGGTCGGGTCGCCATGGCGAGAATATCGTCAACCATGGCGGGGCTGGCATGGGCAATATCGATGACCATTCGGCTTTCTTCCATCCGGCGAATGATATCGCGCCCGAAATCGTTCAGCCCGCCTTTCTCCTCACCATGCATCGATCCGCCAAGTTCATTGTCGAAGAAATGGGTGGGGCTGGCCATCCGGAAACCGGCATTGAAAAGCCGGTCAAAATTATCGGCATTGCCTTCCAGATTGTGCAGTCCTTCGACCGAAAGCATCGCGCCCGTCACTTGTTCCCCGCGTTGCCGGTCGGCCAGCAGGGTATCGATATCACGCCGCGTTCGGATGATCCGCAATGCTCCCTCGCTATTGGCCTCGGCGCGCGAAAGCTTGTCAGCATGGTAGAGCGAGCGTTCGAGCAGGGATGTCCAGGTGCGGAATGGTTGAAGCTGGGCAATCGCAAGCCAGATAATATTATCGCCGTCCGCCGAATTGGAATCATAATTGAGGCCTGGGGGTGATTGCGTGACAGATGAAAATATCTGCAGCGCGACATTGCCATCCTGCAACCGGGGCAGATCGATATGCCCGCGCGCGGCCCGGTTCAGGAGATTGCGGCCCCAGAGCAGGGTATCTCCATGCATATCAGCGATGATCAGCCGGTCGTGCAGCGCCTGAGCCTCGGGTGAGATCACTGGCAGTTCGACGTCCGCCCGCTCGTTCAAGCCGCGTTCGGTGATGCCCGGCCCGATGGTGACGAACAATATCGCAGCGAGAAGAACAAGCAGGACTAGCCCGATCAGGATTTTACGGATCATGTTTTGCGCTCCAGAGTAATGAAACTGAAGGCGGGCTTCCCGTCTTCTGCCGGATAATCTTCTCGCGCCGTTTCAGCCCATGTTTCGGGGTCGAAATTCTCGATTTTTGTGTCGCCGTCCGGCTCGAAATGCACCTCGGTTAGCTCGATGCGGTCGGCATGAGGCAGGAACAGGCGATAGATTTCCGCGCCGCCGATGATCGCAATATCGCTGTCCTCTCCCGCCAATGCGATTGCTTCGTCGCGGCTATGCGCGATCTCTGCGCCTTCGGGAGACCAGCGCTGAGAGCGGGTCAATACGATATGCCGGCGGCCGGGTAGCGGGTTGGGGAAGCTTTCGAAGGTTTTGCGCCCCATGATCATGGGCTTGCCCATCGTGCTCGCTTTGAACCGCTTCAGGTCTGCTGAAATCCGCCATGGCAGGCGGCCATCTTTGCCGATGACCCCGTTATCCGCGCGGGCGAGGTGGAAGATGATCTGCGGTTTGCTCACACCGCGACTGGCGCAGCAATATGCGGGGCCGCCTCGTAACCAGCTATTTCGAAATCCTCATACTCATAGCCGTCGATGCTGCCCGGATCGCGTAGAATTTTGAGCGTTGGCAGCGGGCCGGGCGTGCGTATCAGCTGTTCGGCCACTTGATCCAGATGGTTGGTGTAGAGATGGCAATCGCCGCCGGTCCAGATGAAATCTCCAACCTCCAGCCCGCATTGCTGGGCAAGCATATGGGTGAGGAGCGCATAGCTGGCGATATTGAACGGCACGCCGAGAAACACATCGCAGCTGCGTTGATAGAGCTGGAGCGAGAGCTTCCCGTCCGCGACATGGGTTTGGAACAGGCAGTGGCAGGGCGGCAGGGCCATGTTCGGCACATCCGCCGGATTCCAGGCAGAAACAATCTGTCGGCGTGATGCGGGATGGGTTTTGATCTGTTCGACGAGATCGGCAATCTGATCGATATGCACACCGCCCGGGCCTATCCAATCCCGCCACTGCTTGCCATAAACCGGCCCGAGATCGCCGTCCTCATCCGCCCATTCATCCCAGATTTTAACCTTGCGGTCCTGCAGCCAGCGGACATTGGTGTCGCCGCGCAAAAACCACAGCAATTCGATGAAGATCGAACGGATATGGAGTTTTTTGGTCGTTAGCAGCGGAAAGCCCTGCGACAGATCGAATCGCATCTGATGGCCAAAAACGGAAAGTGTACCCACGCCGGTGCGATCATCCTGGCGGACACCCTCGTCGCGTATGCGCCGCATGAGATCGAGATATAACTGCATCGTGCGCGCCTTATGGCGGAGCAAGGCCGCCCGGCCAAGCAGGATAACTTCGTCCGATGTGGAGGGTTTGACGGCAGATTGGACCGTCACGGTGGGAATATCCGTCGGTAATGGATGTATTGTCGATTTTGTACAATTTTGACCTATACTTCGTCGTTGAAGTGCCGGATGACTTTATTAGCGCAGCCGGGAGGCAAATTTGTGACCGATTGCAAGTCAAATATCACTAATAGTGTTAGTTATAGAGAGTTATTCGCACCGCTTATCTTGCATCATGATCATGAACATGCAGTTGTCGCCCATCTTGATGCTCAAGGCCGCGTGGTTGGTCTCAGTGAAGCACGGGGAAGTCATGATCAGATCATCTTGCCGCTCCGTCAGATCATCGGCGATGCTCTTGCCCATGACGGACGCGCTGTCATGCTGGCCCATAATCATCCCAGCGGCGATCCCACACCCAGCCGAACCGACATCGAAACGACGCGCAAACTGGCGGATCTGCTCCGGCCTCTCAGTATCCGCGTCTATGATCACCTGATCCTGACCAGTAGCGGAGAGTCGACAAGCTTTCGCGATCTGGGCTGGATTTAGGGGCGGCGCCCAAAAAGCACACATTGTCTGGCCGTCACCCTTGAGCATTCAGATCGAGAGCAGATGTTACTGCTTTTGTCGCCTCTTGCAGCGCATCGATATTGATTAGGCTCTCTATTCGTCCATCCGAACTGAGCTGCGCCATTCCATGAACGATTGACCATGCTGCTGCGCAAGCGCGCATAATGTGACTCTCGCTCGCGCCAGGCAGGCATGCGGCGACCGTGTCGATGAGCGGTTTAGCGCTCTCAATCCTAGCCGCGTCCAGGTCGGGGTACTCACCGGGAATCTGGAAATCCGGGCCTTGCATAAGCCGGAAAATGGCGGGGTGTTTCATCCCATATTCGACGTATCCAAATCCCAACTGGTCCAGCTGGTCTCTCGGCGATGCTGAAGGATTGGGCTTGTCGACCATGTTGCTGGCTAGCTCGCGAAAACCCACAGCCGCGACTGCAGCAAGCAGCGCGCGCTTGTCCTTGAAATGATGATAGGGTGCCGCTCGCGATACGCCAGCTGCCGTCGCGATACCCCGCAACGAAATCAGATCAGGACCATCGCGTTCAACGATAGCGCGCGCCTCGGCCACCAGCGCCGACCTCAGATCACCGTGATGGTAGTTTTTGGCAGTTTTCGTGCTGGGCATTGTATGATCTTTTCTCATTTCTCTCGTCGCAATCTCTAACTTGACATCGTTAAGATAGGGATTATCCTGACACTGTCAAGTTCGATTCGGGAGATGTGTGATGACAGTCATGTGGGAGTTTCTAACCTTTCAACGAATGGCATCTGGAGCCTTGCTTCAGCTGGTGTTCTGGGCGGGCGTGGGCGGATGCTTGTTTGGCGCTTACACCCTCTACAAGCTCGAAAACTGGGCGTGGCCGTTTCCCCTCCTGCTGGGCCCGATTCTGGTTCGCGTTGTCTGCGAGAGAGCCATAATTGCATTTCGTAGCTATGATCGTCTGGTCGCAATCGAGGGCGCATTGATGGCGCGGCCAGAAAGAGCGGCGCGATGACCGAGGTCAGCCACCGCTCCGTCAGTGAGAATCTCCAACCATATGCAGGCATTTGCGGGATTATCGGTGGGGTAGCCCTTTCCGCCGCTTATCTAACTCACCCATCTTCCGCGCCACCAGAAACCGTAGCCAGCACTTTGTGGATTTGGGTCCATGTCGGATTCATGGCCTCGCTCGTTGGTGGCATCTTTCTGCTAATGGCGCTTTTCGGGCGATACTCAGCCAATCGCGGCAACCTTGTTGGGTTCATCGGATTCGCGCTGGCAGTGGTCAGTCTCGTTTTCGTATTTGGCCTCGACTATGCAGAGATATTTATCTTCCCGACCATGGCCGTTGAGTTTCCCTTGGTGGTGGAGACCTATGGTGATGGCACGATGATGCCCTCTATCGCCTTCGCGTTTCCGGCTACCGGCATCGCCTTTGTGATTGGCTTTATCCTGTTCTCCTGGGAGCTCATGCGTACGAAGACTATCAGCAAGACGGCCGGATGGCTGACAATCTTTGGAACCGTCATTTTTGGATTTGGCCTGAGTGGACTGGCACCAATGATCGTCGTTCGGATTGGTTCGGTGGTTTTCGGCGCAGGACTTATTGCGCTTGGCCTGTCGTTGATCAGGAAACGAAGTTGAGCATGACACTGCGATTATGGCGGTGGATAATTGTGCTTCTCCTGATCACCTGATCCTGACCAATAGCGGAGAGTCGACAAGCTTTCGCGATCTGGGATGGATTTAGGGGCGGTGGTCGGCAAACTGGACCGCAGGTTTCAACCCATTGCGGACGTTCGAGTGCCGGTCGAACGGATGTCCGTTTTGCGCCGATTGCGGACGCGGTGGCCCGGCCTCACTCATTGTTCAATTCACAGCCGTTATCGATGAACAGCGGCGATCCAGCAGGTTCGTCCTATCAAGAGCCCTGAGCAGATCGGCAACTTGCTGTCGGGTTATCGCCAACTGGCTCAACGCCTGTTGCCGTAATCTGCCGTGTTTCCACTTGGGGGGCATTATATCCAAAACCACCATAGACTGTCGCGGTAAGCGTCTCGACGTCGATCTCAACTTGGGGAAGCGAGCGCTCGCCGCCGATATGGGATAGCAAGGTGATGGAACTGTCATCGCGCGACCATTCCCGCAAATAGGAACAACTTCCATCGTCTCGAACATCCACCCAAGTCGCACTCCCCAGCATCCGGAACTGACCGCCGTCATAATCTGCAGTCGTCATATCGCCAGCGAGATCGTCGGCCGGAAGGGTTGTCCATACGTAATCCGGGCTGGTGGCCGTAATCTGATATTGTTGGTCCACAACGCCGTTGCTGCTGAATATCCTTAGGAAGCGAACATCAAGTTCGACTTCAGCATATACATCATTCTCTTCGTTATAGAGGAACAGGGTATCTGCACCGCTCTCGCGGATATCATAGGCAAGCTCTCCCCCGCGCACGGAATAATCCCCTCGACCCGTTAACTGACGCCATTGGCCGTTTGGCAATCGCATGAATAATCCGTTGCGATAATGGAAGCTTTCCAAGGGAAAATCGGCAGACTCTCCCCCCGAATGCTCGGCGGAAAATGGGCTGGGCGGAGCGTTGCAATCCCTCATCGGATCCCGGTCCCGCTCTCCCGATAGGGCTATCAAGGGAAGCGTGTCGACCCGCGTCCCATCCGGGTCTGCGGATGTGGATGCCATCCTCATCGTATCAACGAAGAGCGTCAGAAGATCATCATTCTCTTCATCCCAGATCGAGAAAAAGCCCTGATCGACGTTCCACAAACGATAGGTTGTGCACTGTCCATCGTCATCGCGCCTGATCCATCGACCAAACAGGCTGCGGCGCAATTGTCCGCCATCGAAGCTCGCTGTTTCGAGCTCTTCCATGCTTGGGCGTTGCGGACGCGGATAACCCCGCGTGGCTGCTTCGACCGCTGTCGCTTGATGGGAACGTAAAAGGGCGCCACGGGCGTCGCGGACGAAGATCGCGCCATTCGCGAAGGAGATACTGGCCCCGACATTCCGGTCAGCATCGTGAAATACCAATGCGTTTCCTCCGGGCCTACCTGTGACGAGATCATAGGTGAAGACATCGCCGCTATCCCTGGTTTCGGTCCAGCCGACCGCTGATTCCTGGAATACGCCACCTTCGTAACGGATTGCAGTGGCATCCTCTTTCGTCACGCCATCGATTGAGAAGTCCCTTACGAACTCCGGGGGAGGAGATTTGGTCGCGGCATCTACCTGTTTCGCGATAAATTCGGCTGGAACCGGTTCCACGGGTTGCCCCATTGCCGGCATTGCCCACACACTCAGCACCGCCGAACTCGCCAACAGCAATCCGCGTTGCAGCTTGCCATCATGCGCCTGGTTTACCTTCACAATTTTCATATTGTCCCCCGGGAAGCGGCATGAATTACCATCATTGTAACTGATTTCAATCGGTTTGCGGCGATTAGCCTGCATCATGCAAACCATCATTGCATTCGAAAATCGCCATCGAACGCTAATGTCCGCTAACGACCCATAACGGTCATTCGAGTAACCTCGAACCAATGTCCGCTTTCCACCCATAACGGACATCGCGCATCGCCATGACCGCCTGCTGGACCCACCGCCCTCACTCCTGCCCGCAAGGCTCGATATCGCCGGGATTTGGGCGCGGGCCGGCGCGGACGAACATGGCTAGATAGCCGCCGATATCGGGCATGGCGCGGAAGACGACGCGGCGATAGCCGACCGCTTCGAACTCGCAGTTGAGCAGGTCTGGCGGTGTTCCGTGCCGGTTAGTGGGGCGGTCGGCATCGACGACAACGACCCGCCCGGCTTCGCGCAGGGCAGGGCGCATGTTCCAGAGAAATTCGTATGGGCTTTCGATCTCATGATACATATGGACCATGAAAATCCGGTCGAAACTGTCGGCGGGCAGTTTGGGATTGGCGAACTCGCCCAGTCTGACGCTGACATTGTCGAGCCGCTCACGGGTGACGCGTTCGGCCAGCCTGTCCCGCGTTTCCGCGATAACATCCTGCGCTAGTACGCGGCCGGTTTCTCCCACGCGCGGGGCCAGTCTGATCGTATAATAGCCATTGCCCGCGCCGATATCGGCGACAGTCATGCCGGGCTCAATCTCAGCCATGTCCATAACGGTTTCGGCTTCATTGCGTTTATCGCGCGTTTCCTCATCAGAAAACTGGCTGGAGCTAATGTCGGATACCGGGCGGTCTGCAGGCGGGAAGGCGGAATCGCTGGATCCCCCCAAAGCGTTGCAGCTTCCGGTAATCAGCAAGAACAGGCACGCAGCACGGCGCATCAGTCTATATCCTCGACCTCAACTTTTTCCCCTGTGACTTGTTGGGATAGCGCCGCAGCCATGAACTTGTCGAGATCGCCATCCAGAACATCGGAGGGCGAGGAGGAGGTTACACCGGTTCTTAAATCCTTAACCATCTGATAAGGCTGGAGAACATAGGATCGGATTTGGTGTCCCCAGCCAATGTCGGATTTGCTGGCGTTAACGGCGTCTGCCTCTTCTTCGCGGCGGCGCAGCTCTGCCTCATACAGGCGCGCCTTGAGCATGCTCAGTGCTTCCGCTTTATTCTTATGCTGAGATCGGCCGCTTTGGCAGGCAACGACGATACCGGTTGGCTCATGCGTGATGCGCACCGCGCTATCGGTGGTATTGACGTGCTGGCCGCCCGCGCCGCTGGCCCGGAATGTATCGATCCTGAGTTCGCTCTCATTGATCTCGATATCGATATCCTCATCGATGACCGGATAGACCCACACACTGCAAAAGCTCGTATGACGGCGGGCGGAGCTGTCATAGGGCGAAATCCTGACGAGCCGATGCACACCGCTTTCGGTTTTCGCATAGCCAAAGGCATTTTCGCCTTTCATCTGCAGCGTCACGGCTTTTACGCCAGCCTGCTCACCTGCATGATAGTCGACAATATCGACCTTGAACCCGCGGCGCTCGGCCCAGCGCATATACATGCGTTGGAGCATTTCGGCCCAGTCCTGGCTTTCCGTGCCGCCCGCTCCGGCATGAATTTCGAGATAGGTGTCATTGCCATCAGCCTCGCCGGCCAGCAGGGCTTCTGTCTTGTCGTGTTCGGCGCGCTCGGCCAGCTGGGCCAGTGCCTCGATGGCATCATTGATCAGGCCTTCGTCGCCCTCCGCTTCTGCCATCTCGATCATCTCGGCGGCATCGTCGCGTTCCTGACTGATTGCGCGCACCGCCGTCATCGCGGTTTCGAGACGCCCGCGTTCGCGCATCACATCGCGCGCCTCTTTGGGATTGTCCCACAGTGTCGAGTCTTCAACCTTGGCATTGAGCGCGTCGAGCCGCGCCTTCGCCACGTCCCAGTCAAGGAAACGGCGCAGCAGGTTCACGGCCTGGTTGATTTGCTCGATATGGGCTTGCGCTTCAGCGCGCATGGAATTCTCGTTTCATGTCAGTTTGAGTGTGTTTCGTATCGGCGGCGGATTAGTAAATTCCGCCCTCGGATTGCAAGAATTCGCTGTCGTTGCGCGGGGCGTCAGACTCTACGGTATTCTGTCCTTCTTCGGGCAGTGCAGCACGAACCGGGCGACGGGCAACAACGTCGCGGCGGATGGTCCGCGTTGGCTCACTGTCCGGCCGGAACGCTTCCCAGATGATCGCACTTCGCGGATCGCGGCTGGGCCATCCGCCAAAGACGCGGCGGCCGCTGCGGCGATCAATACGGACCATGCGCATGCCGCGCGGCGCTCGGAATGGTACGACGGCCTGGCCCTCCATCGTCTCCGCCATGAACTGACGAAAGATCGGCGCGGCCAATGTCCCGCCTGCGCCATACCCCAACGAACGGGCCTGCCGATCATAGCCGAGGTAAACACCGGCAACGATATTGGGGGTGCCGCCGACGAACCAGACATTGGTCGGCCCTGTTGTGGTTCCCGTCTTGCCGAATATCGGCCTATTGAGATCGCGAAGCAGTGTTGCGGTGCCGCGCTGAACAACGCCTTGCAGAATATGCACCATCTGAAATGCCGTCATCGGATCAACAACCTGACGGCCCACGATGGGCGGACGCGGCATGCGTTCGCCATCCCAGTCATTAGCGTTGCAACCCTCGCATGCGCGCCAGTTCGCCGGATAGATAACATCGCCATCGCGGTTTTGAACATAGTCGATAAGTGAAGGCCCAACATCGCGGCCATGATTGGCGAGCATGCCATAGGCGTTAACCAGCCGCAGGACCGTTGTATCGCCAGCACCAAGTGAAAAAGCGAGATAAGGATCATAATCGCCGATCCCGGCATTGCGCATCAGTTCGACAACATTGTCCATGCCGGTTTCAGAAGCGGCCCGTACCGTCATCAGGTTCCGTGAATTTTCCAAGCCCCAACGCAGCGTTTGCGGTCCGGCAACGCCGCCGCCGGAGTTGCGGAAACATTTCCGGCCCAATGCGGCAGACTGATAAACGCAGAACGGCCCATCAACGATGATCGAAGCCGGCGTCATCCCGTTTTCCAGGGCTGCTGCGTAGACGAAGGGTTTGACGCTCGATCCGGGCTGACGTTCAGCCTGTGTCGCGCGGTTAAAGGACTGGAGGCCGGAGCTGAAGCCGCCCTGCATGGCATAAACGCGGCCCGTCTGGACATCTTCGACGACCATGCCGCCCGAAACATCCGGTACTCTGGCCAATGTATAGCTGCTGCCGGTTGGCCTCACCGTGATGATGTCGCCCGGTTCGATCGTCGAAAAGGCGGTGCCGCCGCCGCGGCGCGCCACAGATGCGGCAGAGCGCGGAAGAGAAGCTGTTTCGCCATCGGAGAATCCGATTTGCGCTGCGTTGCCATCTTTTGTGATGACGACTGCAACACGCCAATCTTCATACCCAACACTGAGATTGGCACCGGAAAGACGGGATTGCCATTCGCCGTCATCCATTGGAATCGATGCCACGGGCCCACCCCAGGGCCGCCCGCGATCGAAACGGATGAGGCCAGCACGCAACGAATTTTCGGCGCTGGTTTGCATGTCCGGATCATATGAGGTGCGTACCCACAGACCGCCCGTATAGACGCCATAGGGCCCGTCTTCGGCATCTTCGCCGAAACTATCGACAAGTATCCGGCGTACCTCTTCCATATAATAGCCGCCGACATTGTCGGTGACTGATTGGGTCGTGCGCGTTGTTCCAAGCGGTGTCGCCCGGGCCGCGCTATGCTCGGCTGCTGTTATCCATTCATTCTCAAGCATCATGCCGAGCACCGTATTCCGCCGCCGGAGCGCCAGATCGGGATTTGTTATTGGGTTGTACCGCGAAGGCGCCTGGGGAAGCCCCGCAAGGAAAGCGGCTTCGTGCAGTTCGAGATCGGTGACATCCTTGTTGAAATAGGCCCGTGCAGCGGCCTGTACGCCATAGGAGTTGCGCCCCAGAAATATCTGATTGAGATAGAGTTCAAGGATCTGAGGCTTGGTAAGGGCACTCTCTATTCTGGTGGCGAGAATGGCTTCGCGGATCTTGCGGGTGATGGAATAATCGTCCGACAAGAGCAGGTTTTTGGCAACCTGCTGCGTAATGGTAGAGCCCCCGCGCGCACGTTCGCCCGATCCCATCTTGGACACATAATCGATCACCGCGCCGAACAAGCCAGTATAATCGAGACCGTTATGGGAGAAGAAAGTTTTGTCTTCTGCAGCCAGAAAAGCGCGAATGAGGATGGGCGGAAACTCTTCATAGGCCAGTTCGACCCGGCGTTCACGCGCGAAACTTTGAATCGGTTCGCCATTCACGTCGCGAACAAAAGTCGGGAGGGCGGGTTCGTAATCGAGCAGGCTTTCCGCGGATGGTAGATCCCGCATGAAAGCCATCCAGAATGCGAATATGCCGATGAGCGTGACAATCAACAGATAAAGCGGCCAGCGGTAGCGGCGCTTGCCCAATATGCGGCGGGCGCCCGCGATGAAGCCGGTCGCCTCACGGCGCAGCTTCACGTTCATGTCGGTTTCGGTGGCTTCCGTCATCGGGCGCCGGTTTACCAGCTTTGGCTAGCGATGCCAGTCAGATTTTGAGCCCTTAGACTTTCCCGGTCTCCAGACGCCATGCATATAGATGGCGGTTGTGATTGGGTTAGTCTGTGCTTGCGGTGCGCCGCGCAAAATGCGTTTCAATCGCGTCTGCAAGTCCGCCCGCAATCGCCCGCTGTCCGTCGCGCGAGAACAGGCGCCGCGCATCCGATGCATTGGTCAGATAGCCGGATTCGAACAAGATTGAGGGCAAGTCCGGCGCTGTGAGAACCCCAAAATCTGCAGAACGATGAAAATCGTTGCGGAACGGCACTGTGTCTCCGGCTTCTCGCCGTAACAGTGAGGCAAAGCGTGCCGAAATATTCATCGTTTCGCGCCGTGTCAGGTCTATCAGGATCGACCGAACTTCGGAGTCTGCGCCGCCAAGATTGACGCCATTGATGATATCGGCGGAATTTTCGCGTCTAGCGAGCTGCGCAGTTTCCCGGTCAGAAGCGACCTCGGAAAGCGTATAGATTGTCGCGCCATGCGCATCAGTATTGGGAGCGCTATCGGCATGGACAGAGATGAAGAGTTCTGCGCCCAACCTACGTGCAATCTCATAACGCTCACGTAAGACGAGGAAACGATCATCGTCGCGGGTCAAAGCTACCCGGACACGGCCTGAAGCCAATAAGGCGTCGCGGGTTGCCTGAGCGATGGCGAGCGTTGCGTCTTTTTCGTGCCGATTGCCAAAAGGAGATATCGAGCCCGGATCATGGCCGCCATGTCCGGCGTCAATTACTACGAGTGGCCGGCCGCGTGGGCCTTGAATTTCAGGCAGGTCCGATTGTCCAGCAGGCGTTGCGCGAGGAAGCCGAACAGTAAGTTCGCCGCGGCCGCGCGGTGGGCGCGCGCGAAATGCCATCGGAGGCAGAAAGCTCGCCCGGCCAGCGGTTGCCGCACTGGCAAACTGGATCTGGCTTGCAGGCCGGATATCAAGTGTGAAGGAGCGGCCATCGGCTGAAAAACTGCCGTCACCGAATATCGCTGGCCTGGCGAGGTCTAGAACGAGGCGCGCGGTTTGCGGATCATATTGTCCATGGCGCACGGCGCGAACGGGGCCTGCTCGCCCACTGCCGGTGCCAGCGCGCGCGCCGGCAACATCGATGGCGATACGATAGGGGTTGTCCAGAACGAAAGCCGAGGCATTTTCGACATAATCGTCGAACTGCACGGTGATCCGTTCGGGCGTTACATCCACGTTTTCTATGGCGGTAGCCAAGGCAGGCTGCCAACCGAAGATCGCAAATAGGGCGAGCACTAGGGACATAGTCCCATATTGCCGCGCTTCCCCCCCTTTGGTCCAGCGCAAAGACATCATTAAGGTTACCCTTGTTGTTTTTCGTTCGATGACAGGGGTAGGGCTGGCGCTTCAAAACTGGGTGAAAAAGTCAAGTTAACAGCGAGTTCACTATGTTTGTCTGGAGTTTATCTCCCATATCTAAGATGCTTTTTCTTGCGGCGACCGGGCGGCGCTGCTAGCGCAATTGCCATCAGGGGGTTGAATGTGCCGACCGGCATGGCAACGTCCTGACCCATATGGCCGGTGCATTTTCGCCCGGCTCACCAGGTTGACGCTGCATGAGGCAATCACTTCCCGAACAACAGGCGATGCGCGAACCGCGCCGTCATGCGTTCATGGTAAGTCGTCCCGCCCCCGAGGTCGGACATGCCAAAGCAGCAGAAGCGATTTTTCTTAATTCACCCCGAATGGGCGCGACGCTCCCGGCGCGTATCACAATGATTACGCACGGTGCGGTCGCATATGCCCCATTCTCATTAATTCGCATGCCCGCCCGGTCCCATTGGCCCGCCCGGCATGTTCGGAGACACATAAATGGCAACGCGTATGCTAATCGATGCGCGCCACCGGGAAGAAACCCGTGTGGCGGTCGTCCAGAACAACCGGATCGAGGAATTTGATTTCGAATCCGAGGAGCATAAACAGCTCAAAGGAAATATATATTTAGCTAAAGTTACCCGGGTCGAACCGTCGCTTCAGGCGGCGTTTGTCGATTATGGCGGTAACCGGCACGGTTTCCTCGCCTTTAGCGAAATTCATCCGGACTATTATCAGATCCCGAAAGAGGATCGTGAAAAGCTGCTCGCCGAAGAGGTTGAGCAAGCCAAGGAAGAGGCTCAGCTGCGCGAAAGCGAAGATGATGAGCACATCAAATCTGACGCTGACAAATCCGGCGAAGAGCCTGAGGTCGAGGAAACCGGAGATGCCGACGCTGACGAAGAGCCACATGATGAGCCTTCGGTTCAGAATATCCGCAAGCGCCGCGGCGATTTGCGCCGCCGCTACAAGATTCAGGACGTTATCCGCCGCCGTCAGGTGTTGCTCGTCCAGGTTGTGAAAGAAGAGCGCGGCAACAAAGGCGCTGCGCTGACCAGCTATCTTTCGCTTGCCGGGCGTTATTGCGTCCTCATGCCTAACACGTCGCATGGCGGCGGAATCAGCCGGAAAATCTCGAATGCTTCTGATCGCAAGCGTCTGAAATCGGTTATTTCCGATCTCAAACTGCCCGACACGATGGGCTGCATTGTCCGTACGGCGGGCATGGCGCGGACCAAGGTCGAGATTAAGCGTGATTTCACATACCTCGCTCGCCTCTGGGACGAAATCCGCGAAGGAACGCTAGGCGCGACGGCCCCGGAAAAGATCTACACCGATAGCGATCTCATCAAGCGCGGTATCCGGGATATTTACAATCGCGATATCAATGAAGTCATCGTTGAAGGCGAAGAAGGCTATAAGGCCGCCAAATCCTTCATGAAGCTGTTGATGCCGAGCCATGCGCGCCGCGTTCAGCAGTATGTCGATACGACCCCGCTGTTTCAGCGTTATCAGGTCGAAGATCAGCTTGGTGCAATGTACCAGCCTGTCGTCCAGCTGAAATCGGGCGGTTATCTGGTGATCAACCCGACCGAAGCCTTGGTATCGATCGACATTAACTCAGGCCGGTCCACGCGTGAGCATAATATTGAGCAGACCGCACTCAAGACGAACATCGAAGCGGCGCGCGAAATCGCTCGCCAGCTGCGCCTGCGTGATATGGCAGGTCTGGTCGTGATCGATTTCATCGACATGGATCACCGGTCGAACAACCGGAAAGTCGAAAGTGCACTCAAAGACGCGCTGAAGCATGATCGTGCGCGCATCCAGGTCGGACGAATATCCTCCTTCGGTCTGTTGGAAATGAGCCGTCAGCGTTTGCGGACCGGCATGCTCGAAGCTTCGACGCATGAATGCCCGCATTGTGAAGGTACGGGCCTGATGCGCACGGCTTCATCTGCTGGGCTTTCTGCGCTCAGGATGCTCGAAGAGGAAGCGGCCAAGGGCAAGGGCTCGAAACTGGTGCTTACCTGTTCGCGCGATGCAGCGGTTTATGTGCTGAATTCCAAGCGCAAGGAACTGGGCGAGATTGAAGAGCTGTACGGCGTTTCGATCGAAGTGCATCCGGATCGCACACTGGAAGGCGCGGCGATGGAAGTTTCGGCTTCCGGCCCGGCACCGACCAAGAAGGTCGAAATTGTTCCGCTTGTGCTTGACGATGACGACGATGATATTGTCGACGAGATTGAAGAAGAAGAACAGAGCGAGGAAGACCGGCCTCGTTCGCGCCGACGGCGCGGGCGTAGGGGTGGCCGTGGTCGCCGCAGCAAGCCGCAGTCAACCGAAGGCGAAAGCGGAAGTGACAGCGACAAAAAGAGCGAAGGTGAACCGCGTCAAGCTGCAGAGGGTGCAACTGACGGTGAAGACGATGGCGACGGAGCCCCGCGCAAGAAATCACGCCGAGGACGGCGTGGTGGTCGCCGCCGGAAACCCGCCTCCGAGGGCCAGGACGGCGAAACCGCAAATAATGAAAGCCGTGAAGCAGTAGCGGAAAAGACAGACGGCGCACCTGCCGCTGAGCCTGTTTCGGCTGAAGCCAGTACTTCCGAAGCCAGCACTTCCGAAACGAGTGCTTCTGAAGAAACCGAGCCCGCAAAACCGAAGCGCCGCCGTTCGCGCAAGAAAGTGGATGCCGAAGCACCGCCGGAGTCAGAGGCCGCCAAGGCTGATGACGAAGCTCCGGCTGCCGAAACTGCCCCGGAAAAACCAAAACGCGCGCCTCGTCGGCGTAGCACCAAGGCGGCAGCGGCAAAGGTTGAAGCTGCGCCGGTCGCTGAAGCACCGGCAGAGCCAGCGCCAGCCAAGCCCAAGCGCACGCGGAAAAAGGCCGCGCCAGCCGCGAGCAAGGATGCCCCTGCGGTTAGCGAAGCACCGGCACCTGAAGCCGCGGAACAAGGCGGAGGCGACGATGGACCCGCCCGTCGCGGCTGGTGGCAACGGACATTTGGCGAATAGCTGGACGATGATCTCCGGGACCCAGTTTTCATCCCCGGTTCAGGCGCGACGCCTGAAAGCGGTTGCGATGACTGGGTCCCGCTCGATTCACGCCTTTTCAGTGCGCTTGCTCCTGCGAGTAGCGCTGATGCTTTTGCTCGGTCTGGTGATGGCCGTTCGCCCCGTCGCCGCTCAGTCGATCCTGCGGGATGCCGAAACGGAAATGCTGCTCAATGATATGGCTGCGCCGCTCGTCGCGGCGGCTGGCCTTGAGCCCAGTGGTTTTGAGATTGTGCTGGTCGGCGATCAGAGCATCAACGCCTTTGTTGCAGGCGGGCAGCGCGTCTACATTCATTCTGGCCTGATCATGGCGGCTGACAATGCCAATGAAGTGCAGGGCGTCATCGCGCACGAAATCGGCCATGTCACTGGCGGTCATGCGATCGCTATTCAGGAAGCGGCCGGTGATTTTGCTGGTATCAACATCCTTTCACTTCTGCTTGGAGCAGCCGCCATCGCTGCGGGTGCGCCGGAAGCAGGACTTGGTCTGTTCTCCGCTGGATCCCGCGCGGCCATAGGCAATTTTCTGGCATTCAGCAGGAATCAGGAAGCCACAACCGATCTGGCAGGCGCGCAATATCTTTCGACAGCTGGGATTAGCGGGCGTGGCAGCCTTGCCTTTTTCCGGCGGCTGCAAAATCTCGAATATCGTCTCAATATTCCGCAGGATGAAGGCAGCTATGATCGCACCCATCCGCTGACGCGTGAACGGCTCGCGATCCTTGAAGGACTCTATCAGGACGATCCGGCCTGGGAAACGCAAACGGATCCGGCACTCGAAGCCCGTTTCCAACGCGCGCGCGCCAAATTGATCGGCTTTATTTCCGAGCCCCGGCAAACGCTGGTCCGCTATCCTGAAAGCGATACCAGTGTGCCCGCACGCTATGCCCGCGCTTATGCCTGGCATAAACAGGCTTTTGCCGATCGTGCATTGGCCGAGGTTGATGCCTTGCTTGAAGGCACTCCGGGCGATCCTTTTTTCCTCGAACTCAGGGGGCAGATATTCCTTGAGTCTGGCCGGCCGGATGAGGCTTTGGCGGACTTGCGAACGGCGCTGGCCAACTCACGCAATAACCCTCTTATCGCCTCCTTGTTCGGCCATGCCCTGATTGCAACCGAGGATATGGACCATTTCACCGAGGCGCGGCAGGTTCTACGAACAGCGGTCCAGCGCGATAATCGCAATCCCTTTGCTTGGCGCAGGTTGGGCTATATCTATTCGCAGGAAGGCGATATCGCCCGCGCTTATCTTGCGACGGCTGAATATGCGACGCTGGCAGGGTCTCCGCAGGAAGCTCTGGTCAATGCGCGTCAGGCCATGCAAGGGATTCCAGACGGAACGCCAGACTGGGTTCGCGCGCAGGATATTGCGATGATCGCCGAAACTGCGATTGAAGAACAAGGTGGCCGTCGCCGTAATCGTTAAAGACCGAGAACAGGATAATCGAATGAACGTCAATCGCTGGATATTAGGCGGCGCTATCGCGCTGATCGCTGCTGCGGCAGCCTTTTTCTTCCTGCGCGCGGATGGTTCGGAAGCCGCCGACGGGCAGACGGCGGTAGAACTTCCCGCCGGGCTAGAACGCGCTGATCTCGAAATCGTTATCCGGGAATATATTCTCGCCAATCCTGAAATCATTCCTGAAGCGATGGAACGGTTGCAGGAACGCCGGATGGTCCAGATGATCTCCACGGTGCGTGACGGGCTGGAAACTCCGTTCGAAGGCGCTTGGGCCGGATCTGCCGATGCCGATGTCACGATCGTTGAGTTTTTCGACTATGCCTGCGGTTTCTGCCGCACCAGCCTGCCAGATATTGAGCGGCTGCTGGCTGAGGATGACAATCTTCGCATCGTCTTTCGCGAACTTCCGATCCTGAGTGAGGAAAGCGTAGATGCTGCCCGGGTTAGCCTCTCGGCCGCCCGTCAGAGCGAATATTATAGTTTCCACCGCGCGCTGTTTGCGGCTGGCCGTCCCGGTGATGCGACGATTGCAGCAGCGCAGCGTAGTGCCGGGCTCAACTCCGCGCGGGTCCAGCGCGATATCGCGGACCCGGCCATTGAGGCGGAAATCCGCAACAACCGGGAACTTGCCGGACAGCTCGAACTCACCGGCACACCGGCGTTTGTGGTCGGCGATCGGATATTGTCGGGCGCGGTCGGCTATGAACGGCTCAAGGAGGCGGTCGAAGAAGCGCGGCGTTCCAGCTAGTCTATTGGGGCGACGATTCCGTCCGTCACTATCTTTGGTACAAGCTCGACAGCGGCACCATTTCGGCTTCGTTCCAATCGTCCGGTAACAGGGTGACGACCCGTGAAGGCGGCAGAAACCAGATCAGGCATTGCCCGAAATATTGGGCCTCTTCCTCATCGGCAAAATCGCCGCGCGGCTTGTTGATGACGAGCGACCTAGAAGGGCACATGTCCGCCGATGTCATCAATTGCACCCGGGGCTCGGCCATTTGCCACTCGTCCTTGAGATAGCGATCCATTGCAAAAGCAGCATTTTCGGACAGATAGTCTGAATTGGGCGTGCTGAGTGCGATGCGCGTGTCCGTTTCCAATGTGATGGGTCCATCAACCGGCGCTTCGGAGTGTTCCGCCAATTCTGAAGGCTCTCCGCGCCATTCGCCATAGCGCAGCAGGCTCTCGAGCACGCCCATCGGAATGATATAGGCCGGTTCGCCGTCGGTGGGGGACGCATATAAGGCCGCGCCGCAGCCTTCGCGGACGCACGGTCCAGCCAGATTGGCGAGGGAATCGCTTTCGAATGATCCCTCGGCGGGTAAGTCGATCCGCATATAATCAAACCGGTCAGGCCCCATGAACGGATTGTCCGCTGATGGTAATTCAATTGAGGCGTTCCAGAGCGATCCAAAAAATTCTGGATACCAATCGTCGCCGCGCTTTTCACTGGGAACGGCCAGAAGCTCGTGAACGCGGTGCGTGAGTGCCTGATCAAACATCTTGCTGCGGTCAACGGTGAAGGCGTGTTGCGGCACTTCTGGGGGAGATTCCGTTGCGGGGGTTTTGTCTCCACCAAACAGCGTTCCGAATAGACTCATGATTGTCCTTTGAATCCCTTTGCGATCACATACCATTCCGACGATTTCTTGCGGCTAGCCGGGGGTTTGGCATGTTTGACGGTTGTGAAATTGCGTTTGAGTTCGGCGACCATCGTGTTGTCTGCTCCGCCTGCAAGAACCTTGGCGATGAATGTGCCGCCCGGGCGCAATATTTCAGTGGCAAAGAGCGCTGCCGCCTCAACCAACCCCATCGTCCGCAGATGATCGGTTTGCTTATGGCCGACGGTGTTCGCGGCCATGTCAGACATTACAAGATCAGCCTCTCCGCCTAGCGCTTCGGTGAGCTTTTCGGGGGCATCGTCATCGAGGAAATCCATCTCGAAAATCGTAACACCTTCGATCGGGTCGGTCGGTAGAAGGTCGATCCCGACGATCTTCGCATGGGGCACTTTCTTGCGTGCGAACTGAGCCCAGCCGCCCGGTGCAATGCCGAGGTCCACGATCCTTTGCGTGCCCTTAAGCAGTTCAAATCGCTCGTCGAGCTCAATCAGCTTATAGGCAGAGCGTGCGCGGTAGCCATCGACCTGAGCGCGCTTCACATAGGGATCATTGATCTGCCGTTCGAGCCAGCGCCGCGAGGATTCGGACCGCCCGCTGACCTTGCGTACCTGTTTCATCGCCTGTCCTGTGCCATCATTGAGCGCAAAATGCCTTCGCGAATGCCGCGGTCAGCAATGCCTATGCGCTCTGCGGGCCAGATGTCGAGGATTGCCTCCAATATTGCACACCCCGCAACGACAAGGTCCGCTCGTTCTGCTCCAATACAAGGGACTTCGGCCCGTTCGGGCACGGATTTGTGCGCGAGGTCTGTGCTGACCGCACGTAGTGCATCGGATGGCAGTACAAGCCCGTCAATCTTGCTGCGATCATAGCTGGGCAGCCCCAGATGAACGCTGGCCAGCGTCGTCACCGTGCCGCTGGTACCTAAGAGGCGCGGTTGATAGCCGATCGTCGGCAAGGTGGATGCGAAGTCGGCAAAGCTGGCCGCGACGCGCCTGCGCATGCGTTGGTAGGTTTCGAGCCGGTCTTCCAGTGTCGTGAGGTCGTTAAATTCTTTCTCTGCAAGGCTAACCACGCCCCAGGGCGCGCTGTACCAGGACAGGATCTTCGGTTCGCCGACCCTGTCCCCTTCGGTTCCTGGATCGATCAACACAAGCTCGGTCGAGCCGCCGCCGATATCGAAAATCAGAGCCGGGCCATCGCCAGGTTCAAGCAGGATATGGCAACCCAGAACCGCCAGCCGGGCCTCTTCTTCCGGGCTGATAATATCGAGCGCGATACCTGTTTCCTCATGCACTCGGCGGACGAAGTGGCGGCCATTGGCGGCGCGGCGACAGGCTTCTGTGGCGACCGATCGCGACAGGCTGACATGCCGCCGCCGCAATTTCTCTCCGCAAACGGCAAGCGCGGCGACCGCCCGATCAATGGCTGCATCGCTAAGCCTGCCTGACTTCGAAAGACCCTCGCCAAGTCTGACGATGCGGGAAAAGGCATCGATAACCGTAAATCCATCTGCTGCTGGCCGGGCCACGAGCAGTCGGCAATTATTGGTGCCGAGATCGATTGCGCCATAGCTGCGCCGATTGCCAAATTTGTGTTGGTGTCTTGCCGTGCCGCCGGATTTACGGTCACCCGGGCCTCCCGACGCTGAGCCGGGTTCCGGATCGGGGCTGGCGATGTGTTCGTCCACGCCGTTTTCTTCTTCTAACTCTTATGTTTTCCGATACGGCTGATGCCGCCGGTACTTGGCAGTGAGACTAGCCCAAACACGCTTCAAAGAGCAAGCGGAGCGGATTGACAGTGTCGGGCGCGCTCCCTATTTCGCGCATCCCGGCTGCCCCGTCGTCTAATGGTAAGACTACGGACTCTGACTCCGTCAATTGTGGTTCGAATCCACACGGGGCATCCAGTTTTTCCGTAATTTGGTTTCATGTTACGATGCGTGCGGTCGTCTTGCGCGTAACTTTCCTTATGCGGCTGGCGAAATGACCGGTACCAACGGTGTGAAACGGCAGGGAGCGGGCATGGCAGACGAAGCAGAAATGGACGTTGGGCAGGGTGAGGCAAAAAGTGTCGTCAGCGCCGAACCCCAACCCGGTGAACTTGTAAAACGCCACCGTATCTCCACGCGCCTCTGGCATTGGACCAACGCCATCGCGATCATCGTGTTGCTGATGAGCGGGCTTTCGATCTTCAACGCGCATCCCCGGCTTTACTGGGGCAGCTATGGCGCCAATCCCGATACGCCCTGGCTCGAAATCGGCGGTGAGGGGACGCGCGGCTATATACAAATCGGCGAAACGCAGATCACGACGACCGGCGTAGTGGGCCGCTGGCGTGAGCCGGATGGTGACACCTCAACCCGTGCTTTCCCGAGCTGGGCAACGATCCCGGGCTATTACAGCCTGGCGATGGGCCGGCTCTGGCATTTCTTCTTTGCATGGATTTTCGTGCTGTCTGGTCTTGCTTATTGGGCGTGGAGCTTTGGCAATCGGCATGTGCAGCGCGATTTGACGCCCAAGCGCAAGGAATTGTCGCTTAAGCATATCTGGCACGATATCAGCCAGCATGCGCGGCTGCGCTTCCCGACCGGCGCGGCGGCGCTCAATTACAATATCCTGCAAAAGCTCAGCTATTTGATCGTGCTGTTCGTGTTGCTGCCGCTGATCATTCTGACTGGCCTTACCATGTCGCCGACGATGGATGCGGCATGGCCCTGGCTGCTGGATCTGTTCGGCGGGCGGCAATCGGCGCGGTCTATACACTTCATCGTCGCGTTTCTGATCGGTGTGTTCATTGTCGTGCATCTGGTGATGGTATTGCTGGCCGGGCCGTTTAACGAAATCCGTTCGATGATCACGGGCAAGTTTCGACTGCCGAAAGAGCGCGAGCCAAAATTGGCACCGCCCGAAACGCCAGCCGAGGAGACAGCTTGATGGCCATTATCACAAACCGCCGCAAATTGATCGCCGGGCTCGGCAGCTCCGTTCTCCTCGCAGGCTGCGACAGCTGGAGCCGGAGTGACCGGGTCAAGAATATCCTGTCGTCCGCCGAGGGGCTGACGATGCGGGCGCAAAGGCTGGTCACGGATCGCAGCGCCTTGGCCCGTGAGTTTACGATGGACGATCTTTCGCCCAGCTTCCGCGCCAATGGGAGCCGCACGGCGGATACAGCGGCCGGGGTCGATTATCAGGCGTTGCTCGCGAACAATTTTGCCGATTATCGCTTGCAGGTCGACGGGCTGGTATCGCGCCCGCTTTCTCTATCTCTGGCGGACTTGCGCGCCATGCCGAGCCGCACCCAGATCACCCGGCATGATTGTGTCGAAGGGTGGAGTGCAATTGGCCAATGGACGGGCACACCGCTTTCCCGCGTGCTCGATCTGGCGGGCCTGCGAGACAGCGCCAACTATATCGTCTTCCATTGCGCGGACACATATGGATCGCAGAACCGGCCCTATTATGAGAGCATCGACCTGATTGACGCCTTCCACCCGCAAACGATCCTTGCCTATGATATGAACGGCGGCGCAGTCCCCGAACGCCACGGCGCTCCAATCCGCGCCCGGATCGAACGACAGCTAGGCTATAAGCACGCGAAATTCGTGATGCGGCTGGAGGCGGTGGATAGTCTGGACGGGATTTACGGCGGTAAGGGCGGCTATTGGGAAGATAATGGCGACTACGCCTGGTATGCGGGGATTTAGCCCTTCTTAATCCCGAATATCTTCATCGCCGCGATATTTGAGCTCGAGATATTTGCCTTGCGTTGCCAGCGCGTCGAGTTCGCCGCTCGCTAGCTGCCGCGTCATCCGGCCGATTTCATCTTCGACAATTTCAAGCCCGTCGATCAGCTGCTTTTGCGGGGTGTGGCCGCCATGGCTGGGATCGCTGCGGAGATGATCGGGGACGCGCTTATAGCCTTCGACCAGCTCGGGCAGTTCGACGCCGACGAGGCGGCGCACTTCAACCGCTGCCGGTTCGCGGGGATCGAGATTGGCGAGCTGCGGGCGCAGTTCCTCCAGCCGGATCGCGATCTTGTCGAGCGTGCGATTGGCGGGAGCGGGGAGGGCGAGGCGTTGTTTGGCGAGCCAGTTTTCCGTGTTGGCCGGAAGCGCGGGGAGCTCGCTCTCCATCAGCTTTTCCTGTGTCACCGTGTCGCCCTGCGGCGCGATCAGAAAGCCGAAGCCGACAAGCGCGGTGATGAGCAATGTCAGCATTACCCATGAAAAGCCGATGCTGCTGATAATGCCGCCAACGACCGTCATGCCGATCACAATGGCAATGGCCGCGATAACCGCGCGGCGTAGGCGGCGCACCAACGCCTCATTGCGGCGCTGGCGCTGGCGCCGAGCTAGCTCGCGCGCTTGGGGCGAAACCCGGCGGAGGAGTTCGTCAGCCTGGGCGAGGATGCGTTCGCTGGTGGTCACGCTTTCCTCTAACCCTCAATTGCTTGGAAGGGCGCAGCCTGACTTTTGGCTGCGCCTTCGGCCCGGGCGATATAGCCTTTCGACTTTTCGACCTCATCGGTGAGAACATTCACCGTCTGCTTCATCGAACCCAGAGCTTCGAGCTTGAAACGGTCAATCTCGTCCATTGTGTCATAGATATTCTGGAATGCGCGTTGCAGCGTTTCGAGCGGGATGGTGGAGGCAGCCGCCTGTTCATGGATCGTGGCGGTCTGCGTGCGCAGAAGTTCGCCGGTTGAATCGATCATATTGGCGGTTGTCTCATTAAGCGCAGTGATCTGCCCGAGCACCAGCCGCTGGTTCGTCATCGCCTGGGCAACGGTAACCGCCGTGCGCAGTGCGCCCACGGTTGTTGTCGAGGCGCGGTCAACACCCTTGATGAGTTCGACATTGTTCTTCTTCACCAGATCAAGCGCGAGATAGCCCTGCACCGATACAGCCATCTGGGTCAGCAAATCCTGAGTCCGCTGCCGCACATAGAAGAGCGCAGATTCCTTGATCGCCTTGGATTTTTCCGGATCGCTGGATTCCAACTCAACGGATTTGTCTTCCAATGCCGAATCCAGCGCCTTGGCGACGTAGATCATCTCTTCGAGCCGGCCCATCGCGTCCCATAATTTTTGCCGCTCAACGGCAATGGCGGCGTTGTCCTTGATCAGCTCATCCTTGCCCGAGGCAAGGCGCTTGAGGATTGCCGCGATATGGTTTTGCGCACTTTTATACGAATCGAAATAGACGCGCAGTTTGTTGCCCCATGGGATGATGCCGAAAAGCTTGCGCTTCGATGTCATGTCACCGCGCTTGCCGGGATCAAGATCTTCTACCGTACGGCGAAGCTCGGAAAGGTCAGTGCCGATCTCCGAGTTTTCATCCATCGAGCGCACGGGCCGGTCGAGAAAACGGTTCGATTGTCCCGCAGCATCGGCGATTTCTTTGCGGCCCATGCTCGTGATCTGATCGACTTTCTCGCCAAATTCCGGGCTGTTAGCGTCAAGACCGACCAGTTCGTCGACAAAGCCGGAGACCTTTTCATCATGCTTGGCCTGTTTTGTCGCATCGACCGGAACGAGACCGATGGCCTTTTCCGCCGTAACTGCTGGTATGGGGCCGGGCGCATCGAGCGTCAGGCTGGTCGCGCTTTTGGTCGCGGTTGTCGTTTCAGTCGGCGGTGTCGTGGCCATATTTGATTCCTTATTCTCGGGCTTCACCCTAGATGCCGCCCGGACGCGGGTTTTTCAAGGTGCGTGTTACACGTATAATACACCTAGAGCAATATACTCTCTATGCACTGATACTTCTTGGCTTTCACGTCCATTCGGCGGCATGAAGCGATATGGATCTTGATAACATACTTACGCGCGTGGCCGAAAAGGTCGAACCGCATCGCGGAGCCGGCAAGGTGGCGGACTATATTCCGGCGCTTGCCTCGGTCGACCCAAACAAGTTTGGCCTTGCGATCGCGGGGAGAGACGGCGCCTGCCACAGGATCGGTGATGCTGATGAGGCATTTTCGATTCAGAGCATCTCCAAGGTCTTCACCTTGTCCCTGGCATTGCAGAAATTGGGTGACGATCTTTGGAAACGGGTCGGGCGCGAACCCTCGGGATCTGCGTTTAACTCGATCGTTCAGCTCGAACAGGAAAAGGGCATCCCGCGCAATCCGTTGATCAATGCGGGGGCCATCGTCGTGACGGACCATCTCGTTGAGAATGGCGACGCCGATGCGGCGATCAATACGCTGCTCGGCGTCTTGCGGGATCATGCCGAGGATACGAGCATCGATATCGATTATGAGGTGGCCAGATCGGAAAGCGAAACCGGCGCGCGCAATCGCAGTCTTGCCCATTTCATGGCCAGCTTTGGCAATCTGGACAATGATGTGGAGGCTGTGCTTTCGGCCTATTTCCGGCATTGTGCGCTGTCTCTCTCCTGCAGCCAACTTGCCCGGGCGGCGCTGTTTCTGGCGTTTGATGGTGAAGACCCGGTTACCGGAGAACGGATCGTTACGCCGCAGCGCTGTCGCCGGATCAACGCGGTGATGATGAGCTGCGGCCATTATGACAATTCGGGCGATTTTGCTTTTCGTATCGGCCTGCCGGGCAAAAGCGGCGTAGGCGGCGGCGTGCTCGCCATTGCCCCGGGCGAGGGCGCTGTGGCTGTCTGGTCACCGGGGCTTAATGGTGCCGGAACTTCCACCGTTGGCGCCATCGCCCTTGAGGCGCTGATGGCCGAAACGGGTTGGTCTGTTTTCGGTTGAGTTGCAGGTTGAGTTTTCTGCAATTTCAGCCCGCTCAGCCCGCTCAGCCCGTTCTTGCTTTCGGTGGTCGAACTTGGCGTCGGGTTAGTCGGCGCGGTCGTCTATATATTCGGCTCTGGCTCGCCTGATGCTCTATTCCGGCTCGCGGAGCGCTCCCATGCGCGCAGCCATGATTGCCGAGACAGTCATCATCGGCACATAATAGACAAGCAATGGCACGATGATGAGCCCGGCTTCTGCGCCCGGAAACAGGATGCGGGCCATTGGCGTTCCCGAGATGACGCTTTTCTGCATTGCCGCGAACAGAAGGGCAGTTCCGTCTCCATAATCGAAGCGGAGCAACCGGATCGCTAGCATGGCGGCGGTTATCACCAGCACCAGTAATATCAGCATTGCGGCGAGCAGCAGGAGGAAACGGCTCAACCCGATCCCATTGAGCAATCCGCCGCCGACTGCTGCTGACAGCGCGACATAGATGGCGAGAAGGATAGTCAGCCGGTCGAGCGTTCGCCCGACGACCGGATGAGCCTCTATCCAAGCGCCGGCCAAGGGGCGGCAAAGCTGACCAACCGCGAAGGGCAGGGCGAGGATCAGCACGACCTTGCCGATGCCGGATATGTCGATTGGTGCGCCGGACGTTGAAAGCAGCGCGGCAAACATCAGCGGTGTCAGCACTACGCCGAGCATTGATGAGAGCGCAGCGGCGATAACCGATGCCGCGACATTGCCGCGCGCCATTGAAACCATGGCAATGGACGAGGCGACCGTCGTCGGCAGGGCGCACAAAAACAGGATGCCGGGGACAAAGGCGGGATCGATGAATGGCGCTGCGAGTGTCGTCAGCACCAGGCCAAGCAACGGAAAAGCGAGAAAGGTGAAGACGATAATGGCGAGATGCAGCTTCAGTCGGGTGAACCCGCCCAAAACCGCCTGACGGCTGAGCCGTGCGCCATGGACGAAGAAAAGCGTGACGATACAGACGGTCGAAACCGTTCCGAGCAGATCCAACGCCGCGCCGCGTGCAGGCAGGAACGCGGCAACCGCCACCATCGCGAGCAGGATGATAATGAAACGGTCGGGGACAAGGATAGTGAACAGCCTTTGCATTCTCTGTTCCGTCTCCTTCCGTCATTCCGGTGTAAGCGGGAGTCCCGCCACCAGGCTGCCCTATGCCGAATTGATCCCGTGGAGAGAAGAAAAAAAGCGGGAATTCGGTTTGCGCGGGAATGGCGATTGCCGTTTAGAAAATTGAGCTGCTTGTTGCGGCGCACCAAAGCCTCTATAGGCCGCGCTTAATTTGACGCTCCTTACAATTGAGAGAATCCCTATGGGCCTTCGTAATGTGGCCATCATCGCCCATGTTGATCATGGCAAGACAACGCTGGTCGACCAGCTTTTCCGGCAATCCGGTACTTTTCGTGACAATGAGCGCGTAGAGGAACGGGCGATGGATTCGAACGAGCTCGAGAAAGAGCGCGGAATCACGATCCTTGCCAAATGTACGAGCGTTGAGTGGAACGGTAATCATATCAACATCGTTGATACGCCGGGCCATGCCGATTTCGGTGCCGAGGTTGAGCGTATTCTCTCGATGGTTGATGGTGTGATCCTGCTCGTCGATGCCGCAGAAGGCCCGATGCCGCAGACCAAATTCGTTACCGGCAAGGCGCTCGCGCTCGGCCTCAAGCCTATCGTCGTCGTCAACAAGATCGACAGGCCTGATGGGCGTGCGGCGGAAGTGCTCGACGAATGCTTCGAGCTGTTCCTGGCGCTCGAAGCGAATGATGAACAACTTGATTTCCCGACCCTCTACGCGAGCGGCCGGTCTGGCTATGCTGGCAAGGAAGATACGGTCCGTGATGGCGATCTGACGCCGCTGTTTGAGACGATCATGGAGCATGTGCCCGCGCCGACCGCTGATCCCGATGGCCCGTTCAAAATGCTGGCGACTCTGCTCGATCGTGACAATTTCATGGGCCGCGTTTTGACAGGCCGGATCGAGAGCGGCCGTCTGGAAATGAATATGCCGATCAAGGCAATCGACGCTGAGGGCAATGTTGTCGAGAGTGGCCGCGCCACAAAAATTCTGGCTTTTGAAGGGCTTGAGCGCGTTTCCGTGGAATCGGCGAAAGCAGGCGATATCGTCGCCATTGCCGGCCTGACCGACGCGACCGTGTCCAACACGATCTGCGCGCTTGAAGTCGAAGCGCCGATCAATGCTCGCAAAATTGATCCGCCGACGCTGGCCATGACTTTCGCCGTCAATGACAGCCCGTTCGCCGGTAAGGATGGCGACAAGGTGCAAAGTCGCGTCATTCGTGAACGACTGGAAAAAGAGTCCGAAGGCAATGTCGCGATCAAGATCAGCGAAAGCGCCGAAAAGGATGCCTTTGAGGTTGCCGGTCGCGGAGAGCTTCAGCTTGGCGTGCTTATCGAAACCATGCGCCGCGAGGGCTTTGAGCTTTCCATCTCGCGTCCTCGCGTCCTCTATCGTGATGGCCCCAGTGGCCGCGAGGAACCTTATGAAACGGTCGTCATTGATGTCGATGACGATTATTCCGGCACGGTTGTTGAGAAGATGGCGCTTCGCAAAGCAGAGATGACCGACATGGCGCCTTCGGGCGGCGGCAAGACGCGGATCACGTTCAGCGCGCCTTCGCGCGGCCTGATCGGCTATCATGGCGAATTCCTGTCCGACACACGCGGCACCGGAATCATGAACCGGGTCTACGAAAAATATGGCCCGTACAAAGGCACGATCGAGGGCCGTTCCGTTGGCGTCCTGATCTCCATGGAGCAGGGTCAGGCTATCGCTTACTCGCTCAACACCTTGGAAGATCGCGGCATCATGTTCGTGTCACCCGGCGATGCGCTTTATGCAGGCATGGTGATCGGTGAGAATGCCAAGCCGCGCGATCTTGAGGTCAATCCGACCAAGACAAAACAGCTCACCAACATTCGCTCATCGGGCAAGGACGATGCTATTCGCCTGACCCCGCCGCGCCGTATGACGCTGGAACAGGCCATTGCCTATATTCAGGATGATGAGCTGGTCGAAGTAACACCCAAAGCCATTCGCATCCGTAAACGCCATCTCGATCCGCATGAGCGGAAGAAGGCAAGTCGCAAGATTGAGGCGTCTTAGGTCAGCATTCCGATAGCGAAAGCGATACCCGCCGCGATAGGTAAGGTCGCGACCCAGCTCAGGAGTACATTGCGCACGACCGATAGGTCGAGCGTGCCGCCGGCCGCACCTGTCCCGATGATCGAGCCGACAGACACATGTGTAGTCGAAACCGGAAGCCCTAACCGGCTGGCGAACAGCACCAGCGTTGCCGTGATCAGGTTGGCCGAGATGCCTTGCGTCGTATCAAGCTGATTGATCTTGTGGCTCATCGTTTCGGCAACCCGGCGTGATAGCAACCAGCCGCCAACTGCCATTGCGGCGGTTATCGCGATTGCCGATGCCGTCCCACTGAACAAGTTCGCCGTGATCAGCAGTGCGGCGAGCTTCGGCGTGTCGTTGACACCGCGGGCAAAGCAGATGGTGCTTGCGGAAAACAGATGCAGCCCGCCGACCATCCGGCTGATCGATGTGCGGGCTATTGGCTGGGGTCCGTCATCGCATGCGTCATCTGATGCAATGACGAGATGCGGCGCATTACATGCCGCATCTATTCGCGTGACGAGACCGACATTTCCTGCAGGCAGGCGTTGGTCATCAACCAGGCAGATACAGTCTTTTGCGGACGTTTTCGCGCGGGTGCGCTTGATGATCAGATAGGCCGAAAAAGCCATGAAGGCCGACAGGAAGGGGCTTGTTAGCAGCGGCAGCAGAAACTTTGATCCAAGATTTCCGATATCGAGCGCGCCCGCGCTATCCGCGAGGCCGGCGCCGATCAAGCCGCCGACAAGCGCATGGGTCGTCGAGATCGGAAAACCAAGCCGCGTTGCCAGCATCACCGTGAACGCCGCACCGCCGCCGACGGCTAACGCGAAGGCCGGAGTGCTGGCCAGCGCGTCCGGAACCAATCCCTTGCCGGAGAATTGCTGAACCAATGTGTCCGCAATCAGGACCGAGGCAACGCCGCCGAGGATCGTCGCGACCGTTGCCAGTATCAGTGCCTGTCGATAGCCCAGCGATGCAGAACCCCATATGGTCGCAAAGCCCTTGAAATTGTCATTGGCGCCGTTGCTAAAGGCTAGGAATAGCGCGGTCGAAGCGAGCAAGATGATAAGCAAAACACGCCTTTCGATACGGTCGATTCACGGGATCCCGTTTGCAGGACTCTGGCGTCATTCGCTTGAAACCGGCATTTGGTTACGGGTCGGATACGCAGGCACTGCCCATCAAATTGCCAAGCTTCCAAATACCATGCATGCTCTCGTCAGGGGTCGCAACAGGGGGGATTTACGATGGAATGGATGTTGATGCCATTGAGGCGCTATGCGGATTTTGAAGGGCGGTCGCGGCGGATGGAATATTGGATGTTCTATCTGTTCACGCTCATTCTCGGCATGGTTGCGACGGTTGTGATCCTTGCGATTGCCTTGCTTCTCTACACCATGAACCTCAGCGAATCCGCGATGGGGATGGTGCTCGTCCCGATTTATCTAATCCTGTTTGTCGCCAGTATGGCCCTGATTGTTCCTACGATTGCGGTCGCCGTTCGCCGTTTTCACGACCAGGATAAATCAGGCTGGATGATATTACTTTCGCTGATACCTTTGGCGGGCGGCATCATCTTCCTCGTTTTCATGTGCATGGAAGGAACGCGCGGTCCGAATCGCTTCGGGCCCGACCCTGTCGATGACCGGGACCCGTCGACCTCCTTTGACTAAAGGGACGTTGGCTGCGGGAAATGGCGGTTCAGTACTCGCAATCTTGGTTCGTCCGGCCTATCGTCCTTGCGAATAGTTCGTAGCGTTTTGGAGGATTTGTGAGGCAAGGGTCGACTTGGTGCATGGCGGCGAGCCTGTTGGTGCTTACCGCCTGCAATCCCAATGTTGAACAGAATAGCGGATCGGGCACTGCACCCATGGATCGCGGCGGAGGGGGCAGCTCGAATGAGCTGGTGCAGCCGGTTGTGGTTGGTCAGTTCGGCCCGCGTTTCGCTGCGTGTCAGGCGACCGGTCTGGTCCGCTCGGTAAGCGGTGAACTTTCCGTGCGCGCGGCGCCGTTCGATCAAGCCCGCCAACGCGGTACACTCACAAATGGTGACCGGGTGTTCGTCTGTAATCGCAGCCATGATCAAAGCTGGCTTGCTATCGTCTATACCGAAGATGGTGAAATTTCGGGAAGCTGCGGGGTCTCTGTGCCCGTGACGTCTCGCCGCGAATATGATGGACCCTGCCTTAGCGGCTGGGTCTCCTCAGCATTTATCCAGTTGCGCGCGGCGCGCTAGAGTCAGGACCTTAGTCCAGACCTTCGATCAGCTGGCCGATGCGGTCGCTTGAATCAGGATTATAATTGAACAGAAGCGCGCGATTGGCGTCGACTTCGGTCGCGGCAATCTGGACTTCAGGTTCGGCAGGTTCTGCCTCGTCGGAATAGATGAAGCCGTAAACCGGATAGTTGGTGATGCCGAGCTGATTGGTTGGCGTGTGCCAAACCTTCACAACGCTCCAGTCATTATTACGTGACACATCTTCGGCAAGCACATTGCTTTCGATCATGCCCCGGCGGGACCAGTTGGCGTGGTTCAGGCGGATCTGGCGATCATTGACGACTTCACGCACCATCGCGACATGGCCAAGCCGCATCCGGCCGTGCGGGCGCAGAACCATGACAGAGCCAGCTTCCGGCATACTGCCGCGCTCATAGCGACCGGCGGCCGAAGCCCACCAGGTATGTGCGTTGCCGCGAATTTCGATGTCTGAAACGCTGCGGGCATAGGTAACGCACTGCCAGCGCGCATCACGCGCTTGGGCAGGCGTAGTGAGGCTCAGCGCCAAAAGCGACGCTGCCAAAAAGCTAAAAAAGCCCGGTTTGCGACCCGGTATCATATGCGACCCTCAAAAACAGATGCGACCAATGAGCATCTGTTAGAGCCCTTTCCCCAGAATTGAGTGAAGCGAAAGGGTTAACGCGATAAGTGGTTGGGAGTCGGCGTTAAGCGGTGAAGCCCTCCTTAGTCGTCCGATGTACCAACCGTTTCGTCGACGGTGTTGGTGGTCACCGAATGATAGCGCGGCCGGGCATCGGCATAGATTCGCCGGGCGAAGGGCTGGCCCCAATCGTCCTCAGCCATCAAAGCTTCGAACAACGGAGCAACGAATTTGCGCCGGCCCATGCCGAGTAGAAACGCCTCGATCGAAGGCCGAGCATCGTCATAGCGATTGGCGATGGCGAGCTTGAGCCATGCGAAGCGGATTTCGCTGTTGCGGGCATCATTGAGATCGAAGGTCGTTTCGAGCGTTTCGAGCTTTTCGTCGTCCAGTTCGCGCGGCAGGCCGTCTAGGAAGCGTAGCCGTTCCTGGGTCGTCCATTCAGGCCAGTTCACGACCGTCACGGCGCCGCTTTCTGCGAAATTGGCGATGGCTTGATCGACGGCGCGGAACCGGTTCGATTGTATGTGAACCGCATTGTCCGGCAAACCCGGTTCATAGATCCAGTGCTCCAGCCCCAGATCATCCGCTTCGCTGCCCGTGAAAAGATTGGTGCGCAGATCGGCAATCAGTCTCTCACTGGTCTGCGGCTGGAAGGCATTGCGGGTGAAATAGTCACTCAGCCACGCATCGAAGCGCGCGCGGCCAACCGTTTCTTCAACCGTACGCAGGAAAACTGCACCTTTTTCATAGGCGATATCGGTCATGCCATCATCGGGATCGCGGTCCGTAAGATCGAGATGCAGCTGTGTATCAGCCGATGTCAGTCCGCCGAGATCTTCAATGTCGGCCATCATGTCGGCCCAGCCCAGATCGGCGAGCATGGCGGCGCGTTCCCGGCCGTACACTGCTTCCATGATGCGGTTCTCAAAATAGACGGTGAAGCCTTCGTTCAGCCAGAAATCATCCCAGCTCGCATTGGTAACAAGGTTGCCGGACCAGCTATGCGCCAGTTCATGCGCGATCAGGCTGACGAGAGATTTGTCACCGGCAAGGATTGTCGGCGTAACAAAGGTCAGCCGGGGGTTTTCCATCCCGCCGAACGGGAAGGAGGGAGGCAGCACGAGCAAGTCGTACCGGCCCCAGCGATAATCGCCATATAGACCTTCCGCAGCCGTGATCATTTCCTCAATATCTTCAAATTCTGCAACCGAGGCCGCGAGCATGGAGGGTTCAGCGTAGACGCCGCTGCGTTCGCCCAGTTCCTGAAACGCCAAGTCACCCGCCGCAATAGCGATCAGATAGGGCGCGACCGGTTCGGCCATGCGGAAACGATAGGCGCGGCGGCCCGGCTCGCCATCGATCATTTCGCCATCGGGGGTCAACATTTCAGCGCTCATCACAACGCGCAGGCCTTCGGGCGCTGTGATCGTTGCGTCCCAGGTTTGCCGGATTCCGGGACTATCTTGCGTGGGAATCCAGGTGCGGTTGAGGATCGCCTGTCCCTGGCTGAACAGGAACGGGTCTTCGCCGCCCGCCGTTTGTGCTGGGGCAAGCCATTGCAGCGCTTCAGCACCGGGCGCCGAGGCATAGGTGATCTTTATCTGTTCAGCGCCGTCAAGCGTGATGGTCAGCGGCGCACCGTGCACATCACCGCTATCTTCGCCCATCTCCCACTGCAGTGCCTCGCCCTCGCCATTCACAATTTCGCGAATTTCGAGCCCCTTGCTGTCAAGCACGACTTCTTCGGCATCTTCGGCGACTTCAAGGTCGAGTGTTGCCGAACCGACCATGCGCTGTTCTTCGAAATCCGCATTGAGATCGAGAGAGACATGGGTGACCCGCGCTTCGAGCGGGCGGGCATAGCTGTGCTCGTCTCGCCCTTCCTCGCTCGCATAGATGCTCGTTCCGTCGCCGGTCGTCTCAGCAGTTTGATCATTGCTTACACCGCTAGCGTTGCAGGCGGCCAGCAACACAGCCGCGGCAAAGGGTGCGAGGAAACGAGCAGGGTACAGCATTATGATCTCCGGACGAATTGACTTGGTTTGCAGACTAGCTGCTCAGCTTTTGCCCGTCACGCTGAACTTGATTCAGCGTCCTTGAGCGCAGGCGTCGTACGCCACTTGCCTATGGTGTGACTAATGGGAGCTGAACCGGCATTTCCACGAGGGGCGCATGGCTTTCGATATTCAGCGATCCCTTGACCTTGCCCGTCGTTTCGCCGACAATTGACGTGAACGTAAAGCAGAGCCTTTTAGGAGAGTCGTGATGGCCGCTGTCGAATCTTTGGATGTCGAACCTTTGGACAGTTTTCGCGCTGAGGTGCGCGATTGGCTCGCGGACAATTTCGATCCCGCTTTGAAAGGTCGCCATGCCCCGTTGGGAATGGTCGACGGACCGACCGATATGACACCGGATATGGTTGCCTGGCGCGCCGCGCTCGGCAAACGGGGCTTCGGCACGCCGAGTTGGGCAAAGGAATATGGCGGGGCAGGGCTTTCGGCAAAAGAGATCGCCGTTCTGGATGAAGAGATGCGCAAGGTTGGCGCGTACAACCCAATTGGCGGGCTGGCTGTCGGCATGTTTGCGCCAACGCTTATGGAGTATGGCACTGAGGAGCAGAAGCTGAAATGGTTGCCGCCGCTTTCCAACGGATCAAGTCGTGGGTGCCAAGGCTATTCGGAGCCGGGTGCAGGGTCCGATCTCGCCAATGTGCAGAGCTTTGCTGAGGACAAAGGCGATCATTATCTGATCAATGGCCAGAAAACATGGCAGTCGGGCGGCCAATGGGCCGATTTCTGCTTTGGCCTGTTTCGCACCGATAAATCCCATAAGCATGACGGCATTACCTTCATCATGGTGGACATGAATTCGCCGGGCGTCGAACGCCGCCCCATCAAAATGATCTCCGGAGCGTCGCCCTTCTGTGAAACCTTCTTCACGGATGTGAAGGTGCCGAAGGAAAATCGCGTCGGCGAAGAAGGCAAGGGTTGGACGATCGGCAAGAGGCTGCTTCAGTTTGAGCGTGCCGGTATTGGCGGTGGCGGTGCGCGCGGCATGATGCGTTCGCTCGCCGATCACGCCAAGCAATATGTTGAAGTGAACGACAATGGCGAAATCGCCGATCAGGACCTCCGCCAGAAGATCATCAAGCATGAAATGGCCGTGCGCAATTTTATGGGCACGGTTGGCCGTGCTCAGCGTGAGGCGCGGGCGCAGGGCGGTCCAAGCGCGACCAGCTCGGTTCTAAAGAATGTCGGTGCCAAGCTGGCCCAGGAGCGCACTGACCTGATGGTTGAAGTGATGGGCATGCAGGGGCTCGGCTGGGAAGGCGAAGGCTTTAATGCGGACGAGTTGAAAACGACGCGCACCTGGCTGTGGAACCGCGCGGTCACCGTCTATGGCGGCTCGACCGAGATCCAAAACAACATCATCTCCAAGCGCGTGCTCGGGATGCTCGACCACCAGTAAGCTGTTGATGTTTCACCGTTCCGGAAGAACGTAATTGACGGTTGATGGCGGTCTTCTGGCAGGTTCTGCGTCACCGCTAGCCCGAGAATAATCACACCGACTGGAGCGCTGGTCGAGCCGGGCCGGTTGGCATAAGAAACCTCAAGCCTATAGGCCAAAACAGACTTTATGGAGACGCCATGACCACCGCCGCCGAGATGCTGCAAAGCGAATTCGGATCCTATGCCGATATAGTCCGTGCCCATGCTTCTGAACGGCCTGATGCCATTGCGGTCGTCGCCGCAGGAAAGCGGCTGACCTATGCGCAGCTCGATCAGTATGCGGACAGGGTCGCAGTAGGGCTGCAGCGGCATGGCGTAAAATCCGGGGACTGCGTTGCCATTTGCGGCCTTAATGGCTGGGCCTATGCGGCGCTTTGGGTTGGCATTTTGCGGGCCGGCGGCTGTGTCGCGCCGCTTGCGCAAAGCTCGACCGCGGAAGCGATTGGCCTGATGCTGGCGGACAGCGCTGCGCCCCTGTTCTTTGCGGATGCCAATATCGTGTCAGAGATGACGCTGCCTGATACGGTTACCTTTGTGGCGCTTGATGACGATGCGGCATTTGAGGCTTGGCTGCCGGAGGAAGGCGTTTCGCCGGATTCCGTTGAGATCGACCCTGATCAGGGCTTCAACATCATTTATTCCAGCGGCACAACGGGCACGCCCAAGGGCATCGTCCAGTCGCATCAGATGCGTTGGCGGCAGGTCACGGCCTTTGGCGGCGCGATCTTCACGCCCGAGACATCAGCGATTCTCTCGACGCCGCTTTATTCCAACACGACGCTCGTCACCTTCCTGCCCTGCCTCGGCAATGGCGGTAAGGCAGTGCTGATGCAGAAGTTCAAGACCAAGAAATTTTTGGAACTCAGCGAGCGCGAGAAGGTGACGACCGCGATGCTGGTGCCGGTGCAGTATAAGCGCCTGATGGAGGAACCTGACTTCGATAGCTTCGATCTCTCCGCTTATCAGGTGAAATTCTGTACGAGCGCGCCCTTCGCGGCGGAGCTGAAAGCAGACATCCTCAAACGCTGGCCTGGCGGACTGGTTGAATTTTACGGGATGACCGAAGGCGGGGGCAGCTGCGCGCTGCGCGCCCATGAATTTCCCGACAAGCTCCACACGGTCGGACAGCCCATGCCCGGCCATGAGATCCGCCTCATCGATGAGGAGGGCAAGGAAGTCCCATCTGGCGAAATCGGTGAGATTGTCGGGCGTTCAGGCACCATGATGAACGGCTATAAGAACCGCCCCGAGCAGACCCGTGAAACCGAATGGTATGATGACGAAGGCAATCGTTTCATCCGAACGGGTGACGTCGGGCGGTTCGATGAAGACGGATTTCTAACCCTGATGGATCGCCGCAAGGACATGATTATTTCAGGCGGATTTAATATTTATCCCAGTGACTTGGAAGCAGTTGTTATTGAGCATCCAGAAGTTGATGAGGTTGCGGTCATCGGGATTCCCAGTGACGATTGGGGGGAAACCCCCGTCGGCGTCGTGGTTGGCCCGAGTGATGCCAAGGCGATCAAAAACTGGACGAATGCAAAGCTTGGCAAGACGCAGCGTCTGGCCGCCGTCTACATTGTTGATGAACTGCCGCGCAGTGCGATCGGCAAGGTGCTCAAGCGCGAATTGCGAGATAGCTTGAAACTTGGCTAGCCATGTTCATTCGGGTCATCTCTACTCGGGGTTATTGACCCTGTCGCAGCTCAGCTGAGGTGCGCCCGTCACATCGGTATAATAGCGGCAGTCTACGGTGAGTTCGGCTTCGCTCTCCGGATCGCGGACAATCGCTCGTCCGGTATAGCGGGATCCGTCGGGGGCAAGCTCCATCGTCACTTCGGTCACTTCCGCGCCTTCGGCTTCATAGGCATCCCGAACAGCATTTTCGATGAGTGTCTGTTCGTGGGCTGCGGTCTCCTCCTCGGTCAGTGGGTCATCTCGGGAGGGGCCGTCCGAGGTCGAACAAGCGGCGAGCAAAAGGCTCGCACTTATGATGAGCGTTGTGTTCCGAAGGCCTGGCATCTCAATCCTCACAATGTTTGATCGTGATCGTATCCGATCTTTCGGCCGTGGATACCAGTAGGGACTGAACCAGATTTCCTAGCCCAGTCCCTGTTTTTCGCACGGCAAGCGGTGTTACTGCGCGCAGTTCCAGTCTGCCCCGGAATCATCGGTCATCTGCGCGGTGCAATTGAGGCGCGTTGGTTGGTCGGTTTGCGGATTGCGGACTTCGGCATAGCCTGTGAAGCTGCCGTCTTCGGCGCCTTGTATGGAAACTTCGATCATTTCGATATTTTGGCCTTGATAATGATCTGTGATCAGCCCCTCAAGATTGTTGGCGCGAACTGCGGCTGTAATTCCGGGACAATCACTTGCAGAGATCGTCTGTTCCTCATCAACGGTGACGCGGCAACTGGAGCGAATTTCTTCTTCATCGCCTTCAAGGCGAACCACGGCTTCGCCGAGATACAGATCGCGATCATCGGCATCTTCTTCGAAGCTGATTTCGATGACTTCCATCCCGCGCTCTTCCATGGCCCCCTGAACCGCATTGGCGACGCGCTCTTCACGCGGTTCACCCACGCTGAATGAGCAGCCAGCCAGTGTAACGGCGATGCCAGTCGCCACCAGAATTTCAAATTTCCGTTTCATAATAATGCCCCCAAGTTTGATTCGCGCCCTTACCCAAAATCTGCGGCAAAGCGCCGGGCGTGTCAAAGCCTCGGTACGATTTGGTGATTTCCAAAACCTCTCTGAATCAAAAATATTCCGCTGATTAAAGAGGTCGCTGGCAACTGAAGGCAATGGCGTTCCCGCCATTTTCAACGTCGCGTAATTGCCCGGTGCAGCTCGATTCGACGCGGCGGTTACCATCGGCATAGGTTGTTTCGAAGATGGCCGTCACGCTGTTTCCCTGCTGGGAGTAGTCGACCAGGCGGTTCGTCCATCCCGAACCGTTTAGGGCATATCCCATCTCGCCGAGGATTTCATCGCGCAGTGCCGCCGGATTAGTACTTTGGAGGAGAGTATCGACTTCACTCACGCTGGCCTGTCCGCCATTGGCGCGGCCATCGACACAATTGATATCTTCCGCACCGCCTTCGACGCCCGTCCCTGTGCAATTGAGGGGCACGCGCTCGTTGGTATCCGGGTCGATAAGGATGGCTTCACCCGTATAATCGCCGGATTCTGTCAGCGCGATTTCGACGCTGACTACGCTGATCCCGCGGTCCTCATAGGATGAGCGAATATGATTTTCGACGGTCTCGATGACCGCTTCTGTCTCGCTTGATTCAGTCTCAGCCGAATCGCTGGCAGTATCCACTTGCTCCTCGGAACGGCTAGTTTCGGATTGGGAACAGGCGGAGACGAGGGCCAGTGCAGCCAGCCCGGCCGAAAGTGAATATCCAATGTGCATATGGTTACCTCCCCCAAAGGAGAGGAAACGTAACCCTCTTCAATTCAATGTCAATTTCTACGCAAGTGCAGAATAGATCAGTGTCTTCAGCTCGCGGCGGATCGGGTAAATGTTGGAGGGCTGGAGCTGGGTCATGAAGACCATCGTCAGATCCTCGGCAGGATCGACGAAAAAGGCGGTGGAATACATGCCGCCCCAATAAAATTCGCCCGCTGATCCGGGGATCATTGTCCGTGCAACATTGTCTGTCACCGCAAAGCCAAGGCCGAAACCGGTTCCGGCATTTTGTGCTTCGCTGAACAGCGCCTGCGACATATCGGTAAGGTCTTTGCCGTCTGGCAGGTGGTTCTGTGTCATCAACGCGATCGTTTTGCGGCTCACGATCCGCGCGTCGCTCAACGTGCCTTTGCCGAGCAGCATCTTGCAGAAGCGGTGATAGTCCGCGGTTGTCGAAATGAGGCCGCCGCCGCCAGACAGCAATTTGGGCGGTTTGGACCAGAGGCTCTTTTCGGCGCGGTCAAACATAACCGGCTCTTTGGGATTCCATGTCCAGCAATCACCGAGACGGTCTATCTTGTTTTCGGGGACGGTGAAGAAGGTGTCGTGCATGCCGAGCGGCGCGAAAATATGTTCGGCGAAATAGGCGTCCAGCGTTTGCCCCGATACCCGCTGGATTACCGCACCCAACACGTCGGTCGAAACGGAATAATTCCAGGCCGTGCCCGGCGAAAATTCAAGCGGCAACTTGCCCAGTTCGGCGATAAAGCTGTCGAGATCGTGATTACCATGCCAATTTTCGAGTTTTCGTTCCCGGTAAGCGAGATCGATATTGGATCGGTTTTGGAAGGCGTATGTCAGCCCCGATGTGTGGCGGAGAAGATCGACCATTCGCATCGGTTCATCGGTAGGTTTGGTCGTGAAGGGCAGCATTCCGCCGCCGCCCGCATAGACGCCAAGGTTCTTGAACTCGGGCAACACGCGATGAACCGGATCGTCGAGCGCCACCTTGCCCTGCTCAACGAGCTGCATGAAAGCGATCGATGTCACTGGTTTGGTCATCGAGGCAATGCGGAACAGCAGATCGTCCCTGATCGGCATCCCGTCTTCACGCGCAATGCCGTCTGAGGCGAACAATGCAACATCCTCGCCTCGGCCGACGAGCAGCTGGAAGTTTTTGAGCTTTCCGCTGGCGATATACCGCTCAGACAGAAAAGCCGGGATCTGGCTCAGGCGCTCAGGGACAAAGCCCAGCGCATCGGGATCTGCTGCCTGCATCAGTCGAACATGATCACAGAGCGGGCAGCATCGCCGCCGCGCAGTTTGTCAAAACCGGCATTAATCTCTTCCAGCGTAATCCGCTCGGCAATCACCGAGTCCAGATCGAGCCGCCCGTCGAGATAATAAGCCACCAATTTGGGCATATCGCGCATGAAATGAGCAGATCCCATCAGCGAGCCTTTGATCGACTTGCCTTGCAGGAAATCAGGGCCGTGGATTTCAAGCATTTCGCCCGGCGCGATCATGCCGAGCACGGTTGCTGCGCCGCCGCGTCGGAGTACTTTCCACGCGATCTGGACGCTGTCCGTCCGGCCTACAGCCTCGACAGCATAATCGACGCCGCCGCCGGTTGCCTCAATCACCTGTTTGACAACATCTTCGTCGCGGGCGTCAAAGGTTTTGGTCGCGCCCATTTTCTTGGCGAGTTCGCGTTTCGAGGCGATGGGATCGATGGCGATAATATCGCCAGCACCAGCGATTTTTGCAGCGTTGATGGCGGAGAGGCCGATGCCGCCCGCGCCGACGATTGCCACGGATTCGCCGGGTTTGAGTCCGCAATCATTGAAGATTGAGCCGGAGCCGGTGATGACTGAGCAGCCGATCAGGGCTGCGCGGTCCATCGGCATATCCTTGTCGACAGCGACGCAAGCATTTTCATGGACCAGCATCTTTTCTGCAAACCCCGATAGGTTGAGGAATTGCATGATCGGCTCGCCATTCATGCTGAGCCGGGGAGCATCGCCTTCGGCGCGCTTGGTCGAGGGATCAACGCACAGGCTTTGCTGGCCATTCTGGCAGAGATTGCAGGTTCCGCAGAATGGCGCGAGAAAGGTAATGACATGATCGCCGACCGCGACATGGCCGACTTCGCTGCCCACGGCTTCAACAACACCCGCGGCCTCATGCCCTAGAATAGTTGGCAGAGGGTAGGGATAGACGCCGTCAACGAAATGCAGGTCGGATCGGCATAGGCCAACCGCTTTCGTTTTGATCAGGACTTCGCGGGGCCCCGGTTCGCCGATATCGACATCATGGATTTCGAGCGGTTTGCCAGGCTCGACAAGAAGGGCAGCTTTCATCGTGATTTCCTGTTTCTGGTTCGAATACCCTCTCTCCGCCGGAGAGAGGGTATCGAGATTTCGGAGATGCTAGCGCGAAACGCCGAGATCGCCGCTGGAGATTGCACCGTCATCTTCGGTCGGTGCGTGACGACCGAATTCCCAGCGAGCGACGGCGCGCGCATGGACTTCGTCGGGGCCGTCTGCGAGGCGCAGGGTCCGCTGGCTTGCATAGGCGCGGGCAAGGCCAGGATCGGTGGTGACACCGGCGCCGCCGAATGCCTGGATCGCATCGTCGATGATCTGCAGCGCCATGGTCGGTGCGGACACCTTGATCATCGCGATTTCATTACGCGCTGCCTTGTTGCCGGCCTGGTCCATCAAGTCTGCGGCTTTCAGACAGAGCAAACGGTTCATCTCGATATCGATACGGGCCTTGGCGACACGCCATTCCCAGATGCTGTGATCGGATATCAGTTTTCCGAAGGCGACGCGCGACTGAAGCCGCTTGCACATTTTCTCGAGTGCTTCCTCGGCAACGCCAATCGTGCGCATGCAGTGATGGATGCGGCCCGGCCCGAGGCGACCTTGGGCGATTTCGAACCCGCGCCCTTCGCCAAGCAGCAAGTTCGTCGCGGGGACGCGAACGTCCTTGAGCTCCACTTCCATATGGCCGTGCGGTGCATCGTCATAACCAAAGACTGGCAGGTGGCGAATGATGTTCACCCCCTCCGCATCTACGGGCATCAGGATCTGCGATTGCTGTGAATGGCGATGTGCCTCGGGATCGGTCTTGCCCATAACGATCGCGACCTTGCAGCGCGGATCGCCGAGACCCGAGCTCCACCATTTCCGGCCGTTGATCACATAGTCGTCGCCATCGCGTTCGATGCGCGTTTCGATATTGGTGGCGTCCGATGATGCGACCTGCGGTTCGGTCATCAGGAAGGCAGAACGAATTTCACCGTTCATCAACGGTCGGAGCCATGTTTCCTTCTGTTCGAGTGTGCCGTAGCGATGGAATACTTCCATATTGCCGGTGTCGGGCGCCGAACAGTTGAAGCATTCTGACGAAATGCCAACACGGCCCATTTCCTCAGCACAGAGCGCATATTCGAGGTTGGTGAGCTGCTCTCCCTCGAACTCAAATGTATCATCGACATGCGATTGGCCCGAATGGGGTGGCATGAAGAAGTTCCAAAGACCTTTTGCCTTTGCCTTGGCCTTCAGCTCTTCGAGAACCTCGCTGGTGCCCCACCGGTTTTCAGGCGGAAATTCGGCTGCATAATCATCAACGCGGTGCCGCACTTCGGTATCGATAAAGTTTTTGACGCGGTCTCGAAAATGAGTCTCGCGTTCGTTGAGAGTGAAATCCATGAGTTTCTCCTTTGGCTATTTCGTGGATCTTTATGGTGTTTCAGTGAGGCCGCGCATGCGCGCGATACGGGCATGGTGATCGGCCTCTTTGATCGGAAATCGGGTCATGACATAGGCTGCAATAAGACCCAGTGTCACGATTAACGTGACATAGATCAATGCCAAATTTGTGAGAACTGTGTCTGCAACTTCACCGGGCACGGCCTGTTCGGGAAATGCCGCTACGGCAAGGATGGTTGCCGAAATAAACACACCTGCGCCCGATACGCATTTTTGAATGAAGAATTGGCCGGCAAAGAACAGACCTTCAGATCGGCGGCCCGTTTTTTCAGCATCATCCTCGATAACATCCGTGAGCATTGATGATTTCAAAATAAGGGCTGCCACGAGGCACCCTGTGCCCACCGCAATGAAAAAGAGGATGGTCGGCAGGAGCATTGGATCGCTATTATCGGGGACTATGCCGAATATCCTGCCCAGATACGGGATAGGCTGTAGGCAGACCGCACCGATCAGGAAGATCATGGCGGCCTTCGGCTTGCCGACTTTGCGGGACAGCATGGTCGAACCAACCACCGCGCCCAATATTCCGAACATCAGAGTGAGAATATACCAAACCAGCGCCGTGGTTTCCATTTCCCAGAAATAGGTAATGAAATAGGTGAGGAGGCCGAATGAGATGCCTTGGCTCACATTGGCGCAAAAACCGGCCAGCATGAGGATCAGGAATGCCCGGTTGCGAAGCGAGGCAAAAATTCCCGCGAATGTCTCTCTCAAGGTCATTCGGACCCGCTCGACCTTCGGCAGATATTTAATTTCGCTATGCGTGCCGAGCGCCGAAATCAGGATCGCTCCGGACATGATCACCGAAGCGATGATGGCATAATCTTTATAGCCTTGGGGATTGAGTTGACCATCTGGATAAGCGGCCGTTGGGGCCAGAAGTATCGCGAAGGTGAAAAGGAGCATTGTGGATCCGCCGAGCCAGCCAAAGAAAAAGCGCAGGCCGAAAATGCGGGTTCGCTCATGATAGTCGCTGGTGAGTTCCGGCCCGAGCGCCGCCATCGGCACTTCAAAGCAGGACATGGTAACCCTAACCAGAAAGGCGATGCCCAAAATATAGAAGAACATACCGGTATTGCTGGCTTCAGGCGGATTCCACAGCAACAGGAAAAACAGACCAGCCGGAATCGCAGACAGATAGAGGAAGGGATGGCGGCGGCCCCATTTGGTGCGCAGATTGTCTGACACATGACCGACAATCGGATCGAAAAATGCATCCATCACCAGCGCAATGAGGACCGCGGTGCCAACAATCGCCGCTGGCACGCCGATAACCTGATTATAGTAGATTAGCAGGAGCAGGGCGAAGCCGTTGTCCTTGATCCCGAAAGCGATAGCGCCGAACCCGAAGAAGAATTTCACACGCGGAGGAACCCGCCGGTCCAGTGGAACGGCGAGATCGCGCGGTGCGGCAACGGGTTGGGCGGTATCGGTCATTTAGGGCTTAGCTGCCGCGTCCGCTTGCTCTTGAATGAGGTCGAGCAGGCCCGGCGTGTTCGGATCCCAACTGTGGCGATGGCCGACGGTAATCCCGCCATCGACGGTCAGGTCGATGCCCGAAACAAAACCGCCTTGGTCGGAGCTGAGATAGAGCACAGCTTGGGCGATATCGTCGGGCTGACCCGACCGCGCGACCGGCTGCGCCATTGGTGAAATCGCCCGGATTGTCTCATCGATCAACTTTGCTTCTTCGGGTTCTTCTTTGCGGGAATCGGCGAAGATGTTGGTCATGATAAAGCCGGGGCTGATCGAGTTGACCCGGATATTGTGGATGGCGAGCTGCGCCGCTGCCAGTTTCGACATATGCCGCACGCCGGCCTTCGCGGTCGCATAGGCAATCGGGCCCCAGCCTGCTTCATGGGCATTGATCGAAGAAGTGTTGATGATCACGCCGCCGCCCGCCTTTTTCATATGGTCGACGACATAGCGGGTGCCCATCGCTACGGAACGCAGCAGCAGGTTCATCGTCCTGTCCCAGTCTTCGGCTTCGATCTCGTCGATGCGCTCGGGCGCGCCGCCCGCACCTGCATTGTTGAAGAGGATATCGATGCCGCCGAAATGATCCGCAGCACTATCTAGCAGATTCTTGATATCGCTCACTTCACAGACATCGGTTTTCTGAAAAGCGAGGCGATTGTCGAAGCTCGTATCAGCGGCCATCGCATCGCCGGATTCGGCATTGAGGTCACCCATCATCACTTGCGCGCCTTCGGCGATGAACGCCTCGGTTGTTGCTCTTCCGATGCCCGATGCCCCGCCAGTGATGACGACGCGCTTACCTTCGAATCTCATAATTTTCCTCTCTGATCTATTGCTAGGCTAATGCGTTGCGGCTTGAAACCCATTGCTGGGGAATGGCGGCGGAGAGGCGTCATGATGCTGTCGCTTCCGCATGGCGCTTGAGCAAAACGCTCGCGCGCCAATAGTGGAAGATCGCCCAAGGCGTGCCCATCGCAACGATCAACAAGGCATAGCGCAGCGATTCCTGGCCAAAACGCGGCTCCAGCGCATCGCTGAGCACGCCGATGAGCGTTGGCCCGATGCCGAGGCCAATCAGGTTGATAACGAGGAGCGTGATCGCCGCCCAAAGCGCCCGCAGCTTCACCGGGGCCAGGCCTTGGATCAGCGCAAATGTTGGCCCGAGATAGCTGGAAGCAAACAGGATCGAGATACCGTACAGGATGATACCGGTAGTTGCATCGTCGACCAGATAGATGCCGACCGCGAACGGGAAGGCGATGAGCTTGAGCAGTGCGACCATCGCGCTTTGTGCGTAAACACCCCATCGCCGTGCGACCCAATCGGCAATCTTGCCGCCGCCAATTCCCGAAATAATCCCGATAACCATCAGGATTGGCGCGATGACCATCGCGATCTGAGCGACCGAAAGGCCGAAGGAGCGCTGATAATAGGTCGGTCCCCAGCCGGTGAGCGCATAGCCGATCAAGGAGGTGAGTGTAACGCCCATAACCAGATGGCGCGCAGCCGGCGTCTGCCACATCGACGCAAAGCCTTCGCGCAAAGATGGCATATCGGCGTTGGCAGCGGGCGGCTTTTCATCCGATAGGCCGCGCCGGGGTTCGACCACAAACAGTCGGACGAAAATCGCCAATATGATACCCGGGATGCCAATACTCACCATCGCCCAGCGCCAGCCATAATAGCTGGAAATCGTGCCGCCGATGATTATGCCGAGCCCGGCGCCAAGCGTTACGCCCAACGAATAGATCGCCATGGCTCCGGCTCGTTTTTCGGGCGGATAGAGATCGGCGATAATAGAATGGCTGGGCGGGCTTGATCCGGCTTCCCCGATTCCAACGCCAATCCGGGCGAGCAGCAATTGGGTGAAATTCTGGGCAAGGCCGCACAATGCGGTCATCGCGCTCCAGATAGTCAGGGCAGCGGCAATGATATTGCGGCGGTTGGTTCGGTCAGCGAGCCGGGCCACCGGGATCCCCAATGTCGCATAGAATAATGCAAAGGCGAGACCGGTGAGTAGTCCGAGCTGAGTGTCGGACAAGAGCAGATCGGCCTTTATGTCCTCAAGCAAGATCGCAAGGATCTGCCGGTCCATATAGCTGAAGAAATAGGTGGTGGTCAGCAACGCCAGAGTCAGTGATCGGCGGCGCAGGGCCCGCTCGTCATCAGTTTCCTGATGCGGCGCAATTGCTTCAGCAATGTCCGGCAACTCGACTCCCAAAACGCAAACCCGGTCTTTCGCCGGCTAATTGCCATGCTGGACTTGAATTGACGTATACGTCAAGCGTACAGTCGAAAGAAAAAGCAGCGACTCCTGAGGAGCAACCCGAATATGTCCGATCTTGAAACCTTCCGCGCCGAGACGCGTGACTGGCTGGCAGCGAATTGCCCCGCTGAAATGCGTGAACCGGTTCGCGATGATGATGATGTCTGCTGGGGCGGCCGCAATTGGACGTTCAAGAATGATGCGCAAAAGGCGTGGCTCGATGCGTGCGTTGCCAAAGGGTATACGGTTCCCGAATGGCCCGAGACATATGGCGGGGCCGGGCTATCTCCTGCGGAAGGCAAGGTTCTCAAACAGGAAATGGCGCGCATCAGCGCCCGCATTCCGCTTTCCAGCTTTGGCATCTGGATGCTTGGCCCGGCGCTGCTGCAATTTGGCACCGAAGAGCAGAAGGTGCATTATCTGAACCAGATCGCGCAAGGCAAAATCCGTTGGTGTCAGGGCTATTCAGAGCCGGGCAGCGGGTCCGACCTGGTTTCGCTGCAGACCTATGGCGAAGACAAGGGCGATCACTGGATTGTCAACGGACAAAAGGTCTGGACTAGCTATGCCGACAAGGCCGACTGGATCTTCTGTCTCGTCCGCACGGACAAGAATGACAAATATCGCGGTATCAGCTTCCTGTTGTTCGATATGGCAAGCGAAGGCGTTTCGACCAAGCCGATCCTGTTGATCTCCGGCAATTCGCCGTTCTGCGAGACATTTTTCGACGATGTAAAAGTGCTCAAGGAACAGCTTGTCGGTGAGCTTAATCGCGGTTGGGACGTCGCCAAATATCTGCTTGGCCATGAGCGTGAGATGATCTCGAACATGGGCGGCGGCGATGGTTCCGGATCGCTCGGCAAGGCAGTGATGCCGGTACTTGGCACCGATGCGATGGGCAGGCTGGATGAGCCGGTGCTGCGCGCCCAGCTCGCTGAGCTTGATGTCGATGGGCTCGCCTTCAAGGCGATGGCAGAGCGGTTCATGGATGAATTGAAGACCAAGAAGAACCACCCGGCGACGCCCAATATGATGAAATATGTCGGCACCGAGCTGAATAAGCGCCGGCATGAGCTGGTCATGAGTGCCGGCGGGTCGGAAGCGCTAGAATGGGAGAGCGAAGATTCCGGCGAAGGCGCGAAGTCGCGAGGCTGGCTCCGTACCAAAGCTAACAGCATTGAGGGCGGCACGAGCGAAGTGATGCTCAACGTCATTTCGAAACGGATTTTGGAAATGCCGGACGGCTAATCCCGCCTGATCGCACAGACCAATTTGCCGACAAAATTTTGAAAGAAGAGAAGCAGGATGCCCCTTTACCTTAATGACGACCAAGCGATGCTGCAGGATAGCGCACGCGATTTCATCTCCGGCGAAGCTCCGGTTTCGCATCTGCGCGAATTTCGCGACAAGAATTGCAAGGATGGTTTCGGCCATGCTCTGTGGAAGCAGTTCGGCGAGATGGGGTTCACCGGCATTCTGGTTAGCGAAGAGGATGGCGGGCTGGGTCTCGGCAATGTCGAGGCGGGCGTCGTTCTCGAAGAGATTGGCCGCAACCTTACACCGTCTCCCTTTCTCACCACGTCTGTTGTCGGCGTTGAAGCGTTAAACGCGGCTGGCAAAGATATGCGCGATCGCTGGCTCCCCGGGATCCTTTCCGGTGAGACCGTACTCGGCGTCGCTATTGATGAAAGCGTCAAGCATCGTCCTGAAAACATCGCTATGAAAGCAGAGCGTTCGGGCAATGGTTTCAAGCTGAACGGCAAAAAGCAGTTCGTTATTCAGGGTGCATCGGCTGATATGTTGATCGTCGCTGCACGCACCGGCGGCAGCGCGGGTGAGACGGATGGCCTGACGATATTTGCAGTCGAAAAAGACGTTGCCGGCCTGTCTGCCGAAAGTGCGCGGCTTGTGGACAGCGCGATGGCCGCTCATGTCGAATTCGACAATGTCGAGGTAAATGCCGACGCGGTGATTGGCGAAGTTGATCAGGGTTGGGACGTGCTCACCCGGATGCTGCGGGCTGGACGAGTTGGCTCGGCCGCTGAGGCTGTTGGTGTCGGTTCGGGCGCGATGGATATAACCTTTGAGTATTTGAAGCAACGCAAGCAGTTCGGGACGCTGATCGGAGCGTTTCAGGCGCTCCAGCATCGCGCGGCGCATCTCTATAGTGAGATGGAGGTCGCCCGTTCCGCTGTGCTCAAGGCTCAGCAATTGCTCGATGAGGGTAATGCCGGCGCCGAACTCATGGTATCGGTGGCCAAGGCCAAGGCGGGCCGCGCAACCAATCTCGCCGTGCGTGAGGGCGTTCAGATGCATGGCGGCATCGGCATGACCGATGAATATGATATCGGGCTCTACATGAAGCGTGATCGCGCCCTGGCCGAATTCATGGGCGATGCCAATTATCACGCTAACCGCGTGGCTGAAATGAACGGCTATTAGGCCCGGCTCGGCAAGATAAGGGAATAGCCATGGCGCTCGATCCAGAAACCTTTGACCAGCTGATTGATGCGATCCGGCGTTTCGTCCGTGAGCGGCTTCGCCCGCTAGAGGGCGAGGTTGAGGCCAATGATGCGATCCCCGCCGATGTGGTCGAAGAGATGAAGGCGATGGGCTTGTTTGGGCTGTCCATCGATCCCGAATATGGCGGCATCGGCCTGACCATGAGCGAGGAAGTGCGCGTTGCCTTTGAATTAGGCGGCACAACTCCGGCCTTTCGCTCAACCTTCGGCACCAATGTAGGGATTGGCAGTCAGGGTGTGGCGATTGCGGGCACGGATGAGCAGAAAGCCGAATGGCTGCCAAAGATGGCTACGGGCGAAGTCATTGCGAGCTTCGCCCTGACGGAACCCGATGTCGGTTCTGATTCCGGCGCGGTGAAAGCCAAGGCAGTGCGAGACGGCGATATGTACCGCCTCTCTGGCACTAAGCGTTTCATCACCAATGCGGACAAAGCCTCGGTTTTTACCGTCATGGCGCGGACCGGCGAAGAAGTGGGCGGGCGAGGGGTTTCGGCCTTTCTCGTACCGCGCGATTTACCCGGCGTCTCCGTTGGCGAACCCGAAAAGAAGATGGGCCAGCAAGGCGCCAAGGTCTGCGATGTCATTTTCGATGATACGCCAGTGCCCGCCGCCAACCGGCTGGGTGCTGAAGGCGAGGGCTTTAAGGTCGCGATGCAGGTGCTTGATCGCGGACGCCTGCATATCAGTGCAGTTTGCGTCGGTATCGCGGACCGGTTGATCGCTGATTGCGTGGCCTATGCGGTTGATCGCAAGCAATTCGGTCAGGCGCTTGCCGATTTTCAGCTCATTCAGGCGATGATCGCTGACAGCAAGGCGGAAAGCATGGCGGCAAAAGCGCTGGTGCTTCAGGCGGCTGCGAAGAAAGACGCAGGCGAACGGATCACGCTAGATGCGGCGGCGGCCAAATATTTCGCCAGCGAAATGGTCGGGCGCGTTGCTGACCGTGCCGTGCAGATTCACGGCGGCGCAGGCTATATCGCCGATTATGGCATCGAACGCTTTTACCGCGATGTGCGGCTGTTCCGGATCTATGAAGGCACAAGCCAGATTCAGCAGCTCATCATTGCGCGCGAGACAATTAAAAACGGCGGCTAAACGCTGCCAACGGAAGGGATCAGATCAATGGATGTTGCAAAACTTTTCAGCCTCGAAGGCCGTACGGCGCTCGTAACCGGTGGTTCGCGCGGGATCGGCAAGATGATCGTCGAAGGCCTGCTCTCGGCGGGCTGTCGCAAGGTCTATATCTCGGCGCGTAAGGAAGATCAGATCGCCGCCGCTGTCGAACATTTTGGCGACAAGGTGGTCGGCATTCCGATGGATATCTCCACCGTTGCAGGATGCAAAGCGCTCGCTGCGGCGATTTCGGAGCATGAAGAGAAGCTCGATATTCTCGTCAACAATGCCGGCGCGGCCTGGGGAACGGATTTTGACGAGTTTCCTGAGACCGGCTGGGACCGGGCGATGGATCTTAACGTGAAATCACCTTTCTTCCTGACCCAGGCCCTGCATCAGTTGCTCACCAATGCGGCGAACGGTGGGAAACCCGCCAAAGTCATCAATATTGGATCGATTGACGGTATGCGCCTCAACCCATGGGAAACATACAGCTATCATGCATCCAAGGCGGCGATACTCTGGCTGACCAAGCGGATGGCGGCGCGGCTCATTCAGGACAATATCATTGTCACGGCGATTGCCCCGGGTGCTTTTGCGTCTGATATGAACAAGGCCGCGCGCGACGCAGGCGATGCAGTTGCCCAAGGCATTCCGGCAAAGCGCATTGGTGAAGCAGAAGATATGGCCGCTGCCGCAATCTACCTTGCCAGCCGGGCGGGCGACTATGTGATTGGCGAAACGATCACCGTCGATGGCGGCCTCGTCCATGCCGATACGCGGACGAGCATCGCGGGGTAGGTCATCTAACCGGGCATCTGTTCACACGAGTTTCGTCGATTCATGGCTGTGCCATTCAAAACAGTGCACCCATCATCGGCGGCCTGTGAGGCATCTTATGTTTGAATTTTGGAAGAATTGCACAATTCCGTTATAAATACGGGTCTGTCCAGCCAGTCGGGAGGTTCTCGTGTATCGCATACTGACCTTTGGTCTTGTTCTGACGATGGCCGCACCGGTCTTGGCAACTGCAACGCTGGCTGAGGAGCCCGCCGCCGAGGCCGTGGCGGAAATCGAAGAAGTAAGAACATGTCGCCAGTTCAGGCCAACCGGTTCCCGGGCACGTGTCATAAATGCGTGCCTCACGCGCAGCGATTGGCGCCGAGTTTATGCTTATTGGGGGCAAAGTTTGAGTCAGATGATGGGTTCTGTTTCACCGACTCCCCCGCTAGGTCGCCGGGATAATCCCGCTGATCGCCGCTCAGAAACACGAGAAGGCCGTGTGTATCTGGAAGGCGCAGATGAGGATAGCCGCCGCTAGCAGCGGGGTCAGCTCGCCGCGTAGCGCCGTCTAATCGCGCACCAGCAGAAAGTTCATCCGGGCTGCGGCAATCGGCTTGTCTTCGGATTCCTGCCAGGCGAAGCTTTCAATGTTGGCCATGCGTTGGCCAAGGCGCGATATGATCGCGGCGGCGTAGGTCAGCCGTTCGCGGCCACCGCGCATATAGTCTGTCGTCACGGTGATAGGCTTGGCCTGAGGCCGGTTTTCCTCTTCGCCCAACGCATCCCAGAGGGTTGCGAAGGCGGCGATCTCGAGTAGTCCTGCAATCGCGCCGCCATGCAGGAAGTTGGGCCTGCCTTGGACGTGCGGACCGAATGCCATGGTCAGTATCACACGGCCATCTTCATCGCGCCCGGCTTCAATGCCCAGCGCCTCGGCATAAGGGGGGAGGATCATCGTCATTGCGGCGTCAGGAACATGAAAGTGCCGGTCACATTGGCGATCGGGCTATCTGCATCACCATCATGCGCATAGCCGCGCACAAAGGCGACGTTTTTGGTGTGGCGATAACATTCCATATGGCCCGTTACGCGGTGGCCAACCTTGGCAGGCCTCAGATAGTCGACGCGCAGATCGATGGTAACGGTTTGGAAGAATTTGCCTGTTGTGAGCATGATGCACATGCCGGATGCCATGTCGCAAAGGCTGATGATTGGGCCGGACGCGAGGATGCCGGTTTTGGGATCTCCGACAAGTTTTTCATCATAATCAAAGGCCAGTTCGACCCAGTTGTCGGCATTGGCCACATACTGGACGCCGATCAGCCCATTATGGCTGTGCTGGTTGAGCATGTTAAAAAAGGCGCGAGGATCAATCTCGCCCGAGATCAGTTTCTCGCGGATTGCGGCGATATCTTTCTGGTCAGGCGGCATTTTTTAGTGCCTTCACAATCTGTGCGGCAGCCGTGCCATTTCCGAAGGGATTTGTGATCGCGCTCACTCGTGCATATTCCTCTTGATTGTCGAGTAAGGTGTTCGCTTCACAAATGATCCGATCCGGATCGGTGCCTACGAGCCGACAGGTCCCCGCTGCGATAGCTTCGGGGCGTTCGGTAACATCGCGCGTAACGAGCACAGGTTTGCCCAATGATGGCGCTTCCTCTTGGATGCCGCCCGAGTCTGAAATGACGAGATGTGCCCTATCCATGAGGTAAACGAAGGGCAAATAGTCTTGGGGTTCGATGAGATGGACGGCTTCGGTATCTGACAAAATTCCCTGCGCTGCCCGCTGGACATTGGCATTAAGATGAACCGGATAGACTATTTCGGTATCGCCGCGCGCAGCCAGTTGAACGAGCGCGGCGCACATGCGTTCTAGGCCACCGTTGAAATTTTCACGCCGGTGGCCGGTCACAACAATGAGGCGCTTGTTGGGATCGAGAAAATCGAACTGGGCGTCCAACTCAGCCTTTTTGGCAGTGTCGGCGTGAATATCATCCACGACTGACAACAGCGCATCGATGACCGTATTGCCCGTGACGAACACATGATCGGGTGGCGCGCCTTCGCGAAGCAGCGCGTCGGCAGCCATCGCAGTCGGCGCAAACATCCAGCGACCCATCAAATCGACTACCCGGCGGTTCATCTCTTCGGGCCATGGAGCAGAAAGGTCTCCGGTCCGCAGTCCGGCCTCTACATGGCCCACTGGAATTTGCTCGTAAAAGGCGGCCAGTGCGGCCGCCATCGCGGATGTGGTGTCGCCATGAACGAGAACCATGTCTGGGCGGTTTGCTGAAAACTCGTTTTTCAGTCCCTTCATCGTGGCGACGGTCACGTCTGTAAGGGTTTGCTCCACCTTCATGATGTTCAGATCGATATCGGGAACGATGTTGAATAGGGATAAAACCTGATCAAGCATGGATCGATGTTGTCCGGTCACACAAACCGTCGTTTCAAACGCTGGATCGGCGCGAAAGGCCTTGATGACCGGCGCCATCTTGATGGCTTCTGGCCTGGTGCCAAAGACGATAAATACTTTCACAGTCTTTCCCATATCAGGTGCCAAAGACGAACGACGTGCCGCAAGGGCGGTTTAAGCTCTTGTCAGAAAGGGGGCAACGCAACTTGATAGATTATAATGGCTCGATCGATTGGCCGGAGGCTGTTAACGCCAAAGACCCACGGCATCGATGACAATTTTGTCCTCAACATCGCCTCGCCGCTTCAGAAATGCCTTGTGGCCGACAAGAAGCAAAACGATGTCGGATTTCGCAAGCGCCTCGTCGAGACCGGCTAGGCGGATGTTGTCATGCCGCCAGAGCCTTTCTGGCAAGGCGTTTACATGAGGTTCGACGGCGTACACTTCATATCCTTCTTCGGCCAATCCAACAGCGATGTCGATCGCGGGACTTTCTCGTAAATCGTCAACATTCGGCTTGAATGCGAGGCCAAGGCAGGCGATCTGTTTGGAATCGTATTTGGCGCTGGCCTCACGGATTTTAGCAATCACCGTCTCGGGTCGGCCGTCATTCACCCGTCGAGCCTCTGCCATCAATCCTGTAAGTTCAGCATTTTCGGAAATCAGAAACCATGGATCGACGGCAATGCAATGGCCGCCAACACCCGGTCCCGGGTTGAGTATGTTGACCCGTGGATGCCGGTTGGCGAGTTCAATGGCTTCCCATGGATTGAGCTGATGCGCTTCGCCGATATTGGCCACTTCGTTTGCAAAGGCGATATTGACGTCGCGATAGGCGTTCTCGATCAGTTTCACGAGTTCTGCCGTCTTGGCATCCGTCATGTGGATCTCGCCTCGCACGAAGCTTTGATAGAGATCACGCGCACAGGCAGCATCGGCTGGTGTCAGGCCGCCGACGATACGGTCATTTTGCACGAGCTCGCGCACCATTTGACCAGGGAGAATTCGCTCAGGGCAATAAGCTATCGCAACTTTTAGCGCGCCGCCTTCAACAAGATCCGGCCGTGCGTCGCGAATGATGGATGCGACTCTCTCTGTCGCGCCAAGCGGGCTTGTCGATTCTAGAATGACGAGATTACCAGCCCCCAGCACCGACGACAGGGATTGTGCAGCCGTTTCGACATAGGACATATCGGGTGACTTGTCGTCGCGGATAGGCGTGGGCACGGTAATGATGAATGCCTCTGCCGGCTGCGGTTCGCTATAGGCTTTCAGCCGCCCGCTGGCGACCGCCCCGCGCACCAGCATGTCGAGATCGGGTTCGGAGAAATGGGCTCTGCCTTCGTTCAGTTCCTCGACAATGTGTTCAGCTACATCGGTGCCCTTCACAACGAAGCCTGCCGAGGCCAGCGTCGCGGCCGTTGGTAGTCCGATGTAGCCGAGTCCGACCACGCAGATCGTTTCGTATCTTTGCGTTTGATTGTAGAGCATTATACGTTGGTTCCTGTTCGCACGTTTAGAGCCGAATTTGCCGAATGGCCCTTTTCCTCTCTGCGGTTTTGCCACAAACGGCACAATGCCAATGTGATGCTGTGGCTATAGCAAAGGTGTGCTAACACGGCGTTGACGAAACACTATTGTTATCTTTTTCTTTGGTTTGTGGCTCCGGCTGCCGAATCATAGTATACATATTTGAGTAGGTAGAGGGTGGTTAGTGCCGTTTTTTGAGATCAAGCTTCGAGTCGCTTGATCGTTGGTCAGATTATAACTATCAAAAATTTAATAGATTTTTCTCTATCGTGGGTCGCCGAAAGTTGACTGATGAATAACTCCAAGATTGCGTATCGGATCCGGAACAACCGGATCGTAAAACAGCTTTTCTTATATGGCCCTGTTCGTATTGCCGACCGATTGAATAGTATTGGTGCACCGAATTTTGCGCTGAAAGTAGTGCATTTTCCGAAACGGATTTATCCGCGGAATCCCGATCTATTGACGGCGAGGCTGAACGCTCACAGGCGGCTCGGAAACTCCCGGATCAGCGAAAAGTTGATAACTCAGCGCGCACGCCATTTGACGAACAAATACGTCAAAAACAGAGATTATGAGAATATCTTGTCTATGATGGCGCAACTTGAAAAAATTAAGCAGCCGACTGAGTTACAAGCTGGCAAACTCATTGCCCGCCAGTTGGACAGCGAAGTCGGCAGATCCCGAATTTTCAAAGCATCAACCGCTGCGCTGGTGAAGCACCCGGATAGTATATTTTTGCTTCATATCAAAACACTGTGCCAGGCAATGGCGGGTGACTATCGCGCGGCCGGTGAGGCACTGATTGAGCGGATATCTTCAGCCTCCCGTTCCGGGAAGTCGCTTTCTCGTCGACAGTCGATCATGTTGCGCGATAGCTGGCGGGTCGTGGACCTCGTTGCTCGCGGAAAGATGGACTGGTTAGAAGACAGCGGAAGCTACAAAGATCTACTCGCAAAAAATGAAAGTGATCAAGGCTCCACATCGGACGGCGCCGCAGTTGCAAGCGATTGTCCTAACGGGATTGTTTCAGACAATGCGCGAAGTGAAATACTCGAGGCCGAAAGCTCGCTGGATTTCAAGGAACATGCGCTGCAGGGACGGTTGCGCGAAGACTATTTGAGAGCCTGTGAGCGGGAGTTTGGGGAAGCAAAACTCCTCAATGGAAAACTCAAGGCCGTTACAGAGATGTTACGGACCGGCATCCGGCACATTCCGGATTATACTGAGTCATATGACATGGCGCGTCAGAAACTGGAGACTTTGCTCCCGGAAATCCGTGAGCTTTCATCCCGGGTTCCGGTAAAGCCGAAAAAGCCAATGGATCACATAATGAACGTCTGCACGTTCGTTAATCTAGCCCATCGCCTTGGTTTGGTCGATGAAAAAAAACGATGCGTCGCTCACCTTGTTGAGCTTTCGAAAACAGAATCTTTTGGGCCGAGGCTATGGCCCGCGGTCGGGGAGCTTTCGAAGCATCCCGAAGACATAACAACTGCCAATCTGATCGTTTTGCGGATCAAGCACCATATTCCACAAAATGATCGGGAAGTACGCAACTTCTTGAGATGGGCAAACAATTCCGGCGAATATCAGGAAGCGGACAAGCTTCGGGCGCGGATGCCCAAGCGGTTGCTCAGAAAAGAAGGCATGCTGGGATATGTGAATATCCTGCAACGTCAGGGACGCCTCAAAGAGGCCATACAGTTGACGCGGGACATTCATGGGGAGTTGATGTCCAATCCGTCCACCGCCAATACTTTTGCAAATTTTCGCTTGATCAAGCGCGTTGGCGAACTGGATTTTCTTATTAAGACGGCGCGGATCTTTGCATCAGTACCGCAACCGAAAGATCCTCAGGGCGTCATCTTGATAGCTCCCAGAAATATCGATCATTTGCGCCGCTATCCGTTGATGGTGCTGATTGAAATGAAGCGGCGCGGCTGGGCGGTTGTGCCGATCGTTGAAGGGTTGCTGCCGAACGAAAAAACCGGAATCGACGAGATTGACATAATGAACGGCGCGGTCCGGCAAGTGGTTCAATTGAAGGACAAAGCCGATTCTCTAATGCCGGACGTAGACTTCCATTGCGATCTGCCAAACGGCATTTTACGTTGGGGCGAACTGGATTTGTCCCATTCGCTTTGGGAAGACGCCGCGATAAATCGGAGGCGCTATACAATCGAATATGGGTGCCCGGAATTACAGAAATATCTGGGTGGTTTGGCCAATTGGGCGAAAGTGATGGCGCGCGTCCTGAAATATGCTGATAATCTATGGCAAAAAAATAGCATTCCAACGGCCTCTGTTTCTTTGTTCAGTTGTCGTTTGCCGGATTCGATATTCCGTTCCTATTGCGAAAAATATGGCGATCCGGAGGAGTTTTTCTTTCTGCACGCCGCGAACGGTTATCAGAACTATTTCACCAATTTTTCGACGAACATTTCCGAGCGCTTCGTACTCCGCAACATGACGCGCGCGAAACACGTGCGTTCAGGTAGCTTTCCGATACCGGAAAACTTTGAACGATATTATGCGGAACGCGTTGATCAAGCGCCTGCAATATTGAAAGACTTCGAAGATGTTACAAAAGTGAAGCGCTCAACCGGGAGTAATACCCAAAGGTCGCCAGAGGCCGTCCAAGTGGTTGAGAAAATTGAGAGTTGGCGACGTTCCGGGGGCAAGGTTGCTTGTGCTTTTGGCAAAGTTGTTTGCGATTCCGGTGTGCCGTTCGATGGTGGGCCCGCACATGCGAGCATGAAGGACTGGATCAATCATGCGATCCGCTCGGTACAGGGCAGCGATACGCTTTTACTCATCAAGCCGCATCCACATGAGATCAACAACCAGATCGCGACTTTCCCGACCGAGTATTTCGCCGATCTTCTTGAAGAGCCGGTCGGGCACAACGCAGTCGTTTTGGGGCATCGGTGGTTCGATATCCACGATATGAAGGATTTTGTGGACCTGGGCTTGATCTACAATGGTACAACGACCGTTGAGTTGGGCTTGCTCGGTATTCCATGTGTCTTGGCAGGCCATTTTGCTCCGATCGACTACCCTGTTGGTCATGCCGTTCCGAAGGATCGCGACGAGTTTCAAGCATTGTTGAGATTTGAGAAAGCGATTGATGTTGCTCCGGATATCAAAGAGCGCTCGGCTGTCTGGCTAGACTATATGTCGAACGAGAGTTTCACGCAGCCTTATCGCTACCATACGCGCCCGGTGACCAACAAGGTTCTGTATCCGCCTCGGTGGATCACAGATGATCTTCAGCGTTATGAGGACGACGGAGACCCTGCCATATTGGAGTTGGCTGGCCGGGCGCTGGGTGAACGATCAGAGCCGGGCGCTTTGCTGGAAACCACAACTTCTCCATCTACGGACTCGAATGAGCCGATGGCGGAGGTTTTTCAACTGCGTTGGAGGCCGTGAGTCATAGATCAAAGTTGAGTATAGCCATGCTCTGGGCTGACTAGGCGACAATGACCTCTGGCCGAACGATTAAGTGCGTCGGCCAAATTCGGGCCTTGGTCGGCATTCCGCTGAGATTGCTTCAAGCAGAGTGGCACTCGGCTATCATGGCCGGGGCAACGGATGGGGGCGATACGAAGGTATCGATGATCGATGAGTTTGAAACGGGGGCGAGTGGGCCTTTATGCCGGGCATTATCGCTGGCATTATTCAGCCAAAGCGATAAATGAGTATCAACGATGTCCAGTATTGTCGAATATCCAACCGATTTGTCCGGCCCGTGCCACCATATATATCCGGTGGAAGGGTCCGAAAAGCTGCTGGTCATATTCGGCGCGAAAGATCTGCACGAAAATCGGTTCAATTTCCTGTCTCCGGCGCGTGAGCTCGGCGAAAACCTGATAGTCTTGAACAACGGATCGAACCAATGGTACCAGTTCGGTGTTCCGGGGCTCGGCGATACCTTTTTGGAAACCGTCAACTGCCTTCAGCGCTGGCGTGACAGTCTGGGTGCGAAGCAGGTCTACGCCATCGGGACATCGATGGGCGGCTATGCGGCCGTCCAATATGGCAGCGCGCTCAATGCTGCGACGCTTGCCTTTTCGACCGATGCAAAGCTTGGTGCCCGCCATTCGCGAAGCACAATATATTATACGGGCAAGGATGAGCCGAGCTGCCCGGATCTGGGGTCGCTGATTGCAGCAGAGGAACCGAATGTGACGCTCGTGATCGGCGAACGTGACATAGTGGATATCCACGCGGCGGATCAGCTTAACGGAACTGGTGAAATCGCAACCTTGTCGCTGCTGGGTTGTGGTCATCATGTACCAAGCTTCCTGTCGCGCCGTGCGCGGCTCGGTCCGATGCTACGGGCCTTTGTCGCAGATCGGGATATCACCGTGCAGAAGGATGCGGGCCGGGCGCTCGCTGTCGAAGGCTATGCCGATACGGCATTTGCGGCGCATTGTGCCTTTGAGGAGGCTGACTGGGGCGAGGCAGAGGTCCGCGCGCGCGACGCGCTGATGCTTTATCCCGGGGGCGAAGCGGCGGAAATCATCCTCGGCCAGTCGTTGGTGAAGCAAAATCGCTACGCCGAAGCGATGGACGTTTTGGCGCGGACGGTTGCCGGACAACCGGAAGACGCCGACCTGATGACGTTGCTGGCAACGGCAATGCGTAAAATGGGAGCTGGCACGAGAGCGAAGCAAGTCTATCTCAAGGTCATCGAGCTGCAACCGAATTTCGCCAAGGCGCATTATGGCCTGGGGCTCGCTTATCTGGGAGAGGGTTATCTTCCTGCGGCAGTGCAGTCGTTCGTCCTCGCTTCGCGCACAGCGCCCCGCAATCGGACGTATCGGGATCGGTTAGTGCAAACCAGACGCAAATTGCAGGTTTGAACCAGTCGGAGCACCGTACCTACTTCGCGAAAACATTTTCCAATGCCGCGATGACTGTATCTTGTTCATTGTCCGTGAGGCTGGAGAACATCGGGATCGCTATCGTCTGCGCATAATATGCTTCAGATTCCGGAAAATCTCCTGCCGAAAAGCCCAACGCCTGATAATAGGGTTGAAGATGGACGGGAATGTAGAGCACGTTCACGCCGATTCCCGCTGCCCGCAATTGGTCAAAAGCTTCTGCACGCGTAACTCCGGCCTCAGGATTCACCAGGATCGGATAAAGATGAAGCGATGATCGCTGTCCTTCGCATTGATAGGGCGTGGTGATCGGGAGGGTGGCGAGTCCCTCGTCATATACTGCCTTGATCCGATGGCGGGCATCAATATAGCTGTCGAGGCGCGTGAGCTGACTGCTGCCGAGCGCGGCCTGAATATCGGTTATGCGATAATTATAGCCCAGATCGATCTGCTGATAATACCAGGGCCCATCCGGCTCATGGGTCATATGTTCAGAATCGCGGGTCAGTCCATGAGACCGCAGCATGGTCATTCGCCGGGCCAGTTCCGGATCGTTCGTCGTTGCCATCCCGCCCTCGGCGGTCGTGATGATTTTTACCGGGTGAAATGAAAAGATCGTGATATCCGAGAATTCGCAATTCCCGACAGGCCGATTTCCGTACTGGGCACCAATCGCATGGCTTGCGTCCTCGATGATACGAAAACCGTATTTCTGTGATAAATTGTGGATCCGTCGAATGTCACAGCTTTGCCCCGCAAAATTTACGGGAGTAACGATTTTCGGCAGCGTTCCGGCCACTTCCGCAGCTTCCAATTTTTCCTGTAGCGCGTCCGCGCTCATATTATATGTGCGCGGATCGATATCGACGAAATCAACTTTTGCGCCGCAATAGATGCCTGCATTGGCTGACGCGACAAAGGTGTTCGGCGATGTCCAAAGCCAGTCACCCTCTCCAAGGTCAAGCGCCCGGCAAGCAATGTGCAATGCCGCTGTGGCACTGCTGGCGGCGATCGCATGTGACGCTGAGCAATATGACGCCAAATCTTGCTCAAACCGAGTAACCGCCGGGCCCTGTGTAATGAAATCACTCTGTAATACACTCGCTACTGCGGCGACATCGGCTTCCGTTATGTCCTGTCGGCCATAAGGGATCATATCATGGCCGTTTTGTTGAATTCCCTGATCTCACTGGCGGACAGGAAAACAGAGTTTGACCCGGAATTATATTCGAATCCCTGCTCGACCTCTCGACCTGTCTCACCGAGTGCATTGGTTCGGAAATCGACATCGCGATCGAAAAACGTAATCGCCGGCTTCAGTACAAAATGATCTTCGAACTCAAGTGTCAGATGGCTGTCGTCAGATGGGCACATGATTTCATGCAGCTTTTCACCGGGACGAATGCCGACAACATGTTGATCCAGATCAGGAGCTACAGCGGTTGCCAGTTCAGTCACCTTGATCGACGGAATTTTGGGCACGAATATCTCGCCACCTTTCATCCGTTGGAAATTTTTCAGTACAAAATCTACGCCGTGCTGCAGCGAGATCCAAAAGCGTGTCATCTCGGCATGAGTGATTGGCAGGCTGGTTTTACCCTCGGCCTTCAGGTTTTCGAAAAACGGAACGACAGAACCACGCGACCCGACCACGTTACCATAGCGAACGACAGCGAAACGGGTTTTTTTGCCACCGGCCATATTGTTAGCTGCCACAAACAGTTTGTCGGAGGCCAGTTTGGTTGCGCCATACAGGTTGATCGGGTTCGCGGCCTTGTCAGTCGAAAGGGCGATTACTTTTTCAACGCTATTCACGATTGCTGCATGGATCACATTTTGCGCGCCATCGATGTTAGTCTTGATACATTCGACCGGATTATACTCGGCTGCAGGGACTTGCTTGAGAGCAGCCGCATGAATGATAAAGTCGACACCTTCCGTGCTCTGAACCATCCGCTCCCGGTCACGGACATCACCGATAAAGTAGCGCATCTGCGGTGCGTCATACTTCTGCGCCATCTCAAATTGTTTCAGTTCATCACGCGAAAATACGATAACTTTTTTGGGAGAATATTCTCGCAACAGGGTTTCGACATATTTCTTGCCAAAACTACCGGTTCCGCCCGTGATCAAAACGGTCTTATCATCAAACATTTAGGGGTCCTTTTTCTGAGCGTTATCGGATCGTCTAGTCTAAGACAACTCCATATTGGAGACGGCAAGCGATGGTGCTGTCGCGTTAACACGATAGTTGTGACTTTTTGTGATATACGTCACACCATTCTACTATATCCATTGCGGCACATTGAGGGGCGAATTTTTGACAATATCCCACCGCATAGCGTTAATCCCGGCCCGGGGCGGTAGTAAACGAATACCGGGGAAAAACTGGAAAATTTTTTGCGGTAAACCCATGATCGCCTGGTCCATAGAAGCGGCGCTGGCGAGTGGTCTTTTCGATCGCGTTATCGTTTCCACAGACGACGCGAAGATCGCCGCAATCGCTCAGGAATATGGCGCACAGATTCCATTTGAACGCCCAGCCGAGCTCGCTGATGATTTCACGCCAACCCGGGCGGTGATCAACCATGCGATTGAGTGGTTCGAGGCCGAAGGCATGATAATCGAGCAACTATGCTGCATTTATGCGACGGCTCCTTTTGTCCGGCCAGAGGCCTTGATCGAATCCCGGAAAATTTTGACTGATAACGACGCCGTGGATTTCGTGTTTGCGGCGGCGACTTTTCCTTTCCCTGTGCAGAGAGCTCTGGTTCGTAGCGCGACTGGGGGCGTTGCAATGATGTCACCCGAGCATGGGCAAACTCGCAGTCAGGATTTGCCTGAAGCGTTTCACGATTCCGGACAATTTTATTGGGGACGCCGTGATGCGTTTATCGCAGGCCAGCCGATGTTTTCGGAGAAATCACTGCCCTATATGCTTGATCGACTTTCGGTGCAGGACATCGATACACCGGAAGATTGGGAAGTCGCTGAAGCACTGTTTCGCTTGCGGCTCGACGCATGAGTGAAGTTGTTGCGATACGCTGCTATACGGGCGCGCGGGTTGGCGCGGGGCATCTGATGCGGTGCCGGGAATTGGCCCGGCAGCTTAAGGCACGAGGGTGCGGCACGATCATTGTGGGGCCTCCTGAGGCCATGCGTGACGAGCAAGATTCGGGCCTATTCGATGTTTGGCACGAAGCGAGTGCGGAGTTCGAAGCGCTATCCGACGCAAGGGCATTTACCGATTTATGTGCCGAGTCTGATGTGCGTTATGCTATCATGGACGATTATAGAATCAGCCCCGACTACCAGCATATCCTGGAAGCTGCTGGGCTGCGCTGGCTACAGCAATTCGATTCGAGCAGGCCATGGAGTTTCTGGGCCGATATTCTCGTCAATGCGGGGCCGCACGAGCAGGCTGCCAACTACGCCCCCTTCTTGAAAAACCCAAAGACACAAATTCTGTTTGGTCCTGAATTCGCGGTACTGCGGCCAGAGTTTACCGCTGTCAGGCCACAGCCAAACAGGAGAGATGTGCGGTCGCTTTTTCTGTCATTCGGCGGCGGTGACGATGCCGGGCTGATCATGAAGAGTGTCGACGCGTTGCGGCCGCTTCTCGGCGAGAATTTCCGGCTTGTCATTGCATCCGGGCGCAGCAATCCCGGAAATGTTGGATATGTTCGCGAGTTTTCCGAAGAATTCTATATCGACTTTTGCATTGCTCCGCCTGATATGGCGACGCTCATGTGTAACTGCGATCTGGCATTGCTGGCTGGGGGAACAATGAGTTATGAGGCCGCGATTTGTGGGCTTCCTCTCATCCTTGTCTCGGTGGCCGACAACCAGGAACGGGCGTGCAAGGGCTGGCAGGAGAGAATTGGTGCGATTTATCTGGGGAGAGCGGATGCGCTTTCGCAACCTACCATCAGGGACACCGTGATGGGTTTGATCGCTGATGGAGAAGCACGTGAAGAAATGGCTTCACTTGGCCGCGCAGCCGTTGATGGTCGCGGTGCAACCCGTTTGATTGATGCTCTGCTCGATGGATAGTTCGGCACAAGATGATCAGTTCTGCGGGCGAGCAATGGTCCTTGGCACCAACGCTGGCCAGGCCGATCTGATTCGCTATTTGAAAGCGCAGAATTGGCATGTCGTCGGTTGTTCGGGACGATCTGGCGAGCCCGGTCAGGCGTTGTGTGATGTGTTCGAGCAGGTTGATATTCGCGATGTCGATGCGCTTGAACCTCTGGTCTCCAAACATGCGATTGATCTGATCTATTCGATATCGTCTGATCTCGCGATGAAATCGGTCGTGAAACTGGCTGAACGAACGGGCCTGCCTCATTTCTTCGACACAGCCTTTATCGACCTTTTGGATAACAAGGCGGAATTGCGGGCGTTTCTTGCTCGTCATGACCTCAGCCCCGTACCCTATATTGAGGTCGGCACTGCCGCCGAAGCGGTAGACTGGTCACTGTTCCCCTGCATCGTGAAGCCGACTGATGCGCAAGGCCAGCGAGGCGTACAGAAGGTTTCCCGGCCGGGCGAACTGATTGAGGCTATCGAGGTGGCCGTCGCCAGTTCGCCAACTGACAAGGCGATTGTGGAGAATTTTCTCGACGGTGTAGAAATGTCCTGCAACGTTGTCTTGTCTGAAGGGCGCGCAATCGTCAAAATACTGTCGGAACGCCTGGTTCATGATATTGACCAGATCGGTATTCCCAAGGGACATCTCATCCCTCCGCTTGCCGTTTCGAAAGCGGATCAGGACCGCGCGGTTGCGCTGGTCGACCGGGTGGTTGTCGCATTCGGCCAACCTAGCGGTGTGCTATATTTTCAGATGGTCAACACTGCGCAAGGGCCGCGGATCATTGAAATCGCCCCGCGCCTTGACGGATGCCATATGTGGCGGATTATTTTGGCTGCGACGGGTGTGGACCTGATTAACCTCGCCGTCAGTGGATTGCTGGGAGAGCCGAATTCCGACCCAGTTGGCAACATGTTGCCTGATGGCAATTTTGAGTTGATGTTCCAGCAGACAGAGCCTGATACGCACTTCGACCCGGATGCCTTCCCTGCGCCTGAGGGAAGCGTTTATCATGAGTATCGCTACAAATCCGGCGAATCCATCACGCCAATAAACGGCAGGCTTGAAGTGGTCGGCTATTATGTCCGGAAAACGTCGTGATATGGGCTGGTAAAACAATCGCGGTTACCGGCGCCACCGGTTTCATTGGCCGCTATCTTGTCGATAAGCTCGCGACACTGGACTGCAACGCCGTCGCGATCACGCGGGCTGCGCGCGATATGGGGCCGGATGTACAGGTCGCGGTTACCGACTATTCGCCCGGCTCGCTTGCCAGTGTTTTGAACGGTGTTGATGCGGTTATCCATCTTGGCGGACGCAGGATGACGCGCGAAGACGAGCCGAACGGACTGGACCCGTTTCTGGGGCCCAACGTCGCACTCACCGGTAATCTCGTTGATGTCGCTATAGAGCAGGGGGTGAAGCGCTTTCTGCTCGCGTCGACGATTGCTGTCTATTCTCCAGCGGATCCGATGCCCTATCGCGAAGATATTCAGACACATCCGGCAAATGCCTATGCGCTCTCGAAGAAATTCGCCGAGAACTATATAGCGCTTAAGACACGTGGCAGCGGGATGGAGACTGGGGTTTTTCGGCTCGCTGCGATATACGGCTTTGGCGAAAAAGGAACGCCTGCACTGATGAAGTTTGTGGAACTGGCCCGAGCGAAAAAGACGGTACAACTGACAGGCAACCCCAATCATTGCATCGACCAGCTTTATGTTCGGGACGCCGTTTCAGCGTTTGTTGCCGCGCTGGAAGCGCCGTCGGTGGAAGGTGTCTACAATATCGGCTGCGGCGAAGCTCTGTCTGTCGAGCATATCGCAGAAACTGTGAACCGGGTATTCGGGAACGCTGACAATCTTGACAGAAACGGTGCCACTTCAGTACCGGCCCCGGCGACATACTTGAATATCGCGCGCGCGCGCGAAGAGCTGGGTTGGCGCCCGTCTCATTCGCTTGAGCAGGGGCTTGAGGATTTTCGAAATTTGGCCCGCGCTGCCCTGCATCAGAAATAAACGGTCGAGAGGACCTGAACATGCTTACAATCAAACAGGAACTGTCTCAGACTTTCGCGATGCCCTCGCCTGTTGGGCCGTTCATTATTGTCGAGATGTCTGGCAATCATAATCAGTCGCTGGAAACTGCGCTTTCGATCGTTGATGCCGCCGCTGCAACCGGTGCCGATGCCATCAAGATCCAGACCTTTACGCCTGACAGCATGACTCTTGATCTTGACGAAGGCGAGTTCACGATCATTGATCCCAAGTCCCTGTGGTACGGGCGCAAGCTGCATGATCTATACGCCGAGGCAACGACGCCCGCCGACTGGCATGAGCCAATATTCGAACGCGCCCGTGAAAAGGGCATCCTCGCCTTTAGCACGCCATTCGATGACCCCGCTGTCGATTTTCTCGAAGATCTGAACGTACCTTGTTACAAGATCGCTTCGTTCGAAGCCGTTGATCTGCCGCTTATCCGGCGTGTCGCGGAGACAAAGAAACCAGTGATTATTTCAACCGGTATGGCGACGGTCCTCGAAATCGCGGAAGCGGTTGAAACGGCGCTTGAAGCGGGGTGTCAAAACCTGACATTGCTGAAATGCACGAGTAGCTATCCGGCATCTCCGGAGAATACCAACCTGATAACGATGCCTGAACTGGGGCGCGTATTTGGGTGTAATTTCGGGCTTTCGGATCATACATTGGGCGTCGGTGTTTCGGTCGCAGCGGTCGCGATGGGAGCGAGCGCGCTTGAAAAGCATTTCATTCTTGATCGCAGCGCGGGCGGTGTAGACTCAGCCTTCTCCCTAGAGCCTGACGAGTTTACGAGCCTGGTCGAAGAATCCATCCGCGCGCAACAGGCGCTTGGCAAAATTCACTTTGGTGGAACGAGGTCAGAGCAGGCCGGACGGAAAAAACGGCGCTCGCTATACATCGGTGAAGATATGAAGGCTGGCGATATTCTTACGCCCGCAAATTTGCGCCGTATCCGGCCCGGTAGCGGCCTCGCACCGAGTCATTATGATGCGCTGCTCGGCCGAAAGGTTGGACGGGACGTGAAGATGGGAACACCGGTTAGCTGGGATATTCTGGGCTAGGCTTGGGTTTCTCCCCAATCTATTTTTCCGATCGGCTTGCCGGGGCGGTACCCGAGAACCCGAATGTCATCTGCATAGATGGCTCTAACAAACGCTCGATTCTCATTCGTGAGTTTCGTGTCACCATCTTTTTTGCTCACATTTTTGCGCTTCAGGGCGATTTTTTTTCCGAGAAGCGGTTCGAATATCTTGATGTCGTGCTTTAGTGTTTCTTGACGCAGAATGATCTGCGGCTTTGCCAAGGCAATGAAATCAAGCTGTGATCTGAAATGTGTCCAGTTGGCCGATTTGCGTTCGCGGAGCGCCTGGACAAATACATTGATGTCATCGCAAGCGTTCTTCTCAATCAGAAATTCGCGGACACCCGTTGGCTTGATGGAAGAGTGTTTGACATTGTAGCGATACGCCGAAATAAACCGTTTAACTGGATGCCGTACGACACAAAAACGGAAAAAGCCGGGCTTAAAATATTCCTTATCGGAAGGCACACCAACTTCGTGGGCACTTGATTCGTTCGCAATTCCCAAAGCGGCTTTAATCGCCTGACCTCCGGTTTTCGGAATGTGCGCGAATACTATGTTTGTATTGGGAATTCGGTGCATTGGTTTACGCTCTCGCAACAGGTCAATAATGGCCATCAAGCAACGGATAGAAAATATAGGCTCAAAAAGCCCTTGCGGCCACAATTCTAAATCGTAGCAATCGAAATATGTCTTGAAAGCCCATTCAAATTTTTTGCTAAGCCAGTTTGACTCCCTTTTCAATATCAATCGGTCACAGTTACAAACAGGATCGGTTCTGGATGAGCTGATAGTCAAAAAGACACAAATCTTGGGTTTCGATATTGGGTATTCTATGCTGGTCACCACTGATATTGATCGTCAAGCGCTGCAGAACTTCGCCTGAAAGGGGACGAAATCTGGGTAAGGTGGTTTGCAAGACTGGCAGGGAGCAAAATGTCAGATTGCGGTAACACTGTTTGCGCTGTAGATTCACATCCAATCAAACTGTCTGGAGTTTCAAATGGTCCAGGTTATTGCCGAAATCGGCTGCAACCACAAAGGTGACATGGATATTGCCAAAGAGATGATCTCCGTGGCGGCTCGTGTCTGCAAAGCCGATGTCGCAAAATTCCAAAAGCGAAATAACCCTGAATTGCTGACTGCTGCACAATATGACGCGCCGCATCCAGTCGTATCCAACGCCTATGGGGAAACCTATGGTGCGCATCGCGAGGCGCTGGAACTTTCAATAGACGAGCACCAAGAATTACTCGCCCATTGCCAGTCTGAAAACATCGAATATTCCACTTCTGTTTGGGACCTGACGTCTGCAAAACAGATGGCCGCAATAAACCCGCGCTTGCTCAAAATACCGTCCGCTACGAACCTTCACTGGAATCTCCAGGAGTGGCTGTGTCGCAACTATGCGGGTGAGATTCATGTTTCGACAGGCATGACGACCAAGAAAGAGATTAAGGAGATCGTTTCTTTTTATGAGCGGTTTGACCGGGCTGGGGACCTCGTCATTTATTCGTGCACATCGGGTTATCCGGTCGCGTTCGAAGAGATTTGCCTAGGTGAGATTACGCGGCTGCGGGAATTGTATGAAGACCGGATTAAAGCGATTGCCTTTTCGGGCCATCATCTGGGCATAGCTGCCGATGTCGCGGCGCTTGCGCTCGGCGCGCAATATGTTGAGCGGCATTTCACGCTGGACCGCACCTGGAAGGGAACCGATCATGCGGCCAGCCTGGAACCTGACGGCCTGCGTCGGCTGGTCCGCGATCTGAAGAATGTTGAGCTGGCGCTGGAGCGCAAGTCCGCGGACATCCTTCCAGTTGAGCAGGCGCAGCGCGACAAACTGAAATGGCGGAGCGCCGAAAGCCAAGCAGCGTGACATGCCAGTAACCGTTGCTGTGATCCCGGCACGGGGCGGTTCCAAAGGCCTTCCCGGAAAGAATTTGATGAAGGTGGGCAGTGTTCCGCTAGTCGCACGGGCGATTCAGGCCGCACTTGGAACGAGCCGAATCGATGCCGTATTTGTTTCGAGCGAAGACCGCGATATTTTGGAATGCGCCAAAGCATATGGGGCGCGTCCAATCGAAAGAGCTTCGGAGATTGCATGCGATACGACTTCGTCGGAGGCGGTATTGCTGGCTGCCCTCGATCATCCCGACGTTGCTGCTTTGAAACCCGACACAATTGTCATGATCCAATGCACTTCACCATTCACAAGTTCTGGTGACATCGGGAAGTTGGTTGCTTTGCTTGATGATGAGCGATTTGCGGCGGCCGTGACCGTTGTCGAAGATCATGGATTTCTCTGGGCTGCCGATGGTGATGGAATTGCATCTGGGATCAATCACGACATCGCGCAACAGCGGGCAAGGCGACAGGATATTCCTCCACAATATCGCGAAACCGGTGCAGCCTATGCCATGCGGGTTGCACCGTTTCGGGCGAGCAGTTCCCGATTCTGCGGTCCCGTTGGTCTTGTGGTTACAGATCACCCTCCGATTGAGATCGATAGCCGTGAAGATCTGGAGCTTGTCCGCATCATTGCCTCTCAGACGACTGACGAAACGTTACCTGCGGGCATCTTTTCAAATATTCGCGCCTTGGTCACTGATTTCGATGGCGTACATACAGACGATTGCGTCTGGGTGGATCAAAATGGTGTTGAAAGTGTCCGCTGCTCCCGGAGTGATGGAATGGGAATTGAGCGACTGAGAAAGGCGGGATTTCCCGTCCTGATTCTGTCGAAAGAAACCAACGCTGTCGTCGCGAAACGGGCAGACAAACTAGAAATTCCCGTTATTCAGGGAGAAGCTGACAAGCTATCGGCTCTTGAAGGTTGGGCCGCTCAGAATGGTATCGCAATCACCGGAATTTGTTTTGTGGGGAATGATGTAAACGACGTAGAAGCATTGGAAGCGGCGGGCTTAGCGGTTGTGCCCGACGACGCACGAAAAGATGCGAAATCCGTTGCCGATATCATTTTGAAATCTGCCGGTGGGCACGGTGCCGTGCGCGAGATTTGCGACCTCTTGCTGACCGATATCTCGCGCCGATCGAGTGACGGAGGATACTTTTGAGCGATGAAAGTGCTCATGCAGAGCGTCGGCATACGGCTGCAGCGCTTATGCGTCACAAGAAGTCTGCTGAAGACATGCGAAACGAACCGCTGGCTTTTTGGGATCTGAATCTAATTGCTGCCAGCCCATGCATTTGTTGCGATCAGGAGATGTCTCACGTTTCGGCCTATCCGTTCCATTCCAGCGAAAAATTTGCTCGCCAGATTATTCTTTGGTGTGAACTATGCGGATTCGGGATGGTACCCGGAACGTCCTTCCCGCTTGATGACTATTATCGTACGCAATATGCCATTGAAAACCGACGCGATCGCGATCTCGACCCGGAGAGTTATTTCGCAAAAATGGAGTCCGATAATCCGCCAAAAAACCTGGCGCGATATATTGGCAGGGCGCGAAACCAGATTAGGAAGATACGCAAATATGTGCCAGAAATCGGGTCGATGCTAGATGTTGGTGCTGGTCCAGGGTATGCGCTCTGGGCTTCTGGAGCAAAACAGAAGTTCGCGATCGAATATGATGATTTTTCGCGAAAGTATCTCGATTATATCGATGCTACGATCGTCGATTGGGACGCAGTACCTCGCCATCGTTATGATGTTGTCTTGCTCTCGCACTCGCTGGAGCATTTTCAGTTTACCGAGGTGCTAACTAGGCTTGAGCTTCTCATGAATTCGGTGAACCCAGGCGGCCTGCTCTATATCGAAGTGCCGCCGGGTGGATTGGGCTGGAAACAGTATCACTATAAACATGAACCCCATACATTGTTCTTCACGCCTGAAGCGCTTCAGGGATTGGCTCAAAAACTCAATGGCGAAATATTGCTCTGCGCGCCGACGCTTAAAACTTACAACCTGATCAGTGATATTGAAAATCCCATCTACGAGGGCAGAAAAGGACAGCGTCTCGGAAATCCTCGTGGTCGATTGACGCTAATTTTGAAGAAAGGCAGCTAGTCCGCCTATCAACCGCGACTACAGAGCCCTTCAGACGAATTTTGCATGCCGGCCATGAGGGACAATCAATTGCTCCACCAGATCTTTTTCAAAATCGATCGCATGGACTTCTCCGACTTGAAGATGTGTCTCACCAGTATCAAAATAATGCATTTCACCCGATGAGAAGAAATCAAATCCAAAGGCCGTAAAGGGCTGTTGAACAAGAAATTCGAGTATCTGAATCATCCGGAACCCGGTGCTTGGAAAGGGATAGGACAGGTGTTCGCTCATCATCTTGACGCATGGTGCCAGATAGCCTGAATCTTCTGGGGCGAGTTCAAAACCAAGCCTCCCTTTGCTGAACGCGGCGATATCCGGGAACTGTCTCGCATGCGGTTGCATCAACAACGTTTTGGCTTGCTGGACGCTTGGTCGATGGGGGGAGGCTTGTCGGTTCGCCGACGAATACCAATAGTCAGTTTTGGTGCCGAGATCGCGTTCATACCCCTCGATGACAAAGTCGTTGAGACGGATGACTGTTGCAAATCCGTCAATAGTCGCACCATGTCGATTTTTCAGCAGCGACGGAGAATTCCCGATCAGTGCATTTGAACCCTCGCTCAAAGCTTGCAGCCATGTATAAAAATTTCGGTAAACATGAGCGGCATTTTCGCTGGGGTGCACTTTATACTCGCCGTTGAGCAGATAGGTGTTGCACGGGTTAGTATCGGTACCGCGCAGCTGCGCTGCCATCACACCGGCGCACAAATCATACAGTTGGTCAAGGGAGTGCTTTGCCTTGCTGCTCTCGCCCTGTCTCGCGTGGAAGAAGCCACGCAGCATGAATGTCCAAGCATTTTCATCGCGGTCGAGTTCGCACGCGTTTAGCCATTCGATGACGTCATCGTTACGCTCTAGATAGATAAGCGCGCGTGCAATTGCTGAGCGCGCGCTCTCATCTGCTGGATTCAATGCAAGCATTTCGGTGAAATTATCGAGCATGCCTTCATAATCGCGCCGCCGCTCGCAAACCTGACCGGCTTTTTTCCAGAAGACTGGGGCACCCGGAAAGCGCTGTTTCAATCGCCCGCAGAATCCCGAGGCTGCGTCGAACTCACCGGCTGCAAATATCGCGTTAAGTTGGCGGTGATAATCATTTACCTGATGCGTATGCTCGGCCACCTGTTTGCGCAATTTCATCGCAGCAGAGATCTCGCCGACGGCGATTTGTCGATCCGAAAGTGTGCGAAACAAATTTACGTTGTTTTGATTGACGATGACCTCTTCGGCGAGTGGATCGACGGGGGTCCCGGTTTCGAGACTCGTTCGGAAAAGATCTCCTTGGGCTACTTTGCTGTCTGGAAATTGTTGGGCGAGATCAATTGCCACCTTTTGCGCCGCAACCAATTCCCCTTGGCGGGAAAGCATGAGTATTCGATTCCGGTGGACAGAAGGTTGGCCTTTTGATTGCTCCACCATTTCCGCCATGACTGCTTCAGCTTCCTGAAAGCACAATCCGTCAACCAGAGCGGCAGCATAGGATACTTGAAACGCTGGCGAGAGATGATGTTTCAGGAGTAAGCGCCATATCGCGATGCGCTCTTCAGGGCTTTTTAATTTGTCCAGAGCTCTCCCATAAAGAAGCGCTGCAGATTGCGATGATGCGACTTGGTCGTCGACAAGGGCTATCGTCAGGAATTCAAATCCTTGCGCTTGAAGAGTTTTGGCAAACTTCAGCCTGAGACTTGCAGGCGCATTTCTGAGATCAGACAGGCTAGCGAGCGCGATCCGCAATGCCCCATTCTCGCTTAAAACCGCAGCTTCACTTGGAAGGTGTGCAACGTCGAAAACATTTTCACTATGACCCGTCGTGAGAAGCCGCAAGATTTGGCGCCACGGGGCATTAGCTACTGTGATCGTATCGGCGGTTTCGTCGTTTGTCCCGCTTTCAATATTGCTCTGCTCTTGATGATACCGAAGCAGCCATTCCTTCGCAGCCTCTTGTTCCTTCGGAATTTCGCCGCGAAGGGTAATGTGTTCCAGCAGAAAATTGGCTTGCCATTTTTCCAGATACTCCACTGCCGATTCGAGATCGTTTCTAGCATATTGAACCGTTGCAAGCCTCGTCCGCATCGCCTGCTGCTTCTGTTGTTCCCTGATACTCCTGCCGATATTGAGTGACAGCGAATCTGATCGTTTGATCAGTGTTCTCAAGAAGGTATGTGCAAGGGGATTTCCGACCAGCCACAAACCAAATTCATGCAGACCGGTAGAAGGCTTCGCTAGATTAAGTTCTTTGATCAGCATTTTCGTGCGAATTTGGCGTGCTATGGTTAAAGCCAGTTCCTGTTGCCCCGTATTCTGCAACGACGGCAGGGGCCATCGACAAAATACGCGTGCTAGATTTGATCTTGCGAAATAACGCAATCTCCTTGGCAGCGTTTCGGCTTCAACAAGCAAATCGAATAGCTGGCTAAAATCGTGAACGCGATTTGCGAGCGCGCTTGTATTTGAAAGTCGAAAAAGCCCCGACAATCTGCGCGTGACCGAGCGCTTGTATCGAGATTTGGTATAACCCGAAACCTCAGCGAATGGACTTTCAAATCTGAACAGATCAACGGCAAGGCGGTACGTTGATACATTGGGACCAGCTTCGGGAACTGCTGTGTCGAGTTTGAGAAATAAATCGGAACCGCTATCCCCCCTGACATGTGGAAGAATCTTATTGAGCAGAACATGCGCTGGAGGAATTGTCGCCAAAATAGAAAGAAATTTCCAATTCGGTTTCTCGTTTACATTCAAGCTGTTGATTAACTTCGAAAACGGGAGATACAAGGCGAATTCGGATATAGACACTCGCCGTTCCAGCGGGATCCCTGAGTCAAAATGCATCGCCACGAGCGACCGGGCGAGCAATTCGTCCGTCTCCGCCCGTTCCTGTAGATCGAGCGGACTCGTATAGAGGATCAGTTCTTTTGCCGTTTCGAGCCAAAGGCCATGATCGTTGGATTGCTGCGCATGTCCCAATACATCTTTGAGGCTATCGAACTGCATCGGTTCTCAAGATGATTGGAGTCATGGGAAAGATAGCCTTTAGCGACGACAATGAAACGAATCTTCTCTCTAAAAATCAAGAGTTAGCCAATATAGTCCGCGTTTGGTTTACGTAACCCATCCATCGGTTAAATCGTTCTTCAATTTTGGTTTTTACCTCATGCTGAGTGTTTGCCGCGGTCTCCCGGCCAGCGCAATGGAATGATCAAAACGGGTGCAACTGATGAATGGCTTGCACTCACCGCTTTATTCCATAGAAAGTCGGCTATGCCTATTATTGCATTGAATGGCCCTGAAGCGATGCGAATTCGCAAGGCCAACGATCTTGCTACATGGGGTAACCGAACGCAGGAGAACCGTGTCGAGCCGGTTGCGAAGCCAGCCTTCGAGACGCCTTTCCAGCTGGAAGCAGGAGAGAAAATTTTCACCGTTGGCTCGTGTTTTGCTCGCAATGTTGAAGCTGAGCTAATAAACCGGGGTTTCCAGATTCCTATGCGGGATTTATTCAAGACACCGGCGTTTGACGGGCTCCCACCAGAGATCGTCAACAATTTTGGCACGCCTTCCATATTCAATGAGTTCGCATGGGCATTCGGCGAGGAGAATTTTGATGAAACCAAAGCAATAGTGAAGGTCGGTGCTGATAGGTTTGTCGATCTTCACATGGTGAACAGTGTTCGGCCGGGGCCGTTCGACGAGGTATTGGCCCGCCGTAAAGGTTTGTTGAATGCCACGCGGTCGCTTGCCGAATGCCGCGTGTTGATCATGACGCTCGGATTGGCTGAAGTCTGGTGGGACGAAGAGGCCCAGACCTATCTCAATACGGCGCCTTTACCGACCGTGTTGAATGCTGCGGCTGACAGGTTCGAGCTGCATGTCCTCAGCTTTGCAGAATGCTATGATTATCTGAAGAAAGCGATGGAAATTGCCTTTACGCATGGCCGCGATGATCTTCGCGTAATCCTTACTGTTTCTCCAGTGCCGATGATGGCGACCCACCGACGTTCCGATGTGATTACCGCCAACGGTTACTCAAAATCAGTTCTCAGAACAGTCGCTGAACATATTGTGGAAGGGAATGATAGGATTAGCTATTTCCCGAGCTATGAATCAGTGACGTTGAGCGATCGGCGCTTGGCCTGGATGGACGATATGGTTCACGTCACGCGGGATATGGTAGGCATCAACGTCGATAGGATGGTCGATGCATTTACGGGAAATCAGCATCCCGTTGAGCGGCAATTGCCACAGGTTAACGATCTGCCACCGGAGGATGGCAAGGCCCTCTTTCTCGCTGACCGAGCCCGTAACGCGCGCGCGATGGACGATGCCCAATTTTTCGAAACGCACGGTGATGCAGCGCGAACTTCTGCAGCATTTGCACTCGAATATGCAAAATTTCTGTTCGCACAGAATGATCTTGATCGAGCGTTGGACTGTCTTGTCGGCAACAAAGAGGCTGAAGCGGAATTGCTTCGAGCCAAAATATTCTATGGAAAACGTCGCTATCCCGAAGCGTCAGAAGCCGCGCGCAAAGTCTGCGCAATCAGTCCAAAAGGAAATGCGCAATGGCAATTGAGGTTGGACATAGCGATTGCAAGACGTGGATTGGATGAAATCGTGGCTATCGAGGAGGATTGGCTCGCAGCGGGCTCTACAAGGCGGGAACATGTCTTGTCTTTGGTCGGTAGCGCTTTCCGAAAAGCAGGGCATCCCACTCAGGCACTTGAACGCTTACGTAAGTCCGGCGTTCGACCCTCTGATGCAGAGGGGTTCGTTGCAGTCGAATGGGCTTGGGCGCTTTTGACCTTGGGAGAGTATGATGAAATCCAAGGCATTATCGAGAAATTTATTCCCAGATCTGACTGGCAGGTGAATCAAATCAAGCAGATCAGGAAAAAGCTCACTGCTGCTGAAAAATAGGCGGAAGACTATGTTTCAGAGTTGGAAAAATATTGGCGCTGCATTTTGTTTGGAGCGAACCGGCCTTGCTCGATTTCACTAACATTTGGGAATGGACACGGAAAACCCGTAGTTTCGTCGATAGTGTCGGTCATCAGATAGTTTGAGACAGGTGAGTGTTTGGCTCCATCTGTTGATTGACATTAGGCGGCGATCTTGCAGGGATCCAAGCGTCTTTGTTCGATGGTTTTGCGTTTGACCCTTTCACGCTGTTTGATGATCATCTCAACCCGCGAAAGTCCGCATCAGCGGGTGTCACGTTTGGCAGGCTCTCGTGATAGCGCTGATGGTTGTAATGCCCGACGAACGCTCTGACTTGAGCCTCCAATCACCGAGCAGATACTAATTCTCCAATACGAGCCTGAGCTTCTCCTGCCGAGCCAGTTCCAATGCGGTTGCGCAGGAACAAAACCAATTGACATGCTCCTGATTTCACCACCGAGCTCTATGCCTGATGAGATGCCAAGGAACGGCCGCTCGATTTCGTGTTGATGTCGGGACGGACGCACGATGTACAAGGCTTTGCGCCGCCGTTTTTGAATGATCGCTGCCAACTGCCGCTATGTTGCCAACGCCATCCGCGAGGCGATTGCTAAGGTGTACATCGAACCGGCGAACCTCATCAAGAGCAACAGTTGTGTCCAATCGTACATGACCGCGATAATTACTGCTGGCGCAACCTTGTCGAGCGGCTGTTCAACAAATTCAAGGATTGGCGCTGAGTCACAACCCGTTACTACAAAACTAAGGGATCCTATCTCGGCTTCGTTGCTCCCGCATCATTCCAACTCTGGGTGCTCTTTATCCACCAAGTTTAATATCGTGCGCGCTTGGTTCGAATGTCTATAAGTGTTTCTGTTAAGTCCATGTAAGTTTTATCGCTGTCTTTGTTCGCTGGACTGTTAGGCAATATTCTATAAGGGGTCTATCCCTTCAGCATACGTGAATCGGGTTCCAAAAATGCATATTTTCTCTGTAAATTCCCATAGAATAGGGAAATGCAAAACGCATTATAGTGTTGGCGCGCCCGGCAGGACTCGAACCTGCGACCTCAAGATTAGAAGTCTCGCGCTCTATCCAGCTGAGCTACGGGCGCGCGCTGCATCCCTCTAGCTAGCTGCCGAACGGAATAAAAGGCTGCGGTCGGTGATTACCGTAAAGTGATAGTCGGTCTGTGCCGGGTACAGCATCTCCGCGGCGATGAAAGCCGAAGACATTGGCCACGACAAGCGTGTTTTCGGGTACCGGATATGTCTGCGGCTGCGGCAGGCCGAGCGCGGCAAATTCATCTTCTTCTATGCGGAAAGAGCCGGTCATTCCCCTGCGGTTCTGCTGGATCCGCGCTTCGACGGCGGCGTCCGCCTTTCTTTCTTCCCAGGCGAGGCGTTCCGGGGTCAGCTTGTGGCTGCCGGGGACATAGACGAAGGGCCCGTCCTCCTCTCGCACCGGATCGATGAAGAACCAGTATTTCATGGCGTTGAAAAACGTGTCGCGGTGAAACTCGCGTTGCTGGTCGGGGATATCGCTCTCATCGCCATTGGCCGTCTGGTAGATCCAGTTGCGGCGCGGGGACATCGCCTTGCCGGTTACGATACGCGCCAGCCGCTTGAAGCGCCTGTTGCGCGGAAAAGCGGCGGCGTGCGGGCCGGGTTTGATGAAGCGGTTGAGCGTGCTTCCATCGAACCGGTCAAAACCCCAGTCATACCGGTCACTATCACCAAAGCCCCACACTTCCGGCTTTTCGGGTAGCGGTTTTGCGGCCTTCGCGGCTTCGACCGAGGCATGGCATTCATCGCGCAAAGCCGCGAATTCTGCATCGGGCAGGAAATTTTCAATAGCGACAAAACCCTGATCAAGCAGGTGTTGTTCATCACTATTGAACCCGTGGACGCTTTGCGCACGCCGGAACCGGGATACCGCCTGCGCTGCTTTTACCCGTTTGCGGTGCATACCCAGCCGGTTCAACTTCGGATGACCAACCCAGGGGTCGCTAAACACCTTCATTGAAGTGAATATGGAATACATGGGGCAGCTTTCACGCCAATTTCGGCTGGATTGCAAGATGAAGATGGGGCAGGGGGAGCCATATGAGCGACGCAGTAATCGAGAAAATTGACGCCTCCGCGCTGGGGAACCGGCGGATGCGCTATTTCGATTTCGTGATGGTGGCCTTTGTGGTCATTCTGCTGCTCTCCAATGTGATCGGGGCTGGCAAGGTTGCCAATGTCGATCTGCCCGTAATCGGCGCCTATGCCTTTGGCGCAGGCATTCTTTTCTTCCCGCTCTCCTATGTGATTGGTGACGTGCTGACCGAGGTTTACGGTTATGCACGGGCCCGGCGGTGCATCTGGGCCGGGTTTGTCGCAATGCTGTTCATGGCGCTGATGGCCACAATAGTCGTCGCGATGCCGCCCGACGGGAACTGGACCGGACAGGATGCCTATGAACAGGTGTTCGGGCAGGTTCCGCGCATCGTTTTCGCGTCGATCATCGCCTTTTGGGCTGGCGAGTTCGTCAACTCCTATGTGATGGCGCGCATGAAAGTCTGGACTCAGGGCAAGCATCTCTGGTCGCGGACAATCGGGTCAACGATTTTTGGGCAGGGCATTGATAGCATGATCTTCTACCCACTCGCCTTTTGGGGCGTCTGGGACAATAGCCTCGTCATTACCGTGATGATCACCAACTGGATGCTCAAGGTTGCCTGGGAAGCTCTGCTGACGCCTGTGACCTATGTTGTAGTGGGCTGGCTCAAACGGCGCGAAGGTCTTGACGTCTATGACGAGCACACGGGCTTCTCGCCCTTCCGCACGACCGTCTGATGAGCGTCTTTCAGGAGACGAAACTGCTGCTGATCGATACGGTCGGCCTCTCCAAGGATGCGCTGCATATCTATGTCGGGCTGATCGTGTTCTTCGGAACGGCGCTGATCTTTCGGCTGCCGTTGCGTGATATCCGACCATGGTGCGCTGTCTTGCTGGCAGCGCTGCTTGGCGAAGCTTGGGACATTTACGACACGGCTGTGATCGGTGCACCGCAAATCTATGCAGGCAACTGGCATGATCTGTGGAATACGATGTTCTGGCCGACAGCGATTGTTGTGCTGGCGCGGTTTACGGCAGTGGCGGAGCGCTAGCCCAGCGCTTGAACCAACCCATCAAACAACCGCTGACCATCCGTTCCGCCATGGGCCGGTTCGACCATGCGTTCCGGGTGCGGCATCATGCCGAGGACGTTGCCTGCTTCATTGACGATCCCGGCAATATCGCGCGCTGATCCGTTGCAGCTTTCCGCATAACGGAACGCCACCCGTCCATCGCCTTCGATCCGGTCTAGCGTCGCATCATCGGCGAAATAATTGCCGTCATGATGGGCGACAGGGATAGTGATCGCTTCGTCAGACGCATAGCGGCTGGTAAAGGCCGTCTGGCTCGACGCGACGGTCAGAGCGACATCACGGCAGATGAAATCAATTCCGGCATTGCGGAGCAGTGCGCCGGGCAGCAGGCCCGCTTCGGTCAGCAGTTGGAAGCCGTTGCAGACGCCCAGCACGGCAACCCCGCGATCGGCAGCTGCTTTCACTTCACGCATGATCGGAGAATTCGCACCGATCGCACCGGAGCGCAGATAGTCGCCATAGGAAAATCCGCCGGGCAGGGCGATCAGACCAAGGCCATCGGGCAGCTCGGTTTCGCGGTGCCAGACCATATGCGGCTTTACGCCGGTCGCCTGTTCGAGTGCCACCGCCATATCGCGGTCGCAATTGGATCCGGGAAAGACGATGACCGCGCTGCGCATTAGGCCGCCTCTCTCTCAATCTGGAAATTCTCGATGACCATATTGGCGAGCAGCTTTTTACACATCGCCTCAATATCAGCATCCGAGACATTATCATCGAGATCAAGCTCGATCAGCTTGCCCTGACGAACATCGTTGACGCCATCAAAACCCAGCGATTCAAGCGCGTGATGAATGGCCTTGCCCTGAGGGTCGAGAACCCCATTTTTCAGGGTAACATGGATACGTGTTTTCATGGCGTGCAATCTCCCTGCAGGGCCAGAGTCGCGCGCTCTATGCTGCCATCACCGCCTTGTGGCAAGGGGGAAGCCGGTACAGCCTGTGCAAGCGTGATTTTGTCGCCGCCACGATAGCCCCGACAAGGCGATCAAAGTTCCAAACCCTGCCAAAGTCTTTAGGCGCGCTTTACCGAATCTCAACATCTGGCCCGTCAAAATGGCGCCGCCCGTTTTCTATGCGCGGCAAGGACATTTACTGTTGGGAGGCATCACCATGGTAGCGTTAGCGCTCGGAATGTTTGTCGCACTGTTCGTTTTTGGCGGAGAGCTGCTTGGCTACCGCGATCCCGAGGGCATGGTGAAGCTGGCGCTTGTCGCCACCTTTGTCTTCGGTATCATTTGTGGTAACAAGATCGGCCGGTAAGCAGCTCAGTTCAGACGAAAATCTGGCCGCTATTTTCCGCGTTTCTTGCGATGCTGTTCAAGGTCGAGCACTTCGTTTTCGGCGTCTTCAGGTAACAAGCCGAACCGCCGGGCAACTTCCTGATAGGCTTCAACCTCTCCGCCCAGATCGCGGCGGAATCGATCCTTGTCTAGCTTTTCGTCCGACTCCATATCCCAGAGGCGGCAGCCATCGGGGCTGATCTCGTCAGCAAGCAGCAGCTTCGGATATTCATTTTCCCAGACCCGGCCGAACTCCAGCTTAAAGTCGACGAGCCGGATATTGACGGCCGAAAACAGGCCGCACATGAAATCGTTGATGCGGAAAGACATTTCGGTGATGTCCCGCATTTCTTCGTTGGTCGCCCAGCCGAAGCATTCGATATGATCTTCGCCGATCAGCGGATCGCCAAGTGCATCGTCCTTGTAGCAATATTCGACCAGTGCGCGGGGCAGGGGCGTGCCTTCTTCCAGACCAAGCCGCTTCGCCAAGGTTCCGGCAGCGACGTTACGGATGATCACCTCGATCGGAATGATCTCAACCTGGCGAACAAGTTGTTCGCGCATGTTGAGGCGGCGGATGAAGTGATGCGGGATGCCGATATGGCCGAGGCGCGTGAAGATATGCTCGGAAATGCGGTTGTTGAGTACGCCTTTGCCGTTGATCGTACCTTTTTTCTGATTGTTGAACGCGGTTGCGTCATCCTTGAAATATTGGATGATCGTTCCGGGTTCTGGCCCCTCATAGAGGATCTTGGCCTTGCCTTCGTAAATCTGACGGCGGCGGGTCATCGCTCTCACTCCGTAAAAAAGAAACACGCCCCGGACGCGGCGACAAACGCGCGGGCCGAGGCGGGGTGGGGACGTATAGCGGAGTATATGAAGGCGTGCAATTGCGCACGGCGCGTCAAATCGCCAAGGTTTTTTTGAACGCGAGTATTAAGGGAATGACAGAATGACCTGGATCAAGACCATCGCCTTTGCCGACGCGGTGGGGCCTTTACGCAAACTGTATCAGCGCGTTTCCGGTCCTGATGAAAATGTCGACAATATCATGCTCGCCCACAGTCTGCGTCCGCACACGATGGAGGGCCATATGGCGCTCTACAAACATGTGCTCCATCATCCGCGCAATGCGGCTGACAAATATTTTCTGGAGGCAATCGGCGTTTACACCAGCCTGCTCAATCGCTGCGGCTATTGTGTTGAACATCATTTCAAAGGGATGGCGCGGCTGCTTGCCGACGATGATCGCGCCGCGGCCATGCGAACGGCGCTGGAATCAGGAGATTTCGCGGCCAGTTTTTCGAGCCGCGAAAGTGCGGCGCTGGACTATGCCCGTAAGCTGACCGAAGGCCCGGCCCTGATATCCGAAGGTGATATTATCGTGCTGCGCGATGCGGGCTGGGACGATGGCGAGATACTCGAGATCAATCAAGTCACCGCATATTTCAACTATGCCAACCGCACGGTGCTTGGGCTGGGTGTTAGCACCGAGGGCGATATTCTTGGGTTATCACCAAGCGGCGGTGAGGAGTGGCAGCATCGCTGAGGGTAGGCCGCCTGCTCCCGGCCCATATCGACTGTGTAATTTGTAGCGCATTGTGCTTTATGAGCGATGGATCGATAGGAGCGCCAACACGATGACCGACAGCAGCTATATTTGGAATTACGCCAATCTCTGGGAATCGGTTGCTGCAGAACAGCCCCAGGAAAATGCGATTGTCCAAGGCGAAGGCGCCGTCAGCTGGGGTGAGTTTGATCGCCAAGCCGATGCGCTTGCCGCCTTTTTGATCGATCAAGGGTTGGAGCAGCGGTCTAGCGTTGCTGTCTACACACCCAATCGCGCCGAATATCTTGTCGGCTATTTCGCGGCCTTCAAGGCGGGGTTAACGCCGCTCAACATCAACTACCGCTACACTTCGACTGAGCTCGCCTATCTGATCGACAATGCGGACGCCGAAGCGGTCATCTTCGACATCGAATATACCGCCACCATCGAAGCCGTTCGTGAGACACTCAAAACTGTGAAACGCTGGATTGCGGTTGGCGCCGATGATGCGAACTGCCCGGACTGGGCCGTGCGCTATGACGAGGTCGTCGCTAACGATCCTGCAAACCGGCCATTTGAAGCAAACTGGGGACGCAGTAACGAAGACTTGCTGATGATCTATACCGGCGGCACAACGGGGATGCCCAAAGGTGTGATGTGGCGGCTTCACGACCTTATCGCAAAGAGCGATTTCGGTGCTGTCCCACTGCTCGGCGTTCCTCCGCTCGACCGGCCTGAAGATGCCGGCCCCCGCGCCCTTGCGTCGCCGATCAAATCGCGCTCCCTGATCGCGCCGCCTTTGATGCATGCGACCGGTTTGTTGACCTCCTTTGTCGCCCTGGTTGCCGGCGGAACTGTGATCCTGCTGCCAACCGGAAAATTTTCGGCCGAAGAAATGCTCGACACCGCCGCCCGCTACAAGGCGACGCGAACGACCATCGTCGGCGAACCCTTCTCTCAGCCGTTGTTGGCTGCGCTCGATGCCGATCCGGATCGCTGGGATTTGTCGAGCATCCTCTTGATGACCTCATCCGGCGCGATGTGGACGCGCGAGACCAAGCTCGGCCTGATCCGGCACATGCCGCAGATCAATCTTATCGACAGCTACTCCTCGTCCGAAGCGCTCGGCATGGGAATGTCGGTCACAAATGCTCAGGGCGAGACACAGACAGCCCGGTTCGAGACCGGAGACACCTGCGCTGTCTTCACCGAAGACCATCGCCGCGTCGAGCCGGGGTCAGGCGAAAAGGGGATGCTCGCCGTCGGTGGCTACTGCCCGATTGGCTATTACAAGGACGAAGAAAAGACGGCGAAAACCTTTCCTATAATCGACGGCGAACGGTGGAGCATGCCCGGTGACTGGGCGCTGGTGAACGAAGACGGCACACTCGAAATTCTCGGCCGCGGATCCCAATGCATCAACACGGGCGGTGAGAAGGTTTTTCCCGAAGAGGTCGAGGAAGCGCTGCGGCGTCATGAGGCGGTGCGCGACGTGGCCGTGACCGGCTTGCCGGATCCGCGCTGGGGAGAACGGATTTGCGCCGTGGTGGAGCTAATGCCTGACAGCGAGAATCCCGGCGACGCCGCGCTCATCGACTGGGTTCACGGTCAACTTGCCGACTATAAAATGCCGCGCAGTTTCGTCTATGTCGACAGTGTCGGCCGAGCGCCCAATGGCAAGCTGGATTACAAGGCGATCAAACAAAAGGCGCTGGATGCGGAGGGGTAGGCAGCCGCGTGAGCATTGGGAACAGGCCTAAACCGCCTTTGCTTTCAAATTGTTGCGCAGTCTGATCGCGCTTCGGCTATTTGGCCGTATCCCGGCGAAACTTGAAGTAGCGCATGGCTTGTTGCACCATCCCCTGATGCTTCCATAAGGAGGGAATGTCATGAGCAAGGTCGAAGAAGCTCAGATCGCGCCAGCACGGGTCGCAAGCGATCTCACGGTAAGTGACCTTCGCGCCGCACTTGCAGCGGGCTGGGGTGATTTCAGGGCTTATCCTGCATTCGGGCTGTTTTTCGCGGCGATCTATGTGGTTGCAGGGATGCTTCTCTATTTTGCATTGTTTAACCGGGGCGAGATCGGGTGGTTGGTGCCGGCCGCGGCTGGGTTTCCAATTCTTGCGCCCTTTATCGCCGTGGGGCTTTACGAAGTAAGCCGTCGCCGCGAAGCTGGCTTGCCCATGAGTTGGGGCGCGATCCTCGGGGCGCTGCGAGGGCGCGGCGACGATCAGATATTGAGCATGGGTGTTATCGTGTTCGTCGCATTCGCATTCTGGCTCATGGTCGCGCACGGCATTTTTGCCATTTTTCTGGCGGAATCCGGCATAGGATCAGAGTCGCTTGAGCTGTTTCGTACCGGCGCGGGCATCATGATGTTGGTGGTTGGCGGTATCGTCGGCGGACTGATGGCGCTCGCCTTTTATTCGATCACGGTCGTTAGCCTGCCGATACTGGTTGATCGCGATATAGACTTTATCACTGCCATCATTGTGAGCTTGGCAACGGTGCGATCCAACAAGTTCGTCCTGCTGACCTGGGCTGTTATGATCGCGGTTGCGCTGTTTATCGCCATGATCCCGCTTTTCCTTGGGCTTCTCGTCGTGCTTCCGGTGCTCGGGCACGCAACATGGCACCTGTTTCGCCGCGCGGTTAGCAACGCCGACACCTGAAACAGACTGAGCGGGTTAAAGCATGGGCTAATCACCCTCGGCTGACAGTCTGCTTTCGACCCAAAGCAGACATGCGGATTATGTCTGCATTCTGCTCTCGAAACAAGTCTGGATCAGTTGCCGCGTCCGCGTCCGCGTCCACCGCCACGTCCGCCGCTGCTACCATTATTGCCACCGGAACTGGCGTTATTTCCGCCTGAGCTGCCATTGTTGCCGCCACCACTGCTGCTGCTTGAACTGCTACTACCGCCGGACGAACTTGTACTGCCCCCGGTCGAACCGCCGCTGGAACTGCTGCTTGAAGACGAGCTTGATCCGCCAGAACTGTCGCTCGCATTTGTACAGGCTGTGGATACTCCGTCCAAACATTCTTCAATTGTTGTCATTGTCGAGTTCACCGCTTCACCGGTGTCGGATGCGGCGGAAAGGATGCCGACGCCAATCAGGGCGACAATCAGGCCATATTCGATGGCCGATGCGCCAGAGCTATCTTTTAGAAGATTCTTCTTCACCATTATTCGATCCCGGTTCTTGGCCCCCCGGTATCTGGGGACAGTCATACCCGAGTTATGAATAAAATTAGCTTAACGGGCCACACGGGGCCACTTTCACCATGTCACGTCAGTTGGAATGGCTATGGTGGCAATCGACCGCGATTGAAGCTGTAATTGGAGCGGAGCTGGCAGGATGACCTGCTGGAACAAGCGTCTGCTTCCGCGCGTTTCAAAACCAAAAACAGACATTCCGCATTCGGCCTTGGAGCCGACATTCCCACTAGTTTAATGTGATGTCCGCTTTCCACCCATAGCCGCCGCGTAGGGAACCGGCAGGGCCATCGCGTCGCGACGGCCCTGCCGGTGGGGGCATTCGTGGTTAGGCGCCGGCTACCGGCGCTACGGTCAGGAGGATCGAGGATCCGCTGACCACCAGTGCCGCAACCATGGCGGCGCCACGAAAGCCGAGATTGCGGGCCTGGCCGGAGAAGGCCTGACGGGCGTTACCCACGCCTGTGCCGAAATCGTCGGAAAATTGCGTCAGCGCGTTGCCAACGGAATCGTGTTCGGCATTCCATAGCCGTGCGTCAAATTCGTCTCGCATGTTCGATCTCCTTATGATCTGGCGTGTTACAAATGGTGAAATAGGCGTGATATCAGAGAGACGCCAACTAAACGCTCGACATCAAGCATAAGGTGAGCTTATAGAATGGCGATGCGGAATCTTCCCTCTTTGGCGGCGCTTCGGGTGTTCGAAGCGGCGGCGCGTCATCAGAATTTCACCAGTGCGGCGGATGAACTGGGGATGAGCCAGGCGGCGGTCAGCTATCAAATCAAGTCATTGGAAGCCTGGCTTGGCGTTCCGCTGTTCAGCCGCGAGCGCGGCCGGGTAGCCTTGCTCGATACTGCCATATCCTTGGCGACCCAGACCAGCGCAGCCTTCGATCAATTGAACGAAGCCATCGCGCGTATCCGCGAAGATGATGAGGCGATGCTGACGATCAGCGCCTACACCACATTTTCCAACCGCTGGTTGGCCACGCGGCTTGGCAGCTTTCAGCTCCATCAGCCCGACCTTGCTGTCCGTCTCGATGTGAACGACGGCATGGTCGATTTTGCCAGAGACGATGCTGATGTTGCGATCCGGCTGGGCTATGGCGACTGGCCGGGGCTCTACAGTCGGTTTCTGATGCGGGTCCATTATGCACCGATGGCAAGCCCGGCGTTTATAGAAGCAAATGGCCCGCTCGATACACCGGGGCAGATTATGGCCTCGCGGTTGCTCAGTCCGGATGATCGCTGGTGGGTCAATTGGTCAGCGCATTTCGGGATCACCGATACGCCGCCATCGGTCGCGATCCGGCTGGACTCGCAGATGATCGAAGGTAGCGCGGCGATTGCGGGGCAGGGGATAGCGATGCTCGACCCCGCCTTATGGGAGGATGAGCTGGAAGATGGCCGGCTCGTGCAACTCGGCACGGCGATTTATGGCCGATCGAGCCTATGGATTGTCTGTCCCGAACATCTGCGCAATCAGCCCAAGTTGAAAATGTTTCGAGATTGGTTGATTGCCGAGGCGAAGAAGGATTCGATGCGGGGTATTATCCGCCTCGATCCCGATGACGAACGGCGTGAAGTGACTTGGCCCAATCGAGGAGGATAGAATGGATTTCAGTGATATCGGGACGGTCATCGGGGCCACCTATACGGCGATCTCCGGCCCGCCGGGCGGACAGGATTGGGAGCTGGAGGATCAGCTTTTCCATGCCGATGCGCGGCTGGTGCGCACCCGCGTTGCCGAAGATGGCACGCCGATCCACTTCTCCTTCACTATCGACGAGTTTCGGGAGGCGACGATCCCGCTGCTTGCGGGCCAGCATTTCTACGAGATCGAGACCAATCGAAAGGTCTTCCAGTTCGGCAATGTCGCTCAGGCGTTCAGCGAATATGAGGCGCGCGATGCCCAGGAAGGCGGAACGCTGCTGTTTCGCGGTATGAACATGATCCAGCTGTTTTGGGACGGCGCGCGCTGGTGGATCATGCATATCATCTGGGACAATGAACGCGACGGCGTGACGCTGCCCGACGCCGAATGGTATCGGAGCTGAGGCCGGCAGTCCCCAATATTGGACTGGCCGCGACATCATAGAAATAATGCAGGATATTCAATGGTAAGCCATGTATTGACGCTGACGGCCGAGGATCGGGTGGGGCTTGTCGCTGCCGTAACGGGGTTCCTCGCGGAGCATGATGGGTTCATTCTGGATAGCCAGCAATATGCGGACCTTGAGGCCAATCGCTTTTTCATGCGGGTTGAGTTCAAGGCCGCTGGCTCGAAATTTCCATCTGATACCAAGCAACTGAAATCGACCTTCAGCGATGTCGCCAACGCCTATGACCTTGATTGGCGATTGGGTCGGAGTGATGTTCATCCGAAAATCGTCATCGCCGTTTCCAAAGCCAGTCATTGCCTGAATGATTTGCTGCATCGCTGGAAGACGGGCGCGCTACCGGTCGATATCGCTGCGGTCGTTTCCAATCACGAAAGCTGCCGCGCATTGACCGAATGGCACGACGTTCCCTTTCGCCATCTTCCGGTAACCGATGACAATCGTGAGGCACAGGAACAGCAGATACTGGCAATCATGGCGGACGCAGACGCACGAACCCTAGTTCTGGCCCGCTATATGCAAGTCTTATCGAACGGGTTTGTCGAGCGATTGGCAGGGCGCTGCATCAATATTCATCACAGTTTTCTGCCGGGGTTCAAAGGGGCGCGGCCCTATCATCGTGCCTATGAGCGCGGCGTGAAACTGATCGGGGCAACCGCCCATTTCGTTACGGCTGATCTCGACGAGGGCCCGATTATCGAACAGGCGGTGGACCGCGTCGATCATCGCGCGAGCGTAGATGATATGATCCGGATTGGTCGGGACATCGAAGCCCAAGTTTTGGCCCGAGCCGTGAAATGGATTGGTGAGCGCCGAGTGTTGGTGAACGCGTCGCGAACGGTTGTGTTTCGCTAGCCAAAGGCCGGTCGCCAAACTCGCATGTGATTGACGCGTCACGTACATCTCGGCAACGGATGGAGGTTCGGTATTTGGTCAGTAGGCCTACCTGGCATAAGGAGCTGATGACAATGACACGACGTTCTTCTCCGGCCTTGTTTGCGGGGGCATTGCTATTTGCGTCTACCGTCTCGGCGCAAACGGCGCCTGTCTCGCCCATGCCAGATCAGGTTGCTGCGCGCTTTGCCACATCCGGCGGCTGGAACATTTATCGCTATGAAGGCGAGTGTTCGATGATGTCGCGATTACAGCGCGGTAACCGGCTGGAAATCACTTGGCCGTCCGATGCCGACATGATCGGCATTCATATGCATGCCCCCGAAATGGAGGGGATCGAGGATAGCGCGCGCTATGACCTCGAACTCTATTTCCATCTCCGGCCGGGTGAAGGGGAGACGATCAGGGCGAGCTTCATGGGCAGCTACAGCGATGAACTGAACTATCTGATGAGCCTTTTCCCGCAAGCGGATGTCGAACAGCATCTGCGCCACGCAACCGATATTGGCCTGTTTCGCGGAACAGGCAGCGACGCCCTCTTCCTCTTCCCGCTGGAAGGCACGGAGGCGGCCTGGGCCGAATTCGATCGATGCCGAGGGGAAGAGGCTGAGTGACTGCGAGCTAATGCGCCGTCGATGGACGCCGCGTGATCCGCGGGCAAAAATATGCTATGCGAGTCGCACCACTCGGGGATAAATGCCCGGGCGACATTGACGGGAGCCAAAGCTACCCGCCCAGCCTCCTCGGCCGCCTAATAAGCGACACGGGGAGGTTTCCGTTTCAGACAGTGATCCGGGCCGTTCACCCATGGGTTTCAACCCACCATCCATGCATCGCGTGAAAGACCGGGATCAGGGCCATGCCGCTTTTCGTGGCTGAATATTCCACGCGTGGGGGAACTTCCGCATAGACTTTGCGGGCAACCAACCCATCGGCTTCCAGCGCACGGAGCTGCTTGGTCAGCATGGTCTGGGTTATACCGTCTATTGCGCGGCGTAATTCGCCGAAACGCTGCATGCCATCAAAGATCACGACGCGAAGAATCATCAGCTTCCATTTTCCACCGATCAGCCCGATTACGACCGGCGCGGGGCAGGTTTCTGCTGCTTTTTCTTGGATCAATGTTTCATTTTTCATCACCAAAGTCTTCGGATTTTCCCAATAGTATTATTTTCGATAGTATATAAATAAAAACTGCCTACTTTTGTATTATTACCGTTGAGCATATCCTTTGCAGGAATTCAATTGTGGAGGTTTGGTCATGTCTATCTTAGTCTATTCTATCAGCGGAGCCCCCCGGCCGTGGCGCGTGTTGCTCGGTCTCGCGTTCAAAGGCTTGCCGCATGAAATCCGGCTGCTGGAAGCGTCCAGCCGCGAACATAAGTCAGAGCCATTTCTGTCGCTTAACCCACGCGGGACCGTCCCGGTTCTGGTGGACGGCGAAACGGTTATCCGAGATTCCATCGGTGCACTGGCCTGGCTCGACCGAGCTTATCCCGATCATCCGCTGTTCGGCGAAAATCCCGATGATGCGGCGCGGATCTGGCAACGAACTACAGAGTTTTGTGATTATCTGCGCGATACATGTAACGGCGTCCTGACACCGATATTCTTTCAAGGTGCTCGCACGGTGACGCCCGATCTGCAGGAGGCGGCGGACGCACTTCGTTCGGAGTTTTCATTAATCGAAAACATGCTGGCCGATGCCGATTTTCTTTCCGGCGCCAAGCCTGGCGCAGCTGATGCGGCGGCCTTCCCTGAAGTGCGGCTGGTTCAACGTGCGGTTGAAACACATCCGGGCGTTACGAGCGCGCTTGGCTTGGCAGCCCTATCGCAGGACTATCCCCGTCTCGTGACTTGGAAGAGCAGGATCGAAACGCTGGCCAATGTGGCCGAAACATTCCCTCCTCATTGGAAAGAAGCCGCCTGAAGGCAAGTGGGAAGGAGATAGGTGTTGGCATATCTGGACTATCAGCGGAAAATCGAAGTCTCGGCGAGCGCGGACACTGCTTATCGGGCGCTGACAAAAGAATTTGGGAGTTGGTGGACAAGGACCGTCACGGTTTTCGACCGGGTTGGGGACCATGTTACCTTCAAATTTCCGCCGCAGGAAAGCTTCTGGATATTCGAGGCGACGAGGCTGGAGCAGGGGCGATGTGTCGAATTGCTTTGCATCGAGGCCCATCATCTTATTGCAGACAAACCGAAGGCAGACCGCGAAGAATGGCTGGGAACAAGGATTGAATGGCTAATCGAGCCAGCAGGAGAGATGACCGCGATCACTTTTCGGCATGATGGACTGAAGCCCGATCTGGATTGCTGGGAAGTCTGCGAAGCTGGCTGGAACCATTTTTTCGTCGGCAGCTTGCAATCCTATTTGAACAACGGACAGGGTATGCCGCACGGCGCATAGCTGACGCGATCGAGAGGCGTGCCACAAAAGTCTGTGGAAACCTCTCTCGCTCCCTCATCGCGCCCCTGCTAATCCGCATGCGATGACTACCGATACTGTCGACCCTTCTGATTCAGACGATCCCTTTGATCGCATTGTCGAGGCGCCGTTCGATGAGGCGATCTCCGAGCGCTATCTCGTTTATGCGCTGTCGACGATCACTGCGCGCTCGCTGCCTGATCTGCGCGATGGCCTTAAGCCGGTTCACCGCCGCCTGTTGTGGGCAATGCGTTTGCTCAAGCTTGATCCGGCCAATGGTTATAAGAAATGCGCGCGCGTTGTTGGCGATGTGATCGGCAAATATCATCCGCATGGCGATCAGAGCGTCTATGATGCGATGGTCCGCCTCGCCCAGCCCTTTGCGATGCGCTATCCGCTGGTCGACGGGCAGGGCAATTTCGGCAATGTGGACGGCGATAACGCGGCCGCCATGCGCTATACCGAAGCGCGGATGACCCATGCCGCGATGGACCTGATGGATGGTCTCAACGAAGGCACCGTCGATTTCCGTCCCACTTACAACGGCGAAGAAGAAGAGCCGGAGATTTTCCCGGGCCTTTTCCCGAACCTGCTTGCCAATGGGTCGAGCGGCATCGCGGTTGGCATGGCGACATCCATTCCGCCGCATAACGCCGCTGAGCTGATCGATGCCGCGTCGCATCTGATCGACAACCCCAAGGCCGAAGATGCCGAGCTGATGGAATTTGTCCAGGGCCCGGATATGCCCACCGGCGGGTTGCTGGTTGATAGCAAGGACGCGATTGCCGAGGCTTATCGCACAGGGCGCGGGGCTTTCCGGGTACGCGCGCGCTGGCACCAAGAGGATCTCGGGCGCGGGACATGGGAAGCGGTGATCACCGAAATCCCGTTCCAAGTGGCCAAATCGAAACTGATCGAAGCCATTGCCTCGCTGATCGCAGACAAGAAACTGCCGATCCTCGCCGATGTGCGCGATGAGAGCGACGAGCAGATCCGCATCGTGCTAGAGCCCAAGAGCCGCACGGTCGAGCCTGACGTGTTGATGGATTCGCTGTTCCGGTTGACGGAACTTGAGACGCGCGTCTCGCTCAACCTCAATGTGCTCGACGCCAAACGCACACCGCGTGTGATGAGCCTGCGCGAAGTGCTCAGCGAATGGCTGGAGCACCAATTCATTGTGCTTGTCCGCCGCTCCGAATTCCGCCTCGGCAAGATCGACGACCGGGTCGAGCTGCTCGATGGCTATATCGTCGCCTATCTCAATCTCGACCGGATCATTGCGATCATCCGTTATGAGGATGAGCCCAAAAAATTGATGATGGCCGAGTTCGAGTTGAACGACCGCCAGGCCGAAGCAATTCTCAACATGCGGCTGCGCAATTTACGTAAGCTGGAAGAGATGGAGCTCCGGCAGGAACGCGAAGACCTGCTCGCCGAACGCGAAGAGCTGGACAAGCTGATAAATTCCAAGGCGCGGCAGAAAACGCGAATGAAGAAGGATCTGGCCGGCCTCCTGAAACGCTATGGCGCCGATACCGAACTTGGCCGCCGCCGTACCTTCCTCGAAGAAGCCGCTCCGGCGCGGGAAATTCCGCTGGAAGCCATGATCGAGAAAGAACCGATCACCGTCGTCATGTCCGAACGCGGCTGGATCCGCGGGATGAAGGGCCATATCGACGCCGCCGGTCTTGCCAAGCTGAAATATAAGGAAGGCGACGGTCCTGCCTGGGATTTCCATGCACAGACTACTGACAAGCTGCTGCTCGCGGTGGACGATGGCCGCATCTATACGCTGGGCGGGGACAAGCTGCCCGGTGCACGCGGTTTTGGCGAGCCGGTGCGCTCCATGGTCGATATCGAGGATGGTGCGGAGATTGCCGGGCTGTTGAAAGTGGAACCGGGCCAAAAATTATTGCTCGCAAGTTCGGCCGGCAAAGGCTTTGTCGCCAACGCGGAAGAGATTGTCAGCACGACCCGCAAGGGCAAGGTTGTGGCGAATGTGAAGGCGGGGGCGAAGCTGATCGTCGTCCGTCCGATTGCCGCTAATGCCGATCATGTCGCCGCGATTGGGGAGAACCGCAAGATGGTGATCTTCGAACTCGAAGCGCTGCCGGAAATGGCGCGCGGGCAGGGCATCATGCTGCAGAAATATAAAGATGGCGGGCTATCGGACGCGATTGCCTTCGCACTTGAAGAAGGCCTGAGCTGGGCGATGGGCGGCGATAGTGGTCGCACCCGTACCGAGACCGAACTTGCCGACTGGATCGGCAATCGCGGGACGGCAGGCCGAATGCCGCCCCGCGGCTTTCCGCAGGATAATCGCTTTTAGGGGAAAGCGGCCCACGGAAATGGCGTCAGCCCCGCTCTTCGATCCGTGCGATCCTGACTTCGATCCGCTTCAGCTCGCGCAGCACGACCATCAGATTCATCCGTTCGAAAAACCATTGCTTGATCGTGCTGATCGAGATCAGGGCAGCCAATGCGCCGAGTGCCCAGACGATAAATTCTCGGTCGGTTTCGGCGATGGTTACGCGATAAATTGTGTAAAACATGACCATTGCCATCAGGAATGCCACGACGAAGATAAGCTTCGCCCAACCGCCCAGCGGCCCCGCAAAGGTATCGCCAACTTGGGCGAACAAGCCACGTTCGCTGTCGAGTTCGCTCAGGAAAGCTTCGTCATCTGCGTCTAGCGCAGCCCTTAGTTTGTCATCAAAATCGGTCATGTGTCTTCTCCTTCCAATAGGGTTTTCAAGGTTTTGCGAGCGGTAAAGATGCGCGATTTGACAGTGCCGAGCGGCACGCCAGTCGCGGCTGAAATTTCATCCAGTTTGAGCCGTTCGACGAAAAAGAGCGTAGCGGCCATCCGCTGGGCTTCGGGCAGAGCGGCAAAGGCCTGCGCGATGGCCGCCTGATTCTCGCCGCGCGGAACAACCGCCGGTTCATTGGCTTCGGTCAGCTCGTCCGAGCGCGGGCGTTGTTTGGCGTGTGCCTTTATCCGGTCTGCACAGCGGCGGCGCAGGATCGTAAAGGCCCAGCCCGGGAAACGGGCCGGATCGCTTAATCGGTGCAACCCGGCAGTGATGCCGAGCCAGCATTCCTGAACCGCTTCGCGCGCCAGCTCGTCATCACCGGTAAAGCGCCGCGCAGAGCGAAGCAGCCTCGGTTGCCAGCGCGACGCAAGCCGCTCCAGCGCCCGCCGGTCGCCATTCTGGACATGCAGCACAAGCAGCTCGTCATAAACCCGCCCACTCTGTTCCATCCAAAATATCTCCCGTTACGGGTATATAGTCCGCCTGGAGGGGGAAAAGGTTCGACCGCGACGTTAAAAAATCAGGCGATTTTTTCTGACCCGAAACCCTCGGCATATTGGGGCGCATCGTCCGTAATCTCGACCCAAGAGGCTTTGGAGCCAACGAAGATATGCGCGGCGTAGCCGCTATGCTCGATATCATCGTCGAGCAGACCGGCCGGGACGAAATAGATTTTTCGGTCATTGTTGGTGTGAGGCGCGGGGCTTCCGCATTGGCCGCAAAATGTTGAAACCCAGCCATTTCCGCCGGGGACATCATAGCGCTGGATTTTGTCTTCGCCGCTCAACCAGTGGAAGCTGTCGAATGCGGTATAGAATACTGCATTACCATCGGTGCCGGATACCTTGCGGCATTTCGAACAGTGGCACTGCCCAACCGGGCCGATCTTGCCCGCAATTTCAAACGCAACCGATCCACAAAGGCAGCTCCCTCTGATGGTGTCGGTCATGTGCATTCCTTTCAGTTCGATTCGGCTGTTATCCGACCTGCGCGCGCGCGATCTCCCGAACCCGCGTCTCATCCGGAAAATCTTCCGCGATCCATATGTCCTCAATCTCGCGTAACTTGGCCGCGACTTCTGGCCCAGCTTCCATCCCCATCGCGATCAGCTCGCCGCCCTTGAGCGGGAAGCGCGGGGGCGGGTTGGTGATTAGATGGGTGAGGGCGTCGCCGGTCACGGTGTCGTTGGTCACGCAGAGCAATAGGCGGTCGATGGCGCTTTCCATGCCCAATCGATAACCCAGCGCGCGCGGCTGCGCCGTGTCGCCGGGCATCCGGGCTGCTGCGGTGGCGAGGCGACTACGCTGGGCGCGCGAGAGTTTGAGGCGGGTGGCGACGCTGGTCGCGATATCGGGTTCGGGCGGCAGCAGGGCAGCGAAACGGCGAACCGGATCGGCTGACTGATCGAAATTCTGCTCGCGCGCAATGACATCAGTCAGTCCATTGGCATTGACAATTTCCGGCAGCACGGGCGCGAAGATGCCATTTTCAATCATCAGCCGCACCGTTTCTCCCGGATCGGGCAGGGCGAGTGTTTTCAAAAGCTCATCGGCAATGCGTTCACGCGAAAGCGCCATCAGGCTGTTGGCATGTTTCCTGGCCGCTGCGAGGCCAGCAGGGTTGGGCAGGCCCGCGCCAAAACGCGCATGGAAGCGGAAGAAGCGGAGGATGCGCAAATGATCCTCGGCGATACGCTCCGCAGGCAGGCCGATAAAGCGCACGCGGCGAGCGTCCAGATCGGTCTCGCCGCCAAAATAGTCGAAAATCTCACCGGACAGCGGATCGGCAGACAGCGCGTTGATCGTGAAATCGCGCCGCGCGGCATCTTCCTCCCAATCTTCGCTATATTCGACCTCGGCATGGCGGCCGTCGGTGGAAACATCGCGGCGCAGCGTGGTCACCTCTATGGGCCTTCCCTCGTCGATCACTGCAGTCACCGTGCCGTGCTTTAGGCCGGTGGGAACAACCTTAATGTCCGCCGCTTTGAGCCGGGTCATCACCTCTTCTGGCGGAAAGACGGTCGCGCAGTCCACGTCCTGAACAGCGATTCCCAACAGGCTGTCACGCACGGCGCCGCCAACAAAGCGGACCTTGCCATGCTCGGCATCGAGCGCTGCCAGCAGCGCATCCATCCCCGGCCAGTGCCTCCATGCGGAATCAGGCAGTCTCATGCGGCTACTCCCAGTCTGCGACCGAGATTGATGATCATTGCGGCGGTTGCACCCCAAATACGGCGCTCTTCCCAATAAAGCTCGAAAAATGTTCGCTCGCGGCCCTGCCATTCCACGGTGTTCTCGTTGAAATTGGCGGGATTGAGAAGGAGATCGAGCGGAACTTCGAAAATATCGGCAACCTCGGCGTCATGTGGCGTCAGGGCGAGATCGGGTGGAATTACGCCGAGCACCGGGGTGACATGAAAGCCTGTCCCCGTGCGATAACGGTCAGTAATACCAATAATATCAACGATATGGCGGGGCAGATCAATTTCTTCTTCTGCTTCACGCAAGGCCGCTGCAATGGCATCTTCGTCAGCATCATCAACCCGCCCGCCGGGAAAGGCGACCTGGCCTGAATGGCTGCGCATGGTTTCTGTGCGTGTGGTGAGGAGGATGGTGGGCGAGGGGCGTTCGACAACCGGGATGAGAACGGCCGCTTCAACGCCATTTTCCTCCTCCGGAAATTCCGTGTGACGCATATCGCTATAGAAGAGTCCGGGGTCGCGGGTGCGGGAATCTTCCAGGCTGGCACGAAGCTGTGCGGCGAGGCTCATGCTGTCACGCCCGCCGGCGCGAGCGGAAAGAAGATGCCATCGCTGGTTATGCCAATCGGATCGCCGCCTGCCTCAATCGCCTGTTCCATAAGTTCATAATAGACAGGGCGAGCGAGGAGTGCCCATAGATCAGCGCGGACATGGAGATAGGGCAAGGCATTTTCGCCGTTGCCGCGCAGTTCGAGCATATGTCGCTGACCTGCAACGATAATATCGCCCGTATTCAAACGGAAGATGGCCCGCTGGGTGTAAACGGGATCCTCAACGAGCTGCATTTCAACCGCCAAAAATGGAGCGTCCTCAACCTCGATCGACAGCTTCTCAGCTGGCGTCACAAGGACATGGCTGCCATCGGCTTCGCGGCGCAGGATGGTCGAAAAAAGCCGGACAAGGGCAGGGCGGGTGATCGGGTCGCCTTCATGATACCAAGTGCCGTCACGCGCGATCCGGATGTCGATGCTGCCTTCGCGCTGTGGATGCCATGTCTCGACCGGCGGGAGGCTTTGATCCTCCGCCAGCTTTTCAATCGCATCGAGCGATAGCGAAGCGAGATTGGTGGGAGGGGCAGGTGTCGGCATGAACGCTAGTTAGGCATTCACTCGCCGAAGCGCAAAAGATCTGGCCCCAGAACACCTTCGGAAGCCCATTCGCTGCCCGGTGCCGGGCGCAGCAATATACGGTGAGGCTCAACCGGCCCCGGTAAAGTCCAGCCGCTGGCTGGGCCGGATTGGAATCCAAAAACTCCATAATATTCTGGATCACCAATCATCATCGCCGATTGCTGCGCGTCGTCCAGACGCTGTGCCACAGCACGGGTCATATGTTTGCCGATACCCTGATTCTGGTGATCAGGATGCACGGCCACGGGGCCGACCATGACGAGGGGCAGGGCATCAACACCATATGCTGTAAGCGCGACGGGCCAACTTTGAAGCGATCCGGCAAGTTTCCCTTCATGCATCGCGACGAAAGACAAATCGCGGATAGCCTCTGTTCCCTGGCGCACGGCATAGGCCGTGCGGCCGTGGCGGTCCGCCCCGAACGCCAAGTCGAGCAGGGTCTCGAGCGCGTCTGGTGAGATCGCTGAAAGGGGCTGGAGTATAGTCACAGAATTTCGCTGGCCTTCTATCTTGCCATTTACCTTGAGGGTCGTGGCGATTAGCGGTTCGCGGGCAAAAGGAAAGCGCGAATCATTTATGGCAAGCCAATTGACCGAGCCGGGAACTGATATGCTGCGGCTCGAAGTCCGTGATGTTGAAGTCATGATATTGACCGGTATCTATTCGGAAGAGACCAAATTGCCGCAGCCGCTGCGCATTTCGGTTGCGGCGGATATGGAGGCGGGCGACCGGTTCGAACTGGATACACCGCTGTCGCGGTCCAAAAACTATATGGATCTCAAACACGCGATGACAGACGCGCTGCCCAAGGATCAGCATTTCACGCTGATCGAGGCGGTTGCGGATTATATCGCGGACACGGTTTTTCTTCAGGATAGCCGAATCTTGCGCGTTGCCATTGAAATCGTGAAACTCGCCATCTCCGAAAATGGTGAAGAGATCGGTATAACTATGGTGCGGAACAAACGGTGAGGCTGGCAATTGTCACTGGTGGATGCCGCCGCCTTGGCGCAGCGATCGCCGCGCGCTTGGCGAGCGAAGGCTATGCACTCGCACTACATGCGTCTGAGGAAATAGATCCGGAACCGGATTTGCTCGCTGCGATCGAGCTGGCCGGTGTGCAATGGCAAGGGATTGTGGCGGATCTATCCGATCCGGCGCAGGCTGAGAATCTTGTTCCCGCTATCGCGGATCAGTTCGGTTCTGCGCCCAATTTGCTGGTGAACAGCGCGGCGCAATTCGGCGATGATCGTCCTGAATCAGTAGATATGCAGGCGTTGCTGTCTCATTATGCCGTCAATTGTGCGGCGCCGGCGATTCTTGCGAAATCCTTCGCTGCTCTCAAGCGCAAAGGTAATGCCGCGATCGTGAATATTCTCGATCAGCGAATCGCCCATCCGCATGGGGATCAATTCTCTTACACACTGTCCAAGCTGGGGCTGGAAGGGCTGACGCGCATATTGGCGCGCGAACTGGCCCCGGCGATACGGGTAAACGCGGTTGCGCCGGGTCTTACGATCCCTACCGATGCATATGACGACGCGATGCTGGAGCGCGCGGCGGCATTGATGCCGCTCAAGATCTTACCGGCACCGGCTCAAGTTGCCGATGCCATTGCCTGGCTCGCGCAAGCTGAGGCCGTCACCGGACAGACGATCTTTGTCGATGGCGGCGCGCATATGGAGGCATTTGGGCGCGATTTTCCCAATCTCGCTTCTGACATCTAATCCAGAGCCCACCCTTAACTGCGCTTTCTTCGGCAGATGCCAAGATCCGCACGAACCAGCCGATAGTCAGCGCGCGCCACAGATATTTGGCGCGTTTCCATATTTTCCAGGCTGGCATTGGGGAGGCTGTCTGGCAGGAAGCAGGCCAGCCGGTACCACAATATCGTGTTGCGGTCTGGTGGCGGCGAAGCCCGCTCGACTATTTCTCCCAGAGAGACAGCCCATCGCGGTTGCTGATTCGGGCGACGCAGAATGCTCAGGGAAACAGGCCTGCCATCACTTGTCGCAAGAAAAATCTGGGTTTCGCTTTCGCCGGGAAGTGTGCCGGGAACGCTAAAAGCGCTTCCGACGCCCGTTACCGTGCCCGGCGCGTCCTCTGATGCTGCCTCAGAAAGGATCGCGCGGATTACTTGCTCCCGATGCTGGCTCCAATCGATCTGCGCGTCCGGCGCAATCAATTGCAGCTCGCCGCGACGACCCGGAACGGCATCGGCGAGCAGAATCACCTGCCGATCACGAATGCGAGGGCGCCGACCATCGGCGTCACGGGGTACGTCGACGAGATAGCTGACACGGGCAGGGACTCCATCAGTGCTGCGAATCAGAGTTTCCAATTCCGCCTCAACATAGAAGCGGACATGGTTGGGGGCGACACCGACTGCCCGTTCTTCGTCAAGCCGACGGGCTCTGTCGATCCGGGCGGTCGCAACAATGGGCGCGCTAAGAGAAAGGTCCGCCATGTCTGCATAAGTGAGTTCGACTTCCGCCGAAAACTCCTGAGATTCTGCGCTATCGGCCGCCATTATGAGAAATCCGAAACTCATCAGAAAATAGGCAAATCTGGTCATGAAATTGCTCCATGGGAATAATGATTAGAGTCAATCACCCTGTATCGTATCTGGTCAAGCGGGTAACTGTTGCGTAACGTGATTGTCGACGTTAGGGAATCGATGACCACACGGGATGCGTTGCCTTCGCGTTGGTTGACTGTCCTTTTTGCAAAGCCAGATTAACTGGCGCTTTATGGACACTGGGCTTTGGAGGGAGTTTCTTAGTTTAATGGCTTATGCTGATCAGAAGATGAGCTCGGGTAAACTGACGGCAATTATCGCCGTTGCGATCCTTCACGTGCTTCTCGCTTATGCGTTGGTTTCGGGTTTGGCCGTCAGGGTTGCGCAAGCGGTACAAGAAGATCTTACCGTGTTTGATGTTGAGGACGAACCGCCGCCTCCCGAAGAAGAATTGCCGCCGCCACCGCCGGATATTCCAATCCCGCCGCCGCCGCAGGTTATTGCTCCGCCACCGATACAGATTGCAGTTCCGCGCACGAATGTTGTGCCGCCGGCGCCGCCGCCGCCTGCACCACCACCACCGGCTCCGCCACCTCCGCCGCCAAGTCAGGCTCAGGCAGCACAGCCGCGCGGGAATGCAGGCCGCTGGGTGACGACCAATGATTATCCCTCGGCGTCATTGCGTAATGAGGAGCAGGGTTCGGCAAGTTTCCGCCTGACCATCGGGACGAACGGGCGTGTGACGAATTGTACAATCACATCCTCCACCGGCTATTCTCGTTTGGATGCTATGACTTGTCGTCAGCTGACACGCCGAGCACGGTTCCGTGCTGCGCTTGATGATGCTGGAAATCCGACAACCGGCAGTTATTCGAGCACTATTCGTTGGGAAATCCCGAATTAGAAATTGCACTTTTTTACGAACTCCGGTTCGGCTAGTCGCACAAAGTTTTTTGAGAGGAATATAAATCATGTCTACTGAAGCAGCTGAAGTCGTTGCGGAAAACCCATATGGTCTCCGGGCCGCACTGGAAGAAGGTGGCATTGTAGCTCAGTCTACGTTCGCCATTCTCGTTATCATGTCCGCCGCCTCATGGTACATTCTGTTCACCAAATGGTTTGAGCAGCAGAAGGTTCTCAAGCAGGGTAAACGCGCCCGTGAAAATTTCTGGCGGGCAAATAGCCTTCGCGAAGGTGCTGCCAAGCTCGAAAAGAACAGCGCCTATCGCCAAATCGTCGAAGACAGCCTGGTTGCGCAAGACAATCATACGCAGCTGACTGACCCGATCGAGGCGCATGAATGGACGGTCAATGCACTTCAGCGTTCGGTTGGTACGATCAACTCGAAACTCACCGAAGGCCTTGCGGTTCTCGCTACTGTCGGTTCAACGGCTCCGTTTATCGGCCTGTTCGGTACGGTTGTTGGCATCTATCGCGCTCTGGTTAAGATCGGCGCGTCCGGTCAGGCATCGATCGATGCTGTTGCTGGCCCGGTCGGTGAAGCCCTGATCATGACGGCGCTCGGCCTTATTGTGGCTGTGCCGGCTGTTATGGCCTATAACTGGATGGTTCGCCGCAACAAGAAGGTGAGCGAAGAGCTTCAGGCTTTCTCGAACGAGATCCATGGCTACATCATGTCGGACGGTAAAGTTAAGCCGGCTGCTCCCGCTGCAAAAGCTGCTCCGGCAGCTCGGCCTGCTGCGAAATCGTAGTCGGAAACGGGACGGGGACGGATTGCCGTTCCCGTCCCGGCCTACGGAAAAGCAAGACGTGAATGCGTCGGTTTTGGTTAAAGTTTAGGATAGGATTGATCCCATGGGAATGAGTGTTGGACCTTCGGAAGGTGAAGACGAATCCGCGATCTCCGAGATCAACGTCGTCCCGCTGACTGACGTCATGTTGGTGTTGCTCATCATCTTCCTGATTGCGGTCCCGGTCGTGCTTCAGACGGTTGAAGTTAATCTTCCTTCTGTTCGCTTGTTGCCGACGACGACCAAGCCGGAAAATGTCGCTTTGTCGATCAGGGCTGCTGATGATGGATCATGTGAAGTTTACTGGGGAATGACTCCGATCAATTCCAATGAAATGCTTTCACAAGCCGTTCAGCATATCGAAGACGAGGTTGAACGTTTTGGCGGCGCGGAAAACATGACAGAGGATGATCTGCCTGAAGTGCATATTCGCGGCGATGTGAATACGCCGTGGCGCTGCATTGGTGGCCCGATCTTCGTGATGCAACAGGCGGGCTTTTCGCGGGTTGGATTTATTTCCGAACCGGAACCGGGCCAAGGCATCACGCGTCTCTAGTTTAGACTGTTTTAGGAGTAGTATAGCATGGGTGGAAAAGTAGGACCTGCCGCTGCCGACGACGATCCGATGATCGACATCAACACGACGCCGTTGATCGACGTCCTGTTGGTTCTCCTCATCATGTTCATCATCACGATTCCGATCCAGACCCATGCGGTCAAGATCGATCTTCCGGTGGCTACTGATGACCCGCCGCCCGAAAATCCGATCGATCCGATCAAGAACGAGGTTTATATCTCGCCAACCGATCAGATTATGTGGAATGGTGAGCCGGTGACGACGCAGACGCTTCGTCAGTATCTGGACATCACTGTTACGATGAGCCCTGTACCGGAACTGCATATGTTTCCGGATCCACAGGCACGTTACACTACTGTTGATACGGTACTGGCCGTTACCCGCCGTGCGCAGGTTTCGAATATGGGCTTTATCGGCAACGATCAATATCGTCAGTTCTAAGCTGACATCTCTCAGATAAGGAAAAGGGCGGTCCGCATGCGGACCGCCCTTTTCTTTTGCGGTATAAGCTCCTGCAGGGCCCATCAGATAGTCATTCGTGGGGCTATAGGTCGGGCGTGAGGGTGGTTCGATCTGCTGCCCTATGCCATCGGCAGCGGGGTTGTTCTCACCAGCTTTGAGGCATTCTAAGTCCTATGCCGCGGCGCTCTCGAACTGCAACTGAGCGAGGCGGGCATAGAGCCCTCCCTGACCTATAAGCGCGGTATGGCTGCCCTCTTCGACAATCCGGCCGCCGTCCATCACAATGATGCGATCTGCGGATCGGACTGTGGCCAGTCGATGAGCGATGACGATTGTAGTTCGATCTTTCATCAACCGCTCCAGTGCTTGTTGGACAAGCTGTTCGGATTCCGCGTCTAGCGCCGATGTGGCCTCATCGAGGAGCAGGAGCGGGGCATCGCGGAGTAAGGCGCGAGCGATCGCCACGCGCTGTCTCTGGCCGCCTGATAGCCGCGCGCCGCCTTCTCCCAGATATGTATCGAGGCCTTCTGGCAATTCGCGCAAAAATTCGGCGGCATTTGCCGCCTCCGCGGCTTTCCACAAGGCTTCATCGCTTGCGTCCCATTCACTGTAGCGAAGATTGTCACGAGCCGAGGCGGCGAAGATCACAGTATCCTGCGGTACCATGGCGACCCGCCGACGGACTGCGGCTGGGTCGGCATCACGCAAATCCACACCGTCTAATGTAACTTGTCCTTGCTGGGGGTCATAGAAGCGCTGAACGAGCTGGAAGAGGGTCGATTTGCCCGCGCCCGACGGGCCTACAACTGCGACAAGCTCCCCAGGTTCGACGGAGAGATTGAAATCCTCCAGCGCTGGCGTCTCTAATCGGGTTGGATAACGGAATGTGACATCATTGAAATGGAGGCTGCCGCGGGCCGGTTCTGGAAGCATTTTGGGATTTGCCGGTGCGCGGATCTCCGGCACTTCGCGGAGCAGCTCGTTCAATCGTCCAGCGGCGCCAGCGCTGCGCATGAGCTCGCCATAAACCTCTGTCAGTGCGCCAAATGCTCCGGCGACAATCATCCCCGTAAGTACGAAGGCCGCGACCGCGCCGCCTGTGATACGGTCATTGATGACATCCGATGCCGCCTGCCACATCACCATGGTGATCGCGCCAAAGATCAAACTGATCACAATCGCGGTCATGAAGGAGCGAATAACGATCCGCCGCCGGGCGGTATTGAAGGCGCTTTGCACGGCGGCATCGAACCGATCGGCCTCGCGGCGTTCTTGCCCAAAGGCTTGAACGATTTTCATCGCCCCCAGCGTTTCGGCGATCATCGCGCCGACATCAGCAATGCGATCCTGACTGTAGCGGGATACGTTGCGCAGTTTTCGGCCGAGAATGACGATCGGGCCGATCGCTAGCGGGATACCAAGCAACATCATCAGGGCAAGCTTTGGAGACAGGGTGAACAGATAGATGGTTCCGCCAATACCCATCACCAGATTGCGTAACGCGATTGAGATCGTCGTTCCCACAACCATCTCGATCACTGACGTATCTGAAGTCATGCGCGACGCGATTTCCGACGGGCGATTTTCCTCGAAATATTTGGGATCGAGCGCGAGCAAATTTCGTTGCACCGCAACACGCAAATCTGCGACCACGCGTTCACCGAGCCAGGATACGAAATAGAATCGCAGAGCGGTAGCCAAAGCCAACACGATCACGATGAAGAAGAGATAATAGAAATATTGGGCGATATCGCTGTCCAGGCCGCTAAAGCCGCGATCGATCACGCGCCTGAAACCGTCAGGAATGGCCAGTGTAGCCCCGGCGGCTACCAGCAATGCAATGCCAGCGCCAAGGATCCGAAACGGATAACGGATTGCAAAGTGCCAGATTATTGAGAGGTTGCCGAGGTTCCGGGGTGTCCCGGTGTCAATGTCGTTGTCTGCCATGGCGTTCGCCTAGCAGTGCTGCGCATCCCGCTCAACACGGCCTTTTTGAAATGCTGCATTGCAACGTAGAGTGAAAGGGGCCTAAAACACAGCCAAGCGCGACCATCACGTCGCACATACGGGGACCTTGATGCTTTACAATATGTACGAGATGCAGCGTTCGATGCTGGCCGGCGCTGGTGCCATGGCTGGATGGAGCGCGGAAATGCTCCAAAACCCCGCAAATCCATTTTCCTATAGTGGCATGGGACCGGTAGTCGCTTCAGCGCTTGATGTTTTTGCCCATGCGGCGGCACCGCGCGGCAAACCGATTTTTGGTATCGAGTCGGTAGAGATCGAAGGCGAAGCTGTTCCTGTTTCCGTGGAGATCGAAGCTCGCAAGCCATTCGGGCAGCTTAAGCATTTTCAGAAAGAAGGTGTGTTGGGTCAGCCCAAATTGCTGATCGTTGCGCCAATGTCCGGACATTTTGCGACGCTGCTGCGTGATACGGTTGATCGGATGATTCCGGGCCATGATGTATGGGTTACGGATTGGCGTGATGCAAAAACGGTTCCTTTATCGAGCGGCGATTTCGATCTCGACTCTTATATCGACTATTTGGTCGAGTTCCTCGAACATATCGGGCCGGGTGCCCATATGTTAGCAGTCTGCCAGCCATCTGTGCCGTGCTACGCCGCCGCCGCCCTGATGTCTGCAGACAAGCATCCAGATCGGCCGCGTACGCTGACCATGATGGGCGGGCCTATCGACACGCGCGAAGCACCAACTGCAGTCAATACGTTGGCCACACAGCGGCCACATGCCTGGTTCGAACAGAATGTGGTTGCAACCGTGCCGCTCTATTATCCGGGTGCCGGGCGAAAGGTGTATCCGGGATTCTTGCAGCTGGCCGGCTTTATGTCGATGAACCTCGGCAACCATATGATCAGCCATTGGGAGATGTTCAAACATCTGGTGGAAGGCGATGGTGACAGCGCCGATGCGACTAAGGGTTTTTACGACGAATATCGATCAACCTGTGACATGGCAGCCGAATTCTATCTGCAAACAGTTGATGTCGTGTTCCAGACACATGCCCTTCCGCGCGGTGAGTATCGGCATAAAGGCGAACTCATCGATCCGGCGGCGATTACCGATGTCGCGATGCTTGCGATCGAGGGCGAACGTGACGATATTTCCGGTCTCGGTCAGACGAAAGCTGCGCTAACGCTTTCGTCGAAGCTCCCGGCAAAGAAGAAGAAATATTATATGGCGGAGGAAGTCGGCCATTATGGGATCTTCCACGGCAGCAAATGGCGCGAACGGATTGCGCCTGTGGTCGAAGACTGGATCGCAACGCACAACGATTAGTGCGTAACAAAAAAGAGGCGTCAGATTTCTCCGACGCCCCTTTTCTCTTGTCCTTTGGAGCGCTTACAGAACTTCAAACAGTCCGGCCGCGCCCATGCCGCCGCCGACACACATCGTCACGACAACATATTTCGCGCCGCGGCGTTTGCCTTCGATAAGGGCGTGGCCCGTGCAGCGTGCGCCCGTCATGCCATAAGGATGACCGATAGAGATTGAGCCGCCATTGACGTTGAGCAGGCTGTTATCGATGCCGAGCCGATCACGGCAATAGAGAACCTGTACGGCGAAAGCTTCGTTGAGTTCCCAAAGACCGATATCATCCACCGAAAGGTCGAAGCGCTCGAGAAGTTTCGGAATCGCGAAAACCGGGCCAATACCCATTTCATCAGGCTCGGTACCGGCAGCCGCCATGCCAACATAGCGACCAAGCGGCGTAAGGCCCTTCTTCTCGGCGACTGAGGCTTCCATCACAACACTAGCTGACGCACCATCGGAAAGCTGCGACGCATTACCCGCCGTAATCGTCATGCCGGGTCCCATGACGGGCTGGAGGCTCTGCAGCCCTTCCAGCGTGGTCGTGGGGCGGTTGCCTTCATCCTTGGAAAGGCTGACTTCTTCCTGGCTCGTTTCGCCGGTGGCCTTGTCGACCACAATCTTGGTCGTCGTGGTTGCAACGATTTCGTCATCGAACTTGCCGGCTTCCTGTGCGGCGGCAGTCCGCATCTGCGATTCCAGCGAATATTCATCCATGGCTTCGCGGCTGATATCGTAGCGCTTGGCGACTGTTTCGGCGGTGCCAAGCATGGGCATATAGACGTCCTTGTGCATCGCGATCACTTCGGGATCCGGCTGCACACGCATTTCCTTGGTCTGGACGAGTGAAATCGATTCAAGGCCGCCGGCGACAACACAGTCCATCCGGTCAACGATCACCTGCTTGGCGGCAGTCGCTATCGACATCAGGCCGGACGAACATTGGCGATCCATCGTCATGCCCGAAACGGTTACGGGGAGGCCGGAACGCAGTGCAATCTGCCGTGCGACATTGCTGCCTGTTGACCCCTGCTGCATGGCTGCACCCATGATGCAGTCGTCAACTTCACCGCCCTCGATGCCCGCGCGTTCGACGGCTGCCTTGACGGCGAAGCTGCCGAGGGTCGGGCCTTGAGTGTTGTTGAAAGCGCCGCGATAGGCTTTGCCGATTGGGGTGCGGGCGGTGGAAACGATAACTGCGTCACGCATGGTGAAACTCCTTGAAGTAAGAAATAATTATGCCGGAATTGGCGGAGTGCCGGGTTCCTGGGGAATGTTGAAAGTACCGATGATAAGGGCAACGCCCTGATAAAAAGCAACAAGTTGAACGATTTCGAATATCTGATCCGATGAGAATAGCCCTGAAATCCGTGCAAATTCTTCATCGTCGAGATGGCGGCGATCAATGAGGATATCAACCGTGGCGATCAACGCTGCATCACTGTCAGACCAGCCGCCGAACTCTGCATCCTTTTTGGCAAGCGCCTCAAGTTGGTCGCGATCAATGGCGCAGCGCTCGGCAAAAAGCGTTGCGTGCATGCCCCACTCATAATGGGCACCGATTCGGGCCGCCGTGCGGAAGATAACCAGCTCGCGCTCGCGCATTGGAAGCGGCCCTTTGTCGAGCAGCGATCCGCCGATAAATTTCTCCCAGGCGCGCATAGACGTGCCGATGATGCGGAACAGCATCGGCGCGTCGCCGCCTTCCGGCGTCAGCGCGTTGAGAGCCGGGGCAAGTGCCTCGGGATAGGGTCGGGCTAGAGGCGCGATACGGGTCATGTGAAGAACTGGCTAATCCATTCGGCGATCAGGGCTGGCTTTTCTTCGCCTTCGATCTCGACCGAGAATTCCAAGGTCTGCTGATACTGATTCGGGCGTTTCTCAATGAGCTCGAGTAGTTTGAAATGCCCGCGCACGCGCTTGCCGGATTTCACCGGTGCCAAAAACCGTGTTTTGTTGCCGCCATAATTAACGCCCATTTTCACGCCTTCGGGGCGCGGGCAATCGGACTTTGCCATCAGTACCGGGAAGAGGGAAAGTGTCAGGAATCCATGAGCAATTGTCGTGCCGAAGGGCGTCATTTTGGCGGCTTCTTCGTTCACATGAATAAACTGGTGATCGCCCGTCGCATCGGCGAATTTATTGATCATTTCCTGGTCGACAGTAATCCATTCCGACGTACCGAGATTCTCTCCGACCATGTTTATCATTTCGTCGATGCTGACGGTGCTCATATTTGTTTCCTCTTTGAAAAAACCTGCTAAATAGCGCTCGCTTCGCCGCCATAGTGGAAGCCAATTCCTCGAACCGCAAGGCCCGCTCATGCCAAGCCAGATGCACGATCCCGATTCCGCTACGTCCGCCGCATGGCTGCATATGGAAGAGGTGCACAGAGCGCCCGAACCTGAAGTGCTGGCACCGCTCATCGAACGTGCGCGACTCGGAGGCGAAGAACGCGAACACATCGTCGCGACGTCACTCGAATTGCTGGCGGAACTGCGTGAGGGGCAGCGGACGGGTTGGGTCAACCAGTTCCTGCAGGAATATCGACTAAATAGTTCGGAAGGCGTGGCGCTATTGAGTCTCGCAGAAGCATTTTTGCGTGTCCCCGATCCGGATACGGCGGATCGATTGATTGCAGACAAGCTCGGCGATGGTGATTGGCGTAGCCATACCGGCCGCTCGCATTCCGGCCTGGTCAATTCCGCCACTTGGGGGCTTGTGATCGGAAGGGCGCTAGTCGGCCAGAATCAGCAAGCCAATGTGTTGAAGCGGCTCATTGCAAGATCTGGTGAACCCTTTGTTCGTCAGGCTGTCGGCGCAGCGATGCGGATGATGGGCGAGATATTCGTGATGGGCCGCACGATCGAAGAAGCGATCAAGCGGATGAAGAAGCCTGAGCAAAAAGGCTTTACCGCCAGTTTTGATATGCTGGGTGAGGCGGCGCGCACCTTCCCGGACGCGGAGCGATATTTCGACTCCTATCTGGGTGCCATTGAAGCCGTCGGCAAAGCGCGCAGCGAAGGTTCTACCGAAGAAAATCACTCGATCTCGGTCAAACTGTCCGCGCTGCATCCGCGCTACGAAGTCGCGCAATGGGCGCGGTGTGTTCCTTATCTGACCGAACGGCTTGAGACGCTGGCCGCGGCGGCAGCGCGAGCAGGCATCGGCCTAACGGTGGATGCCGAAGAATCCGAGCGGCTTGAAATGAGCTTCGATATTATCGAAGCTGTGGCGGAATTGCCTGCGCTTAAAGGGTGGAACGGCTTCGGCATGGCCATTCAGGCTTATGGAAAGCGCGCTCAGCGCACGATCGGTTGGGCTGAAGCACTGGCCAGTCGGACAGGCCGGTTGATGCCGGTGCGGCTCGTAAAGGGTGCCTATTGGGACAGCGAAATCAAGCACAGTCAGGAGATGGGCCTCCCTGATTACCCGCTGTTCACGCGCAAAGCGGCAACCGATGTCTGCTATCTCGCCTGTGCCAAGGACATGCTTGAGGCCAAAGCAATCCGCCCAGCTTTTGCGACGCATAATGCGTTGACTGCGGCGACGATCATCGAATGGGCGGGCCCGCGCGGAGCGGAAGGCTCTGCCAGCTTCGAGTTTCAACGGCTGCATGGCATGGGCGAAGGGCTGTTCGAACGGCTGGTGCGTGAGAAGGGGCATCGATGCCGGATTTACGCGCCGGTTGGCGGGCACCGGGATTTGCTGGCCTATCTGGTGCGTAGGCTGTTGGAGAACGGCGCGAATTCCAGCTTCGTCCATCAGCTTGCCGACGAACATCTAACCGATGAGCAAATTCTTGCCGATCCGGTGGACAAGGTCGTGGCCGTTGGCGGCACGCGCCATCCCAGCATTCCGCTACCCAACGACCTGTTCATGCCGCAGCGACCAAACAGTCAGGGTTTGGATCTGGAGGACTGGCGTGTTCTGAATCGCGTTAAGGAGGGTATTGCTGGCCGCGCTGATATTGGGCCTGAACCACAAGCTGTGACAGATGTTGCGCCGCTGATCGACCGTGCGGCCAAGGCTTTTTCAGGCTGGTCCGGACTACCGGTTGAGGAACGTGCGGCGTGCCTGATCCGTCTTGCCGATCTGTTCGAAGAACGCCGGGGCGAGCTTATGGCGCTTGCCGTCCATGAGGCTAACAAAACGATTCCCGATGCGCTTGCGGAGATACGTGAAGCGATTGATTTTTGCCGTTATTATGCTGGCGAAGCGGTTGAGAAGCACCAGCCGATGGAGCTTCCCGGCCCGACGGGCGAGAGCAATGTTCTGCGCATGGAGGGCCGCGGTATATGGACCTGCATCGCACCCTGGAACTTCCCGCTCGCGATTTTCACCGGGCAGGTTGCGGCCGCGCTCGTGACCGGAAATACCGTTATCGCCAAGCCGGCCCCGCAGACACCGCGTATAGCGGCCGAGGCAGTGCGCTTGGCTCACATGGCCGGTGTACCGGAGGATGCTTTGATCCTCGCACCGGGTGGCCCGGCCGTGGGTGCCGCGTTGACCGGCGACCCTCGGATCGCGGGTGTTGCGTTCACCGGTTCGACTCCAACAGCGAAGAAAATCGCACGCAGCCTGCTTGAAGGAGATGACCGGCCGATTGTTCCATTGATCGCGGAAACGGGCGGCGTCAACGCGATGATTGTCGATTCCACGGCTCTGGCGGAACAGGTCGTCGCCGATGTGCTGCTCTCTGCGTTCGGATCCGCTGGGCAGCGCTGTTCCGCGCTGAGGCTGCTGCTTGTGCAGCAGGAAGTCGCCGATCATATGATTGAGATGCTGGCCGGGGCTATGGACGCCCTTATCGTCGGTGATCCTGCCGACCCTGCGACCGATGTCGGTCCTGTGATAGACGATGCGTCATATGAAAAACTGATGGCCCACCGCGCGGCGATGAAGGGTCGCTGGATCAAGACGCTGGACGTGCCCGAAAAGGGCCGCTTCGTTCCACCGACCCTGATCCGGCTCGACAGTATGGATGATCTCAACACCGAGTGGTTTGGTCCGCTGCTCCACGTCGCCACCTGGAAATCAGGGAAGCTTGAAGAGACGGTGCAGCGCATAAATGCCAAAGGCTTTGGCCTGACAATGGGGCTCCACAGCCGGATTGCTCGAGGTAGCGAGCTGGTTGAGGCGAGAGCCCATGTGGGCAATCTCTACGTCAATCGTTCGATGACAGGGGCGATTGTGGGCTCGCAGCCCTTTGGCGGGGAAGGCCTGTCAGGCACTGGTCCCAAGGCAGGCGGCCCGCATTATCTACCGCGTTTCTGCGCTGAGCGGGTGACGAGTATCGACACAACGAGTGCCGGCGGCAATGCGTCGCTTCTTTCGCTCGACGATATTGGATAGGGCCAACCGAGACGGCTGATTAACCGTCGGCGCCCCATCCGCCTTTTGGATAGGGCAGGACCATCTTTCCATCTGGCGCAGCGGTGAAGCTGGTTTGCGTCGGATAGGCGAATTCGAGACCCTCTTCGGCAAAACGCTGGAAGATTGCTATGCCCACAGCATGGCGGGCATTATACACCACCTCATAATTGGCGTTCTGAACGTCAAATTGTAGCTCATAGTCGAGACTGGAATCGCCAAAGCCGGTAAAGCCCGACCGGACGAAATCATGGCCTTGGGCGTTTATGATGTCGCGCAATATGTCTGGGATACGCTGCGCTTTATCCGGGTCCGTTTGATAGACTACACCAATACTGAAGGTGACACGGCGACGGTTCAACCGGGTCAGGTTCATAATCTCTTTGTCGAGCAGATTGGTGTTGGAGATGATGACTTCTTCACCCGTCACAGCCCGTAACCGCGTTGATTTCATGCCGACTTGTTCGACCTTTGCGTAGGTGCCGTCATAATGGATTGAATCGCCGACCTTGAACGGTTTATCGAAGATGATCGACAGCGCGGCAAAGAGATCGGAAAATATGCCCTGCGCAGCTAGGCCAATGGCGATCCCGCCGATACCAAGGCCAGCGACCAGCCCGGTTACATCGACATTGAGATTGTCGAGCACGACGATGCCTGCGATCGCCACAACGCCGAACGTTACGAGCACACGGATCAGCTTCATCGCGCTGCCCAGCGCTTCGCTAGAGCTTTGATCGGTTTGGGTGCGGTGTTCGACGAAACCGAGAATGATCGAACGGGCCCATATTGCCGATTGAATCACCATCGCGAGTGAAAAGAGGAAGCTGATAGATCGGTGGATTAGCCCCGGCGCGTTGGAAAAGACGGAAACGATTTCCAGCGCCAGCGCGATCATAAACCAGGTGCGCGTCTTCGCCATCGTCCGGCCAACGACCGATTGCCACGTATCCATGCTGGTATTGTGTTCGTACCAACGCCGCCCGTAACGGCGCAGAACGATCATGATTGCAACGATAATCGCAGCAACACCGAGGCTTATGAGGATTTCAGCCGTATGCGTATCAATCCATAAAAGGCCGTCTTGCCCGAATTTGTGAAGCCGCTCAGCGACGTTCATTTGGACATCGTCGGGAATGATTTCGGAGGATGAGATCGGTTCGGTCATAGTTGAGACGGGTCTTAATATGGTATCAACCGCCTTGTCGAGCGAAGCCGTCAGGTGGCGGGTGCTTTCCGGGAGAGTATCAGATCGAACCGCCCGTTAAGCATGCGCTGTGCCGGTCGTTCGACTGCATGATAAAGTGCCATAGAAACGATCAAAGTCAGAGCCAAGAACCCGGCAAAGCCAGCCCAGCCGATCTGCCCGCTTTCACCCACGAAAAGGATTTTGAAGAGTATGAACAGCAGGAAATGCGCAAGATAGGTCGCATAGCTGATTTCGCCCAGATAGTGCAGCGGCGCGGCGGATAACGGATTGCGGGGCATTGTGGTGGTCAACGCTGCTGCGATCAATAGCCCCGAAAAGGCAAGCGGTACGGCAATCGTTTCCGCTACTATCCCCGCCAGCGCCAATCCGCCGCTCAGCGTCGTGACCGCCATGGCGAGCAGAGCGGGTTTGGCCGGACGATCCCGCCAGCGCAGCCAGAGTGCGCAGAGGATTGTGCCGATAGCGAATAACAAAAGGCATCGAACCAATCCGGTTTGCGGGATATTGCTGCCAAGGAGCGGGGCGTCCATCGCGACAAAAAAACCATGTAGAATGAGTGTGAGAAGGGTGATGAGCGCCAGCAAAACCGAAGTGGGCAGAGTCCGCCAGTCGATTGCCAATGCGATCAAAGGGAACAACAGATAGGCCGCGGTTTCAGTGCTGATCGACCAGGCCGGATCGTTCCAGCTTAACTGGGTCGTAAATCCCCAGTTTTGAATAAGCAGCAGATGAAGCGGTAACTCTTCAAGCGGAAATTCCTGCGGGTTGGCACGGTCGGTGGCGACAAGCAGGAGCGCAAAAGCAATGGCGCCGCATAGGATCACGAAATGGAGAGGATAGATGCGCGCGAACCGGCGTGCCAGAAAGGCCGGTATTGCGGCGATCCCGTTCTCGGAAATTCTGTCACGATAACTGAGCCAGATGACGAAACCTGATAGCAGGAAGAAGAAGTCGACGGCCAAATAGCCCTTGGAGAAAAATTGGATCACCTCGGGCGGAAAAATGCCAGCCGCCGTCAAGCGGATATGGTAGAGAACGACATACCATGCCGCGATGCCGCGCAGGGAGGTAAGGGCGGTGAGATCCGGCTTGGCGTTCATGATCTGGCGTGAATAGCTGGCGATAGTTTGGGTGCAGCGGGTTCTTCAGCCACTTCCTTTGGCGGCGTGAATCCATCTCGTTTGCGGACGCGCGTCAGATAGGTGTCCAGACCGATTTGAACGGATAGCAGCATGAGTACGAACGGCTGAAACGCGATGCCGACGAACAAAGCGCCGACCAGATAGATCAGCTGCGCATGTTGCAGTGCTGTGGCCAATGGAGACACCCATTCATAACCCGGCGGGGCTTGCTCACCTCGGTAACGGCGGCGCAACCACTCCATGCGCAAAATGCCGATGCCCTGAATAAGCAGCCATAAACCAAGGCCAATCCAGCCTTGTTCGCCTAGCATCTCGAAATAAGCTGAATGATAGGCTCTGCCTCGGTCATTGACGAAGCTTCGGCTGATCGTTGTTGAACCACCGGACTCCGATGCTTCGTTCGTGAAATATGAGAAACTGTTACCGCGATAGGCTTCAAAACCGCCCCCTAGTGGGTGTTCTTGCACATAGTCAGCCGTCCAGCGCCACACGGCCAGGCGCGTGCCGGCCGACTCATCGGCTTGGTAGGTCCTGATCGTACCCATGCGTTCGGCAAAGGAACTGGGAACGAGAGGCAGGGCCAATAATCCGCCGATCGCAGCGCCTGCGATAAACAATCCGCGCCGTTTTGAATCGCGTAGCATGAGGATCCCGAGAACACCGATACAAACCAGGCCGGTGCGTGCCTGCGTGCCGATCGGCGTCATCAGACACGCGAAAATAAAAGCGTAACAGAAAACCGAGACACGCCAGTCGGGCCGGAAAACAGTTCCGTATTTCACGAAATAGAGGATGATCGGAATCACCATGACCGCAACCATGGCAAGCGTGGAATCCTCATAAAGGCCGCTATTGCTGTCCACCATCATAGCGAAGCTGCCATAGCCGCTGCCTCCCAATACTGTCTTGAGACCTGCGCCGATAATGATTGCTGCGATTGATAGGAGCATGAAAAGGAGCACCGTCTCAATCCGTAATTTGGTGCGCAATGTTAGCGGCAGGAAGATAGCGAAAACCATTGCCTTCCAGACCCAATCCCATTTTTCGAAGGCTTCGGTTTGGAATTCGGCGACATAAAAGGTTGTCAGGCCACAATAGATTAGGAGCAGTGCCATCAGGATCTGCCTTGGCGCGATCCGCACATCGTCTTTCTTGTCTGTTATCACCCACCCAACAATCGCAAGCACGAACATCAGCAGCGACACCGGCAGGCTGCTGAGCAGGAAATAAGACACATGCTGCGGCGAAACCACATCGATATAGATATAGCCGAGTATGAACAGGAACGGACGGCGGATGCCCAGCACAAGCAAGGCACCTAGAAAGCCAGCTAGGCCAAGATCACGCATTGGAGGCCTGCTCCTGGCCTGCGTTATCGCCGTTATCTGCTACTGGACGACCGATTAGATCGGTTTTCCGGGGGCCTCCGTCTGCGCCGTCATCATCGAGATCGGGCCGGAACACCAGACGCCAGGCGACGATGAGCAACAGCCCATGGCTCAGCGCTAGCGAAAAAATGTCAATCATTGCAGTCTTCCGGTTCCCAGGCACGATGCCTCACCGTCCCATTTACAGTGTAGCGGTTAGCGGGGCGTTAAGCAGTTTGTGCGAAAGCATGACCATGCGAATACTGCACATTCTTGATCATTCCATGCCGATGCATAGCGGCTACAGCTTTCGGACGCGTGCGATACTCAAGGCACAGATAGCGCGCGGCTGGGAAGTCGCCGGCGTTACTGGCTCGCGGCACACAGCAGAAGGCGCCGATGTCGAAACCGTCGATGGCCTTACCTTTTATCGCACACGGGCACCGGAAACGATGACGACGCCGCTGCGGGAATGGCGAGAGATTGCCTTGTTGGCGGAACGGATCGATGCGGTTGCGGCTGAGTGGAAGCCTGATCAGCTGCATGTCCATTCGCCGGTATTGAATGCCATGGCTGCTTTGCGTGTGGCACGCCGTCAAGATTTGCCGTTGATATATGAGATCCGCGCCTTTTGGGAGGACGCGGCGGTCGGCAATGGCACGGGAAGCGTCAATTCGCCGAAATATTGGTTGACCCGGATGCTGGAAACCCATGCGGCCAATCAGGCCGATGCCATCGCCGTGATTTGCGAAGGGCTGCGTCTGGATCTCATCCGCCGCGGCGTGGATGGCGATAAGATCATGGTTTCGCCCAATGGGGTGGATATGGCGTTGTTTGGCGATCCGTCACCGGCTGATGCTGAACTGGCGCGGTCATTGGGTATCATGGGCAAGGAAGTTGTCGGCTTTGTTGGCAGTTTCTACGATTATGAAGGACTTGACGATCTGATCGCGGCGATGCCGCGGCTCGTGATGGCCCGGCCTGATGCGCATCTGCTGCTTGTCGGCGGTGGGCCGATGGACGGCGCGCTGCGAACACAAGCCGAGCAGTCCGATGTTGCCGGACATATCCATTTTACGGGCCGTGTACCACATCACGAAGTTGAGCGCTTTTATAGCCTCATCGATATTCTCGCCTATCCGCGCAAGAAGATGCGGCTCACCGATCTCGTGACGCCGCTCAAACCCTTGGAAGCGATGGCGCAAAAACGGCTGGTTGCCGCTTCTGATGTTGGTGGCCATCGCGAGCTGATTGAGGACGGGGTAACCGGTACGCTTTTCGCGCCCGACAACCCCGAAGCGCTCGCTGCAGCGCTTGCAGATATGTTCGCCCATCGCGAAACTTGGGACGAACGGCGCGATGCTGCGCGCGCATTTGTTGAACGCGATCGTAACTGGTCGTCAAACATTTCGCGTTATGCCCCTGTTTACCAAAAACTCACCGGTAAGGCGGTTTAGGTTATGAATATGAATTTGGATGCAATCAGAAATGGCGTTTCGCTGCCGAACTTTTTTGCGAAACTTCCGAAAGTTCCCGTCGCGTCGGCGGTTTCCGGGCTCATTGTTGCTGCCCTGATCCTCATGACGCCGAACCCCTGGTTCGAGGCATTCATCGTCGAAACCGGCTTGCCCGCCGTTCTAACCGCTGCTGAGCCGCCTCTGGGCGCACGGGCGCGGATCGTATTTGCGCTGATCGCCGCTCTTATCGTCACAATCGGCGCATGGGTGGCGCTGTCGGCCATTCTTCGTCGTAAATCGCAAGTAAGGTCAGAAGAGTCCGTTGACTATGCTCACGACAATGAGGGGCATGAAAGCCCTCGCATTCGTCGGCGTGCAGATAGCCATCCAGACGCTCCGTATCGCCGCCCGATTATGGCTGGTGATGAAATGGGCGTGCCGCTTGATCTCGTTACAACGTCACCCGAAGGAGCCGGCGACGATGAAACCGATGCGCTTGACCTTGGAGAGGTCGCTGAGATTGTCGAACAGCCAATGCCGTTCGTCGATCCGATTGAAAGTGAAGCAACGCCGGTTGAGGAAGAATACACACCGGTGTCGCCTGAAGGTGGTGCAATCGATGCGGTAACGGAAACCGCTGAACCGGTTTTTGAAATTTCATTGCCGCAGCGCGATGCAGTTCTCGAAGACGCTCTGTCGACATCTGCCGAGTGTGAAAAAGGCGAGATCGCATCGCCACTGACCCCCGTTCCACCTGCCGAAATCAAGTCCGAGTTGGCCGATCTGGTCGCACGGTTAGAGGCCGGGATCGAGCGGAAGCAGGCCAGGAATCACGGTGCACAAGATGGCTTTGCTGACCAAGCGCATGAAAACGTCACAGCGCACCCTCAAGCCCAGCCTCAAACTCGGGCTGGGACCAATCAGGACGCGGCGCTTCGTGAAGCGCTCAATGCTCTGCAACGGGTTGCCGGCAAGGCAAGCTAAGCTAAGCTACCTAGTCATTGTCAATCGTTAGCGCTTCGATGCCGACGGTCATGCACGTGGCATCGGTGCGGCATTCAAGAATTGCGATATCGACTAAAATATACGCTCCCAGATCGAATTCGGCATAGTCGAGCCCGTCGCATAGGGCTTCCGCATGGGTGGCAGCCTGATCTCCATCGAATCGCAGTGAGAAACGATGGCGCGCACCGCTAAATGTAATGCTCGACCAAGGCGTTGAGCGCACATCTTCCGCAATAGGTCGCGCGCCAGCGCGCTTCGCCAGTGCGCGTATTAGCGGTCCGAGACCATCTGTCAGAAGGGGCTTCGTCACCCGCATTGACCGGGTCGACCTTCGGTTTTCGCAATATAGGAGTAGACGCGGGAACGGACCTTGCCTCCACATTCGCGTCCGTTGCGGATATCGAACACGAAACGTGGATCGTTAACCGCCTCGCGTCCGAAGCGGGTAGGCGGCATGTCAGAGTGTCGCAGGAAACGGTCAATATCGATCAGCAAGCTCATCCTTCTCTCCTTTAGGTTGGTGACCATCCGGCGAATCAGTTCCGGTAGGGTTTTTCCTATTTCAAAGGTAATTTCCTACTTGTCTAGGAATAATCCTATCGTTATGATGCCGATATGGATGAAGAAGGGCCTCGTCTGGTTTTGGAGCGTTTGGCACGAGAGCGCGGCGATGACTATTCTGCACTTTCTCGTCTGATCGGACGAAATGCGGCGTATATTCAGCAGTTTATAAAACGCGGTACGCCCAAACGTCTCGCCGAGCGGGATCGCCGCGTGCTCGCGGAATATTTTGCTGTTGATGAATTGTTGCTTGGTGCTCCTGCCGAAAATTCAACTAGGAAAAACCCTGTAAGCCGCCTTCGAGGCGGTGATATGGTTGCCGTCAGTCAATATGCGGTGGATGCCTCGGCTGGCCCGGGAGCGTTGACTGGCGAAGAGCAGGAATTGTCGCAAATCGCATTTCCTGCTCGTTGGCTGCGTAAGCTGGCGGGAGGCGATCCTGCTGAGCTTTCGATTATCACTGTCTCGGGCGACTCGATGGAGCCAACCTTGTCAGATCAGGATGAGATCCTCGTGAGCAGCGGGGACGGGGCCGAACGTCTTCGTGACGGCATTTACGTGCTTCGGGTCGACAATGCCCTGATCGTCAAACGGATCGCGATGAATCCGGCCAACCGTCGTTTCACGATCAAGAGCGATAATGCCGATTACTCGGATTGGCCCGACTGCGATCTGGAATCTGTTGAGGTGATTGGCCGCGTTGTCTGGGCCGGGCGCCGTCTCGCTTAGCGAGCGAAACGCCAAACGGCGAGCGCGAGAACAACGCCGACAGCGATTCCGGTCAACAGACCGATCGTCGGCTGGCCGGTTGCACCGCCGATAGCCAAGCCCGCAATAGGACCAACTGCCAGGAATACGCCGCCGCCAAACTGACCTTTTCGTGGTTCTTCTGTCATGGCGCTCGCTATGGCAGCGGGGCCCGCGGCTGTCACCAGCGTGAATGGCTAACAGGTTCTTCACCAGTTTTGCCGCGAGATATGAAACGCTTTTTGGGTAGAGGGTCTTAACTAAGCCGAACCCGCATCAGCTGGGCAAAAAAATAAGGTCTCCAATTTTATGCACGAGCAATTCTACCTTAAAGATCGTGAAGCCGTCGTCGATGCTGCTGAGCTTATCTCTGAATATGGCTTGCTTGCCGGCAAAGAAGCGGCCGCCCGGGCCGACCAGAGCCGCGAAAAGGGCAATGTCGTGCATTTCTGTCGCTGGAGGCAGATCAAGCGGCTTGTGGAATGGATGGATAGCGACGAAGTCGAATCCACGTTCCATTAGGCCTCACTGCTTTTTCCCACCAAATTCGGCGTATTTGATTGGCGATTATCCGCCTTTCGCGCTACCAGCCGCTGCATGACCGGGTTGATCAAACCGGGCCGGGTGTATGTCGGTTCGTTTATGCTGTTTTGCGCGCTGGGCACTCCGCTGTCGCTTGCTGCGCAAACACCCGCTGACGCCACCGCCAATAATGTTTCGGATGATATTGAGTCGCTAACGACGCATGAACTCCGGCCGGTTGAGTCCAACGCTGACTTTGCCGCGTCGGAGCCGATGACCGAGATTTCCGATTTTGGTGTGGCATGGCCGAACATGTCCGTCATCGATGACACAGAAACCCCTGCAAGCCGAAGCGTCGCTGCGATCAATACAGAACAACGATATTCGGTAACGCTTCGCGGGATCGATGCTCTCGACGAGGGGAGTGTAATACGATCCCAGTTTCGTGCGCTGTCGATTCTGCGCGAGCGGGAGGGCGATGCAGCCGTTGTCGCGCAGATTAATCGGCGCGCTGATGTGGATCAGGACTTGCTCCGCGAGCTGCTGCGCTCGCATGGCTATTATGATTCCGAAGTGGTTGCCGAACTTAGAGGAGAAACGGGCCGGGAGAGGATCGAAGTCATATTCGATATTGATGCTGGCCCGCTATATCGATTTGCGAGCGTCGATTTGCCGGGCCTTGCTGGTGCCGGAGATCGTACCGAAGAGCTGCGAGAGCAGTTCCCGGTTCGCGAGGACGACCCGGTCGACGCCGCGGCGGTAACCGCTGCAGAAGCCAATCTGGCCGCTGAACTCGGCAATCGCGGATATCCCTTTGCCCAAGTGGGCGATGAAGAGGTCGTTGTCGATCATCAAAGCCGCATCGCCAGACTGACCCTGCCTGTCGAGACGGGCGGCGAACGCTCGTTCGGCGCAATTCGGGTAGAGCAAGGGGCGGACGAGCTATTCGGATCGGATCATGTGGCGACGATTGCCCGGTTCGAGCCGGGTGAGCTCTATTCGACGGGGATGGTTGACGATTTGCGGCGCGCGCTGATCCAGACGGGCCTTGTCTCGCGCGTCGATCTGACCCCTGTGGAAAATGATGACCCGAGCCTGGTTGATATTGCTGTTGCAATGGAACCTGCGCCGCCGCGAACCATTTCGGGTGAAATCGGATACAGTACCGGCGAAGGCGCGCGCGTCGAAATCGGTTGGGAGCATCGCAACCTTATCCAGCCGGAGGGGGCGCTTGCACTACGCGGCATCCTCGGCACGGATGAACAGTTTGCCAGCGTTAGCCTGCGCCGAAGCAATTTTCGCGATCGCGATCAAATTCTCACGGCGCAGCTTTTTGCAAGCAACGCCAATCGCGATGCTTTCGATGCGCGCACGGCTGGCTTTACGGCCAGCTTCGAGCGTATCTCAAATCAGCTGTGGCAAAAGCAATGGATATGGTCGCTCGGACTTGAATTGTTGGCATCTGACGAGCGCGATGTCGTTGGCGCAGCGGGCTTGCGGCAGCGTGAAACATTCCTGATTGGCGCTATCCCGCTGAGCCTGAGCTATGATGGTACGCACGATCTGCTGAATCCCGAGAGTGGCGTAAGGCTGTCGGCATTCATATCGCCCGAACTTTCGTTTCAAGACGGCACCTTTGGATATGCGCGGGTGCAGCTCGATGGGAGCGCATATTTTCCGTTGATGGACGCACTGACATTTGCCGGGCGCATTAGGCTTGGCGGTATTCCCGGCGCGTCGACCAACAATATCGCCCCGTCTCGGCGTTTCTATGCGGGCGGCGGCGGGTCTGTTCGCGGGTATAGTTATCAGTCGATTGGTCCTCGCGATGCAAATAATGACCCAATCGGCGGTCGCAGCCTTGTCGAGATGGCATTGGAAGCCCGCTATCGCTTCGGAAATTTTGGGATCGTTCCATTTATCGATGCCGGCGCGATCTATACCGAATTGTATCCGGATTTCAGCAATCTGCGGTTCGGGACAGGCTTGGGCTTTCGCTATTATAGCAATTTCGGCCCGATACGCCTCGATGTTGGTACGCCGCTCAATCCGCAGCCGGGCGATCCTATGATCGCCATCTATGTTTCACTGGGGCAGGCTTTTTAATGGCGGGCGCGGCTACAGATACGGCAGCGGAGAATGCCGATTTCATTTCGGCCACACCCAAGCGTCGCCAGATAACCCGCTGGGTGCTTTTCGGCTTTACAGGCGTGCTGTCGCTTCTGTTCGTCACCCTGTTTGCGCTCGACACACCGCCGGGGCGGCGCTTCCTGATTGATCGTATCGAAGCGATGGAGCCGTCCAACGGCCTGCGTATCCGGATCGGAAGGATCGATGGATCAATATATGGCCAGATGACGGTTTCCGATCTCAGATTGGAAGACCCACAAGGCTTGTTTTTCGAGGTGCCGGAGCTAACCATGGACTGGCAGCCCGCGATGTATTTTCTGGATAGTCGACTTCACATTGAAAGCCTCGCGTCAGAACTTGCGATCCTCCTCCGAACGCCTGAACTCATCCCGTCTGAGGAAGAAGGCCAGCCAATCCTCCCGGATTTCGACATTCATATCGGATCACTGGATATCACCAGGTTTCGGTTCGAGGAAGCGGTGGCCGGGGAACGGCGACATGCGTCACTGGCTGGCAATGCAGATATCCGATCCGGGCATGCGCTCGTACAACTGAGCAGCCAATCTCTCGACAGTGGAGAGCGCCTGACATTCGGTCTTGATGCTGAGCCGGATGGCGATGTTTTCGATATGGATGTACAAATCTATGCGCCGGAAGACGGAATTCTTGCCGGGCTCACCGGCATCGAACGCTCGCTGGCCATCGACATTGCGGGTAGCGGGACATGGCAAAACTGGGACGGACGGGCGCAAGTCGATAGCGGCGAAGCCCGGGTCATCGATCTCGACCTTGAAGCGCGTAATGGTGCTTTCCTGCTGGGCGGTGTGATGCGGTCCGCAGAGCTGCTTGATCCCGGTGTTCTGCGCCGCCTGACTGCATCCGAAATGAACGTAAGCGCCCGCGCCACATTGGAAGACCGGCGACTGGCAGGCGATTTCGACATCCGGTCGCGAGCGGCGGTCATCGACGGGCGAGGCGTTCTTGATTTGGCCGAAAGCGCCTTTGACAGTTTCGCAGCGGACATCAGACTGCTCGAACCCTCGGCGCTTGTCACCAATATGAGCGGCAACAACGTTCGGATGGAGGTTGATCTTGATGGCCCGTTCGACAGCGCAACCTTCCAATATGCGTTAACGGCGCCGCGCGCGGCATTCAGCAGCACAGGTTTCGAGAATCTGCGTATCGCGGGGCAGGGACGGCTTGGCCAAACGCCATTTACTTTGCCGGTCACAGCAACTGCGAGCCAGATAACCGGGCTTGGCGAAACCTTTGACGATATTGTGCGCAATGTTTCCGTGGACGGAGATCTGGCCATCGCGGCCGGGCAGATCGTCGGCGATGATCTGCGATTGCGATCCGACCGTTCGCGCGGCCAGGGGTCCGTGATTTACGAACTCGCCTCCGGTAACTATGCCGCCGCGCTCAATGGAGACATTGATCGCTTCCGATTGCCGGGCCTTGGCATTTTCGATATTCGCACCCGTGTTGACGTGAGCCCAGCTCCCGACGGAAATTTTGTCATCGCCGGAGAGGCCAGGGCGGTCACGCGTGAACTGGAAAACGGTTTCTTCCAGACATTGGCAGGCGGGGCGCCAGTCGTCGATGCCGCCATCGCCTATGGCCCGGATGGCCGCTTTTCCTTCAGCAACATGCAGCTCCAGGCACCGACGCTCCGTTTCAATGGCAATGGCTATCTGGATGGCAGCGGGGAGTTCTACATCACAGGGTCGGGCGAACAGGCGCAATATGGGCCGTTGACTGTGATGGCGCAGGGCGCGCCATCCCGGCCCCGGGTTGAGCTGGCCTTGGCCAATCCCGTGCCTTCGGCTGGTATTGCCGGTGTGAATGCCGTTCTTGAACCGAATGAGCGCGGCTATCTCTACACAGCCACCGGTCAGTCAATGGGCGGACCTTTCACCTCATCAGGCGCATTGCTTTTGCCCTCCGGCGCGCCCGTATCTGTGGAGGTTGCGGAGCTGCTTTTGGCGGACACCCGATCCGAAGGCAGAATTGCGTTCCGGGATGGCGGGATTGTCGGCTTGCTGGAACTCACAGGAGATGGAGTAGTCGGCGATATTACGCTTGCGATGGACAACGGCCAACAGCTTGTCGTGGTTGATATCGATGCCGAGAATGCGCGGCTGGGCGGAGAGATCGATGCGACAGTTCGCCGGGCTGTGCTCGATCTTCGATGGAGGCCGCTGGAAGAGCTGCCGAGACTGGAAGGGAATGTCGAGTTGTTTGGCTTGCGTCGCCGCGGCCTGTCGCTTGCTCGTTTGGAAGCGGTGGTTGAACTTGAGGGCGGCAATGGCGAAGCGGATGTCAGTATCGGCGGCGCGCGGGGCCGTGATTTTGATTTCGAGGCGCGGGCGGTGATTGCGCCTCAGGCAATAGCATTGGAAGGCGGTGGGTCATTCCGCGGTGAACCGATCGCGCTGACACCGCTGACTGTCCGCCGTGCAGAAGAAGGCTGGATAATCCCGGAAAGCACGATCAGCTATGCCGGTGGCGGGGCAACGCTGGCGGCGCGCTTTGGTGGCCCGGAAACTGACATTGACCTGACGGTCGATAATGTTCCGCTTCTCCTTGTCGATATTTTCCTTCCCGAAACTGGCTTTGGCGGCCGGGCGACTGGCACGTTGCGCTATCGGCAATTGGCCGATGAAATCGTCCCCACAGGCAGTGCCGAACTGCGTATCCGCGGCCTGACGCGGCAAGGATTCGCCGTGCGGCCAAGGCCCGTTGACCTGGGCCTCAATGCTCGGCTCGATGACGGTCGGCTGGCCGCGCGGGCGATCATGGAGAGCGAGGGCGAAGAGATCATGCGCTTCCAGTCGCGGCTTGATCCGATCGCTGGCGAAGGCAGTTTTGGTGATCTGCTTGCTGCTGCGCCGCTCTTTGCAGAACTGCGTTATAATGGCGCGGCGGAAACCTTGTGGCAGCTTACCGGCAACGAGACTCTGAGCCTGTCCGGTCCGTTACTCGCCCGGATGGATATCGGCGGTACACTTGATACGCCGCAGATCGTTGGTGCGCTGCAGACGCGCAATGGCCGGCTGGAAAGTGCGTTGACCGGAACCGTGGTCGAAGGTGTGACGACCGAAGGCACTTTCCGTCAATCCCGCCTGGAATTTACCAACTTGTCCGGCACGACGCCGGGCGGCGGCTCCATTTCTGGCCGCGCCGTATTTGATCTGGGCCTGGCAAGCGGGTTCGGCATGGATATTGAGCTTGAGGCAGACCGGGCCTGGTTGCTGCGCCGCGACGATATCTCCGCGCAAGTGAGTGGGCCGCTGACCATTACGCTTCAAGCTCCGGCCGGAACAGCAATCGGCACGGCGGCCGCGAGACCTGTCGGTCAGATCAGCGGCAACTTGGAGATGGTACGAGGCGAGTTTGCCTTGGGTCAGGCAGCACCATCGATTGTTGTTCCGACACTGAATGTAACAGAGATTAATAGCCGTCTCGATGAGCCGGACGAGCCCGCAGAGCCGATCAATTGGACGTTGAATGTCGATGTGAACGCGAGAAATCGCTTCATGGTGAGCGGCCTTGGGCTTGATAGTGAATGGAGCGCTGACATCGATGTGCGCGGTCCGCTGGCAAACTTCCAGATTTTGGGCGCGATGAATTTACGGCGCGGAAGTTATGAATTTGCCGGCCGAAGCTTTGCGTTGGAGCGTGGCCGCATTGAATTTTACGGCAACCAGCCCGTTGACCCAGTGCTCGATATTGTCGCGGCGGCAGACGCCGAAGGGCTGGATGCCATGATCAATATCGGTGGCACGGGCAACAGCCCGGAGATCAGCTTTACAAGCACGCCTGCGCTCCCGCCGAGCGAACTGCTCAGCCGTTTGCTGTTCGGCACCTCGATCACCAACCTCTCCGCGCCGGAGGCACTGCAGCTTGGCGCGGCCGTTGCTTCTCTGCAGACAGGCGGTGGGAACGGTCTGAATCCGATCAACGCTGTGCGTGATGCCATCGGGCTTGATCGCCTGCGCGTGCTTCCTGCTGATCCCGCCGAAGGCCGGGGGACGGCGGTTGCCGCTGGCGTTTATGTGACACGCCGGATGTTCGTGGAGGTGATTACGGACGGGCAGGGCTATTCGGCAACCGAAACCGAATTCCGCATCACGCGCTGGCTTTCCTTGCTCTCCAGCATCAGCACGTTGGGCCGAGCAGGGGCCAATTTGCAGATCAGCCGGGACTATTAGACGCGGCTTCATTATAGCTGCGGTGTCTGCATGACTGGCGATTCGAGATGGACCACCATCGGGAAGTGCGGGCCAAGATAGCCGCGCGCCTGGGCTCCACCTGAATGAAGGAGACGCCTCATGCATATCGCGATGCTGATTTACCCTAGAATGACCCAACTCGACATGACCGGTCCGTTCGAGGTTTTTTCCTCGATGCCTAATACGACAATTGATGTCGTCTGGAAGGACCGCGAGCCGGTTCAGGATCTTTACGGCCTGACTTTCGTCCCAAACATGGCCTTTTCCGAATGCCCGCAAACGGACATTCTTTTCGTCCCGGGAGGTTTTGGTCAGGCAGCTTTGATGGAAGACGATGAAGTGCTGGGCTTCCTGCGCAAACAGGCGGAAGGGGCACGCTATGTCACATCTGTCTGCACCGGGTCGCTTGTGCTGGCTGCTGCTGGGCTGCTGACAGGATACCGGGCGACGAGCCATTGGGCCTGGGTTGATCAGCTTGCACTATTCGGTGCGGAGCCGGTTTCCGAGCGCGTCGTCATCGATCGCGACCGGATCACGGGTGCTGGTGTGACGTCGGGTATCGATTTTGCATTGACCCTTGCGGCGGAACTGCACGGCGAAAAGGTGGCACGCCTGATCCAGTTATCGATGGAATATGATCCCGCACCGCCTTTTGATGGCGGGTCCCCGAAACGCGAATCCCCGGAATTGGTCAGCGCGTTGAAAGACCGACTCTCTGGGATCGCAGAAACGCGTATAGAGGTAGCCGAACGCGCTGCGGTCCGGCTCAAAGAATAACGTCTGAAAGGGTAGGTCCTGCGCGAATAAAAAAGGGCGGCCAGAATACTGGCCGCCCTTTTTTATTCGTTTGATTGGAAGGAGAGTCTTAAGCAGGTTCGCCGATAACCGTCTTCACTTCCATAAACTCGCGCAAGCCATATCTGCCCATTTCGCGGCCATTGCCGGACTGTTTGTAGCCGCCGAATGGCGCGTCGGGGATCGGGCCCCAATTGTTGACGCCGATCAGGCCAGCACGAAGCTTGCCGGTGAATTTTCCGGCTTCTTCGGCCGGGCCATAGACACAGGCTGATAGGCCATATTCGGTGTCATTGGCGATGCTAAGCGCTTCCGCATCGTCCTTATATTTGATGACTGTAACGACGGGGCCGAAAATTTCTTCCCGGGCAATCGTCATATCAGGGGTGATGTTCGAGAATACCGTTGGCTTGACATAGAAACCCTGATTGACGCCATCGGGACGCCCCGTGCCGCCAGTTTCGACCGTGCCACCCTCATCAATACCTTTTTGGATGAGACCCTGGATCTTCTCATATTGTGCGGCGTTAACGACCGGGCCAATATGCATGCCCATTTCCGTCGGATTGCCAACTTCGACGCTTTCCATAACGCCCTTGGCCGTTGCGACGGCTTCGTCATATTGCGATTCATGGACGAGCATGCGCGTCGGTGCGATGCAGCTTTGGCCGGAATTGATAATCACGCCCTGCAGGCCGTTCGGCACGGCTTCAGCAATGTTGGCACCTTCCAGAATGATGTTCGGCGTCTTGCCGCCCAGTTCCTGATGAACGCGTTTCACCGTATCGGCAGCATTCTTGGCAATCATGATGCCGGCGCGCGTTGAACCGGTGAAGCTCACCATGTCGACGTCTTCATGCTTGGTCAGCGCCGTGCCAACGCCAAGGCCGTCGCCCTGCACTAGGTTGAACACGCCCGGGGGAACGCCTGCGGCATCCATGATCTCGGCGATGATTGCGCCGGTGCCGGGGGTTTCTTCCGAAGGTTTGAGAACCATCGTGTTGCCCGCAGCAATGGCGGGGGCAACTTTGGCGGTGATCTGATTCATTGGCCAATTCCAGGGCGTAATCATCGCGACAACACCGATAGGCTCATGCACGACGCGCGCTGGGCCGAGCTGTTCTTCCCATTCGAAATCCTTGAGGACTTCAGCAGCCTTGGCAATATGACCGAGACCTGCGGGGCCCTGCGCGGCATTGCCGATTGCAATCGGGCAGCCCATTTCGTCAGCCATTACGGCCGCCATGTCAGGAATGCGTTTCTTATATTCCTCTGTGATGCGGTTAAGCAGGTCAATACGTTCTTCCACACTGGTCTGCGAGAAGCTGTCAAATGCCGCTCTGGCCGCGGCAACGGCCTTGTCGGTGTCGGCCTGACTGCCAAGCATGATTTCCGTGCACGGTTCTTCGGTTGCCGGATTGATCACTTCGTGGCGCGTGCCGCCTTCGCTCTCAACCCATTGGCCGTTGATATACTGCTTCAAATAGCTGTGCATGGCATTCCGCTCCTGTGATTCGGGGATAATCGGTTCCTATTTGCAACCAAGATAGGGCAGGATGCGCGGCTGTTCAACGCATTGTGCGGCAAATTGGCGATTTTGGACGAAGGGTTCTTGGCAACGTTGATGGGCAAAGAAAAAGGGCCCGGTGTTGCCACCGAGCCCTTCCCCATGATTCCGTAGCGGCAATCAGGAAGAGTAGTACATGTCATACTCAACCGGGCTTGGGGTCGATTCCCAACGGTCATTTTCTTCCCATTTAAGTTCGGCATAAGCCTCGATCTGGTCTTTGTAGAAGACGTCACCCTTGAGCAGGAATTCATAATCCTCTTCCAGAGCCTCAAGTGCTTCGCGTAGTGAACCACAAACCGTAGGAACATTTGCCAATTCCTCGGGCGGAAGATCGTAGAGATTTTTGTCCATGGCTTCACCCGGATGGATGCGGTTCTCGATTCCATCGAGACCTGCCATCAGAAGGGCAGAGAAGGACAAATACGGGTTAGCCAATGGATCGGGGAAGCGGAATTCAACACGTTTCGCCTTGTCGCCCGTTCCATAAGGAATTCGGCAGGAGGCAGAACGGTTGCGGCTGGAGTAAGCGAGCAGCACCGGCGCTTCATAACCCGGGACGAGGCGCTTGTAGCTGTTCGTCGTCGGGTTGGTGAAAGCGTTCAACGCCTTGGCATGCTTGACGACACCGCCGATGAAATAAAGGCAGTTGTCGCTGAGGCCCGCATAGCCGTTGCCGGCAAAGGTTGGTTTGTCCCCGTCCCAGATCGACATATGGGTGTGCATGCCAGAACCATTATCTTCCTTGATTGGCTTGGGCATGAAGGTTGCGGTCTTGCCATAGGCATGGGCAACGTTCTGCACGACATATTTGTATACTTGAACACGGTCGGCTGTCTGGGTCAGCGTGCCGAAGGTTAGGCCCAGCTCATGCTGCGCTGCGGCAACTTCATGGTGATGCTTGTCCATGGGAAGGCCCATTTCGAGCAAAGTCGACACCATCTCGGCACGAACATCCATGGTGCTATCCACCGGCGGAACCGGGAAATACCCGCCTTTGGCGCGCGGGCGATGGCCCATATTGCCCATCTCATATTCGCGGCCAGTATTGGTCGGCAATTCGATATCGTCGATCTTGAAATAGCTGCGGTCGTAACCGTCTTCAAAGCGCACGTCGTCGAACATGAAGAATTCAGGTTCTGGACCAACATAAACGGTGTCGCCGAGGCCGGTAGTTTTCAGAAATGCTTCAGCGCGTTTGGCCGTGGAGCGCGGATCGCGGGCATAGAGCGAGCCATCGCCTGGCTCTACGATGTCGCAGAAAACGGCAAGCATCGGGGTCGCGGAAAAAGGATCGGCATAAACGGCTTCAAGGTCTGGCCGCAGGACCATGTCGCTTTCATTGATGACCTTCCAGCCTTCGATCGAAGAGCCGTCAAACATCAGCCCGTCTTCGAACTCGTCTTCGCCCATCACTCCGGCGCACATTTGCAAATGCTGCCACTTGCCGCGCGGATCAGTGAATCGCAGATCAACCCATTCGATCTCCTCATCCTTGATGCGTTTGATAATGTCTTTGGCGGTGGTCGTCATGAAACTTTGCCTTCCTCTCGATGGGGTTCGGAGAAAGAAACCTATACTATTCTTCGCAGTTGCACAAAAATTTTTTTTCGCAGAATTATAGGCGCTTAGACCGCGTCACTATCCTGTTCGCCTGTGCGGATGCGAATAGCGCGGTCGATTGTCGATACGAAGATCTTTCCATCGCCGATTCGCCCCGTCTGTGCAGCGTTCTGGATTGCCTCGACGACTCGGTCAGCCAGCCCGTCATCGACAACCGCTTCGAGTTTAACCTTGGGAAGGAAATCGACGACATATTCAGCGCCGCGATACAGTTCGGTATGGCCCTTTTGTCGTCCAAATCCTTTGGCCTCGGTTACCGTCATGCCGCTCACGCCGATATCGTGCAGCGCTTCCTTCACTTCATCGAGTTTGAACGGTTTGATGATCGCTTCGATCTTTTTCATGTGCGCGTCTTTCCTCCGGCTGCGGCCTATGCCGCGTTCGCACTGTCATAAGCGGGCAGGGGGTAGACTCGCAAGCCGGATGATCTTTAGCCGGAGCGTGTTTGGTCGATTCAACCTGCCCGTCACTCCCAGATGTGCCGCCGGTTATGACTGATCGTCGGACGCACCTTCTTCTTCCCGCAAAGCTCGCATCTCCGCGAGATCGCCATTGGCCTTGTCGATAACGTAGAGCCTGATTAACTCCGCGAGGTCGGGCGTAAGGATACTGGCAAAGCTGGGCATTCCGTTTTCGGCGAGAGCGCCGTCGAGCACGACTTCGCGCCATCCGGTGTCGATCGTCAGATATCCGGAGAATCGAAGGTCAGGATTGATGCCGCCGCCGACAGCGCCTTCACCATGGCAGACCATGCAGTTGCGATAATAGAGCTGCTGGCCGCGTGCGATCTCTTCTTCGCTACCCGTCGATTCCGGCGGATCGAGTGGAATTTGCTCGGCGTCGGGCGCGTCCGGCAATACGCCCGTGCCATCGAGACGCAGCACGATGAGCCGAGGGATATTGGGCACCTGTCCGGTAGTAATGTCTGCGGCGCCGGCGGTAATCTGGAATGCGCCGCCACGTCCGGTTGTAAAAGCAATGTGTTGAACGCCGTCTATAAGATAAGTCGAAGCGCCGGCCAGAACGCCGGATTGCACATCCATTGTCCAGAGTTCTTCACCCGTATCGGCAGCATAGGCCTTGAATTGCCCGGTCGCCGTGCCCTGAAATACAAGATTGCCCGCAGTCGTTAGAATGCCGCCGTTCCAGGGGGTGTCATAATCGACGGTCCAGCGCGCCTCCTGTGCGACAGGGTCCCATGCGACAAGACCGCCCCGCACCGTTGAGATTATGGCTTGGCGTGTCGCGCGATCCCGGGGCAAAGCGCCGTCCTCGAAGTTCAGGCCGGTATTGAACCCGATTGGATTCAGCTGAGAATGCTCTGCGGTCGTGGCAGGCATATAGGCCGAGGGCACGGTGTTTGCAGGAATATAGGCGAGGCCAGTGAGTGGGCTGAAAGCCATGGGTTGCCAGTTATGGGCGCCTATCGGTCCCGGATTGGCGATGAACATTTCACCGGTCCGGTAGAAGCGCGCAGCTTCATTCTCGATCGGTCGGCCGGTGTTCAGATCATAGCCTGTCGCCCAGTTGACGCCCTCGACAAAGGCATCGGCGGAGATCAAGGATCCTGTTTCGCGATCAATGACGAAGAAAAAGCCGTTCTTCGGCGCGTGCATCATCACTTTTCGCGGCTGCCCGTCAATTTCGAGTTCGGCAAGAATGATAGATTGCGTCGCCGTATAATCCCATGATTCTCCGGGGGTTTCCTGATAGTGCCAGAGATATTCGCCGGTATCGGGATCGAGCGCGACGATGGAGGAAAGGAAGAGATTGTCCCCCTGTCCGTCGGAACGCACGCCGTGATTCCAGGGGCTGCCATTGCCGACGCCGATATAGAGCTGGTTCAACTCATGATCGTAGACAATTGAGTCCCACACTGTTCCGCCGCCACCGGATTCGCGCCATTGACCACCCTCTGACCATGTCCGCGATGCGGTTTGTAAAACTTCATCCGACGCGGCGTTATCAGGTTCTCCATCGGGATTAGGGACGGTGTAGAAACGCCAATCCAGTGCGCCGGTATTGGCGTCATAAGCCGAAACATAGCCGCGCACGCCGAATTCAGCCCCGCCATTACCGATAATCACATGATTGTTGACGACCCGCGGAACGCCAGTGATCGAATAGGGAAGATCGGGATCTGTGGTTTGTTCTGACCAGAGCTGTGCACCGGTGCGCGCGTCTATCGCAATCAGGCGACCATCGAGCGTGCCGAGATAGAGTTTGCCGCGCCAAACTGCGACGCCGCGATTGACAGCGTCACAACAAGTATTCTGCAAAACGGAGTGCGGAACTTCGGGATCGAAAGTCCACAGCGGTTCGCCATTGCTCGCATCAAAGGCGAACACTTTAGACCACGGGCCGGTGAGATACATAACGCCGTCGACGACAATGGGCGTCGCTTCTTGCGCCCGTGCATCGGGAAGTTCGGCGGACCAGGCAATGCCAAGATTGCCGACATTTTCGGTCGTGATCTGGTCGAGCGGGCTGAAGCGCTGTTCGTCATAGCTATAGCTGGCCGCAGCCCAATCACTGCCATCGCCGCCGGTTGCCAGAAAATCGCCATCAACTTTGGCCGCGCCCTGCTCCGTGCTGGCGCCAGCGCCGCCTTCGCCATTGCCCGATGAACAAGCCGCAAGGCCCAATGCTAAAGCCAGTCCAAACCAGAAACGCATGTGTCACTCTCCCCAATGCCAATCCTTATTGGCCTAGGAGCAAACGCGTTGCAAATGCCTGTTTCCTGACTGAACGACGGGAAAAGACTGAAGGGCGAGTTTCTAGAGGTAGGGAGGGCTGTCGAGCCCGGTTGGACTCTTGGTGAATATCTCCACACCGTCTTCGGTTACGCCCACCGAATGCTCGAACTGTGCGGAAAGCGAACGATCACGAGTTACGGCGGTCCAGCCATCATCGAGGACTTTCACGCTTGCCTTGCCGATATTGATCATGGGCTCGATGGTGAAGAACATTCCAGGCCTGAGTTCGGGGCCGGTTCCTGGTTTCCCAGCGTGCACGACTTCGGGCGCATCATGGAACAGCCGGCCCAAGCCATGGCCGCAAAAATCGCGGACCACGCCATAGCGATGCGCTTCCGCATGGCTTTGAATCGCATGGGATATATCGCCAAGGCGCGCGCCGGGTTTCACCTGCGCTATACCGAGCATCATGGACTCATAGGTCACACTGATCAGCTTCTGCGCCTTGATGGGCACCTTGCCGACCGTAAACATCCGGCTGGTGTCCCCATGCCAACCATCGAGGATCGGCGTCACATCGATATTGATGACGTCCCCGTCCTTCAGAGTCTTGTCCCCCGGTATGCCATGACACACGACATGGTTGATCGAAGTGCAACAGCTTTTGGTATAGCCGCGATAGCCCAGCGTAGCAGGAATTCCGCCGCCGGCTTTCGTCCGGTCAAAGACGATATCATCAATCTCCTGCGTCGTAACGCCGGGTACGACATGAGGGACGAGCGCATCCAGGATCTCGGCGGCCAGCCTGCCAGCGGCGCGCATGCCTTCAAAACCAGCTTCGTCATGCAGCTTGATCGTGCCGTCGCGGGCGACCGGATCGGCCGTTGTAATGGTCTGATATTCGTTCATGGAAAGCGATATAGCGAAACGAACTGCATTTCGCTATGCCATTGGCGGGTCGCAGCGGAAGGAGAGCTGTGGTGATGCGTGATAGTTATGATGAGGGCGTGCTGAAAGGTGCCGCCGCAAAAGCGCTGATCGCGGGTTGCCTGCTAATATGGCCGTCTATGCAAGCCGTTTCTGCTGTGGAAAAGCCATCTACAGCCCGCTCGTCACAATCTGAACAAGCACCCTCTGGCATGACGCGCGTGGAAATTCGCGATGATCGTCGGTCGGTCCGCGCGTTGCTGAGCGCAGCGTCGCAGGCGAGCGATGAAGGTCGATTTGATCAGGCAGAAACCTATTATGCCCGCGCGCTGGACATTGCTGAGCGCGTGCTTGGCCTGGATGATGGCGATACGCTGCGGACCATCAATAATCTTGGCGTATTCTACACGCAGCGCGGCAGAAACGACGAAGCCGAGCTATTTCTGGGGCGCGCCATGGAGGGCAGGCGGAGAGTTTTCGGAGAAGAGCATCCCCAAACGCTTACCGCGATGAATAACCTTGCAACACTATACGGGATGGTTGGCCGCGTGGCGGACGCTGAACCGCTGCTGCTGCAGGTGCTGGAAGCCCGCGAACGCGTTTCCGGGCCAGACCATCCCAACACGCTGGGTGTCCTCAACAATCTCGCGTTCAGCTATAGTCGGCAAGGGCGCTACGCTGAGGCTGAACCGTTATATCTGCGTGTGTTGGAGGCCAGTGAACGTACCTTTGGATGGGACAACCAAAACACGATCATCTCGGCAGACAACCTCGCCATTCTTTACAATCGGCAGCAGCGTTATGCAGAAGCTGAGCCATTGTTCCTGCGGGTTCAGGAGGCAGCAACCCGCATCTTGGGCCCAAACCACCGAACGACGTTGACCTCAGTTAATAATCTTGCGGCGATGTATGACAGCCAGCAGCGTTACGAAGAAGCCGAACCGCTCTATGTGCGCGCCATGGAGGGCAGCATTGCCGCGCTTGGCGCAGACCATCCGGGCACGCTGGTTGCAATGGATAATCTGGCGAGCCTCTATAACAATCAGCGCCGCTATGCCGAATCTGAACATTTGCGATTGCAGGTCTTGGAGATCAGCGAGCGGGTGTTGGGCCCCAATCATTTCGACACACTGATCACGGTTAATAATCTTGCCGTCCTGTATGACCGTCAGGGCCGCAACGAAGATGCTGAACCCCTATATTCACGAACCTTGGCCGGTAACCGGGCGTTGCTCGGTGAAACGCATCCGAGCACAATCCAAACGGCGGAGGATCTCACATCGCTGCGTCTTGAGCTGGGCGATGCGACCGGGGCTTTGGAACCCGCGCGCCTGCTGCTGGCCGGTTTGCGGCGCCGTCGCAATGAAACCGTGTCCGGCAGTTTTGGCGAAGCGCAGCTCGAACGAGAGGAAGCAGACCAAGGCGGTACTTTTGCGCTGTTTGCGGACACGGTTTGGCAGGCTGGCGAGGCTGTGAATCGCGAATTGAGCGGGGAGGCTTTTGAAGCGCTGCAGGATGCGATGGCCGGCACCGCCAATCGCGCCATTATCCGCATGGCGATCCGCCGCTTTGCTGATGAGGCGGGAGAGGGGCTTGGCGCGTTGGTTCGTCAGCGTGAAGAGCTGAGCAATCGCTGGACAGCGAACAATGCAAGCTATGGTCTTTCCATGTCTGACGCCCGATCTGTGGGCGAACAGGATCGGGCTGCGGCGCAGGCTGAACGTGCCGAAATCGAAACCGCCATTGAGCAGATCGACGCGCGCCTGCGTGAGGAATTTCCAGACTATTTTGCGCTGATCCGGCCTGAAGGCCTTAGCGTTGAAGAAGCCCAGGCCATGCTGGGGCCGAACGAAGCGGTTTTGCTGACGGTTCCCACCGATCTGGGTACCCATGTCATGGCGATTAGCCGGGATAGTTTCGGATGGGCGAGATCAAGCTGGACGACCAGCCAGATTGAAGCGGCTGTGCGCCGCCTCCGTTGGGAAGTCGGCGCGAATGTGGAGATAGAGCCGGAAGAGGAGGCTGAATGGTTGGCGCTTGAAACGCCCGGATCTCCATTCCCGTTTGATCGGTCCACTGCATTTGCGCTTTATAACGCCGTTGTCGGTCCGGTTGCCGAAGCCCTGGCGGGGAAGGAGCATGTTTTCATTGCTGCCGGCGGCCCACTGTCTGGCTTACCTTTCTCGATCCTTGTGACTGAAGAACCAGAGGGAAGTGATAGCGATCCGGCCGCTTTGCGCGCCACGCGCTGGTTCGCAGATGCTCATGCGCTTACGCATATTCCGTCAGTCCAGTCGCTTCATCTTCTGCGTCGCTTCGAGCAAGCGAGTGGAGCGGCGACCGGATTCGCTGGCTTTGGTGATCCTGTTCTTGACGGTCAGGCGCAAACACGAGGGTTGAATCGGGGCGCGAGAGCGCTTGATGTGTCGGCTGTTCTCGCGCGCTCGGGTGGCGGCGTGGCCAATGTCCGAGCGCTGCGATCGATGGCCCGTTTGCCCGGAACAGCGGTGGAGCTGGAAAATATGCGGGAGGCGCTGCTCGCGCCGGAAAATTCAGTTTGGCTGGCGGAGCGTGCGACGGAAGCTGCGGTTAAGGAAGCGGATCTGTCCACTGCTGGCATTCTTGCCTTTGCCACTCACGGATTGATGGCTGGAGAGATCAGCACTTTCGCCGAGCCGGGCCTTGTTTTTACGCCGCCGGATACGGCGAGCGCACTGGATGACGGATATCTCGCGGCATCCGAAGTGTCGTCTCTAAGGCTCAATGCAGATTGGGTTATTCTTTCAGCCTGCAATACAGGGACGGGTGATGGAGGCGGCTCACAAGGATTGTCAGGTCTTGCCCGAGCATTCTTTTATGCAGGGGCTCGCAATCTTCTGGCATCCTATTGGCCGGTCAATGATGAGGTGGCAGCCCGTCTCACTGTCCGCACCATCGCTTTGCGTCAGGCCGATAGTGGGCTCAGCCGAGCCGGGGCGTTCCAACAAGCAATGCGCGAAGTGCGTGATGATACCAGTCATGACACCGCGCAGACGAGCTGGTCACACCCGGCCTTTTGGGCACCCTTTACGCTGATCGGTGACGGCGGCCAGTGAACACCTCTAACTGACAGGTTGAGCAGGGACGATCCGTTCGAGCGCCAAAGAAAAAGGCCGGAGGCAATCGCTTGCCACCGGCCTCAATACTATCAGTAGATGATCGTCACCCTAGAAGGAGTAACGGGCACCAATCTGGATTCGCCATGCCGAAGCAGAGGTCGAAACGCTTTGTTCGAAATCAGGGTTGAAGCCTGAGATGATGTAGCGGCCCTGAGCATCAACTCCATCAAGGTCGACAACATCCACGACCTGACCGTCACCGAACCGGCCGCGGGCCTTGGACGTGTTCCAGCTGTTATCGAGAAGATTCAAGAAATTGTCGATATCCGCATAGATTTCGAATCGGTCATCAGCAATCCCGAACCAGCTGCCTGGTCCTGGAAGCTCCTGGCTGATCCGCATGTCCATATCAAAGGTCCAGTCTTCCCGGCATGTGTTGCGCCGGATCGTTGTACCGATGGCCTCGCGTGAGCAATTGAAATTGTTTGCGAAGTTGATCAATTCCAACACTTCGGACTGCACTGAGAGCGGTGAGATGTTTGGATCGTTAGGTCCGCTCGGGATGTAGAGCAGCGCATTGTCGTTACCAGAAGAACTATCGTTGAATACGCCGCCGCCATCAAAGGTGAGGCTGTACGGACGACCGGAGCGCGCACTGAAGAAGATACCCCACTGCGTGTCATATCCATCCAGAAACTCTTCAGTGAAGTTGACGGCAAAAGTAATGGCGTGCCGTGTTTCGTAGTTGGATGTTGAATTTGCCGGGTTTTGCCGGTCAAAGGCTGCCGATTCGTCGAAGCTGGATGTTGCCGTCGAGCTATTGTTGTTCCGGAAGTTGTTTGAGTCGGTCCAGGCATATCCAAGGTTAACGAAGACGCTGCCATTTTCGGTGAATACGCCGCGATCGAAGTTCTTCGCCACGCTGAATGAGAAGACATGACTATCATAGGAGCGGCCATTGGTCAGCTGGATCTCGTCATCGCGGCGCGTGCCGAAGCAAGCCGCATTGACGTTGTTGTAGGTCGGGGGCGTACCACCCGTGCCCTGTAGAACGGCAGTACAACCCGCTTGGGTCGGATCGATAGCCGAGTAGATCGGACGACCGTCCACTGTGAAGCCATTGAGCCCCCTGCTTGGATTGATAACTTGAGACAGGTCAACGAAGTTAATCGGATCCTGAAAGTTGCTGTAAATATAATCGAGTTGCAGCTGCCAGTTATCGAAAAAGCCCTCGCCGAAACCGATTTCCGAAGAAAAACCGATATTGGCACGAATAACCGTAGGAACTTCGAAGTTTGGATCGGTTGATTGCGTGTCGGCGAGACCTCCCGCCGCCTGAGCTGAGGCAGTGTCGGTGGCGCATTGCGGAAAGCCTGTAAACGCGCCGTTCTGGACGACGTTGAATGTGGACGTGCCGTCGAGAGGTGCTGCACAGCGCGAATCGCCAAATCCGGTAGAGAAACCATTGTTGGAGAAGGCGTTGGAGAAATACACGATCGGATCACCGCCCGAGAAGACGCCGACGCCGCCGGTCACCTGGCTGTTGCGCAGCAATCCCTCATAATCTTCGAAATTATATGTGAAGGCGACGCGTGGTAGGAGGACTGGATCCAGCTGACTGAAGCCGAAATTATTTCCAAAGCCATAGCGCTGCTGGAAGGCCGGATTAACGCGCGGTGCGCTGCCGTCATACCATTCCAGGCGAACGCCAGCCAGAACGCTGAGCTGGTCGCTGATCTGCCAGTCATCCTGCGCATAGACAGAATAGATGGTCCGATTGAAGGTTGCGCTTGCCTCATTGATATCGCCGGAGGGCGTAGCGCTGATATTGCCGCCGCCCAGTGAGCCATTGGCAATATTGTCTGCCGTGTCACCGAACACGCTCGAGAAAAAGCCCGGTGCAACGATGCCATTGCGGAAATCATCGAGGTTGCGGAAGAACAGAGTGCCGGTGGCGTTAATCGCGAACAGATTGAATACATCAAGCTGATTGACCTCGGCACCAAATTTGATGTCGTGATCGCCGTTTTGCCAGTTGGCCGTGATACGCGCTAGATCTGTGCGCGTTTCGAGAGCATTGGCCGAGCGGAAGATACCCGGGCCAGCGCTCAACACGCCGTTTTGCGTTGGACCAACGACACCGACCGACAGGCGAGTGATCGGGTTGGCATCCTGCGCTTCACCGCCACCGACCGGGCCCTGAACGTCGGTAAGGTCAGATCGCGACACGCGAAGCTCGGTCGAGAAATCCTCGCTCCAATTCGAATAGACGCGCAGCGAGTAATAGTCGGAAATCGTGCCTTCATCTTCAAAGCTGTTCAGGCCAGTGAGTTCCTGATTGCCCGTATCGGATTCGACGTTGGTTTCTTCAAGGCGTTGATAAGTTGCCTCAACACGGTGATCGTCATTCACATACCAATCGAGCCTGCCGAAATAACGGACACTGGATTCGGGAAGTGACGTCGGATAACCGCCAACATCTATGCCATAGACGTTTTGTGCAATCTGACTGAACTCATCGAACTGCGCTTGCGTTACGAAGTTGGCATCATTCGGAAAACCGCCACCAGCTGGGCCGGTGTCATTAGAATCGCCCTGATCAGTTTCCTCATAGGCTCCGAAGAAGAAGAGGCGGTCGGGAATGATCGGACCACCGAGCGTTACGCCCCAGCGCTTTTCTTCGAAGGGAGCAGGCGTGAAGCTCTGCCCGTCAATCGTATCGCCGCGCAGATCTTCGTTGCGGAAAGTGTAGAATGCAGAGCCGTGAAACTGGTTGCTTCCCGACTGGGTAACAACGTTGATCGCGCAACCGGTAAAGCCGGAATACTCGACATCGAACGGCGCGAACTCGATTGATGTTTCGCGGATCGCGTCAAACGGAAGCGGGAGCGCATTGCGCGCTGCAAACGGCGTGCCGTTCAATCCGAAAACATCGGCCTGAACGATCCCATCGACCGTGAAGGTGTTGGAACGGTCATTACCGCCGAGACAAGAAATCCGATCAACTTCGTTCGAGCGGTCAAGGCTGACGCGCGGATCAATACGAATAAGATCGCGAACGTCACGCGAGATCGATGGGAAGCTCTCAAGCACTTCCTGACTGAACGATTGGCCCGGGCCAACGGCCAGCTGGACAAGATTGGCGCGCGCGGCGGTAACAACGATCGTTGCTCCGCTGTCGCTGCGATTGAGATCGAAGGACAATGATGTCGCACCCGACAGGTTGATCCGGACGTTTTCGACGGTCTGCCCTTCAAAGCCAGGAGCTGTCGCCGTGATTGTGTACGGCCCGCCCGTGACAAGGTTGCCCGCCCGGAAGGCACCGTCTGAACCGGTCGTGATCTGACTCGTGGAGCCAGTGCGGGTGTCGGTTACAGCGACAGTCGCATTAGGGATGCCGTTACCAGCATCATCCTCGACTTGGCCCTGAATGCCCGACGTAATTTGTTGCGCTGCAGCAGGGGTCGCAATGACGCCAGCCATTGTAACGGATGCCGCGCTTGCAGCTAGAAAGACTTTGAAAAAACGCATGATTATCCCCGATGAAGTTTTTTGATTGAACCGGTGATCGAAGGCTTGCCCATTTCCGCCGCCGATCGTTCGATACGCCCACTACAGAACTCTAAAGTCATCATTGTTACATTTTGCGCGATTTGCGGAGTCATACGATCCCCAGTTGAAGTGTTTTTTGGCACCTGTGTGAATCATGAGACACTATGTTTTTTGCGCGTCACTGATCGGGGCGCTAAGGCATATTCATGGAAATCAAAAAAATCTGGAAGGCCGGTCTTATCGTGATTGGCGACGAAATTTTGTCGGGCCGGACTCAGGACAAAAATGTTGTTGCGCTTGCGAAATGGCTCAACGTGCAGGGAATCCGTCTCTCAGAGGTGCGGATAGTGCCTGATATTCTTGAGCACATCGCCGAGGCTGTGAACGAAGTGCGCGTCGCCACAGACTATCTGTTTACAACCGGTGGGATAGGCCCGACCCATGATGACATCACGGTCGACGCCGTGTCAGCAGCGCTCGGAGTTGACGTTGTCGTGCATCCGCGCGCCCGGGCTGTGCTTGAAAGCTATTATGGAGATAAGGGCGGCTTGACCGAAGCGCGGCTCCGTATGGCCCGTGTTCCGGATGGCGCAGAGCTTATCGAAAACAGAATGTCGGGCGCGCCGGGCATTCGACACGGCAATATTTTCATTATGGCCGGTATCCCCAATATCGCCGCACAGATGATGGACGCGCTTACCGGTCAACTTGAAGGCGGCGATCCAGTGATATCCGATACCATCGGATGTTGGACGGCCGAGAGCGAAGTCGCTGATATTCTCGGATCGGTTGAGAAGGCGCATCCTGGATGTCAGATCGGCAGCTATCCGTTTTTCCGGGAAGGAAAAGTTGGTGCCAATTTCGTTGTGCGCTCTACCGATGCTGCGCAGCTTGCTACATGCGTTGCCGGGCTTACTTCTGCACTTGAGGATCATGGCCAGCAAGTAACGGCTGGCGGCATCTAGGTCCTGGCCCTAGCCGGCTGGAGTCTCAGGCTCGGCACGGCGTGTCAAAATCAGGATCACCAAAGCCGTGACGGCGAAGGCAGAGGCGATCGCAAATGCTGCTCCCGGGAAATAGACAGGCGCGCTGGCGCTGGAAAAATAAGCAAGTGACGGATTGAAGAGTAAAGGCGCTGCGATTGCCGAAAGCGCTGTGAGGCTACCCAAAAACCCTTGCAGCTCTCCTTGCATATTGGCGGCAACACGCCGGCTCATCATCGCGCTGAGTGCTGGGCCGCCCAGTGCGGCCAATGCGGTCGCTGCCATGATAACGAAAATAGCCCAGCCATATGGATTGACGGCATAAAGGGCGAACGCGATTGCGCTGAGCGCGATCCCGATGATCGCGTTCCTCCGCTCGCCATAACGTTTGACCATTGGGCCGACGGCAAGTGCCTGGACCAGAGCCATTATCGCTCCCGACCATGCGAGTGATAATCCGACCATCCCGAGCGACCATTCGAACCGGATCTGCGTGAAATAGGCCCAAGTTGTCGGGTAAATATTTTGCGCTGTCATCCAGAAGAGATAGATCAATGCAATGGGCAGTACGCCGGGCATCAAGCGGAGTTTCAGCAAAGCGCCGAGTGGATTGGCACGCGTAATCCTGAAGGGGCGTCGATTCTCCCGGGCCAGAGTCTCGGGAAACGCGAAAAAGCCATATAGTAAGTTCGCCGCGCCCAAGCCCGACGCCACAAAGAAGGGCAGTCTTGTCCCGAACTCGCCAATGATGCCGCCGATTGCCGGCCCAACGATAAAGCCCGTTCCAAAAGCAGCGCCGATCAACCCAAAACCCCGCGCACGGTCCTTCTCGTCATAGATGTCTGCCATTGCCGCATAGGCGGTGGAGAAGGCTGCCCCGAATGTGCCGGCAACGGCCCGCCCCAGAAAAAGCCACCCCAAAGTTGGCGCGAAGCCCATCACGGCATAGTCGATGCTGAATCCCGCCAGCGAGAATAACAGGACAGGGCGTCTGCCGAAGCGATCACTGAGATTGCCAATGATCGGCCCGAAAACGAACTGGAAAATCGCATAGGTAAGGATCAGCCAGCCACCGATTCGGGTGGCTTCCGGGAGCGTAACATCGCCGAGCTCAACAACCAGCTGCGGCAGAACTGGCATGATGATGCCAAAGCCGACCGCGTAGATGAAGATCGTACCCAGTACGAAACGGGTAGCGTGTTTGGCTTTCGCTGCGTCCATTGCGGCTGTGTAGTCAGATGCCGCAGGCATGTCCCGCGAAATTATATGTGCCGTTCGGGCCGGACGATATCAAGGTTGTGTTGGAATGGATGAAGGGAATCGAACCACCCAGCCTTGGTCTTGGCCAAGGCGTCCGAAAAGATAGAGGGTTCGAAGCCCGTGGAGCGGGTGAAGGGAATCGAACCACCCAGCCTTGGTCTTGGCCAAGGCGCCCGAAAAGATAGAGGGTTCGAAGTCCGTGGAGCGGGTGAAGGGAATCGAACCCTCGTCGTCAGCTTGGGAAGCTGCTGCTCTACCATTGAGCTACACCCGCAAACACTAGGTTTCCTGCGGCTTTGCGGTCATTCTGTCAAGATCGTTCCAACGCAGGTTTCGTTGGAATTCCAACGAAAGAGCTGACGACGACAAAATGGAGGTAGAAAATCCCAGAAACTCGGGATTATTGCCGGGTACGAATTCAGACGACAGCAGCTGCCTTTGCCTATTTCGTCCTTTTCCGAGCACGCTTCAGTTGTTTCTGAGCTCGTTGGAGGTCAATTTTTATGGGGCAGATCCGACCCTCTGTTTCTCCCCACCCCCATGGCACTTGGAGGCATTCGCCTGGTGTTGAAGAACGTAACATTTCTTCGATATGAGGCCACCAATAGAACAGGTACGAAATTTGAATATGCAGTTTTTCGCGTGGCCAGCGTTTGTTCAGAACAATGAGCCTGAGACCGGTTTCTTTGATGGCCACCAGTTCATGAGGTTTTTTGGTAAGATTGAAATCACCGCCGACGATTGCACCACCACCGGCATCAGCAAATTTTCGTACCCAAATCTCGTCTTCGACGCCGCGCGCCGCGTGATCATCGACAGTATTAAGTGTGAAATCTGCGGAGAGCAGTTGCTCCCGTATTCGCGCCGATAGTTTTGGCGCAACGTTTTCGTCTGCGCAGATTTTCAATGTAGCGGGCGAAGCTCGAAATTCACTGCTTCTTCGACATCCAGCGCGTCCACATCAAACCAGTTCGCTACCTTTTCGGCGGATCGATCATTGGCCTGCCAACTGTCGAAGAGAGTTTTCGTCGGGATATGACGAGCGGAAACGACCGGCCGTCCGAAGGCGTATGCTGGCGAAATGAAAACGTTGGGTGCGATGTTTGCGGACGGAGTCCATTTCCTCGCCAATCCGTCCACACTGAATTCTAGATCTTTCGCGAAGAGCTGCTCGATGACATCATACATTTCAATCTGTTTCGTCATCAGATTGAGGAGCTGATGGTCGCCGGTTTCCTCGGCTGTATCGAGAAATATTTGCTTGCGATCTGTCTGGAATTTCACCGAGGATGTCGCGAAGGGATGCGAAACACCAAGTTCTTTGCGAGCATTGTGTGCGGCAACTCTCAGCGATTGAAGGGTGATTTTGGTGCGCCGAAAGTGTTCGACAAACCGGATCTCCACCAAGTCCAAAAAGCTAACCTCGTGCTCATCACCAATTTTCTGATAATCTCGTTTGATTACGGCTGGCGCTCCGGAGGCAGTAGGGGACAGCCAACGGCTAATTCGCCGCCCATTCTCTTGGCCAAGCAAACGCGCAGCCTCAGAGAGCGTGTAGAACCCGCCGCTTACATCAACATTGAAATTGGCTCGGCTCATCATTCCTCCAATGCAACTAACATAGGCTTGGAAGATGTAGCGTCAATTAATCGTTCCAATGTTTTTGTAATGTTCCGCACGAATTGGAACGATTTAGCAAGCTAAGTGATTGATAAGTATAGAACTGCTTTGCTTGGGAAGCTGCTGCTCTACCATTGAGCTACACCCGCGACTGGGCGGCGATCTTTCGCAAAAGCGACCTCGCTTGTCCATGGGCCTTCTCCATGCTTTGCCTGTTCGATAGCCGCTGCTAGACAGGCACGAGCATAGGGGAGAGCATGACATGGCCGAAGAGCAGGGGCGGAAACCGCATCCGATTATCAAATGGGTATCGCGCTTAGGTGTATTGCTGGGGATAGGCGCGCCCGTCACGGCCGTTGCGATGGCGCTTGGAACCGGAGCCGGGATGGTTGACTGGCAGACGAGCCTGGGTTCGCTGCGAAATCTTACCTATGCCGCGATGGCAGGCGGCGGCCTGTCTCTTGTAGCGCTGATCGCTCTGCTGTTGCGTAAGCATTGGAAGCGGCTGCTCTGGCCCCTTGTTGCGATTGTGATGGCGGGCGGTTTTGTTGGATATGCATCATACAGTTTCGGCAAGGCCGCTACGGTTCCTCCGATTCATGACATTACCACCGATCTCTCCAACCCACCGGCTTTTGAAACGCTGACGCTCAGGGCTGACAATCGTGAGGTCGTGCCTGATGGCGATCGCGCTGACCTTGCGGGCCTCGATAACGCCGCGCGCTGGCGGCGGTGGCATGAGGAGGCTTATGCCGATATTCAGCCGATCCTCGTTTCCGTTTCCGTTCCCGATGCTGTGGCTGCGGCCGAACAGCTTGTGGCGGATCGCGGCTGGGAATTGGCGGTTTCCGATTCGGCGACAGGCCGAGTTGAAGCCACTGCAACCGTCTCCATCTATCGCTTCAAGGATGATGTGGTATTGCGGATAACGCCCAACCCCGATGGCGAAGGCAGCGTCGTCAATATGCGATCAGTCAGCCGTGTCGGCACTAGTGATTTAGGCGTGAATGGTGATCGTATCCGCGCTTTTCTTGTCGATTTGGCTGCCGCGACCGACGGATAATGGTTACCCGCGTCAGGCGGCGCTGATTTCATCGAGAAAGGCTGTTGTCGCGTTGCGCAGAGCATCAGCCTGTTCGGCCAGGCCTTGGGCTGTCTTGCTGACATCGGCGCTCAACGTTCCGCTATTCTGCGCGGCTCCCGCGACGCGCTGAATATTTTGTTGGACGTCATCAGTATCGCGCGCAGCCTGGATACTGTTGTCGCCAATATTCCGGGTGGCCTCGCGCTGTTGCATTACGGCGGAGGCGATCGAATTTGAAATGTCTGTGATGCCGCCAATCTCGCGCGTTGCCTTGGACATCGCGTTGACTGCCTGTTTGACCGCGTCATCAATTGCGCTGAGCTGACGGCCAATATTGTTGGTCGCATCGGTTGTCTGCTGGGCCAGCGATTTGACCTCTTGTGCGACCACACTGAATCCGCGTCCGGCTTCACCGGCGCGTGCCGCCTCAATTGTTGCATTGAGCGCGAGCAAATTAGTCTGCCCCGCGATCTCGGATATCAGGCTAACGATTTTGCCAATCCCCAGAGTCCGTTCGGTCAAGAGTTTCATCGCGGCATCGCTTTCGCTCGCCGCTTCCGACACTGTCACGTTGAGCGCGAGCCCATTTCCGATCTGTTCCGATATTTCGCTAACGGAGGAATCGAGCTGTTGAACTGCGCTGGCGACGAGTTGCACGGCACCGTTCGCACCGGAGGCGCGTTCCAACACTTTGGAAGCATCTACGCTCGTTTCGCCGGAGAGCCGGGCGAGGTCTGACGACGATAGATCAAGTTTGGCGATTGCTTCGGCGAGGCTGCTGGCGATTTTTACAACAGATCGTTTGAAGCGTTCGCCAAGTTCCAGCAAATCCTCGTGGCGTTGCTGGTCCATTTTCTCCCGTTCAGCGAGCAGCGATTGGGCGCTTTCAACTTCGCGATTGCGTTCAGTCTCTAGCAAAGCCCTTCGCTCTGTTTCCGATTTGGTCAATTTTTCCAAGGCCATGCTGTTCGCAACCAGCTGGCTGGACTGGTCGACCACAGTACGACTGATCATGACCAGCAGAATAAGAAGCAGCGGGAACATGATCCACTGGGTCGTGTAATCGCGCAGAACGACATTAAGGATGAGGTCGATCGTGATCGGCACTGAAAAACTGGTGAAGGCAGAGGGCAGGGAGATGAACATGAATGCGCCCATGCAGATCAGGCCAACCTGCAACGTAAGGACAAAGACCCGTGTTTGTTCAATACCGGCGAAATAGAGAGTGCTGAGCAAGATGCTCCACCCGATCGCGGCGAACATGGCGTTAACACAGATCATTTTCGCAAGCCGTTGAGGCTCTTCAATATTCGCAGAGACCCGCCGGGCGGAAAAGCTCCAAAGCCCAAAAATTGAACTGGCGACAATGAGCGCCGCGCCCATCACCAAACGGACTAGATTTGCGGAATCAGAATAGAGATAAGCGAGGATCGGGGCGAAGATGAGTGCCGCAGGTAGTAAGCTGTGATAGGACTTACTGGCTGAACGTAGTTGGTTCTGGAGAGCGCGATAGCGAAAACTACCGGGACGCGCATCGGTACGAACCAGTTCGCGCACATAGAAGAGTGCATGGCTATACCAGTATTTGCTGGCTGTTCTGTTGCCGGTGTTCCTCAAATTGCTACCTCGATTGAAGAGGGCTTGAGTTTACGCGGTCAAAAGTAAAAAAGCTGTTAACCAAACGGCGGGTCAGTCGAACCTGTTCCAGTCGATCGGTGTATTGATATCAAGCTGCGGGACATCATCAGGCATGGGATACTTCAAACCGTTGCCGCAGTTAAAAAGTATGGCCCGGTCATCTGGCCCAACCTGACCAGTCTCCAGGGCCTTGGTATAACCAGCAACGGTTGCAGCGCCCTCGGGGCAAAGGAGGAGGCCTTCGTCGCAGGCTGTGCGTGCGCGTGCATCGAAAATCTCATCTTCCTCGACTGCGATGGCAAAGCCGTTTGATTCCCGTAATGCGCGCAATATCAGAAAATCCCCGATAGCTGCCGGAACACGGATCCCGGCGGCGCCCGTCGACGCATCGTCCCAGCGTTCTGCACTTTCCGCGCCCTTGTCCCAAGCGCGAACGATTGGCGCGCAACCGGCGGCCTGTACCGCAACCATGCGCGGGCGTTTGGATCCGATCAGGCCAACGGCTTCAAGTTCGGCAAAGGCTTTCCACATGCCGATCAGCCCAGTGCCTCCGCCGGTCGGATAGAAGATCACGTCGGGCACTTCCCAGCCAAGTTGCTCAGCCAGCTCGATGCCCATCGTTTTCTTGCCTTCGACCCGATAGGGCTCGCGAAGCGTTGCAATGTTGAACCAGCCCGCTTCTTTTTCGCCGGCATGAACAATCTTGCCGCACTGATCGATCAGGCCATTGCAGCGCCAGACCTTGCCGCCCTGCAAAGCGGTTTCGAGGACATTGATGTCGGGCGTATCGTCTGGGCAGAAAACATAGCTTTCGATTCCGGCGCGGCTGGCATAGCCGGTTGTGGCCGCGCCCGCATTGCCGTTCGTGGGAATGGCCACCCGCGTAACGCCGAGTTCCTTTGCCATGGCAATGGACAGAGCCAGTCCGCGCGCCTTGAATGAGCCAGTCGGCAGCCGCCCCTCATCCTTGATAACCGCATTGCCGCCAGCAAGGCGGTTCAAGGGAATGAGCGGCGTAAAAGTTTCGCCAAGGCTGGAGATGTTTGCCTGATCGCGAACTGGAAGCAGTTCCCGATACCGCCAGAAATTATCTGGGCGCCCTGCGAAACTATCCTTGGTCAGGATGCCGCGAAGCGCGTCGAGATCGTAGCGCGCAAAGAGTGGAGCGCCCGCTGCCGACAGATTGTGCAATTGGCCAGCCTCGACCCTCTCGCCCGTGCGCGTACATTCAAGATGCGTAATATGGCTGGTGGTCACGCTTGCGTCCCGATTGCTGTTTGAAAGCCCATAGCGCCTGTTGCGCCAATACAAAAGAATGGTCTGCCTGACGCGAGGACGGGGGTAAACAGATCGCGAAAAAAAGGCCCCGCCGACGGTATGTCGGCGAGGCCATTTTTTGGATATGCAGCTTTTAGCGTTTCGAGAACTGGAAGCTCTTACGCGCCTTGGCCCGGCCATATTTCTTACGTTCGACGACGCGGCTGTCACGGGTCAGGAACCCGGCAGCTTTCATCGTGCCGCGCAAGGCAGGCTCGTACCGCGAAAGCGCTTGGCTGATGCCATGCTTTACGGCGCCGGCCTGGCCCGAAAGTCCGCCGCCTTTAACGGTTGCGAAGATGTCATACTGACCTTTGCGATCCGAAATATCGAATGGCTGGTTGATGACGAGGCGCAACGTAGGACGTGCGAAATAGATGGACTGATCACGGCCATTGACCACAATCTTGCCTTTGCCCGGCTTCAGCCAGACACGGGCGACCGCGTCCTTGCGGCGGCCAGTGGCATAAGCGCGGCCCAGATCATCAATTTCCTGCTCACGGAGCGGGATTTCGATAACGGGCGGGGCTGCTTCTTCAACGGTCTCGGCTGGTGCTTCTGCAGCGGCTTCTGCGGGAGCATCGGCCACAGCTTCAGTTGGTGCTTCTGCTTCAGCAGCAGGTGTAGCTTCCACAGCCGGTTCGGCAGCGGCGGCTTCGGTGATCTTCTTGAGATCGGAAAGCGATTGGCGTTTGTCAGACATTATGCGCCCACCTTGTTCTTGCGGTTACGGGAAGCGAGATCGATGACCTCGGGCTTGAGAGCCTCATGCGGATGCTCGGTGCCTGCAAAGACGCGCAGGTTGCGCATCTGCTGACGACCAAGCGGACCGCGTGGAATCATCCGCTCAACGGCTTTTTCAAGAACGCGCTCGGGGAACTTGCCCTCGAAAATGCGTTCCGGCGTGGTTTCTTTCAAGCCGCCCGGATAACCGGTATGCTTGTAATAGACCTTGTCGCTGACCTTGTTGCCGGTGAATTTCACCTTGGCAGCATTGATGACGATGACATTGTCACCGCAATCGATATGCGGTGTGTAATTCGCCTTGTGCTTGCCGCGCAGGATCTTCGCAATCTCTGCAGCGGCACGACCAACGACGAGATCTTCCGCGTCGATCAGCACCCATTTCTTTTCCACTTCGAACTTATTAGCCGAGCGGGTGGTTTTAGTGAGCCCTTTCATGGCCTCAACCTCCATAAGGGGTTTGTGCCCCAGCTTGTGTAAAAAACAGATACGCCACTCCATAGGAGCAGCGTTTCGAGGGGCCTAATGACGATAAAATCCCCCAGGGTCAAGCACAGAGCGGCTTTCAAGAAGGGTATTCAAATACCCTTTGTGATGAAACGATGCTTCTCGTCGTATCGAAACTGACTCAATTGAGCCTCGGCACAATCCGATTGCCCGCAGGAATTTCTTCAATCAGGCGGATTGCAACGGTCTCACTGTAGGAAGGCGCTCCAGAATCTGCTGGCGCTTCGAACGCACGGGACCGATCCATCTGATGGACCAGCCCGCTTGAAGGGGCTGCCCGATACAGCAGCCGTTCGCTTACAGCGAATTGTTCTGCCGTGTTTGCAGTTCCCGTTATTTCCACCAACCCTATGTCCTCGCCTGTCAGCTCTGCGGATATCATGCCATCGAGCCGGACTGTCCCACCGAGCGGCGATGCGATATCGCCGCTATGCGGATTGTCACCCATCGCAATGGATCGTCCCGAAAGGGTGAGGATATCTGCAATTACGATCAGCATACCCTGTCGGCGTGCTGCACCCTCCTGCACTTGCATTGCCGCTAACAGATTGAGCATCTGGGTGCGTTCATCCTCACCGATATCGGGCCGCGACCGCATTTCGGCCTCTATGAGCGCAAAGCCGTCGAGCGTGGCGGCCCAAACCGCTTCCTCGTTTCGAATGGAGAGAGGCTCGCCATTGGGGGATAGCTCGATAGCATAGCGAATATCGAGCATCGGTGCGGCTACCGTTTCGGCAAGCCGCGCGCGCTGCTCAGCGCCCAGTCCTTCGATTTCCGTCAGTTCAACCCAGACAAGATATCCGCCTTCGCGTCGTTCGAAGCGATAATCATAGGTGAGTTTCGCGCCAGTTGTACGCTCATCCAATGTGCTGGTGCGGGTCTGTTCGTACCGCAAAACAGATCCGATTGGCGGTGCAAAGGCAAAATCTATTGAATGCGTTTGGGATTCAGAACGCGCAGCCGTTGGGAGCGGCTCCGCTGAGGCTGGCACGGCGATCAGGGCTAGGTTGCAAGTCAGCAGCAGTGTCCGACCCGGTTTCATCCTTTAAACCCGATTTTGCTCATGTCGATTCCCGGCCGATCAGATGGACGCCCCACGCCGCGGTTATGACAACCAGCGCGCCAACACCTTGATGCGCTGTGGCGACTATGATGTTCACCCCGGTTAGCAATGTCGCGATGCCGAGGAGGAACTGCGTACCGAATGCGCTGTGTATCGCCACCGAGGCCAATCGGTTTTCCGCGCGTACCTTTCGTGCAAGCCAGATCAGCGCAACCACGGTAACAACCGCCCACCAGCGATGAGTGAATTGTACGACGATGGGATTGTCGACAAGGTTGCGCCAGATGCCATCGAGCATTGGCGTATTGGCTGGGAACCATTCATTGCCCATCATCGGCCAGGTCGAAAAGGCATAGCCAGCTTCCAGACCCGCCGTGAAAGCGCCGAGCATTATCTGAATGGCCAGTATGATGAGAACGGCAAGGCCAAAGCCCGTCATGCGGGCCGGCTTGGCATCGGGATTCTTGTTTAGCGCGAAGAGATCCAGCGCCGTCCAAACGAGCCCGCCTAGAATTAACAGCGCCGTCATAAGATGCACCGCGAGGCGGATATGGCTGACGTCGGGCCTGTCGACGAGGCCGCTTGCAACCATCCACCAGCCTATCGCCCCCTGCAGTCCGCCGAGCGCCAGCAGCGCGACGAGGCGGACATGATAGCCGGAAGGAATAGCCTTCTTCACCCAGAACCAGGCGAGGGGCAGGGCGAAGGCCAAGCCGATCATCCGCCCGAGCACGCGGTGAAGATATTCCCAGAAGAAGATTGCCTGGAACGCGGCCATGGACATGCCGCGATTGACCTGAATATATTCGGGCGTTGCGCGATAGGCGTCGAGCTCGGCTTGCCATTGCTCGGCGTTGAGTGGCGGAATGATCCCGGAGATCGGTTCCCAGCGTACCATGGAAAGCCCAGATTCGGTAAGCCGGGTAATTCCGCCGACAACCACCATGGCAAAAACCAGCACTCCGACGCTTAATAGCCACCAAGCGATGGCTTTGGGCCTGCCACGCGTTGGCGATGTGGGGGAAGGGGCGGCGGCAGTCATCCTGCCTGCGCAGATATGCCTCCTGTGACCGATTGCCAACACCCGCATTTTTCTTGTGGTGTAATATTGTATCTTTGGTGTAATATCATATCTAGACGATGAGCGGGCGACATTGAGTCGTGCCGGCGAGAAGGAATTTGCTTCAATGCCGCTTTTGGCGACAGAAAATGGTGTATTGGACCGATGGGCGATTGGGCTGTCGGGCCTTTGTCTCGTCCATTGCTTGTCGGTTTCCGTTTTTTTGGCGCTGGCTGCTTCGGCTGGCGGTGTCTTGCTCGATCCAATTATCCATGAGGTCGGACTTGTGATCGCGATTCTTTTCGGGATTGTCGCGATCGGCCGCGGTGCGTTCAGGCATGGCTATTTGCTGCCGGTTGCAATCAGCTCGCTCGGTATCGGCGCAATGGCAGGCGCGCTATCCTTGCCACATAGTGATGCGGAATTGCTCTACACCATCCTTGGCGTCGGGCTTCTTGCTCTCGGCCACGATTTGAACCGCAGGGCTTTTTCCTAAACCTTCCTGTTGGCAGCTGTGTTGTCAGGGATTGCGAAGCGGCGGCATCGCGCTTACCTTTTGAGTATGGCTACTCATCATCATGACCATGTGCTGCACGAAGGCGAAGCCTTATCTGCTGCGGCACAAATCGCCCTCGAACGGTCCGGCGAGCAATGGACGAAAATGCGCGCGGCGGTATTCGATGCGCTTGCGACGTTTGAACGCCCGGCTTCTGCCTATGATATCGCCGAAACGGTTTCGAATGCGCAGGAACGCAGGGTCGCGGCTAACAGCGTCTACCGCATTCTTGATCTGTTCACCGCTGCGAATGTCGCGCGGCGAATCGAAAGCGCCAATGCCTATCTCGTCAATCGCCACCCCGATTGCATGCACGATTGCATCTTCCTGGTATGCGATGGTTGCGGTGAAACAACCCATCTCGATGATGACAAGCTGGCAAATGGCGTGCGCGCAGCGGCTCGGCAGCAGGGGTTCAACCCTGAACGCCCGGTGATCGAAGTACGGGGCTTTTGCTCCAAATGCGGCTGAGGGTTCGTCTCTAGCCGGTTCGACACCCGCTTTATCCGCCTTTAGAAGGGCGAATCGAGAAAGGTTGCGTTACTCATGTCCGATCGCCCCGTTACTCCGCTGCTCGACCAGGTCGAGTATCCAGCGGATCTGAGAAAGCTGAAACCAGAGCAATTGCGCCAGTTCGCTGACGAATTGCGGGAAGAGGTTATCTCCACCGTTTCTGTTACCGGCGGGCATCTGGGCGCAGGTCTTGGCGTGGTCGAGCTGACTGCGGCCATCCATTATGTCTTCAATACGCCTGAAGACCGGCTGGTCTGGGATGTTGGGCATCAATGCTATCCACACAAAATCGTCACTGGGCGGCGTGATCGCATCCGGACTTTACGGCAGCCTGAAGGGTTGTCGGGTTTCACCAAGCGGACCGAAAGCGAATATGATCCGTTTGGCGCAGCGCACAGCTCGACATCGATCTCCGCTGCATTGGGTTTCGCCACCGCCAACATGCTTGCTGGTAAGCCGGGCAAGGCGATTGCCGTTATCGGCGACGGCGCGATGAGCGCAGGCATGGCCTATGAAGCCATGAATAATGCCGAGGCCGCAGGAAACCGGCTCGTCGTCATTCTCAATGACAATGATATGTCGATTGCGCCGCCGGTCGGTGGGCTGTCCGGCTATCTGGCGCGCCTGATCTCATCCCGTGAGTTTCTGGGCCTGCGCGAGATTGCAAAGAAGGTCGCAAAAAGGCTTCCCAAACGCTTGCAAACAACCGCAAAAAAAGCAGATGAATATACCCGCGGTATGGTGACCGGCGGGACATTGTTCGAAGAGCTCGGCTTCTACTATGTCGGCCCGATTGACGGGCATGACATGAACCAGCTCATCCCTGTGCTTGAAAATGTGCGCGATGCCGCTGAAGGCCCGTGCCTCATTCATGTCGTTACGCAAAAGGGCAAAGGCTATTCCCATGCCGAGGAATCGGCCGACAAATATCATGGCGTCGCAAAATTTGATGTTGTCACTGGCAAGCAGGATAAGGGCCCTGGTGGCGGGCCTCCGAGCTATACAGGCGTTTTCGCCAATGCGTTGATCGCCGAAGCCGAAAAAGATGACAGCATTTGTGCGATCACGGCAGCGATGCCTGGCGGCACGGGCGTCGACAAATTTGGCGCTGCATTCCCGGATCGCTCTTTCGATGTCGGTATCGCTGAGCAGCATGCTGTAACCTTTGCGGCCGGTCTGGCTGCCCAGGGGATGAAGCCGTTTGCGGTAATCTACTCCACCTTCCTACAGCGCGCCTATGATCAAGTGGTTCACGATGTTGCGATTCAAAATTTGCCTGTCCGTTTCGCGATGGACCGGGCCGGTTTTGTGGGGGCCGATGGCTCAACCCATGCCGGCAGTTTCGATCTCGCCTATCTTGCGACATTGCCCAATTTCGTTGTCATGGCCGCTGCCGATGAGGCGGAGCTGACGAACATGGTCCATACCATGGCGGGATATGACGACGGCCCGATTGCCGTTCGCTATCCGCGCGGCGCGGGCACGGGCGTGGCTATTCCCGATACGCCCGAAAAACTGGAAATCGGAAAAGGCCGAATTGTCCGCCATGGCAGCAAGGTGGCTATCCTCTCACTGGGTACGCGGCTGGAAGAGGCCAAAAAAGCGGCCGACCGCCTCGATGCCATGGGGCTCAGCACCACGGTTGCCGATCTGCGCTTCGCCAAGCCGCTTGACCATGATCTGATCCGCCAATTGCTGACCAGCCATGAGGTCGCGATCACCATCGAAGAGGCCAGCATTGGCGGCTTTGGCGCGCATGTGCTGACCATGGCTAGTGATGATGGCCTAACCGATGCCGGGCTCACCGTCCGTACGATGCGTATGCCCGATGAATTCATCGATCAGGACAAGCCGGAAAAACAATGTGCGATGGCCGGGCTTGATGCCGACGGTATCGTTGAAACCACTCTCAAGGCGCTGCGCCACAACAGCGTGAATATCGAAGACCTTGGAGAACGGGCTTAGGAACTCGGTTTCATGTCAATTCGATCTCGCTTTTACAACGAGTTGGAGCCGAGAGCCCGGCCGCAGGGACTGTCGCGCGCGAATTTGCTAATCGCTGGCTTGATCGTGCTGGCAGCGCTCATGGCGATCCTTGAGACCGAGGAAACGATCCGCGAACCCTATGCGGCCACGTTTTTATCGCTGCAGCTGGCCTTCGGGCTCGTCTTCTTCGTCGAATATGTAATGCGTTTGTGGGTAGCGGCAGAAGACCCGCGTTTCGCGGGTAAACGGTTTCCGCGGCTGAGATGGATGATGACGCCGTCTGCCATCATTGATCTTCTGGCCCTATTGCCGCTGTTCCTGACCTTGGCGTCTACCAGCCTGTATTGGCTACGTTTTGCGCGGATCGTCCGGATTTTGAGAATTGTACGGTTGGGCCGGATGAGCGCGGCTTTCGATAACGTCGCAGCGGCGTTATTTGCACGCCGATTTGAGCTATGCGTCGCCGTTATCATAGCCCTACTGATGATGTTGTTCAGCGCGACATTACTCTATTTTGCGGAAGGGCAGGCCCAACCAGAAGCCTTTGGTTCCGTGCCTCGTTCCCTGTGGTGGGCCATCGTGACGCTGACAACGATCGGGTATGGCGATGTCTATCCGGTGACCTTGCTGGGCAAGGCTTGTGCAGCATTGATCGCGATTAGCGGAATCGGTGTGATCGCCATGCCGACAGGTATCTTCGCCGCTGCCTTTTCAGACGCGATGCAACGAAGAGATGGCGAGTAGAAGCCGGGTTGTCGTGCCTATAGCCCTATCCGCCCTAGAAGCCCTTTCGGTTTCCCCAGCATCCTCTCAACTTCTTCCCCGACAATCTGTTGCTGGATTTCTGACGGGGGCGGGATATGGCCTTTGCCCCAATCGCCAAGGATCAGTTTGAACTGTCCATCATCGCCGGGTTCAGCTGAGACGCCAAGCGTTTCGGTGAGCGGCTTCAACTGCAACTCGACATGATCGTCATGCTCATTCTGGCAATAGATGATGCGCCCCTTGGGGGGCATTTTGCGTAGATCGCCGGTTTTCTCGGCGAAGAACCAGCTATTGTCGTGATCCGGAATATCCCAGCCATGCTCTGTCCACGGCCGGACGCGACCGAAGGTGAAATTGGTGAGAATAATCTGCGGGTTCATCACGACGCTGACATCCTGATCGCGGGCATAGCGCAGCGCAGCGGTTCCGCCCGCGCTGTTGCCCCATAGCAACCGCCGCTCAGCACCCATCAGAGCGTCGATCTTGTCCATGATGGGCGGCAGTTCGGTCTGGAGGTCGCAATGCTTGTTGCCGAAAAACCAGCCGACCCTGACATCATCATGCAAATAAAGCGAGGGATCGGAAATGAGTATCTGGTTCAATCGTTTGGGAGCAACCTTGCGTCCTTGGAAATAGGGAACAGGTTGGCGGGTCACCGGGCTTTGGGCGGCATGAAAGCCGTAAAAACTGGCGCTTGCACTCCGGTTTTTGATGAGCATGGCCAATTCAACCGCGCCATAGTCGAGCATGTGAAGGCCGGATGGTAGCCGCTCAAGCGCCATGAATTCGTCGGGGGTATAGCGATATTGTTTTTGCCGCCAGCGGCGATAATCGGTCTCGACCGGAAAGCTCATCGCGCTCCCTTGCCCCCAAATAGACTCTACAGGCAAGGGGCGGTGGGACTCGCGCGGTGCGCAACAGGCGCTATAGTTTTCGCATGACACAGATTTTGGTTGCTGCCGTACAAGCCTCACCGGTACTTTTTGATCGGGCAGAAAGTGAGAGCCGCTTCGCGTATTGGTTGCACGAAGCGTGCGATGCAGGGGCGCAGCTCGCGGTCTTCCCTGAAGCTTTTCTTGGCGGCTATCCGAAAGGCGTGGATTTCGGCGCGCGTGTTGGTTCGCGCAATGCCGAAGGGCGAGAGCTATTCAGGCGATATTTCGAAGCGGCCTATACGAAGGACAGTGAAAATTTTACGCGGGTTCGCCAGCTTGTCGCCGATGCCGGAATCACGGTTGTCGTGGGTGTGATCGAGCGGTTGGGCGGCACGCTCTACTGCGCGGCGGCAACCATCGGGCCTGATGGCACACTCCTCAATTGGCACCGTAAACTGGTGCCAACGGCAATGGAGCGGCTGATTTGGGGGCAGGGAGACGGATCGACGATGCAGGTGGCGGAAACGGCGATGGGAACCGTCGGAACCGCGATTTGCTGGGAAAATTATATGCCGCTCTATCGGATGCAGCTCTACCGGCAGGGGACTGAGATCTACTGCGCGCCGACTGTTGATGACCGTGAAGTTTGGCAGCCGACGATGCAGGCGATTGCGCTGGAAGGTCGCTGCTTCGTGATATCGGCCTGCCAGTATATGACCCGGGTCGATGTTTCAGGCGAGGGATATGACGCAATCCAGGGAGACGCTCCCGAAACGCTGTTGATTGGCGGCGGTAGCATGATCATTTCGCCATCCGGTGAGATATTGGCGGGCCCTTTACGCGATGGCCCCGGTTTGGTTCTAGCGGAAATCGACATGAACGATATCGCTCGCGGCAAGTTCGATCTGGATGTTGTTGGCCATTATGCCCGGCCAGATATCTTTACACTGGATGCCGATACGAATGTGCGTCTCGAAAATGGCTAAAGTGCGGGCAGATCAGTTGCTTGTGCAAAATGGCCTAACGGAAAGCCGGACACGTGGGCAGGCGCTTATCATGGCGGGTAAGGTGTTTTCTGGCGAACGAAAAATTGCGAAGGCGGGCGAAATGCTCGCCGCCGATGCGCCAATGGAAGTACGTGGCCGCGATCATCCCTGGGTGTCGCGCGGCGGCATCAAGCTGGACCATGGCCTTACCCATTTCGGTTGGGATGGCGAGGGCGCGGTTGCGATCGATGTCGGTTCGTCCACGGGCGGTTTTACTGATGTCTTGCTGAGCCAAGGCGCGGTCCGCGTCTATGCAGTTGATTCGGGAACCAATCAGCTGGCGTGGAAATTGCGCGATGATGACCGGGTGATTGTGCTGGAGCAGACCAATGCGCGGCATTTGACTGCTGATCAGATTCCTGAATCTGCCGACATGATTGTTTGCGACGCCAGCTTCATCTCGCTCGTCAAAGTGTTGGAACGGCCGCTCCAATTTTCCAGGACAGGCACAAGGCTGGTTGCGCTGATCAAACCACAGTTCGAAGCTGGGCGCGGAGAGGTCGGTAAGGGCGGCGTTGTCCGTGATCCGGCAATTCACGAACGAGTTTGTCAGGAGGTGAGCGAGTGGCTGATGGACAATGGTTGGCGCGTCATCGGCATCACACAAAGTCCCATTACGGGACCGCAGGGCAATGTAGAATTTCTTATCGGAGCAGAACGGTTGGAAAGCCCAGCCGGTTGACGCTATCGAGTAACTGAACGCCGTAACTGGGAGTCGCAATATGGTTGGCATCGCCACCAAAGGGCAGCTGCGAATGTCATTCCTGCGCTGGGCGCTGGTGCTCGTACCATTGATCGTATTGATCGGATCACTGGCCGGCGCATTATCCGGTTCGGGCGAAACCGGCTGGTATGCTGCACTCGAGAAACCATCCTTCCAGCCGCCGGGTTATCTTTTCGGTATCGTGTGGCCGATCCTGTATGCGCTCATGGCCTTTGCGCTTGTCGGCGTGATTCAAGCGCGTGGGTCTCGGTGGCGCGGTTTGGCGATTGGATTGTTCATCGTTCAACTGATCGTGAATCTGCTCTGGTCTCCGATCTTTTTCGGCATGCACCAGGTGAGTTTTGCGCTGTTCTGGATTGTGCTGACACTGGGTCTGGCGATCACGGTTACTGTGGTTTTTGGCCGCGTGCGGCGCCTGTCGGCCTGGCTCATGGTGCCCTATCTTGTATGGCTCAGCTTCGCCACATTGCTGAATTTTGAGGTCGACCGGCTTAATCCTGATGCCGAGACCCTTGTCGTGGGCGCAATGAGTACCCAGATATAACTGTGTTAGTTCATTAACGCACTCGGGAGGGTGATATGCAGACTCAAAACAAGTTGATCGATGATTTCGTAAAAATGGTAAACAGCGCCGCCGGAACGCTGGCTGGCGTTGGCCGGGAGGCCGAGAGTTCGCTACGAGACAAGGCGAAGGATTTCGTCGGCGGGATGGATTTCGTCAGCCGTGAGGAATTCGAGGCCGTGAAGGAAATGGCTGCAGCTGCGCGCGATGAAGCCGATACGCTCAAGGCCCGAATTGACGCTCTGGAAGCTAAAAAGCCAGCTGCGAAGTCCAAAGCATCTACTTCTAAAACAACGAAAAAATCAAGCGATTCTAACTAGAAAGCATGGGCGACGCAGCGCGCGCTCGTCCACAGGTTTCTGGCTCACTTGGTTGCGTGATTGGCAGCGATTCTTCACGTCCGATGCATGAGATCAGGCGGCGGGACGCAAGCGATATGAACCTCGAAGACTATGGCGAAGGAACGCTCGCAAGCGCTCCCCTCGACGTACTCGAGGATTATTTTACCGCGCATGGTTGGCAATCGGAACGCAACGGCGATGAAGAGATCGTGGCGGCCGTCAAGGGTAGCTGGACGCAATATGAACTGCGTGCAGTGTGGCGATCGGAAGACAGGGTTCTCCAGTTCCTAGCGCTTCCCGACGTGCGCGTACCCGAAGACAAACGGCAGCTGGTGTATGAAACATTTGGGCTGATCAATGAGCAGCTCTGGCTCGGTCATTTCGAAATGTGGGCTGCGTCTAGCATGATCCTGTTCCGCCACGCGGCCCTGCTCGATTCTACGAGCCAGGCTGGGCTGACCTTGCAGCAGGCGGAAACGCTTGTTGAGGCAGCGCTTGACGAGTGCGAGCGTTTTTATCCGGTGTTCCAGTTCGTGCTGTGGGGCGACAAAACCCCGCAAGAGGCGATTGCTGCTGCGCTTGTCGATACGGCAGGCGAGGCCTGACGCGATGGCAGAGCGTCCGGTCTGGCTGATCGGCTGCGGCAATATGGCCGGCGCAATGCTGACCGGCTGGCTGGCCGCTGGGGAACATTCTGATCGTTTTCATATCGTCCGGCCAAGTGGTGCACCCTTTGGTGACGGTATCTCTGTGCAATCGCAGATGCCAGAAATCGGCTTCGGCGATGCGATCATCCAGATCGGTTTCAAACCCCATATGCTGGCCGATATTGCCCCGAGCATGCATGAACTTGTCGGCCCGGAAACGAGCATTGTCTCGATTCTGGCAGGTGTGGAACTGGCGACATTGCGTGATGCCTTTCCCGATGCCGGGCAGATTATTCGTGCGATGCCCAATACGCCGGTTGCCCTGTGCAAGGGTGTGGTGGGCCTGATTGCGGAAGACCGCGATGAATACGCCGCCGATATCGCCACCTTGATGGGCAAGCTTGGTCTTGCCGAATGGATCGCGGATGAAGCGTTGTTCGATGTGGTAACCGCGCTGTCGGGCAGCGGACCGGCTTTTCTGTTTCGTTTTGTGGATGCGCTGGCCCGAGGCGGAGAAGCAATGGGGCTCGATAAGGCGCAGGCCCTGCGGATGGCGGTTGAGACGGTTCGAGGTGCTGCGGATCTCGCCGGCCAATCAGATGAAAACCCGGGAATACTTGCTGACCGCGTAGCCAGCCCCGGCGGATCGACTCGGAAAGGCCTTGATGTCCTTGACGAAAATGATGCGCTGGCGGAACTGGTTCGCTTGACGCTAGAGGCCGCAACACGCCGCAACCGAGAGATGGCGGAAGAGGCGAAGCACTAGCAGCGCCGATAGCCGATCCTATTTCCCTTGATTGGAAAGATCGGCAGCCCGCTTACGCATGTCATCCGTCAGCAATTCTTCCAAAACTGTCCAGAATCCTGTCACCGCTGCTGGCCCCGTATCGCGATAGGAAGCGATCATTTTCTCCCGAAATGCGGCGAACAACTCTGATTCTAAAGTTTCGCCGCTGCTGGTCAGCCGGATTAGGGTCTGCCGCCGGTCACGTTGGCCTTGTTCCCGCTCAATCAGGCCCAGTTCTTCCAGCTCGTTAAGAACACGGCCCAATGACTGTTTGGTGATCCCGAGCAATTTAATGAGTTCACCGACCGCAAGACCCGGCTTGCGGGCAATGAAATAGAGGGCACGGTGATGCGCACGCCCAATGGCATGTGCTTCGAGGATCGCGTCGCCGCTCCGCATCAATTCACTATGCGCAAAGAATAACAGCTCGATGCCGCGCCGAATTTCGGCTTCGCGTAAAAAAAGCGGGGAAGCGGAAGAAGGGTTGCTCGCCATATTGACCGTCTTTGGCAGCGCGCCTAACCGGGTGCAATATCCCAATGACACTGATGTAAGAGACATTTTGATGGCTGACCTTCAACCTTATGACGATCGTGACGGCAAAATCTGGCTGGATGGCCAGCTTGTCGAGTGGCGCGATGCCAATGTTCATATCCTGACTCATGCCATGCACTATGCTTCTTCGGTCTTTGAAGGGCAGCGGGCTTATGGCGGCGAGATTTTTGAGCTGACGCGGCATAGCGAGCGGCTCCACACGTCAGCAAAGATTCTGGGCATGCCAATGCCCTATAGCGTTGAAGAGATTGATGCGGCTTGCCGTGAAGTGCTTACCGTCAACAATCTTGTCGACGCTTATGTTCGTCCGGTGGCTTGGCGTGGTCCGGAACAGATGGGCGTCGCGGCGCAAGCCACGAAAACGCATGTCGCCATCGCGGCATGGGAATGGGGCGACTATTTCGCCGACAAGGAAAAGGGCATCCGCCTCGATATCGCGCCCTGGCGGCGCCCTGCGCCCTACACAGCGCCGGTTCATGCCAAGGCGGCGGGTCTCTATATGATCTGTACCATGTCAAAGCATCACGCGGCCGATCGCGGCTATGATGATGCGCTGATGATGGATTATCGCGGACAGGTGGCTGAGGCGACTGGCGCCAATGCTTTCTTCATCCAGGACGGGATCATCCATACGCCAACGCCGGACTGTTTCCTGAACGGGATCACCCGGCAGACGGTTATGGGTCTAGCCAAAAAACGCGGTATCAAAGTCGTTGAACGCGACATCTGGCCCGAGGAATTGGAAGAGTTCGAGCAATTCTTCCTGACCGGCAGTGCAGCAGAAGTTACCCCCGTACGTGAAGCGGGACCATGGAACTTCGAAGTCGGTGAAATTACGCTGGCGTTGATGAACGATTACGCAAAGCTGGTGCGAGGGCAGTTGGGGAATAGCTAGCGGCTAATTCAGGAGTGTCATTTCTGTATCCGTGAATTCGAGAGAAGACTGACTGAATTCTTGTCTGCTCCAACCGTCCAAGGGTAATATTTGAACCGCGCCTAGCCCGTCTGATTACCATGATAGCGGCGGTACCAATCGACAAATTTGGGAATGCCGTCTTCAATTCGCGTTGTCGGCTCGAAACCCAGATCATTCTGGATCGCACTAATATCAGCCGCGGTTGCAGGCACGTCGCCGGCCTGCATGGGCTGGAGGTCGCGTGTCGCTTTCTTGCCCAGCGCATCTTCCAGCACATCGATCATATGGCTGAGCTCTTCGGACTGGTTGTTGCCGATATTATAGAGCGCGTGCGGCTTGGTACTGCCGCCGGCCTTGGTTTCGCCATCGTCAGCAGGTGGACTGTCCAGCACAGCGACCACGCCGGAGACAATATCGTCGACATAGGTGAAGTCGCGCTGCATTTTGCCATGATTGAAAACGGCAATCGGCTCGTTGGCCAATATCGCCTTGGTGAACAACCACATGGCCATGTCCGGGCGTCCCCATGGGCCATAGACGGTGAAGAAGCGCAGCCCCGTCATCGGTAAGTGATAGAGATGGGCATAGGTTTCGCTCATCAGCTCGTTCGATTTCTTGGTCGCGGCATAGAGTGAGACCGGCTGGTCAACACGGTCCTCGACCCGGAAGGGGAAGCTATCATTCCCGCCATAAACCGATGAGGAGGAGGCATAGACCATATGTGTGGTTTTCCGATCCCGCGCGACCTCCATCAGGTTGAGGTGGCCCATGACATTGGCTTCGATATAGGCGCGGGGATGGGTCAGGCTGTAGCGGACGCCGGCCTGCGCACCGAGATGAACAATCCGGTCAAAGTCTTTGTCAGAAAGCGCTTTTTCGAGCGCAATATGATCAGAAAAATCGACTTTCTCGAAAGTGAAGGCGTCGCTCTCCAGAGTAGCCAGCCGGTCTTTTTTCAGCTGAACCGAGTAATAATCGTTGAGATTGTCGATCCCGATAACCTCTTCGCCGCGCGCCAGTAAACGCTGGCAAAGATGCATGCCGATAAAGCCCGCAGCGCCGGTAACGAGGACAGCCATCATAATCTCCTAATTTCGGGAGACGCCTTAGCTTTGTGCTTTGCACATGGCCAGCGCCAACAGGGGGTTTCGCTCGGCGTATTGGCCGCTATATAGGCGCCCGGCTGTTGGGGCGTGGCCAAGTGGTAAGGCAGCGGCTTTTGGTGTCGCCATTCGCAGGTTCGATCCCTGCCGCCCCAACCAGCCGAACGATCTGTAACCTTGATCGCCCGGCGTCCGTAGTTATCTCCAGCGCATAGAACGCATAGAACGCATAGGAGGTTTATGGTGGGAATTGAGCACGTAACACTGGCCGGTGGCTGTTTCTGGTGCACCGAGGCTGTTTACAACGACGTTGTCGGCATCTCCAATGTGGAAAGCGGCTATACCGGCGGCGAAACAGTCGATCCCGACTATCGCGCTGTCTGCGCGGGCAAAACCGGCCATGCCGAAGCGGTTCGACTGACCTATGACAGCGACGTGATCGCGTTTGATGACCTCCTCGATATTTTTTTCAATATTCACGATCCGACTCAACTTAATCGTCAGGGCAATGATGTCGGTACCCAGTATCGATCTTCTATATTCCCGCATTCTGACGAGCAGGAGGCTGCGGCCCGGGCTGCAATCGAGCGGGCGGCGGCGAGCTGGGATGATCCCATCGTCACGACCATCGAGCCACTGGAAAAGTGGTACAAGGCCGAGGATTATCATCAGGATTATTTTGAACGCGAGGGCAGTCGCAATCCCTATTGCATGGCCGTGGTCGCGCCGAAGCTTCAGAAATTCCGGAGAAGTTATCAGGATCGTTTGAAAAAGGCGTAGCGCAGATCGACCGCGCTACGCCTTTCTCGGGTTAGAAAATTGGAAGTGATGATCCGCTATTTAGTCTCGCCGGCTCCAATCATCTTGTAGGCAACAGCGCCGATAATGCCGCCGATGATCGGGGCTACCCAAAACAGCCACAGCTGATCGAGTGCAACTCCGCCTTCAAGGAGCGCCGGGCCGGTGCTACGCGCCGGATTAACCGATGTGTTGGTGACCGGGATGCTGATCAGATGGATCAGTGTAAGCCCCAGGCCAATGGCGAGCGGGGCGAAGCCTGCTGGAGCGCGTCCGTCGGTTGCTCCCATGATGATGAACAGGAAGAACGCCGTAAGCAGAACCTCGATCAGTAGTGCAGCAATCATCGTATATTGGCCCGGCGAATGTTCCGCAAAGCCGTTGGAGGCAAGGCCGCCAGCATAATCAGGCCCTCCGTTGGCGATGGTGTAGAGCATTGCCGCTGCCGCTATCGCGCCAAGAACCTGGGCGATCACATAGGCGGGAATATCCGATGCCGAAAACCTGCCGCCGGCCCAAAGACCGATCGTGACTGCTGGGTTGAGATGGCAACCGGAGACATGGCCAATCGCATAAGCCATGGTCAGAACCGTCAGGCCAAAAGCCAGCGAGACGCCGAGCAATCCTATGCCGACTTCCGGAAAGGCGGCGGCTAGTACTGCGCTTCCGCAGCCCCCGAATACCAGCCAGAATGTGCCGAGAAACTCTGCGCTAGAGCGCTGCATTATTGTCATAATAATCCCCTCTTTGTCTCGCAAATTTACGATGCGAATGTGGTAAACCTAATCTTTCTCAGTTCAGAGAACAAGAATCGCGAACATTCAATTGCTGTGGGCAGCGCGCGCCAGTCGGTCTGCAATCGCGGCTCCAATTCCCGTGGCCGGCAGAGGCGCGATAGCAATTCGAGGCTTGTCGCTGGCTTCGGCTTCATGGAGTCGGGCGAACAGCTGCGCCGCCGCTTCTACGAGATTTCCGGATGGACTGAGCGTCGCATCGCCGGAAATCTCATCAAATCCGATCAGCCATTCGTCCGCCATTGCCTTGGCCGCGTTGAGGCGCAGAGGTTTGGACGGGGCATAATGGCTTGCCAGTTGCCCGGGCGCGTCGATTGTCGTTTCCTCACGGGGAGAAGCCGAAACGTCGGCCACGGCTTCGATCTGATCAGCACTGACTGGCCCCGGGCGGAGAATATGAATGGAAGACTCCGTCAGCGCGACAATCGTTGATTCCAGCCCATGACTGGTCGGACCTGCGTCGACAATCAGCCCGATCTTGCCCTCAAGGCTCTTCAGGACATGGGTGGCACAGCTTGGACTGATCCGGCCGCTTGCATTGGCAGATGGTGCTGCGAACGGTCTGCCGGACGCTTTGAGCAGAGCTTGCATTGCTTGGTGCGCCGGTACCCGGATCGCGATGGTGTCCAGTCCTGCAGTCACCAGCGATGCAATGGGGCTATCTATCCTTTCCGGGAGAACCAGCGTGACAGGGCCTGGCCAAAATGCCGCCGCCAATTTCTCGGCCGCTTCGCTGAATGTGGCGATCTGTTTGGCTGCCTCGAGTGTCGCCACATGGACGATAAGTGGATTGAAGGAGGGCCTGCCCTTTGCAGCATAGATGCGTGCGACTGCTTCCCCATTGGTTGCGTCGGCTGCGAGGCCATAAACCGTCTCGGTGGGCACGGCGACGCATTCGCCCGCGACGATCCGGGCCGCTGCATCGGCAATCACTGCATCGTTGAACGGTTTGATCGCCGTTTGCATGGGAGGATTTGGCGTGGCCATTGGCCCGCGCTATAGGCCGCGCAGATTCTCCGCAAGACTAGGATAGTGTAATGAGCTTCATGCCGCCCGTGACTGAACAACGTTTCGTGCTGGAACATATTGCCGGTATCGCCCGGCTTGCCGAAAGCGAACGGTTTGCGGATGCGTCCGGCGATATGGTCGATGCCATCCTGGAAGGTGCCGCTCAGCTTGCTGCAGGGGAGTGGGCACCGCTCAATCGGCTCGGCGATACGGAAGGGGCAAAGCTCACCGATAAAGGCGTTGTGATGCCGGAAGGCTATATCGAAGCCTATCGCGCCTATGTTGAGGGCGGTTGGGGCACAATTGCAGCGCCAGTGGAATTTGGCGGGCAGGGCATGCCTTTCACAATGGCGATTGCGATCATGGAATCGCTGGGTTCGGCCAATATGGCGTTTGCGCTCTGCCCGATACTGAGCGTCGGTTCGATCGAATCGCTTGTCCATCATGGAAGTGAGGAGCTGCAAAAGGCCTATCTTCCCAAGCTTTCGAGCGGCGAATGGACGGGCACGATGAACCTGACCGAGCCGCAGGCCGGTTCCGATGTCGGTGCGCTCAAGACCAAGGCCGAACCTGCCGAAGATGGTAGCTGGCGGATCAAGGGCCAGAAAATATTCATCACCTTTGGCGAGCATGACCTGGTGAGCAATATTGTCCATCTTGTGCTTGCGCGGACGCCAGGGGCTCCGGAAGGAACCAAAGGCATCTCGCTCTTTCTCGTGCCGCGCTACCGTCTCGACGAAAATGGCGAGCCGGGTGAAGAGAATGACGCCCGTTGCGTGTCGCTTGAGCACAAGCTCGGGATCAATGTTTCGCCAACCTGTGTCATGTCCTATGGCGATAATGATGATTGCCATGGCTGGCTGATCGGACCCGAAAATGGCGGGATGCGGGCGATGTTCACGATGATGAACAATGCGCGTCTCAATGTCGGGTTGCAGGGTGTGCAGATCGGCGAGCGGGCGACCCAACAGGCGGTTGGCTTCGCGCGCGAGCGTGTTCAGTCTGCTCGGGCGGGCGGCAATTCGCGCGAACCCGTGGCGATCATTGAGCATCCCGATGTACGGCGCATGCTGCTCCGCATGAAAGCCTCGACTATGGCGGCGCGGGCACTTGTATATTATGCGGCAGGGCAGGTGGATGCGGCAACGCTCGGCGATGAAGAGGCCAAAGCGCGCTCCGAAGTGCTGACGCCGCTCGCCAAAGCCTATGGCACGGACATCGGCTGCGAGATCTCCAGCCTTGGCGTACAGATTCATGGTGGAATGGGTTTTATCGAGGAAACCGGCGCAGCCCAACACTATCGCGATGCGCGGATTGCCCCGATTTATGAAGGGACCAATGGCATCCAGGCTGCCGATCTGGTGGGCCGCAAATTGCGCCTTGGCGGAGGCGCGGCGATGGCCAGTTTGCTTTCCGAAATTTCCGAGAGAGCCGTTGGCGAACCGACACTTGCAGCGCTGGCCAGTGATTGCGAAGCTGTCGTCAACTGGCTGTCTTCCGGGGATGCCGATATCGATGATCAATTGGCGGCGAGCTATCCATTCCTGACGATGCTGTCGGTGGCGACATGTGGTTGGCTCATGGCCCGCCAGCTTCGCGTTGCGCAGGCGCAGTTCGACACAGGCGAGGGCGATAGCGAATTTCTCAAGTTGAAAATTGCGGCGGCGCGCTTCTATCTCGACCAAATGGTGCCTGAAGCACGCGGCCTTAAAGCCGCAGCAACGGCCAAAGCCGACATTCTCTATTCAATCGCAGATGAAACTTTTGCGGCTTAGGCGGTTTCGCGGTCGAGCAGTTCAGCGGTATCGAAGCCGAGGCGTTCGATATGCCTTACGATTTTCGGCCAATCTTCTTTCAGGAAGCTGTTGCGTTCGCGCGTCTTGAGCTTTTCTGATGCTCCATTGGCGACGAACATGCCAACGCCGCGGCGGACGACGACAATCCCGTCATCCTGAAACGTCTGATAGGCTTTTGCGACGGTGAGCGGGTTCGCACCTTCGTCAGCCGCAAATGCGCGGACTGAGGGAAGTGGATCTCCATCGCCATAACGGCCATCGAGAATGGCTGCGGCGATTTTCTCGCGCAGTTTGAGATAGACGGGCTGTTCTGCTTTTGACATCGCGCTATAGTGTAGTAAAACACTGTGTCGCGTCAAGTGCCATGCGAAAATTAATTCGATCAGCCACTATCTAGCCGTCCACTCACTCACAACCGCATCATAGTCGGGCCGAGGCCGCTCTTTGAGTTCAGCGCCCGCGGTGCCGAGAAAGATGAAGCCAGCGATCTTTTCCGGGGCCGCTCCAAAAACATCGCGTACGGCATCGGAATAGGCTGCCCACCCGGTCAACCACCCGCCGACATAGCCATGGGCATGGGCCGCCGCGAGAAGGTTGAAACAGGCCGCTCCGGTCGACAGTTCCTGCTCCCAGAGCGGAACCTTGCTGCTTTCTTTGGGGCTGTGTAATGCGACAATCAGGGTTGGCGCCTGATGCGCAAATTGCTCAATCGCCTCAATTTCGAGCCTGCCGGGCTGATCTTTGTCGATCCGATATGCCGTGTGCAGAATTTCGGCGAGCGCTTCTCTTTGATCTTTGCCAACGATCACAAAGCGCCAAGGTGCCAGCTTTCCATGATCGGGTGTGCGGGCGGAGATCTCCAATATGCGTTGCAATTCTGCCGTTTCGGGGCCGGGGTCGATCATATCACGCGGTCGGCCAGAGCGTCGGCTGGCGAGGAAATCAAGCGGCGAAGAGAGATCGTTAAACATAGATGCTGCTCCTAGCATCCGCTGCTAAATGTGCCAGCCCCTTCACAGCAGGGATTCCGGCGCTAGTCTGCGCCGCCATGATAGCCGGCGGGGGGCCGGTAGAAAGTTCTTAGGGGAGAGTATCACCCAATGGCTACGCAATTTGAAACCACGGGCAAGGAGGGCAGCGAGTTTCTCGGCCATCCGAAAGGCCTGTTCGTCCTGTTCTTCGCAGAAATGTGGGAGCGTTTTTCATACTATGGTATGCGGGCGTTGCTCATCTTCTATCTTGTCCAGCATTGGATGTTTTCGGACGGTGAGGCGTCGGTCATTTACGGGGCTTATACTGCGCTCGTTTATATCACGCCGGTTGTCGGTGGTTACCTTGCCGATCGATATCTTGGACAGCGAAAAGCAGTCCTCTTCGGAGCGGTACTGCTGACATTCGGTCATTTCCTAATGGCGTTTGAAGGAGACGGTGGACAAGACAGTACGGCCATCAATGTTTTCTGGCTTGCTCTCGCGTTCATTATTGTTGGCTCGGGATTCCTCAAAGCCAATATCTCGGTGATCGTTGGCCAACTCTATTCGCGTACGGATATCCGCCGCGATCCGGCCTACACCATCTTCTATATGGGCATTAACCTTGGTGCAGCCCTCGGTGCAATTATCGCCGGTTATCTCGGCCAGACCTATGGTTGGTCCTATGGCTTCGGGGCGGCGGGCTTCGGCATGTTGCTCGGCCTGATCGTGTTCATGTGGGGCAAGCCCTATTTGCTCGGTCGCGGCGAAGCTCCCGATCCTGCACGACTCACCCAACGGGTGGCCGGTATCAAGTTCGAATGGCTACTCTATTTGCTTAGCTTTGGCGCTGTGGGCGTCGTCTGGCTTCTGATCCAGTATCAGAATCTGGTCGGCTATCTGCTCGGCGGTGCTGGCCTCATCCTGGTCGCCTATGTGATGTACGTAGCCGTCGTTCAGCTGCCCAAGCATGATCGGGACCGGATTTTCGGAGCGATTTACCTGATCTTTGGGTCGATCTTGTTTTGGGCATTATTCGAACAAGCCGGTTCCTCGCTCAACCTGTTCACTGACCGTCATGTCGATCGCACGATCTTCGGTGCGGAAGTCCCAGCTTCGGTGTTCCAGTCGATCAACGCGATCTACATCGTGCTGCTAGGCCCAGTCTTTGCCATGCTGTGGATGTGGCTGGCGCGCAGGAACCTTGAGCCCTCAGCTCCGGCGAAATTCGGCCTTGGCGTGATCCAGCTTGGATTTGGCTTTCTGGTGCTCGTCGCCGGTGCATCGGTGGGCGGTGGACTGACACCAGTGATCTTCATCTTCCTGATCTACCTACTCCACACGACCGGCGAACTTTGCCTGTCGCCAGTTGGCTTGTCGGCGATGAACCGGCTTGCTCCGGCGCATATGGCATCGCTCATTATGGGCACTTGGTTCTTCGCATCGGCGACCGGCAATTTTGCGGCCGGATTGATCGCATCGGCAACCGGCGCTGAGGGTGCAGCTGACGGCGAAGCCGCCAAGGAAGTCGTTCTAGGCGTCTATTCGACGGTGGGTTGGACTGCGGTTGCGGTTGGCGTTGGCATGGTTGTCATTTCGCCGCTGATCAAACGTCTCATGCATCTCGATACGCTGGCTGATGATAATGTTGGTGACGATATGCTTGGTCAGAGCGAGATTGGTGGACCAGATGCTGCCGGTATCAACACTTCCGGAGAAGTGCGCACATGAAGAAACCTGCGTTTCTGCTAGCGGCTACGCTGGCGCTGTTCGGCTGTACCACGACAACAAGTGGTCAAAGCACCAACAGCGCCAGTGCCGCCCAAAGTCGCACGGCGGCGACCGCTTTTGACCCGGACCCGTTTCCGTCCACCTATCGGCGGTATCCCGGCAGCCCTACCGTCATTCAGGGCGCGACCATCTATGACGGTGAAGGCGGTCAAATCGACAATGGCATGGTCTATTTTGCCGATGGCGAGATTCAGGCGATTGGCCAGACGCTGGAAGTCCCCGAGGGCGCAAACATCGTTGACGGGACGGGTCTGTGGGTGACCCCCGGTATTATCGATATCCATAGCCATCTCGGCAACTATCCAAGCCCCGGCGTGGCCGCGCATCGGGATGGCAATGAGGTTACCGGACCCAATACGGCCAATGTCTGGACCGAACATAGCGTTTGGCCTCAGGACCCCGGCTTTAGCCGCGCGCTTGCCAATGGCGGGATCACAACGCTTAATATCTTGCCGGGTTCCGCCAATCTGTTTGGTGGACGCTCTGTAACGCTGCGCAATGTTCCGTCGCGTACGATGCAAGGCATGAAATTTCCTGGTGCGCCTTATGGCCTGAAAATGGCATGCGGAGAGAATCCCAAGCGTGTTTATGGATCACGCAATCAGTCACCGGGCAGCCGAATGGCGAATATCGCCCTCGCGCGCCAAGCCTGGATCGACGCGCAGCGTTACCAGCATCAATGGGAGAATTACCGCGAAAATGGCGGGGCGCGTCCAGCGCGCAATTTGCGCAATGAGACTTTGGCCGGTGTGATGAACGGCGATATCCTCGTTCACAACCATTGTTATCGCGCAGACGAAATGGCGAACATGATCGATATGGCCGCGGAGTTTGGCTATCAGATTACCAGTTTCCAGCATGCCGTCGAAGCCTATAAAATTCCCGATCTGCTTCGCGAAAATGGTATCTGCGCTGCGATGTGGGCGGACTGGTGGGGCTTCAAGATGGAGGCCTATGATACGGTCTTTGAAAATATCCCGATGGTTCATAATGGCGGGGCCTGTGCCATCGTCCATTCGGATGACGATAATGGTATCCAGCGATTGAATCAGGAGGCGGCCAAGGCCCTTGCCGATGGGCGCAGGGCCGGGATCGAAATCAGCGATGCCGAAGCCTGGCAGTGGTTGAGCCTCAATCCGGCCCGTGCGCTGGGTATTGCCGATCAAACGGGCAGTTTGAGCGCCGGCAAGCGCGCTGATGTTGTGCTGTGGAACGGCGATCCACTCAGCGTCTATTCGCGGCCACAGATGGTCTGGATCGATGGTGCCTTGCTCTACGATATGAACAATCCGGCGCTTCGCCCCATTTCCGATTTCGAACTTGGTCAGCCTAGTGAGGGGAGTGTACGATGAAAGCTCTTCTCACATTGATTGCGGCCTTTTCGCTCACTGTCCCAGCCGCGGCGCAGACGATCGCGATAACTGGCGGAATGCTGGTTGTTGGTGATGGATCTGATCCCGTTCCTGGCGGCACGGTGGTTGTCCGCAATGGCCGCATCGTAGCGGCGGGAACCAATGTTGATGTGCCCGCCGGCGCGCAGATTGTGGATGCGACTGGCCAATGGGTAACGCCTGGCATCGTTGGCGGGTTTACGCGTCTTGGTCTTGTCGAAGTAGGTGCGGTGAGCTCAACGAATGACAGTTCAGCGGATGAATCGGAATTTAGCGCTGGTCTGGATGTCACACCGGCGATCAATCCCTTGTCTGCAGCGATTGCGACCAACCGAACAGGCGGTGTGACGCGTGCTGTTGTCGCGCCGGAGACGGCGAACGCCATCTTTGGCGGACAGGGCGCAGTTATTGATCTGGGCGCGGATATGAATGCGGTAATGCGTCCGCGCGCTTTCCAGTTTGTAGAATTGGGTGAACGTGGTGCAGCGCGAGCTGGCGGCAGCCGTTCGGCTAGCCACGCAACTTTTCGTAACGCGCTAGATCAGGCACAATTCTACGCTCGCAACCCGTCTGGCTATGGCGGGCAATCCAGCGATTCTCTGCTTAACCGGGTTGATGCGGCCGCACTGGTTCCGGTCGTGCAAGGCCGTGTTCCGCTGATTGTTCACGTTGAACAAGCGCGCGATATCCTGAACGTGATTGCTTTGCGGGACGATTATCCGCAGCTGAATATTATTCTGGTTGGCGTGAGCGAAGGGTGGACAGTGGCACCGCAAATTGCGGCCGCAGGCATCCCGGTTATCGCTTCAGCACTCAACGATCTTCCAGCCCAGTTTGAGCAACTTGCGGCAACCCAGTCCAATATTGGGCGGATGCGCGATGCAGGGGTTCAGGTTGCGATTGGCATGATCGACGATCGCGACGCCCATCAGATCCGCCATTCGACGCAATATGCGGGCAATCTCGTTGCGCTCAACAATGTGCCAGGTGCGACAGGGTTGAGTTGGGGAGAGGCTTTTGCCGCGATTAGCTCCTGGCCCGCGGAGATTATGGGGCTTGGGAACGAAATCGGTTCACTGCGTCCAGGACGCCGCGCCGATGTTGTGATCTGGGATGGTGACCCCCTTGAGCTCAGTTCGAATGTTGATGTGATGCTAATCGACGGTGTGCAGCAACCGCTGACATCGCGGCAGACCCGTCTGCGCGATCGCTATCTGTCTATTGATGAGCAGCAGTTACCGCAGGCCTATGAATGGTAGTTTTGCGATGAGCCCGTTGACCCAGCTTATGCTCGCCACGGCGGCTTTTGTCGGCACACATTTCTTTCTGTCGCATCCGTTACGTGCCGCGCTGGTTAGGCGTGTCGGTGAAACCGGGTTTCTGGGTTTCTATTCATTGGTGGCAACGATCACGCTTGGTTGGATGGTTTGGACCGCATGGACGATGCCGCCGCTCGCGCCCTATTGGGCGGCACCCGCATGGTTCTATGATTGGGCCGCGCCAATCCTGATGCTTCTGGCAAGCGTTTTGCTGGTCGGCGCGAATATCGGCAATCCGGCATCACCAAATCCGAAGGTCGTGGTAGCGATTGTTCGTCCGGCCACGGGCGTTTTTGCGATCACTCGTCACCCGATGAACTGGGCTTTCATCATCTGGGCGCTGACGCATATTGCGCTGAGCGGCGGCCCGGCCAATCTCGTTATTGCAGGCGGGATTTTGACCCTGACCTTTTTCGGATCGCTCCTGCAGGATCACAAAAAGCAGTCACTGCTCGGTGATGCATGGCGGGGCTGGGAGGAGCGAACTTCCTTCATTCCCTTTGCTGCCATCGCCGATCGGCGCATTCCGGTAAAGGCAGCATGGCCCGGCATTATCCCACTGGTCGGCGGGATCATACTGTGGCTGGCGGCATCTTACTTCCACACCATGTTGGTCGGCCTTTGGGCCTGGATCGCCTAGATTCGAACCATCTTCATCATCGGCTCGTGATAGCGTGGCCCGGCGGTCTCGCCCGCTGGCGCTGCTGTGTCGAGCGTTGCCAGATCATCTTCGCTTAGCGCGACATCGGCCGCTGCCATCGAATCTTCCAACGTAACCCGGCGCTTTGAACCCGGGATCGGCACGATATCGTCGCCCTGATGCAGCAGCCATGCGAGCGCTATCTGGGCAGGGGATACACCATGAGCCTCGCCGATGGTTCTGACGACGTCGACAATTTCCATATTCTTGGTAAAATTTTCTTCGCTATAGCGTGGATCGTTGAGGCGGTAATCGCCTTCGGGAAGGTCGTCACGCGAGGTGACCTGACCCGTCAGGAAACCGCGACCCAAAGGCGAATACGGCACGAAGCCGATATCGAGTTCTCGGCACAGCGGCAGGATTTCAGCTTCGATATCGCGTTCCCAGAGCGAATATTCCGATTGCAGCGCAGCAATCGGATGCGTGGCAACGGCTTTGCCGATGGTGTCCAGGCCCGCCTCGGACAGCCCCAGATACCGGACCTTGCCTTCTTCAACGAGACGGGACATCGCGCCCACGGTTTCTTCAATCGGCACATTGGGGTCGACCCGGTGCTGGTAGAATAAATCGATGACATCGATGCCCAGCCGCTTCAGCGATCCTTCGCAAGCCTTGCGGACATTTTCCGGTGAGCTGTCGACGCCGCGAAATCCGTTCTCATCGAATGCAAAGCCAAATTTGGTGGCGATCACCAGTCCGTCGCGCTTACCTTTGATGGCCTGGCCCAGCAGCTCTTCATTGCGATGCGGGCCATACACTTCGGCCGTATCGAAGAAAGTGACTCCGAGATCTATCGCGCGGTGGACCGTGGCGATGGATTCTTCGTCATTGGCCAAGCCGTACATACCCTTGCCGATGCCCGCCATTGGCATACAGCCGACACCAAGGGCTGAAACGGTGAGATCTTTTCCAAGCTTGCGAATCTTCATGGTGCAGTTTCCTCTTCTGTCAGGCGATGACGTTGCAGATAGCCGCTAATCTCACGTTTGATTTCCGGCCCAAAGATATAGATGGCGATGACATTGGGAATTGCCATCAGGAAAAACGTACTGTCGACCAAATCGAAGACCGCCTGGACAGGCAAGATCGATCCGATGGGCAACATCAGCACATAGAGTATCTTGTATGTCGTGTTGCGGATCGGCCCTTCACCAACAAGATATCCCCAAGCTTGCAAACCATAAAACCCCCAGGCGCAAAGCGTAGAATAGGCGAAGAGGAAGACGGCAATGGCGAGCAGGATCGGGAACCAGCTTGAAATCTGGCCGAATGCTTCCGAAGTGATCGCTATATCGTCGTGTCCACTCTGATAAGTTCCCGCAAGCACGATCGCTATTGCGCCGAGTGAGCAGACTATCACGGTATCGATAAACGGTTCGAGCAGTGCCACCAGTCCTTCCGATGCGGGTTCATTGGTCCGGGCCTGCGCATGGGCGATGACAGCCGATCCGACGCCTGCCTCGCTTGAATATACCGCGCGTTGCATCCCGACTACAAAAGCACCCAGCATACCGCCAGCGGCCGCTTCACCGCTAAAGGCGTCGCTCACGATGATCGAGATTGCGGTCGGCAATTCACCGAAATTCATGAAGATGATGGCGAACACACCGGTCAGATAGATGGCCGCCATAGCCGGGACGAGAAATGATGTGACGCGGGCAAGCCAGCGGACACCGCCGAGTACGACCAAACCGACGAGGACCGCCAGAATTGCGCCATAGCCTGCGCCGCTGCTGAAACCGGTGACGTTTTGAACCTGTGCGAAGCTTTGATTGACTTGCACCAGCGGAATGGCACCGCCAAGCGCAAAAACGGCATAGATGCCGCCCAAGATCAGCCCGACCTTTGGCCAGCCTCGCGCCGCAAGCCCGTTTTTGAGTGAATACATGGGGCCGCCGCGTATCGTTCCATCGCTGTTTATAACGCGATACTTATGGCCGAGCGTAACTTCGACGCACTTCACGGTCATCGCGAAAAAGCCGATCACGAACATCCAGAAAGCTGCGCCCGGTCCGCCAGTCGCTATTGCCACTGCAACACCGGCGATGTTGCCCAAGCCGACTGTACCGGACAGCGCAGTCGTGAGTGCGCCGAATTGACTGATCTGCCCCGGAGCATCGATATTGTGACCGGGTTTCGTCAATATGCGGAACGAATAGGGCAGACCGCGAATATTGATGAACCCCAGCCAGACGGTGAAAATTACCATCGGTACGGCAAGCCAGATCACGATAAGCGTTACATCGACACCAAAAATCGGAACTTTTGTGAAAACAAATGCACTGAGATTGGCGAGCGCGCCCTCCAGCCATGCGATCATGCCAATCCTTCCCCGAATAGCTATCGTCCTTCACACGATCATGGGCGGCGGCTAGGAGAGTCACAAGCGGATTCAAATTTAGAAGTGGGTATTCATGACGCGCAGCTATTTCGGGACGGACGGCATTAGGGGGCTGACCAATCAGGCGCCGATGACGGCGGATATCGCGATGAAGGTCGGGCAGGCGGCAGGCGCGCATTTTCTGCGCGGCGACCATCGGCACCGGGTTGTTATCGGCAAGGATACCAGGCTGTCAGGCTATATGATGGAGTCCGCTTTGGTTGCAGGCTTCACGAGCGTAGGCATGGATGTGATCATGGTCGGGCCCATGCCGACACCGGGTGTCGCAATGCTTGCGCAGTCCATGAGGGCCGATCTCGGGGTGATGATTTCAGCAAGTCATAACCCTTATGTCGACAATGGCATCAAGCTGTTCGGGCCTGATGGATACAAACTGTCGGACGCTGATGAGGCGGCGATTGAGAGATTACTGCAAGACCCCCCTGCGCTTGTTTCGGCTGAGCATATTGGCCGAGCCCGGCGCGTCGAAGATGCCCAGGGTCGTTACATTAATGATGCGAAATCTACATTTCCTTCGTCACTTCGCTTGGATGATCTAAAAATCGTAATCGATTGTGCCAACGGTGCCGGTTATCAGGTTGCACCTTCGGCGCTATGGGAACTCGGCGCTGAAGTCATTACGCTGGGCGTTACTCCCAATGGCACCAATATTAACGACAATTGCGGATCGACCTATCCGCAAGAGCTTTGCCGACATGTTGTGGAAGAGGGAGCTGACATCGGTCTCGCGCTTGATGGCGATGCCGACCGATTGATCGTCGTCGATGAAAAAGGGACGGTCGTGGATGGCGATCAGCTGATGGCACTCATTGCGAGCGACTGGAAGCGTCGCGACAAGCTTGAAGGCGATGCTATCGTCGCCACCGTAATGTCCAATCTCGGCCTTGAAAATTTTCTCGAAAGCGAAGGCATCAGGCTAGAGCGCTCGAAAGTCGGGGATCGCTATGTGCTTGAGTTGATGCGCGCCAAAGGTTGCAATGTCGGCGGCGAACAATCGGGCCATTTGATCCTGACGGACTATGCAACGACCGGGGACGGGCTCATCGCCGGATTGCAGATCCTTGCTGCGCTGGTGACCAGTGGGAAACCGGCCAGTGAGCTGCTTCACCTGTTCGAGCCATATCCGCAGTTGCTCAGAAATATACGCTATGATGGCGGTGATCCGCTCGCCGCGGATGCCGTGCAAGCCGCGATTGCCGAGGGCGAAGCGCGACTTGAGGGCAGCGGCCGCGTGTTGATCCGTAAATCAGGAACAGAACCGCTTATCCGGGTTATGGCTGAAGGTGAGGATGAGGGTCTGATCGAGGCGGTCGTAAATGATATCTGCAAAGCGGTTGAGGAGGCATCCTGATGCTTGAGATGCGGCCCGATTGCGAACGCTGCGGTGTAGATCTTCCGGCGGATACAGTGGGAGCTCATATCTGTACATTCGAATGCACCTTTTGTGAGCCCTGCGCCAAGGGGGAGCTCGCTGGAAGCTGCCCGAATTGCGGCGGTGAACTGCGGCAACGGCCAGCGCGTGCGGCGGCGTTGCTCGAACGTTTCCCAGCGTCGACAGAACGGAAATATAAGGCGAACGCATGACCAAGCCTGCCCGCATTCTCGCCATTGCGGGGTCGGATAGCGGTGGCGGAGCGGGGATCCAGGCCGATATCAAGACGATCACATTGCTCGGCGGCCACGCTATGACGGCGGTTACGGTGATAACTGCGCAAAACACGCTGGGTGTACAGGCGGCCGAGCCAGTGAGCGTTGATACGGTTATCGCGCAGATCAATTCGGTGGAATCAGACGTTGGCATCGATGCCATCAAAATCGGTATGCTGGGGGCGAGCGATCTGGTCGAAGCGCTGGTGCAGCGTTTGAAGAAGATCGACGTGCCTATCGTGTTCGACCCCGTCATGGTGGCGACGAGCGGCGCGACGTTGGCCGATGAAGAGACGATTGCGGGATTTCATGCCCTTATGCGGGTTGCCACGATCACGACGCCGAACCTTCCTGAACTGGCCCGATTAACTTCTTCGCGGCTCGCTTCCGCATATGAAATGGAGCGCGATGCCCGCCGACTTGCGCGCGATGCTAACTCCATGGTGCTGGCCAAGGGCGGACATCTCGAAGGTGATCTGATTACGGATATTCTCGTCCAGCCCAGCGGCAAGGTCGATCGCTGGAAGAACAGCCGCATTGATACCGCGCATAGCCATGGCACCGGGTGCACATTGTCGAGCGCGCTGACCACAGGTCTGGGGCAGGGATTGGGCCCGGTGGAAGCCACAAACCGCGCGCGGGGGTTCGTTCGCGCTGCGCTCAAAGCAGCGCCAGGTCTCGGTAAAGGCAATGGACCGCTGGGCTTTGCCGATATTGGAGAATTCTGGCCGTGAGTCTTGTGGCGGGTGTCGACGAGGCCGGACGAGGGCCATTGGCTGGCCCCGTTGTCGCGGCCGCGGTGATTCTGTGTGAGGGCGGCATAGACGGTGTCGACGACAGTAAAAAGTTGAGCGGGCGTCGGCGTGCCGAACTGGAAGAGCAAATTCGCGCGCGCTGCATAGTGGGTGTTGGCATGACCGAACCGGAAGAAATCGACCGGATCAACATATTGCAGGCGACGCTTATTGCCATGCACCGAGCGGTTGAGGCGCTTGATGTTGAGCCCGGCCATATCCTTGTCGACGGGAACAAGTTGCCCGAATGGGGCTATTCGGCCGAAACGGTAATCGGCGGCGATGCGATCCATCCCTGTATCTCGGCCGCATCGATTATCGCAAAGGAGGCACGTGATCGGTTGATGCGGGCGGCAGCGATCGAGCATCCCCATTATGGATGGGAGAGCAACAAGGGCTATCCGACCCGCGCGCATCTTGAGGCGTTGCGTGAATATGGTCCGTGTGCACTGCACCGCCGGAGCTTTGCACCGGTCGCCCAGTCATTACTCGATCTTTGAGTCTTTCTCGCCACACCCCCGCATCTTGAGTCTCATCGCTAGGGCGATGGGCTACATCTGGTAGGGGACTCTTTTCGTTCTCGCTTCGTTAACTATATACTCATTCTGTTCCGCGACTATGTTCGCCTTGACCCGGGAGTCCGCCTGACTCAGGCTCCCGTCTCTTATCGCGAGGGGCATGGCGAATGACGGTTATCGAGAAAATCGGCACAGCAAAAATGGCGAGATCGAAACGATCCAAACCGCCGGTCGAATTGGAAACCGATCGCATTCTCGAACAGGATTGCGTGTCCGCGATGGCATCCTTGCCCGATGCCTGCATCGACATGATCTTTGCCGACCCGCCCTATAATCTTCAGCTTGGCGGCGATCTGTTCCGTCCCGAAGGCAGTATGGTCGATGCCGTCGATGATGACTGGGACAAGTTCGATACTTTCGCTGCATATGACAGATTCACCCGCGCCTGGCTGAAAGAGGCACGCCGTATCCTCAAGCCCAATGGAACTCTCTGGGTAATTGGCAGCTATCACAATATATTCCGGGTTGGTGCTGCGTTGCAGGATGAAGGCTTTTGGATCTTGAACGACGTTGTTTGGCGCAAGGCCAACCCGATGCCGAATTTTCGCGGGACCCGTTTCACCAATGCCCATGAAACGATGATCTGGGCATCGCAGGGTGAGAAAGCGAAATACACATTCAACTATAAAACGATGAAATCGCTCAACGATGAACTGCAGATGCGGTCTGATTGGCTGATCCCGATCTGTGCGGGTCAGGAACGATTGAAGGAAGGCGGCAAGAAAGCCCATCCAACGCAAAAACCCGAAGCCTTGCTGTACCGAGTCATGCTCGCCAGCACTAAGCCGGGCGATGTCGTTCTCGACCCGTTTTTTGGAACGGGCACGACAGGCGCAGTGGCGCGGCGGCTAGGCCGTCACTGGCTTGGGATCGAGCGCGAAAAACGCTATTGCCGCGTCGCTCGTGAGCGGATCGAAGCTGCACTGCCGCTTGATGAATCGTCCCTCACGATCATGAAATCGAACACGGCGCAGCCCAAGGTGCCGTTTGGTTCGCTGATCGAAACCGATATGCTCAAGCCTGGAGCGATCCTCATGGATTCAAAACGGCGCTGGAAAGCTGAGGTCCGCATCGATGGATCGCTGGTGACGAAGAATGGTAAAGAAGGCTCGATCCACAAGCTTGGCGCACTGCTTCAGGGCGCACCGTCCTGCAACGGCTGGACCTTTTGGTATTTTGAGACTGCGGACGGACTGAAATCGATAGATGATTTGCGTGCCGAATACCGGCTCGCCCATTTCCTGTAAGAGCCATTCAAGATCTGGGATGCCGTTCGTGGCTTTACGATCGGTCTGCGTTAAAGGGATGGCATGACTGATATCTCGCCAAGCGCCAGCCTCTATTTCCGCCCCACTGCTTTTGTAGACGCGCCATTTGACCTTGACGGGAAGGTTCTGCGGCTGGCCGGAGGATTGCTCTGGTTTAGCGCTTTCGATGTCATAGTCGTTGACGGCGGTGAACGCGGGACACCGCGCCTTGTGACCGTTGAGGCATTGGACGATTTTCTCGCCGCGCTGTCCGACGAACAGGCCGCAGCCGCGCGCGTTACCATTTCGCGGATTTCAGACGTGCGCGCGCCTTTCCAACTGGGCGAGCGGATTTTGCGGCTCGATGAGCCTCGGATTGCCGGGATCCTGAACATCACGCCGGACAGCTTTTCCGACGGTGGCAAGCATAGCGATGACCCCGAGGCAGCGGCGGATGCCGGGTTCGCGATGAGCGCGCACGGTGCGGCGCTTATCGATGTCGGCGGGGAATCGACCCGGCCTGGCTCTGCTGATGTCTGGGAGGGCGATGAGATTGAGCGTGTGGTTCCCGTGATTGAACGGTTGGCGGCATCTGGCGTTGCGGTTTCAGTGGATACCCGAAAAGCCGCAGTGATGGAGGCATCGCTGGCGGCTGGGGCGACTATCGTCAATGATGTCAGCGCATTACGTTTCGATGATCGCGCGCTTGAGATTGTGGCGAAGGCTGGCTGCCCCGTCATAATCATGCATCATGCCGGTAAGGCGCATGAGCTTCATGCGGCCCCCAATTATCGCGATCCGCTCATTGAGGTTTATGACTGGCTGGAAGCTCGTATCGGAGAATTGGTTGAGGGCGGCGCGGCACGTGACAAGATCATTGTCGATCCGGGTATCGGTTTCGGCAAGGCGCTCCAGCATAATCTGTCGCTTATCAACGGGCTCAGCCTGTTTCACGGGCTTGGTTGCCCGATCATGCTCGGCGCTAGCCGCAAACGATTGATCGGCGCACTTTCCAATGAAGCCGCAGCTGAAGACAGGCTTGGCGGTTCGCTGTCCCTTGTAACGCTTGCCGCTGGGCAGGGCGTCCAGCTGATCCGCGTTCATGATGTACCGGAAAGTGTTCAGGCTCTGCATGTATGGCGCGGCCTAAGAGACGCAGCGCTCGTACCGGCGCACTAGGCGGCGTTGTCGATCCCGAGTTCCGTCAGCTTGCGGTACAGCGTTGAGCGGCCAATGCCGAGGCGGCGTGCCACTTCGGTCATACGGCCGCGATAATGGCCAATGGCGAGGCGTATGACATCTGCTTCGATATCCGAGAGCGGCCGCAAATTGCCATCAGGTTCATACAGCGCAACGCCAGGGCCATCTGCAAAAGCGTGAATGGTAGAGGGATGTTCTACGCCCCGAGTTTCGGAAAGACGGACGAGATCGGCGATCTCCGGAAAATCGGCTGATGTCAGGGCTGCTCCTTGGCAACCGATAGCGGCGCGAAACAAGGTATCCTGCAACTGGCGGACATTGCCCGGCCAGTCATAACGCATGAGCACGGTAAGCGCGTCGTCTGTAATGCCGAGCGCATTCATGCCAGGCTGGCCTGCTATCCGCGTCAGTAAATGCCTTGTGAGCGGCGGAACATCGCCTGCGCGTTTGCGCAAGGGCGGGATCGTCAGTCCGACGATATTGAGCCTGTAATAAAGGTCTTCGCGGAAATTGCCCGCCTTAACCTGTTCAAGAAGATCACTATTCGCACCCGTGATCAAGCGGACATCGACCTCGAAACCACGGGGAGATCCGACCGGGCGGATGATGCCAGTTTCGATTGTGTTGGCGAGCTTCGCCTGAACTTCCGAAGGGATTGCCGCGATTTCGTCGATGAACAAACTCGCGCCGTCCGCTTCCGCGAGCTTGCCGCGATGTTTCTCGAACGCGCCGGCAAAAGATCCTTTTTCATGCCCGAAAAGTTCGGATTCGATCAGGTTTGAAGGCGTTGCGCCGCAGTTCAATGTAAAGAGCGGCCTTTTCGCACGGGGGCTCGCCGCGTGAATAGCCCGCGCGAAAACCTCTTTGCCCACGCCGCGCTCACCATCGATCAGTACTGGAACGCGAGAGCGCGCTGCTTTTGCCGCGATTGCGAGCGCAGCCCTGAATTCGGGTGCCGATCCGACAACCTCGTCAAAAGGCAGGGTCTGTGAAACTTTTTCGCTTAGCGGGCGCAGTTCGCCGCGGTGCGGATGTGTTTGGGTTGCGGCATCCAGAGCGGCGATAAGGCGTTCTGGCGCTATTGGTTTTGCAAGGAAATCAGTTGCGCCGGCGCGCATCGCTTCCACGGCGATTGAAACTTTTGATTGTGCGGTGATCACCAGAATCGGAAGATTCGGGCGCGCTTCCGTCAATTGCTGGATGAGGTTGGCGTCATCGGAATTTGGGGCCCAATAGTCGATCAATACCGCATCAATCGCTTCGCCATCGTTTGATCCGAGCAGGAGCAACGCGTCATTGCCAGATTCTGCGCGAAGGCTTTTCCAACCTGCACGCGTGGCGATAGCGGCGATAAGCCGACCCTGGGCCGGCTCGTCGTCGATAAGCAACAATGTTTTTGCCTTCTCTGGCAGCATTCACGACCTCGCATGGTGTTGAGCCAAAACGCCATAGACCATGGGGAGTAAAAGCCACCTTAAGGACCGCGCGCAGCTAAGCTTGGCCGCAGTTCAGAAAAATCATCGGCAAAATCGCTTGAGGCGGGTGGAAGCGGCGGTTAGACACTAGCCGAAATCGATTTACGATATTTGCAGGGGTAGCACTGATGACGAATGAAAACGGCCATCCGGATATGGATTACAAAGCCCATGGGAACACCTATTCGCGGTTTTTGGGCATTCTGAAATGGGGATCGGTGCTTTCGATCATTGCAGCCATCGCTGCGATAATTGCGATAACCTGATCAGGAGCCAGATCTTTTGAAAATAGCTGTCCTTAAAGAGAGCGATCCGCTCGAAACCCGTGTGTCTGCAACGCCGGAAACAGTGAAAAAATTCATTGCTTTGGGCGCCGATCTGGCGGTTGAGGCGGGCGCCGGCGCTATCGCTGGCATTGCTGATTCGGAATATACGGAAGCGGGAGCGACAGTTGCTGGCCGTGCCGCCGTGGTTGGCGATGCTGATGCAGTCTTCTGCGTGCGGGGCCCGGATGCTGGAGACCTGGCATCGGCGAAACCCGGTGTCTTGCTTGTTGGTGCGCTTGATCCTTTCGGCGGGCGCGAACGGGTCGATGGCTATGCGCAGGCCGGGATCGATGCATTGGCAATGGAATTCATGCCCCGGATAACGAGGGCTCAGTCAATGGATATATTGTCGAGTCAGTCCAATCTTGCCGGTTACAAATCGGTGCTCGACGCTGCGTCTGAATATGGCCGGGCCTTTCCGATGATGATGACCGCTGCGGGGACCGTTTCGGCGGCCCGCTGTTTTGTCATGGGGGTCGGTGTCGCCGGTCTGCAGGCCATTGCGACAGCCAGGCGGCTAGGTGCGCAAGTTTCAGCGACCGATGTTCGGGCGGCTACGAAGGAACAGATTCAAAGCCTCGGAGCCAAGCCGATTTTTGTTGAAGAAGTCGAAGGGATCGAAGGCGAGGGCACGGGCGGTTACGCGACCGAAATGTCCGAAGAATATCAGAAAGCTCAGGCTGAATTGGTGTCTTCGCATATCGCCAAACAAGATATTGTGATCACGACAGCGCTCATTCCGGGGCGGCCAGCGCCACGGCTTATTTCGGACGCGCAGCTTGCGACAATGAAACCGGGTAGCGTGATCGTTGATCTTGCGGTCGAACAGGGCGGTAATGTCGAAGGCGCGGTTGCTGGTGAAGTCGTTGAGCACCATGGCGTCAAGATTGTTGGCCATCGCAATGTGGCGGGCCGACTGCCGGCTGATGCCTCAGCCCTTTATGCTCGCAATTTGTACAATTTTCTCAGCGCGTTTTGGGATGAAGAAACCAAAGCGCCAGTGTTGCCGGATGACGACGAAATTGTTCTGGGCGTACGCCTGACCAAGGACGGACAGATCGTCAACGAGCGGCTCACGGCGAATTAGGGGTTATTCATGGACTTCATTTCAATTCTCTCAATCTTCGTGATGGCCTGTTTCGTGGGTTATTATGTTGTCTGGTCGGTCACGCCGGCGCTGCATACGCCGCTGATGGCCGTCACGAACGCGATTTCATCGGTTATTATCGTCGGGGCACTTATCGCAGCAGCCGCCGGCGGCGCTCTGGACGGTGAAGAAGCCAAATGGCTCGGCCTGATCGGGATCGTGCTGGCTTCGGTGAATATCTTCGGCGGCTTTGCCGTCACTGAACGCATGCTTGCGATGTACAAGAAGAAGGAGCGCAAATGATGAGCGCCCTTCCTTTCACAGCCAAAATTGCTTTTTCCAGTGCGGCTGTTTTGATTGCCGCGCCGGCTTTTGCTGCTTCTGGCGAAGCGACCGTCAATCCTCTGGCAGCGCTGGCCTATCTCGCGTCCGGTGTATTGTTTATCCTCGCCCTGCGTGGGCTCTCCCATCCGGAAAGCAGCCGGGCTGGCAATCGTTTTGGCATGATCGGCATGACCATTGCCGTTGTCACGACGTTAGTGACTCATGACATCGCCAGCATATGGGAAATTCTGATTGCAATAGCGATCGGCGGGTCGTTCGGTTTCATTATAGCGCGCCGCATCGCCATGACGGATATGCCCCAGCTTGTTGCCGGGTTCCATTCACTGGTTGGCATGGCGGCCGTGCTCGTAGCAGCCGCTGCCTATGTAAATCCGGGAGCATTTGGGATCACGGATGCTGCGGGCATTCTCTTGCCTGTCAGCCGTGTGGAAATGGGCCTGGGCGCGGCAATTGGCGCCATAACTTTTTCCGGTTCCGTGATCGCGTTTCTGAAGCTCAACGGTAATATGTCGGGCGCGCCGATCCTGTTGCCCGCTCGCCATGTGCTGAACCTTGGCACATTGGCCGCGATACTTGGCCTGATCGGCTATTTCTATTTCGTCCCTTCACCCGTCGTTGATACGCCATGGCTGTTCTGGACGGTGATTGGCCTTGCTTTCGCGATTGGTTTCTTGCTGATTATTCCTATCGGCGGGGCAGACATGCCCGTCGTTGTTTCGATGCTGAACAGCTATTCGGGTTGGGCAGCCGCCGCGATGGGCTTCACGCTTGGTAACACCGCGATGATCATCACAGGCGCTTTGGTGGGTAGCTCGGGCGCGATCCTATCCTATATCATGTGCCGTGCGATGAATCGCAGCTTTATCAGCGTGATTGCTGGTGGTTTCGGCACGGCGAGTGGTGATGGCGAAAAAGGCGAAAAGATCGATAGGCCATGGAAGGCCGGATCGGCCGAAGATGCCGCGTTCCTGATGAAGCAAGCCGAAACGATCATTATCATCCCGGGCTACGGGATGGCCGTAGCGCAGGCACAGCATGTGCTACGGGAGATGGGGGATTTGCTGAAAGAGGAAGGCGTTTCCGTCAAATATGCAATCCACCCGGTCGCAGGCCGGATGCCGGGGCATATGAACGTACTGCTCGCCGAAGCGAATGTGCCCTATGATGAGGTTTTCGAGCTTGAGGACATCAATAGCGAATTCTCACAGGCCGATGTCGCCTTCATTATTGGTGCAAATGACGTTGTGAACCCGGCAGCGAAAACCGACAAGAGTTCGCCGATCTATGGCATGCCGGTGTTTGACGTCGACAAAGCTAAGACAGTTTTCTTCATCAAGAGATCGATGGGCGGCGTCGGTTATGCCGGCGTTGATAACGAGGTTTTCTATAACGACAACACGATGATGCTGCTTTCCGATGCCAAGAAGATGGTCGAGGAAATCAACAAGAGTCTTGGCTAGATTTGAACTGAGAATATTCCTGAACAGGGAACGTTTTTCATTATGTATCGTTGGTTGGCGGTAAGCCTACCAACGAACAGGGGTGTTGTGATGCGTAAACTGGGTTTGATCGGCGGAATGAGCTGGGCCTCGACCGCAATATATTATGAGCAAATTAATCGCGGCGTTCGGCGGAAGCTTGGCGGCCGACACAGCGCGCCATTGATCATCGAGAGTTTGAATTTTGAGCCGATCGCCGAAGCGCAATCGCGCGGCGATTGGGATAGCCTCGGCAATCAACTTGCAGAGAGCGCCCGGCGCCTCGAGCAAGCGGGAGCCGAGGGCCTCATCTTGTGCTCGAATACGATGCACAAGCTTTACGACTATCTTACCGATGCCGTTGCCATCCCAGTTCTGCATATCGGTGATGTAACGGCACGGGCAATGCAGGCCGAAAATATCACCCGGGCTGCGTTGCTCGGAACACGCTTCACAATGAGTGAGGGGTTCTTGCGAGACAGGCTCAAAAGCCATGGAATTGAAGTGGCCATTCCAGACCCAGAACGGATGGCGGAGATTGACCGGATCATTTTCGATGAGTTGGTGGTGGGTGAAGCGACGATTGAGTCCAAGCGCACGATGAAGACCTTCATTACCAATCTGGATAAGGCCAAGAACGAGGCTGTCGTGCTGGGCTGCACAGAGCTTGTGATGGTCGTCAATCCGACCAGTAACGTGCTGCCGATATTTGATACGACAACTTTGCATGCCGAAGCCGCAACCGATTGGATTTTGCAAGTCAGCGGTTAACGCAGGCGATATTCCACCATTTTGACTCCAATTCGGACATAGTCGAAACCACATCTTGACGCGGTGGCAGATATTGCTTCCGGCTGCGGGCCAGCGGCGCTCCCTCCCCATTCTATATGTCGCTCAAAATAGGGTATTATGCGCGTTTGTGGCCGTTTTGGAGCAAGTCTGGGCTTCTCTGTCCGCAATGGCATGAATATAGAGAACATAGATAGAACGGGGAGCGGGCATGATACAATCGGATGAGCAAGGCCAAGAAAAAGACGGCCCCGCCTCGATATTGATCGTCGCGGACTCTCCTGGAGGGGAGCAGCGTTGCAAGGTCGCAGTCGAGGCGATCGGCGCTCGGATTGTGGCCATGACGAGCCCCGCAGAGGCCATTGTCCGGATTGGTGAGCAGATTGCACCCGATGCCGCGCTTGTAGACCTTGTACAGGATCATGGTGACGTTCTGGATGACTTTCTAAAGGAGATTGATTGCGGAGCCCGGGCAGGGCGCTATCGCAGCGTTGTCTCTGTTTCTATGAACCTTCTCGATATCGTTGATGCGCAGATTAGTCATGGCGACATCGCCCTGCTTTGCGCAGCGCAGGGGATTGATCAGGCCGCGGCGCTTGGCCTTGCCGTCGCCAATCGCTCGCTCGCGCTGCAGGATATCAGCCGTGAACGCGATGAAGCGCGCCTCCTCCGTTTGAGCGAGGAGGTCAGCCGTATCGCCAAGGCGCTGGCCGAACTATCGCATGAGGACCGCACCAAACCAAACGGCGACGACAGGCGTCTTGCCGAAGCTCCGCTAGCTTTCCGTACCGAGCCGCTCGAGCGCGCTGCGCTACAGCCTGAGCATATTCGCGCGATGATCCGGATGCGGCGTCTGCGCGATCGTTTCTTCGATGTTGACCTGTTCGCCGATCCCGCATGGGATATGCTGCTTGATCTGATGGCCGCGCGGCTTGAAGGGCGGCAAGTCGCCGTCTCCAGCCTGTGCATTGCTGCCGCCGTCCCGCCGACCACTGCGCTTCGGTGGATCCGCACGATGACGGACCGGGGTCTCTTCATCCGCCACTCCGATCCGCGCGACGGACGCCGCGTTTTCATCGATTTGGCCGACGATGCCGTGGCGGCTATCAAGCACTGGTTCGCCACCGCCCAGCAGAATGGCGATCTCCTGCCCGGATAATCACTTGCGCCCCGCGTCCAGTTTTGGCAGGGGGCACTTCGCACTTCATCGTGCGGGCGCTTAGCTCAGTTGGTAGAGCATCTCGTTTACACCGAGAGGGTCGGCGGTTCGAGCCCGTCAGCGCCCACCAGTTTTCCCGAAGCGAAAATGCGCTGGGCGCATTTTCCGGCAAAACTCTCCGAGCGATAGCGAGGGGCTCATCCGAAAACTAAACCCCCCGCACCATCCTAACCGCAAGCCCGATCCAGACAGGGTCGCTGATCACTTGTTGGCGGCCGCCTGCGCCGAGTGGGAGGAGTTGTAGCCGGTCGCCCTCTCTTCCGATCAGGCGCCCGAACAGAAAACGGCCGGCGGGGCGGGGGATGAGGACGTCTCGGTTGAGGGCGCTGGCATAGCTGTCCGGCGCAATGCGTTCACACCAGATTTCGTCGCCCGCGCGATAGTCGCCGATCCCGGCGGTGACCTGAATGGCGACCATGCCGGGGCTCGGGCGCGAGGCGGGAAGGCGGGTTTCGTGAGTTGGAGCTTCGGCGCCGCTGCCATCAAGGATCGCGGCGACCGGCAAGTCTGCCTGTTCGGGCAGACGGACCAGATCGCTCGCCTCAACGCCCAGCGCCTTTGCGATTCGGTTTAGCCAAGCCACAGATACAGTGCGCATGCCGGTTTCGAGCCGCCCGATCGTTTGGGCGGTGGTCGGCGGCTCACAGCGTTCGGCGACCTGCTGAAGCGTCAGGCGCTTGGCTTTGCGGATGTCTCGAATAGCGGTGATCATGGGATGGAATTCCTTTGTTTGTCAGACTCATTTTCTGACAGACGCTTCTTGAACTAACCAATTAGGTTTTTCTCTTTCCTACAATATCGCCCAAATGGCAAGACCGATTTGCCACTCACAGTCCCGCTGAAGGAAATCATCCATGCCGAAACGCCGCCAATCCCGATCTGCACCCCGATCTGCTTCCCGTACCGCTCGCAGCCCTGATCCGCGCATCCTGGTCGAGCGACCTTTACAGCAAGACGGCGCGCTCCGGATCGAGCGTGCACGACCCGGAACGCCCGTGCGCAAAGGCAGGCTCGCACGATCGGTCACGGTCAATCTTGCGGAATCGCCGCTTTCCTGGCTTCGCGCGCGCGGTCATGTTTCGGCGCGGCAATATGATGCAGGCGAGGCGCTGCGCCGCGATTATGAGCTGTCGCAGCTGCCGCCTCGCCTCACCATGCAATGGGATGCGCCGCCTGCGGGTAAGACGGCGCGCGATGCGCCGGACGGTCTCGATCCCAGCGAAGCGCAGATTGCGGCCAAGCAGCGGTTTGCGGAGGCGATTGCGGCACTAGGCCCGGGGCTGGAGGATATCGCGTGGCGAGTGTTGTGCGCGGGCGAGGGGCTGAAGACTGCTGAGAGCGGCCTTGGCTGGCCAGCGCGTTCGGGCAAGCTTGTGCTCAAGCTCGCGCTCGATCGGTTGGGCGATCACTACCGGCTGCCGGGGTGAAACCCAGACAGCCGGCAATGCAGCGTCGAGGCAAGGCCTACTTTTGGGGGGCGGCCCAGTCGACGCTATCAGGGGCCGATCCAGCTAGCATCCGGGCATTCACCAATTGTGTTGTCCATTTGGCCAGCGATGAGAAGGAGAGAGAGTGGGAGAATTGCATGCCTGCGCACGGCCCTCTCTTCCATTTGATTTCGCCTTCATGTGCACCCAGCCCCTCTATTGTCATTTCAGCATATCCGTTGACGGAGATATTCTGCCCCCGTTCCAGTTCCAGCTTCGCGCCGCCTATCCCGATATCGTGCAGCATGGCCGGCCAGCGTCGGCCATTGTGCCGCAAGTACATCTTAAGCCCGACTTTGGCTCGCAGTGACCGCCCTGACCGATCATCCGGCGGCGGCGATTTGAGGAATATATCCAAATCAACCGATGTCTGGAACGACGCCCCGTAAGAGAGCTTGTCCTGCCAAGCCAGTTTGATCGGTACGATCGAACCGTTTGCCAATTTGACATGCAATTGTTCTGGAAGATCAATAGCATTGAATGTCCGGAACGCGATGCCGGTACTGGAAACATTGCGAATGACGGCCAGGATTTCATGCTCTCCGAAAATCAGCTTCACCGTCCGATAAACCAGCAACATACGCTGCGCGATGCGGCGTTCATCGCCGCTTTCGGTCACATATGTCCTGCTTAACTCTGCCATTATCCAATGCCTCGCGATTTGTCCCGCTACCGTTGCGCTCGCCTCGTGCGGAGATAATCTCCGGCATGCCCATTTTGGCGACAGCACCGGATTGGCTCAGAGAATGGCGATTTGCGGTTTGCAGGTCTTGAGTCAATTGAGGATAATTTGTGGATTTTGGTTTTCGAAACAGGAGTTTGTTCGAAAAATATTGCCGTCAGTGAATGCCGTTTGCGGCAAGAATATTCGTGATTCCGGTGGCAATTTCCGACTTCATCATCGGATGGGCGCACACGAACTGCTCGGCTGTGATTCCCGGATGGACTATCTCAATACGCTCGGCGATCCTTTTGGACACTTCCCGATGTCCGGCTAGAAAGTTTGCGCACATCGCTGAAACCATCGCCACAATGTCAGTATGCGGCAGCTCCATGACCTTGCGCCCCCATTCGGCCGCCTCTTCGACCTTGCCGAGCCGCAAGTTGGCCGAGGCCAATGCCGCGAAAGTACTGTGGCGGAGCGGGTCACGTGGGCTCAGCGACAGGGCCGTCATCGCATGGTCTATGGATGCATCGAGCGGTCCTGTCATCGATCGCTTGGCGGCGATCTGACTATGGCCCCAGGCGTAGTTCGGGCAGATATCGATCGTTCGATCGAGCCATAAGAGCGATTCATCCTGAGTCGTTTCGAACGATGTAGAACGCGCCATGGCGAGATTGGCTGCAGGATCGAATGGATCACAATCGATGGCGCGCTTTGCGGTATCTATCATTCTTAACCGCATATCGCCGGAATTCTTGAACAGATGCTGGACATTTAGCCACCAATATACGTGAGAAAGGCCGGCATAGGCGCGTGAGAATTTTGGATCGATCTCGATCGCATGCTCAAAATATTGTGCAGCCGCATTCTGTTTCTGAATGTCACGCATAAAAATATGAGACATGCCTAAATGATAGGCCTGCCAGGCCGTCAGCTCATTGGGTGTCTTGAGCCGGACCCGTTGGGCTTCATTGTGCGGGATGCGCACCTCCAGCTCCGAAATAATCGCGGAAACGATATTCGCCCGCATTTCATGGATGGCGTCGATCTTATCCTCGAAGCGCTCGGCCCAAACAATGCTTTCGTTGCGCGTATCCGCCAGTTCAGTGGAAACAAACAGCTTATCGCCGCTGATTTCGATCGCCCCCGACAGACAATAATGCACAGACAGCGCGTTGCGAACTGTCGTGAGGCCGCCAATCTCCGTGGAAAACTGAAAACTGGAAGCCCGGGAGATTACGTGCATCAAGCGGAGGCGCGACAATGCGGTGATGATCTCGTCAGGCAAAGCGTCGGTTAGTCCACTCCGCGGGTCTCCATCGCCGAGCCATTTGAATGGCAGGATGGCAATCGATGGTCGCTCGCCAATGCGATCGTGCAGGTCGGCGGGCGCGTCATCACCGCTTGTAATCAGCGCCGGTTTTTTGGCCGTTACATCGGCAAGCAGCTGAAACCCCTGGCCGTGGACCGTGCCGATTATGCGAAAAGGCTTTGTCGTATCTCCCAGTGCTTTTCGCAGTGCCTTGATCTGGCTTGACAGGGCAGAATCGGAAACGATGCGTCCGTCCCACACGGTGTCGAATATGTTGCGTTTGGTCAGCAGCCTGCCTTCGGCGGAAACAAGCAGCTGCAACAGCCGCAAGGCGCGCGGTTGCAGCCGAACTACATCGCCGTTGCGGCGGAGTTCAAACCGTTCACTATCGAGAGCGAATTCGGCGAAATAATATGGCATATGGGACCCGCTATTATTTCAAAGGCTTACATGCGGAGACCCCATTCTGTCCATGGCGAGATTCACACTGCCCCCACTTTCTATTGGCACTGATTGACCGCAATCTTCGGAGTGCGGACGCGGTACGGCCTGGCTATGTGAGGCGGATAGAGGGAGCATGACCTATGAGCGGGAACAGTGAGATTTTTGACACATCGGCGCTGGAAGATCGGATAGCAGGTGTCGATTGGACGGCCATCGCCGACACACTCGATGGACAGGGTTTTGCGACGATTCCAGCGTTGCTGCCGACCGCGCTGTGTGATGCGATGATCGGCCATTATGCGGATCGGGATCGTTTTCGTAAACGCATTGTCATGGGGCGGCACGGCTATGGCAGTGGGGAATATCAATATTTTGGCTATCCCTTGCCGCCGGAGGTCGCGGCGCTCCGCACCCGGCTGTATTCGCCGCTGGCCGGTATCGCCAATCGCTGGCAGGAGGCGCTCGGTCTTGCCCCGCGCTTTCCTGAGGATCACGCGGCCTATCTCGATACCTGCCACCGCGCAGGGCAAGAGCGGCCAACGCCGTTGCTCCTCAAATATGGCGCGGGCGATTTCAACCGGTTGCATCAAGACGTGTATGGCGAACATCTGTTCCCGCTTCAGGTTATCACGTTATTGTCTGCGCCTGGCCGCGATTTTACAGGCGGCGAACTGATTATCACGGAGCAACGGGCACGAATGCAGACACGTGCGGAAATCGTGCCTCTCCAGCGCGGGGACGCGGCGATCATCGCGGTTCGCGAGCGCCCGGGCAAAGGTGCGCGCGGGCCGATGCGAATGACGATGCGCCATGGGGTGAGCCGGGTTCATTCGGGCGAACGCAACACGCTTGGAATCATATTTCACGACGCAACCTGACAGCGGCAATGGGGCCGGAGCTTGTCATTCCCGCCATGCTGCGGCTAGAACCGTTTCTGTCGAAATATAGGGGCATAATCATGGAAGATTCACAACCGGGGCAACCGCCGCGTCCGCCAGTACAACCGGTTCAATCCGGCGATACCAACGGGATGGCTTTGGCTGCGATGATCATCGGCCTTGTCGCCGTGTTGCTCGCGCTGATCCCTGTCATCGGATTCATTTCATGGATATTGGCGCCGCTTGCGATTGTGTTCGGTCTCATTGGCAAGAACGGCGCCACCGGCGGCGGATTTGCCTGGACAGGCATTATCAGCGGCGGGGTTGCGCTCCTGATCTGTGTCGCCTGGCTTATGCTCTGGTGGGGCGTTGTTAATCTGGGCGAAGAAGTGGTCCGCGATTATGAGAACCAGATCAACGCCGCGCAAAGTTCCGGGAACACTAATAAATAGGTTTGATGGCAAGCGCTTTATTTTGCGCCAGACTGGTGCAACTTTATAAGTTGCTATTAAAAACCGATATGCTAGCAATGCGACTTCTTTTTCGCAGCTGCAGGAACTTGCTCGCATGATCATTTATGGAACTTCTCTTTCTCCGTTCGTTCGCAAGGCCGGTGCCTTTGCCGCAGAAAAGGGCTTGGATTACGATCACAATGCCGTGATGCCTGGGGCAGACGACCCGGAGTTTCGCGAATGTTCGCCTTTTGGCAAAGTCCCGGGTTTTCGCGACGGCGATTTCCGCCTCGCCGATTCCAGCGCAATCGCGCATTATCTCGACACCAAATATCCTGGTCCCGCTTTGATTCCCGCCGATGCCGAAGAACGCGGCCGTGTGCTGTGGTTCGAAGAAGTTGCCGATACTGTTCTCGTACCTCCGATGGGCGCGATCTTCTGGGCGCGCGTTGTGTCGAAGCTTATGGGTACGGAAGGCGACGAAGCTGCCGCCATAACAGCTGAGAATGAAACCTTGCCGCCGGTACTTGCCTATCTGGAAAGCCAATTGGCCGATGGCCGTGAATGGCTGGTTGGCGATAGCATTACCTTGGCTGATATTGCCGTCGCATCGCCGTTCAAGAATCTTGAATATGGCAAGGCGAATATCGACTGGGCGGCCTATCCTTACCTTAAGGCCCATGTCGATCGCGTGCTGGCGCGGGAGAGCTTTGCGCCTCTATTGGCCGCCGATGCCGCCATGGTTGGCGCTATAACCGGCTAGAAAAGATATCTGATCGCTATAAAGCCGCCGACGCCGACAATGGCGACGGCGGTTGTTATCAGGCCGAAATGCCTATCGATGATACGCTTGACTGGTTCGCCGAACTTCCAGAGCAAAGCGGCCACGAGGAAGAAGCGCGCTGAGCGGGCTATTACGGCCGCGGCGATCAAGACGTAGAGCGGCATCGCGGTCGCGCCGGCGGCAATGGTGATCACCTTGAACGGGAGCGGGGTGAAACCGGCGAGCAATACGATAATCCAGCCTTGCTCATTAAACTGCGCGGCAAAACTCTCAAATCTTCCACCCAGTCCGTAAAAATCGAGAATGGCTTGGCCGACGGTTTCGAACAAGAAATAGCCAATGGCATAGCCGAGTAGCGCGCCAACAACCGATGCGATGGTGCAGATCAGAGCATAGCGAAACGCGCGTTCTGGTTTCGCCAAGCACATCGGGATCAGCATGATGTCGGGCGGGATCGGGAAGAAACTGGATTCAGCGAAAGAGATTGCGCCGAGCCAGCGTTCCGCGTGGCGATGCCCGGCTTTTTCAAGCGTCCATTCATATAGGCGTTTCAACATGGAAGCGCCTTATCGCGGACAGGCCCAAAAGGGAATCGTCTTTCTCCTGCGGCCCACCTGGGACGCGCAGGGTCTATGCTAACCGAGCGCGCCCGATGTGGATCAACTGGGCGATCAATGGCCCGGCGCGCCCGCTGTTTCTTCCTTCAATTCTGCCGGCGTTTCGCGGCCATGATCCGTGCCAGCTGAGCGTTCTCCTCGCGCCAGCGCGAAGACAACGCCGGAGAGGGCAATCAGGGCTACGATATTCGGCAATGCCATGGCGGCATTTGAAATATCGCCCAAGCGCCAGATCAGATCGAGCGGAACGGAGGCACCGATATAGATCACCACGCACCACAAGACGCGCCAGATCAGATGCAGCCTGAGCTCGCCCTTGCGGGTTGCTCCGGGGACCTGATCATACAGGTAGGTGATGGCGCGTTCGCCGTAATAGCTCCATGTCAAAAGCGTCGTGAACACGAACAGGATCAGTGCTATCGAAGCGATCAGCGTGCCAATCGGGATGCTGACGATTTCGAACGGGAAGGCGGCAGCAAAGGCACCTGATGTCATGGCAAAGCCTTGCAAGTCTGACTGCCAGGCATGCTCGACCGTCTGCACGATGCCATTCGCGTCAGTATGGGTGAAGCTGCCCGTCACGGTGAGCATGACGAGCGCGGTCATCGTGCAGATGACCACCGTATCGATAAATGTCCCCATCATGGCAAACCGGCCCTGTGCAGCCGGATCGTTGGTTTGGGCGACGGCATGGGCGATCGGCGTGGAGCCTTGCCCTGCTTCGTTGGAAAACAGACCGCGCGCAACACCGGCGCGGATCGCGATGATGATCATAGCGCCCAAAAAGCCGCCCGCCGCAGCATCATAGCCAAACGCTCCGGAGAAAATTCGGCTGAAGGTTTCGGGAAGATAGGGCAGGTTGATGATGAGCGCGATGAACGCCATCAGCAGATAGGCCCCTGCCATCCAGGGAACAATCGTTTCCGCGACCCGGCCGATGGATTTGATGCCGCCAAGGATAACGATGAAAACGGCAATCGCGGCGATTAATCCGCCGACCCATTCGTCGAGTCCGGTGAGTTCATGAACGCTGTCGCCAAAGCTATTTGCCTGAATGCCATTGCCTGTCACAAGCGCGGAGAACAGCGTGCCGATGCAAAAAAGGATGGCGAGCCATTTCCATTTCGAGCCGAGACCATAGGTAATGTAGGTCATCGGGCCGCCGCGATAGACGCCGTCTTCGGTCTTCTCGCGAAAGCGTACGGCAAGCGCGCCCTCACCAAAGGCCAAGGCCATGCCGAAAAGCGCGGTTACCCACATCCAGAAGATTGCGCCCGGTCCGCCTAGTGTTATCGCAGTTGCGACGCCTGCCAGATTGCCCGTGCCGACCTGACCAGAGAGCGCCGTTGAAAGGGCGGCGAAAGGCGAAATCTCGCCTGCGCCTTTCCCATCCGATTTCTTGAATATGCCGACAAGGGAGGAGCCGAGCTTGCGGATCGGATAGCCTTTGAGGCCGATCATGAAATACAGACCGGCGCCGAGCAATATGACAACCATCGGCGGCAAAGGCAGCACGGTTTCACCGTTCCAGCTGCCACCCCAAATGAAGTTGCTGATATTTTCGATGCTCTCGATCGTTGATTCCCAGCCAGAAGGCGCCCCTGCCGCCATAAACCTTACTCCCTCAATAGTGTGTCAGTGTCCCGGTGGTGCGAAAACTCCGCATCGCCGCGCCTGCTTGATATGGGGCCGTGGTTTAACGCAACTGGGGCACATGTAAATGTGGAGCGCGCACAGGGCTGCGGTTTCGCGCCGGTCTACGCTCAAAACTTTGTCGCGCGTTAACCAATGGCTTCAGGAATATCTCAACCAGGCGGTGAAATAAGAACCGGGTGGGGGCACAGCCTATCTTGACGGCCGAGAATACCGGCCCATTTCCGTATCGGCCGTTTCGTACGCCGATGCTGGCGCATGTCGATATCTTCAGCGGAGGCGTGCATATTGGCGCTATTAAGTTGCACAATCTTTCATCCCGGGGCCTTGGAGGCAGCGGCTTCGCTTTGGAGCAGCGCAAGAATCTGGCGGTTCAACTATCCGGAATCGGGGAAGTTTCTGCCGAGCTGGTTTGGAAAAGCGGGGCCTATTTTGGCTTGACGTTCGATCACCAAGTTCATGTCGCGGCATTCGATCTGGGCGGTCCTGCTTCCGGGGTGAACCCCTCTGCTCTCGGTACCGTTGGCAGCAGTCAGTTTCACTCGAAAGAACATGATCATCCATCGGCCCACGGCGGAGGCGGCTTTGTGGGGTCCAATGGCGCGGTTATCCCACGTTATTGCGATTGACTCGCAACTAACCTTTGCTACAGACGCTGCATGGCCAGCGTGACAGATTCAGAAAATGATACGGCCACAGAGAGGCGGCGCCCACAGGTAAAGCGCAGCAAGCTCTGGTTTCGGCTCCACAGTTTCGTTGGCTTGAATCTCTCGCTTCTCCTGGCACTGGTTTTCTTCACCGGCACATTGTCCGTTTTCTCCAGCGAGATGGATTGGCTACTGCAACCCAAAATGCGCGCCTCGGTTGTTGTTCCGGCAGAGGAACTGCCCCTGGAGGCGATTGGCGTATCGCTGGCGGACTACGCGCCCGATGCCGAAATCGAATCCATAGAGGTTAGCGGATCTCCCATTCTTGCACCGGCTGCCTATCTCATCCGGCCCGATGGCGGAATCCGGACCGTTTATTTTGACACGGAAACCGGCGCGGTTCAGGCAGAGGGTGTACTGTTTTCAGTGAAATCGCTTTTGCGCGCAATCCATTCCAGGCTGCTGATGCGGGACCCATCTGGAACGGTGCTGGTGTCGCTAATGAGTCTCTTTCTGTTGACCAGTCTCGTTACCGCTACGCTTGCCTATAAGAAATGGTGGCGCGGTTTTCTCAGAATTCCGCGACTGGGCCGCGGCCGCCGTGTTTTCTGGAGAGATACACATATGTTTGTTGGAACCTGGGGGTTGGTCTTCGGGTTGCTGATGGCGTTCACCGGCATCTGGTATTTGGCGGAAGAAGTCGCGGTTCCGGCTCCCGGCTTTTCTGTCGCGGCCGGGCCGGACGGTAAGATCACGAATAGCGAAGCGGCAGCTTTGCTTCCTGCAGCGCTCACCGCAGCACGCAGCGCCTATCCTGAGCTGCAGATCCACCGCGTCGTGTGGCCCGGTTCCAATGGCATCAGTTTTGGCTTTTATGGACAAGACGGAACGGCGCTGGTTCGCTCGCGCGCCAATGGCGTTCTCGTCAACGCGTTCGACGCGACTGTGATTGACCAGCATTCGGGCGGCGATGGGTCCGTGCATCAGCGGATATCTGAGGCAGCAGACCCGCTGCATATGGGGTTTTTTGCAGACTATTGGAGCAAGTCTCTCTGGTTTATATTCGGTTCATTGCTGACTTTGCTCGCTTTTTCTGGCGCTATGGTTTCCGTGAGGCGACTGACGCAGCGGAAGGGAGAAGGAGGCGCTTCGGCGGTCAGCGCCGCCAAGGGCCGATGGGCCTGGTTGCGGATACGCGGCGGACTCGGCGCTGGCGTGATCGTCGCGGTTTTGATGATCGGAATCATGCTCTATCTCCTGCCCGGTGAGATCGCACTGCTCCGATAGGCTGCCTCTTTCCAAAGCCTTACGAATTCCGCTAGATAGATATGAAAGATCACACTGGATCGCATCCGGAGACGTGAAGGGGCGGGGAATGGCGAACGATTTTTCACAAGTCGAGGCATTTGCGGGGCTGGACGAAGCCGGGCTTCAGGCATTGCAGGACGCAGCCACACCCATTGTGGTCAAGGGGGGCGATTATCTTGTCCGCTTTGGTGAAGAGGCCGATGCGCTTTACCTTGTCTCGACCGGTCGATTTTATGTTCAACTTTCCAATGGCCGCGTGGTCGCCGAAATCGGCGCCGGCGAGCCAGTGGGCGAACTCGCTTTCTTTTCCGGCGGTACAAGGACGGCAGATGTCCGGGCCAGCCGTGACAGCACTGTCTATCTATTGACCCGGCAAGCCTATGATGCGGTTGTCGCGTCCTATCCTGAAATTGCTGACGGTATTCTTTCGACTGTATCGGCACGCCTCGCTGTTGCTACACGGTCGGCCAGTGCGATGGAGGCCAAGCCCGGCAAGGTCGTTACGTTGATGCCGGCGGCCGGATCGCAACTGCCGGAAGGCTTTGCCGAGCGCTTATGTGCGGCGCTGGGGCGTCATGACGAGCCGCGCATGATTACGTTTGCGGACAAACCAAATGGCGTTGCCGCTGATAGCGAAGGCTTTGGCCGTTGGCTTGGCGAACTTGAACGCAGCGCGAAGCGAGTAATCTTGGTCGCTGGCGGCAATGAGGAATGGGACAAGGCGATCGCGCGCAATGCGGATGATCTGATCATCGCTGCGCCTCTGTTCGAAGAAAATTGCGAGCGATCCGATCTGGAAGATTATGCGATCCCGCTTTTCCTTCGTGGCAATCGTACTTTGCTGCTTTGGCGCGAGCATGAACGGCAAGAGATAACGGGAAGCGGGCGCTGGCTCGATACCCGCAATGTGAAGCTGCATCACCAGCTCCCGCTGGATAGTGAGGCCGCCTTTGCCCGGGTTGGTCGGTTCTTGGCAGGCCGCGCGAATGGCGTGGTCCTTGCCGGGGGAGGGGCGCTGGGCTGTGCTCATATCGGCGTGATGCAGGCACTACTCGAAAATGACATTCCCATCGATTTCTATGGCGGAACCAGTGCCGGGGCGGCGATGGGCGGCGCTCTGGCGCAGGGGCTAACGCCCGAACAGACGATCATCCAGATGCAGGATATGTTTATCGACAAAAAGGCGATGAAGCGGGTGACCGTGCCTGTGCATTCGATCCTCGATCCGCGCGTTTTCGATGAGCAGTTAGAACGGCGCTACGGCAACACCGATATCGCCGATCTGCCGTATAATTTCTTTGGCGTATCGACCAATCTTTCGACGAACAGTGTCTATGTCCATCGCCGCGGGCCTCTCTGGCATGCGGTGCGCGCTTCTGGCTCGCTGCCGACCATCCTGCCGCCTTTCATCACCAATGAGGGAGATATCCTCGTCGATGGCGGGGTGCTCGATAATATTCCAGTGACGATCATGCGCGAAGCCAAAGCCGGGCCAAATGTCGTGGTGTCGCTGCGCAGCGATGCCGGGGAAGAGTGGCGGTTGGATACGAAATACAGTTCACTCAGGTCGCGCGGGAAATTGCTGCGCGATTTGATTTTCCGCCGCAAACCGAAATTCGAGTTTCCGAGCATTGTCGATATCATGTCCCGCTCGATGGTTGTGTCGAGCGCGAGCGGCGTGCGCGAAAGCCTGAGCCAGGCGGATGTGCTACTGCTGCCGCCCATCCCTGAGACGATGAAGATCCTCGACTGGCATCTCGGCCGCGATCTCAGCGAGTCCGCACGCAATTATACCGCCCAGCGGATTGCCGAGCATCAACCGCTTGCCGATATGAAGGATATGCTCTCCGCATAAAAAAGGGAGGCGGGCGTGCCGTGAAGCCGCCCGCCCCGAGGGGAGCTGATTATCGCTTGGTTTAGGCAATTACTGGCTGTGCCGAGCTTTGCTCTGTGTCCGGCTTGGCGACAGATTTTGCGAATTCGGCTGCATAATCGGGATGCTCGGTTCCACAGAACTTGTCCCACCAGGTGAAATAGAAGCCGAAATTATGCTTGAAGCTGCCGGAATGGTGGAGATCATGATGGGTGGTTGTGCTGATCCATCGGGTCAGCGGTGTTTTCAACCACCAGCGGGCATGGAGCTCCAATCCCGCATGACCCATTACATTGCGAATGATCATAACAAGGAGGAACGCCGTGATAGCGGTCACTGACGAGGGCACGGTCGTCAGCCACAAGGGCATGAAGGCCGCCATGACGATCGCTTCGGGCGTTGCAAAGGCATAAGCGGCAAACGGTGTCGGCGTGATCGAGCGGTGGTGCAGTCGATGAAAGCTTTTGAACAGTTTCGGATGGTGCATCATCCGGTGGGTCCAGTAGAAATAGGCATCGTGAACCAGGATGATCAGCGCGAAGAGCGCAAGGTCAGTCCATGGCCCGAAACTCAGCACTACCTCATACATGATCCCGAAGCTCAAACCGAAGGCGACGACAAATCCCGATAGCGAAAAGATCAGGCAGGTTCGTAAGGAGGCAAAAAATTCACGTCGGTAATCGGTTGAACTGGCAAGGCGGGGCTGGATCTGGCGATAGCCCCAAACCGTCTTTTTCAGGATCCAGACGATTGCTGCCATCACCGGTGCGGCAATAAGGTAACGGCTAAAATCCGAAGCAGCCATCGCAGGGAAATTCACGATCATATTGACTACGGGTTCGGGCAAGGCGGCGAGAAGAGATGATATGGACATAGAGTGCTCCGGGCTTGTGTTGCCCGATGCTTCTGACTGGTTGGCGGCCTTGATTCTCCGCGCGCTTCGAAACTGACTGGCTGAATTTCGAAATCGACAAGGCTAGAAATGGCTGAAAACCGGGAATCTGGCAGATACCCTAATCTCTCACTGTTCCCGCGAATTATCCGTCGCTGAACGTGTCAAAGGTTAGCAAGTCTCCCGGCTGGCAGTTGAGCTCCTGGCAGATCGCTTCCAGTGTCGAGAAGCGGATGGCCTTCGCTTTGCCCGTCTTGAGGATGGAAAGATTGGCGATGGTGATGCCGACACGCTCGGCAAGCTCGGTCAACGTCATACGGTTATCGTGGAGCAGATCGTCCAGCTTGACGGAAATCGTCATCAGACCGTCCCTTCCAGATCATCTCTCATCGCCGCGCCATGGGCAAAGACGCGGGCCAGCACGAACAGGGTGAGGGCAAGGACGAATCCACCCAGATCGAGATCAAGACCGCTGGGTTGGCCGGAGATCTCGTCCAGCCGCGATTGGAGGAAAATGACGGGCAGAGCCACCAGCTGAAAGGCAAGTGCCAGCCAGCCCATGTTACGCAGCCGCCGAGCGTTAATCGGTAGAAAGGGATTTCCTGCGTCAACCGATTGTACGATCCGCGTGAGCAGGCGAAAAAAGACTACGCCGAATCCGATGCCGAGCAAGGCAGTCGGTAGCAATAGCCAAAGATGCGTCTTGAACGCTGCGAGATCGATACCGGGATATTCGCTACGCAATTCCGGCGAGCCGTTTGTCATGTCGAAAGTGACGAGCGCTCCGCCGATCACGATCGCGATCGCTGCGAATATGAGTAGGATCGTTATCCCTCGTGTGACGAAAAGGGTGAAAGTGAGCAGCGAATCTTTGCGTGCGGAAACCATGAGAATGTCCTTATCTTCAATATTGCAAATCGATACATGATTTATTGATAAAAGACAATATAAATATTGATAAACGATAAAGTATGTGAGATAGGGCCTGCCATCAAACAGATGGAAACCGAATCATGGACTCAACCGAAACCGCAATCACGGCTGCCGATGCGCCTGTTCAAATTCCCGTCATGAGCCGCTGGCTCATCCTTGCCGAGGTGATCGGCTTTGTCGCACTGGCGCTGGGCTCGCGCTATGTGATGAGCTTATTCTTCTGGCGTTTTGCCGGGCCGGTTTCGTTGGTTTTCACGCTGGCGATCCTAACCTCATATCTGCGCGGGCGCGGGATAGGCTGGTCGGACATGGGCCTTCGAGCGCTACCCGGGATAAAGGCCAAACTCCTCGTCATTCCGCAGGCGGCGCTGGTTGGCATCGTCTTTTTCGGTGCGGTCGCGACTGTCTTGATTGGCGGGCCGGCTATCGGCCTCGATTTTATTGGCCAGGTTCCCGATACGGTTGATGAACGCTGGGGGAATCTGGAGGGCAATATCCCGCTTTTCCTGCTCTGGCTTGCCATTGTTTGGACAGTGGCGGCGTTCGGCGAAGAGATGTTCTTCCGCGGCTATCTGATAACAAGGCTGGAAACCGCGTTTTCCGGCATTCGCTGGGGCGTCGTTCTAGCCGTTCTGTTGCCCGCGATGCTATTTGGTTATGGCCATTACTATTATCAGGGATTGAGCGGTGTGTTTGTGACCGGGGCGATCGGTCTCGTGCTCGGCACAATGTTCGTGCTCTTCAAGCGCAACCTCTGGCCGGTTGTGATTTGGCACGGCATGATCGACACGCTGGCCTTTACAGCGACCTTTATGAATTGGGATATCTAGCGATCAATCGAAGATGATTTCGGTTCGATCTGTCTGTTTTGCGATAATCGGTCGGATCGAGCCAAGTCTTGCCTCACGCAATTGAGAGGGCAGGGCCAACTGCTGCGCTGATGCACATTAGGCTGAACAAAAAGGCGCCAATCGCGGAAAATGCGGTTCGTTGAAGCGTGGTGAACGTGAGTGTCATGATAAGTCTCCGGTTTGTGTTGACCGGTACTGGATGGCGTAATTGGCGGTGCCTTGCTCCGCTTGGTTCGAAAGCAATCAGCCGGATTTCAAAATCGATAAGTGCCAAAAAGTCTGAAAATCAGCCGATATTCGCCGTACGGTACTGGCTGGGCGTCATGTTCTCGGATTCCCGGAAGGCCCGGTTGAAAGGCCCGAGTGAACCAAATCCGGCATCGAGTGCTATCGTCAGGATCGGAACTTCGCGCTGTTCCGGATCCGCAAGCGCCGCGCGAACCTCCTCCAGCCGATAGCTGTTGAGGAAGCCGGCGAAGTTGCGATGGCCAAGCTGGCGGTTGATCAGGCGGCGCAAACGATATTCCTGCGATCCCAGCCTGCGGGCGAGTTCTGCGATGGTCAGGCCTTCTTCGCGCCAAGCCAGTTCCTCAGTAATATGACGATCAAGTTTGGCCGCGAGTTCGGCATCAATTATGGCCGTTTTTTCGTGCAGCGGATCTTCGCCGCGCTTTGGCGCGCCAAACAGGTCAGCGCGATTGGTGGCGAGAATTGCCACGGCCGAAGCCAGGGTCAACAAGAAGATGCCCAGGATAAGCCATGAGCGTGCACCGTCAGTCGTATAGAGAAACCCGGGCCGCATGCCGATTTCCACGATCAGGACGAACATGGTGTACAAGCCGATCGCGCCTAGCCCCCAAACTCGCAGCCGGCGTCGTTCCTCGATCAGGTCTTCGCCGCGCCCTCGCCACGACACATGGAGCCCGAGAATCACCAGGCCGATGGCACCCGCCCGCCCTGCAAAGCCGCTCGGCAGTATCCATGGTTCGACATTCCACCAGAGCATCCATGCATGCCAATGCATGAGCATCACAGAGAGTGCGACCAACCCCCAACTGCGCCAACTCGGCCTTTCATCGCCGAACCAGGCACGCGCCAGAAGCCAGAATAGTCCTGGAGCCGCGTTGGAAGCGATTTCAAAAACCCAGTCTATCAAGGACGGCGGACCATTGAATCCAGCCGCCCGGATGGTTGCAATGATGTGGCAGGCAACTGCGGCAAGGAAGATCATTCCGATCCGGCCAGCAGCGGTTTGGCGGTGATCACGCCAAAGGATCAGAACCATCAGAAAGATGATACCGATTGCGCCCCCCCGGACGAGTAGGTTGAATTCTTCCCAGCTCTCCATCGGCTTGTGGTGTCAGAGAAAGGGGAGGGGCGCAATCCCCGAGGAATCCATGGTCCAGAGCACCTGCCATCAACTAAAAGTACCATATGGGTAAAAATATCTTGACATCGTAACGCTATTTGGTTAGAGATACGGAAGATCGAAAAATGCATCAAGCCAGGACGCGAAAGCGCTTCCCGGCTTTTTTGTTGGCGGATACCGGATGGCTGAGAAAGATCGACTGAAGCGCCCGGCAAGAAACTATACCGGCGACAATCCGGGCCGGGCTCAAATCCGCGCCGTTCGCCATGACGGATGGACCGACGAACGACGAGAGACGTTTCTCGAAACCCTGGCAGCGACCTGCAACATCACAGCCTCTGCTGCCGCAGCCGGCAAGACCACCAAAACAGCACGTGATCTCCGCAAACGAGATTCGGCATTTAGTGAAGCATGGGAGGAGGCGATCGCGATTGCGTATGAACGGCTCGAACTGGTGATGCTCGACGGGGCGATCAGCGGGACCGAGAAACCGATCATCCGTGGCGACAAAGAGGTCGCGACGATGACGCGATATAGCGATGCCGTCGGGCGCACTGGTCTATGATCCCGGCGATCCGGGCACGGCTTTGTCAGGTGAGCAATTTGAGCGGCTCAAGGAAGAGATGGAGGCGGGCTTTGCAGGCGCGGCCAATGCGGGGCGGCCGATGCTCCTGGAAGGCGGGCTGAAATGGCAGGCGATGAGCCTGACTCCGGCCGACATGGATTTTGTCGGGTTGAAAGCGGCGGCGGCGCGCGAAATTGCGCTGGCCTTTGGCGTTCCGCCGATGCTGCTCGGCCTGCCCGGCGACAATAGCTACGCCAATTACCGGGAGGCGAACCGCGCGCTCTGGCGGCTCGGTGTGCTGCCGCTGGCGGGCAAGATATTGGGAGATATCGCGCAGGGGCTGGCAAACTGGTGGTCCGATGCCGCGCTTTCCATCGATCTGGACAAGGTGCCCGCGCTTTCCGAGGCCCGAGAGAAATTATGGGCGCAGGTGAGCGCCGCCGATTTTCTGTCGCCCGAGGAGAAGCGCGCGATGCTGGGAATTGAATGAGGCGAATGGGCGTCGCAGGCTATCTACACATGCTGGTCTATCAGGACCGGGTTTCCATCCGGATCGGTGACCATGCAGCTTGCCGGGCCGGTGGTAGTTTCGTCGGCCTCCGACACGAATGACACGCCTTCGGCTTTCAGTGCCTTCTGGATGTGGCGCACATCGGTGAAGCTGGCGAGTGCATTGCCGTTTTTGTCCCATCCGGGGTTAAAGGTCAGCATATTGTTTTCGAACATGCCCTGAAACAGACCGATCGTGCACGATGGCGACTTGAGGATCAGCCAACCCTGTTCGGCGTCGCCGCCGAAATTCTCAAAACCGAGCTTTTCGTAAAAGGCTTTCGAGGCCGCGATGTCCTTTACCGCGAGGCTGAGTGAAAAATTGCCGAGTTCCATGATCCTGTCCTTCTTCTTCGATGGATTGAGGCGACCAGGCTATCGTTCCGCCGCCTGTATTCCAATCGCCCATAAGGGTGATTTGGCCAAATTGCTGCGATTGGGTGACCCTGACCACACAACTGGATATCCGACATGACTGAAAATGAAGAAATGCTGGCCCGGCTGGTCGCGCAGCTGTCCGATCAGGGCAACGATCTGGTGACCGTGCGGGCGATTATCGAGGAAGCGAGCGAGTTGTGCGCGACCCATGCCCTGCACAAACTTGGCCTGTCCGATGCGCATGCGCGCCGGGATCTGGACGAGCTGCGCGAATTGCTGGGTGCCTGGCGGATTGCGCGGCGCGGGGCGTTGCGAACCGCATTTGGCTGGATCGGGAAGGGGTTGCTGGCGCTGGTTCTGTTGGGGCTGGCGGTGCGTTTCGGTCTGGTCGATTGGCTGGGGCGATGAGTGTGCGTTTCGCAGGCTATGCCGCGATCTTCGACAAACCGGACAGGGGCGGCGATGTGATCCGCAAGGGCGCGTTCAGGCGTGCGCTGGGGCGGGAGAGCGATGTGCCGCTACTCTGGCAACATGAGCGCGGCGCAGTGATCGGGCGGATCGAAAGCCTTGAGGAAGACAAACGCGGCCTGCGTGTGATCGCGAGCCTCGACGACGCAAAACTGGCTGCGGGCGTGGTGAATGGCACGCTCGGCGGCCTGAGTTTTGGCTATCGGGTGCGGAGCGGGCGACCCGGCAAGCGTCTTTCGACAGGCTCAGGATTACGCGAATTGATCGATCTCGATCTGGTGGAAGTTAGTTTGGTGACAATCCCGATGCAGCCTTTGGCGCGAGTGCATGCTCTGGATGATCAGTCGGCCGACTTCACGGTCGTGGAAATTGTCGCCGGATGATCTCGTAGACTTTTCTAGCGTCCGGAATGTCGAGGAAACGAACGGAACCGCCGAGGGTAGGAACCCAAGCTCTGAAACTATTCCAACCGTAAAAACTATCGAACAACGACGAGGATGGTTCGAAGGAGATTGTCCCGCTTCTGTTTCGTCTTTCGGTCAAATCGAGTGTCGGAAGAGAAGCAATATCGAGCGATTTCAAGCTCTTGCCCATACCGCCATTGTACACCAGTACACGCTGGTTGGTGACAGCGTAGTAAATGTGCGTTCGAATATACGCGTCATGCAGAAATCGACCGAAAATCAAATAGATGCCAATAAAAAGAAACGGTAAGCCCCAGAGTCTGAAAAACGATGGTGCATCCGCTTCCCAAACGGAAAAGTTCCAGAAAATCGCGAAGCCTCCCCAAAGGAGACTGAAGGGTATGAGAAAAGCATCAGACGACTGAAATTGGATGCCTTGTTTCGGCTTGCCGTTCCAAAGAATATGCTCGCCAGTGAGCAGATAGCTGCGGAGACCTTGAGGCGAGCCGATCACGCCTCGCCAACATCCTCGAACCAAGCCTCAACCTCACCGTTTAGCTTGATCGTTAGCGGGTTGCCGTGGCGGTCGCGGGTTTTGCCAGCTTGGACGCGGATCCAGCCTTCGGAGATGCAATATTCTTCAACGTCGACCCGCTCGCGCCCTTTGAAGCGGATGCCAATGCCGCGCTCTAGGATTGCGGGTTCATAGAACTCGCTCGACGGCATGGTTGAGAGGCGGTCCGGCATAGAATTGGCGGGCGGAGTGTCTTTAGATGTGTCTGTCATGCGCTGCGATTTAGTTTGAAAATGTAACAAAGGGAAGGCCGAAGCCTTCTCGAAACTCACCGCCTCCGTGCCGTCCGGCCCGGGGGCTTTTTTGCGTCCCTATTCAACCCAGGAGAAAGTCACGATGATTGAAACGAAGATGGACCCGCTCGCCGCAAGCTTTGCGGCGATGGAGCAAGCACCTCACGAAGAGGCTGCTGCGACTGAAAGCACCGAAACCGACCAGACCGAAGAGCAATCGGCTGTCGACAAAGTCGCCGAACATATCGCGGCGGTGAAACGCTGGATGGATGCGCACACTGTGGCGTCTGCGCGCCCGGCGCTTGAAGGCACGAAATCCATGCCGCGCGCCCAGAGCGATTTTACCGCGCATTATCTGCGGCGCGGGCTGGAGATCGGGTTGGAGCGCAAGAGCTTTGACGGCACGTCCGGCGCAGCAGGCGGCTATGCTGTGCCGCAGGAAATCGATGCGGTGATTGACCGGACGTTGAACGACATTTCGCCGATCCGGGGCATCGCCAATGTCGTGAAAGTTGGCAGTGCCGGATATCGCAAGCTGGTGACGACGGGCGGCACGCCTTCGGGCTGGGTCGCGGAAGATGCCGCTCGCCCCGAAACGGATACGCCTGACTTTGCCGAGATCGCTCCGCCTATGGGTGAACTTTATGCCAACCCGGCGGGGTACCGAATGGGCGATGACGGCGCATGTCTCTGGGGAGCGCTTTGTCTTGCTCGATCCGGAAACGGTGAAATCTCTCGATAGGCCGGGATCGGCCATTGGCGGGACGGTTGAACTGCTTGCAACAGGCATAGGCGATTTTGGAGTTCCAGTGTCTGTCAGCAATATTGTTCATGGCCGGTCGGTACGTCCGCCTATGCCGGTGCATCTCACTGCGCATCGAGAGGCAGATGGCGCAATCCGTTTCGATTGGATCCGGCGAAGCCGCATCGGCTGGGCCTGGACATCGGGCGGTGACATACCGCTCGGCGAGGAAGAGGAAAGGTGGCGGGTCGTGATTGAGCCTGCTTCCGGACAAGCACGAACGCTGGAGACAGACGAGGCGTTCCTGACATATTCTGTTGCCGATCAGCTGGCCGACGGCACCGAAGCCGTCGACACATTCGCACTGTCAGTCGCCCAACTCGGCGTGATTGCAGAATCGGACCCGGCCGCGGGTGTCACTTTCCACCTTTAGAAGAGGAGCATGTGTATGACCGATGTAACCGCACGCCTTGGCCTGCCATTCATTCAGCCGGGCCAGGCTCAGAAGGAACTTTTCCATAACGAGGCACTCGCGCTACTTGATGGGGCGGTGCACCCGGCGGCTGAGACGCGGGGTGATACTGTGCCGCCAGTTAGCCCAGTCATCGGCCAAAGTTGGATCATCGGAGCATCTCCCACGGGTGATTGGAACGGTCAGGCGGAAAAGCTTGCGATCTGGACGGCAGGCGGCTGGCGTTTCGTGGGTGCTGTCGAAGGTATGCAGATATGGTTGCGGGATGCTGGCGTGTTTTCATTCTGGAACGGATCGGAATGGCGAGACGGCGAACTGCTTTGCGATGCGCTTGTAATTGCTGGGCAAACTGTGGTTCGCGAGCAACAGGTGGGGGTGCCAAATGTGTCTGGTGGCTCTATAATCGACGCAGAAGCGCGGATTGCGATCGCCTCCATTCTCGGGGCTCTCCGCGCGCATGGGCTGATAGCGACATGATCTTGCGAGAAATCACAATTAAATAACCAACGTTCCTTGCCAGTTTGCAACCATCTCGTCATAGAAGCGTTAGTTACTCTGTTGTTGCATGTCGTTCATGGCATCATCAGCCATTTGATTACTCAAATGCGGCATTTTGGCAACAGATACTCCAATTGTCCGCTTGCGTGGACAGTATGGTTTCGATATTAGTTTTTGTATTCCTACGCTAGGAATTTGTAAGAGAAGGGGAAAGTTATGCGCAAGTTCGCCATCCAAGCGGCGCTCGCTACCACCGCGCTCACATTGGCGGCTACGCCAGCGCTGGCTCGCGACGATTCTTGGTATATCGGTGCGGAAGCCGGTGGAACGATTATCAGTAATGCTGATATCGACGTCACCAATTCAGCCGGTGTATTCACCAACAATGCCTATAGCATCAACACGGAGCCTGGCTTCGACGTTGGCGGCATTCTGGGTTATGATTTCGGCTGGTTCCGTGTGGAAGCTGACGTTTCGTATCGCCGGGCCGAAGTTACCGGCATTGAACAGAATCTCGGTTCGATCCTGCCGATCGCAGGCACGGTTACTGGTACAAGTGTCAACTACAATCCAGGCGGCCCGAACGGCAACCCTCCAGGCAACCCATTCCAGTGGAATGGTGCTCAGGGTAGCATGCGGATCCTCGCTTTCATGGCTAACGGTCTTCTGGACTTCGGCGATGATGACGGTTTCCAGGGTTATATCGGTGGTGGTGTTGGTATCGCCCGCACCAGCTTTGATGGCATTCGTACAACGAACGCTGCTCCGGTAATCACCGACGATTCGGATTCTGGCTTCGCTTGGCAACTTGTTGCTGGCGTACGCTATCCGCTTTCCCGGAATTTCGACATTGGTGTGAAGTATCGTCTCTTCAACCAAGATAATGTCGGCACCGCGAGCTTCTACAGCACGGCTGATGAAACGGATGTCCGCTCACACAGTGCGCTGGTTACGCTGACCTACAACTTTGGTTCGCCTCCACCGCCTCCAGTAGCGCCTCCTCCTCCGCCGGTTGTGACACCTCCGCCGCCGGTTGAGCCTCCGCCTCCGCCGCCTCCGTGTGAGCCAGGCCCGTTCTTGGTGTTCTTCGACTGGGATCAGTCGGACATTCGCCCAGACGCGGCATCGGTGCTCGATGCGGTTGCTGCCCAGTATCAGACTGGCCGTTGCCCGACTTCGGTTATGCTTGCTGGTCACGCTGATAGGTCCGGTTCGGCTACCTACAACGTAGGTCTGTCTGAGCGTCGTAACTCTTCGGTTCGTGCGTACCTCGCGTCGCGCGGTGTTCCGGATGGTTCGATGTCTAGTGAAGCCTTTGGTGAAGGTCGTCCGTTGGTCGACACCGCCGATGGGGTTCGCGAACAGCAGAACCGTCGCGTTGAGATCACTTACGGCCCAGGCATGTAAGTATCGGCGCAAGCCAATAAGAAAAGGGGCCGGTCGCAAGACCGGCCCCTTTTTCTTTGTCTGTTGAAGATCACAAAAAACGCGCGTTAACCGCCTGATGCGACAGCTTAGTGCATCGCAAATATATCGAGCGATCTTTCTGTCATCTGATCCATTGCATACTGGTCTCCCGCCCAGGTGCGAAGATCACGCTGGATTTTGTGCCGTTGCTCATCTCCATGGCGCGATAGAGTTAGGAGATGGTTCGCCGCTTCGTTTGGATCAGGCGCTTGAGCATCAGCCATCACAAGGTTGGCCGAGTGCGGCGCGACCGCTTCAGGAGCTCCGCCGGCTGGTGTTGTAACCACCGACAATCCTGCCAGTTGCGCCTCGATCAGCGCATTGGGCACGCCTTCATGGCGCGATGTTAGCCCTAGCGCATCCATCTTTCCCAACCAAAACCCGACATGCGTGGTTCGACCGACGAACAACGTCCGTTCCGCAATCCCGGCACTGCGCGAGAATTCCTGTGCCGCCCCGCGCAGCGGACCATTGCCAGCGATGACAAATCGAGCTTGCGGGTCTTTGTGCACCAGAGCGGCGCAGATTTCCAACCACAGCAAGGGGCGCTTATTGTCGTCAAACCGCATAACGCCGCCAAATGTGAAGCCTTCCCCGCCCGTTTGGGCATCAAATTGGTCCCAGCGCGCCCGCTCCTCATCAGGCGCGTCGAAGGGCAATGGTTCCACGCCATTGGCAATCGTTGATACGCTGCGGTTTGGTAAGTTCAGCCAATCCTCATAAGCGCGCGCTGCGATTCGTGAATTGGCGGTCAACGATACGCCCGGTGCAGACAGCAGCCCGCGATACAGGGATCTTTGCTCCGGCTTTTGTCGGTCTGTCCGGGTATTTGGCGGCATTGTTCGGACATTGAGGATGATGCGCGGAACATTCGCCATCAAGGCCGCAAGCCCGGCTGCGAATATCATTCCGTCCTGCCAAATTTGGACGACATCCGGAGATTCATATCGCAATAGCTCGGTTAGCCGGATGATGCCTTCGCGCATCCTTGGCGGTAACAAGGATATCAATTCCTCATACGGAGCGAGCATCGTGGCTTCCCGGTCTCCGCCCCATGGTTGAGCCGAGAGATAGTCAGAGACGCGAATATTGGCCGATTCCAGGCGGGCGAGATAAAAATCATTACTGCGTCGCCGATCAAGCTTGCGGCAAAATATGCTGATTGGGCCATGAATGCGGTCACCCTTATCGGCGTGCGCCGAAAGCCCGAGGGCGGTGTAGGCCAATTGCCTTTCAGCGCCGCCACCGCCGAGCGAACCACCGATCAAAACAACCCCACCAATTGAATTTTGAAGTCTGGCTGGCGGGTTAAAGCTGCGTCGCTCAAGCGCGGCTTTCAGCAACGTATCGAGCGCAGCGACACTGGGGGGAGCAGCGGCATGAGGTCCGCTGAACAGTCTTGCCGCCCGGCGCATGTCGCGTGCAAATTCGGGATCAATTGCTGTGGAACCGCTGGTCTCCAATAACGCTAGTGCTTCATCGAAACGACCAGCCATGCGTAGCAGCCTGGCTTTCTCCATGCCGATTTCGGTGGCCAAAATACCCGTCTCGTCAACTCTATCAAGCAACGAAAATGCTTCTTCACTATTACCTAGCAAGGCAAGGCAACGCGCGACGAGCAAGGCGTTGGCGGGATCATCCTCAAGGCCATTCGCGAATCTATGCGCGGCGAGAGTTTTTCTGGCCACCGATGACCCAAAAACTTTTAGTACAATACGAAGATATTCCGGAAAGGCATTGTAAGAATTAGGAAATCTTTCAACTACACCGCGCCAGCAAAGATGTGCTGATTCCGTATTGCCGGACAGAGTCAGGAGTTTTCCGACGTAGAATTGCGGCCGCTCATTGTCTGGAAATTGCACTGCGATATCTATAGCGCGGGACAACAGCCAAGGCGTATAGTCTCCCCGGTCAGCTTCATCGACCAGAGCCGCAGCTTCGGCAAGGGCCGCTTCCTCGGTCAGCACCACTGCAACGGGATCCCGCACACCTCGATTAAGGGCTTCGGTCAACGGATCCGCCATGGGCGAGGGCGCCGGGCGTTGCACGGGGGCGGGTAAGCTGCCAGTCACATTCCCGCCATAGAATGCGGTGGCGTGCGCCGCAAATGCGAACGGGAGTAGGGATTCTGGCACGATTTCCAAATGATGCGTTGCTGGAAAGTTTGGCAGCGTTGCCGATAGGCCCGCTGGCGCTTTGGGCGGCGCGCATGGCTGCGGATCGGGCGATGCACTGGGCCGCGCTCCGTGGCGGTTCTTACGACCCATATGTTCTGGCGCGATTGGGGCTTTACCCGCTTGCCATAAAAAACATCGCGTCAGGTGCGAAGGCGCGCGAGGGACACGCTCTTGCCACCGCTGCGCTTGGCGAAGCGGATAGGGAGGTGATGGAAATATTCGCCTCATGGCCGCGCAATCAACGAAAGCTGGCTGCAAAACTGACCGCCCTTCATGATTGCGACGCGGCATTGGATTTGCTTGCACCTGGAGATCACCAGGCGATTGCCGCCTGTTTACTAGCGCTTGATCGACCGGAGGATGCGCGCCGCTATATCGGGGCGGCAAACGTGAATGCCCGTGAGGCGGCGGCGATACAGGCACACATCGAATCCTGCGCCGGCAACCATGAAGCGGCGAGGAAGTCGCTCAACATGATGTTCGCGCAGGATAGCGTAAGTGCGCCGCTCGAGCTCAATTCCGAACCCTATACGATCGACGATTTACGCAGCGGCTTTTCGACTGTGCCTGATGGCCCAACAATATCCGTGGTCATTCCCTATCATAATGCCGCCGACACGATTGAAACGGCGATCTCTTCGATAACGGGGCAAAGCTGGCGCAATGTGGAGATATTGGCGGTTGATGATCGGTCGGATGATGGCGGCCCGGCGATTGTACAGCGCCTTGCAGAAGCCGACGTCCGCGTAGTTCCGTTGGCGAATATGCAATCGCCCGGCGTCTATGGCGCACGTAATTCGGCGATCTCGGTTGCAAAGGGTGAGTATATTACGTTTCTGGATGCCGATGACTGGTCGCCCGGAGAACGGCTTGCCCGGCAGATGGATTCGCTGGGATCCAAAGCACTGGCGATTTCCAATCATATCCGGATGGATGAAGCAGGCAGGCCCGTCGCTCCGCGTATATTCCCGCTGGTCCGTCCTGTGCCGATCACAATGTTCCTTCGACGCGACACGCTTCAGGCCGCCGGGCCATTCGATGAGGTGGTGACGGGGGCGGACTCGGAAATGTTCGCGCGGCTTGAAATGCTCCATGGCAGGGCTGCGGTGGCCAGAGATCCTGCGGTCCTGCTCGTCGCGCGTTGGCGCTCCGGCTCGCTAAGCCGCGATAAGGAGGGCGGTTTGCTGGGCCTTGAGCGCTATCGCTATCGCGCGGAGTGGATGTTTCGCCATGCCGGTCTAGACGCGCCGCGCTTGCCAGCACAGCAGGGCGCGGCATAGACACGCGGCATATGCAATTCGAGGAACCTACCGATTAGCGAAGACGAACTCCCTGAGCTGGACGCAGCAGCGCTGAACGCAAAGCTGCACGAAGAGCAGGCCGCGCGTGCGGGCGCAGAGCGACAGGTGCTGGCGCTGACGACCGAAAAACGCTTACTTGAATATCGTGTCATCAATGCGCATCGCACGCTGGCCCATGGCCTGGGGTTGGCGCTAATCGAGGCACGCAGCCTCAAAGGGTTGTTGGCATTTCCGGGAAAAGTCCGACGGTTGCGTATGAAGCAGAGGGCCAAGCGCCGGGAACGTGTCCCCAACAGCTTTACCGATGATGTTGCGGCAATATTGCGTCTCGTCGATCCAGCATTCGCAAGGGCGGCTGCTGACGGCGTTGATGCCGCCATAGACTGGGTCAAAATGCAAAAGGCGGAGCCGGGCGCGAAGGCAAGGGCGCTTGCCGAACTGGCGCATTGGTCGCTTGCAGCCGATCCCGCCAAGGCGGGGCGTATTGGAGAAGATGCTGCCAGTATAAATCCTGGCGAGCAGCGACTTTTCGCGCTGGCGGTGCGATTGCGGGAAAAGGGACTGGTTCTCGCCCCAGCCAGTTTATGCGCTGCCATCCGTGACCATCAACCTCTTTCACTGCCACAAAGCCGGTTATGCGACTTGATGGCAGAAGATGCGGCCACGCTCGAACATAGCCGCTGGGGAGATGCATTGGAGAACGGCACGGGCCGCACTGGGGAAGCCAACTTAGCGATTGTCTGCCCGCCTCGCTGGATGGCATTACCGCGCGTTCTGATTGCACAAAGAGACGCTTCCGCCGCTGGTTTGTCAGTGTCGATAGTGACACCCGCCGATCAGGTGGATTTCCGGGATTTTGCCGCCGTGCATATTTTCGCAAATTCGATCACGATGGCCTGTTCAGTAGCTACCGATGCCCGGGCATCCGGATGCCGCGTTATACTCGATCTCGCCAATCCGCCGGCCTCAATGCTCACTCTTAAAGGCAGCGAGCTTGAGGCGGTTGATATAGCTCGACTGAAAGGGCTTGGCATCAATGCCGGGGCTCTCATCGTTCGCAGCCGGTCGCTGGCGATGCATCTCGCATCGCTGAATATCGACCATATCATCGCCAGTGACGCAATTGATGTGGCGGGCGATCTCGACGATGAGATGATAACCGCAACCTTGATGGAATATGATGCCAAGCCCGGGCTAGTGACGATCGGCTGTTTTGGATCGCTTGATGGCGATCCTGGGCTTGCTTCGTGCCTCGACGTGTTTGGCGCTCTCATCGAGACCGGCGATGCCGAGCAGGTGCTGATATTCGGCAGGGGAAGCCATAGCGCGAAATTGGCGGACAGAGCCGAAGCGCTCGGAATTGCCGATCAGGTCCATTTTGTCGGAATACCGCCGCCGCAACGCTGGCAGGCGTTGCTTGGTGCGTTGCATTTGGCGGTGTTTCCGCGGATCGATGACGAAGCGTTGGGATCAGAGATTCCGATGCTTTTTGTCCAGGCTCTAGTTCAGAATCGACCCGTTTCCGCCAGCGGAGCTGTTTGGAATGCTCAAGCAACTTTCTCCGTTGAAGCTGAGGATATTTTGACGGGACCTGGCGATCAGGTGGCGCAAGTGAGAAAAGCGCTTCAGCGCGGTGCAGGCCGCGTTCAGGGCGCTTCTGTCGACGACTCTCTGGCCACTCTCTATAAAGCTTTAGCTCAACCGCTATAGGCTTTTAGCAATTTCCTCGGGGTGGCGCTTGCCGGACGGCTATTGTAATAGCACCCGAAGAGTTTTTGGGACGATTGCAATGCGTATTGCCATGATTGGGACAGGCTATGTTGGCCTTGTTTCCGGCGCCTGTTTTTCGGATTTTGGCCATCAGGTCATCTGCGTCGATAAGGATGCGGACAAAATCGCCGCGCTTAAAAAAGGCATCATGCCAATATTCGAACCGGGCCTCGATGCATTGGTTGAGCATAATGTCGATGCGGGCAGACTATCATTCACAACTGACCTTGCAGAGGGCGTCGCCGATGCCGATGCCGTCTTTATTGCGGTGGGCACGCCTTCGCGGCGCGGCGATGGCCATGCTGACCTCACCTATGTCTATGCGGCGGCGAAAGAGATTGCTCAGGCGCTCACGGGGCCGGCCATTGTGGTTACGAAATCGACCGTTCCCGTGGGAACCGGCGATGAGGTTGAGCGATTGATCCGCGAGACAGCTCCTGACGCCGAAGTGTATGTTGCATCGAACCCGGAATTTTTGCGCGAAGGGGCGGCAATAACCGATTTCAAGCATCCAGACCGGATTGTTGCAGGTGTCGAGGATGCACGCGCTCGCGAGCTTCTTGAAGCGATTTATCGTCCGCTCAATCTCAACCGGGTACCTTTACTCTTCACGACGCGCCGCACGGCTGAGATCATCAAATATGCGGCCAATGCTTTCCTTGCGACCAAGATTACGTTCATCAACGAAATTGCCGATCTGTGCGAAGCTGTGGGCGCTGATGTGCAGATGGTTTCACGCGGCATTGGGCTGGATAATCGTATCGGGTCCAAATTCCTCCATGCCGGCCCTGGCTATGGCGGATCCTGTTTCCCGAAAGATACGCTCGCGCTGTTGAAGACTGCGGAAGACGAACAAGTGCCGCTTCGTATCGTGGAATCCGTGGTGAAGGTGAATGATGCGCGCAAACGCGCGATGGGGCGCAAGGTTGCCAAGGCCATGAACGGAGATGTGCGCGGCAAAACGGTTGCGGTGCTGGGGCTGACGTTCAAGCCGAACACCGATGACATGCGCGATTCCCCGTCAATTTCCATCATTCAGGCGCTCCAGGACGAAGGCGCGAATATCCGTGCCTATGACCCGGAGGGCATTGAACAGGCGCGTACCGTCATAGAGAATGTCGAATTTTGCGATGATCCCTATGCTGCGGCAACAGGTGCTGACGCGCTTGTTATCGTGACAGAATGGGATGAGTTCCGGGCGCTCGACCTTGATCGGGTTGCCGAGATTCTGACACAGCCCATATTGGTCGATCTGCGCAACATCTATTCGCGAGAAGAAGCGGCTCGGGCCGGCCTCGTTTATCATGGCATCGGTCAGATGGGCGCAGCAGCCTAACGCAATGGCAAAACAGCTTCCCACCCGAACCGGCGAGGCCCTGCCGTTCCGTGCAGATTGGTTTGCTGAACTTTGGCAATGCCTGATTGTAATGGGACGCGTAATTTTTGCGGTGATTATCCGCGAATCGCGCACGCGTTATGGCAATTCGAAAATTGGTTATACTTGGGCGATTATCGATCCTTTGGTCACAACCACGGTTTTCGTGGGCGTGTTTGTGATGCTTGGTCGGCAATCGCCGGTGGGATCGCCGATCACGGTGTTTTTTCTGACCGGGGTTATTCCACTTTTCTTCTGGCGAGGCTCGGTGGGCCAGGGGGCTAACGCGGTTAGCGCGAGTCTTGGACTGCTGAGCTATCCGCAAGTCATGCCGGCCGATATCGTGATCGCCCGGCTTTTGCTCGAAGCGGCTACAACGATAATAGTCTTCTTCCTATTCGTTGCCGGTCTATATTTGTTGTTAGATATTTCCCCAAGCTGGTTTTTCGGAGACCCGCCACAACTATTATTCGCGACGTTCGGTGTTGTTTATTTCACGGCGGGATGCACATTTCTCAGTTCCAGTCTGGCGCGTGTTTTGCCTGTCTGGAAAAATATTTGGAGCTATATGAGTCGACCGGTCTGGATTCTCTCGGGCTTGTTTTTCACGCTTGAACAGCTGCCGAGCGGTTTGCGATCCTATATGGCCTACAACCCCGTTTCACATATCATTGAATGGTTTCGATCAGCCTCAATTCCAACGTTCGAAAGCAGCGCATATTCGATAACATATCCGATGGCTTTAGCAACGGTCGCTTTGATAATCGGTTTGATAATTGACCGTATGCTGCTGCTTACAGGCGATGAAGAGATTGTGAGTTAATCTCCATGACCATCGAATTGCGCAACGTTACCAAGACCTACCGATCACAGCGGAGCGGGCGAAAGACTGTACTTCACGATATCAATGCAGTGTTCGAACGCGGCCATAGCTATGGAATATTGGGCGTCAACGGCGCCGGGAAATCTACGTTGTTGCGCATTTTGAGCGGTGCCGAACGACCAACATTCGGAGAAGTCCGCAAAGATGTTTCCATAAGTTGGCGCCTCGGCTTTTCATCATCGTTCAACAGTTCTCTGACCGGAATGGAAAATTTGCGGTTCGTCTGCCGTATTTACAATGCAGACATGCAGGAAGTTTCTGATTTTGTTGAAGATTTCGCAGAGATTGGTGGTGCTATTCACGAGCCTGTCAAAAACTACTCGTCGGGCATGCGGTCGCGATTGGCATTCGCCCTCAGCATGGCTATCAGGTTTCAGGTTTATGTGATCGATGAGTCGCTCGCCGTAGGCGATTTTAAGTTCCAGGAAAAATGCAAAGCCGAGTTTGCGAAGCGTAGGGAAGAGGCAGATATATTGTTGACGTCCCATATGCCCAGTACGATCAAGGAATATTGCGACCGTGCCGGTGTGGTGCACAATGGGCGCTTGAAAATGTTCGATAGCGTGGAAGAGGCTACAGAACATTATGAACGAGTTACGCAATAATGAATCGCTCGGAACTTCTGGAAAGCGCGAAAGACTGGTTCCGTATCGGACCTGATGAGGCGAATGATCGCCATGCCCGCCGTCGCTTGCGTTTTCGCATTATCGCGGCTGGGATTGCCATCCCATCATTGCTCGTATTCATATATTATGCGCTGCTAGCCCGTCCTGAATATGATACCGAGATGATGTTCACAATTCAGGGGCTCGAACAGCAGCAACCCGATCTGCTCGGTGGTATCGGCCTTCCCTCAATCTCAACGTCGACCAATGATGGCCTGGTTGTGTCGGAATACATCACCTCGAGCGCGATGATCAGGCAGCTTCAAGAAAATTATGGTTTTGATGTTGCCTATGGGGGATGGAGCTTTGATCCATGGGCGCGCATCGCGCCGACAGCAGCCATTGAATCGAAGACTGAATTTTGGAGAGGCCAGGTTTCCGCGGCGTATGACGCCACTTCGAAGATCATAACAGTCAATGTGCGCGCATATACCCCTGAAGATTCACTCCGATTGGCTCAGGGGGTTCTTACGGAAACCGAGAATGTCGTGAACGCGCTAAACGGCCGCGTGCAAGATGAAGCGGTTCGGGTCGCTGGCGAGGAAGTCGCTTCTAGGCGAGAATCATACAATGAAGCGCGGCGACGCGTAATTACTTCGCGTGCTGGCCGTGCGACAACAATGGAGGGTGAGGCCGCGCAGCAGGTAGGGCTTGTCGGTCAAATCGAAGGACAACTTGCCAATGCTCGGGTCGAGCGGGCGGCTTCCATTGCGCAATTCCGTCCGAATTCGCCGCAGATCCGTGCAATGGATGAGCGTATTGCCGCACTGGAGGCGCAGCGGGAGATTGCTTTGCAGGAAGCCCGTGACGGTTTCGGCGTGTCGGAAGCATCGCGTGATGTCGGTGCCCAAACGGCTTTGCTTGATTATGAATTTGCGCAACAGGCCTATTATGCGGCCATTCAGGCGGAACGACAGGCTATTTCCCAGCGTGCCAACGAACGCCGCTATCTTGTTTCCTTTGTTCCGCCCCGGCTCGCCGAGGTTTCAAACTATTGGGCACGGTTTTCAAATATACTTGCCTTTGCGATTGCGGCGGCCTTAATGATGGCCATCGCGACGCTCGGCTATTCCGTTGTCAAGGACCATATGGAATGATCATGTTTTCGCATCTTCATGCCCGCCTGTTCGCCTTTTTTGCAGGAGCGTTGTTGGTTGTCGCAGTCACGCCTGCCGCAGCACAGATCAATGAAAATGCCGGTGCCAGCGCGGTTGGAGCGGGCTCAGCCCCTTCTGCGGTCATACAGGATGATCAGCGTGGCTCGGGGGTCCGACGGACAACATTGAGGCAAGATCAGCGCGCGGGCACCCGCCCGCAACCCTTTGGCGCGGAACTTTTTCAGCAAACAGAAGCCAGCGAGGCATCCGGTGCCGCCGATCCCAACTATGTAGTTCAGCCGGGCGATGTGGTGTCAGTAACGACCTATGGGCTGGTCAACGAAACGGCGCGATTAGTGGTGGACGCTGAAGGGAATATAGCTTTGCCGAATGTCGGTCCGGTCAGAATCGCGGGCACTCGGTCGGCTGATGTGAACGATGTTGTGTCTGCCGCGTCATCTGAGGTCTATCAATCCACTGTGCAGGTTTATGCCACCGTCGCCGATGCTGGCGAGATCCAGGTTTTCGTAACGGGCCCTGTGCGACAGCCAGGCGGCCATACGGGTGTCAGCCAATCTTCCGTGATTGGGTTTCTGCAAAGTGCGGGCGGGATTGACGCTGATCGTGGTAGCTATCGCCAGATTATCGTACGGCGCAATGGAGAGACCTTAGGCGCCGTCGATCTGTATAACTTTTTGCTCAATGGGGATTTGTCGGGCGTAAACCTGCGCAATGGCGATGTGATCGTGGTTGGCCAGCAGGGTCCGGTTGTTTCCGTAAGCGGCGATGCGCGTGCATCCTATACATTCGAATTCGCCAATGTAGCAGGAACGGGCGCCGAACTACTCCGCTATTCGCGGCCACGCCCGGAAATCACCCATGTTTCGGTTTTGGGTACCCGCAATGGCACGCCCTACAACGCCTATTTGACGCGCGATGAATTTGCCGCCTTCGCTCTCGCGGATGGCGATCGTGTGCGATACGAGGCCGACGCTCCTTCGGACACCTTCGTTGTTCGCGTAATGGGTGCACATGACGGTCCATCCGCCTACGTCGTGAATCGCGGCGACTATCTTGGACCGTTGCTTGCTCGCATTCCTCTAGATCCGCTTGCCGACGCACCGATGATCCATCTCGAGCGGCAGAGTATTGCGGAAACTCAGCGTATACTGCTTCAGGAGAATTTGGCGCGTCTGGAACGTGCAATTTACACGGCACCTTCATCGTCCGCGGCCTCAGCCCAGGCGCGCGCTACGCAGGCTGCATCGCTCGGCCTCTTTATCGAGCGTGCGCGGCAAGTGGAGCCGCGTGGGCTTGTTGCGCTGCCTGACGACGCAAATCTCAACCAGGTCCTGCTGGAACCTGATGACGTGATAATCATTCCCTATGTGAATCAGACGGTAGTGATCGCCGGTGAAGTCGAATTAGCGCAGACTTTGCTCTGGACGCCCGGCAATGATGCACGTGATTATGTGCGTAGGGCGGGTGGATTCACGAACCTAGCCAATCGCTCAGACACTCTGGTGATTCATCCCGATGGTAGCGTGCAGCGCGGAGGAGCCGTGCGGGCAGGGGATCGTATTCTCGTTCCGCCCAAAGCGCCGGGACAGACGCTACAGTTCATCCGGGACATTACACAGATACTCGGACAAACAGGCTTGGCCGCGGCTTCGATCTTTAGGATTTTCTAATTGTGATACCCCAGTAGGAACTGCATCCGTTCGACTACTCGATGGTAATACAGGGCAGAGTAAATCTGTTATTTGGTTGGATCTACCTGCAATTTTCCCCGTGTCCAATCGATGCCAGCCAGCGTGCCAGGTATCTTGACCCGACGATAAAAACTGCCGTTAAGCTGAGTCCGATAGATTAGTTGGCGCCGGAAATTCTGGTAAAGGTCTGGATGGATCGGATGTTCGTTCGCGTTATTCCAGAACTCATCCAGCGTGATTGATGCTGTCAGCCCCTCGATGCGATAGATGGCATCGCCAAGAGCTAAGGTCGGCTTTCCATGATGGATGGCTGACATACCCGTCGTGCTGTTGATGGTGATCAGACCTTCGGCGTTACTAATCAGAGTCGGTAGATGTGGATCGTGAACGTAGATCAGCCGATCGCCGAGCGTCGTTTCTTCTCGCAATCCGCGGATTAGCCGTGTGTAATCGGTATAGGGGCGATCCATCGGATGGTGTTTCAGCACAAGTAGAGCATCGTCAGGGGCATGTGAGGCAAAGGAATTCACGATGTGCCGAATGAACTGCTCAATTGTATCGAACTCAGAATGGACGCCGATCTGGGCGTCGTTATGAACCTGCAAAGGAACCAGAAAGAAGGGCGGATGATCCTCGGCCATGAGTCGACGGACGTCCGATCTGTTTCTCCAGCGATACCAATATTTGCGTGCGGCACCTCGTACCCACGCCAGCCCTTCAAACCAGCTCAATGGCCGATGATGGCGGTAGCGTGGAAAAAAGGGCCAAAGAACGATCGCCCAGAAATAATAGGTGAAAGCCCAACCCGTGGCGTGCCATATCGTTTGCCCGACAGAACTCGTCTCTGCCGGTTCCGGCGCTAGAGAGTTCAGATAGTATATCCCCGCGCGGGGCATTGTGCTGCGGCCGTTTACCCCGTGGCATTCCATCGTGATATAATCAGGCCGGATATAGCCTTCCTCGAAAACATAGACCTCAACATTTCGTTCAGCAGCTATTTCGCTCGCTATACCGTGCATTTTTCGGCAATCGCCGAACAGCATGATCGTATCGATCCGCTTCTCATCGCAGACCCGGTTCAAAAAGGAAGCAAAATTATCAATCTTGTCGGTGAAACTTGTCGCGTTCAGCGGAAAGTAAAACCAGTCGCCGCCGTTGAAGTTGATCTTATGAACATTCGCGCCTGCCCATTGTAAATCCTTGGAGAGGCGGTTGAAGAAAGGCCCGACAGGGCCTTGTAACATCAAGATATTGTGGCCCCGGAAACAATAGGGGGCGTCATCGGGGATCGTGGGGAGGCTTTCCGAACGACCATAATGTTCGGTCGCGGCGGCGCTGTTCTCCGAGACAAGCCTAGCGGGCAGCACTGGGCTGTTCATAAAAACTCAACTCCCTCTGCGCCCGACCGATCCCTGTACTATTGTTGCGCAACTGCAAAGTCATCACTAGAAGCAAGAAAAGTAAGCAAATATGCAAAGAGACCGGTGAGTTGTGGCCAAAATGCTGCAGACTGGTCACCAAAGGGGCCCGAATGACCGATTCCGTGATGCGTCCGCGGCTTGATTCCCATGACGAACTGTCGAGTCCGCTCAGAGCAGCGGCGCACGCACTGCAGATCAATGCTGCTGCTGTCGCAGCGTTAGCGAGTCGGATTGATGGTAGTTTCGGCGATGCTGTGAACCTTATTCTCGGCCGAACTGGCCATGTTGTGGTCTCTGGAATGGGAAAATCAGGCCTCGTTGCGCGTAAGATCAGCGCAACGCTCGCCTCGCTCGGAACACCGAGTATTTTCGTTCACAGCGCTGATGCTGGTCATGGCGATCTGGGTATGATTACGCGCGGGGATACTGCCGTGCTTATATCGGCAAGCGGCGAGACGGATGAGGTTCTGGGTCTCATTCCCTATCTACGGAATCTTGGTGCCCCGATTATTTCCATTACCGGCAATATGCGTTCGACGTTGGCCCGCCAATCGGACATCGCTCTGGATGGCTCGATCGAGCGAGAAGCCTGTCTGCACAATCTGGCCCCGACGACGTCGACTATCGTTGCTATGGCAATGGGGGATGCGCTCGCAATCGCGCTTTGTGAAGCCAGCGGCTTTCAGCCAGCAGATTTCGCGCAATATCATCCGGGCGGCAAACTTGGCAAAAGGCTTAAAACGCCGGTTCGTGATGCGATGCACAAGGCGGATTTACCGATATGTGCGCCCGAAACGCCGCTCAAGGATATGCTGTCCATTATGACAGATGGTCGGTTAGGCCTTGTTCTCGTGATGGCCGGACAGGCGCTCAAAGGCATTGTGACCGATGGCGATCTTCGGCGGGGACTGGAGCGGGCAAGTGAACTTGGTGACCTGCAGGCGCAGGAGATCATGACACCTGATCCGTTGACGATCGGGCCCGATGCGACGCTGTATGATGCCGATACGAAAATGCATGAAGCGCGCGTGACTGCTCTTGTGGTGGCAGACCCGGCGAAGAAAGTTCTCGGCGTCATCCAGATTCATGACTGAGCCATTGCCTTCGCTCTGGGCGGGAGAAGATCTTTTTGTACTGGCAGGGCCTTGTGCGATTGAGTCGCGCAGTTTTGCGTTGGAAACAGCCGAAGAATTGCGCAATATCTTCGCAGCAGCTGGCGTGGGCCTTGTCTATAAATCCTCTTTCGACAAAGCGAACCGGACGTCTGCGGCAAGTTTTCGCGGTGTCGGCATTGATGACGGGCTGTCGATTCTTGCCGAAGTTCGCGAAACGCTGGGTATGCCTGTTATAACCGATGTGCATGATGCAGCGCAGGTCGCACCGGCCGCCGAGGCCGTCGATATGCTCCAGACGCCTGCTTTTTTATGCCGTCAGTCAGATTTTATTGCGGCGGTCGCGGTCGCCGGCAAACCAGTCAATATCAAGAAGGGGCAGTTTCTTGCGCCCTGGGATATGGCAAAGGTCATTGAGAAAGCGCAGATCGCAGCCGACGAGGCTGGCGTCTCATCAAACTTCTTTGTTTGTGAACGCGGATCGACTTTTGGCTATGGCAATCTTGTCGTCGACATGCGCGGATTGACGATCATGCGCGAAACGAGCGGATGTCCGGTTATATTCGATGCGACTCATTCCGTGCAGCTGCCGGGCGCCAATGGCGAGAGCAGTGGTGGGGAGCGCAAACATGCGCCGGCACTGGCGCGGGCTGCCGTTGCCACGGGCGCGGTTTCGGGTGTGTTCATGGAAACCCATCCCGATCCGGACAAAGCTCCGTGCGATGGCCCTAATATGCTGCCTTTCGAATGGCTTCCCGATTTACTTGCGGAGCTGAAGGCGATTTTCGCAATTTCGCGTGGCAAATGAGCGCGCTTGCGTGAAGATCGTCGCGGTCATTCCGGCACGATGGGGCTCAACGCGATTTCCCGGTAAAGTGCTGACGCCGATCGCGGGCAAGCCGATGATCGCCCGAGTTTGGGAAAAAGCGAAAGCAGCCCAGAATATCGACGATGTGATCGTCGCGACCGATGATGCCCGGATAGCCGATACCGTCCGAGATTTTGGCGGGCATATTGAGATGACCCGAAGCGATCATGAAAGTGGCAGCGATCGTATCGCCGAAGTCGCTGCGCGGATTGAAGCCGATGCGATCATCAATGTTCAGGGCGATGAGCCACTCGTTCGTTCGGCCGATCTTGACCGGCTGGCCGTTCTGATGCGGGATGATCCGGCAGTGCGCGTCGCGAGCCTTTGCCACCCCATTTCTGCTGAAGAGGCGGAGAACCCGAATAGGGTCAAGGTTGTGCGCAATGCTGCAGGAGATGCACTCTATTTCAGCCGCGCCAGAATCCCCTATCCTCGCCACTCCGAGCACGCGCGCTATTTCCAACATGCCGGGATCTACGCTTATCAGCGGGACGCGTTGCTCGCCTTTCCCACATTGCCCGTTCCAGCAGAAGAACGCGCCGAAGCGCTTGAACAGTTACGCTATCTCTCGGCGGGTATTGCGATAAGGCTGATTGAAACCGATCCGAGCGGCCCGGGGGTCGATACTCCGGAAGATGTGGCGATCGTCGAAGCGCTCCTTGCTGGCTAAAGCGTCCAGCGCGCACGATCACCTAAATCTCGGGTCCGCCATATACCCTTCAAATCGGCCGCTAATCCACCGTGTTTGACCAGCGCTGCGATGTCGGTTTCCGACATGTCGCGATAGGTTTGGTGAGGAACGGCGGCGAAAACGATGTCGTGGCAGCCATCAGGCGCGCCGGTTTCCAGCTGCACACCATATTCCGAAAAGGCTTCTTCTGCATCGGCCAGAGGATCGTGGACATGCACGTCATGGCCCAGCGTCCGGAGCCGCTCGATCACATCGATAACGCGCGAATTGCGCAGGTCCGGTACATCTTCCTTGAATGTCAGGCCGAGGATGAGAACGCTGCCGAGCTGCCCGCCGCGCCGCTCATGCAGCTGGTCCGCGACCCAAATGCCCATCGCATCATTGATCTTGCGCCCGGCAAGAATGACCTGTGGGTCATGGCCGAGTTGCCCGGCACAGTAGCTCAGATAATAGGGGTCGACGCCGATGCAGTGCCCGCCGACGAGGCCGGGCTGAAACGGGAGGAAGTTCCATTTCGTGCCTGCCGCTTCAAGCACGTCCCAGGTCGAAAGGCCGAGCGGTCCGAAGACCCGGGCGATTTCGTTCATAAAGGCGATGTTGATGTCGCGCTGGGCATTCTCGATAACTTTTGCGGCTTCTGCGGCTTTGATTGAGGCCGCCTTGAATGCACCAGCTTCCGTTATCTTGCCATAGATTGCAGCCAACCGATCGCTGACATCTTCATTTTCACCGGCAACGACCTTCACAATCTTGTCGATACTATGCTCGCGGTCACCCGGATTGATGCGCTCGGGCGAATAGCCAAGGAAGAAGTCGGTACCGCGCTTGAGGCCCGAGGCCTGTTCGAGGGCGGGCCCGCAAATATCTTCGGTTACTCCCGGATAGACGGTCGATTCATAGACAATCACGGGCTGCTTGGCGGCGTCGAGCAGGGGAGCGACTGTCCGTGTTGCGCTGAGCAAGGCAGACAGATCGGGCTTTTTGTTGTCATCAACGGGCGTCGGCACGGCGATGACGAAAATGTCCGCACCCGCGGCGGCAGTTGGATCATTGGTCAATTGTAGTGACGAGGCCTGCAGCGCGTCTCCATCGACTTCGCCTGTACGGTCATGGTTTGCGCTGAGTTCTTCTATGCGAGCGGCACTGGAATCAACGCCGGTTACCGTAAAATACCGGGCAAGTGCGACTGCCAGCGGCAAGCCTACATAGCCAAGTCCGATCACGGCAATGCGGGTATCCGGGCGAGTATCTGGCGCTGCGTTCATTGCTGTTTTCCTTGTCGTGCAGCGAAAATGTGCCGGGCGTCCCTATAGCCCTGAGGGGGTTGATAATGCCATAGTGAAACCCGGTCGATTATTGTCTTAGGATATTGGCTGTCAGGGGATCCAATATGCGCGCATCACTCCTTGTTCTTCCGGTTTTGTCATCGCTCGCTCTTCTTGCCTGTACTCCGATGGCCGAAGACCTTGACTCCCCACCGCCGCCGCTCGTTGAAAGTGCCGAGGCTGTGTTGCGTGACGCATCCGGCGCGGCGCGCGGAGATGCGATGTTGATCCAGCTTGATCAGGGCATCCGCCTCGTTTTGCATGTTGAAGGCATGACGCCGGGCGTGAAGGCGGCGCATATACATATGACGGGCCGATGTGATGCCCCGGGTTTCGCCAGCGCAGGCGGGCATTGGAATCCGCGCGGCCGCGAACATGGCCGCGATAATCCAGCTGGCCAGCATATGGGCGATATGCCGAACTTGATCGTCGGGCAAAATCGAACGGGCCTGCTTGAAGTCATAATTACGGGTGGACGGATCGGAAACGGTACCGCTGCGCTGCTTGATGAAGATGGGGCAGCGCTGATCATCCACGCCGGACCCGACGATTATCGGAGCGACCCAGCCGGTGATACCGGTCCGCGGATCGCCTGCGGGATCATAGAGCCTATACTCTAGCCTAGATCGGCTCTCCGGCGGCACGGGCACGCTCGACAAGCGTGCGTTCGGCCTCAGGGACTGTCCGGTAAGCAACAAACAACAGGACCAATCCGATCGGAACCGCGATAAGCAGGCTAAGCACGCCGGCAGATAGGCTGCCGCTCGCTGCCGATACCTGCCCGGCCATATATGGTCCAAGCGCAAGGCCGATCAGCGTGGTCGAAAGGAAGAAGGTCGCCGTTGCGGTGCCACGCATCCTTGGCAGCACCAGGTCCTGTGACGTGGCGGCAGCCGCGCCCAGTGCCGAACTGGCCGTCAGTGTCAGGCAGAAACTCAGCACATAGAAAACCAAAGCATTTTGCGTCGTGAAGGCGAAGATGAGGGGCAGCGCTGGCATGGCCAGCCCGAACATCACGACAAGCAAACGGCCCGCCGGATTGCGCTGGCGTAGCCAGTCAGCCATCCGCCCGCCCATGATCACACCAAGGAAGCCTGCAACAGCGCCGGGGCCGCCCAGCCACAAACCGGCTTCACTTGGTGAAATGCCGATTTCGCGGATTGCATAGGGAGGTCCCCAGAACGAAGCCGCATAGGACATGAAGGCGACCATGCCGTAGCCCAGAATGGTCGTAATGAAGGCCGTGTTTCCCCAGATCAGTTTGAAAGCTGGTGGATCGCGCTGGCGCAGCGTCGATGCCCAGGAGAAGACGGCATAATAGCCGATGCCGATCGCAATCCATTGCTGCGCGTTGCCGGTCAGCCAGATCAAGGCGTAGGCGATCGCCGCAATAACGGCGGCACCGGCCAAGTTGAATGTCAGGGCTTTGCTGCCGGCCCTTGCCGCGGCGATGATCGTGAAGGGCGGGATGATGGCAAACAGTTCAGCCAGAAAACCGCGGAATGGGTCTGGCGGCGGCGGTGAGGGTATGCCCTCGGCTTGTCCACGCAACGGTTCGCGCAGGGTGAAGACGAGCATCGCAAGCAAGATGCCGGGCAGGCCGACAAGGATGAAAGCGGCTTGCCAGCCGGCAAGGCCTAATGGCGCGTCTACCGGATAGGCTGCGTTCCACCATTCAACGATTTTGCCGCCGATAAGCAGGGATACACCGGCGCCAAGATACAGGCCGGAAGAATAGATGGCGAGGGCGGTGGCCCGCATCTTTTTCGGGAAATAGTCGGATATCAGCGAATAAGCCGCCGGGCTGGCGGTCGCTTCACCCACGCCCACGCCGATTCGCGCAATGCTCAACATAGTGAAATTTTTCGCAAAACCGGAAAAGGCGGTCATCGCAGACCAGATGAAAAGACCAACGGTCATCAGCCTGATCCGGTGCCAGCTATCGGCCAGTTTCCCCAGCGGAATACCGAACAGTGCGTAAAATACGCCGAACGCTGTGCCATAGAGAAAGCCCAGCTGATCATCGGTGAGACCCAGATCGGCCTTGATGTCTTCTGCGAGGATCGAGAGGATATTACGGTCGACGAAATTGAGAATGTAGACGATCACGAGGATGCCGAGGACATACCAGCTGTAGCTGGTTGCCTTATGCTCCTGCACCTCGTCACCGGTCGATGGTGGCGCGCCAGCAGTTGCGCCGTCGCGCCCGTCAACCGTATCTGTCATGTATGCAGTCCCACCATCTTGTTTTCTTTTTGGTGTAACAGCGTCAGCCGCGTTGGCAAAATCTTTGTGAGGATTCCCAAGAATGACCCATTCCATCCTCTTCGTGTGTCTTGGCAATATATGTCGCTCGCCCATGGCTGAAGGTGCGATGCGCCGGGTTAGTGAACAGCGCGGGGTGGAGATCATCACTGATTCGGCGGGAACTGGAGGCTGGCACTTTGGCGATCCACCAGATCGTCGTGCCCAAGCTGTTGCACTGGCAAATGGAGTGGATATTTCGGGACAACAAGCCCGCCAGATATCGGTGGGCGATTTCGAGCGCTTCGATCAGATTGTCGCGATGGATCAATCGGTTTTCAGGGATCTGAGTGTGTTACAGCCTGGAACGGCGAGCAGCACGCTCTCGCTCTTTCTCGATCATGTCGCGGGCAGGGAGGGACAAGATGTTGCCGATCCCTATTATGGCGAAGAGGATGGCTTTGTGATCGCTTGGGCTGATGCGGTGGCCGGTGCGGAGGCATTGCTCGAAAGGCTAGAGCGCGGATGAGCGCTCAGCCAAGAGGATAGCGGGCGATGCTCTCATAGCGCGCACCATCAGGGCTGAGAAAACTCTCGATTAAATCAAAATGAGCGACGGAGAAGGGCGCACTTGTTAACCCGGCGTTGCGCTGCACGAAATCCTCAATCGGCCCAGAGGAACTGTTCAGCCGTGCAAGAGTGACATGCGGCAGGAATGTCCGGTGATCGGGTTCGAGGCCTAGCGAGCGAAAAACGCTCTCAACCTTGTCGCGGAGACGCTTGAGATCGGCCGGTGCCTGAATTCCGGCCCATAGGGTGGTCAGCTTTCCGCCCTTTTCGAACGAACCAACCCCATCTAGCGCGATTTCAAAGGGCTGTACGCGGACTTGGCTCAGCGCAAGCGCGACGTCTTCTGCCAATGGGCGTTCAACACTGCCGATAAATCGCAGCGTCAGGTGTAATTGGCCATCATTCTGCCAGCGCGCAGCGGCAACGCCCTGCATTAGCTTGAGCAATTCTTCCCGAATGGTCCGTGGTGGGCGGATGGCGATAAAAAGCCTGTGCATCGCCGATCAGGGGTAATTGGTTTTCTTACAGATTGTTAGGGTCGATTCGCCTTGAAAAATGCCCGGCGATGCCCGATATTGGTGATAATTCGGATCCTAACGCCGATTTTACTAGGAGAAGTGTTCCAATGGCTAACTGGTCAGATCAGAATGCCGACCTTCGGGGTCAAGCCCGAGGCGGCCTCGATACGGGTGCCCGCGACGTCGCATTCGACGCCGGTCTCCGTTCCTATATGCTCAAAGTCTATAACTATATGGCTTCGGGAATCCTGCTTACAGGCGTTGTTGCGATGCTGTTTGCGCGCGGCGGCATAGAATCTCCTGCTGCGACGATCATCATGGCTGGCGGCCTGCTTAGCTGGGTTATCATGCTTTCGCCGCTCGCTTTCATCCTCGTGATGAGCTTCGGCATCAATCGCCTTTCCACCGGCGCGCTCCAAGCGTGTTTCTGGGGTTTCTCGGTCGTCATGGGTCTCTCCCTGTCGACGATCTTCCTGCAATATACCGGCACATCCATCGCGCAGACTTTCTTCGCGACGTCTGCCGCCTTCGTCAGCCTCAGCCTTTGGGGTTATACGACGAAGAAGGACCTCAGCGGTTGGGGCACCTTCCTGATCATGGGCGTTGTCGGTCTGATCATTGCAATGGTGATCAACATGTTCCTCCAGTCGTCCGCGATGCAATACGTCATCAGCGGTATCGGCGTGCTGATCTTCGCTGGCCTCACCGCCTATGACACACAGAAGATCAAATCGATGTACGCGCATGTCGCGGGTACCGACATGATGGGCAAGACGATCATCATGGGGGCGCTCAACCTCTATCTCGACTTCATCAATATGTTCCTGTTCCTGCTCAACTTCATGGGCGGCCGCGACTAGAAACATTCGCACATTGCGAGAACAAAAGGCCCGGCAGGGAAACCTGCCGGGCCTTTTTCTTTTGGGGTTATGGCTAGGTAGCTGCCGGTTGCTCCGGCATCAGCGCCGCATCGATTGCCTTTGCCCGCTTATAGGTGTTTCGCTCCCGCAAACGCGCGGCATACGCCTCAAACGCTGGTAAGCTCGGCAACGTCCCGAATTGCAGACCCCAGTCGATCTGTGACCCCACATAGACATCCGCCGCCGTAAACCGATCGCCGCAGATATAATCGCGGCCCGTGATAGCCCCTTCCAGCGCGGCGACAGCTTTGTCATAACTCCCGTAACCAGCCGAGCGCTCCTGACCCTCGCTGAGTGACAGCCCGAAATTCCGATCGGTAATCGCCTGCTCCACGGGCCCGGCGGCGAAGAACAGCCAGCGATAATAGTCGGCGCGCTCATCATCTCTCGGGGCGAGTTCCGCCTCGGGAAAGGCGTCAGCGAGATAGGCACAGATCGCGGCGCATTCGGTCACTATCTTATTATCATGCTTTATCGCCGGAACCTTACCCATCGGGTTGATCGCGAGATAAGCGTCTCCCTTCATGCCGGTGTCGTCATAATCGAGCAACTCCTGCTCATAAGGCGCACCGACCTCTTCGAGCATCCAGCGGATGATCTGCCCGCGCGACATAGGGTTAGTGTAAAAGGTAAGGGTCATTCGATTTCTCCTGACGAAGCCAAGAACATAACACGAACATTATCATTGATCCAGCCGCCCCAGTCTTTCTGTGAGTGTTAACTCAGGCGGGCTGCCCCGCATTTGCTTGTAGCAGCGCATCAAATGCGACTGACTTTTGTTACTCTGCAGTGGCGCGTTCTATCTGTTCGGCAATCTGCTCAAGCTCATCGAGGCGGCGGCGGGTTTCCGAATTTGGTTCAACGTCCACACCATCACCATTGATGGTGATCCGCGCGCCGCCAATCTGTGTGTCGATGTTAATACTGCCGTCGGGCTTGATCTCGAATTCAGGTTTATCGGGCTCCGCCTCTTCTGGCTCGTCAGGCGGCGGTGTTGGGGCAGGGCGCGGCCGCGCGGCGGCATTCGGGATTGCGCCGCTCATGAATGCGCGCCAGATGCGGGCAGGGGCGCCGCCGCCGCTGGCATGGCCGAGCGGGCTGTTGTCGTCATTCCCAATCCAGATACCGACCACAAGATCGCCTGCGAAGCCGACAAAAAGCGCGTCGCGGCTGTCCTGTGTCGTTCCCGTTTTTCCGAAGGCCGGGATCGCCAGACGCGCAGCGCTCCCGGTTCCGTCGGTGATGACCGTTTCGAGCATGTCCAGCAATTGCTCGCGATGGCGAGTGGCAATCACGGGGCGGGTATCGAAAAGCCATTCGAAAAGGCCGCGGCGGCCCTGAGTAATGCCATGGGGCGCGACGGGCGCCTCCCCATTGGCAACGCTCGCATAAGCCGTTGTCAGCTCGATCAGCGTCATCTCACCGCTGCCGAGGGCAACACTGGCATTGGCAGGGAATTCGCGCTCCACGCCCAATGTGAGAGCCGCATGGGCAATCGCTTCGCTGCCTAGTTGCTGATACAGACGGACGGCGACGACATTGCTTGATCGGGCAAAGGCTTCGCGTAGCGTGATTTCACCGCGATAACGCCCGCCGGAATTTACCGGTTGGTATTCGCCGGTTTCAATGGGGCTGTCATCGACCATTGTTTCGGGAGTCATGCCGCTTTGCAGCGCCGCCAAATACACAAACAGCTTGAATGTTGATCCCGGCTGACGCGTCGCTTGTGTGGCGCGATTAAATGGTGATGTCGAATAGTCGCGTCCACCGACCATCGCCACGACCTCGCCATTGGTTCGCATTGCCACCAAAGCAATCTGCGCGCCTGCAGGGACGTTGCTCCGCGTAACACGCTCGGCCAGCGTCTGGAGATCCCAGTCCAATGTGGTCGGGACTTCGAAGCTTTCATAACCGGTGCCATAGGCCGCACGCGCTTCCTCTTGCACCCATTCGGCGAAATGGCTGCCACTTGGCATTGGCGGAGGCGGGCGATGATCCACGGTCGCTAGGACAACGGCATCGGCCTCTTCCTGCGTCAGATAACCAGCATCGACCATTGCCGAGAGAACGACCGCTTCACGTTCCTGCGCGCCCTCCAAATTGCTGGTTGGCGCAAGTCTGGATGGCGCCCGGACAAGGCCAGCCAGCATTGCCGCTTGGGTCAGCGTCAGGTTTTCGGGATGACGGTAAAAATAGTGGAGCGATGCAGCGCGCAGCCCGTAAACATTGTCGCCAAAATAGGCGTTCGACAGATAGCGTTCGAGGATTTCATCCTTGGTCAGCCAGATTTCGAGCCATAATGCGATTGGCACTTCCTGCACCTTGCGAAGCAGAGTTTGGTTCGAATTGAGATAGGTGAGCTTGGCCAGCTGTTGGGTAATAGTGCTGCCGCCGTGCCGCGTGCTGGAGGTAAGGTTGGTCCACAGGGCCCGGGCAATGCCGCGCGGGTCGATACCCCAATGATCTTCGAACCGCCGATCTTCGATAGCGAGAAAAGCGTGCACGACATGCGGCGGCAGATCAGCAATTTCGACTGGTCTGTCCATAACCGGCCCCATTCGGGCAATCGGCGTGCCGTTCGATGCCTGGAGAATCATTGGCGGCGGAACCAGCGGCTCGGCGGTGCGCGAAACCGGCGCGAAGATCGCAAGCCAGGCAATCAGCAGGAAAAGGAAGATAACAAAGGCTCTGAGCCCCCATTTCAGGATCAGCCAACGGCGTTTTGGGCGCGGTGGAGCCGGCGGTCCGTATTCTCCGTCATGGTTGGGCGGATAGTCTGTGCCGTCAGCATCGTCGAAAAATGACTCATCGTCTGTTGAATGCGGATATTCGCGGCCGAGCGGTTGAAACCGGCTCTCTTCGGCATTTTGCCCGGGACTACGCCGATAATAGGGATCGAACGCAGGGTCGTCCGCATGAGGGCCGATCAACCGGGATTGGCGGTCGTCATAGCTTTTGCGCGGGAAAAGATCGTCATGGTCCGCCATAGTGTATTATAAACATACTACACAAAAAAGCGCTGTGCCAGTCTGTGTTGCCCCAAATCGCAACCCGTTCCAATATTTACAGCAGCAATCTGAAGCTGCGCTGTACAGGGCAGCGGACTGGACGACGTGAATCGCCCAGTCTGAACGCAATCGCAGCAGCCTTTACGCCTCAGCTTTTGGTGTTTTCTTCTTTTTCTTCTTGGGCGGCTTGCGCTTGGGCGGGGCGGGGGTGAGCTGGAAGTCGAGCGCGTCGTCCTTCACCGTCACGTCCACTTCGCCGCCATTGACGAGCTTGCCGAACAACAATTCTTCGGCGAGCGGCTGTTTGACCTTTTCTTGGATCAATCGGCCCATCGGGCGGGCGCCATAAAGACGGTCATATCCGCGCTCGGTAAGCCAACTCTTGGCTTCATCATTGAGCCGGATATGCACTTCGCGGTCAGCGAGCTGCAGTTCGAGCTCAAGGATAAACTTGTCGACCACGCGGGCAACCACGGCCGGCGGCAGATAGCCGAAGGGTACAATCGCATCGAGGCGGTTGCGGAATTCGGGGGTGAACATCTTCTTCACCGCCTCTTCGCTCGCATCTTCCTTGGAAGTATCGCCAAAGCCGATGCCTTCGCTCGCCATGTCCGCCGCGCCTGCGTTGGTCGTCATGATCAGCACTACGTTGCGGAAATCGACGGTCTTGCCGTGATGATCGGTGAGCTTGCCATTATCCATCACCTGCAACAGCACGTTGAACAGGTCGGGATGGGCTTTCTCGATCTCGTCGAGCAGCAGCACGCAATGGGGATGCTGGTCGATAGCATCGGTGAGGAGGCCGCCCTGATCATAACCGACATAGCCCGGAGGCGCGCCGATCAGGCGCGACACGCTGTGCCGCTCCATATATTCGGACATATCGAACCGTTCGAGCGGGATTCCCATGATTGAGGCGAGCTGACGCGCGGCTTCGGTCTTGCCGACGCCGGTAGGGCCGGTGAACAGATAATTGCCGATTGGCTTTTGCGGTTCGCGCAGGCCAGCACGGCTGAGCTTGATCGCCGACGATAGTGTCTCGATCGCAAAGTCCTGGCCGAACACGACGCGCTTCAGGTCCGTTTCAAGGGTTTCGAGGGCCCGCTTGTCGTTGCTCGATACTTGTTTCGGCGGGATCCGTGCCATCATCGAGATGACCTGCTCGATCTCGTTCGGCGTGATCATCTTGCGGCGCTTGGACGGCGCGACCAGCATCTGGCTGGCACCGGTTTCATCAATTACATCGATAGCCTTATCTGGCTGCTTGCGATCATTGATATAGCGCGAGGATAGCTCCACCGCCGCTTTTATCGCATCGGCAGTGTATTTGACGTTGTGATGCTCTTCATAATGGGGCCTGAGGCCCTGAAGAATCTTGATCGTATCTTCGATGGACGGCTCGTTAATATCGATCTTCTGGAAGCGCCGGAGCAAGGCCCGGTCCTTCTCGAAATGGTTGCGGAATTCCTTGTATGTCGTGGAGCCGATGCACCGGATCGTGCCGCCGGACAACGCCGGTTTGAGCAAGTTTGACGCGTCCATCGCGCCGCCGGACGTCGCACCCGCACCGATCACGGTGTGGATTTCGTCAATGAACAGGATCGCATCGGGCAGCTTTTCGAGTTCGTTGACTACGGCTTTCAACCGTTCTTCGAAATCGCCGCGATACCGCGTGCCTGCAAGCAGTGCGCCCATATCGAGCGCATAGATCACAGCGGGCAGCAGCACTTCGGGAACATTTTCTTCCACGATGCGCCGCGCCAATCCTTCGGCAATCGCCGTTTTGCCGACGCCAGGTTCGCCCACATAGAGCGGGTTGTTCTTCGAGCGACGGCAAAGGATCTGCACCGTCCGGTCTACTTCAAGCGCGCGGCCAATCAGTGGATCGATTTTACCGGCTTTAGCTTTCTCATTAAGATCGACGCAAAACTGCTTGAGCGCGCTCTCATTTTTCTTCTTGCCGCCAGTTTTCGGTTCCGGCTGCTCATCGTCTTCCGCTCCGGTGATTTCCCGGCTTTCACCGTCCGATTCGCCTTTGCCAACGCCGTGCGAGATAAAGCTGACTGCATCGAGGCGGCTCATATCCTGCTGCTGGAGGAAATAGACTGCATAGCTTTCGCGCTCGGAAAAGAGTGCGACGAGTACATTGGCGCCGGTTACTTCGTCGCGGCCCGAAGATTGAACATGCAGGATCGCGCGCTGGACCACGCGTTGGAAACCGCTGGTCGGGGAAGGATCGGTGGTTCCGTCGATGCGCAGCGCTTCAAGCTCGTTGTCCAGATAGACGCCTACGGCCTCCTGGAGTTCCGAAATCTCGACACCGCAGGCGGTCATCACCTGCGCCGCGTGATCATCATCGGTCAGCGCGAGCAGCAGATGTTCGAGCGTTGCATATTCATGCTTGCGGTTCGCGGCTTCTGCGAGTGCATTATGCAGCGTTTGTTCCAGTTCACGAGCAAAAGAGGGCATTAGTTAACTCCTTGCCGGTCTCTACACGGTTGAGATCCGGTAAATCCTATATGGGAATGGTTAACGAAAATGTTAACAAAAGGAATATTATTGGCAGGGAAAGTCCCGGAATTCGTGGGTTTGAGCGATGTTGCCGTTCGCTGTTTCATGGTTTGAACAACTCGTCGGCGGCTTTGCGGTGGGTAACCGCGCCGTCCAGTTTCGTCTTTACGCGGGTAATTTCGCCCTCAAGCGCCCCAATCCGCGCCTCCAATTCCTCAACGGAATATGGATCAAGGTCCTCCTTGCACAATAGCGTAAGGGGATCACCGGGCGTTTTGGCGAAAAGTTCGTCCAAATCCATGACTCTAACGTTGACGCTCGACCCCCGGCTGTCAATATGGCCACTCGATTTCGCGAGCATGGATAGGGGATAAACATGGCCGCGGTGCCAGAACAAATGACCGCTATCGATATGGAGAATCCGGGTGGACCGGAGGTTCTTCAGCCGGTGACGCGGCTCGTGCCTGTGCCGGGGCCGGGCGAAGTACTTGTGAAAGTGGCTGCCGCAGGGGTCAATCGGCCAGATATTATCCAGCGCAAGGGCTTTTATCCGCCCCCGCCCGGCGCGCCGTCCATTCCGGGGCTGGAAATCGCCGGTGAGGTTGTCGGTCTTGGCGAAGGCGTTGATGAAGCGGTGATGGGGCAGGCGGTCTGCGCACTGGTTTCCGGCGGCGGCTATGCCGAATATTGCACCGCGCCGGTTGTTCAGTGCCTGAGCATCCCTGAAACCTTGTCGATGCAGGAAGCGGCGGCGCTGCCGGAAACGCTTTTTACTGTCTGGCACAATTTATTCGAACGCGCCTATGCCCGCCGGGGTGAGACCGTGCTCGTACATGGAGGGACGAGCGGCATCGGATCGATGGCGATCATGCTCGGGAATCTGTTTGATCTCACCGTTATTGTGACCTGTGGAAGCGATGAAAAATGCGATGCAGCCAAGGAAATCGGGGCGGCGCATGCGATCAATTATAAATCTCAGGATTTCGTCGAGGAAGTGAAGCGCATCACTAGTGGCGAGGGCGTTGAGATCGTGATTGATATGGTCGCTGGCGACTATGTCGCGCGCAATCTCCAATGCCTCAAGGAGGATGGTCGTCATGTGACCATCGCTGTTCAGGGCGGGCTCGAAGCGACAATCAACATGGCGCAGGTGATGAGCCGGCGACTGACGCTCACCGGATCGACGCTCCGTGCGCGCTCGGTAGAATTCAAGGGGCTGCTCGCCGACGAAATCGAGCGTAATGCTTGGGCGTTTGTCGAACAGGGCAAGCTGCGCCCGGTCATGGATCAAAGTTTCCCCTTGGCTCAGGCTTCCGCCGCTCATGCGCGGATGGAAGCGGGCGCACATATCGGAAAGATCATCCTGGAAATCTGATGGTGGATGCGCTGATCCTTCACGAAGATGCACGCAGCGGCAATTGCTACAAGATCAGACTGACAGCGGCGCATCTCGGCATCCCGCTGGAGCGCCGCGCCTATGATATCATGAACGGTGAAACGCGGACTCATGATTATCTCGCCAGCATCAACGCGAACGGCAAGATACCGGTGCTCCAGATCGGCGACCGGTTCCTTCCGGAAAGTAATGCGGCTTGCCATTGGCTGGCCCATGGAAGCGCGCTTGTCCCGACGGACCGGTTCGATCATGCGGATATGCTGCGCTGGATGTTCTGGGAGCAACATAGGCACGAGCCGAATGTGGCGGAGATGCGGTTTCTCTATCTTTATGTTGGGCAGGAGAATCTGTCCGACGAACAGCAGGTGGCTATTCCCGGAAAGATCGCCAATGGCGAAGCGGCTCTGGCCCTGATGGACCAGCATTTACAGGATAACGATTTTATGGTGGGATCCGGCTTCAGCCTCGCCGATGGCGCTCTCTATGCGTACACGCATGTGGCCGCAGAGGGCGGTTTCGATTTGGCCCGCTGGCCAGCTGTTGGACGATGGTTGGCCCGGGTCGCCGAGCTGCCCGGCCATGTTCCGATGGACGCGTGAGTCGCGGATTCGAGCAGGCGGGCTAAGGGCGATAAGTGCCTTACAAACACGGACCACTATTGCTCTTGTCGCGTTGCTCGCCTAGATAGATGCCATATTCGGCCGTCCCGTGAGGGGCGGCCCTTTTATTTCCGGAGTATATCATGGCCCATCCTCTGATGCCGCACGCGACCGCCAGCTGGTTGGTCGACAATAGCGCGCTTTCCTTTGAGCAAATCTCAGAATTTTGCGGTTTGCACATTCTTGAAGTGCAGGCGATTGCCGACGATATGGCCGCGACCAAGCTCACAGGCCGTGATCCGATTGCCGCTCATGAAGTGACGATGGAAGAGATCGAAAAAGCTCAGGCTGATCCCGACTATCGCATGGTGATGCTCAAAGGCCCGGAACAGGTTCGCCGCACCAAGGGGCCGCGCTACACGCCGGTTTCCAAACGTCAAGACAAGCCGGACGGCATAGCTTGGCTCCTGCGCAACCATCCGGAAATTTCAGATGCGCAGATTGGCAAGCTGATCGGCACGACGCGCAATACGATTCATGCAATCCGTGATCGCACGCATTGGAATATTATTGAAATCGTTCCGAAAGACCCGGTTACGCTGGGCCTGTGTTCGCAGCGCGAGCTGGATGCTGTTGTGACCAAGGCAGCGAAGAAAGCGGGCATCGAGGCACCGAAAGACGAAACGATGGAAGGCGACCGCGAAGCGCTGATCGAAGAGCTGCGCAACGAACGCCGTGTGGCTGTTGAGGAGGCCGAAGCGGCCTTGGCTACGGAAGCCGCTGAAGCAGCCGCCGAAGCTGCCGGCGAAAATGTGGAACCAGCTGCTGAAGCAGAAGGCGAAACAGCCACGCCAGGCGGCTGGCCCGATATGCCTGCAGACAATGCTCCGGCCAAACAACTTCCTGAGGGCGCAGAAGAGCTGTTCCGGAAGAAAGACGACTAAAATACAGAGCTTTCTACTTACAAATGTGTCAGTAGTTTGATATGTAACGAAGCCTTGAAAAAGGGCGATCATGGTCGAGATTCCGGACATCTGGCGTAAGAATTATCAGCATCCCGGCGCGTGGGACCGTAGCTTTGCTCCGCTCACTGTGCCGCAAATGTTTGCGAACAGCGCATCGGCACATCCGGATGCTTATCTCGCCGATTTCATGGGCCGGAAATATAGCTATGCCGATGTCCGCCTTGGTGTGAATCGCGTCGCGCGCGGCCTGCAGAAACTGGGTGTAAAAAAGGGCGATCGGGTAGGGATATTCCTTCCCAATGTGCCGCATTATCTCGCCGCCTATTATGGCGCGATGAAAATGGGCGCGACGGTCGTCAACTTCTCGCCGCTCTACACCGTTGATGAGCTGTCTCATCAGGTTGAGGATTCGGGTACCAAAATCCTGTTCACTCTCTCCGCGAAGGCACTGCTGCCGACGGCGCTTGAGGTGTTGGACAAGTCTTCCCTCGAGAAACTAGTCGTGGGTACCGTTGTCGAGGCTTTGCCGCTTGCCAAGTCCCTGATGTTCCGCGTGTTCAAGGGCGGCGAGTCCGTCGATGTACCGAAACGCCGGGATGTGGTTCCGTTTAGCGAGCTCGTTGACAATAAGGGCGATTGCGGCCGGGTTCCCATCGATCCGCGCAAGGATGTCGCGCTTATCCAATATACCGGCGGAACGACAGGAACGCCCAAAGGCGCGATGCTCACGCATCAGAATATCACCGCGAACGCGCGCCAGATCAATGCGCTTGATCCGGAGCCGGACGTGGAAGACCGGATATTGGGCGTGTTGCCGTTCTTCCATGTCTTCGCCAATGCGACGGTGCTCAACCGGACGGTGCTGCGCGGAGGCGAAATTATCATGCTGCCGCGCTGGAACGCGTCCCACGCTTTAAAAGCGCTCGAACGGACCAAGGCGACGGCGCTTCCGGGCGTGCCGACCATGTACACGGCTCTGCTGGATCACCCACAGACGGCGAAAACCGATTTCAGCTCTTTGCGGGTCTGCATCTCGGGCGGCGCGCCGCTACCGGCTGAAATCAAGGGCAAATTTGAAGCGATGACAGGCTCCAAGCTGGTTGAAGGCTATGGCCTGACTGAAAGCTCGGGTGTCGTTTCCTGCAACCCATATGAGGGCGAAAACAAGACCGGATCGATTGGCCAGCCCGTTGCGGGAACGATCGTCAAGCTGGTCGACAAGGAAGATCCAAACGAGCCCGCCCCAGAAGGGGAGCCGGGCGAAATTGCCATTGCCGGGCCCCAGATCATGTATGGCTATTGGAACCGGCCGGATGCTGACGATCAGATCCTGTATGATGGTTTCCTGCGTACCGGCGATGTCGGCATGATCGATGAGGACGGCTATGTCTTCATCGTTGACCGGCTGAAGGATATGATTGCCGTGTCTGGTTTCAAGGTTTTCCCGAGCCAGCTCGAAACGATTCTCTACAAACATCCGGCGGTGAAAGAAGCGCTCGTGATCGGCATTCCCGATGCTTATACGGGTGAGAAGCCCAAAGCATTCGTAACCCTCGAAACCGGCGCGGATGTTACCGGCGAGGCGCTGGCCGGGTGGCTGAACCCGCAACTCGGCAAGCATGAGCGTGTGGACTCGGTTGTAGTCCGGGATGAGCTTCCCAAAACAATGATAGGCAAGCTGGATCGCAAGGCGCTCAGGGCCGAAGAAGCTGGACAAAAATCGAGCTAAGCGCTTTTCTTAACTGCTGTCATCATACGTCACGCTTAATGGTTGGGCAAAGACGGTATGCCCGAAAGTCCTGACATGGCTCCCGGTCGAAAGCGGTGTCGCCTTTCCATAGGGATAGCCCCTGTGCCGCTGGTCCTCATAGGTGAGGCCGTATTGGCTGGCATATTGCTGAATTATGGTACTACTGATGAAGTGTTGAGCCAAGTGGGCGAGTCTTTTTTGAAATTCGTCGTGACCTTCAGGAGGTTCACCTTTGGAGTTTTCGATGAACCACAGGAAATTGTTCAGGAAGACAGCTTCTTCCTCAGCAGCTTCTTGCAACTTATACCCCGCCGACGTTTCAATGATCCTGTTACATTCGACTAACCAATGCTCGACGCCTTCACGGTTATCTCGCTCTATCTCCCATGCGAAAGCGAAATTCATGGCGTGTAAGGCGAAGGCTGCGATGGACGGCTCACTACTATGTCCATATTTGTCAAACATGGTTTTCACCTGCTCGACGCAGCGATTGAGCAAATCCTTATCCTTGGACGAATAGGCATATCCTGCGCAGTTGGCAATCACGGCAGATGCTTCCAAACGCGTCTCCGCCCACCTCGTTGAGACGCTATTGTCAGTTAATCGAATGAAGCGGTTTATCCAAGTCTCTCCATCGCCATCCGTTGGCGATGCGGCAAAATGCACAGATATGTTGCGCGCGATCTGCAGGAGGCCGACTGCCAGATACCTGCTGCTCTCCGGGTCTGATGACAGGAGGTGATCGACCAAGTCAATGAACTCGGCTGCTTCATGCAGAACATCTGCGATCGGCGATTTTTCTCGCATCATCGGGCCGATTAGACAGCCAATCGTGACTGCCTTCGCGCCAATACTATCGATATCATTATCCAAATCAGCACTATCAAATATCTCTCTTTGGATCCTGACCATGTTTTTTGCGGCATCGAGGTCTTTGGTGCTGTTTATCAGTCCTGTTATTGCCCACATCAGCGCTTCTATGCGTATTTGTGCTATCATGGTTACATTGCATGCGCCGTTGGCCTCCATGTGTTCACTGAGCTTTGTGAAATTCTCAAAAGCCTCATCGATTTGCCCGATCAGCGCAAACATGCCGACCGCTTTTTCCCAGACGAGATAATAAATGGGCCGGCCGTTGTCGTCAGTGACCGAAAGAGCGGGATCGCCAGCTAGGGCGGGTTCGATGCGATCGCGAACCAACGATTCATCAAATTTCTTGTGCTCAAATGCATGTATCATGACGCAAAGTGCAACTCGTAATGTTGCTTCGCGGACTTTGATCCAATCTCGATAGGCGGGGCGATCAAGCAACGCCGCAATTCGATCCGTCCATAGTGCGGTTACTTCAAGATTTCCTGTTTCCGCGAAATCGTGAATCAGTAGCTTCACATATTCAATGCATGTGTTGACGATAGTTTCGTCGAAGGGGCGCCGAATCCTGATATCTTCGAGTTTTTGCCAGTCGATTTCCGGACTTTGGCGCGTTGGATTCAAATTTTTGAGGAAGCTCGCGGCCAGGGCCTGTTGCTTTGTTCCGCAAGCTGGGAATTTCTGATCGAACCTCGATTGTAGGTAGGCTAATTGCCGTGCAGCAGGGTGCCCGTTGCCCGCATCGAGCAGATCCGGCCTGTCGCGCCAGATACGAGCAAGTCGGCTTTCAAGCCGATCTTGATCCATCAATAGCATCTCGACAGTTTTTTTCCGTTCCTCGATATCCATGAATTCAAGCAGCCGCAGTGCCAATTCCTGTCCTAGATCGTCTGGTTCAAATCGCGGAATTTCAATCTTCATTTCTTCCTGCCGGCGTATCGGAAAAAAGCGGGTCAACCGCGCTGCGTTAATGGACCCGGAGCACGCACGGACGTGCGCAGCATCTATCGGGCCGGCTAATACCGAGGCTATAAGGGGTATCGAAACTGAAATTGGCATGTCGACGCGTTCATTTGGTTCGGCGTCATTTCCTTTGGGTGCGAGTTTTGGAACAATTCGGTTGGTCCATTGGCGAAGGGCATCGGCATAATCAGTCGGATCCGTCGCGCTTAAAAGTGCCAAGGCGGCGCGCGGTCGACCGGCAGCTTCCTCAATCAGTTTCTCCGCACTGATCGTGCGGGATTCGAATGCGTCAGCTATCATTTTGATCGCCTGATCGGGCAAGGAGCCGAGAACGAACGCCTCGCTTTCCGAATCTTCGACAAATTTCTGTCGGCGCGCATCACGCAAACCGGCGTCCGGTTTGGCCTGATCAACAACAACGACCCGCACCGGAAACGCGCAATCGCCTTTGGCGCTCAATTCGAAGAGAGCCGCTCCAAGATCATCTTTGAAATCCGAAACGGCTTCTTCGATAACCAAGGCAGTAGGCTTTCGAGGTTTCCAGTCGCGCAGAAGATCGCGGTCAACAGGATCAACAATCCCGACATCCCAGTTCGCACCTCTTGAACTCTCCAGCCATTCGATTGCGAGCCTTGATTTTCCAACCCCACTGGTTCCGATCATTGTCAACCAGGCGAATTTTTCCTTCGTTTGATCGCGAAATCTCTCAAGTTCACCAAGATCTCGAATTCTGCCAACAAAAGGCGGTGGCTCGATATCCAACCCGATCATGCGGTCGCGTCGCCGTGCGCCAAGGTCGCTCAGAACAAAGGACGGGGGATCTGGGAAAAATCGATTGAGAAAACGCTGCCCCCAACGAGATGTGGTCAGCGCGAGCGTCAGCATCACCAATACGAAAGGCGCCGAAACCCATGTGGCAATAAACTGACCAATTGGATTTTCGGTGACCCAACTCTTAACCTGCGGAAGGGACTCTATGAGGGGTTCTACAAGGGCGATCGCGCCGGCAATGGGTTCAAAGCCCGTTGTCATGCGCAAAATGATACCCAGCAGCGCACCTAATGTTATCGGAATAACAATCTTCGCAAGCTTGCGCCGGGCGATCGTTTTTCGTGTGCGCGCGTCAGACATTATGGACGGTGCTTTCCTCTATTGCGCAGTAAAATCAATGGCTATTGACGCTAGAGCACGTCATGTTCGCTTTGCTGCCAACAACGCCTTATGCCTAGCCGCGTTCTTTCATCAACTGCTTATGATTCGCTTCAACTTCGCGAAAGGCCGCGAAAACGGATCGTTCGGGCACGGTCTGGCCGGTACGACCCAGCGCATAAAGCTGGCTGTAAAACCAAAAAGTTGTGGCGAAGCCATCGATTGCCTTGAGCATCTGAAAACGCTTCAAAAAGCTCAGCCAGCTGGGAATGAGGGCGAGCTTGTCTTCGGGCGTCGGTAATTGCCGGAGCCCGGCAAATAGCTGGTTTGCGGCATCAGTCATATGGCAGAAGGGGCGGCCGATCCCGATGATATCGGCAGCGCCGCTTTCAAGCGCATAGTCCATGGCTGCGCGGCTACGAAAACCGCCGGTGACCATTAGCGGGACAGAGACTTTCTCCTGCATCGCCAGTGCGAAATCGACGAAATAGGCTTCCCGCTTGGCGGTGGAAGGCGCGACATTCTGCTTCTCTTCGCTCTCCATGCCTTCGATGCCGAGCAGCTTGGGTTGTTCGTAATTGCCACCGGAAATTTCCAGCAAATCGATTCCCGCTTCGCCCAGCCACTGCGCCACTTGCAAACTGTCTTCAAACTGAAACCCACCGCGCTGAAAATCGGCGCTGTTGAGTTTGATGGACACAGGAAAATCGCTGCCGACCGCATTGCGTACGGCCGCGACGGTTTCGAGCAGGAAGCGCGCGCGATTTTCAAGTGATCCTCCATAAATATCGTCGCGTTGGTTCGCGCGCGGAGACAGGAATGAGGACAACAGATAGCCATGTGCGCCATGCACCTGCACACCTGTGAAACCTGCTTCCTTGACGGCCTTTGCGGCGATCGCGAAACGATCACGAATATCGTGGATTTCTTCGATCGTCAGCGCGACAGGTTCGCCGAACTGACCACCCGGCAGGCCAAGCTTGACCGCTGAAGGCGCTTTGGGATGCGGGTTTACCGCCGCTTGGGTCTGACGTCCGCCATGACTGAGCTGCGCCCAGAAATGATTGCCGTTGCGTGTGGCAGCCTTGGCCCAGCTTGCAAGCTGGGTCGCGAGTTCCGCGCTTGGTTCACCATGAATGACAACATTGCCTGGACGTTCGAGATGATCACGATCAATCTGGATATTGCCAGAGAGCAGCATTCCTGCGCCGCCATCCGACCAGAGGCCGTATAATCGCTCAAGTTCGTCAGTCGGCACACCATCTGCCGTCGCCAGACCTTCTGTCATAGCCGCTTTGGCTGTGCGGTTCGGCAGGGTCGCGCCGCAGGGAAGGGTGAGAGGGTCGGTGAGTGCTAGCGTGCTCATTCAGTTAGCATCACATTCTTGAGGTTCATGAATTCGTGCAGGCCATGTGATCCCAGTTCGCGGCCATGTCCGGACCGTTTTACGCCGCCAAAGGGGGCATAGGGATCCGACGCCAGCATCTGATTGATCGCTGTCATGCCTGCCTCAATATCGCGGATGAAGCGTTCTTTCTCGGCTTCCTCGCTCGTCCAGGCGCTGGAGCCGAGACCGAAGGGAATATCATTCGCAACTTCTATGGCTTCATCGATATCTTTGACCTTGAATACCATCGCTACCGGTCCGAAGAACTCTTCGCGAGCGATCGGCGCGCCTTCCGGGATATCGGTGAGAATGGCCGGGGTCATCCAGGCGCCGGGTTTGTCAGGAATGTCGCCGCCATAAAGCTTGGTGGCCCCTTGCTGAGCAGCTTTTTCGAGTTGCTCAGCGATTTCGTCGCGCGCACCTTCGCTGGATAGCGGTCCCATTTCGGTGCTCTCGTCGGTCGGATCGCCAATCTTGATCGTCTTTACGCCTTCGACGAAGATTTCCATGAACTCGTCATAGACATCCTCATGGACGACCATCCGCTTGCCGCAGACGCAGCTTTGTCCGGCATTTTGAAGGCGCGCAGTCACGGCGGTGGCCGCAGCTTTTTTAACGTCAGCGCTCGGCATTACGATGAACGGATCGGAACCGCCCAGTTCCAGCACAACCTTTTTCAGATTAAAGCCAGCAGCTTCGGCGACCTTCTGACCGGCATATTCGCTGCCGGTGATCGTTACCGCCACGACCCGGTCGTCAGCGATAATGCCAGCAACTTTGGACGAACTGATATGGAGGTTCTGGAACAGGCCTTCCGGTCCGCCTGCATCAAGAACAATTTGTTCAAGAGCCGCCGCGCATCCGGGCGTTGAGCTTGCATGTTTCAACAGGCCGACATTTCCGGCCATGATTGTCGGTGCCATGAAGCGCACGACCTGCCAGAATGGGTAGTTCCAGGGCATGACGGCAAGCACCGGACCATAGGGAAGCCAACGCGATACGGAGCGGCCGCTGACCAACTTCTGTTCCACCGGAGCAAGCATGCCGGGGCCATTTTCTGCATAAAAACGAAAGGCCTTTTCGCATTTGTCCATTTCAGTGAGCGCCTGTTTGACGGGCTTGCCCATTTCCTTGGTGACGATGGCTGCCAGTGCCGTGCGTTGTGCAGCGAATTGGTCAGCGATCTTGACCAGCAGAGCGGTGCGCGTCTGATAATCGGTATTGCGCCATTGCTGGAAAGTTTCGGCAGATTTTGCCAGCTTCGCTTCGATCTGGTCATCGTTCAATGCGGGGAAGGTTTCACCTTCTTCTCCGGTGGCCGGATTGACTTGCGTAGGCATGATTTGATTCCCCCAATTTTGGCAGCTGTCCGCTGGACGTTACGAATCTCATATAGCGTGAGGCTCTTGCTTGACCATAGCTTGCTCGCTCGCCCATAGCGACAGCATGACCGATGAAAGTGCCAATGATATCACCGCCCTCTCTTTCGAGGCTGCGCTTGAAGAGCTCGAGGCGATTGTCCGCAAGCTGGAGGCGGGGGAAGCCCCGCTTGACGAGTCGATTGAACTTTATGCGCGCGGGGACAAGTTGAGAATGCAATGCCAGGCCCGGCTAAAGGCCGCTGAGGCGCGGATCGACAAGCTTCAGCTTGATCCTGATGGCAAGCCAACCGGCGTCGAACCGCTCGATCCGGCTTAGGCGATGCCCGTTGTTTCCATAGGCCTGAAGCCAGCGCTGGAGCGCATGGGCAAGGATGTCGACATATTGTTCGAGACCTGGCTGAAAGTCCCCAGCGATTCTCGTGTTAAATTGTATGAGGCAATGCGCTATGCGGCGATTGGCGGCGGCAAGCGCTTGCGGCCGATGCTCGTTGTCGCGGCCTGCGAGGCGTTCAATGTTGATCGGGACAGTGCCATGCGCGCTGGGTTCGCGGTTGAATGCATCCATGTCTACTCACTGATCCATGATGATCTGCCCTGTATGGATGATGATGATATCCGCCGCGGCAAGCCGACGGTTCACAAGGCTTTCGATGAAGCCACCGCAGTTCTGGCAGGCGATTGTTTGCTAGCGCTGGCGTTCGAAATTCTCGGGGACGAGGCGACGCACAGCGATCCCTTTGTCCGCGCGGAACTTATGTCGGCTTTGGCTTTGGCCAGCGGGCCTTCGGGCATGGGCGGCGGCCAGATGATGGATTTGGAAGCCGAGCACCGGGAACTTGATCTGCCGGCCGTAACCCGGCTTCAGCAGCTCAAAACCGGAGCGTTAATAGGCTTCTGCCTCGAAGCGGCCTGCATCATGGCGCGTATCCCGCCAGAAAGCCGCACCCATTTACGCGGCTATGCCCGCGATCTCGGCCTGGCCTTCCAGATTGCCGACGATCTGCTCGATGAAACCGGCGACGAGAAGGAAACCGGCAAGCGGGTCGGCAAGGATGCAGAAGCAGGCAAAGCGACATTTGTTTCGCTTCTGGGTCTTGATCGCGCGCGGCAGCAGGCCGAAATGCTTGTTGAGCAGGCGATTGACCATTTGCGCGACTTTGGCGAGGAAGCTGATATGCTTCGCGCCATTGCTCGCTTCTCGATTGAAAGGACGCACTGATGGGCGCCAACAGAGTGGGAGTGTATCCCGGAACGTTCGACCCGATTACGCTCGGCCATATGGATATTATTCGGCGCGGCGCGAAGCTGGTCGATACGCTGATTATCGGCGTGACTACAAATCCCAGCAAATCACCGATGTTCAGCGATGAGGAACGGCTGGAAACGGTGAAGCGCGAAGTTGCGGAATGCGAGGGCGATATCCGCGTCGTGCATTTCAATTCATTGCTGATGGATTTTGCCGAACGTGAGGGCGCAACTGTCATCGTGCGCGGCCTGCGGGCTGTTGCGGATTTCGAGTATGAATTCCAGATGGCCGGCATGAATCAGCAGCTCAATGAGAATATAGACACGCTGTTCCTGATGGCCGATGTGGCGTTGCAGCCGATTGCATCCCGATTGGTAAAGGAAATCGCCATGTATGGCGGCGACATTCACAAATTTGTGACGCCGACTGTTGATCGTGAAATGAAGGCCCGGGTGGAAAAGCTAGGAAAGAAGGGCGATTAACGGTTCGTCGTTCAGCCTCCTTTCAGCCGGAAGCTGGTTGGGCTAAGGGAATATCGAAATCCATCCGCCGACGCATGATGCGAGCGGCGAGAGCGAATGTACGAGGATAGTATGCGTTTGAAATTATTCCTGTTTTCCTTGCTGGCTTTGGCCATGAGCGGTGCCGTTCATGCGCAGGACGATGATGGTGTCACTGATGTGAGCGCGACGCCGGGTATCGGCTATGCTCCCGGTACAACGCCGGCAGCCGATCCGGAAAACACGTTGCTTCTTGATTTGTCGACCGGCGGGCGTGTTACGATCCGCCTTCGGCCTGATGCCGCACCCAATCATGTGGAGCGCGTGAAGACGCTGGCACGGCAAGGTTTTTACAATGGCATCATCTTTCACCGTGTGATTGAAGGTTTCATGGCGCAAACCGGCGATCCTACCGGAACCGGGCAGGGTGGTTCTGAATTGCCCAATATCGCTGCTGAATTCACGACGTTGCCGCATGTTCGCGGAACGGTATCAATGGCACGGGCGACGGAGCCGAATAGCGCGAACAGCCAGTTCTATATCATGTTCATGCCCAATCTCGGCCTTGATCGGAACTATTCTGCGTTCGGCCGGGTCGTGAGCGGCATGCAATATGTTGACATCATTCCGCGCGGTGAGCCACCGGCAAATCCGGCACGGATCATCCGCGCTTCGATTGCGGCCGATAACGTACCTCCGCCGACTGCTGCCGAGATTTCTGCGATGACGCAGCCTGCTGCGAACAATCAGGCTGCGGCCCTTGATGCGGCTCTAGGTGCAGCATCGACGGGCGACACGCCGCAATAACTGACTCGTGCGCGTTGATCTTTTTGATTTCGCGCTCCCCGAAGACCGCATAGCGCTTCGTCCGGCCAGCCCGCGTGACAGCGCGCGTATGCTGGTTCTCGATGGGGATACGACGCAGGACAGGCTGGCCAGTGACCTGCCGGACTGCCTGCGCGCGGGCGATATGCTCGTTTTCAATGATACAAGGGTCATCCCGGCGCAGCTCGAGGGGCGGCGCGGTGATGCGAAGATCGGCGCGACATTGCACAAGCGCGAAGGGCTGCGTCAGTGGCGCGCGTTTATCCGTAACGCCAAACGGGTGCGCGAGGGCGACCGGATCGATTTTGGCGGCGATGTTGCAGCGATAGCAACGGACCGCGGCACGGACGGCAGCTTTCTCCTGAGTTTTGAGGGCGATGATCCGGTTGAGGTTCTTTTAGAACGCGCGGGTACTATGCCACTGCCACCGTATATTGCGGGTAAGCGCCCGACCGATGCCCGTGACGCCGACGACTATCAGACTATGTTTGCGCGCGAAAAGGGCGCGGTTGCTGCCCCTACTGCGGCTTTACACTTCACGCCGGAGTTGATGGCGCGATTGGGCGCAGCGGATATCGACCATGTCACACTGACGCTGCACGTAGGCGCGGGAACATTCCTGCCGATGAAGGCAGATGATAGCGACGATCATGTCATGCATTCCGAATGGGGCCAGATCGATGCGGAGACGGCGAAGCGCCTGAACGATGTGAGGGCCGCGGGCGGTAGGATTATTGCGGTAGGCACGACGAGCCTGCGCCTCCTGGAAAGTGCGACGGGCGAAGACGGACAGGTGCAACCTTTTGAAGGCGACACCGCCATATTCATCACACCCGGCTACCGCTTCCGCGCCATTGACGGGCTGATGACCAATTTCCACCTGCCGCGCTCAACCCTGTTCATGCTGGTCAGTGCGTTGATGGGGCGGGAGCGGATGTTGGTCGCGTACGAGCACGCCATCGCAGAGAAATATCGATTCTACAGCTATGGTGACGCGAGCCTTTTGCTGCCTTCATCAGCATTGGAGTAATTCTCCACATCGCTAATTTCGTTCAATCGAACCTTCCGCAGCTTTGATCCGACTTTGATGTCGTGAGCCAATATCGCGCTGGATTTTCAGCATTCGCGATGGCGGCTCAACACCATCGATTGAAGGATTAGCAATGAAGAATGTTCTTTTTACAAGCGTAGCAATCATGTTCGCAGCTATCTCGACTCCAAGCGTGGCTCAGACAGAAGAAGGCCCGCAGGTCGATTTCTACATTGGTGCCCAGGCTGGGTATCACGGGATCACCGCGAACCCGTTGGGTGACGACGGCGGCGCCATCTTTGGAGGCTATGTTGGAGTTGATTACGGTGACCGCGTCATCGTTGGCATTGAGGCCAATTTGAACGCCGGAACAGGATTGATAAATAGCGAATATGGCGTTGCCGCGAAGCTGGGCATTCGTACCGGCGAAACCGGCCAGATATTCGTTCGTGCAGGGTATCAGCAGGTGGATTTTAACGCGGATCGCCTGATCGACACCGATGATTTATTCGGTTTCCCGTTGCCCAGCATTGTGGTTTCAGACGGCGATTATCTGCTCGGGATCGGCGGCCAGTTCATGGTTGCGGACAATATTTCCTTTCGCGGCGTCGTTGATACGGTTGCGTTCGATTCGGTCCGCGGCACGGTAGGCGTAGCTTTCCATTTTTGAGGGAGTTGGCGCAGTCCGGCTGCTCCCTCTCGACACGATGAATTCGCCCGGTCATAGGCTGCCTATGACCGGGCGTTTTTCCTTCTCCATTTCCGCCACTGATGGCGCTGCGCGCATGGGCACGATTGCCATGCAGCGCGGTGAAATCCGCACGCCGGCTTTTATGCCGGTGGGCACTGCGGCGACCGTCAAGGCGATGAAACCGGCTGATGTTCGCGCGACGGGCGCGGATATCATTCTCGGCAATACCTATCATCTGATGCTTCGCCCGGGAGCCGAGCGTGTCGCCAAGCTTGGCGGTCTGCACGATTTTATGGGTTGGGATCGGCCCATCCTTACCGATAGCGGCGGCTTCCAGGTGATGAGCCTGTCGGAGCTTGCAAAGATGAGTGAGGAGGGGGTGTCTTTCAAAAGCCATCTGGACGGCTCCAAACATATGCTGACGCCTGAACGCTCAATGGAGATACAGCGGCTGCTCGGCTCGGATATCGTGATGGCGTTCGATGAGTGCACGCCCTTTCCGGCAACGCCTGAGCAAGCCGAAGCATCGATGGAGCGCTCCATGCGCTGGGCCAAACGGTCACGAGACGGGTTTGATGCGGGGGGCGAGCATGCTGAGCGCGCCGCTCTGTTCGGGATCCAGCAGGGGTCTATGGACGAAGCGCTGCGACAGCGATCGTCCGATGCACTGCGCGAAATCGGTTTTGACGGATATGCGATAGGCGGACTTGCCGTTGGCGAGGGGCAGGACGAAATGTTCCGCGTCCTCGATTTCGCCGTGCCGATGCTGCCGAACGAAGCGCCCCATTATCTGATGGGTGTCGGCAAGCCGGATGATCTGGTCGGCGCGGTGGCGCGCGGGATCGACATGTTCGATTGCGTGTTGCCAACCCGTTCGGGTCGTACGGGGCAGGCGTTCACCGCAGATGGGCCTATCAACATCAAAAACGCCCGTTTTGGCGAAGATACAGGCCCGCTAGATCCTGACTGCGGATGCCCGGTTTGCGGACAATGGTCACGCGCCTATTTGCATCATCTCATCCGCTCCGGCGAGATATTGGGCGCAATGCTCATGACCGAGCATAATCTGTTTTTCTATCAATCGCTGATGGCTGGCATGAGAGAGGCGATTGCGGCGGAACGTTTCGCAACTTTTGCCAGTGATTTTATCACCCGTTACCGCAAGGAAAAATAAGCATGGCACTGGTCGAGATCGAACGCTGTGGTGGCTATGCCGTTCTGACACTCAACCGCCCGGAAGCGATGAACGCTCTGTCTGCGGCTATGCGGAGCGAGCTTGCACAAGCGGTGCGGAGGATGGAGTCCGATACCGAAATTCGGGTGTTGATCCTGACGGGAGCTGGCGAGAAGGCGTTCACGGCGGGCCTTGATCTCAAAGAACTTGGTTCCGGCGCGTCGAGCGTGGGCGATGCCGTTGATGTCGAGGATCCCGTTACCGCGCTTGAGCAGTTTAGCGGTCCGATCATCGGGGCTATTAACGGCGTGGCGATCACGGGTGGGTTTGAGGTGGCGCTTGCCTGCGATGTGTTGATAGCAAGCCAGAATGCGCGGTTTGCCGATACCCATGCGCGTGTGGGGGTTATGCCCGGATGGGGTCTCAGCCAGAAACTGAGCCGCGCCATCGGCATTTCCCGGGCAAAGGAATTGTCGCTAACGGGCAATTTCCTTTCGGCGGAGCAGGCGGAACACTGGGGTTTGGTCAATCGCGTCGTAGCAGTTGACGAATTGCTCACCGCTGCGCGGGGCCTTGCGGAAGACATGCTTTCGGTCGAGCCGGATATGCTGACCCGCTATCTGAAGCTTATCGATGACGGATTTGCCGCCAGTTTTGGCGAAGGGCGGGTGCTTGAGCGTGAACGTGCAGCCGAAAATTCGGGTGTCTCGGCTGAAGAAATCGAGCAACGTCGCCTCGCCGTACAGGCTAGGGGGCGCAAACTAGCTGAATAATCCGTTACTCGGCGGCGATTGCCGTTGTTTCTTCAGCTTTCGTCGATGCGGTTTGCGACCGGTTGCGAAATTCCATCGCCTCATCGGCGATTTCGCCATATTTCAGGGCGCGTATGTCCTTGGTATAATTCTGCAGGTTTTTCCAAACACCCTTATGCCCTTGAGCGGGCAGTTTGTTTTCGGCGCGTTTGAAATAGCCGGACGAGAAATCGACCCATGGGCGCCGTTCGATCACATCATCTTTCGGCAGACGGGGCGTTGCGATTTCGGTTTGCGTTTTTTCCATGTGATTGAGCAGCCGACAGACATATTCGTTCGTCAGATCGGCGCGCAATGTCCAGGAGGCATTGGTGTATCCAAAGGAAATCGCGAAGTTCGGCACGTCTGAGAACATCATGGCCTTATAGGTGATAGTATCGTGGAAATTGATCGGCTTGCCGTCCACTTCAACCTGGATGCCGCCGGCCATCTGCAGATCAAGGCCTGTCGCCGTGACAATGATATCTGCCGCCAATTCCTCGCCTGATTGCAACTGCAGGCCGGTCTTGGTGAAGCGGTCGATGTGATCGGTCACAACCGACGCTTTGCCAGCTTTCACACTATTGAAAAAATCGCTGTCGGGAACGAGGCAAAGCCGCTGCTCCCATGGATTATAGCTCGGCGTGAAATGTGTATCGACATCATAGTTGGGGCCCAATTCTTCGCGGACAGCATCGAGCAAAAATTTGCGAACTTTTTCAGGATTGTTCCGCGCGCGGCCGAAGATAAATTTTTGCGCCAACACATTGCGCCATCTGATAAGCGTATAGGCCATCTTGTTGGGCAATATCTTACGCAGCCTATTGGCAAAGGCATCGGTGCCAGGCCGCGAAACCATATAGGTGGGCGAGCGCTGCAGCATGGTAACATGGCCAGCCGGATTTTCGCTATCAAGCATTGCCGGGACGAGAGTTACTGCTGTCGCCCCCGAGCCAATCACCAACACTTCCTTGCCCGCATAATCGAGATCTTGCGGCCAATGTTGAGGATGGACGATCTGTCCTTCGAAGTCGCCCAGACCGTTCCAATCCGGCGTGTAGCCCGATTCATAATTATAATAGCCGCTGCACATATAGAGGAAGTTGCACGTATATTGACGGGGCTCGGCATTTTCGCCCGCTTCGACATCAACCGTCCAACAGGCATTTTCTGATGACCAGCTCGCTGATTTTACATTGTGGCGATACCGGATCTTTTCATGGATGCCATATTCGGTTGCCGTCTCATCCAGATAGTTGAGGATCGAGGGGCCGTCGGCAATGGCTTTCTGTTCCGTCCAGGGTTTGAACGCAAAGCCGAGCGTAAACATATCGGAATCGGAACGAATGCCGGGATAGCGGAACAGATCCCATGTGCCCCCGAAACTTTCGCGGTTCTCGAGAATTGCATAGCTTTTGTCTGGGCAATTCTTCTGAAGATAATAGCCAGCGCCGATACCGGAAATGCCGGCTCCAACGACAATCACATCGAAATGCTGGGGTGCATCGTCTCGGGCCATCATCACTTCCTCTCGCGCCAATCAGTTGCAATGTAGAACGGATTGACGTTAACGGCAAGTAAGTCGCCTAAGAGAAGGAAAAAGGCGTTAGTCGCCCAGTTTTACGCTGAGGAACCCGGGTAGTGGGCCGTTCCAGTCTTCATCGTCAGCATCTGAAGCAGGCGCAGCTTTGGGTTCAGGCTTTTGCGCCTTTTTGGGCTCAGCCTTTTCCGTTTTCACCGGGGCAGGGGTTTCGTCTCTTGTATCTGCTTTTGGCTGCCGCCGTGGCTTGCTTTTGGGTTTTTCAGCGGGCGTCTCTTCGCGTGCCTTTGGGGCATCGGCTTTTGGCGTATCCGCTTTCGGGGTATCGGCTTTCCGCGTATCCGCTTTGGCTGCGTCGCGTTTTGGTGCTGGCTTGCCGCTGCTCTTGTTGCCTCGGTCGATGGTCTGCCCGGTCAGCTTTTCAATATTGTCGATCGCTTCTTCGTCGGTGGGCGTGACAAGTGTGATAGCGGTTCCGGTGGCACCTGCGCGGCCCGTACGGCCGATCCGATGGACATAGTCATCGGGATGCCAAGGCGCATCATAGTTGAAGACATGGCTGACGCCTTTGATGTCGAGCCCACGTGCGGCGACGTCTGATGCGACAAGGATGTTGATCTCGCCTGATTTAAACAGGTCGAGTTCTCTCATCCGCTCAGGTTGGCTCATATCACCATGGATTTGGCCCGCTTTGAAGCCATCCTGCTGAAGTGATTTCTGGAGGTCGCGGACCGTCGTCTTGCGGTTCGAGAAAATGATAGCTGTGCTGATATCTTCGCTGCGCAGCAGCTTCTTGAGCGTCGTCTTTTTGGTGCGTGGGCTGGTTTCGACAAGGCGCTGCGCGATATTGTTGGCAGCTGTTGCCGGGCGCGCGACCTCGATATGCTTCGGATTGCTCAGAAACTTGTCGGAAAGCTTCTTGATCGGCGGCGGCATGGTTGCCGAGAAAAGCAGTGTTTGCCTGTTTCGCGGCAGTTTTTCACAAATACTCTCAATATCGGGAATAAAGCCCATATCGAGCATCCGGTCGGCCTCGTCGATGACGAGAATATCGCAACCGGACAGCAGAATTTTCCCGCGATCAAACAGATCCATCAGCCGGCCCGGCGTTGCGATGAGAACGTCCACGCCCTTTTCGAGCGCCTTCATCTGGTCGCCCATGCTGACGCCGCCAATGAGCAGCGCCATGGAGAGTTTCTGATATTTGCCGTATTTCTCAAAATTCTCGGCAACCTGCGCGGCGAGTTCGCGTGTCGGTTCGAGGATCAGCGAGCGCGGCATCAGCGCGCGGCTGCGGCCATGGCTCAAAATATCGATCATCGGCAGCACGAAGCTTGCCGTTTTTCCGGTGCCTGTCTGCGCAATGCCAATGATGTCTTTCATCATTAGAACAGGCGGAATGGCTTCGGCCTGAATGGGCGTTGGTTCTGTGTATCCAGAATCACCTACAGCGCGCAGTAATTCATCAGAAAGGCCGAGGTCGGCAAAGTTCATAAAATATCCGAAATGCGTTGAGTGTGCGCGGTTTCTATGCATCGCGCTTTCGCGGCTGCCGATTGGGCGCTGGAGCCTGAAAAGTCAAGCGAAAGGCCGTCTCCGACGCCTGTTTCCGGGGTTAGTTGCCGGAGCGTTGTTCGAGGATGTGAAAGCCCGAGATCGCACATTCGCTTCCGGCTCGTGAAACAATCGAATCGCGGGTGGCACAGATTTGGCCATCCTCTCCGGGAACGAGGTAAAAAGCCGAATAATAACCAAGCGTTACGCATTCGGAATCAAGCCGTGCGCGGATCAAGCGGCGATCATGCGTCAACAGATCGACAATGCCAGGCCGGGTGAAGCGAGCCCGCGCGATTGACGATACCGCCTGGCAATCAGCCGCCGGGCTTTCGCGCCAGACGATACCGGATGGCGCGCGGCGGCGGGGTCGTAATGTCCTGCGGGTCGGAATACGGATAATGATGCGCTGTTCAACGCTCTGCATGGCGAGTTGAACGGGCGCGGCGGCGGGCGCGGCCGAGCTGGCCAATAACAGCAATGCGACACTAGCAAGTGACACGGGCAATCCTAACGTTGCGCGCTGTGTCGTCCTTACCCGTTTAACGGGAGATGAATTTGCCAGACGCTGCAATGCCGCTATCGTCGTACGGATGGATGATGGCACAATTCTAGAACGGCTGGCAGCGATAGTCGGGCCGCGCGGATTGACGGTGGATTCGGAGGATCTTGCGCCTTGGCTCACCGATTGGCGCGGCCGGGTTACGGGACAGGCGATCGCGCTCGTCTCGCCGGAAAACCACGAGCAGGTGCAGGCCATTGTGAAACTGGCAGGTGAAGCCAGCGTTGCGATAGTTCCGCAGGGCGGCAACACGGGCATGGTTGCGGGCGGCGTTCCTTGCCCCGATGATCGAGCGATTCTGCTCTCATTGCGCAAGATGAATGCGCTCCGGTCCATTGACCCCGAAGATAACAGCATGACGGTCGAAGCAGGTGTGATCCTCAGCGCGGTGCACGACGCCGCCGAACAGCATGGCCGCCGTTTCCCGCTCTCGCTTGGCGCCAAGGATAGCGCAACGATCGGAGGGCTAATCGCGACAAATGCCGGCGGCACGCAGGTTTTGCGCTTCGGGTCGATGCGCGCGCTAACGCTCGGGGTCGAGGCGGTGCTCCCCGATGGAAGTCTGTTCGAGGGCCTTTCAACGCTCCGCAAGGATAATCGGGGTTATGATATCAGACAGTTGTTGGCCGGGTCAGAGGGAACGCTTGGCGTTGTAACGGCGGCTAGCCTGAAACTTGTTCCTGCCGCACCGCACCGCGTTGTCGCCTGGCTGGGCCTTGAGTCTGCGCAAAGCGCGCTCAGCATGTTGCGTACCCTTGAAGCCGCTTTGGGTGACAAGGTCGAGAGTTTTGAGCTGGTGCCCGATGCCGCGCTGGCGCTTGTGCTCAAGCATATCCCCGATACGCGCGCGCCGCTTACAGCTACTCATCGCTGGCATGTGCTGGTTGAACTGCGAACCGCGAATGATCTGGCAGATCTGCGCACCCGTTTTGAACATGCATTGGCAAAGGCGTTGGACGATGGCCTTATTGCGGATGCTGTTCTGGCGGAAAGCGAAGGGCAGGCTGCGGCTTTCTGGAAATTGCGTGAAGTGATTTCGGAGGCCGAGCGGGTCGATGGAATGGCTGCGAAGCATGACGTTTCCGTGCCGGTATCTGCAATGCCAGATTTTATTGAAACCGCGAGGGCGGCAGTCGAGGCGCAGTTTGCGGGCGCCCGCGTAATAGCGTTCGGCCATCTGGGTGACGGCAATGTCCATTTCAACGTCCGCGCGCCTGCCGGGAGTGACGATAAAGCCTGGTTTGCAGAAACCGCGGATGCCGTCAGTCGGTTCGTTCATGACATGACCCGCGATGCCGGCGGATCGCTCTCCGCTGAACATGGTATCGGGCAACTCAAGCTGGTTGAATTTGAACGACTGGTCGATCCGGCTCGGTTGGCGGCGATGCAGGCAATCAAGCTGGCACTTGATCCGCAGGGAATAATGAACCCGGGTAAGCTCGTTCCGCTTGCGAATCCCGCTAAGAATCCATAGAGGGCAGGGCAATCCGGGCTGCCACCTTCAACGACAGCCTTTCCTTATTCCGGCCACAGGAGATATTTCATGGCTAGCGCTGCCCCGCAGCAGAATTTTCCGCTGTTGTATAACGACCTTGTTCCGCTTTCGAGCCAGGAGCATGCAAATTATAAATTGCAGGTCCGGCCGAAGATGCCATTCCTTGCGGAAACGCATGCCGTTCCTGTGACGATCGATGAATTCGTCATGGTGCAGCGTCACATGCCGATTGTCTTCTCGTCGGGTGAAAACCCGGTTCCGCTGGCGCTGATGGGCCTCAATCAGGGCGTCAACGTATTCCTAGATGAAAATGGCGAGCTGTCTGGCAACCCTACTTATATGCCGGCCTATGCGCGCCGCTATCCGTTCCTTCTCGCGAAGCTTCGCGAGGATTCAGAAGAACTTTCGCTTTGTTTCGATCCGACGACAGATATTGTCGGCGAATATGATGAGGGCGAAGACCTGTTTGCGGACGGCGAAGCCGCCGAAACGACCAAGAGCCTGTTGCAGTTCTGCGAACAGGTCGAAACGTCCGGCCATCGCACTGTGCAATTCGTTGAAGAGCTGGTGAAAGCCGATCTTCTCATGGAAGGTGAAGTTTCGATCGACACACCGAATTCGGACAAGCCTTTCGTTTATCGCGGTTTCCAGATGGTGAACGAGGAAAAGCTCAAGGAAATTCACGGCGATCAGGCCCGTAAGTTTGTTCAGAGTGGCATGATGCCGCTCATTTATGCGCATATGATGTCACTGCAGCTTGTTCGCGACATTTTCGCGATGCAGCTTCAACAGGGCAAAGTTCCTCCGCAGCCGGACGCCAATGTCCCGCAGGGAATGGAGCAGAATTAGCTTCAACGCGCGGTTTTGGCGGAGTTTTTGGTCACCGCTTGAAACACTGACAAATCGTTAATATCTTGGGGGGGCACGTGGCTACGTTCCCCCCCCTTTTCGTAGCCAGGTGTGAGTGCATCCTATGATGCGCTCTCCCTGAACCTGGCCGCCTCGCGCTCCCCTGCGCGGGGCGGTTTTTTTGTTTGGCGACTGGTTTTACTCTGCAGCCAGGGCGTCAGGCGGTGAAAGCGCTTCACTGGCCAATCCATCGGCGATTGCGGTTATCAATGCCGTAACGTGCGACAGATTGGGGCTGGGCAGATTATGCGCCCGGTCGAGATAGAGTGACCGGCAGATTTCGAGCTGTAATCCGTGCACATCGCGCTCGGGCCGAGCATGACGGTTCAGAATATGACCGCCCGCATAAGGCGTATTCAGAGTCGTTCGAAAACCTAAATCGCGGCAGGTATCGACAGCGCGTCCGGCAAAGGCCGGTGCAGAACTTTTTCCATGCCGATCCCCGATAACAATCTCGGCCGGTGCCTGGCCGTCTCTTGCGCGCAGCGGCGGCATGGAATGACAATCCAGCAGCACGGCTATTCCAAAGCGGCGGCGCGCCGCATCCAGCATATCGGATATCTGCGCGTGGAACGGCCTGTGCGCTTGGTTGATGCGATCGGAAAGGTCGCGTTGGCCGATTGGGCGGTGGTAGATATTACCATGTTTGGCCAGCCGTCGCGGAACGAGACCAAGCCCGCCGCGGACTTTTGCTGTCAGCTCAAAGCCGGCGTGTTTGGGCGGCGGAGATATCATGGCCGGATCGATCTCGCGTTCAGACCGGTTGAGGTCGATCCAGGCGCGGGCGACCTGACCAATGACAATCGTATAACCCTTGTCCGCGAGCGGCGTAACGAGGCTGTCGACATGTCGGTCTTCGAGCGACCGCAAGCTGGCTTCATCAAGCCGTGCGATCTCCAGCAGGCTTGCGGGATAGTAGCGGCCGGCATGCGGGACGGATATGATGACAGGGGATTGCGGCACAGCCGACCCCAGCCGGATAACATGTTTGGGCGGAGAGCCGCTGTGTTCCATGATTTGAGGCCTATTGTTCTCATGAATCAAAGGCAAGTTTTCAAAATTTTCTATCAAGGCTGGAAAATTTTAAGAGCTCTGCTCTATAGTCGTTTCAGGGATGCGCCCGGCGCGGCGCGTAAACAGGTGATGGGACGACAATGATACGTATCCTTTTGGCAGAGGACGATACGTCGATGCGCGAATATCTGAAGCGCGCGCTTGAGCGAACGGGATATGCTGTCGACGCAGCAGATTCCGGCGTTTCGGCTTTGCCGATGCTTGAGAAAAACACGTATGACCTGCTGCTGACCGATATCGTCATGCCCGGCATGGACGGGATTGAGCTTGCTCAGGAAGCGGCGAAAATTGCGTCCGATATGCGGGTCATGTTCATTACCGGATTTGCGGCTGTGGCGCTGAAAAATAACAAAACACCACCCAACGCAAAAGTGCTCTCAAAGCCGTTTCATCTGCGCGATCTCGTCCTTGAGGTCGACCGGATGTTCGAAGTCGGCGACGCATCAGGACTTTGAGAAATCAGCGGTTGCGCAGATGCAAACGCTCCACTAGATAGCCCGTTCGCGTGGGCGCGTAGCTCAGTGGTAGAGCACTGTGTTGACATCGCAGGGGTCGCTGGTTCAATCCCAGCCGTGCCCACCATTTTCCCCTAAATGATGTTCAACAGCGGCTGATGGCCAGCCGTTTTTCTGTGTTTGGCATATGGAAAAACGGCCACCATGGTGTCCGACCGGGTCGCATAAAGCCGGATGAACCATGATGGCCTTGGCAATTTCGGCTTTAGGAAGTCGTTACCGCCGCAGACAGCTATGGGCGATTCGGATGATTGGGTTCGTGATCCAGATCACACAATCTCAAAAAGACCGGCCGCACCCATGCCGCCCGCCGTACACATCGAGACCACCACATAGCGCACGCCGCGTCGGCGCCCTTCAATCAGAGCATGGCCGACAAGGCGGCTCCCGGTCATGCCAAAGGGATGGCCGATCGCGATCGCGCCGCCATCGACATTGAGCTTCTCAGGATCAATGCCCAGCGTATCGCGGCAATAGAGGCACTGGCTGGCAAAGGCCTCGTTGATCTCGAACAGGCCGATGTCATCCATCGAAACGCCCGTGCGATCCAGAAGTTTGGGAATAGCGAATACCGGGCCGATGCCCATTTCGTCGGGATCGCAGCCCGCGGCTTGAAAGCCGCGATAGATGCCGAGGATTTCCTTGCCTTCGGCCTCTGCCGTTGCCCGGTCCATCAGGATTTGCGCCGATGCACCATCGGAAAGCTGGCTGGCATTCCCCGCCGTGATGTTCTTGCCTTCCTTGATCACCGCGCCGTCAGACCACACGGTTTTAAGGCCGGCCAGAGCTTCAGCGGTAGTTCCCGCACGTAAACCCTCATCGCGGTCTATCGTAACCGTTTCCACTCCGGCCTTGCTGCCATCTTTTTCGTAGAGCTGTTTTTCGGCGGTGACCGGGACGATTTCGGCATCAAGCCGCCCGGCCTCGGTGGCTGCGACGGCGCGTTGTTGGCTCTTCGCGCCATATTCATCCTGCGCCTCACGGCTGATACCATAGCGTTCGGCTACGATTTCGGCGGTCTCGATCATCGGCATATAGGCGTGCGGCACCCGCTCAATCACCGACTCATTGATATGGCGCGGGGCATCCTTGGTCACGGTGTGGGTGATGCTTTCCATGCCGCCGGCCATCGCGACATCCATTTCGTCACAGATGATCGCACGGGCAGCGAGCGCTACCGCTGTCAGGCCGGACCCGCATTTCCGATCAAGCGTGAAGGCGGGAACGGAGTTGGGCAGGCCCGCCGCGAACAGCGTCATCCGGCCAAGATTACCGCCTTGCGCACCCCATTGATTGCCGCAGCCGAAGAAGAAATCGTCGATGCGTTCAGGATCGATGCCCGCCCGGTCAATCGCAGCGTTGACGGCATGGGCACCAAGGGCGGGCGCTTCGGTTGCGTTGAATGCGCCGCGATAGGCCTTGCCGATCGGCGTCCGCGCGGTGGAAATGATGGCGGCTTCGCGCATGAAAAACTCTCCTATATCACCCAGTCTTGATGCAGCGTGTCCGCCCGTTTGGTGACCATTTCGGTGTGCAGGCGGCGCACCATCTCGCTTCCCGTGCGTTCGAAGAGAAACGGAAAGATACCGTGGACGATGCATGCGATCCCGGTTGCCGTCATGCGCAGCCCAAATCCCGATGCCGCGACAAAATGCTCGCCATAGGTTTCGCCGATATCGCGCAGATGTTGGGTCATGTGGTTGGCCATGGATTTGCTTTCGTTTTCGTTTCGATCATTGTGGTGATGCGCTCCTATGACATGTTGTTTTGAAAAGCACGGGCGGAGTGCCACTTGACCGCGATTATCGGTCGGCTAGACGCGAAAGGTCAGGAAAGGGCGCGCAATGATAAGCATGATCGGCCTGATTGGGGCGTTGGCACTGTTGATCTGGATGACGGTGCGCGGAGTGAATATCCTGATCGCTGGGCCGGTCGCTGCGGCCCTGGTTGCAGCGACCAGCGGTATCGCCTGGTTGCCGCCCTTGGCTGCAGCAGACGCACCCGATTTCGCAACCAGCTATATGGCGGGTTTCACCGGGTTTTTCGGGAACTGGTTCTTCATGTTCCTGCTCGGCGCGATTTTTGGCGAAGTGATGGGCGCATCGGGCGCTGCCGCCAGCGTTGCCCATTGGATCATTGAAAAGATCGGCATCAAACATGCCGTGCTTGCGGTTGTCGCGGCCTGCGCTTTGCTCACCTATGGCGGGGTTAGCGTGTTCATCGTGGCTTTTTCGGTTTATTCGCTAGCGGTTAGCTTGTTTCGCGAAGCCAATCTGCCGCGCCGCTTCATTCCTGCCGCGCTGTGCTTTGGCTCGGTTACTTTCACGATGACGAGCGCTGGTTCTCCCGAGATACAGAACCTGATTCCGATGCAGCATCTTGGAACCACAGCCTATGCCGCCTGGGAGGTGAGCCTTGTGGTCGCCATCCTGATGGCCGTGCTCGGCTTTATCTGGCTGCAATGGATGGTGAAGCGTGCCGTTGCGCGCGGCGAAACCTTTGAAGGCAGGGACACAGATGATCCGGTGGATGAGGGGAGGGTGCTCCCGAACCCGTTCCTCTGTCTGCTCCCGCTTGTTGCCGTGCTTGGCGTGTTCATGATCTTCCAATATCCGCAGCAATTGGGGCCGCTGTCGGCGATCATGCCGGCAGAATCGCTTGATAAATGGGCGCTGGTTGCCGCGCTTGGGTCGGGCACGCTGATTGCGTTGCTTGTCGGCCTGAAGAGCAGGGCGAAGATGCCGGAAGCCTTTTCGAAGAGCGCAACCGGCGCCGTGGTCGCGATCACCAATACCTGCGCGGTTGTTGGCTTTGGTGCCGTGGCTTCACTGTCACCAGCCTTTCAGGAAGCATTGATACTCGTGCAGAATTTGCCCGGAGATCCGCTGATCGGGGCGGCGATTGCAGTAACGGTGATTGCAGGCCTGACGGGCTCTGCATCAGGCGGGCAGAGTATCGCGCTCCCCCTCATCGCACCGCACTATATTGATGCCGGGGCCAGTGCAGATGAGCTCCACCGCACCGTCGCCATCGCCTCAGGCGCGCTCGATAGCCTGCCGCACAATGGTTATGTGGTGACAACCATCCGCGCGATTTGCGGGGAGACGCATGCCAATGCCTATGGCCCGGTTGGCGCGCTGACCGTTCTCGTGCCGCTTGTCGGTCTTGTTGTCGCGCTTGCCTTGTTCGCGATTTTCTAGGTCCTGAGCCTCACCCAAAAACTCATATCTTCTTAACCATGTTTGGGTTAGAATCATCGGCTATGGGAACGGTAATAGACTTTGAAACAGGCGCGGTTGCGCAGTTGCAGCGCCGCGTGGCGCAGGCGGAAGAGGATAATCGGGATCTGCTGGCCTTTGCACGCGGCCATTCGGGCGCGACAGGGGCTATTCATGATGCGGTTCTGGCGGCGATTTCTGCCGAAGGCCTTGATCATCTCCTCCATATCGTAACCCAGCAATGGCCTGATATTCTCGGCGTCGATGCGGTGAGTCTTGCTCTCTATGTCGGTGACAAGGGCGTGCGCGCTGATATTTCCGGAATGCAATTCGTCGAACGCCGGTTGATCGAAAAAGCGTCCAATGATGTGGCTGGCGTTGTACTGCGCGATTGTGAACGCGGCCATCCCTTGTTTGGCCCGGCTTCGGAATTTGTTCGCGCAGAAGCGCTGGTTCATCTCGACAATGAAACACCGTTGCCATCCGGCCTGTTGGCGCTTGGCCAACGTGAAAGCCAGGACATGGAAGCCCATGAAGGGGCGGAGCTGCTCGGTTTCCTTGGTGATAGTCTCGCACGTTTGCTTGGCCGGTGGTTGCTCCCCTGAACCTTGATTTCCACCCCGCCGCCGGACTCGCAGAAGAGTGGGCGGCGCATCTCGGCCGCGATCGGCGGCGATCCCCCCATACGATCCGTGCCTATGTCGCGGCCGCGCACCGGCTAATTGCTTTTCTCGGTACACATCGCGGCGAGACCGTGACATCCAAGACCTTACTGGCGCTCGGCGCTGCTGATTTACGTTCTTTTCTCGCCTTTCGCCGTAACGAGGGATTGGCCAATCGTTCGACGGCGCGTGAGCTTTCATCTCTGCGCGGTTTTCTGGCCTTTGTGGCGGGCCGGGCGGGCGAAGAGGCGAATATTCCGCGCGTCAAAGGCCCGAAACTCAAGCCGGGCGTACCTCGCCCGGTATCGCCAGAAGAAGCACTGGCGCTTGCCGATGATGTAGCCGCACAGGCCGATGAGCCTTGGATAGCTGCGCGCGACTGGGCGGTGTTGCTGCTGCTTTATGGTGCCGGATTGCGCGTTGGCGAGGCTTTAGGGCTAACGGGCGCAGTATTGCCTCTTGGCGAAACTTTATCCGTGACGGGCAAGCGCGACAAAACCCGGATCGTTCCCTTGCTCGACAAGGTCCGTGTAGCGATTGAGGACTATGTCCGGCTCTGCCCCTATGCAGTCGGCCATGAGGACGCGCTGTTTCGCGGCGCGCGCGGCGGCGTTTTGGGTAGCGATATCGTCCGCCGGGCAGTGCGGGGAGCACGCGTGCGACTGGGTCTGTCCGGTAAAACGACGCCGCATGCACTCAGGCACAGCTTTGCAACGCATTTGTTGGCCCGGGGGGCCGATCTAAGGTCGCTACAGGAGTTGCTTGGCCATTCGAGCCTCAGTTCAACGCAAATCTATACGTCAGTGGATGCCGCGCATCTGCTAGACGTTTATCGCAACGCCCATCCGCGCGCTTAAAGTTTGCTCTCAATCGCATCCCAGATTTTTGCGCTGGTGTCGGTCCCGTTGAATGCATCAATCGAAACAATGCCGGTTGGCGAGGTGACGTTGATCTCGGTCAGATAGCCGCCGATCACGTCGATACCAACGAACAGCAGCCCGCGCTTCTTAAGTTCGGGGCCTAGCGCCTCACAGATTTCCAGCTCGCGCTCAGTGAGCTCGGACGCTGCACCTGATCCGCCAACGGCGAAATTAGATCGGATCTCACCCTTTTTGGGAAGCCGATTCACTCCGCCGGTTGGTTCGCCATCAACAAGGATGATGCGTTTATCACCTTGGCTGACATCGGGGAGGAAAGCCTGAACCATGAACGGTTCGACCCAGACATCGCTGAACAATTCGGTGAGCGCGGCGAGGTTGCGATCCTCTTCACCAACGAAGAACACGGCTGAGCCAGCATTGCCGTAAAGCGGTTTTACGACAATTGCGCCATGCTCGCGCTGAAAGGCGCGGGTATCGTCCAAGCTGCGCGTTATCATTGTCGGCGGCATGAATTCGGCATAATCGAGAACGAACAGCTTCTCCGGCGCGTTGCGGACCGATGCGGGATCGTTGACGACCAAAGTATCGGGCTGGATGCGTTCGAGGAGGTGAGTTGCCGTGATATAGGAAAGGTCAAACGGCGGATCCTGCCGCATCAGCACAACATCGATATCGCCGCGCAGATCAATTGTCTCAAATTCGCCGAAGCTGTGATGATCGCCTTCGACCCGCTGGACGGTTACCGGCCGCGCGCGCGTCGTGAGACGTCCGTCGGCATGGTAGGTGAGTTCGCGGACGTCATAATGCCAAAGCGTGTGACCGCGCGCCTGTCCGGCGAGCAGGATCGCAAAGCTTGAATCTCCAGCAATATTGACCTTTTCCATGGGATCCATCTGGATCGCGATGTTGAGCGACATGAGTGTCTCCTAATCAGGCATCAGGCAATAGCGCTGGTTCGCGCGCAATCAACCACAGTCCTGCTTTACCCCATCCAAGCATTCTCGATATGACGGGGCAAATGGCGTGGTGCAGTCAGGATAACATCGATGCGGATGTCTTCGCCGTTGCGGGCATATCGGGGCGCGAGAATCTCAGCCGCGGCGGCAACCCGGGCCAGCCGGCGTTCGTCAATCGCCAGATCGAGTTCGGCGGGCGTTTTGCGGGTTTTGACTTCGACGAACACGATCAGTCTGCCCCGTTTCGCCACCAGATCTACCTCGCCGCGCGGCGTGCGCTCGCGGCGGGCGAGAATGCGATACCCTTTCAGCCGCAGATACCATGCGGCCAGTGTTTCTCCGCGCCGCCCGCTGCGTTCGGCGCGGGCGCGGCTCATGAGGTGGCTTTGAGCGCCATGGCGCGTTGATAGAGCCCGTCGCTCGGCAGACCCAGCGCCTTGCCGACTTCACGGGCTGCTTTTCCGGGCGGGAGTCGGTTCAGGGCTTCGGCAAGCGCAGCGTCGATATCGGCTTCGCTCGCCGGAGCCGCTTCGCCCGGGGGAGCAATGATTATCACGATCTCACCCTTTGGCGGTGCATCGGTATAGCGTTCGGCCAGCTCGGCCAGCGTCCCAGTTACTGTTTCCTCGAACTTCTTGCTGATCTCGCGCGCCACGGCGGCTTCGCGCTCGCCAAGATTTTCGGCCAGTGCGTGGAGCGATTTTCCCAACCTCGGCCCTGACTCGTAAAAAATCAATGTCGCCCGAACCGCGCCCAGCTCTTCGATCGTATCCGTTCGCGCCTTGGCTTTTGACGGCAAGAATCCGGCAAAGAGGAAGCGGTCGGTTGGCAGTCCGGCCAGCGTCAGGGCCGCAACGGCTGCGCACGGACCGGGGATAGTGGTGATGAGGTGACCTGCGGCGCGTGCTTCGCGCACAAGCTTGAAGCCGGGGTCTGATATCAGCGGCGTACCGGCATCGGACACCAGCGCGATGACCTTGTCCCCCAACTGATCGACCAGCGCTGACCGCACTTTTGCCGATACATGATCGTGATAAGCGACAATCTGTTTCTTGATACCCAGATGATTGAGCAGCTTCGCAGTTACGCGGCTGTCTTCCGCCGCGATGATGTCTGACGCGCGCAAGGTCGTTTCCGCGCGCTGCGACACATCTTGCAAGTTGCCGATGGGGGTCGCGACGATGTAAAGACCAGATGGTAGCGTATCGTTCATAGGATTCACGTCATGGCATCACAGCGGCTCTCGGGGCAACGGCATTCGGCTCTTTCACGATTTGGCATACTCTGCATGGCACTGGCCTTGGCAGGGTGTCAGGCGATTTTGCCGCGGTCTGGCCCTCCTGAAACACCGCCGCCTACGCAGGGTGAGATTACGACGGGCATTCCTGAAGATGGCCTTCGGCGCGTTGCGCTGCTTGTACCAACATCCGGCAACAATGCGGGTGTTGGCCAGTCCATCGCCAATGCGGCCAACATGGCGATCCTCGACACGGGCGGGGAAGGGGTTCGGATCACGACCTATGATACGGCCGGTACTGGTGGTGCGATTGCTGCTGCCAACCGCGCGCTGTCCGACGGCAGTCGCCTGATCCTCGGGCCGCTGCTCGCCGACAATGTTCGCGCGCTGGCTTCGGTTGCCGGCAACGCCAGCGTACCCGTCATCGCTTTTTCGAACGATACCAGCGTGGCTGGAAACGGCACTTATCTGATGGGTTTCACGCCCGACCAATCGATTGCGCGCGTCACAAGCTATGCCGCAGGGCAGGGTGCACGGCGTTTCGCCGCGCTTGTCCCGGAAGGGCTTTATGGACGGCGGGCTTCGGCAGCCTTCGCCCAAGCGGTGCGCGATAGCGGCGGCGTTCTGGTCGGAACACGCACCTATGCGCGCTCGCGCCGTTCGCTGCAGCTGGCCGTTACACAGCTTAACGGAGAGGGCCAATTCGATGCCATCCTGATCGCAGATAGCGGGACGACGGCGCGGGAAGCGGCCCAGATGGTCCGCGACCGGGGCGCTACCGAGACGCAAATTCTGGGTACCGAGCTGTGGAATAATCAGCCTGACCTGATCCGCGACCCGGCCATGCACGGCGCACTGTTCGCAAGCGTGTCCGACCGAATGTTCAATACGCTGAGCAATCGTTACCGCTCCCGCTTCAGCCGTGATCCATATCGTCTATCGAGCCTTGGCTATGATGCCGCCTTGCTTGTCGTTCGGATATCCCGGGAATGGGCAATCGACAGGCCGTTCCCCGCAGGCGAGCTGCGTGATGCTGGTGGTTTTTCCGGCGTTGACGGCGCGTTCCGTTTCGGCAGCGATGGCGTTGCCCAACGCGCTCTGGAAGTGCAGCAAATCCGAGCGAGCGGGTTCACGGTTGTGTCGCCTGCTCCCACCGGGTTCGGCGGTTAGAGGGCCGCTTCGTCAGCAACAATTTCGGCGAGCAAGCTGTTCAGCACGAGCAAGCCTTGCGGCGTAGCGACAAGGCGATTCGAATCAGGGTGAAGCAGGCCATGAGCCGTCAGCCGCTTGATCGCATCATTGTCGAGTAGACCGGCGGGCAATCGATCACGCGGCACACCTTCGATCAGCCTGAGACCCATCATCAGCATCTCAGCGCCCTGATCATAAGCAGAGAGCCGGTCTTCGGATTGCAGGCCGTGGCCGTTACGATCGATAGCTGACAGCCAGTTCTCGGGTTTCTTGTGACGAGTCGTTGCGAAGTCGCCGCGCCTTCCATGGGCTCCGGGGCCGATGCCAGCATAGCTATGATAGCGCCAATAAGTCAGGTTATGGCGGCTCTCCTCACCCGGCCGGGCATGGTTTGATATTTCATAAGCGGGCAGGCCAGCAGCCTCTGAGATCGCTTGCGTCACCTCATAGAGCTGTGCGCCATGATCCGGTTCAGCCTCGCCAAGCTGGCCGCGCGCGGCCAGCGTCGCAAAGCGCGTCCCCGGTTCGATGGTGAGTTGATAGAGCGAAAGATGCCCTGTGCCGAAGCTCAGGGCGCGCTCAAGCTGAGTCTGCCATGCTTCGGTGCTTTGGCCCGGCAGCGCATAGATCAAATCGAAACTGGTGCGGGCGAAAACCTTTTGCGCGATATCGAGAGCTGCCAACCCCTCATGCACATCATGCGCGCGCCCGAGGAACGCCAATGCTTGGTCGTCAAGCGATTGCAGGCCGAGCGAAACGCGGTTGATCCCGGCTTTTGCAAGATCCGCAAAACGCGCGGCTTCGACCGAGGATGGGTTCGCCTCCAGGGTGATCTCGATACCCTCGGCAAACCCCCAATGGCGTTCCGCCGCGTCGATCAGCGCGGCGACGGTTGCTGGCGGCATCAGCGAAGGCGTTCCGCCGCCGAAGAAGATCGATGTGAGCGATGTGCCAGCCGTCAGCGAGGCCTCATGGGCCATGTCGGCGAGGAGGGCCGCGCGCCATGCATCCTGATCGACGCTGTCGCGGACATGGCTGTTAAAATCGCAATAGGGGCATTTAGAGACGCAAAACGGCCAATGGATATAAAGCGCGAGGCCGGTCATCGGCTCAAAATACAGCTTTCAGCAATTTGGCGAAGGCGTCGGCGCGGTGGCTGATAGCGTGTTTTTCGGCTGGATCGATCTCGGCGAATGTCTTGTCACGGCCAGCGGGCAGGAAGACGGGGTCATAGCCGAAACCCAGCGCTCCCCGGGGCGGCCAAGTCAGCGAGCCATTGGCCCGCCCTTCAAAAACTTCGCTGTGCCCGTCTGGCCAGGCCAGTGCCAAGGTGCAGGCAAAATAGGCGCTTCGGTCAGCACCGGGGCCGAGTTCGGCGAGTTTTCCCTCAACCTTGCCCATCGCCAAATACCAGTCGCGGCTCGGGCCGCCTTCAAAATTATCGGCTTCGGCCCAATCGGCGGTATAGACGCCGGGCGCTCCGCCAAGCGCATTGACGCACAGTCCACTGTCATCGGCGAGCGCGATACATCCGGATCCTTGCGCCCCGGCATGGGCCTTGATCAGCGCATTTTCGGCGAAAGTCGTGCCCGTTTCCTCGGGTTCCGGCAGATCCAGTTCCCCAGCGCTGATCACGTCCATACCGTGCGGGGCAAGCAGTGCCCCGATCTCGCGTACCTTCCCCGGATTATGGCTGGCTATTACCAGTTTTCCCGGGTCCAGCTTGCGGCTCACGATATGGCGGCGTCCTGCGCCGCGAAGATTTCCGTGCAGCCGATGCGGGCGAGGCGAAGCATGCGCAGCAGCGCTTCTTCGTCATAGGTTTCGCCTTCGGCCGTGCATTGCGCTTCGGCGATGTTGCCATCACCTGTCAGCACGAAGTTGGCGTCGGCACCCGCATTGCTGTCTTCGGCATAGTCGAGATCGAGAACCGGCTCGCCCTTGTATATGCCGCAAGAAATCGCTGCGATTTTCTGTGTCATCGGGTCTTGCTCAAGCTTGCCAGAGGCCATCAGCGAATTGATCGCTAGCCGCAGGGCAACCCAGCCACCGGATATGGACGCTGTACGCGTTCCGCCATCCGCCTGGATTACATCGCAATCGACCGTGATCTGGCGTTCGCCGAGTATTTCCAAATCCGTTACGGCGCGCAGCGAGCGTCCGATCAAGCGCTGGATCTCTTGCGTGCGGCCTGATTGTTTGCCGCGCGCGGCTTCGCGATTGCCGCGTGTATGAGTGGCGCGAGGAAGCATACCGTATTCGCCGGTTACCCAGCCTTTACCTTTGCCGCGCATCCAAGGCGGAACGCGGTCTTCGACGCTTGCGGTGCATAGCACGCGCGTGTCGCCGAAGCTGATCAGGCAGGAGCCTTCAGCATGTTTTGTGAAACCAGGTTCGATCGTGATGACCCGCATTTGATCGGGCGTGCGGCCGGATGGGCGCATGGGCATGTTTCCTTCTGGATGTGTTGGTCAGCCCCTATCGCTCACAGCATCTCGCGTCCAGCCGGATTAACGGCAGGGGGTAGGACGGATCGGGAAAAGGCCTTAGCCCGTGGTTGCTGCAGTCGCCTGTGCGGTTCTGGCAACGCGCGCGGATGCGGCGGCCGTAAAGGCGTTAATGCTCTCAACGCTGAAACTGATCGTTATGGCTGGTTGAGCCGGTTCGGGCGGCTCGGGAGCGACCGGCAGAGATGAAGGATGCTGGCGGCGCGCTGCGCGCTCCGCACGGTCCATCGCTTGTTCTTCCAGTGCCTGGACGCGTTCCATATGTGTTTCTATGCGCGTTTCCAGATGGGCGCTTAGCGCCGTCATCTGGGTGGCAAGAAGGGACAGTTCACGTTCGAGGTTTACTCCATGGACTTCGCTTAAACGGTCCATCTGTTGTTCGACGCGTTCCATTTCGCGCTCGATACGCGCTCCTTCGCGGGCCATCTGGTGTTCGATCCGTGCCTGAGCTTGCTCAAGTTGGGCTTCGAAGCGCTCTTCCTCGCGTTCCATTTCCCGCTCGATCCGTGTTTCGCGTCGTTCTGAGGCGCGTTCGCTGCGATGAGCGATCCGTTCGCTCTTATCTTCGCAGTCATCCGAAACCGCTTCAATGCGTGGTGTGAACACGGTGTCGGGGTCGAATATGGCTGTCGTTTGCAGCACCGCATTGCGCACCAAGCCGCCAATCTCTGGCTCAAACATTACCGGATCGAACGATTGGTTTCCGCTTTTCTGGGAATCGGTATCAGATCCGCGGAAGGAGTATGTCCAGCCGGGTTCTGGGGTGAAACTCCACCCTTGTTGGTCGACCGTTGCCCAGCGTTCCCCTGATCTGTCAGAGTGATCTTTTACTTCCGAATGGCTTGCGCCGTCAGCATCAGAAAGGGAGGCGGTCCGAAAGGTGCCGGATTCTGGCGATGCAGCAGTCTCGCTGGCGATCAGGGTTTCCGCTTGGGTCGTTTCGACGACATCGGTATCGAAATCCTTGTCATCATTTTCCTTGGACGTACCAGAGGAGAAGGACGCATCGGCTGATGCTGCGATGGTAAGGCAGCCTGCAAGGACCAATGTCAGTGCGGCAATAGGCATCGTTGTGCTGCTTTCCCGCCTGAACGGGCGTTCGCGTAGCCGCGTGATACGGTCCATCAGCGGTGTCGGGCCACCATCGGCGGCCATGGCAAAGCCCGGCAGCAAATCGCGGCTTTCCAGCGCAACCTTGCCCAAGCCCTGTGCGAGAGCGTTGGTATTGCCGGTTTCTCCGACAACGCGTGCGTCACAGGCATATTCACGTTCAATATCGATCTGACGCGACAGATAGGCGATTGCCGGATGGAAGAAGAAGATGTTGCAAATCAGCGCCTGGATCAGGCCAAGCAGATAGTCTTGACGGCAGATATGCGCGATTTCATGGACAAGAATGGCTTCTGCTTGATCAATCGGCAGTCGTAGAAAAAATCCGGTAGGGACAAGCACGATGGGTTTCAGCGTCCCGATTGTTAGCGGTGTCGTGATCCGTGAGGATTGCAGGATCATTGCGCGCGGATCTGCGCCGAGACGATCTACCCAGAGGCGGAACCGCATTTCCCAATCAGCGGGAACGGGTCCGGTTCCTTCGTGCTTGAGCCGGGCTGTTGCGCGCAGCGCTTGAGCGTAACGAACACCCAGCCAGCTAAATCCGAGGCCCCATATCAGGCTGATCAACCAGGTTGTGCGGCCAAGCGTGGCGATAATGGCCTGCCAACCCTCTACAGGTGCGGCGCTCACGCCAGCCATTGGTTCAATCGAGCCCAGGGTACGGTAGGAAATGCCCCACGTCACGATGAAGAGCAGAAGGGATGCCGCAAGACCGCTATAGGCTGCTATGAAGCGCAGCTGAGCATTGTGTCGAGAGATGAGCCGCAGTGCGACAAAAACCACCGCAGCAACCAACGCGATTTGCCAGAGACTGTGCAAAAGTGCCCAGCCGAGGCTGTCCACCATCAGGCTTGTATTAACCTGCATCATCTTCGTCCTCTGTTTCGGCTTCCAATTCTGAAATGAAGGCCTTGAGTTGTTCTATTTCACGGGGCGATACATCGTCGCGGCCCAGGGCATGCATAACCAGATCATTGGTTGAATTGCCGAATACGGTTCGGACGAGCCGGTTCAATAACGTCGTCCGTGTTTCCGATGCCGGCTGCGTAGCGACATAGTCAAACGACTTGCCCTTGCCGTGAATGCGATCAACCAGCCCTTTGTCGAGCATACGCTGAAGCTGCTTGAGGACCGTAGTATAGCCGACATCGCGAATTTCGCGGATATGCTCATGGACCGTGCGGACGGACACAGGTTGTCGCTCCCAGACGATCTGGAGAATTTCCGCTTCGGCCTCGGAAGGCGCGGGAGGAGGTGTGTTATTATCTGTCATCAGTCGGTTTCGACGGATCCATAACGATTTTCGGCATTTACGGCAAGTGTCGTTACTACCATGTCGACCAACGGTTATGAGCAAACGACGAACGACATGAGGTGATGCAGCAGGCGGCTGGCATGATGGTGGGACTGGCGGTTTAGCTCGGGAGTTTCTACATCCCCTTTATGACTGCTCCCAACGTTAGTGAATTGTCCGAGCGCGCGCGCGATGTGTTTCGTACCGTCGTCGAGAGCTATCTCGAAAGCGGGGAGCCGGTTGGATCTCGAACGATCTCCAAAATGTCTGGCCTCAGCCTTTCTCCGGCGTCGATCCGCAATGTCATGCAGGACTTGGAAGAGCTCAGCCTGCTTGCCGCGCCGCATACAAGCGCGGGACGCATGCCGACCGAAACGGGTCTTCGCCTGTTTGTGGACGGAATGATGCAGGCCGGGCGGCTGACGCTCGCTGAGCAGCAAGCTATCGAAGCACAGAGCAAGACGGATGGCTCGGTTGAAGAGGCCGTTGCCAATACGACCGCAGCTTTATCGGGCCTTTCCGCCTGCGCAGGCATTGTCCATGTCTCAAAGCGTGAGCCGGTGCTCAGCCAGTTCGGTTTTGTATCACTTTCCGATCAACGGGCGCTTGCGGTGCTCGTCGGGAGCGATGGCACAGTGGAAAACCGCATCGTGAATCTTCCGCATCCCGTGCCCGCTTCGACCCTTAACGAAGCGGCAAACTATATCAGTCAACGCCTTTCGGGGCTCACGCTCGAACAGGCGACATCCCGACTGCAAGAGGAAATCGGGCAAGGCAAGGCGGCGCTTGATGCTGCCGCGCAGGACCTGATCGCACGCGGACTGGCTATCTGGTCTCGCGACAATGCGGCGCGCCCGGTGTTGATTGTGCGCGGTCAGGCAAATCTGATCGATGAAATGGCTGCCGCTGATCTGGACCGTGTTCGCCTGCTGCTTGGCGAGCTGGAGGGCAAGGAAGAGATTGCGCAGCTGCTCGATCATGCGCGCGATGCCCGTGCCACCAAAATTTTTATCGGATCGGAGAATAAACTGTTCTCCCTTTCCGGTTCTTCGGTTATTGCCGCGCCCTATCATGATGGGGACGGTCAGGTCGTGGGCGTGGTCGGTGTTATTGGGCCGACACGCTTGAACTATGCGCGTGTCGTTCCCATGGTGGACTTTACCGCAAAAACCCTTTCGAAATTAGTGAGCTGAATGACAAAAATGGACGGCGAAAAAACCGAAAATATGGACGACGAAACCTTGTCTGAAGAGGCCGAGGCCGAACTGGCAGGCGTTCCGGAAAGCATGCGCGACGATGATGAGGAGGACACCGAACAGGTTTCCGATGCTGATCGGGTTGTCGAGCTGGAAGAAGAGCTCGCTGCGGCGAAGCAGGATATTCTTTACGCAAAAGCCGAGGAGCAGAATACGCGCCGCCGGCTTGAGCAGGAAAAGCAAAATGCCAGCACCTATGCGGCAACCGGTTTTTCACGCGATGTTCTTTCCGTGGCGGATAATCTGGAGCGGGCGCTCAATGCGATCCCACAAGAGCTGCGCGACGATGAAAAATTCAAAGGCCTGGTTGCCGGGCTGGAAGCCACGGGCCGCGAACTGGAGACTGTTTTCGGCAAGCATGGCATTGCACCAATTGAGGCTGTTGGCGAAGAGCTCGATCCGAACAGGCATCAGGCCATGGTCGAAATTCCGAGCGATGAAGCGGAACCCGGCGTGATCATTCAGCAGATGCAGCGCGGCTATATGATCAAAGACCGCTTACTCCGTCCCGCATTGGTCGGCGTAGCGAAAAAGCCGGACTAGAAGTCAAGCAGAAGCTGCGTGTTGCACCGGCTATAGGGGGTCGGCCAGAATTCTTCCTTGGAGAGCTCCCGAAAGCCTGACGAGCGATACAGCCGATTGGCTGCTGTCAGCTTTTCGGCGGTTTCAATCCAAATACCGTCGGCGTGCATGGCGCGAGCTTCCTCGATGAGCCGTGTCATCACGGCTCTGCCGATGCCATTGCCACGCATGCTGGCCTTTGCCGCCATCTTCACGATCTCGACATAGTGTTTGGCGGGAAAAGGCTGGATATGGGCAGGAAGCACGGCTCCGCATCCGCAAACCTCGCCATCGATTTCCGCGACAATGATCCTGCCGCCCTTGGCGATGATGGACGTTTGCGGATCATTGAGTTGCTCGCGGTCGGACTCTTCAACGACGAACCCATCTTCGATCCACGCCAGATTGAGATCGGCAAAGGCTTGGCTGTCTCCTGTTTCGAACGGGCGGATCAGCATCGCAATCTTACGCTGTCCCTATGCCGCTAATGTGTACCGCGCTTCGCCGGGGCCGCGGCACATGCGCTTCGATATGCGTGTCTCTTCGCCGCCGATGATAGCGACATCGGTTACATCCATGCACCGCGCGCCGTTTGGCTGTGAAGTAAGCGCTGTTACCGTTGATGATCCCGAAACATCAGAACGGGTGGGGCTGACCCAGGCTGCCGTCGCGCCCACTTCTTCCTGCGCGGTGGCTTCCTCAGTCGCTTCGGCCATGCGTTCCTGCTCTTCGGGCTCCAGTTGGCAGGCAATTTCAGCGACCAGTACGCCAGCAAATTGCCCTACGATAAAGCCGCCAATCGCTCCAACGCCGGTTGCTTCACCCAGGACACCGCCGAGGATGCCGCCCAATATGCCTCCGCCTGCGCGTTCTGTGTTGCAGCTATTCCGGCCTTCATCCTCTTCACGGCGAGCCTGCCGTACAGTTCCGTCTTCACGGTCGCGTTCCCGCGATTCTGCGGTTTGCGAATAACCAGAACACACGCCTGCATAACGACAGAATCGTTCCTGAAGATAGACGCGGTCGTCCTGCCAGCGCGCCAACATTTCGCGATACGTTGCCATATTGGGACCATCGGGATTGGAGTCTTCCATTTCCTGCGTGGTTCGCGCGAAGAACCTGTCCGCCTGATCCTGCGGATAATCGAAATTGTTCATCACTTGGGCTTCGTAAATATCGCGCACCCTCTGCTGATGATCTACCATCCGCTGAGGGAAATCGGCTAGGGCGATCGCCTGATAGGAATCGAGCTTTTCTATGCAGAGCGTGGTCGCATCCGCCCTGCCATATTCATCACGTTGCTCCCGAAAGTCATGAAGGCAATCAGGATAAGCCGCCTGGCTCATCACGGGGCGCGCCGGGAGCTCCGGAAGGGGCGGAGGCGCTGCGCGCTGGGCCGATGCAGCGAAGGGAATTGCGATTAGTGCCGCTACGGCAATCGCTGCTGTTATGATTTGTTTTACGCCGCCCAAAATTTTTACTCCCAAAATACCACCGGAACAGTAGCGTTCTATCACGAGGTGGGCAATGATATGGGCCATTGAACAGGGTCTATTACGGTGTGAACGGCAATATTGCCTCATAGCTGCCGAGCGAAGGTGCACCTGGTACGCTTGAACCTTCGCGTCGAAGGAAGGTGTGGCGGACAATTTCGGCCTGTTGCTCAATCCCATAGCGTTTGAGGGGCCAGCCAGGTTTCAGGCTGTAGTGATAGCGGCAAAAGGGATGGCGACGCAGCGGCAGAAAGATGCCTGACTGATATTGCCAGACATGGGTCATTTCATGCAGGAAAAGCGCCTGCAGCTTGAGCGGCGCCTTGCCGAAATCTTCATGCCAATAGGGGCCTTTGGGATGAAACCAGATGCCGCCGGTTGGCGCCATCAATGTATTGACTGGCTGGAACGGAAACCATTTCCGTCGGTGCAGCTTCACAGCATCATAGTTGATCGCCTTGCCGAACATGCTGGCGGCAAGAGTGCGTTCCGCGTCCGTCAGGGGACGGCTTAGGGGATATTGCGCCATGGCATCATTTGAGCCGAGCGTGTCCAACTATTCAAGTAGATTGAGGGCGCGGTGGTTTGCGCACCGCCGCGCCCTCAAGAAATTACTGACTGTAGATTTCGGAAATCGACAAACGCGTCTGTTCGAGCGAACGACCGCCATAGGTTCCTACCCAAATCTCGTAACGCCCACTAACGGCCGGGTCGAAGCGGACTGACGGGTTCAGGCCCTCGCCGCTATCGTCATCACAATACCAACGACCATCCGGTGCGTTGATCACCAGAGTTGTATCTGATTCTGATAGCGCAGAAATCAAAAGCGGAAGCCGACCAGCTTCGAAATGGAGCCGAACGTCGGGCGCATCTGAGATGAAACCGCGACACGTGCTGCTGATCGACTGCGCATCGATGCTGCCACCTGACTGAAGATTGATATAATGGGGATCTGGCGTGAACCCAGTACTGAGCGTTACCGTTTCATAATTCGGTTCCGCGTTGAAATCCTGTGCAACTGCCGGTGCAGTCGAAATGACGACCGCAGACAATGCTATAGCGGCTCCCAGTGTTTTCATGAGCATTATGCGTATTCCTCTGTTTTGTTGCCGCAACCAAGCGGCCTTGTAGGATAGCTGAAAAGGCGAGCTAACCAGTCTCACGACCCATGCAAATCACTAGAGGGCCGCAAATTAACGGACCATGATCAACGGCAACATCGTTCATTCAGATTGGGTCTATTCAGGTTGGGCGGATTCAAAGGGTGCACTATCTCCAGCCGCTATCGTTTCGGCATCGACGCTAACATCGCGGCCGCTGTCAAAACGAAAATTGAGCGAGAGCTGGGTACCGGGCGTGATTTCGGAATCGATACCAAACAGCATGGCGTGCCGCCCGCCCGGTTCAAAGGCTACCGTTTCACCGGCCGGCAGATCGACGGACATGATTGGTCGCATCCGCATCGCGCCGTCTTCCATGGTCGTTTCGTGCAGTTCGATGGTCGCGACGCGCTCACTGTCGACAGCAAGCAGCGTATCGCCAGCTTCGCCGCCATTGAGAGTGAAATAGGCAGCAGCTGGTCTGCCATCGACTGCTGGAAGCCGAACCCATGCATTTTCAACTGCCTCAACCGGGCCGGATTCCTCCGCCGGGCTGCATGCAAAAAGGGTAATTGAGGCTATGGCGGCAGCGATTGGAAGGCGCATGGAAAATCCCATTTATGAACAGATGCTTTTCTTTAGTGCTGCCCAACGCTTGCAGCAAGAAAAAGCCCACCTATATCGCCCCTGTAATGCCGCGCCGGCGGTTCTTGCTTCATTGTAAGGGGAGTCACCGGCTCCGCCGAATATTGGGGAAATTAAGAGGAATAAAATGGCTAAAGTTATTGGTATCGATTTGGGCACGACGAATTCGTGCGTTGCTGTCATGGAAGGCGGCAAACCCAAGGTTATTGAGAATAGTGAAGGCGAACGCACGACTGCGTCGATGGTTGCTTTCACAAAGGAAGGCGAACGCCTGATTGGCCAGCCGGCCAAGCGCCAGGCTGTCACCAATCCTGACAGCACGGTTTTCGCTGTAAAGCGCCTTATCGGCCGCCGGTTTGACGACCCGATGACGAAGAAAGATATGGCATTAGTTCCGTATAATATCGTCAAAGGCGCCAATGGCGACGCGTGGGTCAAAGCCGGCGACGAGGATTACAGCCCGTCACAGATTTCCGCTTTCATCCTGCAGAAGATGAAAGAGACCGCCGAAAGCTATCTCGGCGAAACAGTCACTCAGGCCGTGATTACGGTTCCGGCCTATTTCAACGATGCTCAGCGCCAGGCGACGAAAGACGCTGGCAAGATTTCGGGCCTTGAAGTGTTGCGTATCATTAACGAGCCAACTGCTGCTGCACTCGCTTACGGGCTTGAGAAAAATGATGGCAAAACGATTGCCGTTTATGATCTCGGCGGCGGTACGTTTGATATCTCGGTTCTCGAAATCGGCGACGGCGTGTTCGAAGTGAAGTCGACCAACGGTGACACGTTCCTCGGCGGTGAAGATTTCGACAGCAAGGTTGTCGAATTTCTCGCAGACGGGTTCAAGAAAGACGAAGGCATTGATCTGCGCGGCGACAAACTGGCGCTGCAGCGGCTCAAGGAAGCGGCTGAAAAGGCGAAGATCGAACTCTCGTCCGCCCAGTCGACCGAGGTCAACCTGCCGTTTATCACGGCCGATCAGAATGGTCCCAAGCATCTCGTGAAGACGATCACACGTTCGGATCTGGAGCAGTTGGTCGGTGATCTGATCAAGCGTACGCTCGATCCCTGCAAAAAGGCGATCGAAGATGCTGGTGTCAAATCTGCCGATATCGATGAGGTTATCCTTGTCGGCGGCATGACGCGTATGCCCAAGGTTCGCTCGGTTGTTCAGGACTTCTTCGGCAAAGAACCGCATACAGGCGTAAACCCTGATGAAGTCGTTGCCATGGGCGCGGCCATTCAGGCGGGCGTTTTGCAGGGCGATGTCAAAGATGTTCTGCTGCTTGATGTGACGCCGCTTTCACTCGGCATTGAAACACTGGGCGGTGTTTTCACGCGGATGATCGATCGCAACACGACGATCCCGACGAAGAAGACGCAGGTCTATTCGACAGCTGATGACAATCAGAATGCCGTGACGATCCGGGTTGCCCAGGGCGAACGTGAAATGGCGTCCGACAACAAGATGCTCGGCCAGTTCGATCTGGTTGGTATTCCGCCGGCACCGCGAGGCGTGCCGCAGATTGAGGTCACGTTCGACATCGATGCCAACGGTATCGTGAACGTGTCCGCCAAGGATAAAGGCACGGGCAAGGAACAGCAGATCAAGATCCAGGCTTCTGGCGGTCTTGAAGATGCCGATATCGAGAAGATGGTTCAGGAAGCTGAGCAGTTTGCCGAGGAAGATAAGGTTCGCCGCGATGCCGCCGAGTCCAAGAACCAGGCCGAAAGCCTTGTTCACTCGACCGAACAACAGCTCAGCGAACATGGCGATAAGATCGATGACGATCTGAAGCAGGAAATCGAATCCAAGATTGCCGAAACCAAGACGGCGATCGAGGCGGATGACGGCGCTGCCATGAAGGCCAAATCTGAAGAACTGGCGCAGGCCGCGATGCAGATGGGCCAGAAAATCTATGAAGCCCAGCAGGCCGAAGGCGGCGCTGCTGAAGGCGAGGCCGCTGCTGATGGCGGTTCGGCGGACGACGACGAAGATGTCGTCGATGCTGAATTCTCAGAGGTCGACGAAGACCAAAAATCCTAAGATGATCGGGGGAGGGGCATTGCGCTTCTCCCTCGGCTTCTTCGTCGCGCTGGGGCAGCAATGACTGAAGTTGATTTTTACGAACTTTTGCAGGTGGAGCGGAGCGCCGATGGCGCAACGTTGAAATCTGCCTATCGCAGATTGGCGATGGAGTATCATCCTGATCGCAATCCTGGGGATGATGAGTCTGAAGCCAAATTCAAGGCGATCGGCCAAGCCTATGAATGCCTGAAAGACCCGCAGAAGCGCGCTGCCTATGACCAGTTTGGCCATGCGGCGTTCCAGAATGGTGGCGGTGGTGGCGGCGGTCATCAGCAGCAGGGCTTTGGCGGGTTTTCCGATATTTTCGAGAATATCTTCGGTGAAGACTTTATGGGCGGCGGCGGCCGGGGCCGGGGCCGTGATGTCCGGCGCGGGGCTGACTTGCGCTATGATTATGAAATCACACTTGAAGAAGCCTTTAACGGCAAGGATGCAGAACTAACGCTCGATGTGACAGCATCTTGCGAACCCTGTGACGGATCGGGCGCTAAGCCTGGCACGGCTGCACAGACCTGCAGCACCTGTCAGGGCCATGGCAAAGTACGTGCGCAACAGGGGTTGTTTCTAGTCGAGCGGACCTGCCCGAGCTGTCACGGTCTGGGACAGGTGATTGCCGATCCTTGCGAGGATTGCCGGGGCGAGGGCCGCGTCGATACGACCAAGTCGATCGAGGTAAAAATCCCGCCGGGTGTCGACGATGGCACGCGTATCCGCGTGTCCGGTGAGGGAGAGGCTGGCGCGCGTGGCGGACCGGCCGGCGATCTCTACATCTTTGTCCATCTTAGCAGCCATTCACTGTTTCAGCGCGAAGGGACGACCTTATTTGCGCGCTGCCCAATCTCCTTCACCACCGCCGCTTTGGGTGGTTCGATTGAGGTGCCGGGCCTTGATGGCGAAGTGCATAGCTTCTTGATTCCCGCAGGCATGCAAACCGGCAAACAGCTGCGCAAGCGCGGTGCGGGCATGCCGGTTTTGCAGGGCAGAGGTCATGGCGATCTTGTCGCCCAGTTCGATGTCGAAACGCCAAGCAAGCTCTCGGCGCGGCAAAAGGAACTGCTTCAAGAATTCCGCGAAACGGAAACCGGCGAAGAAAGCCCTGAAAGCGCAGGCTTCTTCGACAAACTGAAAACGATGTTTAGCGAATAGGTAGATATGGCGGGTGCGGGCTCAACTGATGTGCAAGCCGCCCAACGCAATGCTGCTATCGCTGCCTATCAGCGCGGCGATAAAAACGCACTAAACCTTGTTACGCAGGCGCTAAAGATAGCCCCAAATGATGGCGGATTGCTGATTGGCGAAGCCACATTGCGCTTGTCGATCGCGGATCCCGATGCGCTATCTCGCTTGACCTCTATCATAGACCATGTGCCGGACTGGGTGGACGGGCAGGTCGCCCTCGCCAATTTTCGCTGGGAAAACGGCGATACCGAAGATTATCTCGCCGACATGGAAGGTGCTCTGAAGCAGCTGCCAAGCCATTCCGGGCTCTGGAAAGCTTATATCCAGCTGCTCGCCGGAACCGGGCGGTATGGCGATGCGGCCGATGCCGCAGCCATGGCGCGAAAACAGGGCTTCGACCTTCCAATGTTGCGATTGATCGAAGCCATGCATTGCGGGATGGCCGGCGATCAAGACCGCGCCGAAGTGCTGTTTGCCGACTTACCTGCCGAACTGCCCGACTTGCCATTTCAGCTCGCCCGCCATCGGTTGCGAACGGGCGAAACGGACGAGGCAATCATCCTGCTCGATGAAGCGCGGGGCCGGCACCCTGACGATGTGTCCGTCTGGGCGCTGACGGAGATTTGCTGGCGATTGGCCGGGGATGTGCGGCATGACTGGCTTACAGGGCAAGGCGAACTGATAGGATCAATCGATCTCGATTTCCCGGAACGCGAACTGGTTGTATTGGCCGAGTTTTTGCGCACGCTTCACGGCTCGAACGCGCAACCCGTCGGCCAGAGCGTCCGGAGCGGTACCCAGACGCGCGGCGATATCTTCAAGCGCGTCGAACCGGTAATCGTCGATTTACAGGCCCGGCTGGCTGGCGCGGTTCGCGATTTCTGGAACGCTCTTCCGAAAACGGATTCCGCGCATCCATTACTCCGGCATCGTGACGCGGCACCCACTCTGGTTACAGGCTGGTCGATCAGGATTAAGGAAGGTGGCTTTCATGTCAGCCATGTCCATCCCGGCGGCGCGCTGAGCTCGGCCTTTTATGTCGCCGTGCCCGATGCTCTGGACCCGGTTCGCATGGAGGGTTGGATAGAACTTGGCCGTCCGCCTGCTGATTTGCTGCTCGACCTTGAACCGCTCTGCGCGTTCGAACCCAAGCCCGGGCGGCTGGTCTTGTTTCCGAGCTATCTTTACCACGGCACCCGGCGCTTTACTGATGGCGAACGGCTCTCCGTCGCCTTCGATGTCGCCGCACAATAGAAGTTTGATTTCAGCCAAATACGCGTGCGAAAATCGTGTCCACATGTTTGAAATGATAGCCAAGATCGAATTTTTCCTCGATCTCTTGCACGCTCAACGCCGCACAGACATCCGGATCAGCCTTGAGCAGTTCCATTAGCGACAATGCACCGTCGGAGTCCCAGACCTTCATCGCATTGCGCTGGACCTGGGCATAGGCGTCTTCCCGGCTTACGCCCGCCTGCGTGAGGGCGAGCAGCACGCGCTGTGAGTGCACAAGGCCGCCCATCTTGTCCAAATTCTTCTGCATGCGTTCCGGGTATATAAGCAATTTGTCGATCACCCCGGTGAGGCGCGCGAGCCCGAAATCGAGCGTAATTGTCGCATCAGGGCCAATATAGCGCTCGACTGAGGAATGGCTGATGTCCCGCTCATGCCAGAGCGCGACATTCTCCATCGCGGGAAGGGCATAGCCGCGAACCATGCGCGCGAGCCCGGTAAGATTTTCCGTGAGGATAGGGTTGCGCTTATGCGGCATCGCCGATGAGCCCTTCTGCCCCGGCGAGAAATATTCCTCCGCTTCAAGAACTTCGGTGCGCTGGAGATGGCGGATTTCAACGGCTAGGCGCTCCGCAGAGGACGCAATAACGCCGAGTGTGGCGAAGAACATTGCGTGGCGATCACGCGGTATGACCTGTGTCGAGATCGGTTCAACGGTCAGTCCCATTTTTTCCGCAACATAGGCTTCAACCGATGGATCGATATTGGCGAAGGTGCCCATTGCACCCGAAATCGCGCAGGTGGCGATTTCCTTGCGCGCCAGAACAAGGCGGGCCTTGCAACGCTCAAACTCCGCATAGGCCTGAGCCAGTTTCAGCCCGAAGGTTACCGGCTCGCCCTGAATGCCATGACTGCGGCCGATTGTCGGCGTCAGCTTATGCTCCATCGCGCGGCGTTTGAGCGCATCCAGCAGTGCATCCATATCAGCAATGAGGATATCGGAGGCTTGCGCGAGCTGCACCGCGAGGCAGGTGTCGAGAACGTCGGAACTCGTCATCCCCTGATGCATGAAGCGGGCTTCATCACCGACATTTTCCGAAACCCATGTAAGAAACGCGATCACGTCATGCTTGGTAACCGCCTCGATGGCATCAATGGCGGGAACATCGATTTCGGGCTCTGTCGCCCACCAGTTCCAAAGCGCTTTCGCTGCCGATTCAGGAACGACGCCGTTATTGGCGAGAGCCTGAGTCGCATGCGCCTCGATCTCGAACCATATCCGGAATTTCGACTCTGGTTCCCAGATGGCGGCCATTTCGGGCCGTGAATAACGCGGGATCATTGCGGGCAGGTCCTTCGGAGTTAGCGGTGGTTGAATTGAGCGCGGCGCTTAGCAGGGGTGGTGGCGCGGGACAAATACTGTTGACTTTTCTGGTGGATATTTGCCGCAATCGAAATTCTCGACGGCGGCCGGTGTTTTGGTGGCTCTCGGAGTGCTCGTTTTCGTCCAGTTCATGCCATTTACGTTTTTTTCTCGGCTTTGATTCATATCAATTGAAAATGTTGGAGAAACGCTAGAATTCTCCATTTTATACTATCTACCGAGGGGCATGACATGGTCGACAAATCTTTTGAAAAGATTGAGAGCGAGGCCGGTAATACGGAATCTTCTATAGAAACTCCTTTAGAAGATGTGAGGACTGGTGCTGAAGGCGCCCGCAAACCGATTAGCGCGAAGAATATTCTCCCCAAGGTCACGCCGGACAATATTCGCGAAGCCTTTGAGACAGGGAAATATCCCTACGACACCAAGATGTCGCGCAAGCGGTATGAAAATCAAAAGGCAAAATTACAGGCGGAACTGCTCAAGGTTCAGCTCTGGGCGCAGGAGACAGGTCAGAAATTTGTTCTCTTGTTCGAAGGGCGGGATGCAGCCGGTAAGGGTGGCACGATCAAGCGTTTCACCGAGCATCTTAATCCGCGCTCCATCCAAGTTGTGGCTTTGCCGAAACCCGATGATCGCCAACGCGGCCAATGGTTTTTCCAGCGCTATATTGAACATCTTCCCACCGCAGGCGAAATGGCGTTTTTCGACCGCAGTTGGTATAATCGTGCCGGGGTGGAGCGGGTGATGGGATTTTGCTCCCCCAATGAATATCTCGAATTCATGCGGCAGGTACCAGAGTTGGAACGAATGCTGGTGCGGTCCGGTATTAACCTTTTCAAATATTGGTTCTCGGTTACTCAGGAAGAACAGCACAGTCGGTTTGAGTCGCGCAAGACCGACCCGCTGAAGCGTTGGAAACTGTCACCGATTGATCAAGCCAGCCTGAGCAAGTGGGATGATTATACCGAAGCGAAAGAGGCGATGTTCTTCTATTCTGATACCGCTGATGCGCCGTGGACGATCATCAAATCGAACGACAAGAAACGCGCACGGATCAACTGCATGATGCACTTTCTCGACAGTATTGATTATCCCGATAAGGACACGAGTATCGTCAAAAAGCCCGATCCGCTCATTGTTGGCCGGGCCCAACATGTCCTCCACAAGGCCGATCATATTTTGGGGACATCGCTCCATCCCGATTTGCGCAAGACAGGCGGTTCGGGCCGCTAGATCACGCGAATGATCTGCGGCCGAAATTTATTTTTGGGGCGCGATAATCACCCGCCCGACGACTTTGCGGGATCGCATCATTTCAAACGCTTCGCGCCATTCGGTGAGCGGCAGAGCGGCATGGACGCGTGGTTTCAACTTCCCAGCCTCGGCCAGTGCCCAGATCGCATCGAAATTCTCTTCGCCGCGTTCCGGATAGCGGCGTCCATATTCACCGGCCCGCACGCCGACGACCGAAAAACCCTTGATGAGCGGGATATTGGTGGGGACGGTTGCGATCCTGCCAGAGGCGAAACCGATGACCAGCAAACGCCCGCCAAAGGCGATGCAACGCGTGCTTTCGTCGAATATATCCCCGCCCACGGGATCGTAAATCACATCCGCGCCGCCGCCCGTAATCTCTTTCACTTTTTCGCGGAATCCGCCGGTTACATTGACCGTGGCATCGGGCTGATATTCTTGATCGATAATCGCCAGTTTTTCTTCAGAGGCCGATGCGGAGATCACCCGGGCACCTAGCGTCTTGGCCAGATCGACGGCGGCAAGGCCCACGCCACCTGCCGCACCATGGACCAAAATCCATTCGTCCGGTTGCAGCGCGCCGCATCTGACGAGAGACACATAAGCGGTCAGATAGGCGACGCCGAATGCGGCTGCCGCGTCAAATGTCATCCCTGCAGGTTTGCGCCGCAGTGAGCGGAGCGGGCAGAGGGCATATTCTGCAAAACCGCCGATTCCTAGGGTCGCCACAACGGCATCACCGGGCGCGAAACCACTCGCGTCATCTCTCAGTGCAACAATTTCACCGGCGATATCGTTCCCCGGTACAAAAGGCAGATCAGGCCGGTGTTGATATTTGCCTTCGGTCATCAATAGATCGGGAAACCCAAGAGCCGCTGCCTTGACGCGCAGCAATGCCTGGCCGGGACCGGGCACGGGAACTGGAATTTCCGCAACGGCGCAGCCCGCAAATTCGGGCGCAAGATCGATAACTTGAAGCGCTCTCATCGTTTCAGGACACTCCATCTTACATCAGCCCCTGGCTTTTCATGCTGGTTTGGCCCTGTGTGCCGATAATCAGGTGATCGTGAAGCGCGATGCCGAGCGGGCGGGCTGCTTCGGCGAGTTCGCGGGTGAGCTGAATATCGGCCTTGCTGGCTGCCGGATCGCCGCTGGGATGATTGTGAACAAGGATCATCCCGCTCGCATGCAGATCGATCGCGCGGCGGATTATCTCACGGACGTAAACCGCAGCCTGATCAATCGACCCTTCGGCCACCAGTTCATCGCGGATCAAGACATTCTTGCTATCGAGATGGAGCACGCGCACGCGCTCAATTGCCTCATGCGCCATATCGGCATGAAGATAATCGATCAGCGCTTGCCAGTTGGAGAGGATCGACTTTTCCCGGATATCATCGGCTAGCAGTCGCAGCGCAGACGCTTTGGCGATCATCAGCGCGGCCACGGCGCCTTCACTAAGGCCGCCGATCCGCGCCAAGGCTTCGGGTTCAGCTGACAGTAGCGCGCCGAACCCTCCAAATTCATCGATCAGTTTTTTTGCGAGTGGTTTGGTGTCGCGGCGCGGTATGGCAAGCGCCAGAAGATACTCGACCAACTCATGATCGAGCAGCACGTCATGCCCGCCTTCAATCAGGCGTTTCCTCAGCCGGGCACGGTGGCCTGTGCCATCTGTCGGTGCATTTGCCATATTGCAACGCTATCGGGATGGCGGCCCGCGCGCAATCGCGCTAATTCATCGTCATGGAAGAAAACGAGCCTGTTCAGAAGGATGCGCGCGGGCGATGGTTATATGGCCTCGGCGGCTTCTTCCTGTTGCTGGCCGTTGGCGCGGGGATCACCTGGACGCAGCGTGAAACCATTGCGGCCAGCTATATCGATAACATACTCGAACAGGCTGAGGTTGAAGGCGGATATGATATCCGGGAGATCGGCCTTGGTCGGCAGCGGATCGACAATCTCGTCATCGGCAATTCTGATAATCCGGATCTTACCGTCGAATCCACCGAGATTTATTTGCGGTACGGGTTTGGATATCCGGAGATTGGCCGCGTTGTAGCCCGGGGCGTCAGGGTCAATGGACGGCTCGTCGACGGGACATTTGATTTCGGGCAGCTCGGAAATCTGTTGCCGGAGCCGACTGGAGAGCCATTCAGCCTTCCCGATATAGAAGTTCAGCTGAACGATGCGGTTATGCGCTTGCAGACGCCTTATGGACCGGTGGCGCTTGCCGCGACGGGATCTGGCGGACTGCAGGATGGGTTTCGCGGTTTTCTTGCAGGAGCAAGCCCCGGCTTCAGCTATCAGGGGTGTGAAGTTCGGGCCGTGCGGATGGATATGGCGCTTGCTGTCAATGATCGCCGCCCCGCTATCGAAGGCCCAGCCCGTGCCTCAGAAATATCATGCGCCGAAAATGGTTTCGCGATGACGCAGCCGGTGTTGGCGCTTGATGCCATTTTCTCGGAGAGTTTTCGTCGATGGGGCGGCGATGCGGAGCTTGCGGCCGCATCACTCACGCACGAGCAAGGCGGTGCGTCGGCGACCCGGCTGGCCCTGACCTTCGATGGAGACGTTAACAGTCAGACGTCCGGCACCATGCAGCTCAGCGCCGCCAATGCCAGCGGGGGCGATATTCAGGCGGAGCAAACCTCTTTGCGTGGCCATTACCGGATCAGGGATGGCGGCGCATCGGTTGGTTTTGACGGCGATGTCGAACTGGCCAGCGCGCGGGCTGGAGAGCCTATGTTGGACGGATTGGTTTCCGCATTGAGGAGCGCGGAGGGAACCCCGCTCGGCCCGGTCGGGATGACACTGGCCCGAGCGATGCAGGCGGCAGGCCGCAATTTCGATGCGCGGTTCGCGCTCACCGCTGCCTATGGCGAACGCGGCGGGGCCGTGCGCTTTGCCGAAATACGCGGAACAAGCGAAAGCGGCGCTCGGCTTGTTCTCGATCGCGGTGAAGGCCTGCAATATGCCTGGCCGGATCGCGGCGCTCATTTTGATGGAGCAATGCGCCTTGCTGGCGGCGGCTTTCCGCAAAGTTTTATTACGCTGGGACAGGAGGCGGCGGGCGCACCCCTGGAGGGCTATGCCGAGATCGCACCTATGCGCACGGGCAATGCTGTTCTGCGTTTGGAGCCGGTGCGATTCACGGCGGCGAACGGGAATACGCAAATCGTAACGCAGATAGAAATGACCGGCCCGCTCGCCGATGGCCGGGTCGAGCGGTTGCGCATGCCGGTTGCGGGAACATTGGGGCAAGGCGGGCGCCTGGCCATTGGTGAAGGTTGTGTTCCGGTGCGCTGGGATAGGCTGGCCGTGGCCGGAATGGTTCTGGGGCCGACCCAGTTGCCACTCTGCCCGACAGATGGCCGCACACTGGTGCGATATATGCCCGGCGTCGGCATGAGCGGCGGGGGCAGGGTGATCCAGCCGCGATTGCGCGGAACGCTGGGCGGTGTGCCCCTTTCCATTAGCGCGCAGGATTTTCGCGTGCCGTTGAGCCAGCCCGCCTTTGCCGCATCCGGTATTTCCGTGAGGCTTGGCCCAGCGGAGGCGCAATCAGAGCTGGATATCGAGCGTCTGGCGGCGACGTTCGTAACGGGCGGCGTTGATGGTGAATTCTCCGGCGCCGAGGGTGAAATCGCTTATGTGCCGATCCGGCTGGGAGACAGTTCGGGTGACTGGCGGTTCATTGCTGGGATATTGGAGCTCAATGGTGCGGCCGAGGTCACCAATAACGATCCGGATGTGCTGTTCGAGCCGCTGATCATGCGCGATATGGCGCTGCGGCTTGAAAACAGCCTGATTACCATGTCGGGCGGGTTGCGCGCCCCGGATCAGGATGTGCTCGTCGCCAGTGTCGCTTTGCGTCATGACCTTAACGACGGCACGGGCGAAGCTGCTCTCGAAACCGATAATCTAGCCTTTAATGAACGGCTCCAGCCCACCGATCTGACCAATCTCGTGCTTGGTATCGTTGCGGAAGTGGAGGGGCTGGTGAGCGGCACGGGGCATGTGCGTTGGGACGCAGCGGGCGTGACCAGCGATGGCCTTTATCAGTTAACCGATGTTGATCTTGCTGCGCCACTTGGGCCTGTGCGCGGTCTAAACACCAGCATTCGCTTCACCGATTTGCTGGGCATGAACACCGAGCCTGGCCAGATCGCATCCGTGCGTGAGATCGATCCCGGTGTTCTCGTCGAAGATGGCATTGTGCGTTATCAACTGCTCGCGGCAAACCGGGTGCAGGTGGAGGGCGCGCGCTGGCCCTTTGCGGGCGGTGAGCTCATCCTTGAACCCACAATTCTCGATTTCCGGGTCGATCAGGCGCGCGAGCTCGTCTTCCGCGTTGAGGGCGTCGACGGGTTCCAGTTTCTGGAGTCGCGTGATTTTGAGAATATCGTTGCGACCGGGCAGTTCGACGGCAAGCTGCCGATGGTGTTCGACCAAAATGGCGGTCGGATCGTAGAGGGGCATCTTGTTTCGCGCTCCGGCGGCGGCACCTTCTCCTATGTCGGCGAGATTAGCGATGTGAATCTGGGGGTTTTTGGATCCGTGGCCTTCAATGCGTTGGAGCTTATTCGCTATTCGGAGCTGCGGATTGAGTTTGATGGCGCGATTGATGGAGAAATGGTCACCAATATCAATTTCACCGGCATTTCGCCGAATCTCGAGCGGGAAGGGCAGGGCTTTATTGTTGGCGGCTTCATGCGTGAGCTTGCCGAGATCCCGATCCGCTTCAACATCACGATGAACGCGCCTTTCAACCAGATGCTCTATTCCTTCCGCCTGCTCGACGATCCCGGTTTTCTCGTCAATCAGGCGATCCGCGCCCGCATAAACCGAATACAAGCCGAACGAGATGTTCAGGCCCCCGAAAGCGATGATCTGCCATGAAGACTGCCATATTGACGTTGAAGGAGCGCAATGCGAACCACGGATGGATGAACCGGGCAACACTTTTGATGACAGCATTTTTCGCTGTCCTAACAAGCGGTTGTGTACAAGTTTCGGCGCCCGTGGAACCCATTGTGATCGAACTGAATATTAGTGTGCAACAGACTGTCGACGTAAATTTGCAGGAAGATGTCGAAAATCTGATCGAAAATAACCCGGAGTTGTTTCCAGAATGACCAAGCGTAACAAAAGCCTCGCTGCCATTTTTGCCACTGCTGCTGCTATCGGCGGCGTTGCAACCATGGCTCCAGCCCAAAACAGCACGGTGAGCCAGGGAATTGCCCAGGGCATCGTCGGCGAAACAGCCTCGGGTTATCTCGGTTTTGCGCAAACCCCTTCGTCGGAATTGCGCGCACAGGTCGATGCCATCAATCTCGGCCGCCGTTCGGCCTTTGCCGATCTCGCCCAGCAGCGCGGCACGACCCGCCAGCAGGTGGGTGAAGAAACAGCGTGCAATCGCCTATCGAGTGTAAATCCGGGTCAGGCTTATCAGCTTCAAGACGGTGTATGGCGAACACGCGGCGCCGCGCCTATCCCGACGCCGGGTTACTGCTGAGCCCGATCAGTTTGAGGGCAGGCTGAAGCTTTTGCGACATTCTGGTCTGATGTCTGCCGACATCGAGAATGCAATGGAAAATTCGATCTCGGAATGCGTCAATTTCTGCGCCGATTTACCTGCGTGAAACAATCCCCAAATGCTATGCCGCACTGCATCATATGCGGTTGACTTGAAAAGGGTCGATCACTAAACGGGCCGTGCCTTGGCGGGGTCGATCGCCTCCATGCGCGCGTCCGGCGTTATTTGGCCATTAGGAGCAAGCATGGCGGAGAAAGAAACCGCACAGGATCCCTTCGTCGCGGAAGATTCGCGGCTTGAGTCGCTCGAAGAGCGATTGCAGGCCGCTCAACGCGCAGAAGAGATCCGATCAGGCAAGCGCAACAAGGTTCCCGCCAAGGGTTATTCCCAGGGGAACCGCGTGCTTGCCGAAATGATCGGGGGTCCTGTTGGTGGGGGTTTGATCGGCTGGTTGCTAGACCTGTGGTTCGAAACCTTTCCATGGCTGATGTTGGCGATGATGTTCCTTGGGTTCGCTGTCGCCATCAGAAATGTGTTTCGAATTGCCAAAGAGCGTCCAGAATGATCGTACACTATGATCTGGGGCGCTTTTTGACTGAATGAACGGGATGTTGAAGCGTGGCTGAAGGCGGCGAAATCGATCCGATGCACCAGTTTCAGGTAGAGCCGCTTGTCGGTGCCTGGGATCCAGCTGGCGGAAGCATCGTGTTCACCAATTCCACAATGTGGATGCTGATTGCGCTTGTCGCGATCTGGCTATTTATGTGGGGCGGTATGAAGCGCGAGTTGGTCCCTGGCCGCTGGCAGCTAGCCGTTGAGGGCTTAACCGGCTTCATAAACAATATGGTTTCGACCAGCATCGGGCCCAAGGGTAAGAAATATATCCCCTTCGTGTTCACGATCTTCATGTTCATTTTGTTCGCCAACATGCTGGGCCTCGTGCCGATTGGCATCGTCGGCGGCCATGCCTTCACCGTGACCAGCCATTTCGTGATTACCGGTACGATGGCGATCATGAGCTTTTCGATCGTGCTTGCGGTCGGCTTCTGGAAGCATAAGCTGAAGTTTTTCACCCTGTTCATCCCGCACGGTACGCCGTTGCCGATGATTCCGTTGATTTTCATGATCGAGCTGATCTCTTTCATGGTCCGCCCGTTCAGCCTTGCTCTGCGACTGTTTATCGCGATGACCGCTGGCCATATCCTGCTCAAGGTGTTCGGCAGCTTCATCGTTCAGGGTATGAATGCCGGCGCTGAATATGGCCTGTTGGTCAGCCTGCCGAGCTTCCTGCTTATCGTGTTCATCAGCGCGCTTGAGCTGCTGGTTTGCGCCATTCAGGCCTATGTTTTTGCCCTGTTGACGACGCTCTACATCAACGATGCAGAAAATCTGCATTGATCCTTATTTCATCCATTACCCAATACGACAAAAGGAGTTTATTCCATGGAACTTGAAGCTGCAAAAATGATCGGTGCCGGTCTTGCTGCAATTGGTGTTGGCGCTGCCGCCACCGGTGTGGGCAACGTATTCGGATCGTTCCTTGAAGGCGCACTGCGCAATCCGGCTGCTGCCGACGCCGAACAGGGCCGCCTGTTCATCGGCTTCGCTGCTGCTGAGCTGCTCGGCCTGATCGCCTTCACCGTAGCCATCCTGATCCTCTTCGTATTCTAGTTTGAATGGGCGTCGTTTTCGAAACGGCGCCGGTTCGACTAAGATATGAAGACAAGCGATAGGATTTCGGCCTCATGCCACAAATAGATCAGGTCATGATAAGCTATGCGTCACAGATTGTGGCGTTGCTTGTCGTACTCGGCATCATCTATTTCGGTATCGCCAAGGCGATGCTGCCCAAAGTACAGGATACGATCGACAAGCGCGCCAAGCGCGTGACGGACGATCTTGCTGCTGCCGATAAGGCGCATCAGCGGGCGGACGAGATCGAAGAAACCTATCGCAACGAAATGAACAACGCGCGGTCGGACGCCAATGGCGTGACGACCGAGGCAAAGGTGAAAGCCTCTGCCGACAATGATGAGCGCGTTGCTGCGGCCGATGAAAAGCTTGATGCCAAGCTTGCCGAAGCCGAAGCCGGATTGGCAACGGCGCGCACTGCCGCGCTGGCGGAGATTGAAAATGTTGCCGTAGAGGCGACACAGGATATCGTCGCAAAGGTTTCCGGCGGCTCTGTCGCTAAGGCAGAAGCCAAAAAGGCTGTAAAAGAGGTAATGGCCAATGGCTGAAGGTAACCCGGAGCTGGAGCAAGAGCTTTCTAACGACGTTCATGACGATATGGGCCTCGCCGCGACGGAGGCTCATACCGAAGAAGCTGGGCACGCCGAGCCGACAGCTCTTTTCCTCGATGCCAATGGTTGGGTCGCTGCAGCGATGCTTTTCGTCATAGCGGTCATGCTGTGGAAGAAAGTCCCGTCGATCATTGGAGCCGCGATGGACAAGCGCATCGCCGCTATCCGCGGTGAAATCGACGAGGCCTCAAAACTGCGTTCCGAGGCGGAAGCAATCAAGGCGGAATATGAGGCCAAGACTGCCAATGCCGACAAAGAAGCCGCTGCGATGCTCGACCGGGCACGCGAAGAGGCTGATGCGATTGTCGCACAGGCTGAAGCTGATGCCGACGCGCTGATCGAACGCCGCGGCCGTCTGGCAGAAGACAAGATCGCCGCTGCTGAACGCAGCGCGATTGCCGAAGTCCGCGCAACAGCAGCAAGCGCCGCAACCGCAGCGGCTGCCGCACTAATCGAGCAAAAGCATGACGCGGCCGCCGATAAGGCGTTGATCGACAACACGATCGCCGGCTTGGATGTACGCCTGAATTAATTCGGCTATCCCTCTCTGTGAGAATGAAGAGAGGGAATCACACAATGCACACAGGATCCTGCCTTTGCGGAGCGGTCAGCTTCGAGGTTGCTGGCGATCTGCAAGCACCAGATGCCTGTCATTGTGACCAATGCCGCAAACAGTCTGGTCATTTTTGGGCATCGACAGACGTTTCACGCGAAGCACTTACACTGGATGGCGCGGAGTCGATAAGCTGGTTCCAGTCCTCCGAGAAAGTACGACGGGGTTTCTGTTCAACTTGTGGCTCCTTCCTGTTTTGGGATCCTGTCGGGCGCGACAGCATCGCCATCGCGATGGGCGCCTTCGACAAACCGACACAGACGGCGCTGGGCATGCATATCTTCACTGCCGACAAAGGCGATTATTATGAGATCGCAGACGGTTTGCCGCAGAACGAGAACTGACAAGGCGGATATTCTGATTTGCCGCCCGGCTGCAGAAGCCCTAAATCTCACCTGTGAGCGACCAACCCAACGCCCCTGATCGGTTTAATGAGGATAAGGCCACCTTCACGGTCAAGGGCAGCGATGTGCCCGATCTCGACGCGGGCGTGGCGGCGATCCGCGACGTCGTGAAAACCCTCCCCGCACGGCCCGGTGTCTACCGGATGCACGATGCGCGCGGCGATGTTCTATACGTTGGCAAGGCGGCGACGCTGAAGTCACGCGTGCCCAACTATATGCAGGTCCAGCAATTGCCGAGGCGGCTGCAGCGCATGGTCGCGCAAACCCGGGCGATGACGATCGTCACAACGGAAACAGAGGCCGAGGCGCTGCTCCTCGAAGCGCAGCTCATCAAGCGTTATCGCCCGCCCTACAATGTCCTTCTGCGCGACGATAAAAGCTTTCCCTTCATCTTGCTACGCGAAGACCATGACTTTCCCCGGATCATGAAACACAGGGGAGCAAGGCGCGCCAAGGGGCAGTATTTTGGGCCGTTTGCCAGTGCGGGATCCGTCAATCAGACGATCAATGCGCTGCAGAAAATGTTCCTGCTCCGAAACTGCACGGACAGCTTTTTCACCAATCGTGACCGGCCGTGTCTCCTGTATCAAATCCGGCGCTGTTCAGCGCCCTGTGTCGGGCGGATCAGCGATGCGGATTATGGTGAGCTGGTCGACGACGCGAAAAGCTTTCTTTCCGGGAAAAGCACGGAGGTGCAAAAGAAGCTGGGCGTGCAGATGGAGAAAGCGTCCACCGATCTCGATTTCGAAATGGCTGCCGTTTACCGGGATCGGTTGAAAGCACTGACCTTTATCCAGGGTAGCCAGGCGATCACCGCGCAAGGCGTTACCGACGCCGATGTGTTCGCGCTGGCCAGCAAGGCGGGAACGGTCGGCATCCAAGCCTTTTTCATTCGCGGTGGGCAAAATTGGGGTCATCGCAGTTTCTTCCCGGCACATACCAAAGACGTGCCAGAGGATGAGGCGTTGCAGGCCTTCCTCATGCAATTCTATGAAGAAGTTCCGCCGCCCAAGCTGGTGCTCATCGATCGTGACTTGCCGGAGACAGCTCTGCTCGCCGAAGCGCTGGCCGAACGCGCGGGTCGCAAGGTCACGCTGAAAATCCCGCAGCGCGGCGATCAGCGGAAACTTCTCGAACAGGCGCGGCGCAATGCGGGCGAAGCGCTGGAACGGCGACTGGCAGAATCATCCAGTCAGGCCAAGGTGATGCGCGAACTGGCGGAACTCTTCGAACTCGACGATCTGCCCGACCGGATCGAGATCTACGATAACAGCCATGTTTCCGGCACCAATGCCGTGGGCGCGATGGTGGTCGCCGGGCCGGAAGGCTATCGCAAATCGAATTATCGCAAATTCAACATCAAGAATCCGGAAACCGCGCCCGGCGATGATTTCGCGATGATGCGTGAAGTGTTTGCGCGCCGCTTTGCCCGTGCCGAGAAGGAAGACCCTAAACGGCGTAAGGGCGAATGGCCGGACCTTGTCTTGATCGATGGAGGCAAGGGGCAGGTGAGTGCAGCTAGCAATGCGTTAGAAGAAATGGGGATCAGCGATGTTGCGTTAATCGGCATCTCGAAAGGGCCGGATCGCAATGCGGGCCGAGAGCATTTCCATTTCCCCGATGGCCGCGAGCAGATGTTGCCATCGAACAGCGCCTTGCTCTTTTATCTCCAGCGTCTGCGTGATGAAGCGCATCGCTTTGCCATCGGTGCGCACCGCCAGAAACGTGCCAAGGCCATGGGCACGAGCCCGCTAGATCAGGTTCCGGGTATTGGCCCGGCGCGTAAACGCGCACTCTTGCTGCATTTCGGAACGGCGCGGGCGGTCAAGGCCGCTGGGCTTGAAGATATCAGGCGCGTGCCCGGAGTTTCAAAAGCGATGGCGCAGGCGATCTACGATCACTTTCATGCCAATGGCTAGCGCGCTCGCTTAGGTGCCGTCCAAAGCCGGGTCGCGGGGCGCAATGTCGAAAAAATAATAGGCGGCGAACGCGAACAGCCCGATCGAGATGAAAATCTCGCGAAACTCGGTTGCATCGGGAACATCGAGCATCTGTGGGCCATAGTGTAGAACAAGAATCTGACCGATTCCGACAACGGCCGCGATCACTGCGAAAAGCCGGCTCTCGCCCACTCTACCGCGCCGAGACGCTCCGATGGCGAAAATGAGCATCGCAAATATTGTGATGAAAGTTAGCATCTGGATCGGCACGAGGTTCCAATGCCCATAGCTGAAAAAGACCATCGGTGCGCTGAGCGCCGCGACTGCACGATTGGGAATGAAGTCCGCAAAGAAGGTAAAGGGTTTCCAGTTGCGGAGAGAGGGTTCGGCAAGCGGCAGTATGATGAGGAAAAATCCTGTGCCCAGATAATAGACCAGCTCCGAAATGTCCGTATGAATATTGTGGAGATTGAACTCACTCTGCCAGTTATGCACGGCAATGCCATCCGGCGTGTCGAACCCGATGATCCGTTGCCCCCAGGAAATCTCTTCCATGCCGATCAGGAACAGCAATCCGGCGAACCCCATGGGCACCAGCAGGCTGAGAAATATCGCGCCGAACCCTCCGAATGGTTTTCTCGCCCTGCGAAGGGCGGCGATGAGAAAGAAAGAGGCGCCAGCCAGAACGAACAAAGCCGATAACCATTCGAGGATATTGTCTTCGCGGGCAAACCAGTGAAACAGGGCGGGATTCCAGACGAGAATCGCAGTCGCTATCGCTGCCAGTGCCGCCACAAACGACCCGTTTCGGATTTCTGCCGGCCATAATGCCACCATGTCCTTCGCGCTTCCACGAAGCCATGGTCGCGCAAATCCCGCGATCAGGATTGCAGATAGCACTGCCGACAGCATCATTCGGCCGAGATGATAGGATGAAAAGACAGCGGGCTCTTCACGTGCAGGGTGCCAGCCAAAAGCGCCTAGCTCATAGATCGAGACTGCACCCACGCCGAGCAGCACTATTATTGCTGCGGCGATTATCGCAACGGACATGCGTGTATTATCTGGCTCTGCATTCGACATAGTTTGAGAATAGCGAATTACGGTAAAAATGCTCTGAACGCAGAATATCTAACTGCGCTAGCCTGCGCGAAGAAAGAGCGGGCGCAGCAGCATCGCTAATGCCTTGCCGCGAATGAATAGCAGATCCTGAATTTCGGGGCCGGGTTTGGCTCCCATTTCGGTTTTATAGCCGGCGTCGCCCGCACCCCAACTAATTTTGCCGATGCCACGCTCCGCAGCAAATTCAAAATCCTTATAAAGCAATAGCTTGCCTGGGCCGAATTTGGAAAATCCGTCATCGTAATTGTTAGCGATATAATATCGGCAATTTTCGATCTCGAGGCCAAAGCTGAACGCAATCGGCGTTTCGCCGACCGTCATGAGGCTCGCGAAGAGGGATTGCGATAGCACAGGATCGGCTGTCAATTTCTCCCAAACTGCGCGACTTTTCGGATCGAGGAATTTCGTATCGCCACCGCCATTGAGCGTCGCGAGCCAGCTATTGGCTTCGATGATGGCCATGGCATCCATGCTTGCTTTGTCAATTTCAGTGCCAATCAGGAAGCGATAGTTCAGCTCATCATCTACTGCGATCTTGCGTTCACGAGCGCGATTTTTGCGGGCCGTTGATCCTTTTGGCCATGGTCCCGCAGCGCGCAGCGCGGAAAGGTCCAGCTCGTAACAGGTGGCGAGAGGTTTGCGGATGATCTGCCAACCATTGGCCTCGGCCAATGGTACTAGGCGTACAGCTGTCGGGTCGTCGGAATAAACAGGGCCAAAACGAAAAATACGGCCCATTGCACGCTGCATTTCATCGCTGCGCAGCGCCAGGCCCAATTCCGCATCGCTTATATCTTCTGCAAGCGGGAAACTACGAAATGGCCAATAACTGCCGGGCATCTCCTTGATGCGAAACGGTCCGATGCTGCGCTCTGTAAACGGCATTGCGGCGACAGGAGACCCATCCGGGCGGCGCGCGCCGACAATCGAGTAGGATTGATCGGTTGCCCCAAACCAGCTGGATGTCAGGAAGGCCTGCGATGGATGCGCGGCGGCGGTCACCGCATCAAGATCGGACGCGCTGAACGGTGCCACATCAATTGCGGGCAATTCACTTTCAATGGCCTTGAGAATATTCAGGCTGAACCGCTCCCTCATCATACTGGAACAAGACGGCAATCTAGCCCCGTCATGCTTAAGATCGCGTTTATCCAGTACGCGGATCCCGGAAACTTGCGGATGTTTACGAATATTTTCAGCCTTCCGGCTATGGCGGGTGCATGGGAACACGGACCCTTTTAACAATCGATACCGAGCTGACGTGGCGGCACCATATCGCCGGGTCTGGCTGGGAAGAGAATTATGCGCGCAGCGTAGAGCCTGCGGGCGTCGGTTTGCGTTATCAGTTGGCCGAGTTGGATCGGTACGGCCTCAAGGCCTGCTTTTTCGTGGATCCGATGCCAGCTTTGCTGTTCGGCATCGATCCTGTCCGGCAGATGGTCGAGACGGTTCTCAGTGCGGGGCAGGAAGTGCAACTGCATCTCCATCCGATGTGGGAACAGGCACGAGAAGACGGAACTGTGGCAGATGGAACGGTGTTCGAGCTTATCGACCATCCGGTGGAGAAACAGCGCGCGCTGATCGCCGAAGCACGAGATATTCTTATCAAGGCGGGCGCGCCCGATCCCATCGCCTTTCGCTCAGGCAGCTACGCCGTGAATGACGACAGCCTCCGCGCTTTGGCCGAATTGGGTATTCGATATGATGCCAGCCACAACGGCTGCGAAGGTCCTTGGCCCAGCGCCTTGTCGCTGCCGTTGGGGCAGACTGCTCCGGTCGAGCATGAAGGCGTGATCGAGATTCCGGTATCGCAGATACGTATCGGCAATGGTGGTCTGCGGCATATGCAGATCTGCGCGGTGTCGCTGGCGGAAATGACGCACGCGCTGAACCATGCCATCACCAGCAATCACCCGGTATTTGTGCCTGTCGGCCATAGTTTTGAACTGGCGACCCGCGATGGGCTGCGTTCCAATCCGGTGGTCAAGAAACGGTTCGATGGGCTTTGTGCGCTGCTCGCTGCGAAGGCAGACGATGCTCCGACCATGCATTTTGCTGATCTTGATGCGCTCCCGCTTGGCGGCGCGCTGGCACCCGCTCAGGCATCGGCCACATTGGTCGCCGGGCGAATGGTTGGCCAGTTTTGGGCGAACATTATAGAGAAGCGCGCGGCATGACATCGGCGATCCCTTTACCTCTGCGTTTCCAAGTTGGCGCGAGAACGATGTTCTCCGTCAAGCGCCGTCTTGTCCGCGTTGGCCTTTCGCTGGACGAGGCGATGGCGGGAGAAGCGCTGGATTTTCCGCATTTGGGCGGGGCCGATCATGGCTTTCTGGTCACCTCACTCCGTGAAAACAGGCTGGAAACTGTTGCCGGTCAGTATCCGGGAATGCTGGCTCTTGTCCGCCAACGCTACACCCGCCGTTTTGCAGATACTGCTCAAAGTTTCGATGCGTATCTCGCGACCTTTTCAGGCAAAAGTCGCTCGACGCTTCGTCGTAAGGTTCGAAAATTTACAGAAGCCTCTGGCGGCGCGCTCGATATTCGTACTTATCGGACGCCGGATGAAATTACTGAATTTCAGACACTTGCTCGCAAAGTTTCTGCCAAGACATATCAGGAAAAGCTGCTCGATGCGGGCCTGCCGGACGATCCGGATTCCAAGGCCGAGATGATCCGCGCCGCCGCCAAGGGCGAAGTCTGTGCCTGGCTGCTGTTCGTCGAGAATGAACCGGTCAGCTATCTTTATGCTCCGGCGGACGGCGATACGCTGATCTATGCCTATCTTGGCTATGATCCCGAATGGGCACGCCATTCGCCTGGCACTGTGCTGCAGGTTGAGGTCATGAAGCAGATCATTGAGGAAGGCCGTTTTCGCCGGTTCGATTTTACCGAGGGTGATGGACAGCATAAAAGGCTGTTTGCCACGGATGGGGTTGCGTGCGTTGACCTGCTGCTGCTCCGCAAGACGCCAGGCAATTATCTGCTGGCGGGCGCTTTAACGGCTTTTGACCGATGCGTTGGTTTTGCAAAGGGATTGGGCCTTGGCAATTGGGCCCGGCGGCTGACGCGCTAACCGATTTCTTCGTCCAGTTCTCCAAACAGGGCGGTGATATGGGTCAGGCGAGGGCGTTCTTCCTCCAATACCGCGCGAAAGGCCTTTTTCTTGAGCGCCACAACCTCTTCTTCCGATAATCCGTTATCATCCGGGATCGTGGACAGGAGGATATCGATCAGCCTGTCCGCGCCGTGGAGCCTGCCCCAGAGAAAATCATTCTCGCGGTATGCGCGGCTGAAAAATGCTCCGAAACTGTTAAATTCAATGCCCCGCAATGTGGCCTCGGCGCCGCCTTGCCGGATTGACTGCGCATCTTCAGGGGCGATGCGGTCAACCTTTACCGGATCGAACTCGTCCAGCCCTTCGCCCTGAAGCAAGGGGAGGGTGGCAATGTCGTAAAAGGGAAAGCCCAGATAGGCGAACAGCATCGTTCGCCGCTCGGGCTTGGGCAGCGCAGACAACGCCTCGGCCAGAAATTCCTCGCCCACCGCATCGACAGTTTTGAGATCGCGGGCCTTGGCCAGCATCTCCAAGGCCGCTTCGGGCGCAGCTGCGGCATTACACGCAGCCTCCATCATGGCGTCGCCGTAAAAGTCCGGGCGTTCGCGTTCGAGATAATGGTCGAGCGTCTCATAGATCGCATCGCGGGCGATATTCAGCGCCTTGGGATCGCATTGCCCGCCTTCCTCGATCTGGATCACGCTACGAAGCATGAAGCGAAGGCGGCGTGTTCTAAACTGCAGATCATGCTGCCGGAAAAATGCGATGGCATCCTCATTGGCACCCGAATTTGATAGCGCCTCAGAGCTGTTGAGCTTCATGGCGCTGATTTGATCCCAGATAGCGCGATGGATTGCCCGGTCCCGAATATTGCCATGGCTGGCCAAATTGCCAAGAATTGCAACGATCTCGTCTACAATGCCCGATAGTTTGAGTTGACCATAGGAGACATAGGCATAGCCGGCCTCTTTTGCGGCAAAATTCTGGGCTTTTGCGCGCCACGCTGCCAGCCGTTGCGGCGTGGGCCGGTTGAGGAACAGCGTTCGTCCGAAATCGCTCTCGATCGCGCTTTCAACCTCTGGCCGAATTGCTTCCACGATCCTGCGCATGCGGAGAATACGCTGTGAATGCTCCTCAATCGCTTCCAGGTTATCTCGGATCGGTTGCTCGCGGGGAATATCCGAAAGGGCGCCGAATATTGCGCGGAAGAAACCAGGGCTGCCGTCATCGCCATCGCCAAGCTCAATGCTGCGGACGCCGGGCTTGGGATCGATATAGACGAAACGCCGATCGATTTCGCGGTGCGCAGGGCGATTGCGCAAGGCATCGATAGCGGGGCCAAAGGGCGCATTGGCGAGCACCGAACCATCGATCAGCGGTGTTGTTTCCGCGGTTCCGGCCGCGCTGTGACGGGGCAGAACTCGCTGGAGAAACGCTGTGCGGCCCGGCCAGTCGATCCCGCGTTCTGCCAGAACCTCGTCGAGTTCCTTGACGGTGAAGGGCGGGAAGGCGCCGGGGAAGCTCGCCGTCGCCCGCGCCGCAAAAGTGAGTTCGGGAATGCTTCCCAAATGCCGCGGCGCGACGCCATGATCCGTGAAGGGCAGGGTTAGACGATGTTCTGTTTCAATGATCTCTGGTGGTGAATTCAGATGGAGTTTTTGCGGATGGCCGTGAAAATCGGTCACTGTTACGAACAGATCGAGCGGTTGGCCTTCAGGCAACAAAGGCTCGGTCGCCGGCATGGTGTCCATTGCTTCGAACGCATCAATAATGAGATTGGTGAAGCCTTTGCCGCCAAACGGGGGTTGAAACCATTTGGCGCGGACGAAGCGTGACAGCTTGGCGCTAACTTCATCGCGGGCCTCGGGATCCACCGTGGTTTCAATCGTACCGCCGCGGCGGCGGGCCACGGCCCAGGCGATCGGCACGGCCCAAAATTTGGTGAAGCGTGACAGTGGGCGTTTGTCGGGCGCGATCAGAATGTCGACATCGGCCTTGTCGAGCCAAAGGTCCGTCAGCGGATCAAGCGATTTCCCCGAAGCAATGGCCTCCGCCAGAAACACACCATTTATGCCGCCCGCACTTGCTCCAGCGATGATGTCGACCATCGCGCGTAGCTTGATGCCGCTGCGTTGTTCGATTGTATCAAGCAGCTCGCGATAAACGCGTTGGGATGTGTTTGTTGGTACAAGGTCATCATGAAATGCCCGGCTTGCGCGTGTCAGCCGCCAAATTTCTTTGGTGATTCCATGCATGTAGATTGCGAGGCTGATGCCGCCGTAACAAACAAGGGCCAGGCGCAATTCTTTCTCTCGCATAGCCGGATTCTGGCAGGTGCGAGCGACATTGTCGAGCGTTTGCAGTGGAGCTTATTACTCTGAGTCGCGACAATGTACCGGAAGGAAGAGTTTGATTGTTGTGCCGACTCCCGGCTTCGACGCGATTTCCACATGGCCTCCAGATTGTTTCGCGAACCCATAGATCATCGAAAGGCCAAGTCCGGTGCCTTTACCGACATCCTTGGTCGTAAAAAACGGTTCGAATGCCCGCGCGATGATTTTTCCATCCATCCCTTCGCCAGTGTCGATGACTGAAATGACGGCATAGTCACCCGGCATGAGTTCTGCGTGGTCGTTCTCTATTTCGACAGTATTGGTTGTGAACCATAGCTGCCCGCCATCAGGCATGGCATCCCGGGCATTGAGAGCGAGGTTTAGAAGAACATTTTCGAGCTGGTGGCTGTCAATGCGGATATGCTCCATATCTGGTGCCAGATCGGATGCGAAGACAATGTTTTCGCCGATCGTACGCTGGATCATATCGCCAACATCGCCAATCAGTGCGTTCAGATCGGTCGGGCGTGGAGCCAGCGACTGGCGCCGCGAAAAGGCGAGTAGTCGTTGAGTGAGAGCGGCCGCGCGCTTTGCCGCGGTCCCGATGCTCTCGAGATTATGCTGGACTTTGGCATCATCGATGTTGGCAAGGCGAAGCCCGAGCAACTCGACACTTCCCGAAACCACCGTAAGCAGGTTATTGAAGTCATGTGCGATACCGCCGGTCAGTTGGCCTACAGCTTCCATTTTCTGGGCCTGCATCAAGGCTTCTTCGGCAACTGCCCGTTCGTCCAGCGCTTCTTCAATTCGTGTTTCGAGCGTTTCATTAAGCAGCGCGAGTTGTTCCTCTGCCGCGTGACGAGCTGTGTCGTCACGCATGGTTAGCACGCCGCCTGCCTGATTGCCTTCAGAGTCAATTAGCGGCTGTGCTGTTCCGATCGCCAGGATTTCGGTGCCGTCTGGCCGCCTTATCCGCCAGCGGGCATCAAGAACCGTTTCTCCGCGCAGAACCGCGCGTGCAAGAGGAAGTTCGAGAGAGGGGTAGGGTTCGCCATCAACAGTGAACAGATGGTAGCTTTTACGATCATTTTCCGGCGTGATTTCGAGGGTTTTTACACCATGAAGCTCCACGGCGGCATCGTTGACGAAGATGATTTGTCCCAGCGCGTCTGTAACGATTATGGCCTCACCGAGCTGATCCATTATCGATGAATATTCGAGAGGGGGCAGGATGCTTGTTGACGGTGTAATCTTTTCGCGGGTGTTCTGCCGATGATCCGTTATGTCGACATGAAGGACTGTCCATGACTGGATTTCATCCGCTGGATCGAATTGCGGTACCGCATTCCAGGCAATTCGTTTCCACTCGCCGGCGCGTCCGCGGATTCTGTGCGCACGGATAAACGGCATGCATTTCTCTCGAGCCTTCTGCCATTCTTTTTCGGTCGTTGCGATGTCATCGGGATGAATTGCATCTTTCCACCCAAAGCCTGCATAGTCGGAGCGGGACTGGCCCGTTATGGAGGCCCAGTCGGGTTGCGCCTCCTCAAGCCGTCCATCTGCAGTGAAAGAACATAGCGAGGCCTGGGTTTCCGCAAGCGATTTCCGGATCGATTTATATCGACTCTCGTCCAGTGATCGTTCGTGACTGATATCGGCCATGATCGGTATCCTTGCCCCAGCGCCATGAAGATTTTGCGCTATAGGAAAGGTTTTCGCTGATCATGGTTAACTATTGGTAAACGAGGCCCGGTATTCGTCGTATTCTTACAGGCTCCCGAATGGGACGATCCGATTTTCCGCATCATGCCCGATATCAGCCCGGCCGAGAAAGGATATCCCGGCTTTTGTACACCAATGACGAACTACCTCTTCGGCCGTCATTTCGAAATCAGTGTCATTTTCCGTGATGTCGCTGCATCGTCCAAGTCGGATTCCAGCGACCTTCCGAATGTCGGGATTTGCCGTAATGTGATGCATGCTTCGATCAATTTTATACATATATTCAGATATTTCTTCGAGCATTAGAATGTAATCTGTTAAGCCTGGTTGAAGCGGTGTGCCGAGGATCTGGCTGAGCGTGATCATGTTGAAGGCGGCGGCCGGGCGTCCGTCTGCCAGCGAAGGCTCCAGGGCATCAGGATCGCGATCAACCAACCAGCGCAGCGCGCGTTCGATAGCCGCATCACCTCTGTCTCTCACGATATCTTGACACATCGGGCCATGCGCGACGCTGTATCCAGCCTTGTGGAGCCCCGCGAGCAGCACTCCGGCGTCGCTATAGCCCAGATACCGTTTGTTGTGCGCGGCAGGCTCTAGGCCGCCCAGAACCGTCTCTGCGATCCTGCAGGCACCATAGCCGCCACGGGCAAACCAAAGCGCGTCGAATGCCGGATCATTGGCGATAGCGAGAAAGGCTTCTGCCCGCTGGGTGTCACTTCCGGCAAAATGGCCATGCTTCAGAAAACTGTTCGGGTGAACATAAAGCTCGGGCGGGTTTTCCGGAAAAAGCGCCTTGGAGCGCGCGATAACGCGGTCCGCTACACCCTGTTCGAAGGGCGAACTTGCCGCGACTATGCCGATCCGCATCGTTTTTTTTGTCATCCGATGCCTTTCCGAAATTGAAAAACTGCGCCGCTCCCCATAGCGAGGCACGATGACAAACGACAAATCCTATTTCTTCTGCGGCATTGGTGGGAGCGGCATGTTGCCTCTTGCCAGCATCCTGCGCGGGCGCGGCTTTACCGTGGCCGGCTCTGATCGCGCGCTCGATCAGGGGCGAACCGCAGACAAGTTCGAATGGTTGCGGGCCCAGGGCATTGCGCTGTTTCCCCAGGACGGGAGCGGCTTAACAGATAAAAATCAGATACTTGTGGCATCTGCTGCAGTGGAAGATACGGTTCCTGACGTCATGGCGTCACAGCGTCTCGGGCTCAATCGGATGGCCCGGCCCGAGCTGCTCGCCAGCCTGTTCAACGCAGCCCCGCGCAGCATCGGAGTTGCGGGCACAAGCGGCAAATCGACCGTAACCGGCATGATTGGCTGGATCCTGCATGATTGCGGGCTGGATCCAACGGTGATGAACGGTGCAGTGATGAAGAATTTTATCTCTGACGAAACGCCGTTCGCCAGCGCGCTTGTGGGGCAGGGCGATGCTTTTGTGAGCGAGGTTGATGAAAGCGATGGCTCGATAGCGCTCTACGAGCCAGATATCGCGATCCTCAACAATGTTTCGCTCGATCATATGTCGATGGAAGAGCTGCGGAGCCTGTTTGGCGGCTTTTTGAAGCGAGCGGGCAGGGCAATCGTCAATGTCGATGATGCCGAAAGCGCACGGTTGGCGGAGGGATTGGTGCCCGAAACCCTCTATACGTTCGGATTCAGCGATCCAGACGCGGATATCTTTGGCGACAATGTCGAGGAAAAACCGCTTTCTGTGGGGTTCGACGTCACCGAGAAGGGGACGGCTCGCCGGGTCGAGTTAGCGGTTCCGGGGCGTCATAATGCGGCAAATGCTCTGGCCGCACTCGCCGCGGCAAGAGCCTGCGATATTCCGCTGGATAAGGCAGCTGCCTCTATCGGCCGTTTTCAGGGCTTGAGGCGGCGTTTTGAGATTGTCGGGATCGCTGGCGGAGCAACCATAATTGATGACTTCGGGCATAATCCCGACAAGATCGCCGCAACGCTGCAGACACTCCATGCCTTTCCAGGCCGGCTACTGGTATTTTTCCAGCCACATGGCTTTGGGCCTTTGAGGAAGATGGGGACGGAGTTGATCGCTTGTTTTGCCGATAATTTGTGTAAAGAAGATCAGCTAATTCTTTGTGATCCAGTCTATTTCGGCGGCACAACAGATCGCAGCAAGGGAAGTGACACGATTGTCGATGGCGTGGTCGCCGCGGGCAGGCAGGCCGAACATATCCCAGAGCGCGATGCGTGCGGCGCACGGCTGGCCGAAATCGCTCAGCCCGGTGACCGCATCCTGATCATGGGCGCGCGCGACGATACGCTTTCGACATTCGCTGCTGAAATTTTGGATAGAATGGACTAGTATTCTCCTTTTGTTCTCATTACACATGAGCGATGGCAAAGCCGCAAAAACGATATGTCTGTCAGGCCTGTGGGTCGGTTGCTTCGAAATGGCAGGGGCAATGCGCCGAGTGTAAAGACTGGAACACGCTGGTTGAGGATGCGGGCGGCGTCGTGACGCCATTTCAGGCCAAGCATAACCTGCATTCCGGCGGAAAGCCTGTATCTCTGGTCGGGCTTGATGCCGATATCGCGCTGCCAGACCGCATCCAGACGGGCATCGCCGAACTCGACCGGGCTTTGGGTGGCGGGCTTGTGGAAGGCTCGGCCACGCTGCTTGGCGGCGATCCGGGTATCGGGAAATCGACGCTGCTGCTGCAGGCCTGCGCGATTGTTGCCAAAGCGGGTCATGACGTCACCTATATTTCGGGCGAGGAAGCGGCAGACCAAATCCGCCTGCGTGCCCGGCGGCTGGGGCTCGGCGATGCGCCAATGAAGCTCGCCGCGGCAACATCCGTACGGGATATTCTGACAACGCTGGGCAGTGATAAACCGCCCGGGTTACTGATCATTGATTCGATTCAGACCATGCATAGTGATCTGATTGAGGGCGCGCCGGGTACGGTGAGTCAGGTGCGGGCATCGGCGCAAGAACTGATCCGCTTTGCCAAGGAGCGCGGTACGGCAGTCGTGCTTGTCGGCCATGTCACCAAGGATGGTTCGATTGCGGGGCCGCGCGTGCTCGAACATATGGTCGATACGGTGCTGAGCTTTGAAGGCGAGCGCAGCCACCAGTACCGGATTTTGCGGGCGATCAAGAACCGGTTTGGGGGCACGGACGAGATCGGCGTGTTTGCGATGGTCGAGAAGGGGCTGGAGGAGGTTGCCAATCCTTCATCGCTGTTCCTGACCAGCCGGAAGGATGATGTCAGCGGAGCGGTTGTTTTCCCGGCACTCGAAGGCACGAGGCCGGTGCTGGTCGAGATTCAGGCGTTGGTCGTCCGGCTTGCGAGCGGCGCAACGCCGCGCCGAGCTGTGGTCGGCTGGGATTCGGGGCGTCTCGCCATGATCCTTGCGGTGCTGGAAGCGCGCTGCGGCCTCAGCTTTTCGACATCGGAAGTCTATCTCAACGTTGCTGGCGGCTATCGCATTGTCGATCCGGCGGCCGATGTGGCGGTTGCCGCCGCGCTGATCTCGGCGCTGTCCGAACAACCCATCGCCGCCGATACGGTCGCCTTTGGAGAAATTTCCCTTTCCGGTGAAGTGCGCACGGTTTCGCATGCTGGGCTGCGGCTACGTGAAGCCTCCAAACTCGGGTTTTCCAAGGCGTTACTGCCTGCTTCTGTGGAGAGCCGTGAAAGCGGCATGGCGCTGGAAGGCTTTTCCGCTTTGCGCGCACTGGTTGACCATTTGCTGGGCCGCGCTTAGCGCGCAGGCATGACGGCGCTTGATGCCATTGTTCTGATTCTGGTTGTCGGCGGTGCGATCCGCGGCGGGATGCGGGGCTTCACCTATGAGGTGATGACGCTGCTCTCCTGGATATTCGGCGTCATCGCGCTGCGCCTTTTTCATACGCCTGTGACGGAATTTCTCACTGGCATTGTCGGCGATGGCGGTGCTGCGCCCATTCTGGCCTTTGCGTTGATCTTTGGCGGTGTGTTTATCGGCAGCCGTTTCATTGGTCGCAAGCTCGGCATTGGCGTGCGCGAATCGCTGATCGGGCCTTTTGACCGCGTCCTTGGCTTTGGGTTCGGGGCCGTCAAAGGGCTGATTGCGATTACCTTGCTCTTTCTGCTCGCCAATCTTGCGACCGATATCGCTTATGGCGGGGATGCAGAACGGCCGGGCTGGATGCAGGATTCGCGCACCTTCCCGCTGCTTAACGCCAGCGGCCGCGCAATTATCGATTTTGTCGAGATGCGGCGTGAATCAGGGGAAGCCGAAGAGCCAGCCGAGGCAGATTGACGACTCCCGTTATGCCCAGATGCGCTGGGTTCACTGGTATTTACTCTCGAACCGACTAAATCGAGAGCATGTCCGCCGCCCTCTACAATGCTGAAATTTTGCGTCTCGCGACGGAGATCCCGCATCAGACGCGGCTCTCGTCTCCGCATGGCAGCGCTGAAAGGCGTTCCCCTGTTTGCGGCAGCCGGGTGACGGTGGATGTTGAGATGGGGCCAGATGGCCGGATAGCCGCTCTTGGCCAGGAAGTGCGGGCTTGCGCGCTCGGTCAGGCCGCGGCTTCACTGATGGCGCGGCACGCGATCGGTCAAACCCCTGCGGCGCTCTCGGATGCTCGCGATATGCTTGCTGATTTTCTCGCCGGGGAACGCGATGATCCTGGCAATTGGCCGGGCCTTGAAATTTTTGGTCCCGCTATTCCGCACAAGGCGCGCCATGCCTCGATCCGACTGGCCTTTGAAGCGGTGACAGAAGCGGCGATACAAGCGCAAGTTTCAGCCTGATGGCGGTCGCTGAAGCCGCGGCGGGCCATGGCGGCGGCCACGTCATGACCGGCGAGTTGATGTTCGACGGGTTGATCCTGCTTGGTGCGGCGCTTGGTTTTGTGCTGCTGTTCCGGCGGCTCGGCCTTGGAGCGGTTCTGGGATATTTGATCGCCGGGGTCGCCATTGGCCCGTTCGGTTTTGCGCTGGTTGATAGCGGAGAGGCGATCCTCTCGGTGGCCGAGATCGGTATCGTACTGCTGTTGTTCCTCGTCGGGCTTGAGCTTGCTCCAGCGCGGCTTTGGCGCCTGCGGCGCGACATATTCGGGCTTGGTCTTTCGCAGGTTATATTGTGCGGACTGGCGGTGACCGGGCTGGTCTTGCTTGGCACCAACCTCACCATAGCGGCGGCATTGGCCATCGGGCTGCCGCTCGGGCTCTCATCGACCGCGCAGGTCTTGCCGTTGCTCCAATCCGAAGGCCGCCTCAATACGCCCTTGGGTGAACGCGCCTTTTCGATCCTGCTGTTTCAGGATCTGTCGATCGTTCCGCTGTTGACTATTGTCGCTGTATTGTCCCGCGCTCCTGCTGATCCCGGCGCGCCGCCGGGCTGGCTGCTCGCCATCTACGCGGTCGCCGCAGTTATCGGTCTGGTTGTCGCAGGTCGGTATATCCTGAATCCGCTGCTTGCACTGGTCGGGCGATTTGCGGAGCGCGAGCTGTTTATCGTCACTGGCCTGTTTACGGTCTTCGCGGCTGCAGTCCTGATGGACTCGCTCGGCCTGTCCATGGCGCTCGGTGCCTTTGTGGCTGGTGTCATGCTCGCGGATTCGCCCTATCGCCACGAACTCGAAGCGGACGTCGATCCGTTCCGCTCCATCTTGCTTGGCCTGTTCTTCCTTGCCGTTGGCATGATGCTCGACGTTGGCGTCGTGCTGGCCCAGCCGCTATTTGTCATCGGGATGGCGGCGGCGCTCGTTGCGGTGAAGATCGCGATCATATCGGGCCTCGCGATGGCCTTTGGCGTCAAGGCGCGATCAGCTTTCGTGATGGGCCTGCTGCTCAGTCAGGGCGGCGAATTCGCCTTCGTCCTGTTTGCCGAGGCCGAACGGGCTATGCTCGTAACCGATTCTGCAGCCAGCCTGTTTGGCGCAGTTGTGACGCTGTCAATGGCAACGACGCCGTTCCTCATGGCCCTCGCCAAGCGGTTTGGCGGGGTCCGCGCATCAACCGGTGATGATATGGAAGGCCCCGAAGATGCGCCAACCCCCGGAGCGATTATCGTGGGGCATGGCCGCTTTGGCCAAACCGTGGCGCAGATGCTGACAGGCGCGAATATTCCGGTAACGCTGATCGATTCCAAGCCTGATCAGATCGACCTTTCGGGCGAGTTTGGCCGCAAAGTCTATTATGGGAACGGATTGCGCGTCGATCTGTTGCGCGAAGCGGGAGCCGAAAATGCTCGCGCAATTCTGTTCTGCAATGATGGAACGGAGCTTGATAGCCACGCGCTGGATGCCGTGCGGATGGCCTTTCCAAAGGCCAAAATCCTGGGCCGCCTTTTTGATCGCCGCCATCTTCTCAAATTGGAGGAAGGCCAGCTTGATGGAACCTTCCGCGAAGTGCTTGAATCGGCAATTGCGATGGCGCGTTCCGCGATGGAACTGGTTGATCTGGATGAAACCCTGATTGATCGGGTTGAGGAAGAATATCGCAAACGCGATTGTGATCGGCTGGCCATGCAGATCGCCGAAGGAACCCTGTACGCGGGCTCGGAAATGAGCTTTGGCGCGGCGGAATCACTCGATTTCGATGGAACCAAAAAGCCTTAGAGGCGAAACCCCGAGGCAAACTCTAGTCGGCACTGTCCAGAAACGCTGCGACATCATCAAGATCAACGTCACGGGCGAGAAATGTCTCGCCGATCCCGCGCGCGAGCAGGAAGGGAAGGGTGCCGCCTTCCATCTTTTTGTCGTGCATCATATGCGCGGTGAGCCGTGCGCCGTCTGCCCGAACGCCAGATGCGGCCAGCCCGTTGGGCAGCCCAGCATTGTCGAGATGCGCGGACACGCGCGCCGCATCATCCGGGCTGCACAACCCTTTATGTGCTGAATACCGAAAAGCGAGAGCGATTCCGGCCGCCACGGCCTCGCCGTGCAGCAGTGCATCGGAAAAGCCGGTTTCTGCTTCAAGCGCATGGCCGAATGTATGACCCAGATTGAGCAAGGCACGCCGTCCGGTGCGTTCTGTTTCGTCCTCACCCACTATGCGAGCCTTGGCAGAAACGCTGCGCTCTATCGCTTGAATCTGCGCCGTCCGGCCACCGTTCAAAAGATCTGCGCCATGGGCCTCACACCATTGGAAGAAATCGGCATCGTCGATCAGGCCATATTTTACCGTTTCGGCATAGCCCGCGCGCAATTCGCGCGGTGGCAATGTATCGAGCACTGAGGGATCGATCAGAACCAGCGCGGGCTGGTGAAAGGCTCCAACCAAATTCTTGCCTGCCCGGCTGTTGATCGCTGTCTTGCCGCCGACCGAACTATCCACTTGCGCCAGCAACGTCGTTGGGATTTGCAGGAAACCGCAGCCGCGCTTGACGATTGCCGCAGCGAAACCGGTCAGATCGCCGATGACACCGCCGCCGAGAGCAATAATATGATCGCCGCGTTCGATACCCAGCTCCAGAAGTTGGTCCGTCAGCATTTCCAGCTGCTTCCAGCTTTTTGTCGCTTCACCGGCCGGAAGGATGATGGGGTGGACCGCAACTCCGGCGCGATCTGCACAGGCTTGCAGGCGCGGGAGTTGGTGCTTGGCGACGGTCTCATCGGTGATGACAATCATCCGCCCACGCGCCACGAAGGGCGCCAGGCTATCCATCGCGCGGTCCAGCAGACCGTCGGCAATCTGGATATCATAGCTGCGTTTGCCCAGCGCAACGGGGACCGTGATCATTTGGCCAGAGCCTCCAATATGCGTTCGACGGTGTCGTCATGCGCGCCTTCTCCGCTCCGTATATGGATCGGCGCTTGCGAATAGAAAGGATTGCGCTTTTCCGCGAGTTCGGAAAGCACGACCTTCGGATCTGCGTCTCGTACAAGGGGGCGCGTATCGCGCCTTGATACCCGTTCGGCCAACACTTCGATATCGGCATTGAGCCACACCGCTGTCGCCACTTCAAGAATGAGCTCACGGGTTTCTTCCAGCACAAAGGCGCCGCCGCCGGTCGCGATGATCTTTGGTGGTCCCTCAATCAGGCGCGCAATAACTCGTCGTTCACCATCACGGAAATAGTCTTCACCATATTGTTCGAACAGCTCCCCAACCTTCATACCAGCTGCCGCTTCGATCTCATCGTCCGAATCGACGAATGCTAGGTCGAGCCGGCTCGCCAGGCGCCTGCCGATAGTCGATTTCCCAACACCCATCAGGCCAACAAGCACTATAGGCTTGTCGATATGAGACTTTATCGCCGTGGGCGGTGAATTTGGGGATGGGCTAGGCGTCATGAGAATAGGGGTATAAACTGTCTGCTCGGTTGCATCAAAAGCTCAAAAAGAGCTGGTCATCATAAGGTAACTCACGGATATGTCGCGTTCGCTTTGGATTTTTCTTATATTTTTGGTGGGTTTGGTGATTTTTCTCTACTATCTCTCCACAATCGACACCGACGTCGAACCACAGCTTATTGAAGAACCGGTGGCCGATGAAGTTCTGGAAAACTAAATCGCTTATAGCTTTGGGGGTCGGGGTTAGCGCCTATGCGCTGATCGTACCTGCCTTTGGCCAGGACGCGCCGGAATCCCTGTTGCCGGAGGGCTTTGGCGATCCTGTTGCGCCCGCACCGCCGCCTCCGCCGCCGCCACCTGCGGCTCCAACGCCCTCTGCACCGGTGAGCGCTGCGCCATCGGCGCCCGTATCTCCGTCTGCAGATCGCGAATTTGCACTGGAAGGCGAAGGCGATATCGATGAGTTTGATATTGGTGTCCTGGAATTTGAAGATATTCCGCCGGAATATGAATTGCCGCCTGAGGCTCGCCGTTCGCTAGCTTTGGTCGGCCCGTTGACGCCAGCCAATGGCGGCTACGGCGAAGAGGCATTTGCTGGGGCCGATGGCCGCTATATTTCGCGGCTAATGCGCGAACTGGATGCGCCGGGCCCTTCGCGCTGGATGCATATCAGCTTGCGGCGGGCCTTGCTCAGCCATGTCCCGACGCCCGATGGTGTCTTGGCGCCGGACTGGATCGCCGAGCGAGCCTGGCTGCTGTTGCGGATGGGTGAAGCAGATGGTGCGCGAATGCTTGTGCAGCGCGTTGACAGTGATCGCCACACGCCAAAGCTTTACGCCGTTGCGATGCAGACCAGTCTCGCCACGGTTGATCTTTCTGGCTTTTGTCCGCTCGTAACCGGCGCTCGGCGCAGCGCGGATTCTCCGGCATGGATCATGGCGGATGCGATTTGTGCTGGACTTGGCGGTGAAAGCGCGCGTGCAACGGCACAGATGGCCGGTATTCGCAACGCGGATCTGACAAACGGTTTCGATGTGCGGCTGGGTGATCGTGCGGTGAATGCTGGCGGCAGTTCACGCGCAATTCCGATTGATTGGACCGGTGTAGAACAGCTCAATGCCTGGCGATTTGGGATTGCGAATGCCACCGGCGCAGAGATTCCCGAAGCCGTCTATGCGACGGCGGGTCGGCAGGTTTCCGCGTGGCGGGCCAGAACACCAACGATTGATCTTGCAAATCGTATCGCACCCTCACGTACCGCAGCAGTGATGGGGGTTCTTTCCAATCAGGCACTGGTTTCGATGTATAGCGCGCTTCTCGCGGAGCTTGATCCGGCTGCAATACCGGGATCTACGACGGATATTCTCCGTACGGCCTATGTCGAGCCGAATGAAGGCGAGCGTATCGCTGCGATGCGGACACTTTGGACTGAGCAGGATGGCGCTGATGGGCGCTATGCAGGCCTGATTTTGACCGCTCGGGCTGCGGCGCGAATTCAGCCGGTGGGTGACCATGTAAGCGCCGCGCAAGAGTTGATCGCCGCAATGATGGCCGTTGGGCTGGATCTGCAGGCGGCGCGTTGGGCCCCGGTGCTTGGTGATGACAGCAACGAGGCATGGGCTTTGCTCGCGGTGGGCGCGCCGACCCCGGTCGTCGATATCAGTTTTGACCGTTTGGAAGATTATGCCAGCGAAGCAGGGTCAAATGGCCGGCATCGCGCACGGCTATTGGCGGCGGCACTGGCTGGATTGGGCCGGCTTGATGGGGCTGAAATCAGAGATGCAGACAGTAGTTTCGATCTGAGAATCGACGAAGAAGACATCTGGTCACGCCAGCTCGACCGCGTTGCGCGGGGACAGCGCGTTGGGCTTGTCGCGCTGATTTCCGCGATCGGGATGCAGGCAGATAGCTGGTCCGGCATTCCGCCGCGTCATCTTTATCATATCGTGCGGGCCTACCGATTGGCTGGCCGGGAACCCGAAGCCCGAATGATTGCTGCCGAAGCGATCACGCGCGCCTGATCCGGTGGCAAGGGAACGCATCGTCCAGCCATCAGGGGAAGATGCACGCCTGATCGTCCGGTTCCTTGAAATGCTCGCCGCCGATGCAGGGGCCGCGCGCAACACGCTCAGTGCTTATGAAACGGATTTGCGGAGTGCCTCTGCTTTACTCGGGGGTGAACTTGCGGTCGCTCAGCCGGCTGACCTGGAGAAAGTAGGCGCGGAATGGGCGACATTGGCGCGTTCGACGGTCGCGCGAAAATCGGCTGCATTGCGCCGTTTTTTTGGATTTCTGGCCGATGAAGGTTTTCGCGTGGATGATCCCTCCGCAGCCCTGCCGCGCCCTGGAAGCGGACGATCTCTCCCCAAAACGCTGAGCCATGCCGATATTGCGCGGATGTTCGAGACGCTCGACCGGGATGTGGCGACGAAAAAGCCGCTGGCGTTCCGCATGGCGGCGCTCATCGAGCTACTCTATGGGTCGGGGATGCGGGCGAGCGAATTGATTTCCTTACCCAAGGCGTCGGTCCGACGCGGCTCGCCCTTTTTGATTTTGACCGGAAAAGGCGGGCGCGAACGGCTCGTCCCGATATCGGATCGCGCGCTCGACGCCGTCGACAGGTGGCGCGCGCATATCCCGGAAGACGCACGCTGGCTCTTCCCATCAGGCAAATCGCATCTGAGCCGCATCCGGCTCTATCAGCTCGTCAAGGAACTGGCGGCTAAGGCTGGTGTTCCGCCAGATCGCGTCAGCCCGCATATCCTGCGCCATGCTTTTGCAACGCATCTGCTCGAAGGCGGTGCCGATCTGCGGACGTTGCAAACCCTGCTTGGTCATGCTGATATTGCCACAACGCAGATATATACTCATGTTGACAGCGCGCGGCTTGTTGCGCTCGTCAATGCCCGTCATCCCCTCGTTGACGCGGCCAACCGGGAGGCTTAACCGCGCGATCATGCAGCATTATCTTGATTTCGAAAAACCCATTGCCGATCTGCAAGCCCGCGTCGCGGAACTGCGGACCACGGCTGATACCGGTTCGCTCAATATCGATGGCGAAGTGAAGCGCTTACAGGCGAAATCGGAAAAGATGTTGCGCGACACTTATGAGCGGCTGACGCCGTGGCAAAAGACGCAGGTCGCGCGGCACCCAGACCGACCGCATTTCAAGGATTACGTCGCGGGTTTTGTTGACGATTTCATGCCGCTTGCCGGTGATCGGGGCTTTTCAGACGATCTCGCCATTGTTGGTGGATTCGGGCGTATCCATGGGCGCCGCGTTCTGGTCATGGGACATGAGAAGGGTTCCAATACCGAAAGCCGCCTCAAGCATAATTTCGGAATGGCCAAGCCTGAAGGCTATCGCAAGGCGATCCGGCTGATGAAATTGGCCGATCGGTTCGGGCTGCCAGTTGTTACGCTGGTAGACACACCGGGCGCCTTCCCGGGCATTCAGGCAGAGGAGCGCGCCCAGGCAGAGGCCATCGCACGGTCCACCCAAACCTGTCTCCAACTCAATGTTCCGATCATCGCCGCGATCGTCGGGGAGGGCGGTTCGGGCGGCGCAATTGCGCTCTCAAGTGCCAATACGGTTATAATGTTTGAACATGCTATCTTTTCGGTCATTTCGCCGGAAGGTTGCGCGTCTATCCTCTGGCGTACGGCGGACAAGGCTGCCGATGCAGCAGAAGCGATGCGGATCAGCGCTCCCGAGCTGAAGAAGCTTGGCGTGATCGACAAGGTTGTGGCAGAGCCGGTCGGCGGAGCCCATCGGCAACCCGATGTTGCGATTAAATCGCTGGGCAAGGCGATTAGTGATGAACTGGGGAAATTGGCCGGTGTTTCCAGCGAAAAACTTCGGTTGAAACGGCGCGCCAAATTTCTCGATATTGGAAAATAGCACCGCGCAATCGGATGTTTTTGGAACGAACCATCCCGCTTCGTTGTTGTTTCCCTAGACCCGCTCAGATGGAGGGAAAAATGATGAAGCTTCGAATAGCACTCTTACTTTCAACCTTTGCCGTAACTAGCAGCTGCGCCGGCCTGCCGTTACCGGGCTCTGGCCCTGCATCCGGCGACGCAATTTCGCAACAGGAACGCCAACAGGGTGCTCAAGCCCATACGCAGCTTCTCCAGCAATTTGGTGATGTCTATTCCGGCCGCCAATCGGATTATGTGGTTCAAGTCGGGCGGCGGATTTCTATTCAATCCGGGCTTTCCAACGCTCAGAATGATTTCACGATCAGCCTCTTAAACTCCCCGGTAAACAACGCTTTCGCGCTTCCTGGCGGCTATGTTTACATCACCCGAAATCTGGTCGGGTTGATGAATAGCGAGGCTGAACTGGCCTCGGTTATGGGCCATGAAGTCGGCCATGTCGCCGCGCGCCATTCGTCCCAACGCAGTAGCAGAAACACAATCGGCCAAATACTTGCTGTGGGGTTGGGATTGTTGACGGGTAGCGGGGATATCGCGAATCTCGCCGGGCAGGCCGCTCAGCTCTACACGCTACGCTATTCGCGGCAGCAGGAATATCAAGCGGATGAGCTTGGTATTACCTATCTCACAAGTGCGGGCTATGATCCCTTTGCAGCGGCTGACATGCTCACTTCCCTGGCCGCGCAAACAAGTCTTGATGCTAGTGCGTCAGGTCGCAATGCGCGATCATTGCCAGAATGGGCAAGCACCCATCCTGATCCTGCGCAACGCGTCACGCGCGCCCGCGCAGAAGCGACCGCCCGCGGCGCGACGCCGGGAGCAGGAACCCGAGACCGCGACGCTTTTCTCAATGCGATTGATGGCATGCTTTATGATGATGATCCGAGCCAGGGCGTTGTCGAAGGCAATACATTCCGGCATCCCGAACTGCGTCTGCAATTCACTGTGCCTCAGGGTTATACGATGCAGAATGGGTCGAGCGCGGTTGTGGTCACCGGATCGAATGGTCAGGCGCAATTTGGCGGCGGTGCGGCATCTGGCAGTCTTGCCAATTATGTCGATGGAGTGTTTCGCGAGCTTGCGGGCAGCAACCAACAGATCAATTATGGTACCGTCAGAAATTCGCGGATTAACGGGCTGCCGGTAGGCCAGGCTACGGCGCGGGTAGCGAGCGGTTCGAATCAGGTGGATGTTACGGTCACTGCTTATGATTTTGGCGGTAATCGGAAATATCATTTCCTCACCATTACGCGTGCCGGGCAGGGCACGGCGCCCTTTAACAGCATGTTGAACTCTGTATCGCGGCTTTCGGCCTCGGAAGCGGCGGCGATCAGGCCGCGGGTTATCGATGTGGTGACGGTGCGCCGCGGCGATACGATCAGCGGCTTGGCATCGCGGATGGCGTATCGCGATTATCAGGAAGAACGGTTTCGTGTTTTGAATGCATTGGGTTCGGGAAATGCGTTGCGCGCTGGGCAGCGGGTCAAACTGGTTGTCTATGGTCGATAACGCGATCTCATAAGGACAAAAGAAAACGGGCGGCGAATTGCTTCGCCGCCCGCTCTCTTACGTTTGAAGTGGAGTTTATTCCATTTCATCCGAAACGTTGTTGAACGTGTTGCCAAGCGTGTTGCCGAGCGTGCTCATTGCAGTGATGGCTGCAACAGCAATAAGAGCGGCAATCAAGCCATACTCAATTGCGGTGGCGCCCTTGCTGTCTTTCAGCATTTTAACGAAATTCTTCATTTCTGATCTCCTTAAGGTTCCAAATACCCCGTCAGCTCAAAATTGTTCGAACTGACGATTGATGCTTCTAAACAGTAGGTCTTGCGAAACTCTTAAAGTCAGAGCTTGCCAGAAAATTTACCAATTCCCGGCCCTAGCTGTTCGATGAGACGTTGTTTGAAACGTCGTTCCACATTCCGCCGGTGGTATCGGCGAGGACAGCCAACGCACCAACCATGGCGATGACGATAAGCGAAACGATCAACCCATATTCGATTGCCGTCGCGCCGCGTTCATCACGTACAATTTTTCCAAGCCAGTTTTTCATGGCAGCATACCCCATATTTCCATACCCACGGATAGCACTCGCATTTCCGTTTTAAGAAAGTGATAATGGTTCCCATGAATTCCCCATTCTTAACCGTTTCTGCGGCAGCCTTGGTCGATAGCGATGGCCGAATTCTTGTTCAAAAACGTCCCGTAGGGCGCTCGATGGCCGGGTTGTGGGAGTTTCCGGGCGGTAAATGTGAGGCCGGGGAGACACCCGAAGCCGCGTTGATCCGAGAACTCAAGGAAGAGTTGGGCATTGAAACATACGAATCCTGTCTGGCCCCGGCGTGTTTCGCCAGCGAACCCTTGGGCGACAAGCATTTGCTGCTTCTTCTCTATGTCTGCCGCAAATGGGAGGGAATTCCGCAACCGCTGGAAGCGCCAGAGCTGAAATGGGTTTATCCGCGGGAATTGTATGCGCTGGATATGCCGCCTGCTGATCGGCCGCTTATCGGTTTGCTTGAGGCCCTGATCTAGCGTCTTGACCTTAGCGAGGCGGCTTTAACGCGTCCGCGAGCGATGCGGTTCCGCTGCCCCGTGCCGCGGGTTTGGGTTGATCTGGGGCGGGCGCCCAGCCTGTCAGATATATGATTTCGAAGGTTTCCGCCGTTTTCCCGTCGATCCGCTGTGCATCGAACGCAGCATGAGCGGCAGCGAGCGCGAAGCGAGACAGTGCAGGGGCGCTCAAAAGGCTGTTATTGGCCGCGCCGCGCAGATCGTCGACGAGCCCGGACAAACCGGGATACCGGACTTGCAGTGTTTCCCCGTCAGCCACTTGCAGTGCAAATCCCGCACGGCCGAGAAGATCGCCGGCAGCGCGAATATCGATTTGCGGATGAATGCGCGGCGCGGCAGCGTTGGTTGTCAGGTCTGCCTGGTACATCGCATCACGCAAGACCGGCAGGCTTCCTGATCCCAGAAAAGCGCCTAGAAACAGGCCGTCGGGCTTCAGGGACTGCCGAATCAGCCGGAGCGCGCCGGGAAGATCGTTGACGGTGTCGAGCGTCCCCACTGCGATCACGAGATCAAAACTGCCATCAGCGAAAGGCAGGCGGTCCTCATCGCATTGTATCCCGCCTGCTGCGCGGGCCAGAGCGAATCCGGCATCGGCAGTCACCGTATCAATCTGCATTGCATTTAGAGCAGCAGGCAGCGCTTCGCCTGCAAAACCGAGAATGAGTGCGCGGGAGAAGGTGCGCTGAACCCCGGCCAGTCGTTCGACAAGTTCCGTGGCCATATGCTCCTGAAGGAATCCGTGATCGGCCCAGCCCCGCGATGCCCGATCGCGCCGGAGCCTGCGAAGTGTACGATTGAACGGCGTGTCCTGCATATTGGTCGCGGCTTCCATGGGCGGGCTTGTGCCCGGCTGCGCGTTGCGGGACAAGATCGGGAATGGCTAAGCCGTCCAATATTTTGACCCGTATCACCAAGCCGATCATAGATTTCGCGCTGCCTTCGCGCTGCCCGGCTTGTGGAGAGATTGTGGATGGCGATGATCGCTTTTGTCTGGGGTGCTGGCAGACACTCGATCATCTCGATCAAGGCTGCATACAATGCGGCGATCCGCTGATTGCGCTGGCCGATGCCGAATCGGCGTGCGGTGCCTGCCTTTCGGATCCGCCCGCCTTTGACACGATGCGCGCGGCTGTTCGTTATGGTGATGTCGCACGAACGATCGCGCTGCGACTTAAATATGGCGGCCGTGTTGGGCTTGCCCGCACGATCGCGGCAGCCATGCGGCGCCACATAACGGGGCTAGAGGATGCGCTTTTCGTTCCTGTGCCGTTGCATCGGGGCAGATTGTGGCGGCGCGGTTATAACCAGGCGGCGCTTATCGCTCGGGCGCTGGCGGGTGAGAATCGCGAGCGGCTGGACTTTGAAACCCTGATCCGGACCCGCGCAACGCCCTATTTGCGGGCAATGAGCGCAAAAGAACGGGCAAAGATGGTGCGCGGAGCTTTTGCGATTGATCGGCAGGCGGGCGCCGCCATCAACGGCAAACGCGTGATTCTAGTAGATGATGTTTATACCAGCGGCGCGACGACGAACGCCTGTGCGAAGGCACTCAAGCGGGGCGGAGCGACGGAAGTCCATGTTCGTTGCTGGGCGCGTGTCGTTTTGGCAGATGACGATATCTATTGACGCAGCACCCTCCGCTTCACACATTAGGAACATGGCGAAAGTTGAAATTTACACGAAATTCCTTTGCGGCTTCTGCGCGCGCGCGAAAAACCTACTCGCGGCGAAGGGCGTGGAGGTGGAAGAAACCGACATCACGATGAATGCGAATAAGCGTGACGAAATGCTCGGCCGCAGTAATGGACAGTTTACGGTGCCGCAGATTTTCATCGACGGACGCCATATTGGCGGTTCGGACGATCTCGCGGCGCTTGAGGCATCCGGTCAGTTGGACGCCATGCTGGCCGCCTGATCGCACCCCATGCGCATAGCTCTTCTTCAGATGAACAGCGGGATCGATCCTGCCAAGAATGCTGCGGCCATTGTCGATGGCCTGCGCGAGGCGAAGGCGGGCGGAGCAGAAATGCTGTTCACGCCGGAGATGAGCGGGCTGCTCGACCGTGATCGCAAGCGCGCCGCCGCCCATCTTTCGACGGAAAGCGACGACAGCGTGCTCGCAGCGGTTCGTGCGGCTGCCGCAGAACAGGGTATCTGGGTGCATCTCGGGTCGCTTGCCCTGCGGTCAGAAGATGATCCTGACCGCTGCGTCAATCGTGGTTTCGTGATTGACGATACCGGCGCAATTCGCGCGCGCTATGACAAGATTCATCTGTTCGATGTCGATCTCGATACCGGCGAAAGCTGGCGCGAATCCTCGGTCTATGATGCGGGTGAGGCGGCGGTGATCGCCGATACGCCTGCCGGAACGCTGGGCCTGTCGGTCTGTTATGATCTGCGCTTTGCCGATCTTTACCGCGCGCTCAGCGATGCGGGCGCGACGATGCTCACCATTCCAGCTGCCTTCACGGTGCCCACCGGCAAAGCCCATTGGCATGTGCTGATGCGCGCGCGGGCCATTGAGTCTGCGGCCTTTGTTGTCGCGGCGGCGCAAGTCGGCAGCCATGAGGATGGCCGCAAAACCTATGGCCACAGCCTGGTGATCGATCCCTGGGGAGAGGTTCTGCTGGATATGGGCGGTGAGCCCGGTATCGGCTTTGCGGAAATCGATCCGGCGCGCGTTGTGGATGTCCGCAAGCGCATTCCCGTAATCGCCCATCGCCGCAGCTTTGCCGCGCCGGAGCCATCCGCATGATCGTCTTCGATCTCCAATGCGCGGATATGGGGCATGTTTTCGAAGCCTGGTTCGGCTCAAGCACGGATTTTGAGGATCAGCGCGAAAGGGGCCTTGTCGCCTGTCCGATGTGCGGATCGGCAAAGGTCAGCAAGGCCGTGATGGCTCCCGCTGTAGCCGCCAAGGGTAACAGCAAGAGCGTTCAGAAGGCGCTGCCCGTATCCAATGACACGCCCGATCCCGCCCAAATGAAGGCGATGCTGGAAACGCTGGCCAAGCAGCAGGCAAAAGCGCTCGAAAAATCCGATTATGTCGGTGAGGATTTCGCAACCGAAGCGCGGGCCATGCATGATGGCGAGACAGATGAACGCTCAATCCACGGCCAGACCACGCTAGGCGAAGCCAAGGCACTGGTGGAAGATGGCATCCCCGTCGCCCCGCTGCCGCTCCCAATCCGCCCACCAAAAACCGACAATTGACCCGCTGACGGCTCCCGCCTAACGAGCGGATTGGGGCGCCCGTAGCTCAGTTGGATAGAGCATCAGATTCCTAATCTGGGGGCCACAGGTTCAAATCCTGTCGGGCGCACCAATATCTTTGCAAGTGGAAATTTCGGCAGTCTGTTGGGGCGGGAGTCCGCAATGGGTGGAAAGCAGACATTGACGACAGGCTGCTCGAATGTCCGCTTTTGGCCGAAAGCGGACGTTGCGGTATAACCTCTCTAAGCAGTACTAATCAGCTTAAGGGCTATCCATGCCTGTTGCTCGCTTGGCAGTTTCTTCCAACTGTGCGATGCGGGCTTCAAGCTTCGCGACACGGCCTGAATGACCCCATAAGAGGCTTCGGTCGTCGAACGCCGCTTCAAACTCGATCATCCATTGTTTCAGCTGTTGCCAACGTGTGGATTTTGGCTCTCGAATGATTTTGGAAAAGTCGTTCATGATATTCTCCGTGCAGTGATGGGTTGAAGTGGCGAACGGTCCACCGGGCCGCTCGACTCTTCGATTACCTGGGCTAGGCTGGCGCTCAACTAACCCTAACTATCGGGAAATCGATGTCTGTCTCGGCCACGTGATTGGTGTAGTTTGTGAAGATGTTGACCACGACATGACCGACTGTCTCGACAATCTCTCCATCCGTCAGACCTGCGGCTCTTGCCTCGTCAATCTGGGCAGAGGAGACAAAGCCGCGTTCAACGATCACTGCTCGCGCAAATTTCAAGATTGCGTTGAGTTTCGGGTCGCTGGCCGCGCCTCGCAGACGCAAGCCTATTTCCTCATCTTCAACCTTCAGGGATTTTGAGATCATGGTGTGAGCCGAGGCACAATAGTCGCAAGAATTTTCACCAGCGGCGGCCAAGGCGATCGCTTCCCGGGTTTCCGCGTTGAAGGAACCTTTGTCGAGTGCCGTATTCATCGCCAGAATTGCTGAGAGAACAGCCGGCTCGTTGGCCAAGACACGGTACAGATTGGGCACCATTCCAAGTTTCTGATGAATGCCGTCTAGCAGCGGCTTGGCGGATTCTGACACTTGATCATCGGTAAGTTGTGCAAGTCTGGACATAATGTTTTCCTTTTGAGTTTGAGATGAAGTTGAGGGGAGCCTTGGTGGCAGAATTAATGCGGGCGATGGGCGCTGGCACTGGTCGCCAACTCTCATTTCAGCGAGCCGCCCAGGCGCGGCAATCGAGCGACAATCATCGCGTGAGTGATCAGTAGAAGCGGGACGATGAAAGTCGGGATGTACCAGCTCGACTGAAAATGCATGACAGCCTCGGCTTGGCGCAGGGCGTTAACGAGATCGACAATACCGACAACGCTGAAGATCCAGATCAGCGGCACGGCAATGGCGCCTTGGCGTTGCAAGGCCAGCAATGCTCCCATCGCGAGCAGGGCGGACAGAAGGTCACCATATCCAGCGGTTACGGCGAAAAACGTGGGAATATCGTCAGTAACCAAGCCCGATACGAGGAAGCTCAACCCGATATGACGAAAGGCGTGGGGCAATAAGAGAATCATCAACACCGTTCGCACGTCGAGCGTATCGAGCCATGGCCGAACCATTGGACGCGCGATCAGACCGAACGCCGCGACACTCAGAATAAACTGCGTGAGAAAAACCAACGGCTTTTCCGGTTGCGCCAGAACAATGCCGAAAATCTCAATTTGCTCCATTATCTTTTTCCTTTGATTATCAGCGCAGCAAACTGGCCGATCGCTGAGAGTGATAATTCGCTGGGAGTGAGCAGTTCCTCTACCTGGGGGGCTTGTGCGCGCGTAGGGGCTGAAACAGCAGTCATGCCGCCGTTGCTCCGTGTCTCGATCCCTGTGTGCCTATTGGAAAGACTGCGCTCCGAAGGCTGCCGGCGATAAGCTCGGCTTTGCGAATGATTTCGTCGGCAAAATCCGATGGACAGATCAATCTTGCACTGCTTCGAAACAGCTCTAGCCATAATGGAAAATGTTCCGGCTGGAGGTCGCCCAGGGCACGATGCACTATCATCGGCCGCCCTTTAAACTCGCCGGTTTTGAACATAACCGACATCCAGAAATCGACCATCTTGGCGAGATGTGATTCCCAATCGTCATCGATCGCCCGATCAAAGATCGGTCCGAGTTTCTCGTCCCGGCGGATCGCGTCATAGAAATGGTCGACTAATCGACGGATCATTGTGCGGCTGGCGGAATGGAACTTCAGCGGATCAGTCATATGCGGTGTCCTGATTCGTCATGAGGTTCGCCCGTGGCTGCGGTGCCAATGAATCAGCAAACGCATGGTTGCGATCGCGATGCCCAGCCTCGTCTTCGCGAACGGCCACGACCACGTCCCGCAACGTAGCGGTTTGGGAGAGGCTCCAATAGTCGATTGCGATCTGCGGCGCAGGAATGTTGTCATGCTTTCCTGCATCGATAGCGGCCAGATATTGTGTGTAGCTCTCTACCGCTTCTTCTTCGAAATAGCCGACCACACGGTGAGCGGTCTTCGGCGCGAGAAGATAGAGCAGGAAGTAGAAATTGTAGAACACAGCCTGTGTCGCCATGATTACATAGCGTTCGAACCAGTTCGGACTGGCGATATGGACGAACGTCATTAAATGCATGCGTTCGTTTTCCGCCTCGTCGAGCAGCTCGCGGATCCAGCCCTCATCGTCTTTGATCCGCCGAATTGCCTTAAGATGCTGGAGCAATCCCCCAACCATTCCCGGCACCGCAGCCACCGTCTCAAGCACCACCGCTCGATGGCCATAGCGTCCCGCAAAGAAACGGTCGGCGATAAAGCGCAAGACCTTTACGAAGGCTAGGGCAATTCGGTCGCTAGGCCCTTCAGGCACGCGATGCCGAGGTGTTTCCTGTATTGTTGACGGACTATTCATGTTGCTCTCCATTCCTAGCTGGCGGGCCATTGCGCAGGAGGGTTTTCAGGACTGCCGTCGAGATCGGCTAGCCAAGCGGCCAAGGCGCGCCCGATGACGTGCGGATGATCTTCCTGTACGAAGTGGGTCGCTTGCCCGAGCGCAACGACTTGAATGTTGGACGCATTTTCAGCGATATAGTTTGCTGCCTCGGGTGGGATCAGGGCGCCTGGATCCGCAAAGAAAAAGAGTTTCGGAAGTTCGGCCTGGTAGAACCATTCACCGTTGGCACTAATCTCAGCAGCCACATCGCCAGGTTCTCCACCAATGGGAATCTCGCGTGGCCATTGAAGAGTTGGGCGCCTGCTTTCGCGCGTCGAGAATGGTGCTCGATAGGCGTTGAGCTCCTGGCGTGACAGTTGTCGCGCGACCCCGACCTGACCGAGAATGCCTTCGACAAAGAAGTTATTGTCGAGCACCATCTCCTCGCCAACATCCAGAGTTCTCAGGTTTCGAAACAGGCTGCTCGCCGGTTCGCTTATCGCTTCATAACTTTCAGCAGGTAAAGCGGGCGGCAGGAGCGCCTCCATCAAGACGATCCCACGAACATTATCCTGATTGAGGCGTGCATAGCGCATACCGAGACCGGAGCCCCAGTCGTGCACAACGAGTATGATGTCTTTTAGTTCTAGCGCGTCGATAAAGGTATCGAGATAGGACGCATGGGTAGTGAACCGATAATCGATATCGGGTTGATCACTATCGCCCATGCCAATTAAGTCGACGGCTATCGCGCGATGGCGGTTGGACACGTGGGGAATGATGTTCCGCCACAGGTATGATGATGTTGGATTGCCGTGAATGAAGAGGATGACAGGGCCTTCGCCCTGATCAACATAGGCCATCTGCGATCCAAGAATCTCGATATGTTGCTTGTCAAAGGGGAACGCCGCTGAAATGGCGGGGGTCGATTTGGCCAGCACTGGGTCAGTGGTTCTGGATGTCGGTTCTACCATGTGCTTCGCCGCCTCCGGTCATTGTCGGACTGTTTCCGAGTTCGCGGCATCAACCGCCTGGTGTTGGCGATGGAATATTTTATGTACCGTCGTTTGATAATACTGTAATATGAGATCACACTACCAACTATAGGTTGTTAATATGGATCGCCTGACAGCCTTGACTACATTTCGACATGCCGTGGATCTCGGCAGTTTTGCTGCTGCCGCCCGTCACCTTGGTCTGTCGCCGGCGGCTGTCAGCAAGAATATTGGAGAATTGGAACAGCATCTGGGCACAAGACTCCTAAATCGTACAACACGAAAAATGAGTCTGACAGAAGCCGGTGCCACCTACTTCGATCGAGTAGTAGCGATACTGGACGATCTTGATGATGCCGACGATATCCTCGGAAGCATGCAGCGAGCACCTTCGGGTACTTTACGGATTGCGGCGCCGATGACCGTCGCATTGACGTGTTTCTCGTCAGCCATCCCTCGGTTTCTGGAGCGCTATCCCGATGTCTCCATCGATTTGCATCTCGATGACCGGCGGGTGAACATTGTGGAAGACGGTTTCGACATAGCCATTCGCGGTGTCGATTTACTTGAGGATTCTAGCCTGATCGCTCGCAAGCTCATGACGATGCGGCACGTGCTCTGTGGCGCTCCCTCCTATTTCGATGCGAACGGAGTGCCATCCGCACCCGAAGATCTTGTGGATCACGAGCTCATCCAGTTTTCGCTTTCCGGCCATGCACAAAGATGGACATTCAATAATGGCAAGCGCGAAGCTCAAGTCCCGGTGAGCGCGCGCTACAAGGTTTCGTCCAGTCTTGCGGTCTTAGATGCCCTTCGTGAGGGATTTGGAGTTAGTTTGATTCCGAGGATATATGTCGACGAAGATCTTGGGATTGGCAGCCTTCAGCCTGTACTCGACGACTGGGCGGCTGATGAGACGACGCTGTATGCGATCTATCCATCCCGCCAATATCTTGTTTCCAAGGTAAGGGTATTCCTGGATTTCCTTGCAGATGAATTTGCAAAGCTGGATGGAAAGCCGACTTCAGCCGAGCGCAAGTAACCAGAACAGGCTGTCAGGCGATCACTTTATTATCTACTCACGGTTGGTAGTGTGATCTCAAACAACAGTATTATCAAACGCTAGTGCACAAAGTACTCCCGTCGCCAACACCAGGCGGCTGATGTCGCGAGCTCGGAAACAGTCCGACAATGACCGGAGGCGGCGAGGCACATGGCACGACCGACAACCAGAACGATTGACCTAGTGCTCGCCGCATCGGCCCCTGCCATTTGGGGCAGTACGTATATTGTAACCACTGAGATGCTGCCGGCAGGGTACCCGCTGACCGACGCAGTTCTCCGTGCCTTGCCTGCCGGACTATTGTTGTTGGCGCTGACGCGGAGTTTTCCCGAGCCCAGTTGGTATTTGCGGCTGATAATTCTTGGTGCGTTGAACTTTGCGATTTTCTGGACAGCGCTGTTTATCGCTGCGTATCGGCTGCCAGGTGGCGCTGCGGCTACCCTCGGTGCAATCCAACCGCTGTTCGTTCTTTTGTTGGCGTCCGCAGCCCTTAAAACCCCGCTGACTGCCCGAAGTCTGGCCTCTGCATGTGCTGGGATCGTCGGTGTTGCGCTGCTATTGGTGGGCCCCGAAACGCAGCTTGATCTAGTTGGAACAATCGCCGCGCTGGCTGGGGCTCTCTCGATGGCGCTCGGTGTGGTTTTGACAAGAAAATGGAAGCCGCCCGTTTCGGCTCTCACTTTTACGGCATGGCAGCTGACCGCAGGGGGCATTGTCCTCTTGCCAATAGCGGCAATGATTGAACCGCCTCTGCCAAACCTCAGTTTGACGAACGTCGCCGGTTTTCTCTGGCTCGGTCTGGCCGGCGCTGCGATCAGCTATTTTTTGTGGTTTCGAGGCATTGATCGGCTCGGGCCTGCGGTGGTTACCACCTTCGGTTTTCTCAGCCCCCTGACCGCCGTTTGCTTGGGCTGGCTCATTCTGGGGGAAACCCTGACACCGATCCAGATCGCCGGTGCGGCTATAGTATTGGGCAGCATCTCGCTCGGCGGAGCGCGCTCCAAACCCATCACAACCAACCATAACAAAATCGGAGAAATGGCATGAATATTCTCATTCTTGGCGCTACTGGCGATGTCGGCAGGGCAGTGACTCAAGAGGCAACTGAGCGCGGCCATCATGTAACAGCCTGCGCCAGAAATCCAACTCGGCTGGAGGGCATCAGTCCCGACATTCGTTTTGAAACTTTGGATGTTTCCAATGACCGTGAGAAGCTTGAGGACCTGGTGCAGGCCAATGCCGCAATAGTGTCGGCCCTGCGACCGCCTGACGGCGAGGAAAACACGCTAGTGAGTATGACGCAGGCTGTCTTGATGGCTTCGAGAAACGGGAACAAGCCAGCCTATTTCACGGGAGGGGCGGCGCCACTGAAGATTGGTGACGGATCCGATCACACCGTTTTGACAGCCCCGGGGTTTTTGCCTCATTCGGTCCGTCCGATCGCGGAAGCTTGCGTGGCACAAGACGTTCTGTTCAGCGACTTCCCAGATGCAAATTGGATATGTCTGCGACCTGCCGCGATGTTGCTAGACGCTCAAAAAACGGGACGCTACGCGCTGGGTCGCGACACGCTCGTCAAGCAGAGCGATGGACAATCGCAAATTTCCTACGCCGATTTCGCTGTTGCCATGCTTGACCTGATCGAATTGAAGCCAGCGCCTAGGCAACGTCTAACTGTCGGCTGGTGAAAGCGCGCGAAGACCGCTTTTGGCCGAAAGCTGACAACTATCGATCTCACATCAAAAATGCAGCCTCAGCTTTGATGTGAGCTGCTTTTCTCGCGCGACAGGAATGCGTCTAGTCGAACTTGTTTCTTGCCAGGTGATGCCGGATTAATGGAGGTGGCGAGGCCTTCGATTTGCTTCTCCCACTTCGCAAGGCGTTTTTCCACGCCGCCTTGCTTGATCGGGCCACAAGCCAGGAACCGCACAGGCTTAAATCCGCAAAAGCCGAGCACCTGCTTCTTCCAGCGTTTGATCAGCGCGTTGCCGTAGTTCAGCAGCAAGAACAGAGGCGGCGTGTCCATGGTGGCAATGACATCGGCTGAGCGGCCTTCCATCAACCGGTCCCACCACGAGTCATCAGCATGGTAGGCAAAGGTGAAACCGGGAAGAAAGAGACGGTCCAACAGCCCCTTTAGCTCAGCAGGTTCGGCTCCCCACCACATCGGAAATCCGACCACCAAGTGGTCACACTGATCAAGTTTTGCAGCCAAGCTCGAAAGGTCAGCTTCCCATTCAGTTCGTTTAGCATAGCCATGGCGGAGGATCGGCGAAAAATTCAAATCTCGAAGCGCTACACGGTCTACATCTACCGATGGAGAAAGCGAAGATTGATAGGCGTCAAGAAGATGTGAAACAAACCGATCTTCGTCCGGGTGGCCGTCGATTAGCAACACTCTCACGAAGGCCTCCAAATCAATACCCAGGCTGGCGCCGAGGGGCAGTGCCAAATTCTATAGGGAGTAACGCGTTTCTTCACAAACTCATCTGAGTGGGATGAAACAGCATTGTCTGCAGTGGGTCGTTAGCCGACATTCTCGGGTAAGCTGATTGTGCTCAAGTTGAGGACGTCGAGACCCCGTCTAGGCGAAGGTCGGCTAAGGGCGCAAACCGGACTCTCAGCCCCGCAGCGCTCAATGTCCGCTATGAGTCGATAGCAGACATTGGTTCAAGATCGCTCAAACGTCCGCTTCTGGCCGAAAGCGGACGGTCCGCCATTGGTTAGAGCGTGCTGTCTTCTTTTACTCGTTGTTGAGCCAGAACGGAATCTCATATGACCCCTCCGGCCGCAATTTCGAACGAAATTGGAGGTAGGACTCGACCGGTACCGCTCTCAATTGAGCTTGCGTTGATAAACTTAGTATCGCGGATCCTGATACTTCCCGCGCCTGCGTGCACATGGCCGAAACAGTGAACTTTCGGCATGATGCGCTGTAGCTCCTTTGATAAATCCGGACAGCCATGGGAGTGGCCTAGGCTAGACTTGTCGAGAGTTCCGAACGGTGGTGTGTGTGTTATCAGAATGTCAGTCGCATCCGGTATCTTGGACCACGCCCTCGCCAATCCCGCATCATCAAGGCTGAAGGCATGGCTAGGCAGATTAGGCACCCAAGGCGTACCGTAGAGGTTCAGCCCCTTGTAGCCGTAGGTTGCGTCCTGCAGGTGGTGGGCGTTTCGAAATGGCTGAGGATTGTACTGAAGAGCCGCCTCCAAAGCGTGGTCATGGTTCCCGCCGACGCACAAGACCTGATCATACTCCTGCACGCCAAACCACGCATCCAGCTCGGCGAGCACGGACTGATCCACAGTGCCTAGATTGAACATGTCGCCACAGTGGATGAGCAAGTCACCGCCAAGCAAGTTCAACTCCCGGTGCCGCAGGTGCGTATCGCTGATTACCGTAACTGTTATAGACACGTCCGTCCGTCCGTTCATTTTCCTCTGCTAATACAGGCTCCTTCGGCAAACAATCCTAGAACTTCATTTTCCTTTTCTGAGACGGAGACCGGAATGAAACGGGGTCGGCAATAGCTAGCGAGCCATTTGTCCGCAATGGGCGCAAAGCAGACGGTGTTTGGTTGCTCACCCAATGTCCGCAATGGGTCGTTAGCGGACGCTCAGTAGTCATTTGGTCAGTCGCATAATCGCGGACAGTTGAGAGTCATTCAACAGGCTTTCCTACAGATAACCAAATAGGTTATCTTGGCCGGATGACTCAGAACCCCAATCCCTCCGTCCAGCCCTCATCCACCCTGCAGCCCCTCGACACCGGCCTCGCGCCCGAAGCGCCGCCCGAAGAGTCATCGCCCGCTGACTACGCCACCGAGTCCGAAACCGATGCCTTTTGGGATGGTGTCACTCACGGCATTCGCTCGGCGGGTGGGGTTTCGGCGGCGGATGAGGCGAAGCTTAGATGGCGAACCGATGGCTGGACGCCGGAGCGGCAGCGGGGGTTTGTCGTCATGCTCTCGCTGACGGGATCGGTGAAGGCGGCGGCGGAGGAGGTCGGGCTGTCGCGCGAATCCGCCTATCATCTGCGGCGCAAGCCGGAGGGACGGTTGTTCGCGCGGCTCTGGGACGCAGCGCGGCTGATCGCGCGGGACCGGCTGGCCGATGAAGCCATGGAGCGCGCCGTCAATGGCACGACCGAGACGATTGTCTATCATGGCGAAGAAGCCGGGCATCGCCAGCGGCATGACAATCGCCATCTGCAATGGACGCTGTCGCGGCTCGACCGGGAGGCGTCCCGCTTTGAAGAACGTGCGGCCCCGGCGCGGCGCGCGGCCTCTGCCTTTGATGCGCTGGCCGATGCGCTCGGCGCTGGCCCGGAAGAGGGCGATGCGATGCTGGCCGTGATCGACGAGACGGCGGATGAACCTCAATATGCCTCGCCCGAGGACGACGCGACGCTGATCGCGCGGTTCGACAAGGCCCGGGAGCTGCTGCGTATCGGCCGGACCGACCCGGCCGTCATCGACATTTCGGACCTCGATCCCGCGCAGAGCGAAGGGTGGACGGATATCCAATGGGCGCGGGCCGAGCGATCCGGGCTGTTCGATATCGTCGAACCCGGTGAAGATATGGATCCGCAGGTCGAGGATGGCGGAGACACGGAATCGTAGATTTCTAGGCCATGAGGTGTGTGAACCGGTGTGAAGTTATGTTTTTGAGGGTTTTATTGGTCAGAATTTCCCGAGAGGGAAATTCTGACAGATCAAGCAGCCAGCGCGCAGCCTTCCAGCGTAATCCGGTGCATCACGCGGCGTTCGCCCTGATAATCGTTGAGCGCATAATGCCATGTCGCGCGGTTGTCCCAGAAAGCGATGGAGCCGGGCTTCCACTCGAACCGCGTAACGAACCGGTCTTGCGCGGCATGGGTGTAAAGCTTCATCAGCAGCTTCATACTGTCTTCGCGGGACCAACCCTTGATACCGATCGTGAAGGCGGCGTTGACGTAGAGGATCTTCTTGCCGCTCAGCGGATGGGTGATGGCAACGGGGTGTATTACATCGTCCAGCGCATCTGCCGCGTCGGCATTGCCGAGCCTGTCATTGGCATCACTGTCATTTTTGTAGCCCCCTTGCTGGCCGAATATCTGCTTGCTCGAATGCACGGCTTCCAGCCCGTCCAACAATGTCTTCGTTTCATCGTCCAGCGCCTCATAGGCGGCGGCCATATCGGCGAACATCGTATCGCCGCCCTTGGGGGGCAGCTCCCGTGCGACAAGGATCGATCCCATTGCCGGCTCCACATCATAGCTGTGATCGGTGTGCCAGCCGCCGCCGATATTGGTTGCCTGATCCGGTTCTTTGCGGACTTCGGCTATTTCGGGATAGCCATCGACTGGCGTAAAGAAGCGATTGATATTGATATCGCCCCAGCGCTTGGCAAAGGCGATATGCTGTTCGGGCGTGATGGTCTGGTCGCGAAAAAAGATCAGGCCGTGATTGGCAAAGGCCTGGCGGATCGTTTCGAAATCAGCCTCGCTTGGTCCTTGCGAAAGATCGATATTGCCAATTTCGGCCCCCGGACCGTTGCAAGGCGTGATGCTGATCTGATTCATTTATTGGTCCTCTTCCGTTTTTTGATGATCCGTCAGCTTTACGGAGCCGTCAAGAGTACCTAGCTAATAGGAAACCCGTACGCTTTCAGAAAAAGGCCGATAATGAGCGACTATGACCACGCCCTTGATGATGATCTGGATCCTTCCGCGAGGAAAATTGCGGTTCCCGAAGAGGTGCAAGAGGCGATCAGGACGCTGATCCGCTGGAGTGGAGACGATCCCACGCGCGAAGGTCTGATCGATACGCCAAAGCGCGTTGGCCGGGCCTGGAAGGAATATTGTCAGGGCTATGGCGAAGATCCATCCGTTCATCTTTCACGGACATTTGAGGAAGTTGGCGGCTATGATGAGCTCGTTCTGCTGAAAGACATTCCATTCCAGTCGCACTGCGAACATCATATGGCGCCGATCATTGGCACGGCCTCCATCGCCTATATGCCCAAGGAAAAGGTTGTCGGGATTTCGAAACTTGCGCGCGTGATGAACGGCTTTGCGCGGCGATTGCAGGTGCAGGAACGCATGACGGCCGAGATCGCCCAAAGTATTTGGGATCATCTTCAGCCGCATGGCGTTGCGGTTGTCATCTGCGCCAGCCATAGCTGCATGACGGCGCGGGGCGTGCGCACGCCGGGTGTGCGGATGATGACATCGCGTTTGCTGGGTTGTTTCCTCGACGATGACCGGAGCCGCAAGGAAGTCCTGTCTCTGATGGGCTATTAGGAATAAAATCAATATTATGAACAAAAGCACGCGGATAACGGCACAGAGCTGGATGATTGTGGTTGGCGCATTGGCGCTTGGCGCATGTGGGGATGGTCAACTCAGCGAAACTGAAGTGACCACCAATGGCATGACGGATGATACCGCTGAGGCACCGCAACAGCTTACACCCGTCGATACGGCCCCGGAAGTGGAAGCACCGGCGCTGGCGCCGATATCCTATGCGGATATCGAGGCTGAGCTTGAAGCAGGTGCTGGTTGCAGCATTGAAGATGATGGCAAGGCCCTGCTCGTTGCTGTTGAGGGCGATGCAATTGCTCTGCCAAATGGCACCTTGCGGCACTTTGAATTTGACGGGGATTTTGACGTGCTCTGGGATGGCGGTACGTTCACGGCTGGCGTGATTTCAATCACCGTTACGCCCGGAGAGGGTGAGGGCGAACAGATTGAAGGCGTTCTGGTGAAGCCTGCCACGGTGGTGGTCCACGAAGACGGGCAGGATGGCGAGACTGAAATGCGCGCCGAATGGCATTGCGGAGCGTAGCGGACGGTTTAGCGCTCGATCGTAAGGCTTAGCATTCACCCCAACGCCGGAACAGATTCTGCTGCACTGTTTGGATGCGTGTGTAATTCTCATCCGACATGTTCGTGCCTTCAAGCGCCGCCACTTCGTTCAGCTCATAGAGCAGTTCGCGCTTGAACGGATCGGCTATCTGGCTCTCGATAAAGGTGATCCCGACGATGCGCTCACCTTTTTCTATCTTCTCCACTTCGTGAAGCGTTGTGGAGGGATAGACGATCGCCGAACCGAGTTCGCCCTTGAAACGCATGTGTCCATCGTTCTGTTTGATGTGAAGCGCGCCGCCTTCGTACTGGTTGGGATCTTGCAGGAAGAAGGTGCAGCTAATGTCGGACCGGACTGGCCCATCCACCGATTGCATAAATGCTGTATCCGGATGCAGGCCGTAATGCATGCCCTTCTCATATCGGGTAATCAGGGGCGGTGCGATTTTCCGGGGAAATGCGAAGGCTCTAAACTCGTCACTCTTCAGCAAAGCGTTGGTCATGATTGCTGATGAGCGCTCATAGGCTTCTTCGTCGTTCAGATGGAGATTGTTCTTCACCAGCGAATGAGGATTGCTGATCTTGCCGTCGACAAAAGTCGCGGTTTCGATGATCTCGCGTAGTTCCTTGATATCCTGTCCGTTCAACAGGCCGTAAATCATCTTGAACATCGTTATGCCCTCACATGCTCTGCCATTAGCCTTGCTACTACATCATGCTGCCCGGCTGCGTCTTTGAGCCAAGTCAATCCTTCGGCAATTCCTTCTTGGTGCGTTGCCCGCGCCTCGGCAAGCAGCTTCTCCCTGAGATCCGGGCTGTAGCCATGCTCTGGAGCTTTGGAATATTGCGACATCAAAGGGCCGTTGGTGATCGCCGAAACCGTATCTGCGTCGGCCTTGATGCCGAAGAACGCCGCGATATCACCAAGCCGGGCTGCGGGATCTTGCAGGAAATCGTCAAAATCGAGCCAATGGACATGACCGGCCGGCGCGATATGCGCGGCCGCGTCCAGTGCCATCATTTCGCTCAGCCAGCTCATCGCTGCGCGGACGGGTTCGGATAGCTGCCACAGCATCCAATCCTCTGACCCAAGCTTGTTGTGCAGCCGCTGCAGGCGAGGGGAGGCGAGCATCGCCAGTTCCTGCCGTGAATTGTCTCCAGCGAGGATCGTTTCAATATAGCGTTCCGGTGAAATGTTGAGAAACAGCGCTTTGCGTTTCGCGCCAAGCAATGGCCTCGCGATTTCGCTGACAAAGCTGGTGGCCTTGATGAGCGCGCGGTCATTTTCGGCAAAAGTCTGGGATAGCCAGCCAATCGCCGTTTCAAGCCGTGTATCGAACTCCTCAGGCGACCATGGCGCATGCGATTGCCCGGTCAGCGCGGCGAGATCGGCGAAATTGCGCAGAATTTGTGGTTCGCGTAGCGCGAAGACGCTGTCTAGCTCGCCCAGCAGGCGCGAAATCAAGGTCGAGCCGACATGGCCGATATGAAAAATGAAATTTGCATCAGCCCGCCCTGCCTGATCGGCGGCTTCAAGTTCTGCCCAATCGGCCCATTGCGGCTGGCTCTGCTGAGTGAGCATCCGCTGATCGAGAAAGCTTGCGCCGCGATAGCCGGCTTCATCCATCCGGACGAGCAGCACGCGGTCGGTTGCCGCATCCATCTGTTGCGGAAACCAGGCGGGGCCTTGCGCAAAGGCCTGAGCCAGGGGAGATTGGAAAGGCGAGTTTGTCATTGCTCAACCATCCCTAAAAAAGAAGCGGGCGCAGCGCCAGTCTTGAAAGACATGGTGCCGCGCCCGCTCTTATTCGCGTTTCGCGAAAATTCAGGCGGTTTTCTCGTCGCCATCCTCTTCAGCAGCGGGTTCTGCCTCGGTTGCTTCAGCTTCTGCCTCATCGGCATCGGCTTCTTCAGCGTCCGTTTCGTCGGCTGCCGTGTCGTCGGAAGCTTCGGGAGCCGGAACCGGCTCGACGAAATCTTCTGCTTCGCCAACTGCGGCAATTTCACCCGGCTCTGCATTCGGATCGAAATCTTCCGTAAAGCCCTGTTCGTCTTTTTCGAACATTTGCTCCAGCACATCGACGCCTTGAGCCTGAAGCTCGGCTTCTTCCGGAGACCGTGCAACATTGACCTTGATCGTCGCATCGACTTCCGCATGAAGTGCAACGCGCACTTCGTGCAGGCCGACTGCCTTGATTGGCCGTTCGAGAACGACCTGCTTCTTGGTGACGGCTTCGCCTTTGGCTTCGAGCTCAACGATAATGTCGCGTACCGAAACTGAACCATAAAGCTGGCCGGTATTCGATGCCTGACGGATCAGTTCGATGGTCATGCCATCAATCTTCGCACCTTCCGTCTTGGCCACTTCGCGGCGTTCATCATTTTCTTTTTCAAGCTGTTCGCGATTGGCTTCGAAAAGAGCCTTGTTCGCCTTGTTGGCGCGCAGGGCCTTTTTGTTTGGCAGCAAGAAGTTCCGTGCGAAACCGTCTTTCACGGTTACGACGTCACCAATGGTGCCAAGCGAGCCAACGCGTTCGAGCAGAATGATATCCATAGTTCCTACTCCCTATTTCACGAGGTACGGCAGCAAACCGATATGGCGGGCGCGTTTGATCGCCTTGGCCAGCTCGCGCTGCTTTTTCGCCGAAACGGCGGTGATACGGGAAGGAACGATCTTGCCGCGCTCAGAGAGAAAACCCTGAAGCAGTTTAACGTCCTTATAATCGATGACCGGCGCTTCGTTGCCCGAAAAGGGGCAGCTTTTGCGGCGGCGAAAAAATGGGCGTGCCATATCTTATATCTCCTTCTTCGCCGGTCTAGCGGTCGTCGTCGCGGCCGCGACGCTTGGTGTCGCGCTCATTCTTGCGCATCATTGCCGACGGGCCTTCTTCATGCTCGTCAACACGGATCGTCATATAGCGGATGACGTCTTCGTTGATGCGCGTCTGGCGCTCAAGTTCCTCAACGACCGTTCCCGGTGCATCGACATGGAGCATTACGAAATGCGCCTTGCGATTTTTCTTGATCGGATAGGCAAGCGATTTGAGACCCCAGGTCTCCGTGCGCGTTACCTTGCCGTCATTGGCTTCGATGATCTTTGTAGCTTCCTCGGCGAGCGTATCGACCTGGGCTTGTGCCAAGTCCTGACGCGCGAGAAAGACATGCTCGTAAAGAGCCATGCTTCTTTTACCTTTCTGGCCGATCGCTGACGCCGCACCATGCGAACGCCCCTCCGGCTTTCTTCAAAAATCAGGGGCAAAGCGCGGACGCCTCACCCCGGAAGCGAGCCAATTAGGGGGTTCGCGCAGGTTTGGCAAGCGGATATGCCCGTTCTGCGGAAACCGGAGCCGCGGTTGACACTGGTTGACACAGGGCGGGGTGTAACCGCGCAAATTGGTGCCCTATTGGCAACCAATTGCGTCCTGCCGATATCCATCAACGCAGGATATGCGCCCTATTGGACACAGGCAGGGGGTGGAGCAGACGAAATCAAAGAGCCGATGGCGACGTTATGCCACGGGAAGGCCCGTGTAGGACAGGAAATAGGATTAGAGATCGTGTGTGTTTTTTGAATGTCCGCAATGGGTGGAAAGCGGACGTTGGGCCAAGGTTTTTGAGGGAACGTTCCTGGCTGGAATCAAGCACTCCTATTCCGGATCTTCATTGGATTCCTGAACGAGGGCCGACATCATTTCATTGAAGGCGGGACTGAATTGCGATTCGTTGGTTTGCCAGTGATCAAGTAGCCCGCGATCATCATTCAACACCATCCCCAATCGCGTCCGGCTACCGAGCCAGACTCCTTCATCGAGAGTCCCGGAGAGGTATTGTAGGTGAGCGTTTTGCCAAGTGCGCATAACATTCCCGTAGAACACCTGCAGTCTGAGTGCCGATGCACCAGTTAACTCATCGCCATTGCGCCCGGCCTCCAACAGTTCTGCAAATTCGGGGTTTTGCGCAATGAAAAACTCAATCTCACTGAAGCTGCCTTGAAAATTGCTGGCAGCTTCCATGCGTGTAGCCACTGTGTTCTGCCTCAATTCATAGGCCAGGAATAGGATACCGGTGAGCACACCAATATTTGCGGCCAGCGTCATCCAGCGATTTATGCGATCCGATATCGTGCCTGTGTCCATCATATCCCCCTGCCGGTTAAGTACGCCTGACCTTGTCACTGCACGATAGCAGCAAGACTTCTGTTTAGCTTGCAAATTGCCAAATCAACATTTGGGTATGATCTAATAGGGATGAAAGCTAACCGTCGGCTATGGGTGGAAAGCGGACATCACGCGAAACATGACATATGCAATTCAGATAGCACGAGTGCCCACCTTCCCGTGCGAAGCTATGGATGTGGCTAATCGTCCGATTGCCAAGCCGTTATCGATTGATCTTGACCGTCTATCGAAACGCTCTGGCGTTACTCAGAGCCTGTCATAACTCTCAATCTATTCATGCGCGGATGATGGAGGTGCACATGCGGATTGTCATTATGGGGCTGCTGGTCCTGATCGCTCCAATGCAAGCGGTATCGGCCCAGCCTGTCGAACAAGAAGTCGAGCGGATGCTCGAAGCCGTGGGCGGTCGTGAAGTCTGGGCTAACGCAACCGGGTTCACGATGGTCGAAACACTCCATGCCGAGGGCTACGAATTGCCCATCTATCGCGAATATTGGGTCGATTTTGAAAGTCCGCGCATCATGGAGAGGGCGACAGGACGTGGCCTGCGCCAAGTGCAAGCACTGAATGGCAACAGCGGTTGGACACTGAACAATGGCGAATTGCGACAGTGGAATGATGCGGAAGTTGCCGGATGGGCCTCCTTCTGGCCCGGCATTCCAACCCGCGTTTTCCACTTGCTCGCCAGCGACGATCCGTCGGTAGAACCGCGACTGCGCGATGGCGTGATCGACATTTTTGTCGATGGCGTCCGCGCGGTATGGATCGGGACCGATGCGGGAGGCACTCCCGTCGTCTATGGCCGTGAGGATCGCCATACAGATAGTCATTTTCTTGGCAGGCCGCTGCAATATGGTGACGTAACATTATGGTCGGAGGCCAGCGAACCGGGTGGTGATTGGCATGTCGTGATGATCGACTATGCATTGCTTACCGAACCACATGGCGTGACGTTCGCGCCGCCGATAGATTGACCTGAAGCGCGTGCGTCGGCACAGGCAATTGCGGCAAATCCGATAGTGAGTGCCCGCTTTGGGTGCAAAACTGACAGTTGATCGACCGGTACCCAATATCCGCAATGGGTCGAAAGCGGATATCAAATCGAGGCCGCTTTCAACACTTCTTCCGGCCGCGTTCAAACGCCGTCTTAACAGACGTCCATTTGCTGAAAGCATCCCGATGCTGGCAGCTTGGGGGTCCCGCTGGTAACAACCGGAAGAAAATCACAGCGGTGCCTTAAAATGAGCCGAGAAATTGTTGCGAATGGTACGGGGCTAAATGCCCATGGCCGGTTGGAAACCCGGACTGATGACGCATTCGCCGAGGCGGAACGCGAAGGCTTGATGCTCGCCGCCAAGGTGCGAACACTTGCCCTGGTGTTGATCATCCTTTGGGCAGCCATCGACGATGGAAGTACTGGGCTGGCTTATGCATATGCGATGGCCGAAATATCGACTTTCGCCGTGCTTGGACTGTTACAGTATTTCAGCGCAAAGCAGCGCTTTCATATGCATATTCTCAAATATGTATTCGTTGGTGTCGATTGTATCATGCTCACGCTGGTACTGAGTACTGACAATCCCTTTGACCCTTCCGGAATTCCAGCGGCGATCGCTATGGACGGAAGTCGTTCAGGATACTTCTTTATCTTTCTGTTGCAGGCAGCTTTTAGTTTGCGGCCGCAGCTGGTTGCGTGGTGCGGCCTTTGCATCGTTGTCGCGCGCACGGGGATGTTGCTCTGGTTTACCAGTCAGCCGGGCGTTTTCACGAATCTTGATTTGCCCCTACAGACTTTTGATATGCTGCTCGAAGCTCGTCAGGATCCAAATTTCGTTTTTCTCGGGTTTTGGGCGACAGATATACTTGTCACTCTGATAGTTGCGGCTGGCCTCGCCGTTGTTGTTAGGCGGTATCGCCGCTTACTGGAAAGTCAGCTTGTCGCGGAGCGCACACGGGCCAGTCTCTCGCGATATTTCTCTCCCAATGTCGTCGATCATCTGAGCGCATCCGACCAGTCTCTGGCCACTGTCCAACAGCAGGATGTGGCGGTTTTGTTCGCCGACATCATGGGCTTTACGGAGCTTTGCGAAAGTGCATCTCCAGAAACTGTAGTCGCTATACTGCGCGAATATCATAACCGACTTGGCCAAACCGTGTTCGATAACGAAGGAACCTTGGACAAATATATTGGCGATGGGTTGATGGCGACGTTCGGTACGCCTCAACCGCACTCTGGCGATGCAAGAAATGCCCTGCAGTGCGCGACGGAAATGATAGCTGCACTTGATGAGTGGAACGCCGAGAGGTTGGTGGCCGGGGAAAAGCCCGTGCGCGTCGGTATTGGGGTACATTACGGGTCCGTGATCGCTGGCGATATCGGCAATGAGCGCCGACTAGAGTATAGCGTTATCGGGGACACTGTGAATATCGCAAGCCGCCTTGAACAGCTGACGCGCATCCTGGATACGCCTCTTGTGGTCAGCGACAGCCTGATCAAGGCCATCATCAAAAATGGGCATGACGAACCGCGCTTGCTGAGCCGCCTGACCGAAGGGGATGTACAGCAAATCAGAGGAAGAGATTCAGGTGTGGCTGTGTGGACGTTTAAGACGAAGTAGTCACTCGGTCGGATGTGGGCCTGATTGATGATAAACTGCTGCAACGGGTCGTGAGGAGACAGTCGGCAACCCGCTAATTCTCAAAAAGAACACCGGGCCGTCTTGGTCGTTCAGTTGCTCTCACAAAAGCGGTAATGACATCGCCACCTATTCAGCGGTAGAAAGATCCGACAAACAAGGAGAGCGGAAATGGCATCGGCAGCGAAGGAAACGGCGGACGTATTGGACGTCGAGCAGGGATTTAACATCCCGGACCCGACCCAGGTTGATCGCCTTGAGGGCAAGGTATCCGACACCGAATGGCGGCTTCGCTGCGAACTGGCGGCGACATATCGGCTTTGCGCGATGCATGCCTGGACCGATCTGGTGTTCACGCACATCTCCGTCCGCCTGCCCGATGAAGATGGCGAAGAACGGTTCCTCATCAATCCCTATGGCGTGATGTTTGACGAGATGACCGCGTCCGCGCTTATCAAGATCGATCTCGACGGCAACATCAAGCAGGACACGCCCTATTTCATCAATCCCGCCGGTTTCACCATTCACAGCGCCGTGCATAGCGCGCGCGAAGACGCCGGCTGCGTCATCCATGTGCACACGCCCTATGGCATTGCCGTCTCGGTGCAAAAGGAGGGGCTGCGCCGCTACACGCAATTCTCCATGCAGATTCACGATGATCTCGCCTATCATGACTATGAGGGCATCGCGCTGGATCTGGACGAACGTGAGCGGCTAATCGCGGATATCGGCGAGAAGAATCTGCTGATGCTGCGCAATCATGGTACGCTCACCATCGGCCAGAATTGCGCGCTGGCCTTCCTGCGCATGTATTTGCTCGAAAATAGCTGCAAGACGCAGATTCTGGCGCAATCGATTGGCGGCGCCGAGCATCTACACGAGGAAAGCGAAGAGATGGCGCACCGCGTGTTCCAGCAAGCCGCGCCCGTTTTCACCAAAGGCTTGGGCGACAATCTCGTTTGGCCCGGGCTAATCCGGAAATTGAACCGCACCAATCCGGGCTTCGATTATTGAGTTTTGAGCGGCGGGCCTATTCGGTGATGAGCCTTGCTTGCCATAACTCCGCCTGCCTCGCATAGGATTGTCCCAAGGGTATAGGGGAATGGCGATGACACGGATTTGGTATGGATGGGCGGGGGCATTGGCTGCTGGTGTATTTCTGACGGCCGCCATGGCTCAAGAGCCGGAACCGATCGAACTTCCGACCGCGCCGGTAATTGATGGCCAACGTTATCCCGACTGTCGTTACGACTATCGCGAACGCAATCTGGCGCGATCTCGGGTCGAAGACATTGGACAATGCATCGTGCAGATTGATGGCTATTACACCGAGATCGTGACGCCTTTCGCCCAAGGGTTGGAAGCTGACCAGCAAGCGGTGGAAGGCGATGATGCCCCTAATTCCGATAACGCTTCTTTTGCCATCTATCAGGAAGCCGAAACACGCTACCGGGATGATCGCGAATATCTGGGCGAGCGCTATTGCCGCTATGCCGAATGCGAAGGCTATGAGCCGACGGCCTTGAGTGGCGAGCGTGACGAGGCGGATGGCATGCAGCAATGCGGAGAACCGGGCGACACGATCTATATGGAAGGCTTGATCGGCATTCTGATGAACCGTGCGCGGCGATTGCAGACGGGCACAAATATAACCGGTGCGGTGATTGGCTTCGCCTGCCGTTTGCGGCCTGAAGAACGGCAAGCAGCCGCCGACGCCAGCGAACAAGTCGTCGCGCAGGAAGAAGTCGGCGCTACGGCCGCATGGGTCAGCCCATCGCGTGAAGATGTATCGGGTTCATCAACCGTAACGGCACTGAATTCGGAGCCTTCGGGCGCGACCTGTCTCGATATTACGGACGTCATCATCATCGGCGGCGAGGAAGAGCGTGCGACGAGGCGAATGTGCCGCGCGCCGGGCGAAAGTCGATACGTTCTGCAAAGCTGATTGGCGATATTCCGGACAGATCCAGATGTCTGACAATATAGGAGAAGGAGAGGGGCCATGGCGCAGCTGATCCTGTTTAACAAACCCTATGGAGTGCTTTCCCAATTCACCGACCGGGGAACGGAAACAGCGCGGCCAACCCTGTCAAAATTCATTGATGTGCCGGGCGTCTATCCTGCAGGGCGGCTCGACCGCGACAGTGAAGGCCTGCTGCTGCTTACCGATGATGGCAGGCTGCAAGCGCGGATATCCAACCCCAAGTTCAAACTGCCAAAAACCTATCTGGCGCAAGTGGAAGGTGGGCCGGACGAGGCCAGCCTTGATCAGCTGAGGCGCGGCACAGAACTGAAAGACGGCGTGACCCGTCCGGCCGAGGTAGAACGCATTGCCGATCCCGTCCTCTGGCCCCGCGATCCGCCGATCCGCGTTCGCAAGACCGTGCCGGACTGCTGGCTCAAACTGACGATCCGCGAGGGGCGAAACCGGCAAGTGCGCCGAATGACGGCGGCTATCGGCTATCCAACGCTGCGATTGGTGCGCTGGAGTATCGGGGATTGGACGGTTGAAGGGCTGCTGCCGGGCGAATGGCGGGCTGCCGAAAATGGCTCTCACGAGTGATGATCAGGCGTTGTCCTCAAACCTACTCGTAAAACGCTCCGTTATGCTTTTGCGTAAATGCATGATTTCGTGTATAAACTGGGCGAAATAGGGCTCTATGATAATTCGTTCACATTTTCGGTTTATAAATGGCGCGAGGAGATTTGGCTCATGATTGCGCTGCTCAAAGGCCTGATTCCGGGCGGAATATTATCTTTTATCGTATCGCTGTTCATTGGCTCCGGCGGATCGAGTGGCGGCTTTCTCTATGTCCATCAAGTCACGCTGGTGGGCTATAATTTTTACTGGTCATGGCCACTATTTATCGCCGGCGCGGCATTGTCCGGGGTCCTATTTTTGATGATGGACTGACGACTGCTAGGTGTTTTCACTCGAACGCCACACTCCCTTGATTGAACAGCGTCACGACTAACGCCATCGCCGTATCCGATTGCACAAGATCCGGATCGATTGTGAAGCGGTGCTCCGCACAGAGTTGCTTTGCAAGCGCGACGATTTCGTCGGCGCATTCGAAGGATTGGCCATCGACGAACAACGAAATGGTATCGGCGCTTCGCCAGATATAGGAAAAACGGCTGGCCGCATTGCGGCATAGCGAAACGCCTTCAGCGCAGCGCTTGCGTAGCGCCGCTATCTCAATCGGTGCTTCTGGCCGCCAATCCATATCGGGATATTTTGGCGTGCTGGTATAGCGGCCGAACCAATGCGCGAAATTGTCGCGGTCAAGCATGGTCGCGGTGATCATTGCGTGGAGGCGGTCGATTGCGGATTCCGAAATTTCACCCGGATTGGCTTGTAAGGGTAATTCAGGATCGCCGTAGCGATTATCAATAGTCATCTCGCTGAGCAGATCATCGCACCAATCGCCGATCAATTCGCTGCGCGATGGTGCGCGAAATCCGATGGAGTAAGTCATGCAGCCATCGCCAACCGCGACGCCATTATGGGCAATACCCGGCGGCACGTAGAGAATATCTCCGGGTTCGAGGACCCATTCGTCAGTAGCTTCAAAACTGGCGAGCAGGCGCAGATCGTCGTTCGGCCGTAACGCGCTCGTCTCGTCGCATAGGCCGCCAACCTGCCAGCGGCGACGCCCCAGGCCTTGAATCAAAAATACGTCATACTGATCGAAATGTGGGCCAACGCCGCCCTGATCGGCCGCGCAGCTCACCATTACATCGTCGATCCGCCAGTTCGGGATAAAGCGGAACGGTTCGATGAGCGCTGCTACCTCTGGCTCATAATGGTCGACCGCCTGAACGAGCAGCGTCCAATGCTTTGTGCCTAGCTCACCAAAATGCGTTTCGGGGAAGGGGCCGTGTTCGACGTTCCAGCTTGAGTCAGTCTGCGTGATCAGGCGAGACTCAACATCGTCTTCGCAGGCGAGGCCGGCAAGCTCATCCGGCTCGAGCGGGTTGGTCCATGAATTCCACGGATTTTTGATCAGGAGAGGCTTTTTCTGCCAATAATCGCGCAGGAAGTTTTCGGCATTGAAATTGTCAATTTTCATAGAGTTTTCTAGCATCTGAGCCGAGTGAGGATAGCGTAGCGATTAAGCAGGACGCTACTGCATCAACCCGAACGATGCATAGGCAATAAGCGCGGCGGCAACCGCGAGCAAAATCCAACCGGGATGACGTCCACGCGTACCCCAGAAATTCCCGACGGCTCCAAAGACGTAAAACCCACCCACAACAACCGCTGTCGTGAGTACCGAAGCTGTGTTTGGGAAAAAGGGAGTTGCCATCATAGCTGCCCCGCCAAGGAACCAACACAGCGTACTAAAGTGAAGGAGAAGCGGAACGAGCCGGCGCGTGCTTTGCGGAAATTCTTCAATTTTCAAAATCGGCACTATCATCCGCTTTTGCATCACAATACCGTGGAAAATCGACACAAATATTCCAATGAAACCCGCTGCAACAAATGCCCAAGAGAAACTGCTCATCTTTAAACTCCGTTCGCCATTTACGATGGGAAGCCGCGCGCCTTAGCTCAAGCCAGTCCAATCCAGGATCACTTTGCCCGATTGCCCCGAATTGATTGTTTCAAATCCGGTTGCGAAATCATCTGCGCTCATCCGGTGCGTGATGATGGGATCGATATCGAGACCGCTTTTGATCATGGCGCTCATTTTATACCAGGTCTCGAACATCCGTCGTCCGTAAATTCCTCGTATTTCAAGACCTTTGAAGATCACATGATCCCAGTTGATACCTGTACCATCCGGTAACAATCCCAACAGCGCGACGCGGCCGCCATGGTTCATGACGTCCAGCATCTGACTGATACCGGAAGGTGCGCCGGACATCTCCAGACCGACATCGAAGCCTTCCGTCATATTCAGCTCGGCCATCACGTCGCGCAACTCTTCCTTGGCGACATTCACCGTCCGGGTGGCGCCGAGCTTCTTGGCGAGATCGAGGCGGAAATCATTGACGTCGGTGACGACGACATTTTGCGCGCCGACATGTTTGGCAACCGCAGCGGCCATTGCGCCAATCGGACCAGCTCCGGTAATGAGAACGTCTTCGCCCACCATATCCTGCGCAAGTGCCGTGTGGACGGCGTTGCCAAAGGGATCATAGAGCGCCGCAATGTCATCGGGAATTTCGTCGGGAAGTTTGTAAACATTGAAGGCGGGGACGGAGATATATTCTGCAAACGCGCCGGTGCGATTTACGCCGATGCCTTCGGCCTTGCGGCACAAATGGCGGTTTCCCGCGCGGCAGTTTCGGCAACTGCCGCAGGTGATATGACCTTCTGCAGAAACTCGGTCGCCAAGGGCAAAGCCTTGCACTTCGGAGCCCAATTCCACGATCTCACCCATAAATTCATGGCCGACAATCATTGGTACGGGGATGGTGCGTTGGGCCCAATCATCCCAATTATAAATATGCATGTCCGTTCCGCAGATCGCGGTTTTCTTTACCCGGATCAGGACATCATTGTGTCCCGCCACCGGCATTCGACTGTCTTCAAGCCACAGGCCCGGCTCGGACTTTGCTTTTACGAGAGACTTCATGCCGCGGCCTCTCCCGGTATGACGCCCAATTCCGCGCCGACTTTTGTGAAGGCAGCGATCGCCAGATCTATCTGTGCATCACTATGTGCCGCAGACATTTGCGTGCGGATGCGCGCTTGCCCTTTGGGGACGACGGGAAAGGAAAATCCGATTACGTAAATGCCTTCATTCAAAAGGTTGGCTGCCATGTCCTGCGCGAGCTGCGCATCGCCGAGCATAACGGGAATGATCGGATGCTCGCCGGGTAGCAAGGTGAAACCGGCAGCCTCCATCCCTGTACGAAAGCGCTGCGAATTATGCTTCAGCTTGGCGCGCAGAGCATCACCCTGTTCGACCAGATCGAAAACTTTGATCGAAGCAGCGACCAGAGGCGGAGCGAGAGCATTGGAAAACAGATAGGGACGCGCACGCTGTTTGAGCAAGTCGATGACATTCTGCCGCGCGCAAATATAGCCGCCCATGCCGCCGCCGAGCGCTTTGCCCAACGTGCCGGTCATAATATCGATCCGGCCTTCGACACCCCGATATTCCGCCGTGCCGCGGCCATGGTCGCCCAGAAAACCGCTGGCATGGCAATCATCGACCATGGTGAGTGCGTCATAAGCATCTGCGAGATCGCAAAGTCCGCCCAGATTGGCGATGGTTCCATCCATCGAAAACACACCATCGGTGACGATTAGAATGGTCTGGGCGCCATCCGCGCGCGCTTTTTCGAGCTGATCCTTGAGGTCTGCCATATCGTTGTTCGCAAAACGATAGCGTTTGGCTTTGCATAGACGCACGCCATCTATGATCGAAGCATGGTTCAGGCTGTCTGAGATAATTGCATCATCCGCCCCCAGAAGCGGCTCGAAAACGGCGCCATTGGCATCGAAACAGGCCGCAAAAGTGACTGCATCGTCATAGCCGAAGAAGTTGGCGATTCTTTGTTCCAACTGTCGGTGCAGATCTTGTGTCCCGCAGATAAAGCGCACGGATGCCATGCCAAACCCATGGGTTGCCATGGCGCCGGTGGCCGCTTCAATCAATGCGGGATTATCGGCCAAGCCGAGATAATTGTTGGCGCAGAAATTCAGAACGGCGTGAGATATTTCGCCGTCCTGAACGGTGATTTCGGCATTCTGACGAGAGGACAATATCCGCTCAGGTTTGGTCAGCCCCTGATCGCCGATGTCCCGAAGTGTTTCGTCGACCTTGCCATAAAATCCGGCAGACATGATGCATTTCCTCTTCGCTTAACGATTCCAACACGCTTTACCGCGCTTTCCATGGTCAGGCGAGATGATCATTCAGATATCGCAGCGACACGCTCTGCCAGCGAGCGCCGCAGAGGGTGCTCGCTGCAGGATTGTCATACAGTCGCTGGCCGAACCTTATTCAGCCTGCCGCGTTACCATCCAAGCAGCAATGCCGGTGGTCAGCGCCGCGAGTGTACCAGCCGCACCGGCTTCAAAGACCCAAGTCATGCCTTGCGGAATCGCGAAGATATTGATTGCTGCAGCGGCCAGGCCGGCAAGAATGCTCAATATACCAATGGCCTTTGCGGGCGTGCCTGTGCTGGAAAAAAGGACAAGGCCCAAACCGATCCCGGCCATCGCGAGCAGGGCCTTGGCGAAGAAATAGAAGAGGAATGCCCCAGCAACAATGATTCCCATGATCGGGGCAAACTGATCGCCTGCTTCCGTTGCGGGCAGGAACATGGATAGACCCATTCCACCCTGAATAATATTGAACAGCCCCGAAATGGCGAGTGCCGACCATATGAGCGCGCGTCCGGCGTCGCGAACCATCATTGCAAGCGATGCGACGGCTATCACACCAAAAGCGGCGAGCTCGATTGTCCAGAGCGTCGAGCGCAAAGGCCAGCCCTCTACAATGCCAACGCCGTCCAGCGTGGTGACATAGACGAGTTGGGTTATGACGGTGATAATGAGCGCGGCGGCAATCAATGTGCCTGCGCGGCGGGTTGTTGTATCCATGACGATGCCCCTTGTTCGATGATTATGACGAATCTGGTTCGGTGCGGTTTACCGTGAGGTTACGCCCTCTAGCACAGTCATCGTTCGACGAAAAAAGCGCTGACCGTGCAGACCGCGATGCCAATGCAATTATCGTTGTGCTTTGGCGGTGATAGCGACTAGATTTCTTATCTGATGGCAATGCAATGCACACTTCCGTCGTCTATCATCGCACAAACGCGATCCTGTAATTGGCGGGCTGCGGCTTGACGGATCAATCGGCCCGGATAATCCGCAATATCGTCATCATCGGTGGCGGTACGGCGGGATGGATGACCGCTGCCGCGCTGGCACACAGGTTTGGCGGAACGGGCGCATCCATCACGCTGATTGAATCGGCGGAAATCGGCATTGTGGGCGTTGGCGAAGCAACCCTGCCGCAGATCCGGTATTTCAATCAGTCTCTTGGTATTGATGAACGCGAAATGATGGCCCGAACCAGCGCGACCATCAAACTCGGCATCGAATTTTGCGACTGGGGTAAGATCGGAGACCGGTATACGCATCCTTTCGGTGCTTATGGCGAAACAATCGGGCCAGCCGATTTCCATCACTATTGGGCGCGGCAGCATGCGCTAGGCGATGCGCACGCATTTGGCGATTATTGCTACCCGATCGTGGCGGCGCAGAATGATCGCTTCGCACTGCCAGAGGACGACCCGCTATCGTCCCTCAATGCTTTTTCTTATGCCTTTCAGTTTGATGCCAGCCTCTACGGAGTCTTTCTCGCCGATTTCGCGAAGAAAAAGGGCGTGCAGCGGATAGAGGGGAAGGTCGTTTCGGTCCAGACGGACGGGGAAACGGGTTTTGTTTCCGGCGTCACGCTGGAATCTGGTCAGGAAATTGCGGGTGAATTGTTCATCGATTGCTCGGGTTTCCGGGGCTTGCTGATCGAGCAGGAACTGGAAACCGGCTATGAGGACTGGAGCGAATATCTACCGTGCAACCGGGCTTATGCGGTGCCGTGCACCATCACGGATACGGTTGGCCCTTACACGCGGGCCACGGCGCGCAAGGGCGGTTGGCAATGGCGCATTCCGCTGCAACACCGGATCGGCAACGGCCATGTCTATTGCGATCGCTATATCAGTGATCAGGAGGCGGTCGATCAGCTGATGACGACGCTGGAAGGCGAGCCGCTTGCCGACCCGAAACAGCTCTTTTTCAAAACCGGCAAGCGGCGGAAACTTTGGAATAGAAATGTTGTCGCGATCGGGCTTTCAGGCGGTTTCCTGGAGCCGCTGGAGTCCACGAGCATCGATCTTATCCAGAGCGGTATCACCAATCTTCTGGCGCTGTTCCCCGAACGCCGATGCGCAGCCGCAGACAGGGATGAGTATAACCGCCTCATGGACCTGGAATTCGAACGGGTCCGGGATTTCCTGATGCTACACTATGTCGCGACCCAGCGGGATGATGCGGCCCTGTGGCGTGACATGCGCGCTATGGAATGGCCGGACAGCCTTCGGTACAAGATCGATGCGTTTCGCCGTCGGGGGATCGTTCCCGAATATACGCACGGCCTGTTCCTCCCGCCGAGCTGGCTCTCAGTTTTTATCGGTCAGAACATCGTGCCCGGGGCCTATGATCCGCGCGTTGACCTGATGTCTGAGGAAGAGTTGACGGCTAATCTGGAACGGATCAGATTCAGCATTGCGGAAGCCGTGGCGCAGACCAGCCAGCATAACGATTTCATCAAAAACTCGGGCGCATCATTCCGCGGGACAGGTGCATCGTGATCGAGGATAAGGGCCCTTTGACCAGCATTGCGGTATTTGGGAAAAGCGATGCGCTATGGCCCGTTGCGACCTTGCTCGAAAAAGTGCTGCCGGACCGGACTGCGCTTATTGTCGTCGAGGATGATGGCCCATCGATGTCTCCCGGTGCCGCCACACTGGCGTGCGACAATCCCTTCTTTGAATGCATTGGATTCACTGCCCAAGATCTGGTTTGCCACGGCAACGCCATGTTGGGCCTCGGCACGGATTGCCAAGGCTGGCAAGGAGAGGACAGCAGCTTTTTCACTGCGCCCTCGGGAACATTGCCAGCGATAAACGACATCGCGCTTCATCATATCATGCTGCGTGCAGCGAAAATGCAAAATGGCCCGGAGCGGCTTGCTTATCTGTTCCAACCCTTTCGTTTCGCGGCCCGTGTGGCTCTGGCTGGGAAGTTCGCGGATCGCACTGACGATCCCAATTCGCCGTTGCGGATGCTGGGGCCGACGGTTCAGTTTGATCGGGCGGTGTTTGGTATGCGGTTGAAAAAGCGTTTTCCAAAAGACAGGGTGCAAATATTCGCCGGCCACGCTGCGGACGTCATGATGAACCCGGACGATTCTATTCGCGCGGTTACCCTCGGGAACGGGCAATGTATCTCAGCCGACATGTTCGTGGATGTGTCGGGTGCCGTGTCCCGGCTTGCATCAAGCAAAGAATCGCTGCGGACCCATTCTCTTGCCGATATCTTGCCCTTTGATCGCGTTGCTCGGCAATACGATAAAGGCAGGGAGTCAGTCGATCATTTGCATACCGTTGCCCGGGCGATGCCGGGCGGTATGGTTGTCGAAACGCCTTTACAGGACGGTATCATGTCCGATCTGCTCTTTTCGTCGACTGTGATGGATAATGACATGCCATCGTCGAGCTTCGAGGCTCGTTATTGCGAGAACCCCTGGACTGGAAATCTTGCAAGACTGGGCGATGCCGCTGCGCAGCTAGGCTCCTATCAGTCGGCTGACATGATGTTGTTGCTGGAACAGGCACAGAGTCTCGTGCGGGCAATTCCCGCTACCCGGTCGATGGATATCGAAGCGACTGAGTTTAACCGGAACCAGTTTGGGTCGGCGCAGCAGATTTGTGATTTTATCACCTTGCCTTTTGTCCTGAACCACAGAGACGAAACGCTTTGGGCCGGGATTCGTAATGCCGAGCGACCTGAACAGCTCCAAGTTCGGTTGGATCAGTTCAGGAGCCGGGGGCGGTTTGTTGAATTCGACCATGAGCTGTTCGAGCAGCAGAGCTGGATCGAGATGCTGATTGGTTTCGGGATCACACCGGAACGCTATGACTCATCAACTGAATATCTTGATATGAGACGACTGGCCCCGGTTCTCAAAAAAATGGTTGATGGTTTTACGCAGGCTATTGAGGTGATGCCCGATCATGCCGAATACATTGCCGCTTTGCGGGCATCCAGATAGCAAAGAACGATGTTGTCCTGCTGTCCTAGCTCGTCGCGACCGACTGCTTGGGTGAATTTGTACCGTGCTTATCCAGAGTGCTCCGAACCCTTCGTGCAAGGTCTTCCTTACGATATGGCTTGATAAGGAGATTCTGATGAGGATTGATAGCGCCGTCCTGAAGAATCTTGGCGTCGACATATCCAGTGGTGAACATGACTGGCAGATTTGGCCGAAGCGTTCGTGCGACTTGTGCCAATTCCTTTCCGTTCATGCCTTCTGGCATGACCATATCCGTGAAAAGCAGATCAATTTCTGGATGAGATTTCAGCATTTCAACGGCATTCCAGCCATTTGCGGCGCAAAAGACGGTATATCCAAATCCGTCCAGCATGCTTGCAGCCATTTCACGGACTTCCTGCTGATCCTCAACGATCAAAAGCACTTCGGTTCCCTCTAACTCCGCAGAATTATAGGGTAATTCCGAGTTTTTCGGCAACTCGACTCCCGCGTCGACCGGCAGATAAAGCTCTACCGTTGTTCCTTCTCCGACGACGCTGTCGATGCGCACATTGCCGCCCGTTTGTTTGACCAATCCATACACCATGCTGAGGCCGAGCCCGCTGCCTTTGCCAACTTCTTTCGTCGTGAAAAAGGGTTCAAAAACTTTCTCGATTTCTTCCGCCGGTATGCCCTCTCCTGTGTCGCTGACGGAAATGACCACAAATTCGCCGGGCGAAACTTCGTCTTCGTGCTGTATTGATCCTTCGTCCAGATGTGTCAGATGACTTCGGATCGTTAACTTGCCGCCATGGGGCATGGCGTCGCGCGCATTCACAGCAAGATTGAGGATCGCCGATTCAAGCTGCGAAATATCCGTCCGCACACATGGAATATTGTCACCGAGCTCGCATTCAAGCACGATTTCTTCACCCAACGTTCGTCTCAGGATGTCTCCCAAATTCTCGATCATCGGATTAGGTTCGATCGACGTTGTCTCAAGCATCTGGCGCCTTGAAAACGCCAGTAGACGTCGCGTCAATTCCGCACCTTTATCCACCGCGCTTAACGCCGCAGCAGTCCTTTTCACGGTCTTCTCATCATTTTTGATGGAAGGTCCGATCAGCTCGAGATTGCCTTGTATGACGGCCAGCAGGTTGTTGAAATCATGAGCCAGGCCGCCTGTGAGCTGACCCACAGACTCCATTTTTTGAGCTTGAGCGAATTGCCGCTCAACCTCTCGGCGATCGGTGATGTCGGTCAACACCGCCATCGTTCGTATAATTTTGCCATCGCTATCGCGTTCCGCCGTTGCGGAAATCAGAACGTCCAGTACGGCTCCGCCCTTGGTTACGATCTGGAACTCGATGTCTTTGGTACTACCATTTTTGTCAAATACGGGAAGCACTTCTTTGATGGCTTTGCGTGCTGAGTCTTCGGTAAGAAAATCCGTGGATCGTCTGCCGATAACTTCGTCACGATCATAACCGAATTTTTCAAGCCAATAGTCGCTGACACTTATCAGCCGGCCGGCACGATCACTGGAATGCATCATTACCGGCGTATCATTGTAGAGTGAGCGATAGCGTTCTTCGCTGGCACGCAATGCTTCCTCAGCTTCCTGTTCCGCAGTGATGTCTGAGGCAATGACGAAAACAAACTGATCGCCGGTATTGGGGTCTGTATAGGGAATCTTGTCCGTTCGAACCCAGTTCGGCTCTTTCCCCAAAGGTGCGTATTGCTCGATGATTCCGAGTTTTGGCTTCCCGGAATTTATGACTTCGAGATCATCTTCATGGTATTTTTTGGCAAATTCGGGAAACAGCGCATATGTGTCTGCGCCTTCGGCATCTTCTATGGACATGTCCATAGACTGCGCAGCCGCCTTGTTAAGGCGAAGTATCCGATTCTTATCGTCCTTGTAGAAAATACGCAGCGGAACATTATTGAGGATAAGTTCCAGCTCACTTTGTTTTTCACGAACCGTTTTCTGACTCTCGGCCAGCGCAAATACATCTTGTGCCGCATAACGCATCTCGATCTGATCGACTGCGATGGCGGCCAGTTCTTGCAGCAGTGTCTGTTCGTCGAGTGAAAAATCAGACCGCGGCTGGCTGTCTATTAGGCACAATGCTCCAAGCTTGTGTCCCTCGGGAGTAATAAGCGGCGCGCCAGCATAAAAGCGGATATGAGGACTGCCGGTTACCAGGGGGTTGTTGGCAAAGCGCGGATCCTGTTTTGCGTCATGGATAACGAAAACGTCGTCATCAAGGATTGCATGAGAGCAAAATGCGATGTCCCGATTGGTTTCGTCCACATCAAGACCGCATTTGGCTTTGAACCATTGCCGATCAACATCCACCAGAGAAACCAGAGCAATTGCTACGTCGAATTGCCGGGCTGCCAGTTTAACGATCCGGTCCAGACAGGGGTCGGAGCCCGTGTCCAATATGGCATAACCGCGAAGTGCAGCGATGCGCTCGTCTTCATTCGGGGGTATGGCGGCCGGAACAGTCATCGTATCATGTACTGCCTTATTGCTCGTTCTGCCCCAGATTTTAGGGGTCTCAACAATCTAGCCTTCCAAATGTTTAGATTTGATTAAGTATATTTTGAACGAGCGAGTATCGATGAAAAAGCTGACCGAGATGAGAATTGGCTTTGGGATAACTCCGACTATGTCGCTGCTTTTCGAACTGGGCATTGCTCAATCCCATCCAGCCTTACCTTTGCGGTCCATATTTGGCTTCAATTTGCCGCAAACATGCGGCGAGGGATCGTTTTGGTGCCGGTTTGTAGATCTTTCCGGTTGGGCTGACATTACCCATTCTATCAACGCGGAACATCCGAAAATCTTCGCGTAATTCGCACCATGCGACCAATGTCCAGACTTTGCCCCAGAACCACAGGCCGAGCGGATGAACAGACCGATTGGTCGCCGCCCCGGCTTCATCGCGATAGTCGAAGGACAATATGGCACGCGCGTCCACGGCGGCTTCGCATTCGTCGATCAGTTTCCGGGTTTGTTCGGTGATGCCCATTTCTGGTGCGAAAATTTGCGTGTTGGCGACGCGGTCGCGTTCCTTTTCAGGCAAGACTGCTTCGATCTTGACCAGCGCTTCTTCGGCCGCGCGCGCCATGGTCACGCCGCCCCATGATCGGACAATCCTTGCTCCGGCGACCAGCGCGACAATTTCATCGTTTGTGAACATCAGGGGAGGGAGATCAAACCCGCTGCGCATGACGTAGCCAACGCCTGCTTCGCCATCGATCGGGACGCCTGTCGACTGAAGATCGACAATGTCGCGATAGATTGTGCGCTCGGACACTTCGAGCCGTTCGGCGAGCATGGCAGCAGTAACGAGCCGACCGCCGCGCAGATATTGCACGATCTGAAAGAGGCGGTCGGCGCGTCGCATGGGCGGACTATAGCCGTTATATCTTGAAGATGCCGAGAGAATTGCCCTCGGTGTCGATTGCATAGAAGAATGATCCCGCAGGTATGGTGATGACATCCGAGACGATTTCACCGCCTGCTTCGCCAACCTTGGTCATTGCATCGTCCAGTTCAAATGGCGTGGCCAGATGCGCGGTAATGCCTTCACCCTTTTTAGCGGGCGTGCCCGGATAGAGATGACCCGCCGCTGCCCCAAGCGTGCCGGAATAGGGCAGTATTGCCATCGGATTAGGGCCGGCATCGTCGCGTTTCAGTGATGCACCGAGAATTTTCCCGTAGAAAGCGCAGGCGCGATCAAGATCGGTGACGGGAATCTCCGCCCAGACGAGGCGGTTGGTTGCGTGTTCAGTCATTGGCTTGTTCCTTGTTACGTTGGGAGCAAGCCTTCAATGCCACACCCCTACTGACAGCATTGTGTCAGGAGTGTTTGGGTGGCGGGATGATCCCTCAAATATACCCAAACAAATGCCCGCCCACTTTGCGCATCTGGATCTCTTCTGCACCCTCGGTGATGCGGTAGCGGCGGTGGTGGCGGTAGATATGTTCGAACGGCTTATGGCGGGAATAGCCGATCCCGCCATGTACCTGCATCGCCCGGTCGGCAGCATCGCAGACCAACCGGTTGGCGCGATAGTTACACATACTGACCTTGTCGGAGAGCTGTTTGGCGACCTCGGTCTTGGGCATCTGATCCATCTGCCACGCGGTCTTGTAGATCAACAGGCGGAGCATTTCGGCATCGGTTTGCAGCTCGACAAGCGGGAACTGGATCGCCTGATTGGCGGATAGCGGTTTGCCGAATGGTTTGCGTTCGCCCGCATATTTCACCGACTCGTCGATGCAATATTGCGCTGCGCCGAGTGAGGATGCGGCCTGACGAATTCGGTTTTCATGCACAAAATGCTGAGCGCAGGCGAGGCCCCAATCAGGATCACCGAGGATCGCGTCACCGGGAATCCACACGTCCGTCAAAGAGACTTTGGGGTGATCTGTCGGCATATTGAATGTCCACAGATACTCGCCGATCTCGAAACCCGGGGTCTCTTGCGGAACGATAAAGCAAGTAATGCCCTTGGCCGCACCGTCCGACCCGCTTGTGCGTGCGAATACCATGCAGTGCGTCGCGACATGGCTGCCGGTGGTCCACATCTTCTCGCCGTTGATTAGCCAGCCATCGACGCCGTCACGCGCCTCTCGCACGCCGCGCGTTTCCATATGGGTTGCGTCCGAACCATGGGCTTCTTCTGTAAGACCGAAGGTCCAGCGCATCTTGCCCTCGAGCATTGCCGGGATGAAATCGCGCCTCTGTTCCGTGGTACCGAAATCGCGGACCATAAGTGGTTGAACGAGATTGCCGACGATCGAGCTTTCATTTTGAAGATCATTATGGAGGCCCAGCCCCTTGGCCGCGAGATGTTCGCGGATCCGCGCCATGGCGAGGTTGGAGCCGTTCTTGCCGCCATATTCCTCAGGCAGCGCAAAGCGATAGTGGCCGGCGGCATCGGCCGTGCGGCGCATTTCGCGAAGCAGCTCCTCCCAATCATGACGCGGCAGTCCATCATTGTCCCAATCGGTTCTCGCATGTTCGCGTCGATGGTCGAAAAATCGGATATTGTCGTCGCGCTGCTCAATCGGCTTGATCTCGGCTTCGATGAACACATCAAGTTCGGCGAGATAGTCTTCAATCTCTTGCGGGATTTCAAAGCTCATGAGCGGCTCCACTGTTTAAGGGCGGCGGCGAAGCCGGGATATTTCGGTTGGTCGATGGAAAGACGTTCAAGCGCCGTCAGGCGCAGATGCGCGAGCAGGGCAGGATCGTCCGGCGTGAGGGTGCCATTAGATAATCCAGTGCAAAGTGTTTCGATTGTGAGCCCAAGAGCGTTGAGTCGTTCTTTCTGCCGTTTTTCAAAAACCGGCAGCAGCTCCGCTTCTCGCTGCAACATGCCCATGGCATTTTTTGCGACGCGTGCCTGGAAAAGGTCACGGCCCTTGGCATGGGGAATAACGTCGTCGCGATCCCAACTGATCAGGGCTTCCAGCAGTTCTGCGCTATGGGTTTCTCCATCATGGATCGGGGTTTTCTGTAGGTCCCAGTCGATGGTTTGCGTGGCGCTTTCTCCGAGCATCGGATCGAACAGGAGTAACAGATCCACTTCAACCTCGCTTACTCTTCGTCCTATGATGATGCGCTCAAGCGTCCGATCCTGGTCGGTGCGCCAGATGCTGGTCATGCCCAGGCAGCATACGCCCCACCAGAGTGTGGAGTAGACAAGCCAGAAATCGAAGCGCGTGCGATCGACCGCTGACCCGCTGGCCGCTTCATAGGCACCCAGAAAATCATCGATTTGCGCAAAACCGCCTACAGGCCGGTCATGGCGCGTAAAGCGCCAGCTTGGCGTGCAGAGATAGGCGAGATCTTGTGCTGGGTCGCCGATATGGGCGAGCTCCCAATCGAGGATCGCGGCGATGCCGTCACCATCGATCATCAGATTGCCCATGCGGAAATCGCCGTGAAGCAGCCGGAGTTCCGCTGCTTCGGGCAGGTGATCATCCAGCCAGCGCAGCGTGTAGTCGAATACTGGAATCTCCGCGCCGGAATCGCGGTATCGCTGGCCCAGATCGGCGAGCAGAGATGCAGCGTCATCATGTGGGATATCGGCGGGTAGACTCTCGAGTACCATGGCATGGATCTTCGCAAGTTCATTGGCGCATTGCCCTGCCAAAGCCTGCTCGGCTGCGGCGAATTCAGGATTGTCCAAAATTTTGTGCGGCAGGGTTTCTCCTACGATCCGGGTCATCAAATAGCCTTGTCCTAGCCCATCTTCGGGTACGAGGATGCCTAACATCGGCGGCGCCGTGATTCCCGCATTACAAGCCAGTGCGATTAACTGCGCTTCGCTCTCCATGGAAACACGCGCGAGCTCCGCGCTGCGTTCGCCATCTCCCGGCGCGCGGCGCAGTACGAGCTTGCGTGTCCCATAATCAAAGCCCCAGCTTTCCATATTCGCGCCGCCGGTCAACCGCTTCGGATTAGTGATTTCGTGATGTTCGCCAAACAGGCGAGAGCAAAATGTGGCAAGCAGTGTTTCGAAGGCTGGGTCTGACATAGGTTTACGTTAGCGGCAACCATGCGAGCCTTCAACGCTTGCATCGTGATGCCGCGCTGCCTAGTCGGAGCCAAGAACAACAGGGGTCTAACATGCGGGCATTTATCTTACCGGGTCAGGGCAGTCAGGCAGTCGGAATGGGTTCGGCGCTGGCAGACGCGAGCGCGGTTGCGCGTGAAACTTTTCAGGAAGTCGACGATGCGCTTGGGCAGAGCTTGTCCAAGCTGATGCGCGAAGGGCCGGAGGACGAGCTGACGCTCACCGAAAATGCTCAACCTGCGATCATGGCCAATGCTATCGCGACGTTGCGAGTGCTGGAGAAGGAAGGCGGCGTGACGCTGGCCGATAAGGCCGATTTCGTCGCCGGCCATAGTCTGGGCGAATATACGGCGCTCTGTGCTGCGGGCGCCTTCGATCTCGCGACAACGGCAAAGCTACTAAAAAAGCGCGGCCAAGCCATGCAGGCCGCTGTGCCAGTTGGTGAAGGGGCGATGGCCGTTTTCCTTGGCCTCGACTTCGATCCTGCTCAGGAAGTGGCAGACGCGGCGGCTGAGAGCGAAATCTGTGTAATCGCTAATGACAATGCCCCGGGCCAGATCGTGATTTCCGGACACAAGGCTGCGGTCGAACGCGCTTGCGTGATAGCAAAGGAAAAGGGCGCGCGCCGGGCAATGCCGCTCGCTGTGTCCGCACCGTTCCATTGTCCGCTGATGAAACCGGCCTCCGATGCCATGGAAGAGGCGCTGGCTGGCGTTGAAATCCATCCACTGTCGGCGATGCTCTACGCCAATGTCACGGCCTCAGCTGTTGGTGAACATGAGGCCATTCGTGGGCTGCTCGTCGAACAGGTAACGGCGATGGTGCGCTGGCGCGAAAGCATTGAAGAAATGGCGCGCGAAGGCGTAAACGAGTTTATCGAATTTGGCGGCAAGGTCGTCGCCCCAATGGTCAAGCGGATCGCGCCAGAGGCGAGTCAAAAAAGCGTCGTCTCGATGGACCATATCGAAGCGCTAGTGAAAGAATTATAAGGGAAAATTATGTTCGATCTTTCAGGCAAAACCGCGCTGGTGACAGGCGCATCGGGCGGCATCGGATCCGCTATCGCCAAGGCGCTTGCCGCCCAGGGCGCGCGCGTTGCTCTTTCGGGGACGCGTGAAGAGGCATTGCAGGCGGTCGCTGCCGATATTGGCGGCGATCCGGTGATCTTGCCGTGCAATCTTTCCGATCCCGAAGCCGTGGACGCGTTGGTTCCATCTGCCATTGAAACGCTGGGTAAACTCGATATTCTGGTCAATAATGCCGGCGTAACGCGCGATAATCTTGCGATGCGGATGAAGGATGAGGAATGGAATGATGTTATCCGTATCAATCTGGAAGCCTCATTTCGGCTGGCGCGGGCCTCTATGCGGCCGATGATGAAGGCGCGGGGAGGGCGGATTATCTCGATCACCTCTGTTGTTGGCGCAACCGGCAATCCTGGACAGGCTAATTACGCCGCGTCCAAGGCGGGTCTGATCGGCATGTCCAAAGCCATGGCACAAGAAGTGGCAAGCCGCGGGATTACGGTAAATTGTGTTGCACCCGGTTTTATTCGCTCGGCCATGACTGATGAGCTGCCTGATGCGCAAAAAGAGACGCTGTTGACCCGAATTCCGGCAGGAAAGCTGGGCGAGGGGGATGATATTGCTGCTGCCGTAACCTATCTCGCATCGGACGAGGCCGCCTATATTACTGGCGAAACCTTGCATGTGAACGGCGGAATGGCGATGTTATAGCTTTCCGGGGCATGAACGGGGCTTGCGCCATTTGGCACCGCCCTTTAGGAAAACTGGGAATCATTAAAATAAAGGATATTCCATGAGCGATACTGCTGATCGGGTAAAAAAGATCGTCACTGAGCATCTCGGCGTTGAAGCCGACAAGGTCACTGAAGATGCCGCATTCATCGATGATCTTGGCGCAGACAGCCTCGATATCGTTGAACTGGTGATGGCGTTCGAAGAAGAATTCGGCGTTGAAATTCCAGATGATGCTGCCGAGGATATCGCGACCGTTAAGGACGCGATCACCTTTATCGACAAGCAAAACGCCTGATCGCAATTGCGATAGGGAGCCCGGTCGCATGGCCGAGCCAAATGGATTAAAACGGCTCCCCGGTCCTAAACCCCGGGGAGCCGTTTTGCTGTCATAAGAGGCCTTTGATGGGGTCGCACAATAAGGAGGCATGAGAATGCGCCGTGTAGTTGTCACTGGACTGGGATTGGTCACGCCTCTGGGTGCAGACGTCGAAACCACGTGGAAAAACCTGACCGCTGGCATGTCCGGCGCCGGGCAAATCACCCGGTTCGACGCTTCCGATCAAAAATGTACGATCGCCTGTGAAGTGAAGCCAGCCGATCATCCATACGGCTTCGATCCGGCATTGCGGGTCGACCATAAAGTTCAACGGCAAGTCGATCCCTTTATCATTTATGGCATCGATGCAGCGGGCCAGGCTCTCGAAGACGCTGGTCTCACCGACATGACCGACGAAGAAAAATTCCGTGCTGGTTGCTCGATAGGCTCGGGCATCGGCGGCCTTCCCGGAATTGAAAGCGAGTCGCTCGTTCTGGCAGAACGCGGCCCAGGGCGCGTCAGCCCGCACTTTGTCCATGGCCGGCTCATCAACCTGATCTCAGGGCAGGTCAGCATTAAATATGGCCTCATGGGGCCTAACCACGCGGTAGTCACCGCATGCTCGACAGGAGCCCATTCGATTGGCGACGCCGCACGGATGATTGCGCTTGATGATGCCGATGTGATGCTGGCGGGCGGTTCCGAGGGGGCGATTTGCCCGATCGGTATCGCTGGTTTTGCTCAGGCCAAGGCACTTTGCAGCAATCGCAATGACGAACCGGAAAAGGCGAGCCGCCCCTATGACCGCGATCGCAGCGGGTTTGTTATGGGCGAAGGTGCCGGGGTTGTGGTGCTTGAAGAATATGAGAAGGCCAAGGCGCGCGGTGCGAATATCTATGCCGAGGTTGTTGGCTATGGCCTTTCTGGCGATGCGTATCATGTCACTGCGCCGCACCCCGAGGGCATCGGTGCCTATCGTTCGATGGAAATGGCGTTGCGCAAGGCTGGCCTCAATGGTGATGATATCGATTATGTCAACGCACACGGCACGTCGACGATGGCCGATCTTCTTGAGCTGGACGCGGTGAAGCGGTTGTTCGGCGATGCCGCGAATTCACTGTCCATGAGCTCGACAAAATCGGCGATTGGCCATCTACTGGGTGGTGCAGGTGCCGTTGAGTCGATCTTCTGCATTCTGGCGCTTCGCGATCAGATTGTTCCACCTACTTTGAACCTCGACAATCCAGAAGAAGGTACGAAGGGCATGGATCTTGTGCCGCATGAAGCAAAACAGCGCGAAGTTAAGGCTGTCCTCAACAACAGCTTCGGCTTTGGCGGAACCAACGCCAGCCTCGTCATGAAGGCGGTTTAAGGAATAATCGGCATGCGCAGACTTGGCTGTCTGGGGCTTATTGTAGCGGGATTGCTAGTCATCGGGCTTCTGGCCGCGCTGCGCAGTTGGGGCGGCGCTGGCCCGCTTGAAGAGCCTGTCGCCGTCACCATTGCGGATGGATCAACGCTAACTGCTGCTGCACTGACCCTTGAAGAAGCCGGTGTTATCAACTCGCAAAGCCGGTTTTTGCTGTTTGCGCGTTTTCTGGGCAGCGATGCACCGATTCGGGCAGGCGAGTATGAAATGCCGGCGCGTGTCAGCCAATCCGGCGCTCTGCGTATTTTGCAGGAAGCTCCGGCTATCCAGCGTTTCGTGACGATTCCGGAAGGCATGCCTTCCGTGCTCGTCCATGAACGGCTGATGGCTACGGAGTTGCTGACAGGAGAGATAGCGGTTCCCGAAGAAGGCTCGGTCCTTGCGGACAGTTATTCCTATGAACGCGGTGAAAACCGGGCCAGCCTGCTCGCACGTATGCAGTTGGCGCTCGACGAGGAGTTGGCGGCTTTATGGGCGGCGCGCAGCGATACGGTCGCGGTTTCGACGCCGGAGGAGGCGATCACGCTGGCTTCGATCGTCGAAAAAGAAACGGCTGATCCCTCGGAACGCCCGATCATCGCGGGCGTTTACTCTAACCGTTTGCGCATAGGGATGCGGCTCCAGGCCGATCCGACGATCATCTATCCCATCACTCAGGGGCGCGCGCTGGGTCGCCGTATCCGACGTTCCGAGATCGATCAGCGCAACGATTACAACACTTATGCGATGGCTGGCCTGCCGCGAGGCCCTATCGCCAATGTCGGGCGCGAGGCGATTGAAGCTGTCCTCAATCCGGCAGAAACGGAGGCGTTATTCTTTGTCGCAGATGGCACGGGCGGGCATATATTCGCAGAGACCTATCGCGAGCATCGCGAAAATGTGGAGCGCTGGTACAATCTGCGCCGTCAACGCGGCGAAATGGACTAAAGCCTAACGCAGCCAGCCGCGATTGGTTGCGTTCCCGGCATACCAGATCTGGAAAATACAGATGATCACGACCACGATTGGCATGATCAGCCGTTCGGGTCCGACAATATCGAGCAATCCGCTGAGCGCGAAGGTCCAAAAATGCTGGACGAGCACCGCGAGAAGCGAGACGATAAACAGCAGCCGCGCCCAGCTTTTGCGGGCCAACAATGCCAAAACGCCTGACAGACCGACAAAAACCGCGATAGCAAAGGCTGCAGTTACCCAGGTTGGCGCGGAAGAGAGAATAGCGATTTCTGCGGCAGGATAGGTTTCGGCAAGCTGTTCGCTACTGGTTGAAACCTGTGTGAGATAGGCGAATACACCCATCGCGTTCCAGATCAGCAGCAAGATTGATATGGCCCAGAAAGAACCGGGCGGTTTTCTGTTGAGAACGTTGTTCACGGCGACCCCTCAATTTTTATGCTGAGGTTCTACCTGATTTTGGGTTCAATGTGAATAAAGTCGTGGATAAGTTGGCGGACTAGAATCTCAAACCCGAATATTCGTCGAATCCACCCATGAGATTGAGGTTCTGAACCGCGGCTCCGGCCGCACCTTTGCCGAGATTATCGAGCACGGCACAAAGTCTTACTTGACCCGTCTCCGAATTGGCGAAAACCATGATGTCCATCCGGTCGGTCTCGGCGCAACGCTCGATTGCAACGATGTCTAGCGCTGCGGCATCGGCATCGTTCAGAACCGTTATCAGCCGACTATCGGCATAATGATCTTCCAGTGCGGAGTGAATGTCTTCGGCCGTTGCCCCGGGCCGCATTTGGCTGAGGTATAAAGGAATTTCGACGAGCATGCCCCGGTAGAGATTAGCTACGGATGGCGAAAACAAAGGCTGACGATCCAACCCGCTGTGCTGTTGCATTTCGGGCAGATGCTTGTGCTGCATGGGCAGCGCATAGTTGCGGAAGGCCGTAGCGGCAGCGCCGCTCTCAAACTCCTCGATCATCGCGCGTCCGCCACCGGAATAACCCGATGTTGCGTTGACGCTGACACGCGTATCAGCAGGCAGGAGGCCCGCCAGGATCAAGGGATGGGCGAGCGCGATGAAGGTCTGGGCATAGCAGCCGGGATTTCCGACTCGGTTGCTGTTTGCGATTGCGTCTCGTTGTCCCGTTTCCCATTCCGGGAAACCATAGGTCCAGCCGGGCTCCGTGCGATGCGCTGTCGATGCGTCTATGATCTTGATGTTGCTATCTCCCACCATCGCTACCGCGTCCCGCGCGGCATCATCAGGCAGACAGAGTATGGCGATATCCGCCTCGTTCAGCGCGTTCAGCCGAGCATCTACATCTTTGCGCCGATCATCGTCGAGCGCGATCACTGCGATCTCCGGCCGCTCCGCCAACCTGTCGCGGATCTCCAGCCCGGTTGTGCCGTGGCCGCCATCAATGAATACGGAAAGGGTCATCCGGCGATCCGCCGCCGTGCCAGCACTGGCTGGTCATGATCTTCGCCGATCCGCGCGGCAACATCGGCAAGAGCCTCTGTGCAGACTTGTCCGTTATACCCGCTGGCATGGATCAGTGTTTCTCCATCAACCATCAGTCCGACATGTGAGGGGAAGAACACAAGATCGCCTCGCTGGATCTGCGTATCGTCCGATAGCGTCTCGCCGATTGATGCCTGTTGCAGATCGCTGTCACGGTGCACTTGATGGCCGGCCATCGCGAGAGATAGCTGCACAAGGCCAGAGCAATCGACCCCTTCAGCGCTCCGCCCGCCCATGAGATAGGGCGCGCCGACAAATGTTTCGGCAACGCGAACGGGATCGGTGACGGTTTCCTCGATCGAGCGGATGTCCTTCAGAGCGATTGTGCGGCCATCCGTGACCAATGCTTCACCGTCGATTGTTCCTGTGATCCGGCTACCCATGAAAAGCGGGGCCGATCCGCCCGTCGAGGTTGAAAGAGCCGAAACGACGTGGGTCGCTTTCTCTTTCGCAACTAGGGAGTCTTTGCGGACGAATCCGACGAAATGATCATGCACCCCATAACCCCAGGCCCATCCGTCATCGAGATCGAGAAGAGCGAAACCTTCGCCAAAGAGGAGCTGAGAACCAAGTTCGCTGGTTTCTGACGGTTCCGCATAAAGATTGGCAATTGGCTGCCCAATCTGCCGCATCACCGGCGCGACATAATGGGGAAGGGCAATCCGATCGGCCAGCGCGATATCGGCGATATCGTTGCGATAAGCATGAATGCGCGGGTCCAGCGGTGCTGCCAGCGGCTTTAGCGTATAGCTACGCTGCGTCGGCCCCGTAGAGGCCGAATCCGCTTCTGGCTGGCCGGTCTTGGCCGATGAATTTTTCGAGCCGTTCAAGGAAACGTGCCTCATTTGGTGTCGGAGTGATGGAGATAGTGCGAAAACCGCTTTCATCACGTTTGCGTCGCAGATAGCCGAGTGCAGAGAGAGTATTCAAGGTGTGCGGCATAACTGCTTTGGAAAGCTCCAAATTTCGAGTGAAGTTTCGCATCGCATCGGAGCCTTGCGATCCGCAATGAGATGTCATGATCGCGAATCCGGTGAGGATAACGCGATCAGTCAGCACATTGATATTAGGCTGTTATTCCGGAAGGTACCGTTTTTTTAGCATTCCCCAATGCGCCCTGACACCCTGAGCTTCTCCGCCTTTTGGGCGACCGGGTTTGGCGGCATTACGCCAGGCGAATGTATCGAGGTGGGACCATTTCATGTCATTCTCGACGAATTTTCGAAGAAACAGGGCTGCGGTGGAGGCCCCCGCCATGGCAACGGATGATGTGCTGCTAACATCGGCCGTTGGTGATTTAAGCCATTCCTCATAGCCGTTCCACAACGGAAGTTGCCAAACGGGATCGTCGGTTGCCATGCCAGCTTCAACGATATCGGCCGCCAGGCCTGCGTCATCCGTGAACAGTCCAGGGAGATCCGGTCCCAATGCACTGCGTGCTGCGCCCGTCAATGTTGCGAAATCGATCAGCAGCTCTGGATTGCCCTCACAAGCCTTGCTCAGCGCATCGCCGAGAATGAGCCTGCCTTCAGCATCGGTGTTGCCGATTTCAACGCTCAGGCCTTTTCGGCTTGGAATGATATCGCCGGGCCGAAACGCATTGCCGGAAATCGCATTCTCAACCGCCGGGATGAGGAGATGGAGCCGCACCGGCAGTTTCCGGGTCATGATGAGCCCGGCAAGCGCTAGCGCGTGCGCTGCGCCGCCCATATCCTTCTTCATCCAGCGCATGCTTGCTGCGCCTTTGATGTTGAGGCCACCGGAATCGAAACAAACGCCCTTGCCGACGATGGCAATTCTTGGGTGATCGGCGTTGCCCCATTGCAGCTCAATCAGGCGCGGTGCGCGATCGGTGGTCGCGGCCCTGCCCACGGCGTCGATCATCGGATAGCCTTCGACCAGATCCGCACCTGAAACTATGGATATGTCTGCGCCATGGCGTATTGCTACTTCTTCCGCCGCTTCCTGCAACTCGGCAGGGCCCATATCACCAGCGGGTATATTGACGAGCGTGCGGACAAGGTCGGTTGCCTCGGCAAGCGCCATCATCTCGTCGATCGCAGCTGGTTTGGATGTCAAAAGTGTTTTGGGACCGGTTGGTTCGGGTTCCTGCTTGTAGCGTTCGAACTTGTACTGCGCGCAGAGCCAACCAAAAGCGGCCTGTTCAGGATCCCCCTCGGCAAGCCGGTATTCGCCTGCGGGCAATGTTTCGGCGGCCTTGGCCAGGCACCAGTTTGAAAGGCTTTCCGGGTTTTTCACGCCGACAACTGCCGACCATGCATCAGCCTCTTCGCCCGTGACGATGGCAAGTTCAGCCTCCTTGCCCGCAAAGCCCTGCGCGCTAACGGATTGCCGTTCGCGATCGGGTAAATCCTTGAACCATTCATCAAAACTGTCAGTGTTGACGAGATGAAGCGTGTGCGCAGTTTGTCCCTTATCGGGCTGGAGCATTGAGGTATAATCGGTCATACTCCACGCCTTAGACAGAAGCGGCGGAAAACGCCAAGGCCGTTTGCAGGCCTTTCGGGGGAGAAACCATGTCCATATCCATCATGAGAAACGCCATCATCTTGCTGTTCGCGGGGTTGCTAGCCGCATGCTCGATGCAGGGGATGATCGAAACGATGACCTCGGAAGAGGATCGGGCTATGGTGCAGGAGTTTGTCGGCAATATTCAGACGCGCGATAGCGCCGCCCTTCAGGCGATGGTTGATCCGGATATCTGGAAGGAAAGTGCCGATCAGTTTGAACAGGCCGCCTCCATGTTCCCGGCAGGCGACAGTGAAACGCAGATCATCGCATACAGCGTGCATACGACTAACCTCGGTGAAAACGCCCGGACGACGAAGGAGTTCACACTCGTTACGACCGATGAAGCGCATTGGACGACAACGACGATCTCCACCCTAAGGGATGGCGGCCCTCAGCTCATCACAGCATGGAATGTTGAGAGCACAAGTGAACGGCCCGCTGATCTGGAAGCCATGGAAACCGTCGGCAAGGTGTTCATGTGGATGGGAATCATTGCGCTGATATTCTTCGCCGGAATCATCTTCCTGATCGTTTTCTTGGTCCGCCGGTCCAACCGGAAGAAACGTGAGCGCGCGGGTATTTCCTAAGCCGCGGTAACGGGCACGCCGAACAGATCATGCGCGTCCGCGTCTTCGATCAGGGCCGCGATGATATTGCCTGGCTCAAGCCCCGATGTATCACGCAGATGGACTTCGCCATCGATCTCCGGCGCGTCGGCCTGTGAGCGGCCAGTCGCGCCGCCATCCTCATCAACAAGATCGATGATGACCTGCTGGGTCGATCCGATCTTGGCTTGCAGTTTAGCAGCGGAAATCGCCGCGCATTTGTCCATCAACCGCGTGTAGCGTTCTTCCTTCACTTCTTCGGCCACCGGATCCGGCAGGGAGTTCGCGCGCGCGCCTTCAACGGGCTCGAAGCGAAACGCGCCGACCCGGTCGAGCTGCGCTTCGTCGAGCCAGTCCAGAAGATATTGGAAATCTTCCTCGGTCTCGCCGGGAAAGCCGGTGATGAAGGTTGAGCGGATCGTTAGGTCCGGACAAATCTCGCGCCAATTTGCAATTCGTTCCAGTACTTTTGCCTCATTGGCGGGCCTGCGCATGGCTTTCAGGACGCGCGGCGAAGCGTGTTGGAAAGGAATGTCGAGATAGGGCGTGATCAGGCCATCGGCCATGAGCGGGATGACATGATCGACATGCGGATACGGGTAAACATAGTGGAGCCGCACCCAGGCCCCGAACTTTCCAAGTTCGCGGGCAAGGTCTGTCATATGCGCGCGAACTTCCCCGCCTTTCCACGGCCATTCCGCATGGCGCAGATCGACACCATAAGCCGACGTGTCCTGACTGATGATCAGCAATTCCTTGGTGCCCGCAGCGACCAGCTTCTCGGCTTCGCGCAGCACGGCATCGGGACGGCGGCTGACAAGATCACCCCGGATCGACGGGATGATGCAAAAGGCACAGCGATGATTGCAGCCCTCGGAAATCTTCACATAGCTGTAATGGCGCGGCGTGAGTTTGAGCCCGGTTTCGGGAACCAAATTGACATAGGGGGAGGGCGGCATCGGCGCGGCGTCATGCACGGCGCTGACGACCTCTTCATATTGCTGCGGCCCAGACACGGCCAGCACATCAGGGAAGCGTTCACGGATAAGATCGGCTTCTTTGCCCATACAGCCCGTTACGATCACGCGCCCATTTTCGGCGATGGCTTCACCGATTGCCTCCAGGCTTTCCTCTTTGGCGCTATCCAGAAAACCGCAGGTATTGACCAGCACGACGTCCGCCCCGTCAAAATCGGGGGACAGGCCATAACCGTCCGAGCGCAGCTTGGTCAGGATGCGTTCACTGTCGACCAAAGCTTTGGGACAGCCGAGCGAGACCATGCCGACCTTGGGCGGTGTAGGGATTTGCGTTGCCATGATGCGGTGCGACATAGTCCCGAATCGCTGCGTTGTCATCGTTTTCGCAGCATTTCGACGGAATTTGCGCTATAGGATCTTTCCATAATAGCTTTGAGGGAGGGGAATAATGGAATTTTACGCAGAAAACTGGCTTGCGATTATCGCGGCTGCGGCAGCTGGCTTCATCGTTGGCGGCATTTGGTACGGCCCGGTAATGGGCAAAAAATGGATGGGCGCGGCTGGTCTGACTGAAGAGCAAATCAAGTCTGGCAATATGGGCATGATCTACGGCACGACGTTCGTTTTGAGCCTGATTGCCTCAACCACCTTGGCGCATCTATTGACTTATTTTCCAGGTATGCCGCTCAGCACGGTCCTGATGATCTCGGGTGGAATTGCACTCGGCTTCATCATTCCCGCGATCGGCACCAACTATCTGTTTTCACAGAAAAGCCGGACGCTGTTTCTGATCGATGCAACCTATTGGATGCTGTTCTATCTAGCGATGGGCGCCGTGCACGCTTTGCTCTAGGGCCAGGGCTCTAACGCGATTCGTTATCGGGCTGTCCGACGATCTCGACGATGAGATCGCCTTCAAGGATCTGCTTGGCTTCTTCTTCCCAGAAGCCGTGGGGTTTGCCGTTGCGATAGATGCGGACGCCCAAGCCGGTTTGGAGCGCGCCCAGCGGCAGGCCTTCTTCCATATGGGTGGCCATGCGCTCACGCAGCGCAACGCGGCCGGTCGCCGAGGCAAGATCGGCCATATAGTCCGAGATATGCGGGCCATGGCAGGAGCCCGCCAGCAACAGACCGGCAAAGCTAACCGGGTTGATCACGTTTGAAGCACCGGCCTGACGGGCGAGCTGTTCATTGTCCGATGCACGCACGAGTACGCTTATCGAGAGTTTTGGAGCGAGCGCGCGCGCGGTCAGCACGACCAGAATCGAGGTGTCGTCTCGACCTGCAGATACGATCATCGAACGCGCGCGGGACACACGAACCTGATTCAGCGCCTTGTCCCTCGACGCGTCACCCTCCATCACGTTACAACCGCGCTTCTCTGCGGCTTCGAGACGGCCATGATCCTGATCGATAACGACGATTTCGGAAGGATCGATCCCGCGCTCGATAAGCTCGTCCACGGCTTCCGATCCGCTGATCCCGAAACCGGCGACCACGATATGGTTGTGAAGATTCTTCTGGATGATGCTCATGCGCCAGCGACTCCAGCTTTTTTGTAAAAGAAAATCATAGGCCGTCCCCAAAAAGATCAGCCAGATAAAGAGGCGGATCGGTGTGACGAGTATGGCTTCGAACAACCGGGCCCGGTCGGTAACCGGCACGATATCGCCATAGCCGACAGTCGTGATTGTGACCATTGTGAAGTATAAAACGTCTGAAAAATTGATGTTGCCGTCTGCGTGATCAACATAGCCTTCACGGTCGAACCAGTGGACACCAATGGCTATGCCGACGAGGAAGAATACAAAGGCCGCTCGCATGGTGAGGGAGCTCCAGCGCGAAAAGCCGGTCTTGCGCCTCAATTCGCCATTGCGATCGGGTGGTGGTCGACTGGGCCCCAACATCAGGACAGGTCCGGCAAGTGCTGAGCCGGGTCAACCGGTTGGCGGTTGCGGCGAATTTCGAAATGCAGCTGCGGCTGTTCTGCCTGGCCTGTATCACCGGCACGGGCAATCAGCTGGCCGCGTTCGACCCGTTGGCCTCTCGTAACCTGCAAGTCTTCCATATTGGCATAAGCCGTGATCCAGCCATCGCCATGGTTCAGCAGAACGAGGCCGCCATGCACCTGAATCTCGTCACCGGCATACAATACAACGCCGTCTGCGGATGCGAGGACAGGCGTTCCGCGTACCGCACTGATGTTGACGCCATTGTTGCGCTGGCCCTCGCCACCGCGGCCAAAGGGAGTAAGGATCCGGCCGGTGAGTGGCCAACCGAATTGACCGGTGAAATTGGCGGGCGACCGCACGGCCGCGTCGGCAGGGAGCACCTGCTGCGCAGTCTGTGTTGGCGGTGTGGCTTGTTCGTTTTCGGCGAGTGCGGGTTCTCCGCCCGTAACGATATCGTCGATATCGATGTCGAACGCGGCGGCGCGCTGTTGACGGGTCATTGATGCGACGGCTCTCGTGCTTGGCAGTAAAATGCGTTGGCCCGCTCGGAGGATGAAGGGTTCTTCCAGCCGATTGAGCGTTGCGACATCCGACCAGTCAACGCCGTAACTCCGGGCTATCGCGATACCCGTTTCTCCGCGCTGGACTTCGTGGAAACGCCCAGCCGGTATGTCCAAAACCTGTCCCGGCTGGATTACATAGGGCGGCACGATGGCATTGGCCTCGGCAATCGAGCTGATGCTGGCACCTGTGCGGCGCGCAATGCCACTTAACGTGTCTCCGGATCGAACGGTGTAGCGCGTTGCATCGATCTCTGTTGCGTTGTTGGCAACGGCGTTCGGTTGCCAACTGGTAAGCGGTGCTGGCGGAGGAACGGGCTGCGCGACCTGCGGACGTGAAGAGGTGCGCGGACCTGATGGGCCAGGGATGCAGGCACTCAACATGAGCGCCGAAGCTAGGGGCAGCATCCATGGGCGTCGTGCTCGCATGGTGCGCTCATACCACGAAATTCTCGGGTTTCCAGCGCCGATGCCCTGTTGAGATCGAACAACTGGTGGTCGCAAATCACTCAAAAATCGTGCCAAGAGCCGCCAGAGACCGATGATGGGTCATGTCCAGATGGAGCGGTGAGACAGAGACATAGCCGTCTGCGATCGCCTCAAGGTCGGTTGAATGCTCTGGTGTGCCAACCATCGGGCCAAGGCCGAGCCAGTAATAGGGGTAACCGCGCGGATCCTTATTCTCCAGAATTTGAAGGCGCCCATAGTCGCGCATGCCCTGAGTAACTGTGCGAATTCCGAGTACATTCTCGGGCGCGCGGGCGGGGAAATTGACATTGAGCAGCGTTTTCGCCGGGAACTCATAATCGACCAGTTTTTTGAGTACCCGTTCGCCCCAGCTGCGTGCCGCGGAGAAGGGGACATCGTCTCCCATGCCATGGGCCCCATAGGTCTGGCTGAGCGCGATTGAGGGAACGCCCGCAAGCGCGCCTTCCATCGCGGCACATACGGTGCCGGAATGCGTAACGTCCTCGGCAAGATTGGCTCCGCGATTAACGCCGGACAGCAACAGATCGGGTGGATTGTCTTTCATCACGCGGTTGATTCCCATCATCACCGCGTCGGTTGGCGTGCCGTTGACCGCATAGCGGCGCTCGCCCAACTGGCGCATCCGCAGCGGAACCGTCAGCGTCAGCGAATGGCCCGCGCCGGACTGTTCTTCTGCGGGGGCAACAACCCAGATATCATCGCTCAGCGTTGCTGCAATCTCTTCGAGAACGGCAAAGCCGGGCGCGTTTATGCCGTCGTCATTGGTGAGGAGAATGCGCATCAGCGTGTAGGCTCCAACAATTCTGTTCCGCCCATATAGGATCGTAGGGCTTGCGGGACGACGACAGACCCATCGGCCTGCTGATTATTTTCGAGGATCGCGACGAGCATCCGGCCAACGACAAGCCCGGAGCCGTTCAGCGTGTGAACAAACCTTGTGCCTTTGGTTTCGCCTTCGGGGCGATACCGGGCGTTCATGCGCCGTGCCTGAAAGTCACGGCAGGTCGAGCAGCTCGATATCTCGCGATAACTATCTTGCCCTGGCAACCAGACCTCAAGATCGAATGTGCGCGCCGCGCCAAAGCCAAGATCGCCGGTCGACAGGTTCATCCGCCGGAATGGCAGGTCTAGCAGCGTGAGGACGTCCTCCGCGCACGCTGTCATTCGCTCATGCTCGGCTTCCGATGCGTCCGGCGTGGTGACTGAGACCATCTCGACCTTTTCGAACTGGTGTTGGCGGATATAACCTCGCGTATCGCGGCCTGCCGATCCTGCTTCGGATCGGAAACAGGAGGTCAGCGCAACAAAGCGTATGGGCAGTTCTTTCTCGGCGAGGATTTCATCGCGCACGATATTGGCAAGGCTCACTTCGGCGGTCGGAATGAGCCAGCGTCCATCCGTGGTGCGGAACAGATCGTCTGCGAACTTTGGGAGCTTGTCCGCGCCGTACATGGTTTCATCATTGACGAGCAGCGGCGGATAAACTTCTTCGAACCCGTGACTGCCGGTCAAGGTGTCGAGGCCGAACTGACCAAGAGCCCGGTGGAGTTTCGCGACCGCGCCGCGCACCAAAGTGAAGCGCGCGCCTGAAATTTTCGCGCCGGTTTCGAAATCAAGGCCGAGTGGCGGCCCGAGATCCGCATGATCTTTCACATCGAAATCGAATGCGGGGGGCATGCCAACGCGTTTTAGCTCGACATTATCGTCTTCGCTCTCGCCCATTGGCACATCATCGGCGGGAAGGTTAGGGAGAGATGCAAGCCGAGATTCGATTTGAGCGGACAGAGCTTTTTGCTCGTCTTCCAGCTGGGGTAGGCGCTTCTTGAGTTCACCAACCTCTGCCATCATCGCGGCAGCTTTTTCTTCATCGCCCTGGCCCTTGGCCTGGCCTATCATCTTCGAGGCTTCGTTGCGGCGTGCCTGGCCGGTTTGAAGCTCAGTCAGCAGCGCGCGATTTTGCTCGTCCAGAGCGAGGATATCCGTTGCAACCGGCGCGCTGCCGCGTTTCGCCATCGCGGCGTCAAAGGCAGCAGGATTTTCCCGTATTTGTTTTAGGTCATGCATGGTGCGGGCTATGACCGGGACGACCTTGTGGCGCAACCCTCAGGCCAAACTTGGCTCTTGCCGCACAAAGTGCGGTGAGCATAAAAAAACGGCGCAACCCCGGATTGGGATCACGCCGTTTCTCGTCTGTCAGACGAAGCTGGTGTTAGGCAGCAGTCTGCTGTTTCTTCTTCTTCCAACGCCGGCGTGCAACAAGTGCTGCCGCGCCGCCACCGAAGAGCAAGAGCATCGGAGGAGCTGGAACATCGGTACCGCTCGAAGAACCATGGCTGCTGGAGCCGTGACTGCTCGAACCATGGCTGCTGGAGCCATGACTGCTGGAACCAAAGCTGCTCGAACCGCCTGTCGCGCCGCTGCTCGTCGAAGAGCTTGAGGACGATGAGGACGAACTGCTCGTTGAAGAACTGGTTGAGGATGAGCTGCTGACATTGCCAGAGCTGCTGCTCGTGGAGCTGACATTACCGGAACTTGTGCTGCTTGAGCTGCCGCCGGTCGAAGATGTTGAACTGACGTTACCGGACGAAGTTGAACTCGTGCTGCTGACACCGCCAGTTGAAGTCGAGCTCCCGCCCGTTGAGGTTGAGCTGCCACCAGTAGATGTCGAGCTGCCGCCGGTCGAAGTGGATGTTGAGCTACCGCCCGAACCGCCACTTGAAGTCGAACTGCTATTCTCGTTCTTGATGATGATATCACCTTCGCGGACGAAAAAGCCGCCGCCGCCGCCGGATGACCCGCCGCCGCCGCCAAAGCCTCCGAAGAAGCCTCCGCCGCCGCCGCCGCCAAATCCGCCGCCGCCGCCGATGATACCGACTTCACCGCCGCCGCCGAAGCTCGGGATCTCAGTGATATACGGTGCAGGCGGTGGAACTTCATACATGGCCGGTGCCGGGGCTGAAGCTGCAACTTGGTTGGTTACGCTCACAACCGTTGGAGATGGCGCACAACTGGTCGTTGTTGTTACCGTGCGTACACGGCGAACCTTCCGATGGGCACGAGGCCGGTTTCCAATGCTGCGCGCGGCAACACGGTGCTGGGCAACGCGAGGCTGGGCAACGCGGATTTCCGCAGGGCCGCCAGCCGGCGCGTCGGACACATGAACTGCGCCGCCGCCAACGATGGCGCCGCCGCAAGCGCACGCGCATAATTTTGCAAGAGCCATTCTGACAGACATGGGCTTTCTCTTCCTGTTAGTTCTGAGCATCGGATCATTGCAGCGATAGTGCGCAAAACCCGGTGCTCGGCATTGGCACAAGGCAGCAAGAGAAGATTAATCGCAATGTCGTTAACTATGATTTCGATGGTTAATCAGACATTTGTGCGCCGTCATTTTCAATAACCATGGTTAATGTCCCATTGAGGGGCAGTTTCGCATGATGGATTACCGATATGACAGTTCCGGCAGGTGCCGATCCGACTTGCCAGTTACCCTGAGAAGCAGTTTCGTCGATTCGTCGCTTGTATGAACCGCACGGGATGCGTATAGGCCCGCGCCATAGACGAACGTCGGCTCATCCTTGAGATTTAGAGCGTTTCGCGTCGCAATTTGTTTATGCCGATTTAAGTGGTGAGGGAACGGAATATGGCGACTGTGGTGCAATCATCCAAAAAGAGCGCTGCTGGCGACCCAAGCGAACCGCCGAAAACCGACACGGTCTTGGATTATGATGCTCCCTTTATGGGCAAGGTTCATAAAGCCTATTTCTTCCAGAAACTGACCGAATGGAAAGCTAGTATCGTTCGTGACGTGGACGGCACGCGGGAGCAATTGCGCGAAGGCCAGATTCGGGAACCGGATGCAACGGACCGCGCGTCCAGCGAAACTGAATGGTCCATTGAATTGCGCCGCCGTGATCGTCAGCGCAAACTTGTCTCCAAGATCGATGGCGCACTGCACCGCCTTGAAAATGACGAGTTTGGCTATTGCGTGGTGACCGGTGAACCGATTTCATTGGCACGGCTTGATGCACGACCGATTGCGACGATGACGATCGAAGCTCAAGAACGGCACGAACGCAAAGAACGCACGACCCGCGACGAATAGATACGCCTGCGAAGCAGCGCGGTGCGCCTTTCTTAGTGCGTTACAAGCTTTTCCTTGATTCTCAATTTTTGCTTTTTGAGTGCCGCGAGCTTGATTTGATCAGGTGAGGGGCGCTGCATTTCCGTGTCTATCTTGGCGTCCAGGCCGGCATGCTTGGCTTCAAGGGCGGACTCATGAGCGTTATCCATCACTGTCTCCTTATGCTTGGTGGATGGAAGTTAACCCATTTTGCCTAGCCTTGTCTGCCCCTATTTTTGAAGCTCGCGGCAGGGCGTGGTCTTGCAACCGCAGAGCGTTGATGACATCGCATCTGATTATGGAAGACGCGATCTTACGGGTGAAATTGGCAGCCTTGAAATCCGAGCATCGCGATCTGGATGATGCGATCGAAATGCTGCTTGAAGCTCCTGGAAAAGATCAGCTTCAGCTCGCGCGTCTCAAGAAACGCAAATTGCGTCTCAGGGACGAAATTGCGGAAATTGAAGATCGGTTGCTGCCGGACATCATCGCCTGATCGGCTGATTCCGATGAAAAGGGCCGACCCGAAAATCCGGGCCGACCCTCCATTTACGTGAGAAAGTTAGCAGAACGCCGGCCGCTTAGGCGGCTTCGCGATCCTCATCATTATGCGCATCAATCGTTCTGGGAGCGGTGTCGCCGCCAATCGCGATCTTGCGCGGTCTTTTCTCTTCGGGAATTTCGCGAGCCAGCTCTACATTGAGCAGGCCATTGGCATATCCCGCACCGGTGACCTTGATGGTGTCTGCAAGTTCGAAGCGGCGCTCGAAAGCGCGTGTACCGATGCCGCGATGGAGAAATTCGCGCGTGGCATCTTCTTCGCGTTCGGCGACACGGCCGGTAATGATCAGCACATTTTCATGCACCGTGACATCAAGTTCGTCTTCTCCAAAACCAGCAACAGCCATCGAAATCTGATAGGCTTCATCGCCCAGTTTTTCGATATTATAGGGCGGATAGGCATTGCCTTCACCGCGGGTTGCCGCATCGACGAGACGATTCAAATTTTCGAATCCGACCGAAGAACGGAGGAGGGGGGTAAAATCAAAACTACGCATTTCCAAAATCCTTTCAAAGCGATTTAAGAGTATTTGAACCCACGGATCGTCCGTGCGGCCTGTCTCTACCGCCCCAAAAAGGCGACGGTTTCGACACCAATAAAATGGGTTTTCGTTGATCATTTTCAAGGGGCTGGGGCCGCCCCGCATCGGGACATTACGGGTTAACCAGACCTGCTCACCCTGTTTACGCTTGGAGTGTGTGGCCCGGCTGTGGCAGGAGGCTCGCTTATGTCGAACGCAATCGCCCAAACCCAGCTCACTCATAAGCTTGTGGACTCGTTGTATGTCGAGGCCATGGTGCTGGCCGACGAAGCCCGCGCCTATTTTGAAGATCACGGCGTTGCGGCGCGCGACAGGCTCTCGCCCTCATTGCGTGTGGGCTATGCGGTGGAATCGCTGAAGGTTACGACGCGGCTGATGCATGTTATCGCCTGGCTCCTGACTTGGCGCGGCGAGGCTAGGGGCGAGATCAATGCCGAGATGGCCAGCCATCCCGACCGCCGGCTAGGCCTTACCAGCAAGAGCGACGAGATAGTTGTCGTGCAGCTTCCCGACGGCGCACAAAAGCTGATTGCGGCAAGCGAGGATCTCTACAAACGCGTCAGCCGTCTTGAGCGAGATCTGCTTACCCCGCCGGAAGAGCCACTGCCGAGTCCTGCCCGGAGTTTGCTTGGCAGGCTTGAACGCGCTTTTTAGTTTGTCAGGCGCTCAATCGTTAGGTTGTGTCAGACAATCAAATTCAGGCAAGTCACGCCATCCGCGTCAGTAAACTCTCCTTAGCCGCGCGATATTCTGCCTCTAGGCGATCAACTCGATCCGCAATGCTCTCAATCTTCTCGACCGCGCCAACACCTTGGCCGGCGCCCCAGATATCTTTCCAAGCTTTCTTTTCTTCATTGCCGCCTGAGCCGAAGTTCATCGTTTTGTAATCACCCTCGGGGAGATTGTCGGGATCAAGTCCGGCCTTCTCGATTGATCCACGCAGATAATTGCCCTTCACGCCCGTAAACAGGTCTGAATAAACGATATCGGCGGCATGGCCTTCAACGATGCCCTGCTTATAGCCTTCAACCGCATTGGCCTCCTCGGTCGCGATAAAGGCGGAGCCGATATAGGCGAGATCGGCACCCATTGCCTGCGCACCCAAAATTGCAGCGCCGGTCGCGATTGAGCCAGAGAGCAACAGCGGACCATCAAACCATTCCCGGATTTCGCCAACCAAAGCGAAGGGTGAGGTTACGCCGGCATGACCGCCGGCACCGGCAGCAACGGCGATAATCCCGTCTGCGCCTTTCTCGACTGCCTTGCGGGCAAAGCGATTGTTGATGATGTCGTGAAGCGTGATGCCGCCCCAATTGTGAACCGCATCATTCAACTCAGCGCGCGCGCCAAGCGAGGTAATCGTGATCGGCACCTGCCACTTCTCGCAGGTCGCGAGATCTTCTTCGAGGCGGTTGTTCGATTTATGGACAATCTGGTTGACGGCAAAAGGCGCTGCCGGGTGATCCGGATTATCGCGATTATGCGCGGCCAGTTCTTCAGTGATCTGATGCAACCATTCGTCAAGCATCGTCTGCGGCCGGGCGTTGAGCGCCGGGAACGACCCGACAATACCGGCCTTACACTGGGCGATGACGAGCTCCGGACCGGAAATGATAAACAAGGGCGCACCAACGAGGGGCAGGCGCAGCGGATCGAAAAGGGGGCTGGGTAAAGTCATTTCGGGTTCCTAGCGAAACGTGTGCGGCTGTCCAGTTGATAAATTCACGAGTCGGGGTCGCTGAAACTAGGTGTTGACGTTAGAGGCGTTTCGCGAAGCGGGCCTTGGATGAAATCCGATGTGTGCGTGGCGGAATTTTTCTACACCGCCCGCCGTAAAACCCCGCTCGCCAGCAATGGCACGAAGAGCAGCGCCAATATAACCGTGTTTGAAACCGCGTTCATCCAAAAGCCGGTGGCGACAGAAATAGTGCTGTCGATAGCGTACCAGAGCAGCGCGCCTGTCACGATGATCCGCCAGATCGGTGTGCCTGCATCGCCGAGCATCATTGCCGCTTTGAAGGATGCGTAGAGCGTGAAGCTCCAGCCGATGGTAACGGCGCCAAGCAAGCCATAGGCAAAGCGATTATGCGCGTCGGGATCATAGGGGATAGAGCCGCCCCAGATATGCAATAGCGCGCGCAGCGGGCCGTCTGTTGCGTCGGATACACCGCCTACAATCAGCAGGCCGAACAGTCCCACGCAGATGCACCAGAATGTCAGCCAGTTTTTCCAGAAATTTGCCATTATCATTGCTCCTTACAACCATATTTCCTGAAACTAGGGTCAGGGCCTAGACGGACGAGGGAGGTGTGGCGATTACCTATGAGGTAATGAGAATGTGTTTGCCTCTATCCGCCCCGCAGTTTTCGGACCGCGCCAAAGCTGATGGCAAATCCGGCTGCCATGCAGATCAGCCCCACAAGGCCGAGCATTGGCAATCCGCCCAGCGATGTTTCGAGATTTTGCCCGCTGATCGCCCGATTGAGGATCGCCGCGAGGAGCAAGATCAGCGTGCCCAAGGCGATTCCGCCCAGGCTTCTCAGCACCGCGCGCAAAACGGGCCGCCTCCGTCTTGGTCCGGCCTTTCGGCCATGCAGAGCGTCGATCAGAAACTCGACATCCTGATTGAACGAGTGATGGCGCAAGAAAAGCGCGTTTCGATCCAGCAATGGCTGGACCTCTTCGGGGAGCGCGTCTTTGGCTGGCAACTCTGCATCATCGAGGATGAGCGGGATGACGCGAACGCCCGAAACCAGCGCCTTGGCGACTTCCATACGAACGAAATCGCTGGAATTTTTGATCCGGGGCTCGCCGCTGTCCGACGTTCCAATCCATCCGCTGCCCATCAGGACAAGGCAGACATCCGCTTTGCCGAGAGACGCATCCAGCCGGTCGGGGAAGGACTCGCCAGCGGCGATGTCATCAATATCGAGAAAGACCGATTTTATCTGCGGCGCGGCGCTGAGGGCATCAGCAAGCCGGGCCGCGCTGTGCTTGCTGTCATCGCGCCGATAGCTGATGAAAATGTGCATCTACGGGAACCCACGCCTGACTGCTCTGGCAAGGCCGGTCCGTGTTAGATGTTCCTGCGGGGATACCCGGCCGGGTGCCAGCATCCGTACCGGGCTGTCTCCACCATCCCAGCGGAATTCATAGATCAACGCGTCAACATTATAGTCATCGGTAAACGGAACCCGGCGATAGGCGGACGAGAGCCTGTTTGCGCCCCGTCGCAACCGTCGCAGTGCTTCGTCATCGTCGAGTGCGGTGTTCCGGGTTGCGAAAGGCCGGACAGAAACGACGACGACGATATAGCGATAATAGCCGGGCGGCGCGTTGACGAAGAGGCTGTACAAAATGTTGGTCAGCGAATCCCGAGCACGCTGGCCGGGTAGCTCATAGCGCTCTGACCCGCGCAGGCGATTGCCAGCGCTATCCATCTGTTCAATCCGGGTGATGATGGCAAAGCCGCCGGGCACGGCATAATAGCTATGTTCCAAATATCCGGCGCTTTCGAACGCCGCCTGCAAACGGCTTCCCGCGCTGCTGAGCGATAGGCCGTCACGTGATCCGATATAGCGATCAAGGCTGAACTGCCATGTCGGCGATTCCGGCGGCCAGACCGGATAGACCGGGATTCCGGATCGGGCCGGAGATGGGGGAGCGGGAGATGCGAGCACTGGCGGCGGCGGAGGTGACGGTGCGGGCGGCGGAGGTGACGGTGCGGGCGGCGGAGGTGACGGTGCGGGCGGCGGAGGTGACGGTGCGGGCAGCGGAGGAGCAGGTCGCATGGCACCCGTGCGTGCGCGACTTCGGACTCGCCTTGGTTCGGCTATAGCAGTGCTTGGGACATTCCTAACCGTCGAAGAATCGTCGTCGCCGGTCAGCTCCGCAAATTCCTGTTCGGCGCTGACCATGATCGGATCATCGGTATCAAGAATTCGGGCCAGGCCAGTTATTGCGCGGCGGAATAATGGTTCGGCATCCGCCCAACGGCCATTGTCGCGATAGAAACGCGCCAGTTCCAGCGCAGCCATCAGGGTTGATTGGTCTTCTGCCCCGAGCGTGTGTTCGCGTAGTTCGAGGATATGGACATAGAGCGCTTCGGCTTCGTCCCGGTCCTCGTCAGCCAATATCCGCGCCTGTTCGATAAGCGGCTCAGTGGTTTCGACCTTACCTTGGAAAGCCTCGGCGGGCAGAGCGAACAGGGCCAAAACCCCAAAGGCTACATGCCGAAGAATTCGCCCGTGTGACCCTTGCCGTAAATCTGCTGCCTGCCCATAAATGGCCATCGTCACCTATCCTTGTTGTTGTGCAACAGCGTCTTACCAGACGGTCGTAATGTCAATTTCCGTCTTGCGGCTTTCCCGGACCCGTTATCTGCTGCATATCCCTCGCCAATGCCGCAGCTTGCCGCTCTCTTTGCGCTGACCGCCTTGCTCTATGCCTCGGTCGGTTTCGGCGGCGGTTCAACCTACAATGCGCTGCTGGTGCTGAACGGCACCGATTATCGCATCCTTCCGGCGATAGCGCTGATCTGCAACATCATCGTGGTGGCAGGCGGAAGCTGGCGATTCTGGCAGGCCGGGCATATTCGGCTCGCACGCATATTGCCCTGGATTGTGCTGTCGGTGCCCGCGGCCTGGCTCGGCGGGCGGCTGGTTGTTTCCGAGACCCTGTTTATCGGCGTGCTTGGCGTTTCGTTGCTGATTGCTGGATTGCAGCTCACTCTTGAGCGCAAGCAGATGGTTGAAGAAGGCGCGGCGCAGCATGTTGTCCGGCCAGTCAGCTACGCTGTTGGCGGCGGGATCGGTTTCCTGTCCGGCATGGTGGGGATTGGCGGCGGGATTTTTCTCGCCCCGGTGCTTTATCTGCTGCGCTGGGGCGGGCCGCGAGAGATAGCCGGGACGGCGAGCATCTTCATTCTTGTCAACTCACTGGCCGGGCTGGTGGGTCAGGTGATGAAGCTGGAGGCCGAATACGGCGTGGCGAGCGCGAGCGATCTGCTGCGCGAGTATTGGCTGCTCTTTCCGGCCGTTCTGATTGCCGGGCAGATAGGTTCTCGGCTGGGTAGCACGCGCATCCCGCCGCTGCTCGTCAAGCGGCTAACGGCGGCGCTGATCTTGTATGTTGCCGCGCGATTGCTGTGGCGCTGGTTTGAGTTACTTGGTTGATTTTTGCCATTTGTACGGCGCTTATTTTTCGGTTTCTTCTTCTGCTACCGGCTGTTCTTCTGTCTCTGCGCTTTCATCGAAGGCGTCACTCTCCGCATAAAGCGCATGATATAAAGCCATCATTTCATAGCAAATTATGATCACACCCGTTTCGGAATCCCAGAAAGCGTTCGGTGTTCCGCATTGCGTGGCACCGATGGTTATATTGCGCGAAATATTGTAGAATCCGGCGACGCTCGCCGCTGTTTCCATGATCTGTGTCGTCTCAAGCAGATCTCGTTCCGCAGCATAGTCGCCGGCCTCTTCATATATGATTTCTATTTGCGCGGCAGCCACGTCATCCGGGCGGAGGTGCGGAGTCAAAACTGAATCCCAACTCGCGTTCACAGTCTCGCGTTCGGCTATGCAGCTTTCCCGTCGTTCGACGGGAAGCCCGATACCGTCCGCCAGTTCTTCAGTAGCTTGAGGGTCCGCTCCATAGAGCAAGCAGGCTATCTGATAGGCGCGTTGAAACTGGTCACCATGCTCATCCCACCATGCAATGTCTTCGACCGCAGTTTGTTGTCCGAAAAGGAACCAGCCCGCGATGGCGGAGTCCAGAATTTGCGCTGCAGATTCTGCATCGGACTCACCCGGTTCCGGCGCAAGCAGGATCGTTGCGAATTGATCGACCGCATCCTCCTGACGGCCCAGTACCGGTAATCCGAGCTCGGTAATGAGCGCGTGCCCCAATTCGTGAAATGTGATGAAAAATATGTTGCTCATCACGAACACGGCAGAATCTTCGGTATATTCGTACAGCTCGAGCACGGCTTCCTGCTCGGTCGGCTCGGACGTCTGCGCATCTTGAGCATGGGCAGCGATTGGTACAAAAAACGCCGTCAGCAGCGCCAGCATCAGTGTAGTTTTTTTCATGCTTCCCCCGAATTTCTCGTAGCATAGGCGTGGGATTGAGCTCCGAGCAAGTGGATGTTGCCGCGTGGCTCCTTTGGCTGCATAGCTTGGCGACATGATGTCGCTCGGAGGATGGTGGGCGGCACTTTAGGGGGATTTTGTGAGATATTTTGCACAGACGGTATGTTGCGCGCTGATTTGTACTGCATCGGTAGGGGTGGCTTTCGGCCCGATCGCTCCGGGCCATGCACAACCGGCAAATGCGCAAGTAAATGCGGATGGCGTCAACGGCTGGAACGTGATCCGCGCAACCTTTGACGGAGGCGTATTTCAACAGACGGCACCGGGCCAATGGACAGAATTCGGCAATAGCGGCCAGAATTTCTATTTCGAAGAACGCAATCGCGATGACTGGTCGGTCTATCTGCATGATGTGTCCCGCAATATCTCGATCCAGATCGATATTTTCCGTGATTGGATCAGCTATGCTCAGGGCGATGGTCAGCGCACCGATCTTTACCGGATCACCAATTCTGCGGCGGGATCCAATACGGGTCCGGCGAACAGCAACCCCTTGGCGGCACAAGGTATCAACGGGTTCAACGTCATCCGTGCCAATTATGATGGCGGCCTGTTTCAGTTGATGGGCGGAGATGAATGGATCGAAGTGACGGACGATGCCCGCACGTACAGATTTCGCGAGACACAGCGTGATGAATGGTCCGTCTATATGTTCGATGCCTCGCGGAACGTTCGCCTACAGATTGATATCCATCGTCAGATGATCAGGCTGGCAGACGGCGGCGGCCCGCAAAGAGACTTGTACTCGATAGCCTCGGCCCGTCGTCGGTAGAGCGGTATTTCCGATAAGGCGTGATCACGAGCATATGGAGAGATCAAAATGACCCAGTTTCAATTCGTTCTGGTTTTGCTGTCGATCATTATCGGCCTCGGCGTGACCGATCTGCTGACCAATGTTTCGCGCCAGATCAAGCTTGGGAGGAATGTCAAATTTTCCTGGCTCCAGTCGAGCCTGGTTCTCTTCGTCTTTATTGCTCTGCTTCAGCAGTGGTGGGAAAGCTGGGGTTTGCAATCGGTCGACCATTGGAATTTCGGGACGATGCTCCTGATGTTGGCCGGGCCGGTGGGCCTCTATATCGCCTCGCACATGCTGTTTCCGCAGAGGATCGAAGATCGTGATCTTGAGGAGCATTATATTGACAATGCCAAGGCTTTCTGGCTGCTCGGAGCTTCGGTTGTGATTATGTCAACGCTCTTTCGTCCGATTGGTTTCGGTATGCCGCTGATCGATCCTGATAATATCGCATCGGTGTTTCTGTTATTCGCGTGCCTGACTATGGCGTTCATCAGGAATCGCCTGTTCCACAAGATCGTGTTTCCCATCGTTTTTCTGGCCTTGCTCCTCGATATTTTTGTTTTCAACGCGAATATTTAGCACGAGGAAATACGCGCATGACGATCCCGCAAGTTCGCGTCGCAGCCGAAGAAGACCGGGCAATGGTGATAGATGCCATGACGCTGGGCTTTGCCAGCGATCCTTTCGTCCGTTGGATGCTGCCCAGCGCAGCGGCCTATCTTGAAATTTGTCCGCAAATGACGGAATCATTTGGCGGCGGCGCTATCGGTGCCGGATCAGCCTATATCGCCGATAAAGGGAAAGCGGCGGCGCTCTGGATACCTCCCGGTTTGGAGTCGGATGACAGTGCTATCGGGGAAATATTGAGCGCAAATATGCCGGCGGAAATTCAGGAAGATGCCATGGCCATTTTCGCGGAGATGGATGCCTATCACCCCCACGATGCCCCATGCTGGTTCCTGCCGATGATTGCCGCCGATCCAGCCTGGCTGGGAAAAGGGCTTGGCGGAGCGCTAATGAAACACGCCTTGCGCCGGGTCGATGAGGATAGGCTTCCGGCATATCTGGAATCCTCAAACCAGCGCAATATCTCGCTCTATCAGCGGCATGGGTTTGAGGTGATCGGCGAAATCCAGCATGGCAGCTCGCCCGTGGTTACGCCGATGCTGAGGCCTGCAAGAGAGCTGAGAACCGGCGCTAATGCTTAGTGGCCATTAGTTTTTGGGAAAAGTGGTGAACGCACCAGGGCTCGAACCTGGGACCCGCTGATTAAGAGTCAGCTGCTCTACCAACTGAGCTATGCGTCCACATGTCTCTCGAAAGAGGCGGCGCGGTTAACATAGCGTGTTGTGCGACGCAACAAAATTGCGGCACTATGGCGATCAGGCATTCGGGTGATCAGCGCCGCTCCCGGTTCTCGCGATCTATCGACATCAATATGCCGATGCAGATCAGCACGGTGAGCATCGCTGAGCCGCCATAGGATACCAGCGGTAATGGGATGCCGACCACGGGAGCAAGCCCCATGACCATCATCAGATTGATCGCGAAATAGAAGAAGATGGTCGTTGAAAGCCCCGCGGCGGTGAGCTTTGAGAAGGTGGTCTGGGCGCGCTGTCCGACCCGGATACCCCAGCGGATTAACAGGGCAAAGCCAAGGATCAGCAACAAGCCGCCAAGCAGGCCAAACTCTTCGGCCATGGTTGCGAAGACGAAATCGGTGTGGCCTTCAGGAAGGTAGGAGAGATGGCTTTGGGTGCCATTGAGGAAGCCTTTGCCGAATAGTCCGCCAGACCCAATCGCGATTTTGGACTGGGTGATATGATAGCCCGTGCCGAGTGGATCATTTTCCGGATTCAAGAAGGTGAGAACACGGTTTCGTTGATAGCTTTCAAGCAAGAACATGAAGGCGAGGGGGACGGCGGCCGCCACCGCGACAGCTCCGCCAATGAAGAGCCGAAGCGGCAAGCCGGCGAGGAACATGATGGTGACTCCGGCCGCGACGAGCACCACGGTCGTCCCAAGATCCGGCTGAATAACCACCAGTGCGGCAGGCAAGCCAATCAGCAGCAGCGCAGGCCAGATAGCGACGAGCCGCCGCAATTCGCCGGAGGGCAGCGTGTCATAATATTTGGCTAGTGCGAGGATGAGCACCGGTTTCATGATCTCGGACGGCTGGATCGTCATGAAACCGAGATTGAGCCAACGCTGACTGCCGCCGCCGACTTGTCCGATGATTTCAACGCCAAGCAGCGCCAGTAATGTTGCCGCAAAAACCGGATAGGCGAAGAATTTCCAATGTTCTTCGCGAAACCGCGACAGCATAATCGCCATGGCAAAGAAGACCATGAAGCGGACCGCTTGAGAGGCCGCCCAAGGCTGTAACTGGCCCCCGGCTGCCGAATAGAGAACCGCCAGCCCGAAACCGGCAATAGCGAGAACCAGCAGAATCAGTCGCCACGGCAGCTGGGCTATTTGCTCGGGGACGAGGGAGTCCTGACGCGCGCTCATTCGCCGGTTTCCGGATCACGGGTCGCTTGGTCGGCAAGAGGATCGGCCAATGTGCCTGCCTCGGCCGCTTCCTGCCGCGCCCGATATTCCGCTTCCTGTCGCGCCATGCGCGTGGCGATATCGCCGCCCCAACCCGCCTCATAACGTTCTAACGCTTCCATCGCCGTGTCTTGATCATATAGATATGTGAGGACGTCGCGGGCGACGGGGTAGGCGGCTCCGGATCCTCCGCCATGCTCGATCACAACGGCTGCCGCATATCGCGGATTGTCCGTGGGTGCATAGCAGACGAACAGGCCATGATCGCGCAATGCCCAGGGCAGGCTGGCATTGGATCGCACGCCGCCAGCGCGCTCCGCCATGGTAATGCGGCGAACCTGCGCGGTGCCCGTTTTGCCGGCAAGTTCGACGCCATCGACGGGAAGGCGCGCGCGTCTGGCTGTACCTGCGCCGTTGACGACATCGCTCATACCCTGCCGGACAATATCGAAATGCTCGGCGCTGAAATCGAGCGGTGCGGCGCGCGCACCTGCCTCGGCAGCGACCAGATGCGGTGTTAGGTTGCGGCCCGATCCGATCCTCGCGGCCATGATGGCAAGTTGCAGCGGATTGGTAAGCATATAGCCTTGGCCGATAGTCGCGTTGACCGTGTCATAGGTCTGCCACTCTTCGCCATAGCGGCGCTGCTTCCACGCCGGATCAGGGACCGTACCGAAATATTGATAGGGGACTTGAAGGCCGTCGAACCGCTGGCCAAGGCCCAAGGTGCGGGCGGTTTGTGCGATCGGGTCCATGCCGATGCGAATCCCCATCTGATAGAAATAGATGTCGCAGCTTTGGGCGATCGCGCGGTTCATGTTCACCGCGCCATGGCCGCCGCGCCGCCAGCAGTGAAAATTGCCACCGGCAATGCGTGTGCGCCCGGCACAGTTTATCGTTTCTTCGGGATCGATATTCTGGCCGAGCAGGGCTAGCGCATTCATCGGCTTGATGGTTGATCCGGGCGGATAGAGACCTTGCAGCGTCTTATTGCGCAGCGGCACATGATCATCTTCAGAGAGCATGTTCCATTCAAGATGGCTGATCCCGTCCGAAAAACTGTTCGGATCATAGGCCGGCATGGAAGTCATGCAGAGGATACCGCCGGTCAGCGTGTCGATCACCACGACCGATCCGGATTCTGGCCCCAACCTCCGCGCTGCATAGGCCTGTAGCCCGGCATCGACGGTCAGTCGGAGCACGTCGCCGCTGACATCGGGCCGGGTATCAAGCTCGCGAACAAGCTCTCCGCGCGCGGTGACTTCGGCGCGCCGGGCGCCGGGCTCGCCGCGCAGGCCATCTTCCATTGTCTTCTCGAGCATGTCCTTGCCGATCTTGAACCCTGGAACCATCAGGATCGGATCACGCGTTTCTTCGTATTCCTCGCGGTTCGGCGCACCGACATAACCCACCAGATGCGCAACAGCAGGACCGGCAGGATAATAGCGAGAATAGCCTTGAAGCGGGGCCACGCCGGGTAATTCGGGCAAGCGGACATTCACGGCCGCAAATTGTTCCCATTCCAACCCATCGGCAACCTGCACCGGCTGATAACCAGCGGCTTCTTCAAGATCAGCGCGGATCCGGGCGACTTCGTCGTCCGGCAGACTGAGAAGTTCGATAAGTGAAGCAATCACCCGGTCCGGATTTTGTAGTCTGTCCGGGATCAAGTCGACGCGAAAGTCCGAACGGTTCATCGCGATAGGTTGTCCAGCGCGATCCACGATCCAGCCGCGTCGCGGAGGGATCAGGCTCAGCTGTACGCGATTGCTTTCCGAAAGCAGCTGCCAACGCTCATTCTCGGCAATCGATATCCAGGCCATGCGCGCACCAAGCAGTCCGGCAACGCCAAGCTGTGCTCCGCCGAGCAGCATGGAGCGGCGCGAATACATGGTCCTGCGCATATTATCATTGATCGAAAGCGGCGGCCTGCGCTTCACAGGGTGAGCCTCCGCCGGTCGAGCCGCGCGCACAGGCGCAGAAACAGAGGGAACAGCAATATGGCGGCAGCGATTTGGGGCAGCAACGGGGCTATCACCCATCCTCCACCAGTAAGCACAGTCAACACCATGTTCGCCATGATATAGAAAACCAGCGCGCCTGTCGCGGCCAGCCAGTCAATCCAATAGTCGCGCCACATCGCGCGGTTCACGGCAAAATCGAGTGTGAGCAGGATGATGGTCCAAAGCAGCATGCCGCTGCCGATCGGGTTGCCGGTAATCAGATCGTCAAACAGGCCAAAGGGCAGGCCCGCCCAGATTGGCCAGATTTCGGGGCGCAAGAAGCGCCAGGCGAGAAAGATCATCAGCGCAATCGGCGGCATGATCGGGGCCTGAGCAACCAGCGGCACCAGACAGATGAGCGATCCCGCGACGACGCTTGCCGAAGGAATAAGGCTGAGCTGTGCGCGGACCAGCGTGAGATTTTCGTCAGCAGCGTGCAACCTGTTCATGGAGTTTCCGAAAACCCGGGGGCGGGATTACCGTCGGCCGGAGTGCTTTCTTCCGGTGTTTCGCTCTCTTCTACCGATGGTTCATAGGCCGGCTGCACAATAGCGAAGTCGAGTGCCGCAGGATTGGCCAGCGGTGTGGCCAGAGCCGTATCCCCGAACGTTTCGATGATGACAGCGACGGGGACATTGGGCGGATAGATGCCTCCCGTGCCGCTGGTGATAAGAACATCGCCCTCTTCGAAGGAATCGCGGCCAGCTTCGAGCGATCGGACTTCGACGCTTCCGTCTCCGCGCCCCGTTGTGAAGGCAGGTGTGCCATCCCGGGTGAGGCGCACCGGTACGATATTGGACCGGTCGGTTAGCAACAAGACGCGCGATGCCGTTCGCCCGCTATCGATGATGCGTCCGACAAGACCGTCTGCGGCGCGGACGGGCTGTCCCGCCATCACGCCCTGATTGCGGCCGGCGAACAGCGTGGCCGTGCGGCGCGTGCTTGTAAGGCTGGAATTAACGAGCCGGGCCGTGGCCAATGTTTCGGTTTCACCCTCGATAAGATTCACGAGTTCGCGCAAGCGGCGATTTTCCAACTCAGTCGCGCGCGCCTCGATAAGCCGACGCCGAGCAATATCGAGTTCGGCACGAAGATCAGCATTTTGCCGTCCGGCGTTCCACCAATTGGCGACATAGTCATCGATCCGTCCGCCGCTCTGCACAGCGCCGCGCCCGGTTGAAGATATTGGGGCGGTAATGTCGCTCACGCTGCCGCGGATCGTGGCGAAGCCCTGCGGATCGAAAATCGCGATGATTACGAGGCCCGCGCCGACCAACGCGCCTGTAATCGCGACCACGTATCCGGCGAACAGGCCGAAACGCGCGCGGCGGGAAAATCCGGGGCGCTTCGATCCTTTTGAGGCCATCTGGCCTTCTCCCTTGCCTTATATGGCCGGATTATCCGGTGCTGAGCACGCCGCGGAAAACTTCCTCTTCAAGCGCACGTCCGGTGCCAAGCGCAACGCAGGTCAACGGATCTTCGGCCACGGTGACCGGCAAACCAGTTTCACGCCGCAGCACTTCGTCAATCCCTTCGAGCAGCGCGCCGCCGCCGGTGAGGACGATGCCCTGATCGACAATATCGGCAGCAAGCTCGGGCGCGGTATTCTCGAGCGCAATGCGCACACCTTCGACGATCGTCCCGACGGGCTCGCTCAATGCTTCGGCCAGCTGGCCCTGATTGATCGAAATTTCCTTAGGAACGCCGTTCACAAGATCGCGGCCCTTGATGTGGATCGTCTGGCCCTTGCCGTCTGCCGGCATCAGCGCAACGCCAACTTCCTTCTTGATCCGCTCTGCCGTGGCTTCTCCGATGAGAAGGTTATGGTTGCGGCGGACATAGGAGCTGATCGCTTCGTCCATCTTGTCCCCGCCGGTGCGGACCGATGTCGTGTAGGCGAGGCCGCGTAGCGACAGCACGGCGACTTCCGTCGTACCGCCGCCAATATCAACGACCATTGACCCGATGGCTTCGGTCACGGGCATGTCGGCGCCGATCGCGGCTGCCATTGGCTCTTCGATCAGGAACACCTGGCTTGCGCCAGCGTTGGAGGCCGCATCGCGGATCGCGCGCCGTTCAACCTTGGTGGATCCCGATGGGACGCAGATGACGATTTCCGGCCAGCGCGGGAAACGACGAGGGCCGTGAACCTTCTGGATGAAATGTTTGATCATCTGCTCGGCGACATCGATGTCTGCGATAACGCCATCGCGCAGCGGGCGGATGGCCTGGATGGCGTCGGGCGTTTTGCCCATCATCAACTTGGCGTCTTCGCCGACGGCCTTTACGCGCTGAATGCCGTTGGTTGTTTCGATGGCAACCACCGAAGGCTCGTTCAGAACGACGCCGCGGCCGCGAACATAAACGACTGTGTTAGCCGTACCGAGGTCGATAGCCATGTCGTGTGACATGATCTTGAAAAAACGTTGGAACCACATGGTTGGAATAGTCTCGTACAAGGGGTTATGAAGCTTCGGGAATCAGCGCTTAAAAGGCCTTGACACTCACATAGCGATTATCCCCGCATTTGCACTAACATTTTGTACGAATCGCTGTGGATCAACCGCTCGTGCGACTGCGGGACATGGGGTAAAGGTTTCATATGCCAATTCGCCGCCTTCCCGAACATCTCATCAACCGCATCGCCGCGGGTGAAGTTGTTGAACGTCCGGCAAGCGCGCTGAAGGAATTGGTCGAAAATGCTATGGATTCCGGCGCTACACGCATTGTCGTGCGTCTGTCATCAGGGGGCATCGATCGGATCGAAGTGATCGACGATGGCTGCGGCATGAGCGCCGAAGAAATGGGCCTTGCGCTGGAAAGGCACGCCACATCCAAGCTTCCCGGCGATGATATTGAAGACGTTGGAACGCTCGGTTTTCGGGGCGAAGCGCTGCCTTCCATAGCCAGCGTATCGCGCCTGACGCTCGAAAGCCGGGTGCGGGGACCAAATGGATCAAGCGAAGGCTGGTCGCGGATTGTCGACAATGGGAACTTGGTGGAAGAGGGGCCAGCGGCCTTGCCGCCCGGCACCCGCGTCGTCGTTGAAAACCTGTTTGCCAAAGTGCCCGCGCGGCGCAAATTCCTGCGGACGCCGCGGTCTGAATATGGCGCCGCTGCGGATGCAATCCGGCGGCTTGCCATGGCGCGCCCGGATATCGGATTCACGCTTGAACATGACGGGCGTCGAAATATTGCAGTGCAGCCGGAGGAAACTCGCCCGGAACGAGTGGCCGCGCTCACTGATCGGCAATTGATCGAAAATAGCGTTGTGGTTGAATATGATCGCGGCACGGCGAAGCTGGAAGGCGTGGCGAGCCTGCCAACCTTCAATCGCGGTGTGGCCGATCATCAATATCTGTTCGTCAATGGCCGCCCAGTGAAAGACCGCTTGTTGATCGGGGCCGTGCGTGGGGCCTATCAGGACTTGCTCGCGCGTGACCGGCATCCGGTACTTGCCCTATTCCTCACGGTTCCGGCGGGTGAGGTGGATGTGAATGTTCACCCTGCGAAAACCGAAGTGCGGTTCCGCGAGCCTTCCAACATCCGCGGGTTAATAGTGGGCGGTCTGCGCCATGCCCTTGACGAAGCCGGGTTTCGCAGTGTGCAAAGACCATCCGCCGCCGCGCTCGGCAATTGGCAGGCAGAGCCGGTTGGCGCGCCGCCGGGCCAAGCGGCCACAGCATATCCACAAGGTTATCAACAGGGTTATGGACAGCGAACCGCTTTCTTCACGCCGCCTCCGGGGCGGGATCAGGGAAGCGTTTGGGAACAGACGCCCGGCTATCAGCCAGCGCCCGAAGGCAAGGCGGAAGCCGCTGACGCACCAGTTCCCGATGCGACAACCCATCCACTGGGGATTGCACGCGGGCAGGTGTCGGAAACCTATATTGTTGCAGAGGCCGAGGATGGTCTGGTGATCGTAGATCAGCATGCCGCGCATGAACGATTGGTGCTTGAGCGCATGAATAAGGCGATGGCCGAGGGCGGTGTGGCAAGCCAGGGCCTGCTCGTTCCCGAAGTCATCGATCTCGATGAAAGCGCCTGCGATGCATTGGAAGAACGGATCGGCGAGCTGGTGGAACTCGGCTTGGAACTTGAACGCTTTGGCCCCAAAGCCATGCTCGTTCGCGCGACCCCCGCGATGCTCGGCGCAGGCGACGTCAAAGGGCTGGTCACGGATCTGGCCGATGAAATTGCCGCCTATGACCAACATCTGAGCCTCAAGGAAAAGCTAGACCATGTTGCCGCAACCATGGCGTGTCATGGCTCCGTGCGGGCGGGCAGAGTGCTCAACGTCGCCGAAATGAATGCGCTGCTCCGCGAAATGGAAGTCACGCCGCATTCGGGCCAATGCAATCATGGGCGGCCAACCTGGGTGAAACTCGGCCATGGCGATATCGAGAAACTGTTCGGGCGGAAGTGATGGCTGAGATCATCGCCGTCTCTCGAAAGTCTGCGCATGGGATAGCCAAGCCCAATGTCGAAACCATCCGTCTCGTCAAAGACCATGGCGTCGAGGGCGATGCGCATTTCGGTGCCACCGTCCAACACCGCTCACGTGTGGCGCAGAACGCTAACCAACCAAATCTCCGGCAGGTCCATCTCGTCCATGCCGAGCTGTTTGACGAACTTGCGGGGCAGGGCTTTTCAGTCGCGCCCGGCGATATGGGCGAGAATATCACGACGTGGGGCGTGGATTTGCTGGCGCTGCCCGAGGGAACGGAGTTGGCGCTTGGGGGTTCGGTGCGGGTACGGATCACGGGCCTTCGTAATCCGTGCAAGCAGCTCAAAGACCATGCGCCGGGGTTGATGAATGCGGTGTTGGACAAGGATTCAGACGGAAATTTGATCCGCAAGGCGGGCGTGATGGCGGTTGTGCTCGAAGGCGGCGAGGTGCGGGCAGGGGATACGATTGATGTGCATCTGCCAGAGGGTGAGAGACGGGCGTTGATGCCAGTTTAGCTGACGGTCACATCGCCTACCGCACTCAGCACGACTTCCATTTTCTTACACAACGCCTGTGCATCTCCGGTCAGTTCCACCTGCTTGATTCGTGCGGTTTCGCCGGACGCTATCGCTACTGATGACTTCGATATGCCGAGTGTATCGGAGAACCAGCGCAGGATGACCTTGTTAGCGGCGCCATCGACCGGCGGTGCCTTGATACGCATGCGCAGGACGGAGCGGCCATGGGCGTCCGCTTCGATGTCTGTCGCCTCGGTTTTGTTAGCGCGCGGCGTGGCTTTGACCGCGACCAGCAGGCCACGGCCACCGACCCGCCACGGCCTTTCCGTCATATCGCCCCGTTAGCCGCGCTGAGTACGGCGCGTACGCTTGCTGTGGCTACGTCTCGGCTGATGCCGACGCCGAAAACCGTCTTGCCATCTTCGCTGGTACATTCGAGATAGGCGGCAGCCTGTGCGTCTGAGCCATGGCCGATAGCGTGCTCGTTGTAATTCACGACGTCGAGCTGGATGCCCCATTCGTCGCGCAAGGCGGCGAGCACGCCAGAAATTAGTCCGTTACCCCGTCCACTAACTGAACGTTCCTCACCCTTATGGACGATGGTGCCGGTGAAAATGCGGTCGGCCCCGGCACGGCTTTCTTCATAACCCACCAGTTCAAATTTTTGCTCACCGGCCAGTCCGTAGCGTTTTTGAAAAGCGTGCCAGATATCGTCGGCATTGAGTTCGCGGCTGGTCTTGTCGGCCAATTCCTGCACGACAAGGCTGAAATGCGCTTGCAGGCGCTTGGGCAATTTGAGCCCTTGATCTTGCTCGAGCACCCAAGCGACACCGCCCTTGCCGGATTGGCTGTTAACGCGGATGACCGCCTCATAGCTGGTGCCGATATCGTTGGGGTCGAGCGGGAGGTAGGGCACCTCCCAAAGCTCATCATTGCGCGCCTCTTGTGCGGCAAAACCCTTCTTAATTGCATCCTGATGAGACCCGGAAAAGGCGGTGAACACTAGCTCGCCGCCATAGGGATGGCGCGGGTGCACCGGTATCTGGTTACAATACTCGACTGTGTTCTTGATCTCTTCAATATCCGAAAAATCGAGGCCGGGATGGACGCCCTGTGTGTACATATTGAGGCCCAAAGTCACGAGATCGACATTGCCTGTGCGCTCACCATTGCCGAACAGGCAGCCCTCGACCCGGTCTGCGCCCGCCATCATGCCAAGCTCGGCCGCAGCAATGCCTGAACCGCGATCATTATGCGGATGGAGGCTGATAACAACGCTATCGCGGCAGGAAATGGCCTTGCAGAAATATTCTATCTGATCGGCATAGATATTGGGCGTCGCCGCCTCGACCGTGGCCGGAAGGTTCAAGATCAGGGGTTTTTCAGGTGTTGGCCCGACAATCGCGATCACTTCCTCACAGACCTGAACGCTGAAATCGATCTCGGCTGTGCTGAAGGTTTCGGGTGAATATTCGAAATGCCAATCGGTTTCAGGATGTTTCGCCGCTTGCTCCATCAGCATATCGGCGCCCTGTTTGGCGATATCGATCACGCCTTGTTCGTCCATCTGGAAGACGATTTTTCGCCAAGCAGGGGAAATCGCGTTGTAGAGATGGACGATTGCGCGAGGCGCCCCCGCCATGCTGGCAAAGGTTGTTTCGATCAGATCGCGCCGAGCCTGTGTCAGGCCCTGAATAACGACGTCACCGGGGATAGCATCGCTTTCGACGAGGCCGCGGATGAAATCGAAATCGGTCGCGCCGGATGCCGGAAAACCAACCTCAATCTCCTTGACGCCAATCTTGACGAGCAAACCGAAAAAGCGGCGTTTCTTCTCGCCGTCCATTGGATCGATCAGCGCCTGGTTGCCATCACGCAGATCGGTGGAGAGCCAGCGCGGTGGAGCGGTGATGGTTTTCGACGGCCATTGGCGGTCGGGCAGATCAATCTGCGGAAAGGGCCGGTATTTTACGGAAGGATCGGTGAGCATGGGCATGAGTCTAGCCTGTTTCTTCTTCGGTTTCTGTGATTTTGCAAGAAGCCCTTAGGCCGTGTGTGCTGCAAGCAGCACCAAAGGCACGCCTAAGGGCGTGTAAGTCGAAGAATTAGCAGGGCGCGGTGCGCTTTCATGACAAGAGTCTCTGACGGCAAATGGTTAACAAGTCCAGAGCCGAAGCCGGTTTTCTCGGGAAACAAGCAAAGCCATGGCCTCGTAAATCGAAACTTTTGTAACGGATGGGAAGGCGTTGACGAAACCATCTAAAACCATGGCGGGCGATCATCCGGCTGCCAGTCAAAACGAATTCGCTTGGTGGAGAAAGACATGAACAAACTTGTATTGGCATTTGCGGCCGTGGCCCTGAGCGCCGCAGCCTGTGCGCCGCAAACCGTAACAGAAGAAGCGTCTGCCGAGGATATCCTCGCTGAGGTCAGTGATGATCGCAGCGGGCCGGTTTACGCCGGTTCGGGCCGCAATATCGCGATCAGTGGCTATGATGCCGTTTCCTATTTCACCGGTGACGGAACGCCCCAGCCCGGCAATGAAGACTATGCTGTAGTCTACAATGGCGTTCAGTATCACTTCGCCAGCGCGGAAAACGCCGAAACATTTCAGGCTGATCCGGCTCGCTATGTCCCGGCTTATGGCGGTTATTGCGCCTGGGCGACGGCGCGCGGCGACCTCGCTCCTGGTGACCCCGAGGTCTATCGGATCGTTGATGGCCAGCTTTACCTGAACTTCAACGGCATCGTGCAGGCGCGTTGGGAAACCGACATTCCGGGTTTCATCGAAAGCGCAGATGAGAATTATCCGCTCTTTGATGCCGATGCTCAGGAAGGTGCCTCGTTGGAAGGCTAACCAAATTTGCGGCCGTCATTCCAGCTTTTTGTCGGAATGACGGCCGGGTTCTCAGTTTAGTTCTTTTCTTTGTCGACCAGCTGATTGGCGCCGATCCAAGGCATCATTGCGCGCAGCTCTGCGCCAGTCTTCTCGATCGGGTGGGCGGCAGCCTGTTTGCGAGCGGCTTTGAGTTCGGGCTGTCCGGCACGGTTGTCGAGAACGAAATCTTTGACGAAACGCCCGCCCTGAATGTCATCAAGCACGCGCTTCATCTCGGCCTTGGTTTCATCGGTGATGATTCGGGGGCCGGTGGTGATATCGCCATATTCTGCGGTGTTGGAGATCGAGTAGCGCATATTAGCGATGCCGCCCTCATACATCAGATCAACGATCAACTTCACCTCGTGCAGGCACTCGAAATAGGCCATCTCCGGGGCATATCCGGCTTCGGTAAGCGTCTCGAATCCCGCTTGAATCAGATGGGTCAGGCCGCCGCAGAGCACGGCTTGTTCGCCGAACAGATCGGTTTCGCATTCCTCGCGGAAATTGGTTTCGATAATGCCAGACCGGCCTCCGCCGACGCCGCTCGCATAGGCGAGGCCAACATCATGAGCATTGCCGCTCGAGTCCTGATGGACCGCGATCAGGCACGGCACGCCGCCGCCGCGCATATATTCGGAGCGCACGGTGTGGCCTGGGCCTTTGGGTGCGATCATGATTACATCAAGATCTGCGCGCGGTTCGATCAGTCCGAAATGCACGTTGAGGCCGTGTGCGAAGGCAAGTGCCGCACCTTCCTTCAGATTGGCATGCAGATCTTCTGCATAGATTGCAGCTTGATGCTCGTCGGGGGCCAGCATCATCACGATATCGGCCCAGGCGGCGGCCTCTGCATTGCTCATGACCTTGAAGCCTGCGCCTTCGGCTTTGGCACGTGTGGACGAACCTTCGCGGAGTGCAATGGCAACATCCGTCACACCGCTGTCGCGCAAATTCTGCGCATGGGCATGGCCTTGGCTGCCATAGCCGATGATGGCGATCTTCTTGCCGGTGATCAGGCCGAGATCGGCGTCGGCATCGTAATAGACGCGCATAATATTCAGACTCCCTGTTTTTGCGTCGGACGGCGGAGATAGTCGGTAAACCGCGTCCAGTAATGAGAAACGATATAGATGGAGATGGGCAGGGCGAGCGCGATACCGCGATACCAGTCCCAACCCCAGATATTGACGGTGCCGATCACGGCCAGAACCGGCAGCAGCGGCCATAGCCTGAGGATGATGATCCAGGTCATGGCGAAAAATGCGAGTACCCAATGCATTTCATGTTCAAGCGTGAGAAACACTGCTGAGCCAAAGGCCAGAAAGTAGAAAAAGGCGATGATAATCGCCGAAATGCTGATGACTTCGCGCATGGAGAGTGTGCCTAACTCGCTTCCTTGCCGCGGCCAATGGCAACCACGCCTGTGCGTGCTACCTCAACCAGTCCGACTTCGCGCATCAAGTCAATGAAGCTGTTGACCTTGGCGCTGCTGCCAGTGACTTCGAACACGAAGCTCTTCGTCGTGGAATCGACAACGCGCGCGCGATAGACGTCGGCAAGACGCAACGCCTCGATCCGGCTGTCTCCGGTACCTGCCACTTTGACGAGTGCGAGATCGCGTTCGACATGCGGGCCAAGTTCGGTAAGATCGGTGACCTTGTATACGGGCGGCATCCGTTCAGTCTGCGCGATGATCTGCTCGATCACATGCGGTGAACCCTTGGTAACAATCGTGATCCGGCTGATCGTTTCGTCTTCGCTGACATCGGTCACCGTCAGGCTTTCGATATTATAGCCCCGTGCGGTGAACATGCCGGCAATCCGGGCGAGGATGCCTGGTTCGTTATCGACCAGAATGGAGAGCGTATGGCGCTCGGCGGTTTCTGTTTGGATTTTCATCAGACCAGCGCCTTTGCTTCATCTTCCATCACGCCCGTAACGACGTCTGACTGAAGGATCATTTCGGTATGCGCTGCGCCTGACGGGATCATCGGGAAGCAATTGGCTGTTTTCGACACGCAGCAATCGACAAATACCGGGCCGTCATAGGCTAGCATTTCGCTAATTCCGGGCTCCAGTTCCTGCTTGCCTTCGATGCGGATACCTTTCCAGCCATAGGCTTCAGCCAACTTCACAAAATCAGGTAAGGAGTCACTATAACTCTCTGAATAGCGCCCCGAATAGGTTAGCTCCTGCCACTGACGGACCATGCCCATATATTCATTGTTGAGGACGAATATTTTGACAGGGAGCCGATATTGACTGGCCGTTCCCAATTCCTGAATACACATCTGGATAGAAGCTTCGCCGGCGATATCGATGACAAGTGCGTTAGGATTGCCAATCTGTGCACCGATCGCAGCAGGCAGCCCATATCCCATTGTGCCAAGGCCGCCAGAAGTAAGCCATTTATTTGGTTTCTCGAAGCCGAAATGCTGGGCGGCCCACATCTGGTGCTGACCAACTTCGGTCGTGATGATCGGGTTTTGCTTATGCGTTGCCTGCCAAAGCGCCTGAATGGCGGCTTGCGGCATGATTTCTTCCTTAGCATCGGGATAGGCGAGGCACTTGGTCGCACGCCAACCGTCAATCCGCGCCCACCAGCCTTGCATATCAGCCTTTTTGAACTGACGTGCTTTCCAGATCTTGACGATATCTTCCATCGCCCGCCCTGCATCTGCGGTAATGCCAAGGTCGACGGGTACCAGCTTGTTGATCGAGCTGCGATCGATATCGATATGGATCTTCTTGGAATCAGGCGAAAATGCGTCGAGCCGTCCGGTCACGCGGTCATCAAAGCGCGCGCCGATTGCGATGATCAGATCGGCTTTGTTCATCGCCATATTGGCTTCAAACGTGCCATGCATGCCGAGCATACCGAGCCATTGATCCGATGAAGCGGGCAGGGCGCCAAGACCCATCAGGGTCGAAGTAACCGGCGCACCCGTGATCCGGGCCAGTTCGCACAACATCTGACTGGCACCAGGCCCAGCATTGATGATGCCGCCGCCGGTATAGAAGATCGGGCGTTCGGCAGCCGCAATCATTTCGACAGCCGTTTCGATCAACTTGGGATCGGGCTTGTCACGCGGCACATAAGCCCTGTGTGCGATCGGCCCCGATTTACGATAAATGCCGGTCGCAACCTGCACATCTTTCGGAATGTCCACAACGACAGGGCCCGGCCGACCGGTCGTGGCGATGAAAAAGGCTTCCTGAACAATATTGCCCAGCTTGTCCGGGTCTTTAACCAGGTAATTATGCTTGGTGCAGTGGCGTGTTATTCCAACCGTGTCGGCCTCCTGAAAGGCATCTGTCCCGATCAGGGTTGAAGGCACCTGACCCGTGATGACAACCATCGGGATGGAGTCCATCAGCGCATCGGCGATCCCGGTAACGGCATTGGTCGCCCCCGGGCCGGATGTGACGAGGACAACGCCGGGCTTGCCGGTTGCGCGTGCATAGCCTTCCGCCGCATGGGCTGCGCCTTGTTCGTGACGGCACAGGATATGGCGGATACGTTTCTGCTCAAACAGCGCGTCATAGATGGGAAGAACCGCGCCGCCCGGATAGCCGAAAATGACTTCCACGCCGCAATCCAGCAGCGCTTCCACCAATATATCTGCCCCAGCTTTTTCGGCCGCCATGATCTTCATCCATCCCCAATGTTGCGCTGCAATAGCAGCGTCGAGACCGGGCTGCTAGACAGGCAAAAATTGTCTGTCAACGATTATATCAGTAATTTAGTTACAATATCACTACAATTATCGTTATATTCTGACTCATTGATGCGCGGCCACTCAGGCGGAGGCTGGTTCGCGAACCAAGTGTATTGGCGTTTGGCATAACGGCGAGTCGCCTGGGTGGCAGCGGCAACCGTGTCATCCCGCTCCATTCCTCCCTTCAGAAAGGCTGTGATTTCAGGGACTCCGATGGCGCGCATGATGGGGAGGCTGGGATCCAGCTGGCGATGAAGGAGCGCTTTCACCTCATCGACCGCGCCATTTTCAAACATGTCGGCAAAGCGGCGGTCACAGCGTTCATACAGCCATTCGCGATCGGGAAGCAGAATGAGCGGTGCGAGCACGATATCGTCCGCAATGCCGCCCGTTTTCTCACGTTGCCAATCGCCGATTGGCCGTCCGGTGGACCGAATTACTTCGAGCGCCCGGGCGATTCGGCTTGAATCGGCGGCGTTAAGCCGCGTGGCCGAAGCGGGATCTTCGCGTTCCAGAGCCGAATAAGCATCGGCAACGGGCAGGGCGCGTATCTCCGCGCGGATATCCGCATCTATCTCCGGGATGGGCGCAAGGCCTTCAAGCAAGGTCCGGTGATAAAGGCCCGTTCCTCCGACAAGGATCGCGGGCTTGTCGTCTTGGTGCGCCGCCGCAATTGCCGCCTTGGCGTCACTGGCCCAGCGCGCGGCGGAACACGCCTCTTCTCCGTCAATATAGCCGAACAATCGGTGGGGCAGCGCTGCTTCATCGGCTTCGCTGGGCCGCGCCGTCACGATTCGCAGATCATGATACACTTGCGCACTGTCGGCGTTGATGATGACGCCGCTGGCCTGTTCTGCAATGCGCATCGCAAGAGACGACTTGCCGCTGGCGGTTGGCCCGGCAATAAGCGCGACCTTGGCCCCCGCGAAGTTTTCGGCGGCGTTTTCGTTGGAGTTCTCTCGCATGCTCATTGCAACGCTCATAGCAGTAGATCGGCTTTCCGCAGGCGATATTTCGCAGGTGTCAGATTTGCTCGCTGGAGCAGGTGCCGAAATTTTGGACACGGACTGGATCGAACCCGAAAAAGCTGCGGATATCCGTTTTACCGGCGATCTGGCCAGTGCCCGGACTGCGTTTGATGCGCTGGGCGGAAGTATGGATGTGATCGTGCAGCCAGAGGCAGGGCGCGCCAAAAAACTCTTCATCGCCGATATGGATTCGACGATGATAACCGTTGAATGTCTCGACGAGCTTGCCGATTATGCGGGGTTCAAGCCGCAGGTTTCTGCGATTACCGAACGGGCGATGCGCGGTGAGCTGGATTTTATCGCGGCGCTCGACGAACGCGTAGCATTGCTCGAAGGCATGGATGCTAGGGTTGTGACGCGTTGTCACGAAGAGCGCGTTACCCTCTCACCGGGTGCGGCGGTGCTTGTTCGGACGATGAAGGCACATGGTGCGCATACCGTTCTGGTATCGGGAGGTTTCACGCTGTTTGCCGATCGCGTGGCCACGGAAATCGGCTTTGACCGTGCAATTGCCAATCAGCTTGAGATCTCGGCGGGAAGCCTGACGGGCCGTGTTATCCGACCCATTGTGGACAGCGCCACGAAACGCCGAGTTTTACAGGAAGAGTCTGAAAGGATGGGGCTGGTGCGCGACGAAACTCTGGCGATTGGTGACGGCGCCAATGATCTCGCGATGGTCGAACAATCCGGCCTTGGCGTCGCCTATCATGGCAAGCCCAAATTGCGCGATGCCGCGGATGCCCGGATTGACCATGGAGATTTGTCGGCATTGCTCTACGCACAAGGCTATGCCCGCAAAAACTGGATCGAAAGCTAGTTCGCTTGCGTCATGTCTGCGGCGACCGCACTGAGCGCGAAGGCCACCGAATCTTCATCGCCGGCGAAACTTAGCTCAATGCCAGCGTCAGAAATGGCGTGGACTTCGGCGACAATTTCACCCGCTGCAGGGTGAACCAGCCTAACCATCGTGCCGCACGCCGGTGCCGCATTGCTGCGAAGGGTGGCGCCGCGGCCTGAAACACTCTCAAGCGCAGCCGGGGCAGGCGCATCAGCATGGAGGACGCACATGCGCCGTCTGCGCCATGGCGTCGCCATCGATCCGCTCTGTATTTTGTAATGTCGCGACATCCGCACTCCCTTGTCAGGGAAGCGGTAACGCCCATCCACGAAAATTCGGTTAAACTGCCTTATCGGCGGCGAACCGTAATGCATTCCGATCCGGCGCGCGCGGCAGCGCCACAAGCCCGCTGTGCCTGGGCACGGGTCTGGAATGGCCCGGCCTGAAGGCGCGTATAAGGGCCCGAACGCACCAAATAAGGCTGCAAGTTTGCGAGTGCAGACTCTCTGCCGGTCACCCTGCGCCATAAGGCTTCTGCTCTAGGGCGTTCCCGGAACGAGCCGAGCTGGATCCGCCAATCGCCTGTTCGCACAGCCGGAGGGGCTGCGGGCGGTGCAGCTGGCGGTGCCTGGGTGACTGCAACTGGAGGATGTTGCACGGGAGGGGATGCCGCAGGAGGAGAAGCTGGGGGCGGCATTGCCATAGGTGGTTGGATAACCGGCGGCTGAACAACGGGCGCAGGAACCGGAACCGGCGTGAAGGTTGGGCGCGGCGCAGGTGCCGGAGCAGACGTCGGCGCACTGGCAATTTGTGTGGTCTGGCTTTCCTGCTGCATCCGCGCAGCCATCGCCGTGCCTTCTTGGCGCTGTTCGAGCGGGATATAGCTGTCCATCTGCTCAAGGCTGGTAGAGGCCTGGGGCAATCCGGCGGCGCTGGCGTTGGTCATCAACGCATAAGCGCGGGGCCAGTCTCGCGGCGCAAGATCGCCGTTAAACAGCGCCGTGCCGTATATATATTGCGCGCGCGGTTCGCCCCGATTGGCGGCTCGAATGATATAGGGCATCGCGTCTTCGCGGTTGCCGTCCTGAAACTGAATCAACCCGTAGTTAGCTTCGGCCTGTAAATGGCCCTGCCGAGCTGCGCTGCCAAACAAGTTGCGCGCCCGCTCCATATCCTGCGGCACGCCGCGGCCCAGTTTATAGGCCTGGCCAAGATTGAACTGCGCATCGGGATCGCCAGCTTCGGATAAGGGCTGCCATTCGGCAATGGCGCGCGCATAGTCGCCGCCGCGCCACGCTTCGACGCCTTCCTGCACACCCGCATTAACCCCCCAAGGTAACGCTATCAGGGCCAATGCGGCACCAATTGCCGCTCTGTGCCTCATCGTCATATGCAGTTCTCCATAATTTACGCACTTCACATATCGCGGATAATAGCAGGGTTAAAGCCAGATTAGCAAAGCTGAACCGTCCATTTCCGGGACATCAATCAAAATTTAACATCGAGCGTTAACCAGATTTTAGTCACCTGAGTGGCAATGCCGGTCATGAAATACCGCCATCAAAGGGGATATCATGCGGGTCTTGGCATTAGCATCGCAGAAGGGCGGCTCGGGAAAAACAACGCTTTCCGGGCACCTTGCAGTAGAAGCGCAGCGCAGCGGCGCTGGACCAGTGGTGTTGATCGATATCGATCCCCAGGGTTCTCTCGCTGATTGGTGGAATGAGCGTGAAGACGATATGCCTGCATTTGCGCAGACAACCGTTGCACGCCTTTCGGCAGATCTCGAGGTTTTGCGTCAGCAGGGCTTTAAGCTCGCGGTGCTTGATACGCCGCCAGCCATTACGATGGCCATCCAGAGCGTTATTCAAGTTGCCGAACTTATCGTCATTCCGACCCGCCCGAGCCCGCATGATCTGCGTGCTGTCGGCGCTACGGTCGATTTGTGCGAACGCGCTGGCAAGCCGTTGATCTTCGTGGTCAATGCGGCAACGCCGAGAGCAAAAATCACCTATGAAGCCGCCGTCGCGCTATCGCAGCATGGCACGGTCGCTCCGGTAACCCTCCACCACCGCACCGATTATGCCGCCTCGATGATCGATGGCCGCACGGTCATGGAAGTCGATCCGAACGGCAAGTCGGCTAAAGAAGTTCAGGAGCTTTGGGGCTATATCTCCGACCGGCTCGAAAAGAATTTCCGTCGCACCGTGTTCAGCGGTCCCAAATTCGCAGCCCAGCAAGGCGCGGTCCATCGACCAGCAGCAGGTGGCTTCGGCCGCCGAGTGACAGGTCAGTAGGAGCGACATGATGGGCGAAGAAAAATTCGCGTCGCTTTCCTCGGGTCTGCTCGCGCGTAAAGGTGCAGCAAAACCCGCTATGCGACGCCAGGGATTTATCAATCCAGATGGTGACGTCACCGAAGATCTTGGATGGAACGATATGGGGCTCGAAACTCCCCATCCGGTCAATGGAGATGGTGATTTTCACGGCGAAGCACCGCTTCCCGAAGTTCGCAAACAGCAGGAACAGCTCGCTGAAGGATTGAACGGCGCGGATCACGCACCTCTCGACCTGACCGATACGCAGCTTTCTACAGTGCTCGAAGAAGAGCCGGAACAGCAGGATTCAGAACCCTACAAGACCAATGGTCATGGTGGGCTGAGCCCGATGGCCCCGTCTGTTTCTGAGATAGAGCCTGTTTCTGAGCCAGAACCTGTTTTCGAGTCAGAGCCTGTTTTCGAAACGGAAGCAGTTTCCGAGCCGGAGACCGTTGAAGACCCTTATGAGCAGATCGAGGCGGAACAGGTATCATTGCCTGTCGCCGAAGCTGACGAAGGCGTCCGCAACCATGGTCAGTCGCCTTTGTCGGTCAAGAAAGCCGATCGAGCTGAACCGGTTGAACAGGCACCGCTGACAGAACGAAAAGAGCCGAAGGAAGAAAATGTGCCGGCGCGCCAGAAGGTCGCCTTCACATTGCGGCTTAACAAGGAACGCCATTTGAAACTGCGCCTGGCATCGGCTGTCACAAATCAGTCTGCCCAGTGCCTGGTTACTGAAGCGCTCGACCAGTTCCTGGAACAGCATCCCGATGTGCAAGCGCTGACCGGACCTATGTCCGCAGCCAATAAGCACTGATTGAGGAGGGTATAATGAAGCCTAGCATCATCAAACTCGCAGCATCGTCGCTTGCCGTCGGAGCATCTATTGTCGGATTCACACCGCTGGCAAACAGCGCTTTTTCGACCGGTGCGACAGACATAGACAGTCGCGCCGTTCAGCAGGCCGCCGAAGCCGCATCTTCGGCACGCAGCGCGCTTTCCGAAAATGATAGCGGAGCAGCGGTTCGCAACGCCGAATTGGCAGTCGACCGGATGCCGAATAGCGCCGAATATAGGCACTTGCTTGGCCGTTCTTATCTGGCAGCGGGCCGTTTTGCTTCAGCTGAAACAAGCTTTCAAGACGCTTTGACGCTCAACCCCGATCTGAACCGGACTGCATTCAATCTTGCACTGACCCAGATTGCTCAGGGGCAACAGGCTGATGCGCTTGAAGAGTTGAATAATCTTGAAGGCCGTTTGGGCGCTTCTGATCTCGGTCTCGCCTTGGCGCTGGCCGGCAATCATGACCGCGCGATTGAAATCCTTCTGCAGGCGGCTCGCGCCAATGGCGGCGATCCGCGTGCTCGGCAGAATTTGGCTCTAACCTATGCAATGGCCGGACGTTGGGCTGAAGCCCGCATTACGGCCGCGCAGGACGTAAGCCTTGCCGATCTGGATGGCCGGATGCGTGATTGGACCCAGTTCAGCGCACCCGAAAATGATTGGGATCAGGTTTCCAGCCTGCTTGGCGTCGAAGTTGACCGGAATGACCCGGGTCAGCCGGTTCAGCTTGCGCTTGTGCAGCAGGACGCGACGGTAATGATAGCTGAAGCACCTGCTGCGGATGAGTATATCGAACAGGACCCGGTTGTTGCGTTTACCGCGCCAGTCGAAGTGAGCACATTTACCGAGGTAGATGTTCCGCCGGTTATTGAAGCTGATCCTGCGCCAATGCGCGTCGCTGCAGTGGAAGCGGAAGATTATTCTGCACCTGCTGCCGATGCGTTCATCGTCGAAGAAGAAGACAATTATGAAGAAGCCGATGCCGGCGATGCGATCGCTGTTGCTGCGGCGCCTTCTGCCCGGCCCGTTGTCGCACTGACTGCGCCGGTCGTCGCAATGGCTGCACAGGCCGCGCCGAGTGAAGAAAGCTGGCTTGCCGTTCTGCGTGCTGCCCGTGCTCCGGAACGCACGGTTATGGCCGTAGCCCCTGTTGCCCAGCCCGTCGCGCCCGCCGCGCCGGCTGCTACTGGCCGTTATGTGGTTCAGCTTGGTGCGTTCTCGAGCGAAGCAAGCGTTCGCGTTGCCTGGGGCCGCGCGGTTAGCCGCCATGGCGGCCTTGCTCAGTATAATCCGTCACACGCAACATTTGAACGTGGCCGGACGCTGTATCGCCTTTCGTTCGGTGGTTTTGAATCGCGCCGCGACGCTGCCCGTATGTGCCGCACGCTGCGTTCGCAGGGTCAAGATTGCTTTGTTCGGACCCGCGCTGGCGATGCTCCGCTGCAGATGGCCGCTCGCGGCGGTGCCGGGATTGCATCTCTGCGTTAAGCGATAATTTCCTAGACTATCAGGAGGGCGGTCAATCTACAGATTGGCCGCCCTTTATCGTATGAATGACCTTGCCTTGTACCGGTAGCTCATCGAACGGCGTGTTGCCCGCGCTGGAGGCCAAGCGGGCCGTATCCACGCGCCACGGTGCATCCGCATCGAAAATCACCAGATCAGCGGCGGATCCTGTACCGATTGATCCCCCGTCGACACCTAGCATTGTCGCCGGGTTATGGGAAAGCAATGCAAACAGCCGCGCCATATCAATATGGCCTTCGCGAACCAGATTGAGCGAAAGGGCGAGGAGCGTCTCTGCGCCTGACATGCCGGGCTCCGCATCGGCATAGGGCAAGCGCTTGGCTTCCGGTCCCTGCGGATCATGCCCCGAACAAATCACATCGATGGTGCCATCGGCCAACGCGGCAAGGGCCGCATCGCGGTCCGCGGCACAGCGCAGCGGCGGAGAGAGTTTGGCAAATGTACGATAGGCACCGATATCGACATCACAAAGCAGCAGGTGCCCGGGTGTGATTCCACAACTGATATTGACGCCGCGCGCCTTGGCTTCCCGGATCGCCCCGAAGCCGCGTGCCGTGGTCACCGTGCGGAAATGCAAATGAGCGCCGGTTTCTTCGGCGAGCATGACGTCTCTCGCAATCGCCATTGCCTCTGAAATGGCCGGAGCACTTGGCAAGCCAAGCCGTGTTGCCGTCTCCCCATCGGTCGCCACAGCATGGCAGGACAGGCCTTCATCCTCGGCATGGGTGATAACCATCAGATCGAGCGCAGCTGCATAGCGCAGCAGGCGATGCATAAGGCCTGAATCGGCAATCCTCTGTCGTCCCGTTGAAACAGCGACAGCCCCGGCGCGCTGCATCAGGCCGATCTCGGTCAGCTCTTCACCATTTAGCGCTTGAGTGGCTGCTGCTATCGGATGGATCCAGACGGCTGGTTTGCCGGCCGCTGCGGCATGCTGGACCATCGCGGGCTCATCAATGGCCGGTGACTGGTCCGGCATTAGCGCCACGCGCGTAATCCCGCCTGCTGTAAAGGCTGGGATATCGGCGGCGAAACAGCCGAGATCGACAATCCCCGGCGCAACATGGAGGCCGGTGGCGTCAATCGTTTTGGCGCTGTCCGGTGCGGCGTCAACGGTCTGTCCGTCTGCACAAGCGATATTGTTTATGGATACGGTCCCGCCAACGGGATCGATCAGTGTTCCGCCGGTGATGGAAAGCGCGCTCATGCCCAACCCTCTATGCCGCGTTGCTTGCGGGTGAGAATATCAAGACAAGCCATCCGGACGGCAACGCCCATCTCGACCTGTTCAGTGATCACAGAGCGTTCCAGATCGTCGGCAATGTCGCTGGCTATCTCCACGCCCCGGTTCATCGGACCCGGATGCATGACAAGCGCACCGGGCGCGGCTTTCACCAGCCGCTCACGGGTCAGACCGTAAAGCGCAAAATATTCGCGCAAGGATGGAATGAAGCCGCCCTGCATCCGCTCATTCTGGAGGCGTAGCATCATAACGACATCCGCACCGTCCAGCCCCGCGTCGAAATCGGTGAAGGGCGTGACGCCAAGGCGGTCAATCGCGGCTGGCATCAAAGTCGGCGGCGCGATCACGCGAACTTCTGCGCCCAGTGCCGTCAGCGCGAGAATGTTTGAGCGGGCGACCCGGCTGTGCAGAATATCTCCGCAAATCGCGATGCGCTGTTTCTCCAGCGCGCCTTTGCGGCGGCGGATGGTTAGCGCATCGAGCAAGGCCTGTGTGGGATGTTCGTGCCAGCCATCCCCGGCGTTGAGCACAGGACAATCCACCTTGTCGGCAATCAACTGCACCGCGCCCGAAGCCTGATGGCGGATCACGATCACATCGGCGCGCATCGCGTTCAGCGTCACCGCCGTATCGATCAGCGTTTCACCCTTTTTCACGCTCGATTGCGCGGCATGCATATTGACGACATCCGCGCCGAGGCGCTTCCCGGCAATCTCGAACGACAGCAAGGTACGCGTCGAAGCCTCGAAAAAGGCGTTGATCTGAGTGAGGCCGGCCAGCCTGTCATCATGTTTGGATGATTGCCGATTCAGCTCCACCCATTGCTCGGCTTCGTCGAGCAAAAAGGTGATTTCCCAGGGCTGTAGCCCGAAAATACCGGTCAAATGCCTGTGCGGAAACGGGTGCGCGCCTTCAGGTGTGGCCGCAGAAATAGGAATCGCATGAGACATTAAAGGGGTCTCTTAGACGCGAGAAGTTATGGGGGCAATACAGCTTTGTTCGCAGATAAGGGCTCATCGATCATCTTTTGCTGAGGTGCCCGAACCTTGCTTTGCCACAATAATAGGCGTCTACTTTCGAGTCTTAGAAATTCTAAGAGGGGAATGATGATGAAAAAGGTTCTGATTATTGCGAGTATTTTGGCTCTTGGCGCGTGCACGGAAGCTGCACCTGAGGCCGATTCTGCGACTGAAGTTGAAGTAGCCGAGGAAGCCGGTGTCGATATGTCCGCATGGGTTGGCGATTATGCGCTTGTCTATGACGATGGCGCCGAAGCCACCCTGAACATTGCCGCTGACGGTGCCTACAGCGGCACAAGTGGCGACGCGACTGTCTCCGGAAACATCACCTTGGGTGAAGGCGGCGCGTTCTGTTACACAGCTGAAGGCGGCGATGAAATGGAATGCTGGACCAATGGCGAAGTCAATGAAGACGGCAGCTGGGTATCCACCAGCGATGCTGGTCGAAGCGCGACGGTTACACGCGTCGAAGCGGCGGCTGATGCTGAAGCTGACGTTGAAGCGGAGCCCGCAGCCTAGGCATTACGCAAAGGGACACCGCGAGGCACGGTTTCCTCACGTAAATACGAAAACGGGTTGGGACGGCTTGCCGTTTCCCCGCCCGTTTTCATAACTATCTAGATCGCCACCAACCCATCAATAGCGCCCTGTAGGATAAACGCCGCCGCCGCTGCATCCACTCGGGCGGCGCGCTTTTTCCGCGTTACATCCTGCTCAATCATCGCGCGTTCGACGGCCTGGGTGGACCAGCGCTCGTCTCGGAGCAGGATTGGCAAGTCGATCGCTTCGCTGACATTGCGTGTAAAGGCGCGGGTAGATTGGGTTTGCGGGCTGTCCGTGCCATCCAGATTGAGCGGCAATCCGATAACCAGCCCAACAATATTCTGTTCGGAAATTATCGTCTTGAGCCGCTCCAGATCTTTCGAGAATTTGGTGCGCTTGATCGTTTCGGCTGCGGTTGAGAAAGTCCATTGCGCATCGCATAGCGCTACGCCGATGGTTTTGCTGCCAACATCAAGTCCGGCGAGCCGCCCGCCTTCGGATAGCGCGTCGCGAAATTCGGTGACGGCTTCCGTGATCATTGCGCGGCCGTCCGGTAGGCGTTGACGCGCCGCGCCGCATCATTCCGCAAATTGCTCCAGAAGAGCAGGAAATCGAATACGTGATAATTGTTGCCGGGCAGGACGTAGCGCCCGAATGCCTCGGGCGGCTGGCCGACGAGCAGCAGGCCCTGATCGTCACAGCGGGCCGGAATCAGGCCGGGTGTCAGGCTGGCGTTGTTCATATCGTCATTGGGCACGATAGCGCCGAGATTGGCGTCCGCAGTGGCCTCGCCATTCCGGCTCCCGGTTAGCGGATTGACGCACAGCATTGCCGTGTCGCGGCGTGATGCGCCGGTATAGCCGATGCTCTCATCATAGATGCGGGTGATTTGATGCGGCTCCGCCGGTTCTGCAAAACTCTGGAAGGCGATGATGCAGTTCGACGAATCCGGTGCCGAGCAAGCGGGCAGGGGCAGGGCGGGAAGGTCTACCTCCACCGAGATCGGCCAGCCGATCACGTATGCCGCGGCAATCCGGTCCGCGATGGGTGTTCCGGCGATGCGTTCATGGAGCAGAGTCGCCAAATGCAGGCCGCCCTGGCTGTGGCCGGCCAATATGAATGGTTGCTCTTCGCCAATCTCTGAAAGGAAATACTCAAACGCCGCTTCGACATCCTGATAGGCAAAGCGCAGCGCGACCTCGGCATTGCGATGATCTGTCAGGAAGGCACCGATAACGGCCTGGCGATAGAGCGGCGCCCAAACCTCCCCGATTTCATTGAACACGCTGGCTTGGCTTGCAGCGAACAATTCCTGACGCGGGCGGGCGGCGGGACTGTTGAGCGGCGCATTCCAGCGATCCCGGTCGAGATAGGTTGTCGGAAGGACATAGAAGACCGGGATAAGAGGCTGATTTTCATCAATGGCGACGGGCTCGCGGCGCGGCGGCGCTTCCTCTGCTCCGTCTTCTTCCTCGGCGCCCTCGGCATCCGCATCTTCGCCATAGCCTTCGGGCAGCCAGTCGCTGGGCGGGTTTTCGATATCCGGCCGGATCAGCCACATCGCCTGATTGGCATAGGCCTGATCCTGCACTTCTTCGAGCATTTCGATGGTTTCGCCGGGCACCAGCGCCATCTCGAGAAGTTCATCCTGAAACAGCGTCCATACGACCCCGGCAAGCAAGATCAGCACGATCACGATCGCAATCAGATATAAGAAGATACGGGCGGCCATACAAATACTCTTAATGTTCTGGCGCGCGCCATAGGCCAAGGCGGTGCAAAGGCCAACGCCTATGGGCCATTCATACGCTTTACGCGCTTGCAGCAAAGGCGGGGCAATGCTAGCCGCGCGGCCATGTCCGTCGATACACAAACCGTGCTCCGCATCGCGTCTCTTGCGCGAATTGCGATGAGCGAAGAGGAGGCCGAGCGCCTCAAACCTGAACTCAACAATATATTGGGTTGGGTCGAGCAATTGGGCGAAGTCGATACGTCTGGCGTAGAGCCACTGGCGGTCGTGATCGCGAACCACACGCGCCCTCGCGAAGATGTCGTGACCGATGGCGACAAGCGCGACGATGTACTCGCCAATGCGCCGATGGCCGAGCATGGCTTTTTCGCCGTGCCGAAGGTGATTGAATAGTGACCAATATTACTGATCTTGGTGTTGCGGACATTCGCGACGGGTTTCGCGGCGGAGCTTTTTCCGCGCGCGACGTGGCCGATGCATTCAACGATGCCGTTGCGGGTTCTGATGCGCTGAACTGCTTTATCGTGAAGACGCCTGAAAAAGCTTTGGAGGCGGCAGAAGAGGCTGATCGTGCGTTAGCAGCCGGGGAAGTACTTCCGCTTTCCGGTGTGCCGCTGGGCATCAAGGATCTGTTCTGCACCAAAGGCGTTCAGTCGACAGCAGGCAGCCATATCCTTGAGGGCTTTGTGCCGCCTTATGAGTCCACGGTGTCCGGCAATCTGCTCGGCGCTGGTGCGGGCATGCTCGGCAAGCTCAATATGGATCAGTTTGCGATGGGCTCGTCCAATGAGACGAGCTTTTTCGGCAATGTGACCTCTCCTTGGCGGCGCAATGATGGCGGCAATACACCGATGTCACCGGGCGGCTCTTCTGGCGGTACAGCGTCTGCGATCGCAGCGCATATCGTTCCCGCAGCTACCGGCACCGATACCGGCGGCTCGATCCGTCAGCCCGCTGCCTTTACCGGTATTTGCGGGATGAAGCCGACCTATGGCCGCTGTTCGCGTTATGGCATGGTCGCCTTCGCTTCCTCGCTGGATCAGGCCGGTCCGATGGCGCGCAGCGTAAAGGATTGCGCGATCCTGCTCGAAGCCATGGCGGGGTATGATCCCAAGGACACGACATCACTGAAAGAGCCGGTCCCCAATTGGGAAGCGGGCCTTAGCGGTGATCTGAAAGGCAAGAAGATCGGTATTCCCAAGGAGTATCGGGTCGACAATATGCCAGAGGAAATTGATGCGCTGTGGAAACAGGGTGTTGAATGGATGCGCGATGCAGGCGCGGAGATAGTCGATGTCTCGCTGCCACACACCAAATATGCGCTGCCAGCCTATTACATTATCGCCCCGGCTGAGGCCTCGGCCAATCTCGCGCGCTATGACGGTGTGCGTTACGGCCTGCGCGATACGCCGGACGGCGCGAACCTGCAGGACATGTATGCCGCAACGCGCGCCGCTGGATTTGGCGATGAAGTAAAACGCCGCATCATGATCGGCACATATGTGCTCTCGGCCGGTTTCTACGACGCCTATTTCACGCAGGCTGCCAAGGTTCGCACCCTGATTTCGCGAGATTTTGATAAGGCATGGGAAAGCTGCGACTATCTGCTGACGCCGACTGCACCGAGTGCCGCCTTCGGGCTCGGTGATCTCAGTGATGATCCAATCGGCATGTATCTGAATGACGTCTTCACCGTGCCAAGTTCGATGGCCGGCTTGCCCGCGATTGCGGTGCCGGGCGGGCTCGATCATTTGGGGCTGCCGCTAGGCCTGCAGGTTATCGGTAAGTCGCTGGACGAGCAGGGCGTTATGAATGCGGGGCTGGCACTGGAAGAGCGCGCCGGCTTTACATATCGTGCGGAGAGATGGTGGTGAGATGACCGCAAAACAGACCAATCGGCCAGAAGATACAGTTAACTTCGAGCTACGAAGTGCATTCAGCCTCATTTCGCTAGCGATGATCGGAGGTTTCATTGGCGTCAGGGCAAGCGAGCTTGGGGACAACTGGTATTTAGCGCCAATCATCACGGTAACGATCTGGTTGCTGGCCGTTCTCTATCTAGGCTTACGGCAATATGAACGGGGTTCTTTGAAAGATACCGTCTGGTTGTTCTTCATAGGAAGTTTATCGGTATTGGCGATGTCGACTTTGACGCAAAGCTTGTGGCTTTCGATCGGAACAATCGCGGGCTGGATTTCTTGTTCTCTCTTTTTCCAGATACGAGGATTGAAGTAAGCATGAGTGAACGTTCCGCTTATCGCGTCCAGGGAGCCACGGGCGAATGGGAGGTCGTGATCGGCCTTGAGGTTCATGCGCAGATCACAACTCACTCGAAGCTGTTTTCCGGCGCTTCGACCGAATTCGGGTCTGAGCCTAATAGCAATGTCAGCTTCGTCGATGCGGCGATGCCGGGGATGTTGCCGGTGGTGAATGGCGAGTGCATTCTTCAGGCGGTGCGTACGGGGCTGGCGCTCAACGCGCAGATCAACCGCTGGTCGCGCTTTGACCGGAAGAATTATTTCTACGCCGATCTGCCGCAGGGGTATCAGATTTCGCAGCTCTTCCACCCGATTGTCGGCGAGGGCGTTCTCGAAGTTCCTCTCGACGAGAAGGACCCCGATGGCGAGGTGAAAACCATCGGTATCGAGCGCATCCATATTGAGCAGGATGCCGGCAAACTGATGCATGATCAGCATCCAACCATGAGCTATGTCGATCTCAACCGTTGCGGTGTGGCGCTGATGGAAATCGTGTCGCGGCCCGATATGGGATCGCCGTTGGAAGCTGCGGCCTATGTCCGCAAGCTGCGCTCGATCCTGCGCTATGTCGGTTCGTGTGACGGCAATATGGAACAAGGTTCGATGCGCGCTGATGTGAACGTGTCCGTGCGCAAGTCGGGCGATGAACTGGGCACGCGGACCGAGACGAAAAATGTCAATTCGATGCGCTTTATCCAGCAGGTTGTAGAGACCGAGGCACGCCGTCAGGTCGATCTGATCGAAGATGGTGGCACAGTTGTGCAGGAAACCCGGCTGTTCGATCCGGATAAGGGCGAAACGCGGTCTATGCGCTCCAAGGAAGATGCGCATGACTATCGCTATTTCCCCGACCCCGATCTGCTCCCGATTGAGCTGACCGAGGAATTTGTCGAAGAAGCACGCGCGAGCCTGCCAGAACTACCGGATGCGAAGCGCCATCGTTATGAGAGCGAGCTTGGCCTCAGCGCCTATAACGCCGCAGTGCTGACCGCCGAGGCGGAAACTGCGCGTTGGTTTGAGGTGCTGGCTGCCGAAAGCGCGAAGAAGCAGGGTAAGCCCGAAGCCGATGTCGCCAAGGCGGCGGCTAACTGGCTGATTTCTGACCTGTTCGGCGGCCTCAACAAGCTCGGCGTCGATTTGGATGCGTCGCCCGTGAACGCTACTCAGGGCGCAGAATTGCTCGCACTGGTTGCCGATGGCACGCTATCCGGGCCGCTCGCAAAGCAGGTGTTCGAGATCATGCTCGAAACCGGTAACGATCCTGAAGAGATTGTCGAAGAAAAGGGCCTGAAACAGACGTCCGATACCGGCGCAATTGAGGCGGTGATTGCCGAGATCCTCGCCGCGAATGCCGACAAGGTCGAACAATATCGCGGCGGCAAGGATAAGCTGTTTGGCTTCTTCGTTGGCCAAACGATGAAGGCCATGGCCGGCAAGGCAAATCCCAAGGTTGTGAACGAGTTGCTCAGGAAGGCGCTAGACTAGCTGATCGCTAGAATACTGGCTGATTGGCCTCGTCCACATCATCACCATCAATCGGCGAATGGATTCCGCATTCCGTCTTGTCCCAGCCGCGCCAGCGGCCCGCGCGCGGATCTTCTCCGGGCGCTACCTTGCTCGTGCAGGGCGCACAGCCCACCGACAGAAAACCTTCCGCTTCAAGGGGGTGGCGGGGCAAGTCATGCTCTTCGAAATAGGCGGTGAGATCGTCTTTGATCCAGTTGCCCAGCGGATTGAGCTTTAGGCGGCCATCTTCAACTTCGAAGCGCGCGATATTTTCGCGGGTCACCGATTGGAACGCCTTGCGCCCCGATATCCAGGCATCAAGCCCGTCCTTGGCACGGGCTAGTGGTTCAACCTTGCGGATTGCGCAGCAGCCGTCCGGATCGAACGACCAGCGTAGTTCATTTTCGTCCTTCTCCGCCAATACCTTGGCATCAGGTGTAACGACGGACGCATTTTTTATCCCGAACGCCTCAATCAGCGTATCGCGATATGCGAGCGTTTCAGGAAACATGCGCAGCGTGTCGACAAAGACAACCGGGATCGCCGGATCGGCTTTGGCAACCAGATGCAGGAGCACGGCGCTCTCCGTCCCGAAGGAAGAAACCACAGCAATCTCGCCCAGTTCATCTTCGGCGAACAGCGCGCGCAGCATTGTTTGTGCATCGACGCCTTCGAAACGCGCGTTGAGTGCATCGGCGTCTTCCTGCGTGAAGCGGGGTCGGATATCGATCGTATCGAGCGCGCGGGCAGCGGAACTAGCCATGTCGTTTGCTCCAGATTGGTTTACGGTCATCGGCTGCCTCTTGATAAACATGTTCCCAGCGGGAGAGGGCGGTTTCCGCATCAGCGGCGTCGATAGGTCTTTCAGGCGCAAAACTGTCAAATCCGCAGCGGCGCATATAGGCGAGCTGATCGACGAGCACATCGCCCTGCGCGCGCAATTCTCCAGCATAACCGTGCTCGCGCAGGATTCGAGCGGCGGAATAGCCGCGGCCATCGCCAAAGGCGGAAAAACCGATTTCAATCATCGCCAGCCGGTTAAGATAGGGAATGAGCTGGCGCGCATCGTCACCATCCTCCAGCCGCACGGCGGTCGCGTTGGACTGGTCGAAAAAGCTGTCGAGGGTGACGGCGGGCTCCTCACGAGCCTCGTCGTCGCGGAAGCGCAGAATGTTATCCATAAAGCGCCTCCTTGAACGGATCCATGCCGAGCCGGCGATAGGTATCGACGAACCGTTCGCCGTCCTCCCGCGAAGCAACATAAATATCGGTCACTGTTTCGATCGCATCGACGATGCCGTCTTCAGTGAACCCGGGGCCGGTGATCTTGGCCAGGCTCACATCTTCCGCGCCTGACCCGCCGAGCAGCAGCTGATAATTCTCCGTGCCTTTCCGGTCGACGCCGAGAATGCCGATATGGCCTGCATGGTGATGGCCGCAGGCATTGATGCAGCCCGAAATCTTGAGCTTCAGCTCACCCAGTTCTTTTTGCCGATCGATATCTGCGAAGCGCTTGGCAATTTTCTGCGCGAGCGGGATCGAACGCGCGTTGGCAAGGCTGCAATAATCAAGGCCCGGACAGGCGATGATATCACTGATTAGATCGAGATTGGGTGAGGCTAGGCCTGCCTCGTCCAGCTTCTGCCAGAGGGCGTAGAGGTCGGCTTTGCGGACATAGGGCAGCACAATGTTCTGTGAATGTGTCACCCGGCATTCGTCAAAGCTGTATTGCTCAGTCAGGTCGGCCATCAGGTCCATCTGGGCAGAGCTCGCATCGCCGGGAATGCCGCCGATGGGTTTTAGACTGATCGTCGCAATCGCGTAGCCAGGCTGGTTGTGTGCACTAACATTCTGGTCGAGCCACACGGCGAAATCGGGATCGGATCGATCAATGTCTTCGGTGAGGCCAACCTCATAGGCGGGGTCTTCGAAATGGGCGATGATACGTTCAAGTTCGGCGGCGGGCGCGTCAATATTCTGCCCCTGAAGATGGACGAATTCGGCTTCGACTTCCTCGATGAATTTCTCCGCGCCCATTTCATGGACAAGGATCTTGATGCGAGCTTTGTATTTGTTATCGCGCCGACCGTAGCGGTTATAGACGCGCAAGATCGCCTCGGCATAGCTGACAAGCTCATCGATTGGAACGAATTCCCGGATCAGCGGTGCAATCATCGGCGTGCGGCCCATGCCGCCGCCTGCATAAAAGCGCGCGCCGACTTTATCCCAGCCATCTTTGACGATCTGGATGCCAATATCGTGGAGCCGCATCGCCGCGCGATCTTCGTCCGATGCGATCACTGCGAATTTGAACTTGCGCGGCAGAAAGGAGAATTCCGGATGGAAGCTAGACCATTGCCGAAGCAATTCGGCATAGGGGCGGGGATCGGTCACCTCGTCAGCAGCAGCGCCCGCATATTGATCGGACGAGATATTACGGATGCAATTGCCGCTGGTCTGGATGGCGTGCATCTCGACGTTGGCGAGCTCGGCAAGCAGGTCCGGCGTTTCTTCAAGCTTGATCCAGTTATACTGAATGTTCTGACGGGTCGTGAAATGGGCGTAATCGCGATCATATTTGCGCGCGATATGTGCCAGCGTACGCATCTGCGTGCCGTTCAGCGTCCCATAGGGAATGGCGACGCGCAGCATATAAGCGTGCAGCTGCAGATAGAGGCCGTTCATCAGCCGAAGCGGCTTGAACTGGTCTTCGGTCAGCTTGCCAGCGATACGCCGTTCGACTTGATCGCGAAATTCCTCAACGCGCGTATCGACCATCTTCTGGTCGTAAGTGTCATATTTATACATGTCAGATTACCCAGTTTCCGGCGGCAGGGTCCGGCGGTGCGATTTTGAGATCGGAGCGGACCGTAGGCCCGGTTGCGCGGATCTTTTCCTTGATATGGACTGGAAGCAGACCTGTGTCGGTGCGCTCCGCATCGATGATGTAACAGTCATTGACGGTGCGGGCAGCGATCTCGCGTGCGATGATCTGATCGACATTGTCTCCGACCTCAATCGAGTCAGATACATGGCGGGACCAGTTATAGCCGGTCCACCAGACGACATCACCACTCTTCAGCTCATTGCCGGTGAGAATCTTCATGCAACTTTCTCCGCAGTGTCAGCCAGTGCGACCAGCCGATCTTCAGCGAGTGACCGATCGACCACATCGCCAACGATGATGACAGCAGGGCTTTTGATATTTTCGCGCGCGACGAAACCGCCCAGATCGGCAAGCAGGCTGCGGATCGCACGGGCACCGGGCAGGGTGGCGCGTTCGATGACTGCAACTGGCATTGTCGGTGAAACGCCATCTTCCATCAGCTTGTCTGCGATATCGGTTGCCGTGGCGACGCCCATATAGATGACGAGCGTTCGGCCCTTGCCGGCAAGTCCCGACCAGTTCTGGTCCGACAGGCCTTTGCACTGGCCCGCTACAAAAGTAACCGCACTCGACGCCTCGCGATGGGTGAGTGGGAGCGCAGCCTCCGCGGCAGCGCCAAGTGCGGCAGATATGCCGGGCACGATGTCTACTTCGATTCCGGCTTTGCGGAGCGTTTCGGCTTCTTCGCCGCCACGTCCGAAAATGAAGGGGTCTCCGCCTTTCAGGCGAAGGACGGTCAGGCCTTCGGATGCTTTCTCGACCAGCAGCGCGTTGATGCCAGGTTGCGGCACGGTGTGACGGCTGCGTTTCTTGGCAACGGAAATGCGGGGCGTATCGGCGGGGATCATGGCGAGGATGCGCGCGTCGACGAGCCCGTCATGCACAATGATGTCGGCGGTCACGATGGCCTTTGCGGCGCGTAGCGTCAGCAGGTCCGGATCTCCGGGGCCTGCGCCAACGAGCAAGACGCGGCCTGATTTGCCAGCTGATTTGCCGGTTAATTTGGTGGTTGAACTTTCCATGCATACAACATGGGCAAATCACCTGCCGCGAACAAAGCATGGTTGCTTGCCCGGGGTTTAGCTCAGCTTTCGCATGTGCGAAGAGAATTAGTCGTTGGGATCTTTCAGTCCGACACCGATCGCAGCACGAACGGCGGGAGCCTCCGCAGAGGCAACCGGATAAGCGCAATAATCAGCCGCATAATAGGCGCTTGGCCGGTGATTGCCTGACAGGCCGATCCCACCGAATGGCGAGGCGGAAGAGGCCCCATTGGTTGGCTTATTCCAGTTCACTATCCCGGCGCGGATATTGGCCCAAAAACGGTTATAGAGATCGGGCGAGCCGCTTAGCAGCGAAGCAGACAATCCGAAGCGCGTGTTATTCGCTTCTGTAATGGCACTGGAGAAGTCAGGCACACGAATGACCTGAAGCAATGGCCCGAAAATTTCTTCGTCAGCTCGTTTTTCGATAGCGGTAACATCGATCAGACCCGGCGTTAGAAAAGGCTTATTCTCCTCAATGCGCCTAAGGTGGGAGATCGGTTTGCCGCCCTTCATCATCAGGTCGAGAAAGCCGTCCGTCACCGCTTCGGCGGATTGGTTGTCGATGACGCAGCCCATAAAGGGCGCAGGTTTGGCATCGGGCGGTCCGACGATAATACGATCGATGATCTTGCGGACAGCCTCGATCAACTCTTCATGCTTTCCATCTTCAACGATCAATCGCCGAGCTGCCGTGCAGCGCTGGCCGGCGGTCATAAAGGCGGATTGCACCACAATCGCGGCTGAAGAATTGATGTCGGGCGAATCCCAAACGATCAGCGGATTGTTGCCGCCGAGTTCCAGCGCGAGGATCTTATCGGGTCGCGGTCCGAATTGTTTGTGAAGCGCAACGCCGCCGCGAACCGATCCTGTAAATAGCAGGCCATCAATGCCGTCATGTCCGGCCAGTTCCTTACCCTGTTCAGCGCCGCCGATAAGCAGCCGGACGACATTCTCCGGCACACCGGCTTCGTGATAGCATTGGACAAGAAACTCACCCGTTGCCGGGGTCTTTTCTGAAGGCTTGAAGACAATCGCGTTACCGGCGATCAATGCCGGAATAATATGGCCGTTGGGCAAATGTGCGGGAAAATTGAACGGCCCGAGTACCGCGAGCACGCCATGGGGTTTGTGCCGCAAGGCGTTTTGCTCGTTCATCGCACCTTGTTTGTTGCGCGAGGGAGTTCGTTCAAAATAGGCCTCGGCCGAAATATCGACCTTATTCATGACGGCGTCGATCTCGGTTGCCGTTTCCCAGAGCGGCTTGCCCGTTTCGTTGGAGATCAGCGCCGCAAATTCGTCTTTCTTGCCGCGAACGATATTGGCAAAACGGCGCAGCGTTTCGATCCGGTATGTGCTGGAGCGCGCCGCCCATTCTGCCCATCCGCTACGAGCAACTTTTACCTCCGCGTCGGCATCGCCGATCAGTGCTTCCCAGATCGTCTCGCCAGTAGCGGGATTGGTGGAGATGATGGTGTTTATTATGGCCATAAGCTTGCAACATTCTCCAACACGGCGAATTGCTCAGGTCAAGCATCTTGCATGGGTGGGATGTGACATTGCGGGTCCTCGGCGCATTGCCGTTTTCGCATTCGGTATTGGACAGCCTTCGTCGTCGAATCACTGACGCGATTGCAGGCCTTTGAAAACCGCGAGCGAAACAATTGTTTAACAACAGTCTCGGAATTGAACGGAGTCCGCGCCTTGCTGTTGTATTTGTAAAATTTGTGTTAGTTCCGAGTCGCTTGTCGCAAGGGGTTGCGCCGCCAGGCATCGACATTGTTGTACCGTTTGGGGGCTACCAAGATGACTGTTTCAGGGGATATCTTCCGTAAACTTTTGGTAATGGCGATTCTCGCCGGCACGTTTGCGATTGCGCAGCCAATCTGGGCGGATGAAACGGCGGAGTGCGGTGCGAATGGACAAGCGGATGGCATTGCGGAATTGCCCCTGGATGCTGATTTTCAAGTGGAATGCGACGAAGAAGCATTTGGCGAAGCTGCGGTCGCTCAAGCATCCATGCCTTTGGCCGGATCCGCGATAGCTCCGGGTTTGATACAGAATACGGCACCGCGGCCTGATGAGACCGTAGATGCACCGCAAGGAGCGGGCGCGGTGTGTGAAGAAAGTGCCGGTCTAGAATGTGGCACCGGGTCGAGCACCGGTGCCATTACGTCAATCGCGATTGGCCCTGGTGCTAATGCATCAGGAGAATTTTCTTCTGCCGTGGGCGCCAATAGCTTGGCAAGCGGTGACCGTTCGACAGCGCTGGGCCGGTCTGCGGAGGCCGAGCAAGATTCTTCGATTGCGGTTGGCGATTCGGCGAGTGCAAGGGCCGAGAATACGGTGGTCGTGGGTACGGGCAGTGTGGCTGACGGGATCGGTTCGGTAGCAGTGGGGTTTGGCGCGACCACCAACTCCTCGAATGGCATTTCTAATGTCGCCATTGGAAATTTTGCCAGCGCCGAGGACGGTTCGATTGCAATCGGGGATCGCGCGACGAGCGAAGGTTTGAGCAACGTCGCGATTGGAACAGCGAGTACCGCTAAAAATGGCTCTGCCGCCATTGGCCTCAATTCGTTTGCCGACGGCGGACGTGCGACCGCTATGGGGCCGACTGCAGTCGCCACGGGCTTCTCGGCAGCCGCTGTCGGTTTTGGAAGCCGCGCGAGTTCCGACGTCTCTGTTGCCATTGGTAATTTCGCAGGAAGTAGCGGCATCGGTGCGATAGCCATCGGCGCTTTCTCCGATGCTACGGCTGAAAGTTCCATAGCGCTAGGCGGTGACGGCAGCGATGGTGATGCCAATGGCGCGCAGGCAACCGGCGAAGAATCGGCGGCAATCGGAACGGATGCTGATGCATCGGGCATTCGTTCTTTGGCGCTTGGCCGGAATACGAATGCGAGTGCCACCAATGCGACGGCGATTGGCAACCGTGCTTCAGCGACGGGCGACGATGCTGTTGCGCTGGGGGCGCTAGCAGCGGCGTCGGGCAATTCGGC